>Ga0207670_10000003_pt1 | contig 760449 bp, 629 predicted proteins | sample KBSS23HmetaG_FD_184339 | JGI IMG/M metagenome (GOLD analysis project Ga0207670, IMG submission 184339) | Switchgrass rhizosphere microbial communities from Kellogg Biological Station, Michigan, USA - KBS S2-3H metaG (SPAdes) (version 2) | ecosystem: Host-associated > Plants > Roots >...
GCAAATTTCGCCCGACACCTGCGTCGATCCGACGGTGCGCGAAGTGCTGGCGAAATTTGCAGCGGCGGACGTGGCGGTGGCGATCTGGGACACGACGTCCGACGTCGGCGTGGCGTGCTTTCTGTGCGAGGTGGCCGATCGACGCGAGCGCGCGCTGGCGCCGCTGCCACCGACGACCGGGTCGGGCTGCCACCCACGCCGCGAGGTCGCGCTGCTGCGTGCGCTGACCGAGGCCGCCCAGGGACGGCTGACCCGCATCGCGGCCGTGCGCGAGGATCTGGATGACCGGCTGTACGCGCCGGCCGAGGCGTCCGCGCGCGCGCAGAGGTTCGTGCGCGTGGTCGCCACCGCCGAGCTTCCGCGATCGTTCGACGACGTCCCCACCTTCGACGCGCCCACCTTCGCCGACGACGTCCGCTGGCAACTGAACCAGCTGGCGCGCGTCGAGCTGGAGACCGCGCTGGTGGTGGACCTGACCCACCCCGCGCTGGACATCCCCGTGGTGCGGGTGGTGGTTCCCGGCTTGGAGAGCATGGCCGAGCTGCCCCACGTCGCGCCTGGAAAGCGAGCCCAAGCATGGAAGACGAGACAGTCGGTCCGGTGATCGTCTTCGCGGGGCCGACCCTCAGCCGCGCGGAGATCCTGGACATCGCGCCGGTGACGGTGCGTGGTCCGGCGGGCCGGGGTGACGTGTATCGCGCGACGCAGGCGCGCCCGTCGGTGATCGCCATCATCGACGGCACCTTCGATCAGACGCCCGCGGTCTGGCACAAGGAGATTCTGTGGGCGCTGACGCTGGGGATCGAGGTCGTCGGCTGCTCCAGCCTGGGTGCCTTGCGCGCGGCCGAGTTGCACCCCTTTGGCATGCGCGGGGCGGGCGCCATCTTCGACGCCTACGCTACGGGCGAGCTGACCGCCGACGACGAGGTGGCGGTGCTGCACGCGACGGCGGAGCATGACTTCCGGCCGCTGTCGGACGCGCTGGTGAATCTGCGCGCGACCTTCAAGAAGGCGGCGGACGTCGGGGTGCTGACGCCCCCGATGAGCGAGCGCCTGCAAGCGATAGCGCAAGCGCTGTTCTATCCCGAGCGCCGCTATCAACGGGTGCTGGAGCTGGCGCGGGAGCGGGCGCTGGATGCGAGCCAGCTCGACGCGTTCGAGCGCTGGTTGCCGTCGGGAAAGGTCGATCAGAAGAAGGCCGACGCGCGCGCCTTGCTGACCGAACTGGCGATGCGCGACCCCTCGCAGGTCTCGGGCCCGGCGCCGACGTTTTCGTTCCAGGAAACCGAGGCGTGGCACCGGTTGCGGGCCTCGCTCGCCGAGACGGAGCCTGTCCCGACCACGTTCACCGAAGAGGTTTCACCGGCGGTCTGGAATCGGGCGGTCCTGCGCGCGGTCGCGGTGCGCGAGGCCCGCGTCCGTCAGACGCGCATGGCACCGGGCGCCGTCGACGCGGTGGTGGAACAGTTTCGGCGCGAACGCGGGTTGCTCGACGAAGGGTCGTTCGTCGACTGGCTGTCCGCGCATTTTTCAGACGACGCCGAGGCGGCGCGCTTCTTCATCGAAGAAGGGTTGCTGCGGGCTTTGATCGACCAGCACCAACAGGCCGCCGCAGGTCACCTGAGGCACGAGCGCATCGCGGCCGCGCCCGCCACGGCGGTGGCAGGGGCTCAGAGCGACGCCGGGAAGCGGTCGTCCAGATAGCGCTGCAGCCCGGCGTTGGCGCGGTTGATCATCGTGGTGTGGTTCCAGTGGAACAGCCGGCGCAGCAACGGCTCCAACCACCTCGGCGGCGGACGACGAGGCGTCAGTCGCCATTGCGAGCGAACCTTCACCGTGTCCCCGTCGGGCTCCAGCCGCAGGTGCCAGTCCCCGTCGAAATCGCCGGTGGCCGTCATGCGAAGCTCCGCCGGACTTTCCAGGTGCGTGATGGTGCCTTCAAAGCGCAGCGACAGCGGCAGCGGACCCTTGATGCACACGCGGATCGTGCGGCCCAGCGCCGGCGGTCCGTCCGATTCGCACGAACGGTAGGTGACCCCGCCCCAATCGGCGTATGTGCGCAGGTCCGATAGCACGGCGAAGGCAGCGCCCACCGGCGCGCGCACCTGCCATTCATCGACGAAGGTCAGAGCCATGAGAGCAGCACGAGGCTAGCACGACGCCTGGGCCCCGACCGGACGACCCGGCGCGCTCAGGTCAGCGACGGCGGCGACGGAAGGCAATCAAGCCCAGGCCCACCCACACTCCCAAGGCCCCCGCCCCGGTTCCCGCCCCGACCTGACAGGAGCAGCCCCCGCCGGTGCCGCCGACCTCGTCGGGCGGGAAAGCTCCACCCGAGCCGCCCTTGGTGCCGCCCTGACCGACCACCCCGCCGGTGCCGCCCTGACCGACCACCCCGCCGGTGCCGTTGACGACGGCGCCTCCGCCCGCGCCTCCGGTCGGCTCGGTTCCGCCCGCCGCCCCACCCAGGCCGGTCCCACGGAAGGGAATCGGAAACTCGGTTTGCTCGGCGGTGTACAGCCGATTGTTGGCGTTGATCGCCGCGTCGATCATCGGGTTGTTGTCGATCATCCGCGTGCCCTCACCGGTCAGCGCGCGCTCCCAGGCCACCTCCAGCGTCGGCAGGTTCGCCGGCTGGTTGTACGGCGCGTACGAACAGGTGATTCCCTTTGAACCGGCCCGAACCCAGGCCATGCGTCCGTCCGGCAACTCCATCCGCACCGGGGCGTTGCAGGCCAGGTAGTTCTGGTTGCCGCACATCGTGCGCAGCGTGGCGGTGTGGACGTTGGACACGTCGGGCAGGTCCGCGCTCTCGAAGAACAGCGGATCGGTGTTCATCTCTTCGGGAGAGATGTACGTATTCAAGCGGGTCAGATACGGGTGTTGATCGATCATCATCTGCGCGTCGATGCGCGGCTGGATGATCTTGGTCATGATGGCGGTGGTCAGGCCGGGCAGATCGGACGTCGGGAAGGCGTAATTCGACCAGTAGAACTGGAGGTTCCCGTAGAACTGCGATTCGGTGACGCCCATCATCTTGACCGCCGGGGGCATCGGAATGTACTGCGCCAGCAGCGACAGCATCAGCGGGTCCGACGTCAAGCCCATCGAGATCAACTGCTGCACGTAGACGGGAGGGGTCATCGAGGCCTGCAACGTGGCGAGGTTGAACTGCCCGTTCGCGTAGACGGCGTTGCGCGCGATGGTCGACGTCCCCGCGTACTCGGCCACGAACGCGTTGCCCCCGGCCTCGTCGGCGGCCTTCTTCACCAGGCCGTTGGGCCCGAAGTAGTTGCTCCCGTTCTGCGCCCAGGCAATGCTGGCCTCGTCGATCTTGATCTCGAAGAACGCCTTGGGCACCACGCGCTTGCTCCCCAGCACCCACACCAGCACGGGCATGTCCGGGTTGGCGGCGATGGCGGTCAGGCGCAGCGGAACGCAGGCCTCCGTCCCCCGGAACGTCAGCACGATGGGCTGGATCGAACGCACGCCCATGCCGTTCAGCAGCTTCAGCGCCACGAAGAACTTGTTCTCGTGAACGTAGGCGTCGATCAGGGCGGCCGCCGCGTCGCTGACGACGTAACCGTTGTCGGAAAGCCAGAGCTTCAGTGCCGTCGGATCGTCGGACTTGATGACCGCCGCGTCGAACGGCCCCACCGCCCCCTGAAAGGAAACGGTCACGCCGCCTCCCGAAGTACCGCCCGCGCCCGCTGAGCCGCTCGCGCCCCCCGAAGCGGTGCTACCGCCCGAGCCGGACCCCGACGGGGTCACGGGCTGCGGAATACAGGTGCCCTCGGTGACCTGGTTCACCTGAAAGCGTGGTTGGGTGACGTTGTTCAACGACGAAAACAGTCGGTCGGTCCCCACGCTCAACGTCGGGGCCGCGTCGACCGGGACCACCCAGGAAAACTTGGCGGCGTCACCGGTGTAAAGGATCTGAATGTGCGCCACCAACGTCGGCGCGCCGCCCGCCGGATCCGGCGTGATGGAGAAGACCACGTTCTCGCCATTCTGCGCCACCGGCAACGGCGCAAACGGATCGGGGGGTCGGCTGTTGCAGAACAATCCGCCGCAGGCCTGGGCCTGGTTCACCTGGCCCAGCATGACCGTGGCGGCACCCACGCCGATCAACGCCGCCAGCATCACCCATCGAAACCTTGGAGCGTTCACGGCGAGCATGGATGTCCGTGGCATGGCAGTCCCCCTTCGTTGGCGTTTCGCACCCTGACGCGGGTCCCAGGCAGCAAGCGTTGTGCCGGGACACGCTACCAGCGAACCCCACTGAAAACGCAGCAATTTTGCGGCGAAGCCCGATCGCTCGCGCCGCGACAGTCCTGAACCGGGCCGACCACGACAATCCGATCCCGATCCGGTCGCGCAACGTTTCGGGACTCACGGCGCGGTCCGCAGCGCCGCGACCCGAAAGCCCGACAGCGCCGAGATGGTTCCGGCGATGCCCGCCGCCAGAAACAACGTACCGGGTTGCATGTGCTCGATCAGCAGCCCCGTCAGCCCGGCGGAGATTCCGGTCATGCCGAAGACCGTGACATTGACCAGCGCGAACAGACGGCCGTGCAGGCGCCCGGGCAGGGCCTGCTGCATCAGGACCGTGCGCGGAATGATGATCAACGGGATCACGAACGCGTGCGCGAACAGCGCCGCCTGAACCGCGGGCAGCGATCGACAGAAGTAAAGCGGCAGGCAGGTGAGACTGTCCAGCAAGATGCCCATCAAGATCAGCCGTCCCTTGGGGATATGACGTGCGCTCCACCACGACGCCGCCGTCCCCAGCGTCAGGCCGACGAAGAAGTACGTCATCGCGCTCATGTATCCCTCGGGTCCCAGGTGCAGGGTCTCCTTCACCAGGATCGGCGTCGCGATGTAGCCCGGGCCCATGACGATCAGGTTGTCCAGCGCGGTCAGCACCAGCAGCGGCCGCAACGTGGGCGACGCCAGCACCGCCCGGATGACGACGTTGGTCTCCGTCAGGATCGAACGCACCGTCAGCGGCGGCAACGTCTGCGTAGCAGCGGCGTGAGATTGTCGGCGACCCAGCCGCGGCAGCATCAGCAAGCACGCCGCCGAGAAAAGAAACGTCACCGCATCGACCGTGAACAGGTGAACGAAGCCGAACGCTTTGGTCGCGGGCTGGCCCAGCAACGGCCCCCCCACGAAGGCGGCCTGCTCGGAGAGCTGGAACACCGCCACCGCCGTGGCCAGCTGGGCCGACGGCGTGATCTCGGGCAGCAACGCCTTGATCGCCGGATTGAAGAACGTCGCCCCGGTGGCCAGCGCCACCAGCAACAGCGCCAGCACCGGCGCGTTCAGGTGATGGGTCAGCGACAGAACGGGAATCGCGCCGAGCGCCAGCGCCCGCAGCACGTCGGCGCCGATCATCATCCAGCGCCGATCGTGCCGATCGACGATGGCGCCCGCGAACAGGCCCAGGATCAACGCGGGCGCGAAGTTCATGCCCACCAACCAGCCGGTCAGAGATTTCGAGCCGGTCAGATCCAGCACCAGCCACACGATCCCGATCAGGTACAGCGAATCGCCCAGGTGCGAGATGATCTGGCCCAACCAAAGGAGTACCAGCGCCCGTCGCCAGTGGGGCCGGTGGCGGGTGGTCGCGCGGGAGCCTTCGACCTCCTCCGAGATCGGCAAGGGCGCCGCGGGATCGCCCGCGCCCGGAAGGTCGGGAGTTGTCACCGTCGGCACGCCCTGTGGCATAGTGCCGGGCGCCACCGTGCAAAAACATATCTCATGCTTGGTCGGTCTTGGAATCGCTCTGATGCCGTCGCTGGGGTTGGCCGCCGCCGTCACCGCGCAACGGCCCAACCTGGACGTGCGTTCGTGGGTGCTGCCGAACGGCCTGAAGGTCTTGTTCCTGGCGAAGCACGAAGCTCCCGTGGCGACGGTGCAGATTTTCTATCACGTCGGGTCCAAGGACGAACACATCGGAAATCGCGGCGTGGCCCACATGTTCGAGCACATGATGTTCAAGGGTAGCGCGCATGTGCCCCCCGAGGAACACGCGCGCTTGCTGAAGGAAGTGGGTGGACAGGTGAACGCGTTCACCACCGAGGACGTGACGGCGTATCACCAGACCGTGCCGCCGTCCTACGTCGACCTGGCCATCCGGCTGGAGGCCGAACGCATGCGGGGCCTGCGGCTGTTCCCGGCGACCGTGGACTCCGAGCGCAAGGTGGTCGAGGAAGAGAAGCGGTTGCGCATCGATAACAACCCCGTCGGACAGGCCGTGGAGCGGTTCCGCGCATTGGCCTATACGCAGCACCCGTACCAGTGGACCGCGGCGGGCGCCATCGAGGATCTGGAACGCGTCCGTCCCGAAGATTGTCAGAAGTTTTACGACGCCACCTATCGACCGAACAACGCCACCCTGATCGTCGTGGGGGACGTGGACGAGGCCTCGGTCCGCAAGTCGGTGGACACGTACTTCGGAGGCATCGCGGCGGGGCCGCCGGTGGCGCGGGCGTACCCCAAGGAGCCGCCGCAGACGACGGCTCGCGAGGCCACGCTGACGCTGGAGGTGGCGTTGCCGGTGGTGGTCGGGGGCTATCACATCCCAGCCGCGCGCGACGCGGACATCCCGGCCTTGCAGGTGCTGGCGACCGTCCTTTCGGCAGGCGAATCGTCGCGCATGCACCGCCGGCTGGTGCGGCGGGATCAGCTGGCGGTTGCGGCGGGCGGGTTCGCCGAGGCGATGGAGGACTCGGGGCTGTTCCTGGTGTACGCGGTGCACCTGCCCGATCGCGATCAGGCCAGGATCCGCAAGGTGTTGATGGGCGAGATCGCGCGGGTCCGCACCGCCCCCGTCGAAGCCTCCGAGCTGACGAAGGCCAAGCACCAGCTGACGGCCGCTTACGTCTTCGGGCTGGAATCCGTCGACGGCGTCGCGCGCGAGCTGGGGCTGGCCGAGCTGGTCCAAGGGGACTGGCATCGTTTCCTCGACGCCTCCGACCGATACGATCGCGTCACCGCGGCCGACGTGCAGCGGGTCGCGGCGAAGTACCTGGTGGATACCAACTTGACCTTTGTGACCTTGAAACCCGCGGCCCCCAAGGCCCCGGCCGTCGGAGGTGCGCCATGACGATGCGGCCACCCTCCCTTTTCTTCACGCGCCTCACGCTGCTCGGAGGCGTGCTGGTTTCATCGGCTTGTGCCCACCCGCCCGCCGGGAGCGCCAAAGGCGCCAACGCCCCGGTTGTCACAGCGCCACCGGCCGCGACCGCACCGACGGCGTCCCCCTCGCTCGACCTGACGTACTGGAAGGGACGCACCGATCTGATCACGGCGCCGCCCCCACCGCCGCCCGCCGCGCTGCCGCTTCCCGACATCGCGCGCTGGCGGTTGCCGAACGGCCTGGACGTGCTGGTCGTGCCGCGCCAGGGACTGCCCATCGTCAACTTCACGCTGGCCTTGAAGGCGGGCGCGTACGACGAGGTCAAGGATCGCACACAGGGCGTGGCCGCCTTCACCGCGGCGATGTTGCGCCACGGCGCGGGCCGGCGCAGCGCCGAGCAGATCGCCAGCACCATCGACGCTACCGGTGGCGCGCTGGATGCCGCCTCCGGCGCCGAGAGCACGGTCGTCACCTGCTCGGCGCTGGCCACGTCGACCGACACCTGTCTGTCCTTGCTGGGCGACCTGCTGTTGCGGCCCACCTTCCCCGCCGCGGAGATGCCCGAGATCCGGGACCAGATGCTGGCGTCCTTGGGCGGCCGCGACGACGATCCGCACCAGCTGGCGGCGGAGCATTTCGACAACCTGTTGTTTGGCGAGGCCCATCCCGACGGGTGGGTGCTGATGCCGGCGCACGTGAAGGCCATCACCCGCGATCAGTTGCTGGCGTTCTGGAAGACCTTCTACCGCGCCAACAATGCGCTCTTGACCATCGCCGGCGCGGTCGATCCGGTGGCGATCAAGGCGCGCATCGCGCGCACCTTTGGAAGCTGGGTGACCGGGGCGATTCCCGCGCGCCCTCCCTTCGAAATCCCGGCCACCCGTGGCGTCCGGGTGATGCTGGTCGACAAGCCCGAGCTTTCGCAAGCCACGTTGATGTTCGGCAACCCCGGGCTCCGGCATGGCGATCCGGACTGGTACGCGGCCACCCTGGTGAACTATGTCCTGGGTGGCTCGGACTTCTCCTCGCGCCTGATGATCGAGGTGCGCTCGAAGCGGGGCCTGACCTACGGCATCGGGTCTTCCTTCGGCGCCACGCTTTACCAGGGGGCCTTCCGCGTCTCGGCCTCGACGCGCAATGAAACGACCTGGGACGCGTTGTCAGTGACCATCGATGAGCTGCGCAAGATGAAGGCGACCGGACCCACGGCGGAAGAGCTGGCCAAGGGCAAGGGCTACTTCGCCGGCAGCACGCCGTTCACGCTGGAGAGCCCCGCTGAGATCGCCCGCGCGCTGGCGAACGCGGAGCTGCACGGGCTGGGCGTGGACTACGTGAAGGAGCTGGCGCTGCGCCTGGCGGCCGTCGATCTGAAGGCCACCGCGGCGGCAGCGCACAAGTGGCTGCACCCCGACGATCTGGCGATCGCCATCGTCGGCCGCGCCGCGGTCATCGCCCCCCAGTTGCGCAAGGCGGGGCTGGCGTTCGAGCGGGTTGACGCGCACGCGCCGATCAGCGCTGCGGCCCGGAAGGCCGCGGGTGCGCCGCCTAGGTGAGGCCATCAGCAGGCGCCCCCCACTGCCGGTTTCAACGCTTCGACGTTTTCAGACGTCGGAGGTTCACCTGGATCTCCTTCTCCAGCTCTGGATCCGTTCCGAGCTCCATTAGCGCCGCCCGCGCCCGCGGTGACTTCGACCGCTCCAACGCGCGTAGCAGCAGCAATCGGCTAGACCCATGCTGCCGGTCGCGGGCCAACGCGATCACTTCATCGATCACTTCCTCGTCTGCTGTCGCTGCAATGGCCACCGCGAGTCCGTCCTTCACTCGCTCCTCCGTCTCCTGTCGAAACAGCCTCGTCAGCACATCCCATCCAAATCTTGCCGGCCGCACGGCCAGCGCGCGGGCGATCCCTTCTCTCACCGCCCCAGGGTAGGGACGTTGAAGGTGGCTCAGAAGAATCGGCAACGCCTCCGGATACGGAGTCGATGTGTTCACCAAATCCCAGGCCGACTCCACTGCGTATCCCGCACCGCGAAGTTCCGCGACCAGCGGCTCCTCCGCACGTCGGTATTCAGCTTCACGCTGCTGGCGAACCGACTCCTCCTCGGCTCGCTTCGCGACCCAGTCGGGATCGGCCTCCAAGCGAGCCATCAGTTCCTCAGCTGTCACTCTTTTTTTCATTGAGGGATATAGCGCAGGTTGATGACGCGGTTCTGGCAGCCTCCAATAGCGGCCCTGAAAGCTGCGTCGTGGGTCTGACGGGTGTCGGGGAAATACTCGAATTGTACAGGGACCAACCCGGAGCGGCTGTTTTCTAGTTCGATTGGTCCGAAGAACCCAGGCAGGTCAGAGCGGCTCTGCCGCGAGGAGGTCGCAGACCCGAACGTATCCCCAAGCTGACTTAGCCCAGAGTCTCAGTCGGTGTTGAATTCTGTGGGCGAAACTCGCTTTCAAACGGCACGATCTCATCCGATGGAAGATCAACGAATGCGCAATGCACTTCTGCACCATCGAGATCTTCGGTTTTCACGCTATCTAGCGAAAGAACGACTTGCAAACGCCATCGGACGGTCTTTCCCTCCTCGTTCTTATATTCTTCCTCCGACTGGCGTCCAAGTGAAACGGCGCGCAGGAACGCATCGTCAAAGTCGGCGGCGCGAAAGATTCGCACGCTATCCATTGCGAGAGTAGCCGATTGTCCTTCAATCAAACAAACCTTGCGAAGGTTCGCGCTATACCAACCCGATACGCTCATTTGGAAAACCTCAGGTTGTCAATAGTTTCTTCACCGTACTAGGCCCTTCGAGAAGGGCTTGCTCAACGGTAACACCGGGTCCGGTCATCGAGGGACTTGGGTATTCTCATTTCTCCCCGTTCGCTGCTTCAGCGCAGCGCTGGAACGATTCAGGGACGCTAGAAGGTCTGTAGGTAGCCGGCGCTGAAGCGGCCCGGCAGGCCCGCCTTCGTGTAGCGGGTGCCCTCGGCGGCGACCGCCCAGTCGAAACGCAGCACGGCTGGGTTCAGTTGTGGAATCAGCCAGCGCAGGCCTACCCCCACGTCGTGGTGGGGCACCAGGGCGTCGAACGAGTAGGCCGCGTCACCCACGTCGTAGAACAGCAAACCGCCGAACCTCTGCGAGAACACGGGCAGTGGGAGGCTGCGCAGCTCGGCGTGCGCCACGAGCTGGGTGGTCCCTTCGAGATCGCCGATGGCATAGCCTCGCAAGCCGGTCGCTCCCCCCAGAAGAAAGCGCGTCTTGCGAGTGTCGGCGCGGACCGCGTCGCTCTCGGCCATCACCACCAGACTGAACAAGCGGCCCACCAGGGGGGACGCGAAATAGGCCTGGGTTTGCAGGGATTGATCCACCAGCCGCCACGCCGGGCTGGAACCCGCGTCGGCCCCGGGAAGTCGCGCATAGCGCGCGCCCGCCTGCGCCAGCACGTAGGCGTATCCGCCGCCGGAGGCGACCGCCCATCCCGCCGAAGCCACGAAAGGAAACGCCGCGAAGTCCGAGCCCCACACCGGCGCGCCGGCCGCGGCCTCCAGGCGCAACCACGGTCCCAGCCGCCGGTTCTCGCGCAGATCGAAGGAGTCCAGGTTGCGAAAGACCTGGTAGCGCGGGGTGAAGAGCTCATAGCGAGCGAACACCTCCGAGCGCGTCTCCGAGCGGGGCGCGATCTCCGCCAGAAAGGGTGCGGCCGCCGTCGGGTCGGGAAAATCTTCCAGCACCTCGGAGCGCCGCCGGTCGAAGCGATGACCGAAGATCAGACGGTGGATCACCGCGCCCACGAACGAGCGTGAGCCGGTGACCTCGGTGGTCACGATCTTGCGCCTGAACTCGTACGGCAAAGTCTCGACCACGTCGGGCGTCGCCACCAGATCCTCGAGCAGGAGGCTATTGCCGCGAAACGCGCGCACGACGGCGTCCTGGTGGGTGACGTCCACGCCCGCGCCCCAGCGGCTGGCCAGTGAATAGAGCGGATAGCGCAGCGAGAACAACGCGTTGTCGCCCTCGTAGCGCTCGGTCCCGCGCTTGTACCAGGCCTGCACCGACGCCAGGAAGGTCAGGTGGGTGCCGACCACGTTGGGATCGAAGTACATGGGACCAATCCCGAATCGTCCCTGATCCATTTCGAATCCCAGCGACAGATACTTGCGCCAGCCGAACAGGTTGTTCTCGGACATCGACGTGTACAGGTGCGACAGCACGTTCTGCTGGATTTCGAAGCTGGTGTTGAAGCGCAGGCTCCACAGATCGCGCGTGACCACCAGCAGATCGACGGTGTCGGGTTGCGATGATTTGACCGGAACCACCACCACCACGCTCGACAGCTCCGGTGGCCTGAACTCCCTTCGGCTGGCGATCGTCAGCGAAGCCGGTGTCTGAATGTTCCGGATGCTCTCGTCGATCAAGGCCTGATCGTAAAGATCACCCGGCCTCAGCAGCAGCTCGCGCCGCAGGATCACGCCGCGGGTGGTGCGGTGAAAGATGTTGAGGAGCTGGAAGTACCAGTCGCGCCGGGAGAAGACCTTCTGGTTGACGACCTGGATGGTCCCCACCCGCTTGCCCTCGGGCGCGGGCTCGAGGGCAAGCCCCAGCTCCGCCAGCGCCTCGTCGACGGATTCGCGTTCCAGGCTTCCCAGCGCCCCCGCGCTGGTCTCACCGCGCGCGGGCATGGGCGCCACGGCCGAAAGGCAGCAAGCGAAGACCAGGGACCGGATCAGGAACGGGCGCGGCACGAAGACCGCGCCATTATGCCCCTGCCGCGACGGGGCCGTCGATTCCGCGCAGCACGATCAGGCGGGCCAAGGCCGCCAGGGCAAATCCCGCCAGCACGTCGGCGATGAAGTGCTGCTTGGTCGTCAGGGTCGACACCGCCAGCGCCAACGCCAGGATGATCACGACGCGACCCAAGGTTGGGTTTTCGTGGTGAAGGATCAGGGCCAACGACGACGTGTGGGCCACGTGCAGCGACGGAAAGACATTGCAGGGCGGATCGATCGTCTGCACCCACGCCATGAAGGCCTGCGAAGGCCCCAGGAACGGTGGCAGCAGCACCGGCCGCGGATACTCCGCGGCCACGCAGCGATGCCCCGCCAGCCCGGCCAGCAAGATCAGCCCGAAAGCGATCAGCCCGCGGTTGAAGTGCTGGCGCGTGTCGAAGCCGACGATCGCGATCACGAAGATGCCGGCGTAGAGGGGCAAGTACAACCAGGCAGTCGCCGGGATGAAGGGGATCGCGTCGTCCAGCTTGGTGCGCAGGAGCTCGGTGGAACGCGTGAAGTGGGTGTTGCCGATGAAGAAGTAGATCGCCGACTGCACCACCGCCGCCGTCAGGCCCGTCACCCACTTGTAAACGGTGAAGTTGTGGAGGGAGAGGCCGCGCTGGTCCCGATTCATCGCCGCCCAGTGTAGCGCTGGCGCAGGGCGCGGAGGCGTTACGACAGCGTGCCGATTGCGAATTTCAGGTAGCGTCCCTCGGGGAAAAATTCGGCCACCGGGTGATCGGCGCCGGCGCCATGCATCTCGCCGAGCACGAAGCGTCGCCCCGCCTCGTGGCAGCCGGTCGTGACGGTTTCAAGGAACGCGGACTCGGACACGTGGCTGGAGCACGATGCCGCGCAGAACACGCCCCCCGGCTCGACCAGTCCAGCGCAAAGCCGATGCAACCGGCGATAGGCGTCGAGAGCGCTCCCCAAGGCACGCCGGCTGGGCGCGAAGCTGGGCGGATCGGAGATCACCAGGTCCCAGCGCCGGCGCGCGCGGAGCGCCTCGGTCGCGAACGCGAAGACATCCGCCGCCACGAATTCGTGCCCTGCCAGCGGCAGGCCATTGCGTTCGAAGTTGTGCCGCGCCGACGCGATGGCCCCTGCGGCAACGTCCACCGTGGTGGTGGCGGTGGCCCGCCCCGCGGCGGCGTAGACCGAGAACGCTCCCGTGTAGCCGAACAAGTTCAACACGCGCCGACCGCCCGCCATCGCCCCGACGCGCGCCCGATTGTCGCGCTGATCAAGGAACAGCCCGCCTTTCTGGCCGTGCGCCAGATCGACTCCGAACGCCAGGCCATTCTCCAGCACCGCACGCTCGCCGGCGGGAACAACGCCGACCAGCGCGTGCGCGTCGCCGGCCTCGTCGCTGGCGGCGCCCCCGCGCGGTCCGCGCTTCCGTTCGATCAGCGCCGACAGGTCGCAACGGGCGCCTTCCGCCATCACCTGCGCGACGAAGCTGCGAGCGCTGTAGAACGCGCGCGCGCCCGGCCCATCGAAACGAATGGCGCCCACGTCGTCATAAACATCCAGGTGCACCCCCGGCAGGCGGTCAGCCTCGCCATGGACCCAACGAAAGGCGTTGGTGCGCGCCCGATCGATCACCGCCAGTCGGGCATCCAGCGCGGCCGCCAGGCGTGCGCCGATCAGCGCATCCAGATCCGCGGACGCCTCGGTCGTCAGCATGCGAATCGCCAGCGGCGTGGTGCGCGTCCAGAATCCGCGACCGATGGGGCGGCCGGCATCGTTGGTCACCAGGACCACTGCACCGTCGGGCGGATCGGTCTTGGGCGGGGTGATGGCGTCGCGGAAGATCCACGGATGACCGGCGTGAACGAAACGCGCCACCTTCTTGCGCAAGGCCACGCGCACCAGGCGGGGCGCGGACGTCGCGGGCGCGACCAGGACGGGCCGTTCGGTCAGGACACCTTCTCGGGCGGTCGATCGGCGATGGGCACGTGGCGCGCCAGCGTCGGGCGCTCCAACGTCGAGACGGTCTTGGCGCAGGCCAACACCCGCCGACCGGCCGGGAACGCGACCTCGACCTTGCCGGCGCCGGGCGAACCGGTGACCACGCCGGTACCGAACGTCGCATGATTGACGCGATCCCCAGCGGCGAACGAGCCGGTCGCGGCGTACGTCCGCGGCGGCTTGCTGGGATCGAAGGGCGGGATGGGCGGGGGCTCGGGCACCTCGGGGGTACGCGCGCGCGCGGTTTTGCGGGTGCCGCTGGTGACGGCCCGATCACCCAGGACGGGGCCATCCGGAGTTTCCGTCCGGTACAGGTGCTGCCCGTGACAACGCTTGCAGACCACCTTGGCGATGCGGGTGCCAACCTTCGCCATCACGACGTGCCACACCTGACCGCACTTGCCACACAACGCCTCGATGTCTTCGCCAACTGCTTGCGTTGCCATGAACGGCGGAGGTTACTCGGCGCAACGGTCCCGAACAAGGTCGAACGCCCGCGCGGCGAAGAATCCTGCGCGTAAAAATCGCGCGCGATCATCTTGGTCGCGGTGGTCTATCTTTGTAAGCATGGCCGGCACGCGCGATCCTCACCACACCGTACCCCTTCGCCCAGAAACTCAGGTCATCCACGCGGGGCAACGGCCCGACCCCACCCACGGCGCGGTGATGGAGCCGGTGGTCATGGCCAGCACCTTCGCGCAGCCCGAGCCGGGACAGCCGTTGCGCTTCGACTATTCGCGCAGCGGCAATCCCACGCGCGCCGCGTTGGAGGCGTGCCTGGCGGCGCTGGAGCACGGCGAGCGCGCCTTCGCTTTTGCCAGCGGCTGCGCGGCGGGCGCGACCTTGTTGCACACGCTTGCGCCGGGCGACCAGGTCATCTGCGGCGATGACGTGTATGGCGGGACCTATCGCCTGCTGACCGGTGTGATGCGGCCGCTGGGCATCGAGGCCACCTTCGTCGACATGTGCACGTCTGACTCCGTGGCCCAAGCGCTCGGCCCGCGCACCAAGCTGATCTGGCTGGAGACGCCGACCAACCCGCTGCTGAAGCTGGCGGACATCGCCGCCATCGCTGCCATCGCCAAGGCGCACGGTGTGCCCTTGGTCGTCGACAACACGTTCGCGTCCCCGATCCTGCAAAACCCGCTGGAGCTCGGCGCCACGGCGGTGCTGCATTCGACGACCAAGTACATCAACGGTCACTCGGACGTCGTGGGTGGTGTCATCGTCACCAGCGACCCCACGCTGGCAGACCGCTTGCGATTCCTGCAGAACGCGATCGGGGCCGTCCCCAGCCCCATGGACTGCTATCTGGTCTTGCGCGGCCTGAAGACGCTGGCGGTGCGCATGCAACGCCACGTCGAGAGCGCGGGCCTGCTGGCGCAGCGCCTGGAAGAAGCCCCGGGCGTCCGGCGCGTGCTGTATCCGGGGCTGGCCAGTCATCCCCAGCTGGCGCTGGCGCGCCGCCAGATGCGCGGCGCCGGCGGCATGATCACGCTGGAGCTGGAGGGTGATCAGGCCGGCGCGCGCCGGTTCCTGAAGGCCCTGCGCTTGTTCACGCTGGCCGAGAGCCTGGGCGGCGTCGAATCGTTGGCCGAGCACCCGGCCATCATGACCCACGCGTCGATCCCGGCCGAGGTGCGCCGCACGCTGGGCATCACCGATACTCTGGTCCGCCTGTCGGTGGGGTTGGAGCACGTCGAGGATCTGTGGCGCGATCTGCAGGACGGCCTGGCGGCCGTGCGCGCGTCATGACCACGCCCAAACCACCGCGCGGCGCGGGCGTGCTGGCCTTGATCGGCAACACGCCGCTGGTCCAGCTGGAATCCTTCGACACCGGCCCGTGTACGCTGTTCGCGAAGCTGGAGAATCACAACCCCGGCGGTTCGATCAAGGACCGCATCGGTCTGGCGATGATCGAGGCGGCCGAGGCCAGCGGCGCGCTTCGCCCGGGCATGACGCTGGTCGAGGCCACCGCCGGGAACACCGGGCTGGGCCTGGCCCTGGTGGCGGCGCGCAAGCGCTACCCGCTGCTGCTGGTGATCCCCGACAAGATGAGCCAGGAGAAGATCTTTCACCTGCGCGCGCTGGGCGCGGAGGTGCACCTGACCCGCTCCGACGTCGGCAAGGGCCATCCCGACTACTACCAGGATCTGGCCGATCGACTGGCGCGCGAACGCGGTGGCTTCTACGTGAACCAGTTCGCCAACCCCGCCAACCCGGCCGCGCATGAGGCGACCACCGGCCCCGAAATTTTTCGCCAGATGGACCAGCGCCTGGATGCGGTTGTCTGCGGCGTGGGCTCGGGCGGAACCATCACCGGGCTGTCACGTTACTTCGCGCGCGTCGCGCCCGCGGTCGAGATGGTGCTGGCCGATCCGCAAGGGTCGGTGCTGGCCGATTATGTGGCGACCGGGAAGCTCGGCACGGCGGGCTCGTGGCTGGTGGAGGGCATCGGGGAAGACTTCTTGCCGTCGATCGCAGATCTATCGCGCGTGAAGCAGGCGTACACCATCCCGGACGAAGAGAGCCTGCTGATGGCGCGCGCGCTGTTGCGCGATGAGGGCATCCTGGCCGGTTCGTCGTCGGGCACCTTGCTGGCCGCCGCGCTTCGCTACTGTCGCGCGCAGACCACGCCCAAGCGGGTGGTCACTCTGGTGTGCGACAGCGGCAACAAGTACCTGTCGAAGATGTTCAACGACTTCTGGATGCGCGACCAAGGGTTCCTGCAAGGCCCGCCCAGCGGCGATCTGCGCGACCTGATCGCGCGCCGCTTCGACAAGGGGTCGGTGGTGGCGGTTGCGCCCACCGACACGCTGCTGATCGCGCATGCCCGCATGAAGCTTTACGACGTCTCGCAGGTGCCGGTGATCGATGCCGGCGCCATCGTCGGCATCCTGGACGAATCCGATCTGTTGCTGGCGGTGGCCCGCAGCCCCGCCGCCTTCCGCTCTCCCGTGCGCGACACGATGGCGCCCCGCCTGACCACCGTCGCCCCTTCCGCCAGCGTCGAGTCGTTGCTGCCCATCTTCGACCGCGGCATGGTGGCCATCGTCATGGAAGACGACCACTTCCTGGGCCTGGTCACCCGCTTCGACGTGCTGAACTACATGAGAAGCCGGCTGAAATAGCAAGCGAGGAACGTCGGGCTTTTTGATTGCTGGCGCAGACGCCCTCACCTGCCCCCACAGCGCGGTGACGGCGGCCACGGCGATCGCAACAGGTTCGGTAAATTTCGGCGACGGAACAGCCACGGTGCCGCAGAAACCTTGACGATTTATGGGTAAGGTTGCGCCCCAATTCGGAACGCCAATCGTGGTGGTTGCCCCCTATACCAAGGAGTCCCGATGTTGCTTCGACGCCCCCTTCTCGTCTGTCTGAGCCTCGCTGTGGTTGGCGGTGCCTGTTCCCCGGCGAGCGAGATGACTGGCAGCGGGGGATCTGGATCCGGCGGCTCCAGCACCGGCTCGGGGGGGAAGACTTCGTCCGGTGGTAACACCGCGTCCGGCGGCAACTCCTCCTCGGGCGGCAGCAGCTCGTCGGGGGGGACAACCAGCTCGGGCGGCAGCAGCTCGTCGGGGGGGACAACCAGCTCGGGCGGGACCACCGCATCGGGCGGCAGCACGTCGTCCGGCGGAACCACCGGGTCAGGCGGACGCGCGGGATCCCAGGGCTCGGGCGGCACGGCAGGCGGCGCCGGGGGCCGCTCCAGCGGGGGAGCCGGCGGCGCCAAGGTCGGCTCGGGCGGCGCCGGCGGCGCCACGGAGAAATTCAGCTTCTTCGTGGTCAGCTACGCCGCCATCAAGCGACTCGCCAAGACCGACAAGGGCTTCGGCGGCGATCTGCGCTACGGCGAAACGGGGGAAGGCGCGGGCCTGCGCGGCGCTGACAAGATCTGCACCGAGGTCGCCGACTACGCGGTCCCCGGCTCGGGAGCGAAAGGATGGAGGGCGTTCCTCAGCGCTCCGACGGGCGGCCCGGACGGCGGCGCGGTCAATGCGATCGATCGGATCGGAGAGGGTCCCTGGTACGGCCGCGGCGGCAAGCTGTTCTCGATGAACAAGACCAACCTGATGGGCTTCCGACCCTCCGACGCCGATGCCACCATCAAGAACGACTTTCCGAACGAGGATGGCGTTGGCAACCACGGCGCCGACAAACCCGGCTGCACCGGCATGGCCTGTCCCGACAACCACGACACGCTGACCGGATCGGGCGCGGACGGAAAATTGTACAAGGGTGGAATGAATCCGACCTGCGACGGATGGACGACCAGCGTGGGATCAGCTGGGAAGCCGGTGGTCGGTCACGCTTGGCCACGCATGCCGGCCGCCAACACCACGAACAACAACAAGGATCTCACCTACGGGCACTGGATATCGTCGTTGGTCGAAGCCGGCTGCGGGGCGGGCGTCAACTTGGTCGAGGGGGGCGGACCCGTTGCGAGCGATCCCACGGTTGGTTCAGGCGGCGGCTACGGCGCGTTCTTCTGTTTCGCGCTGGTTCCCTAGCGGCCCGCGGGCCATCATCGGCTGAACACCAGCAGGAGCAGATTCCCATGGTTCCGAATTCCAGAGGTCTTGCCCCGTCTCGTTCCCCGTTGCTGTTCGCGCTGCTGGCGATCGTCTCGGCATGCAGCAGCGGCGGCGCGACCGGCAGCGGCGGCGCGACCGGCAGCGGTGGCGCGACCGGCAGCGGCGGCGCGACCGGCAGCGGCGGCGCGACCGGCAGCGGCGGCGCGACCGGCAGCGGCGGCGCGACCGGCAGCGGCGGCGCGGGACAGACGTTCCATGGGCCCTGCTCCCCGACGACGCGGCTTGGTTCCTTCTCGGTCTTGCTGGAAGAGGAGGTCGCCGGGAATCCTCCCTACTCGAAGATCAACGGTGGAATTTACGACAAGCCGAATGTGGCCGAACTCTGGAAACAGGAAGGGGACAAAGTCGGCAGCTGTGCGCTGTGGGTCGGTCCCGATCACACCTGTTCGCCTGCCTGTACCAGTCCTCAGGTCTGCGTCGGTCCCAACCAGTGCGCGGCGCCCGCGGTCCTTCAAAGCGTCGGCGCGGGTTCGATCACCGGGCTGGGAACGATGCCGATCCCCCTCGCACCCCTGGGAAACAAATCGTACTCGGCGTCGCTGGTCGATCCGTATCCGCCCTTCGCCAACGGAACCGCCATTCAGCTCACCTTCCCGGGAGGCCCGGGTCCCGCGTTCGAGCTCAACGGAGAGGGCTTCCAGCCGCTGACCTTCGAGGGCAAGGACTTGAAGTCCACCCGCGGCGAGGACTTCGCGTTCACCTGGTCGCCGCCCACCAAGACCGGGCCGGCGACGATTCAGGCCACCATGGAAATCGGCCATCACGGCAACGTGGCCGCGCGGGTTGAATGCGATTTCCCCGACATCGGCAGTGCCAAGATTCCAGCCTCGCTGGTGTCAGCGCTGATGGACAAGGGCGTGCATGGCTACCCGCAGCTGGTCCTCAGCCGGCGCACGGTAGATTCGACGCAGGTGACGGGAGGCTGTGTCGACTTGACGGTCGCTTCCGACGTGCTGCGGATCCTGATCGCGTGCCCCACCCCCGGGAACTGCCAGACGTCGTGCACGAACGCGGCCGACTGCACCCCGCCCCAGACTTGCAAGGCCGACTACGTCTGTGGCTCGTAGCGTCGGCAAGCCGGGTGACGCCGCGGTCGAGACCTTGCCCAGGCGCAACAGGGGCGCGGGTGTGGCGTCATGAAGAAACCGTTCGGCGGCCGCAATCTCTGCCACGGTGTAGACCTCGCGATTGTTCAAGATGATGTTCGCGTACAAACGCTCATAGTCGGGCATGATGCCGCCCAACTGGGATTGCGCGTGTCGTCGATGCCCCAGCAAGGGGAAGGGCAGATGGTGACCACGGAACCCCCGCGCCGCCGCCGCCACCCAGAAGTCCCAGTCATCGAAGCCGCTCACATTGACGCGATAGCCGCCGATCGCCTCCCACACGTGGCGACGAAACAGCGAGCAATACGAGATCTGGCGGCCCAGGGGAATCGGTCTTCCTCAAAGAAGGGCCCCCGCCCCACGGACGACGTGCGTGCCACCAGCGCCTCGATGGCGTGGAACGCCGCTGTCCGGAGGTGGTCGACGATTGACACGAGGTAGAAGTAAACACACCTCGAAAAAACGTGCGCGGCGCGCCGGTAGACGCGCCCTCCCGGCCCCGCCCGATTAGGAGTACGATGCACGCGTGCGACCTCTCCACTGGCCCCTCGTTCTAGCTGTGGTGCTGGGAATGTTCGCGGGGATCGGTGGCTACACATTTCGGTACGCCCGCGGCCTGTCTTACTTCAGCAAGAATCCCGAGGCCTGCGTCAACTGCCACATCATGCGGGGCGAGTACGATGCCTGGCAGAAGTCGAGCCACCACGCGGTGGCGGTTTGCATCGACTGCCACTTGCCGCACGCTCTGGTCCCGAAGTACCTGGCCAAGGCCGAGAACGGGTGGCGGCACGGCAAGCTGTTCACAACCCAGACCTTCGCCGAACCGATCACCATCAAGGCAGCCGGCCGGCGCATTCTCCAGGAGAATTGCGTGCGCTGCCACGCCCCGCTGGTCGATGCCCTGCTACCGGCCACGGCGAAATCGCCGCATGGCGCTGACAATGGTTTGGCTTGCGTGAAATGTCATCTCACGGCCGGGCATGGCCCTCCCGCGGGAGTGGGCGGTCCCCTGCGTGCCGCAGAGTTGGCCGCGTCCACGACGCCCCCCAGGTGAAGGAGAGTCATGAGCCCAGAGAACCCCGCCCCGATCTGGTTTCGCAGTCGTGCGCTGCTGGTGTTGGTCATCGTCCTAGTGGCGGCCGGCACGGCCGGCGTCACCGCCTTGCTGACCAACATCTTCGAACGCAAGGCAGAGCAGCGGACGCCGTACGTCCGCGTCGTCGAGGTCGGTGAGGACGACACCGATCCGGCCAAATGGGGCAAGAACTGGCCGGCGCAGTACGACGGCTACCGGCGCACGGCGCTGCCCACCCAGACACGCTTCGGCGGTCACGCCGGCAGTGAAGCGCTTCCCCCCGAGAAACTGGAGCGGGATCCGTGGCTGAAGCGCATGTTCCTGGGGTACGCGTTCGCGATTGACTACCGAGATCGGCGCGGTCACGCGCACATGCTCGAGGATCAGGAGCACACCAAACGGCTTTCCAAGCCGCAGAGCGGTTCGTGCCTGCACTGCCACGCGTCGGTGATGCCGATCTATCGCGCGCTCGGGAACGGTGACGTGTTCAAGGGGTTGGACGCCAGTTCCAAGCTGACCTACCAGGAGATGGACAAGCGGCTGCACGACGGTGGCCACGCGCACCCGGTCGGCTGCGTCGACTGCCACGATCCGACCTCCATGAGCTTGCGCATCTCGCGTCCGGCGTTCATCCGCGGCATTCAGGCCTTTGCGGCGTCGGCGGCACCGGCCCCGGCGTTCTCGTCGATCGCGCTGTGGCGGGCAGGCAAGCGAGACGTGCCCTACGACCCGAACGTCGACGCCTCCCGCAACGAGAAGCGATCGTTCGTGTGCGGGCAGTGCCATGTCGAGTACTACTGCTCGGGCAAGATGCCGCTGACAGTGCCGTGGGGCCGGGGCCTCAGCGCCGACGCCATCGAGGCCACCTGGGACGGCACCCGCTTTCCCGACGGCAGCGCCTTTTACGACTATGAACACCAGGAGACGGGCGCGCACGTCCTCAAGGCCCAGCACCCGGAGTTCGAGCTGTGGAGCCAGGGGATCCACGCGCGCAGCGGCGTCTCTTGCGCCGATTGCCACATGCCTTACATGCGCGAAGGCGCCACCAAGATCAGCGACCACTGGGTGCGCAGTCCGCTGCTGAACGTGAATCGCGCCTGCCAGACCTGCCATCGGGTCGATGAGCACGAGCTACTGGCGCGCGTGGACGTGATCCAGGAACGCAACCACGAGCTGCTGGGACGAGGCGGCGCCGCCATCGTCGACCTCATCGAGGCCATCGTGAAAGCCAAGGGCGCCGGACTCCCGGCCGCCGATCTGGAAACGGCGCTGGCGCTTCAGCGCCGGGCGCAGTGGCGGCTGGACTTCATCGCCGCCGAGAACAGCATGGGCTTTCACGCGCCGCAAGAGGCCGCGCGCGTCCTGGGCGAGGCCATCGACTTCGCGAGGCAGGGCCAGGTCGCGGCCGTCAAGGCGGGCGCTCGCTAGTGCCCGCGGGCTCGAGCAAAGCACGGGCGGCGGTCACCGCCGAGGGAATGTCGGGGCTGATGACGACCCTGAATGGACGGAGGGTCACGCTGGCCTTCTCGATCACGGACGCCGGCTGCGGCTGAAGCCCGGCCAGGATCGTCGTGCAGCCGTGCCTGGTCAGGGTCGCCAGCGCACTTTCGAGAGCCACCAGACCGGTTGCGTCCAGGACCGGGACCCGGTCCAGGCGGACGATGAGAACCCGGAGGTGCGCGGCGATGGTCGCCAGGTTCCCGATCGCCTTCTGGGCGGCCCCGAAGAACAGCGGGCCGGCGATATCGTAGATGGCGATCTGCTGCGCGAGTTCGTGAGGTATTTCGGGGTTGGCGCGATCCGCGTCCACGTTGCTTGTCAGCCGGGCCTGCGTGATATCCGCCATGCGCCGCATGAACAGCAAAGCCGCCAGGACAACCCCCACCGAAACTGCCACCACCATGTCGAACACGACCGTCAGGATGAAGCAGACCAGCAGGACCAGGGCATCGCCCCGCGGTGAGAAGCGCAGAATATGCACGACGTGCTTGGCTTCCGACATGTTCCATGCGACGAGCAGCAGCAGAGCGGCCAGTCCCGCCATGGGCAGGTACCCGATGAGCGGGGCCAGCGACACCACCGCGACCAGCACCGTCAGCGCATGCACAATCGAAGCGACGGGTGACCGAGCGCCCGACCGCACGTTGGTCGCCGTCCGCGCGATCGCGCCGGTCGCCGGAATGCCGCCGAAGAAGGGCGTTACGACGTTGCCGATTCCCAGCGCCAGCAACTCGGCATCAGGGTCGTGGCGGGTGTTGGCCATCCCGTCGGCGATGACCGCCGAAAGCAACGACTCGATCCCGCCCAGCATCGCGACCGCGAACGCCCCGGGCAAAAGCTCCCGGATGGTGTGGAAGTTGAGCACGAACGCAGCGCCTCCCGGACCCGACGCATGCCAAGGGATCAACGGAAGCGGCGGAAGCGGCGGCACGCCGTTGACGACGTTGCCACCGATGACCGCGTGAAAGCGGCTGCCGATGGTGGCCACCGCGTGGTGGGGAAAGACGTGGTTGACGATCGCCGCGACGACCGCTGCCGCGGGTATCGCGATGAGCGGGGCGGGGATCCGTCTGCCGATGCGGGGAAGCACGACCAGAAGCGCCAAGGTCACCGCCGCGACCCCGAGCTCTGACAGCGCTCCCGTCTGGCGGGCCTGCCAGATCGCGCTCAGGCGATCGAAGAAGGACTCGGGCGTTCGGTCCAGCCTGAGTCCGAAGAAGTCCTTGATCTGCAGCGTGGCGATCACCGTGGCGATGCCGGCGGTGAAGCCGGTCGTGACCGGATAGGGGATGAACTCGATGAACTGACCCAGACGGCCGAGACCCAACCCGATCAGGATCAGACCGCCCATCATGCCGGCCAGCAGCAGACCGGCCAGCCCGAAGCGAATGTAGATCGGGGCCAACACCACGATGAACGCGGCGGTGGGGCCCGTCACCTGCGTCCGGGAACCGCCCAGGGCCGCGACCACCGTGCCGGCCACGATGGCGGTGTAGAGACCGTGTTGGGGAGCCACGCCCACCGCGATGGCCAACGCCATCGCCAGCGGCAGGGCCACGATGCCCACCACCAGACCGGCCAGGATGTCGGAACGCAGGTCGGCCCGCGTGTACCCTTCGCGGAGGACGGCCCGCAGCGCTGCCGCCGGAAGGTCCGCGACCTTCGTGCGATTGGCGCCAGCCTGGTATCGGGTCCGAGCCATGGGCGCGACCGATAGTATCAGCCACGCCCGGGCCCGCCTGCGCACGTTCCTTCTTTTGCTGACCGCGTGAAGGAAAACGGGCGTTCGCGCGAAGAAGAGCATGTTGGCAATCGCGCCGTGGCCGGTGCTCCTGTTCTCCGCGCTCGGGGCGCTGTCGGAAGCGGCGGAAGCAGCAGGGGAGCCGGCTGTGACTCCGCCAGTCGCAGTGGGCAGCAGCGACGTCGCCTACCCGCACGGCGCCAGCGGCGACGCGGACGTGCTGCTCGAGCTGATCGTCGAGACCGACGGTTTGGTCTCCGGCGTGGTGGTGCTCGAGGGAGACGAGCCGTTCGCCAGCCAGGCGCGGGAGGCGGCCGCGCGGTGGCGGTTCACGCCCGCGCGCCGGGCCGGCGCGCCGGTCAGCGCGCGCATCAAGGCGCGCGTCGCCTTCCGTCCAAAGCAGGAGCCCGAGCCGATGCCAGCTGCGGCCGAAGCGGGCACGCCCACGATGGCTGCTGCGTCGCAACCCTCGACGACCAGTCCCCCCGCCGCCGAGGAGCCGCCTCTCGAGGTCACGGTGCGCGGCCACCGGCGCGACGTGGGTCAGACGACACTGTCCGTCGCCGAAGTGCGCGCCATGCCGGGCGCGTTCGGCGACGCCTTTCGCGCGATCGAGGGCTTGCCGGGCGTCACGCCGCTCGTCAGCGGCTTTCCCTACTTCTTCGTGCGTGGCGCGCCGCCCAACAACAACGGCTACACCCTCGACGGCATACGGGTTCCGCTGCTGTTTCACATCGGCATCGGGCAAAGCGTGATCCATCCGGGACTGATCGACCGCGTGGATTTTTTTCCGGGCGCGGCGCCCGCGGCGCTGGGCGGAGTCGCCGGCGCGGTCATTGCGGGACAGACGCGCGAACCCGCCACGGCGCCGCACGGCGAGGCGAACCTGCGCCTCGTCGACGCCGGCGCGCTGGTGGAGTCTCCGCTGGGCGGCAAGCGCGGCAGCGTGCTCGTCGCGGGGCGCTATGGCTATCCGGGGCCGATCCTCGGCGCAATCTCGTCCGGCCTCGACCTGAGCTATTGGGACTATCAGGCGCGCGCGACGTGGAACCTCACGGCTCGGGATACCATCGGGGTGTTTGCGTTCGGGAGCCACGACCGCCTCGCGACGCCTTCGCCGTCGGCCGATTCGACAGCCAAGCCGATCGAGCAAGTCCTATCCGACTTCCATCGCATCGATCTTCGCTACGACCACGAGCTTGCGGATGGACGTCTTCGGATCGCGCTCACCGGCGGCCACGACCGCCAAGGCGCCGCCCCGACGTACGTCAACGACAACTCGGCAGGGTTGCGCGTGGAGGTAGAGGGTCGGGCGTCGGAGGGCTTGCGAATTCGCGCCGGCGCCAGCGTGCGACTCGACGCCTACGGGTTCACGGAGAACCCCACCCGGCCGATGGATCCACCGGTCCCTTCCACGGCGGATCCGCCGCCCACCAATCTGGCGGCAAGCGCCTATGCCGACGTGACCTGGCGCATCGGCTCGCGCGTCGAGCTGACACCGGGAGCTCGCTTCGATCTGTTCGCGTCGTCCCGGGCCGAGGCGCCGGGCGCCGCGACGCAAGTGCGCACCACCGTACCGGCGTTCGATCCACGCCTCTCGGCGCGCGTCGCGATGACGCCGTCCCTCGCGTGGCTCTCGGCGGCCGGCATCGCCCACCAGTACCCGGCCTTGCGGATCGGCAGCATTCCGCCCCCTGTGGCGACCGTGCCCGGGTTCCCGCTGGGCGAGCGGCAGCTTCAGACCGCGCTGCAGGTGAGCCAGGGCGTCGAGATGAGTCTGCCATCGGACGTCATCGTGACCGCGACGGGATTCCTGGCGCGCTGGTCGGGCCTCACCGACCTGACGGCTGCGTGTGTCCAGACGAACGACGAGGCACCCGGGCAGCCATTCACGTGGGTCTGCCCCGACAGCCGGCCGATCACCGGCCACGCCTACGGCCTCGAGGTGCTCATGCGCCGCGCGCTGTCCAAACGTCTCGGCGGATGGCTCTCGTACACGCTGTCGCGGTCGATTCGCGACGCGCGCTTCACCACCCCTGCCGGAGGGGTCGACCTGGCGACGGTTCCCAGCGACGCCGACCGCCGGCACGTCGTGAACGCAGTCCTTGCGTACCAGCTTGGTGCGCGCTGGCGTTTCGGTGGGCGAGGCCTCTTCTACACTGGCGCACCGTACTCGCAGCTCGCCGGCACCCTTCCCGTGCCGCCGTATAACGCGTACCGCACGCCCTCGTTCTTCCGGCTGGACGTGCGGTTGGAGCGGCGCTGGTCGTTCGGCCAAAGCGGGTCCATCGCCCTGGTGCTCGAAGGGCAGAACGTGACGCTCAGCAGCGAGTACAGCGGCGCGGCCTTGGACTGCAGGGACAGCCCGGACATGCCCACACAGTGCACCCACGGAAAAATAGGGCCCATCACGCTCCCCAGCCTGGGCGTCGAGGCGTTTTTCTGATGGGCCCCATGAAATGCCGTGAAGGATTCGCGCGCTTCGCGAGAAGATGGACGAGGCCCGTGACACCGATAGCGCGATACGCACCGATGCTCGCCGTGCTGGGCGTCGCCGTGGCGCGGCCATCGCCCTCGTTGGCGAGCGCGGGGGCGTGCCCGCCGGTGCCCGCGGAGATGGACCTGCAGGTGAACGCGCACTGGCCGGATCTGCGCGGGCGGATCATCGATGCGTTGGCGGACCGCCGTGACGTCGATGGGTGTGCGCGGATCGCGATTCGCCTTCCCCCCCGGACGATCGTTGCCGCCGCTGCCCGGGCGGCCGTTCCCCCCGTGATCGTGCTGGAGGTCGTGCTGCGCGACGGACGATCAGCCTCGCGGTCGGTGGCGCGCGCCGAGGACGTCATCCCCACCCTCGAAGCGCTGTTGCTGCTGCCGGAGGCGGCAGCGAGCTGGCCTGATGACCCTGTCTCCGAGGCTGCCGAGCCCGTCCGCGCCCCCGCCCCGCCCCGCGAGCGTGATACAGCCACCGTCGTGTTTGCGCCGACGGCCGCGGCCGCGTCGGCTCAGCAACCCCGTCCGTTCGGCATCGAGTTCTCCCTCGCCGCCGGCGCGCGCATCGGCGATGGACAGGCCGGCGTCGGCCTCGGTGCGCTCACGGTCTTCGAGGTGAGGGGATGGCTGGTCGGCTTCGAGGGGAGCGCCGATCAATACCAGCCCCTGCACGACGGCTCGCCCGCCGCGATGCTGAAGCTGGCCGTGCTGGCCGGACGGCGGTTCCAATGGGGCGGCACCGCGCTCGACCTGACCGCGGGTCCCGCGCTGGCGGTGAATGGATTTGGAACCAGGGTCGCGGTCAAGGTCGAAAGCGACGCCAGCGCCCGCCCGGCTCCGCCCGAGACCGACGGAGTGCGGAAGCGGCTCGTGTGCGGCGCGCGTCTGACCTTCCGCCCGCGAGCGGTGGTTCGCACGTTCGTCGGCGTCGACGGCGAGCTGGCGCTCGACCGCTCACCCGTCGCCCTGGTGCCGGACAAGCCGCAGTTGCCGGCGTGGACCGCGGGCGTGGTTGTCGGCTTCACCGTGGGGACGCCATGAGCGCTCGGCGTCCGATCGCACCCCAGGCTGCCCGCCCTGTGACGCCATCGTCGGACCCCGAGATCATGAATCGCCTGAGGGGCGGCGAGAGCGGCGCGCTGGGCGAACTCTACGATCGCTACCACGAACGACTTCGACGATTCCTGGCACGCGCCACCTCCGACGCCGAGGACGTCGACGACCTGGTGCACGCCACGTTCCTCGCCGCCGCGGCGAGTGCCGCGCGCTACGACGGCCGAGCGTGCGCGCGGCCGTGGCTGATCGGGATCGCGGTGCAGCACCTGCGCCGACGGCACCAGGCACGGGGCCGCTTCTTCGCGGCGCTGAAGGCGCTGGCCACGCGGGGCCGGGCCACCGTCGATCCCAGACCGGCGCTGGCCGCGCGGGGCGACGTCGAGCGGGCGCTGGCAGGCATCAGCCAGCCCAAGCGCATCGCGCTGCTGATGGCCGAGGTCGAAGAGATGAGCTGCACGGAGATCGCGGCGGCGTTGCACATCCCGGTGGGTACGGTGTGGACCCGCCTGCATGCAGCCCGCCGCGAGCTCCGCCGCGCGCTGGAGGGCGAGGCACCATGACGATGACGGTGACCGGGGCCTGCCCCAGGCTCTTCGAGGCCGAGGCGATGCGCGATGGCCGGCTGGCGGGAGCCCCGCTGGCGAGCTTCGCGCGACACACGGCCACGTGCGCGGCCTGCCGGCACGAGGTCCAGGCGCTCGACGCGCTGGGCGAGGCCTTGCGTGCCAGCCGCCCCGACGGCACCCCCGCGGACGAGCTTGGACGCTTGCGCGAGCGGACACGCCTCGTCGCCGCGTTCGACGCGACCCTGATGGCGACACGACGTCGAACGTCCGCACGACGTCCCGCCCTGTGGGCCACCGCCGCGGCGATGGTCGTCGGCGCCGTGCTGCTTTCACGCCCGCGGCACACAGGCGACGGAGGCTCCGCGTCGGCCGTGGTCGTACACGCCGGCCCGGGGGCGGTCTGGTCGAAGCAGACGCGGGTCGACCACGACAGGGTGGTCCTCGCCAGCGGCGAGCTGTGGATCCATGTCGATCATGCGCGCCAGCGAACCCGGCTGGTGGTCGCGTTGCCCGACGGCGAACTGGAAGACACGGGGACGATCTTCACGGTGAACGCAACCCATGGTCGCACGACACGGGTCGCTGTCAGCGAGGGCAGCGTGGTGCTTCGAATCAGGGACAAGCCGCCGCTGACGCTCGGCGGAGGAGAGTCCTGGGCGGCGGCTCCGGTGGAAGCACCGCGCGCGCCTGCGCCTCAGGGTTCTCCGCCGGCGTCGCCGCCGTCTGACCCGACATCGCACGGGCGCTTGCGCAAACCGGCAGCGCCCGCGAACCGGGCCGCCCTCCGGCCGTCACTGCCGGTTCCCGCCGAACCGGCGGTCGCGGACGCCGGGCTCGACTTTCGGGCCGCCGTCGCCGTGCTCGACGTGGGCGCCAACCGCCAGGCGGCCGAGGCGTTCGCGCGCTTCCTGGCCAAACACCCGCACGATGCGCGGGCCGAGGACGCCGCCTATCTGCAGATCATCGCGCTCCAGCGCTGCGGCGCCACCGACGAGGCCCGACGCGCGGCGCAGGCCTACCTCCGCCAGTTTCCGGCCGGCTTCCGCCGCGTCGAGATCGAGACGCTGTCGCGCTGACCCGGCTGCCTCTCAAGAACGAACGAACGAACGGAGAACTGCCCGTGAACACCGTCGACGTCATCAAACAAGTGTTGCTCCGCTCGGGAGCGTCCTGGGTGCTGTGGCTCCTCGGCGCCTCCCTGATCGCGACGATCGTGATCACAGTCGAGCGATGGCTGTTCTATCGAACGCGAGACGGCGATCTGCAGGGGCTGGCGCTCAAGCTCGGCGCTCATCTCGCCGGCCGGAACTTCGATGACGCCGCCACCGAGCTCGGGCGATCGAAATCGGTGGCCGCCGCGATCGCGTCGGCGGGCGTGGCGCTCGCCGACGGCGGCCCCGCGGCCGCCGACCGGGCCATGCAAAGCGCGGCCGCCCTGGAGCGGCGCGGACTCGAGCGGTGGCTCGCCTATCTCGGCACCCTGGGCAACAACGCGCCCTTCGTCGGGCTCTTCGGGACCGTGATCGGTGTCATCGGGGCCTTCGAAGAGTTGAGCCGCGGGCAGGGAGCCGGCGGTGCCGGCGCCTCGCAGCTGATGATGGCCGCCATCGCCGAAGCCTTGGTGGCAACGGCGGCCGGCATCCTGGCGGCCCTTCCCGCCGTCATCGCCTTCAACTACTTCCAGCGGCGGGTCGCCTCTTTGTTGGCCGGGACCGAGGTCCTCTCCAACCTGGTGCTGGCCTATCTCTCACACACGCGCGGCCGCGACAGCGGGATGTGACCCATGGCGACCGCACCTTCGCAGCAGGGAAACGGGATCATCGCCGGCATCAACGTCACGCCGCTGGTCGATATCATGCTGGTGCTGCTGGTCATCTTCATGGTGACGATGACGGCGGCCGCCGCGCCGGCAATCCCCTTGGACCTGCCGCGAGCAAGCCACACCGAGGAGGTCCAGGTGATCTTCTCGGTGGTGGTTCCGGCGACGGGACCGACGCTGGTGAACGGCGAGCCTGCGCCAAGCGATGCGATCTTCGCGCAACGAGCGAAGGCTGCGTGCTTGCGCGATCCCCAGGTGCGGGCGGTGATCGCTGCGGACGGCGCCGTGCCCCACCGCCGCGTGATTCACATGCTGGACCTCCTCAAGACGGCCGGCATCGGCAGGGTCGCGTTCGGCGCCCTGCCCGCCGACGACGACCGGACCGAGTGAACGCGCCCCGGAGCGGCGCGTATCTGCGCCAGGACATCGTGGAGGTCGTACTCGGCGTCCATCGCCGCGCGCCGCGGGGCCGCGGTGTCGTGGTCGCCGCCACCGCGGTGGCCCTGTGCGCGCTGCCGATCCTCGCGGCACTGCGCCTTGAACCGCGGCGCGGACGGGAGGCCGCGCGCGTTCCCATCGAAATCGCGCTCGACCAGGCGGCGGCGCCGGCACGCTTACCCGAATCTTCACCCGCAGCGGCACCGGTACGGGTGACCCCGCCATCCCGGCGGTCCGCGCCCGCGGCGCCGAGCCGTGTCGCCGCGCGCGCGGCGCCTCCCGCGCAGGCAGCGACCGTTGTCGTGCGACAGGCTCCGCCGAACGCGCCGGTCGACATGACGGGCGAAACGTTCGTGGTGGGGAGCGCGCCAGCGTATGCCGGGGGTGCCACGACGGCGGGCGGCACCAGGACATTGCCCGGGCAAGGGCAAGGACCGTCGGTTGGTACGGGGCCCGCCGGCCCGGCTTCCGGCGCTGCATCCGCCGGCCCCGACCGTTCCGCGCCCGTGGTCCTGGCGAGCCAGAGCTGGTCTTGCCCCTGGCCGGCCGAGGCGGATCCCCTCCCCATCGACGAGGAGACAGTCGTCATTCGCGTCGTCGTTCGGCCCGACGGGACGGCCGAATCGGTGGCCATCGTCTCCGATCCTGGACACGGGTTTGGAGAGGCGGCCGCGGGGTGCGCCAGGCGGACAACCTTCCTGCCGGCGCGCGGCGGTGACGGGCGACCTGTGCGGGCCAACTCCGCACCGATCCGGGTCCGCTTCACCCGCCAGTAGACGTGCCGGCGCCAGATCCGCGCGGCAGGCCGCGACCTGAACATCGCGCAGATACCTACGCAAAAAAATTGCGCGGCAGCCAACAAGGTTGGGCGCCGGTCATCGATTCCCTTAGCTTGGATAGATCTTAGCGAAAGAAGCAAAATGCCGTTACGTTTCAATACTCTGAGGATTCTCGGGCTGCTGTGCTGCGCATCGCTCGCGTGCGCTCCCGCCCCGCCCTATTCCCGCACGACCCCCAGCTCGACCGGCCTCGGCGGAGACAGTCTCCCGGGCAGCGGTGGGGAGTTCGACGCGGGAGCCAGCGGTGGGGTCGGCCCCGGCGCGGCAGGGGGAAACGGAGCGGTGGCCTCGGGTGGCCTGGGGGGTGGGGGTAGCAGCAGCGTCGGCACGGGTTCCGGAGGACTCGCCTCGGGTGGTACTGCCAGTTCCGGCGGGGCCGGCGGGGCCGGCGGCGGCGGCGGGCGACCCAACGGTGGCGCCGGCGGCGGAGCTGCCGCTGGCCGCGGCGGGTTCGGAGGCCGCATCGGCAGCGGCGGGCTGGCGAGTGGTGGGGGCGGTGGTGGCGGGACGACCAGCGGCACGGGAGGTGTGGTCCCCGGAAGCGGCGGATCCGGCGGCACCGCCGGCGCCGCAGGTGGCCGGATCGGCAGCGGCGGCCTGGCGGGCGGCGGCATCGGCGGCCTGGCCGGCGGCGGGGTCGGGGGCGTGGCGGCGGGGGGCGCGGGCGGTCGCGGCGGCGGCGGTGGCGATGCCGGGCCCGTCATCCTCAGCATCGATTTCGTCGGCGGCGGGATGCCGATGACGCCCACTGAATCCGCGGGGGTCGTACCGGCTCGCAACTGGAACAGTGCGACCGGAGCGATGGGTTCCGCGACGTCGCTGATCCTTTCCGACGGCACGCTCACCTCGGCCTCGGCGACCTGGAATGCGCCGGGAGACGGCCCCACCCCCGGGGTGTGGCGACTCGCCTACACGGACGCGCCCGGCAACGTCCGGATGATGAATGGATATCTGGACCCCGGCTCGCAAGCGACGATCACCGTCAGCAATCTGCCGGCGGCGATCACGGCGGACGGCTACGACGTCTACGTCTACACCTACGGGGACGTTCCCCCCAACGAAGCGCGGACCTACGGCTACGCGATCGGGGCGACCTCCTTGACGGTCACACAGACGGGGCCCGACCCCAATTCCTTTCCGGGATTCACGCTGGCCCCCGAGCATGGGCCGGGGACCTACGTGATCTTCCGGAAGGTGACCGGCGCTGCTTTCACGCTGAAAGCCACCCCGATCGTCGTGAACCGCGCTCCCATCAACGGCCTGCAGATCGTGTGGCCGGCCAAGCCGTGATCCAGAGGGCCTGGTGGCGACAACGCCGCCGCGTCGGTCTCGGCTCAGACCACCCGCAGGCCGGTCAGCTCGGTGCTGGTCAGCCCGTTGCCCTTGCCGAGCATCTTCAGGTTCGCACCGAAGATGTTCGCGATCGTGAGCAACGCCGACGAGAGGTTGCCATTGGCGGCCCGGAAGTGCTGGTCTCCCTTCAGCGCGCCGCCGGCTTTCCCCAGCATCAGGACCGGCCACTCCGTCGTGCCGTGGGGCTTGCCCCACGCGGTGTCGGACGTGACGTAGATGAGCATGTTGTCGAGGACCGAACCGGCCCCCTCGGTCATTTTCGATAGCTGGCTGGCGAAGGTGTTCAGCCCCTGCATCGCGTAGAGGATGCCCTTGTGATAGCGGGTCTGATAGTTGGTGGCGGCGTCGTTCCCCGCGTCGGTGTGGGCAATGGTGTCGTGGAAATCGGCGTTCATGTCAGAGGCGACGGAACGGTAGTACACGTGGGCCGCCGGCAGCGTGAACATGAACGTGGCGTTGTTGGTGATGCCCGACGCCAGCGCGACGGCCAGCATCTGCGCCATCACATCGTTCACCTTCATGGGCGCCTCGGACTTGGTGTCCTTCGCGATGCCAGCCGTCTGCGGATCGGCGGGGATCTGGATCGTGGATGGCATCGTCGGCAGGGTCGCCAGGCGCTTCTCGATCTGGCGGATCGCCTCGAGATGCTCGGCCAAGCGCGCCTTGTCTTTGGCTCCGAGCAAAGCGTTGACCTCCGCGCCGTCAGCCAGGACCGCATCCAGGATGCTGGTCTTGCACTGATTCACCTTCGTCGTCTGGCTCTGGCCCGAGGCGCCGCCAGCGCCGGTCGTCGGCGATACCCCTTTGAAGATGCGGGCGAACGCCGCGTGCGGATCGAACTCGGGATAGTTCGGGGCGTTGGGACCGCGGTGGGACACGGTGTGCAGCGTGTTTTCCGGGCCGTTCGGCGTGGCGTCGCTGCAGCCAATTTCCAACGACGGGAAGCTGCCCCCCTTGTTCACGCCCGCCACGATCTGGTCGATCGAGATCAGCTCGGCCGAGTTGTTCGCGACGCTGCCGCCTGTCGAACAAGCCGCCGAACCCATCGGGTGAGGAGACGCGTTGCCGATCATGTTCTTGAGTCCGCTCACCACCGTCAGCCAGGGCTTGACGGCCATCAGCGGAGCCAGTTCCTCACTGAGGCTCCAGGCCGACCCCATCCCGGTGGCCGACGGGTTCCACAGTGACGGAATGATTCCGTTCCCGAAGAACCAGGTGCAGTACCGCTTGGGCATCGCCGTACCTTCGGCGAACGCTGTCCCGTTGTTGTTCAACATGATGTCGAGGATCGGCACCGGGATGGCAAGCGCCGTCCCGCCCGCCAGGGCTCCTCGAAGAACAGTCCGTCGACTCAGACGCTTGGTCGGCATGCTCATTCTCCTGATTTACGGCGCTGGGGGAGCCACGAAGCGAAACCCGTCGCTCGAGACGATGTCGCGCATCAGATCGCGCAGGTGATAACCACCGGACCGGAACGTCGCCTTGAGGGTGTCGAGCACCGGTTTTTCGGTCGTGGCCTCGACGTGGCCGGTCGCGTATCGATAAATGTTCTGGACCAGGCAGTCCGCCGCGCGGGGCTGAGCCGCCAGCGTCTGCCCGAGCTCGACGGGTCCACTGAAGTTGGTCCCATCGATGCTGCCCGACAGATCGAGCGTCAGGCCTTGGTCGGTGGACCGGTACTTGCCGATCGCGTCGAAGTTCTCTAGCGGGAATCCCAGGGGATCCATCAGCTTGTGACAGGTCGCGCAGCTGGCGACCGTTTCATGCGCCGTCATTTGTTGCCGCTTCGTCTGGATCACACCGGCCGGCAGCTCAGGCAACACCGTGTTCACGTCGGCAGGCGCCGACTGGATCTTCTGGCAAAGGATGATCTCGCGGATGAACTTTCCGCGCTGGGTGGGTGATCCCTCTTCCTGATTCGCGTAGAGCGACAGGAACCCCGCCGTGGTCAGGAGTCCCGCGCGCGGACCGTCCGCCGGCAGCGTCGCGGCCGCCAGCGTCGAAGACAAACCCGTCGTGGGCAGTCCGTACAGGGCGGCAAGTTCCTTGGTGACGAAGGTGCTCCGCGTGGTCAGGAACTCGAGGGCGCTCGCGTTCCGATCGAAGGCAATCGACTGAAACATCGCCGGGATCTCCTGCATCATCGCGGTCTGCAGCGCGGGCGTGTAGTCGGCGAACTTCGCATCCTTGGGACGCAACGCGATCAGCTGAAGCTGGTAGAGCTCGCTGGCGAAGTTCCCTACCGACTCTCGACCGGCGCTGCTGGCAAGCAGGCGGTCAGCCTGCTCGAGGATCGCCTCCTTGGTGTCGAGTCGGTTCTGGTCGGCGAGATCCAGCAAGGCTGCGTCCGGCGTCGAGTTGGTCAGGAAGTAAGACAGCCGGCTGGCGACCTCGCTGCTGGTGTATTGCCAGAATCCGCCGCCGGCGGCCGGGGCCACCCCGCGCTCCAGCCGGTAGAGAAAATTGGGCGAGAGCAGCAGGCCTTGCATACCGGCGCGCATGCCCTCGTTGGCGTCGGCCATGATTCCGGCGACGTTCGCGATGAGGGAGGTATAGCGGGTGACCTGGGCCGTGGTGAGCGGCTGCCGCCAGGCCAACCGGCCGAACTTGGTCACGAAGGACTGGAAGCAGGCCATGTCGGTCGTGCTCTTGGGGGTGCAGCCCAGCACCTTGGCGCGGCGGGTCGCGTCGGCAAACACGACGGCGGTGGCGGCATCGATCGCGCTTTGATACTGCTCCACGCCAGTCGGGGAGATCGAGACGGTCGCCGCGCTGATGCTGGCGAAGCCACCGATGGACCACGAGTCGGGCTCGAGATCGCCGATCGTCACCGGACCTTGCAAGAGATCGCGGAGGGAATTACGGAACGCGGTGGCCGAGAGCCGTCGGTAGGCTCCCCCCGATGGCGCGAAGACCACCGGCGTTCCGTCGCTCCCCCCCGTGCCCGCCCCCGTTCCGCCTGACCCCGTGGATGTGCCCCCCGTGCCTGTCCCCGCGCCGCCCGTAGCCGCGCCGCCCGTGCCCGACCCCGTGCCCCCCGAGCCGGTCCCGGGCGAATTTCCCGTACCGGTCGAGCCCGAGTTACCGCCGCTGCCCGCTGTCTGGTTGCCCACCGAGGGGCCAATGGTCCCCTCACAGCCAGTCACGATCCCCAGCCACCCGGCGCCGAGCGCAGCGTAAATGGACCTGCGAAACAGGTGAAGCCAGCCGAAGTCATGGCGCTGCATCTCGCGCTCCTTTTCTGAAGAACCGATCCTGGGGATTCCGTCGCTCCGAGCGACCACGCGCGCGCCGTTGGTCGTCCACGGCCGGGAGGGGCGAGGACGGGCCAGTGCGCGCGGCGCACTCATCTTTCAGCAGGTCAAATGACCACGGTCCTGGGGAACGGCTCACGCCATTTCGGGTTTTGTCTTCCGGCGGGCGCGCCGTGGCAACGTCGCCGGCCCCAGGCGCCTGCGCTCATGGCCCATGAGCCGGATCCCTCCCACGCGGTCATTCTCATTCTGGATGTCGTACAAGCCGAATCTCCACCTCGCCGGGCCTCTGCCGGAGATGATCGTCGGCGGTCCCGTCGAGTTCGATGAGCTCTTCGCCCGCTACGCGAGATACGTGGCCCGTCTGGCTGCACGGCTGCTTGGCTCCGGCGACACCGAGGTGGACGATGTGGTTCAGGAGGTGTTCTGGCTCGCATCGCGACGGCTCGCCAACATCGCCGACATGATCCAGGCGCGGGGTTGGCTGGCGACGGTGACCACGCGAACGGTGGCGCGGCGGTTGCGGCGGCGGCGATTTCGCCGGCTGTTCCACGCCGGCGGCTCCTACATTCCAGAGGTGCCGGCTCCCGGAGCGACGGCCGAACAGCGTGCCTTGTTGGGTCGTCTTTACGAGGTGCTGGAGACCTTGCCTACGGACCAACGCCTGGCCTGGTCGCTTCGCTATGTCGAAGGTGAACCGCTGGACATGGTTGCAGCGGCCTCGGGCTGTAGTTTGGCCACCGCCAAACGGCGCGTCAGCGCCGCCAAGAAGGTGATTGATGAGGTATTCGGCGATGAGTGATCAGCTGGGGACGGCGTTGTTTGAGAAGATCGAACCGGCTTGGGCGCCCGAGCGCGAATGGGCCCTCCGCGCCGCCATCGCGCGCCGGACGACCCGACGACGGGTGGTGGTGCGGCTGGCGGCCATCGCCTCGACGGGGCTGGTGGTCGTCGGCGGCCTCGCGTTGGCGCGGTGGTGGCCCGGTGTTCCCTCTCCGGCTGCGTTGCTCTCGGACGTCCCTGCGACCCAGAATGTTCCCGCAAGCGGCGACGCGCTTCAGACCGTCATCGTGACGCAACTGTCGTCGGAAACCGTGGTGGTTCCCCTGCCGGATCGCGAGGGCCGCGGGTTTGCGCTCCACGCGGGCGGCGCGCGGTTCTCGGTTCCGCACGACGCCCGCCATCCGTTCGTCGTGACGGCGCGGGATGTGACCATCGAGGACCTGGGCACGACGTTCTCGGTCCGGTTTCTCGCCGGCGATCGCTTGAACATCGCCGTCGACGAGGGACGCGTGCGCGTGCGCGGGCGTGGCACCGACACGGAGGTTCCGGAGGGAGCCGCCCTGGAGCTTCCTGTCGCGGCGGTCACCGAACCCGCACCGAAACAGCGGCGACCGCGCGCGATGGTCGCGTCATCATGGCAACCCCTGGCCGAGCGCGGTCAGTACGATGAAGCGCGCAGGGCGCTGCGAAACGCCGGTCCCGGCGCCGTCCGCAACGACGCGGGGGATCTGTTGCTGGCGGCGGACGCCGCTCGCCTGAGTGGTCATCCGGCCGAGGCCGTGCCGTACCTGGAACGGCTTCTGCGCTGGCACGCCCAGGACCCACGCGCTGGACTGGCGGCGTTCACGCTCGGCCGCGTGCTGCTGGACGAGCTGGGGCGGCCGACTGAGGCCGTCTCCGCCTTCGCCCGGGCGCGGTCATTCGGTGGGCCGCTTGCCGAGGATGCCCTGGCGCGGGAAGTGGAAGCCGTTTCGCGCGTCGGCGACATCAGCCGCAGCCGCGAACTGGCCCTGCTGTATCAGCGCCTCTATCCAAACGGACGACGAGCCAAGGCCGTGTCGAGATTCGGCGGGCTCGACTGACGGCGCGAACGAAGCTCGCCCTGGTCCGCGCGATGCTGGTCCTCATCGGGTTGGAAATACCCGCCGCCCGAACTCATGGCGCGCCCGGACTCGAACGGCCACGCCTTTCGATCAGCATCGTTGGGTGCGACCCGGCGTTGACCGGCGAGGCGCAGCGGATCGCCGCCATCGAGCTGCGGGCCACGCTGGTCGACACCGCGCCTGATGCCACGGTGACCCAGGTGACCGCCGCGTGCCGCGGCACCGATGCGGCGCTGGCCGTGGTGGATCCGACGACGGGAAAATCCCTCCAGCGCACGGTGGCATTGGCGGAGGCCGCGCCCACCGGGCGTGCGCGCTTGCTGGCCCTGGCGGTCGCCGAGCTGGTGGTCGCAAGTTGGTCCGAGCTGCAGAGCAATCCGCGGCCCCGCGCGCCGTCCGCCACGCCGCTGGCGCCGCTGGCCGCGCGGGAGTCGGCGCGGGCGACTCTGGTCAACCGCTCACTCGAGCTCGCCGCCGCCTTCGACGTGCACGTGCTATCGAGCGGTGATTGGTTGTTCGGCGGCGGAGGGCGTGCGGCGATCTGGCTCTCGCCACTGCTCTTCGCCCGGTTCGACGCCCTGGCCGACTACGGAGAGCTCGCACGGGGGACCGGCCGCGTGGCCGTGATCATGCCCAGCCTCTCGGCGGCGGTAGGAGCCTCCCGATGGCTCGGCACCTGGCTGCGGCCGGCGGTCAGCCTGGGACTTCGCGGCGGCTACGTGCGGATGAATGGGATCGCGGATGGAACGGCTGCGACGAGCGCTCGCTTCCAAGGGGCCTGGTTGGGCCCCGAGGCGCTCTTGCAGGTCAGCGCCTGGCCGCGCGCGCGGGTGTATCCAACCTTGGGTCTGGCCATCGGCGCGCATCTTCTGGGCGTCCGCGGGATCGTCAACAATGGACGCGACGTGGAGGCGGTTGGAATCTGGGGTGGACTCAGCGCGACGCTGGCGGTCGTCCGCTAGATGCCAAGCGCCAGCGACATGCGACACCAACGGTCGAGCGGCGTCTTTCTGCTGGTGGCGTTGGCTGCGGCCGGCTGCTTCGAGACGGCGGGCACCGTCCTCGGGCCTCCGGCCAACCCACCGCTGCCCGACGCCGTAGAGCCCCTCCCATCGCCCGAGCAGGTCGCCTGGCAGACGCGGGAGCTGTCGGCCTTCCTGCACTTCGGCATGAACACGTTCACCAACCTGGAACAAGGAGACGGTACCGAAAGCCCGGCCCTCTTCAACCCGACCACGTTCGACGCCCAGCAGTGGATCACCGCGCTCAGGGACGTCGGGGTCCGAGAGGCGATGCTCACGGTGAAACACCACGACGGATTCTGCCTTTGGCCGACCACGTGCACGACCCACTCGGTGGCGGCCAGCCCGTTTCAAAGCGGCAAGGGAGACGTAGTCCGGCAGTTCGTCGATGCCGCCCATGAAGGAAACGTACGGGTCGCCTTTGCGCTGTCCCCGCTCGATCGTCACGATCCGAACTACGGCACCCCCGCGTATCTGGAGGTGTTCAAGTGTCAACTGAACGAGCTTTTGAACAACTACGGCACCGTCGACGAGCTGTGGCTGTGGCAGGCACCGGGCACGCCGCCGTTCGACTGGACCATCATTCGCGACTTCGTGCACCAGCTTCAACCCCAAACGCTGATCGAGTTCTCGAACCTCGCCCCCATGGCGATCAGCGACGTGCGCAGCATCGGTAGCGCCGCCCCACCCAGCTTGCGCACCCCGGCTGACCAATCGTCCGTCCAGTCTCCCGCGGGCGCTGGCGGGAAGGCGGAATACATCCCCGCCGAAGCGGTGTACTCGATTCGCCCCGGTTGGTTCTGGCATGCGAGCGAAGACCTCCAGGTGAAGACCTTGGATCAGCTCGTCGCCCTGTACCTCGATACCGTCGGCCGGAACAGCTCGCTCCGTTTGAATGTGCCACCCGACACGCGGGGGCGGCTGGCCGATCCCGACGTCGCCGTCTTGCATCAGCTGAAGCTCGCGCTCGAGGCGCTGTACCGAACCAACGTGGCCGCCGAGCAGGCAGCGACCGCCGATTCGGTGTTCGAAGATCTGCCGGCATATGCGGCGTCGGCTGCCGTCGACGGCAAGGGCGAAACCTTCTGGGCGGCTGCTGCCGGGCAGACCCGCGCGCGGCTCGAGGTCGATCTCGGGGGGAGCCGGACGTTTGATCTCATCAGCATCCAGGAGCCGATCGCGCTCGGCGAACGCACGACCCAGCACCATGTCGAGGCGCGTACCAACGGCGTGTGGGCGACGATCGCGACCGGCACCACCATCGGCCAGCGAAAACTTCATCGCCTGAGCCCCGTCACCGCCGACGCCGTCGCGCTGGTGATCTCCCAGGCGCGCGGCGCTCCCGCGATCTCCGAGCTCGGGTTCTACGACTCGACCAGCATGACGGTCCCCGCAGCTCCACCTTGAAGCATCACGCGATGCCGCGATCACTGCATCGTCGCCACGCCAGCAGCGCGGGCGCAATTGGGAACGATCGTGCCGTCAGCGTTTTGGGCATAGAGCGAGGACACGTAGTTGACCTTCTTGGAGATGAAGTTCCAGGTGAATTCGGAAAACTCTTCCTGGAAGAATCCGGCGACGGATAGCGGGCAGGAGAGCCCTGCTCCGTCCAGCGTGGAACCTCGAAGCGACGCGAGGATCTCGCATCCGTAAGCCGTCTCGGTAAGCCAAACACGATCCGTCTCCGCAGAGGCGCTAATCGTGAGATTCGTGGTCCAGTCTGTAATCGGATTGCTGTCGGCCGTACACGGCCCTAGTTCGAGTTGACCTGAGAATTGGTACTGCCCGAGCAGAACCCCAGGATGTTCATCTGCGGCGCAGCCAGCAAAACAGATCGCACCAACGGCCATCAGAAACGTGAGCCGGGATCGGCGGTATCTATCGACAGTTACATTCATGACAAGGGCCTTGCCATGTTAACCCCGGGTGGCCGGGAGAGGCGATTCGGCTGGCGGAGGGGGCTTCGCATCGGCGTCGACCAGACGTGGCTCCGATCTGTGAGGCAGCGACCAAGCTCGTGCTTTGAGCGCCGTCCGAGCTACGCTTCCCGTCCCAACAGGAGGAACGCATGAAGATTGGCATCATCGGGTCCGGCGTGGTGGCACAAACCCTGGGCGCGAAGCTGGCGGAGCTCGGGCACGAAGTGGTGCTCGGGACGCGCGATCCCAGCAAGCTCGACGACAAGAAGAACGGAGCCACCAGCCTGCGCGAGTGGCTGCGAAAACCGGGCAACACCGCCAGCCAGGTGGTCAGCTTCGCGGAGGCGGCGGCGCACGGCGAGCTCCTGATCAACGCCACCTCGGGCGAGGTGTCCATCGACGCGCTCCGGATGGCGAACGCCGACAAGGTCGGCGCCAAGACCCTGATCGACACCGCCAACGTCCTCGACTTCAGCAAAGGAAGACCGCCACGCACGCTGGCTGGCCAGGACAACTGCCTGGCCGAAGCGCTTCAGCAAGCCTTCCCCAACCTGAAGGTCGTCAAGTGCTTCAACACCATGACCGCATCGCTGATGGTCAACCCGAAGGCGCTGAAGGACGGCGACCACACCATCTTCCTGTCCGGAAATGACGCTGGTGCAAAGGCCCAGGTCACCGAGCTGCTGCGGTCCTTCGGGTGGAGCGACATCCTCGATCTGGGCGACGTGTCGACGGCCCGCGGGCCGGAGATGTACATGGCCCTGTGGTTGCGCCTGTGGGGTGCGACCGGCACCGGCATGGTGAACGTCAAAGTGGTCCGGTGACGTAAACTGCGATGATGAGTGAGCGCGTCCAGGGCCTGCTTCTCGGGCTGGGGGCCGCGATGCTCTTCGGCGCCAGCGCGCCTGCGGTCAAGCTCCTGCTGCCGGGCACGGGCATCCTGGCGCTGACGGCGTTGCTGTATCTGGGCGCAGGGATTGCCGTTACCGTCGCGCGTCTGACCTTGCGGGTCGCCACCAAGGCCGGGGGCGCAAGTCCGGAGGCCGCCCTCCGCAAGCCAGATCTGCCGTCGCTGGCGGGTATCGTGGTGCTCGGCGGAGCCGTTGCGCCCGCGCTCATGGTGTTCGGCTTGGCCCACACCAGCGGTGTCACCGGCGCCCTCCTGCTCAACCTGGAGGCGCCCTTCACGATTGGCCTCGCCGTCACCCTGTTCGGCGAGCACCTCACACGCCTCGAGCTTGGCGCTGCCGGATGCACGATGGCGGGCGCCCTGGCGTTGTCGGTCGTCCCTGGTCCCTGGAGCGCCGAGCCGCTCGGCGTCTTGCCGCTGGCCGGCGCTTGCCTGTGCTGGGCCGTCGACAACAACCTCAGCCAGCGCCTGTCCGCCAAGGATCCGTTTCAGATCGTTCAGGTGAAGACCCTGGGCGCCGGCATCGGAACCGCGTTGCTGGCCCTGCTGCTGGGCCAATCCTGGCCGACACCCGGGCGCGTGGTCGGAGCCCTGGGGCTGGGCGCGCTGAGCTACGGGGTCAGCCTGGTCCTCGACATGCGGGCCTTGCGACTGCTCGGGGCCGCACGAGAGGCGGCGGTCTTCTCGCTGGCCCCGTTCATGGGCGCGGTCCTCTCCATCCCGCTGCTCGGAGAGAGGCCGGTCGGGCTGCAGGCCGTCGCGGCGGCGCTCATGGCGGCGGGCGTCTGGCTGCTGTTTCGGGCCCGCCACGCCCATGCCCACACCCACGAAGCCCTGGCGCACGAGCATCTGCACACGCACGACGAGCACCATCGCCACCCGCACCCCGAAGGAACGCCGCCCGAGCCTCACAGCCACCCGCACCAGCACCGGAGCCTGACCCACGCTCATCCGCACGTATCGGACGCCCACCACCGGCACAAGCACCACTGAAAGTCCGTCGGCTACTGACCTCGCTCGCTCGGTTTGGGGAGACCTCGGAGCTGGTCGACCACGGGCGTGGCCATGCGGTGAAAGACCTGCTCCAGCTCCGTGGCATCGAGCGAGCTGCGTGTCTCGAGCCACCAGATCAGCAACTCGGAGAACGCGCCCGCCACGTAGGCGATGGCCGGTCCGAGCTGCGGGCTGGTCGGCGCCAGGGCGGTGAGCTCCTCCGCGAAGAGCCCCATCAGCATCTCCCGAAAGCGCAGCTGAACCAGGTGCCCGCCGTGCTTCCCGATGACCGCTCGAAATAACGGGCGCTGTTCCATCGCGTGCTCGATGACGCCGCGGACAAAGGCCAGGGGCGGATCGCCGTTTCGCACCGAGCCGAGTCCGCGAACCGCTTGCCCGAGATCGTCGAGCCCCCCGATGAGGAGGTCCTCCTTGTCAGCGAAGTGCGAATAGAACGTGGACCGCCCGATGTCGGCGCGATCGCAGACGTCCTGCACGCTGACCGCGGCCCAGCCGCGCTCGAGGATCAGCTCGACCAAGGCCTCGCCCAGCGCGCGCCGCGTTCGTTGAACGCGGCGGTCAGCCGACGGATCCGTCTTCTTCTTGGCTGCCTTGACGGTCAAGACGACCCTTCTCCTGGACAAACGGGCCCCGACTGTCCGGAACCGAGCGAAGCGCGCCTGTCTGTCGATTGCATCTCGGCGGCGCCGCTCACAAGGTGGACATCGTGTCCAAAAACAATGACGGTGTCCAACTCATCCAGCTTCGTGACGTCACCAAGGTCTATCCCGGCGCGGGGGGCGGCTTCACCGCGCTCGGCGGCATCAACCTGTGCTTGTCCGCGGGAGAGCTCACGGCCATCGTGGGGAAGTCAGGCAGCGGCAAGTCGACCCTGGCCAACCTGATCACCGGCATCGATCGGCCCACCACGGGAGAGGTGCTGGTGGGCGGCACCGCGGTTCACGCGCTCGACGAGAGCCGACTTGCGACCTGGCGCGGTCGCCACGTGGGTGTGGTGTTTCAGTTCTTTCAGCTGCTGCCCGCGCTCACCGTGGCGGAGAACGTGATGTTGCCGATGGACCTTTGCGGCACCTATGCGGCGTCAGCGGCGCGAGCTCGTGCGCGAGACCTGCTGGCCCGGGTGGGCATCGCCGAGCAAGCCGACAAGCTTCCCGCGGCCCTTTCCGGGGGACAGCAGCAGCGCGCCGCCATCGCTCGCGCGTTGGCCAACGATCCAGCGCTGGTCGTGGCGGACGAGCCGACCGGCAACCTGGATTCGCGGACGGCGGAGTCGATCCTGGATTTGCTGAGAGCACTGGCGCGCGCCGGGAAGACCGTCGTGGTCGTCACCCACGAGCGGGATGCGCTTCGGAAGTTTGCTCGCGTGGTGTCCCTGGTGGACGGACGCGTCGCCGAACAAACGCACGCAACGCCGGCCTTGCTGGGCGAGGTCCGGCTGTGATGCGGCCGCGCCCCCGATGGCAAAAGCTCCTCCGAGACGTCGCGATGGAGCGCGGCCGCGTAATGCTCATGACTGCGGCGATCACCGTCAGTCTGATCGGGGTGGGGGCGGTGCTGGGTGCCTACGGAATCCTCACCCGAGAGCTGCCTGCCAATTATCTCGGGACCCGGCCGGCCTCCGCCGCCCTGGAGATCGCCGGGGGCGTGGACCGCGCGCTTGTGGACGAGGTTCGACGTCATCCCGGCATCGCGGAGGCCGAGGCTGGCGACATCGTGCTGGCCCGGGCCCAGGTGGGCGAGGACTGGGTCCCGTTGCTGCTGTTCGTGATCGACGACTTCGGCGACCTCCGGCTCAATCGATTCACCGCCGAGAACGGCGCTTGGCCTCCGCCCGATGGCACCATGCTGATGGAGCGCTCGGCAGGGCCAGTGCTGAAGGCGGCGATGGGCCAATCCCTGCGGGTGAAGACGCCCCACGCTTCGCCTCGCAGCGTGCCGATCGTCGTGCCGATCGTGGGCATCGTTCACGACCCCGGATTGGCGCCCGCCTGGCAGGAACGGGAGGGATATGGATACATCACCCGGGCAACCTTGACCCTGCTGGGCGAGCCGGCCACGTTGGGTGAGCTGCGGGTGACCGTCAGCGACCATCCCTTCGAGCTCGGGGCCATCGAAGCGCAGGTCAACCAGCTCAGCCGCTGGCTTGCCGACAAGGGAAAGACGGTCATCGAGGCCCGGATCCCGCCGCCAGGCAAGCATCCGCATCAGAATCAGCTGGTCGGTGTTCTGTTCCTGATGATCGCCTTCAGCGTGATGGCGCTGGGCCTGAGCGCGATCCTGGTGGCGACGTCGATCGCCAGCATCATGGGCCGGCAGGCGCGCGAGATAGGCGTGATGAAAGCGATCGGTGCACGCACCGGGCAGATTGCCACGCTGTATGCCGCGTTCGTGTTGGCCCTGGGATCGGTCTCGGTGCTGATCGCCCTGCCGGTGGGCGTGGCCGTCGCGCGCGCCCTCGCCCTGATGTCCGCCAAGATGCTGAATTTCACCATCGCCAGCCCGGCCGTGCCTGGGTGGGTGTTTGCGGTTCAAGCGGTCGCGGGTCTGGTGGTACCGCTCGCGTTCGCGGCGCTGCCCATCATCCGCAGCAGCCGCATCACGGTGCGCGAAGCCATGGACCAACACGGTGTGGATAGCGCGGGCCCCGGGAAGGAACGACCGTCTGCCGCTGTCTTGTCGCGATTCCTGTCGGCATGGACCAACCGCGTGAGCCGAACGTTGATCCTGGTGGTCCGAAACACCTTCCGCAGACGGGTGCGTTTGGTGCTGACGCTCGGCCTCCTTTCGGCGGGCGGCGCCATGTTCATGACCGCCCTCAACGTGTCTCACGGATGGGAGCGCATCGTTGATCGGGTGTACGAGAACCGGGCCTACGATGTCGAGATTCGGCTGAATGCGCCCACGACCGTGGTCGAGACGCTCAGGACCGTCGCGGGCGTCGGGCATGTCGAAGCTTGGGGGTTCAAGCGAACGGCGCTCTGGCGCGCTGGTCAGGTCGATATCGTTCGAACCTACCCGGACGGCAGCCATGGCAGCCTGACGCTGGTCGGTCCACCGATCGGTACTCAGCTGGTGCATTTTCCGCTCCTGGCCGGGCGCTGGCTCGAAGCCGGCGATAGCGATGCGGTGGTTCTGAATCACATGGTTCTCAGTCAATTGCCCGGTACCAAGGTCGGGGACGAAATCAGCCTTTCGGTGGACGGTCGGCCAACCCAGTGGCGCGTGGTGGGAATCGTGGAAGAAGTCGGGGCGGCGGGCGTGGCGTACGTGACCGATCAGGCCTTTCTGCGCGCCACCGGCAGCGCGGGCCGGGTCGGGATGCTCCGGATTGTCACGACGGCGACGACCCCCGAGGCGCGCACCGACGTCATCCGCGCCATCGAGAGGGCCTTGGCGACGGGCGAAGGCAGCGTGGAGGCGGTGATCCCTCTCGCGGTGCTCCGGACGGCGATGGGAGACCACGTGAGCGTCCTGATCAACATGCTGCTGGCGATGGCGGCCCTGATGGTCACCGTGGGAATGCTGGGACTGGCTTCGACCATGGGCAGCAACGTGCTCGAGCGGACCCGCGAGATCGGCATCATGAAGACCCTCGGCGCCACGCCGGGCCGGATCGCGCGACTGATCGTGGGAGAAGCGCTCTTGATCGGAAGCATGAGCTGGCTCCTCGCCGTCGCGCTGGCGCTACCGCTCACGGGATTGGTGGGCCAGACGGTGGGCAGGCTGGCGTTCCGCGTCCGCCTGCCGCTGATCGTCGACGTGCACGCCGTCTTGGGATGGCTGGTCCTGGTCGCGGCTTTTGCAGCCCTGGCCACCGCGTTGCCGGCACGACGGGCATCCAGGCTGACGGTGTGGGGCGCCCTGGGACGCGTCTAGGCGCCGGGCGGCGGACATATCAGGGGGAGGCGGGCGCCGGCAGGCGCCGCCAGAAGAAGTACGAGCCCGCCCAGAGAAGGCCGGTGCCCGCGGCCCAGCCCCAGACCTGGGGGCCGTCTCCCGAGGAGAAGTGAGCCATCAACGCGAAGGCAAGGTTGATGGCGAAGGCCGCATAGGCCCATTCCTTCAGGCGCACGGCCACCGGCGCCAGCAGCACGACCACGCCCAGCAGCTTGGCCCACGAAAGCGCGACGCGAAAATGCGCCGGAAAGCCCAGGTGGGTGAACATCTCCGCGACCTGCGGCAGGCGCAGTTGCGCGTAGGCAGTGAAGATCATCTGCAGGCAGAAGAGACCGGTGACGGCCCAGTAGCCGATGACCGTTGCTTTGGAGCGAGACAGGGTCGAGGCGACCTCCGAGAGCGGCGGCTTCCGCAGCGTGGATTCCATGGGATCATCTCCTTTCGCCAGGATCGTTTGAGAAATCAGACCTTCGGGGGTTCAATCCCGAACTGTTGCGAGTACTCGGCGTTCAAGCGCTGCCAGCCCTCGAACTTCATGGCCTCGGGGCCGACGATGCGCCCGATGGGCTGATCGGCCAGGAACCGATCGAGCACATCGAAGCAGACGTGCCAACCCGCGGCACCCATCGCGATGTAGCCCCGGTTGATGTTGTGCCAGAGGGTGAGGCGGGTACCGCCGCCCAGGGCTTCCAGCTGCCAGCGGAGATCGCCGCCGCCCCAGGAATATTCCAGCACCTTGGGCGGGTCGGCCCGCTTGACCTGGGTCTCCGAGACGTAAGGGGTGCCCACCGTGGACAGCGTTGCCGTGCCCACCGCACCCAGGCTGTGATCGGCGTCGAACGGTGCCCAGGCCCGAAGATGCTCGGGCTCGGTCAGCGCCTTCCACACCTTGGCCGGAGGGTGCCGGAGCTCGCGCACCAGAACCAGGGTCCACTTGTCTCCGTCCTTCTGAATCTCCGCTCCGGCCGCGGGGCCGGGCATGTACTTGTCGGCGGTGGTCATGGTCTTTGCCTTCCTTTCATTTTGCGGCTGCGGCTGCGGCCAACACGGTTGCGTTTCCCTTGGGGAGGTTCCTTCCGCAATACGGACGCAACGGCTGGCGTGTCCGGTGCGGCGTCCTCCATCGTTTCCAGATGGCGCTCGAGGGCGTCGACATGCTTCGACCAGAACCGACGAAAGGGGATCAGCCATTCGTCGAGCTCTTTGAGCGGCCCAGGACTCAGGCGATAGAGCCGTCGCTGCGCCTCGATGCGCGACTCCACCAGCCCGGCGTCGCGCAGGACGCGCAAGTGCTTGGAGACGGAGGGCTGGGAGAGTTGCAGATCGCGCTCCAGTTCTCCGACCGAGCGATCGGACGAGAGCAGCAGGCCCAAGATCGCCCGGCGGTTGGGCTCTGCGATGACCGCGAACGCCGATTCCATGTCCGGTATATAGCCACGGCTTTATATTCCCGTCAAGGAATATTAGAAAAAAGCGGCCGTGCCTGCTGCCCAGCGGCGGCTAGGGACGGAGGGCTTCCACGAACAAGAACGACCCGTGCTGGCGTCGTTCCACCCGACGGAAGCCCGCGCCCGCGATGGCGTTCAGGACCTCCTGGGGATGACGGGGCGCCGCCACGTGCCCGGCGCGGGCCAGGCGTCTGAGGAAGGCGTCGCCACGCGGCCGGGCCAGCGTGAGGCAACTCAGGAACAGCCGACCGCCGGGCCGGGTCACCCGGAACATCTCCTCCAGCGCGCGGTCGCCTTCGTCCAAGCAGTGCAGGACCCCAAAGTGCAACGTGGCGGCGAAGCGCTCCGCTTCGAAAGGGAGCGCCCGGAGGTCGCCCTGGATCAGCCGCGCCCGCGACGCGGAGCCCAGGCGCCGCGCGGCGCGCGCCAGCATCGTGCTCGAGCCGTCCAGCAACGTCAGCTCGCGGGAGGATTCGCGATAGCACGGGGCCGTGAACAGCAGACTGCCACAGCCCGCGTCGAGGACAGCGCCGGAGGGTGCGGCCTGGATCGCCCGGCGTGCAAAGGCCAGGTGTTGGTCGGGTGGCATGCCCCACACGATGTTGTGGTAGAGGCGCGAGCCAACCACCAGATCGTAAAACCACGCGCCCAGGTCGTACGCCCGCACGCGAGCGGGCGGGACCAGCGCGGGCAAGGAGAGGGAGGAGGCAGATGAATCAGCGGAGGCGCTCATGACCAACAGGTTCACACCCGCAGGAGCGTTGGGCGACTCGCGTTCCCACGCCGCACAACCAGCCTGATTCAAGCGGTTTCCTGGATCCAAGAAGCCGACCCTCGCGTTTGGCGGGAAACCGCAGCATGCTTTCGCTCCGTGCCATCCGCGCCGCGACCGGGCCCCCGCAAGCTTCCGCGACAGGAACGGTCGCGCGCGGTGTACGAGGCCATCCTGACCGCGTGCGCCGAGATCTTGGACCGCGAGGGACCGAGCTTCACGCTGGCGCAGGTGGCATCGCGGGCCGGCGTCGCAGCGGGCAGCTTCTATCAGTTCTTTCCTGATCGACGCGCGCTGGTGGCCGCGTTGATCGATCGCCAGATCGAGGTCGATCGCAATGAGCTGGCGGCCTTCCGGGCGTTGCCGGCGGTGACGCTGGACCAGCTACCCGACGTGCTGGTCAGCGGCGTCTTGCGACTGTATGGGGCGCGGCCTCGCGCGATGGCCGCCATGGTGGCCTTGCTACACGAACTGGGGCGCGCTGGGGACGTGCAAGCGTTGAGTCAGGAGTTCTGCGCGGCGGTGGCGGAACATCTGCAGCGTCATCGCCCCGCCCGCCCGGCTGCCGATTGTCTGGAGGCGGCGCGGGCGGCCGTGTTTGCCCTGCTGGGTATCGTGCGCCATGCGATCGCCGCAGAGCCAGAAAAGCGCCTCGACTCGGATCCCGCGTTTCGCGCGCGTCTGTTGGTGATGGCGCGCGCGGCTCTGTCCGTCTGACGTCCGCGCCCTTTCAATTCACGATCGTCGCCACGTCGACCGGGTCGCCGCCCTGCATGCGGAAGCACTGCACGCTGGCGGGCACGACGTCCAGGTACGGGACCGGGGTGGCGTCCATCTTCGTCGCATCCAGCGCGCAGTAGACATCGTATCGAATCTTCTTCACCGCCTCGGCCACCGCGGTGGCATCCAGGACCGCGATGGTCGTGCCGTCGGGCCCCAGCTGCCAGCCCGTGTTCGCCTGCGGAAACACCACCGCCAGACCGACGGCGGTGGGCGAACCGGACTCGGTGCAGTCGATCTGTGCCCCCACCGCCAGGCGGGCCGGCTCGAACGCGTGATTGCTGCCGCTGAAAGTGGAGATCTGGCAACGGGCACCGATGCGATCGATGCGGGCATGCACGTCCCCCTCGTCCCGCAGGCGATAGACCGCCAGCGGCGTGGCGAACTCCTCGATCACCTCGCGCGACCAGCCCGCCGGTCCCTGGTTGATGGCGTACACGGACGAGTCCCCGAAGGCCAGCGCCCGCCCCGCGGTGGGCGACGAATCCACCGACACCGTGCGAACCACGTCCTCCACCAGATCGAAGGTCACCTCCGACGCCAGTCCCGGGCCGACCGCGGTGATGTTCAGCCGATGGGCGGCCGGATTGAACACCTCCTGGGGCGTGTGGTGGTAGCCACTGTACGGCAAGAACAAGCGCTGACTGGCCCCGTCCAGGCGGATGCGTTGATCGTCCGCGACGCCCAGCCAGGTCTGCACGAAGTTCGCGTTGTACTCGGTGCCCAGCAGGAGATTGTCCAGCTCGCTGGCGTCCTGCTGATTGAACAGGGTCAGCTTCTGCAGGTTGCGCGACACGCCCCCGCTGGTGAACGCAACGGCGCCTGGCCCCAGCACGCCGGCCTTGGCCAGAATCAACTGGTCGCTGGATCCCGGCATCACGAACTGGTTCACGGAGGTCGGGAACGACGCCGCGGTCAAGTCCAGCATCAATACGTCGGACCAATTGGAGATCCCCTGGGGCCGTGCAGAATCGTAATACGCGCGCGACACCATCATGCGGTCGTCCGAGAACAGCGTGGAGTGGCTTCCTGAATAGGAATACCCTGTCGCAGCCCGGCGGGGCAGGCTCTGGATTCCCAGCTCGGCGATCGAATTCCCGGCCAGCAACAGGGTGTGCAACGACTGACCCTGACTGGTCAACACGTAGAAGTGCCCGTGCTGGAACTGCAGATCGCCCTTGTGATCGATCGCGCCGCTGACCTCCAGCGGCTTGCCCGTGAACGTCAGCGTCGGCACGCTGCCGGTCGTGGTCCCGGGTGATGCCAGCTGAAACAGCTGCTCGTCCAGCTTCACGAAGTCTCCGTCGGTGTATCGGTACACCACGAACTGCGTCGATGGCTCGGCGTGATAGGTCGGGTACGACACCGTCTGGGTCTCGCTGCGATCGCAGACGTAGTCGTGGTACGTGTACGTGTTGCAGGCCTCGCCCACGCGCACGTAGATGTATCGACTGACGGTGGGGGCCGCCTCCTGAATGCAGTCGAGCAGCGACTTACCGTTGCAAGCGTAGTCACCCTTCATCGGCTGCGGTTCCTTGTAGTCGGGGTTCTTGCGCTGCTCGTACTTCGGCGTGCAGTAGGTCACGCTGCGCTCTGGACCCGGGTGGCTGGCGGCGCAGTAGGTGTACGTCTGCGACCGGGTGCCGTCGAAAATGGTCCGGCTGACGTCCCGGCTGACCACCACGTAGCGATCGCTGGCGCTGATGAAGGGCTTGTAGCCACGGTACGTGCTGACGGTCTCGCCGATCGCCAGGGTCTTGGCGGTGTCGACCGGGTTCCGCCCGGCAAAGGGATCCGGCTGCGCGGGGTCGTTCAGGAACTCTTCCTGCCAGGCGACGGCCAGCGCGGCCCCCCACTTCACGGCGGTGACCTTCACGCCCAGCACCGTTGTGACGTTGGACCGGTCCGAGCCGGCGGGAACCGCCCCAGCCACGCCACCCGCCGTCGGTGACACGGGGACGGGAGGAGGAGGGGTTGTCACGACGGCGGGCGGCGCCAGCAGATTCGAGTAGACCACCAGCGTTTGATCGAACAAGCGCGCATCCAGAAGCTGCTGGCGATCCAGCATCACGGCATCGATGAAGTCGAAGCCAGTTCCGGTGACGGCGAAGCGCAGCACTGCCGCCTGACCGGTCCTCGCTCCGAGGCCGTTGACCAGCAGCAGCAGTTCCTTGCCGTGATAGAAGAAGTACTTCGGCGCGCCCGGCAGCTTCAACGCACAGCTCAACAAGGGCTTGGCCGCGTCGGTCTTGACCGCCAGCAGGCCGTGCCGCTGCGACAGGAAGATCGCGGTGCTCTCCTGATATCCGACCAGATCCGGCCGCTCGATGGTGGGCGCTGCCGAATCCCTCGCGTCGCCGCCGGCCGTCGCCCCGGGTATCGGCAGCAGCTCGGGCACCTTGCCTCGATACAGCGGCGGCTTGCTGCGGTCCTTCAGGATCTCGACCGGGTGGGTCCAGCTGATGCCGCCCAGGGCGTCGGCCGCAATCTGAAATTCGGCGTCGTGACTGACGGGACATCGCTTGGCGGCGATCGGATCCAGCTGAGCCACTTGCTCCGCGAAGGCGTCGAAGGTCATGACCTGTCCGCTGGCGGGCACGCGCACCGCGCTGCGGTAGCTGAGCGTGTAGGCGGCCAGATTCCCATCAACCGGAGCCGCTCCGCCATCTCCACCGCTTCCCCCCGAACCACTTGTCCCCCCACTTCCGCTTCCGGCGGCGCCACCGGTGCCGCTTTGGGTGGCGGCCTTTCCGCCATCACTGCAACCGGCCATGACCACCAGGGTCGCCGAGAGGATTGAGGATGCTCGCCCTGCCCTGGGATGCGTCATGGAGGAGGTCATCGGGTCCAGACCTGGCAGCAAATGCCAGACCACCGTTGGCGGTGACCAAGATCGTCTGTTTTCAAGGCCTTGAGGCAACCGGCGGTGGCCGGCCCCCTCACAAATTCGAGACTGGGACGGAAAACCCTCCGAATACCTCCTTCATCGAGCGGCTGGCTCCGGAATCCGCATCACCAAGGTGATGGTCGTCCCCTGGCCGGGCGATGAAAGAATCTGGAACTCGTCCGCAAGACGGCGGGCGCTGGGCAAGCCTAAACCCAGCCCCGTCCCCGTCGAGTAGCCATCCTCCATCGCCCGCGCCAGGTCAACGATGCCGGGGCCCGTGTCGCTGGCGACAGCCACGACGTGACGACGAGCCCCCGCCTCGTCACGTCGCAGGACGACGTAGCCGCCGCCCCCCGCGTGGACAACGATGTTCCGTGCGACCTCCGAAAGGGCGATGGCCAGAGATTCCACGGCAGAGGCGCTGAGGCCCGCGCCCCTGCCAAAGTCGCGGGCCCGCTTTCGAACCATCGGGACGTCGGACTCGTCCTGAACGGCGATTCGAATCTCCTCCGGATGTGTGACGGCCGGGTTCATGGCCCTCGAGTCCCCGCGCCCAGCGTGAAATAGAAGGTGGCGCCGCGATCGACCGCGCCTTCAGCGCGGATGGTGCCGCCGTGCCGGCGCACGACGCGCTCGACGGTGGCAAGGCCTATCCCGGTGCCTTCGAACTCGCTCGTCGAATGGAGCCGCTGAAAGGCCCCGAACAACTTGTCCGCGTAAGCCATATCGAAGCCAGCCCCGTTGTCTCGCACGAAATATTCGGCCTTCCCCTTCTGGTCACGCTCCGTCCGTCCGAACTCGATCCGCGCCTGCGGGCGCTTCGACGTGAACTTCCATGCGTTGCCCAGCAAATTTTCCAGCAGCACGACGAGCAGAGGCTCGTCCCCAACCTCGGTGAGCCCCTCTTGAATGACGAAGTCCACCTGACGCGTGGGGTCCGCGGCCTGGAAGCGGCTGGCGATACGACGGACCAGCGCGCTCACGTCGACGCTGGTCGGGCTGAGGTCGGCCCGGGTCACCCGCGAGAGCATGAGGAGACCCTCGATGAGCTGTCCCATCTCGCCCACCGCCTGACGGACACGGCCCAGATACTTCAGGCCGTCTTGGTCGAGTTGTCCGGCGTGGTCGTCAACCAAGGCCTGGCTGAATCGATCGATGGCGCGGAGGGGCGCCCGCAGATCGTGAGACACCGAATAGCTGAACGACTGGAGCTCACGGTTGACGACCTCGACCGCCTCCTTCTGTTGCGCGAGCTGTTCATTCAGGCGCAGGAGTTCCCGATTCGCGTCGCGATAGCCTCGAAAGGTCATTTCGAAAGGAGACAGGAGTTCGCGCAGGAAGTCTGTCGCCCGAGCGGCCCATCGCGGTTGCTCGGCAGGCGGCGCCGATAGAACGTGCCTTTCCACCACCCGCTGGTGTGCCAACGTCATGTCGAGAAGTCCGAAACCTTTGCCAAGGGCCGAGCGGCCGAGCTCGTACGCCAAGCTCAGCGCCGCTTCGTCGCCGGCTTCGATGTACCTCTCGAAGGCTGCGGCATAGTCGGTGACGAATCCGTCAAGCTCATTCATGACTGGCGCCCGTTGTACCGGGCCACAACGACCAGCGCATCGTCGGTGCCGCTGGAAAATTTGGCCAGCAGCGATCCCGCCAGGACACCCGGGGCGCTCTCCTCGCGATTGATCCCTTCGAGGAATCCGGCCTGGATTCCGTCGGTCGCCATGATCAGCAGGTCACCGGCTTTGACGACCAGCGTGCGGATGGACAGCGTGGGCAGCCGGTATCCCACAACCCCCCCCCGATTCTGGACCGCCTCTCGGCCGCTCGAACCGGAGTCGCCCGCACGCAAGAGGACCGCGGCTACGTTTCCCACCCCCGTCCACGACATCGAACAGGTTCGGGCGTCGAACGACGCGAGGCTCATGACGACCCCGCGTGTTCGACGGATTCTCTCGTGGCAACGCTGAACCACGGTGTCGAGCGGATCGCCGGCGCTCTCCTCAAGGACCACGGCTGCCGCCCCTGCGGCCTCGGCCGCTTCGGGCCCGTGGCCCAAGCCATCGATGGCGGCGACCAATGCCCCGTCCGAGAAGGGAGCCACCACCGCCAGATCCCCCGACACCACTTCCCCCTCGAAAGGGGCCCCCGCCATGCCCCACTCGAGAATGGGGACGACCTCGGTCATCGGGCCCATTTCCTCATCGTCACGGTGGTACCCACACCGACCGTCGACATGATCTCGAATTCGTCCATCAGGCGCTTGGCCCCTGGTAAGCCGGCGCCCAGGCTATTGGCCGTCGAGAAACCGTCACGCATCGCCAGGGCGATGTCCGAGATTCCGGGCCCGCTATCTCGGGCAACGACCAGGATGCCCTGCCGGCCATGCTCGTCAATCGGGCTGAGGGCGATCTCTCCGCGACCGGCATAGCTGACGATGTTGCGGGCCACCTCGGAGATGGCCGTGGCGATCAACGTCTGATCGGTGGCCGAAAATCCATGGGCGGCCGCGATTTCCCTCCCTTTCTGACGAGCGGTCACCACATCGACATCGGTCACGATGGGGATGCACGTCTCAACCGGTTCCAAGCGCGTCCCTCCGGATCAGCCGCAATGCCTCCAGCCCTTCCTCGAGGTCCAGCGCGGTGACCACACCGTCCAGCGTCAGTCCAAGCTGGACCATCGCAAACGCTACGTCCGGTTGAATCCCGACCACGACTGTGTCGGCACCGCGCAGCTTGGTGATGTAGGCAATGCTGCGGATGGTGCGGCTGGCGAAGGAATCCAGGACGTCGAGTGCGGTGACGTCGACGACCACCCCGCGGATGCGAAAGCGGCCCACCCGGTCGGCCAGTTCATCCCGCAGCGCCGCGAGATCTCGATCGGACAGCGCGGCCTGAATGGAAGCGATCAGGACCTCACCCTGTTTGAGAATGGGTACCGGCACGGCCAGTTCCTCGCGATGCTACGCCAGCGACGAGGCCGCCGGCTCCACCAGCTGTTTGACGCGATATCCGAGGATCCGCTCCGCTTCCTCGACGCCGCCCTGTAGATCACCGACGGTGTTGAGTTTGGTCAACTCGATGCCAAGCGCGACCAGCGATTGGGCAACGTCTGACGAAAGCCCCGTGACGATCACCAGCGCCCCCATCAGCCGCGCGGCGGTCACGGTCTGCAGCAAGTGATTGGCGACCTTGGAATCGATGGTCGAAACGCCGGTCACGTCCATCACCACCACCTTGGCCCGGTTGGCGCGAATCGCGCGCAGCAAGTTGTCCGTGATGAGACGGGCCCGGTGGGTGTCGATCACGCCGATGATCGGCAGCAACAGCAACCGATCACGAATCTGAAGCACCGGGGTCGACAGCTCGCGAATCGCCTCCTGCTGCTGGCGGATGACACGTTCCCGTTCATAGATCAGCACATCAACGATGATGCCGATGTCCATGAAGGCCACCTTCTTGATCGACATGAACGTCTCGAAGCCGTCCATGGGCGCACGCTCGAACTGCTTCATGATCGCGGTGCCCATCGCTCTTAGCAACTGGTGGAACGCCGCCAGAAAAATTCGGGGCTCAATCCCAACCTTGCTGTAGACGGCGCCCAGCGCGACCCGCTGCTCGACGTAAGTGGGCCCGTATTCGCCTTTCACCATGGCGATCAGGTGCTCCCGCTTCAGGCGCTGCACCTGGTCGGTCAGCGCGCGATTCGAGGTCAGCGGTCTGGCTTCGTCCAGGCCCGCCAGGTAATTGAAGAAGACCTTCACGAAATCGTCGGCATCGCGGGCGACCAGGTCTTGCATCGCCTTGATGCGGGCCAGGTCGGCGGCGTCCAGGCCAACGATCTTCTGGCGGCGCTCGATGTTCTGGTTCGAAAGCCCCATGTCGTTCATGAGGCTGCGCGGCGCGGTCATTTGCGTTCCGTCTCCCATGTCCTCCCCCTTGCCGGAGCTGCTTGGTGTCGTGCGGGTCTCCCGAGCCGGTGACCCGCGCGCCTTTAAGGTTCGTCGTGCGCGATCGTATCCAACGCGGCGCGGGCCGACAAGCCCGGCTTGAATTTTCGTGAAGGTATCCGCGCAGTTGGCGAAGCGAAAACGCCGATGTCGGATTTCGCGCGGGTGAACCGTCGTGTGCATGAAAAGGAGGTCCGACATGACCGACATGACCATTGAGGGTTCTCGAGCCACCAGCATTTCATCCTTCACGACCCGATTCACCGTGCCCCAGTCGCCCGCCCAGGTGTTCGCTGCCATCACCAACCCCCGCGCCTGGTGGTCGGCGGCCATCGAAGGCCAGGCCGACCGCCTCGGCGCCGAGTGGTCCTACCGCTACCAGGACGTCCACCGAGCCAGGTTCCGGACGACCGAGCTGGTCCCCGACAAGAAGGTCGTCTGGCACGTGGTCGACAACCACTTCAACTTCGTGAAGGACACGAAGGAGTGGACCGACAACGACTTGATCTTCGAGATCGCACGCACCGGAGAAGAGACCGAGGTGCGGTTCACCCAGGTCGGTCTGGTGCCATCGTACGAGTGTTACGAGGTCTGCTCCAATGCCTGGAGTTCCTACGTGACCGGCAGCCTCCGTAACCTCATCACCACCGGACAGGGCCAGCCGAATCCGATCGAGGACATCGTGGCGCGGGCCCGCGAGATGCGCGGCCAGAGCTACACGACCTCCTTCACCGTCGATCAGTCGCCCGACGAGGTCTTCGCCGCCATCAACGACGTCCGAGCCTGGTGGTCGGGTGGCATCGAGGGTCGCACCGACATTGCGGGCGCCGAGTTCACCTACCGCTACGACAAACTGCATCGCACCACGCAATCCATCACCGAGCTCGTGCCGGGAAAGAAGGTCGTCTGGCACGTCATCGCCAGCGACCTCAGCTTCGTCGCCGACAGCCGCGAGTGGCACGATACCGACATCGTGTTCGAGATCGCGCAGAAGGGGCCCAGGACCGAGGTCCGCTTCACGCACCAGGGTCTGGTTCCCACAATCGAATGTTACAATGCGTGCTCCACCGCCTGGGGCCACTACATCAACGATGCCTTGTTTCGGTGGATCTCGACTGGCAAAGCCACAGCGACGACACCACCCCGGTGAGCCATGCCTGACTACATGTTGATGGTCCTGGAGAACGAAACCGAGCACGCGGCGCAATCTCCCGCCGCCATGGCCGGGTTGATCGAGCAGCGCGCCCGATTCGTGGGTCGTCTCCGCAGCGCCGGGCAGCTCCGGGACCACGGGCGCTTCCGCCCCAGCCGGGAGGGCAAGCGCGCCCGGCGCCACGGCGCCCGTCTCGAAGTCGAGGGCAGCCCCTTCGCCCAGGCCGGTAAAGACGGTAAGGAAGACGCGAAGGCGCTGGGGGCCTTCTACTGGGTTCAGGCGGCCACCGTAGAGGAGGCGACCCAGCTCGCGATCGAGTGCCCGGCGCTCGCGTCGGATCAGATCGACGTCCGTCCCGTCATGAAGGGCCGGGGCGATCCCGACAAGGAGGCGAAGCCGGGGAAGATCTTCGGCTTCGTGGTCCTCGGCAACGCCCTGTCCGAGAACCAGTGGGTCGACGTGATGGACCGCATCGACGCCGAGACCAGCGTCAATCTCCCCGATTCGTTTCTGGGCGGCGTTCGCCTCGAGCCGCCCACCTCGGGCCGGCGCGTGGAGACCCGGGGCGGGCGACGGGCGATGTTCGACGGACCGTTCCTCGAGAGCAAGGAGGTCATCGGCGGCTTGTTCTTCGTCCGTGTGACCAGCCACGACGACGCCCTGCGCTGGTTCGCCGACAGCCGGCACGGCGTGCACGGAGCGATCGAGATCCGCGAGCTATGGCGGAGTTGATCGACGTCGTCCGAGAGACCGTGCGCCGCGAGCGCGGGCGGATCGTGGGCGCGCTCTTGCGCCTGGGCGGAAGCCTGGACGCCGCCGAGGAGGCCTTCCAGGAGGCGGCACTGTCCGCGATCGAGGCCTGGCAGGACTCAGTGCCTACCAACCCCGGAGCCTGGTTGATGACCGCGGCCAAGAACAGCGCGCGGGACGCTCGGCGCCATCGGGCGATCGTCGACGCGAAAGCGCCCCTGCTCGTGGAGGACGCCATGGACGCACCCGAGAACCCCGACAGGGTCAGCGACGATTTCCTGCGCCTGGCCTTCACCTGCTGTCATCCCGAGATCTCGCGCGACAACCAGATCGCCATCACGTTGAAGGTGGTGGCCGGCTTCGAGACCGAGGAGATTGCGCGTGCCTTCGCCTGCTCCGAAGACACCATCTCGCAGCGGATCCTCCGCGCCCGGCAGACCATCGAGGAGAAGCGGCTGTCGTATGCAACGCCGGAGCGCGACGAGCTGGCGGAGCGCGTGTCGGCGGTGCTGGGCGTGGTGTACGCCCTGTTCAACGAGGGTCACACCGGCACGATCGGCCCGCTCATGCGTCTCGATCTTCAGGCGGAGGGCTTGCGCCTGGGACGCCTCCTCTGCGATCTGGTGCCGGGCGATCCCGAGGTGTTCGGCCTGTTCGCGATGATGGCGTTCGGAGCCGCGCGCGCCAGCACGCGGGTCGACGCCGACGGCGTGCCGATCCTGCTGGCCGCGCAAGACCGCGCCGCCTGGAACAGGGAACTCCTGCGCGAGGGGCTGATGGCGCTCGCACGGGCGCGCTCCATCGGCGCACGCGGACCGTACACGCTCCAGGCCGAGATCGCGGCGGCTCATGTGACCGCGACCGCCTGGGAACACACCGACTGGGGACGCATCGTCGCGCTCTACGATGGGCTGTCCACCTTGGTGGCATCGCCGATCGTGTTGCTCAACCGCGCCATCGCCGTCTCGATGCGCGACGGGCCGTCAGCGGGGCTTGCGGCGCTGGCCGAGCTGGAGGGGCCGCTGGCTGACTATCATCTGTTCTATGCCGCGCGCGCCGACTTCATCGAGCGCGCCGGCAAGGACCCATCGCGCGACCTGCGCAAAGCGCTTTCCTTGGTCACCAACCAGGGAGAGCGGCGTCTCCTCGAACGCCGTCTTGCCGACCGGCGGTCGTGATCTGTGCGTCCGTCGCTAGCCCGCCGATTCGGCGGACCCCGGCTCGTCGCCGAAGATCTTGCTGCGGATCTCCGCCACCACCTGCTCGTGGTCGGGGGCCGGCGCGACGAAGCGACATGCGAGATCGGTATGGCGTTGATCCCCCCCGCAGCGACGCACCAGGGCCACCGGCAGCGTTCGTGGGCCCGAGTTGATGCGCAGGTGAAGGCGCATGTCGGCGAACTGATTTAGATCCAGCGCCACATCGGTCTGCACCAGGAAGCGGACGCCGCTGGCCGAGATGTCCTTCACCAAGATCGGCTCGTCATAACCGGGCCCTTCGAGGCGACAGATGGCCCGAACCGCTCGCCGGGGCGCCCGCGCCCGCAGCTGCGGCGCGAACAGGTCCATCAGTTCCCGCCGAAGGGCGCCGGCGTTCGGACCCGCCAGGGCCGCCGCCAGGACCGGATACCGCATCCCATCGATCGGGGCCTTCAGAAGGTTTTCGGCCGCGCCACCGACCGAGACCTCGTCATCCTCATCCTCAAGGGCGATCATTGTTAACGTATCGGCTCCTGGCCGTACGAACTTGACTCCCGGGGGGAACGGCTAGGACATCTGTTCTTTGACCTTGGCCTTGAGGCCCTCGCTGAGCCGGGTGACCACCGCCGTATCGAGGCCCAGCAGGGATTGACCAATCATCACCAGCGCGTCGTTGTCGTCTGCGTTCACGTCGCCCACGTAAATGCCCTGCTGTTTCGCCACAGCATTCGAGAACCGAACCGCGTTGGCGGTCGATAGGCGATCGGCGTTGTCGTACTCCTCGCAGTCTTTGATGCTGCGGCAGACGGCATCGGGCATTTCCCACTTCTTGGCCAGCGCCACCCCAACCTGCCGGTGGATGCGTTGAATGATTCCAATCCACTCCGCCGAGGTGATCCACACCATGTTGGGCTTGACCGCCAGGATGGACTTTTCGGCTTCCAGTAGCATGGCAGCCACGATGGGCTTGCCGACGTCGTGCAACAGCCCGCCCAGGTATCCGAACTCGGGACCGCCGCAATTGGCGAACGTCACCACGTCGCGGGCCATGATGGCCACCGCCAAGGAGTGTTCCCACATCCCGCGAGAGGCCTCGGCGATGCGGGCGTCACGGGATTCGAAAACCTTTCGCGCCGAAGATTCAATCAGGAAGGACTTGAGCTTCTGGATGCCGAAGCGGGTCACCGCCTGCAAGGCGCTCTGGCACGGATCGCGCGAAGCCATCCCGGCGCTGTTGGCCAGCTTCAGGATCTGCGCCGTCAACATGGGATCGCGTTCGATCAGCGCCGACGCCTCCTTCAAGGAGAAGTCAGGGTTCTTGAGGAGGTTCAGACACTTCAAGGCGGTGGCGGGCAGCGAAGGCAGAATCAGCTGATCGGCCGCGATCTTCTTGATCACGATCTTCTCGAGCTGTTCGGCCAGAGCGCTCTGCCCGCCCGCCGCGGCCGGAGCGACGGCGGTCATGACGAATCACCAGAGAACGCTCGGACCATTACGCCGCCACCCCAGCTTGCGCTTCCGCGACGGTAGGAAACACCTTGACGTCAGCCGTGTCGGCCAGCTGCTTGAGCGACTTGGCGACCTCCATTCCCCCCACCAGCCGAAGCTCGACGCCCACCTTGCGGCAGCGTTCGACCAGGTGGACCACCAGGCGGGCGGTCTTTTCGGGAGCGATGGGCGTAGCGGAGATATCCACCACCGCCTCGGCGAAGCAGGCCGCTGCCACCTCCTCCAGGCTTTCCGACAGCTGGTTGGTCACCTGAGTGAAGTAACCGGCCAGCCGGGCCTCGCGGCCCTTGAACGCGGCGACGGTGATCACGCTTTCGGACTTGCTGATGATCTCCTGCGTGTCGAAGTAGCGCTGCAGGAACTCTTCGATGGCCTCGGCGTCGAAGGGCTTGAACACCACGCCCGCGAACCCAGCCTCGCGGGCTTCCTCCTGCGCCTTGGCGTTGCTGCGCAAGGATAGCGACAAGAACGCGGCCCCCGGCTGCATCACGCGGAGCTGCCGCATCAACGACGCGCTGTCCACGTCGGGCATGTCGTTGTCGACCAGCAAAATTCTGTACACCCGCTCTCGACAGGTGGCGAGGGCCGCCTGGGCGCTGGTGGCGTTGTTGACCGTGATGTGATCGGGAATCATCGTGCGCAGGCGCTTGGCGACGTTTTCCATGTCGTCCACGCAGAGAATGTCCACGAACTGTTTGCCGGCCTCGGGGCCCTTGCCATCGGTCGCGCTCGGCGCCTGAACGGCAGCCGCCATCTCCTTGGCCAGTGCGGCATCGGCACCCGCGCCCACGGGCGCATCCAACTTCAACGCCTTGGCGATCTTGCCTTTGAGCTCGTCGGGCTTGAAGGGCTTCAGGATGTAGCCCTCGATGCTCAGCTTCATCAGCGACGCTACGATCGATCGCTTGGATTCGGACGTCAGCATCAGGACGGGGGTGGTGTCGCCCCGCGCCCGCAGCTCGGTCAGCATGCCAGGCCCATCCAGCTCGGGCATGGTCACGTCCAGGACGATCAGGTCGTACTTGGTGGTCTCGAGCTTCGCCAGCCCCTGCTTGCCGTCCTCGGCCTCTTCGACCTCCAGGCCCATCTCGCGAGCGTTCTTGCTCACGAGCATGCGGACAGCCCGGCTATCATCGATTGTCAGTACGCTTGGCATGATGCTGTTCCTTTTTGTCCGACTACTGGTCAAGGCCTTCAGAGAGGAGGATCATCAGATTCACGGATTCCTGGCTGCGCAGGAGAACGCCGTCCCGCATCGCTGTTTGCGATTTGAGGGTCAATTGACCCGGCGACGTGATCTTGGGCAGCCCCAGGGCCGAATCCGCCGCCAGCAGGCTCTTGATCTGTCCCGCGGCCATGTTGAGCAGCTCACACAGGGAATCCTCGAGCATCGAATTGTCCAAGGTATCCGGCGCGCACTGAAACAGCGCAGCCCCCAGCGCGGTGCAGCCGTCTCGGTCCGAGAACAAGGCCACCTGCCAGGGGCTTCCACCGGTGACGTTGAGGACGGCCATGCGCCAGCAGTCGACCGCCTTCTGACTTGGCTCGGCGACCCCGAACGAAATGCCGCACATGGTTTGGGTCACATTCGACACCAAGGTGGCGAGGGTCCCGGGATCAGGAAGGTTGGACATGGGTACTAACCTCGGATGATGCGTTGATAGACCGTAGTGCTGCCGAAGAAGACTTGTTTGAAATCGTTGCTCAGGTTCAGGGTCGTCTCGACCCCGCCCAGGAACAGGAACGCGCCCGGACGCATGATCCGCGACAGCTTGTCGAAGATGGCCTTCTTGGTGGGGACGTCGAAATAGATGAGGACGTTGCGCAGGAACACGACGTCCAGCTCGGGAAACGTCGGCCAGGCCGTGACCAGATTGAGTTGCCGGAACTCGACCATGCGCCGGATCTCCTCCTTGAGGCGCCATTCCAGTCCGACCTTCTCGAAATATTTGACCAGCATGGGGGCCGGCAGTCCGCGGTTGACCTCCAGCTGGCTGAACACGCCGCTGCGCGCCCGCGCGATGATGTCGGCCGACAGATCGGTCGCGATCATCTGGGTGGTCCACCCCGCCAGGCCCAGGCCGCACTCCTTGATGATGAGGGCGATGCTGTAGGGCTCTTGCCCGGTCGAGCTGGCCCCGCACCAGATGTTGAGCCGCTTTTGCGCCGACCGCTCCAGCAGCATCTGGGGAACGATGTTCTTGCGAAACACCTCGAACGGGTGAATGTCGCGAAAGAACGACGTTTCGTGGGTGGTCATGGCCTCCACCACGCGCTGGCGCAAGGGGGCGGCGTCGCAGCGGCCCAGCCGCGCGACCAGCTCGTCGAACGACGCCATCTGTTCGCGCAACAGGACGGGCCGCAAGCGCGCCTCCAGCAGATAGCGCTTGTCCGACTCGAGCACGATGGCCGAGCTGTCGTAGATGAGCCTGCGGAGAAAGTCGAAGGCCTGATCGGACCCTGTGGCCAGGGTACTCACGACGAAGCGGCCTCGAAGCCGATCATGGCCAGCTTGTCTCGGAGGCTCTCCTTGGTGAACGGCTTCATCAGATACTCGTCAGCCCCAGCTTCGATGGCCCGAGCGACCTGTTCGCTGCCGCTCTCGGTGGTGACCATGATCAGCCGCAGGGCGGAGAAGGCACCGTCGGCGCGCGCCGCCTGCACGAAGGACAGGCCATCCATGACCGGCATGTTCCAGTCGACCAGGGCCAGCGTGATCTGGCTGTCGGCGGCGCGCAACTGGTCCAGGGCCTCTTGTCCGTTCCCCGCCTCGACCACCTCGAAGCCGTTCTCTTTGACGATCTTTCCGATGATGAGGCGCATGACGCGCGAGTCGTCGACGACCAGGGCTCTCATGATATCTAGACCGCCTTTCGATTTAGGACGGGGTTCGTCGATCGGCCCTGGCGGGCCCGCTGCACGATCGCCCCGGCCAGCTGATCGAGCGGCAAAACTTGATCGGCCAGGCCCGCATCGGCGACGTAGCCAGGCATTCCCCAGACAACGCTGGTCTTTTCGTCCTGCACCAGCACCTGGCCGCCCCGCTCGCGGATCAGCTCGCATCCGCGAAGGCCGTCCTGCCCCATTCCGGTCATGACCACGGCCAGGACAGACGCGCCGAAACAGTCACCGACGGAGCGAAACAGGACATCGACCGCGGGACGGCACGAATTCTCGGTCAGTCCCTGGTTCAGGGCCAGGACATACCCGACGCCGCTTCGCTCGACGACCATGTGGTAATTGCCGGGAGCAATGAAGGCCGTGCCGGCGACCAGACGATCGCCGGCCGCGCCTTCTCGCACCTCCAGCGAAGACTTGCCGTTCAGACGGTCGGCCAACAGCTTGGTGAACAGGGGCGGCATGTGCTGAACGATCACGATCGGGACCGGAAAGTCGGCAGGAAGGTTGGGGATCAGTTCGGCCAGGGCATTCGGCCCCCCCGTCGAGATACCGATGGCGACGATGTCGATGCGGCCGCCCTGGGCACGCGGCAGCGGAAAGGCCGGAGCCGGGCGAGCGACGCGCGGGGCCTCGGCCCGCGGCCGGGCCGCCGACCGCGGACCGCCAAGGGCCAGGATCTTCGCCAGCAGATCCGTGACGAACTCTTCCTTCTGAACCGTACCCGTCCCGGACAGGCTGCTGGGCTTGGTGACGTAGTCGGTCGCGCCCAGAGACAACGCCTCCAACGTCGTTGCCGCCCCCCGCTCGGTCAACGAGCTGACCATGATCACCGGCAGGGAGGGATTCGTGCGTCGGATCGCGGCCAGTGCCTGCAACCCCGACATCTCGGGCATCTCGACGTCCATCGTGACGACCTGAGGGCTCAGCAGCGCGACCTTCTGAACGGCCAGGGCGCCGTGGGACGCGGTCCCGACCACCTCGAGCTCCGGATGATGCCCGATGGCGTCGCTGAGAAAGCGTCGCACCACGGTGGAGTCGTCGACGATGAGTACGCGAATCTTGGACATGTTGGCTTCCTAGCCGCCCGCGGCGCGCTTCTTGGCGCGTGCGGAGGGCTCACCTTCCGACCACCCGCGTCCCGTCGCCGCCGAACCAGCCGGGCGCACGATCGCCAGCGGCTGGGCGGACGCCTGTGCCTCGTCCAGCTTGAACTGGCTGACCATGCTCTGAAGGGCGCCCGCCATCTGGAACAACGCCGCGGCCGCCGCCTGGGTTGCCGCGGCGCCGGCCGCTGTCTCCTGCGCCGACGTCGCCACGCCGGTGATGTTGCGCGCGATGTCGGTCGTCCCCTGGGCTGCCTCGGCCACGTTGCGGCCAATTTCATTGGTGGTCGCCGTCTGTTCCTCCACCGCGCTGGCGATGGTGGCGGAGATGTCATTGACCTGACCGATGATGTCGCGGATCTCGCGAATGGCCTTGACGGCCTGGGCCGTGTCGCCCTGGATCGCGTCGATCTTCAGGCTGATGTCTTCGGTCGCCTTGGCGGTCTCCTTGGCCAGCTCCTTCACCTCGTTGGCGACAACCGCGAAGCCCTTCCCGGCCTCGCCGGCACGCGCCGCCTCGATGGTGGCGTTCAGCGCCAGCAGGTTGGTTTGCTCGGCGATCGACGTGATCACCTTGATGACCTTGCCGATCTCGGTCGAGCTGGCGCCTAGCTTCGCGATGGTCTCGCTGGTCCGCTCCGCCACATTGACGGCCGAAGTCGCCACCCGTGTCGCCTCGTTGGCGTTCTTGGCAATCTCTTTGATCGAAGCGTTCATTTCGTTGGCGCTGGTGGCAACCGTGAGCACGTTCTTGCTCACCTGCTCGGCAGCCGCAGACACCGTGCTCGCCTGCGCGGACGTCTCCTCCGAGTTGGCGGCCATCGTTTGTGAGGACGTGGTCAGCTCATCCGACGATGCCCCCAGGGCCAGCGCGTTGGATGAGATGGCGGTCATGTTGCGATTGAGGTCCTCGATCAGTCGCTCGAATCCCTCCCCCAGCTGCCCCGCGGCGTCGGCGCCTTTGACCGAGACTCTCAGGGTCAGGTCTCCGCTGGCCACGCCCCGCACGATGAGCAGCAGCGCGTCGACCTTGGACTGAATCTCCAGAGTCTCTCGCTGGTCACGCTCTGTCTTTTCGCGTTCGCTGGCACGCGCAGTTTCCAGGGCCTCCGTCATCGTGTTCATTTCGCGGGCCAGGCGTCCAATCTCGTCCGTCCCCTGAACCTCGCAACGAGAAGCCAGATCACCTCCGCCCACCCGCCCGACATGCTCGAGCAGGGATGCCACGGGCCCCGTTACCGATCGGCTGATCAGCAGGGCGATGCCGACGCCCAGCAGCAAGGCGATCCCGATCGTGAGCCACACGCCGCTGGTGGCGCTGGCCACGGTGCCGACGACGGCCTTACCGACCGCATCGCCTTGGGCCTTGTTCCATTCGTTGAGCGCATCGACGGCAGCCATGAGCTTTTGGAACGCCGGCCGCGCCCGCTCCTGGAGGACATTCTGGGCCTCGGCCACCTTGCCCTCGGTCATCAGGGCCACGGTGGCCTTGCGCGCCTCTCGCCAGGATTCCCGCTCGGCGAGCATCGCCGTGAACAGCTTGCGGTCCTCGTCGATCGCGATCCTCGACTCGTACACGCCGATGGTGGCGGTCACCTTGTCCCAGCGCGCCTTTCCCTGGGCGATCAGAGCCTCCCGCTTGGCCGGCTCGGGGGTGCGCAGGAGTTCCTCCAGCGTGACCAGGTTGCCCTGAACCATCGATTTGATGGCGCCGATGTTGTACACGCCCGGCAAGGACTGCTCGGTGATCTGCTGGGAGTACCCTTGAATTCGGTGCAGACCCATCAGCGCGATGACGCCCAGCACGCCCATGCCCGCGAGCAGCAGGCCAAAGCCCCCCAAGAATCGCCCCGTCAGGCTGACGTTCTTCACGAAGAGCTCCGGTCGTTGGTCGTCATTTGGAGAGATCTTTCGACGGCAGTTGGGCGGACCTTGAGGTGAAACGGCCCTGATGTAGTCGCGCGATCATGGCGCCACCGACCGTCGGGCCGGGGCTGCCACCACGGCTGCTGCTGCCGGGGGCCGGTCTCCCGCCAGGGGAAGCCGAACGATGAAGGTGGTTCCCTTCCCCACTTCCGTCTCGAATGTCAGCTGGCCCCCGTGCTGTTTGACGATGGTCGAGTACGCCAAAGCCAGCCCCTGGCCACTGCCCCGGCCCACATCCTTGGTGGTAAAGAAAGGGTTGAAGATCTTCGCCCGCACCGGCTCGGGGATCCCACACCCGTCGTCTGACACGGTGATCTCCACGGCGCTGCCGTCCGTTCGACTGGTGATCCGGATCTTCCCGCGCGTTCCCGACCCAGCCGCGGCGTCCTCGATGGCGTGGGCTGCGTTGACGATGAGATTCAGCATCGTCAACTTGAAGGCTCCTACGTCGCATCGAACAGGAGGGACGGGACCCAGCTCGGTCGACAGGTCGGCCGTCGCGGCGAAGCCGGAATGCGCCACCGCGATGGCATTTTCGATGGCGGCATTGATGTCGACGTCGGTCTTGTCGGTCGATTCTTCGCGCGCGAAGTCTTTCATCGACTGCACGATCTTCGTCATCCGCTCCAGCCCTTCCTTGATCGTTCTTATGGCTTGCGGCGTCGCTTCCTTGAAATACTCCAGATCCTCCTGCTCGCTCTTCGAGATGGCCTCCGACTGGCCTTGGCCGTTGTCATCGGGTGTCCCCTCCGCACTGGCAGCGCGGGCGTACTTGTCGACGGCCCCCAGAAGCCCACCCAGGGACTCCTCCACGAACGCCACGCCGTCTGTCGTGAACTGCAGGGGGGTATTGATTTCGTGCGCGATGCCTCCCGCCAGGCGCCCCAGCGCATCCAGGTGGTGAACCCGGCGCAACTCGGACTCCATGGCTTCGCGGGCGGCGACCTCGGTGCGCAGCGTCTCATAGGCGCTCTGCAACTCGCTGACCGACGCCGCCAGGGCGGTCTGATAGTGGAAGGCCTCCTGTGCGTTGGTCAGCACGATGGCGACGCTCTCCACCTCGGACGAGGACGGACGACATACCGGGATGAAGGTGACGTCCTGGCGCATGACTTCGGGCTCCCCGAACAGGGGCCGGTGAAGCTCCAACTTGAACAGGTAGGGTCGCTCTCGCCAGGAACTGAACGCGTAGCCCTTGAGCATGAAGACGCAACGGACCTTCTGCGCCAGCCACACCTGGTCAATCTCCGGAAAGCGGTCGGGCAGACGGGTGTCGACGACGTCCCGAGACGCGATGCCGCTGTGAACCTCCAGGTATCGGTTCCAGCGCAGGACCTTGAGGTCAGCGTCGACCAGAACCACGCCGACATTGATCTGCTCGATCAGCGACTGCCAGCCCTGCTCAGCCAGGTCCTTCACGCGAAGGCCTCCTCCAAGAACATCGCGATCAGGCGTTCCAAGCGGCTGGTTTCTTCCGGCGCGAACGCGAACACCACCCGTCCCAGGAAATGCCGAGCGTCGACGTTGAAGTCGACCGCGACCAGAATGATGGCACCGCTCCGCTGCCGCAGCCTAGGCAGTTCGGCCTCGAGCTCGCGGTTCTGGAAGACGATCGCGGGAGGATAGAAGCCGATGTTCTGGGCCAACTGGGCGGCCACGCCCCCCACACAGGTCCCGATGAGAAGGTTCGCCAGCTCGAGAGGCACCTCGGGCCCGACCGCGCCCGACTGGATGCCCAGCAGGTCATTCATGGTGGCAGTGACATCGGGATCGAAGAGCGCCAGGGCCTCACCTTTGAGGTCGCCGAAGAAGCCCTGTCGGGCGACGATGATGTCCCGGTTCTTCCAGCGGTTGCCGAGCACCACGTCCCACTGTGAACCGCCGTCGGCGACCCTGATGGTGGGGGGCGACATGCGCACGAACACGCTCAGGGATTTGGCCAGCGCAGCGGCGGCGCGGCCCATGCCGATGTTCACGATCTCCCCCAGAGCATCCTGGGCATCCGGAGGCAGTGGCGTACCCGGGAGCGCCCCGGTGGGACCCATTTTCAGAAGGTCTGCGCGGGGGTCTCGTGCCGACTCCATGGGCCCTGGCCTCACAGAACGCCGATCTCGCGCAGAACGACCTCGACCTGTTCCTTCGAGGCTGGCTTCTTGATGAAGGCCCGCGCACCCAACGCCTTGGCCTTATCGGGAGCCTGGGTCTGCACGTCGCCCGAAACCACGATGACCGGCAGGGTTGCAAGGCGAACCCCGCCAAGCGCGGCGAGGACTTCGTATCCGTCCATCTCCGGCATGGTCAGGTCCAGAAACATGAGGTCGATCCCACCCTCGCCACAGATCTCCAGACCGCGGCGGGCACCATCGGCTTCGACGACATCCGTGAGCAGCTGCGGCGGCAGCGCCTTTTTCAGAAAGCGCCGGGCCGTGGTGGAGTCGTCGACGATCAGGATCCGCATGCTGAGCCTCACGACCGGGGCGAGATGACACGCAGCAACGACCTGAATAGCCCCCCCCGCGCGACGGCTTCCGGTTCCGAACTGGCCTGCGACGCGCGCTCGAAGATCCAGAGCCGCAGATCGACCTTGCCGGTGCTGCGCAGAAGGACGCCGTCCTCGATCCCGATCCCCCCCTGTTTGGCCAGCTCGGCCAGCGTGGTTACCTGCGCCAGCCCCAAGGCAGCATCCAGACGCAGGGCCCGCGTCACCTGACCGGCAACCATGTTGAGCAGCTCGCGCATGGCGTCGTCGGCCAGCTCCGGCGTGACCTCGTCCCGCTCCATCCCGAACATGGCCGCCGCCAGAGTGCGTCCCCCCGTCACATCGCACGCCAGCAAGACGCTGACGTGCCGTGCGCCCTCGATGGGCAGCAACACCATCTGACCGCAGATCGATTCGCCCCGGATCGAGGAATCTGCCGGCTCGAAGGTCGTCCCGCACATCGTGCCGGTCACGCTGGAGACCATCGAGGCCAGATCGTCCGCACTGGGAAAGTACGACATGCCGCCCTCCTCCGTTCCTTCTTCAACCCACGAAAGAGGATCCGTTGCCACGGGCCCTTCCGTTGGCCGCACCGCGGCCCGGGACCGCACCCACCGATCGCACGGCGGCCGCCTGGAAGGCGCCGTTCGCCACCGGGCGCACGCGCATGTTGGCCTTCTCCAGCCTGAACTGGCTGACCATGGTCTGCAGGTCGGTGGCCATCTGGGACAACGACGCCGCCGCCGCTTGGGTCTCGGTCGCACCGGAGGCGGTGCTTTGCGCTGACTGCGCCACGCCGGTGATGTTGCGGGCGATGTCGGTGGTCCCCTGCGCCGCCTCGGTGACGTTGCGACCAATTTCGTTGGTGGTGGCCGTCTGCTCCTCGACCGCGCTGGCGATGGTCGTCGAGATGTCGTTCACCTGACCGATGATCTCGCGGATCTCCTTGATGGCCTTGACCGCCTCGTTGGTGTCACCCTGAATCGCGTCGATCTTCTGGCTGATGTCCTCGGTGGCCTTTGCGGTCTCCTTGGCCAGTTCCTTCACCTCGTTGGCGACGACCGCGAAGCCCTTACCCGCCTCGCCGGCGCGGGCCGCCTCGATGGTCGCATTCAGCGCCAACAGGTTGGTCTGTTCCGCGATGGACGTGATGACCTTGATGACCTTGCCGATCTCGATCGAGCTTTCGCCCAGCTTGGCAATCGTGGCGCTGGTCATCTCTGCCACCTTCACCGCCGACGTGGCCACCCGGGTGGCCTCGTGGGCGTTCTTGGCGATCTCCTTGATGGAGGCGGTCATCTCTTCGGCGCCCGCCGCTACGGTCTGGACATTCTTGCTCACCTGCTCGGCCGCAGCCGACACCGTCCCTGCCTGCGCCGAGGTCTCCTCGGAGTTGGCGGCCATCGACTGCGACGACGACGTCAGCTCGTCGGATGACGAGGCCAGGGTCTGCGCGTTGCGTGAGATGGCCGTCATGTTCTCATTCAGGCTGTCGATCAGCCGCTCGAATCCCTCACCCAGCTGGCCGATGGCGTCGGCTCCCTTGACGGACACCTCCTGCGTGAGATCCCCCGCTCCGACCTCCTGCACGACCTTCAGCAGGACGTCGACCTTGGCCTGAAGCTCCTGGCTCTCGCGCTGATCGCGTTCGACCTTGGCGCGCTCGTTGTCCTGCGCGGTCTTCAGGTCGACGGTCATCTTGTTCATCTCGCTGGCCAGCTGGCCGATCTCGTCTTGGGCCTCGTAGGCGCAGCGCGACTGGAGATCGCCCTGTCCCACCCGCGCGACGTGCTCCAGCAGGGTCGATACCGGCCCCGTCACCGACTTGCTGATGAACAGGGCCACACCGATCCCGAACACCACGGCCAGCACGATGGTGATCCAGATGCCACTGGTGGCACTGGCGATGGAGGCGGTGATGTCCTTACCGGCCTGATCGCCTTGGGCCTTGTTCCAATCGCTCAGCGTGTCGACGGCTACCATCATCCGGTCGAACGCGGGGCGGGCGCGCTGATTCAGCTCGGCCTCGGCCTGAGCGAACTTATTTTGGTCCATGGCGGCGATCGCGGCGCCGCGTTCCTGCAGCCAGACGGTCCGGGCCTCGATCAGCTCCTTGAACAGCTTTCGGTCCTCGTCTAGGGTCGCGGTCGCCTCATAGGCCTTGAAGGTGTTGTTGACCTTCTCGCTGCGCAGCTTCACCTTCTCCACGATGGCCGCGCGCGCCACCGGGTCCTCGGCGCGCAGGATGTCCTCCAGCGCGGAGAGGTTGGTTTGCAACAACGACTTGAGGGCGCCGACGGTGTACACCCCCGGCAGGGAGTCCGCCACGATGTGATGGGAATAGCCTTGAATCTGGCGGAGTCCCCCCAGGGAAATGAAGCCCAGGACGGCCATCCCTACCAGGAGCAAGCCAAATCCCCCCATCAGTCGCAATTTCAGCTTCATGTTCTTCATCGAAAAGTCTCCCTTGCGTTTCGTCGCGCACGACCCGTTGTCTGTCTCTTCATTCCCGCTGCTCGTGCGCTTAGGCCAGCGCCCTTCCGTTCACTTTCGAATCCATTCCATCTGCCCCAGCCCCGCTCCGTCCCGCCTTCGCCTCGACGCGCGTCGGGGCTGGCGTTGGCGCGCGCATCGCGGTGGACGCGATGATGCCCTCGGCGTCAAGGACGATGAGCAGCCGGTCGGGCAACTTGTAGACGCCCCGGATCGCATCGCGAGCCAGGTCGCGCAAGGTATCCGGCGGCGGCTCGAAGAGATCCCGCGAGACCTCTCGCACGTCGCCAATCTTGTCGACCAGCAGGCTGACAGCGCCCTGATCAGTGCGCAGGATGACGTTCATCGGCAGCGTCCCGGCGGGCGCGTCGGCCAACCCCAAGCGGCGCCGCAGATCGATGGCGGTCACAATCTGGCCCCGTAGGTTGATGAGTCCCCGCACGACGCCAGGAGCCAGAGGAACGCGGGTCATCTGCTGAAACCGCAGGACCTCCTGGACCTTGCGGACCTCCACGGCGAAGGTGTACGAGTCGACGCTGAAGGTGCAGAACTGCTGGTGCTCGTCGGCCATGGTCAGGCTCCGATCCGGGCGTCGACGGCCGACGCTGGCGCAGGTTGTAGGAACGTGCCTTCGCTTCTGCGCATCAAGGCGTCGAGGTCGACCAGCTCGGTGACCTTCTGTTGAATCACGGCCGAACCGGCGGCGCCGCCGGCAGATTCGACGGACGCACCGCTCACGTGGTCGACGATGTCCAGGATCTTGTCCACCATCATTCCCAAGCTCCGCTGGCCGTGGCCGTAGACCACCACGTGGACGGTCTGGTCGCCGGAGGTGTCGCCGCCATCCCGAACGATCGAGGCGCCCTTGCCGTCGAGCAGATCGACCATGTCGATGAGGGGCAGGATTCGGCCGCGATACTGCACCACCTGTCGGTCGCCGAGCCGTTCCAGATCCTTGCGCGGAAACTCTTCGAGGCGGGCCACCGTCGACAACGGAATGGCCATCCGGCGGCCGTCGCGGGTCAGGACCAGCAACATCGTGCGCCGTTCGACCGAGCCTTCTTCCTGGGCGCGGTTCTGCTGGGACAGGCCGCGATCGTGGTGCTGGGTGATGACGTTGGCGTGCTGGGCGATGCCGACGATGTCCAGGATCAACGCCACCCGACCGTCCCCCATGATGGTCGCTCCCGCGAAGGCCGTGATGCCCTTCAGGTGCTGCCCCAGGGGCTTGACGACGATCTCCTCGGTGTCGTTGACCTGATCGACGACCAGCCCGAAGCGCCGGTTGTCGGCCTGCAAGACCACGATGTTGACCGTCTCTTCGCCCGCGGGTGGGGCGTCCTCTTGCAATTGCAGCGCGCGGTTCAGGTAGACCAGCGGCAACAGATTGCCGCGCAGCCGGTAAACCGGCGCACCCTGGATCAGCTCGATGCGGTCGCGCGCGTGGGTGCCCTGCAACCGGACCAGCTCCAGCAGGCTGATCTGCGGAACGGCGTAGCGATCGCCGCCGGTGGTGACGACCAAGGCGGGAATGATGGCCAGTGTCAGCGGAATCTTGATCCGGAAGGTGGTTCCCAGCCCGGGGCGACTCTGAACGTCGACCACACCACCGATCTTCTCGATGTTGGTCTTGACGACGTCCATGCCCACGCCCCGGCCCGACACGTTGCTGATCTTGGCAGCGGTGGAAAGGCCGGGCAGGAAGATGAGGTTCTGCAGATCCCGATCGGTCATCCGCCCGGCTTGCTCGGCCGTGATGAGACCCTTGTCCAGCGCCTTGTTCTTGATGGCCTCGAGGTTGATCCCGTGACCGTCGTCCGAGATCTCGATGTTGACCTGACCGCCTTCATGAAAGGCGCGCAGGAGCAAACGTCCCTCGGCCGGCTTCTCGGCGGCCACACGATCGGCCGGACGCTCGACGCCGTGGTCGACACAATTGCGCACCAGGTGGGTCAGCGGGTCCTTGATCGCCTCGATGATGGTCTTGTCGAGCTCGGTCTCGCTGCCCTCCATCTCGACCCGCACCTGCTTGCCGCACGTCAACGACAGGTCCCGGACGACACGGGGAAGCTTCTCCCAGATATTGCGAATGGGCTGCATGCGCGTCTTCATCACGCCGGACTGCAGCTCGGTGGTAATCAGGTTCAACCGCTGCGAGGTCGCGCTGAAATTGGGATCGGCGATGGTGGGGACCACCTGCAGGACCTGATTGCGCGCCAGCACCAGCTCGCCGACCAGGTTCATCAGCTTGTCCAGCAGCGCGACATCGACGCGCAAGGTGGAATCAGACAGGCTGGAAGGCCGGGCTTCCGAGCTCTCCGACGGAGGAGCGCGATCGGCTGCGGGCGGTCCCTTGGCCGCCGCTACCGGAGGCACGGGTACCGGGGGCGGCGCAACCTTGACCGCAGGGGCGACCGAAGGCGCGGGCGCGGCTACCGGCGCCGGGACCACCGGCACGGGCGCGGCCGCGACCACCGACGCCGGGGCGATGACGGGGACGGGCGCGGCTACCGGTGCGGGCGCAACCGGCACCGGCTCTTGCGGCGCCGCCGTCTGCGCTGCTGGATTCTGCAGTCGATTGAGGGTGGCTATCAGGGCCGAGCAATCGGTGTCGCGTTCTTTCCCCTCGGCCTCGATGCCAGTCAGGATTTCACGCATGGTGTCGGCCGTGGCCAACAGCGCCGTCACGATGGGGGGCGACAGCTCGATCTCCTCGTCCCGCACCTTGGACAGCAGGTTTTCCGCGACGTGCGCAACGGATTCCAGCTTGGCAAACCCAATGAAGCCGCATGCGCCCTTCACGGTGTGCACGCGGCGAAACACCGTAGCCAGGAGCCCCGGCGTGTTCGGGTTCTTCTCCAGCGCCATCAGCTCCTGGTCCAGAAAGTCCAGGTTTTCGTTCGCCTCGACGACGAACTCGGTGATGATCTCGTCCTCTTCCGTGGCGCTCATCGCGCCAGACCTCTGATCAAGGATTCATCGGCGTCAGAGCAGCTGCATTCAGCGACAGGAAGCATGTGCTTTCGTGCATCGACCAGGCGCGGGCTCGACTTGAATCCCTGTCTCCAACAAATCCGCCGTTCTGGGCGCAACGGCTTACGCAATTCCTGCGTTTTCGGAACGCCGGACGGTCCGCTAGCGCAAGCGGAACTGCATCGTCCACTTCATCTTCACGGGGACGGAGCGTCCGGCTCGGCGGGCGGGCTGAAAGACGTAGCCACGAACGGCATTCAGGGCGGCGTCTTCCAGGCCATAGCCTGGGTGCGCCGATGCGAATGCCGACAGCACCCGACCCTGCGACGAAACAACCAGTTCGAGCGGAAGATCGAGCTCGAGTTCCGCTCGTCGGGCGGCCTCTGGATAGTGAAGGGGCGCGGCCGTTGCAAGCCGCGCGGGTAGGTCGACGGCGCTTTCGGCCAGCGGTCGCTCGCCATTGGCCGTTGCGCTGGCATGTCCCGACCCCGTGCTTGTCCCTCCGGCGGGAATCTCGGAATCGGGGTCGGAACTGGAACGCCCGGCGACGCTACCCGCGCTGAGCGCGAACCGCGCCAAGACGGGGCGGACCGGCGGGTCAGCGATCACCGGGGCTGGTTCTGGATCGGGCGCGTCCGACTTCGGTCGAGGCGCCGCCGCCACCGGGGGCGAAGCGACAGGGGACCGTCGCAACGAAGCCACGCGACGAGCCGCGCGCGGTCGCGAGGCGGATTGGGGCCGCGGCTCCGACTCTGTCGGCGCAACCAGGTCGAGGTCGACGGAGGCGGGTGGCTCTTCCCAGCGATGCGCGTCGGAGGCAGGCATCATCCGTGGCAAAACCAGCAGCGCCACCGCGGCGGCCCCCCCGTGCAGAAAGATCGAGGCCAGGATGGCGCCGACGCCCAGCAGGCGACCAAGGGGGCGGCGGGACGATCCGGCCATCCGCAGGTGGGAACGCTGTAGCACAGTGCTGCTGATACGTGGCTGCCGGTGTTCCGGATCGAGGAAAGGGTGACCAATTCCAAAATACGCGGCGGCCTGAATCCTGGTCCCCGATCCGAAACGCCTCGCCATACGTAGTTGACGCGTGCGCACCCCTTCCCTTCGAGAGGTCTGGGCGATTCGTTTCCTTCCTGGGCCTTGCCGTTCCCTCGCTCTCCTTCTTCTTTCCTCGTGCCTGGCCGCGCTGGCGCTGGCAGGCTCTGGGCGCCCAGCCCAGGCACAGGCAGTCACGCCGCCGGTGCCCGCAGCGGCGACCACGCCTGGGCTGACGGCCCCGTCGCTGCGGTCACATCCGGACGCCCCCTACCCCGCCGAAGCCAGGCGGCATCACCTGGAAGGCAACGTGGGCCTCGAGCTCTCGATCGACGCCGATGGCCATGTCACCGAGGTGCAGGTGACAGCTCCGGCCGGGCACGGCTTCGACGAAGCGGCGGCCGAGGCCGCGCGGCGCTTTGTCTTTCGGCCTGCGCTGGAGAACGGCGTCGCCATCCCTTCCAGCGTCCAGTTCACCTACGAGTTTCATCTGCCCGAGGAACCGGCGGCTGCGTCCCCTCTCCTGGCGGCTCCGTCCACGACGCCAGCCGTCTCGCCGGGTCCGCCGGACACCGTCGCCACCCAGCTCGATGCCCACCAGTACACCGTGGTGCTTGGCGCGCGTCCCATCAGCGCCGCCTCGTCCTTCGCGGTCCAGGATCGCGACTTCACGCTCCGCCCCATCGGCAGCGTACAGGACGTTCTGCGCGTCACGCCGGGGCTGGTCCTGGTTCAACACGCGGGAGGCGGCAAGGCCAACCAGTACTTCTTGCGCGGCTTCGATGCCGACCACGGCACCGATCTGGCGCTGACCATCGACGGTGTCCCCATCAATCTGGTGTCCCACGCCCATGGGCAAGGCTTCGCCGACACCAACTTCATCATCCCCGAGGTGGTGGAACGCGTGGAGATCACCAAGGGGCCCTACTTTGCTGCACAGGGAGACTTCGCCACCGCCGGTGCCGTCAACATGGTGTCGCGCACCGACTTCGAGCACAGCAGCGTTGGCGTGGGGTTCGTGACCTCGCCCGGGCACGGAGCGCCTGGCTATCGGGGCCTGGCCATCGCCAGCCCGCGCTTCGACAACCCCGCGCTCAAGGCCACGTTTGCGGCCGACATCAGCCGCACCGACGGCCCCTTCGACAACCACGAGGGCTGGGACCGATACAAGCTTTTCAACAAGCTGACCTATGCGCCCGGCCCGGCCGCCACGCTGTCCGTCGGACAGATGAGCTATGCGGGCAACTGGCACGGCTCGGGTCAAATCCCCGACCGCGCCGTCGCGCAAGGGCTGATCTCGCGCTTTGGTTCGCTCGATCCCACCGAGGGAGGCAACTCGTCGCGCCACCAAGCCTTCGCGCAATACGCCCTGCGCCCCACAGAGACCAGTGAGTTCAAGGGACTGGCCTACGCCGGGACGTACCGGTTCAATCTCTTCTCCAACTTCACGCTCTTCTTGAACGATCCCGTCGATGGTGACGAGGTCGAGCAGGTCGATCGCAGGACCTTCTACGGCGCGAAGGTGAGCTACCGATCGGTGCGGCAGGGCGGCGGGATCACGTTCGATACCAGCCTGGGCGGCGAGGTCCGCAACGACGACATCCACGCAGAGCTCTGGAGCACGGTGGCGCGACAGCGACGCGGCGCCGTTCGCAACAACGACGTCCATCAAAGTTCGATGGGCGTCTTCTTGAATGAAGAGATCACGCCCTGGCGCTGGCTGCGCGCCAACCTGGGAGGGCGCGCAGATCTCATGTCCTTCACCGTCGACGATCTCCTGGGCGGCGCGGTGCCGGGGGCACCGCAAGGCGGCGTGGGTGCGGCCCGGCAGTTGAGCCCCAAGGCCAGCCTGGTGGCCACGCCGCTCAATCGTGCCGCCGCGACCATCGACGTGTACGCCAACTACGGCCACGGATTCCACTCCAACGATGTGCGTGGGTACTTCTCGACTCCGGCCGTCACGCCGCTCACGCGGGCGATCGGCGAAGAGCTGGGGGCCCGCGCCCGCCTGTTCGGCCGGTGGGACGTGGCCGCCACGCTGTGGCAGCTTCATCTCGACAACGAGACCATCTGGAACGGCGATGACGGCACCACCGGCGTCAGCGATGCGACACTTCGCCGCGGCGTCGAGGTCGAGACCCGCTACGATCTGACGTCGTGGCTTGTGGCTGATCTGGATCTCACCCTGACGAAATCCCAGTTCAGCACCGACGGCGCCAACGGGGGCGGGCTGGCGCTGGCCCCGAAGCAGACCTGGTCGGGGGGACTATCGGGCCGTCACGCGCTCGGTCCTGGACTGGCCCGCGCCGGTCTGCGCTTCTACGGCATCGGTGATCGGCCCGCGTCTGACGACGGGACGCTGGTTGCGCCCGGATTCACCCAGGTCGATCTGCATCTTGGATATCGCCACCGCTGGTTCGACGTCTCGTTCGACGTGGAGAACTTGCTGAACCGGTCTTTTCGTTCGGCGCAGTTCTCGACCGTCAGCCGCCTGCCTGGAGAGCCGCTTCCCGGCGACGCCGTTCCCGCGGGCTTCGCCTGCGGACCGCGCGGACGCCTGGCGCCGGCGCCGCTCGGCACCTTCGGCGGATGCGAAGACGTGGCCTACACGCCCGCGTATCCGCTGACCGTGCGGCTGATGGCGACCCTGTTCCTCGACTAGCGCCCGCGTGGCCGGCCCCATGGCGACGCTCGAATCTCGCGATCCATTTCGCACCACCGTTCGTAGAACCTGCGATGGCGATCAGCGCAGAGACGAAAGAGCGGCGGGCCGCTTCGGCGATCGTGGTCAGCGCGCTGCTGACGATCGCGATCGGCACCACCTGGGAAAGCACACATTCGAGCGGCCCCGCCCGGCTGCCCATCGACAGCGACGACGGCGACGACCGCGCGCGCGGCGCCACGGTGCTCGCGCACGTACCCGCCCGAGCGAAGGATCCCACCGCCAGCGCGCGCGAAGCTCTTCGTGCCGGTCCGCAGGGATTGGGCGCCGACCGAACCGCCGCCGTACGACTGGCTCGACTGGACATCGTCACCGCGCGGGAACGGGCCGACCCGCGCTATCTGGGCCGCGCCGAGGGTGCCCTCGCGCCCTGGTGGGACCTGCCTTCCCCCCCGTCGGACGTGCTGCTCTTGCGCGCCACGATTCGACAGTCGCGGCACGAGTTCGAACCCGCACTGACGGATCTGGACCGACTGGTCACCCTTTCCCCGCGCGAGCCGCAAGCGTGGCTGACCCGCGCCAGTGTGCTCACGGTACGTGGCCGCTACCCCGAGGCGCTGCAAAGCTGCGAGCGCCTCGGCGAGCTCGCCACCCCGTTGGTGCTGGCCGCGTGCCGCGCTCCGGCCCTGGGTATGACCGGCCACCTCGCAGAGGCGGCGCAGGCGCTGGCGAAGGTGATCGGACAGGCGACCACGCTGACCGAGGCGATCTGGGCCCGCGCCGTGCTTGCCGATCTGGCGCGCTGGTCGAGCGACGCACGCGGCGCTGAGGCGCTGCTGCGCGCCAACCTGTCGGTCGCGCCGAACGATGGTCAGGCGCGCGCCAGCCTGGCCGACCTGCTGCTGGACGAAGGACGTGGTGCGGAGGTGGCGGCCCTGGTGGCGGGCCACGAGGAGGACGACGGACTGCTGCTGCGCGACGCCCTGGCAGCGGAACCCCGCGCGAACGCCCCGGCGGTGTCCAAGATGGCGGCGCGGTTCGCGGCCAGCCGACTGCGGGGCGACCGCGTACACCTCCGCGAGGAAGCGCGCTTCGCGCTGGCCACCGAGCCGCAGCCGATGCGCGCGCTGACCCTCGCCTCCGAGAACTGGCAGGTCCAGCGCGAGCCGGACGACGCGCGGGTCCTGCTGGAAGCGGCGCTGGCCGCCCACGACGCCTCCCGCGCCGCACCCGTGCTGCTGTGGCTGGAACAGACCGGGATGGAGTGGCGGCGCTTGCGCGAGCTGGCGACGGCCTTGCGAGGTCGCTCGTGAGCCGCCCTGCCCTTCGGCTGCTGCTGACGACGGTGGGGCTGGCCATCACCGTGTTGGCGACGCGGTCGGCGAACGCTCACAAGCCCAGCGACAGCTACCTCACGCTGGATGCCAACGACATGGCGCGACCGTCGGGTGGCAACGGCTCGGTTCACCTGGGGAGCTGGGACATCGCGCTCCGCGATCTGGACGACGTGCTTCGCCTGGACGCCGACGGCGACGGCGCGATCACCTGGGACGAATTGTCGGCGCGCGCGCCAGCGGTTCGCACCTATGCCTTGTCGCGCCTGTCGCTGCGTACGGAGACGGGACCGTGCACCGTCACCGCCGGGGCCACCCCGATCGTGGAGCATTCGGACGGTGCGTACGTACGCCTGCCGCTGACGATGGCGTGCCCCAGCGCGACGGGCCCGACGACGTTGACACTGGATTATCGCCTGCTGTTCGACATCGATCCTCAGCATCGCGCCATCGTCCGGCTCCTGTCGGTCGCCGGGAGCGTGAGGCCCATCGTCCTGTCGGCACACGACCACACGCGCACGTTGCCGCTCGCGGGCGCCACCGGTGCCGCGTCACCCGGCTTCGGATCCTTCGTGCTTCAGGGCGCGCGGCACATCGGCGGTGGCATCGACCACCTGTTGTTCTTGCTGGCGCTCTTGCTTCCGGCGGTGCTGGTCCGGAAGGCCGGGGGTTGGCAGCCAGCGCCCGCGATCCGATCGGTGCTGGCGGACGTAGGAAGGATCGTGACGGCATTCACGTTGGCCCATTCGGTGACGCTGACCCTCGCGGCGCTGGGGTGGGCACGGATGCCATCGCGGCTGACCGAATCGGCCATCGCTGCGTCGGTGGTGATCGCGGCGATCAACAACGTGCGGCCCTTCTTCGGGCCGGATCGTTGGGTGGTCGCCTTCGCGCTGGGACTGCTGCACGGGTTCGGCTTCTCGTCAGCGCTGGCGGACGCGGGCATCACGGGGACGGGCTTGGCCACGGCGTTGCTGGGATTCAACCTGGGCGTCGAGGCCGGACAGCTGGCGCTGGTGGGCGTCTTCGTGCCGCTTCAATTCCTCGTCCGGCGCGCCGGCTTCTATCGAAGGTTCACGTTGCCCGCGGGCTCGGCGGCCATCGCCGCGCTGGCCGCGATCTGGTTCGTCGAACGAGCTACCGACATTCGCCTCTTGCCATGGAGATCCTGATGACCACCCGAACCCTCTCGTTCTTCCTGATTGCGTTGACAGGCACTTCGGCGGTGCTGACGGCGTGCACGCCCCGGCCGCAACCCGCACCGCCATCGCCACCGACGGCCGCAAAGCCCGCAAATTCCGGGCGCCCGGCAGAAGCACCCAGCCTGGGCGGTTTGCTGGCGGGCGAACGGGAGGGTCGCCTCCCCGCCGCGCCGACGGTGGAACAAGTGGCGATGGCCTTGCAGCGCGCGGGCGTCAGCCTGGCTCCGATGAAGCAAGTGCTGGCGCGCACCGTCGGTGCCCGCTATTGCGCCGCCAGCACCACCAACGCCGGACTGGCCATCGCCGTGTGCGAGTTCGCCGGCGACGCGGACGCCGAACGCGGGCTGGCCTTCTCGCGCCGCACCTTCGATGGCCTGATTCCCGGGCGGAGCCTGACCCGCAACCGAACCACCGTCCTGACGCTGACGCCGGCTTCGTCCAATGCCGACGCCCGCGCTCAAGCCCAGGACGTCAGCAAGACCTTCGCGACCTTGTGACCTCACCAAAACCACAGACCACATCCGGAGACCAAACATGAAAATCACCCTTCGAAACTTTCTCAAACCCGCGCCAGCGTTGCTCGCCTGTGCCGCTGCGCTGCCCCTGCTGGCGGGCAGCCCCAGGGCGCTGGCCTCCAGCCATCGCGAGGCGCCGTTCATCACCGAGAACCCCAAGGTGGATGGAACGGACTTCTACTTCTTCCGCAGCTACGAGGCTGGCAAGGCCGATACGGTGACCCTGATCGCCAACTACCAGCCGCTGCAGGACGCGTACGGCGGACCCAACTACTTCACGATGGATCCCGAGGCGCTGTACGAGATCCACATCGACAACAACGGTGACGCCAAGGAAGACCTGACGTTCCAGTTTCGCTTCAAGAACGACCTGGCGGGCGGCGAAGGGGTGGCCTTGAACATCGGCGGAAAGAGCGTGGCCGTCCCGCTTTTCAACGTCGGCCCGATCAGCGCCACCGACAGCACCAAGCTGAATGTGAAGGAGACCTTCACCGTCAAGGCGGTGCGAGGGACCCGGCGCGAGGTGCGTACCGCAGAGGTCACCAACGCCACCACGGGAGCCAGCGTGTTCGAGAAGCCCACCGACAACATCGGGACCAAGTCATTTCCCGACTACGCCGGGTATGCCGCGGCCCACATCTATCCCATCAACATTCCCGGCTGCGCGACGCCCGGCCGCATGTTCGTCGGGCAACGGAAGGAGTCGTTCGCGGTCAACCTGGGAATCATCTTCGATCTCATCAACGCCCCGGCCGGTGTGGTCGTGGGTGGCAACACCGCCGCGGGCCGGGCGCTGGCCCCGTCGACCATTGACGACAAGAACATCACGTCGCTGGAACTCGAGCTGCCCATCGCCTGCGTCAAGGGGACCGGCGACGTCGTGGGCGCGTGGACCACGGCCAGCCTGCGCCAAGCGCGGGTGCTGAACCAGCGGGCCAGCTACAAACTCCCTGCGCTGGCCGGAGGAGCCTGGACGCAGGTGTCTCGTCTGGGCTCCCCGCTGGTCAACGAGGTCGTCATCGGTCTGCGCGACAAGAATCGTTTCAACGCCAGCGAACCCAGGGACGATGCGCAGTTCGCCGACTACGTCACCAACCCGACGCTGCCCGCGTTGATCGAAGTTCTCTTTGGCGCGGCCGGGGTCGTGGCGCCGACCCGGTTTCCGCGCACCGATCTGGTCGCGGCGTTCCTCACCGGCGTCGACGGCGTCAACAAGAATGGCTCGGTCGCCGAGATGTTGCGTCTGAACACGGCGCTACCCGCCACGCCGGCCGGTCAGCAAACGGCGCTGGGTGCAGCCCTGTGCTTCGTGAACGGCACGTTGACGCTGACCAATCCAGGTTGTGACCCGGCGGGGTTTCCTAACGGCCGCCGACCCGGCGACGACGTGGTCGACATCGCGCTCCGCGTGGCGATGGGCTATCTGCTACCGGCCGCGGAGGCCCCGTCCGGACAACTGGGCTTCACCGACGCGGTCCTGCAGGCCGACTCGCAGTTCGACCCCGCGTTCCCCTACCTGAAGACGCCCCTTCCGGGCGCTGGCGGCGACGCGTCCTAGTCGTGCTCAACCGACGAGAAAGGACAGAGACCATGACGATCCGCAAATGCCTCAAGCTGGGGAGTCTCTTGGCGTTGGTTGCGCTCCTGGACGGCTGCGATTCGGGCACCCACGCCGTCGGAGGACAGGGCGGGGCTGGACCGGGTGCCGGCGGCCATTCCGGGATACCCGACGGCGCGGGCGGCGCGGGTGGCGCGCCCGGGATCCCGCTGGTCGATTGGGTCACGGACCTGACCGCGAACCACACCGACGACATCAGCCCACCGGACACGGTCGACGACAAGGTCATCATCGACACCTCGGATCCCGCGGCGTTCGATCCGTTGTTGCTGACACGCTAGGTGTCTCTCCTGCCCTGGTCGGCCCCTCCCGTCACTGCCGGTGCGGGAGAGGCCGACCGGTCCCAGGTGGCGGTGTACACTTTCCGCGAGGTCATTTTGAACGAGCCGCGTCGCCACTTCTCCGACGATCTCCTCCGCGGCTTCGCGGTAGGGACGGCTTCGGAGGGCGCGCGCCTGGCGGTCGCTTGTCACACGGCCTTTTGCAGCCCCTGCCGGGAAGGCACGGCCACCCACGAGGCCACCCTGGACCTGCTGCTGGGGCCGCAGACACAGGGGCAGCCGGCCCCCGCCCCGTTGCGGACACGGCTGATGGCGGAGCTGGACGCCCTGCCGGTCATGCCCGCGCCGTCCTTGCCATCGGCGCCGCGAGCGTCGGTCCCGCTGCCGGCGGATTTACCGCAGCTTCCACCGGCACTGTCGAAGCTGCTGCTGTCGAAAGGTCCGGTGGCGTGGCGCACGCTGGTCCCGGGCATCCGCGCCATCGATCTTGAAGTTCCCTCGGTCTGGCGCGCGCGGTTGGTACGCTTCCGCCCCGGCCTGACCATTCCGATCCACGACCACGGCGGCCCCGAACACACGGTGGTGTTCTCCGGGGGGCTGGTCGACGCTGGCGGCCACCTGGGGCCCGGAGACGCCGCCACGATGTTCCCGGGCGAGAGCCACACCCAGCGGGCCGAGGACGACCAGCCTTGCGTCGCCTTGATCATCAACGAGGCCCCGGCCCGACCGCTGACGACCAGCGGCCGCTTCCTGAAGTGGTTGACCCGCAGCTAACCGGCGCAGCTAACCGGCGCAGCTAACCGGCGCAGCTAACCGGCGATCGACCCCAGGTTGTCGAAGCTGATCCCGTGGTGCAGCACCATGACCAACAACGACCGTTCGGGGGCGGCCGAGAACTGGTGGATGGCCCCCTTGGGGGTGTGAAAGGTCGCGCCAGGCCCGACCAGTTTCTTGTCGATGCAATAGGCGCCTTCCAGAACGAAGGTCGTCTCATCGCCCCCGTGGGTGTGCCGGGGGAAGGTGGCCCCGGGCCGCAGTCGCAACACGCCGCCCGCCGCGCCAGCCGCCGCCAGGGTCGGGCCGACCTGAAAATGGAAAAGCTCGGTGCCGGGCAAGTCCGTCTGGTCCAGGCGCGATTCCCAGAACGCGCCCTCTCCGTCCGCGCGCGCCAGCAGGCTGCGAATCGCTTCGACGGGAAGCTCGAACAACTTCGACAGCGCGGGCACGAACGGAGCAAAACGATCGGGCCCTGCCAGCGTGGCCATCAGGCGATCCCGCAACGGGCGCGGGGCAGCGACGGTGGGCAGACCTTGCGCGACGCCGATGGCCAGCGCCTCGGCGGCGGCATCCAGCTCGTGTCTGAGGTGCGAGGAACTCGCCAGCACCTGTTCGACCTCGTGCCGCGCTTCGCTCGGCAAATTGCCCAGCGCGTACTCCGACATCAGCTCGTCGAGGGACATCAGGGCTTGCCCTTCGTGCCGACGCCCAGGCACTCGCGCAACTCCACCAGCGCGCGGGCCAGTCGCGACTTCACCGTCCCCACCGGAATTTGCAGGGTGCCCGCGATCTCGGTGGCGGACAGACCATCGAAGTAGGCCAGCTCGATCACCGCCACCAGCTCGGAGGCCAGCTGGCCCAGACCGCGATGAACCCGTCGCGCATCAACCGAAGCAGGCTGCGTGGGCGCGGCGACCGCGGCGGCTTCCGCGGACGCGCGATAGGCCAGCTGCGTCTGCCGGGATTGCGCCGCCCGTCGGTCCAGCGCCCGCGAACGCGTGCGCGTCAGCAGCCACGCGCGCACGGACCCCCGCGTGGCGTCGAAGTCGCGGGCGTGGTGCCACGCCTCGATGAAAACATCGTGGACCAGCTCCTCGGCTTGCGCCTGGATTCCCACCAGCCGTACGGACAGCGCCAGCAACACGCTCGCATGCCGATCGTAAAGCTCGCTCAAGGCCTGACGCTCGCCCCGCACCAGGGCCGCCATCAGCTCCGCGTCCTCCATCGCCAGAAACGATGGCGGTGGCACGCCAACGACGGTCTCCGGCGCGCCTAGGCGGTCTTCGCGCGGCGCGGTCGGTGTCGGACGCGGAACCTCGGACATTGGGCCGACGATATCACTTCGCGGCCGCGAGACGACGGCGGAAGTTGGCCTCCTGGACCGAGATCAGCGCCTTCCACCCTTCGGGATCAATGAAGGGGTTCGGCACCTGTCCCCGCAGCGCTGCGGCCCGCTTGTCGGCCAGGCGAAAGAACCCGGCGTGAGGCGCCAGGAAGACGTCGCAAGGGAGCGCCCGCCAGATCGCATAGCTGCGTTCGAAGTCGTCGGCGATGGCTGGATAATCCTGGTTTCCACGCAGCGGCGTCTCCTCGAACAGGGTCGAGCTGGAGAAGAACAACACCGCCAGCTTGCGGCCTCCCTCGTCGACGGTCGTGGTCCAGGTCGTCGCGCCTGGGGTGTGCCCGGCCGTCAGGTGCGCGACCAGCACCGTTCCGCCCAGCTCCACCGTTTGCCCGTCGTGAAGGATCTCGTCGACGACCACTGGCCGCCACGCGATTCCCAGCGTCAGCGGGCCCCCGCCGCCCGCCCGCATGGTGGCCGCGTCGGGCGCCATCGCAAGCACCCGCGCGCCGGTGAGCTCCTTGACCCGGGCGTGACCGGCAACGTGATCGTTGTGGGCGTGGCTCGCCAGCAGCAGCTTGATGTCCTCGAAGCGGAAGCCCAGCTTTCGGACGCTCTCTTGCACGAGCGGCACGCTCTCCTCGAATCCGCTGTCGAGCAGGATGTTGCCGGCGGGCGTGACGATCAGGTAGATCGCCAGCTCGTTGGTGCCGACGAAGTAGATGTTCCCCGCGATCCGGCAGGGCGGCGCCGGTTCGTTCCACCCCCGCATCGCGCGGGTCAGCCCCCGCGTAGACACCGCCGCCGGGCTGCGCGCCGACGAGGCGCAGGCGGCTAACGCACACGCGGTCGCCAGCGCGCACGCCAGGAGAAAGCTTGCGGCCGGCGGAGAGGTGAGGAGATCGCGCCTCTGGCACATCACGCCGGCCATCTTGGGGCCGGACCAGCCGTCGCGCCAGCACGGCCCACCCGGGCCAAACAGCCGCGGGCCGTCAGGGCACCTGCACCAGGGTCATCAACTCGCCGTTGCTACCCATCGTGCACTGTCCCCCCACATGGTTCTGACTCAGGCAAGCGCAGGTGCGCGTCGACAGGCACTCCTCCGGAATGTCCATGCACACGGGGCGAGGCGGGGACCCCGCCGCTCCGCCCTGGGTCGTGTGGCAATACTGCTTCAGCGTCTGGCACTTTCCGTCGCCGCACGAGAAACACGGCGCGGGCTCGGCTTCAAGCGCTTGCCAGTGGCCGCCGGTGCACCTGAGCAGGTTGCAAAACTTGCAGATATCGGTGCAGGGCCCCCCGCAGGTCATCCCCTCCGAAGTGCAGGCGGCTCCGCTGGTCGCGAGGGCGCACGAGGAGGCGCCGCCCGCGCCGCCCCCGCCGCCGAGGCCACCGGCGCCGGCATGCCCACCCGCGCCCCCGGCGCCCCCGGCCGCGCCGCCCGAAGCGCCGCCCGCGCCCCCCTTACCCGCGGCGGCGTCCCCGCCAGCACCGCTGTTTCCGGCAGGGCCGCCCCCAGCGCCTCCCGCGCCCTTCCCTCCGGCCCCGCCCGAGCCTGCGGTGGCACCGGCCGCGCCGCCAAGGCCACTGGTCGAGCCGCCGGTACCGCTGGTCGTCTGGCCACCGCCGCACCCCGCGAACGCCAGGGGTACGACCACCAGTGCCATCAGCAATCGCAGCGCGCCCCGTGAACGGGAAGACTCGGTCGGGAACGTTGACGTCGAAAGGATTCGATGCCTATGCATGGTCCGCCACGCCACGCAACTGTGATGCCACGGCCGCGGCGAGGCACGGCGGTGCTTCTTCGAAACGTGATCGGGACTCGGCGGTCCGAGCGGCTCAGAAATTCGAGGTCCTGGCGTCGGGCGGTCAGCCCGCGGACGCGCCGCCCAGCGGCGTGGTCCCCGCGTACGATGAGCCGGGATCGGAGGCGCCGTCGAAGTAGTTCGGCGCACTCTCGGGCCGCGCGACGTCCCGCTTGGCGCGGTAGAAGACCTTCACCGCCATCCTCAGCCGCCGCAGGCTTTCATCGAGATCGTGTTCATCGTACAGGTGCTGGGGAAGGCAGTACCCGTCGCAGAATCCGCAGTAGACGGTGCTCGTTGGATTGCGGTGTCGCCCTTCCAAGTAGTCGCCATGAAGGTAGTGTCGCTCCTGCATCCGTCCCCTTTCGCACGCGCAACATGTCGAATCCCCGCGCGGATGTCCACGCCTCACATGAGGAATCGGCGGAACAGGGGTCAGGCTTGATGATCGGCGTGGGGTCCGCGCAGATTCGGAGTGTTCCGGTTTCAGGGCTTGAAGACGCGCCTCTTCGAGCCTCTTCGAGCCTCTTCGAGCTGAATTTCCCGGGATCCGCTTGTACTTGCCGCGGGCCAGGGGACGCAGGTCAGCGGGTTCGCGTGTGCCATTTTCCGGGTCCACTGAAGAGCAGTTCCGTGTCGCCGCCGGTCACCAGCCCCAGGTTGCCCGTGGACGTAAGGGCGTTCGGCTGCTCACCCGTTCCGATGTCCTTCCAAGTCACCTTCCCTTCCAGTCTGCGCCTGGACGTCTCCCACGACGGATGGCCGTCAGTGCGGACCTCACCGCCCTCGCCTGATGTTCGGCGACCCGTCGATAGGAGTCAGAGACAGCCGGACCGTCCCCCGAATTTCCGTCCAGCGCGCGATAGTACAGTCGTTTCAGCTTTGCCGCCGGACGGGGTCCCGCGGGAGCGAAGTGGTATTCCTTTGGAGGGTCGGACCTCACGGAGACGGCAATGTGGGGTAGCTCGGGGTGCGCGACGAAGATTGAGATTTCCACTTCGTTGTCTCGGTAGCGATCGACGGTCTCATAGGACCAGCCGCGTGACGTTCGGCGAAGTTTGTCCTCGGAAGAAAGAAATGCAAAAAGGCGAAGCACTTCCCGACAGAAGGCTGACCTATTGAACTTCTTCATGTCGGTCAATGGACGAGCCACTCGCCGGACTTTCACTCCACCTGTTGGGCGGGAACGCCGGGACAATCCGATGGATGACCTCCGGAGTCTCGCTACAGATCGCTCGCATCATGCCTTCTGCGTCGAAGCAACTCGCGCTGAGTGTCAGAATTCGTCCACGACTCCAGGGCCAGATTGACCAGTTCCTGCCAATTCTCGTCGGGCTGCAATTGTCTCTGTGGTTTACCATCTTGTTCGCGTCTCGGCGGCTCGGGAGCGCATCGCCCTAGTCAGCGTCCTGCCAAACGTGCGCGCATTTGACCTGGCCACTCTCCCCTCGAGACGCGCTGGCCTCCGGGGATGCAGGCGTCGCTGCCGCCTCTTGACTCTGTACGACAACCGTCTAGGGTGGCGGCACATCCACGTGGAGAAGCAAATGATTTGGATCATCGGTGGCGTCCTGTTGTTGGCGCTGATTATCTTTGGGATGTACAACAAACTCGTCGGTCGTCGCAACGCCGTCGAGAATGCATTCGCGAGCATCGACACCATGTTGAAGATGCGATACGACCTGATTCCGAATCTCGTCGCGTCTGTCAGGCAGTACATGCAGCATGAGGCCGGGACGCTGGCGAAGGTCACCGAGCTGCGAGCCAAGGCGGTCGGTGGCGGCCTGACCACGAACGAACAGGTCGAGGTCAGTAACGAACTCTCTCGCACGCTGGGCGGACTCATGGTTGCGGTGGAGAACTACCCCCAATTGCGGGCGTCCGAAAACTTCCAGCAGCTTCAGGGTGCGTTGAACGAACTCGAAGAGCGGCTGTCCGCTTCGCGGCGGGCATTCAATGCATCGGTGTTGGATTACAACAACGCCGTCGAGATGTTCCCGACCAATATGATGGCCGGCATGATGGGGTTGAGTCGCCGGACGATGTTCGCGATTCCCGAAGCAGAGCGCCAGAATGTAAATGTCGGCCAGATGTTCGGCAGCCCGCCATGAAGACCGCGGCTGAGTTCCAGCACTTCTACGAAACGGGTCTCCGTCCCCTCCTCGAAGAGATGGATGCGATCCGCAAGAAGACCCTATCCAAGGTGCTGCTCACCATCGGGCTCGCGCCGGTCCTGGCTCTGCTGGTGTATTTCGGCTTTGTGGCGACCGGAAACAAGGGGAATGGGATGTACATCCCCATCTTCTTGTGCCTCGGAGGCGGCTTCGGGGTCTACAGCCTCATCGTCGGCCGCTACAAGATGGACTTCAAAGCCAAGCTGATAGGTCCGATGATCTCCTTCTACGATCCGTCCCTGCGCTATGACCCGACCGGTTGCGTCGGCCAGGAGGAGTTCTCGTCGAGCGGGATGTTCCGTTACCCCGTCGACCGCTACAGTGGACATGATCTGGTCGAGGGTGTCCTCGGAAAAACGGCTGTTCGTTTCTCCGAAATGGAAGCCGAGTATCAGACCGAGACACGAGACAGCAAGGGAAACCGGGAAACGACGTGGCACACGATCTTCCAGGGCCTCTTCTTCATCGCGGACTTCAACAAAGAGTTCTCTGGCGCGACGTATGTCTTGCCCGATACCGCGCAGCGGCTGTTCGGATCGATGGGTCAGGCGATGCAGTCGCTGGGCGCCTCGCACGGCCAGTTGGTCAAGATGGAGGACCCGGAGTTCGAGCGAGCGTTCGTCGTGTACAGCACCGACCAGATCGAGGCCCGATACATCCTGTCTCCATCTCTTATGCGCCGACTCCTCGACTTCAAGAACGCGGACAATCGGACTGTCCATGTTGGATTCGCCCACTCCCGCGTCTACGTGGCACTCGAACTGCGCGACGAACTGTTTGCACCGAAGCTGTTCTCCACCTTGCTGAATCCCGCCGTCATGCAGGGCTATTGGGCCGACCTGAATCTAGCCACCGGAATCGTCGAGGAATTGAACCTCAATACCCGCATCTGGACAAAGCAATAAGGGGGCAAGGGGGCTTCCCAGCACGTCGCCTCGTCGTCGGCCGTCGTTCCGTACGCGCGAAACATGCGCGCAATCGAGACCTACGCATCGGCAGTTCCTCAGTTCCTTCTACTGGGGCGACGGCAAGGGCCCTCGCGGTCGTCGCGTCCATCCAAAGGCGGCGTAGTTCAATTCGGGTCTGCGCGGCATGGGATGCGTCCGAAGACATTGACCCGTTGCGTATGTGCGAAATTTTGCTCGACCGAATCCGCGAAAAGCCCGCCGACTTTCAGGAGCCGAATTTGAGGGGCGTTCCCGGCGGAAGCTTGCGCAGCTGTACAATCAGCTGAGCAAGGATTTCCATGTGTGTACCCGCATCAACGACCTCGAGATTATCAGCGCTCACCTCCCCACCGCAGATCAACGGCACTGCAAATCCCAGGTGTTCAGACGGTCCGGGCTGAAGTCCGTTGTCCCGGGCCGCTCGTAAGAGGTCGAAGTCGAGCCCCTGGATGTTCTTGTTGTTGATGATGTCTTCGACCAGCTCGGTAATCGTCTTATGTGGAGTTGGCTCGAATTTCCCGCCTTCGCATGCCATCAGCAATAGGCGACCCGCGCCCGTGTCAAAGGCATATTGGTCACCAAAAATGTTCTCACCGAGGAACAGGTAGGTTGGGGGAACATCAAACCCATCCCGCCATTCCCCTTCGTTCCAAGTCAGTGCATCTCGACCGAGCGCGGTCTCTCCGAGCCCAAAAATGCGAAATATTCCCCCTAGAAGAAGGAATCCATTGGACTCTGAAACCAGGTGGCAGTAGTCGGGAAGGTATTTGAACCACGGCGGAGGTATGACGTCTTTGGATACCGGTTCCGTCCTCTGTGTTACGTACTTTGTTTCTAGCAACGTCATGTCGATTTGAACCCCCTTATTGGTGTACCGTCTGGAAACTGCATTCTTTGCTTGCCCTGCGAGCCTACGCTTCGGTTAACGCTACTGTTAGTCGAGACTATATTGGAGCGAGCATCCTGTCCGCCAAATTGAAGATCGAGAGCATGGTCTGCGTCGTGGCCCGCTTGGATCTCTCCAGCAGCACGTGCATCTCTTTGCGCCTTTCCGTCTCTCTCAGGGTGATGAACTACTTTTGCTTTACCCTTTTTCGCAGCAGCATTGAGGTGGGCAAGTTTCGCATCCCAGTCCTTCTGTGACACGTTGGCAGGCTTCTTCAGAACAATGACAGCTCCCTTCTTCTTTGGTCCTTTCTTCTTTGTCCCCTCCTTGTCCGCGCCCGCCTCTGCCTCCTTCTTCTTGCGCTTCGGGCAATCTTTGCCGTTGGGGCACCTCTTTGCGTCTCCCCGCACATCGACTTCTTTAAGCGGATTGTCGGTGTACGCGTAGAGGTTGAGCCCACCCTCGACGCCCAGTGGATCGCTTTGGAGATAGCGACCAAGCTCTGGACTGTAGGTCCTGAAGCGGTTCTCGTGCAGCCCAGTTTCGGCATCGTAGTAATGTCCGGGCCAGCGGAGAGGCTGGTGGAACTCCTGACCGACGTCGACCTGCGCGGCCCCGTAGGCGTCGATGCGCGCTCGCCAGACGGCATGGCCCGCATCGTCCAAGAGCAGCTCCGGGCATCCGAGGTGGTCGGTGTGCACGTGGTAGCGCTTACCCGTCGCCGGATCAGCGCTGACGCTGTCGTAATCCAGGAACAGGAGCGGCACCAGGCTGAACGCGTCCGGGTAGACGTACACGCGAAACCGGCCATCCGGGAACACCTCGGCTGCCAACCGGTCCGTGTCCCAGTAGTAGTGCCACGTCTGCCCGTTGACGGTCTTCTGGGTTCGGCGCCCGAGAGCGTCGTGAACGGCTTGGTACGACAGCCCTGGGCCCTCGATCCCGACCAGCAGATCGCGCGAATCATAGGCATAGCTGACCGTGCCGTAGTTGCCCTCGCGCGACGCGACGTGGTCCCGTTCGTTGTAGGTGAAGCGATCTCCGTTGGCCGCGACCAACCGATTGCCTGCCTGCACCAGGGCTTCGAGACCAGGCGCCGTGAGCAAATTGCTCGCGCGATCGTAGGTGTAGTCCTGCTGGGTGCGGTCGGGAAGTGTGGCCTTGGCCAGGCGGTGAGCATCGTCGTACTGGTACTGGAAACTGCCGCGGACCGTGTCGTCACGCCGGAACAGGTCGCCCTCGCCCGAGTACTCGAAGCGGCGTGCCCATCCCTGCTCCAGCTGCGGGCCATCGGTAGCCTTCAGGAGGCAGCGGCCTTGCACGTCGAACTGGCTCAACTCCTCGACGTCGTTCGAACACGAGCGCTCGATGAGACCGGGGCCGGCCACCCGAAGGCGTTGCGTGTGCTCGCCGGGATCCACGACGACGGTCGTCGTAGCGTCGACCCGAACGTACTTGGTCGTGAAATTTCCCAGAACCGTGGTCTGCGCGAGTCGGTCGACCACGAACTCGTGCCGCACGCCCTTGCCGTCGCGCTCGTCGAGGATGCGGCGACCGGCCGGGTTGTACTGGAACGCGAGGGTTCCTCCGCGGTTCTTCGCGCCGACCAGCCGACCGTCCTTGGCGTGTTCGAAATCCTGTACGTCGCCCGACGCCAGGATTCTCTGCTTCATGAGGTTGCCCGGAGCGATGGCAAACCTGAGCAGCGGCCTTCCCTGACCGTCGAGCTTTTCAATCAGATTGTCGGCCGCGTCGTACTTGTACGCTTCCCTGACCTTGCCGTGCCGTCGCACCTCGGTCAGGCGGTCTTTGAGGTCATAGGCGTAGTCGTGGCGGGTCCCCAGCGGGTCGATGATGGACGCGACCTCTTCACTCTTGGTGTAGGTGTAGTCCGTGACGTTGCCCAGCGGATCGACTTCGCGTTGCAGGTGATTCCACGAGGCGAGCTCGTAGTGGCGGGTCTTGCCGTCAAAATCGGTCTCCCACCGCAGCTCGCCGTTGAAGTCGAAGGCCCAGCGACGGGTTTTCCCATCCTTGCGCTCCTCGCGGATGGGCAGACCCTGGACGTTCCGGATGGTCGTCGGCTCCGGCAAAGAGACGGTCGGAGCCTGGCCCCAGGTGTCGACCGTCCAGCGCGGCAGCCATTGGCCAACTGACACGCCTTGGGGAAGCGCCTCCATCGCTCCTGGCCAGTCGCCGTGCTCCCACTCGACCGGGCTTTCCGGCAATCGGTGCGACAGCGGGTGGGTCGAGAAGTCCTCCGGCAGCAGTCGCACGTAGCCCTGGGGATCCCGCTTGGCGTACGGCTGCTCGCGCTCGTCGTAGAGGATCTCACTCTTGTTGCCGAGGGGATCGATCTCCGCCACGACCCGGCCGGTGTCGTCTTTGAGGAAGGCGGTCATGCCCCCGCAGGCATCGATGATCTGGACCAGCGCGCCCTGTCCGTCGAAGTAATACCGCGTGACCGCGCCATCGCCGCGCGTGACGACGGTCATGCGCTCGGCCGGCTTGAACTCGAACCGGTACTCCTCGACGCCGTCCTCGCCGCGCGTGTGGATGCAGCGGCCTTCGCCGTCGTAACTGAACAAGAAGCTGTAGCCGCGGCGGTCGGTCGAGCGGACCAGACGATGGTCCCCGTCGTATTCGTAGCGCAGCACGCCGCCATAGGCGTCCTCGACGTCCGTCAACCGGCCCTGGAGATCGTATTGGTAGCGCACCAGGCGCTGCTTGCTGGGGTTCCCGCTTTCGATGAGCACGGCGCCGGTGGGCCGGGTGCCCTCGTACTCGAAGACAACCCGCTTGCTGGCGTCGATGTGGATGGACGCCAGCATTCCCTTGTCGTAGTGCAACCGCACCGGAGGGCGGGAGCCGTCTTCCAGAAACAGGTTGGTCGGACGGGCGACTGTCTCGCGGTCGAAATGGAATTCCCAGCTGGGGCTACCGCCCGGTGGGTGGACACGGTAGTGGTGCAGGCCCAGGCGCTCGAGCTCATGCCCTCCGCGCAGGAGCCGCTCGCCATCGGTGGTGAGGAACGGGAACTCGATGGTCTCGCCTTCGCCATCGACGAAGGACATCCCGTCGAGGTCGAACCGCAGCTCGACATCGAAGGACAGGCGAAAGCCGTGACCGATGCCGCGATCCGTCTGGTGGCGTCGGCTGTCGTAGTGACGCGTCCACGAGATGGGGACGTGCTTGCCCCGCAGGCGAAAGTCGGTCTCGAAGAATGCCTGCGCGCCGGTGACAACGTCCACCGGATCGCCGACCATGCGTAAGGCGCGGTTCCAGCTGAGGGGACTGCAGCTCTTGGCACTCATCCCGAGCAGCCTCCACCCCCGCCCTTCTTCTTGGCGAGCTTGAAGGCCGCGCCCTTCGCCTGACTCCCCAGCCGCTTCAACTTGTTCTTCGGCCCCGTCGCGATGACATCCGTCGCAGCCACCGGTGCGGCGGTGGGCGCGCCCATCATCACGAAGCGGGGTAGCTTGGATGGAATCGCGGGGTCAAAGCGCATCCTGTCGCTCGCAGCGCGGCGGTTTCGGGTTCGATCCAGTCCTCTTGCACGTCCTTCTGCTTGTGCTTGCAAAGCCCAACCCCACCTGCTCCAGAAGTATGTATGGCGGCACAATCACTGATGCCCGGCGCCAGCCCTTTCTAGCTGATCGATGGACGTAGCGGGGAGAAAAATGTGCACAGACCCTTTGCGCATTGTCACTCGCCAGCGGGATGGCGCCAGCGCATCGAGACCAGCCTTCACGCGACTGCGCACCACGGTCGCGATGCTGCCCTTGGAATCAGCGTGCAGCAAGCTTCTGGCCCACTCTTCGTGCCGGATCCGAAGCTCATGTGCCGCGGCAAATGGCTCGCTGTCGAAGCGCGCGAGGGCGACCTTCTCCTCGGATGCGAAGTCACGGAAACACGTCGTCAACAATGTCGCGGTTCCTCCCGAAGGTCAGGTTCTAATAGTCGCCGTCCCAATCGATCTTCTTCTTGTTCTTGGGATCTGACGCCAGCTTGTCGGAGGGCCAGAACGCGAAGTACATGTCGAGCAGCAAGATCAGATTCTTGAAGTCGTAGAAGGGAATATCGTCACGAATTTGCTCCCATCGTCGCGTCATGAGGAAGCCCATGGTGATGCTCTTGCGTTCCTGACGAGTCGGCTCGCGGCCGTCGATGAGCACCTGGTGGATGAAGTCGAGCTGCTTTGCCACCGAGACGAGGACCGGGTCATTGTCTTGGAGGGGGAGGAAGTGCGCACAAAGCTTCTGCGCTCGTTCGACCTCGCGCTGGAAGTCGCGTCGTGAGTTGATCTGTTCGAAAACGCCGGCCATTTGATTCTCGCTTTCAAGGTGGCGACACAATCACAAATCACCAGCCCCCCGACTAGGGTGACGTTGCCGAAGGCGTGGCCTGCATCGCAGAATGATCGGAAACCGTATACTGAATCGCGCCTCCTTGGGCGTGCTGGGGTGTGCCTTCCCTGATCGACCAGGTGTCGTCGATCTCGGCAGAGGTGCTCTTCACGTAGGGTGGATCCCCTTCCGCATTGTAGATCTTCTGGATTTTCGGGACCGTAGCTTCCCCTGGCTTGGTGTTTGCCACTGGCCCGATGCCTACCTGCTCGGGGGCCGAATTGGGATCCGTATAATAGGAGCCCTGGAATCCCTTGGGGTGTTGATACTGAGCAAGTCCGCCTGGCAGGGGAGGAGGAGGTCCCACCACAATTGGCTTCGTGTAGTCGTGGCCCCTCATGTGGCCTCGGATCTGCTTATCGTCCGGCCGGACGAACGCCTTTTTGTGGGGGTCCCACTCTTCCCCGTGCTGCTCCAGGAACTTGCGCACGAGCTTCTTCCGCGCGCGCTGGGCTCTTCGGTCCGTGCGGTCGCTCGCTGCCGCGCGGGCCTCTCGCACCGAAATCCCCTCCACGACGGGAGGTTTTTCTGCGTCGGGGCCACCCTCCTTCTCGAAGCGACAGTTCTTCGTCCCCTTGGGGCACTTCTGCTCCAGGCCACGTAGATCGACCGCCCGAAGGGGATTGTCGGTATAGGCGTAGAGATTGAGGCCACCGTAAAGGCCGGCGGGATCCGACTGAAGATACCGTCCCAGCTCCGGGCTATAGGTCCGGAAGCGATTGTCCTGGAGGCCCGTTTCCTCATCGAAATAGTGCCCCGGCCAACGCAGCGGCTGATGGAACTCCTGTCCGACGTCGACTTCGGCGGTGCCGTAGGGCTCGATGCGAGCGCGCCACGCCGTGTCGCCCGCGTCGTCGAGAACCAGCTCGGGACAGCCGAGGTGATCGGTGTAGATGTGATAGCGCTTTCCTACCGCCGGGTCGGCGTCGACACTGTCGTAGTCGACGAACAGGAGTGGCACCAGCGCGAACGCGTCCGCATAGACATAGATGCGCAGCCGGCCATCAGGAAAGATCTCGGCCGCCAGACGATCTGTATCCCAGTAGAAGTGCCAGGTCTTTCCGTTGACGGTCTTCTGTACGCGCCGGGCAAGGCCGTCGTGAACGGCCCCGTACGAGAGTCCCGGCCCCTCGACGCCGACCAGCAGATCTCTCGCGTCGTAGGTGTACGTGACCTTGCCGGCACGGCCCTCACGGCTTGCCACGTGGTCGCGGTCGCTGTAGGTGAAGCGATCGTCGTTGGCGTCCAGCAGGCGATTGCCCCCCTGCATGTTGGCCGCCAGTCCGGGCGCCCGGAGCAGGTTGCCTGCGCGGTCGTAGACGTACTCGTGGGTGGCACCACCCTGGAAGGATGCTTTGGACAGGCGATGGGCATCGTCCTGCTCGAACGTGACGGTGCCTCGTATCGTGTCGTCCCTGCGCAGGAGATCGCCTTCGCCGGAATATGCGAACCGTCTCGCCCAACCTTTACTTAGACTTCCCCCCTCGGCGACCTTCAGCAAGCATCGGCCCGCCAGGTCGTACTGGGTCACCTCTTCAACGTCGTTCGAGCCCGCCCGCTCGACCAAACCGGGACCCACCGCACGCAGGCGCTGGGTCTGCCCGGCCGGATCCAGGATGATTCTCGTCGTTGCATCCGCGCGAATGTATCGGGTCGTGAATCTTCCGAAGACAGTCGTGTCGGCAAGCTGGTCGGATGCAAACCGATGGCGAACACCCTTTCCATCGCGTTCGTCGACGATGCGGTGGCCAAATGCGTTGTAGGCGAAGGTGGCGGTGCCCGCACGGTTCTTGGCCTTGGCCAGGCGACCCTCTTTGGTGTGCTCGAAATGCTGCACATCGCCCGAGGCCAACCTCCGCTGGCCGAGGAGATTGGCAGGGCCGATCGCGAAGGTCAGCAGCGGCTTGCCCTGGCCGTCGGCCTTCTCGATCAGGTTGTCGGCGGCGTCGTACTTGTAGCGTTCGCGGACCTTGCCGTGGCGCCGCACCTCGACCAGGCGGTCCTTCTTGTCGTAGCCGTAATCGTGGCGCGTGCCGAGCGGATCGACCATCGAAGCCACCTGCTCGCTCTTGGTGTAGCCAAACTCGGTGACGCTGCCGAGAGGATCGATCTCGCGCTGCAGGTGGTTCCACGAGGCGTACTCGAAGCGGCGGGTCTTCCCATCCAGATCGGTGAACCACCGGTGGTAACCGTTCAGATCGTAGGCCCAGCGACGAGCCTTGCCGTCCTTGCGTTCTTCCCGCACCGGCAGCCCCTGGGCGTTGGTGATGAGGATTGGTTCCGGCAGTGACGTGGTCGGGCTTTCACCCCAGGTCTCCACCAACCACGGCGGAAGCCATCTCCCGATCGGCACGCCCTGAGGCACCACCGGCGCTGGTCCCGACCAGTCGCCCTGCTCCCACTGCAGAGGACTTTCCGGCAACCGGTGAGACAGCGGGTGCGGCGTTGGATCGGCCGGCAGGAGCCGGACGTGGCCCAGCGGATCGCGCTTGGCATACGGCTGCTCGCGGTCGTCGTAGAGGATTTCGCTCTTGTTGCCGTTCGGATCGACCTCGGCGACGATGCGACCGCTGTCGTCCTTCAGATACGCGGTCATGCCCCCACAAGCATCGATCACCTGGACGATGGCGTTCTGCTCGTCGTAATAGTAGTTCGTGATCCCGCCGTCGCCGCGGGTGACCACGGTCAGTCGCTCGAGTGGCTTGTAGTCGAATCGATACTCCTCGACGCCATCCTCGCCCCGGGTGTGAATGCAACGGCCCTGGCTGTCGTACACGTGCAGGAAGCTGTAGCCGCGACGGTCTGTTGCGGTCACCACGCGGTTGCGGGCATCGTACCCGTAGCGGAGCGTGCCGCCGTAGGCATCTTCTGCGCTGATGAGCCTTCCCTGCGGGTCGTATTGGTACCGAACCAGGCGATGGTTGGTCGGATTGTTGGTCTCGAGCAGCAATGCGCTGATAAGGTGGCCGCCGGCGTATTCGAGGATCACGCGGTGGCTCATGTCGATCTGCATCGCCGCCAGCAGGTCGTTGTCGTAGGAAAGACGTATCGGCCGCCTCTGGTTGTTTTCGTCGAAGACCGCGCTCGGCCGCGCCGTCGTCTCGCGCTGGAACTGGAATTCCCAGCAGGGCGAATCGCCCGGCGTGTAGACGCGGTAGTCGTGGACGCTCAGGCGCTCGAGCTCGTGCGCACCCACGAGGATGCGCTGGTCGTCTTCCTCCAGGAAGGGGAATTCGATGGTCTCGCCTTCGCCATTGACGAAGGACATGCCGTCGAGGTCGAAGCGCAGCTCGACATCGAAGGACAGGCGGAAGCCGCGCCCGATGCCGCGATCCTCTTCACTGCGGCGGCTGTCGTAGTGCCGCGTCCACGACACAGGGATGTGCTTGCCCTGCAGGCGAAAGTCGGTCTCGAAGAACGCCTGCGCGCCCGTGACCACGTCCACCGGATCGCCGACCATGCGCAAGGCGCGGTTCCAGCTGAGGTTGCTGCAGCTCTTGGCACTCATCCCGAGCACCCACCGCCGCCGCCCATCTTCTTGGCGAGCTTGGAGGCCGCGCCCTTCGCCTTGCTTCCCAGCCGCTTCAGTTTGTTCTTCAGCCACTTCGCGATGGCATCGGTCGCCGGAACCGGCAAACCTGCGATGAGCACGGTGGGCGCGCCCATCATCACGAAGCCGGGCAGCTTGGGGGGAATCGCGGGGTCAGAGCCCATCATCGCGCTCAACGCGGCGGCAACCGCGTCGGCCGCGGCCTGGGCCGCCGTCATGCCGGCGGCCAGGGCCTGCGCGGAGGCCATGGCGGCGGCGCCCGCGGCGTCGCTCGCCGCGGTTTCGGCGGCGCCCTCCAGTCCTTCGGCCAGATCGTAGACGGCCAGCATGATGGCCAGGGCGCCCATCGGCGTTCGCGGCTTGCCGGGCGAGCACACCGTGCACATGTCGGTCAGGCGCGCGGCGCGCGCCCCGCCGATGAAGACCTTCGACGAGCCCAGGAACACCGTGAAGAACGGCGCCAGCCCGCCACAGGTCGGCGCCATGCCCAGATCCCCCACGCGCGCCGCGGGCATTCCGCCCACCAGGACCCTCACGCAGGTTCCCAGGGTGATGGCGCCCATGCTGGGCAGAGGCACAGGAGGTGCCGGAGGGATCAGGCTCGGAGGATGGGCGTGCGCGTGCGGCGCGCCCACGTACAAGGAGCCCAGCTGCGCCGCCGGGAACGACGGCAGGATGGCCGCGATGGCGTTCGTGGTCACCGCCACGCCCGTCTCCACCAGGTTGGTGTACATCTTCTCCGGCAGCTCTTTCACCGCATCGATCGCTCCAGACACCTTCCTCACGGAGCCGATCGGATCCTTGAGGATCGCTTCCGGACTCGTGACCACATCGACGGCATCGCTCACGGAGTCGGTGGTCGACTTGATGGTCGATTCCACCGTCTGGCTCAGCGCCGTCATTCCAGCTTCGACGTAGCCACTCATGCGGGATACGGCCTCACGCCCTGTCGGCGCAGCTCGGCGATTTCGGGTTCGACTTCTCGGCGTCTCGCGGCCATGTTGGCCTCCTTGAAGAGGCCGTGAATGCGCTCGAGGCAGTCGAGCAGGTGTTCCTTGGACGCCGCCTCACGGGCGAGGATCACGCCCGCGTTCCAGTGCTCCCAGGCCCCCTTCACGTCCCCCAGCTTGTATTTGCAGAAGCCCATCTGCTCCAGGCTGCGCAGGCGAAGCTCGTCATTGCCGACCGCCTTGGCCAGTAGGGACAGTCCCTCGTAGTACCCGAAGGCGTCCCTCCAGTTCTCATCCAGCCGATGCAGATTGCCCAGGTTACCGGTGATGTTGATCAGCGAGGCGGGGTCCTGGGCCTGCACGGCAGGGACCAGGGCCAGCTCGTAGTAGCGTCGGGCCTCCCTCTTGTTTCCCAGCCGATCGAAGACTTCGCCGACGCCATTCAGGCTGAGGGCGTGGAGCGGCTTGGGCCCGACCGCCCCGTGATACCGCGCCAGCAGAGCGTACTTCTTCGAGGCCTGGGGAAATCGTTGATAGGCCAGGTCCATGCCCGCCAGGAGCAGCAACGACTGCATCCGCTGCGGCAGCGGCAGCTCGGCATTGAAGGCTTCTTCCTCCAGGGAACCCTGGACAGCATCCTGTCCCATGTCGGGGGCGTAGAACTCGGCGGCGACCAGCGTGCGGACGCTCTCGGAAAGCGGCGACTTATGGGCTTCCTCGCGCACCAGGATGCGCATGTGGTGGCACCAGGGTTCGGGCAGCTGGTGGTCAACCAGCGCCAGGATCAGCTGCGCGAACTCCAGCGGCTGAGCGATCTTCGACGGCAGCAGGCCCACCACCAAGCGCGTCGTCTCCAGATCGTCGATCAGCGAGCGGGCGAAGACCAGCAGCGCGCGCAGCCGATCGACCGCCGGGCGTCGCGGGTCGACCGCTTCCGGCGGCAGGGCGCTGGGCACGTCAAAGCCCGCCTTTTGCAGCTCGGGAGCCAGCAACACGTAGCGCACCCGGAAGGACTCGACCACCGCGTTGACGTACGGGACGGTGCTTTCGAACGGCTCGGTGAACACCCAGAAGGCGTCGGGCGAATCGTCTTGCTCGATGCCGTCCAGGGTGGACACCAAGGGCAGGTACTCCGCCGGCCCCGCACGGACCACCAACAGAAGCGCCCGCCGTTGCGCCAGGAAGGCCTGCAGGCGGAGGCGCATGTTCTCGAACAGCTTGCGCACGGCTAACCGACTCCCCTTGCGTCGCGGGCGCCGTCCGGCGCGTAGAACTGCGGCGACTGCAGCTCCGAGATCAGCTTGTGCATCTCAACCGATCTTGATCAGCGCGCCGCTGACCTCGTGCATCCCCACCGCCGCCGACGTGATCTTCACGCCATTCAGTGTGGTCCCCGTCGGTTCGAACGCCGCGTTGTTGTTTGCGTTGCCGATCTTCACCTTGACCCCGACGATTTCGATGGTCCCATCCGACTTCATCGAGATCGACGAGGCCCCGCAGGTCAAGCTGATCTCCGACGCCGCCGAGATCGAGGCCTTGCCCCCGTCCAGCGCGACGGTGCATTGCCCGGCGTTGGTGACCGTGATCTTGTCCACGATGGTGATGCTGTTTTCCTTCTGCTTCGCCTGCCACTGCGCATCCGCGACCATGTTGAACTGGCCGTGAACGGTGATGAGCTTGTTGGCGCCGTTCACCGTCAAGGCATCGTCGGCGGCGCTCACCGTCTCGGTGCGCCCCTTCTTGTACGTCCCCGTGTGCAGCAGCGTCACCTCGTCGGTGTTGGTCTTCGCCACCGTCATCATCCGGTCGTCCTTGAAGGTCTGGGTCTCCTTCTTGGTGATGGTGCTCGAACGGGTGCCGGTGACGCTGATGGTTTCGTTGCCGCCCACGCTGAGGCTGCGATCCGCCCCCACCGAGATCGACTGGTTCCGCTTGACCAGGGTCGAGTGATCCCGCTCGGCCTGAACGTGGAGCTCCTCGGCGCCCTTCTTGTCCTCGAAGCGAATCTCGTTGAAGTTATCCGGACCACCGCCTGGCGTGCTGCGGCTCTTGATTCCGCTCTGAGTCGCCGTATCGGTCGGGGAGTTGGGATCGAGGTAAGGCGGCATGTTGACGCCGTTGTAGACCCGGCCCGTGATGATGGGACGATCGGGATCTCCTTCGAGGAAATCGACGATGACTTCCTGGCCGACACGCGGGACGTGTAGCGCGCCCCATTTCGCGCCAGCCCACACTTGCGAGACGCGCACCCAACAGCTGCTTCGCTCGTCGGACATGCCGTAGCGGTCCCAGTGGAACTGGACCATCACGCGCCCAAATTTATCGGTCCATATCTCTTTTTCGCCCTCACCCACGACCATGGCCGTCTGAGGACCCGCGACCCGCGACTTGTGCGCGCGTAGGGGTGACCGATAGGGGACCTTGCTGTCGATCAAGGTCAAACCGACGCGAAATTCCTCGCCCTTCTCGCCGCCCCCGCTGGTTTCGAAGTTGCCGGCGTTAATCGTGTACAGCGCGCTGACGATGAGGTACTCCTTGTTTTGATCGGTGCGTGGAAACTCCGCCAGCTTGAACAGGTTGCCGGCCCCCGGCCCGCGAACATCGCCCGATGCATGAGTCAGCTCGTACTCGGCTTGCCTCTCTTCGAGCCGCCGTCTTGCTCGGGCATCACCGACGCTCTTCTTGAGGTAGTCTCCCGGGTATTCGAAGACCTCGTACTCGGCGTGGGCATGTTTGCGAGGTTTGCTCACCGCGGTCAGCAACGAATTTCGGGGCAGCTTGAAATCGTAGTCGGTCACCGCGAACCCGCCCGCGCGCACCTGTTGAGCGACGACCCACGACGACAGGTGCTCTTGCTCGGCGCGGTCCCGCACCTTGGGGGGTTTGTATTCGATGACCTCGTAGCCCTTTTGGGGCTCGTGAGCACCATAGGCGTCCGCCATCACCAGCACGTGCCTGCCTGCTTCGTGCTTGAAGAAATAGTAGATGCCCTCGTGCTCCATGAGCCGGCTCACGAAGTTGAAGTCGGACTCTCGATATTGCACACAGTATTCGAGCGTCGGGTAGGCCGCGGGATCGAGCGACGAGTCTTCGAAGTCGGTGAACCCGGCGCGCTGGAACACCTCCCTGATGATGACCGGTATCGACGAGTCCTGGAAGATTCGGCACTCAGCGCCGTAGTCGAGCATCGATAGCCATGGTTGCACGGTGACGGAGTAGCGCGCGAAGGTTCCTTCCCCTCCGAGGTGAGACGCGCGTGTGACGAGCCCGTTGAAATATCGAGTCTTGCCCTTGGGCAGATCGCATTCGACGGTGATTGGTTGGCCGAGAAGGGCCGACAGATCGAGGTTCCAATCCTCGCTGATGAGGGTCAGGTCGTAGACGAACGGTTGTCCGAGCGTCTCGTGTCCCTCCATCTGCTCGAGAGCGACCACGTCCTTCCCCAGGGTTGTCGTGACCCGCACATTTCGGTTCGTTTCGAAGCTGGCCATCGGCCGGTACTGTACCAAAGGAACGGACGTCGGGACGGTGCCGAGGGGGTGGACGAAAATGTCCTGAACGATTCAGGCCTGCAATTGGTGGAAGCCGAAACCTGGGTTGCCCACTCCAAGGGTTGGACAGAAGCATCACGCTAGGTGTAAGGGTTTTCTCGCGATGCAGCAGTCAAAGGTGCTTCTCCTCGCTGGTGAGCCGGGCATGAGAGCGGTCGCCGAGATCCTCAAGACGGCTCAGCCCTGTACCATCGACGGCACGGCCAGAGGGACGCTCGAGCTCGTGCCCGGGACGATCTGGAGCGGCAACAAGATGCTCATCAGCGCCTCCGAAAGCGCGGTGGTGGCGACCGAGGACGACCGCGTCTACGAATGGAACACGGGGCTTTTCATTCGCGACGAGTGGATGGGGTGCCTGGAGCAGGCGGGAAAGTCGGCGCTGGGTTGGGTGGTGATCGCCAAGTTCGAGATGGCGCTGCTCACGGCGGTCATCGCGCCCCTCTGGATGGTGCTGGCGATGCCCGCGGCCAAGGCGGGGCTCTTCTATGCAAGAAACCAGGAAGCTTGCAGCGTCGCGATGGCGAACGCACTGCCGGCCCTCAAACTCTTCGACAAGTGGAGGAACAAGTATCCCACCTTCTGGAGGAAGCTGAAAAGCAAGGTGGGGAGGACCATCTGGAACGAGTTCAAGCACGAGAACGTTCGCCTGATCACGGCGGAGGACGCCGCTTCGTTCATCGCAGGGATACTCAAGGGGCTCGACGGCCCGCCACAGGTGACCCTGGGCATCGTGTTGAGGATCATCACGTCGAAGAGTTTTTTTGGGGGCCTCATCCTTGGCGTGAAGGTGCTGGGCCTGCGGGCCGGGCCGTCGGCAGTGACGAGGCCGATCCATGAGGCTGCCGAGGAGTTGAGCGCCTACCTCAACTCCATCGGCTATCAGGTGAGCTTGCAAGAGGCTCGGCAAATCCTGCACGAGTTCGCCCAGGACCCGGCGGCCGGGCATGACATGCAGCGAATGGAGGTGTATCTCCGAGCACTGCTCCCATCTCTCGATACGCTCTACGCAGCCTATCAGCGAGGCGTGTGATGCGAGTGGCGGCGACTCTTGCCCTGTGTCTGATCGCCGCTCCGAGATCCGTCTCCGCCGAGCAGAGCCGGATTTCTCCGGCGGTTTGCCGCGAGAGAATCGCGGGGCTCGAGGCCATCTTTCGCGAGGGTGAGGAGCGGGCGAAGATGGCGGGGCCTTTAATCTCGATCGAAGGAATGCAGCCTCCTTTTGCCAGTGGCGGAGAGGCGGCGCTTGCGGTGACCGCAACGGTGAGCCGGGGACTGACGGAGACACGCGTCGAGGGTCAGCCCGTGGCGGCGAGGAGCGACGTCGAACAGGTGGCGGCGATCGCTGCCCGGGTGGACACCCAGGAGAAGCAACGGCGCATGTTGCATGCGGCCCAGTTGCGGCCATCACCAATGCTGCTGGGAATCTGGCTGGACAGACGGCTACCAGCGCGTACGGTGCTCCCGCTGGTCGAGGCGCTGGGGAGCAAGTACGCGGTGGGCCTTCTGGCGAGGGAGGATCCGCCGAAGCGTCGGGAGTTTCCACCACACGTGGCACAGCGGTTGGAGCAGATCCGCTCCGAGTCCGATCCGACGATCAAGGTTCGGCTCCTCGGGGACACGACGCGGGCTGCGCTTGGTGCGTGTCGGGCGCCATCAACCGCTGACGGAGCGAGCGAGGTGCTGGCCGCCGCCCTTCAGTCCTGCTCGTGCGAGGGTGCGGACCTCGACATGCTCGAGGCCGTCGTGGCGGCGGGAAATGACCAGCCGCGGGTCTTCCTTCGTCGCCTTCGACTGCGGCCACGCGCCAAGCTAACCCTGGTCCTCGAGGAGGGGGCCACCGTCCAGGATCTGGTGGATCGGCTCCCGGTCCGGGGGGACGCCAAACAGGACGGCAACGTGGTCCTGCAGTGGAAAAAAGGACCCACAGGCCACTGACGGCCTCGCTGTTCGTAGGTGGGCCCGCTGGTGTAGAAATCGGTGATGTCCAGATCAGTCGGCCAGCGGTTCTGGGCCCTCATGTCCGCGGGGGCCGCCTCGGGTGTCGGCTTGGTGATGACCGCCAACGGGATCGCTTCGTTGGCGATCGGCATTTACCTGGCGATGGAAGTAGAGGTCCCGCTCCTCTGGTCGTTGGCCGTGGTGGTGGTGGCTTTCGTCTTTCTCACGGGCTGCCTGCTCGATCGCCGGATGGTCTGGATCGCCATTGTGCTGGGAGGATCGATCAACGCTGGCATCGGCGCCTTCATGCTCGCTGCGCTGTCGGAGAACCTGCACCCCAAGGCCCCCTGGGTGGCCGGCCCCCTGGGCTTCTTGCTGGGCGTTTTCGCCTCGATCTGGGAGTACAAGGACGCCGCCCGCATCGCCCGGGGCGACGACTGAGTGAACACCCGCCGGCGAGCGCCACGCGCGTGCCCGCACCGGCGCACGTGCCCGCACCGAGGTTCCTAAACCACTGCGGTCGCGGGCGGCGCGCCCAGTTCAATGTCGACCGCCTGTTGTTCTAGCGACGCCGCCTGGGCCGCCAGGCCGCGCTTCCGGCACAACGCCGCCAGCGCACGCCCAATCTCCGCAGCGCTGGTCAGCTGGGCGACCTTCGGCTCCAGCGGCTCGGCCAGCCTTAGTGCTCGCTTCCAGCACTCGACCGCCGATTGTTCCAGACGCGCTTCCACCGCCAGCTGCCCCGCCATGCGCCAGCATTCGATCGCCAGCCCGGCGACCTTGGCCTCCTCGGCCAGTCGACCGGCCGTCGAGTAGTGGACGGCGGCCTCGGCCGGCCGGCGGTCGAGCGCCTCCAGCATGCCCAGCGCCAGCTGACTCTGCGCCTCCAGCTCCGCGAAGCCGCCCTTGTGCGCGAGTTCGCCGGCGCGGGCATAGACCTGGCGCGCCCGCGGCCGCTCTTGCCCGGCCACCAGATAGCAGCCGAGGACGTGCAGGTTCAGCACCCGCTCCCTCGGTAGCTCCATCTCGACGCACAGGCTGGCCGCGCGCGCTTGCAGTGCCACGGCGTCGGCGTGTCGGCCCTGGCGCAGCGCCAGTGCCCCCCCACTGATCAGCTGCTTCAGCGCCACGGCCCCGCCATTGACGAACTTCGGCGACAGGCCCGCCGTCCGCAGTTCGTCGTCTGTCGCACGGCGTGGAAGCCCCAGCCGTGGGGGAGGCGCCACGTCCGCGATCGCGCCGGGCGCCTGCCAGGGGGACAGCGGCATCACCGGAGCTACGTCTCGGTTCGGGCTGGCGGCCCCCAGCGCCGCCAGATCATCCTGTTGCTCGCGCTCATCGACCAGGCACACGCAGGCCAGAGCCGCCTCACCCAGCCGCTCCACCAGCGGTGTCACCGCTGGCCCATCCACCTCGACCACGATCAATCGCAGGTGCTCCAGTTCGCGCGCGGTCACCAGAACGTTCATCGCGTGCAGAAAGGCCGGGCCATCCTCGACCTGTGCCGGAGCAATCACCGCCACGATCTGCCTCAGGGGCCTCGCCAGACAGGCCTTCGCCCGGTACAGCACTGCCGCGAAATCCGCTCCGCGGCTACCATGGCCGTCGATCGAGCCCAGGTGAATTCCCGCGGACGCCAGGGCATCGGTCTTCTCCTGCCACAGCGCGTGCAGCCGCCGGGTGCGTTCGTCCCAGCCGCCTTCGGGTTTGATCGATGCATCCTCGAAACGCAGGAACAGGCCACGGTTGTCGGCGTGACTCTCATGCGCCATCACCAGGTCCAGCACGGCTCCGCGCAAGGTCGCGTCGGTTCGCACGTGCAAGAGCCGCAGCTCGACGGCCCGGGTGAACCACGAAACCTCCTGTTGTAGGAGACGCAGCGGGCGCGCGATGGATTCCACGTTCGTCTCCCGAGACTCAGTTGATCTTGACGACGGCGCCGGTGATCTCGGTCATCGCCGTCCCCGAGACTGTCGCCTTGGTCCCGGACATGGCTGCCCCGGCCGCATCCAGTTGTAGACCCGACGCCGCCCCCGAAGCCTTTACCTTCTGCGCGCCAGCGAGCTCGATGGTGCCGTCGCTCTTCAAGGAGATCTTCGACGCCCCACACTCCAGCACGATCTCGGTGGCCGACGTGATGGTCAAGACCCCGGCCTTGAGTTCAATCGACGACGTGGGATTGTGCAGGTGGATCGGTCCGGCCGAATCTACGTCCACCGCATCCTTGATCAGCAACTTGTTCGGCCCCTGCATCACCTGAAATTGCGCGTCGGCGGTGGTGTTGTACTGGCCGTGGACCGTGACGACCTTGTTCGACCCGACCACCGTCAGGGTGTCGCCGCTTTCGACCGTTTCCTCGCGCCCGCCGTGATACCTGCCGGTGTGTTTACCGGTGATGGTCTCGGTGTCGGTCAGGGTCACCGTCATTTCGCGCGCGTCCTTGAAAGTCTGTGTCTCCTTCCTGGTGATTGTCGACGACCGCGTGCCCGTCACGCTGATCGTTTCGTTGCCTCCCACGCTGACGCTGCGGTCACCCTCGACCGAGATCGACTGGTTGTGCTTGACGCGCGTGTTCTGGTCCTTCTCGGCCTGGATGAAGAGCTCTTCCTTCCCCTTCTTGTCCTCGAAGCGAATCTCGTTGAAGTTCGACGGCGCACCGCCGGGTGTGCTCCGGCTCTTGATCCCGCTCTGGGTCATGTTGTCCGGCAGCGCGTAAGGTGGCATCTGTAGCCCGTTGTACACGCGCCCGGTGATGATCGGCCGGTCCGGATCGCCCTCCAGAAAATCGACGATGACCTCTTGGCCAATCCGCGGGATGTGCATCGCGCCCCACTGCGCCCCCGCCCACACCTGCGACACCCGCACCCAGCACGAACTCTTCTCGTTCTTGTCCGCGTGCAGATCCCAATGAAATTTCACCTTCACGCGGCCGTACTGGTCCGTGTAGATCTCCTCGCCCGCCTTGCCCACCACTGTCGCCGTCTGCGGACCGTCGACCTTTGGCCGCGGCGTTCGCGAATGCCTCCGGAACTGGGTCTGGCTGTTCAGGCAGGTGTAGCTGCCGCGGAAGCGCTTGTCCTCGTGCTCCCCGGTATCGTGGGCATTGCCCGCGATGTCGTAGGTTGCCGACGTCACCAGATACTCGACGTTCTGGTCGGCGCGCGGGTGTCCGTCCAGCGTGAACAGCGCGCCCGCGAACAGCCCGTGCACCGTTCCCGCCGCGTGGGTGACCTCGAAGTTCGCCTGCAACTCATCCAGTCGCACCTTCACGTGTTGCTCCCCCTCGGCCGACGTCAGGTATTCCCCGGGGTAGTCGTAGACCTCGTAAGCGTGTCCCTCCACGATCGGGCGCTTCAACCGCGTCAGTAACTTGGCGGTGGGCTTGGTGAAGTCATAGTCGGAGCTGCTGAACGCCGCGGGCCGTATCTGCCGCCCCACCGACCAATACCCGATGGCGTCTTCATGTTGCTCCTCCGCCTCGTCGACCGCGAAGTACGGCACGGTTTCGTAGCCAGGGGTCGCCGCGTGCGCGCTGACCGAGTCGGCCAGCACCAGGGTGTGCTTGCCGTTCTCGTGCCGGAAGTAGGTATAGATGCCTTCCTGTTCCATCAAACGATTGACGTAGTTCAGGTCGCTCTCGCGGTACTGCACCGAATACTCCAAAGTCCGGTACGTGCCGTGCAGTGAATCGCCATCGAAGTCCGTGAACTTCGCGTCGCGAAAGACCTTCTTCACGATCTCGGGCACCGTCTTGTTCTGGAAGATGCGCGACGTCGACGACAGCGACAGCAGGTAGGTCCAGGGCCGCAACGCGAGGTTGTATCGCGAATGCCGGTGGGTCGTCCCTTCCATCGAGACGCTCACCACGTGGCCGTTGAAGAAGCGATGCCCCTTCTTCGGCAGCTCCATCTTCAGCGTGATGGTCTTCCCCAGCAGCTTCGACAGGTCAATGGCGTGGTTCTCACTCAGCACCGATAGCTGGTAATCGAACCCGCCGCTCAGGTCCTCCTGTCCGTGCATCTTTTCGAACAGCAGGACATCCTCGCCCAGCGGCGACTTGATCTTCACTTCTCGGTTCACCGTTTTCCCTCCCGGCTGCGGGCAAAAACCTGGCACGACGCTTGGTTCCACATCACGAAACTCGATATCGTCCGGAACGCGGTTCAGTTGCGCGGGATCGAAAATTCTGCGGGCGATGCTGCGCGGATCAGGAAGTCAATCGACGGAGGCAACGCCGCCGCGTGGGTTGGTGTCCACTAGCTTGTGTCTGGAGTCCCGATTGTACGGATGGTCTTCGTCCGCTTTGTCTTGACCCGAATCGCGCTTTTCCTCGCAACGCTCGCCGTCCTGACCGTCGGCGGCTGCGGCAATGGCTTCGAGGTGGCCCGACTCGACACTCCCGCCAGCACGACCCGAGACGGCTTACGCGCGACCGTCCAGCAGGTCCAGCTGGCTGACGAGATCGCCGACGTCGGCTTGACCGCCGATACCGCGGTGGTGGCGGAGCTGACGCTGACCAACAACGGCGCCGGCGCGTATCATCTCCGTCCTTCCTCCGTCGCGTGGCGAATGGCGCTGGACCCGAGCGCGCCCGGTGAAACCCGTGCGCTGGCACCCGCCTGGGCCGGCGAAGGCGCGTTCTCTGACGAAAGCTCGGATGGTGGCTATCATCTGAAGCTGAACCCGGTGGTGGTTCCCCCCGGAGAGACCCGTTCGTACTGGGTGGTGTTCCCCGCGTACCGCTTCGCCGGCAACGATGTTCCGCGCCTGACCACGTTGTCGTTTCCCGGCCCGAAAGGGGGCCCGCTGGAATTGACGCTAGCCGATCCGTCGCGTGGCCTTTCACGCTGGCAGATCGAACCCGTCTCCGGTACGTGGCGCATCGGCCTTCAGAACCACAGCCTGTCCGGCCGCCACCTGCACGGCATGGCCGCCGCGACCGTCATCTCACACGCCTCTCGCATCGGGCGCCTCACGCTCGACCTGGGCTTCGTGTCGCGGTTGCTGGTACAGATCGATGGCTCGCTGACGTCACCGACCTCGGCCTTCACGGGGGGCGGCCTGCAAGCCCACGTCTCGACGCCGTTCTGGTCGGGCGGCACCCCGGAAAGCCCGCGTCAGATCGGGATATTCGCGGGAGGGGAAGCTAGCACTCTGGTCTCCGTCGAACGCGACGCGTCCCGGGCACCACAGCTTTACGGCGTGCTGGGCGTCGAAGGAGGCCTGGAACTGGGGTTCGGCGCCATCCAGCGCGCCCCGACCCCGTTTCCGCTGTATGGCGGACGCAGGCCCCTGCCACGGCTCGTCACGCGGATTGGCTACGCGCGCTGGTGGGTGGACGGTGGCGTGACGGGGGGCTTGGTCACCAGCGCGCAACTTGCCTGGTGACCGTCAACTTCGTACGGGATCGGCCGGCGGCCGATGCTATAACCGCGGCCCTTTCGGTGTCCTTTTTCCGTGCCATCTTCCCGGCCCTCCGGCGCCATTGAAGGAGATCCCATGCTGGTGTTCCGCTCCCCCCTCATACGTCGCCGCCCCCTTTCCGTGTTCGGCATCGCTTTCAGTGTGTTGGCCCTGGGTGCTTGTGCAGGGTCGTCCAGCAATGGAGGCAGCGGTGGCAGTGGGAATGGTAGCGGCGGTAAGTCGGCGTCGGGCGGTAGCACCAGCAGCGGTGGCACCTCCGCCTCAGGCGGAAGCACGGCCTCAGGCGGGAGCACGGCCTCAGGCGGAAGCACGGCCTCCGGGGGCAGCTCGGCCTCCGGTGGCAGCTCGGCTTCGGGTGGCAGCTCGGCTTCCGGGGGCAGCTCGGCCTCCGGGGGCAGCAGCGCCAGCGGCGGCAGTTCCGCATCCGGAGGCAGCACCGGCAGCGGCGGGGCGGGCGGCGCGACTGCGGGCAGCGGCGGCGCCACCGGTGGCACCGGCAACGGCGGTGCCAAGGCTACCGGCGGCACTGGCTCCGGCGGCAGCGGCGCCGGTGGCAGCGGCGCCGGCACCTGTCCCGCCGGTGCGACGTTCTGCTCGGGCTTCGAGGAGGCGGGACTACCCAAGGACGCCGTCTTCAAGCTGAACGGCGATCCCGCAACGCCCTTCACCAGTTACTTCGAGATCGACACCACCGTCCACAACTCGGGCAAGTCTTCGCTGCGCGTGAAGACCATCAGCGAGACCGGCGGCGCCTACAAGATGCTGTCCGTCCCCGCCCCGGGCGCCGCCTTCTGGGTGCGGTTTTACCTGCGCAGCGACGTGGACCTGGGCACGAACGATCACAACGTTTACGCGTACGCGGCCGGCAGCGACGATCCCAACGACAGCATGAACGTCGAGTTCGCCGAGGACGTGGGGCTGGCCTTCAATGCGCACGACGACGTGCGATGGCCCATGGGCTACGGGCGAACCTCCGGCGGCGGAACGATGCCGTTCACCCTGCCGAAGGACACCTGGCACTGCATCGAGATCTCGTTCGATGGGCAGGCCAAGGTGCAGGCGCTCTACATGAGCGGCAAGCAGCAGATCAATGCCACCAACTATCCGACCCAGGCGTCGGCGTTCAAGGTCTTCAAGTTCGGATACAACGCCCTGCACGGCACGGTGCGAAAGCTCTGGTACGACGATCTGGTCGTCGCGCCGACCCGCAACCCCTGCCCGTAGTCAGGCGCGGCGCTGACGGCGCTGGCGGCGCAACATGACCGCCAGCACTACGCCGGTCCCCACCAGGCCCCCGATCGCCATGCCGGCGATGCGCCCCAGGCGCTCGCTGCGCTGCTGGTCATTCAGCCAGTTGCTCTCGCCCACCAGCGCGCTCAGCGTCGCCTGAAACTCGGCACGCAGACGGGCCTCCTCTTCCGCGGGACCCATCAGGCTGATCTGCAGTGCGTTGCGCACCAGAGGCACCTGCGTCGACAACGTCACAAAGCGCCGCCCTTTGATGGAGACCTGCCCGACCACCAGTTCCAGTTCGAACGCGTTCCAGCGCGCCGTCTCGTACCCGAAGGTCGTGATGCGGTATTCGCTGCCACGGACCGCGGCGCGGGCTGAATCCTCGACGATCTTCCGACCGATCTTGTCCCGACCGATCGTTCCTCGCAGGGGCGTCAGCTGCAGCACTGCGAAGGAATCCGCCCCCACCTGGCCACGCCTGAACGTCAGGGGTGCGGGCTGCCCCTCGGATGGCGGGGGCGTCACAGCCGCACCCGCCTCGAACGCGTCGGGCAACGTCAACGTCACACCCAGCTTCTCGTCGGTCACGCGGAGGCCCGCCCCGGCGGACAACGGTGTCGCAACCAGCAGCACCACCGAAAGCACTTGTATGAAGCGGGACATCGCGTGGCCTTTCACCCGCTTCGACCGCACGATGGCGGTGCGGCTCCGCTCCGAGGGCTCACCGAACGCGCCCGGGTCGATCTCCACGACCGCACCAATGCCCCAAGAATCACGTGAGGTCAATTCATCACCAAAGGTCCAGCCTTGTGGACAAATCCGTCGCCTGTCCGATCGAGTCGTTGCTTTGAATCTGGAAGTCCGCGCAAAGCTTGGCGCGCCGCGTCCGCTGGGTGCGCGACTTGTTGTCGTTGCCATTGATGGGTCGACGTAGTAGTTGGTGGCTCGCCTCGCGGAAAGCGCTGACGTGGGCGGAGACGGGGCATGACCCATGGAGAACGGTACTAGAGGTGATGGCGGACAGAGCGTAGGCGACCGCTGATGCTCCAGTCCGCGTCGATTCGGGCCAAGTTGTTGATCGTCGTGATGGTCACGACCTGCGCCTCGCTGGTTTTGACCGGCCTCGCGCTGGGCGCCTTCGAATACTTCAGCCACCGCCGGACGATGACCGCAGAGATGGCAGCGGTGAGTGAGATCATCGGTGCCAACAGCACTGCGGCGCTGGCCTTCAACGACGAGCCCGCCGCACGCGAGATCTTGCTTGCGCTCAAGCCCCAGCGCGACATACGCATGGCTTGTCTTTACGACCGCCGCGGTCGCCTGTTCGCCAGTTTCGTGGGCCACGGCAGCACGCGCACGGATTGCCCGCCGTCGCCTGCGCCGGATGGCGCTGGATTCGAGGGCGGTCTGTTCATGCAGTCAGGGCCGGTGATGCTGGACTCCGAACGCGTGGGCACCCTGGGCCTGGTCGCCTCCCAGCACGATTTGTGGGCGAGAATGCAGTTGTTTGGGCTGGTCCTGGTACTGACGCTCGCGACCGCGCTGGGCATCGGCGTCCTCGTGTCGTCACGACTCCGCCAGGGGATCTCCCTGCCCATCCTGGAGCTGGCGGAGACGGCTCGTCGGGTGTCTGAAAAGCGCGACTATGCGCTCCGTGCCCCACGACGCGGTAACGACGAAATTGGCGCCGCGGTCGGCGCCTTCAACCACATGCTCGATCGGATCCAAGATGCCGACTCGGCGCTACGCCAAGCCGAGCTTCACAGCCGCGAGCAGGCGCAGTTCCTGGGCTCGATCTTGGACACAATGGGAGAAGGTCTGATCGTCATCGATCAAGACGACAAGATCCTGGTGTGGAACCCGGCCGCCAGACGCATCACCGGTTCGGGGCCGGATACCCCGCTGGCAAAGTGGCCAGAGCACTTCAAGGTTTCCTGCGGCAGTCAAGCCCAGCTTGATCCTGCCGAGCAGCTGCCGCTGGTGCGCGCGCTCCGCGGCGAGCTCGCAGCGGAGCAAGAGCTCTACCTGGAACCGACGGCGGACCGCGGAGGCCTGTGGGTCAATGCCAGCGCCAGGCCCCTTCGTAGCGCGCAAGGTGTCGTGGTGGGCGCGATCATGGTCTTTCGCGACGTCACTTATCAGAAGCAGGCGGAGCGCGATCTCCAGGCCAGCGAAGCCAAGCTTCGGCAGGCTCAGAAGATGGAAGCCGTCGGGCAATTGGCTGGCGGCATTGCGCACGACTTCAACAACATCCTGACGGTCATCTGTGGATACGGGGCGGTCGCGCTGGAGACGCTTCCCAGCGACGCGGAGTCCCGTGCATACATTGAAGAGGTCTTGAGCGCGGCAGAACGAGCGGCGAGCCTGACTCGTCAACTCCTGGCTTTCAGCCGCAGGCAAGTGTTGACGCCGCAGAGACTCGATCTGAACGCAGTCGTCCGCGCGTCGGCCCAAATGTTGAAGCGGCTCATCGGCGAGGACGTAGAATTTTCTGTCCTATCCGCCGCAGATCTCGGCGTTGTGCTCGCAGACCCCGGGAAGATGGACCAGGTGATTCTCAACTTGGCGGTGAACGCCCGCGATGCCATGCCCGAGGGTGGCAAGCTGACCATAGAGACGGACAATGTGGAGGTCGACGAACGATCATCCTTGCAACGCGGGATGCAGCCTGGCCGCTACGTCAGGCTGAGGGTCACAGATACTGGCGTGGGCATGAGCCCCGAGGTACAGGCACGCATCTTCGAGCCGTTCTTCACCACCAAGGCGGTAGGAAGGGGAACTGGCCTCGGCCTCTCGATGGTCTACGGCATCCTTCAGCAGAGTGGGGGTCACATCGAGGTATCGAGTGCGCCGGATGCGGGAACCACCTTCAGCGTCCTTCTGCCGCGAATCTCCGCGGACGCCGCAGCCCCCAACGCCCACATCAGCGCGGCCCCCGTCCAGCCAGCTCCGCGCGGGGCGGAAACCATCCTGCTCGTAGAGGACGAGGCCTCGGTGCGCAATCTTGCCCTCATGATCCTGTCCGGCCTCGGCTACAAGGTCCTGGTCGCCAGTGACGGCCAGGAGGCCCTCGAGCTGCAAGCCAAATACGACGGGCCCATCCACCTGCTCGTCAGTGACGTGGTGATGCCACGGCTTGGCGGCGGTGACCTGGCTCGTCTCCTGTCAGAGCGGTTGCCCGGATTGCCGGTGATATTCATCTCCGGCTATGCACCCGACGCCAGCCTCACGCCGAGCCTTCGCGGACCGGGAATCACCCTGCTTTCGAAACCTTTTACGGCAGACGTACTGGCGCGTGCCGTCCACGCGGCTTTGAATCGACAAGAGCGACGCTCAGCGATGGGCGAGACGGCGTGAGGCTCGAAATTCGGTGGCGGCTCGCCCTCCTCTTCCTGCTTCTCCTGGTTGGGAAACTGGGCGCATCCGAGTTTCCTGAATCTGATATCAAGGCGGCCTATCTTTTCAATTTTGCCAAGTTCGTGGAATGGCCGGCGCGGGCATTCTCCAGTTCCAGCGCACCCTTGGTGATCGGAATTTTTGGGAGCGATCCTTTCGGCGGGACGCTGGAGCGGATTACCCAGGGCGAGGTCGTTCACGGACACAAATTGGTCGTTCGGCATTGTCGAACGCTGGGAGAGCTGAAGGACTGCTGCCAAATCGTCTTCATCCCGAAGGCGGAGTCCGACCGGATCGATCAGGCACTTGCCGCCGTCCGAGGCGGCGCGGTCCTCACCGTTGGCGACTCCGAGCACTTTATCTCCCAGGGCGGCATGATCCGATTCATCAAGGCGGGCAAGAACGTGCGATTTCAGATCAATGCAGCAGCCGCTCAGCAGGAAGCCCTGATGATCAGTTCGCGGCTACTTAGGTTGAGCATTTGAAGAGGCAGCAGAAATGACTGAGCGATCGAGCAACCGGGCCGCCATGGCCTGGGCGATACTTCTTACAACTTTCTTTGACGCTTCCGCGTGGGCTGCCGAGGGAGAGCCCCAGCCCGCTGAAGATCCTCTCAAGCGGCTCAGCCTGGAGGAGTTGACGCAGGTCAAGGTCACCACCGAGTCCACGCTCTCGCGGGTGGAGGAACTGGTGGATGAAGCACCGGGGAGCGTTCACGTGTACACGCGGGAGATGATTCAAAACCGCGGGTACCGGAGCCTCGGAGAGCTCCTTCAAACCGTCCCTGGCTTTACGGTGTTTCACAAGGATCTTCAATTCATCACCGGCGTTCGGGGGCTAAACGCGAACGACAACGAGAAGACCACGCTTCTCATCAACGGCCAAAATCTGAACAACACTCACGAGCCTGACTATCTCAACGGCCCAATCAACCTGGACAACGTGGACCGCGTTGAAGTCGTGGTGGGCCCGTCAGCCTTTTTCCAGCAGGCCAACACTCTGGCCGCGACGATCAACGTCATAACCCGGGATGTCGAAGGAGCGGAGGTAGTGCTTGCCGCCGGAAACTCTCTAAAGTACGACGCAACGCTGATGGCCGGAAAGAAGTGGGCACCGGACAGATTCGTCAGCCTATCTCTCAGCACCGAGGCGAAACGGGGTTTCGACGCGTGGGACATGCTCAACCGTCCCGTTCGTGCGGGCCGCGCTCAAACTGGGGCACTGGACTGGCCTAGCTTTTTCGGAGTCCTCAAAGGGCAGTACAGGGAAGTTTCCACCCAGCTGACGGCCTATCGATCCAGCTTCCCCGAGATGAACATCGACGATGGCTCGCGCGAAAACAACGGACAGTATGTCGACCAGTTCTATTCCTTGCTGGTCAAGAACGAGCACCATTGGACGGACAGCCTGACCGGCGTCGTCAAGGCCGAAGCCACCCTCAAGGCGATTACTAGACTCAACCGCGGCGGAGTGCCCATCGACGCCCTGGAGTTGTCCAACAAGCAGCGGTACTACGCCGGTGAGCTCGCACTCCAGTCCTCGGGACTTGCGCACCATTTCGTTCAGGTTGGCGTCCAGGCAAATTACGAGGACAACTTCGACAACTGGTTCGACTTGAATTTCACCTCACCTGCCCAGTTTATCCCTCGAACCGCGCTGTTCACAAAGGACACCTACGCCATTGGCTTCTACCTCGATGATACCTACCAGCCCCTGCCATGGTTGAAGTTGGTCGGCGGCATACGCGCCGACCACAACACCAAGCTCCCGGGGGATCGCTGGTTCCCGGGGGCTCGCGCGGATCTCATCGTACAGCCTACCTCCAACTGGGTCTCGAAGTTGATGTTCAACAGGGCCGTCCGCATGCCGTCAGCCCTGGCGGCCCTGAACTACGTGTGGGGGAGACAGAATATCGGCGATCCACGCAACCCCTTCTTCACGCAGGTTTCTATCCCGCCGCAAAATCCCGAGATTCTACAGACCTTCGAATGGCAGAACATCCTGTACTTCGATCGCGTTCGATTGAGCGTGAGCGTCTACCACGAGGAGCTCAAGGATTTCATAAGCTGGTTCTATCCCTTCACCAACATCGGAAACTTCACGGGCAACGGCGCGGAACTGGCGGTCCAAGCCATGATCGTCGCGCAGCTCAATGTCTGGGCGAATGCTGCCCACAACCACTCGACCTTGGATGCCTTTCCGCACCCTCCCCTTCCGCCCAATGTCCCGGAGCCGCAGGCCGCCTACAATCCAGACTCCCGCCGTCTGACTGGGTCCCCGTTGATGACAGCCAACATTGGGCTCAACTGGGAGCCCATCCCGAGCGTCGTCTTTTCCCCTTCGGCGCGCTACTTTACCGAGCAGTCAGCCCACGACAATGTCACGGACACGTTTGTGATCGTGCGCAATCGATACTATTTCGACGCCACCCTCATGTGGCGGCAGGCCTTTGGAAGAAGGGCGGCTGTCCGCCTGTCCGGCACAAACCTTTCCAACAACCGAAGCCCAATTCCCGCGCAGTGGACGCGGGACATGTATCGCCCCCAGGGCATTGCAGTGGTTTTGGGAGTCGATCTTCAATTTTGACCGTGTCGTCGGCCGGGCATCGGCCGTTCAGTCGCACGACAAGTGCGCGGCCCCGGGGGCGTGGCACTTCAGGCAGGCCCGTGTGTTCCGCTGGGCCAGCGCCCTGCACGTGGCCGACGTTCCGAAGCCGGGCGGGTGAGGGTTCACCACCGGCGATCGGGTGGGATCCGCCGAATGACAGGCCAGGCAGCTCTCCTCGCGGTGACAGGAGACGCACGCGCGGATGTTGCGGCGGGCCTGGAAGCTGTGGCTGGCCGGCGTGGCGTCGCGCAGGACATTGCCGCCCTCGTCGCGCGCCCAGCCCGGCGGATGAAACTGCTTCACGCCCGTCCCGGTTCCGAAGGGATTCACCGGCTGACGTCCCGGCAAGCCGCCCTCGGGATCGGGGCCGACGCCCAGACGCTGGTGGCAGCCCAGACAGAAGGTCTGGTTGCGATGACAAGAGGAGCAGTTCGGCGAGTTGCGGCGCGCGTCGACCGCGTGCGCGGTGGCGTAGTCGCCCGGATGAAAGTCCGCCGGACGGATCACGCCGGCCGCGTGACAGTCGGTGCATTCGCTTTGCTTGTGGCAGGTCGCGCAGTAGCGCTCGTCGCGTGCCGCCACCTTGTGGTCCGTCCGGAAGCCGGGTGTGTGCGCATCCACGCCGCGCAGCGAACCACCGGGCATCAGGGCACCCGAGGGAAACGCTGTTCGCAAGCGGCCGTCGGGCAACGTCACGTGGCAGGCGCTGCAGCGGGCCGTGGTCTGACGGCCATCGTGACATCCCAGGCACAGGGCCATCTTCGGCAACTCGGCGGTGGTGGCCAACGCGACGCCATCGACACCGGCGTGGCAAAGCCCGCAGGCCATGCCACGCTCAGCGTGCAGCTTGTGGTTGAACTTCAAGGCGGCGGTCGGGATGGCCACCCGCAGAGGCGCGGCGAACCGGCCGGCCGCTCCGGGCGGCGGCATGAAACCGGGATGACAGGCGTCGCAGCGGGTGGGCGGGGCTCCGGCCGCGGTGGCTTGCTCGGGATTGGTTCGATCGATGGCGTGACACGGACGACAGGTCTGCTCACCGGGAAGCAGATCGTCTTTGGCGGCGGTCGATCGCGGCGCGGCGGCGTGACATTTCTCGCAGCCGATGTCCCGTTGCGCATGCCTCGCATGATCGAAGGTCAACGGGATGCGCGGCGGCGGGTACACCACCGACGACGGACCGCCGACCAGCGGCTCGATTTCGCCCGCGGGACCGGTCGTGGGGACGCTGGCTCGCGGCGGAGGCGCGCGCCCGCCCTGATCAGGCGCCCCCGCGTCGGCAGCCCGGCTGTTTCGCATCACGGGCAGAACGGTCAGGGCGCCGATCGCTGAAACCGCCACGATCATCGACAGCCGCGCGCCCGAGACGGTCACAGCGTCACGTCCATTTCCAGCACAGCCAGGCCACGCACTTGCGCGCGATAGTACGTCCCGGTGTTGTCCTCGCCCAGGAAGTGCACCCGCATCTTGTGGCCCAGGTGATAGATGCACCCGAGCGCACCGCCGACCATCATCGCGTCGCGCGGCTGCGGAACGTTATCGGTCCGCCAGGCCGATAACGTCACGCGCCCTTCCAGGTCAAAGAGATTAGGCCGTAAGATCCAGCGTCCCGAAGCATCGCCACCCACTTTCCAGCCACCGTAGCCCGTCTCGACGTATCCATCGGCGCGCGCGCGGCCGCGTGGCCCCCGCACATCGAAACCGGCGCTGGCACCACTGGCGCGCCGTCCGCCCGGAGCCGCGTCGGACAACACCGTCGGCACACCCGACGCATCCACGAACTGGCGCACGAAGCCGCGCACATGCGCGCGCCAGGCGGGCGTCACCTGAAGATCGTACGCGGCTCGCCAGTCGCGATACGAACCCGCACCGAAGATATTCCAGATCGAATCGCCGTCGAACGTCGGCGCCAAGAAGCTGTACTCGACGGACAACAGGTGCCGCACGCCCACCCGGAGGCGCGCCGCCGCCTGCTGATCGTCCCAGGCCGCGACCAGCAAGTTGTAACGCGCGCCCACCGACAGGAACAGGCGATCGCGCCAGCGCGCGTCCCCCGTGAACGATAGGGTTTCGTGGTTCACGCCGCTGCCTGGTTCACCCGGCAACTGATCCCTGGTCTGCGAAAAGACCTTTCGATAGGCCACCCGCGCGTTCACCGGCGACGAGCGATCCAGCGCGACCGCGGCCCCCACCATCGGTCGCCAGGCGCTGCTCTGGGCTGGACGCGTCGCCTGATCGCGCGAGCCGGGGCTGGTGCCGTCCAGCTCATACAGGGGCGCCGAAACGGGCAGCTCACCACGGACCTCGGTTCCACCGAACGCCTGCAGCGAGACGAAGGGCCCCGGACGCAGCCAGAGATCCGCGCCATCGAACGAATAGAAATCGACCAGGTCATAGTGCAGCTGACGCCCCAGCTGCACATCCAGGTGCCCGGCCACGTCGCGCGCCAGCAGGTAGGCGTACAGCACGTCGAACTGGCTCTGCGTCAGCTCGCGGATGGTGTCCAGCCCGCTCGGTCGTCCGGTCAGGAAGGTACCGAAGTCGCTGTCGAAGCGCATACCGATCTCCAGCGACACCAGATTCCGATCGCCGTCTTTGCCGCGCCAGCGCTCCGGTTCGATGTTGAACATCGACAGATTCAGGTACTGGGTCAGGCGCCGGCGCGTCAGCAACTCGGACGCGCCTCCGGGACCGTAGCGCCGCTCCGCATAGCCCTGGCCGATCGTTCGCGACGTCAGCACGAAGTCCGAGGCAAGGGCAGGCTCGGACCGCACCAGCGGCGCGATGACGAACATCAAGATCGTCAGAGCGCGGCTCCCGTGTGCGCGCTGGGCTCGTCGGCTGCGCCCGTCCGATGCGTCTGGCACCAGGCTCGACTTCCCGCCCGCGCCGGTCGGGCCGCGGATCACTCTGGCTCGATCTCGATGTCCACGCGGTCTGGGACGCCGCCCCGCCCCCCTTTGCGCGCACCGGCTGGCGGCAGTTCGCCAGCCACAGTCAGGTGATCAGCGGCCGCGCCGCCATTCGCCAGCACCAGCAGCACCCGCGCCGCCCGCAGCATCTCGAACTCGGCGATGACCTTGAACTGGCCAAGCTCGCGGGGAGGCGGCGCCTGGATCAGCTTCGCCTTCACCTTGGCCCGCAGGCCGCCCTTCTTCAAAGCCGCCGCAACCGCCTTCAGCGCTGCGTCGCCCGCCGGTGAAATTCCGATCGAGTTTGGTTGCTCGAACAGCGCCGCCACCGCGAAGCTGACCCGCAACCGCGTATCGTCGACGATGATATTGGCCCCCGCGGCGGGCAAGACGCCTTTCAAGTCGGACGCCAGGGTCTGCATCGCCTCGTGTTGCTTCGAATCACTGGCGGTCTTCTCGCGCTCGGCGTCCATGCGCTTTTCCACGGCGACCTTCAGCTTCTCGCGCTCGGACGCGAGCTGATCGCTGGCACCCCGCGCCTGATCCAGCTCGGCGGTTTGAGCCTGCAGCGCCTTGGTCACCTTCTGAAAGGGCCCGAGATAGACGAAGCCAGCGAACCCTAACCCCGCCGCCGCCAGCACGGCCCCCGCCAGCAGCTTCCAGCTACCCACCCTTTGAACCTGGACCACGGGCGCGGCCGAGGCGAACGAATCGTTGTAGCCGTAAGACATCGCCTGCCGAAAATAACCCAGATTCCGGGCCCGCGGGGAGCCCAAAATTCGGTGAGGTCAGGAACGCATTTCCGATCGGACAATCAGAATGCCGGAAATTCACGCGCCTGTAACATCGCTCTTGACACTTCTGTGGGCAAACGGCTAGCGTGTGTCGGCCCCCCCGTCTTGCCTTGTAATTCGAAGTGATTCCAATCAGTTGACGCCCGTCAGGGGGACTATGGAGGTGGAACGTGCAACCTGAGTTCACCGTTGGAGACAAGACCGTCTATCCATCCCAAGGCGTCGCCGAGGTTCTCGGCATCGAGCAAAAGGAAATCTTCGGGAGCATCCAGCGCTTCTATGTCCTGCGCGTGATGGAGAGCGACAACCGGATCCTGGTCCCGATCGACAAGTCCGACCAGGTGGGCCTGAGACGGATTGTCGGCAAGGACGAGATTGGCGAGGTCATGGAGATTCTCAAAGAGAAGGATGTCCACCTGGACCGCCAGACCTGGAATCGCCGATACCGGGGTTTCATGGAGAAAATTCGCTCGGGATCGTTGTTCGAAGTGGCCGAGGTTTTCCGGGACCTTTACCGTCTGAAGGTGCTGAAGCCATTGTCGTTCGGCGAACGGCGCATGCTGGACACCGCCCGCGGCCTGGTCGTGCAGGAACTGTCGGTCGCGCAGGCCGCCGACGAGGCCCAGGTCGAGCAGCAACTGGACCGATTGCTGGCATAGGCCAGCCTGGGCGAATCCCGGCGTCTGCGGTGGAAATTGCGACGTCGCCCGGGAAATGCGACCGCGCTGCCATTTCGTTTCTCAACGCGGGATGATAATGTGACCGGGTCGGTCCCCCTACCATGCAGGTCCATCTGGCCAAGACGGACATCACCACCATGCCGGTGGATGCCGTCGTCAACCCCGCAAATTCCCTAGGAATCATGGGAGGCGGTGTGGCGGGAGCGCTCTCGCGCCGCGGGGGCCCGTCGATCCAGCGTGAGGCGATGTCGCTGGCGCCCATCGCGGTGGGCGCTGCCGTCGTCACCAATGCGGGCACCCTTCAGGCCAAGCGCGTGATTCATGCGCCCACCATGGAAGAACCCGGCACCAAGGTCGCCGTCGAGAATGTTCGCCGCGCCACCCGGGCCGCCCTGCTGGCCGCCGCCCACCACGGTTTCGAGCTGATCGCCATTCCGGGCATGGGGACCGGTCTCGGGGGCGTGGACCCCTCGGACGCTGCCCGCGCCATCGTCGACGAGCTGCGCGCCCACCGACAAGCCCAGCCCGCCACCGTGTACCTGGTCGATCTCGACGACGAGATCCTCTTCTGTCTGGAAGAGGCCCTCAAGGTGGCTAGCGGCTAGAGCACCGTCGCCTTACCTTTCCATAAAGGATCCCAAGTGAAAATCCTGGTCACGTGCAAGCGGGTTCCCAACCCTGAGCAGAAATTGAAGCTGGCGGGCGGCAAGGTCGACCTGGCAACCGCCACCTGGCAGATCAACACCTTCGACGAGTACGCCGTCGAGACGGCGTTGCGCCTGACCGAGAAGGGCAAGGGCGGCGAGCGATCCGGTGAAGTGGTGGCGGTGTCGATCGGGCCGAAGGAAGTCACGCAGCAGCTGCGGGGTGTGCTGGCCATGGGCGCGGATCGCGGGCTGCTGGTCATTGCCGACGAGGCCGGGCTGGACGCGGACGCGGTGGCACGGATCCTGGCCAAGATCGTCGAGCAGGAGAAACCGGATCTGGTGGTGCTGGGCAAGCAGACGGTCGACGGCGACGCCAACCAGGTCGGCCAGATCCTGGCGGGTCTGCTGGGGTGGCCGCAAGCCACGTTCCTGGCCAGCATCCGTCTGGCGGCCGACGGCAAGACGGCCACGACCACCCGCGAGGTCGATGCGGGCGTCGAGGAGAAGCGCGTGCGCTTGCCCGCGGTCGTGACGGTGGACCTGCGCATCATCGGCAAGAAGGCCGTTCGCAACGAAGCGCTGGCGCCGGCCGACGCCGAGTGGGAGGAGACCCAGCGCTACGCCTCGCTGAAGGGCATCATGGCGGCCAAGAAGAAGGAGATCAAAGAGCTGACGATGCCTGATCTGGGAGTCGCGGCGACGCCGCTGGTGAAGGTGGTCGCCTACGAAGCCCCCCCCGCGCGCAAGGCCGGCGCCAAGGTCGGAAGCGTCGAGGAGCTGGTGGCCAAGCTGCACAACGAAGCGAAGGTGATCTGATGGGCGCCGTCCTGGTCCTCTGCGAAGTCTCGGGAAATGCGCTGCGCCCGGCGTCGCTGCCCGCGCTGTCAGCCGCGCGGGCGTTGGCCGCGCATCACGGTGGTCCGGTGGTGGCGGTGTTGATTGGCCAAGGCCTGAGCGCGGCAGCGGCCGACGCCGCCCGCTATGCGGCGCGCGTGCTGACGTTCGACGACGCGCGACTGGCCGCCCCGATGGCTGAGACCTACGCCCCGGTGCTGGTAGCCGCCATGAAGGCCGCCGGCGGGACGGCGTTGCTGGGAACGGCGACCTCGACGGGCAAGGACGTGCTGCCGCGGGCGGCCGCCCTGCTGGGAGCGGGGATGGCTTCGGACGTGGTTCGCGTCGACGGCGCCAACCGGTTCCGTCGCCCGGCGTACGCCGGGAACGCGCTGTGCGACATCGAGGTGGCATCGCCCACCATCGTGGCCAGTGTCCGCCAGACGGCCTTCGCTCCGGCCGAGCCCGCGACGACGCCCGGCGCGATCGAGGCCGGCGCCGCGGGCGCGATCGATGCGCTGGGTACTGAGGTGGTGTCGGTTCAAGCCACCAAGAGCGCGCGTCCCGAGCTGGGCGACGCGAAGATCGTCGTCTCTGGCGGCCGCGGCATGAAGCTCGGCGAGAATTTCAAGATCCTCGAGGAGCTGACCGACCTGCTGGGAGGCGCGCTGGGCGCCAGCCGCGCCGCCTGCGACGCGGGCATGGTCCCGAACGATCTGCAGGTGGGGCAGACCGGTAAGATCGTCGCGCCGCAACTCTACGTGGCGGTCGCGATCTCGGGTGCCATCCAGCACCTGGCGGGCATGAAGGGTTCCAAGGTCATCGTGGCGATCAACAAGGACGCCGAGGCCCCCATCTTCCAACTGGCGGATTACGGTCTGGTGGCGACCTGGGAGACGGCGGTGCCGGAGTTGATCGCCGAAGTGAAGAAAGTGAAGGCGGCGGCAGGTTAGCGGCGGCGGCACGGGAGAACCCCGGCTGCGGTTCGGACACAACGACGGCCCGCCCGAAACGGAATGACCGGCGTTGACTTCCAAGGCCCGCAGACCTACGTTCAACCGGAAGCCGGTCTGATCATGCAGTCACAGCCGACTTCCGCAACGACACCCGCCACGTCCTCCGGGGGCCCGTCGCGCTGTGAAGGGGGGTAAGGGGTTATTGGTCATGAAACGCGTGCTGCTGCTGTTCCCCTTGATGTTTTTCGGTTGCGACGGTGACTTGGCCGGTCGACCCAAGTCCTCCATAGCGGTATCGAACCGCTCCGGTGCCCTGTCCGTGGACGGCATCTCGACTGGAGCGACCCAGTTGTCGGGGATGTCGGTCATGGGCCTTCCCAGCTACACCACCTTCGCCTACGTCGAGAGCGTGGGTGATAGCTTCATGCTGGTGCCGGCGACCGGCTTGTCGGAGATACCGAACGTCTTGGTGGACGCGCCGGACGGACGGCAGTGGACGCGACAAGGCATTCCGAACCAGATCTTCCTCGCTGCACCCTTCTTCGCGATCGATCCGGTAGGCGGCAATGACGAGAACGCTTGCTGGGGCGCCAGCCTGGCCGCTGCCGACGCGGTCCCGTGCAAGACGCTCGCGGAAGTGAACCGACGCCTCATCGGTTCTGATATCAGTACCACCGTCGTGTTTCACCTGCTCGCCGACGTGCCTCCGACGGATTCGACGGTGATGACCAACGTCAAGTCCGAGCACGGTACCGGATACCCAATCTTCGTCGGAAAGAAGACTCAGGTTGGCGGCGACTACAGCGTCTCGGCATACGCCACCCACGTCCCTGCCTCGAACACCGGATTCCTCCTGTCTGCCCCCGGGATCGGTGCCAGTGGAAACGTCGGTCACCTCATCTCGAATGCGGCCGAGGACAAGTGGGCCTTCATTCAGTCAGCGCCGACGAGCGATCAGGTCCGCCTGACGCAGCCGAATACCTGGAACGCCGTCGCGTTTTTTGGAGGGTTCACCGCGAATTTCACGGTGGGCGAGACGGTGCGTGTCTGGACCTTGCCGGTGCTTCAGCAATTTCCGTGGACGGCGAATGTGCAATACCCAGCGATCGATCAAGTAGAGGTTCGCGGAGTGTTTTCGACACCGTCAGACCCAACACAGGCGATCTTTGGCTCGTCGTCGCCGCTTATCTCCCACACGATCATCAACGGCGTCCTTTGGCAAGGTAGTTCGCAGGGCGGGCTGTACGCGGTTCTTTTCACCGGAAACTACTCCAATCTGGCCAGCGCTCAAAGCCTCTTCATCAACGCGAGCGGCGTCCAGGGCGCGAGCCTTCTCCTGAGCAGCGGCGTGCCCCTGTTTCAATATGGCTTCGACATCGAGGGAGGGGAACTGATCCTCACGAGCAGCACGAACGCGCTCGTAAATGATTCGACGGCTTACTTCTCCATCTTCAATTGCCTGGGCGGCTCGGCGATCTCTGCCGAAACTGGCTCGTCGTTCTCTGTCTACAACCCGAACACGCCGATCTACGGTACCGGGAACACGGGCTTCATCTACAAAGCCAGTGCCGGGTCCGAGAGTGCGCTCAGCAAGACGGCATCTACCGTCGTGACCTCGGCGGCTCACTCCATTTCGTTGGCGGGTACATCCTACGACTTCTCCCAGATCCCCATAACCAATAGTGCCGGCTTCGCGAGCATCCGCGACTGATCGGATCGGCTCCGAAATCGGCGGTCGCCCGCGTCGGCTAGCGCGCCGCCAGGCAAGCCCGATAGAGTTCCAGCACGCCATCCCAGACCGTCTCCGGTACAAAGTCGCGCAGGACGCGCGCCTGCGCGGCTTCACCGTGCTGGCGGCGCAACTCCGGAGATCGCAGGTAGGCCGACACCGCGTCGGCCAGCGGCTCCACGACGTAGGGGTCCACCAGCGTGCCCGTCACACCGTCGACGATGGCGTCGACGCAACCGGGGACGCGCGTCGCCACCACCGGCAGACGCATGGCGGCCGCCTCCAGGGGCACGTTTGGTAGTCCTTCGCGGTGCGAGGGCAGGATGACCACGTCCATGAGAGCGTAGTAGGGCGCCGGGTTCTCCACGCTCGCAACGAACCGTACCCGAGGGTGGCGATCGAGCATTTCCAGCACTTCGGCAGGTAGCGGATCTTCTTTCTCGTGCGGGCCAACCACGACCAGGTGCAGGTCGGGAAAGTCGGCAGCTAGACGGGCCCAAGCTGCCGCCAGCTCGCAAATGCCCTTGTCTCGCACCACGCGGCCGACAAAACCGATGACCGCCGCCGCGGGTGGAAGGTTCAGTTCCCTACGCAGGTCCGCGCGTTGACGGACTTCGATGAGATCTGGATTGAAGCGCCCGCGCGCGTCGACGCCGTTGCAGCTTCCCGCTCCCAGGACGACAATCTTGTCGGCGGGGCACAGGCCCGCAGCGACCGCTGTCTCCCTGGTCGAAGCGCTGACGCATAAGACCCGCGTCGCCAGACTGCAGGCCAGCCATTCGGTGGTCATCAAGAGACGTCGTCGCCACCCATGCGCCGTCATGCCCCGAATCCCGTGCATGTGATAGATGCGCACGGGCACCCGGGTCGTGAAGGCGGCCAGGATCCCCAGCAGCCCCCCCTTGGGCGTGCCAGCGTGGACGATGTCGGGCGACAGGGAGACCATGAGGCGTCTCAGGTGAAGCAGCGAGCGCGCGTCGGCAACCGGAGTGATGGCGCGAGTCATCGGCACGGAGTGGGTGGCGACGCCCTCGGCTTGCGCGAAGCGGGCCAGCGCATCGCCGTCGGGTGACGCGACAACGTGCACGTCGAGGCCGTGGGCAGCGACGTACCGGGCCTGCCCGCGCAAGAAGTCAAGCGACAGCGCGACGGTGCACACGTGGACAAGCCGCCCGCGTAAGGGCGGGGCGCCGACGGGCTCCGCAGTTTCCCGCGTCGAGAGGGACATCGTGATGCCAGTCTAGACCAGGCTCGTGCGAGAGACGGCACAACCTCCGGACGCATCGAAACAGCCGGCGTCCCAGCTAGGTTCCGGGTCCGCTGGAAAAGCGCCGCCGGAGTTCTCCGTCCACGAGATCGATTGCACGAAGTCCCGTTCGCGTCGCAACATGACGAGCCCACTCGAGGGGACTGTCCGTCAGCCAGGCCAGCCGCAAGAACCTTTGCCAGGGTGACACGTGCGTGGTGCGAGACCACAAGAGACTCCCGACGCGCGCTCGTACACCGCCAATCCACGTAGGTTCGCATTGGCCGAGTCCTGCAACGGCGATGGACTCGTCGATACGATCCGGCGCCAACCAGGACAGGGCCGAGAGCCACATCCGGAACGCCACCGCCATGCGCCACGATCGCGCCCGCGCGGCCGCCTCGCCGAGCCGGAGCTGACTTCGTTCCAAGAGAAAGATTCCGTCCAAGAACGAACGAAGCGGCAAGTCGAACGTGTGCTTCGCCGCGTGGGCTGCCAGGGTGAGAAATAGGTCGTTGTCATCCGGAACGGAAAGCCCCGACGGTAGTCGGCGCGCGCGCGCGAAGATTCCCTCGGCACCCGCGTAGTCGAACGCGAACAAGCTCTCCTCGCAGACAAAACGATGGATCTCGATGGTGGCTCCTCGGCCGGTGGTGAAGGAGCGTACGTAGTCGTGTCCGACCGTGTAAGCCCGGCCCGGAAGGTCCTCGGCCCTCCAACCGGCACGAATCACCTTGTCGCAGATCTCCGCCCACCGCGAAGCTGGAACCAGCACGTCGACGTCGCCCATCGACCGCTCGCCTTCTCCGAAGGTCGACTGGATCAAGGCCATGCCCTTCAAGAGAACGATCGGGATCGCGCGGTCGCCCACGATTTCGAGCAGACTTGCGACCTCGCGCCCTCGCGCGAAGTTAGCGGCTCGGCACCGGTGATACTCGGCCACCAGCGCTGCCCGCCTGTCTGGGCGCACGGCTATCCGCCCCTCGGCGACGCGCGCCCCGAGAAGCGCTCCCAAGCTCTCAGCCAGCGCCAGGTCCACAGCTGCGTCGTCGAGGAAGGCTGCCGGCGACGGGTCAGGTCGGAGAAAGACCTGAACCAGCGACCGAAGGCCCTCGGACCGCGCACCGCTCACTGGCCATGGGGTCATTGTGGTCGACGCTATCGTCATGAACAATTCACTTGCGGCCCCCCTGCAGAACCTTCATGACCACCCGGTTCTATAACACCTCCACCGAGGAGGTCCGCGAGACGACCGAGCACACCCTCGACGCCACGGGTGGGCACGAAACAGCCTTTTCTCGGCGCGGCCTTGAGGTACTCTCTCTGCGGCAGACGGTCGGGTCGTCCTGCCGCTCTGGAGGCCGAATTTGACCAACGATTCTCGCGTTCAAACGCTACATCCCTCGCCGAAGGTGGAGTCGATGCCGCTGGCTGACGGCGCGCTCATGATCGTTGACCTGGACTCAGGAGGGTGCTGGCAGCTGAACCGGGTCGGACGCGAGGCGTGGAATCTTTTTCAGGGTGGAGCATCCCTGGCCGCCGTTGTGGACGGGTTGGCCGCGAAGTATTCCATCGATCGTGCCACGTTAGTGAGTGACGTCGAGGCGATCGTGCGGGATCTCTGCGAACGTGGTCTCCTGATCCCAGCGACGGCTCTCCCCGGCTGATGTACTCGACATTCGAACACCTGCTGATGATGCAGGACCGACGTCGCATCGACGCCTACATGCGGGCTATTCGCGCCACGGTCAGACCCGGCGACGTCGTTCTGGACCTGGGTTCTGGCGCAGGAGTGATGGGGTTCCTGGCGCTGGAGGCCGGCGCGGCTCACGTCTTCGCCGTGGAGCCCTCGGCATCGATCGAGCTTGGACGCAAGATCGCCGCCGACAATGGCATCTCCAAGATTACCTTCTTCAAGGCCGACATCCGCAAGGCGTCGTTGCCAAGGCCTGTGGACCTGATCATCGCGGATCTCCGCGGAGCGGTACCGATCCTCGGAGACAGTCTTACCGCCATTGCGGTCGCGCGCGACCGTGACCTCGCTCGAGGAGGTCGGATCATTCCCAAATCCGACCGAATCTTCCTTTCGCCCCTGGAGGCGCCTCACCTGCACGACTCCGTCGCAGGCTGGAAGCGTCGGTGGGGCGCCACGGACTACACGCCTTTGGCAAGCCTTGCGGCGAACCAGATGCGTCGCACGGAGCTTCGGCCGCAGGACCTCCTGGCCCCCGCGACGGCGCTGACCCCTGATCTCGACTACGCGGCACCGTTCCCGAAAGAGCTTGCCCTGTCCACGCAATACGTGGCCACGCGCGCCGGGACCTGCGACGGGCTTGGTGCCTGGTTCGAAGCTACGTTGGCGGACGGGATCACGATGTCGACGGCACCCGACCAGCCCTTGTCGATTTACGGCCATGCTTACTTCCCGATTGAGGTGCCTATCGCGGTCGCGGAGGGGACCGTACTGCACGTGGATTTTCGCGTGCGTTTCGCGGGCGCCCGCCCCATCTGGAGTTGGTCAGTGTCCACTCGGCCCATCACCGCCGGCGCGGGACGGCATTCGAGCCTCAAAGCGGCGCTGCTCTCGCCGGAAGATCTTCGCCTACGCACCGAGAGTCACATCCCTACCCTCGGCGCCGAAGCCGAGATCGACCGGGCCATCCTCTCCCTCATCGATGGACGAACGAACAACGGACAGATTGCAGAAGTGCTCCGGCGCGATTTTCCTTCGGCTTTCCCGACGCTCGGAGATGCCTTGACGCGGGTGGGGACTCTGCTGGTCCGCTATGGCAAGGATGGCGCGCCGCATGACTGAATCCCCCCCGAACGACGAAGCCGACCGGTGGCTCGCCCCAGGGGTGCCCCGCTATGAGCTGACGGCGATCGATGGTTCCGGACTCTTGTTGGATCTCGACAGTGGCCAAATCGCGTCACTGAATCGAACGGCCTTCCTGATCTGGGAGCGGTATCTGGGGGGCGCGTCCAGAGAAGAGGTTGCCTCCTTCCTTGTGGCCGAGTACGCCATGCCGGCGGCGACGGCCCGCCGCGACGTGACCCTGGCCCTGACGATCCCGAAGGAGCATTCGAAGTTCCCGGACCAGGGCCTGCGCTATCAGGTCGACTCACACGGGCGCTGCATCGCGGTGACCAGCGATGGCCCGGTGCTCGAGCTCGGACGCGCCGGCGATCACGTGATCAGCCTCCGATCGTTCAGTCCACCGATCCTGGAGTCGTATCTATGCGCGGCCGTCCCCAAGTTGCTGACGCTGGGAGGAGAAACGGTGCTTCATGCTTCGGCGGTTCGCGTGGGCGCGGAGACGATTGCTTTTCTCGGGGCAAGCGGAGCCGGCAAGACGACCACTGCCGCTGCCTTCGGCGCCCTTGGGCATCAGGTTCTTGCGGAAGATATGTTGCTTCTTAGAGCCCAGCCAGACGGCGTGTTCGTCCCGCTTCAGATCGAAGGCGCTACCAAAACATGGGCAGCCCAGGCGGCGCTGCTCTTGGCGGAATCCGGGGGCGCGCGGGTGGCGTTCGTGCCGCCGTCCTCCGAACCTCACGCTCCGATCGCGCCGCTCACCAAGGTCAACTTTCTCGATCGTCGTCGACGCCAGGGTTCGACGGTGGTACGACGATCGCTGTCGCGGGCCGAGACGGTGGGCCTGCTCTTCGCCAATACGTTTGCCAGTTCCATCGAGCCAGCCGCGCGACGATCACTACTGGCTAAGGTGGTCGCCGTGGCGACCGCTGTCTCGGGCTACGAGCTGACCGTGCCGGAAGGACTTCAGAACCTCGGCCGAGCCGCTGCGATTGGCCACGGCTTCATCGACTGAAGGACGAGAGGTTCACACCGACAGTTGCGTATCATAACGCTCTGGCGTCGGACCCGCCGCCTCCAGCCACGCGTGACCGGAGCGCCGGACCAAGCCCGAATTCAGGCCCAGCATCACGCGCTCCGCGGCCGCGGCCCGATCGAGTGCCACCTCCAGCAAGACGCGACGGAAGCAGTTCGGGCCGCTCGGCATAAGACGATCAAGCATTCGGATCACACGCTGCAGGTCGGTCCGGGCCTCCGGTGTTCTGAGCGGGCTGTGACGTCCGCGTTCCCGGGAGCGGTCAATCGCACGCCCAGTCCCCAGTCTGCAACGCATCAGCTCGACCTTCGGCAAGACCGCCGTCACGCGAAAGGTCTCCAGCAGCAATCGACCAGCGCGCTTCATTCCGCTCATGCGTGGCGTTTCGGGAGTTCGGAGCGGGCAGGCTCCGGACTATCCTGTCTTGAAGCCACCCTTGCTGCCGTCGGGCCGTGAGCCGAGCGCTCCTGCCAGGATTTCGTGCAGGTTGCCAACAGCCACGAGCCGCGGGGGCTCGTAGGCACCGGATGAAACCGACGGGTCGTCGGACGGGGTAATGCCGCGGTCGGGCGCGCTTTCCTGGGTCGACATGCAATCCTCCTGGGAGCGTGCAACTTAGATCGCGCGCAACCATATCTCAAGGGCGGCGATGTTCCTGAGTAAAGTCACGGTCGTCCAGGCTACCGAACCGGTGCCCGCACGCGTGACGTCATCGAGCAGGCGCCGGGCCGCGGACTGCAGAACGTAGTCCCCGGCCCACCAGTCAGGCGCCAGGATCGCCGCCCGGATCGCGGGCAGCGCCTTCCGGAAATTGTGCATGTGGGCGTTGTCGAAGGTTGCCCCCGTTCGCCGATCGAGCACCGACCGAGGAACAACGCCCCGCATGGCTGCCTTGTGCATCCCCCGAGGATCTTCCGTCTCACCCACGACGGATTCGGGAAGCGACAGCACGAAGGTGACGAGATCGACATCAAGGAAGGGAAATCGCACTTCGACGCCGTACCGTGCCGCGACCTGGTCGTGGTAATCGAGGTTCCAGGTCGCTCGCGCATCGCTCACCTGCGACCAAACCGCCTTCTGCCTGCGCGAGGCCCAATGCGCCTTCGACTGAAGGGAGTCGGGGTGAGGGCCAGGCCAGAGTGCCCGCAGGGCGGGACCGATCCAGTCCGGAACCGGCCGACGCTCCCATTTCTCCTTGTCGAGATAGCAATCGAAGGCGTCCCGCAGGCGGGACGGGACCATGAGGCGGTGCCTCATCAGCAATCCCACTCCTCTCTGAATCCGGGCGCGAGGGGGTTCGCCGGGGACTCGCGTCCCGAAGAGATGGACCGCCAGGCCACGCCACCGGCGCTGTCCGATCAAGGTCTCGACGAAATTGGTTTCCTCGCTGACATGGTTGCCCCCCTCGCCCGTCAGGAGAACCCGCGCCCCGAGCGCCCGCGCGGTCTCCAGATCCCCCGGAGGTCCGTTGCCGATTCCCAGCGGTCGACCGTAGGGGGTCGCGGGATCGACGACGAGCAGCTCGTCCGAAGATCGGCTTTCCGACACCCCGTTCCAGGTCTGGAGCGATACCCCTGTATGGGCGCGCACCGTTTCGATGTAGGACGACTCGTCGCAATCGAGACCCGGAAACGTCGCCCCAAGGGCGGTGAGAGAGGGCGTCAAGCTGGGATGCCTGCGCAACTCGTCGACCGCCACGGCAACGATTGACGACGAATCGAGCCCGCCGCTCAGGTGCATGGTCGTGGGGCTCGGGCTCGCCATTCGCGCGCGAACGGATTGCCGAAATAGCCGACCAAATTCCGACGCAAACTCGACGACCGGCGCTGGCGGAAGCTCCTTTGTCGGCGGATACCAGTAACGAAGCTGCGTTTGCCTGTCCGATGTCGCCACGAGCACGTGCCCAGGCTCTACCCGCGCGATGGCCCGGAAGAACGTGGGCCGATGATGAGCGTATTCTCCGGTCAGGTGATCGAGAACGGCCAGTGAGTCCACCTCCTTGGGGGTGTCCGGATCCTGAAGAAGCTGGGTCGGCTCGGTAGCCAGGGCGAACACTGGACCCGTGGAGCGATAGTGCAGTCCTCGGATCCCGAACGGGGATCGTGCCGCGAGAATACGGCGTCGGGCACGGTCGAAAAGCGCGAACGCGAAGTCCCCGCGCAACCGCACGACCGCATCGAGGTCCCAGCGTTCGTAAGCGCGCGCGATCAGCTCGGCGTCCGAAACCGGCCCGCCTTCCAGCCCCAGTTCACGATGGAGGTCATCGAGATTGTCGAGCCGCGCGTCGCAGACGGCGGCGATCCGGCTGCTCCGATCGACAAAGATTGGCTGGCGGCAAGCCCGCTGGCGGGCGGTCGTGGCGCGCAGGCCAAATCCCAGCACGGCACCGTCCAGTTCATCGCGCCAGACGCCATCCACGTTGCGATGAGCGACGGCACCCAGCATTCGGTCGACGACGGTCCAACGCCGATCGTCGGCGCGTCGATCGTGTCCCGCCCAGTCAACCAGTGCGACTAGGCAGGACACAAGGATTTCGGAACGATCATTCGGTCTTGGTCACCAAAGGACGAGAACACGTCCCGCGATTGAAGCGCCCGCGACATCCAGCTCTCCCACCGCAATATCGCCGTAACCGTCGCCATTCAGGTCCCTGATGGGCCCGCTGAAGCCGGAGCTCCCGAACCAGCCTGCGGGAAGGGGTACCCTCACGTTGGCGGTGGTCGCTACGTTGATGGGCGGCGCGGCTGCTGCCAGCCCCGCCCCATCCAGGATGTAAACGGCACCGACCGAACCGTTCTCCTGGTACGGAACAATGACGGCATCGGGTGTAACCAGATCCGTGCCGACAAACGAGAACGAGGTACTGCCGCCCGAGAAACCGCCACCAAAGGCCGCAAATCCAAAGGAATCGTCATTCATCGTCGCTAGTGAATCCACCACCAGCTTCGAAGTCACACCCAAGGGGCCAGTCGGGCCCCCTCCGATGCGCAGATCCACGGTACCGTGCCCCATTCCGGAGTCCAGGAACGGCGCCGATGCGAGGATCCCCGCCCCGCCGCCGCCCAGAACGTTCACGGTGTAGCCGAGCTGGCCGTTGGCCACCGTCGCCGCATACGACAGGTCACCCGCGGCCGCGCTGACGGTGATGAAACCGTTCGTGCCCGGCGCGCGGGGCTTGATTGAATAGATGATACCCGCGCTGCTGCCCGCGCTGGCGGCTCCCACGATCAAGAACGACCCGGTGCTGGCGATGCTGGTCCCGAACCCGTCGTTCGCCGAGACCCCATCGATGATGATCCGACGGCTCGCATTGGCCGCACCGTCGTTGAGCGCGAACGAGGAAAACGTCGGGCTGCCAAGAACGATGACAACGCGACCGCGCGTTCCACCGTACGTATGCGTTCCCATGGCGAAGTCGGCGTTGCCGTCGCCGTTGAAATCGCCGATGCGGGTGATCGGGTAACCGAGGTACGTTCCCAGGTACCCTCCGTCAGGAGTGATGACGTAGTCGGCTTGCGCCTCTGTCAACGTTGCACCCTGCACCAAGCGGCTACCCTTGTAGATGTAGATGTTGCCGTTACCTTCACCGCCGGAGGTGACCGCGACGTCCTCGGATCCGTCCTTGTCGATGTCGCCAATGGCGGCGATCGAACCGCCGAAGTAGAGGGTCGAGCCCGAGAAGGTCACGGCCGGCGTGTTGCTGACCGTGGCGCCTCCCGCGAACAGGTAGGCCTTGGTCCCGTTGTACTCGCCCACCAGGATGTCGGAAAATCCCGGGGTCCCGATGAGGTCCGCGGAGGCGTCGATCCAGTAACCGAACCCGTCTCCGGCCGCGACGCTGGCGGGCTGCAAGAGGGTCTGGTTGAAGCGCGCCGCGATGCCGGACACTGAACCGACCGCACCGATGTTTCCGAGCGTGTCCTTCGGGGCGACGGTGAAGCAGTACGCGTTCTCGATGTAGAGTCCCGTCACAGAGATGGTCTCGGCCATGCCCGCGGCCTTGGGAGTGCCGGCGAACGGAACCGCCTTGACCTCGGTGCCGCAAGGATTCGCGGGCGACGTGGAGGGCTTCTTCACGTGAATGTCATAGCCGCCTGCATTTTCAGCGGGCGCGTTCCACGACAACGTGAAGGACGGCGCGCGCCGATCCTGGACGACCGCCGCCACCGAGGTGGGAGCCGCCGCCGGCGGAATCGTATCGACCAACAGGGTGATTGTCGTCATTCCAATCCCGCGGCCAGCGATGGTGTCGGTCTTCGCAACGATCGACACGGCCGGTCCTTCCGGAACAGTCACGCCGGTGAACGTGGCGTCGCCCGTCGAATTCAACGCGGCCGCCGTGAACGCGCCGCCGCTGATCGAAAGATTCAAATTCCCGACGGTGATCGGGACTCCGCCGGCCGCGGCGTGAACCGTGATGTTTCCCTGCCAGCCCGCGCTCGTGCCGGAGCCATCGGCCAAACAACCGTTGGTGGTGTTGCCCACCGCGCAGAGCTTGTTCATCGCCGTGGGCGCCGTGAACGTGACAATCGGGGGTGCCAGCATTCCGCCAGCTCCGCCGCCGCCGGCGCCGCCGACCGAGCCGCCCAGGCCGCCGACACCAACGCCACCGCCGCCGCCATTCGAACCCCCGACGCTGCCACCCGCGCCGGATGATCCGCCGACGCTGCCGCCCGTGCCGGTAGATCCGCCTACGCTGCCGCCCGCTTCTCCGCCTGCGCCGGCAACACCGCCGCCTGTCCCCGTGCTGCCGCCGCCCGCACCAGCCGAAGCACCCGCCCCAGCCGAGCCGCCGACCCCGGCAGCGCCGCCGCCACCGCCGCCCTTACCACCGGCGCCTCCTTTGCCGGCTGTGCCACCGCCCGAGCCGCCACCCTTGCCTCCAGCTGAGCCGCCCATTCCGCCATCAGGCCCTACCGCCGAGGCCGGCGTGTTGTCTCCACACGCGGCCAGCGCGCAGCTGGCAAGAGAAACCAGAACCAGGGAAAAATTGGCGACATTCTTATTGGCTAACCTACGCATCGGCTACGACCTCCAAAGGGGGATCTGCGGAACGACTCCATACGCACGTCGGCGTGATGGTACTCGTTTCCGGTTCTGGTCGCCAGTGTACCTGCGTGGCGCGCCGATAGCACCACCTGCCCCGGTCACAGGGGGGCCGCTGCGCACGCGCCGAGGAGTCGTCGCAACTCACCGCGCGCCATCCTCACGCGGATCTTGGGAGTGCGCTATTCTATCCCGATGAGCACCGCTCTCCCCCGGGAGCGTACGACGTCGTTCGCCACGCTGATCTCCGCGTTGGAGACCAACGTCGCGCGCGTGATCCGGGGCAAACCGCAGGCGATCCGGCACACCACCATCGCGTTGATCGCACGCGGGCACTTGCTGATAGAGGACGTTCCCGGAGTCGGCAAGACCACCCTGGCGCGCGCGGTCGCCACCTCGATCGGGGGTACGTTCCACCGCATCCAGTTCACGAGCGACCTGCTCCCCTCGGACATCGTGGGCGTATCGGTGCTGGATCAGGCCGCGGGTCAATTCGCGTTTCACCCGGGCGCGATCTTCGCGAACCTGGTCCTGGCCGACGAGATCAACCGCACCACCCCGCGCACCCAGAGCGCGCTCCTGGAAGCCATGAGCGACGGGCAGGTCTCGGTGGACGGGCAGACCTATCCGCTGGACTCGCCGTTCATGGTCATTGCCACGCAGAACCCGGCCGAGCATTACGGCACGTATCCGCTCCCCGAGTCGCAGATGGATCGCTTCCTGCTGCGCATCCGGATCGATTACCCATCGGCGGAGGATGAGCGGTTGATCCTGATGGAGACGCCCGGACGGTCCGGCGACGCTCTGGCGCAACTGGAACCGGTCTTGCGCATCTCGGACGTGCGCGCGCTGCAGGAGGCCGCCGAGCGGGTGCACCTCGAGGTGGATCTGGCGGACTACATCGTCGCGGTGGCGCGTGAAACTCGGCGCTCGCCTCATCTTGCGCTGGGGGTGTCGCCGCGCGGGCAGCTGGCCTGGCGCAACGCTGCGCGCGCGGTCGCGCTGATCGAGGGTCGCGACTTCGTCTTGCCAGACGATCTGAAGTCGATCGCGGTGCCGACCCTGGCCCACCGGGTGGTGGTGGCGGCTCACGCCGACTCGCAGGGTCGGTCCAGTCCGGATGCCGAACGCATCCTGCTGGATCTGATCGAGCGCGTCCCGGCGCCGGCTTGAAGGCGGCGCCCCGGTGGCTGCCCCGTCGACGCCTGTCCCCGCCCCCGCCGCGCCGTCGCGCTGGCGGAAGGCCTGGCGGTGGATGGCGCCCCGCCGCCGTTTCCCCCCCACGCGCGAGGGCTGGTACTTCCTGTGCGCTACCTTGCTGGTCGGGCTGGCGGCGATCAATGCTGGCCTGAACCTGCTATTTCTGGTCTGGGGAATGATGCTGTTCCTGATCCTGGCCAGCGGCGTGCTGTCCGAGCTGTGCCTGCGGGGCCTCGATGTCCGGCGCGCGGCACCCCAGGCCGTGTTCGCCGACGCTCCCTATCTGATGGGCATCTCGCTCACCAACCAGAAGCGGCGCCTGCCGTCATTCTCGGTCGAGGTCGAGGACTTACTGGCCGGTCGACCCATCGAAAAGCGCTGCTACTTCCTGAAGCTGCCCGCCGGCCGCACGCAGGAGACGGCCTATCGACACGTGGCGGCCTGCCGGGGACGTCTTCAGCTGTCGGGATTTCGCGTGTCGACGCGGTTCCCGTTCGGGTTGATCCACAAGTCGAAGGACGTGGAACTGCCGGCAGATCTGCTGGTGTACCCGGCGTTGTTCCCGGTCCCGCCCGAGTTGCTGCGCGGATTCGCATCGCACCACGGACGAGGGCAGCACAAGTGGCGCAGTCGTCGCGGTGAGTTCTTTGGCCTGCGTGAATTTCGCAAGGGGGACGATCCCCGCGATATCCATTGGCGCACGTCGGCTCGGCGGGGCGCCTCGTTCGTGCGCGAGACAGAAGACGACGAGGGTCAAGAGGTGCGGGTGGTCCTCGACAATCTGCCGGTGACCGGCAGCGACGCACCGGCGGCGCCCGATGCGGCCTTCGAGGAGGCCGTCTCGTTGGCGGCCTCGGTCACCTGCGAGCTGCTGCATCGCGGATATCGCGTGGGCCTGGCGGCGCGTGGCGAGGAGCTCACACCCGAGGGCGGACCCGCGCAGGCCACCCGGATCTTGCGCTTTCTCGCGCTGATCGAAAGGGCCGCCCCGGGCGCGCCCGCGCCGCGCATCGGCAACACGGGCGCCGCGATCCGCATCGTCCCCGGACGCGCCCCCGAGGTGGGGTTGGCCAGCGCCGCTCGCGCGCCCCGGAGGATCGCGTGAGATTTCAGGTCACGCACAAGCTGACGACCTACTTGCTGGTGCTGGTCGCGATGGCGACGCTGCTGACCGCCAATCTGCTGTCTCCGTTGTCGGTCGCCATCGCGCTGGCAGCCGGGGCCTTGTCGTGGTTCAGCGATCCCGGCCGGCGTCTTTACGGTTGGCTGGAACGCGCGACCGTGCCGCTGCGGTTCGCAGCCATGGCCTTCTTCGCGTGGTCGGCCTATCGCGTCTGGGCGCATCTGCCCGAGCCCGACCTGACGCCTGTGTTGGATCTGGTCTTGTTCCTGACGGTCTACAAACTGTTCCAGCGCTCCGCCAATCGCGACTACCTGCAGATCTACGTGCTGGCGTTCCTGATGGTGCTGGCGGGCGCCGCCTTCGCGCAGAGCTTCCTGTTCGCGCTGGTGTTCGCGGCTTACGTGGTCATCACGACCTGGACCTTGATCTTGTTGCACCTGCGCCGTGAGATGGAAGAGAACTACCTGGTCAAACATTCGGGTCATGCGCCCAGCCACAAGGTCGGCGTGGCGCGCATCCTGAATTCGCGACGGGTGGTGGGCGCGTCGTTCCTGACCGCCACCGGCGCCGTCGCGCTGGCCATCTGCGCGGGCTCGGCGGTGACCTTCGCGCTGGTCCCCAGGGTGGGAGCGGGATTCGCGCTGGGCGGGGCGCGCGCGCGGCGGAACCTGGTGGGCTTCTCCGACGAGGTCACCCTGGGCACCTCCGGTTTTCTCTCGGCCGAGGACGAGACGGTTGCCCTGCGTGCGGTGCTGCCGCGGCTGGCGCGCCTCGGCTCCGATCGAGAGCGTGAGGCCGACCTGGATCATCTTTACTGGCGCGGCACCGTCTACGAGACCTATCAGAAAGGCCGCTGGCTGCGCGCCCACGATGAAGCGCTGCGGACCCAGCTGCAAGAGACGGCCGGCCCGTTCTTCGTTCGCGAGCCGCACACCCGCCCCAAGGATGTCCCGCAAACCGGGCTGGCCGGGCTGGATCGACAGGAGATCGACATCGTGGGCGTGGCCGCGCCGGTGGCCTTTGCGCTGGATCAACCGATAGCGTTCGAGCTGGGTCCCCCCAAGTTCGGAACCCTGGCCGAGCTGCGCCTGGTTCCGCGCTGGTCGGGCGAGGTCGCCTTTCAGAACACGATGGCGGATGGTCGCTTGCAGACGGATCCGACCGGCGACCTTCGGATGTTCTCGGGCGCCCACTACGTCGCGTATTCGCGCGATCCGTTCACCTCCACGCGCGCGATGGCCGGGCGGCGGCTGGACGAGATTCCGCCGGCGCTGATGCAGCCCTACCTGGCGCTACCGGAAACGCTGGCGCCCCGGGTCGCCGCGCTGGCCCGCGTGGTGACCGCGGGAAATCAGACCGCGTCCAGCAAGGTCGTCGCGGTGATGACCTGGCTGGACAAGACCCACGAATACAGCGTCGATCTAGGCGCCCATTCGGGTACGTCCGATCCCATCGAGAGCTTCCTGTTCGATCAGAAGAGTGGCCACTGCGAATATTTCGCGTCGGCCGCTGCGCTGTTGCTGCGCGCGTCCGGGGTTCCTACTCGCTATGTCAACGGGTTCCTGGGCGGCGAATGGAACGCCGTCGGTCAGTATGTGACCGTGCGCCAGAACCGCGCGCACGCCTGGGTCGAAGCCTACCTGGGCGAACTGGGCTGGATGCGCGTGGACGCAACGCCGCCGGTCCGCCCGGCGCGACGTATGAACGGCCTGCACCAGCTTTTGGATTCGATCGAGTTCTTCTGGGGGCGCTGGGTGGTGGGCTACGACCTGGGGCGACAACTGGATCTGGCGCGCAACCTGGAACGCGGAATGGGCAACCCCGCCCATGCCAATGCCAGCCCTTCGGAGACCTTCACCTGGCGCAGCCTCAGCTTGCCCCTGGTGGCGCTGCTGTTGGCCGCGCTGGGGTGGCTGATTTTGCGGCGACGCAAGCGCGCCGGCCCGCGCATGGCCTACGCACCATCGCCCTCGCCACACGCGGTGGGCCGGCTTTACCGACGTTGTCTGGAACGCCTGGCGCAGCAAGGCCATCCCCGCAAGGCGGCGGAGACGCCGCGCGAGTACGCCCGTCGCATGGACGCCGCGGGGCTGGATGGGACGGCTGCCTTTCACGAATTGACCGAGCTGTACCTGCAAGCCCGCTTCGGCCGCCGGCAGGTCGACGACGCGCTGGTGACCGCGCTGGCGCGGCGGCTGCACCGCGTGGGCGCGTCCAAACCGCGGGTGGACGCGCGCGCCGCCTGAGCTGCGCTGCGCGCGTCGTCTGCCAAATTGGCGCTCGCACGCGTCGCTGGTCGCCACGCCGACACCGGCAGGCCTTTGGAGAGCGGCGTTCACCTTCAATTTGGCCTTCGGCGGAAAGGCACTAGGATTGCAGTCCGCCCCCCGCGGAGATCCCCAACAGCAATGACATTCACCCGAACGAATCGGAAGCCTGCACAGCGCACGGACACCAGCGAGGCACGGCGGCTGGGTGTGTCGACGTTGGCGGCGGTCACGGTGGCAGCCGCCGTCGCGCTGGCATCGCCCCAGGCGTACGGCCAGACCGGTGGCACCACGGGGACGACCTCGGGCACCTTGACCAAGGACGATGTGTTCATCGGCATCCAGCGGGTCAAGGGCGAGAACTTGAACGAGGTGAACCGCGCCAAGTTCCTGAACAACGCCAGCTGCCGATGCAAGCGGCCCGCGTGGATCAAGGCGGTGATAAACGCCAGCTCATTGGCGAAGTCGGCGCAGGTTCCAGCGGGCGACTCGGTCTTGATGTACCTGGGCACGTCGTGTGACAACTCGACGGTGAACAGGGACCAGGTCTGCAGGAAGCTGGCCTCCACCGTCATGTCGGACTTTCGCGCAAACGGAATGTTGGTGCCCACCAGCGTCGATGTGCTCTCGAAGCAATACAGCGTCAACGTTCCGACCACCGGAAGCGGGGGTTCCAGCGGCACGGGGGGCGCGGGTGGAGCTGGCGGCGCTGGCGGTAGCACGTCGACCACCACGGACGATACAGACCCCAGCGGCTGCGACGCCGTCGGAGACATGTTTTCGCAAACGGTGTGGCTCTTCATCGAGTCGTCGGCGGGCGCCCGCGACGCCCTGAGCATGGGGACCGGCATCGTCATCGACGCTGCGCCGCCGCCGACACCGACCAACTTCAAGGTGGCCCCTGCCAACGAGGCGCTGATCGCCAGCTGGACGGCCGTCGACAAGACCACGACCAGCGACCTGGCCGGCTACCAGGTTTTCTGCGCCCGTCGCGGCAACGAACAGGTCTTTCTGAACGGCACCTTCACGACCTATGTCGATACCTGCGGAGGCGATCCCGCGGACGACCCGCAGCTGCCCATCACGGACTCGGCGACCTTCATCGCCGACCGCAACACGAACTTCATCTGCTCGGATCTGCTGTCCGTGGCCGACACGTCCTTCCGGATCAAGATCCTCGAGAACGCCATCACTTACGCCGTCGGCGTGGCCGCCGTCGATAGCCACGGCAACGCCAGCAAGATGATCGAGATGCCGGGCACGCCCATCCAGACGACCGATTTCTATAACAAGTACCGAAGCGGGGATCCCCAGGGCGCAGCTGTCGGAGGAGCCTGTGCCGTCGGTGGACCCGCTAGCGGTGCAGACGCCGCAACGCTGGCAGGTCTGACGCTGCTCGGCCTGACCCTCGCGGGTCGACGCCGCCGCGCCGCACAGGCACGGCGCCCGTCTCAGGCATCAAAGGATCAGTCGTGAAACGCGCGCATCCTCGCTCGTCGTTGGCCCTGCTCGCGGCCGTCCTGGGCGGCGTCTGCGGGCTGCCCAGCCTCGCGCACGCGCAGATCATCACCAGCGAGCACGCCCGCCACGGGAGCCCGCAGCACTTCGCGCTGGAGTTCCGGTTCAGCCCCTACCGGCCCGATGTCGATTCCGAATTCACCCGCCCCGACCGCCACCCGTACAAAGATTTCTTTGGCACCGGCCGGCACTTGCTGTCCCAGCTGGAGTTCGACTACCAGATCATCCGGCACGTGGGCTCCCTGGGCGTGGGCGCCAGCGTGGGCTACTTCAAGGCCACGGGCAACAACTTGATCACGGGCACTGACATGGTCTCGGCGGATTCGTCCAGCCTGCGCCTGATCCCGTTTGCGGCGTCGCTGGTCTATCGCTTCGATCTTCCGTACGAACGCCTGAACATTCCGCTGGTCCCCTACGGCAAGCTGGGCCTCGACTACGTGCTGTGGACCATCAACAACGGCAACGGCGAGGTCCCGTCTTCCCAGGGCGGACGCGGTCAGGGCGGCACGTTGGGCTGGCACGCCGCCGTGGGCCTGTCGCTGGCGCTGGACTGGTTCGATCAACACGCGGCCAACCAGTTCGACGAAGAGCTGGGCGTGAACCACACCCACCTCTTCTTCGAGTACGGCCACATGGCCATCAACGGACTGGGTCAAGCGAACCGCCTGCACGTCGGCGATGACACCTGGACCGCCGGTATGCTCTTCGAATTCTGAGGCATCGAAGTGGCCGAAGAGCAACCGGCCCGCAAGCTGCGCCTGGTGATCGAGTACGACGGTACGGACTTCGCCGGCTGGCAACGACAGATCGGCCAGCGCACCGTGCAGGGAACGCTGGAGGACGGCGTTCACACCATCGTCGGCGAACGCGTCGAGGTGCGCGGCGCGGGCCGCACCGACGCCGGCGTCCATGCCGCCGGACAGGTCGCCAGCCTGGCCCTGACTTCGCGTATTCCTGCCATCGGTCTGATGCGCGGCTTGAATTCGTTGCTGCCCCCCGACGTCGCGGTGATCGACGCGGCCGACGCCGACCCCTCCTTCGACGCGCGCTTCTCGGCGCGCGGCAAGATCTACCGCTACCGGATCTGGAACCACTTCGTGCGCTCCCCCCTGCACGCCCGCACCAGCTGGCACTGTCGCCGGCCGCTGGACCTGCAGGCGATGCGGGCCGCGGCGGCGGTGCTGCTGGGTGAACACGACTTCCGCGGCTTTCGCGCGTCCGACTGCGATCGGCGCAACACCGTGCGCGTCATCCGCCGCTTCGACATCAGCAAGCAGGGCGCGATGGTCCAGATCGACGTGGAGGCCACCGCGTTTCTGAAGAACATGGTGCGCATCCTGGCCGGAACCCTGGCGGACGTGGGCCGGGGCAAGCGGGATCAGGCGGCGGTCTTGCGAGCGCTGGAGATGGGCGATCGCGCCGCCGGTGGCGTCACGGCTCCGGCCCGCGGCCTGACGATGGTCCAGGTCATTTACTGACGCGACTCCGCCGCTCGCGGGGTAGATTGCCGGCCCCTTGTCGTCCCCTGAAGTCACCCGAGCCGAGGCTCAAGCACCGTCGCCGCTGGCGGCAGGACGGGCGGCTTTGCGTAGGTTCTGGCGCCCGTTCCTGCTGATCCAGGCCGCCGCGGTGTTGCTGGTGATCGCCTATCGGATAAGCCCCACCGTGCGCACCGCCTGCGATCTGGCCGCGGCCGCCAAAGCGCGCGGAGGGCTGCCTTTCGCGGCAGGCATCGGAGCGCTGGCAGGAGGGTGGCTTCCGGAGCTTGCGAAGGGGCTGGCCGACCCGCAGGCGCGCCAGAGCCACCGCCGCCTGCCGGCACTCGCGTTCATCACGGTCTTCTTCGCGGTGAATGGCGTGGTTGTCGATCTTCTGTACCGGTTCGAGTCCCGCCTCTTCGGATGGCAGAACAGCCCCGGCACCGTCGCGGCGAAGGTTGCCTTCGATCAGTTCGTATTCTCACCGACGTGGCTGTTCGTGATCGTGGCTCTCTTCACCTGGCGACAGCAGGACTATTCGCTGGCGCGCACCCTGCCTTTGCTGCGCGATCGCTTCTACCGGCGGCGGGTCTTGCCCTTGCTGGTGCCGAACTGGTGCTTCTGGCTCCCGATGGTGTCGATCATCTATGCGCTTCCGGCCGGCTTGCAGTTCCTGCTGTTCCTGCTGGTGCTGGCCGCGTGGAGCTTGATCATGGTGTTCATCGCCGAGACCAAGGCCGCCGCCTGATTTTTCCCACGATTTCAATCGTTTACAAAAAGATCCCCTGCCCCGTCGATCGCTTCCGCGCCGGATCGTCGGGTTGGTGAAGCCCGACAACTGACAATCCAAGGAGCCCACCATGCGATTCATGATCATGCACAAGAACGACGCGCACACCGAGGCGGGCACCCCGCCGCCGATGGCGCTGGTCCAGGAGATGGGCGCATTCATCGGCGAGCACGCCCAGTCCGGCCGGTTTCTCGACGGCGCCGGCCTGGCCGGCAGCAGCACGCGCAGCCGCCTCACGTTCCGCGACGGACGGTGCACGACCAAGCACGGACCCTACCGGGGCGAGCGCGAGCTGCCTGCCGCAACTTTGCTACTCAAAGTTCGCGACCGCGCCGAGGCTCTCGGTTGGGCCGAGCGCTACGGCAAGATCCTGGGCGACGGCGAGCTCGAGCTGGGCAAGGTCAACGAGCCATGGGACATCGGCCTGATGCCCGTACCGGAGAACCCCCCGTTGCAGATGCTCCTGATCGACAAGGCCGATCAGGCCACCGAGAGCGGCGGCCGCAGCCCGCAACAGAAGGCCGCTCTCGCGCGCCTGAAGACCGAGATGACCAAGGCCGGGGTGCTGGTACGTTCGCTGGCGTTGCAGCCAAGCGCCAAGGCCAAGCGCCTGGTGTTCACCAATAACCAACTCCGCGTGATCGACGGTCCGTTCTCGGAGTCCAAGGAGCTTATCGGTGGCTTCGCGGTCCTCGAGATGTCGGGGATGGACGAGGCGATCGAGATGTGCGGGCGCTACGCGAAGATCCTGGGCGGCACGCTGGAGATCGACGTACGCCTGGTCGACCTGGACGGCGACGCGGTTTGAAGTCTCACCGCGCCCATACCCGCGCCAGATCCAGGTCCAGTGCATCGAAGGGCTCGGCTCGTACCTGTACGGATCCGGCGACGCTGGTGACCAGCTTCCAGTTCGGGCCCTCCAGGCGGTAGACCTCCAAGGTCTCCGGCTGGGGATCCAGCAGCCACATGTACTCGACGCTGGCGCGAGCGTAGTGATGCATCTTGCGGGTAGGGTCGAGGGCCATCGTCGCGGGGGATAGCACTTCGCACAGCCAGTCGGGCGCGATCTCGATGAAGGCGGCGTCGGGGAGGACCGGCATGCTGTCCTGGCGCCAGCCGGCGAGGTCTGGCACCAGGATTTGGCCGGCGATGTGCAGTTCCGGCTCGGACAGGATGACCCAACCACCGGGCGATCCACCGCCGCGTCGATCGAAGGCGGCGAACAGTCCGCTCTGAACGCTGGACGAAGCGGCGACGTGTCGAACAGTCGGCCGCGGACTCGTGATCAATTCCCCATCCAGGATCTCTGCGACCAGGCCTTCAGGGACCCGGAGTAGATCTTCGTACGTCGCGGGACGCTTGGGCAGCAACCCAGACATGACGTTCACTATATCACCCGCTCGTGCGTGCCTCATGGCGCTGGGCTCCGACAACCTCATCGGTTGGATGGCGGGCAAGTTGCCCAACGGCTCGCCGAAGCCTCGGCCTTCGCCATTCCGACGCCACGACGCCGATAGGGGCAACGCAACGGGCCAGCGATGGGCCCCGGGATGGCGGGATCGCCGCAAAGTTGGGGCAGATTCGGGTGCCGAGTGCGGGCGGCTTGGCTATCATGCCCGCGATGTCGAAATCTCGGATGTTTCACGCGGTTGCGCTCTCCTTGGTCCTGGCCCTCGGCTCCGGTGCCTGCAGTAGTGGCGCCAGCCCCAGCAGCGCCAGCGGCGGAACGAATGGCTCGGGCGGTAAACAGAGCGGCTCGGGCGGCGCGTCCTCCTCGGGCGGTTCCTCCTCCTCGGGCGGCGCGACCGGCAGCGGGGGGTCGACCAGCAGCGGCGGTTCGACCAGCAGCGGCGGGTCGACCAGCAGCGGCGGTTCGACCAGCAGCGGGGGGTCGACCGGCAGCGGCGGGTCGACGGCCAGTGGCGGCGCTTCCGCCAGCGGCGGCGCGGCCACCGGGGGCTCGAGCAGCGGCGGCACGACCGCCAGTGGCGGCGGAACTGGTTCCGGAGGCGCGTCCGGCACCGGCGGACAAGGCGGCGGCGGCTCAGCCTCGGGGGGGGCCGGCGGCGCGCCCAGCCCCGGGGGCTGCATCATCTGCGACGACTTCGAGAGCGGCACGACCCTGGACGCGGCCAAGTGGGTCATCGACACCAGCATGGGCGCAGCCGCCGGCAAGGCCGAGATCGTCACCTCGGGAGCGCACGGCTCCGGCAAGGCCGTCAAGGTCAGCGGTGGCTACATCAAGATCGACGCGAAAGCCGGGCTGTTCACCAGCGTGCCGTCGCATTTCTACATGCGCCTCAACATGAAGTTCGACATGCCCCAACCCTCCGGACACGTCACGTACCTGATGCTGGCCGACAAGACCAAGATGGGCCAGCTACGCATGGGCGCGCAGAACGGCGGGATGATCTGGAACTACGATACCAACGACACCATCCTGCCCGATTACAACGCGGCGGCCATGAGCCTGAAGCCGCCCGCCAACGAATGGCATTGCTTCGAGTTCGAGATCGACGGTACCGCGCCGTTGATGCGCGCCTGGATGGATGGCAAGGAATCGATGCAGATGCTCCTCGACGCGACCCCCACCGCCGGCATCGATGATCGCTGGATGAGTGCCATGCCGGGCTGGAAGCCGAGCATCACCAACTTCGCGTTCGGCGCCGGCTACCCGGCCGGCAGCATCACGACCTGGTACGACGACATCGCCATTTCCGGGTCGCCCATCGGCTGCCAGTTCTAGTCACGAAGGCGTTCGACGGTCACGCAGTCGCGGTGGCGGGCTGACGGCGGAATTCGACGGCGGGCGCCTTGGCAACGCCGCGAGCAACCTTGGCCGGGACCACCGCTGGCAGCACATGGACCACGGGAGCCGGGGCCAGGCCCGCGATCGCCAGCACAACCCCGCTGGTCGCCAGATCGGCCATCGAGCCTGCCGAGCCTGGCGTGACGAAGTTGATCATCGCCAGGCCCACACCGAACAGGGCCATGGCGAATCCGGCGCTTCGTGACCAGACACTGAGTGGCGCGAGCCCGATCGCTGCCAGACCGACGACGACGGCGGCGACCATCCGCGGACCCGTTTCGATTTCGACGAAGGGGGCACAAAGCAACCAGACGGCGGTCAACATTCCGAGGGCGGGTGCAAACATGACGTCTCCTCCTGCCCCAAGCTCCAGCAAGGACGGCGCCAGCCACGCCCGCCGGCCGCAGGCCGAAATCCCGCGCGATGGGCCCGGGATGACGCGCACAGTGCGAAACATTCGCCGATTCGAACCGATCAGGATGAAAGCCTTGCGCGATCTCCGCGCGTGGCAACGTGCCGCTGGCTACCCGCCCTGTGCGTCCCGCAACGACAGCAGAGAAATCAGTTCGTCGAGCAGCGGGACCTGGGCGGCGAACAGCTTGGTTCTGGCAGCGTCCGGCGTGAACCACGCGGCCCGATCGATCTCCGGGTGGTGGGCGATCTGTCCGGACTTCGGCGGCCACTCCATCGCAAAGGTGTTGGACACGAGTGCCGTCGGATCGAAGTCCTGTTCGACGGCGAAGGCGTAGACGGTCTTGCCGCCCTTTTGTTTCACCGGCGACAAGGGGATCGGCTGACCGGTGATCGGGCTGCCTGTCTCCTCCAAGAATTCCCGCTTGGCCGCGTCCAGCGCGTCCTCGGCGTCGAATTCTCCCTTGGGGATCGACCAGGAACCTTCGTCCTTGCGGGCCCAGTACGGCCCGCCCGGGTGTCCGAGCAACACCTCGAGGCCGTCACCGCCGCGGCGAAACAGCAGAATGCCAGCGCTCTTCTTGCTCGTGGACTTGGTCATGACGGGCCCGCAACGACGGCGATTCAGTTGCTTTCGGCCAAGGCCGCCGTTGGGGCCGTGGCCCGCGATGGCTGGCCGCTGCGGCGCTGGATGTCGTCGCGCACCCGCGCCAGTAGCATGTCGCGATCCCCGGCAGCCAGCCCCGCGGTCGGAATGGGCTCACCCACGTCGATCAGAACCGGACCCGGACGTACCAGAAGGTGGCCCGGCGGCATCACCTCTCCGGCGCCCGTGATCGCGATCGGCACCACCGGCACGCCCGCCGCGATGGCCAGGTGAAAGCCGCCCTTCTTGAACGGACCGAGCAGGCCATCGCGCGAACGCGTTCCCTCGGGAAAAATCGCCACCGAGCTGCCTGACCGGATGCGCTGGCTGGCCAGATCGATGCTGCGCCGGGCGGCCGCCGGGTTCTGCCGATCGATGAAAATAAAGCGCCCGGCCGCCATGGCCCAGCCAAAGATGGGAATCTGGCCCAGCTGCTTCTTGGCGATGAACCGAATGCTGACCGGCAGCGCGACGAACAGCGCCCAGATGTCCACCGTCGACAGATGGTTGGCGACGAAAACGTAGGGCTGCTCCGGATTGAGCGGCGTCTGCAGACGGACCGTCAACCGAACGCCTGCCGTCCACAGGAGAATGCGCGACCACAGCCGGGCCAGCTTCAGGACCGTATCTCCGCTGCGGTCGAACGGCACGCTGAGAATGGCCAGGGTTGCCCCCAGCAAGGACACGCCGACCAGAAACACCAGATGCAGAGCCGACCGCACCAGCGAAACGCCTGACAAAATCACTTTACCGGTGGCCTATCGTCGAGTGGTATCATCCGGACCCCGTGGACTTCCGGAAGACCTACTACATTCTTCCGAATCTTTTTACCCTTTCGAACGTTTTTTCGGGATTCGTTTCGATCTCCCTGTCGGCGTCGGGCGAAGGGGGAACCAATCTGTATCTGGCGGCGCTGGCCATCTGCTTCGGGTTCTTCTTCGACACCTTCGATGGCCGGGTCGCACGGCTGACCAAGACCCAGACCGACCTGGGACGCGACCTCGATTCGCTGTCGGATCTGATCACCTTCGGCGCGGCCCCGGCGTTGCTGGTCTACAAGTGGGGTCTATCCAGCTTCGGGCGATGGGGGATCTTCGTCGCCGGGCTGTTCGTCTGCGCGGGTGCCATGCGGCTGGCGCGGTTCAATGTGCTCTCCCGCCGCGAGGAAGCCACGGGCCAGAAGAACCCCGGCAAGTACACCCGAGGTCTCTCCATTCCCGCCGCGGCCAGCGTGGTGGTCTTCATGGTGATCGTCAGCCATGGCGTGGAGCGCTACCGAAACGTCAGCCAGGGGCTGGTCGCCGCCCTGGTGCTGGTGCTGTCTTACCTGATGGTTTCGCGCATCCGCTTCCGGTCCTTCAAGGACATCCGTCCGACCAAGAAGACCGTCGGCGTGGTCCTGCTGGTGGGGGGCGTCTGGATCGTCATGCGCATGAACCAGGTGCACGATGTGTTCATCTTCCTGGCCATGATAGCGGCCTACATCGCGCTGGGGCTGGCCGAGGAGGTCAACTTCCTGCGCCGTCGGATCGCGGAGCGCATGGCAACCAAGGCGGGTCAGGCCGCGACGCCGCTGCCCGAAGAACCGCGCGACGAGGAAGTGCTGGCCGAGCTGGGTGCGTTCGATCCGCAGGATGACGACGCCGAGGCTGCTCCCTCGCAGGATCGGGGCCCGTCCGGACCCGCGCCGAAGCGCGCTTGATCAGGCGCCGGCCGGCTCAGGTCTGTTTTCAGCTCTTGGCCGGAGCGGAGGCGCCCCCGTCATCCAGCTCGATGAGCGATCCGTAAAGGATGCCGATGGCGGGGCCGAGCAAGAGCGGCACGTCGGGAAAGGGGTGGTCGGCGGCGCCCGGGATGACCGCGATGGGAAGGGTCACGCCCGAGAGAAACTTCCGTGCGACGAAGGTCGCGGCGACGCCCACCCCGAATCCGAAGATCGCCTTCAGCAGGGGCGTGAACAAGGTGTCCTGTCGCCACAGCGGTTTCCCGCACACCAACCCGGCGACGGCCCCGATCACGCCGTACACCAGCAGCGCGAGGGTGCCTGAGGTGATGCCCGCGCGCTCCGCCAGGTACGCGATGACGGCGCCGATGACGCCCCCCTTCAGAAGTCCAAGCAGGATTCGACCCATGGGTCGGGCAGTATAGCAGGCGTCGCCCGTACGACGGCCGTGAGGAACGGCTGCCCCCTTCGCCAGGGGTTCCGCGGTCTCGACAGCGCTAGTTGCGCGCCAGCGCGGTGGGGTCGAGGGCCTTCAGCGACCCGATCCGCGGACGAATGGCGGCCAGGTACGACGTCAGGTCCGGTACCGGCGCATCGCGGTTGATCTGGACCTTGTTGGGATCCACGAACGCGCCGTGCTTGGTGACGCTGAAATGCAGATGGGGCCCGGTCGACAGCCCGGTGGTCCCGACGAAGCCGATGGGCTCCTTCTGCTTGACCTGCTTGCCGGCCTTCAGGCCACGGGCAAAGCGCGACAGGTGGTAGTAACGGGTGCTCAAGCCATTGGCGTGGGCGATCACGACGGTGTTGCCCGATCCGCGCTTCATTTCGCACTCGACGACCTTGCCCGACGCCGATGCCCACACCGGCGTCCCCACCGGCGCCGCATAGTCGACCCCGAGGTGGGCCTTCTCGACGTGCAAGATCGGATGAAACCGGTGCCGATCGAACTTCGAGCTGATGCGTACGAAGCGCAGCGGCGTCTTCAGCAGCGACTTGCTGAGCGCCTGCCCCTTCTCGTCGTAGTAGTGCCCCTCGGCGCTGGCGCGATTGGGCTTCCAGTAGAAGCCGCGAACCGTCCCCACCTTGCCGCCATACTCAGCCGCCAGCAGGTGTCCGTAGCGATAGAACTGCCCGCCCAAGTACTGCTTTTCGACCACGACCTTCCAGTGATCGCCGGGATGGGTGTCGGTATAGAAGTTGATATCCCAGGCCAGCATGTCGACCAGCAGCCCGGCCAGCGCGCTGCCTTCGCCGGCCGCTTGAATCGATTCGTAAAGCGACGAATCAACCGCGCCGGCCACTGTCACCGTCTTGATCTCGACCGGCTGATCCACGCGTACCGCCACCCACGCACCGGCCGTGCCGCGCGACACCACGAAGCGGGTGACCGCGCTGGGGTGGTACTCGAATGACTCCGGCTCGCCGGATTCGTCAGTGTGAATCACGTACGTCTGACCACCGCGAATCGACTTGGGATCGAACAGGCGCGACAGCGCCGCCACTATCTTGGACGCTTCGCCCTCGAACCCCTCACGGACGAGGATCTGTCCGAGCGTTTCGCTGTCGCCGATTTTCTTTTCCGGGTTGAGCGACCCCTCGTCGTCCTCCCCCGGGCTCCCCCCGGGCTGCCCTTTTGGGGGGCTGCTGGCCACCGCTGTGACCTTGACGGCGTCACCCTTCTGCTTCGTCAGCGCGGCCGAGGCGGGGCCGAGGATCTGCGGGGCCTTCGCCTTCCTTGCATTGGCGTTGGCGTTTGCGTTTGCGTTTGCGACCTGACCATCGGCCCCGACCGCAGGCAGGGCGGCGGCCGTGGTGGCCGTGAGCTGGTCGTTGGCCTGGCGGGTGGCGTCCTTCAGCGTGCCGGCCTTCCCGTCGGCGCCCTTCACCAGAGAAGAGGCCTTCAGGACCTCCCGGGGAGCCGTGCCGTGGTTGAAGAAGAACACGTAGACGTTCACCCCGGCCAGGACGGCCAACAGGCCGAACAACCGGAGGGAATTCCGAACCTCGGCGGACCTTCTCTTGCGACGGGGTGACAAGTTCTTTGGGGCCCTGAAAAGTCGCGCCTCGAAGCCTGCCCGTGGACGGGCAAGTCACTGAAACCGCGTGCCTTTCCGTAGCACAGCGCGGGGGTCCCGGTCAATGTGCGCGGCCGGGGTGGCAGGTTTTGCGGGCTACCTTTTGCCCCTTCAAGAAGCGCGGGCGCGGCGGAGCATGTCGTCGGCGTGCGCGGTCGCCTGCTTCGAGGCGGCAGCCCCCGACAGCATCCGGGTAATCTCGGCGACCCGCTCCTTCTCGCTCAGCTTGTCGACGGACACGACCGTACGATTCGCCGTCGCGTGCTTGGTGACCCGAAAGTGGGAGTCCGCGAAGACGGCGATCTGGGCCAGGTGGGTGATCACCAGCACCTGACGCTCGGTGGACAGCACCTTCAGCTTGCGGCCGATGGCCTCGGCGACCGCGCCACCTACCCCCGCGTCGACCTCGTCGAACACGTAGGTCAGCACCTGATCCGACTTGGCGAGGGCCTGCTTCATCGCCAGCATCACGCGCGACAGCTCGCCGCCCGACGCGATCTTGGCCAGCGGCCGGGGCGGCTCGCCGGGGTTGGGCGCGAACAGGAACCGCACGCGCTCGGCACCAGTCGCCGACAGGTCATCGCGATCCTCCAGGGTGATCGGCAGGCGCGCCGAGACCAGCGCCAGATCGCCGAGCACCGCCCCCACCCGTTTCTCCAGGCCGGCAGCGGCCTTCCGCCGCGTCGCCGACAGGGCGGCGGCCGCCGCCTTGGCCCGGGTCGCCGCCGCACTGACGGCGGCTTTGCGGGCCGCCAGCCCCTCTTCGAAGGACGCCACCTCGGCCAGCTCGTGCTTCATGGCGGTGGCACGCGCAATCACATCCGCCAGCGTGCCACCGTGCTTGCGACAGAGCCGGCTCATCAAGAACAAGCGATCCTCGACCTCACCCAGCCGCCCGGGATCCGAGCGGATCGACTCTCCATAGCGACCCAGTTCCCGCGCCACATCCTCGACCTGCGCCTCCGCCTCGCGCAGCCGCTCCACGAACGGCACCAGCGCGGGATCCAGGGTCGCCAGAGAAGCCAGCTCGCGGACCACGCTGGCGATCTTGCCACCCACCGCCTCTTCGCCCGCGTACAGGACCTCCTCGCCGCGGGCGGCGGCGGTCTGAAATTTCTCGGCGCCGCGCAGGCGTTCGCGCTCGGCCTTCAGGCGCTCGTCCTCCTGCGGATCGGAGAGCTGCGCGGCCTCCATCTCGGACAGCTGGTAGCGCAGCAGATCCTCGCGCTCGGCGCGCGTGCGCGCGTCCGCGTCGAAGCGAGCCAGCTCGGCCTCGGCGGCCTGAACCGCCGCGTGCGCCGCTGCCATCTCTTCGCGCTCCCCCCGATTGCCCGCGAAATCGTCCAGGATCGCCAGCTGCTTCTCGGGATCGGTCAGCGTCTGCTGATCGTGCTGGGAGGCGATGTCCACCAACCCCCCCACGGTGGCCGTCAGATCGCTGACCGTCGCCAGCACGCCGCCCGCGTGGATGCGCCCGCGCCCCGTACGCGCGATCGTGCGTCGGATCAGGAACTCGCCATCGACCTCGCGTCCTTCCTCGACCAGGCGTTCGCGGATGGTCGCCCCGGCCGGCAGCTCGATCGCCGCCTCGACCCGGGCTTCGTCGCGTCCGGCGCGGATCACGTCGGCGCTGGCGCGTCCACCGCGCAACAGGGCCAGAGCATCGACGACGATGCTCTTCCCCGCCCCCGTCTCGCCGGTGATGACCGTCAGGCCCGGCCCGAGGGCCAGCTCCAGCTCGTCGATGAGAGCGAAACCCGATATGCGCAGCAGGCTGATCACGGTGGTCCTTTCTAGACCGTCATCGGCGTCCCGAAAAGGCCGTTGCGTGGATTCAGGCATTTCCGATCTTTGAGGGCGGCGTTCGTCCCGTCGCGCGCGCTTCGGGCCCGCAATCACGCCCGCGCGACGTCGACCAGATGTCGGTCCAAGTGTGGTATCGATGTGGAGCGCGAGTTTTCGTAACACCCCTCACCCCACCTGGACAGTACCTGTCGAACGTGAGTCGCTTTCCGGCATACGGGCGCGCCCTGCTCGCAGGCTTGTTCTGGGGCGGTTGCAGTCCGTCGGTCGAGCCCATCGCCGTCGAGCGCGACTGCCCGGAGCGCCCCTTTCGCGCGCCCGCCCAGGACGCCGACGAGCCGTCGGATCGTCTGTTGTCGGACTTCGAGGATGGCACGGCCGAGCTGGCCGACGTCGCCGGTCGAAACGGCTCCTGGATCCATGGGCGGGACCTGACCTCCGTGAGTGTCACCATCGGTCCCTCGAGCGACTGCGCGGCGCGCGGACGGTGGGCGGGTCACCTCGCAGCCAGCATGCCCACCAGCTGGGGGAACAACTGGACCGCGTACTTTCGAGCCCCCACATCCGATTCACCGCTCCCGTACGACGGCCGTCCGTACCGGAGCGTCTCGTTCTGGGCGGCGTTCGGAGGAAGAAACGGTCCGGCCTTTGGCGTCCCGTTCGGGATCGTCACGATGGACACCACGCGCCCCTCGTGCGGTGCCCACTGCGACGACCACTACATGGCCAACGTGACGCTCACCGAGAACTGGCGGCGGTACGATCTGCGCTTCGACGACCTGGCGCAGAAGCTCAGCCCGCAGCTCCCGATGCGCCGCGATCAGATGGTCGGGTTCATCATCTGGACGCAACAGCAGTGCGACATCTGGATCGACGACGTCCGGCTCGAACCGTAACGCCGGGGCGGCGCCTTATCTCACCGCCAGTCGACCTCGCCGAACACCGTCGCTCCGAGCACGACGGGGCCCCAGTCGCCGGCGTCGTTTCCCGCGAAGCGAACGCGGACCCGCGCCGTCGTTGCCCCGGCCAGGCCGCCGGCACCGACGGCGAACCAGCTCGAGACCTTCCACGCCAGCGCCACGCATGCGTAACCGAGGCCGGTGTACGCGGTCGACGCGTTGCTGACGAGCTGAGCGCCCGCCGCGGGGATGGGATGACCTTTCGCCAGGACGGCCACCAGCGCCGCGCCCAACCCCGTCGTAAGGACCAGACGCCCGTCCGGAGATTCGAAACGCGCGAACACGTCCGGGCCAGCGACGAGCGCACCGACCTCGGCCGCGCCTTCGGGCCCCGTCATCGTGCCGCGACGGAGCGGAGCGCTGACGGTGAAGGCCGCCCCGAGCCCCCGGTTCCACAGGTACCGGTACGACAGCCAAGCCTGCCAGGCGGGAGCGGCCCCACCAGCGCCGTAGAGCAGCCCCAGGCTGCCTGCCAGCCCACTGTCACCCGAAGATCGGGGCGGCGGGGCCTGAACGGTCACCAGCACCGGCGGGGAAGGAACCGGTGGCGGCGGTTCGGGCGCGTGGGGAAACAGGCTCGTGCGCAGCAACTCGGCCATCTGCAACGCGACGACGTTCTGGTTGGGTCCGCCGGGCGCCTCGTCGATGATCTGCTGTCGGACCAGCGATCGCCCGGACGTGGCCGCCATCCACACCTCGATGCCCTTGCGCGACGGCAGCATGCGGACGGCCACGATCGCGTGCTCCGCCCGCGCGCTGGTCTCGAGGGATGCCCGCGGCGCTTGCAAGACCACCTCCAGGCCCATCGAAGCCAGCTCGTTTCTGATGCGGCCAACAAACCCATCGCTCGGGTTGTCCGCCATCAGGAGGACGCGGTGCGAATCCACCGGCGGCGCGGCCTGCGCCGACAGACGCGCGCCGGGAAGGGCACTCCCGACCACAGCCGCCAGCACGAACCACCACCTTCCCGTGGACGACGCGCGTGAGCGCCCAGGCAGAAGCCCGATCACCGGGAAAGGATACCTCGTGCCTCGGACGCGTACGGGCCCTCGGGGAATCGACGCAGATACTGCTGCGCGCTGCCGCGGGCGCCGGGGAGGTCGTGCGATCGCAGGCGGGCTTCCATCAAGCGTCCAAACGCATCACCCATGAGCGGCCCATGCGGCTGCTCGCGCAGATAGATCTCGAACCAGTCGGCGGCCTGGGGATACGAGCGACCGGTCTCGAAGAGGATCCGTCCCAGCGTGAAGGCCGCCGTCTGCCCGTCCGTCGAGCTGGGGAAGCGTCGCCGCAGGGCGCGCAGCGCGGTGACCGCTCGCTCTGGTGGTCCGAAGAACCGCCCGGCATCCGTCAGCGCGAGCAACTCCTTGACGGTCGCCTTCCCGCAGACCTGCTCGAAATTGGCGCGTTCGGCGGCGCGCAGGCCTTCCAGGAGCTGGCCGGTCCCCAGCAGATCTCGCCACCGCGGGCGGCGCGCCCCCTGGGCAACGTCGTCGGTCCCCGAGAGCGAGCCGAGCGGGGCGACCGGTTCGGCCCGGGTGGGTGAGTCGCTCGGGCGCGACGGCTCCTTCGGCGCACAGGCGGGGGCGAGGCTCTCCCCCGCGGAGACCAGGGCCGGCGCCGCGAGGCAGCCGCCCGTGACCGTCACCCGACCTTCCTCGGTCGACACGCGCAGCGCCCCGGTGCTGGCCCGGTAGTCCATCCGGAATTTGGTGCCATTGACCGTCACCCGGTAGGCGCCGGCCTGGAACTCCCACTTGGTCCGGCCCAGCTTCTTGTGAACGATACTCGCGTCGACAACGCCCTCCTCGACCAGCACCGAGGTCGCGTCCGTCTCGACCGACAGCACCCGGATGCGTCCGCCGTCGTGGAGGGACAACGCGCTCCCCTCCGAGAAGGCGACGGGAACTGTCCTGCCGGCGGCTTCGATGACGTCGCCGAGTTTTCCTTGGCGCGCTTCCCCGATCTGGAAGGTGCCGGGCCGCATCCACAGCCACAGCCCCGCGGCGCCGGCGGCGATCGACGCGGCGAAGCCCAGGGGCAACCAGCTGCGGCGGCGGTTGCGGGAGGCACGGTCAACCCGCAACGCCAGGTTGCGGCGCTCGACATCCTCGAGAAAGGCGCCGCGGGTGAGACGGATCTCTTCGTTCGCCCGGGGATCGTCCGCCAGGACGCCCCGAACGCGCGCCACGATGTCTGTCAGGCCTTCTCTTCCGTCCATCGCGTCCCTTCTTCTAGCCAATGCACCAGCCTCGGGCGCTCGCGAACCCCTTCCAGGAAGCGATTCTCGGCCCGCGCCAGCCTGCGTTTGAAGGTCGCCAGCGACGTCTGGCAGGCCTCGGCCGCTTCACCGAGCGACGTGCCGTGCAGATGCCGAAGCACGAAGGCCGTCCGCTGGTCGATGGGCAGTTGGTCCAGCACCGCATAGACCTCGCCCAAGGCCCGCCGCGCGTCGGAGGAGGGCTGCTCGAGCTGTCGTGGACGGGTCCGTTCGGGCGAGAACAACCCCAACCACCTGCGCCGCGACCGCAGCCGAATCTGCGCGTGGGCCACGAAGACGGCGATGGCCGTCAACCAGCTGCCGAGGCGTTCCGTGTCGCGCACCTTACCCACGCCGTCGAGCGCCCGGATGAAAACCTCTTGCAGGAGGTCAGGGATGTCGTTGTCCGGGCCCAGGATCGACCGCAAGGTCAAGCGAACGCGCGCGGCGTAGCGATCGTAGAGCGCCGCCGCCGCGCCGGGATGGCCGGCGCGCAGCGCCTCCACCAGCGCGATGTCATCGCCAACGAACGTCAGGGGCGTGGTCAAGCCGGATCAATCCTAGTCGTCAGTGGGCACCTTCGTGCTCGGCCCGGGGTCCGCGCATCAAGCCGCAGTGTTCCTCACCGCCAAAATCGGCTCACTCCCCGGGAAGCCTTCGGCCTCGCGCCGCGGCTGTCGGCGCAGGGTGAGCCATTTGCGGAGCTCGCGCGCACTAGGGCACCGCCGGGCCCAGGGCCACGGCCTCCGCATCTCCCTCTGTCCCCAACCGTTGAGGTCCCCCATGCATCGACGAACCGTCTCCCGTCCGCCCTTGCTCGATGGGTATCTGCTGGCCGCTTCTCTTGTCGTGGCGCTGGGCGGCTGCGGGGGCACGCCTGAAAATGGCGGTGGTTCAGGCAGCGGCGGCCCATCGTCGGGCAGCGGGGGCCGCCAGACCAGCTCCGGTGGAACCGGCGCCGGCTCGGGCGGCGCGACCCAGGGGACCGGTGGAACCACGGCCGGCTCGGGCGGCAAGGTGGTGATCAGCAGCAGCGGCACGGGCGGCGCGAACGCCAGCGGCGGGGCGTCAACCGCCAGTGGCGGTACGTCGGCCAGCGGCGGCAGCGCCGGAGGCACGGTCGGCTCGGGAGGCACCGGTGCGTCGGGCGCGGCGGGTGCGACGGGGAGCGCTGGCAAGACCGGCGCGGCGGGTGTCACGGGCGCGGGTGGCGGTCGCGCCGGCACGGGCGGTGTATCCACCGACCCGGGCTCCGGCGGAATGCCGGCCTTCGAGAAGGCCGCCGGCACGATCCAGAACACCCCCCAGCCCGCGTCGACGACGAATCTGCAGAAGGCGCAGTGGAAGCAGGGACTGATCTCGCCGACCCTCCTGGGAGGAACGCACCTCAACCAGGCGGTGGTCTTCAACGGGTACTTGATGGTGGCGGGAAACGAAGACTTCTTCTTCTACGACGTCTCGGACGCGACCGCGCCGAAACAGCTCTCGAAGCTGAGCACGCCCAACCGCCGGGCCGGGGGCGAAGCCGAGTCGCACACGGTGTCGTTCGCCCGCGCCGGAAGCACCTTCTACATGGTCACCACGGGCGGCACCGGCATCGACACCTGGGACGTCACCAGCGCCTCCGCGCCCAAGCACCTCGGGCAGCTCAAGATCTCTGGCGTCAACTACGGTGATTACACCGAGGCGGTCTGGGGGGTGTCCTGGCAAGGGCAGTACATCTACGTGGGGGCGACCAACAACGGCCTCAAGGTCGTCGACGCGAGCGATCCCGCGAACCTGAAGATCGCCGCCGAGGTCCCCACCTCGAGCTTCGGCGGTGTCAGCGCGGGACCGGTCGACGCGATCGGCAACGTGCTGGTGGTGATGACGCCCAAGGAGAGCAGCGGCATCGCGACGCTGGACATCAGCGATCCGACCAAGCCGACCCGGTTGGCCTCGTTGACCACCGGCACCAAGTCGTACATCACCCAGTTCCACCGGCACTACGCCGTGATGCTGGGTCCGATCCGGGTGTGGGATGTCCTCACCAATCCGAAGAGCATCGGGTCGGGCTCGTCGCCGCTCGCGACGATGAACAATGAATACGCCGAATACAGCGTCTTCAGCGACGACTACCTGTTCATCGGACATGCGCGGCAGGAGATCGGCAACCTGCCCGGAGCGTCGAAGATCACGTTCTCCGATCCGAAGAGCATGAAGGTGATCAACCGCATCTACGGCCGGTTGGACACCACCTACAACGACGATCAATTCCCGTTGCCGATGGGGAACCTGCTGGTCATGACCGACGATCAAACGCCCTACCGGGGATGGGTGATCGGCGTTCACCAGACCGCTCCGGACAGCACGCCTCCGGTCGTGGACACGGTCATCCCGAGCAACAGCGCGACGGCGGTCTCCACGAAGTCGCGCATCGGCGTCACCTTCTCGGACAACATCGAGCTCGCGACGGTGAATCAGGCGAGCTTCATCGTGCGGCCGATGGGGGGGCAGCCGCTGGCCGGACGGTACGGCGTCCGGATGAGCGTCGTGAACTTCGATCCGGACCAGGATTTCCAGCCGGGCACGACCTACGAGGTGGTGTTGCCCAAGGGCGGAATCGCGGACTACGTCGGGAACACGCTGGCGACCGAATGGAAGTCCACCTTCTCGACGAACTAGGCGGTAGGCGGAAGCGCGCGATGAGGGCCAGCGGTCGATTGCGATCCGCGACGGCGGCGATCGTCCTGACGGGCGTCATCGCGCCTTCCTCGGCACTGGCCATCACGCTCAACATCATGCACTCCGGCCCCTCGGTGGTCGGCGAAGCCCATGCATTCTCCGCCAGCGTCCCCGACGCCAAGGGCGCCGTCACCTACGAGTGGCAGTTCAGCGAGACCGATGACTTTCAATCGGGTGGCGCGGAGATGTCCCACACGTACACGATGCCGGGGCTGTACAGCGTCCAGGTCAACGCCACCGACGCGTCGGGAGACACCCAGAGCCTGTTCTTTCGGCACCTGGTCCACGAGCCGCTCACGTCCCGGGCGCCGACGTCGTCGACTTCGATCGTCTACGACCGGGCCCGCAACCGCGTCTTCTCCGTGAATCAAGACAACGATACCGTGACGGCCATCGATCCCGACAAGCTGATCAAAGTCGGCGAGGGTGCGGTCTACCGGAAGCCCGAGTCGCTCGCCCTCACCCCCGAAGGGAAGCTGTGGGTCGTTCACCAGGACGACTACGCCGTGGCGGTGCTCGATCCCGACACGCTCTCGATCGAACGCGGGTTTCGTTTGCCGTACGCGTCCCAGCCGGTCGGCGTGGCCATCAGCCCGACCGGCGACGCTGCCTACGTCACCTTGATGGCGGTGGGCAAGCTGCTGAAGCTGAACCCGAAGAGCGGGGAGGTCATCGCCGAGGTGGACGTGGGCCCGAAGCCGCGGGGCATCGCGGTCTCGCACGACGGCAAGGACGTCTACGTCACTCGCTTCATCTCGCCGGACAACGGCGGCGAGGTCGTGAAAGTCGACGCGTCCGCGATGCGGGTGGCGACGCGCATTCTCCTCAAGCTCGACAGCGACAGCATGGACGGCGATCAGAAGGCGCGCGGCGTCCCCAATTTTCTGTTCTCGGTCGCGCTGACACCCGATGGCCGCCAAGCCTGGATCCCCGCCAAGAAGGACAACATCCTGCGGGGCAAGCTCCGCGATGGACAGGACATCACCCACGACACGATCGTGCGACCGCTGACCGCGGTGATCGACGTGCAGACGGCCCAGGAGATCTACGACAACCGGATCGACCTCGACAACCGCAGCATGCCGATGCACGTCGAGTTCAGCCCCTACGGCAACTTCGCCATCCTGACCTTGGGCTTCTCGAACCGGATCGAAGTCCGCGACGTCAACCGTCCCACCCAGGTGTTCTCGGCGATCGCCAACGTGGGCGAGTTTCCACGCGCGTCGGTCCTGGCCCCCAACGGCCGGTTGTTCGTACAGGGTTCCCTCAGTCGCGACGTCCTGGTCTACGACCTGACGAACATGCTGAACAACTTCGACGGCTCGACGCCATCGCAGCTGGCGACGATCGCGGTCGTCGCGAAGGAGAAGCTGTCCGAGCAGGTTCTGAGGGGGAAGAAGATCTTCCATGACGCCTCGGACGAGCGCATGGACAACGAGGGGTACATCAGCTGTGGCTCCTGCCATTTCGAAGGCCTGGAGGACGGGCGGGTGTACGACTTCAGCACCCGGGGCGAAGGGTTGCGAAACACCGTCACCTTGCTGGGACGCCGGGGCACCAAGCAGGGGCGCCTCAACTGGACCGGCACGCTGGACGAGGTCCAGGACTTCGAACACCAGATGCGGGAGCTGTTCAAGGGGCGCGGTTTCCTGCCGGACGAGGTCTTTCACGCCGGAACCCGCGATCAACCGCTCGGCGATACCAAGGCCGGCCTCAGCCCGGAACTGGACGCCGTGGCCGCCTATGTGTCCTCGCTCGACCACGTCAATCCCAGCCCGTTCCGCAACCCGGACGGCTCGCTCACCAAGGACGCACTGGCGGGCCAGGCGACCTTTCACAAGCTGGGTTGCAACTTCTGCCACGGCGGTTCGGAGCTCACCGACAGCTCCCGCAATGGCCTGCACGACGTCGGCACCATCACGTCGCTCTCCGGAAAGCGGGCGGGAGACGCCCTGGTGGGCTTCGATACCCCCACCCTGCTCGGCGTCTGGGAAACCGCGCCGTACCTGCATGACGGCTCCGCGCCCACCTTGCGCGACGTCCTGACCACCAAGAATCACGACGACCTGCACGGCTACGTGAGCGCGCTGTCCGCGCGCGAGGTCGACGAGCTGGTCGCGTACCTCCAGCAGCTCGACGGTGCGCCTCCCGTCCGTCACCTGCCGTTCGATCCGCCCGCCCCCGCGGACGGCGGCGGCCAGACCTCGACCACGACCGGGTCTCACTGTGGCCTGGCCGGCGATCGCGGAGACGTCGACGGACTGACGGCGGGTCTGGTTCTGCTTGGCGTGCTGCTGTTCCCGGTCGCGCGTCCTCGGCGTAAGGAGCGACATCGATGAAGCGACCGGGCATGACGGCGATGGTGGCCCTGGCGGCGGTGATCGCGAGCGCAGCGGGGTGCATGAAGGCCGAGCCGAGCGGCGCGGCCGAACCGACCGACTGGACGAAGCTGCCGGCCGCCACCAGCCCCGACGCCGAGCTGGGGCCGCTGGGGGCGCGGCAGGAGACGTACGATCGCGTGTGTGGCCGCAAGCGCGGCGACGACTTCGCCAAGCTCCTGTGCGGCGCGGGACACCGCCCCGAGCTTCGCGACTTCGCCGCGTTGTTGCGGCTGGTGGGTCTGGACGAGCAGCGCGCGTTCGCGTTGACCGGCAACTCGACCTCGCTGCTGGCCCGGAACGTGTCGGCCCTCAACCCGCGCATCCTGGTGTTCCCGCGGGTGGATGATGATCTGCGGCGCCCCGACACGATGATCGCGGTCGGCTTCGTGCGTGGTGAGCAGCTGGTCGAGCTGGCCAGCCGGGACCCGAACAAGGACGACTTCAACTTCTACCTGATCAGCTTCGAGCAATCCTGCAGCTACGGAAGCGGCGGGTGCGACCTCGCGAGCCGGCTGACCGAGGCGGTCGAGCACGACTGGACCGCGTACAGCGTCTATGATCAGGACGACCTCGAAGGCACGTCCCTCGACTGCAATTCGTGTCACCGACCCAATGGGCAAGGCGGAAAGCGGATCCTGCGCATGCAGGAGCTGGCGAGCCCCTGGTTGCACTGGTTCCCACAGCGGTTCGTGCAGAGAACCGAGTCTGATCGGGTCTTGCTGGCGCAGTTTGCCGAAGCCCACCGCGGCGACCAGCAGTACGGAGGTGTGCCGATCCAGACCATCACGAACGCGCTCGACGAGGGGAGCGGCGCGCAGCTCGAGGCGCTGCTGCGGGCCGAGGGCTCGGGCGACCAACCGAACGCCTTCGATCCGCAGATCGTCACCGAGATGAAGAGCGGGACCAGCCCGACCTGGGAGGCCCGCTTCGAGACGCATCTCCAGGGCAAGGCCATCCCCGTGCCCTATCCCGGCGTGGACGTGACGGACGAAACGAAGCGGAAAGCCGCCAGTCAGTCGTACCAGAACGTCGTGGCAGGGACCGCCGCGCGCGGGAGCTTGCTCGACATCCGCGACATCTTCTCGAACGACGCGCTGACCAAGCTGAGCTTCGTTCCCGCGCCCGGCGCCGACGCCCACACCATCCTGTTGCAGATGTGCGCGCGCTGCCACGACGGGCGAGGGAACTCCGTCTTGAACAAAAACCGGTTCAACGTGCTCCAGCTCGGGGCGATGTCGCGCGCGGAAAAAGATCTGGCCATCGTGCGGCTGAAAGACTCCGGGGGGACGCGCATGCCGCCCTGGCGCGTGGGTTCGCTCGGCCCGGGCGACATCGACGCCGTCACCGCCGAGCTTCAGAAGTGAACCCACGACCCCAGCGGCTCGAGGCGGAGCCGCGGTTTCGCACATCCCCCGGGAGGTTTTGATCGTCATGCTGCGCTCGCGTGTTCCAGGGATCCCGTTCGCTGGTCAGGTCTCCTGTCTTTCACTACTCATCGCAGCCTCCTCGGTGGTGTCATGCGCACCGGAGCAGGGAGGGGGCGGGACGGGGGGCGCGGGCGCGATGGGGCCGCCGGGCTCGGGCGGCGGCGCGGTGGCGTCCGGAGGCGTGAACGGCGGCACGGGAGGGGCCTCGGGCACCGGCGGCGTCTTCGGAACCGGAGGCGTGGCAACGGGCGGAAACGGAACCGGCGGAAGCGCGAGCGGCGGAAGCGCCAGTGGAGGAAGCGCGAGCGGCGGCACGACGGGCGGCTCTTCGGGCGGGGCGTCGGGTGGTGGAATGGTTCCTTCCACGGGCGGTGTTGGGATGGGGGGCGGCGGCAGCGTGGGCGCCGGCGGTCAGTCGAGCGGCGGCGCGGGGGGGCCGGGCGGTATCGGCGGTAACGGAGGCGCGGCCGCCGGCCCCTTCGTCTGTAACCAGCTCACCGGCGGCAAGCTCACCGAGGAATGGTTCATCGCCGGATTCGAAAAGGTGGTCGACAACGCGCGCTGGCAGGTCAAATGGCGCGAGGACGCCTACGTCGAGGTCTGGGCCGACGCCCAGAGCTCCTTCTGGACCGCCCAGGTTGACTCGACCTGCGCGAACAGCTCGAGCGCGCCGGATCGGCTGGTGTTCGGCGCCGTCAGCTTCAAATACAAGACGCAGGCCGAGTGGCGCACCGGGGTCACGCAGGCGGTGAACAACTTCAAGGCCAGGTGGCCGTCGTTGAAACGCATGGATCTCGTCACCCAGATCCGCGGACCCCACAACATGCTCTGCCCGACCGCGCCGATCGCCGGGGAGACGATCGCGGTCCCCACCGAACAGGACGCGGGCCTGGCTGACGTGGCTGCCGCCTTTCCCGGGTTCGTGTTCGTCGGCCCCAAGGTCGAGGCGCACTCCTGCTCCGAGTTTCAGGGGGGCGGGCCTCACCTGACCGCAGCGGGCAACATGGCCAACGTGTCGGTGCTCTCCGATTACTTCGTGAAGGCGCAGTAGCGCCGAATCGGGTGCGGTCAGGAAGGCGCCAGCGTTCGGTCCGACCTTGATCCGGTTTCTGTAGTGCGTTCTACTACAGACGATGGGCACCAGACATTCACCCCCACGAACCCTCCGAGCGGCAGAGGAGACAGCCGAATATCCCGTCAGCGTGCGATTTCCCGCGGCCCTCCGCAAGCGGGCCCAACGTTTTGCGCAAACCTCTCACATTGGTCTGGGCACGGCGATTCGAACGATCGTGGGAGAATATCTGGACGAACTCGATGCCCGTCAGGAGCTGACGAAAGCCGAGGAGTGGCAACGCGCACAAGCTTGGTCCACCGCCGGGGACCTTCTGAAGCGCAACGTCCCCGAAACCACATTGGCGGACCTGCGCGCTGATGAGCAGGCGGCGCTCGCCAGCCTTGCTAGGCGAACCGCCCGAAGCCGGTGAGCACGCGTCGGATGCGACTGCACCGTTCGTTCCGCAGAGACTTCCGGGCTCAACTCGGGTGGTTGGTGACCGAAGACCGCGCGGATCGAATTCCTGGGCTGACGGACGCGGTCGAAGAAGTGATGGAGCGGCTGCGTCAGTTTCCCGAGATCGGCCCTGTGGTGAAAGAGTCCCCCGGTCTGGTGTTGAGGAAGATCCTGTTCCGGCGCCGTCCATTGGTCGCCTGGTATGCGTATCGACCCGCCAAGACCATCACAACGGTCTGGCTGCTACGTCTCTTCGGCGCACACCAGGCTCGCCCACGGCCCAATTCCAAGCTCTGGAAGCTCGATTGACAGTCCTCGACCGGAAGGACGACCGGGGCCGAACCGACCGAGCGTCGAGGGCGATCGCCGCCAGCCCCGAGAGGAACCGGCGACGCGAAGGCAAGTCGAACCACCCAGTCGCGATAGCGTGCGGCTCCCGCCTTGTTACACTGCGTCGTGCAGCCATACCGCTGCAATTCTCAGTACGAGGAGACCACCACCATGTCGGCAATTCGTGATACCGCGCGCAGGATTCTCGATGCGGCCTTGCCTCCCAATACCACCATCACCTCGAACGGAGCCACGGCGGGCAAGTACACGGAGCTGACGGGAATCGCGCACAAGACGCTGGCGGACAACTGGGCCAAGGGCGGCATCATGACCGGCTGCAACGGGTTCACCGGCTGGTATGGCGCGCGGCTGGGATCGAAGACCTATCTGGGCGTCTTCGATCTGGAAGGCATCGTCAAGAAAGCAGGCCGGCCCGATTCCTGGGTGAAATCGACGAAGGACAACCGGCCCCAGTACGGCGACATCCTTCGCCATGCGTCGTTCCACGTTGACGTCTGCCTTGGCTTCGACGGTGATTTGCTTCTGCGCGCGGCCGCCGGCCAGGGCGGAAAGAACGCCGGCGGCGACATCATCAAGCGCTTGCGCGGCACCGCCGCCTACGATCCCAGCAAGCTGGTGGGCTGGATTGACCTCGACCTCTACTTCGGCGGCGCGGCCTCCCCGTCCGCCAGCGACGCCGAACTGGCCTGGCTGCATGGATGGTGGACGGTGTCCGACGGCGAGACGTACTACTACTACTTCTTTCCCAGTGGCGTCGTGCAGTACACCAAGACCAAACCAACGGCGCAGACACCGCCTCCGGCGCACCCGTTGAACACGGGCAAGTTTTCGTACACCAAGCCGGGCACGCTGGTACTGGACTGGAACCCTGCCGACGGCGGGGCGACGCGAGAAACCTTCCGAAACGCCACCTCCAACGCGATCAAGATGAACGCGACCTCCAATCGCTACGCGCCGCTGGTCGCCACCAAGCTCCGGTGACGTCGCGTCGAGATCGAGCGAGCAGCTGCTCGGTTGCACGCAGCCGACGCCGGGCCTATCGAGCGCCCTCGCGCACGAGCACGTAGCCGCGGTTCTCGTTGACGTCCGCCGTGCGCATCGCTTTGATGAGCACGGCCGCGGGCACCCAGACCCACGGGTGGCCGTTGGGGTTGACGTCGAGGATCAAGAACGAGTCCGACTTCTTGTCGTACGCGCCGAGAGGCGAGATGTGGCCACCGCCCGACTGACCCACGGCGGGGCGGAAGTAGTTCACCAGAGCGTAGTCGTCGGGCGTCGACAGGTTCGTGATGAGCTCGCGCTTGATGACGGCGTCGGTGAGCGTGTCGTCGGCGACGCGCAGCTCTGCGGCGAGGCCGTGCGCCGCGAGGATCTGAGAGAGCTCGCGCAGCTCGAGGCCGGGGCTGGGCTTAGCGCCGGGCGCCTTGGGCTTGCCGAAGAACTGGTCACGCGTCTTGACGCCCGTGGTCTGCGCGTCGAAGAACGTCGACTGCGTATAGCGCGCGAACACCGGGTCGAGACCGGGTGGCAGCGACTTGCGGTACTCGGCGGGGAAGAGCCCGGGGTCCTTTGGCTTCGCGATCGTCTTGTCGTCGGCGCGTAGCGCATTGAGGACGATCGTCGACGACGTCGGGCCGCAGTAGCCCAGGTTCTGCTGGCTCTCGAAGTGGTTTGCCAGGTGGAAGAAGTCGACCTTCGCCGTGGCCCGCGAAAGGCGCGTCATGGACTCGGGCGACGCGAAGGGGATGACGCCCGGCACGGGGGCGGGCGGCGGCCCACCGAAAGGGGAGGGACCCGCGGGCGGCGGGCCGGCGGCCGGCGCCGTGGCGGAAGCCGGGGCCTGCGCGCGGGCCGTAGCCCAGGGAAGCACGGTCGCCAGGGCGAGGGCGCAAGCGAAGACCGAGGGCGCGAAGCGATTGGTCGACATGCGAGGAACATATACCGGGGGCGCCGGCCACGTTACGAAACGTTCCCCGCACACCGCGGAGTCGGACGCCGTGCCGGTGAGCATCCGACGAGCGCCGCCGTATGAGCGACCGAGATCCGCCGGAATGGGTGCGCGTCGGCCGTGGCACGCAACCTGCTGCCGTGGTGGACCGGAACTCGGTCCTGTCGAGACCGTGCTCCGCCCGCCTCAACGCTCGCGGAGAACAAGATTCTTCGACGATCGGTTCTCCAGGGGCGTTCGCTTCCGTTGGTAAACGAAGTCACGCAGATGCTGAAGTCACAATCCACGACGGGAGCAAGTCGCATGAAGATCCTCCAAGGTGCCGCGTTGGTCATTCTCTTGTTGCCGGCGTGCGGCCAGCAAAAGCCGTCGGAACTTTCAGACGCATCCGCTGGTGATGCATCCGGCTCGGGCGGTGGCAGCGCCGGGCAAGGCGGCGGTGCCGGACGTGGCGGCGGTGGCGGCGGGATGAACGCGGGAGGCACCGGTGGCGCCGGAACGGCTTCGGGGGGCAATGCGGGCGGCGGGCGCGGCGGCAACGCCGGCGCATCGGCGCCGGGTGGTGGGCACGGTGGGGGCAGCGCGGGCGGACGCGCTGGTAGCGCCGGAATGGGCGGACGCGGCGGCACCGGAGCCGGCGGCCTCTCCTGTGTTCAGGCGCCCGTGGTGCTCGGCGCGGCGGCCAACTTCGTCGTACTGGCCGGCTCCACGGTCACCAGCACCGGGCCGACGTCGGTCACGGGCGACCTGGGCGTCAGCCCTGGGACCGCCGTCACGGGCTTCCCGCCTGGAACCGTCGTCGGGGCCCAACACCTCGGCGATCCCACCGCCGCTGCCGGCATCGCATCCCTGTCCACGGCCTACAACGATGCGGCCGGGCGCACCCTGTGCCCGATTTCAGTCTCGGGCAACCTGGGCGGGAAGACGCTGACCCCGGGACTCTACAAGTCCACCTCGGCCCTCTCGATCTCATCCGGGGATCTGACGCTCGACGCTCTCGGCGACGCGAACGCCGTTTTCATCTTTCAGATGGCCTCGACCTTGACCACCACCTCCGGGCGTCAGGTCATCCTGGCCGGCAATGCCAAGGCGGCGAATATCTACTGGCAGGTCGGGACTTCGGCGACGCTAGGTTCGACGTCAGCCTTCCAAGGCACCGTCATGGCCGATCAGGCCATCACCATGAACACCGGCGGGACCCTGAATGGCCGCCTGCTGGCGCGCATCACGGCGGTGAACCTCGACTCCAACACCATCGTGAAGCCAGCGCCTTGACACTTCCGAAACAATTTCAGGCCGTTCCAGCGGGCCGCTGAGCTCAACCCGGCGTCGGCTTCTGACGATCTGGACCGTCATGCCGGAACGGGTCGTCGAGCTAGCCAAGGCCGTGTCCACCATCGCCAACGAAAAGTTGGAAGGGATCCAGCGCATCAACGCGCACGCGCATCTGCTGGCGCTGAACGCGCAGATCGAGGCCGCCCGCGCTGGCGCCGCTGGCGCTGGCTTCGGCGTGGTCGCGAAGGAGGTCAAGTCGATCGCCACCTCAATCCGAAAGCTGACCAGCGACCTGACCGATCAGCTTCAACCTCGGCTGGGGGAGCTGGACAGCCTCGGACGGAGTCTGGTGGCCAGCGTCCGCGGCACACGCCTGTCCGACCTGGCCCTGAACCTGATCGAGATCGTCGACCGCAACCTGTATGAGCGCTCGTGCGACGTGCGTTGGTGGGCGACCGACTCGGCGATGGTGCAGGTGTGCAAGGAACCAACGCCGGCTTCCATCGAGCACGCGTCCAGACGGCTCGGCATCATCCTCGACAACTACACGGTCTACTGTGAGCTGGTGGTCTGCGACCTGGACGGCCGCGTGCTGGCCCACGCACGGCCCCAGCAGTTTCCTCTGCTCGATCGTGCGGGGATGAGCCAGCACAGCTGGTTCCGTGACGCCTTGAAGACGCGCAATGGTACCGAGTTCGCAGTGGCCGACATCGCACGGTCCCGGGAACTGGGACAGCGGAGCGTCGCCACCTACGCCACCGCTATCCGCGACCGCGGCGAGACCGATGGCAAGCCCATCGGTGTGCTGGGGGTGATGTTCGACTGGGAGACGCAGGCCCAAGTGGTTGTCGATGGCGTGAGACTGACAACCGAGGAGCGCGGCCACACGCGCGCCCTGATCGTCGATTCGAAATTTCAGGTCCTGGCGGCCTCCGATCGGCGCGGCGTCCTCAGCGAGACTCTCTCCATCGAGACCGGCGGCAACAAGATTGGACACATCCAGTCGAACGATGGCTCGGTCATCGGCTTCGCGCGAACGCCCGGCTACGAGACGTACAAGGGCCTCGGCTGGTACGGCGTGCTGGTGCAGCAGCGCCCCCGCGTTCGTGAGCCTGGGAGGACGCACGATGGTGCAGTCGATGGCACTGCGATCCTGCCCCGTCAGCAGCGCCTTCACATCGGAGGCTCCGGTGAGACCGCCATCGCGGCTGGCCCGCCGGGGAGCGTCTGATCGTCCTGCTGAATGCCGTCGATCGCGATCTTGACCTTGCGGGCGCCAACCTTCACGTCGGTCACCTTCCCGTAGGCGTCGCCTTTCCGTCTCGTCATCGGGTCGCCGTCCTGGTCGACCCGGACCGTGATCGTGACCGGGCCTTCGAACGGGATCCCCGGCATCATCGCGTCTTGCTCGCTGATCGAGAACGGCATCGGGAAGGTGTCCGCGACGAGCTTCTTGACCGCGAGCATCGACGCGGGACCGGGGGGCCCGTCGGCCCGGCGCGCGGTCAGGAACATGACTGAGCCACGCGCCACCCGGGCTCGGATCGCCTCCGAAAGGACGATCGTGCCGCTGATGGTGGTTTCAGCATCCGGCGGCTTGGCGCTAGCGCCCGGCTGGGCCGCGAACACCTCGGGAGCGACGCGAACCAGCGACCCGCTCAACCCCGGTGCCTGACGTGGAGGCTCCGGCGCCGAGGGCAGCGCGGCGGAAGCAGCCGGGGATGGGGCGAGGGGCGGCAGACCGGCTGCCCTCCCGTCGGTGTTCTGCTTCGCGCAGCCCCCCGCCCCGAGCAAGCTCGCTAGCGCCGCGAGGGAAACACTACCGGTCCGTTTCTTGGTCAATCGCATGGCTGGGTTCCTTTCGAAGGTCGTCTCGAAACATCAAAACGTGCCGGTCACACTCGATCCGAAGGCCAGGCTCACCGCGCTCGTCGGCGGCGGTTCGTCCTGCTGGGCGTACGGCAGGCGCAGCAGCGACCAGGCGCGCAGGCGGAACCAGGACGCCGCGGTCGCGTCGATGCTCAAGTAGCCGCCGAGCTCGCGCAGATTCTCGGTCACCGCGGGCGTCTCGAAGGTCGTGGCGCTCGCGGACAGGCGGGCGAGCACCTGGACCCGTCGGCCGGCTTGCTCGAAGGCTTGCAAGTAGACCGTGCGGCCGCGAAGCCACCCCTGCTGCGCCTCGGCGCCGCCGCTGATGCCGCCACCCTCTCCCAGACATCGCGGGAGCCGTAGCTCTGCCGCGCCGTAAATCTGCTGGCGTCCGCTGTCGCCGTCACGATGTGCCCCGCCGAACGCGCCGAACGCGAGCCAGGACGACACGTCCCAATGCGCGTCCACGGTGGCGTGAATTCCGCCCGCCAGTGTCGGGGTGACCGCGCGCAGCGCAGCGTCGTCGAACAGAGCGGGACCGAAATAGCGAAGGTGCGCCGAGCCGGCGACGGTCAGGGTCGGGCGGAACCCGACGTCCAGGTACGCGCGCTCGGCCACCGGCCGCGGAGAGACAGCCCGCGCGAAGCGGAGGCGGCCGCCGCCAGCGATTGACCACGGGCCGAGCCAGATCTGACCCATGCCCTCGGCTTCGGCGACGACGCCTTGCAAGGGGGCGTGCCAGATCCCGACGCGGGCCTCCTCACGCGCCAGGCGGAACAGGGCGCGCGCGCGGCCGGGCTGAACCAAGCTGCCGTACGCGCCGGCCGTCCAGAGGTCTCCCGAGGGCGCGATGGCGGTGGCGGTCGGGATCGTGCCGCCGTAGAAGCCTCCCTCCATCGTACGCGTGGCGTTCTGCCGGCCCAGCTGGACGCCGTCGAGCAGCGTGACGCCGGGCAAGTGCCAGGGCCACAGCCGACCCGCCGCGAAAACCGTCCCGCCCTCCTCGCGCCGACGCGACACCTCGGCCTGCCACAAATAGAACTGCGATGCCGTCCCCGCTCGAAAACGCTCGAGAGCCGACGGACGGCTCCAGCGCTGCGCGGAGAATTGCGTGTCGAAGCGGGCGCCGGTCCCGCCGAGGTCGAGGACGGAGATCGCGCCGTCGAGCCGCGTTTGCGCGTAATTCCCACGCGCATCGGGGCGGCTCTGCCACACCGCCACGCCGGGCGCGATGCTGCCGCTCGAACGCGACCGCGTTCCCCGCTCGCCGGTGAAGTCCACCTTCTCGTAGTCTGTCTCGGCCAGCGCCCTGGCCCGGCTTGCCAGCGTCGCCTCATCGACCAGCCCCGCGAGCGCCTCGGGAGCGGCCGGAGGCTTCCGGCTCGTGCCGGGTGGCCGAAACGTGTCGCCGACGCGCGCACGCGCGCCGACGCAGGTGGCCTGTTGCTCCGAGACGGTGTCGACCTTGCACGCGGCGAACGGGCGTGCGCCGCGCGTGAGCTGGAGTTGCTGGCTCACCGCCAGTCCGTCGCGGGCCCCCCGGTCCAGGTAGGCCCGCCTCTCGGTCACGAATCGGACCTGTCCCATCAGCGCGCGCGCCGGGTTCGACTCGGCGGCTTTTGGACGCGTGGCTGGCTGCTCCGACACCGACGGCGGCGACTTCTTCGTGCGTTTCGCCGCATGCGCCGGGCGATGGCGATGCGCGGCGTCGGCTGCGGGCGCCCAGGCGACCGCGACCGCCGCACTGGTCAGCACCGCTACGAGCCGGTGAGCTTGTGACATGTGTAGCACTTGGCATCCTTGCATTCGTAGCCCATCACGTTCGTGTGTTGCTGCGCGCTCCGCGCGCACTCGTGCGTGTGGCAACCGGAGCAGGTGAACGTGCCGGTCGCGCACGCGCCGGTCAGCGTCGTGCCCGTCAGGCTGGTATGGCAGCCAAGGCATCGAATGCCGTGGTGTGACCCGGAGTCGATGCGGAAGCAGTTGCCGTGGCCCGACAGCCGCGCCGGCGAAAACCGGAGCGTATCGTGGCAGGTCTGACATTCGAGGCTGAAGCCGGCCGCGACATGATCGATCGATCTCAGCCCGGCCTGCGCAAAGTCCGCCTGATGGCAGCCGGCGCAGCGGATCGGCGCGCGGTTGAACGTGCGGTCCCGCAGGTCGCCGTGGCATTGCTGACAGGGGATGAGCGCGTGCTTGCCGACCAGAGGGAAGTTGCTGCGCCGGTGCGCGTCGGCATCGAACAGCGGACGCCAGCTCTCGGCATCGTGGCAACCCTCGCAGGACGAGCCGAATTCGCCGGCGTGACGATCGCGGTGGCAGCCCGAGCAGGTGTCCGCCACCGGGACGGTGAAGTCCTTCGGGTGGCAAGCGCCGCAAGCCGCGGCGACGTGCCGACCCCGCAGCGGGAACCCGGTCGGGTCATGGTTGAAGCGGACCTCTTGCCATCCGTCGACGGCGTGGCAAGCCGCACAGCGGGTGGCCTCCTCCGAAGAACGCTGCGGCGCCGGGGGCGGAAGCAACGGACCGGGCGTCGCTTCCTGCTTCGAACTCGTCTTCGGCGCCTTGGCTTGGACGGCGCGCCGCGGACCGTCGGACGAGGGCGCGGCCGCCGGCTGTCCCGGCTGCGCGATCAGCGCAAGTGCCATCACGACCGACGCCCTCATGGTTCGAACCCTCGGAATTCGCCGTGATGAAAGTCGACGTGACAGCTCTCGCAATCGCGCGACAAGGCCCGGTAGCGAACGGTCTTCACCCCGTCCGCGACGATCACGGTCGGGTGACAGCGGGCGCAGGCGACCTGGGCATGCCTTCCCTCGAGCGGGTAGCTGGTGAACCTCGGATTGTTGTGCTCGAACGTCGTCTCCCGAAAGGTGGCGGTGCCGTGGCAGTCGCTACAATCGCTCGGTCCCTTGAGTCGTGAAGCCTTGTCCTCGGGGGGCCGCGGTTGAGACGAAAACTGGCCCTGGTGATAGTCGGTGTGACAGCTGCGGCACGTGAGCTCGAGCGGCTTGTAGCGGACGATCGTCGCCGGCGTCACCGGGCCTCGCCCGACCTTCTCGGGTTTGTGACAGGCGGCGCACGCGGCTTTGGCGTGCTTGCCGGTCAGCGGGAAGCGGCTGTCCTGATCGTGATTGAACGACAGGTCGGAAAACGAGGTGGTCGAGTGGCACTGACTGCAGGTGTCGCGGGTCGTGCCGTCGGCGAACTGGCCGCGGTGGACGTCCTCGTGACAGCCCAGACAGGCCGACGGTGACTTCGACGGGTGCAACACCGCGAAGCTGAAGCGCTGCGGCCGTTTCTCGACCGCCAGCTTGCGCAACACGGCGGGCGGCTCGCGGGCTGCCAGGCGACTGTCCAGCGGATGGCAATCGCGGCACGCCGCCACCTGGTGACCGCCCTCGAGCGGGAACTTCGTCTTGGCGTGATCCTCGAGCTCGTAGCGGACCGGCACGAAACTCGCCACGCTATGGCAACGGTCGCAGGCCGCCACCTTCGCGGGAGGCGTCGCGGCCAATTGCCCGAGGTGCGCATCGGCGTGACAGTCGCTGCACGCGCCGAACGCCAGCCCTTTGAAGCGGGCGGGCTGTCCCGGGAACGGCCCGTGGCAGCTGCGGCACGTGACCCCGACGTGACCACCCCGCAGCGGGAAGCGCGTCTTGTCGTGAAAGGTCGTGTCGCGTCCCGGCGCGGTCTTGATGACCTTCCAGTCGGTTTCGACGTGGCAACTCGCACACGCCGGGCCGAGGCTGCCTTTGTGCGGATCCTGGTGGCAGCTCTCACAGGTCTTGAACTCGATCGGTTTCATCGCCAGGAAGGACGCCGCCCGCCACTTGGGCGGCGCCGTCGGCGCCGCGTGTTCGTCGGTCAGCGTGGGGTGGCACTTCGCGCAGGCGACGTCGCTGTGCTTCCCTTTCAGCGGAAACGCGCTCGCCTGGTGATTGAAGGCGGGCGCCTTCTTCCAGGTGTTCTCGTCGTGACACTTCTGGCACTCGGCTCCCAGCTGGCCGCGATGTTCATCGAAGTGACACTGCGCGCACCGGGCCGACGCGCCCAGATAGGTCACCTGCTTGGGGTATTTGTCCAGCAGCTTCCGGACCGCCGCATCCGCGATGAACGGACGCTGGTGACAGTCGCCGCACGCCACCTTGGCGTGCCCTCCCTTGAGCGGCCACCCGGTCTGACGGTGATCGAACTTGTCCCGGCCCCCCTCCCACTCCACCATCTCGAAGTCCTTGCCGCGATGGTCGGGGTGACACGCCTGACAAGCGTTGCGCTTCTCGGCGGCAAGCCGGCCGTGAAACCCCGTCCCTTTCGCCACCCGCGGCGCCAGCTCGGTGTGACAGTCCAGGCAGATCCGCGCCGCCAAACCCTTCTGCTCCTCGTGGCACTTGTTGCACTTCTCGAGCCCCTCCAGCGCAGCGTGCGGACGCGCCAGCGGGCCAGGAGAGAAGAACTGCGCGGTCGCCGGCGTCACCAGGCCCCCCAGGGCAACGACGACGACCAGAGCCGTGAGATGCCGGGCATGTCTCATGACCAGAGCCAGCGGAAGCCGACTCGCAGGCTGACCCAGACATGCAGGCCAATCAGCCCGAGCAGCGCGACGGCCAGCACCACGTGGAGCGATCGCCAGCCCGACATCAGCCGCTTGAGCTGCCGGTGGAAGCGAATCTTGGTCCGCAGGCGCACCAGCTCGCGCACCTGCGCTGCGAACTCGCGGTGAGCGCCGCCCTCGAGGAACAGCCGCCGGGCGTGGCGAAGGCCGCGTCCGATCCGCAGCGCCTCACCAGGAAGCGAAACGAACAGCCGGGGCAACGACCGCGGCGCCGGCGCCGTATCACCGATGAGCGCCAAAACGTGGTCCAGCGCGGGATCGCTGGTCCGCGCGAATTCCCGCCACGCGGCCGGAACCTGCGCCGCAAATCCGCTCAGGTAGCCCCCCAGCGCCTTCGAACGCTCGGCCTCGCCGGGCGAGAGGCGCACCCATCCGTAGAGGAAGCGGCCAATCAGCCCGGTGGCGACGACGACGATCACCGAATAGTAGGTCGTCGACGCCAGCTGGTTTCCCCATTGAAACGCGGTGTGGAACAGGATCACCAGCGGGCTCATGATCCCGACGAAGACGTGGAACCGGAGCCAGGGCGCGATCGAGCCGCGGCCCTTGAACCAGCGGAGCCGCTTCCGCAGCGGATAGACGAAGTTGAGCAGCATGAACAGCGTGGCGACGATGCCCACGCCATGCCCCCAGGTTCCGGACGGCTTCAAGAACGCGTGCTGAGGGGCGCGATAGCGCAGGTCCCGCGGCAGCAAGTAGTAGCGATATCCAACGGCGATCAACGCGATCACCAGCGCAGCTCCCGCCAGAAAGAACAAGGTCGTGGCGACCCGCCCCTCGCGCTTGGACGGGGCACGCCCGCCGAGCGATGGGTTCGCCATCGCCTTGTCGCCCAGGTGCTTGCGAATCGAGACCCCCATCGACTTGAGAAACTCGTTGGGCAGCTCCCCGCCCAGGCAAGCGATGACGAAGTCGTTGGGTATCTTGCTGACGACGCCGTTCTTGAGCGCGACCGCATCAGGTTCGACGGCCAGAACCTCGGTCGACATATAGGGCGTCACCCGGCCGCTCTTGATCAGCGCATCGATCCGCTGCACGTTGAGCGGGCGACAGCGCGCGAATTCGGGACGTCGGTAGCTGATGCCAATCGTGGCGTCGCTCTCTTCTGCCAGCTGGATGGCCGCCTCGAGCGCCGAGTCGCCGCCCCCCACGACCAGGACCTTGCGTCCCCCGTATTGCCGGGCATCGATGAGCCGGTACGCCACCTTCTCGAGCTCCTCGCCTGCAACGCCCATCTTTCGCGGTGTGCCCCGGCGGCCAATCGCCAGGACCACGCGCTTTCCACTGAGAACGCCTCGATCGGTCTTGACCCAGAACCCGTCCCGCTCTCCCTCGATGCTGGTCACCTTGGTCTTCTCGTGAACCGTCACCCCTGCCTTGGCCATGACGTCCTGGAAGGAGCTGACCAGATCCTCCTTGCGAATCAGCTTCTGACCGAACTTGCCGTAGTAGGGCAGATCCACGGTCTCGGTCATGACCAGCTTCTGGCGCGGGTAGTGGGCGATGGTGCCGCCGACCGTGTCCTGCTCGACCAGCGCATAGGTCAGCCCGGCGGCGCGGCAGCCCACCGCGGTGGCGATCCCGGCTGGCCCGGCGCCCACGATGATCACGTCCACGCCGGTGCCGGTGGTCCGCCGGTCGACGGTCTCCTTCAGGCGCGCCGCCACCTGAAGGCCCTGCACCAGGGCGTTCTTGATGAGCCCCATGCCGGCCAGCTCTCCGACGATGTGCACGCCGGGGCGGCTGGTCTCGAAGTACTGGTCGACCTCCGGCAATTCGACGCCTCGCTCGGCGCTGCCGAACACCAGCTTGATGGCACCGACCGGGCACTCGGCGGCGCACTTGCCGTGGCCGATACACTTGGACGCGTTCAGGAGCGTGGCCACCCCGTTCACGACGCCCAGGATCTTCCCCTCGGGGCAGGCGCTCACGCACGAGCCGCTGCCGATGCAGATGTCCGGGTCTATCACCGGGTGAAGCGAGGTCGGAATGTTCAACTGGAGACGAACCGCCTCCGCCAGCTTGTGCTTGGCGCGCCGGTCCTCGAGCGAACGTCTCAGACGGAACGCAAGGTAGAGGATGCCGACGATGAGGCAGGTGCCAACCAACAGGTGGTCGTACGTCAGGGCCTGGAGCTTCATCTTGGTACGCGGGTATCCGGGCTGCGGCCTAGCGACACTCGACTGACGGGGCGCCCTCGCCGGCTAATCGTTGCAGTTCGTCCCGCGGTTCTGGTGGCAGGCCGTGCAGGAGCTCTGCTTGTAGTCGGTGGGGACGGTGTGGCACTGCGCGCAGGTCGCCCCCTGATGTCCGCGCAGGGTGGTGCCGTTGTAGCAATTGTTGTTGTGCACGAACTTGTTCCACGTCGTGAAGTCGGTGTGACAGGTGTTGCAAACACTGGCGGACACCTTCTGCGTGATGTGATTGAAGGGGGTGGTGGCGGTCATGAAGGTACTCAGATGGCACGTCTCGCACTTCGACTTGGTCCCGCCCACCGCCGCGTGCTGCATCGGCGTCTTGGGTCCCCAGGCCGTGAACGAGGTGTGGCAGGTCGCGCAGGCCGTGGGAAACATGTTCGCCACGTGCATGGAAGCCGGGCTGGTGACCGCCTTGGACAGGTTACCGGTGTGGCACGTCTCGCACTTGGATGCAGTTCCGCCGATGGCCGCGTGAGCCATGGGAGTGCCCGGCCCCCAGGCCGTGAAGGACTTGTGGCAGCTCTCGCAGGTGGTGGGAAACATGTTGGCGACGTGCATCGACGCGGGCGTCGTGATGGCCACCGCCAGGGCGGCCTGGTGGCAGCCCAGGCAATTGGGCGGGGCCGGGAGCGTGGCGTGGTCGAAGACCGCGGCGCCGTTGGAGTGACAGCGATAGCAGGACGGCGAATCGTAGGTGTAGCCGGCCACCTTGGTGTGCTTTGGCGTCGTGACCGGCTCGGCATGGTCGTGACACCCGATGCAGGTGAACTGACTCTTGTCGCTCGGATTGGTATGGCAGTCGCCGCACTGGGTGTTCGCGTGTTTGGTGCCCACGTCGATCGGGAACAAGGTGTGCGCCATGCGCGGCAACTCGGGCACCGAGCTCTGAGGATGACAACTCAGGCACGCCTGCGAATCCCACTTGTAGTCCGTCACGCCAACGTGTTTGGGCGCCAGCACGTCCTGCGCGTGCTCGTGGCAGGTGAGGCAGGTGAACTGCTTCTTGTCACTCGCGTTGGTGTGGCAGTCGCTGCACTGGGCGTTGCCGTGACTCTTGCCCGGGTCTATCGGAAAGAATTGGCTCGAGTGGTCGGCGCGCGACAAGGCGGTGGCCATGCCCGACGGATGACAGCCGAGGCACGACTTGGAGTCGTACTTGTACCCGCTGACGCCGGCGTGGCTGGTGTCAGTCGCCGTCTGGGCGTGGTCGTGACAGCTGATGCAGGTGAACTGCTTGAAGCTGGAGAACCCGCCGTGGCAGCTATTGCAGTCGGTCGCAGAGTGAGCGCCGGCCGCAATCGGGAAGAACATCTCGTGCTGCGGACGCGTCATCGCTGTATTGCTGACGCCACCACCGGGAGGCGCGGCCCCTCCCGATGTCGCACGTCCCCCCGGCAGCACATCGCAACCCAGGAGGGCGATCAGCCCTGCCGCAACCAGGACGATGGTCTTCATCGGCATGTGCCATCTAGTACCCAGACCCACCCCGAAATCAGGCCGCCGAATGCGCGCGGATGAAGATTGATTGCACCATCGTGTGAAAAACTGGGCGGGCTGCCTGATCGACGCCGCGTCGGGGCACCATACAGCTGGGTGCCACAGGGAAATTGATGGGGACACTTCTTCTTCTCGTGCTGGTCGGTTCCGGCGAGGGGACTTCACGACTGTCGGAGGCAATCGAGCGCGCGGTTCGCGACGTGCTCGGGGCGACGGGGGACGTGATCGTGCAGGAGAGGCCGCCCGACTTCTCCGATCGAGAAGCGGTGCTCGCTGAGCAGCGGCTCCGGGCCCACGCGGTCGCGCGGGTAAGCGTGTCATCTGGTCCCGAGTTGTCGGTGGAGATTCGAGTTCATGGCAGCGGCGCGCGATCCGGCCGGGACGGATGGCTCACCCGAGTCATCAGCTTTGCCCCCGACACCGATCGGACGGAGATCGGCCGCGCCGCGGCCTACACGTTGCTGACGATGTTGCCGGACGCGAGGATTCTGGCCCGCGGGGCACAAGCCCCTCCACCCCCTGCCCCTCCGTCCCCCCAGGTGCGGGCGTCACCGCAACCGCCCCGCGTCTCCCTCGACAAGGAGTCAGCGCAGCTCTCGATTGACCTGTTCGGGCTGACCACCGCAGGGCTGAGTGGCGTCGGAGGAGGAACGGGGGCGGGGTTGCGCTTGGGCTGGCGCGTGTCTTCGCGCGTGTTGGTCAGCGTCGGCGCGCTCGGACGAACAGGCGACATCGATAGCGTGGGGGCAACTGCCTCCACGTTCGGGATTCTCCTTGGTGCGGCACTGGCGCCCCTGTCATCCCGTCGATTCAACCTGGCGTTACGGATCGAGGCGATGGCCGGATTGACGCTGGCTTCGTACTCCGCCATGAACCAGGCGACCGCGCGACAGGAACGATGGCTGCCCGCGGGGCGGGCGACCGCGGAAGCGTCCATCTCGCTAACCCCGCGGGCCGTTCTCATCATCGCCGCCGGCCTCGAGGTGGCGGCGGGCCACACCGATGTCTTCGTGAGCGGTGAGAAGAAGGCGGTGCTTGCCACCGTGCTCGCGATCGCCGAAGGGGGTATCCGAATTCCGTTCTAGCCAGCGCCCATCGCAGAAAAGCCGTTGACGCTCGGCCTGATTTGGGGGCCCAGGTGGCACTGGTGGGGAACAGATGGTTCCTTCTCGCGCTGACCTACGCTTCCTCGCGGATGGCAATGAACAGTCGTCGGGCCGCTCGGCGGGCGTGGCTCCCGATGACGCCGAATTGTTGGCTGCGATCCGGGCCGGTAGGCCTTCCGCCGCGGCGGAGTTCTACGATCGGGTTCGGCCGCAGGTCGATCAGACGATCTTCCGGCTCCTCGGCGCGACGGATCGCGAGCACGCCGACCTGGTGCAACTGGCTGTCATAAATCTTGTCTCGAGCGTCGGACGCTTCCGGGGTGAGTGCCTGCTCGACACCTGGGTTGGGAAGGTCACGGCGCACGTGGTCTACAAGCACCTGCGCCGCCGGGGCGCAGAACGGCGGCTGCTCGAACGGGTGGTGTTGTCGGCCCCGGAAAGCGACATCCCCCTTCAGCGTGCGCGCGAAGAGACGGCGCGCGATGTGCTCGAATGCGTCACGGCCCACCTCGCTGACATGGACACCGGGCAGAGCTGGGCCTTCGTGCTGCATGACGTCTTCGGGTACAACGTTCGCGAGATGGCCGGCATTCTGGGCATCAGCGAGTCAGCCGCCCAGAGTCGGCTCGTCCGCGGCAGGAGACTCCTTCACGATCGGCTCGCCGCCGATCCCGAGCTATCCATCTCGTGGCGGACAGGTAAAAACAAATGAGCAATCCCGATCTCGCTCAGAGAGCCGCGGCGGAACTGTCCCGAGCCCTGAAGGCCCCCCCGGTCCGGCCCCGAACGCTGTCGGGACGTGATCGTGCGTCGGCCATCAGCGCCATGGAGATCGCGCTGCGTCGGCGTGGCCGCCGCCCTTTTCTCGCGGCAGGCGCTCTGGCGGGCGCGCTTTGCGTCGCCGCCGCGGTCGGCCTGCTCGCGGGGCGCAGCCCACAACCGCGATTGGCCGCCTCGGGGCCCGCGCCATCCGTCACACTTGCGCAAGCGCCCGCGGAGCTGCGCGCGGTATGGCGCCAGGGGGGAGGCGCGCTCAAACCCGGCGACGTCGTGGTCTCGCGACGACGGAATGGACCGACGCTGCTCACCATGTCGGAAGGGACGCGCCTGTCCCTTGCCGAGGACGGCGAGCTCGCGGTGGTCGAGACCGGTAGGACGTCTCGGTTCCTCCTCACACGCGGCCGCGTTCATGCGGAAGTGGTCCCGATGGGGCCAGGCGAGCGCTTCGTGATTCAGACGTTGAACGCGGAGGTCGAGGTCCACGGCACCGTGTTCGACGTTATCGTGGTCCCCCGAGACGGGACATGCAGACGCGGCACCACCACGCGGGTGGTGGTGGCGCGGGGGGTCGTTTCCGTGGGCTCGGCGGGTGCGTGGGAGGAGGTTCACCAGGGGGAGCACTGGCCGGCTGCGTGCCCGGTTGCCGTCGCCCCCACCGTTTCTCGGGTCAGAGCCCATCCGACGCGAGGGATCGATCGACAACCGGTGCCGGTCCTCGGCGCAAACGAGTCGACGACGGATCCCACTGGATCACGTTCGGACCAAGGCACCGACTCGGCGACGCCAATCGCCGAACAGAACAACCTCCTCGCTACGGCACTGGCCCACAAGCTTCGGGGCCGCCTTCCGCAGGCACTGGGCGAGGTCGAGGCGCTGTTACGACGCTGGCCGGGAGGCCCCTTCGTGGAGAGCGCCATGGCCGAACGGATGCGGATTCTGCACGGGCTGGGTGATGCCCGCGCACGAGACGCGGCGGGCGACTACCTACGACGCTTCCCGGAAGGCTTCGCACTCGAAGAAGCCAATCGCGTCGTTCAAGGTGGACGTTGACAACGGCGCCGCGGGAATCCGGGATCGGTCTTGGCGACCGGGCGCTGGCCCCGGGCGCGGTCATGGTGGGACTCTCCTGTTTGCTGATTGCGGCTTGCAACGGTGCCTTTCATTTCGCCGGCGCCGACGCTGCCCCAGATGCCGATGTCGACAAGACGGATGCTCGGGCGGACGCCGACGCACTGATGGTCGACAGCGGAGCGATCAATGACGGTCGCGGCGGCGCGGACGGATCGCCCTGCGAGGTCGTTTGTGCGCCCGGGCAGACCTGCGTGATGACCGCAGGAGAGGATTGCACCGTGACCTGCAAGAACGCGACATGTCAGATCAACCTGGGTGAGGGCGGCAAGGCGGTCTGCAGCGACGGCGCGGACTGCACGATCAGCTGCGCCGAGGAGTGCTCCGTCACGTGCTTGGACACGTCGCGATGTGCCGTCCAGTGTACCGGTGCGACGCCGAGCATGCCGGTCGCGACCTCCTTTGTCTGCGGCGAGGTGGACTGACGCGAATGTGTCGCTGCGATCCACCGGTTGTCAATCAGGCCGGTTGCAAGGCTGTGGAACGACGGGGAAAGACGCAAGATCTCAAGTGCGTTCCGTGTCTGGCCGATAACCCTCACCATGTTGAGGCGATCTGCGTGGGTGGTGGCTTTCCTTGTCAGCATGTATCCAGTCGCTCGAGGCTGGTCCAACGAGCCTGCCGGCGGCGACGGCCACGGTAAGCGGATGACCTCGGCGTCTCCCTCGACCAAGACAGCCGGCCTGACCGCCAGCGAGTTGAATGCGTTGCGCGCCAAGTACACCCGTCCCACCAGTGTTCCTCATCCGGTCGACAACGTCCCATCGGCGTCGAAGACATTGCTTGGTCGCACCTTGTTCTTCGATCCGCGCCTGTCTGGCTCGAAGTTCATCGCGTGTTCGAGCTGCCACAACCCTGGGTTCTCGTTCGGGGATGGATTGCCGCGCGGTATCGGCCACGGCATGAAGCAACTTGGTCGTCGTACGCCCACGGCGTTGAACCTGGCCTGGGCGCCCGCGTTGTTCTGGGACGGGCGCGCCGAGACGCTCGAGCAGCAGGCCCTTGGCCCCATCCAAGCGCCAGGTGAGATGAACCTGCCCCACGATCAATTGATCAAGCGCCTGTCCGGAATCGCCGGGTATCGGGCCATGTTCAAGGCCGCGTTTGGCGATCCGGCGATCACCACCGACCGCGTGGGTAAGGCCATTGCCGACTTCGAGCGCACCCTGGTCTCGCCGGAGGCACCGTTCGATCGCTTCGTGGCTGGCGACGATAGCGCCATCAGCGCCTCGGCAAAGAGCGGATTCGCCCTGTTCAACGGCAAATGCAACTGCGTCAAGTGCCATACCGGATGGCGCTTCACAGACGACGGTTTCCACGACATCGGCGTCCTCAGCGAGGACCTGGGCCGCGGTACCTTGTTGCCCCTGGAATCGATGCAGCACGCCTTCAAGACCCCCACCCTGCGCAATGTGGTCGAACGCGCCCCCTACATGCACGACGGAACCGAAGCGACCCTGGAGCAGGTGGTCGACCTTTATGATCACGGCGGCCGGGTTCGTCGTCCCAGCCTGTCCGACGAAGTGAAGCCGTTGCGGCTGTCCGCCGCCGAGAAGCATGACGTGATCGAATTCATGAAGACCTTGAGCAGTCCAGGCCCGGCGGTCGAGGTTCCGGCGCTCCCCTACTGACCGGGCCGATGGCTCCAGGAGAACGACATGAAGAACTCGAAAGTCAGTTGGTATTGGTCCTTGCTGGCCGGTGGGGTGTTGGCGCTGGCGTCGGCAGGAGCATGGGCCGCCGCGAGCCACACGGTTTCGCAGAAGGACAAGAGCTTCTCCGCCGCCGAGATGGTGGTGAAAGTGGGTGACAGCGTCGAATTCAAGAACGACGACGACGTGTCCCACAACGTTTTCTCCGTCTCCAAGGAGCAGCCGTTCAACACCAAGGTCCAGAAGCCGGGGACCAGCGCTGCCGTCACCTTCGCCACCGAGGGAACGATCGAGGTGCGCTGCGCGATTCACCCCGGGATGAAGCTGCTGATCAAGGTCGTCAAGTGAGATTCCGGGCATGGCGCCCGGTGATTACAAGACGGGGGCGACCAAGATGGGTGTGGGGCTTGGCGCTGACGGCCCTGGTGGTTGCGGGAATCGCTGGACCAGCGATCGCGCGGGAGTCGCGCGCAGCCTCCAAGCTGATCCACATCCAGCTGAGCAGCACCGGCGACGAGGTGATGTTCGATCAGCGCCGAGTCGAAGCGAAATACGGACGTCACTTGATGTTGACCTATCGCAACGACGCGCCCCTCGACTCGAAGATCATTCACAACGTCGCCATCGTCCGCCCCGGCCGCGCCGACGCCCTGCTGGTCGTGTTGCAAGAACACGGCTACGACCTGGCGTCGGTCAAGGGCTCGCCCGACCTGATCGCCATGACCAGAACACTGCAACCGTCGGAGCAGGACACCATCGACTTTGCACCGCCCACGCGCGGGGACTACGAGTACATCTGCCTGATGCCCGGGCACGGAGACATGATGGGAATGCGCGGCATTCTGCGCGTGAAGTAGCAGCGGGATGGGCAAGGAATCCGGCAACGGACCCCGCGGCGTCTCGATCGCCACCAAGGCGATGGTGGCCATCTATGCGGCGCTGATCCCTTTGCTGCTGATGTCAGTCGTGCTGGGGCGCAACAGCCGGCAGACGGTGACGATGACGATGCAGGAGCTGGCGCGGGCCCGCCAGGTGCAGGCCCTGGCGGACCGTTCGTTGTCGTTGATCGTCACGCAGGAGGCAGTGACCAACGCCATCCTGATGGACCAGGACAACATCGTGGAGGCACCTCGCAAGATCGAGGCCTACGACGCCTTACGCGCGACGCTGAAGGAGCTGGGGACGTTGTCCCGCAACCCCAAACTCCTGTCGATAATCGAGCAGATGACCGCGTTGGAAGTGGCCGAGCTGAGGCCTCTCGACACGCAGATTCTGGAGAACATGGCGGGCGGGGAAATGGCCGCCGCGCGAAAGATCTACACCGACCGCTACCAACCGTTGCAGGAACGCTACGCCGGGCTGGTACACCAATTGAGCGAGCTGGCCGCCGCCGACGCGGTGGCGTCGGAAAAGGGCGCCACAGAACGCAACGAGCGGCAATTCCTGATCATGTCCATCGTGTTGGCGGCGGGCGTGGTGGCGGCCGGAGTCGCCGTACGGCTGGTGCTGGGGCGGGTGCGAAGACGGTTGGCGTCCAGCATCGACCTGTTGCTTCAGGTGGCCAACGGCCATCTGCCGGCCGCCGAGGTGGACAACAGCGCCGACGAGATCGGGGCGTTGCGGTCCGCGGCGGTGCAGCTGACGGCGACGTTGCACGGACTGACCGCCGAGACGACCTCGATCTTGGCGGCGGCCCGTCGCGGCGAGCTCACGGTCCGGGGAGACGCGGAGCGCTTCTCGGGCGTCTACCGAGAGCTGATGGGCTCGGTGAATCAAGTGCTGGACCACCTGGGTGCGTCCACGGAGGAGACTCAGGTCCAGCACCGCGAGGCCACCCGGTTCGTGGAGGAATGTTGCCGCGTCCTGGACCGCGTCGCCGACGGCGAGCTGAACCTGCGCATGGACGGCGCCTACGACGGGCTGTACCAGCGGGCCAAGGAGGCCCTCAACCGGGTGGTCGGATCCCTGTCCCGCGCGTTGAGCCAGGTGGATCGTTCGGCGCGGCTGGTGGGGATGTCCGGGACAGCGATTGACGAGGCGGCGCGCGGATGTGCTCTGCAGGCGCAGCGGCAGGAAGAATCGGTGGGGAACGTGACGGAGCTCTTGGCGGCGTTGCGGCAGACCGCTCGAGCGAACGCCGAGGCGGCTCAGAAGGCGGCTGCCCTTTCGGTCGCCACCCGGCAATGCACCAAACGCGGCAGCGAGGCGTCCACCAAGGTGCTGGAGGCCCTGACGCGGATGAAGTCGTCGGCGGAGGCGACGGCGAAGGTCGCGCACACCATCGACGAGATCGCCGTACGTACCAATCTCTTGGCGTTGAATGCCCAGATCGAGGCCGCGCACGCGGGAGCGGCGGGTCGAGGGTTTTCGGTGGTGGCTCACGAGGTGAAGGAGCTGGCCCGGCGCAGCGCCGACGGCGCCCGTTCGACCTCCAAGCTGGTGCAGGCCTCGGTCAAGGAAGCGGAAGCCGGCATGCTGGTGCGGGACGAGGTCCTGAGCAGCATCAGCGACATTGAAGAGCAGGTGACGGCCCTGTCGGAGATGTTGTCGCAGATCCTGAACGGTTCTCTGCAACAGGACCACGCCGCCCTGGAGATGGCGGAAGCGATGTCGGTGGTGGCGGACGCCAGCCACGCCAGCCTGCGCTCCAGTGAAGGGAGCGCCGCGGCGGCCGCGGCGCTGTCCTCCGAGGTCAACACCTTGCAGACGCTGCTCGCGGGAATTCAGCTGGCACAGGAGGACACTCACATCGAATTGAGCGGTGTTCCTTCCGGTCCGATGCACGTCTCCGCGAGCGGGCGCGCAACGCCCGCTCACCTGACGGGCGCACTCCTCGATGGATCGAGTCCCTCGAGGGCATGTTGATGCGGCGCCAACGCACCATGGACGTGATCCATGAAGGCGCGGATGCGGCTGTTGTTGCGCAGCTCGGGCAGCGTGAGCACCCACAGGTCGCGCGCCTCTTCACTGAGGCGCACACCGATGCGAACCAGCGACGGATCGGCGTCGCCGTCGAAGCAGGGTAGGAAGTGAACACCGATGCCCATCGACAGTGCCCTCCGACGGACGGCGTAGTCATCGGAGCGAAACGCCACCTTGGCTCCGGGAGCGTTCTTCGCCAGCCAGCCGTCGAGCCAACGTCCGTCCGAGCGTTCGTCGTGGTGAAGCCATGGGAATTCGGCGAGAGGCGCCCCCGGCCCCACGCGCTCGACGAGCGAGCGCGCGGCGTAGGCTTCGAACTGCAGGCGACCGACCCGGCGGCCCAGCAACCGATCGGCCGGGCTGTTGCCAATGCGCAGCGCGACGTCCGCCTCGCGCCGAACCAGCGAGACGGCGTCGTTGGTCACGTTGACGGTCATGTCCACCCCTGGATAGCGCTGGACGAACGATGAGAAGACGCCCGGAAAACCGGCGAACACGAAGTCCACGGTCGACACGCGCAGGCGTCCGCGGAGTGCGGCGTCGCGACCGCGGAGTCGTCCTTCGGTCACGTGAATCTGTTCTTCCAGGTGGGCGGCCGTGTTGGCCAGCTCCTCGCCCGCGCTGGTTGCCGTGAGCCCGTCGCCGGTGCGGTCGAAGAGACGCACGCCGAGCCGGTCCTCCATCTCCTTCAGGCGTCGCCCCACCGTGGTCCGGGTGACCCCAAGCCCGCTGGCGGCCGCCGACAGCGTCTTTCCTCGGTAAATCGCCAGAACGTAGCGAAGGTCGTCCCACTCCACGTGCACATAATTGCACGGCCGGTTCCCGAAATCGCCCGTCGACCGCGCAATCTTGCACCGCTAGTTTGTCGCGATGACAGCCGTACAGCAGGAGGTTTCGGGAACAGTCAGGATGCCCGCGTCCAAGCATTGGTGGCGCCTGCCGGCCGGTCTCGTCGCACTGAGTGCCGTTCCGGTCGTCGCAGGCCTGGTCCGCCTGGTCCGGCTGGCGGTCGGCGAGACCGTCACGGTGGACAACGCGCGCTTCTTCGCGTCGCCGCTGCCGGTCGTCGTGCACGTGATCAGTGCCGCCGTCTTCTGTGTGCTCGGCGCCTTTCAGTTCGTGCCTCGATTGCGTGAAGGCCGCGGCCAGTGGCACCGCGGGGCCGGTCGATGGCTCGTGTCGTTCGGGCTGGCGGCGGCGCTCTCGGGACTTTGGATGACGATGGCCTACGACCTCCCGGTGGGCAGCGACAAGAACGTGGTGATCTTCCACCGGGTCGTCGGGCTCCTCCAGATCGTTCGACTCTTCGTCGGCGCGGGCATGACGGTGTCACTCTGCCTGGCCGTCGCCGCCATCCGCGCGCGCGCTTTCGCGCGTCACGGCGCCTGGATGACGCGCGCCTATGCCCTCGGCCTGGGCGCGGGGACGCAGGCGTTGATCAACTTGTCTTGGATGCTGATCGTCGGCAACCCTCAAGGCATGGTTCGCGTGCTGCTGATGACGGCCGGGTGGTTGGTCAACCTTGCCGTCGCCGAAGGGGTCATCCATAGGCGGGCGATCGGGGCCAAGGCGGTCGACCTTGCCCACGTCACGGGCTGACGTCGCGGGCGCGCCGCGGGCGACCGCTCTCCGCCGCAAGCAGGCGGGACGTCGCCTCCCGCACAATCGCTCGCAGCCAGCGAGCCACGCTGTCCTCCTCGGTGCGCGGGTGCCAGACCATGGCGACGTTGAACGGAGCGAGCGCCACGGGCGGCGCGAAGATCTGCAGGCCCAGTGCCACAGCGAAGGGCTCCGCGATCCGGCGCCCGGTCGTGAGCACCAGGTCGGTGTGGGCGACGATGCCGGGAGCGACCAGGAAGTGCGGAACGTAGGCCGCAACGCGACGGTTGCGCCCGATGCGCGCCAGGGCATGGTCGACGGGGCCCTGACCGGTCGACGGTGACACCACCAGGACGTGACCTGCGGCGGTGAATTCCTGGATCGTCAGCCGCGCCGCTCGTGGGCGCGCCGGCGCGCGCGACGGCCGCGCCGTCCCTGTGCGCGTGTGGCGGCGGAGGCAAACGAACTGATCGTCGAACAACGCCTCCGTGCGCAGGCCCGCCGGGACCCGCGGAAACGTGCCGACCGCGAGCTCCACCACGCCATCGCGAACGGGTTCGAGCGCGTCCGGACCGTCGGCGGTGCGGACGTGAACGCTGAGCTGGGGCGCGACCTGGCGGAGGAGCGCGAAGAGGTGGGGCAGCAGCACGAACCCGACGTAGTCGGTTGCCGCGATCGTCACCGATTCGACGCCCGCCGGATCGAAGTCGCGGTGGGTGTCCAGCGCGGCACCGAGCTCGCGGAGGATCCGGTGTAACCGGGGTGCCAGCTGGCGCGCCCGCGCCGTCAACTCCAGCGCCCCGCGCACGCGCACCAGCAGCGGATCTTCGAACAGACTCCGCGCGCGGTTGAGAGCGTGGCTGGTCGCGGGCTGGCTCCGCCCGATGCGTGCCGCTGCCCGCGTGACGTTCCGCTCTGCCAGCACGGCGTCGAGCGCGACCAACAGGTTGAGATCGATGGCGGCCAGGTTCACGTCCAGGATTCTACCGGCCGATCGTCATGCACGGCATGAATACCGCCGCAACGAGATTTCGATTGGGCGGTGGGCCGGTCTTCGCCCAGGTTTTCCCCAGGCCCGCGGTAGGGCCGACCATCCCACCAAAGACCAAGGCAGGAAACGACATGAAACGACACGCGCTGGCCGAGAACGTCACCATTCACACCCACGCCTGTGGCGAAGGCGGCATCTTCGTCAACGCCTACCTTGTCGAGACGCCCGACGCGGTCGTCGCCGTGGACGCCACCCTCTCCGAAAGCGAGAGCCGCGCCTTCCGCGCCGAGGTCGATCGGATCGGCAAGCCCCTCCAGGCGGTGCTGATCACCCACCCCCACCCCGACCACGTTGCCGGCATCACCAACCTGGTGGCCGGCGCGTCGCCGAAGATCGTCGCCACCCAGCCGGTGCTGGAGCTCATGCGGCGGCTCGAGGAGCCGAAGCGACGGCAATGGACACCCGTCTTCGGGGCCGAGTGGGTCCAGCGCTGGACCTACCCTGACACCGTGGTCGCCTCGGGGGACAAGCTGACCTTCGACGGCGTGACGTACGCGGTCCTGGACGTCGGAGCCGGCGGAGATTCGGAAGCCAACGCCGTCTGGTTCATCGAAGCGCCGCGGCGGACCGCATTCCTCGGCGATCTCACCTTCGACGGCACCCACGCCTACGTCGCCGACGGGCACCTGCTGGCATGGCTGGCCAACCTGTCGCGCCTCGAGCGGTTGTGTGCGGGGATGGACGTTGTCTTCCCCGGGCACGGCGCCGCGGCGGCCCCCGGCGACCTCATCCGTTCGCAGGCCGCCTACCTGATGACGCTGGCGGGTCACATCAAGGAGCTGGCCCGCGGAAAGACCGAGCTTGGCGCCGAGGAGAAGCAGGAGCTCGAACGCCGCATGACGGCCTACCTGCCCAACGCGGGCCTGTCCTTCCTTATCGCGATGAACGCCGACCCGGTGGCGCGTGAGCTGAACGGCTGAGGCGAGGTCCTCGGACCTCGGGGCGGGAGGCCCACGGTAGACCCAGGACAATTCTGCCCGGACCGCGTCTCGAGGGGCGGTCACGATCCACCGCGCCGACCCGTCGTTTCGCTATCCTGACGTGCTCTCGTCGTCGGCCCGGATGGTGCAACCGCACGGGTAGGCCCGACCGAGTCACCCCCTCGAAGCCGATCAACAACATGATGCGAAACCTCCCCGCCTACCGCCGACGCGTCCCTCCCCTGGCCGCAGCCGTTCTCGTCGCGGCGGCCGTCGGTTGCAGCAGCTTGCCGCCGCCGCTTCCCGTGATCCCAAGCCCCCACGGGAACGTCGGCGTCGGCATCACCGTCGGTCGGAACTACGCTCCGGCAACCGCGGTGGTCAGATCGCCCGCGACGGGCGAGGTCGAGCTCCGACAAGGCTGGGACACCGAGATGTCGCCCGGCGTGCCGGCATTTCTCGACCCGCGCCTGCATGGCACCAGGGCGCTGTCCGAACGCTTGTACCTGGGAGGCCACCTGAGCTGGTTCACGGCTGGGATCGCCTTGCACCACGTTCCGGTGCGACCGTTGGTGCTGACGCTCGGCACCCAGACGGATGGCCCGCTGGCGTACGCGGCCGCCCAGATGCCCGGCGTCGCCTGGGAAACCCGCGCCAACCTACTCTTCCAACCCATCGTCGCCCGCCGCGTGCAACTGCTGATCGGCGGAGGGCTCAGCTACGGCGCGCGCCGACGTTCGCTGGTGGCCACCGCCCCTGTCGGCATGATCGGGATCGATCAAGTGTTCCCCGCCGAGGTCCGCATCCTCCGCCGCGAGCTTCGCGCCGATCTGCTGGGGGGGCTGGCCTTACGACTCGGGGAGAATGCCCGCGTTCTTCTGGCGGTCGAGCCGTTCTTCCTGCTCGGTCAGCCGGGAGCCCCCCAGTCCGCGTGTCTCGACTGCGTCCCCGATCTGGTGCTGGTCTCGTATTCGTCGTCGTGGGGGATGGCGTTCACCGCGTCGTTCTCGGGCTGGAACTGAGGAACGCCGTCGCCTGACTCACAGATACCCGAACAGTTCGAGGGTGCCTTGCACATGGGTCCCTGCCGCCTCCGAGATGAAACGCAGCTCGAACGAACGGCTGAGGGAAAACGATTCGCCGAGAAATCCACGGAGGACGCCACCCGTTTCGCCCAGCAGATAGCGAATGTAGCGGCCACCCACCTGCAGGCGAAACCGCGCCGCGGCCTGGCCAACGAACCCGACCTCGCCGCCCAATCCCATCCGGTAGTGATAGTCCGCCGAGAAGGCGGGACCGACCCCCGCATCGGCCTCGGCCAAGGCGAACATCAGCCCCCGCCGCGCTGACCCCACCCGCACCGCGAAACCGCCGCCCGCGTTGAAACCGGCGTACAGACATCGCCAGCCCGAATGGGGGGAGTCGGCCCGCTCGCAGCCAACCTCGCGGGCGTTGTCCGCGCCGGCCCATACCTTCCACGACGGACTGTGGGCCCACCGATCGAGGGGAGCCGCGGACAAGATGCTGACCAGATCCAGCTTGTCCAGGCGCAGGCGCCGGGCCCCATCGTCGAAACGAATCCGCCCGCTCACCATCTCGAGCTCGGCGTCCTCGGGGTAGCCACGCGGGGGATCCAGGTAGTCGTGAATGGCCGAACGCATCGATAGCACTTGAAAATAGCCCCCCTGACTGGACACTCCCGTTCCCGCCCCCAGGCGCAACGTATCGTGCCCGCGTTCGGGGGCCGCGATGCCGGGCGCAACGATATCCTCTTGCGGCGGCACGCCCAGGCGACCGCGGGCCAACAACATCGTTCGTTCCCGCTTCTTGAAGTCGTCGCTGGGCTCGGCGCGAAAGCCTTCGCGAAAGCGGGCGTAGTCGTAGGCAGCGTCGACCACCAGCGCTTGCCGCTCTTTGGACCAGGGTCCGGGCGGTGGCGTCTTGCCGCCGGCCGGGACGGCGGCCCAGGCCTCGGCTGACTCAATTTCGGCACCGTTCAACAGGGCCTTTCGATGGGTCATGTTCGTCAACAAAGAAGGACGCGCCCGGGACGCGCGCACCAATCCATGCTGTTGCAGGACTGCGCGAATCGTGTCCGAGGGAATCACCCTCGGACCGTCGACGATTTCGATCAGGTGCAGGCTCGGCTCGGCGACCTCCAGCAGCGTCAACAGTTGGTACGAGCAATTGCGGGTGAAGAAGAAGTAGTTGAAGTGGGTGCTGCGCGTCTCCCAGGTGTGCATCACCAGCCGGTCCAATTGCTCGGCCGAAAGCGACAGCTCGTACTCCCACAGATCGCGGCTGTCGATGTTCGAGTACTCCTGGACCTTCATGTAGAACGGCATCACGAAGAACCGCCCGTGGAAGCCGCCGGTCAGGCCGCGGGCGGCGTAAACCAGGCCATTTTCCGTATCGACCTCGGCCGCGAAACTGATTGCGTAGTCCAGCAACGGATTGCCTTCGCCGGTCGCGCGCGACAGGCGCAAGAACGTGTGGCCGTACATCGATGCGGGGCTGTTCAAGAAGGCCGTGGCATAGACCAACGTCGCGGCCTGGGCGGAGATGCCCACGCGCCACTTCTGATAGAGGGGGCAGGCCTGATCGGGGACACGACGCGCGTCGATGGACAACGTGGCCTTCAACCAGGCCCAGCGCGCCGGGAAGACACACTGCGGGTGCTGGCCTTCGACCGTCATCGGATCGCCCGCTTTGGCCGGGGAGAAGAACGCGCGAATCGTCGCGTCCAGCTCGGCGACCGGATCCTTTTTTCCGGCGACGCCGGCCAGGAAGAAGTCGTTGCCGTCGGCCTCGCTTTTCCATCCCCCCAGCCAGGTTCGCCGGTAGTGGCCGAGAACCTGCCAGGTGCGCGTTCGCGCCAGCCCCTGCGCCGTGGCGGCCGCCAGGACTTCCTGAAGGTAGCCGGAGGCCGATGCCGGCAGGGTGGCCTGGGCCCGTGCGGGCGCGCCCGAAAGCACCGAACACAAGACGCCGGAAACCAGGCCGGCCCGGCGCAGCGCCGGAGGACGCTGCCTCTCGCTTCTTCGTCTCATGAAAATCGAGCGTCGCTTTCCAACAAAAAATCCCGGTCCACAGAGGTGAACCGGGATTTCATGCAGACGGAAAAGGTGCAGCCCAAAAGCCGCGAGAAAGCGGCAGCTACTTCGTCGCCGTCTTCGTGGTCGGCGTCGCCAGCGCAACGTTGACCGGCTTGGCGGAACGGCCCTCGGCGCGGGCGATGGCGCGCTCGTCGGTGCACGTGGTGGCCAGGCGGGCGTCAGCCTTGATCTGCGCCTTCACACCCGCCACCAGCTGGACCGGCGTCACATTCGCGGACGGCAGAATGCTTTCGAACTTCTCCTGGGACATCTTGAAGAACGTCGCCTTGGCGGAATCTTCACACCCGAGGAGGGTCGAGAACGAAGCCAAGAACTCGCCGCCACCGGACGCCATGTTGCGCTTCAGGTCCTGAAAATTGACCTCGGCAAACGCGGTCTGCTCGCGCTCCGCCTTCACAACGCCGCCCGAGACGCAGTTCGAGGTTCCCGAGGTGATCGCGAACGTCTGATAGCCGGTGCCGTTCAACGTCGCCGCGATGACCTGCTTCATCGTGCTGTTGTCCTTGCCGAAGACCAGCGAGCCGAGTCCACAGCCGGCCATTCCGTATTCCTGGGCCTGTGCCGCGGAAGCGCCCAACGTGATTCCCAAAGCTGCCGCCAGTATGCCGAGTTTCTTCATCAAGGATCCCTCCCTCAAATAGAGCACGTGGCCGATAGTGTCCATTTGAACAGCAGGCCCACGCGCGAGTGTCGGCATCGTAACCATGTCGGTAACCGACTGGCAAGCTGCGTCCGGTAAACGCCCCATCTTCAGGGGTGCGGGCCTGGTTTCAACCGCGACGCTCACCCCACGACAGTTTTTCGTGCAGGATCGAGAAGAACGAACCGCTGCCGCGATAGAGCCGCAGCGGCACCGGTTCTTTGCGGATCTCGATCGATTCGCCGGGCCCGAGGGGGCGACCCCACTGACCGTCGACGGTCAGTTGCGCGGGACGGTTGGACACGTTCTTCACGACCACACGCCGATCGGCGCGCATCACCAGCGGGCGATTGGTCAACGTGTGCGGACAGATCGGCGTCAGCACGATGGCCTCTAGATCGGGTGTCAGAATCGGACCGCCGGCGGCCAGGCTGTACGCGGTCGAGCCGGTCGGCGTGGCCAGGATCAGCCCATCGGCCTTGTAGGTGGTGATGCTCTCGCCGTCGAGCTTGGCTTCCAGATCGAGAAGCCGCGCGAGCACCGACTGGCTGATGACCGCATCGTTCAGTGCACTGCGGGTTTCCAGCGGGCCGTCGTGGTCGGGCGTCAGCAGTGTGACCCGTAGGCGCATGCGCTCGTCGATGGGCAGCGTTCCGTCGCAGGCGGCGCGCAAGGCGTTCGCCGCTTCCGCGCGCTGGAAGTGGGTGATGAAACCCAGGCTTCCCAGATTCACGCCGAAGATCGGAATGCCACGGTCGGCAACCAGACCCGCGCCGTAGAGAAAGGTGCCGTCGCCGCCGAGGACCACCAGCCCATCGACGGAGGCAGCCAGTTCCCCCTCGTCGACGCAGGTGGCCCCGGCCAGGGGTGGACCTTTCTGTTCACAATAGAAGGCCGTACTGCCCTGGCCGCGCAAGCTTGCGATCAACTCGACGGCCAGCTCGCGGGCCTCGGGCTTGTCTCGCTTCAGCAGAAAACCAAACCGCATCCGGGCATCATACGCCGGACCACGCGCCAACCCACCGGTGTGCGCGAGACAAACGATGCCGCCACGACAGGCGGGCGTCCAGAGCCGCCCGTCCGCGGAGGGCTCGATAGCCGCTTAGGCGGCGGCCAGGTCGTAGAACAGGGTGATCGAGAGACAGTGAAACTCGTTGTCCGAACTCTGGGTCACGATCTTGTCCACGATGCGCGCGCGGGGGTTGTCTCGCAACCAGCGCGTCAGAACCTCACCCAGCTCCTCCCGATCCTTCGCCTTCGTCGCCGTGAAAACCTTCGCCCCAGTGAACGTCATGTCGATGGCTCCTTTGCCGTGTCCGTCCCTAACGCCGCCTCGTCACCAATGACGAGGACCGCCTGTTTGTTTCCATTCCATGTCTAAATCCAGCGCACCCCGTCGTTTCAAAACGTAGTGCGTCCGGGCGCATACTGGAACAAAAGATGATCGACTTACAAGAGTGAGACCACTATTTTTGGCCTCGTTTGGCTTTGTCCTGTTTTGTTGATTACAGAACAGACCCGATGGACCTCTGATCAACTTCAGGATTTCCAGATAACAAGCACCATCGGATCGCACTTTGGTACAACCAAAACGTCTGGCTTTTCCGGTTGATATCGACCAAGGTGTCGAACGTCGCGCGTCGGTCTTGACGGCGACCCGAGCGTTGGGTTAAATGCCCGCCCTTTCAATTTTCCGACCCGGAGGACGATTTCTTGGAGACACTGCTTGGCCGACCGCTCGAAGTTGAGGTTCGCGACTCGATCGAGAAGGCGATGAAAATTCTGAAGCAGAAGATGTCAAAGGAAGGCATCCTTCAAGAGATCAAGCGTCGGCGCTACTACGAGAAGCCGTCGGTGAAGAAGAAACGAAAGATGCGCGAGGCGCGGAAGCGTCGCCGTCGCGAGCAGAAGCGCCGCGTGGTGCGCTAGCCCCGGGCGCGCAGGAGCGTGCCATGAGCTTACATCGAGAACGGGCGTGAGCGCCCGTCAGGCAGGCCGAGGAGATTGGCTGGAGATCGCGGTCGATCTTCCAGCCGACCTGGCCGAGATCGTCGCTGCCACGCTGGGTGACGTCGCTGCGGGCGTGGAGCTGCGTGACGCCGGCACGCTGTTGCGGGCGGACTCTGGTCGCGCGGTGGTGGTCGCGCACGTGGCGCCGGAAGATCGAACCGCCGCCCTGCAGCTGATCGACGAGACGGTGTCCCGGGCGCGCGCCGAGGGCGTGGCCGGCGATCCGGACGCCCCCGTCACCGTCCGCGAGCGCGCCGCTCACGAGGATGAATGGCGCGACGTCTGGAAGCAGTTCTTCCGCGCCACCCGGGTGGGGCGGACTTTCATTGTGCGGCCCAGCTGGGATCCGGGCGCGCTGGTGGCAGGCGATCGCGTGATCGATCTCGATCCGGGGCGCGCCTTCGGCACCGGTGGGCACGCGACGACCCGCCTGGTGATCGAGCTCTGCGAGACCTTGGCGGACGAACGCGCTCGCGATGGCGAGCCGGTACGACGTTTCCTGGACCTCGGATGCGGCTCGGGGATCCTGGCCATCGCGGCGGCGCGCCTGTGGCCTCAGGCGGCCGGATTTGCGGCCGACGTCGATCCCGAGGCCACCGACTGCACGCTGGAAAATCTGGAGCGAAACAAGGTCACCTCGGTGGAAGTGGCGACCGGCACGCTGGACATGTTCGCGAACGCGGCCCCGTTCGACGTGCTCTTGGCCAACATCCAGGCGGACGTGCTCACGTTACTGGCCGGGGACATCTATCGACGGATCGCTCCCGGGGGCATGGCCCTGCTGTCGGGTCTGCTGACCGAGGGAGCCACCGCGGTTTCGGAGGTGTATTGTTCGGCCGGATTCGAGCTGGTTCACCGGCGGGAGAGCGACGAGTGGACGGGGCTCGCCTTGCGACGGAGGTAGCCGGGACATGCCGCGCATCTGGGTGGCCGCGAACGAGCTGACCGGCACGTCGCTGGTCCTGGAAGGCGAGGCGCACCGCTACCTGACGCGGGTGCTGCGCCTGACAACCGGGGCCACCGTGGATCTTTTCGACGGTCAGGGCGGCGAGGTGGCCGCCCGGATCGAACGCGCGGGCCCGCGCGACCTGACGCTGACGCTGGGAACGCGGCGGCAGGTTCCGATGCCGACCACGCCCCCCGTGACGCTGTTGCAGGGGTTGGCGCGCCCCGAACGGATGGACCTGGTGGTGCAGAAGGCGACCGAGCTGGGCGCCGCGCGCCTGATTCCGGTCCGCACCGCGCGCAGCGCGGGTGACCAACCCCCGCGGCCCGAGCGTTGGGAGAAGATCGGGCGCGAGGCCGCGCGCCAGTGTGGACGGGCGCAACTGTTGACGATCTCGCCCACGTCGTCGCTGGCCGATGCGCTGGCCAGCCTGGAGCCCGACACCTTGGGTGTGGTTCCGTGGGAGGACGCACCCGACGCAGCGCCGCTGACGGCGCTGGTGAGCGGGCGACCGGTCGCGGTCGCCGTCTTGATCGGCCCCGAGGGGGGGCTGACTCCAGATGAGGTCGCGCTGGCGACCAAGGCGGGGTTTCGCGTGGCCACGCTGGGGCCGCGCATCCTGCGCACCGAGACCGCCGCGATAGCCGCGCTGGCGGTGATTCAAAGTCAGGTGGGCGGCCTTGGCTGACAAATTCTTGCCCTCGCTGAAGACCCTTCGCAGAATGGTGGGCGTGAGCATCGCTGCCACCCTACCCGCGCGCGCCGAGATTCCCTCGGTGACGCGTGGCCTCGCCGAGCGCGTGATGCGCGTGCGGGTCACCGGCTTCGCGCGGCGCTTCGCGGCGTCCGTCGTCGACGGAACGATCCTGCTGGCACTGGCGCTGGCGGTGACGGCGGTGACCGCGCTGGTGCTGGGCGCGCCGATGCCGACAACGAAAGAGCTGGGACCCGATCTGCTGGTGGCGGGCGTGCTGGATCGCAATCCATTGGCCGTCGGTGCCATCGGCTTGTTCGCCGGGCTGACCATCCTTTACCAGCTGTATTTCGCCAGCATGTCCGGTCAGACCCTGGGGATGCGGATGATGGGGATCCGGTTGATCTCGGCGCGCGGGCGCGCGCCCGGACCGGTGCGCGGCCTGGTGCGCGTGGTGGCATTGGCGGTCAGCGTGCTGCCGGGCGGGCTGGGCTGGCTGTGGGCGATCTTCGATCGCGAACACCGCGCGCTGCACGATCATCTGGCGGGCACGTACGTGATCCTGGACCCCTAATTTCGGCCGGTCCCGATGGATTCCGCGGTATAAATCCGCGCGCATGTCGGAGCGGCTGGAAGCGTTGTTGATCGGGGAGCGGGTGCTGCCCGCGGCGATCGTGCGCGAAGCCGTTGCCCGCCAGCGCGTGTACGGCGGCGCCCTGGATACGGCCCTGCTGGAGATGGGCGTCATGTCGGAAGGCGCGCTGTGGGCGCGGCTGGCGACTGCGACCGGGCTTCCGGTGCCGGCGCCGGCGCTGGCGGACGGCGGGGAGGCGGGCGATCTGACGCACGCGCCGCTGTCTCAGAAACAGACCGCCTGGCTGCGCGCCGTGCCGGTGGGCCTGCACCGGGCAACTGAGCCGGCCATCGGCGAGCCGGCGATCGGCGAGCCGGCGATCGGCGAGCCGGGGACGCGCGAGACAGATCGAACGCTGAAGGTGTTGTGCGCCGAGCCCGTCGCCGCCGACGAGATTCGCATGGCGGTTTCGCGCGCAGGCTACCAGGCCAAGCTCTACGTGGTACCCGAGGTGCGGCTCTTGGCCCTGCGGCAGCGCCTCTACGGCGAAACCTTGCCACCGCGATTTGCTCCGATCCTGGCCCGCGGCATCGGGGCGGAACGGGCCCGCAAAGCGTTCTGTGCCCCGAAGGCGACCGTGACAGCCCAGACCTCCGCGGTCGGCGGTCCCAATGGCATCGCCGCGCCGCCTCCGACCGGCGCGCCCCCGATGCGAACGCCGCCCGTCGATCCCCTGATCAAGGCAACGCCCAATCCGGCTCCGGTTCCACCGCCGGTGGGCCGGGGCCGAAGCCCGGGAGCTGAGCCGACGCCCCTCGAGGTCGTGCTGGACTTTTCGCAGCCCTTGCTGGTCGATTCGACGCTGGAGCAAGCCATCGAGCTGGGCGAGGAGGACCTGCAGGTCGTCGACCCGGATCGCATCCCGTTCACCGACGCAGGCGACGGCGTTCCGTTGGCAGAGTCCTCCTCGGCCCCGTCGGACGAAAATCCCGCCGATTCCGCCACGGAGTCCCTGTGCCGCCGGGCCCGCAATCGTGACGACAAGGGTCGCGTGCTGGCGCTGCGGGCGCTTCGGCGGCGGCTGGATCGCCCATTGGCGCTGGCGTTCGTGGCCACCTTGCGAGAGGAGGCCGCCAACCAGGATGACGATCTCTCCGCCGTCGCCGCGCTGGAATGTCTGGCGGAGCTGCGCGATGAGGTCGCGATCCCGATCTTCATCGATCGCCTGGCCTCGTCGACCAGCCAGGTGCGGCTGGCCGCCGGTCAGGCGCTGGTGATGCTGACCGCACGCGATTTCGCCGATGCCGCGACCTGGGAGGCCTGGTGGAACAACAACGCCCCGCGCCCGCGGGCCGAATGGCTGCTGGAGGCGCTGGGTGACGACGACGCGGCCACTCGCGGGCTGGCCTTCGAGGAGCTCCGACACCTGTCGGGCGAGACCTTTGGCTACGCGCCCGAGCTGCCCAAGCGCAAGCGCGAGGCCGCGCGCAAGCGCTGGGCCACCTGGTGGGAGACCCGGCGCGCACGAGCCGACCAGGCGGTCCAGGTCGACGCCCGCCGGTAGCCCTGAACGGGAGCCGTTCCGGAGTGCGGCGCATCGGACCGTTGGCCACGGGGACGCGGACAGGCTAGATTCCGCCCCGCTCATGTTTGAGACGCTGACAAAAGGGTTCCGTTCCGCCAAGCAACGCTTCCAGGGTCTGGCTGAACTGGACGAAGCCACCGTCGCCGAGGCTCTGAAGGACGTCAGGATGTCGTTGCTGGAGGCCGACGTCGGCTACGACGTGGTCCAGGACTTCTGCGACCGGGTCAAGGACAAGGCCATCGGTGTCATCGTCAAGGTGAAGGCCTCGACCAAGGAGAAGGTCCGTCGGGTCAGCCCCGAGGATCACTTCGTGAAGATCTGCCACGACGAGCTGGTCGATCTGATGGGCCCGGTCGACACCAGCCTGAAGTTCGCCAAGAAGGGCCCGACCGGCATCATGCTGGTCGGCCTGCAAGGCAGCGGTAAGACCACCACCGTCGGCAAGCTGGCGCGCTACCTGGAGAAGAACCACAAGCGTCCGCTGCTGGTGGCCGCCGACGTGTACCGCCCGGCCGCCATCCAGCAGCTGCAGATCATCGGTGAGAAGCTGGGCATCCCGGTCTACGCCGAGCCGGGCGGTTCGCCCCCCGCCATCTGCGAGAAGGCCGTCCGCGTGGCCGCCGAGAGCGGCCGCGACGTGGTCATCTTCGACACCGCCGGTCGCCTGGCGATCGACGAGGTGTTGATGGAGGAGCTGTCGCAGATCGACAAGCGGGCGCAGCCCGCCAACATCCTGCTGGTCATCGACGCGATGATCGGCCAGGACGCGGTCGGCACCGCCAAGGCGTTCAACGACCGGCTGAACCTGGACGGGGTGATCCTGACCAAGCTGGACGGCGACGCCCGCGGCGGGGCGGCGTTGTCGGTCAAGGCCGTCACCGGCAAGCCCATCAAGTTCGTCGGTATGGGCGAATCATCGGATCGCCTGGAAGAGTTCCGCCCCGACGGTATGGCCAGCCGCATCCTGGGCCGCGGCGACGTGGTGGGCCTGGTCCAGCAGTTCGAAGAGGTCGTCGACGAGGAGAAGGCCGAGCAGGACGCGGTCCGGATGCTGAAGGGGAAGTTCGACATGAACGACTTCCTTCAGCAGATCGAGGTCCTGAAGAAGATGGGCTCGCTGTCGGACATGGTCGACAAGATCCCGGGCATGGCGGACGCCATGCCGGATGGCGCCAAGATCGACGATCGCGAGCTGGATCGTATCAAGGCCGTGATCTCGTCGATGACCGAGGACGAACGGCGTCATCCCGAGCGCTTCGTCATCACCAGCTGGGAAGAGATCGTCGACGGCGGCAAGCGCAAGAAAAAGCGCAGCGCCTTCTACGACCAGGGGCGCATCCGCCGCGTCGCGCGCGGCTCGGGCCGCAAGGAGCAAGAGGTCGCCGATCTGCTGAACCGCTTCGCGACCATGCGCCAGATGATGATGCAGATCGGGATGTCGACGGGCTTGCTGGGGAAGATCCCCGGGTTCAAGCAGCTGGCGCAGCTGAAGAAGCTGGGCAACCTGGATGTGAACCAGCTGGCGTCGATGATGAACACGCCGGCCGCCGAGCGCGGTCACTTCCAGGCGCCCCGCCGCAACGTCGACAAGGCCAAGGAAAAGCAGAAGCGGAAAGACTCGCGCAAGGCGCGCAAGGCCGGGCGCAAAAAGAGATAGTCGACGCGAGGACCGTCCGGGCGGCCCTCACCCCCGCAGCGAGGGCCGCATGGTCACGACGTCCTTGCTGGAGCCGCGCAGGACCGTGAGCGCCAGCGTGTGATCCACGCGATCCTCCGACAGCAAGCGGTGCAGATCATCCACGCTGGCGACCACCTGGTCATCGAGCCCCACGATCAGATCCCCGTCGCGCACCCCCGCCTTGGCTGCCGGGCTTTGGGCGTCGACCGACGCCACCAGAACCGCCCGTTCCTTCTCCAACCCGTGATAGCGGACCACGCGGCGGTGAAGCGGCACGGTCTGGCCGACCACGCCCAGGTACGCCCGTCGGATGCGCCCCTCGCGCACCAGCTTGCCCAGCACGAAGGTCGCGGTGTTGGCGGCGATGGCGAAGCAGATCCCTTGCGCGGGCAGAATCGCCGCGGTGTTGACCCCGATCACCCGTCCGGCGGCGTCGCAGAGCGGCCCGCCCGAGTTGCCCGGATTCAACGCCGCGTCGGTCTGAACCACGTCGTCGATCAACCGCCCGCTCTTGGTGCGCAGCGAGCGGCCCAGCGCGCTGACGACCCCCGCGGTGACCGTGCAGTCGAAACCGTAGGGATTGCCGATCGCGATCGCGATCTGACCGACCTTCAGAGCCGACGAATCCGCGAACGTCACCGGCACCAGATCGCTGCCGTAGATCCGCACCACCGCCAGATCGCTGTCGGGATCGTCCCCCACCAGGTGCGCGGGCAAACGGCGACCATCCAGCAGCGTCGCGAACATCTGCTTGGCTCCGCTGACCACGTGACTGTTGGTCAGCACGAAGCCATCCGGGGTGAACACGAAGCCCGAACCGCTTCCCCCAGAGGGGGCGGCGTCCGGCCCCCGGCGGTTCGCGCCGCCGCGCGGGGACGGCGTCGGGGCGCCCTCGACATCGATCTTCACGACCGATGGGCTGACATGATCAGCAACGGCGGTGATGCTGCGCGAGTACGCGTCCAGCAAGACCGCGTCGCTGGGGTGACCAGAAACGGCTGCGTCGAGCATGGGACAAACCTCCTTGGGACGTGAGACCGCGCGCACCCAACCCAAACGGCGCGCGCGGTCCCGTCGAATGGAAACGCGGTTAGATGACCAGCGTTCCGGTTCGGATCAGATAGGCCAGACGCTCGCGCTGATCATTGTCCAGCAGCGCGTGAATCTGTCCCAGCGCCTTGGTGACGGCGTCGCGCAGGCGTTCGGCGCTGGAGACGCGAAGTCCGGCCCCTTCGGCGGCGCGGGTTTGATTGAACGCCTCGCCGCTGACCGCATCGGCGAAGGCCGACAAGGTCCGCCGCCGATCGACCTCGGCCTGGGCGCGCTCGGTCTTCAGCTCGTCGAGGATCTTCGCCAGCTCACCGACCTGGCGATCGTCCAGTTCCAGCTTGTGCGCCAGAAAGCGCAAAGGCCGCCGCACTCCAAAGCCGCCCCCGCCGAAGCCGTCGCCATCACCGCCGTCGGCGCCATCCCCGCCGTCGCCACCGCCGTGCCAGCCGGCTCCGCCGCCGCGTGGCCCGCAGCTGGCGGCAAACGCCGCCCAGGGGTTCGGGCCGCAGCCGCCCCGGGTCTCAGAGCTACCGCCACGCCACCAGGACATCATTGCTGGATGCATCTTCCGTCTCCTTTCGCCGAGGCCATCAGCTCCCGGCGGGTATGTACCCGTGGGCGAAATGCCTCACGGGGTCGAACGTTCAAAAGCTAACCGCGGATCTTCGATCGTCAACGCAAAACTCGAGGACGACGCGAACGCGCTCAGCCCAGCGCCGCGTCCATCGCGCTGGCCAGCTTGAAGTCGAGGTCGGTGATGCCGCCGGCGTCGTGGGTGCCCAGGTGCACCCGAACCTTGTTGAACACGTTGAACCATTCGGGGTGGTGGTCCATCTGATCGGCCACGGCTGCCACGCGGGTCATGAACGCGAAGGCTTGCTTGAAATCCGCGAAGCGGAATTCACGGAACAGCTTCCCCTGATCCACCTTCCAATCGGGCAATGCCCCGAGGCGGCTCTGAATTTCAGTGTCGGACAGCTTGGTAGGACGCGCCATGGCTTACCTCTTCCTTTTTCAACGGAGAAACCAGGGACAACTTAGGTCGCGTCCGCCAGTCCAACAAGGGCGGACGTTCTAGACCCCGGTCACCAGCAGGATGATCAAACCTGCGACCGCCAGCACGACGACGCCGCCCGCGGCGATCAGGGCGATCGTCCGCGGGTGTCGCCCCCCAGGGGACACGGTGTAGGTGGCACCGGAAGCGCGGCGCTGCTTGAGCGGCGTTCGCCGCTCCGGCGTCCGCACAGCCACCTCCGGGCTCGGGCCGCCTTGTCCCTCCGATGCGATCTCGACCGGCAGGCCCACGGTTGGCGTCCCCGAGCGGGCCGGGCGCGCCCCCGCAGCGGCTGCCAACCCGGGGGGGCTGGCCTGTGCTCCCATCCGTTGCAAGCGCGCCCGATAGCGTTCTTCGGGATCGGCGAGCGACAGGATCACGGCGCCGACTTCGATCCGATCGCCGTCGCTCAGACGCGCGTCGCCCTGGATGGATACCCCGTTGACCCGCACGGTGTTTCTCGAACCGAGATCCTGGACGAACACGCCGTCGCGGCGTCGAACGAAGGCCGCGTGCTCGCGCGAGACGTGTTCGCTGGCCAACACCAGCGCGCAGGTGTCGGCCCGTCCCGCCAGGTAGCGACGGTCACGCTGGGTCAGCCGCAGGGGCTCGACCCGCACGGGGCCGGCGTGAACCGTCAAGGTCGGCACTTCGCTCTCGGGCGATGAAAACAGGTCGCTGATCAAGCGGCGCGCCAGCGTTCCGGTGCCCTCGTCTCCCTCGGAGGTGGCCGACCAGCCGTCGAACAGAAGGTCAACCGTACCGACGCGTAGGCGCTGTCCGGCCCGCAGCGGGACCACCCGGCCCGGCACGGCGCGGACGTCGTCCACCCACGTGCCGTTCACGCTGCCGAGATCCTCCAGCCACCACTCGCGCTCGGTGTCGCCGCGGAACAACCGCGCGTGGCGCGCCGAGACCGAAGGAAACGGCAGCGAAAGCGCGGCGTCCGCGCGCCGGCCCACGAACAGCTCGCTGGGCTGGGACGGTGCCTCGAACCGCGTCTCGGTGCGCGGGCCCAGTCTCTCTGCCGAAGACGGAGCGCTCGACGCGATCGCCGTCGTGGTCGTCCCGGGGGGATCCCCGGGAGCAGCAGCTAGAATCCGAAAGCGCAGCGGCATCGTCGGCGCGGCAGTCTACCGATCCAAGGCGCGGAGACTCAAACCCGGGCTCGGGCTACAATGCGCGATTCCGATCTCCGGCGAAGGAGACGGTCCCAACCTTGCTTTGTTCAGTGGAAATGGTGTCAGACAGTGCGGTGGCTCCTGGTAGGCGCAGCCGCTCGGACGATGCTGTCGCGGATCGGTCGCGACCGGGAGCTCGCCCTTGATGGGTGAGCTCCTGACCCTGACGGCGCTCGCGCTGGCCTGGGGGGCCGCGCGGGTGACATTGAGGCGTCGCGCTGTCTTTCTGCTGGGTCGCCACGGCCACCGCCTGGCACCGGCCGTCCTGCTTTCGGTGTGGCTGAGCGGTCTGATGCTGGGACAGGCCACCCATTCGGTGGTGGGGATGAGCTTCGTCGCCGCCACACCGCTGCTGGCGCTGGCGTGGGTGTCGGCGCGCCGCTTTCCAGTGCTTCATGCGCGCCACCGCCGATGGTCAACCATCGACGCGGCGGCCTTCATTTACGCCGGCCTGACGGTGTTCTTCATTGACCTGTGGGACGTGCATTGCCACAGCGCCGTCGTCGGCCACCTGCTTCGGGGGAACGTGCCGCCCACGGCCCTGAACGACCCGCGGTTCCCCTTGTCGTACCACTCGACCTACGACGCGGTCGTGGCGCTGGTGATGACGGCCCTGCCCGTCAAGCTGGAAGTGGGCCTGGACCTGGTGACCATCGGCTGCATCGCCATCACGCTGACCAACCTTCAGGCCGTCAGCCGGCTGCTGTTTCGCTCCCCGTTGATCGCGCAGCTGGGGCGCTTGCTGTTTCTGTTTGGCTTCGGCCCCGTCTTCATTCGCTACTTTCTGGAACCCCGCGACGTCGAGACGTTGCATGGTCGCACGTCGCAGGTGTTCGTGGACATCATGCTGCGACGGCCGACCAGCCTTGGCTTCGCGCTATTCACGCTGGCGTTGGGCCTGCTGCTATCGCTTTATCCGCGGGGCGCGCAGCCTGCGCCGGCCGCAAGGCCGAGGTCGCTGATTTTTCTGCTGCCGACCTGCGCCTTGCTGCCGATGCTCAGCGAAGAAGCCACCCTGATGACGGGGGTGCTGACGCTGTCCCTGCTGGTCACGGGCAGGATTCCCTGGCGCTGGGCCGCGGCGGCCGCCCTGGCGGTCGCAGTGGGCGCCACGCAGTCCGGGGTGGTGCGCGGCCTGCTGGGGCAGGCCTCGATGGCGACACCGCATCTGCGCTGGTCGTGGCCCCCCACCTTGCCTGCCTGGAATCGCTCGCAGGAGGGCGTCCCGGTCGTGTCGCTCGGGGGACTGCTGGTCCTCTTGGTGGAATTCGGGCCCGTGTTCTTCGCCGCCATCGGGCTGGCGTTGGCGAGCCGCGAGCCGCGACGCCGGGTTCTGCTGCTCCCCTTCGTCGTCGCCCTGCTGCTGGTTTCGTTCGCCCGCATGGACAACTGGCCGAAGGCTGACCTCGACCGTTTCTTGTTCTACACGACCCCTACGGTGTTCATGCTGGGGGCGGCGATCGTCGAACGGCTCTGTCGCTCCGACGGGCCCGGGACGGAGACCACGCGCACGCGCTCGGTGGTGCTGTCGATCGGCCTGGCCCTCTTTGCGTGCGTGCCCGCGATGATTTGGGCGACCAGCATGGCCCTGCGTGAGCTGGGCGAGACGTATCGCAGCCACGCGCTGGGCGGTGACGTGCGCCGCAACCTCAGCGCGGTGGGGGCACGCGAGCCCATCGTCACCGATCTGGCGAACGGCAACCGGCTGGTGCAGTCCGGATTCCTGGTGGTGGCGCCCATGACCGGCAGCTCGGTCGGCCAGATCTCCGGCGACCACTTCGACGAATACGTGCGCGGCCACCTCGAGCTTGCGCGATGGTTCTTCCTGCCCGAAAACGACGACCGCGTGAAGGGACAACCGGTCGTGGCCCGCGAGGGAGACCACGTGCTGGTGCGCGCGCCCAGACCGACCGCGGCGCCGATGCGCTGACGGGGAGCGATCGTCGATCAGTGCGCTTCCGGGCGCCGCACACTCGTGATCGAGAGCTGTCCTTGGGGGGTGACCCGCACCGTGACGGCGCCGTCCAGATCGGTCCGAAGCACGCGGACACCGCGAGCGCGATAGCGATCGATGACCTCCGGGTTTGGAAAATGAAAGCGGTTCTTCCAACCCAAAGACATGACCGCGACCGTGGGCCGGACCGCGTCCAGCAGTTCGTCGCTGGAAGAGGTCCGGCTGCCATGGTGGGGGACCTTCAGCACATCGGAGGCGACCGTCTGCCCAAGGGTGCGCCGGCCCGCCAGTTCACCCTCGCCGTCGGCTTCGAGATCCCCTGAAAACAGGAACGATCGTGACCCTGCGGCGATCCGCAGGACCAGCGACGCATCGTTGACACTGATGCCCTCGGGGGGGCCCACGTGTTCACCCGTAGCGTCGTTCACGAACGGACCCAGCGGGAAGATGCCCATTCCCACCTCGACCAGGGGGGCCGGAACCGGCAACGGCACCCCCGCCGCGCGCGCTTCCTCGAGCAGTCGGACGTACTCGGGATTGTGGCCGTCGTCGCCGCTGGTCCACAGAGCGCCGACGGGAAAGCGCGCCAGGATGCGGTGCAACCCGCCCAGGTGATCCGGGTGCGGGTGCGAAAGCGCCACCAGCTCGAGGCTGGTGATGCCCTGGGCGCGCAAGAAGGGTTCGATCACGCGCGCGCCCGGATCGAAGGCGCCATCGTAGGTGCCACCCCCGTCGATCAGCAGCGTCCTGCCACCCGGCGCCTGGACGACGGCGGCGTCGCCTTGACCGACGTCCAGGAAGGTGACGATCAGGTCGGGATCGCGCCGGCGCGCCAGGTCTCGCGCGCCGATGCTGACCAGGGCCGCCATGAGGCACAGACTGGCCGCCCCGAGCTTCAGTCTGCGCCGCGACGCTGCGCGAGCCGCCGCCGCGAGCACCAGAAACGCCGCGAAGACCAGCAGCATCGTCTCGAACGGATTCGGTGCGCGCGTCAACCACACCGGTGCCGTCCGCCGGAAGCGCTCGGCGATCGCCAGCGCCAGCCGCGCGCCCCAGATCGCCACGTGCAGCAGCCATCCCCCGCCCGCCTCCGCCCCCAGCGCCGCCAGGCCCGCGCCCGCCAGACCGCACGGCACCACGACCATCTCCACCAGCGGAACCAGCAGCAGGTTGCCCAGCGGCGCGGCGGGCGTCACCTCGCCGAAGGCATGCGCCACGATGGGCGCTGTGGCCGAGCCGGCCGCCAGCGTGGCCCCGCCCAGGCGTCCGACCCAGCCCAACGTTCGCCGCCGCAGCGATGTGGCCGCGATGGGCGTACCGCTTTTCAGAACGTGCGCCGCGAAACCCAGCGCCAGCACCGACACCACCGAGAGCTGGAACGACACATCGAACAGAACCAGCGGCGACCACGCCATCAAGGTCGCCACCGCCACCGCGACCGCCACCACCGTGATCGCACGTCGGCCCAGCGCCACGCCGATCAGACCGACTGCCATCATCACAGCCGAACGCACGGTGGCTACGGCATTTCCCGACAGCGCCGTGTAGAAGCCGATCGCCGGCAACGCGACCAGCGCGGCGATCCGGCGCGGGTCGACCCACAAGGGCAACCCACCCAGCGCGGACAACAAGCGCCGCACACCGACGAAGAACACGAACGCCACTGCCGCCAGGTGCAGCCCCGAGACCGACAGAACGTGGGTGGCGCCGGCCGCGCGAAATCCGTCCTCGATGCGCGGCACAGTGTTGCGCCGCTGCCCCAGCACAGCCGTGTGGAGCAGCCCGCCTGCCTCGCCAGCGGCGTGGCGATCGATCGCCTGGGCCAGCGCAGTCCGCGCCTGCGCCGCCCACCGCAGCGCCCACAGTCCCAAGGGCGGGTCGCGGAGGGAATCCGTCGATAGGATGGCCCTGGGGGTGACCTTTGCGATCGCCTGCGCGCTGCCCACGCTGGCAAAGCAGTCGATCCCGGCCGCACGCGCCAGCAGCGACGCATCGGGAAGTCCGGGATTGGCCAATCCCCGCACCGAGCGCAGCCGCGCCGAGAAGCGGACCACATCCCCCGGCCAAACGTCCGGCACGCCTGTCACGGTGGACAGCGCCGCCGTGGCCGCGATCGCTCGACCGTCGAGCTGCGCCAGCGCGACACGCAACCGTGCGCCCTGCCCTGCGGCTTCGGGCGCGACGGTGACCCATCCCTCCAGCGCGACATCGCGTTCGCTGTCCAACGCCGCCGCGAGCGACGGCGCGACGGGTTCGGGCACCAGGGCGCGCGCTCCGACGTAAGCACCGAAGGCAGCCGCCACCATCACTTCGGCGACCGCCTTTCGTTGTAGGTGAACCAGCGCGCACGCCACACCTGCCACCGACACGCCAAGCCCCACTGCCGTGCGGAGCCCGAGCCCCGCACCAACCGATAACACCAGCGCCACGACGAAGGCGGCGGTCCAGAACATGAAGCGCACCAGGCTTCATTCTCGGCGTCCGACACAGCTGGTTGCGCGAAAGAAGCCCTGATTCACGCCGAAAGAACTGGCGCGGCCTTGTTACCAACAATTCTTGGATACGAAAGGATGCCGAAACATCCGATCTGCATAATCAAAAACATCGAGAGCGGGGACGGGACAGGGGACAAGGGGAGGCGGACGATGGGACAGGGGATGGCGGAGGGGAACAGAGAGTCAGGGGCGGCGGCGCGGATCGGAGGGGGGCTGAGACACAAAACGGTGCAGATGATCGGGGACAGCGAGGGGGAAACGCTTGCGCGAAGGGGAAGGCGGTGTCCTACGAAACAAGAGCCCAAAACTGAATAGGGAAGTCCTTCATCATTGATTGATTGTCCGAAAAATTGAATAGCGTTGGTTTTCAGGGGAGGGATGCGGGGACAGGGAGGGGGTTCTGCGGTGTGAGAAACTCGGTCCGGGGGGGCCGGATACCGAGTTTCTCGCACCGCTTTCTTTTTTTCCGGAGCGACGGAATTTGCGCCCCTCGGTTGGTGCCGTCCGCCGGTTACAGGTCGCGATGGGTGAAGCGTTTGCCGCCCGCGCCGTAGTCGGCCGTCAGATGGCCGTGGCCGCGCAGCAGCCAGCGATAGGTCAACAGACCATCCACACCGACCGGACCGCGCGCGTGCAGCTTGTCGGTGCTGATGCCAACCTCGGCGCCCAGGCCGTAGCGGTAACCATCAGAGAAGCGCGTGCTGGCGTTGTGATACACGCCGGCCGCGTCGACCGACGTCAGGAAACGCGCGGCGGCCGTCGCGTCGGCGGTGACAATCGCGTCCGTGTGGCGCGAACCGTGGCGCTGAATGTGCGCCAGCGCCTCGTCGAGATCGCGCACGCGGCGCACCGAGAGGATGGGCGCACCATACTCGGTGTCCCAGGCGTCGTCGGGTGCCGCCACCACCTGCGGGTGACGGGCGCGCGTCGCGGGACAGCCACGCAATTCCACGCCGGCCGCCAGCAACGCCTGCACCGACGCGTCCAGGGCCGCCTCGGCCCCTTCGTCCCACAGCAACGTCTCGAGCGCGTTGCACGCCGCGGGATACGTCATCTTCGAATCCACCGCCAGCCGCGCCGCCATGCCGGGCTCGGCCGCGCGGTGCAGGTACAGATGGCAGATGCCGGCCGCGTGCGCCATCACCGGGATGCGCGTGGACGCGCGCACGTGGTTCACGAACTGCGACGATCCCCGCGCGATGATCAGATCGACGATGCTGTCCAGTGACAGGACGGCGCTGACGTCGGCGCGATCCTCCAGCAACACCGCGGCACGCGGATCCAGGCCGCGCGCCGACAGCACGTCGTGCACCACCGCGGCCAGCGCGCGGTTGCTCTCTTGCGCCTCGCGGCCGCCCTTCAGCAGCACGGCATTTCCGCTGCGCAGGGCCAGGCCCACGATCTGCACCAACGCATCGGGGCGCGCCTCGAACACCACGCCCATCAGACCCAACGGGCAAGTCACGCGTTCCAGAATCAGCCCATCGTCCAGCTCGCGGCGCAACGTCACGCGGCCAACCAGATCGGACATCGCCGCAAGCTGCAGCAGGCCGTCGGAGACCGCCGCCAGCTTCTTGGGGTCCAGCGCCAACCGCTTGATCAGCTCCGGCGACATCGTTCCTTTGGCGATGTCGGCCTTGGATCGTTCGATGTCACGGGCGTTGGCCGCAAAGACCTTCGCCTGCACATCCGGGCGACCCAACGCCTCGGCCAGATCGCGCAGCAACGCTGCGCGCGTCTCGGCCGGCGCGTCCCGCAACGCCGCGCCGGCCGCCTTGGCAGCCAGCGCCGCCTCCTCCGTAAACTTCGATGCAACCTCGCTCATGGCCGCCGAATACTAGCGCGCCTTTACTACCAGCCAAGCCGCCAGCCGCGGCCAAAGGTTCAAACGCTTCTCCGAAGGCGATCGGGACGTCAGAGGGCGCAACGCGCCCGGGTCCAAGCACCCGGGAGGCGCGGCTTCGCCGCGCCGGCCCCAACGGCCTACCTTCCGGGGGGGAGCCCGCGAGGGGGCGCAGCCCCTTCGCGCCCCATCACCAGGTTGTCACGGGTGATGAGAGCGTCGTAGCCGCGCCGATCCGGGCCCAGGATAGTCTCGATCTCGTCGCTTCGCTTTCCGCAAAGGGATCGGCAGGCCTCCGAGCCGTAGTTCACCAGACCGCGCCCGTGAACCAGGCCGCTGCCGTCGCGCACCTCCACCAGATCGCCTTCGTCGAAGGTCCCGTCGACGGCCATGACACCGATGGGCAACAGGGACGCCTTGCGGCTGGTCAGCGCGCGCAGCGCCCCCTCGTTCACCACCAGCGCGCCACGGTGACGTTCGGACACGGCGATGCGCCGCCAGCGCGCGCCCCGGGTCTCTGTTCCGGTGAACAGCGTGCCCAGATCCTCGCCGTCGAGCGCGCGCTCCAGGACGCGCGGCTCGGTCCCGTTGGCGATCAAGACGGCGGTACCTTCACCCGTGGCCAGGCGGGCCGCCTCCAGCTTGCTGGCCATGCCACCCGTGCCGCCCGACGAACCGCCGCTGGCCAGCGCCATCAAGGCGTCGTCGACGACGGCGACATCCGCGATGCGTGTCGCGGTGGGGTCTTGGTGGGGGTTGGCGGTCAGCAGTCCGTCGACGTTGGTCAGCAGCACCAGGAGGTCCGCGTCCAGCCTGGCCGCCACCAGCGCCGACAACCCGTCGTTGTCACCGAAGACCGGCGACGCCGCGGTGGCGCCTTGCTTGCGCTGGTGCTCGACCAGCTCCTTCACGCTGACGCTGTCGTTCTCGTTCAGGACCGGGACCACGCCCAGCTCCATCAGGCGCACCAGCGTGGTGCGCACGTTCAGAGCGCGTTCGCGATCGCCCAGATCGTTTTCCGTCAGCAACACCTGCGCGGCCTTCACGCCGGACGCTGCCAGCGCCTGCGTGTAGAACGCCATCAGGTGTCCCTGCCCGACCGCCGCGCAAGCCTGGCGCAGTCCCAGCGAACGGGGGCGTTCCTTCAATCCCAGCACCTGCATGCCCAGACCGACGGCTCCGCTCGACACGATCACCACCTCGCGTCCGGCCTGACGGAGAGCGACCACGCCGGCCACGATCCCGTTCAGACGATCCAGGGCCAAGGACACGCCGTCGGTCGTGACGACGTGGGTCCCCAGTTTGACGACGATGCGATGAGCCTCGCGCAGGTTTCGACGGCCAAGCGACATGAGGCGCGCAATTTAGCATCGACGGCCCGCCACGGGGACGGGGCACCCCCTTTCCGGCGCCCTGCCCCGCCGCCCGTCGTCCTAACTCGACGCGCTCGCGTCCAGGCCGCCCAGGAGCTCGTCCAGCTGGTCGAGCGTCTCGGGCATTGCATCGGTGCTCCCGGAGGCCTCGAGAGCCTCCTTCGAGGGATAGAGGTCGTGGACGACCAGGTGTGTCTTCCCCGCCTTTTCCTCGAAGGTCACCGTGGTCACGGCCCCACCGTCGCCACCTTCCTCGTTGGTCCAGGCGAGGCGTGCGTTCGGTATCACTTCCAGGTACCGACCGAAGAACTCCATCCCCTTCGCGGGATCGTTGCCGAACACCAGACGGTACTTGCCCCCCACCCGAACATCCATTTCGCACGAAAGCAACGAGATGCCTGCCGACTTCGGTACCCACCATCGCTTGAACAGATCAGGCTTGGTCCACGCCGCGAACACGATGCGCGCCGGGGCGTTGAAGGTTCGCGTGACGACGATCTCACGCTCGGACTTTCGTTCCACAGTCGTGCGGTTCTTCATGGAAATAGGGTCACCTTCTCTTTTTGCGTCCATCGATCCTCTCCTTCTGTTTCAGTTCCTCAACAACCTGGTCAAGCCCGTCGAAGCGTGCGTCCCAGAGCTGGCGGTACCTTTCGAGCCATGCGGTCTCTTCCTCCAGTCGGCGCGGACCGAGCTTGCAGGTCCGTACGCGTCCGACTTTCTCCGTGGTGACCAGCCCGGCCTGCTCCAAGACGCCGACGTGCTTCTTCATGCCCGTCAGGGTCATGCGGAACGTCCCGGCAAGGTCCGTGATCGACGCGTCGGAACGTCCGAGCTGCTCGAGAACGCCGCGGCGAGTGACGTCGGAAAGCGCGGCGAACGAGGCATCCAGGCGCGAACTTTCATACTGAACCATGTGGTTCAGTATGAACACAGGGCTCGGCCGGATGCAAGGAGAAATCGATCCCGTCAGCGGATCGGGTCGTCGGCCGAGGGTTCGTTCCGGTTAGGTCGGCGGACAGGTGAGGCGGCTACGACCGGCAGACGTGAACCGATCTTGTCGCCTCGATATCGGACCAGCCTGACCAGCGCGACAACCCTCATCCGCGCCTTACGGCTGCGGACTGCGGGCCAGGATCACGCGGGTGCTGGCGATGTGGTCGTGGATGCACCGCCGGTCCTTGCGAAAAATGAAGACCGCATCGACCACGCTGTAGATGTTCCCCAGCCCCGGAATGAGACGCGGAAGGCCGTTCACCACGCTGCGAAGAAGCACGGCGTGCACGAAGCCCGCGGGCGAACCGTCCACCTTGACGATCTTGATCTTCATCCAACGCTTCCCCAACGTCTGCCCGGTGGTGGTCAGCAGGTAGATCTGGTACGCCAGCAGGGCCACACAATACAGACCGACCAACACGATGACCGGGACACCGGAAGGCAGTCCAACGTCCGCGGTCGCAGTCTTGCGCCAGCTGTAGCCGGTGAACGCGGCAATCAAGGCTACGGGCACGAACAGCAATCCGTCCAGCAGCACCGCGAGGAAGCGCGTGGAGGCGGGGGCCAGGTCCAGCTCGCCCACGGGCGCGGCGACGACCGGCGGTTCCAGGCTGGCCGTGGGCGCGGAGAACGGATTGGCGGGATCGATCGGCATGCGCAATCTCCTGTGGTGGGGAGGATAACGGCATCACGAACGCCGAAAATGTGCAACGAATTTTCGCGGCGCACCGCGGACGACGGCCGAATCAAGGAACCAGGCACGTCACCGCGAGACCGGTCGACGCGGTCCCCATGCACTGGGCGCTGCATGCCACATTGAGACATGAGCAATTCGGCGACTGGGTGCAGTTCGAGGGAAGCGGGAGGCAGCGGTAGCTCGTGGGGCGGGTGATCGCGCCACCGGTGGTGATCTCGCAATACTGGGTGGCGTGATCGCACAGAGCGCAGCCGCTGGCTCCACCGGCGCCGCCCGCGCCGCCCGCGCCGCCCGCGCCATCGCAGGCGCCGCCATGATCGAGTTGCGCGCGAGCCCGCGCCCGTTCGCAGTCGTTGCTGTAGGTCTTTCCGTCGCAACCGCAGACGGGGTCGTAGTTCGTCAGACACCCTTGAACGGGCAGAATGCAACGGCCGATGACGGCGCCGGCACCGCACCGGCCAGGCTTGTCGTAGTCGCAGATGAAGCCCGAAGCACAATCTATCACCGGGAGCGCGCTGCAGACCATGGCGCCACCAGCTCCCCCTCCACCACCCGCGCCGATGCCCCCGGCGCCGCCGCTTCCCGGGCGACCGCCGCTGGCGCCGCCGGTGGCGGTGGCTCCAGCCCCGCCGGTGCGACCGCCGTTGCCGGCGTGTCCCCCGGCGCCACCCGCGCCGGCCCGGCCACCGGCCGCAGCGGCACCGCCGCCGCCGGTCGCAGCAGCACCGCCACCACCGGTCGCGAATGTGCCGCCACCGCCGGTGCTGCCGGCCGTGCCGCCGCTGCCGCCGGCCGTCCCCCCGCTGCCGCCCACCGTGCCGCCCGTGCCGCCGACCGTGCCGCCGGTGGCCGCGATGTCCGCGCCGCCTCCGTCGGGCACGGTGCCGAGCGGATGTCCGGAATCACCGCAACCGGCAACCAGCACCAGCGCCGCCACTTTCATCGCAAGGTCGTGTCGTAAAGGCATGTCGACTCTAGTGAGGCCAGCAAGGAAAACGGGTCAATGCTCGGGTGAATCAGCAATCAGAGCCTCCAGCCGATCCGGAGTTCGAGTCCTGGTTGAACGCGGAACGCAGAGACGACCCGTCGCGCTCCGGCAGGCTCCAGCACATCGTAGTGGATGTGCGCCGTTGTCATGTCGCCGAACAACCCGAGCCCCAGGGTGAGGCGCGCGCTCAGGCCAAGCTCGGCACGCACGAGGAGACGTCCGCTGAACGCGACGAACGAACTGGGCGCCGCCAGGTTCACCTCGCCCATGCCCTCGACGGGGCGGAAGGAAGTCCGGGCGGCGCCGACCCCGGCTCCGCCCCCGACAGTCAACCGACGACCAGCGCGGGCCGACAAGGTCAGTCCGACGCGCGCCACGGACGAGGAAAGATCGACGCCCACGGGATCGGCGCGGTGCCGCGCCGGAAGCTGGTACGCCCCTTCGGCCCAGCCGGACCAGCCGCCGCGCGACACCTGTGCGAAGGCGCCCAGCTCACCCAGCACCGGGATCGGACGCGAGAAGGCTCGCCCCGCGATGGAGATGCCGACATCGACCGCCGCCTTGGTGTGGTCCGCGGCGCCGACGCGGGACTGCGATGCGGACAACTCGCCACGCGGAGCCGGTGCGCGCGACAGTGGCTGTTCAGTCTCGCGCGGTGGAGAGGCCGGCCTGGCTGGCCAGGCCAACACCGCGGCGCGGGCTTGATCGCGGGTCAACGTCTCGTCCGGGCCCGAGGCGAGCGCGAATGCGGCCGCGCGAACGATCTGTGCGATCTCTTCGCGCGCGACCGGATCGACGCCGTGCCCGAGCTCGAGGCGACGGACCACAAACCGGCCGGCCAGCTGATCCCGCAAGAGGAGGCGCATCTCCGTCGCCAGCGAGACATCGATCCAGATCTGGACGGCGTCGGGCGTGCGTGCACCCGAGCGAAACAGCGCGTCTTCGTCGATGCGATGGGCACACGTCCAGGTCACGTTGCGCGCGAGGTCAGCCAGGTGTTCGGACACGATGTCGCGCAGGCCGGGCGCGCAGGTCTCGTCGGCAACGACGGTGATCTCGACTACCGGCGTCGCGCGCGCGGACGCCGGCGTGGTCCCGAGCAGCCCGCCGGTGAAAGCGCCGGGCGCCGCGGAGGCCACGACGATCGCCAGCGCGAGGGTGCGGCCGCGCCAAACCTTCACGGGCCGAGCTCGGCCAGACGCCGGCGCGCCGCCGCTTCGTAGATCGAACCAGGGAAGGCACCGGTCAGCGCGCGCCAGGCGTTGCGCTCGTCGTCGGGACGCCCGAGCGCACGCCAGCAACGAGCGCGAGCGAACATCGCCTCGGGCGCGAGCGGACCGGGGGGCGACGCTCCGAGGTAGCGGTCCAGCTTCACCAGCGCGGGCGCAGGCTCGCCCAGTCGTAGCAGCAGGTCGGCGGCGGATACCAGCGATACGGGTGCTTCAACGGAGGTAGGGTACTGACTTTCGAGGCGCTGGTAGATCGAGACAGCGTCGCGCAGCCGGCCCGCGCGACGTGCAGCGTTTGCGGTTGCGAACAGCGAGGCCGGGCTCTCCGGTGCCGCGGCCGAGGTCGCCCGGGTGGCGATCGTCGGCACCGGCGCCACCGGGAGGCTACGCGCTCGCGGGGTCCCGAGCCGGTGGCGCGGCGACGCGGGATCCACCTCTTGGCCGGGCGGAATCGCCGGGGCTACGACGGCGCCCACGTCGAGAGGGCTGGTCGGGCTCGTCGGCTCAGGAGCGACGGCCGCGGGCGCGCGCGGGCTCTCTCGGATGGGTCGCCGACGCGCCCGCGACGCAGGTTCCCCGATCGTCTCCCTTCGGACCGCCATCCACGCCGCCGCTCCCCCGGCGGTGACAAACAGCGCGACCGCCGCCGCATATGCCAGCAGGCGGGCGGGACGGCGCGGTCGCGCTCGCCCCGCGGCGACGCGGGCGGCGAGCCGCGCGATCACCTCGCCGTCCCCGGGACCTGCTTGATCGGGGATCTCGTCGCAGAGCGCGCCGAACGTCAGCGCCGTCCGGCATAGCGCACAGCCGCCGAGGTGGGCATCCAATGCGCGGCGCTCGACGTCGGATAGCGCCCCGCGCCGGTGGCGCGCCAGCAGGTCGTCGGGACAGCGGGCGGGAGGCGATCTCACGGAAGCCCTCGCAACATGTCCTCCAGATCGGGGCTGGCCTGGATCCGATCGCGTAGCACCTGTTTCGCCAGGCGCAGGCGGCTGCGCACCGTCTCGGCAGGACGACCGGTGGCCGCCGCCACTTCCTCGACCGTGAAGCCGTGTGCAACATGCAACACCAGCACCTCGGCCTGATTGGCGGGCAGCTCGTCGAGCAACGCGCCGAGCGCCTCGCGCCGCGCGCGCAAGACAGTGGATTCGACGGGCGACGGATCACGGGTGGCGGCTGCGGCCAGCGCGCCCTCTCCCGCGTCGGACTGCCATTTTGCGCGCAGGTCCAGCCGGCGGCGGTTGGCCAACGCCGTCAGCACGGCGATGCGCCAGGCAAAGTGCAACACCGTGCAGTCCCCACGGAACGTCGGCAACGCCGTCACCAGCGCCTCCATCGCCTCCTGCACCACGTCCTCCACGTCGGAGGTACCGCGAACCAGCACCCGCCGCACAGCCCGGAGCATCGACGGCCCCACCGCCAGCAGCAGCGCGTGTGTCGCGCGGCGGTCGCCCGCGGCCGCCTTGCGCGCCACCTCCAGCAGTTCGGGGAAGTCGGTCCGGGAGAGGTCCACGTTCCAATCCAGGTTGCGCGAGCGAGAGAAACGGGTCAAAGGCGACAGACCGTTGCCCAAAATCAGCGTCCCCGGCGACCTACCTTGCCGACCGGGGCCGCCGATTTTGGGCGAACGCCGCTCAGAAGGAGAGCACGAAAGGCGGCCGCTCATCCGGGAATGACGGTGGCCTGCCGGTTGCTGGAACGTCGCTGTCCCGGGTGCGCGCCAAGAGCCGTGCTGGACGGGCCATCGTCACCACCGCCGCCGCGGAGCCGGCCACGATCCCCAACGCCGTTCGGCGCGTGAACAGGCCTTTTCGAGAGGGAGCGTTCATGATGGCCGTCCTCATCCCTTGCTGGCCATGGCGCCCATCTCGGCATTGGTGTACGCCTTGCCGGCGATTCCATAAGGACCGTCGACTGCATAGGTGACGTTGACCCAGGTGTGCTCCTTGGGATGCTTCCCGCCCGACATCTCGTGGATGATGGCCGTGGCTTCCTCGACATAGGCGGTCTGAACCTCTCGCTTCGCGAAGGCGAACGACGGGACCTTCCACTCGACGATGGCAACCGGGGTGGGTTTCATCGCCGAGTAGGTGCGATTGCGGGGGAGCACCTGAACGAAGCCGATGACGTTGGGGGTGATGAACTTGTTGCCGGCCAAACCGTGCAGCTTGATGAAAGCTTCCGAGAGGCGCGCCATCGTGGCTTGCTCGCGGTCCTGGGGGATGACGCCTTCGGTGACGATCAGGGTGAGAGGCATTCGGGACTCCTTTGGTTGAGGCGAAGAATCAAGATAACGAACGTGATGCGACCGTAGATAACGATCGTTATCTCGTCAAGCCCACCTCTTGCGTCCCGACGGTGCGGAAGACCACGGCTTGACCGAAGAACACCCGTGATTTAGCGTAGATAACGGTCGTTATGTCAGAAGCAAAAAAACCGCTCTCCCGCGCTGAACAAAAGCTGGAAACACGCCGGCGCATCCTGGATGCGGCCGGACGGGCCTTCCGACGGGGCGGGCTGGGCGGCAGCGGCGTGGACGGACTGGCGAATGAAGCCGGCGTGACCTCGGGTGCTTTTTACGTGCACTTCGAGTCGAAGTCCTCGGCGTTTCGCGAGTCCGTCGTCCAGGGCGTCTCCGATGTGGCGACCGGGGTCAGGTACTTTCAGGCCGCGCACGGCTCCCGCTGGTGGCGGGAGTTCGTGCGGTTCTACCTGGGCGAGAAGCGCAAGTGCGACTTGCCCGAAAGCTGCGGCCTGCAAAGCCTGGCGTCCGACGTCGCGCGCGCCGACGAATCATCGCGCGGCGCCTTCACCGCCGAGCTGCTCAAGGTCGCGACGGCGATGGCCTCGGGCCCCGCCACCGCCGATGGACCGTCGACCGTCGACGAGGCGCACGCGGCGCTGGCCACGTTGATCGGCGCCGTGACCTTGGCCCGGGCGGTCAACGATCCCGTCATGGCCAGGAAGCTGGCTTCGTCAGCGGAGCGGACGTTGCTGTCGCCGCAGCGCCGCGCGCCCGCGACGAAACGTGAGCGCCGCCAGCCGCGCCCGCGGCCCACGGCTGGCTGACCTCGGTTGCGCAACGTCCGTGTATCCGTCGACTCTGCTGCAATCGTCGACGGATACCCGAGCGACCGGTGGCAGCCCGCAGAAAAAACCCGCGGTTCTCGCTGTTGCGCAACCCGCACTCGATTCGTCGTCCCGGAGACCCAACGGGCGCGATCCACGAGCGGCGCGGGGCCATGAGGCTGGCTCTGTTCTTGCGTGGCGTCCCTCCCAACCGCATGAAGATGAAAACGATGGCTGCACTGTTCACGGTCGGGATCGCCTCGGTCGGCTGCTCGAGCAGCGGCGGCGGCGCCCCGGGGGGAGGAACCGCGAACACGGGCGGGCTGGCGGGGACCGGCGGCACAGCCGGCATCGCCGGCCCGACCGGCAGCGGAGGCCTGGCCGGCACCGGCGGTCTGGCTGGCACCGGTGGGACTGCTGGCGCTGCGGGAAAGACGCCGGCCGTTAGCGATCCGTGCGTCGCCGCGAATAGCTGCGCGCCCGGGACGTGGGTGCAACATGAACTCCCCGGCCTGACCGCGGATGACACCGTCGAGACGGTGCTGGTGGATCCGGCGCGCCCCAGCGATTTTTACGCGTTCGTCGGCTTCAACAACGGCGGCACGATCAAGGTCTATCGCTCGACCGACTTCGGCGACACCTGGGTGAATCGCAACCAGACCGCCGAGATCAAGGGCAACCCGTGGGGCGCCTCGATCGATCCCAACCCGAACCGGGATCCCGCGGTCCCGCCGACCCTGTGGTCACCATCGGGGTATGGCAGCGTGGGCGCGTGGAAGTCCACCGACGGAGGGCAGACCTGGGCGCGTTCGGTCGGCTGCGATCAGGCGTTCGCAACCTACAACCCGTTCGGGGCGGCGTTGACCGACCTCTATCACGTGAAGATCTTGCCCGACGATCCGCCCAACCACGTGTTGGCCACGTATCACTACGGCTTCAAGGACAACCCCGACGGTGGCTTCGGCGAAACCTGGGACGGTGGCGCGACCTGGGTCATCCATCCGCCGCCCGTGGGCATCGGCACCTCGCATTACGTGATCCCCGTCAGCGGCACGACCTGGGCCGTGATCGCGCAAGACAACGACATGGGGAAGAACGGCATCTGGCGCACCACGACCGCGGGACGCGTGGGCGGCACGGCGGCGGCCAAGTACCGCGACGGGACCATCAGTGCCGCCGCCTGGACCAAGGTCGACACGCTGGAGCACGCGCACGGCAGCCACGGCAACGTGGTGCTGCCGGACGGGACCATCTTTGCAACCGGCTGGGTCACGGGCGCACGGAGCACCGACGGCGGCGCGACCTGGACGCACTTCACTCAGGGTTCGTGGGCGCCGCCGCACCAGTTCGAGCAATCGACCATAACCAACATCGCCGTGACCGGTACGTTCATCTACACGACGGGGCCGACGTTGGCCCGCGCCCCGATCGCCGATCCGATCGGCGCCGACAAATGGAACATCTCCTACTGCCAGACGCCCGCGGCCATGAAGTCCGCGGGCGCGCCGTTCACCATGGCCAGCTCGTACGATCCGGTGGCGAAGAAGTGGGTGGTCGTCGCAGGCACCTACGAAGACGGGCTCTGGAAGTACGTCGAGCCTTGAACGACAAGGCCGGCTCGTGAAGGGGGACTGTTAGCGGGGACTGGCCACGCCCTGCTACCGAGCGCCCCCGAGCTGCTTCTCGACGTAGCGATGCTCTTGCGTGCGTCCGCCGAAGCCGTACGCGTCGGCAATGGCCTCCACCACGTGCACGTAGCTCTCGGGGTGCAAGGCGCCCAGCAGCTCGCCGAAGTTGCGGAAGACCTCCGCCACGTAGCAGGCCGGCCCAGGTTCCGTCCCGAGGCGACTGGCGATTTTCGTCCACGCCTTCCGACCAACTCATCTCCCTGCGGACCTTCGCGACAGGGAAGAAATTGCGGGTAAGCTGGGCGCCAGTCCTCATGAAGCCGGCCCCATCATCCACTGCGCCCCAGTCGATCACGCTACGCCCGTTGCGGTTCGAGGAGATCCCCGAGGTCCTGCGGTTGATCAGGCGCGCCATCGACGTCGGGTGCCGGAGCATCTACGACGCCGACCAGCGCGGCGCGGTCTGGTCCGGGTACGCGCAGACGCTGTTCGCCGAATCGATGGGACCCTTCGAGAGCGTCGTTGCGGAGACGGACGGGAACATCGTCGGCCTCTCGCAGTGGGACGCCGCCGACGATCGATTGCGGGCGCTGTTCGTCGACGGCGCGGTTCAGCGGCGCGGCGTCGGGTGGACCCTGCTGGCCGAGGTCGAGCGCAGCGCGCGCCGGCGGGGCTGCCTGCGGTTGCGCGGCGCCATGTCGCTGAACGCTGTGCCGTTTTACGAACGCGCCGGATTCCGGTCGTACGGTGGTCCCGTGCCCCTGCGTACCTTCGGCGTCGCGGTGCCGATCATACGCATGGAAAAGGCCCTCTAGCGTCGCCGACGAACGGCTTGCGCGTGACGACGCGGCCAGTTCAGGTGGACAGTGTCCGAGCGCGGTCGTCGCTGCCGGGCGTGCTTGCGCGAACCTCGCTGACAAGCGCCAGGACACCGACGTCGGGCTGAGATCGGGCAATGCCGCGAGCTGGGGCCCTGCCCTTCGCGACGCCGAAGAGCGCCGTCGCGAATCCCGCGGCCGCAACCGCGACCACCAGCACCAGGGCCGAACGGTAGCTGGCCAGCACGTCGTGAGGAGACGCGCTCCCAACGGATTGGTTTGCGGCCAGCACCGCACTCACCGCGGCGACGACCAGAGCGCCGCCGATCTGGAAGGACGTCTGCAGCAAGCCCGAGGCAAGGCCCTGCTCGTCGTCGCGGACACCGGCCGTCGCCTGAATATTGAGGGCCGGGAACGCCAGCGCGAAGCCCACGCCCACCAGCAGCATGGTGGGCAGGATGGTGGCGAGATAGCGGGGCTCGACACCAATGCGGAGGAACAGCGTGTATGCCGCCACAAAGGCGGCCATGCCGACCGCCACCACCCGCGGCGCACCAAAACGGTTCACCAGCGCGGCCGCGCGCGGCCCCCCGAAGGCGACCAGCGCGCCGCCCGGCAACAGCGCCATGGCCATCTTGACCGGCGACCAGCCGAGAAGGCCCTGCATGTAGAGGGCGGCGATGAACTGGAAACCGATGTACGAGCCCACCGCCACCATCGCGCCCACGTTGGCGCGCACCAGGGAACCGCTGCGGAGGATCCCCAGACGCACCAGCGGCGCCGGGACCCGTCGCTCGATGCCGACGAAGAGGGCCAGCAGCAGCGTCACCACGGCGAAGGCGCCCAGGGTCGGCCACGAGGTCCAGCCCCGCGCGGGCGCGTCGACGATGGCATAGACCAGGAGCAGCAGGGCTGCGGTGCTGGTGGCCGCCCCGGCCACGTCGTAGCGTTGGCGGACGGCGGGGGCGGGACGAGCCTGCCGGGGGATCAGCCGTTGGCCCGCGACCAACACCACCAGCGCGATCGGTGCAGGCATGAGGAAGGTCCACCGCCACCCGAACTGCGTCATGAGCCCGCCCAGGATCAGACCCATGGAGAAGCCGCTGGCGCCGAACACGGTGTAGATGCTGAGGGCGCGGTTGCGCGCCGGGCCTTCGGGAAAGGTCGTGGTGATGATCGAGAGTCCGGCCGGCGCCGTGAAAGCCGCGCTGAGTCCCTTGATGAAGCGCGCCGCCACCAGCAGCGCGGGACTACTGGCGAGCCCTCCCAGCACCGAGGCCACCGCGAAGACTGCGATGGCGATCAGGAAGACCCGTCGGCGGCCCAGCAGATCGGCGGCCCGACCCCCGAGGAGCAGCAAGCCTCCGTAGCCGAGGGCGTATCCGCTCATGACCCACTGAAGGGCAGAGGTCGACAGGTTGAACTCGGCGCGGATGGAGGGCAGCGCCACCCCCACCATCGACACGTCGAGCCCGTCCAGGAAAAGGGCGCCGCACAACACGAAGAGCGCGCCCCAGAGCGAGGCCGGCCAACCCGCGGCGGTGGTTGGCCCCGTTTCAGGAGCAGCAACAAGCGATGAGTTTGACATGGAGCGCATATTTATATGCGTATGCATTTAATGCAAGGACATTTTATGTTTCGTCATCCATTGCAACGGAACATGGTAAGCTGGCCGACGTGAGCGACAGCGATCTGGTTCGCACCTGGCGCAGTTTCCTCGAGCGGTATCACTCGACGACGTGTGCGCTCGAGCGGGTCCTGAACGACGAGCACCAGCTCGGGATGAGCGAGTTCGAGGTTCTGGACCGCTTGGCCGAGTGGGAGACGGCCGCCGCTTGCGTCGGTGCCGGGAAGCGCATCCAGGAACTGGCAACCAGCCTGCACCTGAGCCAGAGCGCGCTCTCGCGGGTGATCGCTCGCCTCGAGCGCGAGGGCCTGGTGACGCGCGGCATGTGCCCCGACGATCGCCGCGGTATCTACGTCCACCTCACCGACGCGGGGCGGAGCCGGTACGCCAAGGCGCTTCCCACCCAGCGAACCGTTCTGGCCGCCGAGTTCGCGCCGTCACCGGGCTCAGCGCGCGGGCCAGCCGCGTCGCGGCCGCCGCGTGCCTCGGGGGCACGCGCCACGACCAAGGTACGCACCAGAGCCAAGGTCCGCTGAACGAGCCGCCAGCTCGATGCCGAAGGGCTGAACGCCTACTTCTTCGACGGCTTGCCTTTTCGTTTTGCACGCTCGGCGACTCTGCCGGGCCAGCAAACCGGGCAAGGGCCTTCGCCGCGGAATTTGTGTCCACGGCTGCAGGTCTTCCAGCCCCCGTGATTGGGTTGCGTCATGGGACCTCCACGCCAGAACATGGGACCAGCGGGCAGCGCGGCCAAGGGGAAGCTCCGGTTTCTCGGATTGATCGCCCATCTTCGATCGCGCGTCGTCATTTTGCTCCCTGCCCTCACGGCAGGCCGGCCTTAGCTTCAAGAGATGCGCCAGTACGCGATCATCGAGGCGCCCTCGGTCTTGGGCTTGTGGCCGAGCGGCGTCGAGGGACTCCCCGATGCCCTTCTGGATCGGGGTCTGGCCCGGCGCCTCGCCGCCAGGCGCGCGGGTCAGGTCGCCACGCTACCGTTCGTGGCGGCGCGGGACAAGGCGACGGGACTGCTCAATCCGACGGCGATCCAAACGTTCTCGGGACGTCTCGCGGATGCTGTCCAGCCGGTCCTCGACCAGGGTCAGTTTCCGCTGGTTCTCGGGGGCGATTGCTCGATCCTGCTGGGGAGCCTGTTGGCCCTGCGCCGCCGGGGACGCCCCGGATTGTTGTTCCTGGACGGCCAGGCGGATTTCTATCAGCCCGAGGCCGAGCCCAAAGGTGAGGCAGCGTCGATGGACCTGGCCCTGGCAACGGGGAGAGGGCCGGCGGTGGTGACCGACCTCGAAGGTCGCAGGCCGCTGGTGCGGGATGACGACGTGTTCGTCGTCGGGTATCGCGACCGGGAGGACGCCGCCCGTCACGGCAGCCAGGCGTTGCCCGCCTCCATCGCGGCGATCGAGCTCGATGAATTGCGCGACGTCGGCGCTGCGCTGGCGGCGCAACGCGCGCTGGCCCACCTCACACGGCCCGACGGTCCCGAGCGGTTCTGGATCCATCTCGACGTCGACGTCCTCGACGACGCGATCATGCCGTGCGTGGACTACCGCATGCCGGACGGCCTCTCGTGGCAAGAGTTGACGACGGTGCTGTCAACCACGGCCGCCGCCGCGCAAGCCGCGGGACTGGAGATCACCATCTTCAATCCCAAGCTCGACCGCGACGGGACCGCGGCGCAAGGCCTGGTGGACGCGCTGGTCGCCGCGCTCGAATGATGCGCGAGGCCTGATCGAATCAATGGCCGCTCCGATCTTCCCGAGCGCGGAGAGACTGCGGGTTGTTCCTTCGCCGGCCCACGCGGCATTCACGGCCCGCATGAGGCGCGACTCGGAGAGCTGGCCAGAGGCAGCGACCCACAGCGTCCGCTCGTGGGCACCGAAGTGCTCTCCGCGCTCGGCTTTGCTCGCGATGCGTTTGATGACGTCGGGCGGTGGGACCGCGCGCATGACCCGGACCGCCACTTCGCCAGCATGGGGTGTCGTCTGCAGGTCGAGGGGATTGCTGACCACGATCCTGCGGAAATCAGGCACGGATCGACAGAACACCGGAATGCGTTTGCCCACCACCGCTTCCGCGGCGCGTTCCAGGCGCCGCTCCAGATCGCGCTCGTCGCCCCTCGCCCAGCCAATGAGATTGCCGGTCGACAGCACGGTTCGCGCGCGGGCGAGGCGAGCGACGCGCGCGATTTCGAGCAGGTCGACCGACTTCATCCGCCGCTGCGGCTCGAGAACGACCGAATAGAAGAACGCAACCCACGGTTGCGCGGCGGCGTCAGGCTTGGTCATGACGTCAACCTTTTAGCAACCGCTCGCAGGTTTCTGCGCCCGTTGTCTGGCGGACAACGCTCGTTGAGCAAGAGACATCGAGATCCATCGCCAGCCGCATCAATTGACTCGCGAACAGTAAGATTAATTACCACATACGGTGGCAGGAATCCTGCTTATCGGTGACTCGCCCATGTCACCCACAAAGCCTAGATTCGCGATTTCGATCCTGGCATCGGGAGCCCTGTGGATGTCCGCGTGCGCGCCCGGCGACGGGACCGGCGAGGTGATCGTCAACGAGACCGAGTCGCCGGCGGCCACGACGGAAAATGGGCTGTCATCCATCAACGGGCTCTCCTCCCTCAACGGGTTGTCGTCCCTCAATGGGCTGTCCTCCCTGAATGGCCTGTCGTCCCTCAATGGCTTGTCGTCCCTCAACGGACTCTCCTCTCTCAACGGCCTATCCTCGCTCAATGGCTTCATGACCAGCGACGCTCGGACCACGATGTCCTACATCATTCGCTGCGCACTCCCGGCCGGTCACACGATCACGATGGTGGGCCCGAACAACACCCCCATCCCCCTCTCCGGTAAACTCGGCGTGGCGCCCTCGTGGGAGTACGGTGCTTGCGACCAGGACTGCCAGGAGCTGGTGAGCGCCTGCATGCTCGCCCACGTCAACACCTCCGGGCAGCACGTCGCGCTCTGGCTGGTGGGCGACGCTCCCTCATTGGGCTGGGGCCGCAGCTCCTCCTACCCGTACCAGGAGGGCTCGTTCTTCGGCAACATCTTCGCCACCACGCCGACAGCGTACTTCTGCAACGGCAAGGATTTCGATCAAGGCATTGTCCCCGGCCGCCTCGGGCTCAAGCACTCCGATTCGAGCGCGCTGTACACCAACCCATTCGGCCCGGGCCAGTACTGCAAGGACTACTGCACCGCCGCCGACTATCCGAATGGCAGCGACGGCTACAAGTCGTGCGACGGGTTCGAACACGTCGTCACGGTCTGGCGCAACTTCGACGTCAACGTCCCCTACAAGGTCTGCTCACGCCACAACGGGCTTTGCCTCGACGTCTATCATGAGAGCACCGCCGATGGCGCGGAGGTGGTTGAGTATCCCTACAACGGCGGCACCAACCAGAGATGGAAGATCCGCCAGGTGTCGCCGGGCAAGTACACCTTCATGAACGTGAAGAGCGGGAAGTTCCTGGACATCAATGGCGGCTGGTCCGGCAATGGCGCCCAGCTGATCCAGTATTCCGGCACCGGCCAGAGCAACCAGCAGTGGTCGTTCACGCCGACCGGCGACGGTTACTACAAGTTCAGCCCCGCCTCCCAGCCGACCGCCTCGCTCGACATCCCGAATGGCACCTCCACCGCGGGTACCGGCATTCAGCAGTGGTCCTGGACCGGGTCGCCTTGGCAGCAGTGGACCATCGTCCCCGCCAACTAGGACCCGGCCGTAAGAAGGACTCCGGTCCGTCCCCTCGCTGGGAGGTCGCCTCCCGGCCTTCCTGCGACTATCCTTGAAGGTCCATGTATCCGCGAGGCAAGTCCGGTCGTAGTGACGACGTGTCGGGTGCCATCGCCCTGCCGGACCCCAGCGGGCCCACCATCGTTCCCACCATGGTTCCCCTCTTGGGGTTCGACGCACCCGCGCGGTCCCGCGACAACGAGGAGCAGGCGTTGATCGAGCGCTGCCTGGCGGGCGACGTCGAGGCGTTTCGTCCCTTGGTCATCCGCTACCAGCGCATGGCGATGTCGGTGGCGTTGCACATGCTGGGATGTCGCGCCGACGCCGAGGACGTGGTCCAGCACGGCTTCACGGATGGGTTCAACAACCTCTACCGGTTTTCGGGTGACGGGCGCGAGCGGGCGTTCGCGAACTGGTTGCTCCGCATCGTGGTGAACCGCTCGAAGGACATCCTCAAGTCCAAGCGACGAACCGAGATGCCGCTTGACCGCGACGTGCAGGGACAGGAGGCGGCGTTCGCGCACGACGCCGGGGATCCGGAGACCAACGCCGTCGGCCAGCAACGCCGCCAGCGCCTGGAAGCCGCGCTGTTGGCGCTGGCGCCCAAGTATCGCGAGGTCCTGATCCTGAAGGATGTCGAGGAGCTGTCGTTCGAGGAGATCCGGAGCATTCTCCGCTTGCCGATCACCACGCTGAAGATTCGCGCCGTGCGGGCTCGGGCCATGTTGCGCGAGACCCTGGGGCCGGACGACGGGGACGGGACGGTGTCGAGATGAGACGCGAAGATCAAGCGCCGGCCGGAGCCCCCCCCGATCATCCCGTTCGCGAGCTGGCGGCCCTGCGCGACGTCGCCGTGCCACCCGCGCTGGTGGCGCGCGTGATGACCCAGATCGCGGACGGGCCCCCACCCTCGTTCTGGCAGTGGCTGCGGCATCCGCTGCGCGTCGAGCTGCGCGTCTCGCCGGCCCGCGCGCTGGTAGCGGCCGTGGGCCTGATGGCGGGCCTGACCCTGTTTCTGTCGCACCGGTCCCATCGGCCAGAGCCGGCGATGATCGCGTCGGCGGACCCGCCGCCGGTGCTGGTGCGCTTCACGCTGGACGCCCGCGGCGCCAAGCAGGTGACGCTGGCAGGTTCCTTCAACGACTGGAATACCGACGCGGTCAAGCTGGAAGAAAGCGAACAGGACGGTCACTTCGTCGCCACGGTGGCCTTGCGACCGGGGTTGCACGAATACATGTTTCTGGTCGACGGTGTGTGGGTGACCGACCCAACAGTCAGCGAGCGCCGCCCCGATGGCTTCGGCCGACAAAACGCCCTGCTGCGCCTCTGACCCTATCGAAGCCTGTTCCCGGCGCGCGTCTGGCCCCGCTCCGCGTAACGGCCGACAGGACGTCGCACGGCTGCTGGTCGTCGCTTTCCTTTGCGTCGGACGCCCCGGCGCGCTTCACGCGGAGCCACGTCCCGGGCTGACGCTGGACCTGTTCGCGGGCGGCGGCTTCGACTCGAACTTGTTTCTACAGGTGGCCGCGCTGCCGGAGAGTCCGGCCTATCGTCCCTACAGCGGTTGGTTCGGACGACTGGCTCCGTCAGTGGTGGCATCGCTGGCGGGCGATGCCCTGCGTGCGGAGCTGTCGGCGGGCTCGGATATCCGCACCACCATCGGCAGCGGGACGCTGTTCACCGAGGAGGTCCACCTGTCGATGCTGGTGCCCGAGCTGGGACCCGTCGGGCTGCAGGTGGCCGCCAGCGGCGGTCGTTTCGACGCCAGCATCGATTCGGCCTTGCGCTTCTTCACGTTCGGCGGCCTGGCCCAGGCCACCTGGCGCGTGAACGATCGATGGCGCGCGCGGGCGAGTTATCGGGCCGCCTGGAGAGCGTTCGGCGCTCCCGCACAGGTCGGCATCGACACCGATCGATTCCAGACGGCGGGCGTGCGGGTCGTCTATGCGGCGCGGTCCAACCTCGATCTTGGAGCCACGGCCGACTACGGCGACCTGCGTTCGAACCTTGATCTGTCCGGGGCCGGCCCCACCTCCGTCACGGTCGCGCGCCTGCAACGCGGCCTGGTGGGGGTGGAGGCCACGTATACCCCCAGCGCCCCCCTCAGCGTGTTCGCCTCCACCTGGGGGGGATTGCAGTCCGCGGCCGGCGCGGCAACCAGTCGTCAGATGGGTGCCGCGGCGGCCCTCGCGCTGCGCACGGGTCGAAGCTTGGATGTCATTGCCCGCTACGATTTCCTGGCCAGCTGGTCGGCCGATCCTGTTGCCAGCGGTACGGCCGATTACCGTCGCCACGTGGTCACCGTGGGGTTGGCGGGCCACCTGAACGTGGTCAAGCCCAGTTCTGGTCGGATCGCCGCGCCGCCGTCGAGCCAGGCGCCTGAACCCACCGGGCACGGGGTTCGCTTTCGCCTGCGCACCGGCACCGCGACCAGCGTGGTCGTGATCGGCTCATGGAACGACTGGGCAATCGATGCGACGGCGCAACGTCTGCAACCCACCCGCGAGCCGAACATGTGGGAAGGGTGGGTGGCTGTGCCTCCCGGTGATCACCGCTATCACTTCCTGGTCGACGGCCGTCCAGCCCGCCCCGCCGACGCGCCCCGCTACCGGCCCGATGGTTTCGGCGGCGAGGACGGGGTGCTCGAAATTTCGCCCTGAGCGTGTATCCCGCGCCCGGCTCGCTCGTTGTCACGGACAGGCAGATGGCAATATCCCGACGATCCTGGTCCGTCTCGAGCGCCGTGCTGGCGGCCCTGCTGGGCGCAGGCGCAGCGCAGGCCGCGACCACCCTGCCGGAGAACGAACACCTGGATGCGGTTCGCCCCGCCCTGCAGGCGCTGGTCGACCGCGCCGACAAGGCGGGCGTCCCCGCCGACCTGATCGTCAGCAAGGTTCGTGAGGGCCTGGCCAAGGGCGTGGCGCCCGAGACCATCCGCCTGGTCGCCGAGCAACTGGCCCGGGAGCTGGGCGAGGCCAACGATTTCCTGCGCGCCCATCGCAAGACGGACGCGACCGCGCGGCTGGTGCGCGGCCTGGCCGAGGCGCGCGCAGCGGGCGTGCAACTGGCCGCGCTGGCGCCGCTGATCGAATCCCACGCCCGCGAACCGCTGGTGGCGCGGGGGCTGGAGGCCGTGACGGATCTGGGCCTCCGTGGTTACCCGGGCCCCCGAGCCGCCTTCGTGGTCGGGCAGGTGCTGGAGCGCGATCCCGAGGCGGTGGGACAGGTGGTCGCGAGCGTCGAATCCATCCGGCGGGCGCAGACCATCAGCCGCGCCGACGCCCTGGACGCGCTGTCGAGACAGATGTCCTCGGCCGGGGGCTCGTTGCAATCGGCTGTCAATCGTTCGCTGGAAGGCAGCGAGCACAGCGCCAATGGCAACGGCAGGAACGGCCAACAAGGCAACGAGCGCGGCGGCGGCGTCGCCGGGGACAAGAAGAACATGGGGAACGGGATGGGGATGAAGAACAAATGAACGAACGCCCGCGGAGAGGAAAGACACGGATGACGAACCTGCGTTTGATCCCGGACCAGAGAAGCTCCAGAAACCTTGCTCGCGCCCTGGCGCTGGCGGTGCTCTCTGCAGCCGCCGTGCAATCGACGGCGTGCGGGGGATCATCGAAGGGCACCAACTCCGACGGCGCTGTGGGTGACGTCGTGCTGGGCCGTGGAGGAGGGGGCGCGGCAGGAGGGAAGAGTGGCGGCGCGGCGACGGGAGGGGTGGTGGGTGGCGGTGGCACCTCCGGTGGTGGCGGCATAACCGGCAGTGGTGGCGTGATCGGCGGCGGGGGTGCCACCGGCAGTATCAAGACCCAGTGCAACGATGGCCTCGACAACGACGGTGATGGCAAGATCGATCTGGTCGATCCCGAATGCGTCAGCGCGCTGGACGACGACGAAGGGACCTTCGCGACGGGAATCCCGGGCGACAACGTCGATGCGTGCAAACAGGACTGCTTCTTCGACGGCAATTCGGGGATGGGCGACGATCACTGCGAGTGGGAGCTGAAATGTGACCCCTCGAACGTCGGTGCCACCGCCGAGAAGAAGTGTGAATACGACCCCGGCTACCAAAATTGCCCCAAGACGCAGCCCAAGGCTTGCATCGACCTGTGTCGGCCGCTGACCCCCAACGGCTGCGACTGCTTCGGCTGCTGCCAGGTCAATACGGCCACCGGCGTCCACAGCGTCCGCCTGACCGCGACCTGCACGGCCGCCAAGTTCGACGACCCGACGGCGTGCGCGCCCTGTACCCAGACCACGACCTGCATCAACGACTGCAAGCCGTGCGAGCTGTGCCTGGGTAAGACCACGCTGCCGCCCGAGTGTTACGGTGGCGCAGGCGGCGGTTCCGGTGCCGGCGGCGGACCTGGCATCGAATGCCTCAACAGCGTTACGTGCGGCACGGACCAATCGATCTGCGACAAGACGAACACCTTGTGCATCAGCGGGTGCTGCGTCGGCGGCTCCAGCTAATCGGACCCACGCCGGGGTGCGAAGTCGATTAGCATCCCGGCATGGCTGAACGACGTCTGGAGATCCGGGCCCGAGCGACAACCTTCTGTGCGGCCTGTTTGGCGGTTGCGCTCGGGTGGTTGTCGCTCGCTCCGCCGCCCGCGCTGGCCACTCCCTCGGGTGCGGGCGGCGCAAAGGCGGCGTCCCCATCCCCTTCCCCTTCCACGGTTGCCCTGAAAGCAAACACGTGGAGCGTGCTGGTGCAGCCCAAGCAGCAATGGGTGCTGCATGACACCTCATCAGGGACGCCCAAGCGGGTGATCGTGGTCGAGACGTACGACACCCACCAGGTGGGCGGGGTCAGCGTCGCGCGCTTGCGCTGGACGGCGAAAGAAGACCTGGGCGGCGACGCCAAAGACGCGTCGAATGTCGGCGCCGAGGATGGCCCGTCCTTCACGCACCTGGCGGTGACCGATCGGGGCCTGTACATCCTGCGTGAGAACGCAGACGATGCGGCCATCGCCAAGCAGGTTCAGGGAAAACCATCGCGCCCCGAGCCACCGCGCGCGTTCAAAGGGACGAAGAAGAACCAAGGACGCTTCCTGAACCTTCACAAGCAGGCGGATGGGCCCGTCATCTGCGTCGGCTATGGACCCGAATCGGACGCGGCCGGCTGCGACAGTGTCTGCGTCGCCGAGATGTGCCTCTCCCCCACCAAGGGCGTGGTCCAGCTCTCGGGCAAGGTGACGCCTGACTTCGGCACCTTCACGCAGAAGGGATTCAAGCTCGAATGACGGCGTCGCTTGCGGTGTTCGTGACGGCGTTGCGGGTTGGTGAAAGCCGCGGCAAATCCGAGTCGACGAGGGCAGGCGTGCGCTCGGGCGTCGCGAGCAAGTCTGCCTTTCGGTATCATCGCGCGCATGGCTTGTTTTGTCGGGTATCGAGGGGCGGCCACCTCCGCGGTCGTGGGCCTGCTGGTTCTGGGGCTGAGCTCGTTCACGGGGTGCGACCACGATCCGGGGGACGGTAACGGCGGCGGTCATCCCGGCGTGGCAGGACGCGGTCCGGGGGGCGGTGGGGGCGTCGGCGGGCGGGCAGTGGGCTCGGGTGGAGCCAGCGGCGGCGCGGGCGGGCGCGACGGCCAGGCGGGGGGCGCTGGTGGGCAGATTGGCCAGGGTGGTGGTGGCGGCCAAGGCGGTGGCAGCCTGGCCGGCATGGCAGGATCTCCTTTCGCTGGCGCAGGTGGCGTCGCGGGGAGAGGCGGCGCAGGCGCTGGTGGCAAAGGGCTCGCTGGCGGCGCGGCCGGTGGCAGTGCCGGTCGGGGCGGTGCCGAGGGCGGCATGACTGGGGCCGGTGGCGCGGCAGCCGGTGGGGGTGGTGCGGCCGGTGGTGCGGGCGGCGGCGCTGCGGGCGGCGGCGGTGCGGGCGGCGGCAGTTGCGGACCGTGTTCCCCTCCGGTCAACGGCGCCGCCATGTGCGTCGAGGGAGCGTGCCAGGTGATGTGCGATCTGGGCTACCACAAGAACGGCACGACCTGCGATCCGAACAATACCATCGGCTGTTGCGGGCCCAGCTGCGCGATGTGCCCGACGCGCGCCAACGCCACGGCGAAGTGCGGCGGCATGACGAGCGGGTGCATCACGCCCGCGCCGTGCGACGCTGGCTATCATGACTGCGGTGGCACCTGCGTCCTCAACAACATCCAGAGTTGCGGGCCGACCTGCACGCCTTGCCGCTCGCCCTTGCCCCCCAACACGGCGGCCTCCAGCTGCGATGGCACCCAATGTGTCTACACCTGTCAGTCCGGCTTCGACGCCTGCGATGGAAATCGCGGAGACGCGAATGGCTGCGAGGTGAACCTGAATCAGGACATGAATCATTGTGGAACCTGCGCGAAGGTCTGTCCGGCCGCAGCCAACGCCACGCCGGTCTGCACCGCCGCCGCGTGCGGGATCGCGTGCAAGCCGCTGTTCGGCAATTGCAACGGTTCAACAACCGATGGCTGCGAAGTGAACCTCACGACAAGTCAGATCAATTGTGGGCGCTGCCACCCCAAGGCGGCGACGGTGACGGCGAACGATCTGACCAACGAGACCGACTACAACGCCCATGCCGGCCCGCCCGCCTGTCGCGAATGGTTGGGCGAGCAGTGCACGGCCACCGGAACTTCGACGGTCGCGCTTTGCCAGTGAAGGGGGCTGACTGAGCGCGGGGGCGGGCGGCCCGACGGACGGCCGCCTTTCTGTCAGCCTGGCCGTTGACGGCGCGCTCTACGGACTTCGCGCACAGCGCCAGCCGAGATCGAGCTGCCGCCGGGCCGGGGGATCGTCTCGATCGTGAACCGCGAAGCGATACGCCGAGCGCGCCCGCACCAGATCGAAGACGTAGGATCCACCGCGAATCACCGCGAAGTCCCCCACCAGCTCGATGGGATTCGAGGTCCCCGCGGTGTACGACGCAGGCTTGACCCCGGTCGCCCGGTCGCGAACGAACTCGTACACGTTGCCGGCCAGGTCCAGGTGGCCCCAGCGACCGATGCCGTCGGGAAACGATCCCACCCGCATCGGAGGGAAACTCAGCGCCGGTCCGATGTTGCCGTTGGCCGGCGTGACAGTGAGGGCGCCCGGTTGATCGACGGGATCCCACGGGTACGCGCGATATTGCTCGCCGCCTGCCGCGGCAACGTTCCACTCGGTCTCGGTGGGCAGCCGACCTTGATCCCAGATGCAGAACATGAACGCCTCGTACCAGGTCACGCAACTCATGGGGCGGTCGTCGTTTGCCCGCGCGACGTCGTCGAGCCAACCGGTGATGCTGGCGGCAGCGCCCGCGCCGTTACAGCCATCGAGGGCCACGCGCAAGTTGGCCTGGGTCGCCGCGTACATGCTCCCAGGGTTGGCGTTGTTGGCGACCGTCCAATCCTTGCTCCAGCCGCTCATCGGCACCGACGGGTGCCGGCCGGCGTTGTCCATCGGGACCGTTCCGAGGAGGCTGTCGTAGGCCTCGAAGAACCCCCGGAATCGTCCCACCGTCACTTCGTACTTGTCGAGCACGAAGCTGTCCACGGCCGCGGGCGCCGCGTTCAGCGCCTGCCAGCCCACGACCGGCACTCCCCCTTGTGTATCCTGACCGCTCTTGTCGTAGCCGCGGCTGAACGAGCCGAGTGCCGGAATGACCTCGCCCCGGGCGCAGCAGGTTTCCAGCGCGGCACCGCAAAGGGGAGGCGTGGGCCCCGCGCAGCTTGGTGGAAGGGCCCGCATGGGCGAGCCGCCACCGCCGCCGCTCGCGCCGCCGCCCCCCGCAACCCCGCCCCCCTCGCCCGGGCCACCCCCTAGCCCGTCCGTCCCCCCGGCGGCAGGGGTACCGAACTGGATCTTGGAAAAGTCATGGCAACTGCTCGAGGCGACCATCAGGCCGACCGCGACCAGGGTCGCCCTTGAACCGAGAAGCGCGGCTTTCATCTAGAAACGACCTCCCAAGAGCGCGGTACGAGTCACGGGATCGATGAACACCTGAGCGTGTTCCGAACCGGCGGAGGTGGGCAGGACCCATTGAAGGACGGATGCGGTCCCCACCAGCGCCACGCCGCCGAGCGCCAGTCCGAGCGCCCAGCCATCGAGCGCCTTGATGTCGTCGATTTTTGCCCGTCTGTCCTGCACCGTACAGGAGCTCGCGCAGCGGGTTTGCAAGTCGTTGAACCTTCCGTTCGAGACCAGCCAGATGGCGCCGCTGGTGATCAGGACGGCGCCGCCGACCGCGGCCACCGCGATCGCCGGAGTTTTGAGACGCCATCGAGAGGTGGCTTTCGTCTCGGAGGGGCCAAGGTCGGTGTCGTGGTCGCCCGCCGACCGACCCGACGCGATGCACTGGCCCGATCCGTCGCGGTACAGGTTCGGGGGACAACCGCCTGCGGGCGCCTCGGGCGCCAGACTGATGGTGACTCTCACCTGCTGAGCCTCGGGGACCTCGATTTCGAGTCGGTACGGGGTGTGGCCAGGGGCGGTCGCCTCGACGGTCACCTTGCCGGGGGTAATCACGTAGGGCCAGCCGATGGAGGCGTGGTTGAGCTGCCGCCCCGACACGTTCACCGTCATCCCGGCGGGCGCCTTGGGCGCGTCGACGACGACCCACGATACCTTGGGCTTGAGCCGCGACTCGAGGCTATTGCACCGTTCAATGACCTTGTCGCGAAGCTTCGTGTCGGCATCGAGCTTCGCCTCGCGCGCGCACTGCTGGGCGTTTTGAAAGGCCTCCGCCAGCTGCTTGACCTCCTCTTGCTCCTCCGCGATGAACAGACGCAACAGGGGCGTCTGTCGGATCTCTCCCGCGCGGACGGCCATCTCCAGCGCTTCGGTGTGCGCGCCGGCGTCGTGTGCTTTTTGTGCGCGGTCGACGAGCTGCGTGCGCACGCTCTCATCGCCGGCCGATCGCTGTGCTTGCGCGACGCGAACGGAGCCAGACCAGACGACGGAGAACGCCGCCGCCATGAGCAGACGGACCGGGACCATTCGCACGGATTGGGATGTTGGCATTCGTCACTCGATGGGAAGACGTTCGGAAGGTTTGGGCGTCGATTTGGCCGTCGGGCGGACAGGCGGGTCGGCGGAAGGAGCAACGGCCGGTGAGCCGGCCTTACCGGCAGAACCAGCTGCGTGACGCGAAGGGCGAGAGGGTGCCGACGATCGGCGCCGCGGCCCGGGTGGCGTCGCGGTCGGGTGCACCTCCGGCTCGACGGGTGAGGTCGATGGCGCCGCGGTCTTGGCAAGATCGTCCCTACCCGATGCCGCGGGCGCCGCCGGGTCGGCCGTCGCTGGCCTGACAGGTTCCGGGGCAGGGGCTGTGTGAAAAGCGGGTTCTGCCGGTGCGGCGGGGCCGTGCGTGACGATGGGCGGGGGGGCCGTAGCCGGCTGGGAAGTGCTATCGCCGCCCAACTCGCCAGGGTGGAGGCGAAGTGCGGCCACGGCGAGGCCACCGATCATGACCGCGCCCGCCCCAACTACAAGCAGCGCCGCCTTTCGTCGGGAGCGCACGTTCGAACCGACCGCCACCCGTTCCGAGGCGCTTTGGCTGAGGGTGGTCGAAAACCCACGCGCGGGCGCTGGCGGGTCGGAGGCCGTCGTGTCGTCGACCGGAAGCGTGGGCAGGACCTTGGTGGCCCCACGGACGTTGCCGGGCGACAGCCCCCTTCCGACGGGGCGCGCCGCCCCCCGACACGCGGCGAGACGTTCAATCACGACGCCCATCCCGTCGGGTCGGCCCCCGGCTTCCTTCGCCAGCATCGCGCCGAGGAGCGCGGCCAGGCGATCCGAGAGATGGGGCGCGAACGTCCGAGGGTCGGGGGGCGCGTCGCACAGATGCGCGGCGATGAGCGCGGTCGCCGAATCCCCAACGAACGGAGGCCGTCCGCACAGCATTTCGAACAGGACACACCCGAGCGAGTAGATGTCGGCGCGGGCATCGAGCTCCCGTACGCCTCTGCACTGTTCAGGCGACATGTATAAAGGCGTCCCCAGAACACTGCCCTCGAGCGTGCTGTTGGTGCGGCCTCGCAGCGAAGCGCCGAGCTTGGCCACACCAAAATCGAGAATCTTGACCCTCTCCACCAGCTCCGACGCCCCACCCACGCTCGAGACCAGGAAGATATTTTCAGGTTTCAGATCGCGATGGATGATGCCTTTGGCATGCGCCGCCGCGAGCGGCTCCGCAATTCCGGTCGCGATGGTGATGGCCGTCTCCTCGGTCTCGGCCGTCCGCCGTCGGGCGAGGCGCTGGCGCAAAGTCACACCGTGCAGGAGTTCCATGACCAGATAGGCGCGGCCCGACGAGGCGTCGTAGTCGCAATCGAAAATCTGGACGATGCCCGGATGTTCGACGTGAGACGCGGCGCGCGCCTCGTCGAAGAAGCGATTGATCACGTCCTCCTTCTTCGATAGCTCCGGCAGGAGAAACTTGATCGCTGCCCGCCGGCCCATGTGCTTGTGCTCGGCCACATAGACGATTCCCATCCCACCCGCGGCCAGCTCCGAGACTATCCTGTAGTTTCCGACCAGTTCCCCCAGCATCGACATCGCCGGCCCGCACTATAACAAGGTCTCGCTTCGAGCGGAGCCGCACCCAACTTCATCCTCGTCGCGCAGAAGCGGTTCAAGTTCCAACGACGAACTTGGTTCCACGCTCCCGACGTCCACACCGTCTCAACGCGACATGGTTGAAATCGCGCCGAACTGTGGTTTTCTGGACGCCGCGTGGAGCTCTCTCGAGGACGGGTGGCGCAGTTCTACCTGCTGGTGTTCGTGGCCACGCACGCGGTCACCACCACCTACCGGATGAGGGGCGGAACCTGGAACTCGATGGGCGTGTTCCTGGTGGCCAACGGAATCATGTTGATTCCCGGGCTCGCGGCGATCCTGTTTGTCCGGTTCGTCCTTCGCCAGCCGGTCCTTGCGACCCTGGGCCTTCGATTCAAACCCAACCGATGGTGGCTCGTGGCATGGGCGTTGCCACCTCTCTTGATGCTGGCGACGCTCGGCATCAGCTTGCTCGTGCCGGGTACGGCGTACGACTCGACGATGACGGGACTCGGTGACCGGATGGGATTCTCCTCGCACGACGCCGAGCTGCTGCGCGCCCAAGCAGGATTTTTGGGCCTGTCTCCGCTCGCAGGCTTTCTCGCCCAAGGGCTTCTGCTCGGTCCTACTCTGGGGATCGTCGGCGGCCTGGGCGAGGAACTCGCGTGGCGAGGTCTGCTCCACCACGGTTTCATCAGGAGGGGGTTCTGGCGATGCTCGCTGATGACCGGGATCTTGTGGGGGCTCTGGCACGTGCCGCTGACGCTACAGGGGTACGGATATCCCATCCACCCCATCTCGGGCACCATCGTCTTCCTCGCCTACGTCCTTCTATTCGCCCCTGTGTTGACGTTCGTGCGCATGCGGGCAGGCTCCGTGATCGCGCCGGCGATTCTGCACGGCACGGCCGATGGGACGGTGCTGCTCACGTTGGCACTGGTCCGGGGCGGCAATGATCTGACGACGGGCTGGGGAAGCCTTTCTTGTGTGGCCGTGCTTGCGATCGTCGATGTACTGATTGCGTTGGTTGTCGCCGGTTCTAGTCAGGCTCCGCGAGCCCGTGCTGCCCCTGTCGAATTCAAGGGCGAGGGAGTGACCCTGCGCGACCGAGGCCGTTTCGATCGATGATCCGGATCCGCATGCGCCCGGTCTGAACCAGGTTCCGCGCCGAGAGCGAACGAAGCGCCCGGAAGACGACCTCCCGGGCGGTGCCGAGCTCTGAAGCGATCCCGACCTGGCTGATGCGAACGCAGTCGTCGGCTTCGCACCGCCTGAGAAGGAAGCGGGCGACCCGCTGTTCGACTTGAGATGAGCCCAGCTCCTCCAGCGCGCACATGAGATCGAAGACCCGGCCGGACAGGGCCCCCAGCACAAACTGCCGAAGGGCGCTCTCCGAATCGATCAGGCGGTGGAGCGTATCGCTCGGCACACGAACGTACTGGCCGCCGTGGGGGCCTGCGTCCACCCACGCCGGAAAAGCGGCGCGATCGATGGTCGACGTCAGACTCAGCAGGCAAGTGCCGCCCGGTTCCACCCTGTAGAGGGTCGCCTCGCGGCCCTCGGCCGCGATGTAGTAGACGCGCAGCGATCCGCCGACGACCAGATACGCGCCGTCGGCGGCGTCTCCACGCTTCAACAACCGCGCATCGGGAGCCGCCCTGGAGGTGGGCAGCCCTCCGAGCTCGCGGCGCGCCCCGTCGGTCAGTCGTCCCAAGAAGGGAAACTGTGTCTCGGTCAGCCCGGCCCGCATCGCGCGCGCATCATAGCTCCGGTTTGAAGGTCAGGTCCCCCGGCGTGGCGGTGGTGACCTCGGTGATCGTCTCGAACGGAAGGCCAACGGCGTGGTGGCAACGCTTCACCTGCTCGGCGGACGCTGCCATGTTGAAGCAATACGCACGACCGGCCTCGATGCCGACGTGGGCGCGGAGAACGACCACGCCTTCCTGGCGACAGGCCTTCTCGTACTTGGCGAAGAACGCGGCGAACTGGGCCTCGGTAAGCCCCGCGGGGAACGTGCTCGAACGGTGGTCGTGGGTGTCCAGAAAGAACTTCATTGGCTGCGACATGACGGTCTCCTCGTGTTGCCCTCGTCCGTCGAGGGTCAGGAAACATTAGCCAGGCGCCGCTGGTCCTTCTGGAACCTAGGTCGCTCTTGGGCAAGGAAAGTCCGGCCCGCGCTTACCCCCCGCCAGAGCCGCCCCTACCCCGGCGACAATGGTAAGAGCCATTCATGCTGGTGCGCGCCTTCAAGGACGGAGACGAGCCTGCGTTGCAGGCGGTGTTCTACTCGGCTGTCCACGTCATCGCTGCCAAGGACTATGCCCTCGAGCAGCTCGACGCCTGGGCACCGCATCGACCCGACTGGGACGCCTGGACGGCCAGGATGCGGGGCCTGCAACCGTTCGTGGCCGAGGCGGACGGTCGCGTCGTCGGCTATGCCGACCTGCAGACGAGCGGCTACATCGATCATTTCTTCGTCGCGGGGAAGTACGCACGGCGCGGCGTGGGACGTCTTCTGATGGAGAGGCTTCACGCGCGCGCCGCTGAGCTTGGGTTGGTTCGGCTCTTCTCCGATGTCAGCCTGACGGCAGAACCCTTCTTCGAGCATTTCGGGTTTCGCGTCGTCGAACGCAAGAACGTGATCAGCGGACCGGTCTCGCTCCCCAATGCACGGATGGAGAAGGCCTTGGCCCCGGGCGTGTCGTCGCCCTGAGCGGGTCGACGGCGCTCACAACCCGTTGCTCAAACCACGCTGAAGATGCCGCGAAGGCGATGCGCGTCCAGCCGGCGATCGAATCGCGTGATGAGGCAGACATCGCCGCCGTCGCGCAGGATGCGCTTGAGCTCGGTCGTCAGGATACGCAGGCGGTCGTAGCCTGCGCGATCGAAGGACGGCGGCACGCTGCCGGACCTCCCACCGTCGCGCCCGTCGTCGCGACCAGGCTCGGGAGCGGACGCGATCGCACCAGCGCGGATCCGCAGGGCGCGCGGGCCGCTCGCGTCGGGCTCCCGATAGATCAGGTCGCAGTCGTGCACCAGCCGCAGCCAGCGGGCGCGGCGGAAAGCGCGATAGGCCTGCGCGGCGGCGCGCTCGAGGTGGCGAACGACGCGCTCGGGATCCCAGGCGCCCTCGGCGGCAGAGTCGCTGGTCTCGTCACTGTCGCGCCCGTCGCCCCCGGCCTCGGTCGACGCGACCGCCGCCAGCAGGGCCCGCGCCAGCCGCAGGGCACGCCAGCGCGGCCCCTCGGCCGACGGCCCAAGGGCATCCCCGTGGCGGACGAGCAGCCGCGCCCACCCGGCCGCGAACGCCGCCTCGTCGGGGGGCCACAGCGCGGAGACGCCCACCGCGTGGGCGCGCACGGGCAGCGCCGGCGGTCCTCCGGCCAGCAACTCGACCAGCGCGCCCAGCGGCCGCAGGGCAGTTGCAGACGAGAGAGGACCCAGCCGGTGGATGTCGCTCGGCGCTGCAGAGGCGCTCGCGAAGTCGGGGTCGCTGTACCACACGCGCGGATCGCCCGATCTCAGCTGCACGTTGTAGGGCGGGTTCAGCGCCTTGATGGTCTCGTTCTCGAGCAGCGCAGCTTCCAGTGCGCTCGACGTCACGGTGACGGCGATGTCGCTCACCTGGGTCAGCATCTCCGGGACAAGCAGCTTGCTCGAACGACCGATGAAATGGCTGGTCGCGCGCTTCTTCAGGCTGGCAGCCTTGCCCACGTACAGCACGTCTCCGTTGCGACGCAGGAAGCGATAGACGCCCGGCTGGTCGGGCAGCGACCGGAAGCGCTGGTCGTCGATCGGGTAGCGGGGCCGGGGCGAACGCGGCCGCGCCGCTGGCCGTGTCGCCAGCCAGGCGTGCAGCGCCTCCCACGTATCGACGTCCCGCGCGAGCAGGTCGGCGAGGATCCGCTGCCAGATGAAGGCCGTCGCCTCGACGTGGCCGAGCGAACGTCGCTCCAGCGTGAGGCCATGGCCCAGGTAGCCAGCCAGCGCACGCAACGAGAGTCGCGGCAACTCCGGATACAGCCGGTGCGCGATGGCGTGGACGCACACCGGATCGAACGGGAAGGGAGCGTCGGGTTCGAAGCGCGTCCACCACGCGCGCAGGAACGACAGCTCGAAGCGTGCGTAGTGGATGGCGGTGGGCATGGGACCGTCGTGCGCCGTCGCAACCCGCAGCCGACGCCAGGCTTCGGAATCCGGGATCGCCTCGGCAGCGACCGCGGGATGCCAGCCCGTCAGCTGCCGCACCCGCCCCGGCACGACGTGGCCTTCGGGCAGGGCGATCCAGTGCGCCTCGCCCGCGGGCGCGGCGTCGTCCGAGGCGCGCACCACGCTCCACGCCATCTCCAGCACGTGTCCGAACGCGGGGCTGGCGCCGGTGGCCTGGCAATCCACGGTCAGCACACGCAGATCTCGGAGGGCGCGCACGGGGAAGTCATGAACGCTCGACCCGTTCTCGTCAAACCGGGAGCGGGCGACCGCCCCTCGAGCGGGACGGCGACCGCCGAACACGATTGGCATCGTCCGACGGGCATCGGCATCCAACCCCCGAACGAGCTTCTTCAGGACAGAAAGGCAAGGAGAGCGACGATGTCATCTGGGATGTTGCGCACGGAGCAGCCGGGCCGTTGGACGCTACCGCCACGCCTGGCCTACGGGCTTGCCGCCGGAGTCATCGGCCTCAGCTTGTTCGCATCAGTGACGCCGTCGCCGCTCTACCACGCGTACAGCGTCCTTTGGCACTTCTCGCCGTTGACGCTGACGCTGATCTTCTCGACGTATGCGTTCGGGGTGCTCGCGACGCTGCTCCTCGCGGGCCGCGCCTCCGATCAGGTGGGACGGCGACCGGTGCTGCTCGCCGCGCTGGGCGGGCTGATGGTCTCGGCGCTGTTGTTCATGCTCGCCCGCTCCGCCGCCTGGCTGTTCGTCGCCCGAGGCCTGCAGGGGATCGCGACCGGCGCCGCGCTCAGCGCCGCGAGCGCGGCCATGCTGGATCTGCACCCGCGTCGGGACGCAACCAGCGTTGCGCTGGGCAACGGCGTCGCCAGCGCAGGCGGTCTGGGCCTCGGCATGCTGGTTTCGTCCTCTCTGGTGCAGCTCGCACCGGCGCCGCGCCTGCTCCCCTATCTGGTCCTGTTGACGCTGTTCGCGACGGCGTTCGCGGGTGCGTTCCTGATGCCGGAGTCTGTCATGGCCCGCACGCAGTTGCGGCTCACGCCCCAGCGCCCCAGTGTCCCGTCCGTCGTGCGGCAGCCGTTCATTCTGGCCAGCCTCGCGGTGTTCTCGTCTTGGTCGATCGGCGGTCTCTTCTTCTCGCTGGGCCCGCAGCTCTCCGCGCATCTCTTCCGCTCGTCCAGCGTGATCGTGGCGGGCGTTGGCATTGTGGCCCTCACCAGTGCGGCGGCAATTGCCCAGTTGTTCATGGGCCGCAGCCCGCCGTGGATCGGCGCCAGCGCTGGGTCGATCGCGCTTGCGGCGGGAATGATCGGCATCGTGATCGCGGCGGCCGTGGGATCCGGCCCCGCGTTCCTGGCAGGGGCTGTGGTGGGCGGGGTCGGGTTCGGCCTTTCGTTTCTGGGCGGGCTCCGCGCGTTGGTGGCGGCGATTCCATCCCAGCAGCGCGCCGCCGTGATGTCGGCCTTTTACATTGCGGCCTATGCGTCACTCTCACTTCCGGCGATCCTGGCCGGCACAGTGGTCAGACGTCTCGGCCTGGAGCGTACGTTCGAAGCCTTCGGCAGCCTGGCGGCCGGCGTAGCGCTGATCGTGGCCTGGCAAGCCTGGCGGATGCGCCCGCGCGGGCTTGAAGCACGATAATCTCTGACCACATTCGCGGGCGAGGCGGCGCGCTGCCTACGGCGCGGCGGGCGCCTGGTCCACGACAGTCAGGTAGCCGATGCACATCTCGTCCTGCGTACCCTCGCCCCAGTGGACGTCGCCGAGCGGCCCGACGTAGCCCTCCTCGGCGCGCCGCTCGGCGGTGTTGTCGTAGACGCAGCGGATGGTGAGCTGGTCGTCAGCGCGGATCGGGATGGGTGTCGCGAGCTGATACGAGCCCTGCCAGTGGAAGTCCCACGCCGGGATGTCGAGCAGAGTCGTCTTGCCCGACGCGTTCTTGCGCTCGAGCGTGATGTGCGTGCCGAGCAGGTGCATATGACCCGCAACCGCCAGCAGCGACGCCTCGCCGTCGGGATAAAACTTGCCCAGCGTCCACAGGTTGGCCGCGAGCGTGGTCTCCTGGACGATGCCAGCCCCGTTCGCGGGCAAGCTGAGCTGCCGTCGGACGAGTCGCAGCGTCGCCAGTTGCTGCAGCGACGACTCGGTCCCCGCGGGGGCGAGCTTGACGTCGATCTTGGTGCGGTCGGCATCGTGACCCGCGAGCAAGTTGTAGTGAACCTGCATGACCGCGAGATCACCCGCGTGGAGAGCGGTGCCGGTCCCCGCCGGCATCAGCACCGACGACACCCCCGGCACCCACGCACCCAGCGAGCCGTCCGCCTTGGCGGCGCTGTCGGTCGGCACCGGACCGCCGACGCAGGGCCAGCCCGCGCGATCAGGCGTCTCGGCATCCAGCGCCTCGAGCGTGGCGCGGTCGGAGGCGGCGAACAGCGATGTGATCACGTGGTGAACCGTGCGACCGTTGCCCGGCGTGATCCGATAGCCGGTGATCATCCGGTTGTCCTGCCGCTGCAGATCGATGAGGAAGCAGTGGTAGTCGTCGGTGAGCGACATGTCCGGAACGTAGTCGACGCCCATGTCGACGCTGAAGTCTGCGGCGCCGATGTCGACGACGTCGGGCTGGCCGGGCGGCGCCGCGTGGGCGACGTCACCGAGCGGCGCGCCGGCGTCGGCCCATGCCGCCAGCGCGCCGATCTGCGCGTCACTCAGGCTGCGATCGTGAAGCAGCTTCGGTGACAGCGGCCCCGGCGGCCACGGCGGCATCGTGCGCGATCGGGTGACCAGCTTCATCGCCGTTGCCTGTTGAACCGCCGCCGCCGGCGTGTCCAGCGCGAACGGCGCGATCCCGCCCGCGACGTGACAAGTGACGCACTTTCCCTGCAGGATCGGCGCGACGTCCTGGTAGTAGGTGACGGCAGAGGTGCCGCCGGTGTTCGTACGACCGCCGGCGCCACCAGCTCCCGCCCCGCCGGCGCCACCAGCTCCCGCTCCGCCGACGCCGGGGTTACCCGTGGTGCCCGGCGCCGAGCTGCACGCGACCAGGGTGATCGCCCCCAGCATCACGAGCAGGCCCGGCGTCAGATCTACGCGACATGTTGACCGCATGTCTGTTCGACACGGCCCGGCCCGAAAACGGAAAACCCACCGCGCGGGCCATGGGCGCTGCCCTCCCCTATCCCGCCGCGGCGGGCGTCATCAAACCAGGACCGAGCCGCCGGCGACGTCCAGCACGGTTCCGCTGATCCAGCCAGCCGCGTCCGACGCCAGGAAGAGCGCGGCGTGCGCGATGTCCTGGGGGGTGCCGAGTCGCTTGAGCGGATGTTGTTCGATCAGCGCCCCCTGCTGCGCGGCCGGGATGTGCTCCCGATTCCGCTCGGTCAAGATCGTCTCGGGGGCGATGCAGTTGACACGGATGTTGTAAGGACCGGCCTGGATCGCCACGATCTGGGTCAGCAACTCGATGCCGGCCTTGGCCGCCGTGTACGCTGCTGGCGAGCGTTCCGACGGACGACGCGCCGCCGCGGACGAGAGGGTGATGATGTTGCCGGCGCGGCGTTGCTTCATCCCGGGCAACACGCTCTTGATGGTCAGGAAGGTCGCGGTCAGGTTGATGTCGACGGTGGCGCGCCAGGCTTCATCGCTCATGTCCTCGACCGGTCCGGGCGGCGTGAGGTTGCCGCCCGCGTTCGCGACCAAGATGTCGATCGGTCCCAGGTCGGCTTCGACCGTGCGGCGCATCTGGTCGACCTGGTTCCAGCTGGTCGTCTCGGCGGGCACGGCGATGGCCGTCCCGCCGCTCCGTTCGATCGCGGTCTTGACTGCCGCCAGCGCCTCGACGTCCCGACCGTGAAGAGCCACCTTGGCGCCCTCCCTGGCGAACAGCTGGGCAATGCCGGCGCCGATGCCACGCGAGCTGCCGGTCACGACGGCGACGCGCCCCGTGAGGGCGCTCATGACCCCGCCCCTACCTTTGTCCTGCTCGTCGTTCGCTCGGTCATGACCGGCCTCCTTTCGTTCTGCTTCGCTCACTACAAGTTCGGGGTGTCACACACGTGCACGCGCACATCGACCAGCTTGCGGCCGGAGAAAGTGAACTGCTCGGCGATGTACATCCTCTTTTCGGTGTTCGCAATCTTCACGCGGCTGGTTGCAAAAACGGTATCTCCGTCCCCGTAGACGCCGAGTAATTCCCAGGTCGAGAAGTCGTAGTAGCTCCGCACCTTCGGATAGAAGGTCTTGAACTCGTCAATGCCCTGATAGTCGCCCCCGAACGGCAGCATCCGGGGCTCGTGCATGGTGAGCTTTGGATCGAACCGATCGGGGTAGTCGGTGAGCTGCTTCTTCGAGCCGAGCATCTCTTTGATGAAGGCCTTGTTGCTATCCGTTGATGTCATCCCAGTCTCCCGGCAGGCGACGACCAGGCTCGCGACTGTCACCAGTACCCGTGATGCGGTCGTCGGGCGCATACGGCCCCCATAGCGCGCCGTCGCCCCGCCTGCCACGCTGTCGAAGGATAAGACGACGAGGCGGGTCACCGACGCCCGGGCGCCTGGGTCGGGACACCACCAGACCCCGCGGCCCCCGGCGGCGTGACGACCTGGACCGGCGCGCCGTCGTCCAGCTCATCACCGACGTTCAGCGCGACGCGCTCACCCACCTTGATCCCCTCGAGGATCCGAACGTTCTTGCCGTCGTCGTCGCCCACCCCGACCGGGCGATAGTGAACGTGGCTGTCGTCGTCGACGACCGGTACGAACGTCTTGTCGTGGCGGCTCACCAGCGCTTCGACCGGGATCTCCGGCAGCGCCACGGTCTTCACGTGCAGCGACACCCGCACGAAGCTGCCTGACAGCAGCGCCCCGTCGGCGTTGTCGACGTCGATCTCCGTCAACATCGTCCGCGTGCGTGGCGCCAGCTCGCCGGTCAATCGCGTCACCTCCGCCTTCCGCACGAAGCCGGGTCGTTCAGGCACGCGCACCTCGGCCGGATCCCCCACCCGCACCAGCGCCGCGCTCCCCTGGTCAAGGTAGACGTAGACCCGCAGCCGATCGGTCTTCGACACCGTCACCACGGGCACGGCGCCGGTCTGGGCGGTGGCGGCGCTCTGGATCAGGGCGCCCGGATCGGCGAAGCGCGCCGTCACCACGCCGTCGAACGGGGCGCGCAGAATGCGGTAATCGCGCTGGGCCTTGACGGAGGCCTGGGTCGCCTCCGCGACGTCGGCGTTCGCGCGCGCGAGATCGGTCTCCTGCTTCGAGACCACGCCCGAGGGCGCGAGCGCGTTCGCGCGATCGGCGTTGATGCGTTTGTTCCTGGCGTCCGCAACGGCGCCGGCGAGCTGCTGATCCAGCTCGGGCGACGAGATGGTGGCGATGACCTGCCGCGCCCTCACCCGATCACCCTTGTCCACCCGCAGGTTCGTCAGGTAGCCGCTGACCTTGGCGTACAGGGTTACGCTGAGGAACGGACGGGCTTCCCCTTGCAGCACCAGCTCACGGTCGGCCGGCGACTGGGCCACGCGCGCCACCCGCACCCGCGGGCCTTGCGCCTGGGTCGCTGTCCGGTCGCGCGCTTCCTCGGCGGCGCTCGAGTTGCGGCGAGCACCGAGGCCCCATACCCCGAGCAGCGTCGCTCCGAGCGCGCTGAACCCGAGGACGTACATCAGGATCGACCGGCGTCCAGGTGACATTCAGGCGTGGCTCCTTCGTCTCGGTGTCACGCGGCCTCTTCTCCGCGCTCGGCGGCCAGAAACTTCTGCTCCATCACGTGCTTGGTCGGCAGCTTCACCCGCAACGTCGCGTAAACGGCCGGCACCACGAACAGCGTGACGAAGGTGGCGATGGCCAGCCCGCCGATCACCGCCCGCCCGAGCGGCGCGTTCTGCTCGCCGGCCTCACCCAGACCGAGGGCCATGGGTACCATGCCGATGATCATGGCCAGTGCGGTCATCAGGACCGGTCGCAAGCGCGTGCGGCCCGCCTCGAGCGCCGCCGCCCCCGGCGAGACCGGCTTGCCGTCAGTGTGGTTGCGTGCTTGTTCGACCCGCCAATCGTTGGCGAAGCTGACCATCAGGATCGAGTTCGAGACCGCGATACCGACGGCCATGATCGCGCCCATCAACGATTCGACGTTCAGGGTGGTGTGGGTGACCGCCAGCATCCACAGGATGCCGACCAGCGCGCCCGGGACCGCCACCATGATGATGAAGGGGTCCAGCCACGACTGGAACAGCACCACCATCAACAGGTACACGAGAATGATGGCCAGGATCAGCCCGAGGCCCAGGCTCCGGAAGGACCGGTTCATGACCTGGTTCTGGCCGCGTACGGTGATCTTCATCGCCGGCGGCAACGGGCCGAGCTCGCGGATCTTCTGCTCGATGTCAGCGGCCACCGAGCCGAGATCCCGATCCTCGATGCTGGCGGCGACGTCGAGCACCCGCTGCACGGTGTAGTGGTTGATCTGCACCGGACTGACGCCGGGGTGCACGCCCGCCAGGCTGGCCAGCGTCTGGGTCGGCGCCTCCGGGATGTCCGCGGGCGCTGGTGTCGCCGCTGGCTGCAACACAGCCGCGCCAGACGCCGTGACGGGGGTCCCCATCAGGCTTGCCACCGTGGCCACGTCCCGCAGCGGTGACTTCACGACCACGGTGTAGTTGACGTTGTTGCGGGGGTTCAGGAAGTACGAGGGTGCGACCAGCCCGCTCGACGACAGGGCGATGAGCATGTTGTTCGCGACGTCCCGCTCGCTGATGCCCATCTGCGCGGCGCGTTCGCGATCGACGTCCACGTTCAACGAGGGATAGTCGAGCACCTGCACGATGTGCACATCGGCGATCCCGGGCACGACCGCCATCTTGTCGCGCAGGCGGCGCGCGATCTCGTACGACTTGTCGAGGTCGGCGAACTCGACCTGCACGTCGACTGGCGCCGACAACCCGAAGTTCAGGACCTGGCTGACGATGTCGGCCGGTTGGAAGTAGGCCGAAGCCCCCGGGAACTCGCGGGCCATCATGGCGCGCATGGCGCGCATGTAGCCGGCGCTAGGCGCGTGACCGGGCTTGAGCGCGATCAGAAGCTCGGCGTCCATGCCCCCGACGTTGTCGGTCTGGACGAAGGCCAGGTTGTACGAGATCGGAACGCCCAGCATGACGTTCAAGGTCTCGAGCTCGGCGGGCGGGATGATGCCGCGAATTTTCTTCTCGAGGTCGGCCACCGCGGCCTCGGTCTTCTCGATGCGCGTGCCCGCCGGCATGCGGAAGTGCAGCTTCATCAGGCCCGCGTCGACCGAGGGGAAGAAGTCGGTGCCGACGACCCGCACCAGTCCGAAGCTGGCGAGCGCGATGGCCGCCCCGATGATCAGCGTGAACCGGCGGTGCGCCAGGACCGCCCCCAGCAGCCCGGCGTAAAAGTCGCGGACGCGGTCGAACGCGGCGTCCCGGCGCTGGTTGAACCGGTGCGCGAACCGCGTCCAGCCGCTCGACCCCGCGCCGGGCGCTCCGTGGTGCTCGCTGGCCATGAGCAGCCGCGCCAGCGCCGGAACCAACGTCCGCGACAGCAGGTACGACGCCAACATGGCCAGCACCACGCTGAGCGCGAGGGGAGTGAACAGGAAACGGGCCGGGCCCTCCAGCAGCACGACCGGGAAGAACACGATGCAGATCGCCAGGGTGGCCACGATGGCGGGCAGAGCGATCTGCTGCGCGCCGTCGAGGATGGCACGCGTCAGGGGCTTGCCGAGCAGCCGGTTGCGGTGAATGTTCTCGACCTCGACGGTCGCGTCGTCGACCAGCATCCCAATGGCCAGCGCCAGGCCGCCCAGGGTCATGATGTTGATGCTGTTGCCGGTCAGCTTGAGGCCCGCGATGGCCGAGAAGATCGCCAGCGGGATCGAGGTGCACACGATGACCATGCTGCGCCAGCTGCCCAGGAAAACGCCGACCATCAGCGACACCAGCAGCGACGAGATGATCGCCTCGCGCATCACGCCCGAGATGGCGCTGCGGACATACACCGACTGGTCGAAGTCCAGCTTCAGCTCGAGGCCGTTGGGCGCCGCGGCCTTGATGGCGGGCAGGGCCTCACGCACGGAATCCACGACCGCGAGAGTCGAGGCGTCGGAGTGCTTGAGGATGGCCATGTACGTGGCGCGCCGCCCGTTCACCCGGACGACGTTCGTCTGATCGGCGAAGCTGTCGCTGACGCGGGCCACGTCGCCGAGCAGCACGGCGGCGCCGTTGGCGATCTTGACCGGGATCTTCGCGAACTCGGGGACGCTGGGCGGGCTGGCGTTCAACTGCACGTTGTATTCGCGGTCGCCGATGCGGGCCGTGCCGGCAGGCAGGATGACGTTCGAGGCCTGCAGGGCGTTCACGACGTCGCTCGGGGACAGGCCCTTGGCGGCCAGGCCGACCGGGTCGATGTCGACGTTGATCTGGCGGGCCTTTCCGCCGAACGGCGCGGGGGTGGAGAGGCCGGGGATGGTGAACAACTTCACGCGGATGAAGTTGAGGCCGTAGTCGAAGATCTGCTGCTCGGGGAGGGTCTCGCTGGACGCCGTGAGCTGGGCGACCGGCACGTTCGAGGCGTTGAACTGGATGACGTTCGGCGGCTGCATGCCGGGCGGCGTGATGCGCAGGATGGTCGTGGACACCGACGCGATCTGGGCGATGGCGGAGCCGATGTCCGCCCCCGGTTGGAAGTAGATCTTCAGCATGCCGATCCCGGGGATCGACTGGGACTCGATGCGTTCGATGCCGTTGACGGTGGTCGAATACGCCCGCTCGCTGATGAGCACCACCCGCCGCTCCATGTCCTGCGCCGGCAACCCGGGGTAGTTCCAGATGACCGCCACCACCGGGATGTCGATGGCGGGAAAGATGTCGACGATCATCCGCGACAGCGAGAGCACCCCCATCACGAAGATGAGAATGCACATGACGGCGACCGTGTAGGGCCGCCGCAAGGCGAGGCGGACTATCCACATGACTAGACGCTGACTTCTGACATCCCCGATCCGGAAGTCAACCTGCGCGACAATCCGCAACAGGGGGAGGCGGTCGAGACGGAGTCCATTGAAACCGCGCTGCTCCACCCGGAAATGGGGTGACGCCCCGCTTGGTCTTGCGGTAAGACCGCAACTCGGATGATGCGGGTCGTATCGTTGCTGGCCAGCGGGACGGAACTGATGTGCGCGCTCGGAGAGGGCCCTTCACTGGTGGGGCGCTCGCACGAGTGCAACGATCCGCCGTGGGTGGCGGGCCTGCCGGCGGTGTCGGCGCCAACCTTCGCGGTGGATGGTTCGAGCGCCGAGATCGATCGGCTGGTGAAGGAGAAGCTGCAGGCGGGTGAGCCGCTGTACCGCATCGATCGGGCGCGGCTGGTCGACCTTCGTCCCGATCTGGTGATCACGCAGACCCACTGCGACGTCTGCGCGGTGGGACCGGGCGCCGTCTCAGACGCGCACACCTGGCCGGGACTGGAGGGCCTGCGGACGGTCTCGATGCGCGGCGGTTCGCTGGACGGCATCCTGCGCGACTTCCTGACGGTGGCGGCGGCGGCGGGCGTCGACCAGGCCGGGCGGAGGCTGGTGGCGTCGCTGAATCAGGAGCGCGCGCGGTGGCGAGAGGCGACCGAGACGCTGTCGCGGCCCACGGTGGTGTGCCTCGAGTGGACCGATCCACCCTTCCCCATGGGCAACTGGGGACCGGAGCTGGTGGAGGCCGCGGGGGGAAGGCCGCTGCTCGGAAATCCCAACGCGCACTCGAGCGCGGTGCCCTGGCAGGCGGTGCGCGACGCCGATCCCGACGTCCTGATCATCGCGCCCTGCGGGTTCGGCCTCGAACGCGCGCTGGAAGACGCGCGTGCGCTGCCCTCCCGGCCGGGCTGGGCGGACCTGACGGCCGTGCGTGCCGGGCGCGTGTTCGTCAGCGACGGCGACCGATACTTCAACCGTTCGGGGCCCACCGTCTTCCAGACCATCGAGGTGCTGGCGGAGATGATTCATCCCGACGTTTTTCCACCGCGCCACAAAGACACGGTCTACCGGCGGTGGGCGGCCTGACATGCCTCCCGCATCCCCCACCCATCGGCGCATTCACCAGGTCGTTCAGCGCATCCCCCGGGGCCGCGTCGCGACCTATGGCCAGGTGGCGGCGCTGGCGGGCTTGCCGCGTCAGTCGCGTCTGGTCGGCTACGTCCTCCACGGGCTGCCGCCCGACACCCGGTTGCCGTGGCACCGGGTGGTCAACGCCAAGGGCGAGGTCAGCCTGCGCAGGGACGGCCTGGGCGGCGAGCAGATCCAGACGCAGCTGCTGATGCGAGAAGGGGTCCGATTCAGCGCCGGTCGCCTCTCCCTGGAACGCTACCGCTGGCAGCCGCGCCCGCACGGAGTCGCGTCGCGAAGTCCGGCGCGTCGTTGACCGGTAACTCGCAGCGCCCGTGGTGGCACACATACGCCGTCGCCCGACCGCCGATCGCCACCTTCTCCCGCGCGAACGGGATCGTGCGCGCCGCCGTCGCGACCGTCGCCTCTGAACCGCACACCACCGCGCGCGACGGCACGAACGTCGCGCGCAATACCTCGAGCAGCTCCCGCGCGTCGTCCCGCGGCGCACCGTCGGGCCACACGACCACCACTTCCAGCGCGGCGTCGTGGAAGAAGTCCACCGCCAGCAACGCCTCGGTCATCGCGATCGGGTTTTCCTTCAACACTGTGGCGTGTGCTCGCAGCGTGCGCGTCGCGACCTGGCGCCAGCGCTCGTCGTCGGTGTACACCGCCAGCCGCGCGGCGTTCATCAACGCCACGGACGTGCCCGACGGCTCGGCGCCGTCGTAGGCGGGGCGCTCGCGCGCGATCAAGGCTTCGTGCGCGGCGCCGGTCATGAACCAACCGCCCGCCGGATCGGCGAAGGCCCGCTCGGTCTCGTCGGCCAGGCGCACCGCCTCGTCGAACCACTTCGCGTCCGACCCACTGGCGGAGGTCGCCTCGAACAGGTCCAGCAGGCCGGCGGCGAGGAAAGCGTGATCGTCCAGGAAGCCGGCGTGCGGGGCGCGGCCCTCCTTGAAGCTGCGTCCCAGCGTGCCGTCGGGGCCGCGCAAGTGCGCCAGCACGAAGGTCGCGGCCCGCGCGGCCGCGGCAACGTAGCGCGGTTCGCCCAGGATCCGCCCCGCTATGGCCAGGCCACTGATCATCAATCCGTTCCAGGCGGTCAGGATCTTCTCGTCGCGCAACTGCGGTTCCCGGCGCGCCCGGACCTGGTAAAGCGCGCCGCGCGCCGCGGCCAGTGCCGCCCACTTTGACTCGTCCGGCTCCGGCACGTTCAGGATCGTGTGGCCTTCCCAGTTGCCTTCCGGGCGAACGTCGTAGTGGCGCAGGAACAACTCAGTCGTTTCGCCCGGGCCCAGCACGCGGCGAATCTCGTCGGCCGTCCAAACGAAGAACGTCCCCTCCTCGCCTTCCGAATCGGCGTCGGTGGCCGAATAGAAGCCTCCCCCCACATCGGTCATCTCGCGCAGGACATAGTCGCAGGTCTCGCGCACGACGCGCGCCAGATCCTCGCGTCCCGTCGCCTGGTGGGCCTCGGCGTACGCCGCGACCAGCAGCGCGTTGTCGTACAGCATCTTCTCGAAGTGCGGCACCAGCCATTCAGCGTCGGTGGAGTAGCGATGAAAGCCGCCGGCCAGCTGGTCGTACATGCCGCCCGCCGCCATCTTCTCCAGCGTCAGCAAGGCCATTGCCAGCGAATCCGCGTCGCCGGTGCGGCGGTGGTGACGCAGCAGCAGGCGCGCGGGAATGTTCGAAGGGAACTTCGGCGCGCGCCGCAGGCCCCCGTGCACCCCGTCGAAGGATCGCTTGTAGAAGGTCACCGCCGTCTCGATGCAGCCGCGATCGGGCAAGGGGACGTCGTCCTGGCCTTGGCCTTGGCGATTGCCGCGCGCACCCTCCATGTCCTCCTTGACCACCTGAACGACCGCGCGGGCCGCCTCGGCCACGCGGGTCGGCTCGCGGTGGAACGTGCGCGCCAGCTCGCCCAGGATGGTCAGGAACCCGTGGCGCGCGCCCCGGGCGCCGTCGCGTGGCGGAAAGTACGTGCCGCCGAAAAACGGCTCGCGCGCGGCGTTCAGCCACACGCTCATCGGCCATCCCCCCTGCCCCGTCAGCTTCTGCACCGCGCTCATGTACACGGCGTCCAGATCGGGACGTTCCTCGCGGTCGACCTTCACGGCGACGTAGTTGCTATTCAGGAAGGTCGCGATCTCGGCGTCCTCGAAGGACTCTTCCTCCATCACGTGACACCAGTGGCAGGTCGAATAACCGATCGACAGGAACACCGGCCGCGCCAACCGCTTGGCCTCGGCGAACGCCTGGTCGCCCCACGGAAACCAGTTCACGGGATTGTGCGCGTGCTGAAGCAGGTACGGGCTGGTCTCTAGAACCAGGCGATTCGTGAACAACGGCTGCCCGTCGCCGTCCAGGTGATGGGTCCGCGCCTTGTAGCCCGGGCCCCGCGCGGCCAGCGCCGAGGAGAGGCGCTCGACCAGGTCGGGTCCGTACGGCTCGGCGCCCGGCAGAGGGCGTGAAGGTTGCATGCGCGCATCATGCGACCCCGCTCGCGGGCGGTCCACCTCCGTGATTTGATTGCTATCGATCCCCGGGACAGACCAGCGGGATGACCTCGCGCTTGTTGCGCCGATAGACCCGGAAGTCCTTCTTGTCGACGGTCAGGACAGGATGTCTGGGGAAAAGTCCGAGGCCGGTCAGCGCCGCGAAAATCCCTTCCGGCCTGACAAATTCTTGGGACCCGCGATGGTTCCAGCCAACCGCATGAACCCTGGTTCCGAAGCGGCCGTCCGAGCCTTTTCGATCTGGTCCCGGACCAGTCGCCCCTTGGAAATGCCACGCTCCCGAGCCGTCACCTCGAGCCAATCAGCCAGGTCGTCATCGATCCTGACGGTCAATGTACTACCCATGATGCAGAAGTGTATTGCATCCCTCCCAAGGCAGCCGCCACCTCCCGCCAACGGCACCAAAACGGACCCAACGAAGATCGAAGATCAAGTCTTTCGCGGGCGTTTTGTTTCGCTACGCTGGTGCGCCGCATGACCACGCCCCCCACCTTCGAGATCTGGTTTCATGGTCGCCACCCCGACATCCACGCCCGCGGCGTGGAGGCCGTCCTTCGCCTGGCGGAAGGCGGTGCGACCGTGCCCTTCATCGCGCGCTATCGCAAGGAGCAGACCGGAAACCTGGACGAGGTGGCCATCCAGGCCATCTTGAACGACAGCGAGACCTGGGACGGCCTCATCAAGCGGCAGCAGTTCATCGTCGAGGAGATCGAACGCCAGCAGAAGCTGACCCCCGAGCTGCGCGACCGCATCGTGAACACCTTCGATGCGGCGATTCTGGAAGACATCTACCTGCCCTATAAGCAGAAGCGAAAGACCAAGGCCGCGCTGGCCAAGGAGGCCGGGCTGCAGCCGCTCTGCGACTGGCTGTGGGACGTGGGACACGGCGCCGCCGAAGCCGCGGGCGAGACCCCGCAGGTACGCGCCGCCGGCTTCATCAACGCCGAGGCTGGTTTCGCCGACGTCGACGCCGTGCTGGCGGGCGCCGTCGAGATCGCCATCGAGCGGCTGTCGGAGGACACCGGCCTGCGCGCCACCGTACGTCAGCGGTATCAAGACGACGGCTTCCTGAAGACCAAGAAGGGCGCCAAGGCGGCCCCCCACAGCAAGTTCGAGAACTACTTCCAGTACGAGGAGCCTGCCCGCGAGCTGCTGAAGCCCGAGAGCTCGCACCGCTACCTGGCCATGCGACGCGGGTGGATGGAGGAGGAACTGGTGCTGTCGCTGGGAGGCGCCACGCCGCCCACCGACGCGACCGCCGATCCCAAGGCGGCTGCCCCGCGGGTGACCGACCCGCTGGTCGACGAGCTCTCCGCCACCTTCGAGGCCGCCGCTTGCACGCGCCCGGACTTCGCGGGGGCCGCCCTTCTGAAGAAGGCGGCGCGGCTGGCGTTGCGCGTGCACGTGATCCCGTCGATCGAAAGCGAGATGCACAAGGCGCTGCGCGAGGTGGCCGACGCCGCCGCGATCAATGTGTTCGCCAACAACGTCCGCAACCTGTTGCTGGCTTCGCCGTTCGGGCCCAAGGCGGTCTTGGCCGTCGATCCCGGCCTGCGCACCGGCTGCAAGCTGGCGGTGGTCGACGACAGCGGACAGTTCGTCGGCAACACGGTGATTCACCTGGAATCCGACGGCGGACGCGCCGCCGCCGGCAAGGTCATCCTGGATCTCCTGGCGAAGACCAAGGTGCGCGCGGTGGCCGTCGGCAACGGCACCGCCGGACGCGAGACCGAGACGTTCGTGCGCGATGTGCTGAAAGCCGCCGGCATCGAGACGCCGGTGGTCATGGTCAGCGAGGCCGGCGCCAGCGTGTACAGCGCCAGCGATGCCGCGCGCGACGAGTTCCCCGAGCTGGACGTGACCGTGCGCGGGGCGATCTCGATCGGCCGGCGCCTGCAGGATCCCCTGGCCGAGCTGGTGAAGATCGATCCCAAGAGCATCGGCGTCGGCCAGTACCAGCACGACGTGTCCCCCACGTCGCTGAAGAAGTCGCTGGATGCCGTGGTGGAAAGCTGCGTGAACCAGGTGGGCGTCAACCTGAACACGGCTTCGCACCATCTGCTGGCGCACGTATCCGGCATCGGGCCGGTGCTGGCGCGGGCGATCGTTCAGTACCGCGGCAAGCACGGGTTGTTCCGCGCGCGCACCGATCTGCTGAACGTCCCTCGCTTCTCGGCCAAGGTGCTGGAGCAGGCGGCCGGCTTCTTGCGCATTCCCGACGGCGACAATCCGCTGGACAACACCGGCGTGCACGTCGAGCGGTACCCGGCGTTGCAGGCGCTGGCGGCCCGGTTGCAAGTGCCGGTCGCCAACCTGCTGGGCGCGGGGGTGAAGCTGGTGAAGGCGGATCGCGCGCTGGAGACAGAGCTGGGCGCGTTCACCTTCGCCGACGTGGTGCGCGAGCTGGAAAAGCCCGGCCGCGACCCGCGCGAGACCTTCGTGCCGTTCTCGTTCCGGCCCGACATTCACAGGCTCGAAGATCTGCAGCTCGGGATGAGCTGCCCCGGCATCGTCACCAACGTGACCAACTTCGGCGCGTTCGTGGACATCGGCGTGCACCAGGACGGGCTGGTGCATATCTCGCAACTGGCGGACAAGTTCGTGAAGGACCCGCGCGAGGTGGTCAGCGCGGGCGATCGCGTCCACGTGCGCGTCCTCGACGTGAAGCTGGAGAAGCAGCAGATCGCCCTGTCGATGAAGTCCGGCGGCGGCGCCACGGCGGGGGCCAGCGGCGATAGCGCGCCTGCGCGACCGACCCCAGCCGGCGGCGCTCGACCGGGCAGCGGCGGCGATCGTCGCCCCTCGGGTCCTGGTCCGGGACGTGGGGCACCGCCGCAGCGGCCGGCGAGCGGCGGCTCGGGGTGGGGAGCCGCCACCGGCGGGCAGTTCGCGAACAACCCCTTCGCCAACCTGGGAAAACCACGAGCGAAATAGCAGGCACACCGTGATGTTACGGACTCTGTTCGAACTCGACACACCGTCTTGACCATCCGAACGTAGCTTTGAACCGTGGGGCGGCAGCAGGAAACCTTCGTGGGCAACGAGGCGCAGCCGGAAGGCGGTGTGGTGGTGCACGCGATGCCCGACCTGGTCACGGTTCCCCTCGCGGATGGACCAACGCTCGACGCACGGACGACGCAAGTGTGGCACCGGTCGCATGCCGAGCGCGCTCTGGCGGCGACGTTGGACGCCGCGTCCCTACCGGTCGTCGACGTCCCTGTGCCGCGGGCGGGCGAGCAGACATTGATCATTCGTCGACCGGTGCGACGCAAGCCCATCGATTGGCACACGCCCGGCGGACTGGCAGCGGTGCTGGCAGTGACTCTGGCGGTATCGGATTGGTCCCAGCGTCACCCGGTGCGGCCGCCGGCCAACGCGGCCGCCGAAACCGAGGGGCCGACAGGGTCCGAGGCCGTCGCTGCTCCACCCGGGGTGATCGTCGAAGCCCTGGCCCAACGGGCAGCGGAGGGCGGAGCATCGCACGGGAACGGCAAGGGTGCCTCCGAACGCGCGGGCCTTCGTGCGGCGCGCGCAAGCGGCCCGGCACGCAACGCCCCGGGCCGCCCGGTCACGAAGACCCGCGCCCGCTGGAACGGGCGTGGGGTCGCGCCGGGCGCCCGCGGGGGACGGATTCCCCCCGCGCCCGTGCGCACCGATGAGGACGAGGGCTCTTCCGACGCTGGTTCGGCGATGGCGCACTCGACCACACGCACGCGGGCCAGCAATCGCAGCGACGGGCTCCCATCGTCCGTCTGGGTCGATCCGTTCGCGTCGTATTGACGGCTGAGCCCACGCGGACAGGCGCCGTCGGAACGAGGCGGCTACTGCCGCTCCAGCCGGACGGTGGCGTTGTTGAAGGTTCCTTCCAGCTGCGCCCCCTCTTCGCGCAGGGCGGCGTCGAATTGGGTGAAGAATTCCGTGTTGGATGTACACGAGGTCGCCGTGCAGGCGCATACGCGCGGGCCAATGCAGAGGGATGCCTTGGCGCAATCGATCGGCGCTCCGGTGTCGGTCACACACATCCCTGCGGGATTGGCCGAATATCCACTGGGACCGCAGAAGAAAACATTCGGATCGTTCGTCGGCATCGGAGTCTGCAGTTCGCACCACGCTTTGTAGAAGTCATTGGTGGAAACCGTGAAGCGAATGCGCTTGCTCTCCACCTTCACCCCGTGCAACGGGTATTGGGCGCCGGGCCGGAACATGCTGTCTTTGATGACGACGGACATGGAATCATCGTTCGGCGGGTAGCCGACGTTGGGGTCGGTCGCTGGCGGATAGGTTTGCGATTCGCCGAGCGTCAGGGTTCCTTGCCCGTCAGGGCCAATTCGCACGCGAATGCGGTCCGAGCCAGGAACGAACTGTCGGGCCTCGGTGTAGCCGTCCCACTCGTCGACGTAGTCGCCCAGGCTGGCGCCGCTCACGCTGGTGCCCAGATCCACCTTGCCGTTCTGCGTGCAAGCCTGCACCCCGGCCAACGGAAGGAGTACGCACAAGAGTCGAGTCATGTTCAGGGTCATCGTTACCTCCTGTCGATAGTCCCCGCCACGTGGCGCATCCGTTGGTCGATTTCACGATCATTTGTGGCGGCCTCGCGGCGCGCAGGACTGTTCGACGCGCTCCAGATAGACGCTTCCGGGATAGTCGCTGGCGAAGTCTTCGGCCAGGTTGATGCCGAACGGAACATCGCCGGCCGAACAACGTGCGATCACGGTCGTCGCCCTTCGTTCCTCGTTCAGCTTTCCCTTCGGAATGTCGCGATCCAGTTGCTGCAAAATTGCCAGCGCCAGCCTCGGTTCGTTGTCGCGCAGGGCGTGCTCGACGGCCCGCAGCGCGCGGACCTCCGGTCCCAGAGATTCCGCAGGGGAGGCGGGACGACCACCCCGGGCGGTGGCCGTGCGCCGCTTGACGGCTTCCCGCGCCCTGGCCGCGTCAGCGACGGGCGCGGGCGCCGCCGTGGTGGCGCCTGGCTCGGCGCCGGCCCCTGGCTGTGACGGCCCCACGCTCGCGTTCGTCACGGCGTGAACGGTGGCGAAGCGGGCTTCTTGGATGCCGGCCCGGTGCCCCAGCCAGTAGCCCCCGGCTCCCGCCCCCACCGCCGCCACCACGACCGACGTGACCAGAACGCGCAGGGGCCAGCGCAGGGGCCATCCTGCGCCGGGGCCGAGTCCTTGTCCCGAACCGGAAGGAGCGGCGTCAGGCGCGAAGGTCGCCGGTGCCGCCAAGGCCGCCGCCAGCGATGCCCGTACGCGCAGCGCATCGGCGGGGGACGGCGACAGACCGGCCCGCGCGCGCGCCAGCGTCGTCAGCTCGTCTTGCTGGTCCGGTTTGATCATCGATGGCTTTCAGGGGCGGTCATGGACTGCATCCGGGGCGCCGCGCCGTCGCGCCAGCGCCTTCTGGAAGTCGGCCCGTACGCTGCGCAGCCGGGTGTAGGCGGTATTGAGCGGAATCGACAGGGTCGCGGCCACCTCGGTGATGTTCATCTCCTCAAGCACCGCAAGGACGAAAATCTCCCGCTTCTTGTCGTTGAGCTGGGCCAGGAAGCGCTGCACGAAGGCGGCGGCCTCGTTGTCCTGGGCGCGTTCGAGGGGGCTGGGCCCCGGCTGAAGGGGCTCCCCTTTCGGCGCTTCGGATGTGGTCGGCTTGCGCGCCAGCTGCCTGCGGTGCTTGAAGGCCACGTTCCGTACGATCCCGAACACCCAGGTGCGAATGGTCGAATCGCGGCGGAAAGTCGACAGCCGGCGATGGACGATGACGAAGACCTCCTGCGCCGCGTCGTCCAGATCGCCGTCGCGAACGCCCAGCCCACGAAGGCTGCGCCAAACGAACGGGAATTCCTGCACATAAATCGCATCGAACGACTGCGCGGAGCTATCCGCGGACATCGGATCGCCTGATGCCGTGGGGACTCGCGAGATTTTCAAGGTCCTCGACCGTTCATGAGTCCCCGTCGGGGACCAAATCCGTTGCAAATTATTCCGTCGGAATCTTCGGGCCGCTTCAAAAGAGGTCGAACAGAGCCCCCGCCGTCAGGCGAACCGTTACGACGTCCGAACGGTGCACAGCAAGGGTATCGTTGTTGATGGTGAAGGTTGGCCGCGACAAAGGAACCGCCGCCCCCCCACGGATGAAGAGCGCAACGGTGGTGTGCAGACGGAGGGTGAACCCCACTTCAAGGCGCCCGGCGCCCCAGGGGACGTTTTGCAGGCGAGGACGGTTGATGCCGATCCCCTCGGCCTGGACAATTCCCGCTTCCCCGCCGGCGCACCCCAGGATACCGACGGGCCCCGCGGGTCGCTCGAGGCAGGCCAGAACCGCTCCGACGATCAGACGAAACCGGCCGCCGCCGTTATCAGTCACCCGAGCTTCGGGAGAAACGAGGAAGGCAGCTTCGCCGATGAGCCGCAGGCGGCGCCACGCGAGGGCGGCGCCCAGGCCGAGCCCAATCCCGGGATGAGGGAGCGCGCCGCTATCCGCCAGCGCAGCAGCGGAGAGGGGGACCTTCAGGCCGTCGGGGCGCCCAGTTCCTGTGGTCACCTGTGGCGGTTCGGAGGAGGGCGGTGCCGGCACGTTGTTCCTTGCTGGCGCGGAGGCTCCACTCGACTGGATCGACATTGCAATGGCCACCGCGGCAGCGTCGGCCAGCTGGAGGCAGCCGCTGCCATCGATCTCCCGAGACCGCTTGACTCCGTCGGCGCGGCCGATGGTGGCCAGCCGCAGGCGCCACCGGTGGCCTGGCTGTTCGGCGATGTCGACGTCGAAATCCAACCCCGCCACTTCGGCGACCGGACGACCCAACAAGGCATCTACCTGGTCGGCTATATCCGCCCGATCGGCACAATCGCGACTGGCGCGGACGCGGATCGCCGCGGCCTGCGCCTTCGCGGATACCGCTACCCACGCAAGCAAGATGAGACTGACGATGGCCCGGCAAGCAGTTTCGCGACCGCGGGGCATTCGCCGCCAGTATATCCCCCGCCCCGCCGCTGGTGAGAGGCAGAGCCGCGTTCGTCGAGCCAGCTCGGAGCCCGCGCCCCGGAGGAGGCTGACCTCAGAGGATCAGGGGGCCAGCGGCCGAGCACGATAGTCATACCGGGCGCCGACCCCTGCGTCGGAAAGGGTCAGGAGTCCCAGGCGCGAGAGTGTGTCGATCGCCTCGCGTTCGACCTCGAGCTCGCGGCTCAACCTTGCCGTGGCGAGGAGCCCATCCAGCGCCAGCGAAAGGTCTTCCTCGGAAGGGCCCTCGACCAGATCGGCGCGCAGCTGCTCGATGGACATCTCCAGCGTCGACACCTTGGTGTTCAGGACGCCGCGCGTGGTCTCGACTTCCTGCAGGGTCTGAAGGCAATGGCGACCGAGGCTGAGCGCGTGCCGGAGTGATATCCGCACCTCCACGTCCTTCTCGTCCGCCACCGCGCGTTGGAGGCGCTCGATCTCCTGCTGGACGGCGGTCACATGGTCCGCGTCGGCCAGGGCCAGCATCCGTTCCTGGGTAGCGGCCAGCCGAGCCAGGGCCTGCCATAGCTCCTTCAGCTTCGGATCGGGGAACCGCGAGGGCGGACCGCCGCGGCGTTCGTCCACCTGCCGATCGAGCTCCACGATATCGCTGCGCAAGCGTCGGAGCCACGTGGCGCGCTCCGGATCGAAGGCGTCGTCTTTGTCGGTGACGTCGCGGCCCCACCGTTCCTCCTTGCGTCGCATCTCCCCCTGTTGCTCCTGAGTCTCGACCCAACGTCGGAAGCGGGGGCTGCGCGCGCCCACCACCAGCCAGATGACCTCGACACCCGCGCCGATCACCATCGGCACCACCGAGCGGATCGCCCACGAGAAGAGGACGGTGCCCCCCAGCCCGATCACGTTGGATTGGTTGAGGAACCCATGCTTCAGCAGGGCCCCCATCGAGGGCGATGCCGGCGTCGTCACCAGGGGCATGACGGACATGGCGCGTCCTTCCTCGACGGTGGGTAGGAGGGCATCATCCGTCGCGCCCCCCGGCGGCGGCTGGAATGAAGAGAATGTCGGTGCGTCGATTGCGCGCACGGCCCTCGGCGGTCTTGTTGCTGGCCAATGGTTTGGACGAGCCGTTGCCACGCGCCACGATCCGCGCTTTGTCGACGCCTCGGCTCACCAGATATTCGACGATGGCCGCGGCTCGACGCTTGCTCAAGGGTCGGTTCCAGTCCTCGTCGCCGACCTTGTCGGTGTTGCCTTCGACCCGGATGTACATTCCGCCTGCCATCGCCACCTCTGGCATGACGTGGTTGTTGAGCGTCGCCATCGCCTCGGTGGTGAGGTCGCTCTTTCCCGAATGAAACTTGACCGAGATGGGCTTCGTGAAGATGGGCTCGCCGAACTTCGCCGGCCCCGGTTGATAGGTCCGCGGGCGAGACGCGACCGGACGCCCCTCGGCTTCCCAGATCCGGCGCACGACGCGATCGTCCCGCAGCGTAGAGGGTGCGAAGCGATCCTTGATCTCCGCCTGGGGATAATTGATCCAGATGCTGTCGGCTTGGTTGTAGACGCGATCGAAGGCGGGAGGCCGCCCGTCGAGGCCGAACAGCCGGACGTTGTCGCCGATGTCGGTCCATTTGACCCAGTCGAAGGCCTTCAGGGTCGCCTCGTAGCCGAGCTCGTCGCGAAAGCGCGTGCACACGTGCGAGATCAGGCGCGCCGCCGCCGGCCGGTCGGCCTCCGCGCGCTTGACCCCGGCGAACCAGACGCGGGCCAGCTTCACCGCGAGGTCGGGATACAGATCCAGGAACTCGCGCCGCGCCACCAGCGTATCGGCGACCAGCTCCGTTGCGTCCGCGGTCGAAAACAACCGGTGCGCGCCTGGGCGGCTGGCCAGCGCCAACGTCACGTCCGGCTCCCACAGACAGGCGACATCGATCTTTCCCTGGCCGAACAGGATGCGGGCGTAGGTGAAGTCGTCGGGGGAGAAGCTGGTGTCGTGGCGAATGCGGGCCACGTCCTTCTCGGTCAGGCGCGAGTTCGTGATCATGAACTCGAACACGGTGTGGTCGGGTGAGAAGAGAAGGACGGCCGACTTGCGACCGAGGACATCCTCCACCGTCTTCACGTCGCGGGTGGCGACGCAGGCATCCCCGCCGCGCGACCAGTCGATCTGAAGGAAGGCCCGCACGTCGACCTGAGCCGCCCGGTAGCCCCCCAGGCTGATGGGCAGCTCGTCGACGGTCTGCCAGACAGCGTCGATCTTGCCCTCCTGCAGCGCGAGGTTCTTCTTGGGCGCATCCTCGATGAACACGATGTTCAGGTCCAGCCCCTCTTCCGAGGCGGCCGATCCGGGCTGGGTGGTGAGGCCGCCGTTGCCGACCACCAGGGCGAGGTGGCCCGGCCATTGCGACAGCGCCACGGTGACGGTCCGGCGGCCCGGCATCGGCGCCACGCTGGGCACGGTCGGGCGCGCCGTCAGCGTCGTTGTGTGCATCAGCCCCGCCGGCGATGAGCCGCCCGGCTCGACGGGGGGACGGACGATCGTCAGCGTCATCCCTTTCAGGCGATCACGCCGGGTGTAGAGCGCGGCCGCCGCCGACACCGTCAGGACCACGGCGAGAAGAATCCGGGAGGTTCTCGTCAACCGAACCATCGCCGCCAATCAAGCACGCAGCGCGTATCGGGCGCGTTTCGGGTCCGTCAATTCGGAGGGACCAGACCTGCCCGTCCCTGCATCCGCCCTTCCACGTGTTCCGGTCTCAGCACGCCCGCTTCCGACCACTGTCGGCCGCGCTTGTCAGCGCGAAGGGCGGTTTCTGTCACTTCGACAAGAAGAATGTGACTTCCGGATGAAAGAAGTCGAGCTCCGGTCGTTGCATGAGGTGCCGACGTAACGGCGAAAGGGTGGCGAGCGATGAAGCTGAAATTCATGACCTGGAACGTGGAAAACCTGTTTCCCGTGAACGTCGAAGCCGGTCCGAAGACGCAAGAGGCGTACAACGCGAAGCTGGCGGCCGTCGTGAAGACGATAAAGACGCTGAATCCGGCGGTGCTGGCGCTGCAGGAGATCGGAGATCTGGCGACCGTAGCGATGCCGCGGCCCCTGACCGACCTCCTCGCGCGACTCGAGGTGTACGATGCCGTCGTCTCGAAAGCGTTCGGCGACCGCGGCATCCGGGTGGCGGTCCTCACCAGGCGCGACCTGGTGGTGGAAGCCGAGGCGGAAGTGTTCGCCCTCGATGCCAGGCCCCCTTTGCGGTTCCAAGGTATGGACGGGGAGCCATTGACGACGATGAGCCGTGGGGCGGTCTGCGTGCGGCTCGACGTTCAGGGGCGACGGATCCACGTCCTCACGGCGCACCTCAAGTCGAAGTTGCTGACGTATCCGAATCACCGCTTCAATCCTATCGACGAGGACGAGCGGGTTCGCGCCGGGGCGCTGGCGCTCTCGCGGCGGACCGCCGAGGCTGCGACGCTTCGCCTGGCGGTGACCAAGTTGCTGGCAACCGGGGACGATTTGGTTCTGATGGGGGACCTGAATGATGGGGCCGACGCTCAGACCACGGAGTTGCTGTACGGGCCGGGAGGCAGCCAGCCCCCCGGCAAAGGATTCGACACCCATGACGTGGGCGACCCCCAGCGGCTTTTCAACGTCACCCGGCTCATCGCCCCCGAGCGCCGTTATTCGCGCGTCTTCGAAGGCAAGAAAGAACTGATCGACCACATCCTGATGTCGGCTGGCTTCTTTCCCCAGGTGGACGCCGCGCACAAGCGTCAAGCCGTGACTGTGGACAGCCACGTCGACTATGCCGGCGATGGCCTCGACTCCGTGAACGACGATCCCTCGGCCCGGCGCGGCCGGCCGTCGTCCGATCACGCCCCGGTCACCGCTGAAGTCGAATTGCCCTGAACGTCCGCATTCATCTTCGCCGAGGAGAACGACATGGTTAACAATCAACGACTGCTCGTGAGTGTGTTCGACGCCCAGGAGGCACGGGAAGCCATTGCGGGAGGTGCGCGGGTCATCGATTGCGAGGACCCTTCGGGCGCACTGGGCGACATCTCCCCCGACAAGGTCATGGACATCGCCGATGCGGTGCTGGGCTACAAGCGCAGCCTCGATCTGCAAATCAGCACCAACATCGGCGAAAACCAACTGCTCTTCAAGAGCGACGACCATGGGCGCGCGGTGCAGCGCTTTCCGGGCGAGATCGCCGGCAAGGCGGCGCAAGCTGGGTTGGGTGTGGCTGCGGCGATGGGGACCGAACTCCATCCCGTGAACATCGTCAAGGTGGGCCTGGACGGCATGCCACGCAGCATCGCCCTCGAGACCCTGAAGGAGATCGTCGCGACTTTGAATCGAAGCGCGCTCTTTAGCCGCTCCCAGGTGGTCGCGGTGTTCTTTGCGCAAAATCTCCAGCTTTGGAAGCAACGGCGCGACGACACGGCCGTCATTCGCGACCTGATGTTGGCCCGGGAATACTCCGTCGACCCACGTGGCGACATCGACGTCAACGGCCGGTTTGGTAGCGATCCCAAAGCCTTGAGCGCCCTGAAGGACAAGCTTGGCGAGGATCGGGCCCTGTTCGATGGCGCCGGCTCTCTTGTCCCGGGCGTCAAGGTACGGCTGACGCAGCTCAATCCCCGTGAGCCGCTGGGCCTGCCTGACGACCCCGTTCAATACCTGCGCGCCGTCGCCGACCTGGCGGCTGAAGGGGGCGCCGACGGTCTGATGATTGATACCCGGATCCACAGCAAGGCCATGAAGGTGTGCTCCCTGACCGCGGAGATCGCCCCGCAAGCCAGCGATCAGCTGGCGCTGACGGGGATCCACACGCTGGAGGACTTCGGGGATTGCGCGCGCTACTGCCACGACCGGGGCATCGAGTTCTGGGCGGCCGGCAGCCTCCAGCCCAAGCAGGCCCAGGCTCTGTGGGCGCTGAAGGACGAGCAGGGCTGCACTTTGATTGACGCGATGGCGGTCCGCGGCGGTGCCAGCGCGGTGCGACGGCCGGCCGATTTCAAGCGTGGTGGTGGCGGCGTGACGGCGGCCAGCGATACCAGCCGCGGGGCAAAACGCATCTATCGCGACCTGGTCGCGGCCTACACGCCACCCCAGTCCGAAAAGGAGTGATCATGGGCGAATCAATCGAAAGTGGACGGCCGATCAAGGACCTCGACATCGAATTTTCGTGGTACGGCGGGGCCACGAAGAAGATCTTCGACAAGCAGGTCGAGCTGATTCAACAGGACGTCTTGCGGGCCCTGGCCGCTGACCGCTTCGTGGTCTACCTGAGTTGCCCGATCAGCAGCCGCGGCGGCAGCTTCCATGACACGAACGTCGAGGTCGCCGAGGCCACGGCGCGGCGGTTGACGATGGAGTGGGGCGATCGCTTCTGGTTCCTCAACCCTGGTCAATATCAGATGGAGTCACACCAGGGGGCAGAGCTGATCGCGCGCCACGCCAAGGCCGTCGCGCGTGACGCGCGTGACATGAAGGAGAGCGGACAGGGCGGTGACCCTCCCACGCCGATGCCCAAGCCCAACGGAGGTGACTACCTGCGGATGTGGACACGGGTCTTGGTGGAGGACGGCGGTCGAAATTTGGGCGAGCGGATCAGCGCGTTCTATTTCATGGGGCCCTCCGATTGTCGGCAATTCTTCACGGAGGGCGGCCAGAAGAGCGTGGCTTCCGGGGTCGAGGCGTATTTCGCCCGCAAGTTCACGTTTAGCCCTGCCTTTCGCAAGCAATTCTCCGAACCCTTCCTGGATGCGGAGGGAAAGCCGGTTCCGGATCAGGCCGCCGAGGCCGAGCTTCGCCGAAAGGATTTCCTGCGCTACTACACGATCCGGGGCAGCGCCGCCTTCAGCCGTGGTTCGCACGACGAATGGAATCTATGGGTCGCACTCAACAAGCTGCGCCTGGCGGATCCCAAGCTGGGCGTGGGCCAGCAGATTCCGGGCTTCTTCGATGGGAATCAGGTCGATCTGGCGACTGCCGAAAGCCGCACCACCGCCGGATATGCGCTGGCAAGCCCACCGGCTGCCGCGAACACCAGGTAGGCCGGTTCGGCCCAGCCCCCTGCTTCAGAACCCGGACCGTGGACCAGAGGTCCGCGGTCCGGTCACGCTCGTGACCGGCGGGCGCGTGCCACGCGGGCCGTCGGTGGTTGAGCGACCATTTCGAAGAACCATTCCATGACCTGCGAAACCCGCCGTGGCGGAACGGCTTCAGCGAGGCGAGCCATGAAGACGGCGTTGAGCAGAGGCGGACCCTTGGTCTGCAGGCGAAACAGGGCTCCGGCGTCGATCTTGGCCTGGACACAATGCTGGGGGAAGATTCCACTTCCCAGTCCGCCCACCACCATGGTGATGGCGCCGTCGAGAGAGTTGATTTCGCCGGTTCGCATCAGCGAATGAAAGTCGCGTTTCTCGTGGGGCAGATAGTGGCGAATCCAGGCGTTGTAGTAAACGTCGGCTCCCGGATAGGCGATCATCGCATGGGCGAAGACGTCCTCGGGGCGCATGGTGCTCATCGCGAGCTGGTTGGCGCTCACGAACACATATTCCTCGTCACAATACGGCTGCAGCATCAGCGCCGGGTTCTCGGGACGCACTGTCAGAAACCCGAAGTCGACGGTGTTTTGTAGCACCAGGTCCAGGATTTCTGGCGACGACGCAACGGTGACCTTCAACCGCAAATCGGGATGCTGGCGGCGCTTCTCGAGCAGGTCCTGAAAATGGGTAGAAAAGAGACAGCTGGGCGGCATGGCGTAGGACACCGTTCCGGACAGCGCGGTCTGTTCGGTCTGGACGCGATCGAAGAAGGAATCGAGATCGGCGACGTGGCTGTGCAGGAAGTGCAGCAGCATCTTGCCCGCCTGGGTCAGGACGACCTTCTTCCCGATGCGCTTGAACAGCTGGCGCCCGATCTGCTCCTCCAGCTTCGCGACGTGCTGACTGACCCCGGACTGGGTCATCCGCGCGACCTGGGCCGCGCGGGTGAAGTTCTCCAGTTCGGCGGCGGCGGCGAACGCTGTGAATAGCTTCGGGTCCAAGAAGCGAGTTCGTTTCACCATCTCCAACATGCGTGCACCCTCCTGATCCTGCTCGAACCCTCGCGCCCGCGAAAACAGCGCCATGGTACCTCCCGGTTCCTCGAACCGGCAACTCTCGGGTCCATCACCGACGCTGATGGACCCCATCAGAACATATCGTTTCCTCGATGAAACAGCCGGGTCTACAAGGGTCAGCGGCACCGAGTTGCGACGCCGATCGCGGGGTGAGTATCGGTCGCGCGTGCGTTCCGGGGCTGTGGATCTGGCGATTCAACCGAGGAGGGCACAATGGGGGGCATTCAAAAGGCGGTAGCCGACGCCGTTGGTACGAATGATTGTGGCGCCGAGGCCGACGACGAAGACGAAGACGACCAGCCGCGCGACCTTTCCGAGGTCATCGTCTCGTGCGGCTCCGTTCTTCTGGCGCGGGCCATCTGGTTGACGAAATCCGAAGACGACGCGGCGGATCTGCTTCAGGACACGCTGGAGCGGGCCCTGCGCGCCGACAGCAAGCGGCGCAACCGCACCCTGACGACTCGATGGCTGCTGACCATCATGCACAATCGTTTTCTCGATGACCGTCGCGCCAGGGCGGTTCGGCGGTCGGTTCCGGACGCGCAGGCGCTGCTGGAACGGATGGCGTCGGAGCCGGTCCCGTATCCGGCCCTGTGGCGCGTGACCGACAGCGAGCCGCTGGCCGCCTGCGTGGCGCGGTTGTCGCCCGGCGCGCAGGAGATCTTCAAGCTGCGGGCCGACGGAGTGTCCTATGTCGACCTTGCCTCTCGCTTTGGGATTGCCATCGGCACAGTGGGCACCCGGCTGGCCCGGGTCCGGGCTCGACTACGGGCGATGCTGTGTGCCGAGCTGGGCCTGTCGGATCAGTCGACGGACTGAGGCCCAGCTCCAGCTCGACCAGGCTCAGAGAGGGATTTTGAAGTGAAAGGTCGTGCCGGCACCGGAGCGCGAGGTGACCTGAATCGTGCCTCCCATGGACGCGACGCACGCCTTGACCGCCGCCATGCCCACGCCCCGGCCCGAGACGTCGGTGGCTTCGATCTTCGTGGTGATGCCGTCGGCAAACAAGGCATCGACGAACTCGCTCTCGCAGCCGTGGGGCAACCCCTTGGCTTTCGCGGCGTCGCGCAACCGGGACCAGTCGAGACCCCGACCGTCGTCCTCGACCTCGATGGCGACGTGTCCATCGTGCCGTTGCGCGCGCACCGCCACCAGGCCGGCTTCACTCTTGCCCGCCTCCAGGCGCTCTGAGGGCAATTCGAGGCCATGATCGATCGCGTTCCGAATCACGTGCCCAAAGACGCCCCAAAACGGCGCCCAACGTTCAGCAGGTAGTCTCAATCCCCCGTCGTCGTAAACAAAGTGAAGGTGGCCCTTTCCCAGTCGCAGGGCCAGGTTGGTGGCTTGGGCCCCGACGCGGTCGAACCGTCGTTTGAGAGAAGGGTCCTTCCAGCTGTCGACCAGCGCCAACAGCGCGGCCTTCTCCTCGCCCCGCTCGATCATGCCTCGCAGGGCGGCTACCTCGCCGTCTGTGACGTCCAGACCACCCGAGCCGCTGTCCACGAAGGCTCGTGCGCGCTCCCGGAATACCCGCCAGGAGGTGGCCAGGTCACCAGCTGCTGTGGCGACGTCGGTCATCGAGTCGCTGAGCCTCTCTTCGATCTCGTGGCACTGGGCCGACAGAAACTCCAGGCCATAAAGGGCGAAGTTGCCCTTCAGCGTGTGGACGTCCCGGCGAAGGTCCACGGTGTGGCTTCCTTCCTGCGCGACCAGCGCGACGCGGGCGAGGCGCGCGTCGGTCTCCTCGAGAAAGTCGACGACGCCGCGGCGGTCGCGCTGGAGGTGGGCGAAGAGCGCCATGAGAGCACGCTGCTCGCCGCCCGAGCGCTCTTTGGCGAGGGCTTCGCTGACATCGGAGAAGATGACCAGCAGCGCCTCGGGACGACAGTCTTCGCTGTGAACGCCGATGGGGTGCACGGTGATGTCGATGGTCCTGTCCTCGAAGCACATCCGGCGGGGAATCTGGTCGAGGGCCAGCCCGAGAGGCAGGATCCCGTCGCGCAGCGAGTCCCACGCCATCCCGAAATATTCGGCGTAATCGGCATTCTTGGGGCGAAAGACGTCGGTCAAGTGAGAGCCCGCCTTGTGAGCCCCAAAGAGCCGGATGGCGGTCGCAGAGGGCTCCCCACGCAGGATTCCGTTCGCATCGACGATGCACAAACCTTGCGCGACGTTGTCGAGAATCAGCGACATCTCTGCCGACCGCTCGCGGAGCCGATTTTCGGCCTGCACGCGCTCGCTGATGTCGAGCGAATACGTATAGAGGAGATCGAGCCCTTCGATGGGCACCGGCAACATGGACACCAGGAAGTCCCCCACCGTGCCGTCGGCGCGCCTGAAGCGCACAGGTTCGTTGCGCACGCCCCCCTGGGCGCGCACCTTGGCTATCAGAACCTCACGTGCGGCGGGGTCCTCGTACAGGGCCATGGCCGCGCGGCTGGACGTCACCCCCTCACCGAACGCCCGGACGAATTCGGCGTTCTTGAACAGGATCGTGCTCGTCCGGCGATCGGTCAGGGCCGCCGGGACAGGCGACCGCTCGGCCAGATACCGAAAGACTTCCGCATCGCTCCCCTGGGTGGTGTCGGGCTCCGCGGCCCGAGCCTCGGGCGCATTGTCGGCCAGGCCCGCAACGATCCGATTGCCCAACGATGCGCTCCCGACTCCCGCCGGAAGGGATGGGCTCTCGGGGAGAGGGGGGGATAGGACAGATCCGTCGCCGGACACAGCCCACAGAATCGGCGGTTCGGAGTGGCGACTTGAATGCAGCGTGGCGTGAACCGGTCGACTTAGTCCAGATCGATGGGTTGTGGCGTGCAGGTGTCGTCGAGGCGCGTCCCCCAGACCTTGCGGGAGCCCTGGTGCGCCGACAACGAGAACGTCAGCGGCGCGCCGAAACCAAGATCCACGTGGTCGAATTGTTCGAGGGTGTCGACCAGTCGTTCGGTGGTGACGTCCGGCCCCGTGCGCCTCAACGCCTCCGCGAAGACCGAGCCGACGATGTACCCTTCCAGGGAGACGAAGCCGGGTTGGGCCTGCGGCTGGAACCTGGTCAGCGCCTCGCGGTATCGGCGCACGCCGGTGGCTCCCGAGGTCGAGGGCGGCACGACCTGCGTGATGTACACGCCCTGACACAGCCCGGGGTCGAGCCCTTTCAGATCGTCCGCCAGCGCCTCCGTCCCTACGAACGACACATTGAAGAACCGCGGACTCGGCAGGCGCGGCAGCTTCCGCAGCATCTGAATGAACTTGGCCCCGGCCTTGTACGTCGCGACCATGATGACGGCCTTGACCGGATGCTTGGCCACCCTGACCACCTCGCCTGGCGGGCTGCCCCGCCGCGGGACGGTCTTGTCGTGATACTTCAGCACTTGCGCCACCGCGCCATCGACGTCCGTCGTGTTGCGCTTGTAGCCCACGCGCAACACGTCGCGCGCGTTGCGGTCCAGCTGGCGGATCGCCTTGACCACGCCCTCGTAGCCGGCGTCGCCGTAGGAATCTTCTTGCGCGAAGACCACAATCTGCTCGATCGGAATCTTCTGAACCGTCACCAGGTGCTTCACCGCCGCAGCCGTCTCCTCGCGGTAGCTCGCGCGGTAGTTGAAGACGTACCGATCGGGCGGATCCTGGCGCAGCACCGGGGCCCCCGTGAAGGCACCGAAGAAGATGGTCTTCCTCTTCGATGCCATCGGCGCCGCGACGGCCGAGGTGGGGGTGCCCACGTTGCCGATCACCGCGAAGATCCGGTGTTGATCCATCAACTCCGCCATCGTCGCGCCGACCTTGCTGGCTTCGTAGCCATCGTCCAGCGCCACCAGACGAAGCTTCCGTCCGTGCACGCCACCCTCGGCGTTCACCTGCGAGAACGCCGTCTCGAGCCCCAGCTTCATGTTCTCGCCGAGCTGGCGGCTCGGGCCCGAGAACACGGCGCTCATCCCCAGCGTGATCTCCGTCGGACTGACGCCCTGCTGCGCCGACATGGTTCCGGCCGCGGCAGGCGCGACCGGCGCCGCGGTCGCGACGGCGGGCGGCGCCGGGCGACTTCCGACAATGAGGGCAGCCGCACCGATCAGCAACAAGACGCCCGCGACCGCGAGCGCCAGGCGACGACGTCGGTGCGGATCGTTGCGCTTGCGTGCCTGGCTGGCGGTCAGCGGGGCGACCTCGGTCACTGCCGTCGGTACGCGAACATAGGACGGCGTGAAGCCATCGCTCTGTTCTGGCTCGGCCCGAAGGGACCCTGATCGACCGGGGGTGTGCGCGCCCGATTCATTGAGACGCGCCAGGTGGGGCAGCGTCGCGGTGCCGTGCGATCGCCACGACAGCTGCTGGTCCAGGATCTCGCGCACCCGCGCGCGATCCTCACTGAACGCCTCGGCGACCAGGCGTCCCACCTCACGCTCGCTCGTCGGCTCCAGGTGGCCCCGAACGAAGGCGTCCAGCGCGGCCCCGAACTGCGCCGCGGTGGCGTAGCGATCGTCTCGCTTCAGCGCCAGCGCCTTCATGCAGATCGCTTCGAGCTCCGGCGGCACGCTGGGGTTGACCTTGCGGGGCGCCACGATGTCGCCGGCCGCGACCCGGGTCAGGATCTCGGCCTGGCTGGCCCCTCTCCACATGCGGCGACCGACGCTCAGCTCCCAGAGGACCACGCCGGCCGAATAGATGTCGGCGCGTCGATCGACGTTGCTCGACCGCGTCTGCTCGGGCGCCATGTACGCGGTCTTGCCCTTCAGAAACCCGACCTGCGTCTTGCTGCTGGAGTTGTTGGCCTTGGCGATGCCGAAGTCCGTGAGTTTGATCTGGCCGTCATAGCTGACCAGGATGTTTCCTGGGGAGACGTCCCGGTGAACGATGTCCAGCGGTGTTCCGTCGTAGTCTGTCAGCTCGTGGGCATAGTCGAGCCCCATCAGCGTCCGCGAGACGATGGTCAGACGCGCCGAAAGGTCGAAGCGGAGGTTGCGCAAGAGCGCCCGCACGATCCGGTTCACCGACTGCCCTTCCACGTACTCCATCGCGATGAAGTGGCGCCCGGCCTCGGCGCCGGCCTCGAGCGTCTGAATCACATTGGCATGGCTCAGACGCCCGGCGAGGCGCGCCTCGTCCATGAACATCTCGATGAACTCGGGCTCGGTCGAGAGCTCGGCCCTGATCAGCTTCACCACCATCAGCTTCTGGAAACGCGCGTCGTCCCCGTTGGCCAGCACCGCCAGGAACACATCGGCCATGCCCCCTTGTCCAAGGTCCGCGATCAGATCATAGCGACCGATGCGACGGAGCGGCGGCGCGTCCTTCGGTGGCATGAGCGACAATGTTCTGGGCGGCGTGAGCGATGCGACGCTGATCGACATGTTGATCCTCCCCCTGCAATGCAAGACCCCGGAACTCGGATGAATTGGTGATCAAAGAAATCCGTCGCCAATATAGGTTCGTCCGCTGTTTTTCATTCCTGACGAATTGTCATGACTGAATTGACGATACCCGGCTCAACCCGAGCATCAACGCGAGCATCAACGCGAGATCGAATCGAGGTAGACCACCGCCGCCATGGGTCGTTGGGTATCGCTGAAGACCCGGAGCTCGAAGCCGATCTGGCGGACCTGGGCTGCCGCGAACGGCCCCTGCACGAAGTCGGGTCGATCGACGACCAGGGTGACGTCCGCCCAGCCCGCTCCGGTCAGCTTGGTCCAAACACCCGAGGCATAGTCGAAGTCGGCGCCGGACTTCGCGAACAGCTTGATCGCGCCCGGGTGGACGGTGTCGTCGCTGAGGCCGCGGCCCAGACGGACCCGTGCGCGAAGGGTGCTGCCGCTCAGATCGAGCGGCGTGGCCCGGGTGTCTTGAAACTCGACTTTCTGGTTGGGGTCGTCGAAGGGCGCATCGACCTTCAGGGCGCCTGAGTTGCCCTCGCCATTTTGTGCATCGAAGGCGACGGTGGTCTTGGCGGCCAGCCGATCGGGCGAGGTCATGTACAGGGTCCAGGGCGAGATGTTGGCGTCGAAGTTGTAGAGCGTGACGGGACCGCTGACGATCATGCAGCTCGCGCTGCAGCTTCCGCTCTTTGGTGGATCGCACTGCTCGCCCATCTCGAGCATCGAGTTTCCGCATACCGGATACTGGCAGCTGTTCGTCGCGGTATTGCATTTGCCCGCGGCGCCGGCATCTCCCTGGCAATCGCCGTCGGCACAGCACGCGCCGGCCGCGATGCACTTGCCTCCGCAACTCTTGCCGCCGGTGCAGGCGATGCCGCAACGGTTGCCGTCGCAGGTGGCGGTACCGCCGGAGGGAACGGGGCACGGCGAGCACGACGTCGCGCCACAGCTGCTGACGGCGTTGTTCGCCACGCAGGTGCCGCCACATAGATGATTGGCGCCGTTGCAAATCGGCGCGCTGTCCGTGCCGGCGTCGGTCCCTCCGCCCATGGTCCCACCTGACCCGGTCGCTGACGTCTTGACCCCACCCGTCCCGCCGGTCCCACCACTGGCGGTGGCGACGATGCCGCCGGTTCCACCGCTGCCCCCTGCGACCACGCCACCGGTGGCGGTGCCGCCGCTGCCGCCGACGTCTAGCGCCGCGTCGACGGCAGGGCGCGCCGCCGTGCCACCACTGCCGGCCGGTGCGCCCCCCGAGGCCGTCGGGGTGACCGCCGGACCTGGGGACTGACCGCCGGAACCCGCGTTGCCGGGCCCGTCGTCCGTCGAATCATCGATCTTTTCATCGATCGTTTCATCGATCGTTTCATCGATCTTGGCATCAGGCGCGCGGTCAAACCCTATCGGTTCCACGCAACCGTCGATCGCGGTCGCCAGCGTCGCAGCCACGACGACGCACCTCCATCGAGCCGTTGGCGACGCGGGCTGACTGGCTTTGCTGGGGAGCATACCGTCCCCATATCCCGGGTCCGGCCAGGGCGTGAAGGCCTTCCACGGCACTTCATCCATGACCGCCCGTCATCAATTGAGAAGGAGGGGCGCCGGGCGGCGCGCTTCCCGTTCGACCGGGTTCGCGCGTTACTGGCACGCATCGCGCGCCTCGGAGCGCGAGGAACGCGGTGATGCGGAGGCCGAGGACAAGGGAGATCGAATGATTCGCAGATCGGTGTCAGCGGCTTTGTTGATGGCGGGCCTCGCGTGTTCCGGAAACGGCGCTGGCCAGGCGAGGGACGCCGGCAGCGACATGGCATCGGCAAGCGGCGGCGCATCAAGCAGCGGCGGCCTGACCGGCACGGGCACGGGCGGCGCCGCAACGGGAGGTTCGGGCGCGGGCGCATCCGCCGGAGCGGGCGGCGCGGGCGGGGCCAGCACGACCTCCGGGCAGGGCGGCGCCGGCGGCGGCACGGCGACCGCCGGCACCGGGGGCGGCGCGGCCGGGGCCGGAGGCCATGCCGGCGGCGGCGCAGGCGGGCACGCCGGCGCGGCCGGGGCCGCCGGATCAGCGGGGGCCGGCGGTCACACGACCAACGGCAGCGGCGGTTGCGGCTGTATCTGCGCGGGAACCTGCGTCGGCACCGGCGGCAACGGCGGCGCGGGAGGCGCGGCGAACCCGGTCCTCCACGTCACCTACGCGCAGCCCTACCCCGCCTCTCAGATCGCTCTCATCGGTATGCTGATCGACGTCGACAGCCAGGATCGCGCCGTCGTCATCGGACCGCGCGCCCCGAGCGACAACATCGATCCAGGCCCGGCGATGCTGTTGATCCCGCGGTCGGGCACGCCCACGAAGACCGAGTTCGCCGGCGCCGTCACACCCGAGGCGATGGCGATCGACGCCTCGGACAACGTGTGGATGGTGGGTCAGCTTTACCGTTCGGTGACCTTCGGCGGGTCGACCGCGGCGCCTGTCGACAACGGCTACTACCTGGCCAAGCTCGGCCCCACGGGCACGCCGCTGCTGACGAAGTCCATCGCCACCACCGACTTCACCCACCTGCGCAGCGTGACGACCGACAGCGCCGGCAACCTGTACGTGGTCGGCTCGCGGAGCGACCTGGTCATGAACCTGTCGCGCGTGTTCGTGACCAAGTTCTCCACCTCCGGCACGCAGATCTTCGACCACGAGTACCCGAGCACGGACAGCCAGGCAGAGGCCACCGACGTGGCCATCACTCCCGATGGGACGGTCGTGATCACGGGGTTCTACGTGGGACAGCTCGCGTTCGGGACGACCACCCTGACCAGCCGCGCCGAGCTCTACAATGGCTTCGTGGCGTGGCTGTCCGCCACCGACGGAGATCCGACGCGCGCGCAGTCGTTCGGGGGCACCATCTTCGATTTCGCGAACTCGATCCAGGTGACCGCGGCGGGGACGATCCGGATCGGCGGGCGGCTCTCGGGCAGCTCGATGATCGGTGGCGCGACCGCGACCGGCGACGTGAAAGGCTCGCCGTTCGTCGCCGAGCTGACGTCGACCGGGATGGCGAACTGGGTGCGCGTGCTCGACGGCATCGGCATCGTGTTCCAAGGCGACACCAACGACGCTGCCCGTACCTTCGAGGTGGGCCGCATCGAAGGCACGACCACCGATTCGTTCGTGGCGTCCGTCGGCGCGGACGGGATCGTGTCGCAGCTGTTGCGCACGAACACCGGCACGAGCGGCAACGGCACCGTGTTCGCAGCCGCTGATCGCCATGGTGGCGTTTGGGTTGCCGGAGAATTCGCAGGAAGCGCCGACTTCGGCACCGGTCCTCTCGCTGGCGGCGCTGGGTCCCCGGCGACGACGAACTATCTACTGCACCTCGAACCGTAGGGGGATCCGCATGCCAACGCATTGGCGGCTCGGGCGCTCCGTCAGCGCCAGCTTCGTAGCAGGTACCGTCCTCGCTGTTCTGTTGGCGGATTGCGCTGGAAGCCCCACCGGCGCCGGAACCGACGCTGGCACCGAGGCCGGGACGGAAGCGGAAGGCGGCACGACCCTTGACCCTTGCGGCGATATCGGGGCTTCGTCGTTCGAACCAGCTGAGGGGGTATTCTGCTCCGTTCCGGGGCGCGCCTGCTCCTGTTACGACGATCTCCGCGACGCGTGCAAGACGGTGCTGACGTGCGACGGGGCCAACTGGCGGGCGCATAAGGCCGACTGCCCTGCTCCGCCACCGACGACCTGCCCGCCTGACGTGGCGCAAGCCCGGAATCAGCCGTGCGTCCCCCACGGAGCGATCTGTTCCTTCGGGACCGACGTGTTCTGCGCGTGTCTGATGCCGGGGGAGCCAGCGGGCGGCGGGAGCTCCGGCATCTGCAATGGCCCGTCGACGCCAACATGGTTCTGTGGCTACCAAACCGCGGGATGTCCGGAAGGCATTCCCCAGCTCGGCGCACCGTGTCCCGTGAGCGGGGTTCAGTGCGGCGACGCCTGCGTACGATTCCTGGGAGGTCCAGCCATCGACCGCGCGTGCCTCGACGGCACCTGGCAACTGGGGCGCGCCAGCGGGGAGTGCCTCTAGTGTTGCCGGTCCGGCGTCAGTTCCCTCCTTCGAAGCAACCGCGCAGCGCCACGGTCACCGCCTCACCGGCGCAGTCGGCGCCCGCGCGCGCTCCGCTCACCTTGAACTTGAACACGCCGTCCTCACTACCGCCGTCAACAAACCCGATCGCCCCTTCTGTGATGCACAACGTGCGCCCCGCCTGCGTCGCGCCGGCCGGAGCCACCAGGCTGCCGCCGGTTGTTGGGGCCGTCTGGCCATAAGCCACGCTACTGGCCCATTTCAGGTGAATCTCCAGCTGTGAAGGCTGCAGCGGAACCGCATCGCTGAAAGGCGAGTCGAAGCTCGACGATCCGAAGTTCGTCAGCCCCACATTCAGGTTGCTCGAACGCGAATCGTCTACCGTCGCGCCGTCGACGGTGCCCTCCAGGCGCAGCGCGCTGGTCCCGGCCGGGCAGTGCGGAGACTGCGACAGCACCCCCGAGCCGCCTGCCGGATCCTTCGCGTCGCTGCCACTACAGGCGGGAAACAGCCCCAAACAAGCCACCACTGCCATCGCCCTCGCGCGCGGGTTCCCCTTGAAGCTAGACATCGCGCGAGCATATCCCAGCGGGATGATACCGTGCTCGGGCTCCGCGCGCGGTTCGTCAGTCGATGCCGCTGTCCAAGTCGCGCCCGTTTGTCCGTCGTTCGGACCGACGGCATAGTGGTCGCGAGGTGTCTCTCGTGAACCACCGGTCTCCGCCCGTTCGCAATTCCCTGATCGCGATGGTCGGCTGCGTGGTCGCCGCGGCTGGTTGCGGCAACGGCGCGGCGGTCGCGACGACCGGCAACGGCGGAGCCAAAGGCGACGCGGGCGTTTCTTCGGGCGGCGCCACCTCGTCGGGCGCAAACACCGGAGGTCATCCAGAGGGAGGCGGTGGCGCGGGAGGTGCCGGCTTCGGCGGCACGGCGATCGCTGGGTCGGGCGTGGGCGGCGCAGCGAGCCACGGAGGCGCCGCGGGAGACGCGCCGGGTGGCGCCGGCGGAGCGCTCGCGCTACCGCCGGGGGATTCGTACCGGCAGTTCGGCGGCGAGCGAAGCGATGAAGTTCGCGCCGTCGCCGTCGACGCCAGCGAGAACCTGTACGTCGCCGGCTTCACGCAGGCGGTGCTGAGCGGAACCACGCTGGCGGGCACCTTCGATATCTTCGTCCGCAAGTACGACGCGGCCGGCACCGTGCTGTGGACCCTGCAGTGGGGACGGCGCGGCTACAACAACTTCGGCAGCCTGGCGGTGGAGCCGGGCGGAGACTTCTATGTCAGCGGTTCCTACGTGGAGTTCGCGAGCAGTGGACCGGACAAGACGACCTACTTCCTGAACAAGTACGACCCCGCCGGGAAGGTCCTCTGGAGCAAGGAGGTCCCCTGGTCGGCGGCCGTGATCCGGCTGGATGCCGCCAACAACCTCTACGCCGCCGGTGCGGTCGCCGGCGCCACGTCGGGCTCGACGACCGGGGCTCTTTACGTGCGCAAGTACGACCCGAGCGCGACCGAGCAGTGGACCGCGCGGTATGGCCTGCCCTTGATCGAGTCGGTGGCCGATCTGGGCGTCGATGGCGCGGGTAATGTCTTCGTCGCCGGCGCGACCCAGGGCACCGTCGAGGATCCCAACACCGGCAAGAACGCCGGGCGCCTGTACAAGTTCGACGGCAAGGGCGCCGCGGTCTGGGACCGGATGTTCACGACTGTCGAGGGCACGCTGGTCAGCAGCGTCGCGGTGCTTGCCACCGGCGAGGCTTACGTGACGGGCTACACCTATGGAGCGCTGGTGAGCACCAACCTCGGCGCCAACGACGCGTTCCTTCGCAAGTACGACGCCGCCGGCAATGCCATCTGGACCCGGCAGTTCGGCACCCCGCTCGGCGACGTCGCCTGGGCGGTGCGCGCGGACGCCGCCGGCAGCGCCTACGTCACTGGCACGACCGAAGGCGCCGTCGAGACCGGCACCGACGGCGGAAACGGCGGCAAGACGAGCCACCCCTCTGCGGGCTACCTTCGCAAGTACGCGTCCGATGGCACCGTTGTCTGGACCAAGCAATGCCCCACCACGGCCGTCAGCACCCTGTATTCGCTGGCCGTCGCCGCCAGCGGCAACCTTTACGCGGGCGGTTACGCCTACGGCGCGATCGCCGGCGTCGCTGGAGGACAGGACGACGCCCTGGTCGCGAAGTTCAGCGTGCCTTGAAGACAGCACCACTTCGGAGGGTCGTCAACGAACTCAAGCGTCGGAAGGGCGAAGAAAGTGAGCAGCCCAACCGCATCGCGACCCACTCTTACGGTCGATGGGAGTGTGCACTTGGCGATCGCCGGCTCGGCTTCTACTGGCGCTCGGCGTGCTCGAGGGCGTGCACGCATGCGCCGCTGATCCGAAGCAAGAGGTCACGGATGCGGCCGCGACCGACTTGTGGCAGGACGCGGCGCCTACCGACCTGCCGACGTTCGGGTCCGACGCGCCTGTGAACTGCTTGACGACGGTGCCGAGGACGATCCCGATCCAGTCCGACGCTGGCGAGGAAAGCTGCCTGTTCCAGATCACCCCTCCCCTGCCCGCGGGCGATTTCAGCTACGGGGTATTCGCCGATGGAACCAGACTGCTTTCGCAAGAGTTCGAGCTGCACGGACGCGACAGCCTCGAACTCATCGGGCGGGGCTGCGTGGACTACCTCGCCAGCACGATCACGGACGTGTCAGTGATCGTCGATTGCGTCCAATAGTGCGGGCGGCCGGATGTCGGCGCCGTCCGAGAGTCGGACGTGGTCGTCCGCCTGGACGCGTCGGCATCACGCTTGCTACCGGGTCCGGCATCCTGCTGCGAATCGCGGCAATTCGGAGGGAGGTAGCCCTTGGCCATGATCGCACTGTCGCGCATTCGTCGAGTCGCCGGAGCTAGCCGGACGTTCGCCACCCTGCTGCTGGTGACCGCAGCTGGCTGTTCGTCGTCGACACCGCGGGGCGGGGGCATGGGCGGCTCGCAGGGCAGTATGGCGGGCGGCGCCGGCGACACCACGGAGGGAGCCGGCGGCACGGCCCCGGGGGGCGCCGGCGGCACGGCCCCGGGGGGCGCCGGCGGAAACCAGGTCACCTGTCCCGCGTCGATCCCGGGGAGCGCCGGCGCGGCCATCGGGGGCGCCGGGGGTGCAGGGGGTCCGGCCGGCGCCGGCGGTGCCGGCGGCGCCGGCGGCCGGTCGTGCCAGCAAGGCGCAATCGACATTCGCGCCACGGTGGTGTCCGGCACCATCACCGTCAACGGCGTCGCCGGTGGCAATGCGGCCGGGGAGGTCGGCGTCCTTGTCCTCCGCACCCCCGCGTCCGACGGCGTCCAGCTCGGCATGACGTCGTCCCCGGGCGGCTCATATTCAGCGCTGGTCGTGCCGGGAACCTACGACCTGTTCTACGAGGAGGTGTCTCACGATATGAACGGTCCCCACGTGCTGCGCGGCAAGATTCGAAGCGGTATCGTCGTCGGCGCGGCGCCGCTGTTGTTGAACATCGACGTTCGCGTCTCCACGGTGACGGTCGCGGTCGCCGTCAACGGCGTTCCCGTCAAGGACCCGAACCTCAGCCTGGCCCTCCGCAGCCCGTACGCTGGCTACGCCTCCTTCGGCGCCGATGGGCTGCTTCTTAGGCCCGCCCCCGGCAACGGCACGTTCGCGCTGCTCGCGTTGCCCGGCACGTACGATCTCCTCGCCGGCTCCACCCTGCTGGGCGGCGGCACGACGCTGCGAACCGGGATCGTCGTCGGTGCGGAACCGGTCTCTTTGAGCGTCGACGTCCCGACGGTGCCGCTGGTGGGCAAGGTGACCGTCGCGGGCGCCACGATCAGCGCCACTCTTGGTGAAGGCGTCGTCTATCTCGCGAACGCCACCTCCTCCGCCGCTCTCGCCACGACCAGCCAGGGCTCGTTCGAGGTGCCGGTCATCCCTGGCACCTACGATCTGTTCTACGCGGAACGCGTCGGGATGGACTATGTGCGTTCCCGCCCCGAAAACACGGTCATTCCGGGGAGCAGCAAGGCCACGCTTCAGCGAGGGATCGTCATCCCGGCCGCGTGCCCCGGCGGGGCCGTGCGTCTAGACGTCGACGTTCCGTCCACGCGGGTCACGGGCACCGTGACGATGAACGGCGCCGCGTTCTCCGACGTCCTCTCGGATCGGCCCGCGCGGCTCACCCCGCGCAGCGCCGACGGTGACAGCGAGCTCCTCACCAGGGGCTTTGGCTTCGGCTTCCCCTACACCGCCGCCGTGGTGCCCGGCATGTACGACGTCTACTACCAGCGCCTCGACGTCCACGACAACACACTGCCAAGCAACTCTTCCGCGAAGCTTCGCGGTGGGGTCGTCATTGGCGCCGGAGCCGTCTCTCTCGACATCGACCTTCCCGTCGCGATCGTCACCGCGACGCTGACGATCAACGGCGCCCCGATCGACGCCGCCGACCGCCCCCCTCAGCTGGTCCTGCGGAACGCTGCCGGAGACGAGGCGACCTTGCGAGGAACGGTGGCCAACCCCGGTTCGTTTTCGGGGCTGGTCATAGCGGGCACCTACGACCTCTACTACGTCAACAAGGGAATCGACCGAGAGGTTCCGTCGTTCAACGTCGACGCCAAAGTCCAAAGGGGAATCGTCGTCGGCGCGGCGCCGCTGGCGCTGACCGTCGACGTGCCGTTCGTCATGATTTCAGGCCCCATCACGCTCAACGGCGCTGCCATCGACGGCGCGACCGCGCAGGGTCTCGGCTTGCTGACCCTCTATCGCCCCGATGGCGCCTTCAACGCGTTCGCCATCACGTCCGCGGCGGGCGGTTACTCATCGAAGGTTCTACCGGGCGTGTACGGTCTGTACTACGGCGCTTACCGGCCCGGGCCGGACCTCCCCGCGAACAACCTGGGTGACCTGGGCTGCTTCATCGTGCCTTGATGTCGCAGAGCACCCGTCCCACCGACGGGAGTCCCTCCACATCGTGCGGCGCCCGTCCGCGAGTCGGACGTGGCCGTCCGCCCGGACGGGGCAAAGTTTCCTTCGCATCGAAGATCAACCTGGGAGAGGTTCTCAGAGGGGGCGAGGTTCTCCACCGGATGGCGTCGATCCCGCCCGCCGAGGGACGCCCGTCAGACCCCGACGTACTCGATCATCCGGCGGCGCAGCGGCTCGTCGGGCAGCGGACCGTGGCCGGCCCGCAGGTTCTGCGCCAGGTGCGCGGGATTGGCGGTGGCTGGTAGGGGGCACGTCACCGCCGGATGGCCGAGGATGAACTTCAGGAACACCTCGGCCCAGCTCGTGCACCCGAGCGCGGCGGTGATCCACGACGGCACTTCCTTGCCGCGCACGCGCGCGAAGAGCGTCCCTTCCTCGAACGGCCGCATGACCAAGACCGCCACGCCGTGGTGAGCGGCAGCGGGCAGCAGACGCTTCTCGGCTTCGCGCACGCCCATCGAATAGGGAAGCTGCACGAAGTCGATCTTCTCGTGCGCCACGATCTGCTCCAGCTCGTCGAAGGCACTGAGCTGGTAGTGGGTGACGCCGATGCTGCGCACACGCCCGTCGTGCTTCCAGGCCCGCAGCGTGTCCAGGTGGACGCGCCAGTCGAGCAGATTGTGCACCTGCAGCAGATCCAGCCGCGCGGTCCGCAGGCGCTTGGCCGAGCGCCGCATCTCCTCCTCACCGCGCGCCTTCCCGCGGGTCCAGACCTTCGTGGCCAAGAAAGGCGGCGGCGGCGGTGACGGCCCCCGCTCGGCCAGCAGATCGCCGACCACCTCCTCCGACCGCCCGTACATCGGCGACGAATCGATCACGCGGCCACCGCCGCCGAGGAAGTCGGCCAGCACCGTCCGCTGCGGGTCGCGGTCCGCGCCGACGTCGAACGTCTGCCACGTCCCCAGCCCGATGACCGGCAGCACTTCGCCGGTGCTCGGGACCGGACGGGTGAGAAGCGGGGTGGTTGGAACGGTCACAGGCCGGGTTGGCATGGGCGAGGTCCTATTCTGGCCGACCACCAGCGGCGCGACCGCCATTCCTTGCAGGATCGCTCGCCGCGACGGTCCCGGTGTCGATGTCTCTCTCTTTCCCAAGCGGCTGATCCTCGAAGACCTTCTTTAGCGCGGGGCTTCAGTTTGGCAGAGAACTTCTTTCGGACCATGACGTCGACAGACAGGGCGCCTCCATGTTTTGCTCCGGGCGACGACATGGAGACAAGGCTCGCTTCACCCGCGAGACCATGACGGGCGTGCGAAATGACTGAAAAACGCCCACGGTGTCCGGATTCAGGGACTCTCGTTCGTCGTAACAGCGAGGAGATGCCGTCATGTCGAACCTGGATGATGAAGGACGCGTCGCGCTGGTCACCGGCGCGGCGTCGGGGCTGGGGCGGGCCATCGCGGTCGCGCTCGCAACGCGAGGCTACTCGGTGTTCGGGACCACCCGCCGGCCCGAGTCGGCCGCTGCGCCCGGATTCCCGCTCGTGGCCATGGACGCAAGCTCGGACGCTTCGGTGGAGCAGGCGATCGAAACGGTGCGATCCCGGGCCGGTCGCCTGGATCTGCTGGTCAACAACGTGGGGGCGCGCCTGTTCGGCGCCATCGAAGAGACCAGCGTCGAGGAGGCGAAGGCCCTGTTCGAGACCAACTTCTTCGGCACCCACCGGGTGACGCGGGCCGCGCTGCCCCTTCTGCGTGCGTCGGCCGGGCGGATCGTGACCATCAGCTCGCTCACGGGCCTCAACGCCATCCCGTTCGCGGGCCTCTACAGCGCCTCGAAGTGGGCGGTCGAGGCCTACACCGAATCGCTTCGCCACGAGCTGCGCCCGTTCGGCGTGCGCGTTTCGTTGATCGAGCCGGGGCCGGTGCTCTCGAAGGGCCGCCCGGCGCCGCTACGCGCCCGGGCCGCGCTCCCCGCCTACGAGGGCGCCCAGCGCCGCGCCCTGGACGTCGTGCTGAGCGGCGACGACACTGGCATCGACGCGGGGAAGGTCGTGGACCGGGTGGTGCGCGTCGTGGACAGCCCGACTCCCAAGCTGCGCAACCGGGTCGGCGCGGCCGCCACCTGGCTCCCCCGCCTCAAGATGCTGTCCTGGACCTGGTACGAGAAGCTCCTGCGGCGCCGATACGCGCTCGACCGCGCCTGATGGACGAATCAGATCACCGGCCGCTTTGCTCCTCGAGCAGCTTGGCGGCGTCGAGCTTGCCCTGCCTACGGTAGCGCGCCGACAGGGCCCGCATCATCTTCGGAGCGTCGTCGCCGCCGATGTCGTCGAAGAACACCCGCGCCTTCTCGGGCGCGCCGACGTACGCATAGGCCTTGACGATGTCCTTCTTGCTCTCCTTACCAAGCGCGTGGAGCGCGGCGCGGTCAAGGGGCGTCACGACCGCTGCTTGGCGGAGTGTGTTCTGGGTGATGCGGACCACCTTCACGAAGGTCTCGAGCGCGGCGTTGTGTCTGCCCGACTTGAGGTGACACCACCCCTGCTTATAGACGGCGAACGCGTAGAACCGGGAGGGTGGGAAAGGCTCGACCTTCTCGTAGAGACCGAGGGCAGAATCCATGTCGCCTCGGTCGAAGGAGAGCTCCGCCAACAACAGATGAGCTTCGGGGATCCGTTCCGACTTCGGGTAGTCCTTGATCACGCGTAGATAGAGCTCGCGCGCTTGCTCGTCTTGCTTCCCCGCGGCCAGGAGGGACCCAAAGCGGACGAGGACCTCGTCCGCCCGCTCGTACTGCGACAATTTCGCCGCGCTGGTCGCCGCGGAATAGGCCTTGCTCGCTTCGAAGAACCACTTCTGGGCCTGCGCGGCCAGCGTGCGACGCTCTTGTTCCAGGGCCGGCTTCTCCGCAGGCGGCGCCGCCAGAACCTTCTGGTTCATCGTGCGTTCGCGGTGGTCGTAGTACGACCACCGCTTCGCGTAGGCCTCGCCGATATAAAAGAACTGGTCGGCCTTCATCCGATCGCCGTCCGCCAGGACCCGCATCACCCGCTTCTCGGGGCTCCGCGCCGGGTCGCCGGACGAGAGCCTGTATCCGTTGATTTGATCGAGGGTCAGGGTCGGGTCGGATTGGGCCTGCTCCTCGTCGACGGCGGGAAGGGGCCCCGCCCCGGGGGGGCGTTGATTCGCGTGCAGTTCGGAGGAGGATGCGGGCGCGGCGAGATCGTCGTTCGACCGGAAGGCTCCGCTCGCACCCGGGACGAGCCCCGCGCTAGCCGCGACCGCCCAGCAAACCATCGTGCGGACGCGCTGTGCACCTCTCTTGCCCACGAGAGCCGGTCCAAGTCTACATGGGCCGCCGAAAGGGCGCGACCGTGGGCGACGCGACGGCGCAAGACGGATCTCCGGCGCGGCAACCGACGGGGCGATTCCCCCGCCCGCGGACGCAGACTACTATCCCTGGCGATGCCTCACGGGTGCCTGTTCCGCAACGCGGTCCTGGCGGCCGGCGTCGCGCTCGCTGCTTGCCGGCCGGCCGTGATCGCGCCACCGCCCGCTGGACCCCGGCGCGCCGAAGCTCCGCGCGTGCCTCAACCCGAACGCCCCCCGCAGCCCCAGCCGGCGATCGTCGAAATCCCGAGGCGACCACCAATCGTGGTCCGCCTTTACATCGGCCCGGCCCAAGAAGGCCAGACAGTGACGGTCGACGTCGAAACGCGAGTGGCCAGGGTCGTAGCCGTCGACGGCGAGCCGCTCCCACAAGCCGCCGGAATAAACAACGGCATCGCCCTTGAACTCCTTCCCGGCGATCACTGCGTGCAGCTTGTGTCGCCGCGGTTGTGGGATGCATTCCGCCACCAACCCCAAGAGCTGCCGCCCCAGATGTCGATGACGAATATGGTCTGGTTCGACGCAAAGCCGGGTGCGAGCTACCGAATCTTCGACGACATCCAATCCGGTAAGATGTTCGACCGCCTCCAGATCTTCATCTCCGAACTCGGCCGCAATACACCGGGCCCGGCCGTCTTTCGCAATACGTCGCCACCAGCGCATGTGCATTGTCGCTTCTTCGAAGCCAAGGGGCGTTGAGCGCCCAGGCCATTTCCTTTCGAAACTCCCTCAACGTCTACGTCCGCGATTTCGGCAACGACGCTCTCCCGCCTTGAAGCGCTAGGAAGCGTGAGATCCTGGCAGCCCGCCGGTCCCCTCCTCGAAATTCTGATGGCCGCGCGCGCGAGGGCCCCGGTCCCCGCCTCGATCCCCGCGGCACCCACCTTGCTTTGTGGCTCCCGCTGCGATGAGGCCGATTCGTTCGTCATGCGCCCTCGCTGGCCTCCTCGCGGTGGCCGGCGTCCTCGCAACCAGAGCCGCGGTGGCGGCGGCCGCCCCCGGGCTGGAGACCGCACTCGACTATCAGGCCGACGCCGACTGCCCTGGACGCGACCGGTTCTTCGCGTTGTTGGATGACGCCATCGATCCTTCGGAGCGGTCGCGCCTCCAGACTGTGCCGGGGGTGCGGATCCGCGTCGCGATCCGGGCGGCGGCGGGGGGCTACCGGGGATCGATGGAGAAGGTCGACCGGTCGGGGACGAGCGAGCCCCGGATCGTCGTCAGCCCGATCTGCACCGAGGTGGCTCAAGCGCTGGCGCTGACCGCGGCGTTCAGCCTCGCGCCCGAGGCGGTTCGCGCTGCCCCCGGCCCCGCGCCCGCTGTCCTGGTGGAGCGGCGCGACCCCACCAACGCGCCTCGCGAAGCCACCGGACACTGGCTGCTCGCGGTCGGGGCCGCGGCGGGCGGCTGGCTGTCGAGCGAGGTCATGACCGGGATCGAAGGCAGCGCCGGCCGTGCCTTGACGATGGGCGGGGCCACCCTCCCCTTCACCGCCAGCCTTCGGTTGCGGACGACCTACGCGCGCAACGACTGGACGGGCGGCGCGCCGGTGGCACGGTTTGCGCTGTGGACGGGCGCCCTCGAGGCGTGCGCGCTGCCGCGTCCGTTCGGCGGCGTCGTCGAGGTGGGGCTGTGCGCGACCGGCGAATCCGGCTGGTTGCGCGGCCGGGGCGTGCAGATCGCCAACCCGCGCGCCAGCGATTCGCTGTGGCTGGCGTTCGGCGGCGGTCCGCTGGTCCGGGTGTCGCTGGGACGGCGCTGGCAGGTCGAGGCGCGCGGCGCCGCGCTGTACCCGCTGCGCCGGGTGCATTTCGCCTTCGACGAGCCCGCACAGTCCGTGGGGGAGACCTCGGGCGTCACCTGGATCGCCGCCCTGGGCGTGGTGATGCGGTTTCCGTGATCAGAAGGCGATCGGCCGGACCATTTGAACCTGAGCGCCTTTCCCCATGCACCGCCCACCCAGCGCCGCCCTGACCCTCGACTCCCTGCCGGGAAAGGTGGCGCTGCGGCCCGACGCCGCGCGCCGGCTGCGCTGTCTCTTCGACGAGAACTTCGAGCTGGTGGGGCGGGTGGTGCGGAACCTGGGCGTGCCCGTGTCGGAGGTCGACGATGTTCTCGAACGGGTCTTCTCCAGCGCCGCCGCGCGCCTGGATGACATCGACGAGGGGTGCGAGCGCGGGTTCCTGGTGCAGGCTGCCGTGCGGTGGGCCGCCAACGCGCGCCGCTCGCGCGCCCGCATCCGCGAGGTCGGCGTCGACCAGCTACCCGAACTCCCGGACCGGGCGGCGTCGCCGGAAGAGCTGACCGACAGCCGGCGCGCGGCGGCCGTCCTCGACGAGCTGCTGGGGGCCATGGCCCTGGAGCTGCGGGCGGTCTTCGTCCTCGACGAGATCGAGGAGATGTCGCGCTCGGAGATCGCGGCGGTGCTGGGTCTTCCCGAGGGCACCGTCGCCTCGCGGCTGCGGCGCGCGCGCGAGGACTTCGAGGAACGGCTCGCGCGCTGGAAGCTCCGAACCAAGGTACCGGGAGGTCTCCGATGAACGTTGACGATCGCCTGGGCAATCAGGACATGGATGCGGCCGCGCTGTTCGCGGCGGCGCGGTCCTTCCGTCCGTCGGGGCGCGGGCGGCGGCGGGTGCTGCGCGCGCTGGGCCTGCCGGTCGGTCTGTCGCTCTTCGGGTCCAGCCTGGCCCATGCCGCGTACTCGCTCTCGTCGGCTCTCAAGGCCTGGGCGATCGTGGCGGGCGTGGCGGTGACGGTGGGCGCGGCAGGGAGCGTGGCCTATCGGGTGACCGCGCCGTCCCCTTCGAAGGCAGCCCCGGTGAAGCCGCGAGCTTCTCACCGCCCTGTCGCGGTTGCTGCGCCGCTGGCGTTGCCGCAAGCGAGCGTCGTGCTCCCCGCTCGCCCGGCCCCCCAGATCGATCAGCCGCCACCGCGCTCGGGTCCGCGGTCCATCGCCAGCCCACTGGATCGTCGCGCGAGCCGGGGCGCCAAGCCACCCGCTCCGCCCTCGCCACCGCCTTCACCTTCACCTTCACCTTCACCTTCGCCCTCGGCCGCCACCGCGATCGTGACTCTGGCGCCTCCCCCGTTCGAAGCGCCGTCCGAGAGCCCGGCGCCCACGCCTCGCGCGACGGTCGGGATCGGAAGGCCGGCCAGCGTGTCGGCGCCCTTGCCGATGCCGCCCTCTGCGTCGTCGCCGTTGAAGGGCGAGCTCGCGCTGGTCGCCGAAGCGCAGGCGCGGCTGCGGGCGGCCGACGCGCCTGGCGCCTTCGCCGCGCTCGACCGCCACACCCGCCTTTATCCGGGCGGCGCCCTCGCGGAAGAGGTTGCTTTCCTGCGCGTGCGCGCGTTCATGGCCCGAGGTGACGCCGGCAGCGCGCGCCAGGCGGCCGCAACCTTCCTGCAACGCCATCCCGCCAGCCCGCTCGGCTCCCGTTTTCGATCCTTGCTGACCTCCCTCGACGCTCCGGCCGTTCCCTAGTCCCCGAGAATGGAGAATCCGATGGAACCCAATCAATCGATGAATCCTCGAATCGTCACCGTCGCCGTCCTGCTGCTGACGGCGGCCGGCGCAGCTTGCGCCGACCACCGCGACCTCCTGGGCTCGGGCGCGGAGCTGACCAGCATCGCCTGCAACACCTGCGCGACGGGAAAGCTCCCCGCCCTCAGCTGCCCGACCGATCGGGCCCCGCGCTGCTTCCAGCGCACCGACGGTACCTGCGGCTGGCAGAACAAGTGCGCCGACACGCCAGCGCCCAAGACCTGCGGTGGGCTGGCGGGCCTTGCCTGCGCGACCGGCGAGTACTGTAGCTACCCGATCGCCGCCCAGTGCGGCGCCGCCGATCAGACCGGAACCTGCGCCGCCATTCCCACCGCCTGCACCCTGGAATACGGCCCCGTGTGCGGGTGCGACGGCAAGACCTATGGCAACAGCTGCGAGGCGGCGAGCAAGTCGGTCTCCGTCGCTGCCAACGGCGCGTGCGCCTCGAATCCCGCACCCAAGACGTGCGGCGGGCTGGCGGGCATCGCCTGCGGCACCGGCGAGTACTGCAACTACCCGATCGCCGCCCAGTGCGGCGCCGCCGATCAGACCGGAACCTGCGCCGCGATTCCCGCCGCCTGCACCCTGGAATACGGCCCCGTGTGCGGGTGCGACGGCAAGACCTACGGCAACAGCTGCGAGGCGGCGAGCAAGTCGGTCTCCGTCGCTGCCAACGGCGCGTGCGCGGCGAACCCCGGACCCAAGACCTGCGGCGGGCTGGCGGGGCTTGCCTGCGGCACTGGGGAGTACTGCAACTACCCGATCGCGGCCCAGTGCGGGGCCGCCGACCAGACGGGGACTTGCGCCGCGATTCCCACCGCCTGCACCCTCGAATACGGTCCCGTGTGCGGGTGCGACGGCAAGACCTACGGCAACAGCTGCGAGGCGGCGAGCAAGTCGGTCTCCGTCGCTGCCAACGGGGCGTGCGCGGCGAACCCCGCGCCCAAGACCTGCGGCGGGCTGGCGGGGATTGCCTGCGCCAAGGGCGAGTACTGCAGCTACCCCATCGCGGCCCAGTGCGGGGCCGCCGACCAGACGGGGACTTGCGCCGCCGTTCCCGACGCGTGCGACACGGTGTATGCCCCCGTGTGCGGGTGCGACGGCAAGACCTATGGCAACAGCTGCGAGGCGGCGAGCAAGTCCGTCTCGGTCGCTGCCAACGGGGCGTGCGCGGCGAACCCCGCGCCCAAGACTTGCGGTGGCATCGCCGGGATCGCTTGCGGCACGGGCCAGTACTGCAACTACCCCAGCGAGGCCAAGTGCGGCGCCGCCGATCAGACCGGAACCTGCACCGCGATTCCCGGAAGCTGCACCCTCGAATACAACCCGGTGTGCGGCTGCGACGGCAAGACCTACGGCAACGCCTGCAGCGCGGCGATTGCCGGCGTGTCGGTGAGCAGCAAGGGGGCCTGCAACTGAGCCGGGTCAGCGAACCTCGAGCGGTTCGACCTCGACCGCCCGGCGAAGGACGCCCGTTACCACCCGACGTACTCGATCATCCGGCGGCGCATCGGTTCGTCCAGCGGTCATGCGACAGCTCTCGCAACGGAACCCATCCCGTCATTCGGACAGGTCGCCGCAGCCACTCCTTCTTTCGTGCAAATACGAGCGCAACTGGGTCCGTTTTTCGACGGCACCTACGGTGACCTCGTTCGGCCGGTTGCTGTCCGGCCCCGCCCGCTGCACACGCCCTACCCGCCCTTGCTGCGGGCGGCGCAGCGGCCTATCTTCGAGTGTCTGGCTCAGCCCGCGACAATGCTTGATCTTGCCGCCACCGTCGTGAGTTCGACAGAAACGAGGAGATGCCATGGCAACTCGCCGACCCTTTAAGTTGCATCCGTCGTCATTGGCGGCCGCTGCATTGACTGCCTTTGTCGCGTCGGTGAGCGGTTGTCAGCCCAAGCAGGGCTCCGAGCATACGTGTGCTTGCATTTGCTACAAGGAAACCCCCACGCACGTATATCTGCTCAATCAGGAAGTCTCTACGACAAAAGAATGTGGGAATGTGAACGGATCGGCTTGCAGCGGCGACTTGAACGGACAGCACATCGAAGGACAATTTGCGAATTGCGGCCCTAACCCGAACGTCGCCCGTGCGTTCGCCGAGGCGATAGGCGCTGCAATCGCGAAGAATGGCTCCATTGGAAGCGGGTCAGCCGGCGGTCACGATGGCGGTACCAGCACCAGCGCCACCCCAGGCAGCAGCCACTAGGCACCCGGATCGGCGAAATCTGGATTCGGTCCCATGTTGGGGGGTGAGTGTCAACATCCTGAGCTGGCTGGGTCACTTCAAGTAGCCGTCGGACCGGTCCCTCATCCCATCACAGGCGAGGGCTCCCTCGAACTCCCCGCGTCGCCACGCCGCGCGCGTGTGACGCGCCCGGGGGCGGGTTCGGGAATGCGTCGCGAAGCGCGACTGCGATCTCCCGCAGCGCGGGGCCCAGGGGAGACCGCCTCCGCCACGCGAGCGCGATCGTCCGCTGCGCCTTGGCCGAGGCCATCGGCCGCACGCGCAGCCCCGCGCGCCTGGCCTCGGTCGCGACGGCCAGCGTGGGCAGCAGGGTCACCGTCGCGCCGCCGGCGACCATCTGGACCAGCGTGCCAAGGCTGGTGGCGCGGAACTCGCCCTCGCGCGCCCGCGCGCTGGAGCACACCTCGAGCGCTTGCTCGCGGAAGCAGTGACCCTCGTCCAGCAGCAGGACCTCCTGCGCGCGGAGCTCCGACGCCCGCACCGGTCCCCGCCCCTTGGCCAGCGGATGCTGCGCCGCCACCGCGAGCACGAACGGATCGTGGGCGACGATCTCGGTCTCGACGTCGCCGATGTCCGCCTCGAGCGCGATCAGCGCCGCGTCGAGCGCGCCGGTATGCAGCGCCTCCATCAGCACGCCTGTCTTCTCCTCGCGCCAGGCGACGGTGAGGCGACGGAACTTCGCGCGCAAGTGGGGCGCGGCGACGGGAAGGAAGTAGGGGCCGATGGTGGGAATGACGCCCAGGCGAATCACCCGGGTGAGCGGGTCGCTGGCGCTCCGCCCGGCCTCGCGCAGATCATCGGCCGCCAGGAGCAGCTTCGCAGCACGGTCGAGGATGTCCTGGCCCGCCGGGGTGACCAGGACCTTGCGATGGCTGCGCTCGAACAGCTGCACCCCGACGCTGGCTTCGACCTGCGCGACCTGCGCGCTCAGCGACGGCTGCGAGACGTGGCAGCGCGCGGCGGCCTTGCGGAAGGACAGCTCCTCCGCCACCGCGACAAGATACTGCAGCTGCCGGAGGGTGAAGGGGTGAGGCTCGAGCTTCATCGATAGGCATAGGCTATCATTTTCATCCAAACGATGTGTTGGAGCGAAACGTGGGCGTGGCACACCCTGTCTTCAGGGCATTCACCCCGAACGCGCACCCGGAACCGCATCCACGAAAGGCCAGCCCATGAGCCGCAGCGACAGCGAGAACCCCGCCATCCCGTCCCCCACCCCGAAGACCACGCGCCCGCGAACCAACCGAGACTGGTGGCCCAACCAGCTGGATCTGTCGGTGCTCCACCCGCCGTCGCCGGACGCGAGCCCGATGGAGCCGAGCTTCGACTATGCGAAAGAGCTGGCGGGGCTCGACGTCGAGGCGTTGCGGCGCGACGTCACGGTGGTAATGACGACCTCGCAGCCGTGGTGGCCTGCCGACTTCGGCCACTACGGCCCGCTCTTCATCCGCCTGAGCTGGCATGCCGCCGGCACCTATCGCATCGAGGACGGGCGGGGTGGCGCCGGCGAGGGCGCGCAGCGGTTCGCGCCGCTCAGCAGCTGGCCGGACAACGCCAACCTGGACAAGGCGCGCCGCCTGCTGTGGCCGGTCAAGCAGAAGTACGGCCGCAAGGTCTCGTGGGCCGATCTGCTGGTGTTCGCCGGCAACTGCGCGCTCGAGTCGATGGGCTTCAAGACGTTCGGCTTCGCGTTCGGACGCCCCGACATCTGGGAGCCGCGCGAGGTCTTCTGGGGCGTGGAAGACACCTGGCTGGGCGACGAGCGCTACAGCGGCGATCGCCAGCTGGCGGCGCCGCTGGGCGCGGTGCAGATGGGCCTGATCTACGTGAACCCGGAAGGCCCGAACGGTGACCCCGATCCGCTGCGCGCCGCGCGGGACATCCGCGAGACGTTCGGGCGCATGGCCATGAACGACGAAGAGACTGTCGCGCTGATCGCCGGCGGTCACACCTTCGGCAAGACCCACGGCGCCGGCGACGCCAAGCAGGTCGGCCCCGAGCCGGACGGCTGCCCGTTCCACCAGCAGGGCCTCGGCTGGAAGAGCACGCACGGCACTGGCAAGGGCAAGGACACCATCACCAGCGGCCTGGAGGTCACCTGGACCACCACCCCGACCCAATGGAACAACGACTTCTTCAAGCACCTGTTCAACTACGACTGGGAGCTGACCAAGAGTCCGGCCGGCGCGCAGCAGTGGACGCCGAAGAACGGCGCGGGCGCGGGCACGGTGCCGGATGCGCATGATCCCGGCAAGAAGCTGGCGCCCAGCATGTTGACCACCGATCTCGCGCTGCGCTTCGATCCGGCCTACCAGACGATCTCGCGGCGCTTCTTGGATCACCCCGAGGAGTTCGCCCAGGCGTTCGCCAAGGCCTGGTACAAGCTGCTCCACCGCGACATGGGTCCGATCGCGCGCTTCCGGGGCCCTTGGATCGCGCCGGAGCAGCTCTGGCAGGATCCGGTGCCGAAGATCGATCATGCGCTGGTCGACGAGCAGGACGTCGCGACGCTCAAGCAGCGGGTGCTGTCTTCGGGACTGTCCGTGTCGCAGCTGGTGGGTGTCGCGTGGCGGTCGGCGGCTTCGTTCCGCGCCACCGACAAGCGCGGCGGCGCGAACGGCGCCCGTATTCGTCTGGCACCGCAGAAAGACTGGGAGGTCAACGAGCCGGTCGAGCTGCAGCAGGTGCTGGCGAAGCTCGAGTCGATCCAGACCACGTTCAACCAGGCGCAGGTCGGTGGCAAGCGGATCTCCCTGGCCGACCTGATCGTGCTCGCCGGAGGCGCGGCGGTCGAGGCTGCGGCCCAGGCGGGCGGCGTCGACGTCACCGTTCCCTTCGCGCCGGGTCGGACCGATGCGGCGCAAGAGCAGACGGACGTTCACTCGTTCGCCGTACTCGAACCACGCGCCGACGGCTTCCGCAACTACGTCAAGGGCGACCAGCCGCTCTCGCCCGAGACACTGCTGCTGGACCGCGCGGCGCTGCTGTCGCTGACCGCGCCGGAGATGACGGTGCTGGTGGGTGGGATGCGTGCCCTCGGCGGCAACGTCAAGGGCAGCCCGCACGGCGTCTTCACGAAGCGTCCTGGCACGCTGACCAACGACTTCTTCGTCAACTTGCTCGACATGAGCGTCGAGTGGCAGCCGCCGTCCAAGGACGGCGTCTATGAAGGCCGCGATGCCAGCGGCAAGGTCCGGTGGACCGCCACCGCCGTCGACCTGGTGTTCGGGTCACACGGACAGCTGCGTGCCCTCGCCGAGGTGTACGCGTCGGCTGACGCCAAGGAGAAGTTCGCGCACGACTTCGTCGCGGCCTGGACCAAGGTCATGAACCTCGATCGGTTCGACTTGAAGCGCTAGGAGATCACAGCGTCGAGATCAACCCGGCGCTGGCGGTAGCACGCGGGTGACCATGGAATGCGACCGCGTGGCCCCCGAGCACCAGGAACGCCGCCCCAGCGTCGGCAAGCGCGACGAGCAGGTCCCGAAAATCGTCCGGCAGATCTGCCAAATTCTACACGATCGTCCGGCCCGTCTGGAACCCGCGTGACGGGTTGATTGATTGTTCCGTCAGGTGCGGACGGCGGCCAGGATCTCGGCGGCGTGCCCCGCAGGCGCCACCTTCGCCCAGACGCGCCTGATACGACCGTCCTTACCGATGAGGTACGTCACCCGATGGGCCAGGCCCATCGTGAGCGGCACATGATACTTGCCGGCCAGCTCGCCCTGGTCGTCGGGCAACAGCGGAAACGGCAGGTGGTACTTCCGCGCGAACTCGGCGTGCGAGGCGTTGCCTTGCGTCGACACGCCGAACACCGCGACGCCCGCGTCCTGCAGCCGTGCCCACGCGTCCCGAAAGTCGCACGCCTCCTTCGTGCAGCCTGACGTGTCGTCCATCGGATAGAAGTAAAGGACGACGTCGCGGCCCCGCAGCGCCGAGAGCACCACGTGCGTGCCGTCGTGCGCGATCGTCTTGAAGTCCGGCGCAGGCATCCCCACGGGCAGGAGTTCCTTCGCGCCGGGCACGCGCCCCTCGGCGCAGACCCGCGGCTCACCCGCCAGGCCGAGCACGTTCATCAATGCGAAACCCGCGCGGCTTGGAAGAGGCGTGCCCATGGAACGGATCTACCAGGAGCCGGGCTCGGGTGCGCGCTCCCCGCTCGTCATGCAGCGCGGAAGGCAGCGGCGGCGGATCCCCTTCGCGAACGCGACACCGCGCGGATCGCGTTGCGAGGTGTCTAATCGCCCGTCATGCCACCGGTCAGATCGAGCGTCGTGCCGGTGAAACCGCGCCCCGCGTCGGACGCGACGAACACGGCCGCTGCCGCCAGCTCCGCCAGTGTGTTATGGCGACCGCGATGGGTACGGGACTCGAGCATCTGCTGGAACTGCGCGCGCGTGATGCCGATTGCGCTCGCGTGCAGGCCGTAGACCTCGTCGATCGTGCCGGTCTCGGGCAGGCCCGTCGTCCGCAAGACGAGCGCGCGCACGCCCTTCGCTGCGTGCTCGACGGAGAACGTGCCCATCATGATCTCGAGCGAAGCCCACGCCGGTGGCATGCCACCCATCAACGGAATGGCCATCCGCGCGGGATTCGCCGTGTGCGCGAGGATCACGCCGCTGTTCTGCGCCACCATGCGGCGTGCCGCGGCTCGCGCCGTGAGGAAGTGCGACCGCACGTAGGTCATCACCGGCGTCATGAAGGCCTCGGCCGAGAGCTGTGCGAGGGGGATGCCCTGAATACCGGTCTGCGGGATCCCGAGCGCGTTGACCGAGATATCGACGCAGGCCAGCGTCGCGAGGTGCGCCTCGATCGCGACCTCGTCGAGCGCATCGACTTGCGCTGCGGTGGCGCCACCGCCCAGCTCCTTGGCCAGCGCCTCGAGCGGTTCGCGATGACGACCTGTGAGCGCGACCGCCGCGCCCGCCTGGGCGAATGCTTTCGCGAGGGTGGTGCCGACGGCGCCGGCGGCTCCATAGATGACTGCAGTCTTGTTGGTGAGTTCCATGAGGGCAAGACGCGGCGCCATCGCGAAAGATGCGCGCATCCTTTTGGCCCGGTCGGCCGTCTTGCAGGCATGTCTCACCACATCATCCGCTACCGCACCCATCCCGAGCGACGTGCCGAGAACCAGCGCCTCATCGAGGCGGTGTTCGCGGAGCTTCGCGAGAATCCGCTGCCCGGTGTCCACTACACCGCGACCTGCACCTCCGACGGCGTGTTCACGCACTTCGTCTCCTATGACGAAGGCATCGAGGGCGCCCAGCTCCCGAAGCTCGCGACGTTCCGCAAGTTCCAGGAGGGCATCAAGGAGCGTTGCATCGAGCCCCCGGTTCGCACCGACGAGACGTTGCTCGGGAGCTTCGGGTGAGCATGCGCGGTGTCCCCCCCCTGGCCGCCCACGATCGCGGCACCCTCGCGACCGTGCTCGCCGAGCTGCGCCCCGCGCTGCATCGCTACTGCGCGCGCATGATGGGCTCCGTGATCGAGGGGGAGGACGCCGTGCAGGATGCGCTCGCCAAGGCGATCGCCGCCTTCGAGCACGCGGGCGCCGTCGACAATCCCGAGGGTTGGCTGTTCCGCATCGCGCACAACTCGGCGCTCGATCTCCTGCGGCGCCGCGCGCGCGAACAAGGCAGCGAAGAGGAGCTCGCCATCATGGAGGATCCACGCACCGCCGCCGATCACGCTCTCGCCACGCGGGCGGCGCTTCGCACGTTCATGCATCTGCCGGTCGCGCAGCGGCAGGTGGTGATCCTGATGGACGTGCTCGACTACTCGCTCGACGAGATCGCCGCGCTCACCGACCGCACGGTCGCATCGATCAAGGCCGCTCTTCATCGCGGGCGTACCACGCTGCGCGAGCTCGTCGACGCGGAGCGCCCGCCCAGGCTCGACGTCGCCGCCGACGCGCGCTTGCTTGCGTACATCGATCGGTTCAATGCGCGCGACTTCGATGCCGTGCGCGATATGCTCGCCGAGGACGTCCACCTCGATCTCGTCGCGAGGCGGCAGATGCACGGCAAGCCCGAGGTGCAGACCTACTTCAGCAACTACGCGACGAAGACCGACTGGCAGCTGGTGCCGGGCCTCGTCGAAGGGCAGCCCGCGGTGCTCGTCGTCGATCCCGCGAGCCCCGCGCGCGTCGCTTACTTCGTCCTCCTGGGATGGAACGAGCGGGGGCAGCTGGTTGCCGTGCGCGACTTTCGCTACGCGCGCTACGCGGTCGACGGCGCCGATCACGCCTTCGCGGCGACGCGTTTGATGTGACGATCGTCCGGCGTGGAAGAAGCCAGCGGCGGCCTGGATCGCGTGGATCGCGTCAGACTCCAATGCACTCGATGACGGGTCCATGGCCTTGACTGTCGCCACCGCAGAAGCAGCTCGCCGCCCCGCCGATCGCGTCGCAGCCCGGGTTCGCAGCGGCTCCGAGATTGAAAGGGTTCGGACACAGACAGTTGCAGGTCGGCGCGTTCGCGCACGCATCCGGGTAAGGCGCGCAGACGTACCTGTACTGGGGACGGACCTCTCCACCGGGAATGTCGTGGATGCAAAACAGGCCGTCGGCGCAAGTGACGCCCCCACAGTCGACCGCGAAGGTGCTCGGTACTTTGCCACCGGCGCCGCCAGCACCACCGGCATCAACGCCCCCCTGCGCCGAGGAGCCCCCCACTACGCCGTCCATATTGGCCCCGCCAGCGCCGGCGGTCGCGCTTGCGGTCCCCACGCCGCCCGTCTCCCCCCCCGCTCCCGCCGCGCCGATTCCGAAACCTCCGCCGGAATCCGCGCCGCCCGTGCCCGCCGCGCCAGGCACATTGCCGCCGCCGTCGGGCGCACTCGCACCACCCGGCGGCTTCGACACACCACACGCCGCGCCGAACACGGCGACCGCCAGCAGTGCCGCCCCCGCCCTGCTCCCTCTCGTTGGTGAGCCCATCGCACAGTCGATTGTACGGCAATCGCCCGGCCACCGGCTATCAGCGCCCGACGGCGCAACGCGAGGCTCGATTACCGGATCAACGTGACGGCGTACGGTCTCGTCAGGTAAGGCGACTTCGCGCGGTCGAGGGAAACCGCGTCCGGGATGCCATCGGCCGATGCGTTGGCTGGTGGGGCTGCCTCAGTCTCCTGTGGCGTCGAGCCAAGGGCCCAGCGGGACGTTGTCCGCGATGTCCCGGCCGGGCCCCGCATACAGGCGCGCCTGTTTGACGTAAAGGGAGGGCGGAAGAGTCGGGTTCGCGTCGTTGTCGTACTTGAACTCGCACTCCATCGCAAAGAAGCCCGACTGGCCGGCGAGCGGCCCGTAGGCGGCCGAGAACCGCTGGTGAATGGCGTCCAGCGCCGTACCCAGCTGCAGGAGCTGCTCGTGGGTCAATACATCGGTCCCGGGTTCACGGAGGAACGGGATGTTCGAGTGACTGACATACGTGACCGGATTGTCCTGCTGGTCGAAACGCAAGAGAAGCTGATCGTTGATGACCCCGCGAGACTGGTGAACGACCTCCGCGCTGCCGCCCGTCTGCACGTTGACGTAGAAAGCGGCGTCCAGCCCCGAAGGGTCGAGGACGTTGTTGGTGATGGCCACGCCGTTGGCCTCCTCGTCGGGGAAGTTCTGGTGGACCAACAGAGCCATCCCGACCGCGTTCTCGTCGATGCCGCGGTAGGCGCGCTCCTCGAAGGGGGCGAAGAGGTAGGTGCTGGCATAGGCCAGCCGGATCGCGGCCAGGATAGAATCCCAATTGGCAGGGTCACCGGTGTGCGACTCGTAGCAGTTCGGGCAGCGGAAGCCATCGATGTCGTCGCTGTTGGTGCTGGTGCGGAAACGGATGGTCGTCCCCGGGTGATCGCTGGCCAGCTTGGCTTTGACCAGGGCCTGGAAGTCCGGGTCGACCGGGGCCTTGACCATGGCGCGCCGCAAGTCGGCGAGCTTCGTCTTTCGCACGTTGGCGTCCGCCACGAAGGCGGGATCTCGCAGGAAGCTGTCGCGCAGGGCATACAGGCCATTGGTGCGCATGAACTGGTCGTAGAAGTACATGGGAATCGCGAAGGCCTTCTTGATCGGGACTCCCGGCGTATTCACCAGCACGGAGTAGTGAGCGGCCTTGACGCCGTAGGCCCGCACCGACGTGTTGATTGCGTCCCGCAGGCTGACCCCCGGCGTCTCCACGGTCACGTCCTGGATGTCGACCAGCGTCTTGACCGTGAGATCCAGCGGCGGAAGCGTAAGCGGTGGAGGGTCCGGGGTCTCGGTCATCACTTCCCTGATGCTCCAAGCGGCGGCCCCCACCCGGAGTTCGACCAGCTTCCCCTCCAGGGCGCGCAAGGTGGGATTGATCATCGCATCACGCAACCCCATGGTGGGCACGTGGCGATTGGCTGCCAGGACGTTTGCGCGCGACCTGAGCGGCTGAAATTCCGCGGAGATGATTCCGCGGACGGGAATGATGTCGTCCGGTACTGCGTCGAGGACGACCAGATCCTGGGAAGACAGCATGGCGGTCTCGATGTTGGCGGCCTGAACGAAACGAAGGCGGCCGACGCCCACCGCCACGCTCCGCGGTTGATAGTCGAGACTGCGGTAGAGGTCGTCGGTGGTTGCCACCTTCACGGTCGATGGCAGGGTCGCGGCCACTGCGGCGACAGGTTCGGACGTCGGGTAAAACGCCAACTGCGGGCCGAAGAAGGCTTTGCTTCGCACCTGTTCGTAAAGTCTGGTGATCATTTCTGCCGATGCGGTGTCGTAGGGAGCGATCTCCAGCGTCCAGAGGTTCGGCGCCTCGTAGTGGTTGACGGTGCCCAGAATGAACCGGCGTTCGGGGCTCGAGTACTGGATGTTGTTGAAGGCGGACAGTCCTTCGATCGTCGGCAGGCCTGCCTCCGCCCCGAGGTGGGCCGACGCAAATTGATGGTGGATCGGGTACAGGCTGCCGTTCTGGAAATAGAGGTGATCGAGGTTGGCGGGCCAGGTATCGAGCATGACCTTGCCCGAGCGGGCACCCGGCACGCTGATGTCGCTGGAGATCGAGGCCAGCGCCTGAAAATCCTCGACACACCCAATTCGTTCGAGAAACGCGGGCGCGATCGATCCAGCGGCGCGTTGGCATTTCGGCGCGCCGCTGTCACAACCGGCCGAAAGCAGCAGGCAACCCAGGAACGGAGCCGACAGGGCGATTCGGGCACGCTGTTTCTTCATTGCAATTCTCCGATGAAGAAGGGACTGGCAATCACGACGCCGCTCAATGGCCAGGAACCCGAGCATACCTCTTCTCTCGGAGGAACCTCTCCCAAGTTGATTTCTCCGAGCGAGCGAAACCGAACAGGACCCGAATCGTTCCTGGGGCACTCATGGCCGTCTCGACTCGGACCTTCGCGATTCGTCGCGCGCCGCCGGCCCGAGAGTCGGACGTGGCCGTCTGACCCGACGGGGCAGAGCTCACTTGCTGGCAACGACGAACCGGTCGATTCTTGCCACCATGTCCAAGACGAGCCCGCTTGAGGTAGCAGGAAGAGTGGACCCTTTGAACCCAGGGGCCGCCTCGGACGCCGAGCTTCCTCCAGCAGAAGGTGGCTCCGATCGACCGCGAGCTATTGGTTGTCCACGATGCTGATCGTTGCTGCCGTCGTCGGATGCCGAGGAGGGTCTTCGAGCTCGGATGCTGGTCTGGCCGGGCCCCCCGGCCCCGCGGGAGCCGCCGCACCTGCTACGGGTGGAGTGGGAGGTAACCGCACCAGTGGACCTGGGGGAACAGCAGGAACCGCCGGAACTGGAGGAGGAGGCGGCGGCGGAAGCGGCCTTGCAGGCAGCTCGGGACTTGGCGGCGGCGGCTCGGGCACGTCGGGCATCGGCGGCGCTTCGGCCCAAAGCGGGAGCGCCGGGTCGGCTGGCCACGGGGTAGGCGGGCGCGGGGGAGCGGGCACCGCGGGTGGACCGGCTGGCGGAACGGCAGGATCGGGCGGCGCGGGTCCCCTCGATGCGGGGAACGGCGACAGCGCGGGGACCAACGGGGATGCCGGAGCCCTGCCTCCCATCAGCGACGCAGGCGCCGCGGACGCAGCCGTCTGCGTCGCGCTCGCGCAGCTCAAGCTTGGAAACCCCGTCTGGACCGTCAACGAAAACCTATTGTTCGTCGAACGCGCCCCAGTGGCAGGCGGCCAATCGAGGCTGGTCATCCCCCTCAGCAATCCCACCCCCTCGGTCACGACCACGTCCCCCGCGGTCGAGCTGACCTCGACCACGCCTGGGGTCAGCGGAACGGGTCGCGTCGAATTGTTCGGAATCTCAGCCAACCAGACGGCGTCCCTCGTCTGGCTCGTGAAGTTCGATAGTCCGCTGGTTCCGGGCGCCGTCGTCCACTTCCAGGCCGACGTCTTCAGTTGGGACATGGGCCGGGTTCGCTGCGAAGACTCTCCCTCGCTGAGCTTCGACGTCACGCTGAACTAGCCGACCTCGGGGGATAGAAGGAAAGAACGGCGTCGCGGCCTTCGCCAGGTGCTATGACTCCTCACGCAGTTCGGAGCCGTCGTGCGACGACGGGCGGCAGCTCGAACGACAAATCACGCCCGTCGCCGAGCACACCGACACATGGTTCCCCTGGAAGTCGAGCAGTACCGCGCCCTGGTCGAACACGCCCCGACCATGGTGTGGCGCTCCGGGACCGACGGGCAGTGCGACTATTTCAACGGCACCTGGCTGGCCTTCACCGGACGATCCCTTCAGCAAGAGCTGGGGGAGGGATGGACCGCCGGGCTGCACGCGGACGACCTTCAGAAGTGCGTCGCCCTCTACCGCGAGCACTTCGAACGTCGCCAGGCATTCGAGAGGGAGTACCGGTTGCGGCGCTTCGACGGCGTGTACCGGTACATCCTGGACCGCGGCGTCCCCTACCCGAAGGCGAACGGGGAATTCGGCGGCTTCATGGGAAGCTGCATGGACATCGACGATCGGCGCGCGCGGGAGCTGTCCGCGGCCGCGGACGACTTCTTCGAGAGGTCACTCGACAACGTCTGCGTCGCCGGCTTCGACGGATACTTCAAGCGCGTCAACCCGTCCTGGACGCGAACGCTGGGCTGGACCGCGAACGAGCTGTTGGCGCGGCCGTCAGCCGAGTTCGTCCATCCCGAAGACCACCCTGCCCTGTTGGCCGGCCGAGCGCGGTTGGTGGCGGGGGCGCCGCTGGGCCCGCTCATCAACCGCTATCGGTGCAAGGACGGTTCGTACCGCTGGTTTGAATGGCGGTCGGTGGCCCACGTCGATCGGAGCGTCGTCTACGCGACGGCCCGCGATATCACCGAGCAGAAGGTGGCCGAGGCGCGCCTGGCCGAGGCGATGGCGTTGCAAGAGAAGCTGGAGCACCAGCTGATCTTTGCGGATCGCATGGCCTCGGTGGGAACGCTGGCCGCAGGGGTGGCCCACGAGATCAACAACCCGCTCGCCTACGTGACCTCGAACGTCACGCTGCTGCTCGAGCAGTTGCGGGGCTTGGTCGCCACGCCCAACCCGGAGCTCCTGACGGAATTGATCGACATGGCGACCGACGCGCAGGAGGGCGCCCACCGCATCCGCAAGATCGTCCACGGGCTGAAGACCTTCTCGCGGGCCGAGGAGGGCCACCAGACCGTGTTCGACGTTCGGTCCTTGCTGGAGCTTTCGGCCAACATGACCTTCAGCGAGATCCGCCACCGCGCGCGGCTGGTGAAGGACTACGGGAAGACCCCGCTCATCGAAGCCGACGAGGCCCGGCTGGGGCAGGTGTTCATCAACCTGCTGATCAATGCCGCCCAGTCGCTCCCCGAGGGAGACACCGTCTCGAACGAAATTCGCATCGTGACCTCGACCGATGCGGCCGGGGCCGCGCTGATCGAGATTCGCGACACGGGCTCGGGCATTCCGGCGGCGATCATCGGCCGCGTGTTCGATCCCTTCTTCACCACCAAACCGGTCGGCGTCGGCACCGGGCTGGGGCTTTCGATTTGCCACAACCTGGTCAGCGCCATGGGCGGGCGGATCACGGTGGCCAGCCAGGAAGGGGTGGGGACCAGCTTCTTCGTGGCATTGCCACCCGCCGTGGCGCGCGTGGCGCAAACGCCCGTCGCTCCGCCGAAGCCAGCGGCGGTTCGGGCGACCGTACTGGTGGTGGATGACGAACCCGCCGTCGGCATCGTCCTGGGGCGGGTCCTGCGCGAACATGACGTGACCGTGGTGACGACGGCCCGACAAGCGCTGGAGCTGTTGGCAACCGGGAAGGCCTTCGACGTGATCTTCTCGGACATCATGATGTCCGAGATGTCCGGGATGGACTTCTACGACGAGCTCACCCGGCGGTCCCCTGACCTTGGCCCCCGCGTCGTCTTCATCTCGGGCGGCACGTTCACCCCGGTGGCCAACGCGTTCTTTGAACGGGTGGCGAACCAGCGCATCGACAAGCCATTCGACCACAAACAGGTGCGCGAGCTGGTCCAGCAGTTCGTCCGGTCGCCGACGCGCCGACTACGAGGGTGAGAGCTCTGCCCTGGCGGGCGGCGTCGCGAAAAACCACGGTACCTTCAGAAAGTCGATATCTGTCCGCGGTCTACTCGCGGAATCCGCGCACGAGTGGGACCGGTCGCCCCATCTCGCGCACCGCTCCGCCGTGGCATGGCCGTTGCTTTGGTCCGCGGCGGCATCCGCCGGAACACGGGCGCCCACCAACAAATCCCAGGCACATCCAACCAGCATCGGGAGGCTTCCATGATTACGAACGTTCAACCCAGGCAGGCTTTCGCCCTCGTAGCCACCCTGTTCACGGTTGCTGTCGCCGGCGCCGCTGGTTGCGATCGCCTCGATGACGTCGTCGATGACATTTTGAAGGGTCGCGATGCCGGCGCGGGAAGCGACAGCATGCCGGAGCCGCAGTCAGGCACGTGCACCGCCGACTCCGACTGCCGCCTGACCTCCGACTATTGTGTCGTTTGTCAATGCAACGCGATCGGCGCTCACGATCCCGTGCCGGGCGTCTGTGGCGTCCCCGTGGTGGAGTGCCTGGTCGACCCCTGCCGCGACAAGACGGCGGTCTGCCGGTCGGGAAAGTGCGTGTCCGTGGCTGCCCCCACCGCCTGCGCCTCCAGCGCCCAATGTCCCGCGAACACCGTGTGCACCACCGAGGCCGGCGTTTGCAACCGCCCACCAGGCTGCGGACCGAACGGGCCCTGCGTCGCCGTCTGCTATGGCAGCTGCCAGCCGCAATGATGCTCCGGCGTCTCCCGAGAGTGGTGCACAGCCCTACCGTTGGCGTGCCTCTTGACCAGCTCTCCGCGCAGGCCCTCCGCCGGAGCCTTGCTTCAGACCGGTGCGAGGAACTCGATGACGGGCAGCGCCCCGCCACCCAATGCGTCTAGACTCAAGGAGTCGGCCGGAGACGCGCTCCACATCCGGCGATACGTCGTGCCGTCGGAGGCAGCGTGGACAAGTACGGTTCTCGCGTTCAAATCGACGATCCAGTACTGGTCAACGCGCGAGCGCGCATAGAGGTCCACCTTGATCCTGGAATCCTTGCGTAAACTCGACTCGGCCACCTCCACGATGAGGAGCGCCCGCGTCGGATGTGCACCTCGATAGTTGCCGTGCGGAACCAGGGCCAGGTCGGGCTCCGGCTCTGAGTCATCGGAGGCCGCGAACGGACATTGCACGCGGACCAACGCCCGATCACCCACCAGGCGAACGAAGAGCATGGTCAACCGGCTCACGACGTCAGCGTGCTCCGTGCCCTGAGGGCTCATCGAAACCAGCACCCCTTCGAGCAGCTCGATGCGCTCGTCGGTGAAGGCGCCCGCCTCGACCAACTGCTCGTATTCGGTGCGTCGGAGCGGCCGCGGCCGTTCCGGCGCCAAGTGGGCGGTGTCCAACACGTGGTCAAGATAGCACGGGGTCGCCATGTCACCGGTGGTCATCGGCCGGTTCGCGAACAGTTGCCCGCAGGCCACTGGCCATCGCCGCTCGAGTGAAAGACGTTGGCCTGATCGAGCGAAACGGTAGCGAGCGCCGACTACGAGAGTGAGAGCTCCGCGGTGGCGCGGGGGAAGCCGATGGCGAAGGCCATGGTGTAACGCGCGTTGATCTCGCCGAGGGTGCAGAACCCGCGCGCGCCGTCGAGCTGGTAGCGGTAGCCGTCGATGCCAAACGGCCCCCAGTAGCGGGCGTCGTGCAGCAGGACTGCCACGCGGGCGGCTTGCGCGAACAGTTGCCTGACTTCGGAAGGTTCGAGCTCTCCCGGCGTCGCCAAGCGCGAACCGCGAAAGACACCGCGCTCGCTCACCTCTTGTACACAGAGCCGGCCAAGCTCGTAACGCCCGGTTGGCCAGACGAAACCGTGCAAGCTCAGCTCCAGGGTGGGTGTCACCAGCGGCTCGATAATCACCCCGTCCTGGGCCAGCGACGCATCCAACCACGACCACTGCTGGTCGGTGATCGTCCCGTAAAACCGCATCTGCCCGCGGCCCGCGAAGGCGAGCGGGCGCTTGATGAGCCACGGCCGTTCGGCACGGCGAAGCAGCTCCTCGAGCGGCGCGCGCTCCGTGAAATAGGCTTGCCCCGGCAGCCCGCCGCCGGCTTGGTGCGCAAACAGGCGGTGGTTCACGCGCCGGAGCACTGCGGGCTCCGGGTGCGGCTCGGCCGTGATTCCTGCGGCGGACAAGCGACGCAGCGCCGACGGCGTCGGGCACCAGGCGCGCCCCACGAAGTCCCCCGCCGGCGCCACGCTGCCCGGTTCCAGCAAGACATCCTCCGGACCGAGGAGCGCGCGCGAGCCCTGTCCGTACTGGGCCAGCTGCTGCAGGACCTTGGTGCTCGGCGTATAGGCGGAAGGCAGCCGCGCCAGCTCGAGCTCCGCGTCCAGGTTCAGCACCCAGGCAAACTTCATGATTGAGACGACGGGCGATCGGGCGGCTGGTCCGGGATGGGACGTCCGCGGGGCTCGGGAACGTACGCGGCCAGGGCCGCAATGAACTCCGGGGTCATCCCGGCCTTCTGGCGCGCCGTCTCGGCAAGGGGATGGCCGTGCATCACCGCGGGCGAGAGGGGCGGCGGCAACGCGGCTGACCAGGTCTCGAAATCACAGCCCCCCGTCCAGCGCGCGAACCAGCGCGTCGCGAAGCCCACGTGGGCGATCTCTTCCTTGGCGATCTGCTCCTGGATTTGCGCACCCACCTTGTCGCCGGCCGCGCGAAAGCGGTCGGCGAAGTCGCCGGCATATTCCAGGTTGGCGGCCTCCAGCCCCATGCCCATCACCGATACGAAGCCGAGCTTGCTCGCACAGGTGGGCACGCGCTTCCAGAACCATTCCCGCACGCCAAAATCACCAATCGCACTGCCCAGCCGTTCAATGTGGCCTCGGTACAGATTCATGTGCCGGATCTCGTCCAGGCAAATGCCCAGCAGCCCCTTCCTGAACTCGACCTCGGCGTCGGAAAACGCCAGCAGCGCCCAGCACATGAGCTCGGCGGCCTGCAGCTCGTGATGAAAGAACGTGTGCATGGTGCGCGCACGTTGGAGCGGCTCCCTCAGCGCCTCGCGCTTGGGCGTGCGCTCCCCTCGCCGCGCGGCGCGGAACTCGGCGGGGCGGCCCGGTTGCTCCAGGCGCAGCGGCGCGGCAGGCTCGCGAAAGCGGCTGGGGGGAGCCGGAGGCGCGAGCTTGAAGCGCAAATCGTCGGTGGCCACATAGTGCTCCGCCCAGGCTTCGATGTCGGGGAACGAAAGGAGGGTGGAGGACAAGGCGCGGGGAGTTTTACGCCAATCCGCGGTTCAAGGGGAGTCGTGCGAAGTGAGGTCAGAGGGCGGGTCGGCGGCGGACCGGAAAGAGGATGGGATTGGGCCCCGCCACCGTCGTGCTCACGGGAACCGTGATCAAGGTGTTCGTGGAGCCGATGAATGTGGTGCAGGAGCTGACCAGATTCGACGGGCTCGCCCCTTGTGATCCGCCGCCGGAGCGGGTACGAGTGCGGCCATGGCCTTGTCGGTTGGAATCGTCGGGTTGCCCAACGTTGGGAAGAGCACGGTGTTCAATGCCCTGACCGCGGGCAAGGCGGAGGCGGCGAACTATCCCTTCTGCACCATCGACCCCAACGTGGGGATCGTTGCGGTCCCCGATCCCCGGATGGCGCGGATCACCAAGTACATCCCGCCCCAGAAGGTCATCCCGACCATCGTCGAGATCGTCGACATCGCCGGGTTGGTGAAGGGCGCGTCCAAGGGCGAGGGCCTGGGTAACAAGTTCCTGGCCAACATTCGCGAAACGAGCGCCATCCTGATGATGGTCCGCTGCTTCGAGGACCCGAACGTGATTCACGTGGCCGGCGATGTCGATCCCATCCGCGACATCGAGATCATCGAGCTGGAGCTGGCGCTGGCGGATCTGGAGGGCGTCGAGAAGCGCGTGAAGAGATCGGGGGCGCTGGCCAAGACGGGCAAGAAGGAAGCGATGGCCGAGTTCGCGCTGGCGACGCGGGTGCTGGCCCATCTGTCGGAGGGAAAGCCCGCGCGCACGCTGACGCTGACGGAGGATGAGCAGACTTTGCTGGCGTCGTTCGGGCTGCTGACCGCCAAGCCGGTCTTGTTTTGCTGCAACGTCGGCGAGGGTGACCTGCCCAGCGGCAACGCTTGGAGCAAGCAGGTGCGGGCGCGCGCGCAGGCCGAAGGGGCCGGCGTCGTCATCTTGTGCGGAAAGCTCGAAGCGGAGCTGGCCGAGCTGGACGCCGCCGAGCGGGCGGAGCTGCTGTCGTCCTACGGCCTGACCGAGCCGGCCCTGGCGACGCTGGCGCGCGAGAGCTACCGGTTGCTGGGGTTGCAATCGTACTTCACGGCCGGCGAGAAGGAAGTGCGCGCGTGGACGATCAAGAAGGGCGCAACGGCGCCGCAGGCGGCGGGGGTAATTCACTCGGACTTCGAACGCGGCTTCATCCGCGCACAGGTCTACTCGCTCGCTGATCTAGAGCAGTACCACAGCGAGGCCGCCATCAAGGCCGCGGGCAAGATGCGGCTGGAGGGCAAGGAGTACGTGGTGGCCGACGGCGACATCATGCACTTCCTGTCCAACGTCTGAGGCGGCGGCGGACTAGGCCCCGCCGGACCTTGCCAGCATGGAAGGAGCTGGCAAGGTCGCTGTTAGGCATGCCGGCGCGACTCGCAATTCCGGACGTCAGAACCCCATCGTCATGATCTGTGCCGTTACGTGTCCCAAGTCGCCCGTTGGAGCAACGGTGTACGCATACCCTTCACCGTACTGGGAGGGGCTGCCGAAGCCCCCTGCACCTCGCGGGTTGAGCCCGCCGATTGGTCTCTCCCACGAGCTCGATATGGCGCCCACCCCGACGACAAATTGGGCTTCATGGGTATTGTCGGCCAACGCACCCTCGACGATGGTTCCGTCATCACTCGTCGCCTCTATGATGTCCCGGTGGTTAAAGCAAAAGATGGGATTGGCGGCTGGCAGACACAGGGATATGCCAATCGCCACTCCGTTGAGCCGCGCCGCGCCGGCCCGGAATTGCTTGCCGTTCACGTGCCACGTGCCCCTCGACATCCCAGTCGCGTAGGCGTCCACGGCAAACGCACCTCCTCCGGCAGACCACCCCCCTCCAATGAGCAAGTCTCCGGTAGGCACCCTGACGGTCCCGCCAAGCCGGTTAGGGTCGCCCGTGTTGGCAGAGAAATCATATTCGTGAATGTCGTTCCCGAGATTCACGGAGCGAAAGGATGAGTCGACCACCTGCAGACCGATCGCGTAGGTGTGGAGAGTATGTGTCACCGGGCCCAAAATGCCCGCGGACGTCGCCGTCCATCCACCATTCAATCCCAGAATGGGAAGGCTGCTGGTCGGGGCGGCGGCGAAGGCGGACGCCGATGCGCCGCCGCCAATCGCGTAGTCCCCGGGATTGACCAGACAAGTCGCCGATGGCGTCGTGGATGATGCCGTGTCCCGACAGATGTAGGTCGTGACGCCGACCGTGTAGCCATTGGGAGTGCGCTTGCCGAAGTTCTGGCACTTGACATATTTGGCCGGATCACAGCAGCCGTCCGGCTGGTTGCAAACTATCACTGGTTCTTCACGACGTTCAATGTCGGTCGACGCGTCATCGAACTCAGAGCCGCAGCCAGACAGCAGTAGGCCGCTCAAGGTGAACAGGGCGAAACCGTACCGCGAACCTCTTCCGATCATGTGCATCCGGAACCTCCTTGCGTTTACGTTTACGTTTTGTTTTTCGGTGGTACCACAGCTTGGGACAGGGGCGCCGCCGTCTGGGTCAGTGGCAGAACGCACTGCCGCCTCCGGGGTCAGGCGCGCACTGCAGGGTGCCGCTGCAGTTCGGGGCGGAGAAGCAACACGCCTGGTTTGCGCCGCCGCAAGGCTGCGGACACCGAGAGGCGCTGTCGACCGCCGCGGCCGTACAGAAGCTGGCGCCGCTGTTGCCGGTTGCCATCAGATAGACCGGGTGTCCCGGCGTCGGTATTCCGTAGTCAAAAGAGCACGCCCTGAAATCCGCCACGCCACCAGGACCGCCCGCGACAATGCTGGAGCCTGCACTGGCCGCATTCGACATGATCATGGCGTCGCCATCGTCTTGATCGCCGTAGACGTGGCAGTACTGCTGGACCCCGTCCGTGGGGGCGGTGACGTAAAGAGCCGCGCCGTTTTGTGCCGTATTGCCGCTGATAGTGTCGCCTCCCATCTCAAGGACCCCGACGCTGTAGACCGCGCCCCCGCGCGACGTTGCCTTGTTGTTCGAGATCGTCGATCCCGTGAGCATGAACCTCGTGTCCGAGCCCGAGGGGATGGGAGGGACGGCGTTGGGGTTCTTGGAGATGTGTACGCTCAACACGCCACCACCCAGGCCGTCGCACGAAGGGCTTCCGGTGCACGTCTCCCCGCTGCCTCCGGTCGTCGTGGTGAAGTTTCCGGTTATCGAACTGCCCTCCAGGGCTTCGATGAGCCCGCGATTGAAAATACCGCCGCCCGCTGGGGCCGAGTTGTTCTGGACGGTCAACAAGGGCGTCACGATCCTCCCATTGGTCCATCCGCTGCCCAAGGGCGTGGTCGAGATATTGTAGATTCCTCCGCCGGCCAACGTCGCGGTGTTGTTCGAGATGGTGACCGCCAGCTCGTTGATGATTCCGGAGTCGTTGTAAATGCCGCCGCCCTTCTTCGCGCTGTTGCCTGTGATCAAGCTATTCTCCGCGGAGGTAATCACGGCCGGCGAGCCTTGAGTGATCCCGTTGAAGATCCCTCCGCCGCGCCCGGTCGGATGCTGGTTGCCGGTGACGTTGCCCTTGGTAATCGTCACGCCGTACAACGCAAGCTGGCCGTAGTTTTCCACCAACCGTCCCCCCGCCGTGCCAGCGACATTGGTCAGCGTCACGCGCTCGAAGAACACATTCGAATGTAAAGGGATCACGAAAGCAGATGCCGTGGCAGTCGAGTCGATGAACCCGCCAGAGCCAAAAATGTGGATTTGGGTGCTCTGATTGGCGAGGGTCAGCGAGGTAATCTTGAAGTGGTTGGTCGAGAACGGTTTACCCGCGGACTCGAGCAGCTCGATCCGCGCTTCCCCTGACCCCGGGGCGAAGTCCGTGCAGCCATAATTGGGGCTGCCGGTGACGTGCTTCACCGCCTCGGCCAGGCTGCAGAACCCGTCGCCCGCATTGAGGGTCATCGACGAAGCGGCCGAGTTGGTATACACCCGGTAGGTCGATGCGCGGGCCTCCGACAAGGACACGAGGCCGAGGCCCAGCGCGATGCCGATACCGCTGAGAAGACGTCGGCACGCGACCTGGCGGCGGCGTTGTTGAACGACTGTTCTGCGACTGATCATGAGCTCTCCTACGTGATGGTGGGTTGGAACTTCGGTCGGGACCGGGACAGGTAGATGGCGAAAGGACGCGCGAGGTCAGGCTCCACCACGGGCACGCAGGTCGCCGCGCGGTGGAACGTACCGTGACTGTCGGTCCGGGCCAAGAGCCAAAACCACGTTGCAGTCGTCCGCCGCGTGTCCGGTTCAACCGGCCGGTCGAAAGTGACCAGCCTGCCTCGAGGAGGCAACTATGCCTGGTCCTTCGGGCGGTTCGCGGCCTGCTTGGACGCGATGATGTCGCGGAGCGAGGCTGTGACGATCATGACGTCGCCGAGCGGCACCTGGACTGCGCGCGAACGAACGGCCTCGAACTTCAGCGCTCCAGCCATCTCATCGAACAGCACCTCGACCGGTATCTCGGCTCCGACGATGGTCAGGACGTTGGTAGAAGGCGAAATCTTGCGCGGTCGCGCCGCGCCCAGCCGCGCAGCGACGGCGTCGAGCTTCTTCCGGTCGAGCGGCGTGTCGCGGATCAAGACGTCGAAGTCCTGCGTCGTGACTGGCGCGCCCTGGATCGCGGCGCCGGCGGACCCCACCAGGATTGCCTTGATCTGGGACTCCGCAAATGCCCTCCACAGCGCCGCGAGGAATGTCTCCTCAGAAGACAAAACCGCGTCCCACCCGCCGCAGAATGAAACGACGACCACTGCCCGACCGTCAGGGGCCCGACGAACAGGTGCAAGTCTCGGCTGGCGTCGACAGGTTGCGGGGGCTCGGGAAGCCGAGGGCGGTATCAGCAGAGTTCTGGCCGCTGTCGACGCAACCGCCGCCCACCCGGATGACGGCATTCGTGGCCGATGGTGTGGGCGCCGGGCCGCTCCCTTCGTAGCAACTCGCGGTGCCGTATCCCACGAGGTCCACGATCGATGCGGCGATCGGACAGCCACCCGCGAGCGCCACCCTGGAGGAAACCAGCGCCACCTTTCCTGCGGTCGCGGCCAGGTTGATGGAGCCCTGTCCGTCGGCGGCGGGCAGGGCCAGGCCGGTGATGCCCCCCGTTGTCTGGCGAACCAGGAAGAAGCCACCCGCCGGCAAAACCGTGGGCGGCAGCGCGGTGACCGCCCACGTCGAGCCGGAGGCACTGGCGTACTGGACCGACCATCCGGCGAGGTTCACGGGCTCGGTGGCGCGGTTGTGGAGCTCGATGAAGTCGCTCGTGTACACGCCCTCGGCGTCGCCGCTACCGCCGTAGATCTGCGAGATCACCACCGCCCCGCCCGAGCACACGGCGGCCACCGGGCCGCCCGTCGAGCCGCCGGCCCCGTCGGTGCCCGACATCGGGACCGCTGCGCCCGCCGCGCCCGCGGTGCCCGCATTTGCCGGTCTGGAATCGTCGACCGCGATGCCGACCCGAACCTGACCGGGTCCAAGCTCGATCAGCACATCGCCCGCCCGAAACTGAAATAGAGCGTTCGTCGTCTCTTGTCCCCTGACGACGATCTGCAGCGGGTTCGGCGAGGTCAGCTCCGCCACGATCGGTGCTGGGCTTTCGCCTGCCGTCGCCTGCCGTTCGAGGACCCACCCGGGCTGGAGCTGGACCAAATAGGCGCCGGGCACCAGGGCCACCGCTAGCGTGCTGGCGGCGGGGTCATCCTCGGTGGACGCGGTCACCTCTGCGGGGCCCGTGATGTGGAACGTGCCGCCGCGCAGCCGGTATGTGGCGGTCGCGGTCGAGCCCGAGAGAGCCACGGCTACCCGACCAACAGCGCCCTGCTCGACGGACGTCCCCCTCTGCGCTTCCTGGCACCCAGGGCTGGCGCACACGAGCACGAACGCTCCCACCAAGCCGAGCCCGGCGCGTCTCCCGCGACCGCCCACCCTCGCCATACGTGGACCAACCCTCCCTTTGACAGCACTTTCCATCGGAGCCTCCCGTTCGTTGTCGTCGCGACCGCCGATGCAGTCTCCAGCAACGACCAAGCCAACGAAGACGGAGGGCTGGCGCTTCAGGATTGAAGAAGGTTCAATCCCACGGGTCCCGGCCGTCGCCCAGGTCCTTGAGCAAGAGTTGCACAGTCGAGCCGGAGGTGCGCACACGGAACGGCAGGCAGCCCGCGACCGACCCGAGGCAGGTCAACAGGGAGTTCAGGCCGGCCGTACAGCCTCGCGAAGCTGACCGATAAAGAAGCGTTCCGTCAATGCCCTACGCGGCCCAGGCGATCCCGTCGCTGAGCACGACGTGCTCAACTGAGCATCGCGTGCACAGAACGCTCGTCGTCGCGCCCTTCGCCAGCCCGCGGACGCGGGCGGACAGTTCGGCATGGCGATTGCGATGCCATCGCGTCGTGAGGCAAGCCGCGATCCAGGTATACGGCTCGTCAAATATCGAACGGACACTCTGAACTAACGGTTTTTTTTGGGGAAGGATGCGAACCGAAATGGGAACGTTAAAGTCGCGACTTTTTCTCGTAACTGATACCGCCACCAATGACAAGCTGGAGGCCTGCGCAACAGGAAAACCGAACGAAATGTCTACCCATTTCACAGTGCAATCTCGCGGTGAGCATATTCGCCTTGTTCAAGTCGCGCTCAGCCGTGTCAAGAACCGTGAACCAGGCCTTAAGATTCCTGAATTCAAAGTCGACGGGAATTACTCTCCAGATTTTGCTAGAGCTGTTTTTGCTTACAAGAAGGCCAGAGGTATCAAGAATTTTTCGTCAAATATCGATGACATAGTCGGCATAAAGACAATTCTAAGTCTAGACAAAGAGGAAGGCGCTCAAGGCGGGTTTCCAACTCCTGCGTTCCCCCCTGATTTGCCTACATCTATTCCGGTAAGAACAATCACACAAAGAGTTTTCGTTTCAGACAATACACCGAAGAGTTCAAAACCTGACGTTGGTGATGGAAGCGGTCTGAGCACGAGAGATGCTGTTGATGCGGTCGCAGAAATTCTAAAAAGCTTTCAAGATCCAGATTTCTTTCTCGGCAAAGAAGATTTACTTCGACAGAGAATCGAATTTATCAACGAAGATTTCGGCGTAAATTTCGTTGATAAGAACACTGAGACGGATATCAAAACTATCACCGGGGGGGATGTTATTTCATCAACTACAACGGTATTCATTTATAGATATGGAATAAAGAATCCTAATGTTGTTGTTGACAGTAGATTTCAATCAAAAATAAACGGCGCCATTGCAAACACGGAACGCCGTGTAAACATGATTCGTCGGGCAGATGCACAGAAAAGTCAGGTGATTGTTCCTCCTCGGCCGCGTTAACTGGTACGCGATTCACGGCAGCGGCAAATCTGCTTGAGGGCCTGAAGGTCGTCCTCGTGCGTATACCATCGGGCGGAGGCGAGATCACAGCGGACAGTGTCCGCTGGCGAACGGGTCTCGAAACCACAACCCTGGGCGGATTGGCCATGACCGCGCAGGACACGCACCTGGCGATCGCGTTCGGAAACAAGATCCAGACCTCGTCGACCGAAGTGCGCCTGGTGGTCCTGGACTCGACGAAACTCTAGGCAGGCCGCGGGGGACGCCCCGATCTCGTCGCAGGTCCGGTGCAGGACCGTGATGTCACCCTTCACGATCCAGGGTTCACCGGGTGGTACCTTGGTTGCATCCGCACCGTGACCAGATGCAGACGATCCGAAAACACGGCCCGAAGCTGTTCGATCGCCGACAGGTCACCGTTCAAATTCTGGCGCTGCTCATCACCGCGATGGTCTCCGCGACCGGGTGCCGCGCCAGGCGCATCACTTGGAGGCGCTCATGCGACGACTAGGACTCGTTCTCGCGATTGGAGCCGCCCTGCTCGGCGGCTGCGGGACCACCACGCATCAACGATCGCGGCCGGCGAGCTTCGACCAATTGGAGACCCAGATCGGGAGGGATATCGGGACCGAGGATGCTCACCCGTCCGAGAACCCTGCCGTGACGCTGCTGTACCCTCCCGCCAGCGAGCGGCCGCGCGCGGCCCCCGCGTTGGCGTTGCCGGGGCCTCCGCTCGCGGGCCGCAGCGCCGCTCCCCTCGTCGACGTCTCCCAGATCCGGGGGTACCAGGTGAGACGACGTCTCCCCGGCGCGATTGAGGGTCTGATAATCGGGTTCGCGGGTGGGGCCGCGCTCGGCGCGATCCTCAGCGGCTCGGCACAACCCGATGCCCCGGTCGGTACCGCGCCCCCCTCCGCGGGAGATACGGTCGCCGGCGCGGTGCTCTTCGGCACCCTGGGCGGTCTGACGGGCGCGCTCATCGGCGCCTTGGTCGGTCGCACCGACCTGTATCTGTTCTGATGGGGAACGACCCCACAAGAGAAGAGGTAGGGAAACGGGCGGGCCTCAAGTGCGCAGCGGTCAGTTCTGGCCCATTGCCAACGATTTGAACGGAGCGCAACCGGCCGTCTGAAAGTGAGGGTCGTACACATAGACGAAGGCGTCGTCGCCACCACTGTTCGAGCCCGCGTCCGGGCCCAGCATCGCCCGTGGCACCGTACACGACACGCCAAACTCCGCGTCAAAGGTGGCATCGAACCCAGGCCCGGCACCGGACACGCCTCCCGTGATCCTTCCTCGTTTCACGGAATAGGAGAAGAACCCCACTTGGGCCGTTCCCTGAAGCTCGCGTGTCACGACACTGGTGCCCGCCAACGTCTGCCCGTCGGCTGATACGGGCAGCACGCCAACCCCGGCCAGGGCCGTCGCTCGATCCAGCTTGCCAGCCGCCATCCACTGGGCTCCAAGACCCCCGTTTCCGATGCCGCCATCTCCCAATCCGCCATTGGCGCGGCCTCCAGCGACAACGGCAAGGGCGTACGTGATGTCGTCTTCGGCCACGACGGAGATCGAAAGGCCAGCCGGAAACAGACTGACGAGCGTCTCGCCGGGAAGGGCGACGCGCGTCCTGACCGGCGGGGGATAGCTACCACCTTGGTCTCCGCAGCCGTACAGCACGACAGGGACCAGCACCGCCAGCCATGAGGCGATCGGGCGGCTGGTCCGGGATAGGACGTCCGCAGGGATCGGGAACGTACGCGGCCAGGGCCGCAATGAACTCCGCCCAAACTTCGACATCAGGGAACGAAAGGACCAGGGGTGGGCCGTAGAGGACAAGGCGCGGGGAGTCTTACGCCGAGGCATCCAACCTGCAATGTGGTTACGCGGGATAAGCGGGCCCGAGAAGGCTTGGGGCCTGGTCCTCGACAAGAACGAGCCCGCCTGGTGTAGTGGGAATCGTGGAAACCTTTGAACCCAGGGGCCCCCTCGAACGCCGAGCTTCCTCCAGCAGCACCGGGCACCGATCGACCGCGGGCTATTGGCTGTCCACGCTGCTGCTCGTTGCTGCCGTCGTCGGATGCCGAGGAGCGTCTTCGCGCTCGGATGCTGGCTCGGCCGGGGCCCCGGGCTCCGCGGGCGCCACCGCGACCGCTCCGGGTGGAATGGGAGGAAACCGCACAACGGTAACTGGCGGAACAGCAGGAACCGTCGGACCTGGTGGCGGTGGAGGATCGGGACTTGGAGGGAGCTCGGGACTTGGTGGCGGCGGCTCGGGCACGTCGGGCATCGGCGGCGCTTCGGCCCAAGGCGGGAGCGCCGGCACGAACACGGGCGGGAGCGCTGGCGCAGCTGGGAAGGGCGTCGGTGGGCTTGGGGGAGCGGGCACCGCGGGTGGACCGGCTGGCGGAACGACAGGCTCGGGCGGCGCCGGTCCCGTCGATGCGGGGAACGGCGACGCCGCGGATGCTCGAGCCCTGCCCCCCATCAGCGACGCGCGCGCCACGGACGCGGCCGTCTGCATCGGGCTCACGCAGCTCAAGCTTGAAACCCCCGTCTGGACCGTCAGTGAAGGCGGAACGTTCGTCGAACGTGCGCCCGTGGCAGGCGGCCAATCGAGGCTGGTCATCCCCCTCAGCACCCCCACCCCAGCGACCACGTCCACGTCCCCCGGGATCGAGCTGACCTCGACCACGCCTGGGGTCAGCGGAACGGGTCGCGTTGAATTGTTCGGAATCGCGGCCAACCGGACGGCGTCCCTCGTCTGGCTCGTCAAGTTCGACAGTCCCTTGGTTCCGGGCTCCGTCGTCCACTTCCAAGCCGACCTCTACGGGGAAGACACGGGCCGGGTTCGCTGCGAGGACTCTCCCTCGCTGAGCTTCGACGTCACCCTGAACTAGCCGACAAGGTTAAGCACCCACGCAAACGTCATGATTGAGACGACGTGGGGTCGGGCGGCTGCTGGCCCGGGATGGGACGTCCGCGGGGCTCGGGGACGTACGCGGCCAGCGCCGCAATGAACTCCGGGGTCATCCCGGCCTTGTGGCGCGCCGTCTCGGCAATCGGATGGCCGTGCATCAGCCACGGCGAGAGGGGCGGCGGCAACGCCGCTGACCAATGTGGCCGCGGTACAGATTCATGTGCCGGATCTCGTCCAGGCAAATGCCCAGCAGGCCCTTCCTGAACTCGACCTCCGCGTCGCAAAACGCCAGCAGCGCCCAGCACATGAGTTCGGCGGCCTGCAGCTCGTGATGAAAGAACGTGTGCCTGGTCCGTGCACGTTGGAGCGGCTCCCTCAGCGCCTCGCACTTGGGCGTGCGCTCACCCCGCCGCGCGGCGCGGAGTGGGGCGGGCCGGCCCGGTTGCGGGAGGCGTAGCGGCGCGGCAGGCTCGCGAAAGCGGCTGGGCGGCGCCGGAGGCGCGAGCTTGAAGCGCAAGTCGTCCGTTCGCACGTAGTGCTCCGCCCAGGCTTCGACATCGGGGAACGAAAGGACGGTGGAGGACAAGGCGCGGGAGTTTTACGCCAATCTGGCGTTTAGGGGGAGTCGCGCGAAGTCAGTCACCGGGCTGGACAACGTGGGCGAAAGGCAGTTCGGGCCTGCGCCGCAGGCGAGCCGAGCGCGCTCCTCGCCGAGCACGCCGCCTACGTAGCGCGCATTCAACACGAGTGCGGCCTCGAGCCCAAGACCGGCAGCCTTGCCGACCTCGCTCCCGTCACGCTGAGCTGGAAGCCCTAGCTTTGCGACACGGGCGCGGCAGATGTGTTGCGGCTCGACCACGTAAAGCACTGACCACCCATCGCCCTGAGGGCTCAGCGCGTGACGCCGAACGACGCGACACCTTGAATCATGATCGAGCCACTCTCGACCCAAATGCCCAGTTGAAAATCCGGTCTGTTGAGCAACGTGCCAGTCGAGTCGGGGAACGTGGCGAGATCGGGAAAACCGCTGTCGGTCGCACACGAGAGCAAGAATGGCTTGTTCCCGGCCTGGTACGGCACGGTGTAGGACTCAGCGACGAACCGCGCGCGATTGCCCGAGTCGCCCGACTGCCAGACGAGCGGGTGCGTACCATCGGCGGGTCGCGACGGACCATACGTTGGATCGATTATTGGGGTCTTGAGGGGCACGCGCACGTCGTGAGCGTCTTGTCCGGGGGGGCTCACCTGCCTCTCGGCACCCGACGTCGCAAAGCTGCCCGAGGTGTAGTTGTCGTTGCGATAGATGGCACGGGCGCCGCTGCGCTTGTCCGTCCAGAAGGCGCCAAACGTCCCGTAACCCCAAGTGACGAGTACCGGTTTTTCCGGCTGGACCGCCGCGATGCTGACGAGGACCGGTGAGCCGCTAAAAACGCCGCCACGCGTGGCGAACTGGAGGAACAGTTGACGGGCACCGCTGCGCGTGTCAATCCAGGCAATCCCGATTGAGGTACGCGTCGAGTCGTACAAACTCGTGATCGTCGGTTCGAGAGCATCACCGCTGGGGCTCGCGATTTCCGTGGTTGAGAACGGTGTGCCCGTACTCGCCGAAACGCGCGCGAACTCGACCCGCTTCGAACCGCCCGCCGTCTGCTCGGTCCAAACGATGCCGAGCTCCTGGCTATCGAGCAGCACAATTTCAGGGGAGCTCACTACGTCGTCAATTGCAAGGCTCTGGCGCCAACTCACCGCCCCGGTGCTACTCACGCGCGCATACATGAGCGTGGTGCCCTTCTCGACCCACACCACGTGAACGTTTGGAGTCGCGGTGGGTTGGGCGGCGGTGGCGAACGTCTCCACGGCGATCGACGGTTCCGTGGCGCTCACGCCCGAAGTCGACAGATCGACCGCCGCGGTGTTGGCCCAGGTTGGCATCGTGATCGGAGTGTTGCCCGTTCTCACCTTGAATCCCTTGTAAGCGCCGGCGAGCAGACGAACCGTCGAGTTGCCGAGAGCCGTTGCATCGGCGAGTGCGACGAAGACCGCGACGGAATCCGCTGCGACACGCAGGCGGCTCACGACGGAGCCCGTCAGTATTGGCGTGCCAAAGAAGGGACGTGCATCAAAAGCCGCGGACATGGTAGCCGCACCGCTACAAGTCCTAAATTCGAATTGCGGCGTCACGAAGATTGGCAGTGTCGTCGGTGGCTCGACGAGGAACGTAGCCTGCTTCGGAGAGCGCCTAGAGCCGAGCCCGATGAGCGATGTCGTATCATTGCCGTCGCCCCAGTTAACGTCGATCCCGGCAGCCTGCGAGTCGGTCGTCGTTCCACCGTTCAGGGCGCCGTCCGTGGAAACCATGATCGGCACGCCGCAGGTGGGCCCGAGCGGCATATAGACGGCACCCCTGAGCGTGGAGCCACCCTGGGGACACGACGAGTCGAATACAGAAGTGATCGTAGCGCCGGGTGGATTCGTTGCGGGGTAAGCGAGCACACAATCGGAATCGGTCGCCGTGGCACAACACATGTCGTGTGTACCTGTGTCCTTCGTGATGCGGGGTCGATCGGTACACTGGACCACGCAGTTCGCAATCGTAAGCTGGCGGGGCACGCAATAGTCGAGAAAAGGGCAGGACGTCGGGCACGCACCGGATTTGCCCACCGCGATCGCAGTGTCGCAGCTTTCGCCCGATTCGAGGATGCCGTCGCCGCAGAAACTCGTGGCACCGCCGGCACCGCCGCCACCGCCACTACTTGCGCCGGCACTGCCGCCTCCGTGACCGCCCGCCCCCGCCTTGCCAATGTTGCCCGCGTTGCCACCGGTTCCGCCCGACCCGGTTCCTGAGGCACCCGCGCTGCCGCGGCCCGAACCCCCGACGCCCCCGTGATCGCTGGTGCCCGCGCCGCCACCAGCGCCTACCGATCCGCCGAGTTCTCCGGCACCGCCGGCGACTCCACGGGTACCAGCAGCGCCGGCACTAGCCGACGCACCACCGTCGCCAACCCTGCCCGCTTGACCGGCGACGCCGCCTGCGAGACCTCCTTGAGCAGAGTTGCCGCCGCTCGCCGCCCCGCCGCTGGGCGACGCGCCCGCATTCCCCCCGGCCGAATGCTGGCCTCCGGTGCCCGTCGTTGAACCGCCGCCTCCTGTCCCGCAGCCCACCAGGGCGATCACCACCAGCATCACGACAGTTCCGCTCGTCTTCCGTCGCACCCACATGAATCGACCTCCGAAGTTCAGAAAGCATGTTCCACCAAACTGTCCTGCTGCTGGGGGACAGTGGCGACAAAAGGCCGATATCCTCCGCGCATCAAACGCCGACAATCCCCTTCTATGTAAACTTTCCTGCCACCCGCGGGGCCCCGCCCCCGCGCTTCGCGGGGGAAGACCAGGTCGGAATTGCGTCGCGGCGCGGAGGGGACCCGTTCCCGGAACGAGACAACGTCGTGGACAGCTTGGCTTAGACCCGGGCCCGAGATCAAGCGTCGAAGTTGAGTGTCAAGGTAGCTGCCGCCTGAAATGTCGATTTCAGGTCGTGGCGCAGGGTGCTCCTCCGGCGGCGGCCGGCTTAGTGAGCGGCGGGATGGCGGAGCTTGCCGTGGCCTAGGACGGTGATCCGATCGCACCGCCCGCGCGTATGGAAGGTGCTCGCTCCGAACGGATGCGGGCCAACCCTGACCTTGGAGGACCCATGCGCACCATGATGAGAATCAGCGTTCCCGTCGCCATCGGCAACAAGACTATCCAGGATGGCACCCTGCCGCGCGTCATTCAGACCACCCTCGAAACACTGAAGCCCGAAGCCGCCTATTTTTTCCCCGAGGCGGGCAAGCGGACGGCGCTGTTGGTGTTCGACCTCAAGGATCCCTCGCAGATTCCAGTGGTGTGCGAGCCGCTGTTCATGGGCCTGGACGCCGACATCGAGCTGCTGCCGGTCATGAACGCGCAGGATCTTCAGGCGGGCCTGGGACAGATTTCACAGTCCTAGCGTCGGGCACGGGAACTGCGTGGTGGTCGGCGATTCGTCGATCCCCGCGTCCCCCTGGCGGCGTCTTTGGCGGTTCGCAAGTAGGTCCTCCACACGGTGACCTTGGGGCGATTCAGCGGGGCGATTCAGCGACACGCTGCTCAACAGCTCGCCTTGACCGAAGCCCTGAGTTGGTGTGGGGATCGAGCGCAGCAGCGGGTGACGTCGCCAGCGCAGTCTCCGCCACGTTGGTGCAACTAGACAGTCTGATCCTTCGCTCGTAACCTCTTAGTTGCGATGCAACTGCGCGCATTTGCGGTTCTGGTGCTCCTATGCGGCATCGGTTGCAGCGGGAAAACAAACCCGAAGCACGCTGACGACGGCGGGAAAGACGCCAGCGCCACGGGCGCGACCGGCGGCAGTTCCGGGACCGGCGGCAGTTCCGGGACCGGCGGCAGTTCCGGGGGCAAGAGCGGGGGTGAGGGAGGCGATCAGGGCAGCGGCGGGCGGCGACCCACGCTCGCACCCGACGGCCCGCCGTACATCGGCACCGGCAAAGTTCTCACGCAACCTCCCTATGACTGGGTCGGCATCGTGGGCAGCGGGCAGAGCCTATCCATGGGCGCGTACTCGAAGGCGGTGAGCCTAACCCAGCCCTACAAGAATCTGATGCTGATCGACAACAACGGGCCAGATCCCAAATACCCGATCGACGGCGCAGCCAGCGCCCAATGGAAAGTGGTGCCGTTGGTCGAACCGCATCGCCCGAACGTGCCGGGAACCTTCTCGGATAACCTCAACTACCCGAACAACATCTTCCACAACGACAGCGCCACCGGTCCGGGCGGCGAGACGCCGCACTCGGGCATGGCCAACGCGCTGTCGAGGGCGTGGGCGTCCCGCGGCAACACCGACGACTACATCACCGCGCACACGGCGGTGGGCGTTGGCGGCTTTTGCCTGCAGTACCTGACTAAGGGTTCTACCTCATTCGCTGCGGCCGTTTCCGAAGCCATGGTCTATAAAAAGCTGGCCGACCAGGCCGGCAAGGTTTATGGCGTGGGCGGCGTGATTTTCACGCACGGCGAGTGCGACACGACCACGAAAACCGCCGACTATGGCGAGAAGCTTTACCAGCTGTACAAAGACTTCAACGCCGATCTCAAGGCGGTGACCAATCAACCCAACAATATCGTGCTGCTGGCCTCGCAGCAGAGCTCGATCAAGGGCGGTGGTTACGAAAGCTCCGCGGTGCAGCTGTGGCGCGCCGGCCGCGAGCATCCCGGAGAAATTGTGTGCACTGGGCCCAAGTACGCCTACGGTCAGTACTACATACATATGCCGGGCCCTTCCTACGAGCGTATCGGCGAGAAGTACGGCGAGGTTTTTGATTTGATCGTGAACCAGGGCAAGGCGTGGAAGCCGCTCGGGCCCAACAGAATCACGCGCGAAGGCAAGGTCATCAGCATCGACTTCGACGTGCCCAATCCGCCGCTGGTTTGGGACACGCACCTCGGCAAACCGCACCAGACGGTGCACAAGGCTTGGGCCCAGGGCAAAGGCTTTGAGGTGATCGACGCCAACAAGAACGAAATCCAGATCGTGTTTGCAGAGATCGACGGCCAAAGCGTGAAGCTGACGCTGGCCGCGGAGCCCAGCGCCGCCCTCACCGTCGGTTACGCCGTGACACCGGACGACACCGGTGACTTCGCCGGGCGTGACGCGGACTTGATTGGCTTGCTGCGTGACTCCGATCCTTTCGAGGGTGACGCCGTGGAAACGATCGAGGTTCACGTCACCAAGGACTCGAAGATGATCACGGCAGGCAGCGGCGCGCTGGATCGGCGTGCGAACATGGACGTCGTCGTCGGCGCTGGTGTGCCCGACGATACAGTGATCGAGACGATAGCTCCCGAAGGTATCGGCTTGTCTGCGCGGTGGGGCGGCGAAACCGGCACGGCCAAGCTCTCGTTTCACCGCAACCACTACAACTACTGCGTGCACTTCGGGCTGGATGTTCCTTGACCTGGAGCGACGCGCGTCACGATGAGCTGGCCGGCCGTTCTTTCGCGCACGGCTCCACGGTGATCACCACCGACTTCGCGGCGGGTTGGTTGCTGCGATCGGACCACCCGCTCGATGTGGTCGCCGATACGATCGTAGTCGGCGGCTCACTCTTGTCGCGCCGCCCTGCGCTAGTCTCCGGGACGTGCATGATCGTTCAGCCCTTCGCCGCGTTCGCTCGCGTGAATCGAAGGCTCAAAATTGCGTACCGCGGTTTCACTTCACCGTCAGGCAGGTGAACACGGTGCGGTGGTTGATCGGCGCGCGGTCCTTGTTGTCGAAGACGGTGTACACGACGTCGTAGGTGCCCGGGACGACGCGCGTCGCGTATGCACCCGCATAGGTCGGGCCGATCTCGATGTCGTCCCCGGCCGTGGCCCCGCGCAGAGCGAGGTTGCCGAAGTCCAGCATGTCGGTCACAGTGGCGCCGTCGAGCTTGATCGTGCCGGCCGCCGCAACGGAGGCGACGTCGATGTTCAGCGTGGTCTTGCCCGTCGCCGCGACCACCACGCCGGTCTTCAACCGCGCGCTCGTGTTTCTCGGAGCCAGCGCGCTGGCTGTCGTGGCCTTGTAGAAGACGTCGTAGGTGCCGGGAACGACGGGTATGTCGTACGTTCCCGCTGACGTGAGCCCCAGCGGGGCGTCGCCCGAGGCACCGCGCAGGAAGACCTGCCCCTCATCGCCGGGGCTCGACACCACGGCGCCGTTGATGGTCAGCGCGCCGGTTACCATCGCGGTGGGCACGTCGATGTTCAACGTGGCGCCCTCGGCTGGCACGACCACGCCGGACTTCAGTAACACTTTCGTATTGCGGGGCGCGACCGCGGCGCTGGCGCCCTGGCCCGAGTAGTAGATGTCGTACGTGCCCGGAACCACCAGCGCCGAATAGGTCCCCGAGGACAGCGAGCCGAGCGCGACCAAGTCGCCATCGGGGGAGGAGAGCTGCACCAATCCCATTCCCGAGGCTCCGGCGACCGACGCGCCGTTCAAGGTCAGCGCGCCGCTGATCGTCACGGCGGGCACGTCGACGTTCAATGTGACCGTGGGCCCCGCGGGGATGACCACGCCCTTCATCACGATGGCCGAACGGTTGGCCGGCAGCGCAGTCCCCTTCGAGACCTGTGCGTACACGAGGTCGTACGTTCCGGGGACGACGGGCAGATTGAAGGCGGCGGTCGTGTTGGAGGCGAACAACAAGTCGCGCCCGCCGAGCGCGCTCCGCAAGCGAACTTCAGCCTCTCCGGATGCCGCGCCCGAGACGCCATTGATTGTCATGGCGCCGCGCACGCTCACCACCGGCACGTCGACTTCCAGCGTGGTTGTGGCCGCCGACGTCACGCTGACCCCCGAGGCCAGGCGCACGGAGGGCCCCAGTGGTGCGGACGGGGACGTGCCGGAGGGGCTGCCGCCGTAAAACAGATCGTAGGTGCCCGTCACGACGCGCACCGAGAAGGCTCCGCTGGTCTCGCCGGCGTTGATCGGGACGCCGCCTGCGGTCGTGCTGACCAAGGCGATGCGGCCCGAGTCCAGCGCCGAGGTGGTCGAGCCGCCCAGCTTGAAGACGCCCGAGACCCGCCCCGTTGGCACGTCGAGGTTCAAGGTGCTGATCCCAGCGCCGCCGACGGTCACGTCTGCCGTGATCAAGGCCATCCCGTTCGCCGGAATCAGCGGATCCGTCCGTGGGGTCAGGCCCATGAAGAGCACGTCGTAGGTCCCCGCGATGACGCGCGTCTTGTAGGAACCGTCCGCGATCGACGCGACCTGCGCGTCACCGCCGGCCTTCGGTCGCAGGTACAGCCACCCCGGGTCGCTCCCCATCGCCGACACGGTCTGGCCCGCGACCTTCATCGTCCCTGCGATCTGCGCGGTGACGATGTTCAGGTCGGGGCCCGTGCAGGTGACCGGCGCGCCGCCGCTGCCGGCGCCGCCCGATCCGCTGGCCGCGCCGCCGCTGCCCGAGGGGGGGCTGCCTGCGGTGCCGCCGCTGGCGGTGGCGCCGCCTGGAGCGCTCATGCTCCCGCCTCCGCCTGAAGAGGTCGGGGCCGCGCCGCCGCCGCCGGCGGCTCCTGGGCTTCCGCCGCTGCCGCTCGGACCCGCGCCTCCCGCGCCGTTCGTGCCACCGCTTGCGCCGGGCTGCGCACCGCCCGTGCCCGCGGCCTTGCCACCGCCGCCTGTCGGGGGCGCGCCCCCGCTCGCGGCATGGCCCGCGCCGCCACCCTTCACGCCGCCGCCGCCACTGCAAGCGGGGAAGAACCCCAGCGCCGTCACGCTGGCGAGGGCGACAAGAGCGCCGCAAACACGACCGGGACAACACCGAGTTCGTGAGGCGTGCACATCTGGAAGTCTCGGGAAAAGTCGCTTCGAATGCAACGGGTATCGCCGGATGCGTCTGTTGTCGCACGGTGTTGGACGGTCAGCCGACGACGGGGCGGTGACCGAGCACCACTTGTCGTCACATCAGCGGGATCCCGGCCTTCTGGCGCGCCGTCTCGGCAATCCCCCCCCGTGTACGGCCGCAAATTCAGCCGCGCGTGTGGGACAGGGCGTTCAAGCCGGCCGTACAGCCCCGCGAAGCTGACCGATAAAGTAGTCTTCCATCAACTTCCTCATGTCCCCCCCCGGAAATGCCCTGCGCGGCAGGACGGCTCGCCCTTCGACCGTGTGTGGCCAGGAAACACCGAGGCGGTCGGCCGAGCAGGGCGCAAAGGCGCAAGGGCGCCTCACGCCTCAGGTGTTTCTAGATTCTCGCCCTTGATCGCTGATCGCACTCGCGGCCCCCCGATCCTCCAAATGCCCATTTTCGCGGGCAGGCGCCGGTCCACCGTCGCGCGAGGCGGATTTGTGACCCGCAGGACGATGGACTGGCCACTATCGTGCGAAGGCCACAGGTCGACGCGCTAAAGGTTGCACCGCAGGAGGAGAGCTAATGAAGACGAAGACGGAAGCGGAGCTGGGAAAGATACTGCGGCGAGTCGGGAGCGTGCTGGGGCGTCTTGTTTCTTGTACGGCTCTCGCCTGGGGAGTCGGGAGCCTGGCCGAGCCAAGTCATGCGAACGCGGCGGTCGACTTTGCGCAGTCCGTAGCCGTCGGCCACTTCAATCGCGTGGCAGCCAATCCGGGTATGGATGACGTCGCGATTGGGAACCCCCTGGAAAGCGGCGAAGCTGGTTCGGTCACCGTTTGGACGTGGGATACGGCGGGTGGCACCCGAACACGCGTGAAGCTCACTCAAGCGTTTCTACGAGACAACTTTCAGATCACCAGCGGTGTATCCAGCGCAACCATCGACACGACAACGGCGAACGATCATTTCGGCGCGGCGCTGGCCACGGGCGATTTCAATTCCGATGGACTTTCGGATCTCGCGATCGGCGTTCCCGACGAGGATGTGAAGTACGGAACAAACGTCATCATCGACTCCGGCTATGTCCATGTGCTCTATGGGACGTCCGGTTCAGGTTGGGCGGGGACACCATTCCAGCAGAAGACGCGGATCCTGCCGAATCCCTTCCTCCGGGTGCCGGGCACGGGTGATCTCGGCGGCGAACAATTTGGTTTTGCGGTGGCCGTCAGCAAGTTCAACCGCGACACCGTTGACGATCTGGCGGTCGGGGTACCTGGTGCCCACGGCTTCAGCACGGTTTCGAAGGGAATGGTGTACTTCTACCGCGGTGGCCCCGGCACAGCGTCTGCGCCGATCGGCACCTTGGATACGTCGTCGACGTCGCTCATCGAAAACCCCTCTGGTCAGGGGGACCAAGAAGCCTTCGGATTCTCCCTGGCAGCTGGGAACTTCTACAATCATCCCACGACGGCGAGCACGCCCAGGCAGATTGCCATCGGAGCGCCGAACGGGCTGATTCCGGCGGGCAACGTCAAGCGGGCAGGATTCGTGTTCGTCTTCGATTTCGTGGCGAGCCTCGACGCCATCCACCCGAACCTCTCAAGTTCCCGGTTCTACAGCCAGGAAATTGCCTCTCCGGCCACGGGAGGCGAGAAGAACGAGGCCTACGATCATTTTGGCCATTCGATCGCTGCGGTGCCCATGGGCGGCAGCGACGATCCGAGTGCGCTGCTCGTTGGGGCTCCCTACGAAGATGCGGGTCTGGCCGATGTCGGCGTGGTCCATTTCTTCTCGCCGGCCAATCTGGTGCCGCCGCAGATTATCTATTCCGATACCTTCGGCGTTCCGGTCCAGGCGAAGGCGTACTTCGGCAGGTCAGTCGCGGGCGGACTCCTTCGACAGTCTTCAGCCTCGCCCCCTCTCATGGGCGCGATCATCGGCGAGCCCGGACGCAATTCCAACACGGGGGCCGCATACCACTTTGGAGAAACGGCAACCGCCCGCCAATCGCTCTCGTTGCTAGAGTCGTGGACATCCATCTTCCCGGCAGTGGAAGACCGTTTCGGCGAAGTCGTGACGGTGGGAACCCCCGGACCGAGCGAATCGCCGGATCAGGTGGCGACCACGGTTGGAAAAGGCTACGTGGGCGTTCCTGGCGCCAAGAAGGTCATGCAGTTCAACGTCGGTGTGACCAGTTCAGGTAAGAACCAATTCCGGACGCCATAGAACGACCAGGGAGTCCGCGGTGCCGCCACCGGACGGCGATTCCGACGGATCCGGTCGATCCTCGTCGGCTGATGGCCGACAGGCCCGACGATGGTCAGGACGCTGATCAGAGGCGCGGGGGGGGAAATCGAGAATCGTTTGCGCGCGCCGATCCTGTAGGTTTCGACCTCCTCGCCGAACACCGCCGCCAACACGGCGTCCTTGTCTCTCGCATAGTTGGCGAAGAGGTCCGCGAAGCCGACCACGGAACCCGTCCGCAGATCGAAGGTCATGGAAGAATTGTCGTCGTTGGTTCCGTGCGCGCCGCCGCAGAACCATCCGGAGTGGATCTCGACGCTGTAGATGTCGTTCTCGGCGTAGGTCACGCTGGCGCGCATCCAGTACTCGAAGGAGGAGGCGCCTTCTTCTGGCTCGCCGTCGCAGCCCATCTCCGACGCCGCTTCCGCGAGCGTCGCGTTGATGCGCGCCTTCGCCCTGGCGTTGCGCCACCTTGGCAGCGTCCGGCACGGTGGCGGTATCCCGCCCGCTGCCATCTGGACGAGTGGCGACGCCATCAGTCCCAGTCGGTGCGGCGGCCGGAACCGACTTCTTCGAGCAGGCCAGGCCGGCCGCCAGCGCACAGAGCGCGGCTGCGCCGACGATTGTCTGAAACGATCGGAGTGTCTTCAAGGTGCCGTCATCCATCAACCCGGGAGGGTCCCGGGATGCGCAAACTGTCTCCGTATCTGAGCAGCGAATACGACACGTACACCCGCGTGTCGCCCCGCGAAGCGACCGATACCGAGCTGCGGTTGGCGTTCAGGGCCCGACGGACTGCTCCCAGAACACGACGCCGTCGTCCTGGTTGGCGACGAACGTGACGCCGCCGTCCTGCGAGATCACGATGGCGAGCCCCTGCGGGTGGCGGTGCACGAAGCGATAGGCGGCGCGGTGACGAGTGCCAACGTCTTCTACCGATGCGCGCTCGCGCTCATGGCCTTCGACGTCGAGCGCTCGCCACACCCGGATGGGCGAGGGCAGTTCGCCCGAGACTTCGCCGCCGAAGCCCAGGATCCCGAAACGCTTGTCCAGCACCACCGCACCATCGATGGCCGCCAAGCTGGCGAAGAGGCGACTCATCTCGAAGATGGACTGCTCGAGCTTCTCGAGATCCGGGTCCGTGTCGCGCGCGAAGTCGGACCAATCGACCAAGGGGTTGGTGGTCGCTCCGCTCAGGCGCTCGAGGATGTCGAGCAGGAGCGTGCGGTAGCGACGCGTGGGTTCGCTGTCGTCAAACCGGTACTTGAGGGCCACGTTGTCGGGCGGCACCAGGGGGGGCGGCCCCAGCTCCGTCGATGCGATGAGAAACATCCCACCGTGGCGCGCGTTGCGTACGAGCTGGATCGCGCGACGGAGCATGTGCTGGCCGACGCGGCCGATCAGCGACTGGTCGGCGGCGGTTGGTGACACCGTGCGTGCCTGGCCGACGGCGTGCTGGTCCTGAACCTCCTGGCGTTCGCGCGCGAACATCGCGGGGAGCCAGACCGAGTCGAACACGTCGATGGTGGCGTTGATGAGCTCGCCGCGCTCGAGCCCCCCGACGATCTTGCCCGCACAGCGCACAACGACGCGGCCGGGGCCTGTGACGTGGACGATGGGATCATAGGTCCAGTTGGAAACCAGGCTGCGCCCGCCCCAGGTCGGCGCGAGCCACGCCGGGCCCGAGTGGGCGAGACCCCAGATGCGCAGCCTTCCGGTCGCGTGGTGCGCGCCGATGAGCGTCGTCTCGAAGGGCGCCGACGGACTCAGGTTCTTCAGCTCGTCGGAGTTCAGCGGGCGTGTCTCGGCAAAGGGCAACCGCAGCACGCCCTGGTTGGGCGCGCCGTCAAGCGGCAGCGCCGCCGGATCGGTGAGCAAGAGCCGGAAACGCGTCGGTCGCGCCTCGTCGGACGTCAGGGAGGCCCCGAAGCAGACCGAGAGAACATCCCGCAGCTGCTGGTCGGGAATGGTCAGCGTGCGCCCCTCGGGCCAGTGCTCTCGGACGTAGAGCGCCAGCTCGGGTGGGTAGGCGTACCGCGGCTTCACGCGCTCTAGGCTAGTTCGGGGCGGAGCGCGCGGCAACGCAGCGGGGATCGTCGTCGTGAGCATCGCCCTCCCCGACTCCCGGCCACTGGCAGCGGATCCGTCGTGCGGTCACCTGGCTGGGGGGCGCTCGTCATCCTGACCGTCGCAGGAACCGCAGCCGTCGTCAGACACCCCCCGCGTTCGGGCGCGACGTCTGGGCTTGACGTTGCCTGGGCATGGGAAGGTTCCACATGATCCGGCGTCGGCGGTACAACGGCTCGCCGTAGAGGAGCTCCGACAGGCAGACGTGGTACGGCAACGACCAGTTCTCGTGGCCCGTACCGATCTGCGCCGGCTCGTCGGTGACGACCCGCTTGCTGCCCGCCTTCTCCGACCACCTCACCTCGAGTTCCACTTGTTCTGCGGAGCTGATCTCTTCGGGAATCGACCGCCAGTTCTGCTCCAGCACCCGGCGCAGACGCTTTAGCAAGAAGTCGCCGTCGAACAGGAAGCGCTCGCGCCCACCTCGAAATGGGTTTGGCCCGTCCACTTTCTCGAGATCTACGGCGCGCACCACGCGCGGCGCTGGCGCGGTCTGAATCTCGAGCGCGTCGAAGTATTCCTGCAGGTCGCAGAGATCGTCATAGCCGACCTGTCCCGCCGGAACCTTGGATAGATCACGCTTGAGCGTCATGCCGCCACAACCCATCGACGCTGTCGCGCAGACCGCGATTGCGGTCGCCAGCGCAAGGGTTGTTAAGGGGGCCTTCGGTCGGAATGGGGATGGCGTAGACACGGTCCAGGACGACCTCATCGACCTTTGCTCGCCTTCCCTTGAGGGTCCCTCGGACTCGACGAGGACCTTTCGGTGCCAGGCGTCGTGGCGGGTCGATTTCAACTTCCCATTTGATGGCAAAGGTGGGGGGCGGGCTAAAGAGAGCGATCCACAGTTCGTTCGGCAATGGCGACTGCTGCGCGCCCTTGAAGGCGCGAATCGAGGAATGACCGTCGCCCAATTGAAGGAGACGATTGAAGAAACGCAATCCACGCGCGCTCTTACGTCTACTTATTCCACTCGTCAGCCAAGGCTTCGGCTTGCTGGAGAACCAGCGCGACGGCCTCCTCCTGCCCCGCGGGTGGGTACTTGTACTTACGCAATAGGCGCTTGATCAGAAGCCGCATCTTGGCCCTGACGCTGTCGCGTACCTGCCAGTCCACCATCGTGCTACTGCGAAGCTGCTCCGTCAGCTCGGTGGCCAGCTTCTTGAGGGTCAGGTCGCCCATGGTCTTCAGGACCTCGGGGCGTTCGGCCAAGGCATCGTAGAACGCAACCTCGTCGGCGTTCAGGCCCAGCTCCTCGTTGCGATCGATGGCCTGCTTGAACTCCGTGGCCATGGCCAGCAACTCTTCGATCACCTGCGCGGTTTCGATGGCGCGGTTGTGGTACTTGCGCAGGGCCTCGATCAGGCGGTCGCTGAACTTCTTCTGAAGCACGACATTGGTCTTGGTGTGGGCCTTGATCTCGTCGTGCAGCAGCTTCTCCAACAACTCGACCGCGAGGTTTTTCGCGGGCATGTTGCGGACATCTTCCACGAATGCGGCGGACAGCAATCCGATGCTCGGTTTGTTGATACCGGCCAGGGCAAAGATATCCACCACGCCTTCCGACACCACGGCGTTGTCCAAAATTCGCCGCAACGCCGAATTCTTCTCAGCCTCGGAGAGCTTGCGATCCACCGTGGTGTACTTGACGATCGCGGCCTTCACCGCCGAGAAGAACGCGATCTCCTGCCGCAACTCCGCCGCCTCATCCAAGGTCCCGCACACCGCGAAGGCGCGGTTGATGGCCGTCATCAAATCGAGGAAGCGCACCTTACCGTCGGTCAGGCCGAGGATGTGGTTGGCGGCCGGCACCAGCAACGCGGTGGCATGGGTCGCGAACCTTGCGTAGTCGAACCCGTGAAACAGCCCGCGGCAGGCATCGACCCTCTCGCGAAGCACATCGAGAAACTCCTCGGCCCTTCGGGTGGGCTGTCCGCGGCCGTTGGAATCGGTGTAGTCCTTCAGGGCGGCCTTGAGTTCGCTGGCGATGCCGATGTAGTCGACCACCAAGCCTGCGGGCTTGTCCTTGAAGACGCGGTTCACGCGGGCGATGGCCTGCATCAGGCCGTGACCCTTCATGGGCTTGTCGACGTACATGGTGTGGGCGCAAGGGACATCGAAGCCGGTCAGCCACATGTCCCGGACGATCACCAGCCGCAACGGATCCGCCGGATTCTTGAATCGCTTCTCCAGCCGCTTTCTGTCGCGCTTGCTGGTGATGTGCGCTCGCAGCTCCCCCACATCGGCGGCGCTGCCGGTCATCACGACCTTGATCGCGCCCTTCTCGATGTCGGCATCGTGCCATTCGGGGCGCAGCTCGACGATCTCCTTGTACAGGCGCGCGCAGATCGCGCGGCTCATGCCCACGATCATGGCCTTGCCGTCCAGGACAGCCACGCGTGCCTCGAAGTGCTTCACCAGATCGGCGGCGACCTCCTTCACGCGCTCTTCTGCCCCCACCAGCTTTTCCAAGGTGGCCCAGTTGCCCTTGGTCTTCTCTCGTAAGGCGACGTCTTCTTCGTCCTCGACGACCTCGTCCACCTCGGCGCTCAGGCGCTCGATCTCGGCGCTGTTCACCGTCAGCTTGACCAGGCGGCCTTCGTAGAGAATCTCGACCGTGGCCCCGTCGTCGACGGCGTCCTTGATGTCGTAGACGCTGACGTAGCCGCCGAAGACTTTGCGGGTTTCGTGGTCGCCCTCGGGAATGGGAGTGCCGGTGAAGCCGATGAAGGAGGCCGCCGGCAGAGCGTCGCGCATGTGCTTGGCGAAGCCGTACACGTACTTGCCGGTCTTGATGTTCAGCCTGGCCTTGAACCCATACTGACTGCGGTGGGCCTCGTCCGAGATCACGACCACGTTCGAACGGTCGCAGAGGACAGGGTGCTTCTCTTCCTTCTCGGGCAGCGAGAACTTCTGCACCGTGGTGAAGATAATCCCGCCCGCCTGGCGCGAGGCCAGCTTTGCGCGCAGCTCCTCGCGGCTGTCGGCCTGTTCTGGGGTTTGCTTCAGTAGCTCGTGGGCAGCGCTGAAAGTCTCGAAGAGTTGTCCGTCCAGGTCATTGCGATCCGTCACCACGACGATGGTCGGATTCTTCATCTCCGGCTGCTCGACCAGCTTGGCCGCGTAGCACACCATCGAGATGCTCTTACCGGATCCCTGCGTATGCCAGACCACGCCCGCCTTGCGACAGCCCGGCACGACCTGTTTGCCATAGGTCGCGCGCCCTTCCTCGGCACCTTTCACTTCCACGTCTTGGGCCGCGATGACCGTGACCCGTACTGCCTCTCGCACGGCGTGGAACTGGTGGTAGCCCGCGATCTTCTTGATGGTGCGACCGCCATCCTGCTCGAACAGGACGAAGTGCTTGATGTAGTCCAGGAACAGCTCGCGGTCGAAGAACCCGCGCACGATCTTTTCGATCTCGAGCTCGACCCTGGGCTTGTCGTCCTCGCTCTTCAGCGTTCGCCAGGGCATGAAACGCTCTTTGACGGCGGTCAGCGAGCCCACCCGCGCCGTCAGCCCATCGCTGACGATCAAGGCTTCGTTGTAGTTGAAGAGATCCGGGATCTCTTCCTTGTAGGTTACGAGTTGCTGGTAGGCATCCCAGATGTCCGCCTGCACGTCGGCCGGATTCTTCAGCTCGATAACCGCCAGCGGCAGGCCATTGATGAACACCACGATGTCCGGCCGTCGGGTCTTCCGCGGCCCCTTGATGGCGAACTGGTTGACCACCAGGAACTCGTTCGCATCGACTTTGGCAAAGTCGATGAGCCGAGCGTCCTCGTGCCTCACCTCGTCGCGCTCGCGCCAGGATACCGAAATGCCTTTCAACAACAGTCGGTGAAAGGCGTGATTGCGTTGCTCGGCAATCGGGTGGTCCAGCTTCAGGACGCTCAGAGCGGCCTCGTCGAGGACCATGGCCGGGATACTGGGGTTGAGCCGAGCCAGCGCTTGCGCGAGCCGTCCACCCAGTACAACCTCGCCATAGTTGTCCCTCTCGGCACGCGCTCCGTCGTAGGCGATGTCAGGACCGAAGACGGCGTCCCATCCGCCCTCTTGGAACCAGGTGAGGCACTGCTGTTCAAGCTGGGCTTCGGTGAGCATGGTGGTCAAAACGGCTTGATTCGGCCGTCCACGGTCGCGATAACGAGGTTGAGAACCTTCTCGACATACTGGTGTTTGCCTTCTGGGTACCAAAGCGGACGTATGCCGAGAGCGGACAATTGGGACTCCTTGCTCGTCTCCTTTGATTTGGCCTTGGGCTTCGGAAGGATTGCAAAGTGATCCGGAATCTCAAAATGCGCGCCTTGCTTGCGCCCGTCATCCCTCACCTGTTGAAACAGCTCAAGGGTCTTGTCTTGGTCCAGGCTACAGCCAAGAAACAAGAGCGATTGGCTGATGAAAATCTGTCGCAATGCCCGCGGCAAAGGTTTGGAAAAGTCCAGCGGCGATCCGTAACCATCAAGGTACTGCTTGCCCGTGAAGATATATGACTCGGCCGCCTCGGCGTCCCCGTGGAGCTTCAGGATGCACCTGTCGCCCTTCATCAGCTTGGAGACGAACTTGTTCCCCGCCTGGACTCCGTGCATGTACCCCTCGAAGAGACCGCAGACTGACTCGATTACGTTGTCGAAGTTCGTGGTAATCACGCACCCGCTGCAGATGCGCTTAAGTAGCAGTGCGGCACCCTTGATCTTGTCGGGCGTACACACGGACTTGTCAAAACGGTTGCGGATGTAGCTCTTCACCTGGGCTTCGTCTGCATCCCAAAGAATTTGCGCGGCTTCGATGTAGTCACGCTTGTCAATCGCGGTCGTGAATGCCTTCTGGTCGGATTTGCCAACCTTCTTGGCTATCTCCTGAAGAGCTGTGCTCCAAAGTGGAAGATTGCAAGGTTGCGACATGCCCGCGCCTACAAATGGAACAAGTCGGCCGCGGGACATAGCAAAGACGAGTTCGCTGAACACTGGGACTTGGCCATTCGCGAAAATGAGATCCTTCGCGTCGCGATGAATCTCTTGGGTGCTGGCATTCTCCCAATAGGAAAATTCGTTGTTGTAGGCGTCCCGGTCCGTCCAGAAGAGAACCGCACTTGGTTCCAACTTGTGTGGCTTGGCATCTGGGGCAGGGTCCAGGGTCGGAATAGTGATGAGATCGAAACCATTCAAGGCCTCGTTGAAATCCACATTTTCATCATGTGCGGCCTGAAGGACTTGCTCGACCCGCTCGATGATGTCCTTGTTGATTCTTACGGATTCTGAACTCATGGGTCACGCTGACCTTCCGCCGATGGACCTACGTACCTGCAGCTCGCCGCTCAGCAACTTGGGCAGTAGGGTGTCGCGCAGGCTGGCGAGCGTTCGTGTTTCTGTTGTTAAAAGATCCTGCCGGGCGAGGACAGGGCGAATCTGTGCAGCAACCGTGGACTGTGACTCGGGGAACACCGGAATCTCCATCTCTCGCTGATCGCGAAGGGAAACGTACGGTGCCATATCTGTCTGGCCAGCAACCGCTTCGATCTGCCGTCTCAAATCCTCACTTTGCATCCAGCAGTACAAGATCCCAGGGTCGAGCTTCTTGGGGTCGACGGAACGCCAGAAGCAGACTTGTGGCGAGTAGACGAAGGGGTCGGTCAGACGCGTGACTCTGGCAAAGCGACCGATGGTCCCCTTGGATGTAAATGCAACGTCCCCTGGTCGAGAGACCTTACTTCCAGCCTTCTCAACGCTAGCTTCGCCCAGCATTTCAGCGCTGCTTGTGTTGAATCCACCGTCCAGGTCGCCCGCTCGGACGAATGGCAAGCCAGGTGTTCCCATCTCGGAGTTCTTTGCTCGGTAACCGTCGCCAATCTCAAGCACCCCGTCTTCGACCAGGTCCTTCACCTTGGCGTGGACGGGGTCGAAGTCGATGAACCAGGACTTGAAGAGGGCGCGCGCCATCGCCTCCAGCGTCTCGTTCATCCGGCGGTTCAGTTCGATCTTGTCGTCGAGGGCACCGAGGATCTCGGCGATAGATCGCTGTTGGTCAATGTTTGGGACGGGCACCAAAACCCGTCGCAGTTCTGTCTGTCTGATTCCGAGAACCGTGGTGCCACTGGCGCGCGAGAGTAGGTCTGAACGAACCGATTCCGATTGAAGTGCGTAGTACAGGAATCGACCGACCATTCTGCTCTTCTTCGTTCGGACGCCAAAAAGCCGCTGTCCGAGACACCAATCGAGTTGTTGATCGACATATGCGACTTCGCCAAGGGGCGCTTCAGATGTCAAGATGACGTCGTCTGCGAAGAGAGGCGTTCGCATCCACCTGCGGTACACCGCCGGGCCGACAAATCGGGGCTCATCTGCCGTCAGATCGATGCGACCTCCCTTGATCAACTTGGCGGAGATAACCCGATGTCCCGACGGTACGAAGTCAGAACCGAGCTTTAGTGGTGTTACGCCGCGTCTGTCGATGATCTCTTCAACGAGTTCATCGAGGGGAACACTTTCCCATCTCTCCCCCATCGCGCTACGCCCCACTCCCAAACTCAATACGCCGCTTCGTCTTCTCCGGCGGCTTAATCAGCTCGCGGATGGCGTCGAAGACTGCCCGGAACTGGGTGTCGTACTTCTTTTCCATTTGCGCGAGCTTGCGGGCCAGGTCGGCGCTTTGTTGCAGCATCTGACGGAGACGCACGAAGGCGCGCATGATCTCGATGTTCACCTTCACGGCGCGCGGGCTGTGCAGCACGCTCGACAGCATCGCCACGCCTTGCTCGGTGAAGGCCCTTGGCGGCTTGCGCGTTCCGCCCCAACTTGATGTTCCAGAATGGAAGATCAAGTTTTCCATTTTTTCGGGCGAAAGCTGAAACATGAAATCGTCGGGGAAGCGATCGATGTTCTGGGCGACTGCCTTGTTTGGGTTTCCCGTGGTCACGCCGTACAGGGCGGCAAAATCCTTATCCAGGATCACCTTGTGCCCGCGTAGGACTAGGATCACGCGTTCGATGCGCTCGACTGGCACCAGGCTGTTCTCAGGCATTCGCCTCGCCTTTCCCGTTTAGGGTCACAAATTGTGACCTTGAAGGCGCGGCTAATTTCAAAGCCCGAGACTTTAAGGTGCCAAATTGGTACCTCAAGATTTCCCGCCGAATCCCAGGTCCGCCAGGTTCTTGCGGATCGCCCTTTCTAGCTTGGCGCCCTCGGCGAATTGCTGGTGCAGGGTCGTCACCAGGCGATTCATCTTCTGGTCGAAAGGCTCGCCGTCGTCTTTGACATCTTCGGCGCCTACGTAGCGTCCGGGGGTCAGCACGTAGCCGTGGCCGGCGATTACTTGGCGAGTGGCCGAGCGGCAGAAGCCTTTGACGTCGGCGTAGCCCTTGCCCCGCTTCCAGGCGCGGAAAGTACCGCTGATCTTGTCCAGGTCGGTCTTGGCGAAGTCCCGCAACACGCGATCCTTCATGAAGCCAAGCTGGCGGGCGTCGATGAACAAGGTCTCGCTGGCACGGTCGCGGTTCTTGCCACGCGCGCGCTTGCTCTTGCTGAGGAACCACACGCAGGCAGGGATCTGGGTGTTGGTGAAGAGCTGGCCGGGGAGCGCCAGCATGCATTCCACCAGGTCGGCGTCAACGAGTGCCTGGCGAATCTCGCCTTCGCCCTTGGTGCTGGTCGACATCGAGCCATTGGCCAGCAGCAGTGCCATCGCGCCGTGCGGGGCCAGGTGGTAAAGCATGTGCTGGATCCAGGCGAAGTTGGCGTTACTTTGTGGCGGGGTTCCGTGGACCCAGCGCGGATCGCCTTCCAGCTTGGCGTTCCACCATTCGCTCATGTTGAACGGTGGATTGGCCATCACGTAGTCGGCGCGCAGGTCGGGGTGCTGATCGTTCAGGAATGAGTCCGCCGGCTGCTTGCCGAAGTTGAAGTCGATGCCCCGGATGGCCATGTTCATGGCAGCCAGGCGCCAGGTGGTGGGGTTCGATTCTTGGCCGTAGACGGAGATCTGGCCGATCTTGCCGCCGAACTCTTCGATGAAGGCCTCGCTTTGCACGAAGAAGCCGCCCGAGCCCATGGCCGGGTCGTAGACCTTGCCTTGGAAAGGCTCGAGCATCTCGACGATCACCGAGACGATGGACTTGGGCGTGTAGTACTGGCCGCCCTTCTTGCCCTCGGCCAGGGCGAACTGGCCAAGGAAGTATTCGTAGACGTGGCCAAGGATGTCCTTGGCGTTGAGGGTCGCGTGGGCAAACGGGATCGACGAGATCACCTCGCTGACCAGGCCGATGAGCTTGCTCGGTTCGAGCTGAAGCTGCATGTAGCGGTTCTTCTCGATAATGCCCTTGAGCCTCGGGTTCTCGCGTTCCACGGCTTCGAGAGCGTCGTCGATCAGGCGGGCGACCGAGCGGAAGGTATAGGTTTCGGTCTTGCCGTTGTGGATGCTGATCTTGGTGTCGGGGGCCAGCGCGGCGTTGTCCTTGATGGTCTGCCACCGCGCCAGGGCGGGAACCCAGAAGACGTTCTTCTCGGTGAAGTAGTCGCGATCCTCCAGTTCGGCCTCGATGGCCGACTCGTACGCCTTGTCGCTCTTGTAGTCCGCCCGGTCGAGGTAGTACTCGCTCTTGCTATCGCGGAACACGGCGCGCAGCTCTTCGCGCCGCAGATCGAACGCGTCGGACACGTACTTCAGGAAGATGAGCCCAAGCACCGCGTGCTTGTAGACGGCCGCATCGAGGGAGGCGCGGAGCCGGTCGGCTGAGTTCCAGAGCCGTTTGTTGAGGGCTTGGAGGAAATCCTGCTCCTCGGACGATGTATTTCTGGTCATGGGGCGGGGCGCATTAGACCACGGATGGGCGGGAGCGGGGAGGCTCGGGGCCAATGGGGGACAGAGGATTCAAGTCGGGCTGTCGACCTGTGTCCACCGCCGATAACCTCTTTTGCGTCCACTTTCGCCGGCCCCGCCCGGTCGCGGGTCAGGACGCGGTCTCCGTCTGGCGTCAGCGCGACCAGGGCGCCCTCGAAGACGCTCATCACCCGCGTCGCGACCGGCAACGATCAGTTTCGGGGATCCAGGATGCTCAACCAGCCATCCGTCGTGGCGATGGCCACCATATCACCGCGGGGAGAACGACGATCCTGCTCTATAGTCTCGCCGTGCCCGTCAGCCTCGGTCAGGAGCAACATCCGCCCTCGCCAGTCGCCTCGCCGCCGACCGAGACGCGCCCTTTCGGGCGGTGGAGCACGCCCGCGCTGTTTCTGGCCGCGCTGTTCCTGGCGACGCTGGGGTCTCGGGAGGTGCTGTTGCTTCCCCTGGTCGCGAAGTTCCTGGGGCCCGAGGGCCTGGGTCGCGTGGTGGGGACGGCCACGATGTTTCCCACCCTGCTCGTCTTGCCGCTGGCCTTCCTCAGTGATCGAGTGCCTCGGCGCGAATCACGGCGCCGGCTCTACCTGTTGCTCGCCGGTGTGATGTCGGTGGGGGCGTGGGCATCGCTTCCCTTCGTCCCCCTCGACCCGGGCCCCATGACGGTGATCGCCGTGATCCTGGGGTGTGCGACGGCGGCGATCGTCGTTTCGGCGCGCGGCGCGCTGGTCGAGAGCGCGCGGCCTCTCGCCGCCACCGGGCGGCTGGCGGCCGGCCTGGTCGCCGCGCAGGCAGCAGCGACGCTGTTCCAGCGGCCCGTCCAGCAACACCTCTTCCCTCGATCACCCGAGTGGACCGCGGTCGCCGGCACCGCTCTCGGTCTGACCGTGACGGTGCTGGTCGGGTGGTCGCTGGCCCGTCGGCGCGCCCCCGCCCCGATGTCCACGCCGCGCCCTCCCGCCTCCGGACTGCTCGACTACCTGCGCTCCCGCGCCTTCTGGGCGCTGCTGGCGGTGGGCATGCTGGTCGCGCTCGCCACGCCCGACTACCTCCTCGACGTCCTGCGACCGGCGGACGTCGCTCCAGTCCCCTTCGATCTCCGACTGCAGGGCGACTTCCTGGCGAAGGCGGGCAGGCTGATTGCGGCGGTGGCGTATGCCCTGGCCTGTCGCCGCCTGGCACCCCGACTGTTGCTGCCGCTCGCGCTGGCGGTCGCCACACTCGGGGTGTGCGCGCTGCTGGCGGCGGGCCGCGGAACCAGCCCCGCTTTCGAGCTGGGGATGGTGGCCAACGGGTTCGGCCAGAGCCTGGCGGCCGTGGCGCTGATGGACCTGGCCTTCCGCGCCGCGCCCCGCGGCCACGAAGCCTTGGCGTTCACCGTAACCGCGTTCGCGCCCGTCACGGTCGCGCCCGCGCTTCGCAACTTGTGGTTCGCCCAGGGGCTCGCGTTCTCGACCGACGTCGCCATCGGCGCCGGGGGCCTCCTGCTGGCGATCCTCGCGACGCGCCTGGTGCCCGCCGGGTTGCTCGACCGTCCGGACGGGCAAAGATTTCTCGAGCTCCCATGACCGCCGACAACGACACCGAGACACAAGATTCGAGAGCACCTCTCCCGAGGGGACCTCTCCAAGGTTGATTTTTCGAGCGAGCGAAACTGAACTTGGCCCGAATCGTGTCCGGAGCACTGATGACAGTCTCAACCCGCAACTCCGCGATTCATCGTGCGGCGCCCGTCCGACAGTAGGACGTGGCCGTCCGTCCGGACGGGCCAGCGTTTCGTTTCGCCCCAAAGATCAACCTGGGAGAGGTTCTCCCCGGACCTATTGCTCGTTCGTAGCGACGGCTTTCGGCAATACCAAACCCGAAATGCAAAGCGGGAGGTGTGGCGTCGGGCTCCAGTTGCCTTTAGCCGCAGCTGCACGTCGGCACTCGTAGCGGAACGTGAGTGGAGTGCAGGGGCGACGGATGCGAGAGCTGACGTCCCCAGGCCTCAGCTGATTCGGACATGCTAGCGAGGATCCGTGACGACGTTGGCGCGGAACGGATCGATGCCAGCGCGGGGGGATCGAACCGTAAATGGAGCTGCCTTCAGTCCGCCGGCATGGGACCAAGATCACTCGAACACGTACCAACCAAAGTCTGACGATTGACCGAGGGCGTCGCGGCGCTTAACGTGTGCGCCATGACACAAAAGGATTGGTCCGTTTCCCGAAGAGAAGTCACATGTGGAGTCGTGATGTTGCTTATGGCGGCGACTGCGTCGACCGCCCAGGCAGCCCACTACCAGGTCTTCACCAGCACCATCCCCGCAGACCGCATCAGCAATGACGGCTACTGCAGCCTGGCGGAGGCCGTTCAGTCGATCAACAACGGATCGGCCGTTACCAACTGCAAGGATATCGATTCGAGCAATCCGGGGCAGATTACGCTGATTGAGGCGGCTGGTAAGTCCTACGCGAACAATCACTACGTGATTGGCAACACCACCCTCACCCTCAATCGATCGGTGCGGATCCAACCCTCGGAAGAGGGGTTCGTCGCGTACATCGACTCCTCCGGAGCGCTGGCCTTCAAGGTGAACAGCGGGAAGAGCGTGAGTTTCTACGGTCTCAACATCCGGCACACTGGAACGGGCAGCGGACGCGTGATCTGGAACGCCGGCACGCTGGACATGGCAAGCACGATCATCCGGAACGGGAACGTGACGACGGAGCCCCTCGGAAAGGGTGGCGGTATCTACAACGAGACGACCGGGGTCCTCTCGCTGTATTCGTCTCAGGTCCTCAGCAACTCGGCCAAGCGCGGCGGCGGCATCTACAACGACGACGGAAACATTCCGTTCTTGGACGCCACGATCTCGGGCAACGTCGCGACAATGGCTGGTGGCGGCATCTACAACATGTCCACCGTCGATGTGAACGGGCATCCAAAGGCGAACATCACGGGTTCTGCGGTGAGCATCACCAACAATTCCGCCAAGGCTGGCGGCGGTGTGTTCAATCGCGGCGAGATGCACTTCGACGCTACCTCCATTGGAAACAACAGCGTCGCGGGATCCGGAAGCAACGAGACGTGTGCCTTCAATCAATCGTGCGACGGTTTTGGTGGCGGCGTCTTGAATCTGTCCTTCTCTGACAGAAGCGCCGCCTTTCGCATGACCACCAATTCTTCCATCTCGGACAACAAGGCCACCAAACTGGGCGGGGGTATTTACAACGCTGGAACCATGGGGTTGGCGGGCACGGAGCTTTCTCGCAACCAAGCGTTGAGCGGCGCGGCCATTTACGCCGCCTTGTTCGGACCGAATTTCTATTGCGAGCTTCGGAGTTTCTCGGGAGAGCAATCCTATCTGGTCGGCAACAAGAGCGTACCGACCGGTCAGTACAGCATCGTCGATGGCGTCGGGACCGGGCTCAGCTGTGACCTCTCGGCAATCGCCAGCGGAAACGTCAGCCCCTTCTGCAAACCGGGAATAGCCTCCTCCTGCCCTCAGTAAGAGGACCCGGGCGATCTTCGGGTCTACTTGCCGGGCGCGGCGACCTTGACGCCGCGCCCGACCCGGGATCGCCCCCCGGACGTTCGACGCTGGGGAGACTACGATCACATGGGCGCGTTCGGCGATGGCGCGACGCCCTGCTCAGTGAATGCGTAGGGACGGTATTTGATGTTTCCGCCTCGGCGGGATGGATGCGTACGCGGCACGAGATCTCCCGCGAGGTTGGGTGGTTGCACGTCCAAGGTCACAGATTGTGACCTTGAACGCTGCGCCTCATCGAGCGTGAGCTGAAACATGAAATCATCGGGGAATCGTTCGAGATTCCTTTTCACCGCCTGGTTCAGAACCTTGACGTCAACCTGATAGAGCGTCGCCAGATCGCGATCCAGGAGCGCTCCAGAGGGCCCTGTCCCAGGTTGACCTTTTCGAGCGAGCGAAACCGAACTTGGCCCGAATCGTATCCGGGCACTCATGCAGTCTCGACTCCCAACTCCGCGATTCATCGTGCGGCCCCGTCCGAAAGCCGTCGAGTCGACTGTATAATGCCCGCCCAGGGGGAATTCATGGCGCGTGCTCTCATCTTGTTGGTCACGGCGTTGGCGACGAGTTCGTGTGCCACGTCGCCGCCGCCGCCGTTCGCGACCACGCCTCCGCCTCCCCGCTCGCAATGGGTCACGTCGCTTCCGCCGCGGGGGTCTGAGGCCCCGCGGTCGGCGGCAGCGCCGCAAGAGCAGCAACAGCCTCAACAGCGCCAGGAGCAGCAACAGCGCCAACAAGCGTCCGGCACGTCCCCGCCACCCTCGAATCTTCCCGCGGTCTTGACCGGCGACGGCCGGCTGAGGTGCAGCATCAGCGCCACGGAGAACGGAAGGCAGACGCTGGAGATCACCGAGGGCGGGGGGCTGGAGTTCGATGCCGTCGTCAGTCCAATCATCGACGGAACGGTCAACGCGAGCGGACCCGACAAGGGAGGGTCGTACCGATTCACGTCCCACCTGGCGAAGCCCGCCAAGGGGCGACTTCCGGGCGTGGGCGAGGTGGATCTGGACGAACTGGAAACCAAGGTCGCGGTCGAGATGACCAAGTACCAGCAGCCGGCTGGAAAAGGGACCGCTTTGCGCTTCGTGTCCGCCGACATGAGCCGGCGTGGCATCTACGTCGAGTTCGTCGGCAAGGCCCATTCCGTCGCCACCGGTGAGCGCTTCGCGTTCCGCGTGAACCTAGGCGCACCATCCGAAGGATCCGGAGAGGTGAAGCCCGACTCCGACAACGAGAGGGCCCACCTGGCCGAGAAGGTGGTCTACATCCGTGCCCCGATCAACACGGTCGTGGTCACCACGACGATCGAACGAAAGCCCTGAAGGATCGTCCGATGACGCGCGCCACGCGGTGGGCGGTCCTGCTCTGCTCCGCCGTTCCGTTTCTGACGGGGGCGGACGCGGGGCCGATTGTCGTGGCGCCCGGAACGACCTCCCCAGTGGCGCCGCCGTCGCCGCTGCCGGCCCGGTACCTGCGCACACTGGCCCACGATCCTGAGGGCTATGACCCCGCGCGCCCCGGCAACGCGACCGACCTGCTGCTCGGCGATCTGCTGTTTCATTCTCCGCGGACGCTCGGCCCCTCGGCACGGAAACTGGGCCTGTCCTGCAACGTCTGCCACCCGAACGGCGCGACACACGCGACGTTGATGATTCCCGACGTGAGCGATCGTCCCGGCAACGTCGATCTTTCGACGTCTCGTTTTCGCGCGGGCGCCGACAATCACATCGCGGACTTCGTCAACATTCCGTCATTGCGCGGCGTGCGATTCACGGGACCGTACGGGCGCGACGGGCGCACGGCGTCGCTGTCCGAGTTCATCACCGGGGTCGTCTGCAGCGAGTTCGAAGGGGCGCCGCTGCCGGCGCCGGCGCTGCGGGCGCTGGTTCACTACGTTCAGGACCTGGATTTTCTACCCAACCGGAATCTGGACGCTCGCGAACGATTGACCACCCGAGCGCGAAGCGACGTCCGCGTCCGGCGGGGTCAGACCCTGTTCGTGGCAGCGCGTGCGGGATTCGGCGGAGGCAGTTGCGCGACCTGCCATGTGCCGTGGTCGTTCTTCGCGGACGGCCGGGTCCATCGCCTGGGAACCGGACAACTCCCGTCGCCGCACGCGATCGAAGGTGGATACGAAACTCCGACGCTGCTGGGTCTGGCCGAAACCGCTCCCTATTTCCACGACGGGCGCTTCACGACGCTGGCGGAGGTCGTGGCTTGGTTCGATTCCTCCTACAGCCTCGGCATGACCGCACGCGACCGGCAGGACTTGACCGCGTATGTCGAGGCCGTCGGCGCGATCGACAGGCGGCAGGACACACGCCCGCCCGCGCAGGTGATGATCGATTCGTTCGTCTATCTGGGCCTGTTGATCGACGGCGCGGGCGACGACGTCGGCGGCAACGACCGCGCCGTTTGGATTGCGGCGATCGAAATGGCCCGCGCCGAGCTCGGCCGCCGCCCGGCGCCCGCGGCGGTTGCGGCGACCGTCGGGGATGCCGGCAAGCGCCTGACGGCCCTGTCAATGCGGGTTGAAGCGGGGGCGGCCCTGGAATCATTGCGTCCCGAGGTCGGGGAGTTGCGGCGGATGCTGTTTCGCCTCGCGGCCGACTGGGCGGGGGCGGATGCCGCGAAGTAGCTGTGGCAGGTCACGCATGTGCGGGTCAGGGCGGCGACCTCGATGAGACCCCGCCGCGGAAACGCCGCAGGGCATTTAGATGATGCCGAACTTTTTTCCGATCGTATTGAACCTGCCCCGTCTCGCGCCTCCCTCCAGATCAACCCAAGAGGTTTTTCGGCGCGACGCTATCCGACGATACACATGACCTGAACTTCGATGTTCTTCAGCTTGCCGTCGGTGTAGTCCTGGCAGGCCTGGCCTTCCAGCTTCACGCCGCTGGTGCCCACCACCGTGAAATCTCCCGGATTCAGCGGGGCGCCGTCTGCATTCACGCCCGAGATCTTCATCGTCTTGGGGTCAATCGCGGAGATCCCGAAGAAGCAGGTGCCGACCTGGCTCTTGATGGCGTCCAAGGCGGCCGTCAACTCGCTGGCGCTGGCCACCGGGTAATAGGACTTGCCGTCGGCGGCGCCCATGCGCGGGTAGCCGCCCTCCACTGCCATGGTGTTCAGGGTGCCGTCGGCGCCTTTGGTGGCGATGCCGATGACGAAGGTCGGGATGCCGTCCGTCTTCGCCTGCTTCACCGCCGCGATCGCGGCGGTGTCGTCGCAGTTCTTCTGGGTCGTCGCGGTGCAGGTCTCCTGCCCGCAGGTGGGCAGACCGTCAGTCGCCAACAGAATGAACTTCGGGTTGGTGTCCTTCACGGTGTTCCGCAAGTACGCCGACGCGTTCTGGACCGCCACCGTGGTCGGCGTTGACGTCTGTGGCTGGGCACCGCCGATGGCGGTGTTGATGCGTGTGGCGTTCATCGCCGCTGGAGGGACGTCGGCCATCGTTCCCACGGTGCAGCTCTGGTTGCCACCCGATCCGAAGAACATCAGGCCCCAGTTCACCGTTGCGTCGGCCATCGGCAAGAACGTCTTCATCGCCGAGACCATCTGTGCCCACTTGTTCTGGCCGCCCGGGCAGTTCGTCTCCCCAGTACAATTCACGCCGTCGTTGCCCTGTTGCATCGACGCCGACCGATCGAGAACGATCAGCACGTCCGGCGGCAGGTTCATCGTCTGCGGCATCGTCTTCACGCAGGTCGAGGAGGCATCCGACTCGAAGGTGGGTTTGCCGTCACCCTGAGGGGGCGCTTGAACATCGATCGGCGTCACCGAACCGTCCATCGTGATGGTTCGCTCGTCCGCCTTCTGAAAGGTACAAGCGATTGGCAGGGCTGCCAGAACCAGGACTGAGACCAGCGAGAAAGAACGTCCCATTAAGTGCCTCCGGAGAACTTCGGCCTTCGCGATCGATGGTTTCGTCTCTTCGCTTCTGTCTTGGCTTTTCAAGGGTAATTGCTTTCTTGTGAGAGATGGCAAGGTGAACCCGTCCGCCAACGCTTCACCCGCCGGCGTCGGATTGCCGCCTCCGGCCGCTCGTGTCGCAAGACCAGGCTGCCGGACCGAGAATACGTCTCAAGAGTAAGGTGAAGAATTCGTAAGGTTCTCGTCCAAAAACTTTTGGGACCGGCGTATTGATGGCGCAACGAGTCGGACAGATTGTGCTTGTGTCGCCGGCCTGTTTACGCCCGGCGCATCATTCTGCGCACAGGAGTAAGCTGACTTACCCCCTGCCGTTGACGTGGACGACGGCCTGTATGATGGTGCCTTCCGTCTAGTCCTTGCAAGCCTGATCGAGCAGCTGCACGCCCGTGTTCCCCACCTTCATGAAGTGGGCGGGACTCAGGTCTTCCGCGAGGGAACCTCGTGGCCTCGCGGACCTTGCCGTCCGAACCGGGGGTGGCGACGCACCGGCCGGCCAGGACATTCGTTAGCTGGATGGCTGCGCAAGCGGCATGATCCGTGCTCGAGCTGGATCCCGTGCCGACTGACGAGAACGAGATCTGGGGCGCGCGCGGGGTTTTCGCTGATGCCGCCGCTCCGCTTTGGAGAGCCGCGACATCGCCGTCTTGGTCGCGTCGTCTGCCTATGTGGGGCTTGGTTCTGGTCTCGGTCGGAGGGGGATGCCTGCCAGGTCTCCAGGAGCCCGACGCTGGGCAAGCCGACGGCGGTCAGCCCGAAGTCAACCAAGGCGGCGGATCCCAGACCTGCACCTTCGACTGCTTCCCGCATACGACCTGTGTTGCGGGCAGCGTGACCAGCTATCCCGGAGCTGCCATTACCAGTTCATGCTCGTCGCACGTCGAATGCCCCAGCTACGCGCCGCATGTCTGTGCCCAGGGATGCGCGGTCGAAGGCGTGTCGGTGTCGCAGAGTTCGGCCAACGTAGAAGCGTTCTGCGCCGAGACACCCAGCAAGCACGTCGGCGATTCCTGCCGGTCCGACGAGGAGTGTCTGCCGAACAAGGCCGAGAGTCAGCCCGACGGCACCCTGCTCACGACCTTTCTGAAGTGTGATGGCGGGAAGGGGGCCTGTGTTCAGGCGCCGGCTGTGTCATCCAGCACCTTTGGCGGAACGTGCGACATCAGCAGGCGCGTTCGTGAGGGCGACGGCCAGGTGTCGCCGGTCAATTTCGGCGACGGCTTCTGTCTGGCCTTCACGGATGCTCAGGCAGGCTGTGTTCGAAGCGGGACCACCTGGCCGTGCGTTGGCGACCAGCAGTGTCCCTTGGGTTGGTACTGCGCGACGCTTGTCGACCTGACCCGGACCGACGGCATCGGCGCCGCGGCGGTCTGTCGACCAGGTCCGCGCGGAGGGATCCCCACGGTTCTCTCCTGCGCGCCGCGATGACCTCGCGGACAGCGGTGCCGGAACCCTCTCCGAGGTTGCGCGCAAGGCCTCTCCCAAGTTGACTTCTGGAGCGCCCCTCACAGTCCCTGGCACGATCCTTGTCGACTCACCCGCGTCTCAACCGGCACGCCACCGTGAGGGGTGTCCCCCTCACGGTGCGGTGCTCACGGCGAGCCCGTCGGTCCCTACGGGTTCACTGCGGGCACGAGGTGCCCGGCCTTACGCCAGCCGCTTTGCAGTAAGGATTGGTATTCCCCGAGGCGGATGCTTGGAAACTGCAAAAGGTCTGATCGGCTCCGCTGCTATCGACGATGCTGTAGACCGTGTTGGAGGGGGTGCCGGTGGCCGTGTTGGAGGTGATGGACGATGGCCCGTTGGAGTCGAGCACTTGACAGTAATTTGAACAGGGTTGAGTGGATGGAGGGACGACGAGCCCGGCGGCAAAGATAGCAGCTCCGCTCTTGGCCTTGTTCCCGGAGATGGTGACATTGGACAGATTCAGTTGTCCCGTATTGTAGAAGGCCCCACCGTAGTTGACGGCCGTGTTGGATGAGACCGTCAAGGGCGCCTCCATCACAAAGTGTGCAACCAGCGAATTACTCACATCGAGATTCAGGACTCCGGCGCCGTTGCCGTCGCAAGGACCCGAGTGACAGGCGGAGGGGTTGGCCGGGCTACACGTACCCAAGTGACAGAGCTCGCCGCCACCGGTGACCGAGCCGGCCACCGTGAAGTTCGACGTTATCGAAGCGGTAGAGTTCACGAAGATGTCTCCGCCGAGATTGACGATACCGCCACCGGCCTTGGCGCTGTTGTTCTTGATGATCGCGCTCAGGTTGACGACCGCGTTGGGATTGACACCGGATTTGAAATTGTAAAGGCCGCCACCGGTCATCGTCGCCGAGTTTCCCGAGATGGTGGCGTCAAGGTTCTGGATCACCCCGTCGTCATTGTAGATCCCGCCGCCGCGCTTGGCCTTGTTGTTTACCACCTGCGACGAATACAACGAGAGGTTTCCCGTCCTCTCGTTGTAAATGCCACCACCCCTGCCCGTGGGCTCGGTGGTCACATTGCCGTTCCGAATGAACGAGTTCGCCATGGAGAGCGTGCCGGCGTTCCACACCAGCCGCCCGGACCCCGTGCCCGTGTGCTTGATGTCGAGGCCGTAGAAGCTCACGTTCACCCCATTGTTCACCTTGAACGCGAGTGATCCCGAGGAGTCGATGAACGCGACGAAGCCCTCTTCCGAGGCCGTGATGAGGACCGACCTGGTCAATGTGAAGGTGGTTCCCGCAATATTGTAATGATTGGTCGAAAATGGCTTATTGGGAGCCGGCGTCAAGTCGATGCGACCAGGGTTGGACGAGTCGAGGTCGGTACAATTGGCCACCGAAACACCGTCGTTCACCGACTTGATGGCCTCGGCGAGGCTGCAATAGCCGTCACCAGAGTTGATGACGTTCGCCCCGATGGAACTGGTGAACACCTGATAGTACCTGGCGTGGGCGACCGGACCGACCGCTGCCGAGAGCAGCGCCCCGAGTCCGATTGCCAGTGTTGGTCTACGAAAGGTTGAACAGCGAGTGCTTGTCATTTGTCTCCTTTGTGTCTCTTGCGTGCATTGTGCGTTGATGAGCGCGCGAGGCCCTCTTTCGTCTAACAGGCATCGCGACGCAAAAGCAAGGCAGAAAAATACGAGGCGCAATGCAACGCAGAAAAGGCCGCTTGATGCGACCGCGATCACAGGGAACAGGGCGTTCAAGCCGGCCGTCCCCCCGCGAAGCTGACCGATAAAGCGGTCTTCCGTCGAGGTCCCCATGCCCCGCCCCTCCCCCGAAATGCCCTACCCGGCCGGCCTCCCTTGGGCGGGACGACGTAAGCCTCACCGCGCGCGCGTTGGTTACGCGAACAGAACGCTCGTTACTTTTGAGAGTGAGTTCGTGCGCTCGCCAGGCCCGACTGCCGCCCGCTCGCGCGTGGCACATGTCTGGCAACGAGCTTTCCGGGGAGGACACGCTCATGCACCTCGGACGACGCGCTGGATTGGCACTGGTCATGGTGGTGGCGGCATGCGAGGCGAAGGCGCCCCCGCTGATCGAGTCCGCGCGCGCGGTGACCGCAGCCTCCAGCACGCGGGTGCTGGTACCCCGCGGCGCCGTCTGGTCGTGGAGCGCCACGGGCGGCTGTTGCTCGACCTACACCGACGCGCCCGCGCCGATCGGGTATGGAGAGACCTACCTCGCGACCACCATCCCTTCCGGCAGCGACCCGGCGCACAAGCCGATCACCGTCTACTTCATGAAGGACATCGCCATCGCAGACGCCACGTCGATCGTGGGCCTTCACTTCGACATGATGGTCGATGACGGAATTGTCGTGTACCTGAACGGGCACGAGGTGGCCCGCCACAACATGCCCGCGGGCGCGATCACCCCGACCACCCTGGCCTTGCCGCACGAGGCGCAGAACACGTACGAACGGGTCGACCTGGACGTTGCGAATCTGCAGTTCTTCGGACGCGGGAACACGATGCGGCTCTCCGCCGAGGTGCACCAGGCCGACAGTGCTTCTTCCGACTTGGTCTTCGACCTGTCTCTGGTCGCGGATACATCGACGGCGGCCGTTCCGCCAGCGGCGCCTACCAAGGGCGGCATTCCCCGCGGCTCGGTGTGGAGCTACTGGGACCGCGGCGGCGATCTGGGACCCAGCTACTTGGACCGCGGCGGCGATACGACCGTCGACTGGCGCACCACCACCACCTTAATAGGATTCGCGGAAGGAGCGGGGCCGCTCGGGTACGGCGAGAATTACCTGGCCACGACCGTCGGCTACGCCGGCCCCCTCCAGAGGAAGAATTTGACCACTTACTTTCGGAAAGACTTCGTGGGCCTTTCCGGCTATCGGGTGAAGTCGATCACCGCCGAGTTGATGTACGACGACGGTGTCGTGTTCTACCTCAACGGGCAAAAGCTGGTCTCGTACTCGATGCCGGCGGGGGAGACCACGCCCGACACGCGCGCCTTCGATCACGAAGCCAACAACACCTACGAGGTTTTCGATTGGACGCCGTTCAAGCACCAGTTCTATCCAGGCGGGTCCAACACCTTGGCGGTCGAGGTGCATCAAACCGCGGCCACTTCCAGCGACATCGTGTTCGACCTGGCTCTCCACATCGAGCCGCTGGCCACGCCGACGATCGCGCACGGGGGGCTGTGGCGATACTGGGATGGCGGCGGTGATCTGGGAACAGCCTGGCGGGAGAGTAGCTATGACGATTCGCGATGGACCACCGCCACCGGCCCGCTGGGCTATGGCGAAGACTATCTCACCAGCACCGTCTCGTTCGGCGCCGACGCGAATCACAAGCGGGTCACCACCTACTTCCGGAAGAAATTCCACGTGGAGGATGCGACGCTGGTGCGAGGCATTCGCGGTGACTGGATGTATGACGACGGCTTGGTGGTGTACGTCAATGGCCACGAGCTCGTGCGCGCCGGGATGCCCGCCGGGCCGATCACGGCGGCGACGTACGCGCCCGGTCACGAGGCGAACGGCTACGAACATTTCGAGGCGCCGGTGCCCGCCGGGTGGCTGACCAATGGCGACAACAACCAGATCGCCGTCGAGGTGCACCAAGCCAGCGACGCATCGAGTGACCTGGTCTTCGACGGATCGATCGAAGTGCTGAGTGATCCGATCTTCGATCGTTCGGCCACGAACCCCGTCGTGGTTCCCGCCGGCAATCCCAACAATGAGTTTCCCTATCCCTGGAATGCGCAAAGGGTCGGCTACCCGGCGGTGCTGCACCTGCCCGATGGCACTTGGGTGCTCTACTACTCGGGCAATGACGGGTATCAATCAGGCGGCTGGATGGTCGGCCGTGCCACCTCCGCGGATGGCGTGCACTGGACCTTCGACGCCGAGCCGGTGGCCTTCGGCGTCGTGCAAGGGCTTGACTACGACGGTACGACGTACCGCATGTGGTGGGTGCCGCACCCGAACTCGGGGGGCAGCGATTGGTTCATCTACCTGGCGACGTCCATCGACGGCGTGCATTGGACCACCGACACGAGCCAATCGCTGGTTCCCGACGCCTATGAGGCCGCCGTGATTCACGATGGCAACCGTTACCTCATGTGGTCGGATGGGCACTCCGGCAAACAACTGAGCCAGTCGCCGGACGGCCTGACCTGGACCGAGGTTGGCCCTTTCGTCGGGATCTTGCCCACGACCGTGCTGAAGGATCCGAGTGGAACCGGCTATATTGGCTGGGGCAACGATGGCTGGGGCAACATCGTTCACGAGACCTCGCCGGACGGCCTGGTCTGGACGGCCGACAACACGTCGCTCGCGGCCGCGGGCCAGGCATGGGTGGTCCGCGACGGTACGACGCTGCGGATGTGGTACACGGACGAAGATGTCATTGGACAGGCCACGTCGCGCTGATCGACCTGGAACGGGACAACACCCTGAGCAGGCCTCTGGGGAGGGAACCTCCTGGGGGAGGGAACCTCTCCCAGGTTGATTTTTTTGAGCGAGCGAACCCGAACTTGGCCCGCATCGTGTCCGGGCACTCATGGCAGTCTCGGGAGAGGTTCTCCCGGGAGCGGTGTTAGATCACCGGGATGGCGACTGAGCTGCAGACCACCGTCTTCCGCATCCGGGGCGCGGCCGCGACCACGACGGAGGACTGGCTGGCGGTCGAACGACCGCTGGAGATCCGGGCGCGCACGGCCGAGGGCAACCAGCGCGTCGTCTCCACGACCATGCGAACGCCGGGAGAGGATCGCGCGCTGACCGCGGGGTTCCTGTTCTCCGAGCGGGTGATCAAACATTCCCGCGAGATTCGCCTGCTGGAAAACCTGGACGACGACACCGTGCTGATCGAGCTCGGGCCCGAGGCCGAGGCGGCGCTCGCGGCGACCCAGCGCCCCTTCGTCACGACGGGCGCCTGCGGCGTCTGCGGGCGCACCTCGCTGGACACGCTGTGGGCGGTTGGTGAGAACGGCCCGACCACGGCAGCGCGGGGGGGACGAGCGCCGCGCATCTCCGCCAACATCGTGCACCGCTTGCCTTCCGCGCTGCGAACCGCCCAGGCCGCCTTTGCACGCACCGGCGGCCTTCACGCCGCCGGCCTTTTCACCATGGACGGGCGACCGCGTGCCGTCCACGAAGACGTGGGGCGGCACAACGCCGTGGACAAGCTGGTCGGAACGCTGCTGCTGGCGGGGCAACTTCCGGCGTGCGACGGCGTGCTGGTGGTCAGCGGGCGCGCCAGCTTCGAGCTGGTTCAGAAGGCTGCCATCGCCGAGATACCCGTGATGGTTGCCGTTGGCGCGCCCTCCAGTCTGGCGGTGGAGATCGCCCGACAGGCGGGAATGACGCTGCTGGGGTTCGTCCGCGACGATGGTTTCAACGCCTACTGCGGCGCCGAGCGTCTCTCCGGAATCGAGGAGGCTTCCGTCCACGCCTAGCCTGGATGGCGGCCGGTCCCCCTTGCTGTCGGGCGTGGCGCGGACGATAAAAGAAAGCCTTCGCACTCCTTTCGTGGTCGCGGAGGTCGGAGGGTCACGTGGCTGGAAGAGACAAAGACGAGAACAGCGCGCGCGGGCAGGCTGACACCAAGCCCACGGTGACGAACGCGCATCTGGCGCGGGGCGTGCCCGGCGCGGAACCGCCGATGGAGCCGGCGCCGGCGAAGGTCCGCAAGCGCCAGATGAGCGCGGCGGGATTGACCTCCATCGCTGAGACGGTGAAGGTGGGCCTTCGCTATATGGGGGCCAAGCGGAGCTTTCGCACGCTGACCACCATCAACCAGGTGGACGGCTTCGACTGCCCGAGCTGTGCCTGGCCGGATCCCGATGACCAGCGGAAGGCGGCCGAGTTTTGCGAGAACGGAGCCAAGGCGGTCGCCAGCGAATCGATGTCGGCCGACGTGACGCCGGAATTCTTCGCCAAGCACAGCATCAGCGACCTGCTGGGGCGCAGTGATCTCTGGCTGGATCGACAGGGTCGCATCGCTCATCCCATGGTGCGGCAACCGGGCTCCGATCACTATCAGCCGATCTCGTGGGAAGACGCCTTCGCCCTGCTCGCGCGCGAGCTCAACGCCCTGCCGTCGCCCGACCAGGCCGCCTTTTACACATCGGGGCGCGCCAGCAACGAGGCGGCTTTCATGTACCAGCTGTTCGTGCGGCAACTGGGCACCAACAACCTGCCTGACTGTTCGAACATGTGCCACGAATCCAGCGGCCTGGCGCTGACCGAGGCGATTGGCATCGGCAAGGCGACCGTGAAGCTCGAGGATTTTTCGCACGCCGACAGCATCTTTGTCATCGGTCAGAACCCGGGGACCAATCACCCGCGCATGCTGACCGAGTTGCAGAAAGCGGCGCGGAAGGGGTGCAAGATCGTCAGCATCAACCCGATGCCCGAGACCGGGTTGATCCGCTTCAAGAACCCCCAGGAGCCCCTGAGCATGCTGGGGTCCGGCACCGCCCTGGCGTCGCTGTTCGTGCCGGTGCGGATCAACGGCGACGTGGCGCTGCTGAAGGCGATCATGAAGCAGATGGTGGAACGCGATCGCGCCAGCGGCGGCACGCTCCTGGCCCACGACTTCATCGCCCACCACACGGCCGGGTTCGAGGCGCTGGTGGCGGATCTCGACGCCAGTGCGTGGGACGACCTGATCCCGGCCAGTGGCGTGTCGCGCGATTTGATCGACCAGGCCGCGGAGATCGCGCTCACCTCGGAGCGGATGATCTGTTCCTGGGCGATGGGGATCACGCAGCACAAGAATGGCGTCGCGAACGTCCTCAGCATCGTGAACTTCGCGTTGCTGCGCGGGCAGATCGGGCGCAAGGGGGCCGGGCTATGTCCGGTGCGCGGCCACAGCAACGTGCAAGGGGACCGCACCGTCGGAATCTGGGAGAAGATGAGCGGCCAGTTCCTGGAAGCGCTGGCCAAGGAGTTCAATTTCGAGCCGCCCCGCGCGGAGGGTCTGGACACCGTGAAGACGATCCAGGCGATGCACGCGGGCCGCATCGGGGTGTTCGTGGCGCTGGGGGGGAACTTCCTCAGCGCCCCGCCCGATACCCACTTCACGTCGGAGGCCATCGCCCGCTGCGGGCTGACGGTGCAGGTGTCGACGAAGTTGAACCGCTCCCACCTGATCACCGGGCGCCAGGCTTTGCTGCTGCCCTGCCTGGGAAGGACAGAGCGCGACCGGCAGGCGTCGGGCGAGCAGTTCGTATCCGTGGAGGACACCACCGGGGTGGTGCACCAGTCTCGGGGCGTGCTGGAGCCGGCGTCGCCTCACCTGCTCAGCGAGGTCGCCATCGTCGGCCGCATGGCGCAGGCGACGCTGAACGGGCGCAGCACGGTCGACTGGCAGGGTTTGATCGGCAACTATGATCGGATCCGCGAGCACATCGAGCATGTGGTGCCGGGGTTCACGCAGTACAACCGCCGGGTGCGGGAGCCCGGGGGATTCTATCTGCCCAACGGTCCGCGCGAGGGGCGGTTCACGACGAAGTCGGGGCGGGCGCACTTCACGGTTCATGCGCTGCCCGGGCATCCCCTGACGGACGGGCAGCTGTTGCTGACCACCGTGCGCAGCCACGACCAGTTCAACACCACCATCTACGGGGAGAACGACCGCTACCGCGGCGTGTACGGCGGCCGGCGCGTCGTCTTCCTGAACGAAGAGGACATCCGGCAACGCGGCCTGGAGGCCGGTCAGATGGTCGATCTGATCAGCCACCATGGTCACGAACAGCGGCGCGCCGACCGATTCAAGGTGGTCCCCTATCCCATCTCGCGCGGATGCGCGGCCGCCTACTTTCCCGAGACGAATGTCCTGGTTCCGGTTCAAAGCGTGGCCGACGGCAGCAACCAGCCGTCGTCGAAGTCGATCGTGATCACGCTCCAGCCCTCCGCCGCCAGCCATGAGACGTCCCCCCGATCCGGCTGAAACAACATCTCGGCGATCAGAGCGTCACGCCGGGGACCAACCAGGGGACGGGGCTATCGGCGGTCGAGCCGTTTCCGAGCTGTCCCGATTCGTTCGCGCCCCAGCAGTAGACCGCGCCGTCGCGTAGGGCCGCGCAGCTGTGGAAGCCGCCGCCCACGACCACGGCTGGTGAGCCGGGGAGCCCGCTCACCGGCACGGGCGACGAGCGATTCACAAGGGTTCCGTCGCCGAGCTGGCCGGCCGCGTTCCATCCCCAGCAGCGGACACCGCCCGCGCGCAGCACCGCGCAGGTGTGATTGTAGCCGGCGGCGATGGATGCGGCCGGTGCGAGATCGACGACGTCGACCGGCGCCGCGCGGTCGGTCGTGGTTCCGTCGCCGAGCTGACCGTAGGCGTTGGAGCCCCAGCACGCCACGGCGCCCGCTGCCGTCAGCGCGCAGACGTGGTCGAAGCCCGAGGTGATCGCGCGCGCGTCCGTGATGCCCGAGACCGGCGCCGGAAACACGTGGCCCGTCGTGGTTCCGTCTCCGAGCGCGCCGAGGTCGTTCCCGCCCCAGCACTGCGCCGTGCCATCGTCGACGAGCGCGCAGCTGTGCCGACCGCCCGCCGCGAGCGCGATGGCGGGGGGAAGCGAGAACACGTTGAGCGGAACCGGCGATCCGGACGGAGAGCCGCTGCCGAGCTGTCCCGATTCGTTCTGGCCCCAGCAACGGGCGGTGGCGTCAGCGAGGAGGGCGCAGCTGTGATAGCTGCCGGTCGCGACCGCCGCGACCCCGGAAGGATCCGGCAGCTGGAAAGGCACCAGGCGGTTCTGGTTCGTGCCGTCACCGACCTGCCCGCCCACGTTCCAGCCCCAGCACCAGGCACGCGCCGCGCCGTCGCACGCGCAGGTGTGGTAGCTGCCGGCGACGACTTGGCTGACCGTCGGCACCCCCGCCGCGGGCGTCGGGAGAGGCGAATCGTCTTGCGTCCCATCGCCCAGCTGTCCGTCCGGATTCGAGCCCCAGCACGAGACCGCCCCCTTCCTGGTCACCGCGCAGGTGTGGCCGGCGCCGGCGGAGAGGCGCCGTTCCAGGTCAGCGGCCGGGCCCTCCGCGGCGCGCCCGCCGTCGCAACCGGCGAGCAAGAACGTGTACACGAGGGCATCGATCAGCCGCACGGCGGACGGGGTATGACCGAGCTCACGTGGTGAGCGCCGAATCGACGTCCCCCGCGTACTTCGCCGGTCCGACGCTGGCCGAGATGCCGAACGCGTGAAGCACGGACGTCAGCAGCTTGTTGTTCGGCATCTGATTCGGGAAGGTGACCAGACGCCCCGTCTTGAAGAACCCGCCCGCGCTGCCGATCATGACGTAGGGAATGCTGTTCACCGCGTGGAACGAGCCCTCCATCATGTCGTTGCACACGAGGATCAACGTGTTGTCGAGGACCGTGCCGTTCCCCTCGGAAACCGCCGCCAGCTTGCTGCACAGCTCGGCCACGCACTGCTGATAGAACCACTGATCGATGACGGCCTTCTGCGCATAGTTCGCCGAGCCCTGGTGGGCGATGGCGTGAAAATCGGGGCTGGAGATGTTGAGCCACGGGAAGGTCAGGCTGTTGCCGCCGCCATTGTCGATGAGGTCCATCGTCACCGAGCGAGCCTTCCCGCAGATCACCGCGGCGGCGACGATGTCAGTCGTCAGCCTCACGTGGTCCGGGTAGTTCGACACGCTGTTGAAGTTGAGCCCGGTGGGGGTCACCGCCGGTGGCGTGCAGGTCGCGGTCGAGGGGGTCGACGTCGTGAGCTGATTCTCGATCGAGCGGATCGAGTCGAGGTGGATTTGAACCTTGGCTTTGTCGTCCGTGCCCAGGTTCTTCGAGAAGGTCGTGAGCTCGCCGCCCACGAAGTCGAGCACGCTCTTGCGGCGCGCGAGCAGGGCGTTCACCTGTGTCGGCGGCATGCTCGACCCCGCAAACAGCGAGTTGAAGAGCTTGTACGGGTCGTTCTGCTGGACGTTGGGCGTGTTCGCGGAGCGCCAGCTCGTGTAGGTGCTGTAGGGCCGACAGCCAACCGTGAGCTGGGCGTTGTTCACGCCGCGCATCGCGAGATCGTTCGCGATCAGCTGATCGATGGAGGGCGAGTTGGCCTTCGACGACGTGCCGCTCACCGTCACATCGCCGGTGAGCAGCGCCGGGTACGACCAGTGACCGCCGTAGGTCGAATCGGCGTCGATCATCGTCGTGAGATCGAACGGGCTCTGCTGCTTGCTCGCGTTGCGGAACAAGGTCAGCTTCGAGCTCCAGGGGGCGAGCGACTGCAGGGTCGACGGCAGCGTGCCTGAGAGCGCGCCTGCCGATCCCGACGGGTAGAAGTTGGGTGGACAGATGCCGTCGGTCCAGGTGACCGCGATGAACCGGGTCGGAAACCCGCTGGCGTTCGCGGCGCGCGCGCGCTCCGTCGACAGCAGGGGCAGGAACCCGGCGCCCAGGCCGAGGCGCTTGAGAATCGCGCGTCGCGAATACTTCAACTCGGAGCGCATCATGGCAGCACCTCTCCCGGAGCGGCGGATCGATAGCGGAACGTTCGGGTGGTCGCGACGGCGGTCATCAGGGCGCGGACGTCGAGGCCTCCGCTCACGAACGCGGCGGCGGCCGCATCGATCGAGGCGGCGTCCGCATCGACGGTCCAGCGGTTGAGCGCATACCTTGTCACCTGGGTGGCGAGGCAGTTCTGCACCTGCCGGCTCGCGGCCAGAAGCCTGCCCAGCTCGACACCGTCCGAGAAGCCCTGATTGCGTCCGTCCAACGTGATACTCCCCGCCGAGTTCACGGGCAGGTTCTGGTCCGTCGTGCGGTACTGGCCGAGGCCGTCGTAGTGCTCGAAGCCGAAGCCGATCGGATCCATGGCGGAGTGACAGGTCCCGGTGCAACCGTTCTGGTCGTGCTGCTCGAAACGTTGCCGGGTCGTGAGCCCCGCCATGGGCGGCTGCACGGGTGGCACCTTGGCGGGCGGATCGGGGAGCGCGCCACACAGCAGCCGGGTGTAGATGGCGTGGCCGCGTCGCACCGGGGAAGAGCCGTCGGCCGCGCCGGTCGCGGCAAGGAACCCGGCCAGCGTCAGCAGGCCGCCGCGCTGGCTCGCGTTCAACGTCACCGCCTTGGGCGTGGTGCCCGAAACCCCGGACAGGCCATAGACGGCGGCGAGCGTCTGGTTCACCGATGACTTCGTCCCGGTGAGAAGATCCGACAGCAGTCCCGTGCCGAGCAGTGTGGTGGTCGCGAAGCTGCGGACTTCGGTCTCCATGGCGGTGGCGAGATCCTGATTCCACATCGGATAGATCGTGGCGTCCTTCGGACGCGACGCGAGCACGTTCACGTCGAACAGATCGTCGACGAAGTCAGCGATCGCGTCGCGGGCCTTGCCGTCCGCGAGCATGCGCTTGGCCTGCGTCTCGATACCGGCCGCCGTCGAGAGTTGCCCGGCCGCAGCGGCCTGGAACAGCATCGGGTCGGGCATCGTGCCCCAGAGGAAGTAGGACAGTCGACTGGCCACCTGGTAGTTGCCCAGCTGGATCATGCCGGCGTCCTTCACGGCGGGTCCCGCGTCGACCTCGGAGTGATAGAGGAACTGCGGCGACTGCAGCATGGCCTCCACCACCAGGCCGATCGCGCCGTTGAAGTCGAGGGCCAGCGTGCCACGTCCCGTGTTGTAGAGGGCGGTGAGTGACGCGATCTCCGTGGCGTTGGGGGGGCGCCGATAGGCCTTGAGCCCGAAGGTCGTGATGAACTGATTCGCGCAGCTCGCCTCCGCGCTCGGCTGCGCCGGTGTGCAAGGGAGCACCGTCGATGGCTTGGAGGCAATGGTCGCCGCCAAGGCCTCGGCGGCCTGCTGCAGGTTGGTCGCGTGCAAGGACGCGATCGGCGTCGGCTGCCGAAACGGAAATCCGTTGTTGCTGAGGTCATCCGATTCGCCGGGGACGTCGTCGGACCCCAGCGACGTGTCGCCGAGGAGGTCGCGGACGGTGTTGAGGTATTCGCGCGACGTCAATCGGCGCAGCGGCAAGGGACCGGCAGCGCTCGGGTCGGGCGGCGCGGTGCCCTGCGAGCCGCCGCCCCCGCTGCCGCCGGTGCCGCCCGAGGACGAGCCCCCGGTCGACGAACCGCCGGAGCCGCCCGCCCCGTTCGCACCGCTGCCGCTGGTTCCTGACGAGCCCCCCGTCGACGAACCTCCGCTCCCGCTCCCGTGCCCGTTCGTCCCGCCCGTCCCCAGTTGCCCAATCGAGCCCGTGCACCCCGCGCCCACGAGGAGGGTGAGGCAGACCACCCACCCGGACGCTTTCAAGGGTCGCAGCAGAGGTCCGGGGCGCGCGCGATCGGTCATGTGTGCTTTTCTCCCACTGGGCCGTACGGGATGCGTGACTAACGCCTCGTCAGGTGTCTGCCGGTCCTTAAAGGGGTTGGCCCCGCCGGAACTTTTCGGAAATACGCGATCCGCACCCGAAATCTTCAGCCCCGGACACCCGCCATCCCCTGGGACGGCCTGGCCGCTCAACCGCCTAGGGAGAGGAAGCGGACGCCCTTTCGGCCATGCACACGCAAGAGGTGGTCGCCGCGGCGACCAGAGCTGAGCGCGTCGACCACATCGTCGGCCGAATGCACCGGCTTGCGGTCGACGTCGAGAATGACATCGCCCGGTTCGAGGCCGGCGCGCTCCGCCGCGCTGCCGGGCGCGACCTCGGCCACAGCGGCGCCCTTCGCTCCGCTCGGCAGGCCGAGGGACTCGGCCAGCTTCGGGGTCAGCGTCTGAAGCGAGAGACCGAGGGGGCCGGCGGTAGCCGAGACGTCGTCGTCGGAAGGCGCTTCGGCGAGCTTCGTCGCAAGGTCCTTCGTCGCGCCGTCGCGGAACACCGTGACGGTGACCGGTCCACCGATGCCTCGGGCAGAGACGTAATCGACGACGTCGGCGCTGGCTTTCACGGCCTCTCCATTGAGCTTCACGATGACGTCGCCCTTCTTGACACCGGCTTTCGCGGCCGGGCTTTCGGGTGTCACCTTGTCGACATAAGCGCCCTTTTCGGGTGCGCCGCGGCCGAGGTTCTTCCGCGCGTCGTCATCGAGTGTGTCGAGGTCCCGCACCATGACACCGAGGTACGGGTAGCGGATCCGGCCATCTTTCATGAGCGCTTGGGCCACGCGGCGGACCTCGTTGATCGGTACGGCGAATCCGTACGCGCCGCCGGCGCCCGTCCGGATCAGCGTGTTGATGCCGATGACCTCGCCGTCGAGGTTGACGAGCGGCCCGCCCGAGTTGCCGGGATTGATCTTCGCGTCGGTCTGGATGTACTCCCGCACGCGGTCCCCCGACATCTGAACCAACCTGCCGACGTGGCCCTTGCTGCTCACGATCCCGGCGGTGACGGTCTGCTCGAGGCCCAAGGGGCTGCCGATCGCGAGGACCCACTCACCGACTTGGACCCGATCCGAGTCACCGAGCCGGGCGGTCACCAGGTTCTTGGGGACGTGGTCGAGCCGAACCACCGCGAGGTCCGTGCGGCTATCGTGACCCACGACCTTGGCCGGGATCTCCTGCCCGTCCCACAGGGTCACCTTGACCTTCGCGGCGTGCTCGACGACGTGACTGTTCGTGGCCAGGTTGCCCGCCGTGTCGAGAATGATCCCGGAGCCCGTCCCGCGAACGGGGCCCGGCATGGGGCCCTGCGGAAAGTCCGGCGCCTCGCCGAAGTCGAAGAATCGCCGGAAGAACCTGGGTAGATCTCCAGGGACATTGTCGTCGTCGGGAGAATGCCGCCGGCCTTCCGCCAGGGGCCGCTTCGGGCCTTCGATGTCGATCCTCACGACGCTCGGACGGACAGCCTTCGCCGTGGTCGCGAAGGCCGATGAGAGACTCTTGGCGACGTCGGGGGTCTGGGTCTTCGGCGTCACCGCCGCCGCGCCAGCGACCGGAGCTGGCTGGGTCGGAGCGGCGGCCGGCGGCGGGGAGACCGGGGGCGCCGATGCCACGCTGCTGCGGTTACAGGACCACGACGCGCCTGCCGTCGCGACTGCGCCTACGAGGACCAGCATTCGAAGGGACAACATCGCTACCTGACCTCCTTCGTCCAATCACGTTCTGTCGTTCGTTGATCGATGAGGGCTCGGCCACGCCTCCTTGGCTTTGGTCAACAGTCCCTGCATGTTCATGTCGATCTCCCTCCGGAGCTGCTCGTATTCACGAGGCCGTCCTCGTCAATGGGCGGGCGACCGGCCTCCAGGTGGCCGCAGACCACGTCAATCGTCGACGCTCGCGTGGCGCCCGCAGGCCTGGACGGCGCGCCGAACGTGCTTAACCCGCGCCTGGAGGAGGGAAGAACAATGGATCTCGAAAACAGCCCCCGGCGGGAGCTACGGTTTGCCGGTGCCGCGAAGGTTCGGGGCTTGCGCCCGACCGGAGATCGGCTCCTCGTCCGAATCGAGCCGGGACCTGCCGTATCCGACGCGCTGATAGTCCTGCCGGGAGGTTCCGAAATCGAGCGGCGACGGATTCGCCAGGGCCAGGTGATCGCGCGCCCCCAAGGGGATGGGCGAAGCCCGACGCTGCAAGTGGGCGATGTCGTCTTGTTCCCGGCGGCCTGTGGCCAGGGACTGCGGCTCCGAATCGATGGGCACGAGCACGTCTTCGTACGTGAGGGAGACATCCTCGCGACGCTCGAGGATGCGTAGCTCCCACCGGCCGCGTGCGCTGGTACCCTGCTAGTTCTTGCTCGGGGGAGGCTGGTCCTGCCACGTCAGATGGACCCAGGTATCCGGGGATGATTCGCCCCCGACGACGCCCAGCCACAGCGCTGGTCCGGTTGCGCACTCGAATCCCACCGTCGACGACGCGCCAAGGATCAGGGGAGCTGCCGCGCTCAGGTGAAATCCGTACGGCGCCAGCACGTCACGGTAGAAGTCCACGAGCTCCGGCCGGCTGAGCTCGACACGATACACGGTGTCCCGCCGACCGGGCGCGATCCGCGAGAACATGTCGTTGAGGTTCGAGATCCGCGCGCGATCGATGGGCAGCGGCACGGCGCGATGACCCAGGCTGCCACAGCCGAGCGGCTCAGCCACGGGCGCCCCCGGACCGTCGGGCGCGACGCGAACACGCGCCGGCGCCTGACCCTCTCCGAACAGGACGAACGGAGCCCACTGCCTGGTGCGCGGATACTTGGCCCGCGTGGCCAGCATCGCCGTTCGCAGCGCCGCAGCCTTCGGCGTGGGTCCTCTGGCGTTCTCGTAGAACCTCGACATCAGGAAAGTCGTGGCCTGGTCGCTGACGCTCCACTGGCTGGCGATCACGCTGGCCGCCCCGGCGCTCAGAAAGGAACTGACCAGGCCGACGTTGCCGTCCGCGGTCAGTTGACCACGCCCCGTATCGCAGGCACTGAGCACGACCAGGTCGGCGCTGGTCTTGGCCATCAAGACATCCTGCACGGTCAAGAACGGGCTGCGCTTTCCCTTGGGGGCCAGCACGACGGCGCCGCTGAGCCCGTTCAGGTCGTCGCTGAACGCGTGCGTCGCCAGATGAATCAGAGAAGCGGCGGGCAGGCGATCGAGGACAGTGTCTCGATCCGGACGATCGCCCAGAAGGGCGGTGGTGCCCCACAGATTTGCGACGGCGATGGCTTCGCGCTCGGCGCCCGGCAGAGGAGGAAACGCAACGGCGGGCGTTCCCCTGGCCCGCACCACGGCAGGCATCGTCGGATTGCCGACCACCACCACGCTGGTCTTGCCCGGCGCTGGCGGGGGCCGCAACAGCTCCGCCACGCGAAGCGAAGGCTCGAACCACAGCGTGTGCGATTCGATCCAGGGCTTTCCGTTCGCGTCCTGAAGCGCGGCGAAGGGCACCAGAAACAGGATCTGTTGCGGAATGACCACCACGGGCGCGGCCGGCTCCTGTGGCAGCAGATCGTCGATCGGTTCAATCAGTCGCTGGTGAAGCTCGCGCAACCATCCGGGCGATCCCCCCTCTGCGACGGCCGGCTGCGGCCCGCCAATTCCGCGCAGTCCCAACGTCTGTCGCCCGTCGCGCACCAGACCGGTGACGTTCCACGGTTCATGCGAGAGATCGATGGTGCGAACCGTGGATTTTCCGTCGGGCGTGAAGACGGCCGCCGTGATCTGCACGACCGGTACCCAGTCTTCGTCGGACGTCTGCAACAGATCAGCGTCGAACTGACTGAACAGCGAATACGCCACGACCGTCGCGCCGATGCGTTTCGCGTAGCTCCTCCCGTCGGGTACCTGGGTGTCGAGGCCGTCGTCGGTCCCCAGCGGCATGCCCAGCTGTCTGGCGATGGCCCTCCCTCGCGCGAGCTCCAACAGCGCCAGCGCCTCGTCGGTCTTCTTCTCGGCCAGCAGGACCTGCGCCAGGCGCCGGTACAGATTCACAATCAGATCGCCGGCCATCAGGTAGTCGGGCGGGCGCTGCCCGAGGGCGTTCATTCCACTGCCCAGACGGCGGATCCGGCCCACCGCCGCGCGCAGTGTCTGCTCGGCGGGCCCCAGCTGGCCGGTCAAGAACTGGATCATCCCCAGCCGGCCCAGCGCGACCGCCTGAAACTGGTTCGCCGGGTTCTGCGCCAGGCCCTCCGACGCCGCCATCGTCGCGACGGTCTGGTCCGTGGAACGGACGCCCTTGCGGAGCGCGTCTTCGATCGTGGCCCGCGTCGCAGCCAGGTCCGCCAGCGCCTTGGCCTTCCCCTCCGCTGGCAAGCCGTCCAGGGATCGCGACGACTGGTCGAGAAAGGTCAGCGTCTGTCGAAGGGAGGCCGCGGATTCGTCGCGCTGGCGCTCGTATACCTCCACCTGCGCCTGCGCCCCCTCCCGAGCCGCTGCGTCGATCCGGTCCAGGATGGCCAGCTCAGCCCGGAGGTTGGCGGCCGCCTCGGCGTATCGTTTCGACGTCGTCAGGACCGAGGCCAGGTCGCCCAGCGACTGGCTCTCGCGGCTGAACACGACGTTCTTCTTTCCTGTCGCCGGGCTCGTCACGGTTTCGTCCAGCTGCTCGCGGTGGCGGCGCGCGAATTTGAGGTTGTCGCGGGCGGCCTGCTCGGCGCCCTTCAAATCGCCGCGGGCCTTGTGAACCAAGATCGTTCCCCGCTGCGCCGCCCACTCGTGCTTCCGATCGCCGCGCTTTCGCGCCAGCGCGACGACGTCAGCCAGCTTCGGAGCGGCCGCAGCGGGGTCGGTCCGGAGCGACACCATGATCCGGAACAGGACCAGATCGAGCTCGGGATCGAAGACCCCCGTCTGATTGCCCGCCCGCGCCTTCTCTTCGGCCCCGGTCGTGCCGGAAAGCCCCCACCAGGACAGGACCCCGGCCAGGGCTACCAGCCGCGCTCTGCGCCCCGGCATCCCCACCCTCTCCGCCCTACTTCAGCCACGCGATCCAGTCTTTCACCGACTTGCGAATCTCGGGAAGACCCTCGGCAATCGTCGCCACGATGGTGCGCGTGCGAAGGGCCAGCTGCTCACCCGTCTTGGGCTTCCAGAAACGCTCCTGCGCGCATTGATTCAAGAAGGCGCGGACCCACCAGCGAATCAAGTCCTTGGGCTCGGACGGAACCTTCGACAGATCTTGAATCAGCAGCGGCCCCGTCGAAAAGCCAGACAGCGCCTGCAGGGACGAGACGAAGTAGATGCCGTTTCGCCGCTTGCCCGGCAGCCGTCCGAGCAACGCGCGCGCGCGGGCGTAGTCGTAATTCGCGAGCACCGCCGACGCATCCCTCCCGAACGAAGCCGCCACCACGGGCAGGTACGTGACGTTGAGCTGCGCGTCCGCGACGCCCGCCTCCACGAGCGCGCCGACCTCATCGATGACGTCCAGGTAGGCCTGAATGGTCTCCAGGGTGCGTTCCTGGTTCGATTCGTCAGGACGTGCGCCCAGGAGGAGATAGCTGTACAGGCCGTAGCCGGCTTTCTCCTTCGTCTCCTTGGTCAGAAAGCCGCGCCCGGTTTCGCGAACGGCCTGGGGCGCTCGCGCGGTGTCGGGCGGCGAGGTGACGACCACTTCCAGTGAACACGTTCCTATCGGCACCGGCCCGTCGCTGACGTGAACCTGTGCGCGCCGGGCGCCCAAGGAGGTATCGTCGTCGGGCAGCGACCAGGTGGCCACCGCTGCCGAGCCTTTGATCGCGCCGACGGCCGCGGACCACTCGTAGCGAAGAGCGCTGGGCCGGGCCACGGAAACCCACGCTCGCACCGGCACGCTTTGCCCGGCCTGCACCACAGGACGATCAGGGCCACAGGCGACGACGGCCGCGGCAGCTGTCCGCGGATTGCCGGCCGCGTGAGGGTCAGCAGCCACCGTGGCCGACAGAACGGCCACCGCGGACCAGGACGCCGCGGAAATCACGCCGAGCGCTCCGGCTTCTTGGCGGCGGCGCGACGGCTCGCGATCCACTTCACCAGGAGGACCAACGCTAGCCAGAACCCACAGACAACGCCCGTTCCCGGAACGTCGAGCGGAAGCGACACCATGTAGAACGCCACCCAGCTGGCCGCGGACAGGACCACGATCAACAGAAGTGTGCCAGGCGTTTTCATCGCGACGATCTCATGGAGATTCGTACTACGCGCTGTGACGGCCGCACAACGGCTTTGTGGGGTGGAGGTCGTTCGGTGACCCTCGATGCTCTTCAGCGCGGTCGAGCCGCAGCCGCGCCTGTAGCTTCGCGACCGTAACCTCCGGCATGCGCGGACGTATGGCGACACGTGGGAGGACGAAACGATGCATCACTCCGCTCTCTTGGGGTTGGTCATGGCGCTCGCCGGTGACCCCGGCCGATCGGCGCGCCCTCTCGTCGTGGACAGCCAGGTCGGCCCTGCCTTCCTTCTCCAGTCGCAGTCTCACGCAATCGGGCACGCCTTCAAGGCCGTGGCGCGGCTCGGCCTTCGCTACCCACTGAGCCCGCGCCTCGAGGTCGGTGGGGCGATCTCCGGACTTCTCGACGCCAGCGACCACTACCGGATCGCCGGCGCCCTCGCCCATGGACGGCTCGCGCTCTGGCGGCGGCCTTCCTTTTCGCTGGGTGCGGGGCTGGCGCTGGGCGCGGGTTACAACGCCGATATCCTCCACGCCGACCTGCGCGCGGGCCGCTCTCCGGTGGTGCCGTACGGCTTCCTGGCCGTCGACGCACGCTGGTCGATTGCCGACCAATGGCTCTTCGGCGGCGAGGCTGGCTGGGAGAACCTCTCCATTCTCCGTCTCGGGATCCTGTTCGGGTTCGCGTTCGACCGCGGTCCCGGCGCGGCCCCACCCATGTGAGCCACCACGATGCAGAGGTCCATACTTCGACGGCTCTGTGCGCTGTTGGCGACGACCGCCGCCGGCTGCGGCTCGCCGCTCCCCGACGACGTCCCCGGCTACGCCTCGCGATGCGTCCGGATGAACGCGACCCCCATCCCGCGCTACGACGGCGATCCCCACAAGGGCGTGAAGAACGTCTATGCCTGCAACATCAGACAGGACGACCTCCAGGCGAACGCCGGTCCGTTCCCGGAGGGCACGTTGATCGTCAAGGACTCCACCCGCGAAGACGAGTCATTCCCCTGGCTGATCGCCATTGCCCGCAAGCAGGACGGCGCATGGCACTGGGACGAGTACACCCGCAACTTCGCCGACGAAGACTTCCGCCACACCCTGGCCGGGGAATCCCTATGCACGGGCTGCCACGTCCGCGCCAGGGCCAGCGACTGGATCTTCACGCGCTACGCGCGCTGAACCGGCACGGCGCGCGCCGGCCGTCGCCGAGGCCCGCTACTTGCCCGACCGGGGCTTCGCGCGGCGCAGGGCCGCGACTTCCGCCCGCAGGGCGGCGATCTCGCGACTCTGCATCTGGATGGCCGCGACGGACATGCTCATGTACCCGTAGAGATCGACGCTCATGCCGTCGGGGTTGATCGGGTAAGGCGTCTTGGTGTCATCGATGATGAATCCGAGGTGGCGCGGGGTGCCGGTCGGGTCGGTCTTGTAGTGATAGGTCGAAAGCTGAATCTTCCGTAGCTCGTCGTAGATGCGCGCGAGGTCTTCTTGGTCGAGATGTTCGATGTCGCGCTTGAACGACCGCCGCGACACCGGACAGCCGGAGCCGCCAGGTCCGCCGCAACAGGTGAATCCGCAGGCAGCCGCACCGCCCTGAACAGGACCGCCCGACTCGCACATGTTGCCGCCGGTGCAGGCGGCGTTGCTCCCGCAACGGCAAACGGGAGCCGCGCCCGAAGCGTCGCACCATTCGCCGGACGCGCAGCATCCGCTGCCGCAGCAGGCGCCCGTCGTACAACGTGAGCAGCTGGCGTCGGGACCACAGGAACGTCCGCCCATGCCTGCCATCCCGCCCCCGTGCCCGGCGGCTCCTCCGCCGCGCCCCCCAGCCGCACCCGCGGTCCCCCCGCCGGCGCCCGCTGTGTTTCCTCCTCGACCACCAGCCCCGCCCATTCCTGAGCCACCGCCATGGGCTCCATCGCTGCCGGCCACGCCGCCCACGCCGCCCGCGCCGCCGTTGTTGGCTCCACCCGCTCCACTTCCCTGTCCAGCGCCCCCACCAGCCCCCCCCGACGGGATCCCGGTCCCCGCGGCGCCACCGGCATGTCCCCCGCGTCCGCCACCTCCGTTGGGCGGCGAGTCGCACCCGTAACTGGAAATAGTTGCTGCGGCCATCAGGAGGCAGATGAACGGTTTCATGCGCCGGCAAGCGAGCATTTAGCGGGCCAACAGAAATCCGCGCCGATGCGGTCTCTTTGAGCCGTGTGCTTTCAGAAATCTGACGAACAACGAAGGGCGGGCGATCCGAGGCTCACGGTCGCTGGGTGTTCCAATGAACAAGACCTCGCAGAGCTCGAGGCAGTGCAGCTGCGCCTTTCCGATTGGGAAGCCTCTCCGAGGTTGATTCGTCGACGGCGCCTGGCACGGATCGGGTTCGTAGCACACCGCCAGCGATGCGTGTTTGTCCCCGCGCCGAAGGGTCTCCGTACAGCCGAGTCCTGCGCCACCGGTACGCCTGAATTTGACAACGGTACACTGCAACTTTACGTTGGTGACCACTTGGAGGTCCGGGATGTCACGTTTCTGCGTGGTGGCGTTGTGCGTTCTGCTCGGTGTTGCGGCGAGAGCGGCGGAGGCACGAGCGCAGGGTCATCAGGCGCCCGCGGTGGCCTATGGGGCGTCTCCTGCAGAGACCCACGACGGGCTTTATCTGAGGATGGGCCTGGGCGTCGGTTACTTGCGGTCCAGCACTAACATCGCCGGCTCCGATCTGAAACTGAGTGGCACCGCGTTTGGCCTCGACTTCGCCCTTGGCGGCGCCGTAACTCAGGACCTGATCATCTTTGGCGAGTTTGCATTCTTGAGCGTGGACAGCCCAACCGTGACCTACGGTGGGGTTTCTGGAAATGCCAACGGCGTCAGCTTCGATCACATCGGATTCGGCCCGGGAATCGCGTACTACATCGAGCCCGCCAACGTCTATCTGTCGGGATCGTTGATCTTCGGAAAGCTGCAGACACAGCAGAACGGCAGCAACACCGTCAGCGGTCAGACCGACATGGGGTTAGGGGCCAATCTCTTGGTGGGCAAGGAATGGTGGGTCTCGCCCCAGTGGGGACTCGGCGTGGCTCTGCAATTCATGCTGGCCAGCAACAAAGATGGCGCTGACAATGCGACGTACTCGACCTTGGGCACGTCGCTTTCCTTCTCCGCAACGTTCAACTAGCGCACCGAGCGAGACGACAGATCGCGGTGGTTGAAGCGCATGCCGACCGCGCGTGCTCCGATCGTGTCTCGCCGTCACTATGTGAGATGAGAGTCACACGTCCTCTTGTGGATCGGTCTCGTCGACACCGTCCGCGGGGTCGGATGTATCATGATGGACCATCTCGTATGCAGGAGATTCCATGAAGGAGTGGATCGCGCTGATCTTGGTCGCTGTGGCAGGCTGCTCTGGCGGCTCGAGCCACGCATGCAATTGTCCCGCGAACGGGTGCGACTTCAGCTGTTCCCGCGGAGACGCCGTGGTCTCGGTGCCTTCCGGTCTGCCGCCTGTGTCGAGCGTGACCGCGAACAGCACCTGCTCGCCTACCTATCAAGCCGCTCTCAACCGAATCTTGGTGTCGCGCACCAACGGCGCGGGAGATTGCGACGTCGACGTGCAGCTTGCGGATGGCAGCAACTACTTGGCCCACCTTCACTTCACGACCTTCCATGCGGATTGCGCCTGCTTTGTCGGTTCAGACGACGCCATCCTTCAGCCATCGGGAATGACCACCCCCTGACTGAAAAGCGCGGCACCTTGGGTGCCATGTGCGCGCAAGACCTCTCCCAAGTCGATTTCTGGAGGGCACCTCGCCATCCCTCGCACGATCCGTGTCGGCGCACTCGCGTCTCAACCTCTGGAATCGAAATCGATGGCCGCCGCCCGATGCCTCGGACGCCGAGCACGGGCGCGCTTTCGACGCGCTCCTCGACGGCCGCCGCATCCGCGAAGATCTCGGCTTCAAACCCGACTTCCCCCGCCTTGCCGACGCGCTCACGCGCTCGCTTTGATCGCAATCGCGGTCGCGAGCAAGACCCTGTGCCCTCACGACACGCGGCAACGCCGGTATGGCCACGTCGAGATCAGGGCGTTGAGCGCGGCGGGGACAACACCCTCAGCAGACCTGTGTGCCCACCCGCCTGCGCCAGCGACGCGGCACTATCTCCGTGGCAATTTGTGAGCGTGGGGTCAGCGCCTTTGGCAAGGAGGACCTTCACCAGGGCATCCTTGCCTCTACGGGCGGCGAGCATCAGCGCGGTCGTTCCGAAGACGTCACGTGCATTCACGTCTGCACCCAGACGCACAAATTGCTCGGTAAGCCGCAGGTCTAAGCTTGGTGAATAGCCCCAGGCCGCAACCTGCAGGAGCGGCCTTGTGCCGTCGCTTCCCGGCGCACTTACGGAGGCTCCTTTGGCAATCAACGCCGCGACGATCGCCTGGCGCGCCGTCTTCTCGGCTTGGATCTGCGCATGAGCCTTTGGGGAGCTCACCACGCCAGCCGGCTCGAGAGATGCCGACGGCGTCAGTGCGGCGACCAGCGGGGTGTTGCCAAAGCTGTCGGGCTCGTTGATGGTGGTCGCCGTCATGAGCCGGCGCGCGGCGCTGGCATTATTGCGGCGGATCGCATCGTGGAGCGGCGTTCCCGTCCAGGGCCCCTCCTGTATGCGAGGCTCGGGACATGGGACAGGGCTGACCGCGACCGCGCCGGCAAGCGCTAGGGCAATCGATGCTATCAGCCCGACTATCATCTATCGAGCGGAGCTCGGGTTGAAGCGCTTATAGCTCCCCCTATCAGGGTGGAGGCGCAGGGTTTGGGGCTCGCTCGGCCACCGACCGCTTTCTTGCCTGTACTTGTTCGACGTGATCCACTCACCTTTGCGCTGGACTTCGATGTGCGAACCGCTGCCCGCACCGAAGACCGGCACGCCGAAGTAATCCGCTAACGCCTGGGCGATACTCGGCTTCGGCGTGTTCTGCGTGTTGAGTGCTCGCCAGTAGTAGTAATCTGCTGTGCCGTTCTGCGCCGAGACGAAGGTATTGGTCGATGAATCGATGTCTGTATAGATCCAACCCCTTACGCCCGAGTTGCATCCCCAGATCTTGATGAACGCATCAGGGGCGAACTTTGCTCTGAGCGCCATCTGGTCTCTCTTCATTGGATCTCGGAGTAGGTGATCCGCCAGGATCCCGCCGACCTCCGCGTTGAGAACCTCTGTGTATGTGATCTTTGAAGATGTCGCCATGTAACGACGGGCGGCAGCTTCCCGAACTGTCGTTGCGGTCGGTTCGTGATAGCCGACATACAGTCCGCCGCCGATAGAGTGAGAGAAGATGTGCAGTTCCTTGATCTTCTGACCCACCGGAACGTCCATCAACGCCGCCACGAACGAGGTCCGGTTCAGGGTCTGTTTGACGACGATGTCAGCCTTGGCGAACTTCTTGAGCCCCACCAACTCGGTCGCAGCATCGTCCGCGAAAAACCGGAAGTTGCCGAGCTCCGCACCAAAACCATATAGCAACACCGCAATCCCTTTGTCTGCCATCTGTGCCCTCCAAATGTAACGTTCCGTGCTTCGGCCGCAGCGCGGCGTGGCGAGTCTGGTTGGTCGAGCAGTTGCTTGTCGAATCCTTCGTGCTGCCCTCATCGGCCACAGGGGTGATCGGGTTGCTTCATCAGGCGCTTTTCGACCAAGTTCCCTGCTGACCCGCCAGGTCGGCAGGTGGTGACCGCAGACGCGGTGGTCCCGGTCACAAAAAAAGATGACCTGTTTCTCGGGAGGTCCGGGTCTGACAGGACATGTGCGGCAAATGCGCTGGACTTTTGTCCGGAGGAGCTCCCCCGCCGCGCTCGCGGCCGCTTGGTCCGCACGACCTCTCCAAAGCTGCTTCGCCCCCGCAACTGAGCTCGAGGTAACCCCCATGGCAAAAGCGAGACCAAGGCGAATCAATGGGCAGGCCGGCCGGCGTCCAGGTGCGGGGGACGCGGCCTGGATGCGTCCGCGCCCGGCGAGTACAACACGCTACGTCCTCGCGGGGTTGAGCAGCCTCTTGGCGCTGTCGGCGTGCACGGGGACCATCAACGGGAATGGCGGGAGCGGGAGCGGGTCCGGTCCGGGCACGGGCAGCGGGGGCTCGGGTGGGTCCAACGCCGGTTCCGGGGGGACTTCGACCGGGGGCGGATCGGGTGGCACGAACGTATCGGGTAGCGGCGGAGCCGGCTCGGGCTCGACCGGCATGGGCTCCGGGGGCAGTGACTCCGGGGGCTCGGGCGGCACGACCGCGCGCGCTTGCAATGGCATCAACCCGGGACGCTCTCCCCTCCGCCGGCTGACCACCTACGAATACAACAACACGCTCCACGACCTGCTCGGCGACACCATGATGCCGGGCAGCGCGCTGCCCCCTCAGGTCGATTCGTCTCAGAACTTGTTCGGCAATGACGCCGACGAGCAATCCCCCTCCTCGCTCTTGATCGAGAAGTACCAGAGCGTCGCGGAGGCCGTCGCCCAGCGGGCGACCGCCAGCACCGCCGCGCTCGCCAAGCTGCACACCTGCGCCAGCTCGCTCACGTCCAGCACCGAGGAGGCCTGCGCCAGGTCCATCGCGACCGCGCTCGCACCCAAGGCCTACCGGCGCACCGTCGCCGCCACGGAGATCGACGAGTTGGTCACGCTCTACAAGAGCATTCGGGGCCTTTCCACCTCGGTCACCTTCGGCGCCGGTGTCGCCGCCATGATCCAGGCGATGATCCAGGCCCCCGAGTTCCTGTACCGCGTGGAGCAGGGGACGGCGGTTTCAGGCAACACGGCGGTCAAGCGCATCGTCGGGCGCGAGATGGCCACGCGCCTCTCCTATTTCTTCTGGCAGACCATGCCCGACCCGCCGCTGTTCCAGGTTGCCGACGGTGGCATGCTGGATACCAGCGACGGCGTGATGGCGCAGGCGAAGAAGATGATCGACGACCCGCGCTCACACGCGATGCTCGCCTTCTTCTTCGACAATCTGTTGCCGTTGCCAGACCTCGCGAGCCAGACCCGGAGCACGACCCTCTTCCCCAACTGGTCGTCGAGCATTGGCGCCTCGATGCGCTCCGAGGTGCAACGCGTCCTCGAGTACGAGATCTACGAGAACACGGCCCAGTCGGCTCCGCCCTACGCCGCGGGCAGCTGGCCGGCGATCCTCACGCTGCCCTACACCTTCGTCAATCAGGCCCTCTTCAACTACTACGGCGCCTCCAACTTCGCCCCGGGAACCACCGTGACGGGGACGACGCTGACCAAGGTCAACCTCAACACCAGCCAGCGCCGGGGCCTCATGACCCTGGGCGGCATGATGACCGGCCTCACCACGACCGACCTTACCAACCCGGTCCTCCGCGGCTCGTTCATCATCAACAAGCTGATGTGCAAGAACCTCTCGGTCCCCGCCGGCCTCAACCCCGTGGCGCCGGATCCCTACAGCGCCAAGACGGCGCGCGAGCGGTACGGCTTCCACTCGGCGTCGGCCACCTGCGCCGCCTGCCACAAGATGATCGACCCCCTCGGTTTGCCGTTCGAGAACTACGACGCCGTCGGGCAGTACCGGGCGTCCGAGCACTGGGTGGATCCGAACACCCAGGTGCCGTACGACACGCAGATCGACGCGAGCGGCGCGGTCGTCGGTGTGTCGGGCACGGCAGCGAACGGAGCGGAGCTGGTGTCCCTGCTGGCCCAGGCCAAGGAGGTCAACAGCTGCTTCGCCGCCCACTGGATGAACTTCGGGTACGGCCGATCGCTCGGCTCCGACGACGATGCGTGCAACCAGCAATCGATCAATACCGCCTTCGCGAACGCCGGCTTCAACGTCAAGCAGCTCTTGCTGGCCCTCACGCAGACGGACGGCTTCCTCTATCGCCCGGCCCCATAGGAGACTCAGCCATGACGCGGTTCAAGCTCGATCGTCGGACGGTCATCAAGGGCGCGGGGACCATCGCCATCGCCCTGCCGTGGTTGGAGATCATGGGACGAGGTCGCCGGGCGCAGGCGCAATCGACCGCCTCGGTGCCTCTCAAGCGGTTCGTCACCGTGTATCAGCCCGGAGGGGCCGTGCGGCAGGGTGCGAACGGAGACAAGTACACCCCGAGCGGCTCGGAGACCTCCTTCACGATGTCGCCCGTGCTGATGCCCTTGCAGCCGTACCAGAGCCGCCTGCTCATCCTCGACGGCTTGAACCTGACCTGCGGCGATCAGTCGAAGTACTCGGTGGAGCAGCACCAGGGTGGCGAGGTCGGCTGGTTGACCGGTGCGATCCAGATGGGGGCCTCCAACTACATCGCCAAGAACTCGCCATCAATCGATCAGGTCCTCGCCGGTCGCCTGTCGACCGGCAAGGCGTACGGCAGCGTCCAGCTCGCCGTGCGGTGGGCGACCGGGAAGTCGCACGGGAAGCTGCACCCGATCAACGCGATGAACTTCGACAACAACGGACCCATTCCCCCGCGGCTCGATCCCCAGGATGTCTTCACGACGTTCTTTGGTTCGTCGAACTCGGGCGCGGGCGGCGCCGGCGGCACCGTCGACCAGACCCAGGCGACCCGCAAGTCCATCCTCGATTTCATCGACAAGAAGTACACGGCCCTCGAGTCCAAGCTGGGGGCGGACGACCGGGCGCGCCTCGATCTCCACCTGACCCAGATCCGCAGCCTCGAGATGCGCATGGCGCAGATCATGACGCCCCAGCCGACGGGGTCGAGCTGCAAGGCGCCGACGAAGGTGGACACCACGGGTTACAACCCGACGAGCGGCCTCAACTCCGCCGACGACGGCAGCCTCAAGGACACCTCGTCCGACTCGAAGATCCCGGCCGTCGGCCAGTTCATGATGGACATGATGACCATGATCCTCGGGTGTGACCGGACGGCGGTCACCTCGCTGCAGTGGAGCGACAGCGAAGCCAAGCACACCTTCCCGTGGCTCAACCTCTCCCAGCACCATCACTTCTACATGCACGACGGCGGCTTCAAGCCGACCGAGTGCACGCAGATCTCCACTTGGTACTCGACCATGCACGCTTACCTGCTGAAGGCGATGCAGGCCGTGGACATGGGCGGACACTCCCTGCTCGACGAGACGATGATCCTGTTCGGGACGGAGATCGCGGATCCCCCGTCGCACGCGAAGGCCAACATGCCCTTCATCCTGGCGGGCGGCGACGGAAAGACCCTGAAGACGGGTCGCTGGGTCAAGGCCGGAGGGGTCCCCCACAACAAGCTGCTCACCGCGATCTTGAACCTGTACGGGGATACGCGCACCAGCTTCGGTGATTCCAAGGTCGACTCCGCCGCCCTGAAGACGCCGAGCCTCACCTAGTACCCGCTGGTTGAAGGCACGGGCTGGTGGCATCGTCGACGAAGACGAGCAGCGTGTACATTGGCCCGCGGGCTTCGAACCAGCATTGCTCGCTGCCGTCGATTTGGACGAACTCGCCGAAGCACTCGCGGCAGTCGCGTGGCTGGTGCGGCTGCCGAACGCGGTCGCGTCGATATGTTCACCGTGCCTGTCGAAGTGGCCGGCCCTCGTTCGTCGTCTCATTAACCCTGAGAGGAGAACGACATGACACCGACCATGCTCATCCCGACCGCGCTGACCGCCTGCCTGTTGCCCGGGCTGGCCGCGGGCGCCATCTTGAAGCCGACCACCGGGCACGCGACGATCCGGGGGGTGGACTACTACTACGAGGTGCACGGCAAGGGCGAGCCGTTGCTCCTGTTGCATGGCGGTAACCTGTCAATTGATTCGCTCGCGCCGTCGATGCCAACGTTCACGAAAGACCGCCAGGTCATCCTCGTCGACCTGCAGGGACACGGACGGACGACGCTCGGGAACCGGCCGCTTCGCTGCGAGGCGATCGCCGACGACCTCGCCACTCTGCTCGGCCAGCTCGGGCGGACGCAGGTCGACGTGCTCGGCTTCTCGTTTGGCGGCTGCGTCGCGCTGCGCCTGGCCGTACAGCATCCCGACCGCGTTCGGCGGCTGGCGCTGGTCTGCACGGTCTTCGCCGACGACGGCTGGTACCCGGAGATGCGCGTCCAGCAGAAGCAGATCGGCGCGGCGATGGCGCCCCTGATGGCCGAAACGCCAATCTACAAGACCTACAAGGCAGTGGCCCCCAAACCCGAAGACTTCCCGCGCTTGCTCGACGCCCTCGGCGATTACATGCGCCAGACGTACGACTGGTCAGGTGACGTCGCCAAGCTGAGGATGCCCGTGATGCTGATCTACGGCGACGCCGACATGATCCGGCCCGAGCACCAGGTGAAGTTCTATCAGCTGCTGGGCGGCGGCCTGAAGGACGCCGGCTGGAACCGCGAGAACATGTCGAGGAACCGGCTCGCGATCCTTCCCGACCTGACCCACTACGAGGCGGCCGGAGCCCCGCGCGTCGCCGAGGCCGCGTTGCCGTTCCTCAACGGGCAGTATCGCGGTGGCAAGAACGCGCCGGAGCCGGCCAATACGGCCAAGACGGAAGCGTTGAAGAAGTAGAGCGCGTCAGCGCGCCTACCGCCGCCGCCGTCCCCAACAGGGTGGGTCGGTTTTGAAATGTCCGGTTCACGAGGCGGGGGGGCCTTGCCGGCGACGCGGGCCGGACGCGACGGGCAGCCTGCCTCAGGTTTCTGAGGAGAATGCAGATGCGGGGGGATTGTCATGCGCGCGATGAGTGCGACTCGCCGCGGGACAGCCGGGATTGGTCTGGCGCTTGCTGAGCCAGCCGCCATGCGCACCGTCTTTCGTGTCCTTTGGGTGGCTTCTATCGCGGGTTTTGTAGCGTGTCAGAGCGGCGGCAGCGTCGTGGATGGTGGAGGCGGGGGGCAGGCGATGGGGGGATCGGCCACTGGCGGGGCGGCCGGAGGTCATTCCACGGGCGGCCTCGCGCTTGGGGGGCAGTCGATGGGCGGACAAGCCACAGGAGGCTCTGCTGCTGGTGGCCATGGGTCTGGTGGGCTGGCGACGGGGGGCGCTGGAACCGGTGGGACGTTCGTGCAGTCGGCATGCGTGCTCGCAGGAGGGACGTGCCTCACGAGCTGTACTGAGCCCTGCGCCAGCGGGAAGATGCTGGCGCAGCCCAATGGGTGTCCCGTCAGCGAATCGAATGCTGTCTGCGGAGCGCGTTGTTGTTTGCCGGCAGGCACTGGAGGCCAAGGCGGAGGAGCTGGCTCGGGTGGGCCCCAAGGAGGAGCTGGGGGCGCTGGAGGGCATTCCGGAGGAAGCATCGTTTGCGGAGGCGGTTCCACCGTTGCTTGCGTTGGGGGAGCAGAGCTTTGCTACAGCTTCATCGGGGGCACGGCCGGGTCCGAGACCTCGTACAGCTGCCGTGCGATTCCTGTGGCCTGCGCCGCACAGCAAACCTGCGCTTGCGTCTGCCCCTCGCGAGGAGGCGGACTTGGCTGCGACTTCGGCTCGTTACCCGGTGTCTGGTGCAGCTGCACAGAGAGCAACGGATTGAAGGTCTCGTGTGCAGGCCAATGACCCGGCTCGAGCGCCGGGGACCTCGATAGCGGGTGCATCCCAACAGGGCGGACGCCGCCTCGGATCGATCCTAGCGACGCGCGGTCAGCTTCGGGGGGCGCTTGCCGTGGCGGGTCGCGCCCTCCACTGGCGCGTACGCCAACTCGGCGCCGTCGCGGACCGCCCGCAGCAAGAGGCCGCCGCGGCTCATGTCGCCGCGGCCGATGAACTCGGGCGGGAACAGCAGGTGGTCGCCGAACACGCAGGTCAGCGGGCGAACGTACTTGTTGCTGGCGACGCTGCCCAGCAGCACGAAGCGGGTCGTGGCGCCGTGGGCGCGCTCCAGCGCCTCGACCGCCGCCACCAGCGGTTGCGTGAAGTCGTCATTGCGATCGTCGACGTCGACGGTGGCCCACGCCTGCATGCGCTCCAGGGTCAACGGCTCTTGCGGGGGCAGCAGTCCCTCGCCGGGCGTGATGATCAACGCGCTGTCGATACCGGCGGGCGGGCGGGCGAAGGCCGACGCGTAGGTGAGCTTGCCGCGAAAGTACAGGCTGCTGATGAACGTGAACACGTCGCCCAGCGGGGCGCCGGCGGCGCTGCGCACGCGTCGCGCCAGCTCCGACGCCGCGTCCTCGCGAAACAGCAGGCGCGCGCGCTCGCCGCCCAGGTTGGCGGGCGAGATGAGAAACACCGTGTGAAGCGGCGGGGCGGGTTCAAGCGGCGGCACGACCCGCAAGAGGGTAGCAGGCGCGTCCCGACCAGGCGTCCCCTGGCCGGCCGCCCCTCAGGACGCCTTGGCCAGCGGACTCTTCGCGATGGCTTCGCACCTGGCCATCCGCTTCGGCAGCTCGCGCGCCAAAAATTCCAGGCAGGCGCGGGTCTTCGGCGCCAGCAGCTTGCGGTTGGGATAGACGGCCTGGATGTCGATCGGCGCCCGTGAGAAATCCGCGAGGATGCGCACCAGGGCGCCGCGCTCGATCGAATCGGCCAGATAGAATCGCGGCAAGTAGACGATGCCCAGGCCGGCGCATGCGGCCACCCGCAGCGCGCCGCTGTGGTCACTGTCGAAGCCGCCGGTGATCGGGATCTGCAGCGGCTCGCCCTTCGCCCCGCGGAAGTGCCACCGCCCGCGCTGCGAGGAAAGCGTGTAGCGCAGGCAGTCGTGCTCCACCAGATCCTTCGGATGTCGGGGCGTGCCACGGCGCTGGAGATAGGCGGGCGACGCGCACGCCACCAAGGGATCGCGCGCCAGCTTGCGGACGCCGAGCGAGGAGGCGCCGAGCGCCCCCAAGCGTATGGCGAGATCGAAGCCCTCCGCGGTCAGATCGACGAAGCGATCACTGAGCGACAGCTCGATCCGCAGCGCGGGATAGTCGTGCGCGAACTCCGCCAGCAACGGCGCGATGTTGAGCTCTCCAAAGTACACCGGGGCGCTGATCCGCAGCAGGCCGCGCGGCTCAGCGGTGAAGTCGGCCACCAGCAATTCGGCGTTCTCGACCTCGCGCAGGATGCGCAGGCAATGCTCGTAGAGCGCCAAACCCGCCTCGGTGGGCGACACGTGGCGAGTCGTGCGCGTCAGCAGCGCGGTGCCGAGCCGACTCTCCAGGCGCGCGATGCGCTTGCTCACCGCCGAGGTGGAGCTTTCGAGCTGGTGTGCGGCGCGCGTGAAAGACCGCTGCTGGATCACCTTGGCGAACACCACCAGGGCCGCCACGTCGTCGAGCGCCCCCGATCCACTGTTCTCCGCCGCGCGCGCGGGCGTGGTGCGTTCGGGCGGCGGGACGGATTGTTTCCTCATGGGCAATAGTGTTAGGCCCCGCCGCGGACTGCCGCAAGGCGCATTTCGGAACCACGCTCACAGCAACACGGGCGGCAGCACGCGCCAGCAGGCGGCGCCGCTCTCAACGACTGATGGAGAACGGCAGGAGGAAGATCATGAGCCAGCAAACATTCGATCGAACCACTTGGCAGCACAATCTACATTGGGCATCGGTGTTCTCGCGCGCAGCCCTGGGCAGCTTGTTCCTGAGCGCGGCGATCTCCAAGGTGCCCCACGGCATCGCGGGAACGGTGGGATATTACTCGAAGCTTTTCGAGCACTCTCTCTTGCCCAGCTTTCTGGTCACCGCCCACGCCAGCGTGATCATGGGGGTGGAGTTCATCCTGGCGGCGTGGTTGCTGAGCGGCTACCGCCTGGCCCTGGCCTGGAAGGCCGCCGCGGTGGTGTTGATCAGCCTGGCGGTCGGCATGATCTTCGCCGGCAAGACCGACGTGGCGAGCGACAACTACGGATACGTCGCGTTGGCGCTGGGGGGATTATTGACCAGCCCGTTCGATCGCTGGGTCTGGCACGCCCAGGCCGCCAAGATCGGCACAGAGCGCGGTGCGAAGGCTGGAGCGGAGCACGCCGCGCTGACGTAGTCGCGACCGGCAAGGGTCCGAAGGAGCCGAACCGGCGGCCGGACCCTTCTTGACGGCAACCGCGTGAACCGCGATTGTGTCTCCTCAACTTATCCGGAGATTGCGAATGACTTCTTTTCGACCGTGGCTCGTCCCCGCTGTCCTTGTCTTGTTCGGTGCAGCCTTCGCTCTCGGGTCCTGCAGCAGCGGCTCCAGCAAAGGGACCGCCGGCAGTGGCGTCAACTGCGCCATCTCCCGCATGGCCGGCACCTCCTGCACGGAGGCCCAGACCAAGCCTTATTCGGACTGTCTGCTCACCGCCTGCGACGCCCAGTACCGGGAGTGTCTCGGTCCCAGCTACCAGTCCGGAACGTTTTCCGGCACTTGCGCCGTATACATGGGGTGCCTGTCGAAGTGTGCCTGCCAGGACACGGCCTGTAGCACCGCGTGCGGGCTGCCCGATGCGGCCTGCTTGACCTGCTTGCAAGGGACGACCACATGCGCGCAGACCTGCACTGCCCCGGTATGCACGGGCACCGGCACGGGCGGATCGGGCGGAGGGCTCGGCGGCGCCTCGGGAACGGGCGGCGCCTGCATCGCCAGCCTTCAAGCGTGCTGCGATGCCGCGCCCGAGAGCAACAAGGCCAACTGCCAGGCTACCGTCTCGGGCTACGTGAGCGGTGGGGCAGCCGGCGAAACGATCTGTGCCAGCGCGCTCGCGACGCTGAAGTCGGTCTATTGCCCGGCTCCCGGTGGCGCCGGGGGCTCGTCGGGCGGCGCAGGTGGTACGTGCGCCGATCTGCTGGCCTGCTGCGGGCGGACGCAAGCGGTCTTCAAGAATGCTTGCATGTCTGCCTACCAGAACGCGCTGCCGATGGGCGACGCTACCTGTGCAGGGACCCTCGGAATCATCCAGGCCACCTACTGTCCCTAGTCCACAGGTTCATCGCGCCGACTGCGTAGGCGCATGGTCCAGGAGCGGAGCACGCCGCGCTCACGTCGTCGCGACCGTCAGCGATAGGGGCGATTGGAGAACGACGTCCTTCACGGCGGGGTTCCGCTTCACGCCGTCTTGAGGCCGCGGCCGGCGTGAGACCTCGAAAAGCAGTACCAACCGCGCCCGACCGAGTACGCCCACCTAATTAGGCGCCGCCCGCACCACCCGCACCACCAGCTGCGCCAGCGCCGCCCGCACCGCCCGCACCACCAGCTGCGCCAGCGCCGCCCGCACCGCCCGCGCCAGCAGCTGCGCCAGCGCCGCCCGCACCGCCAGCACCGCCCGCACCCCCAGCGCCGCGGGCCGACGGGTACTTTATGGTCGCCGGATCCACGGTCGGGGGTGCCGTCGCGCTGGCCGCATTCGAGTTGAACAGCAACTCGGTTTTGCCAATCGCGACGCTTTCAAGGTAGTCGTGGATGGTGCGCGTGTAGTTGGCCACCCCGGACGCCATCGCGGGGTAGTCGAGGATCGGCTTGTCGATGGCATACAACGTGAGCGAGTAATTGTCGGTCACGTAGGTCGACGGGTCCGCGGTCGGATTCGAGTTCGGGCAGGGCGGAAAATAGCCAAATTGATTGCGGTTCGCCCATTGCCGCGCGCCCAAAACCTCGGGCGGAAATTCCAGGTCGCCCATCCCCATTGGGATCTTGGCGGCGACGTTGGTCGGAATATCCCAGATGACCCAATGGAACGCGCGACTGAGGGTCGCGGGATCGTTCTTCGCGATGATGGACAGATCCTTGAGGACGATCGCGTAACTCTTGGTGCCGGTTGGACCGGGCGTCCAATTGAGCTCCGGGTTGTCGCCGGAAGCGAAGTCGTGACCGTTGCAAGTGAACGGGGCCGGCATCGCGCTGCCGCTGGTAAAAGCCGGTGAGGTGATCGCCCAGGGCGTGGCGCCGGCGCTTCCGCCGCCACCCGCCACATTCCCGCCGCCACCAGCTGCGCCACCGATACCGCCAGCTGCGCCGCCACTCGCGTTTCCCCCGGCGCTGCCCGGCGCACCTCCAATCGCGGTGCCCCCCGCTCCGCCGGTCGCCTTGCCACCCGCGCCGCCGACACCCTTCCCTCCGGTTCCGGGCCTCGCCCCATCGCCGCCCCCGCAGGCCGCCAGTCCAACCCCGAGCGCCAGGCACAGGATTTCATATGAACCAACGTTGAGCGACGAACGATTGCGCATTGACGATCTCCTAGTTGTGGTGCGCGTCGTGGGACATCATGTCCCGAGGTGAAGCGGGTCCACATTACAGCGACGCGGATGCAATTTCATTGGAATACCTCCCCATCGCCTCAGCGAGCCGATCGCGTTTCACGCCGACCACCCGTTCCTGTAGCTGCTACGCGACACGAAGACAGGTGTCATCCTGTTCATCGGGCGCGTGGGTAATCCCTCGTCTCTATGACGTATCCTGCGGGCCATGATTCTCGCAAAGCGGGCCTGGGCGCTTGGATTGTTCGTCGTGCTCGGTTGTGCGGGGGCGCCGGGTCGTCGCGACGCCGCCTCCGCGGGCGCCGCCGCGGACGCGGACGCGGCCGGGCGGGTGTTCGTCTACGTCGGCATGGCCGGGGGCGAGCTCGTGCTCTTTCATCTGGACCCCTCGACGGGGATCCTGGCCCGTCGTGGGACGGTGTCAGGGGGGCGCGCCCCTTCCTCGCTGGCTCGCTCGGTCGAACGCGAGTCGCTGATCGCGGTCGACGGAAACACGGGACAAGCGGCGGCCTTTTCCATGGACAGCAAGTCGGGGGCATTGAAGTCGGTGGCCCGCATTGCGACAGGCGGCGCGCATCCCTCCGGGGCCACCCTCGACGACACGGGCAAGTACGTTCTGTCGGCGCATCCGGCTGCCGGGCGTGTATCGGTGCTCGCCATCACGCAGTCCGGAGGTCTGAACGCAATAGGGACGTTCGCAGCCGGCGCGGGCGCGCACACCGTCGTCGTCCATCCGTCCCAGATCGTCTTCGTCTCGAACTCTCGGGCCGGCACCGTGTCGCAATACACCTTCAACACGGGCACCGGCATGCTGACGCCCAAGCCGGGGCCGGCGCTCGCGTTGCCGTCCGGGGCGGCGCCGACGCGGATGGTCTGCCACCCGAGCGGTCGCTGGGTGTACCTGCTCGACGAGGGCACTGGCTCGGTCGCGGTCTACGGCTTCGACGGGGATCTCAAGGCGCTTTCGCCGATCTCCTCGCAGGTCATCTCGACGTTGATCGAAGGTGCTGCGCGCGGCCGCAGCCGTCCCGCCGATCGTCCCGCCAATCGTCCCGTCGATCTTGCCGTCTCACCGACCGGCCGGTTCCTCTACGTGACGAACCGCGGCCCCGACGATGTCGCTGCCTTTGCGATCGACGGAGCGGGGGTGTTGAAGCTGGTCGGTCACACGCCCGGCGGCGGCCGCGCGCCTGGCGCTCTCTCCGTCGACCCGACTGGAAAATTCCTGATCGTGGCCAACGAAGGCGGCAAGAGCCTCAGCGTGTCTTCGATCGATTCGACGACAGGAGCGCTCGGGAGCGGACACGTCGTCATGCTCCCCGCTCCCCCGATCTCCGTGCTCGCGGTGAAACCTTGACCTGGACCGGACGACGTCTGGCGGTGCTCGCCGCCAGCGGCCTTTTCTGGATGGCGCGCAGCACCCGAGCGAACGGCGGCACCGATGCGTCATGTGCGGCCTCACTCGACGCGAATGCCGGCCACCAGGACGCCGCTGGGGCGCTGACAGCGGCGCTCGCGTCGTGCAATGCGTATTGCGAAAGGATGCTCGAGCGCGGCTGCACCGAGTTTCCCGTTTCGTCTCAGCAGGTCCGGCGCCGCATCCCGCCGGTTCGGTCTGTTTGAGCGATGTGCTTTCAGAAATCGGACGAACAACGTACGATGCGTGCCGCGTTTGACATTGCAAGATAAGAATCTTTCAATGGCCATCCCCCGCCTGCCGTTCGCAGCCGGCTCGACGGAACGGGTCGATCAACCAAAGAGGAGTGTCGCTATGTTGCAAGGTCAAAACAGGTTGAGCGTTCGCTTGATTTTGGCGGCACTCGTGCCGGCAATCGGCGCGTCGGCATGCGGTCCGGTGGACGAGGAGTCGGGCGAAGACGTCTCCGAGACCGTTGGCGCGGTCGTGGCAGGAATGACCAACGTCACCAACAACCGCGTGCCGAACTCGACCTTTCAATCCGAGACCGCGACAGTTCCGATTGGAACCGGCTTCGCGACTGCGTACAACACCGACGATTCCGCTCACGGCAAGGTTTCCGATCACTACTGTCGGCAGTACTCCGAGCAAAGCATCACGTTCCGCCTCTCCAGCGCCTTGCAATGGCGGACAAAGCGCGTCCCGACCGCTCCGGGCATGGCCCTTTTCAACGGCGATCCGGCCCTGGTCATCGACAATCACTTCGCCCAGAACTACCGCCTCTACGTCTCGTCGCTGGCGGTGTCCGACACCGTCTGGAACACCTTGGGAAAACGGGCTGACGGCTGTATCGATCCGACGACGCGCGAGAAGGCCACGGTCGACTCCGCGTGCGTCACCGCCGTCGACATACCCCGCGATGGGGTCAGTGCCAGCAGTCTGCCGTTCTCTACCTGCTTGCCGGCCGGCACCGACGTGCTCGACGGCGGCGACCTCGATCTCAGTGCCGCGAACAACCTCTATGCGGCGTACTGGAACTACACCCGCAAACGCATCGATGTCTACCAGGCACGACTCTTCAACTTCGCGCGGCTGCCCACGCCCTTCCCCAACAAGACCATGGTGGGCCATCCGATCTTCGTTCGGAGCTCTGACACGCCATATCTGATTGCACCGGATTCCGGCGGCAGGTTCTGGGTTGCGGCACTGAATGAAACCACCTTGACGTGGAGTGCCCCGGTCCAGGTCGCGTCGGGGTTCGTGTGGCAGGACGAGATTCGTCTGCGCAACGGAGCGTCGTTCCGCCAGATCGGTTACTCCGCGCAATGGATTTCTGGCTTCGCTGGTTCGCCGGTCCTGTTGTTCGTCTACCAACTGCCGCGCTCGGCGAGCGGGTTCACCCAACTGCAGGGGGTGCTCTGTTCGACGGTCCCCACTCTCGGCTGCCAGACCCCTCCCGGGCTGAGGACGTCCGCCTTCGAGAATGCCTTGTTGCCCGCCGTGGCTGTCGCCCACAAATTTACCGGCGTGCCCCTGGCGCTGCCTTACCTCTCCTACTGGACGGACCGGGGCTCGATGGCCGGCACCCTGGCATTGAGGATGGACTTCGTCGATTGGACCATTCCCGCCTTCGTCACCAAGCTCACGGGCTCGGCCCAGACACCATGCCCCGTCGTCGGATTTGGATACTGGGGCGATTACGATCACATGATCGTCCAGGAGGACAACACGGCCAATGCGCTTCTCGTCCGCACCGGCACGGATTCGACCGGCGCCGCGTGCACCGCGACCGGGGATCCCCAGCACGTGTCGATCCTGACGATGGCGCCGTGAGGGACCACTGCGTCCGCCGGCCCCTCCGTCACGGGGCGGCGGTGGCGTAGCCGATCCCGCTGCTCATGCCGCCAAAACCGGGGTACCACATCTTCAGGATGCCGTCGGCCCGCACGACGGTGGGCCGCGCGATGAAGGCATCCCAGGCTTCGGCGGGCTCCAACGTCCCGGCCGGCAGCGACAACCCTCGCCGTCGCCAGTGGATGCCATCGGGCGACGTGGCGTAGAGCAGGCCGGTGGACGACGCGTACCACATCTTGAACTCGTCGCCGTCCTTGATCACGGTGAACCCTGTCACGGGGTCGAAGACCAGGCTCGGGTGATGGGTCCAGTTCACACCATCGGTCGAGATCGCGTAGGCCAATCCCATTCCGCCCGCATACCACATCCGGAACACGTCGCCGTCCTTGATGACGGCGGCCTCGGTCGCGCCGTCGATCACCTTGGCCGGCCTGCGCGAGAAGACGATCCCGTCCGGCGACGAGCCGTACCAGATTCCAAGCTCGTTAAACTGCGCGGACCACATGTGATAGCGGCCGCCATCGTAGACCACCGCAGGCCGGGTGCCGCTGGTGTCGACCGGATCGACGTCGCGCGACCAGACCAACCCGTCGGCCGACACGGCCCGCCCAATCATGTCGTGGGGCCCCCCGTCGGTGCCCGTGTAGTACATGACCCAGCTTCCGTCGGGCTTCCTCACGACGTTGGGAGCGGTGACGTACCTCTGCCAGTTGGCCGCACCGGGGGGCGCAGCGATGAGCGGATTGCCAGCGAACTTCCTGAATTGAGGCGCGAACTCGACATCCAGCGACAGATCGAAGACGACGTCGCTGGACGTGGCCGCAGTCTGATGAACCTCGACGGCCATGATGTTGTAGCCGGGGACCAGCAAGTCCCTGGCGGCGCTCCAGTCGTAGGGGACGTAGGTGTTGTTGGCTTCGTGATCGTCCGCGCGCGTGTTCGCGTCGAGCGCGCCGATCGGCAACTCCACCCGTTGGATCTCGTGACCGTTCAGGTAGACCGCCGCCCCGTCGTCGAACATGAGCTCACCGAATACGCCCCCGATCGCCTGACCGGCCGGCGGCACACCAACGTAGAAGCGCTGCCGAAAGTAGGTGGTGAGCGGCTTGTTGTTGGGATTTGGTCCATAGGAGGTGACGGTGCGCAGATAACTTTCGCCGTATCCCAGCGGAGCAATCCCAACGGCCCACGCCGCGTCGTCGTAAGCCGACTCGCGCCAGGCCGTCCCGAGGTCGTCGCCCTGGTCGTGGTAGCTCCATTCGTTGCCCCGCGTGATGGTCGGGGCCGGCGCATGCACCGGAGGTGCCTCCTTCAGGGCGACGATCAGGTCGAACACCAGGTCGCTCGAGTCCACCGCCGCCTGGTGCACCTCGACCGCGAACGTGTTCACGCCCTGCACCAGCAGGTGCCGGAACGCCGACCAGTCATAGGTCGAATAGAGGTCGCCCGATTCGTGGGCGAGCGCCAGGGTGCTGGCCGTGATGTTTCCCGGTGGCATGGCGTCGCTGCCGATACGCTGGCCGTTGAGGTAGATGACGAACCCGTCGTCGAAAAACGCATATCCACTAATGCCGACCACCGAGTCGGGGTGATTGACGATGACCTGCTTACGGAAGTAGGTCGTGATCCGCTTGTTCGACGGATCGGGCCCGTACGATACCGGCGTGACGATGTTCGGCTCGCCGTAGCCCAGCGGACCTGAGCCGAAGTCCCACGCGGACGCATCGAAGGCGGTCTCGCGCCAGGCGGTTCCCAGGTCATCGCCCTTGTCCCAGAACGACCACGCCGTTCCCTGGTGGATCGAACCGTAGTCCGGCGGGGGCGGATTGACCCAGGCGTCACCATCCAGCGACGCATCGAACACCAGATCGCTCGATGACGGGCTGGCCTGGTGCACCTCGATGGCGAGGTAGTTAGAACCGTTGCGCAGAAACGCCCGCGCCGATGAGAGATCGAAGGATTCGTAGGTCTGGTTCGCCTCGTGCCCCGTCGCGAGGGTGCCGTAGCCGACCGTCCCCGCCGGCAAGTGAGCCCGCTCCACCTCGTGTCCATTGATGTAGGCGACGAACCCGTCGTCGTACATGACGTGCAGCCCCAACGCGCGCACGAGCGAAACGTCGTCGATGAAGAACCCCGTGCGGAAGTACACCGTGGTGGGCTTGTTGGCCGGGTCAGGCCCGAACGAAATCTCGTTGACGTAGGTCTCGCCATAGCCGAGCGGAGCCTGCGCCGATTGCCACTGGGTTGTGTCGCCGCCGTGGTCCTCTCTCCAGCTCTGGCCCAGATCGCCCTCGGTCGCCGCGAACGTCCAGTAGCTGGCCTTGGGCACGTGGACCTGGGCTCGATTGATCGCCCCGGTGCGGGAGACCACATCGGTGGATGAGTCCTGCGGCGCCCCTTTCCCGCAACCCGCGGCAAGGAAGCAAACCGACATCACAACCTTCAATAAGCCGCGGGAGGACGTGTCCATTCATCGATGCCCAGCAAATCTAGGGCCGGGGAATTTGCTCAAGAAGTGGCCCGGGTCGCTACAGCCGAGTAACGAAGGCGGCGCGTCGGTCGCTCGCGCTGGACGTACGCCGGCCCATCCCCTCTCGCGTGCGCGGCTCACCGCCTCCCACCGCCGAAGAGGCACGAGCTCGACGGAACAAAGGGAACAAAAAAGTTGCCTCGCACCCGAAGCGGTGGCTCGATGGAACGATGGATGGAACTCTCGGCGAGGTGGCTGGTAGCGCGCCGGTGACGGTGCTGGACGTATTTCCGTCGACGCGGCCGTTGCCGGACGCCGTTCGCGCGTCGAAGGAGGCCGTGAAGGCCGCCCAGCTCGCCGCGCGCGAGCGGCAGCGCCGTGAGACCTGGCAGGCGCGAGCGCTGGCCGGCGGGGTGACGGCGGTCTTGCTGATCGGCGGACTGGTCGTATGGCCGCGCATCCGCGCCGGCCGGACGGCGCGCGCTGCTGCGACCGTGACCGCGGCGGTCCCTTCGCAGCAGACCCTCACGAACGAGGTTCCGGCGACCATTCCCGCGCCGGGCGGCCTGTTGGCGGCGGGAGTGGCGGCGCTACCCGCCGTGACGGAGGCAGCGCCGGACGCGGGTGCGCTCGACGCGTGTCGCGACAGCACCCAGGGCAAGCGCTGGCGCGCGGCCGCTGCTGCCTGCGCCACCGCGTTCGCCGCACGTCCGGACGATGCAAAGCTGGCGCTGCGAGTCGCCGAGGCCGAGTACGCGCGCGACCATCTGGTTGCGGCGCGCGCGTGGGCCCAGCGCACGCTGGCGCTCGATGCCAAGGAAGCCAATGCGCTGGCGATCGTCGGTCGCTCCGAGCAACGATCCGGGCATGCCGAAGCCGCCGCCCGGGCCTTCCGGAGTTACCTGGCGCTGGCGCCGCATGGCTGGAACGCGGCAGAGGCGCGCGCCGCCTTGCGCGGAGACCACGGGCGCCCGCGCAGGACCGCCCCTGCCGCCACGCTCCCCGCAACCGCCCCTCCCGCCTTCACTGTTCCCGCCCCTGCCGGCGCCGCCCCGTAGCCGCCGTCGAACATCCGGTCGGTACAACCGCCAGGTACGCCGCGGACAGCAAGCGCGACCTGCGCGTCAGATCGATTGGACCAGAAATGCCACCTTCGCTCGGTTCGCAGCGCGGGCGAGCTTCTTGTCGAACGTCAGAAACCGCTGGGCGGCGCTGCTCGATGACAGGTGGAGGGCCTCTGCGAAGTCCATGCCCGATGCATAGCCGTCGATTGCCGCCCGGACGGCTTCGATTCCCTCCACGGTCACAGTGGACGTGGCCAAGAGCTTGCCGAACGCGGATGCGATCGTCGTCCGCGAGAGTCCGTAGCTGAAGCGAAGTACCCATTCGGTCTCGAGCATGACTGTCTTGGGAACAAGGATGTCCTCGTCAGCGAACAACTGGGCGGCCTGGCGGCTCTGGACCGGATCGTCGTTGGCAAACAGCCGCACCAAGACGTTCGTGTCGATGGCGATCATCGCGTTTTCCGCGCGCCCACACGAATCGCGGCCTCCATGTCGGCGAGGGAGCGCCGGGGACCCCGGTAGCCGGTGCATCCCAACAGGGCAGACGCCGCCTCGGCTCGTTTTGCGTCCAATGGGCGCAGCGACAGACCGTCTGGAGTCGCTTCAACGACGAGCCGCAGGCCCGGCAACCAGCCTCGATCCTCTCGCAAGCTCTTGGGAATCACGACCTGGCCCTTCTGGGACAGAACGGTCGTCGAAGTCGCAGCGGTAAGACGTTTGGCTTGCATCCTACTTCGAATCTTACCCGGCTACCGTCTTCGCGCCAACACCCGTCGTCGACCCGGTTGGGGATTGACTCAAGCGAGCGCTGCGTGGTTCGATCAGCCGAACGGTGGTCCCAGGACGCCGTGATGGGAAGGGCGGATGCGAGCGGCGAGTCGACCGGGCGGAGCGGTATTGATGCTGTCGTTGTATGCGGTCGCCGCGACCGCCGATTGCGGCGTGCGGAAGACGCCCGCGTCCGGCACTGGTGGAACGGTCCTTGGCGCAGGCGGTTTCGACGCGGGCGCTTCAGCGGGCCAGGGCGTCGGAGTCGGGGGCGTCGCTGGCTCGGCAGGCACGCCGGATGTTCCCGCCACGGGGGGAACGGCGGGCACGGGATTTGGTGGGGGCGCGGTGTCAAGCGGAGGTGTCGCGGGAGCCGCAACCGCGGGGGGCGCGGGAGGTGCGGGAGGTGAGGGAGGGACGATTGGACCTGGCCTCTGCGAGGAGATCTGTGTCTTCGGCAGCCGACGCTGTGCGGGCGGCGGCATCGAAACCTGTACGCTGACCTCCTCGGGCTGCCCGGTTTGGGCGAACGGTGGGTTTTGCTGCCCCGCTGCAACCTGCATCGAAGCCGCGTCGTTTTGTGAATGCAACCCTTTCTGGCAAGACCTTCACTTCAAGATGGAGGGTTCAGTTTGCGGGATACCCGGCGCTTCCGTGTTCTGGGAATACACGCGCACGCCACCCGGGTGCTGGGAGCTCGTGGGACCGTTTCCGTGCGCCGCCGGACGAACGTGCGACGCCACGGACGTGGTGCCAACGGGAACCGCCTGTGGATGTCCGGCGCCCGGTGATACAGCCGGAACCGGCTGCACCACAGTCGATGACACGATTCCCCTTTTCTGTAACGCGAACCTTCGATGCGAAGCCCGTGGCGACTGCCTGGTTTGGCGTTTCTGAAGATCGGTCGGGGCGGAATACAGTCGACGGTCGGCGCCGATTGTGCCGGCCCCCCCTCCGAGGTTGATCTGTCGACCGCATGCGACGTACTCGACCCTTGGGCGCGACGCTCGCCTTCTCCGCTGCGCGCGGCCAGGTCGTCCGCGCGTATTCTCTCGCGCACGTGGCCGGCTGGGTGACCATCGATCCTGTCCAGGTCGAGGAATCCCGCTGCAGCGAGCGCACCGACGCCTGCGAGCACAGGAACCGGCGCGTCATCGTCGAGTGCCAGGGCTGAACGGGAGCTGGCCGGGTGCCTTCCGCGACGGGAACCCCGGATCGGGTTCGGTTCTGCGAATCGATGCGCCTGTGCTGGCTGGTTGCCGCCGGCTTCACGGCGGCGCAGCGCTGGGTGGCTCGATTTGCCACAGATCTCCCGAGGCGTTGCCGGTGAAGATTTCGTCCGAGCCGGTACGAATGCCGATCGGCTCGGAGGCTGCGCTTCCGCCGCGCAGCTTTTGCCAAAGCGACCAATAGCTGCCGTTGAACAGGCAGCGGTGCATCACGTCGTCGCCGCCACGAACGTAGAGTGCGATGGTCCCGTTACCGTCCGTGAGTACGACGGGCCGGGTCGAGGGCGAAGTCACCATCCAGGAAAACTCCGGTTGCGGCGCGCCAATCGGGTCGCGACCTTCCCACGGGTTCCAGGGCACGGAGGCGATGGGATTGGCGGACGTCGCATTGGCCGTGTACGCGTGCGACAGCTCGCCATCACCGTTGCGCACGAACACGTCGATCTTGCCGTCGCCGGCCGACACCGCCGACGGATCGGAGGCCAGCGACCCGCCCAGCGAAAACCATGAAGTGCCATTCACCGGCTCCCAACCCCGCGCGGTGGTGTAGCGCTTGTAGAGTAGCGGGAAGAAGGCAGAGACTTGACCTCGGGCAAAGACGTGCAGGGATTGCCCGGTCGTCCAGTGTCGCACTCCGGGCGGTGGTGTGGCGGCGTCCGATGTGGCAACCACGGCGAGCCGCGAGCCGGGCTCAGGGTGTGGCCCGCTGAGCGTCGTGTGCACCTCCCACGGTGAGGTCCAGGCTCCGGATACGTACGCCGAATGCAGAAGATCTCCCGACGAATTCAGCGCAAAGGCATCCAGACGGCCGCTCGCCCAAGTCACCAATGAGGGATCGGAGGCCGCGCTTCCGGTCGGCAGGTGGCCGGCGCCGTCCCACGCTGACCAGGTGCCTTCCCAGAACTTCCACTTGATGCTGCTGCCCTCTCGACCCAGGACATCGACCCGGCCGACCCCCCAAGAGGCGGACGCCAGCGCGCCGGCGATAGTGGCACCGGGGTGAGCCTCCCAATCGGCGGTGGGTAGCCAGCTCGAACTCACCCATGCCTTGTGAAACATCTGGCTCCCCGTGGAGCGCATGAAGATGTCCATACGCGTGCCATCCCAGGTGCTCAAGCCAGGGTTGAAGCTGAAGGACGTCTTGGTGGGCCCTGCGAGTGAGCGCCAGGTCGAGACGGTTTGTGGTTTTGGACCGTAGACGATCAGTCGGTTCGAAAACGTGGGCACGAACACGCGGCCAGCCGCAATCGTCGGCGGTGTGAACTTGGCGTGACCTGGGATGTACGCATCCCACAGTGGGTTCAGGTTCGCGTCGAAAGCGTAGATACGGCCGGGGGCACGCCGTTGGTTCGCGTCGCAACCAGGCGCGAGGCAGCGCCGGGCATCCGTCTCTGGAACGGTGGCCCAGATGACCGCGTTGCTCGAGCCGTTGGACGAAATCGAGAGCACGCCGCCCGGCATGCCCTGGAGCGCACGCACCGGCGCTGGGTGCGCTGTGGTGTTGACCACCCCCGTGGTCGGGTCGTAGTTCCAGTACTTGAGGTAGTCCTTCTCGGCCCATGCGTAGATGCGCTTGACGCTGCTGCTGCCCACCGTGCCTTCCCAGTACACGGGCGTGCCGTGGACGTTCGGCGGCGGACCTGCCTGGTTGTCGTAGGTCGTCGGGCAGCTCACCGAGCCACCGGTCGTGCACGGCATCGAGGTAGGCGTCAGTGGCGGCACCCAAGTGTTGTCGAAGGCCTGGAAGGCTTGCGTCGGACCACTCGCCAGGTCTCGATTGGCAACATAGAAGACGCCCGTTTTCCCCGCGGCCAACAGCTTGTTTCCCGGAAGGAGCAGCACGCCACCCGACCCGAAGTCAGTGTCGCTGATTTGCAGTGTTCCGTAGTTGGGAGGCAACCATGTGCGGTTGATGGCCAGCGTGAGCGAATTTAGCTGCGCCACGCCGTTGTCGATCGAATCTGCACCGTACGGAGTCGTAAAGGGCGAGCCTGCACGCGGTGTGGCGTTGCCTGTGGTGAAGTAGATTAGGTTATTGACGTTGTCGCCCGCGATGCCGTTGCCCGATTGCCAGATGCCGCCACCGCCTTCGGGCCGGCCCGCATCGCCGGATTCGAACACCTCATGCGGCGTGGTGTTCCTGACCGCGCTGATGGAGAGGCCCTGGCAGCTCGCGACGGGCGTGCAATTGTTGTCGATGAACTTGAAGATCCAGCCATGGTACGGCGGCGCGTCTCCGAACCCTGCGAAGCCCGCATAGATGCGCGTCGTCGTGTTTTGTTGCATGGCCAAGAGTCCCGCTCGGCTGATCTGCCTGGCCGGATTGAACGTGAGGGTCATCGACCTTCCAGGAGCAAGACCGCCTATGCCGACGACGCTGCCGGTGATCTCGATCGAGGACTGCGCCGTGTATTTTGGAAGCAGGGTATTGGCATCGAACGCGTGCAACCGCCATTTCACGCCGCCACCACTTCCATCGGGCGCCACCACGTAGAGCGTGTGCGTCGCGGTCACGATCGCGGGGGTGGAGAGGACACCCACATTCGTCGTTCCTTCCAGAAATCCGCCTCCGGCGTTTGGAAATGCCGAACGTAACGCAGGCGGGGATATCTGCCTGGTTATTGCCAGGCCCTGAGTCGGATCGACAGCCTCGTTGTTCGCGTCGAGGGCGTAGAGCATGTTCTCGCTCGTCACGACGTAAACGTACCTCTTCAGCGCGTCTTCCACGTAGAGCGGCTGCGCGAAGATCATCCCATTGACCGCACGTGTGTACACGACGCCGAAGTCGTTGTAGTTCACGCTGGTGGGCGTCAGCGTGGATTCCGCGCGCTGCGCGCCGGTGCGGGCAAAGTCGTTATGCTGTGTGATGACGTTGGCGTCGCCGACGGCAAAAGCGCTGACGCGCTTTTGATCCTCGGCCGGTGCCTCGCCATTGCATGCGACGAGGGCCAGGGCGCTGATGACTCCCCAACCCAACCAAGATGACCCCGAAGATAGTTGAATGCTCCGAGCCCCTGCACGTGCCATAGCCGTCCTCCCACAGCCTCTCTAACACCAGCCGGGCGTGTCGAAAACTGCCCACATATCAACGCGCGAGCAGGACCGGATCCCGTCACATCCGCTTGGCGCTGAAGCGGTAGAGGCCGCCCGAGGGCGTGTTGGCGGTGACGGCCACGAACCCCGTGGCGTCGAAGTCCATGGACAACGACGACGGTAGGGTTGAACGCGTGGCGGGAACGGGGCCGACCTGCAGCGGGCTGCCTTGACTGGGATCGGACACCTCGCTCTGCCAGAAGCCCCCGAGATCACCGGTCAACGAACGGTCGAAGTACCCTAGCTTGTAGACCGTACCCGCCACGAACTCGCTCCCGACGCTCGCGTCAGGCTTGAGCTCGAGCACATACCAGCCAGAGAGCGGATCGCCGTCGGTCGGAGCGATGCGATCGAGCCACGAAGCGTCCGAGCGGACCCGCAACCACGCCATGGGTCCCACGGGCCCGTACATGCCGTCGAAATCGCCCGCCATGCGCTGCCGGTCATGCGAGATGGTGACCCGCGCCGAGTAGACCGCGGATGGCACGCCGCTCACCAACGGGAAAGAAAACGATGCGGTTTCCCCCCTTACCTTGCCCGTGACGGCCCCACAATAGAAGAGGCCGCCGGGATAGCCGGGGGGGCCCCCTGGGGCGCCCGCGGCGCACCCGGTTCCCGTGAGCGTCCCGTCGGACGCCTCGAAGAGATGCACACCGACCGGATCTTCGAACTTGAACATCCCCCATCGACCCGAGATATCGGCCGGTGGCTCGACGGACGGTTCCGAGCCGCCCGCCCCGGCGGGACCACCCGCGACGCCCGCGGAGCCCCCGGCCGGGTCGGCTCCCCGCTGGCCGGCCACCCCGACCCCACCCGAGCCGTCGGCCACCCCACGAGATCCGTCGCTGCTCGTGCTCGAATGGCAGCCCAGCACGAACGCCGCTACGGGGCCGATCAGAAGCAGCGCTTGCGTTCTCATTGAGGACAGGGAATTAAAGCCGCCTTCTTCTCTCCCCACAATGGCCCCGGCGGCAACCAACGTGATGCGAAGCGACTTCGCCTTCCGCCTTGCTGCCCACCTTCCGGCGGTGACCGAGCGGTCTTAGCTTTGGTTCTGCAGGGAGGTTTCCCATGGAGAACCGCAGGACGGTGCGGCTTGCAATGCTGCTGGTTGGTGCGGGCGCACTGTGCGGCGTTGGGTGTGGGGACGATTGGGCCGACGACCTTCGCGATGCGTTCTGCCATCACGGACATGGTGGCGGGGCAGGCGGTCAAGGGGAAGAACCTCCCCCCGTGGATCGGCCCGTACCGAGGTTGATCGGGCCGTTGTCGGGCAGCCTGGCTTCGACGGCCCAACCGGTGTTTCGCGTCGAGTTCGCCAATGACCTTGCCATTGACGGCGCGGCCATCGACGTGTGCCGCGATCGCGCTTGCCGCGACATCCTGGTTCAGTTCCAGGTGCTGACGGCGGACAACCACGGCGTAAGCCCGCTCCAGGTCAAGGCCCCGAGCCCGCTCCCCCCGGGTGTGGTGTTCTGGCGTGCGCGCGGCGTGTTGGCCGGGGTGGCGGGCACCAGCAGCACCCCGGTCTGGGAACTCTTCATCCCGCATCGGACCATCCCGATCAGCGCGGCAGTCGCCACCCGCGCCGACGTGGACGGCGACGGGTACACGGACTTCGTCCTGGACGGGCGTGTGCTGCGCGGCGGACCCGCTGGCTATGCCGGGTCCATCGCCATTCCACCCGGCCCAGCCAACGCAACCCTGGAGGCATACACGGTGGCCGGCGATCTCAACGGCGACGGCTTCACGGACCTGATTCGCGTGGACCAGACCGCCGAGGGTGACTACGCGCTGGTGGGCCTCTGGACACCGGTGCCTCTGTTCGGGGGCCCGGCTGGTTTCACCGCGGGGACGGCAAGTGTTGGGGGCGGTTCCGGCAGTCTGTACAGTCTTGGGCCCGCGGGCGACACCACGGGGAGGGGGTACGCGGACGTTGTCTTCAAGAGCCGGTTCGACGAACAGACCTGGCAAGGCAGTCCAACCGGTATCTTCAGCGGGCAACCGCCGTACGTGTTCACGTCGCAGGCCACCGTGGCCACCGACGGCGACCTGGATGCAGACGGCTTCTCCGATGTGGCCAGCAGTGCCAACGGCCAGCCTGGTTTTTCGGTGAGCCGCGGCTCCCCGATGGGGCTGGTCCCCCTCGGCGATGTCAATCTGGGCGAACAGACGGTGTTTGGCTCCATCGCGATCTTGGACGCGAACGGCGACGGATACTCCGACGTGGCGGTGACCATGGCCGATGGCGTGGAAATCTTTGCGGGCCCCGTGTCGGTGGGCACGGGCACGCCCCCTGCGCCGTTTGTCACCCTCGCGTACGGCAACTCGACCGCCGTGGGCGCGGCCGACTTCAATGGCGACGGCGAGCCCGACGTGGTGATCGACACCGGCGGCACGCTGGAGGTCCACTATGGGCGCGGTGGAATCCCCGACCCAACCCCGGTGGGCCTCACGACTCCCGGCCCGTTCTTCGCCAACCCGATGCGGGGTACCTTGGGAGACGTGAACGGCGATGGCTTCGACGACCTGACCATCGGCATCCTCACGCTGGATCCCGCCGACCAGCAGTACCACCTCCGATCGGCCATGCTGTACGCTGGCGGCCCTGCCGGACTCGATCCAACGGGTGTTCCCGTCGAGTGAGCGATCGCCGCCGTCCGGTGAGACGTTCAACAGGAGCGACGCGGCATTTGCCCGCGACGCCATCCCGAGCCGGACAGCGGGTTCGACGAGGTGTACCTTTCTGGTCCAACGGAGGTTCTCCGATGCCTATGACCAGCCCGAGGCTCTGGTATCCGCAGGTCGTCTTCTGCGGGCTGCTGGCCTGCTCGTCTTCGCCTGCCACCGGACCACGAACGGGCTCGGGCGGTACGATCGGAAGCGGCGGCGCCGCGGCCGGAAGCGGCGGCTCGTCGCCCTCCGGGGGCAACCCGGGAATGGCCGGAAAGCCCGGCTCGGGCGGCTCGGGCACGGCAGGGTCGACGACCACAAGCACCGGTGGCACGTCCGGGGACGGCACCGGGGGAGACGCCGGGAACAGCACCGGAGGAAGCACCGGAGCCGCCGGAAGCGGCGGGGGCGCGGGCGGCACGACCGGCGGCGGTGGCGCCGGCGGCGGACCGGCCACCGGCGGCAAGGCAGGAGGGACGGGAGCCGGGGGAGGAGGACCGGTGGTGACCCCCGTCAATCTTCCCAACAACAAGCCGGGGATCGGCTTCGACGACCTTCGATACAGCCCGGAGCTGAAGAAGCTCCTGGTCCCGGCCGGGCGCACCGGCGAGCTCGACCTCGTCGATCCTCAGTCGAACGAAGTCACCACGATCTCCGGCTTCTCCGCCTCGACGGGATTCACGCTGGGCAAGCACCGGGTCGGCTCTACCTCCGCCGACTACGGCGGGGGCAAGATCTTCGCGATCGACAACGAGACAAAAACCGTGCGCGTCGTCGATCCGACGACGAACATGATCACGTCATCGACCATGCTCACGGCGGCACCCGACTATGTCCGCTGGGTCGAGACGACGCGCGAGCTGTGGGTGACGATGCCGCAGAACCCGGGTGTCACCGTTCCGACCCCCGAGATCGAGGTGCTCAAGGTGCCCGACAGTGGTCCACCCACGCACGCGCTGAACATCACCTTTCCAGCCAGTGGACCGGAGGCGCTGTCGATCGATATCACCCGCCACCGCGCCTACACGAACAACGGCACCGGCGGCCACACCTACGCGATCGATCTCATGACCCATGCGGTCGTCGAGACCTGGCAAAACGGTTGCTCGGGCCTGACCGTCGACCTCGAGCTCGACGAAGCGCGGGGGTTCCTCATGGTCGCCTGCGCGTCGGGTCGGCTGGCGGTGCTCGATGTCGCCCACGCGGGCGCCTCGCTGGGGGAGGTCACGATGGTCGGCATGGGCGTCGACGTGTCCGCCTACAATCCGGCGTTGCATCACGCTTACCTCGCCGGCCAAGACAGCGCCGATCTCTCGATCATCGCGATCTCCGCGGCGGGCAAGCCGACCCTGCTCGGCAAGGTCCCCACCGCGAACGGCTCTCAGATGGTGGCGGCCGATGAATTCGGGAACGCCTGGGTGGGCGATCCCGGCGCGGGCCGTCTGCTCAAGGTGCGCGACACCTACGCTGCGACACCCTGACGACCCTCAATTGCACCCGATGGCCGCCGTGCTGAGCACGAAGTCGTCCATCCATCCGCCCGCCCTCAATAGGAGGGCGCCAGATCAGCCAGCAGGGACGAGTGGGTTGGCCGCCAATCGAGCTGCGCGCGCGTGCGGGCGCTGGAGGAGGCGATGTCTTCGCCGACGAAGCGCGCAAGCCAACCGAAGTGCTGCGCCGCCTCGGCCGCGGGCAGCGAGCGCGCGGGCACGCCCACGTGCGACGCGATCGCCTGAGCGATCTGGGAAAGCGCGATCCCCTCGTCGTCGACGGCATGGAAGAAGTTGAGACCACTGGGGTTGCGCACCGCCGCCAGGCAGAAGAGATGGGCGGCATCGAGCCGGTGCACGGCCGCCCAGCGATTGCGCCCCTGCCCCACCCACGCCGAGAGCCGCGTTTCACGGGCAATCTTCACGAGGGTTCCGAGGAAGTGAGGGTCACCGGGACCGTGGACCGAGGGCGCGAGCCTGACGACCGAGACCCCGACACCGAGCGCCGCGACCTCGGCGGCCGCACGCTCGGACGCCACGCGAGGATGCGCCGGATTGGGAGCGGTCGCCTCGTGGGTGCGGCTTCCTCCTGGAAGCACGCCGATGGCGGATGCCAGGACCAGGGGGCGCTGTGTGCCCAACAGCGCGTGTCCCATCGCGACGACGGCGCGGCGGTCGCGCTGGCAGTTGTCCGCGAATTTCGAGAAGTCGTGATCGAAGGCAGTGTGAATGACTGCGTCGACCTCCTCGATTGAACGGGTGAGGAGCGCGTGGTCATCGACCGACCCCTCGACCACGAGCACGCCTCTCGCGACGAGGTCCTTGGCCTTGCCTGCCGAGCGGACCAGCCCCCGAACCTGGTGTCCCTCGGAGATGAGCTCGCTGACGACCGCTGAACCGATGAAGCCAGTGGCTCCGGTGACGAATATGCGCATGTGTGCTCTCCCCCCGCCACGAGACGCGGCGGCAGATGAAGACATGCGCCCTGGTCGAGCCTCACGCAACGCGCATACTGGACATGATGAGCATGCGCAAAGATATGTCTCGCGCGTTCGACCGACGGGCCCTCGATGGGCTGGGCGCCTTGCAGGCGGTGGTCTCCGCCGGGACCTTCGTGGGCGCGGGTGAGGTCCTCGGCCTCACCCAGCCGGCGGTGAGCCGGGCGATTGCCAAGCTCGAGGCGCGGCTCGGCATCCGGCTCTTCCACCGGACTGCCCGTTCCATCGCCCTGACGGAGGAGGGACGTCGGTTCACCGACGTCATCGCGCCGCACCTCCGGGCGATCGAGGAAGCCACCGCCGAGGCGGGAACGACGGGCGCCAAGGTGCGGGGGCGGCTCCGGGTGAGTGTCGACGAAGGGCTCGCGCAATTCGTCCTGGCGCCGTACCTCGGGACGTTCCTCGATAGCTATCCGGAGCTCTCACTCGAGCTGGTCGCGCGCGGGCGCGTCGGTGATCTCGTGCGGGCGGGCTTCGACGTCGCGGTGCATTTCGGCCCGCCCCAGGTGTCGTCGCTGAAGGCGCGCCTGCTTCTCCGGTCGCGCGTCATCACCTGCGCCTCGCCGGACTACCTGCGGCGCCACGGGACGCCCAGGCAGCCGCTCGAGCTCGAGAAGCACCGCTGCATCCTGGTGCGTGACCCTTCGTCCTCGGGCCCGTTCGCCTGGGAGCTGGTGCGGGGCTCGACGGTCGTGCCGGTCAATGTGAGGGGTCAGTTGATGGTGAACGGCGGAGGCGCGCTCTTTGCCGCCTGCCTGGCGGGTCAGGGCGTCGCGCAAGTCTTCGAGCTGTACGCGCGGGGGGCCCTCGCGAGCGGGGCTCTCGTACAGGTGCTACCCGCCTGGTCCGACGAGCGGTACCCGCTCTACGCGTACCATCACGCGGGCCCGCTCAAGTCGGCCAAGGTGCGGGCGTTCCTCGACCTGCTTTCCACGCTCCCGGATGGCTGAAATTGGGCCGCGTGTTCGCGACAGCTACCACCACATGGTGGCGGCGATCGCGAACAGATTCAGGTCAGGCTTGGCGACCCACGCGTTGGGATACGCCGGGTGAACGGCCGAGTTCACGAGGTAACGCTGGTAGCTGATGGTGACCGCTTCGTGGGTCACGAACTCGGTCTTGAAGACCACCCGTGGCGTGAGGACCTCGAAGTTCCGGTGGCTACCCTCGAACCTGGCGTCCAGGTCTGGCTGGACCATGTCGAAGCGCCCCCCGAAGCCCATCCACGACAACGGCGTGTACATGACGTCGGCGCCGAACTTCAATTTCTTGGTCTTGATGTTCCAGTCGGGGACGGTGGCTCCGAACGGGGACAGGTCGGTTCCTTGCGCCACGCCATCGACCACCGGAGCCGGGCTGTTCACCATCGTCAACATGCCGAACGCCGTCAACGTCAAGTCCGGGCCCTGGCCCCAGAAGACCAACGGGTAATTCGCCAGCGCGCCAAAGCTGAACGAGTACTGTGCCTCGAGGGTCTGCACCTTTCCGCTCTCGTTCTGCGGTCCCTGATACTGGCCGGTGTGCGGATCGAACGTCACGCCGAAGTAGTTCTCTTTGAATTGCCAGCCACCGAACGAGTGCAATACCTCCAGGGCGTCGGCCAGCGCGTTGATGTTCTTTGCGTCGATGTACGAGTAGCCCAGGTACCCATCGCCGTAGACGCCGCCGTTCAACCGCACCTCGACGCCCGTGACCAGCATGCTTCCCGGGGTCGGGCCTTTGACCCGCGGAACCCGATTGCCCACGTTCTTCAGTTGCGAATTTCCCAGCTTCGTCGCGTCATCGGTGCCGGCCGCCACGTTCGGCAGACCGCTCCAGTTGTCATCAGGTGTCCAGGTGTAGAGCAGATGCGCGCCCAAGGTCACCATCCTCTGGTAGGCAAGGCCCACGTGGCCGTGCGCCAGGAACGTCGACCCTTGCGGCACAGGTCCCGCGTAGGGAAGGTATTCGGCGTCGCGATCCGAAAGATTCTTCTGGAAGCCCCAACCGTTGTTATCGATGCACCTCTTTTTGAGGGGCTCCTTCTCGTCGGGGAGAATGTTGTAGCAATTGCCGCCCGACGATCCCTTGAAGATCTGAGCCAGCTGGTTGTTGGTGAAGGGAATCACCTCGATCTTGGCGCCAATGCCCTGCTCGACTGTCAGGCCCCAGTCGGAACCGACCTCGAAGTTGGCGGTCAAGGTCTGGCCGGCCACGTGGGTGCGCCCGAACAGATACGTCTCGTACATGCCGCCGTCGTATTTGCCCGCGGTGCCATACCGGTTCTGGAACGACCCGAGAGTCCAAACCAGGCCGCCGCGAGGGCCGAAGGCATCCGGGAAGTTCAAGGTTATGAACGCCTGATCGACACCCTGTTGCGATTGGAGATTGCGATAGCCGCCCGAGGTTTGCGCGTAACTGTCCAGGATGATCGTCATCATCGCTCGCGCGTTTCCGTAGGAAAAATTCAGCTGAGCCCACGGGCCCGGAATGGTGTTGGTGTACTCCCACGTGATGTAGCTGGCGCCCGGAACGCGTGGCCAGCCATGCCACTGCGTGCCTGGCGGCGCATCTGATGGGAGCAGACTGGTCGGAGAAACGCGGCCTTCCGCGACGAGGTTGGGCGGTTGGGCGACCGGTGAGGGCGGACCGAATGAAACCCGCATCGGCGCCCGCAGGTAGCCGTGAAAGCTGAACCTCCACTCGTCGGCCGGGTCCGCGGTGGTCGGCAACAGCAACTGGGGTTCCTTCACCGAGAGGATGGTCCCGTCATCGAGAAGGAGCTGGTTCGGCCCGAGCGCGACGGGCGTCTTGATGGGCGTCTCTGGGGTCGTGGTCGTCCTGGTGGTCGGCTCCGTGGGCTCCGTGGGCGGTGCTGGCGGCTCGAGATTCAGCGGCGCCGTGGGCGGCGACGTCGCCTGAGCCACGTCGGCGGCCTCGGCACGCGCCGGGGCATTGCTCGTGAAGGCGCCTATGCCCAGAACAAGCGTGCCGATCCAGTGGCGCTTCATCCGTTCTCTTTCATGGGGGTGAGAGCTCAGCAGGGACCGTGGCCGAGAGACGCTGCATGGCGCCCGTCTTGATGAGTCGTGAGCCTTCCCAGTCGGCGCGCAAAAAATGGGCGTGGGGGCCTAGCCGCTGTGACCCGCCTCGATGGTCACCGAGCTACCTCGAAGCTCGGGCGCCAGCTCAAGCCCTCCGCGCCGGCGCCTTCGCGGCCGCCGTCTTCACCGCCAGCGCGTCGGCGCGCAACACCACCTCGGGCGCGGGCTGGCTACCAGAGCCCCCACAGGGCCGCGGAGATCGGCGCGAGCAACGCCAGGCACATCAAGCCCATCATGAAGTGGCCAATACCAAGAAGAACGGCCGGCCACCGCCTATCGGACGGCCCGCAGACGACATTGCTGTTGGCATTACCGAGGACAGGGAGCTTAAGGCGCCTGTTCGCTGCGGGTCAACCAGTCCGAGCGGACCGTCGCACGAGGTGATTCTTGATCTCGCGGCCCAGTGGCGTTCACATCCTCCCCATGACGAGCAGCGCCCCGACCCTGATCGCCCGTTCCAGCTCGCACTTCAGCCGCATCGCACGCATCTATGCGGCGGAGCTGGCGGTGCCGTGCACGTTCCAGCCGGTGTTCGACATCAACGCCACCGACGCGGGCCTCTTCGCCGACAACCCGCTGTTGCGCGTCCCCAGCTTGCGCACCCCCGAGGGAACGTGGTTCGGATCGCTGAACGTGTGCCGCGCGTTGGCCCGCGTCTCGCCCCGACAGCTGCGCCTGATCTGGCCGGAGGATCTCACCCACCTGCTCGCGGCCAATGCCCAAGAGATCGTCACCGATGCCATGGGCACCGGCGTCGTGATCATCACGTCTCGCCTGACCGGAACCGCGGATGACAGTCCCGCGCTGCGGAAACCATTGGCGCGTCTTTCAGGCGCGCTGGCGTGGCTGGAAACCAATCTGGACGCTGCCTTCGTGGCCCAACCGCGCGGCGAGCTCAGTTTCCTGGAAGTGTCGTCCTTCTGCTTCCTCACGCACCTGGCGTTCCGCGGCCTCGGTACGCTCGAGGGATATCCGCGGCTGCGTGCGTTCACGGCGCGGTTCGACGAGCGACCATCGGCGCAGGCGACGCCGTACCGGTTCGATCAGGCGGCCTAGCCTTCCGCTGCATCCTGGGCGGGGCCTGAGGCCGTCGTCTGGGTGGGCGACTTGCAATGACGAGCGTCGTTGTCGAAGATCCCGCAGATGCGCACATGGATTGAACGGCGGCATGGCCTCGAGATCCTCCTCATCCTGGCGATGGGGGGCGGCTCCTGCGGCACGAGCGGGACGGGTGGCGGCCCCGGTGCTGGGGGCGGAGGCGCCACGGGCCTCGGCGGAGGCGGTGGTACCGGGGGAGCGGCCGGGACCAACGGCAGCGCGGGCAGTGGCGGAAGCCAAGGTGTGGCGGGCGCGGCGGGGGCCAGCGCGGGCAGCGGAGGCCACGCCGGGACCGCCGGTGACGCGGGCGCGCGAGGCGGCGGCTCGGGTGGCAACGCCGGGAGCGGAGGCGGCGCCGGGAAGAGCGGGGGCGGCGGCGGCGGCTCGTCCGGCATGGCCACCGGCGGCGCAGGCGGGGCAGCGTCCGGAAAGTTCGTGGTCTACACCGGCTGGCCTTTCGACGCGACCGAGGCCAAGCGTCGGCAGAAAGAGACGGCCGCCGCCCTCGGCCTTGCGACCGAGATCGACGTCGACCTCGGCGGCGGGGTGAAGATGACGATGGTCGTGATCCCGGCGGGTGCCTCGAAGCTCGGGTGCACCGAGGCGCCCTTCACCGCGCTCGCGACGTCGGACATGCAGACCAAGACCCTCGAAGATCCGGCGAAGACGTCTTACCGCTGCGAGGATGACGAGATCCCACTGCGTGACTTCACGCTGCCAAAGCCGATCGTCATTGGCAGGACCGTGGTGACAGTGGCCCAATACAATGCGCTCGCCCCGGGATTTACGGGCGACAAGACGCCCTTGACCGGCGGTGGCAATCTCCCGGCCATCCTTTCGTACCGAACGTCCCAGGACATCGTACGGCCGGCTGTGCAAATGCACGCGCCCGCCGGGTGGGTCTTTCGCATTGCCACCAGCAACGAGTGGGAGTACGCGGCGCGCGCCGGTGTCGTCACCTTTTTCGGCACGGGAAACGCCGAATCGAACCTGGCCGAGACCTCGTGGTACGTGGCCAACTCCAGCAACATGCAGCACGACGTGGCGCAGAAGACACCCAACGCTTGGGACGTGCACGACATGATCGGCAGCGCGTGGACGTGGGTCTGGACGACCGGCAACTACGGCGACTCTTCCCCCGACGATCACCTCGTCGCGAGCTGCCCCTACTTCGGTCACCCGCTCTACAACGAGTGCCGCCTCTCGAACCGGAACATCTCCGGCTCGGTCACGAACAAAGGCTCCACGGCTCTCCGCCTCGTCGCCGACATCCCCACGCCGTAGGCCGCCGTGGCCCGATCAAGGCGCTGATCGCGACTCGTCCCTCTGGTGTTTCCGGGCGGGAATGCCGTCATCCGCACTCGTTCAGCAGTCGCAACGCACCCAACGAATTCCTCGCCATCGTTTTTCTTTTGTCGTCATGGGGCTGCCCGTTCGTTGAAGCTTCGTGGGTGTCTGCTTGCCGATGACCGCCTCCGATGACGAAGAGCCGAAGCCTGGTTCTCGCGAGCCCTGGCTGAGGGCCTTCCACGCCGGGGAACGGGCCTGCATGACGGCCTGCTACGAGCAGCACTTCGATGCCGTCTTCCAAGCCGTCGGTACCGTGCTCGGGGGGGCGGACCGCGAGACGGTGGTGCACGAGGTCTTCTTCAGGCTGCTTTCCGATGAAGCTCTGCGTCGCAACTTCGATGACGCGGGATCGTTCGCCGCCTGGCTCCGGGTGGTCGCGAAGAATCACGCGATCGATCACGTCCGAAGGCGGCGCCGCGAGATTCTGCTGCCGAACATGCGCCAGACGGCGGAAGGCGCCGAGGAGCCCGAGAACGGCTTCGAGAACCAGGCTCACTTGCACCTGACCCTCGAAAGATTTCAGCGGGAGGTCCTGCCGCCGAAGTGGGAGCGCGTCTTCGTCGCGAGGTTCGTCGAACACCAAGACCAGCCGACCGCGGCGCGCGCTCTCGGCATGGGCCGGACCACTTTGGCCTACCAGGAGCACCGAATCCGAAGGCTATTGCGAAGCTTTGTCTTGAAGGGAGAACGAGGATGAACCCTCAATCGTCGTGTGACGGCGAGCGATTGGTTGGCGATCATTTTCGAGGTCAGGCCAGCCTGAACGGGGAGCGTCGGCTGCGAACTCACCTCGGATCCTGCGCCGCGTGCCGGGAGCTCTACCACCGGCATTTGCTCCTGGCCGCGGTAGATCCCGGCGGCGCCGTGCCGAGAAAGGTGCGCATCGGACGGGGGCTCGGCTTGATGGCGAAGGGGCATGGCGAGCGAAGCCGGTTGCGGGCGTGGGGACGCTGGGCTTTTCCCGCCGCAGCCTTGGCGATGGGCGCCGTCCTGATCTTCGGGCGGGCCCCGACACGGCAGGCAGAGCTGATGCCGCGGGGTCAGCCGCTGTCGAGCCAACTCCTGGTCTACGAAGTCCCTGCCTACGGCCGCGTTCACCCTGTCACGTCGCAGATGGAGAGAGACAGCTCCCTGGCTTTTGCCTACGCCAACATCTCTCACAGACGACATCTGCTCGTCTTCGCCGTCGATGAGCAACGCCGCGTCTATTGGTACTATCCGGCCTGGTCGGACGGGCGCGAGAATCCCAAGGCCGTACCCATCGGGCGTGACGACGTGATTCACGAGCTTCCGCAAGCCATCTTCCACCGTGTTGGCGGTCCTCGCCTGGAGCTCTTCGGCGTCTTCTGTGACGAGGCGCTTTCCGTTCGGGACATGGAGGCCTCGGTGGCGCGGGCAGAGCGCGATCAACACGGCCGTCTTCTCGTCACGTTGGCAGAAGCGGATGTGATCCGCATCGAGCTCGCCATCTCGGAGCCGAAATGAAGCGCGCCGAAGATCGGAGTCCTCCGCGCTGGGGTAGACCGGCGCTTGTCGCGGCAGTGGTCGCCTCGCAATGCCTCGCGCTGTCGTCGCGAGCGCAAGAACTCAACCAAGAGTCGAAGGAACCTCCCGCACGCTTTGCCCTGATCGTCGGGGTGAACGCAAGTCTCGACCCAGATGCTTCCCCCCTTCACTACGCCGACGACGATGCGGCCGGGTTCCATGACCTCTTCCGTACCCTCGGCGCCCGCACCTACCTCGTGAGCCGGTTCGACGACAACACCCGCCGGCTCCACCCTCAAGCCGCTGCGGAAGCTCACGATCCCAAGATGGCGTCCTTCAGGGCTGCGATCATGGAAATGGCCGCGGATGTGGCCCGGGCCCGCGCGCGTGGTGTCCCCACCGTGGCCTACTTTGCCTACGCCGGGCACGGCAATGTACGCGAGGGGCGTGGCTATCTCGCGCTCGAGGACGAACGGCTTTTTGGCGCAGACATCGAACGCATGGTCTTGGACCAGGTTCATGCCGACAAGACGCACGTCATCGTCGATGCTTGCTACTCGGTCTTCCTGGCCTTTGGCCGTGGTCCGGGCGGACGACGAGAAGACATCCGGGGCTTCTCGACCTTGGGCGGCCTCGGTGCCCGCGCCAATGTTGGCCTGTTGCTGTCGACCTCGTCCGCACGGGAAAGCCACGAATGGTCAGAATTCCAAGCCGGGGTCTTCAGCCACGAAGTCCGCTCCGGCCTCCTCGGAGCGGCTGACGCCAATGGCGACGGACACGTGACCTACCGTGAAATAGGCGCGTTCGTGGATCGAGCCAACGCGAAGATCCCCAATGAGAAGTTCCGCCCCGATGTCTATGTCAAGGCCCCGGTCGCGGCGCCGGCCCTGGTCGATTTGAGGCCGGGCCTGAACCGGCGCCTCGAGGTGGGCCGCGATCAGGGCGGGCATTTTTGGCTGGAAGATGGGCGAGGCGTGAGACTGGCCGATTTTCACAAGGCCGCGGGACAATCGCTTGCCCTCATTCGCGAGCCCAGCGTCGGTCCACTCTATTTGAGGCGGACCAACACCGCGGAGGAATACGTTGTCGACGCCGGTCCCGACGTCCTTCGCTGGGAGGACCTGGCTCGTCAATCCCCGCAGACCCAACCGCGCGGCGCCGTGCACGAGTCGTTCGGGTTGCTGTTTGCCGCTCCCTTCTCACAGGCGAATGTGGACGCCTTCGTCGAGAAAGAGCCGGCCACGATGGACCAACCGAGGGCGGAGACCCGGTCCAGCTGGAAAAGGCCGGTCGCCCTTGGGCTGGTCGGGGCCGGGGGGGCGGCTCTCCTGGGAGGGACAGGATTCGTGCTTTCGGCCTGGTTCCTCAAACACGAGTCGTCGCGGAGCCAAGTGCAAATCGTGGAAGACAACCGACAGATCGGGCGACGGAACACCTGGGCCAAGGTCTCCTACGGCATCGGCGGAGTCCTGGTCGGGGCAGGCCTCGCCGTCGCATTTTGGCCGAAGGCCTGGACCGAACGGTCTTCCCAGGTGGCGCTCGATACCGACGGAACGTTCGCCCTGCTCTCGTACGGGAGCCGGTTTTGAAGGGCGCGACCCGTTTGTTTTGTCACGGCCTCTGCTCCGGTCCGTTGTGACTTCAGGAGGTCTCCCAATGCTTTTCAATCTGAAGGGTTCGAATGAATGGCGTTACCGCTGGCTGGTGCTCACGGGCGCGGCGGCGTTGCTTGTTTCGGCAGCGTGCGTGGCGGGACGGCCGCTCGTCGATGGGCACTGTCCTTGCGTCTCGGGCTGGGTCTGTCAGGAAGACACCAACCTTTGCGTGCCCGCCAACGGCGGCGGCGGGACGGGTAATTTCATCGTAGACGGCGGCATGGGAGGCGCAGGGGCCACGGCGGACCATCCGCCCGCCGCCACCCTCACCGGCATCTGGAGGGGAACCGTGGCCGTCACGGCTCCCGGTTGTGCGGGGGGCCCTTTTGACACGCTTCGGGTCGTGATCGATGGCGAGGGGAAGTTGAGCTATTTTTCCTTCGACGGTTTTCCCCGCAGTCAGGCCTTCGGCGCCGAGGAGACGAAATTCCCTCTGCAGGGCACGCGCGACGTCTTTGGCTCGTCGGGAGGATGTCCGTCGGCGGCGTGCGGATACCACGTAAGCGTCGCAACCTCGTCCTTCGCCTCGGATCGCTTCGCCCTTGCGTACGATGCCGTTGGAACGGCGGTGACGTCTGCACAGTTTGCTGAGACCATCGCGGGCACGCTCGACGACCAACATCTGGCCATCGACTACTCCAACCACGGCCTTTGCAGCGGAGACGTCGTCGCGCAAGGTCGATTGGCTCGCGAGTGACGGGCGACCACTCTTGGAGAAGGGAAGGAACACCGCCATGCGCATATTGAAGGTTGCTTTGGCCCTTCTACTGGTGGCTGAGGCCGCGGCCTGTTCGGGCTCGTCCTCTCCCTCCAGGAAAAGCTACGCAATTCACGGCCCGTTGACGCTGACCCCCACCAGTGGAGGGGCAGCGTCCGTCTTGCCGGACCTCCCATCCGGGCAAGAGCTCGCTCTCTACCTGGATCCAGAAGACTCCGCGATGATTCTCGGCGGCCCCGGGCAGGGGCTCCGCGTCGCCGTGAAGAGCCTTGGTGGTTCCACCTATTCGGCAACGGGCAACTTTGTCGTTGAGCTTTCGACCGCCCTTTGCAGGGCGTCGATTACCTTTTCTCAATTCGACTTGGTCATCACCGCCGACGGTATCAGCGGACACGGTACGGGGGCGGCCAGCGCCTACGCCGCTGACCAGGGGTTCTCGTTCGATGCCGACTGGCGCTTCTCAGGGGCCGAGGACAAGAGGGGGCCCGAGCTCAAGGTGCCTCTATCCACGAACGTGGATCCGTTCGAGGTCGGAGCGCTCAGGGCGACCGAGCCGCTGGCGATGGGAACAATGGCTCGCCTGGTCTCGGGCAAAGGCCAGACAGCTCTGTCTCCGCTTGTGACCGATGCCAACGTCATAACGGGTTTCGCTCTCCCGTCAGGAACGGCGCTAGCGTACAGCACCCATTACGACATCGTCGTCGATCCCTGGCAAGACCTGGCAGGAAACAGCGGACAGACGTTGAAGGGATTCGACACCATGGCAGGTCCGGCCCTCCTCTCCGGAGAGGGATTCGAGGAGAACTCCACAAAGCTCGGCGGCGCGACGATCGTCGACGCGACGGCCCTCCCTCCCATTGCCGGTGAGCGATCGGCTGTTGTTACTGCGCCCTACTTGGGTGAGACGGTCTTGGGTCTTGCGCCATCGCAGCTCACCGTTCGTTTGGCCGTGGAGCCGGGCGACACCGTGGTTCGCCTCAGCGTGCAGCCGTTCTGCGACAGCCAAGCGACTTTCACCCGAGCCAGGCTTCGCGTGGCGGCCCCGGGGGGCCAGAGCACCGAGGCGGTGCTTCCCGCTCGCGAGACCCTGACCAAAGTGCTCGACCTTCCCAGGGGATCGGTCTGGTTCGGCGCGGTACGAACGATCGAAATCCCCGTGCCTTCCGGCGCAGCGGAAGTTGTCGTGGATTTCCGCGCGCCGGAGATCACGGCCACCTGCGGTCTGCCTTCCAAGGCGGCCAGCTATTTGGTGGACGACGTCCGCGTCGAGTAGCGCCGGGCCGGCCGGCCACGGCGGTTCGAGGTGGAGACACCCACCAACCCAGCTTCGGATCGCCTGACCGCGCAAGACCCCGCGTCCATCGCGCTTCCGATGAAGCGGTCCGCCGCCGTCACTTGGGTTGAGCGGCGCTCGGGGCCGACCGGCTGAGCCGGAAGCGCGCGCTCCGACCCGAGGACGACGTCTGTTCGAGCAGTGCGCCGTCTTCCGTCCTCGAATCGACCACGCCGACGAGCCTTCCACAGTGAGTGATGACCTCGTACGTCCCGGGGTCCCCCTGGGCAAACGCCCAGCGCTGGTTGAGGTTCCCGGAACAGTACCACTGGACGATGGGCGCGCCGCTGGCTTCCGATGCCTGGCTCACGTCCATGCACAGGTCCGTCTGCACGTTGCGCAGGGCATAGCGTCCGTCGCTCATCAGCTCGGGTCGATAGCGCTGGGCCGATCCTCCGTCACACGAGCGGAGCTCGAGGCGCGTGCCGGCCACGGCCTGACCGGGCGCGGGCGTCACGCACTTGCCGCTCTCCTCACCGAGGAGCGTGTACTCGGACGCGACGTCGAGGGTCGCGTTGCCGGTCCGTTCCATCAGGTAGACGGCGCGAATGGTCAGGATCACGATCAGCGCGGCCGCGATGCCGGTGCCGATGCGCGCGTCGCGCGGCTCGGACCGAAGCAGCTCGTCGTGATGGTTGGCGCCCCGCGTGTTCGGGTAGAGGAGGGCCTCCGGGGTCCGACCGCGCGGGACGGCGATCCAAGCCAGAACGCCCATCAGCAGCACCGCCGGCATCCAGTTTCCGACCTCATAGAGGTGCAGGCGCAAGTGCGTCCAGGCCGAGTGGAGGGGAGCGTGATAGTCGGTCTGAAGCGAAGAAAACTTGGGAATCGACGTGTCGAGCGCCAGCAGAGCGGCCGCGGCCGTGGTCGCAGCGGCAGCCAGCACGATCTGCGCGCGGGGCGCCTTGATCCGCCGCATCTCCGACAGGATGGTGGCGATCGGCAGCAAGTAGAGGACGTAGTAGTGCTCCCACACCCAGGCGTTGAGGAACACCGACACCACCGAGAACAGGACGAATGCGTAGTCGATGGGCAGTCTCCGGGTCGCGCGCCAGGCTCCGAACAGCATCAGCCCGCCGAGCACGACGAAGATCACCGTCGTCATTGGTCCGGGCGTCGCCTGGGTGGCCCCGCAGGAGGGTCCAAACAGACGGACCAAGATGCCTTCCAAGCTGGCGTTCTGGATGACGCCCATCCAGTCGCGCGCGGTCGGCCCCTGCAGCGCGAAGAATTGCCGCCAGCTCGCCATCCCGAATCGCACGGTGACCGCGGTGGCCAGAACCAGGTATGTGCCGGCCGCCATCGCCACCGCCCGCCACCGGCGCCGCATCACCAGGAACAGCACCATGACGCCCGGAAACAGCTTGAGCGTGCAGGCGAGGCCAAGCATGGATCCCGCCGCCAGCTCCCTATCCTTTCTGAGGAAGTACCAGCTCAACAGATAGAGAAATGCGATCATCTCCGAGATCTGGCCGGCGTGGAGATGACTCTTGACGCAGGTTGTGGCGGCCATGAGCGCGAATCCCAGGATGCCGGTGACGAGCGGCAGCGGGAAGCTCAGCTCGTGCGTCAGGATCTGCGTGTGCAGCAGAAGCAGCAGCAGCGTGAAAATTCCCAGAGGCAGCGTGCTTTGCTCGAGGGGGAACCTCAAGAGAGGCAGGAACCAGACCGCCGTGGTGGGCGGATGACCGGTGGTGTCGCGTCCGTTGAGCTTGAGCCCCTCCGGACTGTACGGGTTCACTCCCTCGGCGAAGCTGTGGGCGCTCGACCAATCTTGACTGCCGTCGGGCGGATACTGCTTGAGCCCAAAGACGAGGTCCGGGAGCGCAATGGAGACCAGCCATAACGAGACGACCACGGCGAAGAGCGTGTACGTCGCTCGAGTCGCGTCGCCTGTGGCATTGCGCTGCATGATCGTCCGCAGGAGCAACAAGCATTCCGCGTCCGAGGCGGGGAGTTCGCAGGGCCTGCAACGCCGGTCCCTTCTATCGGTGGGCGATCGCGACATCCCCGTCACGATCGCGGCGCGAGCCCGTTCGCGCACCACGAAAACGAGGCGGGCAGATCGCCTTCGACCTGCCCGCCCCGTGCTATTCACTTGCCGCCCCTGCGGCGATCCGCTCTAGTTCACCGTCAACGTCACCTTGTTGCTGGTGACGCTGCCGCTGGTCGCCGAGATCTGGGTCGTGCCCACCGCAACCCCCGTCGCCAACCCGGCCGCCGAGATCGTCGCGTTCGCCGGCACGCTGGACGTCCAGGTGGTCGCCCCCGCCGCCGTGATGTTCTGCAGCGTGCCGTCGGTCATCGTCGCCGTCGCGGTGAACTGCCGGGTGGCGTTCCGGGCGACCGTCGGCGCCGGGGTCGCCGGCGTCACTGCGATCGACGCCACCGCCACCGGGGTCACCGTCAGTGTGACGTGGCCCACCTTCGACCCGCTGGCGGCGTCGCTGGTCGCCGAGATGTCGACCGTGCCCACCGCGACGCCGGTGGCCCGACCGTGCTGATTGAAGGCGTTCGACACGGTTGCCGTCGCGGTCGCCGCCGAGGCCCACGTGACCGCGTTCGTCATGACCTGGGTCGAGCCGTCGGTGAACGTGCCGGTCGCGATCAGGTTCAGGGCCGCGCCCTTCGCGACCGAAGGCGTCGCCGGGGTGATGGCCACCGACACCAGCGTCGCCGCGGTGACGGTCAGCGCCACGGGGGCGCTGGTGATCGTCGTCGCGTCGATGACGACCCGCGCGGTGATGTTGGCGGTGCCCATGGCGTTCCCCGTGGCCAGGCCATTCGACGCGGCGGCGTTCGAGACGGTGGCGATGGTGTTCATCGCCGAGGCCCACGTCGCCGTATCGGTCAGATTCTGCGTCGTGGTGTCGTCGAAGAAGCCCGTCGCCGTGAACTGTACCGTCGTGCCCTTGGCTATCGACACCGGGGCCTGAGGGGAAAGGACGATCGACAGCAGCTTTGCCGCCGTGACCGTCAAGGTCGTGTTGCCCGAGATCGCGGTCGCGCCCGTCCCCTGGGTCGCCGTGACCTTGGTCGTGCCCGCGGCAACCGCAGTGGCCAGGCCAGCGCTGTCGATGGTGGCCGTCGCTCCGGTGTCGGAGCCCCAGGTGACACTGTCCGTGATGTCCTGCTTGGCGCCATCATCGAACGTTCCAATCGCCACGAACTGCAACTTGGTTCCCGCCGCGATCGCCGGGGTGGCCGGCGTGACCGCGATCGAGACCAGCTCGCCGTCGTTGACCGTCACCCCAAGGGAGCCGACCACCGGCTGCCCCGTCATCGAAGGCGCGGTGCTGGTTGCGGAGATCGTGGCCGCGCCCGTCGCGACCGCCGTGACCAGCCCCGCGGTCGCGCTGGCATTCGAAACGGTGGCCACGGTCGTCTTGTCCGAGCCCCAGGTCACCGCCTTCGTGAGGTCGACGGTCGTCCCGTCGGTGAAGGTGCCGGTGGCCGTGAGCTGCACGGTCGTGCCCCTCTCGATGGTCGTGGCGCTGGCGGCGGTGACCGCCAGCGACTTCAGCACCGCGTCCGAGACCGTGAGCGTGGCGGTGCCGGTGACCATCTGGGTGGGCGAAATGGTGAAGGTCGCGGTGATGACGCTGGTCCCCTTCGCGACCGGGGTCACCTTGCCGTTCGAGCCGGCCGCGTTGGAGATGGTCGCCACCGTCGTGGTCGCGGACGCCCAGGTCACCGCCGTCGTCAGATCCTGCTTGGACCCATCGGAGTAGGTGCCCTGCGCTCCCAGCGTCAGCGTGGTTCCCATCGCCACCGTGGGCGTCGCGGGGCTGATGGCGATGGCCTGCAGCAGCGCTTGCGACACGGTCAGTGTCGCCGTCGCCGTGACCGGGTTGGCGGTGCCGAACGACGCGGTGAGGACACTGGAGCCCACGGTGAGCCCGCGCGCCAGGCCCTTGCTGCCGGTCGCGTTCGAGATCGTCGCGCGTGCCGGCGTGGCCGACGTCCACGCAACGGTCTCCGTCAGGTCCTGCCGGCTGGTGTCGGTGAAGAAACCGGTCGCCGTGAATTGCTGCGTGGTCCCGGCCGCGATGGTGATGGTCGCGGGCGTGACGGCGATCGAGACCAGCGTCTCGTTCGAGATGATGAGGGTCAACGTTCCCCGGATGGCAGTGGCGCCGGTTCCAACCTGCGCAGAGAGGACCGTCGTCCCGGCGGCGTTGCCGGCCGTCACCAGCCCGCGCGTGCCCGCGGCGTTCGACACGGTAGCGGCGTTGGTCGACGACGCCCAGGTGACGGTCTCGGTCAGATCCTGCTTCGACTGGTCAGAGAACGTCCCGATCGCGTTCAGCTGAACCTTGGTGTTCTTGGCGATCTTGGGCGTGGCGCTGGCGACCAGCAGCTCGGCCGAGACCGCGATTGACACCAGGGCCGCGTCGGTGACCGTGAGGATCAGCGAGCCAGTGACCGTCCCCAGCGTGGCCGAGATGCGGGTCGTGCCCTTGCCCAGCGCCGTCGCCACGCCGAGGTTGGTGATGGTCGCCGTACCAGGAATGCTGGAGACCCAGGTGACCTGGCTGGTGAGGTTCTGCGTCGTCATGTCCGCGAACGTCCCGGTCGCGACGAACGTCGCCGTCGTGCCCTTCGCGATGGAAGGGGTCGGCGTCGTGACGGCGATCGAGACCAGATCGGCCTTTTTCACGGTCAGGGTGGTCATGCCGACGACGGTGCCGCTGGTCGCGGTGATCACCGTCGTGCCAACCGCCTTGGCGGTGGCCAGGCCCCCGGCCGTGATGGTGGCTGTCGCGACCGTCTGCGACACCCACGTCACCATCTTCGTCAGGTCCTGGGTCGTGGTGGCGCTGGTCGTGGGATCCATGAAGGTACCAATCGCCGTGAATTGCTGGGTGGTCCCGGTCGCGATGGTCTTCATATCCGGCGAGACAGCGATCGAGGTCAGCACCGCGACTGTGACCGTCACCGTCGTCGAAGCGGTCACCGTCCCGATGGTCGCGGTGATCGCCGCCGCGCCGCTGGCCACGCCCGTCACCAGACCGGCCGCCGACACCGTCGCATTGGCCGCGACCGAGGACGTCCAAGTCGCCATCGACGACACGTCCATCGTCACCCCGTCATCGTAGGTGCCAATGGCCGTCAGCTGAACCGTCGTGCCCTTCGCGATCGTCGGGTTGGCCGGCGTCAGCGCGATCGACAGCAGCTTGGCGGGTGCTGTCACCGTCAGCGTCGTCATCCCGGTGATGCCGCCACTGGTGGCCGAGATCACCGTCGCGCCCTTGGCGAGGGCCGTCGCCAGGCCCGTCATCGAGACGGTTGCCGTCGCGGGGTTGCTGGTCAACCAGGTGGCCGTGGCCGTGAGATCCTTGGTCGTTCCGTCGTCGTAGGTGCCGGTCGCCGCGAACTGGCGCGTGGTGCCCACGCCGATCGAACCGTTTTCAGGCGCGACGGCGACGGACAGCAAGACTGCCGGCTTCACCGGAGGCGTCACCGTCAGGGTGGCCGCGCCGGACAGGGCACCGCTGGTCGCGGTGATCACCGTGACGCCAGCCGCAACGCCCGTGGCCAGGCCGCTGGCGGAGACAGTTCCCGTGGCTGGCACCGAGGAGGTCCAGACCGCCGTCGCCGACAGGTCCTTCATGGATCCGTCGTCGTACTTGCCGGTCGCGACGAATTGTTGAGTGGCGCCCACGCCGATCGAGGCAGTCACGGGTGTGACCGTGATCGACGTCAACGTCACCGGTTGGGTGACGGCTACAACCACCAACGTCGCATGACCCGTCACCGCTCCGCTCGCGGCGGTGATGAGGGAGGTGCCCGCCGCGACCCCCGTGGCCAGGCCCGTGGCCGAGACGGTCGCCGTCCCCAGGACCGAGGAGCTCCAGATGGCACTGGCAGAGATATCCTTGGTCGTCGCGTCGCTGAACGTCGCGGTGGCTTTGAACGCCTGGGTCGCGCCGACCGCGATCGACGCGGTGGCGGGCGAAACGGCGATCGACAGCACAGTCACGGGCGGGGTCGAATCGCTGCCACCGCACCCCGCGGCCGAAGAGAGGACCAACGAAAGTGCAATGAGTGCCTTGGCAAATGCACCGACGGAAGATTTAAGCTTCATCGAGGGGGGCTCCTTTTATGACCGCGAAAGTGTGGCAGCACTGAGTGTCCGGGATGCGGCGGATCAGGTCATCAATTCACGATGGATGAAGACGGTGAAGCCCCGGCACGCGCGCCAGCGCGCCATATGCACGCAGCAGGCCACCGCAGACGGCGCGGGACATCACGGTTGCCTGAGACGAAGCACGACACGTTCACGACAGACTTGTCCGAAGCCACCCGTTCTTGCGGCCCAACCAAGAACTTTTTCGACCGAGGTGAGTGGCCGTCGCTGGAGCGGGTCGACGGAAGGCCCCTCCCGGCGACGGCGATCCTCAGGAAACCGACGGGCCGCCGGACAAATGGTAGCCTCGCCTGACGTCATGCTTCGACCCGCATCGCGCTCCTTCCAACCGCAGGGTAGACCCGTTGGCCGCGCAATCTTCCTCTGTCGGGCGTGACCAAGCGCTGAAGGCCGCGCTGGACTTGCTGCGCCGCGGGCACGTCGACCAGGCGGTCGCCGTCTATCGACGCATTCTGGAGGCCATCCCCGACGACGTCGACGCTGTTCACTACCTGGGTCTGGCGTTATTTCAGAAGGGACGGCACGACGAAGGCATTGCGCTGGTCACCCGCGCCATCGACCTGGCGCCGGACTATGTCGATGCGCAGAACAACCTGGGCAACATGCTGGTGGAACGCGGCCGCCCGGCCGAGGCCGAGGCGCGGTATCTCCAGGTCCTGACGCAGCACCCCGACCATCCCGACGCGCGCGTGAACCTGGGCGCCCTGCTGGCGCGGCGCAATGAGCGGGCGGCCGCCGAGACCGAATTCCGGCGCGTGCTCGCTGCCCAACCCCGGCACGCCGAGGCTATCGTCAACCTGGGGCTGCTGCTGCAGCACACCGATCGCCGCGGCGAGGCGCTGGCGATGTTCGAGCAGGCGCTGGCACTGCGGCCGCACGAGGGTGCGAGCTTCCGGCGCCTGGGCACCTTGCTGCAATCGCTGGGGCGCATCGCCGATGCGGCGGCGATCTTCGCGCGCTGGCTGGCCGTCGAGCCCGACAACGCAGCCGCCCGACATTTGCTGGCGTCGTGCTCGGGCCAGGACGTGCCCGTGCGCGCGGCGGACGCTTTCGTCCAGGACACCTTCGATGCCTTCGCCGACAGCTTCGATCAGGTGCTGGACAAGCTGCAGTACCGCGCCCCCGCCTTGATCCTGGACGCCGTGGCCCAGACCGTCGGCGCGGCCACCGCCAGCCTGGACGTGCTGGACGCGGGCGCGGGCACCGGCTGGTGCGGTCCGTCGCTGCGGCCGTACGCGCGCCGCCTGATGGGCGTCGACCTTTCGCCGAAGATGCTGGAGAAAGCAAGCCAGCGCGGGGTGTACGACGCGCTGATCACCGCAGAGCTGGTCGCGTACATGCGCGCGAACGTCGACGCGTTTGACCTGATCATTTCGGCCGATACGCTGGTCTACTTTGGCGCGCTGGACGAAGCCCTGAGCGCAGCGGCCGCGTCGCTTCGCGCGGCGGGCCATCTGATCTTCACTGTCGAGCGCGCCAATGACGAACCGGTTCCGCCCTTCGGATACCGCCTGAATCCTCACGGCCGCTACAGCCACACCGAGGACTACCTCCGCCGCACCTTGAGTGACAGCGGACTGACCTTGCAGTCGCTCAGTGCCGTGCACCTGCGTTTGCAAAGCGGCGTGCCCGTGATGGGAATGTTGGTCATCGCTCACAGGCCCTCCGCAACGTCGTGAACGCCGTCGACGATTCCGCGGTCCCGCTGTGGGGGACTCTGTTTGCCTTCAGCGTCGGGCTGGGCCTGCTCTGGCTCTTCCTTCACAACTTTCTTCGCGCTCAGCGAGCCCGCCGGTGGCCAGCCGCGCCAGGCCGTATCCTCGAGTCGGGGGTCGAATACGACGACGGCTACATATTGAAAGTAGGTTACGAATACACAGTCAACGGGGTGCGACTGCTCGGGCAGCGCTTTCGTTTTGCCAGCAATCACTACACACGGGAGCGCTCCGTCCATGCCATCTTGGCCCGCTACCCGGTGGGCACTCCGGTTCGCGTTCTTTACGATCCCGCCAACCCCAGGCTGTGCGTGCTGGAAGCCCACTTCGAGTGGGTGAGCTGGTCGGTCGTGCTGTTTCTTGCACTTGCCATCCTGGTGCCGTGGACCTACTACGTGGTGGCCCCTCCCTGATCGCCCGGCCGCGCGCGCCTATATAGTGAGACCGTCATGGCCGCGCCCGCAACGGGGGACTCTAGGCTCCGCCGCCGAAGGTGCACATCGCGCGCAGGCGTGCCATAGAGCCGCCAGGGAACACGATGTTTGCACAGCTACGATGGAGCTTGATGGCCGGCGCGATCGTCGGCGGCGCGATGACGGCGGGGGAGGCGTGGCCCGCGGAACCGCCCCCGCAAGCGTCGACAAGGCCGCCGCGATCGGCACCGCCCGTCGTGCCCGCCGAACCGAAGGCCATCCTGGAAGCCATCCAGCGACCAGGAGCGGCCGCCGTGCTGGTGAACGTCTGGGCGACCTGGTGCGACGCCTGCCGGGAGGAGATGCCGCGCCTGTTGCAGTTCTTTCGCGAACACCGCCGGCGCGGCCTGCGGCTGGTCTTGGTGTCGGCCGATGACGAGGCCGAACGAGACCGGGCGGCCCAGTTCCTGGCCGCCCAGGGGATGGATATTCCGAGCTGGCTCAAGCGCGGCGACGACATGGCCTTCATCGACGTGCTCGACCGACGCTGGACCGGCGCGTTGCCGGCGTCGTTGCTGTTCGATGGCCAGGGACGGGTCGTCGAGCTCTGGCAACGACCAGTGACCGTCGCCGACCTCGAGCGCGCCTGGTCTCGGATTGTTCCATCCGCCCCCCCTCCTTCTCCACCGAAACCACCAACCCCCTCAGGGAGGAATCCATGACGTTCCCATCGCTTCGTTTCCCATCGGCGGCCGCCGCGCTGATGCTTTGCACGCTCACCGCATCGGCCGTACGCGCCGGCCTGCCGCTGGGGGCAGCCGCCCCGCTGGCCAGCACCAAGATGAAGAACGTCGACGGAAAGGCGTTGTCGATCGCGGACGTCGCCGGCAAGAAGGGCACGCTGGTCGTCTTCACCTGCAACCATTGCCCGTTTGCCAAGGCCTGGCAGCAGCGGATCGCCGAACTGGGCAACACCTACTCCGCCCGGGGTATCGGCGTGATCCTGGTGAACTCGAATGATCCCGCCGCCCACCCAGAGGACGGCGCCGCCGAGATGCAGGCCCGCGCCAAGGCCCTGGGACTGAAGGTGCCCTACGTGGTGGACGAGACCTCGGACGTCGCCCGAGCGTTCGGTGCCACCGTCACGCCCGAGGCCTTTGTGTTCGGCGCCGACGGCAAGCTTGCGTATCACGGCGCCATCGACGACAACCGCGCCGAGCCAGACAAGGTCCAGAAGCGCTATCTGAAAGACGCGCTCGAGGCGGTCCTGGCTGGCAAGGCGCCCGCCGCACCCGAGACCAAGAGCCTTGGCTGCGGGATCAAGTACCGCACGCCGCACCCGAAGTGACCGACGACCGCTGTAGGGCGGCGTGGGTTACGTCCTCCTTCGGAAGCAGTTACCTGGGCGCAACTTCGCCATCGACTTCTCGGGGCGATCGGCGCCAATTCGCGCTCGGCACGGTTCTGGCTGATGGTGGTGTGGGAATCGTCAACCACCCAGAAAGGACCTTCGCCATGCATTTCATCTGGTCACTCATCGTTGGTTTGGTCGTCGGCGCGATCGCCAAATTGCTCATGCCGGGCAAGGATCCGGGCGGCGTCATCATCACCTCGCTGTTGGGTATCGCCGGTGCGTTTCTGGCGTCGTTCATCGGCAGCTCGCTCGGCTGGTACCGCCCGGGAGAGGTGGGGCCCGGCGTCATCGCGTCGATCGTTGGCGCGATGATCTTGCTGGGCCTGTACCGCGCCCTGTTCCGTCATCGAACGGTCTGACGAAGGCGGCCCAGGCCACCTGCTTGCGAGCGGGTGACCTGATGCTGTCGAGCGGCGGCGTCCGGCGGTGTTCCGCCGTCGGACGCCGCCGCTTTGCGTACCGTGGATGCCCCTTTGCTCCACGGCGGTCGGTGAAGGTAACTTTTGGCCGATGCCACCAGGGCCGCTCCAACGAACCGCACCGGCGTGGCTGGTGTTCGGAGCGCTGATCCTGTTGGCACCGATCGCGCGCGCGCAGGACTGGACGCAGGCGCAGACCCCCGCGGGGCGTGCCGAGGGGCCCGCCAAGGCCCCCGTCCTGACCAAGCCTCCGATGTTGAAGAAAGACGCCCGTCCCGTCTATCCCGCCGACGCTCTGACCGCGGGACGCTCCGCCGACGTGACGCTGACCATCGACCTCGACGCCGAAGGAAAAGTGTCGGCGGCGATGGTGGCGCAGTCCACCGACGCCACGTTCGATGCGGCGGCCGTGGCGGCCGCCCGCGCGATGGAGTTCTCCCCCGCCGAGATTGACGGCCGGCCGGCGCCCATTCGCATCGAGTACGTCCTGCATTTTCGACCGCCGGTGGTGGTGGTGCCCACGCCCGAGGCAGACGGCGCGCCGGCTGCCGAGGACGCGGAGGTCGCCCCGCCTGCCGCCCCGCCGCCCCGGCTGATCCTGCGCGGTCGCGTGCGCGAGAAGGGCACGCGCGAGCCGATTGCCGGCGCCAGCGTGCAGATGCTTCGCACCGCGGCCGACGTCGGCAGCGGTGACGAGCTGGCCTCGATCGTGGCGATCTCCGACGAGCACGGAACGTTCGAAGTGCGCGCCGACGCCCCCCATGGCGCGCGCATCATCGTCACCGAGGCGGGGCACACCGGCTGCGTCCGCGATCTCAGCGCGCAGGAGACACAAGCGCCCGATCCCGCGACGTGGGAGTGTTTCGCGGCCCCCACCCACAACGACTTCGAGACGCGGGTGAAGGCGCCCCGCCCCACCACCGGCACGGCCCGCTACACGCTGTCGAAGACCGAGCTGACGGCGGTTCCCGGCACCTATGGTGATCCCTTGCGGGTGATCCAGAACCTGCCCGGCGTCGCGCGATCGCCGTACGGCCTGGGACTGCTGATCGTGCGCGGCGCGCCGCCGACAGATTCGGGGACGTTCGTCAGCGGGCAGGCCATCCCCCATCCGTATCACTTCTTGGTGGGCCCGTCGGTGCTGGCTCCGCACCTGATCGAACGCATCGACTTCTACCCGGGTGGCTTCGGCGTCCGCTACGGACGCGCCAGCGGTGGCGTCATCGACGTCATCTTGAAAGAAGCCCCCACGCCCACCTTGCACGGGGGCGCCGACGTCAGCGTGATGGACGTGTCCGCCTACGCCGAAGGCTCCGTCCGTGACGGGACCTCGGCCACCATCGCGATCCGACGCAGCACCATCGACGCGGTCCTGCCCTTCGTGCTGCCCAAGCGAGACGGATCGACCTTCCGCACCGTGGTTCCGGTTTACTGGGACTATCAAGCGCGCGTCGTCCAGGAGCTGGCCGGCGGCGCCCGCGTGGGGTTGATGGCGTTCGGCAGCGACGACTCGCTCAAAGTCGTCACGCAGGATCCGATGGCGGGCGATCTGTCCCTGAACTCGCACACCGGCTTTCATCGGGTCGTCGCGTTCTGGACCAGGCGGCTGGGAGACTGGACGTCACGGTTCTCGCCCGCGTACGGCAACGGCGACGAGTCCTTCACGCTGGGTCCGGGCAGTGCTTACATTCGTTATCAGCGCCTGTTCCTGCGCGAGGATCTCAGCCGCCCCCTCGGCTCGCGCGTCGAGCTGCGGCTAGGGTTCGATGGCTTGCTGAGCTACGACACCGCGTACTTCAATTCGTGGTACCCGCGTGAAGGGCGCAACTTCGGTACCGGCGCCCTGCAACAGGTCGAAGCCCGCCGCGGCCTGGCCGACTGGGCGCCCGCGGCGTTCGTCGAAGCAGAGTGGCGCCCGACCGCACGCTTGCGCATCACGCCCGGCTTGCGCTTCGACCTGTACCACGTCCTCCATACCGACAAGATTTCGTGGGATCCGCGCCTGAACCTTCGCTGGGAGGTCACGGATCGCTGGACCCTGAAGGCCGGCGGCGGGCTTTACCACCAGCTGCCGGTGGGGCAGTTTCTGGACAGCGAATTCGGCAATCCAAAGCTGGCCTTGATCGCCAGCGACCAAGTGAGCGCGGGCGTGGAACGCCAGGTGACGCCGGCGTTGCGCGTGGACGCCGTGGCCTACTACGCGCGGCGATACAACCTGCCCGTGCCCAGCGCCGAGCGCTTCTCGAGCAGCGGTAAGGGACGCAGCTACGGGCTGGAACTGTTGCTGAAGCACGATATCACCGAGCACTTCTTCGGCTGGGTCGCCTACACGCTGGCGTGGGCGGAAGAGACAGCGGCCACCGCCGAGGAGATGGTCTCGGGCGCGTCCGGCGCAGATCCGGCGCGTGCCGACGGGCGCGGGTACCGCCCCACCGCCTTCGACCAGCGCCACAATCTGACGGCGGTGGCCAGCTATCGACACCACACCTGGCAATTCGGCGCGCGCTACCGGCTGGTCTCGGGTCGGCCCACCAGCACCATCACGGGCTCGTTCTACGACGCAGACTTCGGCGGCTACACGCCGATCAGCACCCCGGCATCGGGCCGCCTGCCCACCTTCAGTCAGCTCGATCTGCGGGTGGAGCGCAGCTTCATCTTCAACCTCTGGACGTTCAGCGCCTACCTCGATGTCCAGAACGTCTTCAACGCGCAGAACCCGGAGAGCTACGCCTACGACTATCGCTATCGAGACAGCGCGCCTGTCCGGGGGCTGCCCATCCTGCCGGTGATCGGGCTGAAAGGCAGGTTCTGATGCGCGTCCCCGGCGTGACCGTGTTGCTGTCCGGACTGCTGCTGGGCTGCGGTACCTTCGACGATCCCAGTACGGTGAAGGATCTCCGCATCCTGGCGGTCGGGGCCGAGCCGTCGGAGGTGATCCTGAACGTCGCGACGGATGCCGACCTGACCCGTGCGGCGATCCCGCCCCTCTTCCTGTCGCCGTTGATTGCGAACCCGATCGGGCTCCCGGTCACGGTGACCATCAGCGTGTGCGCCAACGATCCCGCTGCGGCCTCACCGCCCAACAATGGCACGGATCCCACGGGCTACCCCGCCGGGGGCGCGCGGGCGACGGTGGGCAGCGCGCTGTGCGACGGGGATCCGACGCAGGTCTTGCTGGTGGATGGCGCGGAGGTATCGATGGATCCCGTGACGCCACTTCCTGTGACGCTGACACCGGCCTGGCTGCTCGGCGCCTACCAGCGCGACGTGTTCATTGGCCCGGACGGCAAGCTGCACGGCGGTTTCGACCTGGGCATGCCGGTGGTCTTTCAGATCACGGCGCAAGCCGGAAATGAGAAGGTCATCGCGGTCAAGCGCGTGCTGTTCTGGCTGAGCCCCCTCCGCGGCGATCAAACGCCCAACCGGACTCCGCAGATCCCCGGTCTGCGCGCCTACGATCGTCGAGACGAGGCCACCGCCGAACCCTTGCCGGACGCTATCCAGTCCCTGGACAGCGGGACCACGCTGGAGGTGGGTCCCGGTGGATTGTGGATCGAGCCGGTGGCGGCCGCGGCGCCAACCCTGACCGCCGAGGCGGAGACCTACGTGACCGCGACGCTGGACCGACTGACCGGCCAGGTCACGCCGATCGACGTGGAGGAATCCCTGACCTACACCTTCTACGCGTCAGCGGGCACCTTCGCGCCGCAGCAGACCAGCAGCCATCCCCCGCCGGGCATCACCCCTCAGGGACGCTTGCACATCGAATCGAAGTACAAGCCTCCGGCCGGTGGCGGCGCCGCGGAGATCACCCTCTGGATCGTCGTGCGGGACGAGCGCGGCGGCGCCTCCTGGCAGACCCGCAGCTTGCGCATGGCGGCCCCGTGAGGCGGGAGCGCGCGGCGATGGCGCTTCTGGCCGCGGCGTTGGCAGCGTCTCCGGCGGTCGCGGCGGAGCCGCCGGCGCTGGCGCGTATCCACGCCGCCGGCGTGCTGCGCTGGGGCGCCGATCAGCAAGGAGGCGAACCCTACGCCTTCGAAGATCCCCAGCATCCGGGCCAGCTGATCGGCTTCGAGGTCGAGCTGGCCAACGCGCTGGCCCGGTCGCTGGGCGTCAGGGCGGTCTTCGTGCAGAACGACTGGCCGAACCTGATCCCGTCGCTGGAGCGCGGCACCTTCGACATCGCCCTGAACGGCATCGAGATCACCGCGGCCCGTCGCGCGCGGGTCGACTTCTCGCGACCCTACTGTTACTTCACGTTGCGGCTGGTGGCGCGCGTGGGCGACACGCGCATCCAGAACCTGCCATCGCTGCGCGCGCTGCGCGTGGGGACACTGGCGGGCACCCAGGCCTGGCAGACGCTGCTGGACGCGGGCGCGCGTGCCGTCCCTTACGAGGGCGTGGACGAACCGCTGATCGATCTGGAGCAGGCGCGCACCGATGCCGTGCTGCTGGACGATCTGATCGTCGAGCGCTACCTGCCCCGGCATCCCGGGCTGCGCGGGGTGGGCGATGTTGGACAAGGCGCCTATGCCATCGCCGTGCGAACCGCCGACAGGGATCTCCGGCAGGCCATCGACGACGCGCTGGCGGCGCTGTCCAGCACCGGCGACCTGACGGCCATCCTGTCGCGCTGGAAAATCGACGGCGCCCGTCAGACACGCCTGGCGGAAGCCGAGCGCGCGCGTGCCGTCCCACCGGCGACGTCCGCCGTCGCGGCGACGTTCGGCCCGCATCACTTCTGGCTGTTCTTGCAGGGCGCGATGGCGACCCTGGCGGTGTCGGTGGGCGCCATGCTGCTGGCCGTGTCGCTGGGCTTGGGCCTGGCCCTCACGCGCCTGTATCTGCCGCGCGGGCGGTGGGTGGCCGGCGCGTACATCGAGCTCTTCCGAGGCACGCCGGTGTTGTTGCAGCTGTACCTTCTCTACTACGGGCTGGCGCCGGTGATCCGGCTGGACGCGTTTGGCGCGGCGATCCTCGGGCTGGGATTGAATTACGCGGCCTATGAGGCGGAAATTCACCGTGCGGGAATCCTGGCGGTGCCGGCCGGCCAGATGGAGGCCGCGCTGAGCCTGGGCATGTCCCGGCGGCTGGCGCTGCGACGAATCGTCTTGCCGCAGGCCTTTCGGATCGCGTTACCCGGCGTGGCCAACGACTTCATCGCGCTATTGAAAGACAGCTCGCTGGTGTCGGTCATCACCGTGGTCGAGCTGACCAAGCGCATGGCCATCACCGCGGTCGACACGCGCGGATGGTTGCTGCCCGGTCTGGCCTGCGCCGGGCTGTATTTCGCGATGAGCTACCCCTTGGCGCGTCTGGCGCGGCGCTGGGAGCGCCGGCTGGGCGGCGGCTAGCCATGTCAATGACGAGAGCGCGGCGGATTCGACTCGTCGATCGCCCCTGCGGCTGTAGACTGTGCGCCCTTCATGTCGACCCTGTCACGTGCGCTGGTTCTCGCGGTCTTCGTGGTCCTGATCCTGGGCGGCTCGGTGTTCGGAATCGCGAAGCGCCGCGTGAACCGTGTGTTCGACATCGCGCCGCCCCTCATCGCGCGCGCCACCGCGCCCGACGAGATCGCGCGCGGCGGGCGTCTGTTTCGCACCCTGTGCCTGGATTGCCACGCGGGTCCGGGGGGCAGCCACGCGCAGGGCGCCCGCGTGACCAGCGCTCCCGAATTCATCGGGCAGGTGTGGGCACCCAACATCACCGGGCATCCCCAGGCCGGCGTGGGCGCCTGGTCCGATGGCGAGCTGGCGCGCCTGATCCGCAACGGCCTGCGCCGCGACGGACGCTACGCCGCCACCATGCCACGCTTTCTTCGCGTGGCCGACGAAGACGTCGCGGCCATCATCGGGTTCATGCGCTCGGACGATCCCATGGTCGCGCCCGTCAGCACCGAGACGCCACGCTCGCGGCTGGGCGTCGGCGGGACGCTGGCGCTGGCCTACGCGGCGGGGCTGGACGTCAGCGGCGCGCCGTCGGTGCCGTCGCCGCCGCGCGGACCGAACGCGGCCTATGGACGGTATCTGGCGGCGACGATCTACGGCTGCGTCGATTGCCATACCAACGGCTTTGGTGCCACCGACGAGAAGCTGGCCTCGCCGGGCGCGCTGGCCGGCGGATTGGCGCTGCACGATGCCGCGGGCGCCATCACTTACTCACGCAACCTGACCCCCGACGCGGAGACGGGTCTGGCCGGATGGACGGCAGACGATCTGTCACGCGCGTTGCGGAACGGTGCCAGTCGCGACGGACGCCCGCTGCGCGCGCCGATGCCGGTGTTCAAGTCGATGGACGACACCGATGCCCAGTCCCTGTTCACGTTCCTTCACGGGTTGCCTGCCGTTCACAGCCCCACGCCGGCCCCGTCGCCCGCACCGCACAAGTAGGCCCTGAACGCGCCCCGAGGCGCGGGTGTTAGGCTGTCGTGGCTTTGCCGACGACGACCCCAGCCTTCGTCCAGGTGACCGACCTGCGCAAGTCCCTGGGGGGGCGCGCGGTTCTCGACGGAGTTTCCTTCCAGGTGGAGCGAGGTCAGGCCCTGGTCATCATGGGGCCGTCGGGCACCGGCAAGACCACCCTGCTGCGCTGCCTGAACGGGCTCGACTCGTTCGAAGGCGGCAGCGTTCGCGTGGGCGAAAACCAGGTGGGCCCGGAACTTCCCGCCCCGAGCGCGGGCATGGCCGCGCTTCGCAAGCAAGTCGGCTTTCTGTTCCAGCAGTGGAACCTGTTCGCGCACCTGACTGTCCTGCAGAATGTCATCGAGGCGCCGATCCATGTCGCGGGCCTGTCGCGAGCCACGGCGATCGCGCAGGCGCGGGTGCTGCTGGACCGCGTGGGCATCGCGGCCCGCTCCGACGCCTATCCGCAGGCCCTCTCGGGAGGTGAGCAGCAGCGCGCGGCCATCGCGCGGGCCTTGGCCATGAATCCGGCGGTGCTGTTGCTCGACGAGGCGACCAGCGCGCTGGATCGCGCGCGCGCCGATGAACTGCTGGCGCTGTTCACCGAGCTGCGTGCGGGCGGCCTGACGCTGATCGCCGTCGCGCACGATCCGCGGGTGGCCGAGGCGCTGCACGCCCGGGTGGCGATGCTGAATCAGGGCCGTCTGGTGGTCGGGCCCGAGGGCGGCGCTCAGCGCTCGAACAGCTGATCGACGGCAATCGTCCGGACGCTTTCGGCAGTGATGGGCAGCGGCTCCTTCTCGATGACATTGTCCTCTTGCAGGATGGCCGTGGCGGTGCCGGCGGTGTCGTAGGTGATCGGCGTGGGCTTGCCCTCCAGCAAGCGCGCTTTCACCTCGGCCGCGTGTTCCGACACGATGGCGACCGCAAAGTTGTCCATCTGCAAATGCTTGCGGACCGCGCGATCCACGTCGGCCTTCTTCATCTTCGGAAGCCGGGTCTTCAGCTCCTTGATCAGATCCTTGCCGTACACGGCCGCGTCGATGGCATACCCCAGCCGCCGCGACACATCCTGCGTCCACAGATCGGCATAGTTCAGCAGGAACCGCTTGGTCGACTGGAAGCCCTCCTCCGGAATGCCCTTCTCGATCAGGGCCCGCGTGTAATGGACCGCCCCGCGCAGCGCGAACAACGCGTTCTGGGGAGGCACCGGGCGCAACCAGATCTCGAAGTGCTGCTGGCGCCGCGGCACGTTCGGGTGTGGGAAGGTCGACCAGCCTTCTTGAATGAAATTTTCGATATAGGCGTAGTCGCCGTAGTTCAGGCCGCGATCGGCGCGCAGCCGGTTCATCAGCACGCCGTTGAACGTCCGATGTTCGCCCAGGTACGAACGCGCCACCGTCAGCGGATAGAAGTCGGGATCGGCACGCGTGATGGGGATCGAATAGCCCAGCGAGATCGCGTTGGCGCGCGCCTCTTTCTCGACGATCAGGATCTCGGCGCCCTTGCGGGCTTTGGGCTTCGGCAACTTGGGCGGCGGCGGCGCCTTGGCCGGCAGCGCTGCGAAGCGCGCCGCGAACGCCTCGGGAAACCCCGCCGGGTAGCCCCCTCCCACGCCCACGATCAGGCGGTCGCGTGTGAAGTACTTCCCATAGAACGCTTTCACGTCGTCCAGCGTGACCGCCGCCAGTCCCGCCGCCGTCCCGGGGGTCGGGTGGCCGTACGGGTGATCGGCGTAGATCAGGCTGGCCAGCGCATGCTTGCCCAGCTCCTCGTCATCGTTACCGCGCAAGGTCTTGGTCACGAAGTCCAGCGCGTTCTGGCGGTGCCGGGTGAAGTCTTCCGGGGCGAAGCGGGGCTCCAGGATCTGCTGCGCCAGCAGGTCGGCGAAGGCGGTCAGGTTGTCGCGATGGACCGTGCCTTCGAAGACGATGGACTCCACGTCGCCCACCACCTGGATCCGCGCGGCCAGCGGATACAGGGCGTCCAGCACCTCGGAATAGCCGCGTTGCTTGGTCCCGCCCTGCCCGACGACGTCCGACGTCAACGCCGCCAGCCCTTCCTTGCCGGCCGGATCGTCGGCCGAGCCGACGTGGAAGAACAGCCGCAGAGCCACCAGCGGGTTGTGGGGAGACGAGACGAACACGGTGCGTGGCAGGCCCTTGCTGGCGGCGGCCGACTTCTTGGTCTTGCTTGCGGCCGCGGCCGCGGTCCCGGCGGTGACTGCCTCGGCCCCCAGCGCGACGTTGCCCGCCAGGCCGGCTGTCACGATTCCTGCTCCCGCGATCATGGCAATGCTCCTCCGGCGGTTCATCGGTCGGCCTTCAGGGTGACGACGGTTCGGTTGCTGGGCGTGAAGTACTTCTCGGCGACGCGCTTCACGTCAGCCGGCGTGACCTTGTCGTAAAGCGCGAAGTAGGTGTTGATGGCGTCCAGGTGGCCCGTCAGCGCCACGAACTGCGCCGCCACGTTGGCGGTCTTGTCGGCGGTGGCCAGCTGGCCGGCGAAGCCGTACTTCACGTGGGACAGCACCTCGCGCAGAGTCTTGTCATCGATGCCCTCCCGGGCGATGCGCTTCAGCTCGGCGACGATGGCGCTTTCGACGGCCGGCAGATCGTCGGCTTTCTTCACACGCGCCAGGACCGTGAACAGATTCGGGTCCACGTGCGAATCGTTGGATCCCGCCAGCGCCTCGACCTTCTGCTCGGTGATGACCAGCTTCTTGTAGAGAGGCGACCGCTGGGCGAACACCAGCTCGGCCAGCACGTCCAGGGCCGGAAGGTCGACGTTGGTGGTCGAGAAGGCGGGGACGTGAAAACCCATCAGCAGCTGCGGCAACGTCGCGCCTTTCCAGCCCAGCGCCGCCCGCTTCTCCTTGGTCTGGGGCGGCTCGACCGGAACCACCGGTCGCGGCGGCCCGCCCTGCCACGCGCCGTAGCGCTGGTCGATCAGCTTCCACAGCGCTTCGGTGTCCACATCACCGACGGCGATCAGCGTGACGTTGTCGGGGCGATAGTACCGATCGAAGAACTGGCGCGAGTAAGCGAACTGCTGCGGCATCGCCTCGATGTCCTTCAAGAACCCGATGGTGGTGTGCTTGTACGTATGCTGGGTGAAGGCGTTGTCGCAGAGGGCCTCGAACATCTTCTGCATCGGATTCGACGCGCCCTTGTTGTACTCGCCCAGCACCGCGCGGGCTTCCTTCTCGAAGTCGGGCTCGCTGTACTTCAGGTTCTGGAAGCGATCGGCCTCGATCTCGACGATGCGGGGCAACGCCGCCTTGCCGGCCAGGATGTGATACACGGTCAGATCCTCGGAGGTATAGGCGTTCGAGTCGGCGCCCATCTCCTTGATGACGTTGTTATAGGCCTCCTGCGAGTACTTCTCCGTGCCCCGGAACATCATGTGCTCGAAGAAGTGAGCGAAGCCCGACTTGCCCGCCTCGACCTCGTTGCGGCTGCCGGTGCGGACCACGGAGTAGAACGCGACCAGCCCCGGTGAATCGTAGTGGACCGCGTAGGCGCGTAGGCCGTTGGCGAACACCTTCTCGTCGACGGGAAACGGAAACGCCTCGCTGGGCTTCTTCATCGGGGACTCCTGGCTGGAGACAACGGGCACGGCCTGCGGCTCGGCAGGTTTGGGAACGTCGGCCGCGTGGCCGAAGGTCGGTGACGACACCACCGCCGAGCCAATCGCGAGGCCAAGAAAAAGTCGCGCCAGCGACGGAACCTGTGTCATCGGATCTCCTGTTCTCGTATCGGTACCAAGGCGCGCGAGTATATGTCCGTCGACGGGAACTGGCGACGTCAGAACCGTGCCGGGGCGGAGGTACAATCCGCATGGATGTCCACCGGCTTACCGATCGCGTACGAGGTTCCGCGGGAGTTCTCTATTGCCGGTCGTCGACTGGGCGCCCACCGAGGCGACGATGAGGGCCCAGCCGATGTGAGCAGCGGATACGCGCCCGACGTCACCCTGGTGCGACACGGGCGGATCGCGGCCGCCGCGAGCGACGCCGAGCCCGCGCCCCTGACCCGTTTACGGGCGGCCTACGTCGCGCCCGGCTATGTCGATCTGCAGGTCAACGGGGGCTTCGGCCACGAGGTGGGCGGCGATCGCGCCGCGTTGCGGGCGCTGGCCGAGCGCCTGCCGTCGACGGGGGTCACCGCGTTCCTCCCCACGCTGGTCAGCTTGCCCGAAGCAGCGTACCCGGCTTGCTTCGCGGCGGTCGACGCCGAGATGGCAGCGCAGGCGCGGGGCGAGCGGCCCGGCGCCGCTCGCATTCTCGGTCTCCACCTGGAAGGGCCGCTGCTGGCGCCGACCCGAGCGGGAGCACACCAACCCGCCGCCATCGAAGCCGCCTCGGCGGACCTGTTGCGCCGTCTTGCAGATCCGAAGCGGGTGCGGCTGGTGACGCTCGCCCCCGAACGCGAGGGCGCGCCCGCGCTGATCGCCGAGCTGCGCGCGCGCGGCATCACCATCAGCCTGGGCCACACCGACGCCTCGTTCGAGACGTTCACCATCGGCGTCGACGCGGGTGCGACCATGGCGACCCATATCTGGAATGCAATGTCGCCGTTGCATCACCGCGCGCCCGGAGCGACGGGCGCGGCGCTCTCCGATGATCGCGTGACCGTCATGGCGATTCCCGACGGGATCCACACCCATTGGGCCGCCTTTCGCATCGCCGCACGCGCCAAAGGAGGCAGGCGCCTGGTGCTGGTGACCGATGCCGTCTCCGCCGCTGGCCTTCCCGCCGGCGCGACGGGGCTCGCGCTGGCAGGACGAGAGGTGACCGTCGATGCGACCAGCGCCCGCCTGTCCGACGGCACGCTGGCCGGATCCATCCTGACGATGGAGCAAGCGGTCCGCAACGCCATCCACTTCGGCCGGCTCGCGCCGGACGATGCGGTGGCGATGGCGACCGACACGCCGTTGCGCGGTCTTGGACTCCACGCCTCGGCGGGTCTGCACATGGGCGCGACAGCCGATCTGGTGCTGCTGGATTCCGACTTGGCGGTGTGCGCCACCCTGGTGGGCGGTCGACTTGCCTACGTGAGAGGGGGCAATATCGACGCCCTACAAGCGTGAGCGCGACCCGCCATCACGGACCGACCAGACCTTGCTATCCCAGCGCTACGACCGCGGCTCGAGCCAGGACCCGGGCGCGGAGGGTTTGCGGGAGAGGCACGATGAGCCGCACGTGCTGAAGCATGGCCTGCACCAAGGGATCGAGCGGAGGCACCGTGGCGTCATTCGGCGAACACCGTCCACGCAGCGACGGCCGGAGAGCAGCTCCCGCAGCGTTCTGGTCCGCAAACGGCCCGGTGTATGAACGCCGGGACCACGTGCTCGAGTGAACAAGACGAAGATTTCCCATCCAGTCGATTGATCATTGCCGGCGCCCCGTCGCCTTTGTCATTTCGGCGCTCATTTCAATGAACGCTCGGCGTCGGGGCCGCAATCTTCCGAACCACCCCATCCTGGATACGCGGAAGCCCGGGACTCGCCCGTCCGCCTCAGCCTGCGGCGAGCATCTGGGTGAAGATCCCCTTGGGCAGGCTCGGCTCGCCGAAATCGTCGGTGGCGGCGCCGCCAGCCTTGGTCACACCCGCCGCTGTCAGCAAGGTATTGAGCATCTTGTTCACGCCCGAGACCGAGGCATCTCCGCCCTTGCCGTCTTGGCTTCCCCCCGGCTGGGTGCCGTTGCCGACCACGACGTACTGGCCCTTCTTGAAGTAGCCGTTGGCAGTTCCCGCCTGGATCCAGGGAATATTGCTGAACGAGTGGGCTCCGGTCGCGCACTGGTTGGTGTAGATCGTGACGCCCTGATCGAACAAGGGCCCGGTCGGGGTGTCGTACTTCGACACCTCGTCGAGAAGATACTTGTAGTACCCGAGCATCATGCGATCGAGGTAGTGATGAAAGTCGACCGAATTCGCGACCTGCCGGTGTGACACGTCGTGGAACTTGGCGGACTGGCCGTTGTACGTGTACACGTGATCGTCGATGCGATCGCCGATCTTCAGCACCGCGACGCGGCTGTAGTCGGCGGCGGCCGAGAAGGCCATCAGCTCCATGAACAGCTTGACGGCCGCATCGCGCGTGCCCTGATCGTACGGCTTCGCGTCCATCGACTTCATCGTCGTCACGTCGGCATCCGGGATGGACAGCGTGGTCATCGTCATCTTCGCCTCGATGTCGCGAATGGCGGTGAGATGCTGATCGAGGCGGGCGTGGTCACCCTGGCTCAGATCCGTGCGCGCCAGCAGTGCCTTGATCTGCGGACGAAGGATGTCATTGATGCTCTTGCTGCGCGCCGCCCGCAGCACCTGGGCCTGGGCCTCCGCGGACGTGCCCGTCGACCCGTTGCCAATCGCCCCGATGATGGCCTGGTAGGCCTTGTAGGGCGAGTCTATGTAGGCGCGCGCTTGCTGCGCGGTCACGTACGAGACGTAACCCGGGATGTCGAAGCCAGTGCCTCCCGGCGAGAACATCCCCGCGTGCATCACCAGGGGATCACGCCCCGGCGGATTCTTGGCCTTCGCGATGGCGGTGTCGACTGAGATGCCCATGGCCTTGCAGTTGGTGCTGCCGGACGTGATCTTGGCCGCGGTCAGGATCTGCGCATCCGCCGCGGAATGGGAGCACCCGGTCGAGTTGTAGGGCAGGTTGATGCCACGCACGACCAGCAGCTTCTCCCCGTAGTCGGCCAGCTCTCCGATGGACCGGGTCGCCTTGTCGCTGGTCAGGCTGGCCTTGGTCAGCGAGCCGGTGGCCGTTGGCCAGAATTTTTCTGGCTCGCCCTGCCCCTGCAAAGTCACGCCCGCCTGAACCACGCCATTGTCGCCCACCACGATGATGACGAAGGGCGAGCGCACGGCCGTCTGCGCCGAGGCCTTCCGTGGCATGAACGTCTCGAGCAAGGGCAGGCCCAGCATGAAGCCGCCCGCGCCGCGGAGAACCATCCGTCGATTGAAAAGGTAGGGGCTCGATTCGTGGTTTTTCATGGCGTGGCTCATTTACGGAAGGCGATTGAGGAACGCGCTGCTGGTGACGATGGCCAGTTCGAGATCGTGAAGGGAAATCATCCCGGCGCGCGACAGCCGTGCGTAGTAGTCCACCGTCGGTTTCTCGTCGTCGGTCAGCTCGCGACCGTGGAGGTAGCTCATCATGTTTTGCAGGTAGCAGTTATGCGTCTCCTTGGCCTCTGCCAGCAGGCGCGACAGCTCGATGCCATTGCTGAAGGTCTTGACCTGCCCATCCAGGGCGTAGCTATCGCCGGCGCTGACCATCTGCCCCTGATCCATGGTCCGGTACTTCCCGATGGCATCGTAGTTCTCGAAGGCGTAACCGAGCGGATTGAACAGCTTGGCGTGGCACATCTCGCCGCAGGTGCCTTTCCCGGTGGTCATCTCGACCCGGTCCCGATTGGTCAGATTCGGGGTGGTGATGAACCCCTTGGCCAGGGCGTTTGGATCGGGCTCAGGCAAGGTCCTGCACAGCAGCCGGGTCGCGATGAAGACGCCGCGGTGGATGATGTCCGGTTCGTTGTTCACCGACAGATACGAGGCCAGGAAACCCGGCTGCGTCAGCAGCCCCGACCGCTGCTCCGGATTGAGGTCGACCTTGGTCAGCATCACCGGGGCGGTGGAGTAGTTCCCCGTCACCCCGTAGATGGGAGCGAGCAGCGAGTCGACGAAGCCCACCGGCGACGTATAGAAGTCCTTGATCCCCCGTCCTTGCGTGAAGATCCAGCTGAAGAACTGCAGCGCCTCCTGTTTCATGGAGGCGGGCGTATTCACCTTGAAGTCGGGGAACACTGTCGCGTCGCGGGTGATGCCGTCGTACGCGCCGAGCCGGTAGACCTGGAAGTTGAAGTTGTTGAGGCCCGCCACGCCCGTCGCACCGTCCATCAGCCGCTTGGCCTGGGTCGCCACGTCGGACGGGTCATGGAGCTTGCCCGCTGCGGCGGCGGTGAACAGGGCATCGTCAGGCATCGTATTGGTGATGGTGAGCGCCAGCTTGGCCCCCACCTCCCAATCGCTGAGCGGGACCTTGGTGGCGCCGGCGGTCGCAGTGCCAAGCTCCATCCGGTAGAGGAAGTACGGCGACTGCAGCATCGCCTGAATGACCAGGCTCGCGCCCGCCTTGAAAGCGTCCACTCCGGGGTAGAGCGTGCCCGCTTGATTGAAAAGCGTGACGTGGGTGGTCACCTCCGCATCCGTGAGGGGCCGTCGAAACGCGCGCTGCCCGAACGACGTGATGAACGCCTTGCCACGGCCGGCGGCGTCGGTCGGAGCATTCGCGGGAACCAGCTTGGCCAGCGCGGTGGCATCAGTCGTCACCTTGTCGGCCAGCTTCTCGGCGGCGTCGAAGAGCTGTGCGCGCAGCTGTTCGGTCACGAACAGGGCATCCGCCTCGTTGTCGAATCCCGTGAGGGCATCGCCCGTCACGCCACTGTCGATGGCGGTGATATCGGTGAGCTTCAACAAATCTCGGACCGAGTTGGACCACTGCACCCGGCTGATCCGGGCGATCCTGGGCGTGGGCACCAGCACCGAGGCCGGCGGCGACGACGGAATCGCGTAGGGATCGGCTCCCCCCGAGCCCGGGCTACTGCCCGTGCCCGTGTTGCCCCCGCTCTGGGTTCCGGCTCCCCCCGAGCCCGGACCACCGGGCCCGGATCCGCCCGTCCCTCCTCCTTGCGGGCTCCCGCCAGAGCCGTTGCTGGCCCCGCCGATCGTCCCGGTACAGCCCAAGGCCAGGGCAAGGACGAGCATGCCTCCGATCGAGGCCGTGACGCCAGACTGCATGATGCGCACGGGGGAGACGGTCGCGCGTTCGCGAGGCTTGGGCGGCGGCTTCATGGCTTCTCCTCGAGTCTCCCGGCGCTGCTCCGGAACGTTTTCAGGTTTTCGCTATGCTTTTCGGCCCCCCCAAACCCCCGGCATTCCTAGTTGTTCCTGCACTTCCGTTTTTGGCAACAAATCCCTTTGCCTCGGGCGAAATCGGCGCGGCGTCTTCCCTGCCCCTCGTGACCATCGCCGCCTGCTCAGGTCCTGGTGCCGCGGCGAAGCGTAGCCTCCAATTCGCTGCGCGCCTTGCGCAACCGCGAATAGGCCGTGAACAGCGGAATGGACAGCGCCGCCGCGACCTGGATCATTGGCACCTCGTCGAGATCGTGCATCACCAGAACTGCGCGCCGCCGCAAAGGAATCTTCTCCAGAGCGCGTAGAACCGTGGCGCGGGTTTGCTTGGTCTGCAGGGCTTCGTCCGGGGTGGGTCGCCCGTCGCGAATCTCGATGCTGGCGAAGGCCACCTCGTGCTTTCGCTTCCGCCGCTGCATGGACACGATTCGAAACGCCACGCCGAAGAGGTAAGGACGGAGAGGGCGGGAGGCGTCGTAACGGGACCAGGTGCGGCCAAGGGCGATGAACACCTCCTGGGCCAGATCTTCGATCTCGTGCGGTCGCGCGCCCAGCCAGCGAAGAGCGTGGAAAATGTAGGCCAGCTCCCGCTGGTAGGCCTCCAGGAGGGGCTCCTTTTGCACGATCTGCTCAGAAGGCTCGAGCAGCAACAAGTGGGCCCCCATACCAAAAACTTGGACCGGAACACCTCTCGTTGTCAAGCAAATGCGACCGCGACATACAACCCGCGACGCTGCGTTCCGGTGTAGGCCCTAGGACGACGGTGGCCTGGGCAGCGATCACGCGGGCGTCAGGACGCGCAGCCGCGAGGATTGGGCCCGGTCCGGATCGTCATGCGCGGTTCCAACCGCCCCGAAGCCCCCGGGGCGGAGGTCGGCCGAAACCGACCTCCGCCCCTCCCCGGGTTTCCCTCTCCCTCACACAACGAACGTAGCTGGCGAACCACGAAGACGTTGTTTCATTTCCGATCGATCTCGGTAACACGAGCGACAGGTCGCGCCCGGTAACGCCAGCGACAGGTCGGGCTCGGTAACGCCGCGACGGATCGCGCGCGCCGGTGACGCCGGCCTACCTGCTTCAGTGAACGCGCGGCGCGTGTGGGAGCGCCGCCAGGATCTCGGCCTCGCGCTGGCTAAATTCATCGACGCGCGCCGAAAATTCCGCCCCGGGAACCAGCACCGCGGCCAGCTCGAGGAAGATCTCGCCGTGGCGCTCCTCGGCCACCGACAGCGCGCGATAGAACGCGCCCAGTTCGGCTTCGCCCGTCGCCAGGAAACCCTCCGCCAGCAGGTGCAATCGTTCGTGCGACCGCGCTTCGATGAAGGCCGCCACCAGCAGCGAATCCAGCAAACGGGTCGGCTCGCGATCCCGAACCAGCGCGAACAGCCCCCGCGCATACAGGTTGGGCGTGTCCGCCCGCGGAGCCCAGCCCCGCCGCGCCAGCAGGCCCGCGACCTGGATGATGTGGCTGGTCTCCTCATGCGCCAGCCGCGAGAGCGAATCGACCGAGTCCCCGCGGTGCGGATATCGCCTCACCAGCGACAGCGCGTTCTCGGCGGCCTTGCGCTCGCAGTGCAGGTGATCGGACAGCAGCGCGTGCAGGTCAGCCGTCGCCGACGCGAACCAGCGGGGGTGCGTGCTGCTGGCCAACAGGGTCATGTTACGTCCGTGAAGAGGAGATCGCGACGCGCGGGGAGAGGTAAGCCCGCGCGGCTTTCGATCCTAACCAGCTGCCAACTGTCGCAACACGAAGGGCAAGATGCCGCCGTGCTGGTAATACGCCACCTCTTGTGGCGTATCGATGCGCAAGATGGTGGCGAACTCGACCGCTCTGCCGTCCGCCTTGGTCGCGCGCACGGTCACCTGGCGACCGGCGCCGAAGTTCTCTGACAGCACCCCCGAAAGGCCGACCGTCTCGAAGATCTCTTCGCCGGTCAGGCCCAGCTTCTCCGCGTTTACACCGGGCAGGAACTGCAGGGGCACGATGCCCATCCCGACCAGGTTCGACCGGTGGATACGCTCGTAGCTCTCGGCGATCACGACCGACACACCGAGAAGCTTCGGTCCCTTGGCGGCCCAGTCCCGCGACGAACCGCTGCCGTATTCCTTGCCCGCCAGCACCACCAGCGGAATGCCGTCCTTCAAGTACTTCTCGGACGCGTCGAAGATGGACATGACCGCGCCGTCGGGCAGGTGGCGGGTGACGCCGCCCTCGGTCCCGGGCGCCAGCAGATTCTTGAGGCGCGTGTTGGCGAACGTGCCGCGCACCATGACCTCGTGGTTGCCACGGCGGGCGCCGTAGGAATTGAAGTCCTTGGGGTCCACGCCGTTGGCAATCAGGTACTTCCCGGCCGGACCGTCCTTCTTGATCGAACCCGCCGGCGAGATGTGATCGGTGGTCACGCTGTCACCCAGCACCGCCAGCACGCGTGCGCCGCGCACATCCGTCACCGCGGGCGGCTTGGGTGGCATGCCCTCGAAGTACGGCGGGTGCTTCACGTAGGTCGAATCTCCTGCCCACGCGAAGGTCTCGCCCTTGGGCACGTCCAGCTTGCGCCAGCGCTCGTCGCCCTCGAAGACGACCGCGTAACTCGACTTGAAGTGTTCCGACTTCACCGACGTCGCGACGGTCGCCGCGACCTCGTCGTTGGTCGGCCAGATATCCCTCAGGAAGACCGGCGCGCCATCCTTCCCCGTCCCGATCGGCTCCTTATCGAGTTCGATGTCGATGCGGCCCGCCAGCGCGTAGGCCACCACCAGCGGCGGGGACATCAGGTAGTTCGCCCGCACGTCGGGGTTGATGCGTCCTTCGAAGTTGCGGTTGCCCGACAGCACCGAAGCGACGACCAGATCCCGCTCGTCGATGGCCGCCGAGATCTCGGGCGCCAGCGGTCCCGAGTTGCCGATGCAGGTGGTGCAGCCGTAACCAACCAGATTGAAGCGCAGCTGGTCCAGATACGGCGTCAGGCCGGCCTCGCGCAGGTACTCGGTCACCACCTTGGAGCCGGGCGCCAGCGACGCCTTCACCCAGGGCTTCACCTGCAGGCCCTTCTCGACCGCCTTCTTGGCGACCAGGCCCGCGGCCACCAGCACCGACGGATTCGACGTGTTGGTGCAGCTGGTGATGGCGGCGACCACCACCGAACCATGCTTCAACTCGGGAGACGCTCCGGTCGGGACCGCGCCGTCCTTCTTCTTGGCCTTGATGAGGGACGGCAACGCCGCCTCGAAGGACTTCTTGGTGCTGAACAGGGCGACGCGATCCTGCGGTCGCTTCGGCCCCGCCACGCTGGGCTCGACGCTGCCCAGGTCCAGGTCCATGGTGTCGCTGTAGGACGCGTCCTTCGAATCGTCCGTCAAGAACAGCCCCTGCTCGCGGGCGTAGGCCTCGACCAGCGCGACCTGCTCGTCGCTGCGGCCCGAGAAGCGCATGTAGCGCAGGGTCTCGGAGTCGACGGGGAAGAAGCCGCAGGTCGCGCCGTACTCGGGCGCCATGTTGGCGATCGTCGCGCGGTCGGCCAGCGACAGCGCGCGCATGCCCGGGCCGAAGAACTCGACGAACTTGCCGACCACGCCCTTCTTGCGCAGCTGCTCGGTCACCGTCAGCACCAGATCGGTCGCGGTGGAGCCTTCGCGCAGCTTGCCGTTCAGGCGGAAGCCGACCACCTGCGGGATCAACATCGACGTGGCCTGGCCCAGCATGGCGGCCTCCGCCTCGATGCCGCCGACGCCCCAGCCCAGCACCCCCAGGCCGTTGACCATGGTGGTGTGGGAATCCGTACCGACGACGGAGTCGGGGTACGCCAGCAGCTTGCCGTCGGCGCCGGTGGACGTGAACACCACACGCGCCAGGTACTCCAGGTTCACCTGGTGCACGATGCCGGTGTCGGGAGGAACCACGGCGAAATTGCGGAACGCCGACTGGCCCCAGCGCAGGAAGGTGTAGCGTTCTTTGTTCCGCGCAAACTCGATGCTGGCATTCAGCGAGAATGCGTTGGCGTGGCCCGCCTCGTCGACTTGCACCGAGTGATCGATGACCAGCTCGGCCGGCAGCAGCGGATTGATCTTGGTCGGATCGCCGCCCATGCGCTTCATCGCGTCGCGCATGGCCGCCAGGTCGACGACGGTCGGAACCCCCGTGAAGTCCTGCAACAGCACCCGGGCCGGCATGAAGGCGATCTCGATGGAGGGCGTCGCCTTGGGATCCCAGGCGCCCAGCGCTCGAATGTCGGCTTCCTTGACCGAGCGCCCGTCTTCCAGCCTCAGCAGGTTCTCCAGCAAGATGCGCAGCGAATAGGGCAACCGCGTCGGATCGATCCCGGCCTTCGTCAACGCGGACAGGCGGTAGATCTCGTATTCGCGAGTTCCAACTTTCAGGATCGAGCGAGCGCCAAACGAATTCGACATGCGCTGATTCTTAGGGGGAAACCGGCGCGCTGTCGAGAGGCGATCACCAACGAAATTGCGGAGATTCGCCGCCGGACACGCGGAGCCGACGATGCGACCAGCGGCACGATACGGAGCGCCCCCTCGTGCCGAGACCGTTGCCGTATCAACACGAAACCTGCGCGCGCCGGGGCGGAAACAATTCAGGTCCCCAGGACCCCGTCAGGGCAACTTGCTGAAGAAGGCGTCTCGGATCTCGTCGGCGCGTTCGCTCACGCGCGCTTCCAGCTCCGGCCAGTTCGCGTCCGCCCGCAACGGAGCGATGGCGGGACAGCGCTGCATCCAGAGCCGATCGTGCAGGCCCGCCTCCACGCTGCCCCGGAGAGAGGCCAGGCCTCCTTCGTACTCGCCGAGGAACGCCAGGATCTCGGCCTGGAGCTGGTGGTAAAGCGGCCGGACCCGAGATTGCACCACGGCCTTCTCGGGAAGCGCCTTCAGAAATGCGCGGTGATCGTCGGTCAGGCGTCGCGTCGCGTGCACATCGCGATAGATTCGGGCGAGCCGCATCGGCACGACGAAACCCTGCAGGTCGGGGATGGCGAGATCGTCGCCGCGTCCATCGGGTCGCCACAGCGCGAAGCGGGCGCCCATGACGACCCGCTGGTAGAGGGCCGTGGGTTCCACCGCCGGCAGCGCCAAGGCGGCATCCACCTCGGCCCACGCGCCGCAAAGCGCGTGACCGCGGACGAGGTCCCAGGGCGCTTGCATCGCGGCGGGATCGAGCCGAGACGCTAGCTCGAGTCGCGCCATCGCATCCTGCGGATCGCCGACCTCGAGCAATAGGATGCCCGCCACCTCGTGGGCCAGCCCATGGTTGGGGGCTCGCGCCAGCGCGTTGCGGATGCTCCGCGCCGCTGCGGCGGGCTGCCCGGTCGACATCTGCACGCGGGCGCTCGCCACCCAGGGCTCACCCAGGCCCGGCGCCAACGCGATGGCGCGCTGGGCAGCCTGTTGCGCCTTTTCCCGCGCGCCTTCACTGAGGCGTGCGGCGGTGCGCGCGTACGCCGACAGCAACGACGGATCATCCGGGGACAGCGCCAGCGCCTGCTCGAACAAGGCGACCGCGCGGTACGCATCGCCGTACCACGTCCGGCCGAGCTCGTGGAGGCCGCGCAAGTAGAGATCGATGGCCTCGGCATTCTGCGCGGCCTCGCGCGCTGGTGCCTGCAGGTCCGCGGTCAAGGCCAGCGCAACGGCGCGCGCCACCTCGTCGTTCATCAAGAGAACGTCGGCGGCGGGGCGATTGAAACGCTGCGCCCACAGCTGGAACCCGTCGGCGACGCTGATCAGCCGTGTCGCGAGCCGGACCTGGTCACCGACCTTGCGTATGGATCCATCGACCACCACCTGGACACCGAGCGCGTGTCCGGCTTCGCGCGGGTCGGCGTCGCGCGCCAGCTTGCTGGTCGTTCCGCGTGGCCGAACGCGCAATCCGCGCGTCATGGACAGCGTATCGATCAAGTCCTCGGTGACGCCGTCGGCGAGATAGTCATCCTCGGCCGGTCCGCCGTTGCGAAACGAAAGCACGGCCACGGTCTTATCGCCCACCGGTAGATGCAACACCTGGGTGGTCGCGGGCGGCGACGCCGCGCCCCCGGACGCGCTCAAGGTTTCCGCCACGCGAGCCAGCGCCTCGGCAACCTGCGAAGCGTCGAGCGGCCGATCCTCGCGCCGTCGCGCCATCAACCCCGCGACCAGCGCAGCCAGCCCAGGCGGAATCTCGGCGCGCCTGGCCCGCGGATCGGGCGGGGGCTGGGTCAACCGCGCCGACGCAACGGCGAACACCGCGTTGCCCGGCCAGGCCCGCGCTCCTGTCAACAGCTCGTAGGCAATCGCGCCCAGCGCGTACAGATCGGCGCGCGCGTCGACGTCGGGCGTCCCTTCGACCTGCTCGGGCGCCATGTAAGCAGGCGTTCCGAGCATGCCGTCTCGCGTCTGCGACGAGTCCTCCAGCGCGGACCGGGCGATCCCGAAGTCGGTGATCACGATGCGGCCGTGCTTGCCGACCAGCACATTGTCGGGCTTGAGGTCGCGGTGCACGACGCCGGCCGCGTGCGCCGACGCCAGTCCACTGCACATCTCGATGAGGATTTCGAGCGTGCGGCGCAGCGGCTGCGCACCTGCCCGCCCCAGCAGCGCCGCGAGCGATTCGCCCTCGACGTACTCCATCGTCAGAAATTTCTCGGCCGTTCCCGCGGGCGTGACGTGCTCGCCGATGTCGAAGGTGCGCGCCACGTTCCGGTGGGTCACCCGCCGCGCCAGCTTGGCCTCCTGGCGGAAGCGCGCCAGCATCCCGGGCGCCTCCACCAGCTCGCGCCGCAACATCTTCAACGCCACCACCTCGTCGAGCTCGCGATCGCGCGCCCGGTAGACAGTGCCCATCCCACCGGCGCCGAGCAAGCCGAGGATCTCGTACCGACCACCGACAAGTTCCGGCGAACCCACGCCGGACGAACTGCTCTCGAGGCCGCCCTGATCGTCGCCCTCGGACGTGGAGTCCCGAGCGGGAGCGGGAGGCACGGTAAGGACCGCCGCATCCCGATCAATTCGGCTGTCAGGCACCGGCGGACAATATCATCTCCGCCGGTCGGCGGGCCGAACCGAGTCCGCTAGGCCGCGGCCTCGGCGGTCGACATCGCAGGATCGTGTGCGGCGGAGGCGGGCGCGGGCAGCCGACGCGGCGCCGTGCGGGCATGGGTGGTGTAAAGCGTGAGGCCCACGAAGGTGATGCCGCCGACCACGTTGCCGATGACGGTGGGGATCTCGTTCCACACGAAGTAGTCCATCACGGAAAACTTGCCGCCCATCAGCAGGGCCGAAGGGAACAGGAACATGTTCACCACCGAGTGCTCGAAGGCCATGCCAAAGAACAACGTGATGGGCATCCACATCGCGATGACCTTGCCGCCGACGGAGCGCGAGACCATGGCGCCCACGACTCCCGTCGAGACCATCCAGTTGCACAGCACGCCGCGCACGAACAGGGTCAGCATGCCCGCTGCGCCGTGGGCCTTGTAGCCGACGGTGCGCGCCTCGCCGATCCCTGCGATGACCTTGCCGACCGGGCTGGGCTCGGAGGTGAATCCGTACGTGAAGACGATGCCCATCATGACCGCCACGGTGAGCGCGCCCAGGAAGTTGCCGACGAACACCAGCCCCCAGTTCCTGAGCACGGCGCCCAACGTCACGCCCGGTCGCCGGTCAATCAACGCCAACGGGCCCAGCGTGAACACCCCCGTCAGCAGATCGAAGCCCAGCAGGTAAAGCGTGCAGAAACCGACCGGGAACAAGAGGGCACCGATGATGGCGTAGCCGGTCTGCTGGCTGACGGTGACGGCGAAGACCGCCCCCAGCGCCAGCAGTGCGCCTCCCATGTAAGCGCGGAGCAAGGTGTCTCGCGTGGACATCCCGATCTTCGATTGACCAGCGTCGACCATCTTGGCGACGAACTCGGAGGGAAGCAGGTAGGACACGATGGAATCCTTTCTCGACCTCGCCGTTTTTCCACGGCGGGTGGGACTGGGGTTGCACCGTCTAGGTTGCGTCGCACGCTGTTTCTCGTGCGTTTCGAATCGGTCGGCGAGCCGTAACTCTATCGATTGTCGATAGATTGCCGATTGTTGCCGTGGAAAGACCGGGCCGACGCGGCCCGGGACGCACCAGGTGAGAGCTTCCTGTGCTCAAACAGAAACAATCGCCGGCGCTTAGGCGGGCCGGTACTGCCCGGATGCTTGTCGCGCGGACCTTCGGCTCCCTGGTCTGCTCGCGCTGTTCGCGCTGACGTGAATGGGGCGCGGCGACCCGATGGATGAGCGGGGCGCCGGGACGCTACGGCACGCCCAGCAGCGCCCGCGCCCGCGCCGTCTCCGCCGAGACGTGGCCGCGCTTGAACAGGAACAGTTCGTCGCCCCGCTGGGCCAGCAGGCCGTATTCATGGGGGTCGGCCAGCGCGCCGTTCAGCGCCGCCTGCGACAGGCCGCCCACGTGCGACCGACCAATCAGCAGGTAGTCCATCTTGCGCGGCGGGGTGATCCGCATCGCCATCGCGTCCATACGCGCGCTGATGTGCGGGACCTCGTTCTCGGTCGCGGCCACCGACGCGTTCTTGGGGATCATCGCCACCAGCTCTTTCAGGTCGGCATACCGCTTCTTCTCGGCATCCGTGATCTTGAATTCGATGCGGCCGAACCCGCCCACGAAGGTCTCGTGCTGTAGCACCGCGCCGAAGCAGTAGGTGTCCGCCAGCATCACGATGCCCAGCGTGCACAGCGCCGCCAGCTGCGCGGGACGACCGTCACGGGCGCGGCCGATCACCACCATCGCCAGCACGGTCGCCAGCCACACGAACGGCACCCAGTGGTTGGTGTAGTGGAACGAGATCATGGTCATCGGCTGCTGGCCGGTGGTCATGATGGTGAAGAACACCGCCGGCAGCAGCAGCAACAGGAACGGCAGCCGCCGCAGCGGCAGGAACACCACCGGCACCACCATGTGCAGGACGTAAATCAGCTTGCCCTCGGTCATCAGGGACGTGACGAAGAAAAGCGGGTTGGTGAGGATGGTCTTGATGACGCTGCCGAACGAGTTTTCCCCATCGGAAAACAGCCCCGAGTAAAGGCTGGGGAAATACCAGGAGCCGGCCAGCGGCATGATGATGAAGCGATCGATGCCGAACCAGATCCCGGACACCACCGCCAGGATCAACCCCGCCCGCGGTCGAATGCGGGTCAGCAGCATGAACAGCCCCAGCCCCACCAAGTCCACCGCGATGTCCTCGCGGATCGAGAACAGGATCAACGTCATGACGATGGTCAGCCAGCGGCGCCCCGTTGCCAGGGCATAGGCCAGCCAGTAGATGAAGAACGGGGTCAGCGTCGACCACTGGAAGTCGTAGAAGTTCGGCCCCTGGGTGGGCGGGAACCATAGCGACGCGATGGCGATGGCCGCCGCCATCGGGCGTGACAGCTGGGTGGACGCGAACAGATACAACGGCACCGCCGAGAAGCCGATCAGTAGCGCCTCGACGATCAGCAGCGTCTGGGCGTCGGGGTAGATCGCGTAGAACGGCGCCAGCCAGAACACGCCGAACAGCGCGTGCGACGCCAGGCCATTGCCGCCGTCGGGCATCAGCACGGGAGCCCGGAACGGATGACCGTGCATGGCGTTGAACATCAGGTTGTCGCAGATGCCCAGGTCGAAGGCCGTGGTGCCCAGTCGGTGGTGATTGCGAATGGTGAAGAACCCGAAGTAAGCGGCGTAGGCCGCCGACGCGATCACCACCAGCACGAAGAAGAACACGCGAGGCGACGGGCGTCGTAACCCGCGCAGGCCCTCGATGATGGCCTCGCCCAGGCGCGGCCCGGGCTGCAACTCCAGCGCCACCAGCGTGCGCCTCAACAGGGTGCTGCCCAGCAAGCCGAACGCGCCCAGCACCAGCAGGTACAGCAACTGGTTGGCGTGGCTGAACCGGTTGCTGAACAGCGCCGGCAGCATGCAGGCCAGCGCCAGCGGCGCCAGCAGCGTGCTGGCCCTCTCGACGTCGGCCACCGCGCGGGCACCTCGCTTCAACAACACGCCCCCCGCGACGATCAGGGGCAGCACCGCGCCCGCCAGCACCGAAACCAGGAAGGACGTGCGCAGACCCGGCGTCAGCAGGTTCGACGACAGGAAACCGAAGCGCGCGCCGTCGGGCAAGGCCAGCATGCGCACCAGCACCACCAGGGAAAGGCCCACCAGCGAGAGGGTCAGGCCGGGGAGCAGCAGGCGAGCCCAGCCGGGCGAGTCAGGGGCGGACGTCGTCGCGGGCGCGACGGGGGCCGGCGCGACGTCGGAGGGGGGCCATTCGGCGGACGCGGACAAGCGGCGAACATTAGACTGAAGCGCGCGCGGGCCGCAACCCAGGCGACGACGGTTCAGGGCAATCCGGGCCGCTTGATCAGGATCAACCCCGGACGTTCACCGGCCACCGTGTACCCCGCCCGCAGGGCCGCCTCGTACTGCTCGCGTTCCGTCGAGATCGGGTGATCGGTCGTGTACAGGATGTAGTCTGTCCCCTGATACCCGGTCGACATGTTCCAGCACTCGATGCGGTTGGACACGTGGGGCATCTCGCGATCGGTGACGCCCAGGATCGCATCGCGCGGGACCAGCTTCATCAGGTCCTCGAGATCGCGCAGCTGAGCCCGGTGCTGGGGCGTGGGGGGCTCGAAGCTGACCGCGCCGTAAGCGCTGTGGAACTGCTCGCGCGGGGGAATGGCGCCCCAGTGTGTCGTCGTCAGCACGGTGCCCGCCACCAGCGCCGCGACCGCCGCGCGCTGCCGGATCAGGCCGTCGGGCATCCGTCCAATGGCCTCCAGCGCCAGCGCCGCCGCCGGGAAGATGTAGGGGATGAAGTACCCCGAGTACTGGTAGCCGATGTCGTGGGTCGGCCCGTAGTCGGTGAGCAGCGTGAAGTAGGCGCCGGGCAGGATGCTCAGTGCCAGATGAATCCGCCGCAGCGGAAGGAACGCCAGCGGCAGCAAGATCTGCAGCGCGTAGCGAAGCTTGTCTCCGGTCAACAGGGTGGTGAACGTGTAAGTCGGGTTGGTCAGGATGGTCTTCACGATGCCGCCGAAGGTGTGTTCACCCTCGGGGAACAGCTGGCGGTAGTGCTCGGCGAACCCCCACTGCCCCACCGCCGGCATGATCACCGCTCGCAGCAACAAGAAGTACGTCACCGACACGATCAGGATGATCCGGCCGGCGCGCGGGCGATGGCCGGTGACGATCAAGAACAGCCCGAACACCGCCGTCCCCACCGAGATGTCCTCGCGACAGGTGATGCCCAGGACGAAGAACACCACGAACAGCTTCATGCGGCGGGCGTCGAAAAAATCGATGGCCGCCAGCAGAAAGGCCGCTGACAGCGGCTGGAAGTGAATGTCGAAGAACTGCGCGCCGTGCAGGGGCGGATAGAAGAAGTACGCGCCTGCCAGCAGCAACGCCACCGGCCGCGGCACCCGCCGCGCGGCGAAGCGGTACACGCAGATGCCCGCCAGTCCCAGGAACGCGGCCTGCATCACCAGCAGCGTGGACGCCGCCGGATGCAGGGCGTAGAGGGGCAGCAGGAACAACATCGAAGCCTCGACGTGATTCTTGAGCTCGCTCCAGGTCCCCCCACGAATCAGGGCCGGACAGCGGAACGGGCGCCCGTGCAGGAAGTTGTAGATCTGGTTGTCGAGCTGCCCGAGGTCCCACGTGTACGAATTGAACCGCAGGTGGTTCCGCACCGTGAAAAAGGACATGTAGAGGACGTAGCCGGCGGCGGCCAGTCCCACCACGACCGCCGGCCAGGAGCGCAGCACCCCGGGCGGTAGACGGCGCGCGCGGTCCCGCAGCGCTGAGAGGGCCCGTGACCACCAGCCTGGGGCCCGCGCCCTGTGGCCGACGGGGTGATAGGCGGCGAAGTGCAACCGGCACAGCCGTTCGAACAGCAGCAGGAACGCCGCGATCAGCAAGCACAACGTCAGCGGGTCCGGCCAGGCCGCCGAACGGAGCAGCCCCGGCACCAGCCCGAACAGCACCAGCGGCGCCGACAGCCACGCCGCCCGACGCAGCCGCGCCGGGCGCTGGGCGTTGGCGTCCAGCGCCGCCAGCACCAGCGCGATCGCCAGGCCGATGGCGATCCCCACGGCCAGCGCCAGCAGCAGGTGCTGCCGCTGGCCATGGGGCAGCTGGTTGGCGCGCACGAAGGCGTCCACCCAGCGCCCGCGCAGTTGTTCCAGCCCCAGCCCGATCGAGCCTCCCACCAGCGCCAGCAGGCCGGCCGCACGAGCGAACTCGGTCAAGTCGAGCACCGAAGCGGGGGCCTCGGGCCTGGGCTTCATCGCGGCACCGACGCGGACATCGACGCGGACATGGCCGCCGCTTATATCATTCCGGCTGACTGAAATGCCGTCGCGTGGCCTTGAGCGGTCCCATTTCCAGCGTCGGGGTCGTGACGACCGGAGACACCACGGCGTCATCGATGTGTGCCAGCCAGTGAAAGTGACTGGCCGCCCACGCCGCCATGCCCACCCCGCCCAGCAGCGCGGCGGCCGTTCCCAGCGCCCACGGCAGCAACACCGGCGCCAGCGACGCGCGGTCGGCCGTGCGCACCAGCGCCCCCACCAGCTCGCGTTCGCGGATGGTCGCTCGGAACGGGCCGGCGCCATCCAGATCTTCCAGCACCCCCGCCGCCAGGATCGCGTCCCCAGGGTGCAACAGCGTCTCTTCGATGCCCAGCGCGCCCGACAGATCGAAGTGCTGGCTGGCGGCGCGTGCTCCCGCGCTGCCCGGATGATGAAAGATCGAGATCCCCTGCACCTCGGCGGCACCGGGCAGGATCCGGAACCGCCGCGCGACCGCTTCCTCGGAACGTCCCGATTCGACGACCTCGAACGGTTCGGACGACGCCATTTCGTGCACCAGGCGCAGCGTTGGTTCCAGCTCCTCGACGATGCGCAGCCGCCAGTATGCACACAGGGCGCCCGACACCGGCGAGCGCAGGGGCTCCCCCGGGCACGCGACGTGTCCCGCCAGCCTGACTTGGCGCACCGACAACTGCGGCGGCCCGTCGTTTCCCGTCTGTCCGATGCGCGCCAGCGGCAGTGTCATCGTATCCCCTCGTCGTCAGGCGGCCGTGAGCGGGTCAACTCGGGCAACGGCGTGACCGCCTCCGAGGTGGGCGCACTGGCCGCGCGCGCCGCGTACTCTTCCAGCTTCCGATAGAGCGTCTTGCGGTCGAGGCCCAGGCGCTGCGCCGCCCGGGTCTTGTTGCCCCCCTCGGCGGTCACCATGCGCTCGATGTATTCGCGCTCCAGCTCCTCCAGCGTCATCCCGCGCGCCAGGGCCCCCGCCAGGTTGTCGGCGCGTTTGCGCTCACGCACCGTCGACGGCAGATCCTCGAGCCGGATCACGTCGCCTTCGCCCAGCGCGACGGCGCGCTCGATCACGTTCTGCAGCTCGCGCACGTTGCCGGGCCAGTGATACCCCAGCAAGGCCTTCTTCACCGGCGCGGCCAGCTCGCGGATCGCCTTGCCCGACTGGTGGGCGGCCGACGCCAAGAAGTGCTCCGCCAGCGGCAGAATATCCTCGGGGCGCTCGCGCAGCGGCGGCAGGTGCAGGTGAATCACGTTCAGCCGGTAGTACAGATCCTCACGAAACGCCCCTTGCCGCATGCGCGGCTCCAGATCCCGGTTGGTGGCCGCGATGACCCGGACATCGATCTTCTCGGAGCGGCTGCCTCCCAGGGGCCGGATCTCGTGGTCCTGCAGCACCCGCAACAGCTTGGCCTGCAAGGCCGGGGAAAGCTCGGCGATCTCGTCGAGAAAAATCGTGCCGCCGTCGGCTTCCACGAAAATACCGGCCCGGTCGGTCCGCGCGTCGGTGAAGGCGCCGCGCTTGTAACCGAACAGCTCGCTCTCCAGCAGCGCGTCGGGGATGGCGGCGCAGTTGATGGGGACGAACGGTCGATTCTTGCGCGGGCTGTTGAAGTGCAGCGATCGAGCGACCAGTTCCTTCCCGGTGCCCGAATCGCCCGTCACCAGCACCGACGCCGACGACCCCGCCAGCCGCCGGATCATTCCGAAGATCTCTTGCATCAACGGCGAACGCCCGATGATGTTGTCGAAGCTGTAGCTGCGTTCCACCTCGTCCCGCAACCGCGCGACCTCGGACCGCAGCGCCCGCTCGGACAGCGCCTTCTCCACCGACAGCAGCAGCTGATCGATCTCGAACGGTTTGGTGATGTAGTCGAAGGCGCCCAGCTTGACGGCGCGGATGGCCGTGTCGATGGAGCCGAAGGCCGTGATGGTGATGACGTGCGGGGACGGCGTGACGGCCTTGATTTCGCGCAGCATGTCCAGCCCGTCCATGTCGGGCATCTTGACGTCGGACACCACCAGATCGACGCCGCCCTGCCGGATGCGTTCGACCCCGGCCCGACCACCGGCCGCGCCTTCCACCGTGTAGCCGCCGTCGGACAACGCCTCCTTCAACAGGTCGCGCATCGCGGTGTCGTCCTCGACCACCAGAATCCGGGCCGGGGCGCTGGCGTGCCTCACGTCTTCGACGCGGGCTCCGTCACTTTCCGGCATCGCGCTCAATCCCTTGAATCTTGCTTATGACCGCGGCCGCGGCAAGCCCATCGGCACCGACCGGCAGAAAAACCGCGAAGGCCGTGCCCCGCGTCTGGTCCGTAGGCGGGCTTTCCACGTCGATCCAGCCGTCGTGATCCTTGACGATGCCATGGCTGACGGCGAGGCCCAGGCCGGTTCCTTGCCCTTCGTCCTTGGTCGTGAAGAACGGCTCGAAGATGCTGTTGCGGTGGGCGTCCGAGATGCCGACGCCGGTGTCGATCACCTGAAGCATCAGGTAGTCCGCCGGCGCCGCCTGATCCAGCCCGCCCTTGCGGCGGTTGACGCGGGAGAGGGCCACCCGCAGGTGTCCGCCGGTGGGCATGGCGTGGATCGCGTTCATGAGCAAGTTCAGGCACACCTGCTGGATCTGATCGGGATCGCCCGGGACGTCGGGCAAGTCGGGCGTCAGGCGCAGCTCGGGGTTGATGCCCTGGCGGCGCAGCGTCTCACCCACCACGTCCAGCGCCTCGCTCACCACGCGGGTCAGGTCGACGCGGGTCAGGGTGGGTCCGCGCTTGCGGGAGAAATCCAGCACCTGGTTGATGATCTTGGTGATGCGCCCAACCTGGGTCTGGATGATCGCGGCGTTCTTGGACACCTCGGCGGGGTCACCGGCCTTCTTCTCCAGCGCACGGGCCCGGCCGCCAATGACGTTCAGCGGGGTACCCACCTCGTGGGCGATCTCGGCGGCCATCTGTCCGATGGTGGCCAGTTTCTCCGACTGGCGCAGCCGCGTCTCCAGCGCCAGCCGCGCGTTGGCGCCGCGCGCGGTCTCCTCGCGCGCCTCTCGCAGCGCGCCGGTCATCGCGTTGAACTTGTGCGCCAGCGCGCCGATGTCGTCCTCGCGCTCGGCCAGGATCACGCGCGACAGCTCTCCCTTGGCCACCTCGTCGATGCCTTCCAGCAGGCGCTTGATGGGCGACGTGACGCCGTTTCTCAGCGCTGCCAGGATGCCCACCGCCAGCAGCGCCGCCACCCCCAGGAACAGCGGAAACATGCGCAGGGCGGTCGCGCGCACGGCCGCACCGATGTAGTCGGTCGAGCGCTTCATCCCCAGCACGGCCACCGGGCGCCGATCGGGGTGCTGCTTGGGCAGGCTCAGGCGCGCCTCATCGTAAAGCGGCACCGCCATCGCGAAGGCGCGGCTGCCGTCGGCGCGTTCGAAGAACCGGCCAACGGGGACGTCCTGGGCCTCGGCCGATTGCCAGAGCACCAGCCAGCCGGGATCGCTGGTCTGCCACGATCGGCCTTCGCGATCGGGGGCCTTCAGGATTTCCAGCTGGAACGCGTCGTCGCGCTCACTGGCCCGCCAGGCGCGTTCGGTCAAGGTGGCGACGGCGTTCTCGGGCGCCAGCGGCTCGATGCCGGCCCGCAGGGCGTCGGCGACCTCGCGCGCCTCCCGCGCCAGATCGGTCTCCAGCTCGGCCCGGCGCGCCCGCAGGGCCGCGTAGCCGAGGCCACCGAGCATCGGCGCCACCAGCAACGTCGCAAGCACGGTCACGCGCGTGCTGAGCTTCATCGAGCGCAATCAGTATAACGCCCGCCTGCCTGCTATCGCGCGGGCAGTCGCTTGCGGACGTGGCTGGCGAAGAAGACCGACGCATCCGCCTTGGTCGCGGTTCCCGCCGCGACGGCCAAACAAAGGTTGTAGAGCTGGTCCGGTTCGGCATGCAGCTCGTGCCCATTCAGCCAGAGGAACGCCAGGGCCGCTGCCAGCGCGGCCCGCTTATTGCCGTCGACGAAACCATGCGCTTGCGAGACGTGGAAAAGGTACGCCGCGGCCATCTCGGGAAGCGTCGGGTGCAAGAACGCCCGTTCGAACGTCGCCATCGGCATACCCAGAGCGGAACGCAGGGCTGCCATGTCGCGAACGCCCAGCGCGCCACCGTAGCGATCCACCCGGTCCGCGTGCAGCGCCAACAGATCGTCCAGCGTCAGAAAATCGGGCGTCTTCACTTCGCCAGGCGGCGAAAGACGCCGTCGTACCGTTGATCCGCTTGTGCCATGGCTTGACGGAGCTTGTCCGCTCTGCCCTTCGTCCGCTTCGGCGTCACCACGATGACGTCTCCGTCGGTCGATACCTCCAGCAGGGTATCCGCCGAGATGCCGGTGCGTTCCAGCAGCTCCCGATCGAGCACCAGAGCCAGGCTGTTTCCGGTCCGTGTAAGTCGTTTTTCCATCGTACGTACATTGTTCGTTACCGTTCGTACATGGTCAAGGCGCCAGGATCGTCGCCCACGTTCCCAACCTCACTCACGAACCGACGCGGGTGGGTGGTTGCTCTCCGGGACGAAAGGCCGGTTCGGGCTTGCTACCCGTGCCACGCAAGTTGACCAAACGTTGCAACAGGTCGAACCAGAACGGGCCGCCGAACAGCACCGAGAACGCCGTGACGAACCAGCCGCAAACGGCCAGCGGGATGCACGACGGAACCGGGTCCCATCCGACCGGTTGCATGAACAACGCCTGCATCGCGCGGTCGGCGTTTGCGGGCTGACTGGCCGAGGCCGCGATGGTCGCCGCCGCGGCGGGATGCTCCCAGAGGGTCTTGAAGAGGTGGAAGGTGTCCACGTTGAACAGGCCAGCGATCGCGAACCCGATCAAGAACGTGCACAGCTGGGCCTGCCGTTTGTAACCACCCGAGACCCGATCCATCCCGCTGTCGAACCAGGTGGCCAGCTCGGCCTCAAAGCGCTGGGCGTCGTCGCCCGCCCGTTCGTACATCCCCTGCAACAGGGTCTTCAGCTGGCCATCTGGAATCGCCGCAATCTTCGCGCTGATGTTCGCAAAGGTATCCGGTGTTTTCTGAAGCACATCGATCAACGCCAGGGCGAACGAACGGGGCTCGATGTACGACGGAATGATGGCAGGCACCTTCGACGCCTCGGTCTTTCCGTCGGACCGGGGGTTCACCAGGGCATGTTGATAAAGCTCGTGCGCCCAGCCGGAGAAGGCGTCGTCGTTCAGCATCGCCTTCACCCCCTGCAACAGCGACCGTGCGCGCAGCTTCAGCAACGACGCGACTGCCTCGTACACCGAACTCGAGATGATCGAAATCGAGGCGTAGCAAAACACCAGTCCGATCGCGACATCCAGGGACAAGCTGCCGAACATCTTGTTCTCCTCTTCCGACTCCTGGGCTCGTCCGTCGCGCGGGACGATGGGGAGTATCGCCCCGCCGGACCTCGTTGGAGACAAAACGTACCAAGCGGTGGATCTTCCCGCGATGGCTGGTGGGGCCCCGCCCGCGCATGCCCGGCGGCGGGTCGCGTGCTATAGCTTCGGTCCCCCATGGCCGTCACCGCAGAACAAATCGAAGCCCGCATCCAGGCCGCGCTGCCCGACGCGCGTATCAGCGTGCAGGACACCACCGGCGGGGGCGACCACTGGGCCGCCACCGTCGTGTCGGCGGCCTTTCATGGAAAAACGTTGGTGGCGCGCCACCAGATGATCTATGCGGCGCTGGGCGAGCTGATGCGGGCCGAGATCCACGCGCTGGGTCTCACGACCGAAACCCCCGAGGAGTACAAGCGAACATGATCAACGAAGCCCTGAAACAGCGCATCGAATCCGTCATCAACCAGAACCGCATCATGCTGTTCATGAAGGGTAGCCCTTCGATGCCCCAGTGCGGCTTTTCGGCGGCGGTGGTGGGCGTCCTGAAGGAAGAGGGCGTCACCTTCGGCTCGCACAACATCCTGGCCGACAACGATCTCCGTGAGGGGCTCAAGGAATATTCGAACTGGCCGACGTTCCCCCAGCTCTACGTCGACGGCAAGCTGGTGGGCGGCTGCGACATCGTTCGCGCCATGCACGCCAAGGGAGAGCTTGCGCCGGTGCTCGCTGGAAAGTAGAAACGCGGCCCCATGAGCAAAGACAGCAAGAAGGCGAAGGGTGAGACCGATGGCGCCGACGTCAAGGCGGAGGCCCAGACCCGGCTGTCGTCGACCGGCCGCAACGAGCCCTGCGCCTGCGGCTCCGGCAAGAAGTACAAGAAGTGCCATCTGATCGGGGACGAGGCCGCCACGGCGCCCGTGCCCGAGGCGCCGGATGCGCGCAAGACCCTCGCCAACGCCTGGAGCCTGTTCGAACAGCGCCGCCCGGGGGCCGCCGAGAAAGAGTTCCGTGCGGCGCTGGCCCTGGATGCGACGCTGGTCGATGCGCGCGTGGGAATCGGCCTGGCGCGACTGTCCGCCAACGACGCCGATGGCGCGAAGACGGAGCTGTCGACCGTGGTCAAGGAGTCGGAGTCGACCTTCCAGAAGCTGCGGGATGAAAAGGTGAAGGACGCGTTCACGCGTGTCGACGCGCAGCCGATGATCCGCGCCGCTCATGCCCTGGGCTGCCTGGCTTACGATCAGGATCGCTTCGATGACGCCTTCGGCGAGCTCGAGCGGGTGTTCAGCATCGACGAAGGCCCGGTCGGGACAGAGGCGCGACTGATCGCCGGCAAGGCGCTCATGAAGCAGAAGAAGGCCGGCGACGTGATCGCCGTGCTGGAACCCGCCATCAAGGCCGAGACCGGCGGAGGCCGCGCCCAGATGGGCCTGGCGCTGGCGCACTTCTCGTCGGGCAGCGAAGAGAAAGCCAAGGCGGCCCTGACCGCCGCGCTGGCTGCGAACGCCAACTTCGGCAAGGCTGTGCTGGGCCGCATCCGCCGCCACGTCGAGAATGTGGCCGGGACGCAGCCGGGCACCATCGAAGAAGCGGTGGTCTACGCCCAGACCTACGGCGATGTCTGGACCGACGAGGCCAAGGCCTTCCTGGCCCAGTCCCTCGACGAAGGCACGCCGAAGGCCCGCGGGGCCGCGACACCCGCGGCTGAAACCGCAACGCCGTAAGCGCGGGGCGGGATTCCATTAGCAGGACGCTCGTCGCGGGCGATCTGTGCTTTGCGCGGGATTGGGCGACCGGGCTAGGAGAAAGCTGTGAGCCGCGCAAATGCGCTCCTCGATGCTGGCCGCAGACGGCCAGCATCTGCGGTGCGCTCTTTTTCGGAAGGAACAGCAGCTGGGAGCGCGGAGGGCCAAGCAGGACGGAGAGGGTGGGACGGAGAGGTGAGGACCGAAGGGCTACTTGCCCTTGCCCTTGCCGCCCTTGGCAGGCTTGCCGGACTTGCCTGGTGCCAGCAGGGCCAGCCAGTCCTCGACCTTCTTGGTGCGCTTGTCCAGCTCGGCGCGCTGTTCATCCAGCGCCGTCTTGTCGCCATCGAAGGACGCAATCAATCCTTGTGGATAGTCGTTCGCCAGCGAGTTGAGCATGACGTCGTAATCGGTGACCACGTTCGAGTTGCCGCCCTTGGGATCGATGAGCTGCAGCTTCTTGCCGGTCGCCACGATGGCCTTCGACTGCTTCTCCTGCAGCTTTTCGACGGCGGCCTTGTTCTTGGCGCCGTCCAGCGCCTTGCGCGTGGCCTGGATGAACGAAAACACCTCCTGGTGCAGCTTCAGCTTGGTCTTGTCGTAGTCCAGCAGGCGCTGACGCTCGTCGTTGGCCAGCTGGGCCGCCAGCTTGGCGTCCGAGGCCTTGCGCCGCTCCATACGCTCGGCCAGGCTGAGCCCGTCGGTGGGGGCCGGTGCCAGCTTGGACTTCTTCGGGCCCGCGTCGGCGGCGCCAGCATCGGCGGCCACGGCTGGCGGCGGTGCCACCGGAGCGGCCGGCGGCGGTGGGGGCGCCTTGGGCGCCTCTTTCGAGCAGGCCGCCACCAGCGTCAGCGAAGCGAAGAGCCCGAGACCCAGAGTCAATGACCCGCGCATGGTCGGCAACAATGGACCCGATTGTTGACAACCGCAACCGACCAACGTCAACCTCCCCGCCCGAAGGTTCCCTTGAAGCCGCGCGCCATCGACCCGTTTCCCCGCAACCGCGAGGCGACGGTGCGCGCCTACGTCGGCAAGAAGGTCACCGTCTCGACCATGGACTTTCACTACGTGGTGGGGCAGCTCGACGCCTTGGACGCCGACGATGCCTTGGTGTTGAACGTGGCCGGACGGACGGTGCGACTGCCGCGCGCCCACTTGGCCACCATCCAGGAAGCCGACGCCGCGCTGGCCGAGTATGTAAAGTAACCGCGACGGAGACGTCGTTGTCGTCATGCCCCTCTCTGGAGAAAAAGCCCGTGCCGTCGCGGCCCGTCTGGCCGCGCTGGGAATCCGCGAGGAAGATCTGTCCGAGACTTTCGTCCACGCGGGCGGCAAGGGCGGTCAGAACGTGAACAAGGTGGCGACCTGCGTGGTCCTGGTTCACCGCCCCACCCGCACCGCGGTCAAGTGCCAGCAGGAGCGCACGCAAGGACAGAACCGACTGATCGCGCGCGAATTGCTGGCCGCCAAGATCGAAACTGCGCGCCAGGGCAAGGCCAGCGCGCTGGCGCAGGAGGCCGCGCGCGTGCAGCGCCAGAAGCGCCGTCGATCCCGGCGCGCCAAGCAGAAGATGCTGGCCAACAAGCACGCCCGGTCCGAGACCAAGACCTTGCGCGGCCGTGTCCGCGATCCGGATTAGCAGTCCTGCGTTCGGAAGGCGCGCCAGGTCCTCCGGAAATTGTGCGTAACCGGTCAGCCCGGCTTCCCGTAGCCACGACCGGACCGACACACGATCCGGACAGGAGGCGACCGATGAACACGGACTGGGTAGCGTTGATGACCGAGCTGGGCCGGGACTTCGCCACGCGAGCAGCGGCCCACGACAGCGACGATTCCTTCGTCGACGAGAACTACGCGAAGCTGCGCGAGGCTGGCGCCTTTGCGGCCGGCGTCCCGGCCGAGCTGGGCGGAGGCGGCGCCTCGCATGCCACGGTGTGCGCGATGGTCCGCGAGCTGGCCCATCATTGCGGCTCGACGGCGCTATCGTTCGCGATGCCCACGCACACCGTCGCATCGATGGCGTACGGCTGGCGGGCCGGCAACCCGGCGCCCGAGACGATGCTGCGCCGGGTGGCCGCCGAGAAGCTGGTGCTGGTCACCAGCGGCGGGTCGGACTGGCTGCAAGGATCGGGAAAGCTGGAACGCGTCGAGGGCGGCTTTCGCATGACCGGCCGCAAGATCTTCTCGAGTGGTGTGCTGGCCGGCGATCTCCTGATGACGACCGGCGTTTACGACGACCCCAAGGACGGGCCCACCGTCTATCACTTCCCGATCTCGCTGAAGGCCGAGGGCGTGAAGGTGTTGGACACCTGGCGCACTCTGGGCATGCGCGGCACGGGCTCCCATGACGTGGAGCTGATCAACGTCTTCCTGCCGGACGCCGTGATCCAGGGCGTGCGGCGGCCCGTGGGCAAGTGGAATCCGTTCATGCATGCGGCGGCGCTGTGCGCGCTGCCCATTGTCTACAGCGCCTACCTGGGGATCGCGGAATCGGCGCGGGCGCTGGCCCTGACGCTGGCCGCTCGTCGCAAGGACGACGCGCTGGTGGCCGTGGCGGTGGGCGAGATGGAGAACCAGCTGGTCACCGCGCAGCTCGCCCACGAGGGCATGATGACGCTGACCGCGACGCAGAAGCCCGGTCCTGACTCCACCAATGCCATGTGCATCCGCCGAACCATCGTGGGCAAGGCCGTCGGCACGACGGTGGACAAGGCGCTGGAGGTCGCCGGCGGCGTGGGCTTCTACCGGTCGGCGGGTCTCGAGCGGTGCTTCCGCGACATCCAGGCGGCGCGCTACCACCCGATGCCCGAGAAGGCGCAGCAGCGGATGACCGGGCGGTTCCTGCTGGGACTGGGTCTAGACGGATAGCCCCGCGCTACCGATGCCCGTCGTAAAGCTCTCCCGCCTCGACGGCGACGCCCAGGCGATTTTGCGGCGGGGGCAGCGGGCAGGTGGCGTACGGCGTGAACCCGCAAGGGGGCGTGTACGCCTTGTTGAAGTCCAGCACGATCCGACCGTCCTTGGGTGGATCGGCGTACAGGAAGCGGCCCGCGCCGTAGGTGGTCTTGCCTGAGGTCTGATCGCGAAACACGAAGAACAGAACGCTGTCGCCCGGGGCCTCGATGACCGGGTCCAGACGGAATGTCTTGCCCCCCAGTTCGAACTCAGCGTACCCGGGGCTGGGCGCGGTTTCGGAGAAGCCCAGCATGTTGGGCAGCGCGATCGAGACTGGTCTGGGATGCGGCACGAAGCGCGCGACCACCCGATACGAAAGTTGCGTCGGGTAGTAACGCAGGCCCTTCCAGTCCCGCCGGACCGGACTGTTCAGGTCCTTCAGGCGAATCGCCAGGCGCCCGTCGCGTTCGATGACCTGCAGGGTCAGAGCCCCCAGCGCCAACACGTCGGGCTCTGCGCCACCGCTGTCGGAGCGCAACGTCACCTTGGTCTTCACCGGTTTGCCGGCGATGGTTGCGATGACCGTGGGCAGAAGCTCGACGCTGACCTGCCCGTGCTCGACGACGAACGTGCCGGCGCTGGCCGGCGCCGAGCCCGCCGGAAGCACGATGTCGTTGGTCGTCGCGCACCCGAACCGGTTGGCCCCGGGCTTCAACCAGAACAGCCCCGCCAGCGTCAGCCACCCGCCGTCGGCCCGCAGCCGCGCGTCACGCGCCTTCTGCCACGCTGCGATCTCGCGCCGATGCGCGGCCGGGTCGACGTCGCCCAGCATCAACAACACCGAAAGCAGCAGGGAGACCACGTCGGGACTCTAGCGCGTCGCGGATCCCCTGCGGCAATCTGCCTAGACGTTGCCTAGACGTCGATCAGGTTCAGCCCGGCCAGGTAGTCGTTCTTGCCCAGCTCGACGCCGCCATGGCGCAACAGATCGTAGGCGGTGGTGACGTGAAAATAGAAGTTGGGAAACTGCCGCCCGTACAGATACTCGTCGGCCTTCAGTCCCTTCCCTTTGGGGTAGGTCAACTTGCACACGGTCTCGGACGTCGTGCGCGCGAAATCCTCGGCGCGGAAGGTTTCGAGGTACGCCAGACACTTGGCGATGCGCCCGCGCAACTCCTCGACGGTCGTCTCGTTGTCTTCGTGCTTGGGGTTTTCCTTGCCCGACAAATTGGCCGCCGCCGCCTTGGCGTTGTCACAGGCGATGCGGACCTGCGCCGAGAACGGCAACATGTCCGGGGCCAGGCGCATCCCCATGAAGTTGTTCACGTCGAAGTTGCGGGCCTTGGCGTGCGCTTGCGCCTTCTCCAGGAAACCGTCGAGGTTCTTCAGCGAGCGAGCGAACTGGCGAATCGCGAAATGGTACATGGGGACTCCGGTTTCGAAGGGTCGGGCCGGCCGCAAGTGGACGGCCGCGGTTATCTAACCCCCTTTCGGCGTGGGTCAAGGAACGCGACTACCGGGGCGGGCGCTTGTCGCTCGCGATTCTGACCGCCGAAAACTTCGGGTGCCCCGGGCAGCTCGGCGGATTCATCTTGCGCAGCTCCAGGACGAACCGACCGTTCGGCACCTTGGCCTCCAGCGCGTCCAGCATGCGGCGGGCCAGCGATTCCAGCAGGTGGTGCGGCTCGCCCGCTCCCAGCGAGACGATCAGCTCGGCCAGCGCGCTGTAGTCCACGGTGTCCTGCAACCGATCGGTGCGCTGCCCCGAATCGCCGTCGACTTCGACGTCCAGATCGACCTCGAACTTGCGCAACGACTTGCGTTCGATCGCGGTGTTTCCGTGCCGCCCGTCGAACCCGAGCTCGCGCAGAAGAATGATCATGAAGGGCCGCCGCCCAGGCTCATGAAGCCGCGTCCTCGGCAGCTTCCGCGGCCTCGGCTTCGGCTTCCTTGCGCAGCTTGCGCTTGATGATCTCGCGTTTCACCGGTCCGCACTGATCGATCAGGAGGCGGCCGATCAAGTGATCGCCCTCGTGTTGGAGCGCTCGCGCGAACAGCGCCTCGCCGCCGATCTCGAAGGGCTTCCCCTCGATGTCCAGCGCCCGCATGCGCGCCCGCATCCCGCGCTTCACGGGCACGTAGATTCCGGGGAACGACAGGCAGCCCTCGTCGCCGGTCTGGGCCTCGTCGGACACCTCGATCAGTTCGGGGTTGATGAATACCCGGGGCGGTGCCGTCTCGCCATCACCCGCCACCCCGCCGTCGATGATGAACAGCCGCAGCGGGACCCCCACCTGGATGGCGGCCAGGCCCGCGCCGTTGGAGTCGAACATGGTCTCGACCATGTCCGCGACCAACGTTCTCAACTGGTCGTCGAATGCCTCGACGGCGAGGGATTTCTCGCGCAGCCTGGGATCGGGGAATCGCAATATCGGACGCAGCGCCATGACAGCGGGTCAGAATGACATTGCCGGTCCAAGGTGACAAGGGTGACTGACAAGGGTGACCTGTCGGTCCCCCGCCCCCAGACGTTGACATTGGCGCACCTCGACCGTAACTTCGGCCCCCCCGCGGCCATCCAAGACCCAAAACGATGACGCTCGAGCGCTACGCGGAAGCCGATCTCCCCACGGCCTTTGGGCCGTTTCGGCTCTATGTCTACCGGACCACCGGGAGGAGCCCCAGCGGGGACAGCCCTGTCGTGGAAGAGCACATGGCGATCGTGCGCGGTGATCTGTCGCGCGGGGCCAACGTGCTGTGCCGGGTCCACTCCGAATGCTGGACATCGGAGGTGCTGGGGTCGCTGAAGTGCGATTGTCGCGAGCAACTCGAGCGCGCCCTGGAGAAGATAGCCGCCGAGGGCGTGGGCGTGGTGGTCTACCTGCGCCAGGAAGGCCGTGGCATCGGCCTGGGCAACAAGATTCGCGCGTATGACCTGCAGAACCAGGGGGCCGACACGGTGGAGGCCAACCTGCGGCTGGGCTTCGAGGCCGACTCGCGTTCCTACGATCTGGCCGCCGCCATCCTGGATGATCTGGGCGTACGATCGGTGCGGTTGCTGACCAACAACCCGCTGAAGATTGCCGGCCTGGAAGCGGCGGGCGTGAAGGTGGTCGATCGCATCTCGCACTGGGTGGGCGAAAATCAGCACAACGCTGGCTATCTGGCGGTCAAGCGGCGCAAGATGGGCCATCACGCCGACGTCCCCGTTCGCCTGCGAGCGCTTCGCTCCGGGCGCAAATAGCGACCCGCTCGTGATACGACGACAGCCGCACCGAAAGGACCCGCACCGTGCCCGAGTCTCCCGATTCCCTGGTTGAACGCGTCCGCGCCGTGCTGGGTCAGGTCAAGGACCCCGCGCTGCAGATGGATCTCGCGTCGGCAGGTATGGTCAAGCAGGTCACTGCCGACGACAAGACCGGTGCCGTGACGATCGAGATCGAGCTGACCACCCCAGCGTGTCCTTCCAAGGAGGTCATCGCCCGCTCCGTCGAGGCCGCCGCGCGCGGCGTGGCAGGGGCGACATCGGTGGAGGTCAAGCTGTCGTCCGCCGTCCGCGGTCGTCCCAATCATCCGTCCAATCCGCGGCTGCCCGGGGTCCGCAACATCATCGCGGTGGCCGCCGGCAAGGGGGGCGTGGGCAAGTCGACCGTCACTACCAATCTGGCGGCCGCTCTCGCCGCGACCGGCGCCAGCGTGGGCGTCCTGGATGCGGACGTGTACGGGCCTTCCATCCCCCAGATGCTGGGCAAGCCCGAGAAGATGGCCGTGACCGAGACCGGCAACAAGATCATCCCAGCCGTGCACTTCGGCATGAAGGTGATCTCGATCGGCTTCTTCATCGAACGGGGTGGCGCGGTCATCTGGCGCGGTCCGATGGTGCACAAGCTGCTGCAGCAATTCGTCGAGGACGTCGACTGGGGGGAGCTCGACTACCTGCTGGTGGACCTGCCGCCGGGCACCGGCGACGCGCAGCTGTCGCTGTCGCAGCTGTTGCCGATCACCGGCGCGGTGATGGTGACGACCCCACAGGAGGTGTCGATCATCGACGTCGAGAAGGCGCTGGGCATGTGGAAGCGCGTCGAGGTGCCGGTGCTGGGCATCGTCGAGAACATGAGCGGCTTCATCTGCCCGAGCTGCGGCCACCACGAGGAGATCTTCCTGTCGGGCGGGGGGCGCAAGCTGGCCGAGCGCGAGGGCTTCCCGTTCCTGGGCGAGATCCCGCTGCAAGGGGCGGTCAGCCGCGGCGGCGACGCCGGCAAGCCGGTGGTGATCGCGGATCCGGAATCGCAGGTCGCCCGCATCTTCCACGGCATCGCCGGCACGGTGGCCTGCGCCCTGTCGGTGCGCAACACGCCCGAGCCGGGTACGGGCAAGCGCAGCTCGAAGCTGACCCTGATCCGCTGAGCTCGAGGCGCGAACCGGCGCAATTCTGCCGACCGACGAACGGCTTTGAGCCAATTTCTATCGCTCGTGACAACTTGCGGTCCCGGGGGGCAATGATCTGGATCCTCTCCGCATTGCCGCATTGCTCTGCCGTTCCACCTTGTCCGGAGGCTGTCCGATGAAGAACTGGTTGCGCCTGCTCGTTCTGACCACCGCGACGGGATGTCTCGCGCTCGGCTGCGGCCCGGCCGATGGCGGCGCGGGGGGCACAGGAGGGAAGTCGGGGGGCAGCGGCGGCAGCGGGTCGGGGGGCAGCGGCAGCGGGGGCTCGGCCTCCGGCGGCTCCACGGGCACCGGCGGCAGCGCCTCGGGCGGCTCCAGCTCCGGCGGCTCGACCGGCACGGGAGGCAGCGCCTCCGGCGGCTCGAGCTCTGGCGGTTCGACCGGCACCGGGGGCAGCGCCTCGGGCGGCTCCAGCTCGGGCGGCTCGACCGGCACCGGCGGCGCTTCTGGCGGCGGCGGTGCCGGCGGATCCATGGGCGGTGGCGCGGGCCGTACGACCGGAGGCGCTGGCGGTGGAACCGCCGGCCGCAACGGCACAGGCGGAGGTGGGGCCGTGGGCACGGGCGGTAGCGCCGGCGCGCCGGGAGGGTCGTCGGGAGCCTTCAACCCTTGCCCGGCTACCGGCGCGTGCAAGATCCTCCCGTTGGGCGATTCAATCACCGAGGGGGTTGGCAGCTCCGGCACGGAGGCCGGGGGTTCCTACCGGGTGAGTCTCTTCAGCCGAGCGGTGATGGCCAGCAAGAACCTCACCTTCGTCGGCCCACAAATGGCGGGGCCTACCACCCCGGTCGCGGGCATGACGTTCCCCAGACAGCACGACGGCTGGAGCGGCTACCGGATCGACCAGATCAGCAAGGGAACCAACCCCTATTCGAAGGGAGTTCAGGCCGCCCCCCACATCGTGCTCATCCACATCGCGACCAACGACCTCACCCAGGGCATGGTGGGCACAGCCGCGATGCGGGTATCGAAGCTGGTTGACGATCTGATCGCCGACCTTCCGAATGCCCTGATCGTCGTTGCCAAGATCATCCCGTTTCAGAACGGCGACGCCAACGTGGCGACCTTCAACAACGGGATGGCCCCCATGATCCAGAGCAAGATCACCGCCGGCAAGCATGTCCTGCTGGTCGATCTGAACACCGGTTTCCCGCAGAGCGGCTTCTCCGACAACCTGCACCCGAACAACACGGGCTACGCGTGGATGGCGGGCGTCTGGTACGACGCCATCAAGACCTTCTTGGCACCGCTCTGAGCGGGTCGCCTGGCTACTGGCCGGCGCCGCGCTGCAACTCGCGCAGCACGGCCTTGGCCACTGCCTTCAGCGTGTCGAACACGCCGACGCCGGTGGTGGCGCTCGCCTCGAAATCCGGCACGCGCGTGGGATTCAGCAAGTCGCGGAGCTGCTCGATGGGCGCGACGTTGGGCAGGTCGCGCTTGTTGTACTGAACGACATACGGCAGCTTGTCCAAGTCGTAGCCCTGCTCGGCCAGGTTGATGCGCAGGTTGTCGAGCGATTCGATGTTGGCTTCCATGCGCTCGATCTGCGAATCGACGACGAACACCATGCCGTCGACACCCTTCAGGATCAGCTTGCGGCTGGCGTCGTAGAACACCTGCCCAGGAACCGTGTACAGATGGAAGCGGGTCTTGAAGCCGCGGATCTCGCCCAGCGACAGCGGCAGGAAATCGAAGAACAACGTCCGTTCGGTCTCGGTCGCCAGCGAGATCATCTTGCCCTTCGCCTCGGGGCTGGTCTTGGCGTAGATGTAGTGAAGGTTCGTCGTCTTCCCGCACAGACCCGGTCCGTAATAGACCAGCTTGCAGTTGATTTCGCGGGACGAGTAGTTGATGAAGCTCATGTGTCGTGGCGCTTCACCTAGTCGTTGAACAGATTGTCGATGTCTTTGTCGGTGATTTCGGTGAGGATCGACGGCTGCGACTTCGACTGCGCCTTGGTCGAGACGGCGTCGAAGATGCGGGCCATCTCTTCCGATGACTTCTTCACGCGCAGGCGCACCAGTCCCAGCGATGACCGCTCGTCGAACAGCACCACCAGGATCGCGCGGCCACCCACCAGCGTGATGTGCACGTGGACCTTTTCGCCCTCGTGAAACTGACTGGTGAAGTCCTTCTCGCGCAGGATCTTGGATATGCCACCGGTGGCCGCCACGTTGCCGGCAGTCAGCGATGACAGCGAGGTCACGTCGAGATCTTCGACATCGCCCGCCTCCGCGATCGCTTGACCATCGCGCCCAATCAGCAGCACCGCCTTGGCGTTGGCGTCCCGGTGAAGGCGCTGGCAGACCGTGGTGATCTGCTGCTGCTCTTCGGGAAACATCACGTCGGGGCCGGCCATCGTTCTCCTTAGTTCAACACGTCGGAATCAAAAGGATATCGGTTCGCCTGTCACAGATAACACCATGCCCCGACGGGTTCAAGCTTACTGCTTTCATGTTTTTCGACGGCAAGGCGAAAGTTCGCCCTGTCAGATGTCCCTTCGGCCGTCGATGGCGCGGGCTAAAGTGACCTGGTCGGCATACTCCAGCTCACCCCCGATGGGGACGCCGGTGGCGATGCGGGTGGTCCGGACACCCAGCGGGCGGAGCAGCTTGGCGATGTAGACCGCGGTGGCCTCTCCCTCGACGCTGGGGCTGGTGGCCAGGATGACCTCGGTGATGCCGTCGGCGCAGCGACGGACCAGCTCGGCGACGCGCAGGTCCTCGGGGCCAATGCCGTCCAGAGGCGATAGCGTCCCGTGCAGGACGTGGTAGCGCCCGCGGAACCCTCCGGCGCGCTCGATGGCGACAACGTCTTGCGGTTGTGCGACCACGCAGACCAGGCCGCCGTCGCGTCGCGCGTCGGAGCACAATGCGCACGGATCGCGGTCGGTGAGATCGCAACACACGGAGCAGAAGCGGATCTTCTGCTTCACCTCGACAATGGCGGCGGACAGCGCTGCGGCGTCGTCGGTGCTGCCACGCAAGATGTGGAAGGCCAGCCGCGCGGCCGTCTTCTCGCCGATGCCGGGCAGCTTGGCCAGTTGCTGGACCAGGCGGGCGATGGGTCCCGCGTAGGCCATGGGTCAGCCCCCCATTCCCGACGGCCACGACGACGACGGCTTCATGGCGTCTTGATCTCGCGGATGGAGGCGTTGAACAGATCCTGCGCCTTCTGAATCATCGGGTGCCGGCGCGCCTCCTGTTCCCGGGTCTGCTTCTCTCGGCGCTGGGTGTCGGCCTCGTCGACGGTCTCGGCGCGCATCACGGTGGGTCCGGCTGCCGCACCGCTCTGCCTGGCGATCAGGCGCACCTGGGCGGCGAACTCGGCGTTCAGGACCGGCTCGATGTGCGAGCGCAGGCGTTCGGTCGCGTCGACGTCCGCACGATCGGCGAAGCCCAGCACCAGTTTGGTCGCTTCGATCTCCAGCACGCTGGCATTGGCCAGCAACGCCCCCACGCGGGGACGAGTGCGCTCGAGCTCGGCGCGCGCGCGGCGCCAGGCCTCGACCGGGGTGGACCGGGCGACCGCGGCGGGCGCCACGGCGTTGGCATTGGCATTGGCAGGCACACTGACCGGCGGTGCCTCCGGTTGAGGGACGGGCACGGGCGGCGCGCTGGCGACGGCCGTGACCGCACTCACGGGGGCGACCTCCGCGCGGACCGACGTCATCACCGGACGCGCGGGCGCCGCGGGCGCGTCGGCAGGGGCGGAGCGCGGCCCCGCGTCCGTCGGTGGACGCGAAGGCGCCCCGGCTCCCCCGCCCCGCCCGCCCGACGGCGAAGGCGGCGGCGAAGTTGGCGCCCCGCCCGAGCGCAGACGTCCCTCCAGCAGTTCCAGCTTCTCCATCAGATCGCCCAGCGGCACCAGCGGCTCGGCCTGGCACAGATCGACGGCCGCCATCTCCAGGATCAGGCGCGGGTTGGAAGCCTTGCCGGTCTCGTCGACGGCGCGCGCCCAGCGATCGAACAGCACCGCCACCAGATCCGGCCCCATCCCCCGTCGCGCGACGCCGGGTGGCGCCACCTCGTCCTCCGAGCGGCGGGCGGCGGCCGCCAGCTCACGCAGGTCTTCCAGTTCCTCGGGGGACGCATCGATCAGATCGCTCACGTCCTGCCCCGCGGGAACCCGCGCGACGATCTCGATGTCGCGCAGCAGGCCCAGGAACGCGCGGGCCAGCTGCCCCAGATCCAGCCCGCGTTCCACCGCGGCCGCCAGACCGCGCAGCGTGGTGGCCACGTCCCGCGCCAGGATCGCGCGCGCCAGCGACACCAGCAGCGAGCGATCGGCCACGCCCAGCACGTCGGACACGACGTCGCGCGTGATGGCCGCATCGCCCACGTACGCGATCACCTGGTCCAGCAGCGACAGCCCGTCGCGCACCGAGCCGGCCGCCTGGCGGGCCAGCAAGCGCAGCCCGTCGGGCTCGAAGGCGATCTTCTCAGCCGCCAGGATCGACTCCAGGTGTGTCACCAGGCGGGCGGTCGGGATCAGCTTGAAGTCGTAGCGCTGGCAGCGCGACAGGATGGTGGTCGGGATCTTGTGCGCCTCGGTGGTCGCAAAGATGAACACCACGTGCGGCGGCGGTTCCTCCAGCGTCTTCAGCAGCGCGTTGAACGCGCTGGTGGACAGCATGTGAACCTCGTCGATGATGTAGACCTTCAACCGCCCCTTGGCGGGCAGGTACCGCACGCCCTCGCGCAGGGCGCGCACGTCATCGACGCCGGTGTTGGACGCGCCGTCGATCTCGGCCACGTCGACCGAGTTGCCGGCCACGATCTCGGTGCACGCCTCGCACACCCCGCACGGCTCGGCGGTCGGCCCCTTCACGCAACACAGCGCCTTGGCCAGGATGCGCGCCGCGCTGGTCTTCCCCACCCCGCGCGCCCCCGTGAACAGGAAGGCGTGGTGCACCCGGTTCTGGGCGATGGCGTTGGTCAACGTGCGCGCCACGTGCTCCTGCCCCACCAGCTCCGCAAACTTCTGGGGACGATACTTCCGGGCCAGGACGAGATACGACATGGGTGAGCGAATCTACCTCAGACTTGCGCGCGGAAGGCGCGCCATCAGTGGGGACGGTGAGCTAGAAGCGCCCCCCTACCGTCATGCCGCGCCCCGAGACTCCCATGACCAGTTTCGAGTCGACCGGGGCTGCAGCCTTGTGTCGCGAGGTGACCAGCAGGTAGACCCCGGTCGCGACGGTGATGATTCCGGTAATCGTGAGGACCGTCGAAGCGTTGGCAGCGGTGGTCCCTTCCGCGAGCGGTTCGGCGCAGGAGCCGACGCATCCATCGTACTGCCTGTCTTTGTCGAACGCGCGCCATCCAAAATATCCAGCCAAACCCAACTGCACCAGTCCCGCACCCCCGATGACGTAGGCCAAGGTTCGCCGGAGGCCCGGGTCGCTCTCTTGCGGGACCACGGGTGCGGGAGGCAGGCGCGGCGCCGCCGAGGCCTCTGGGGGCGGAGGCGCGGCCACAAGCGGGGCATCGGCCAGGACGGGAATCTCGACGGTCTTCGCGTCGGATTCCTTGGCGATGAAGACGGTCGTTGCGAACGGCTGCTTGCCCGGCGCCGTCGCCCGCACCACGTGCTCGCCGCCGTCGACCGGCATGGCTGTCGCCCACGCGCCGCGACCCAGCTCCCGACCGTCACGTTCAATCTTCAATCCTTCCATCTCGGCGGCGGTCGGAACGATGACGGTCAGCTTCGACAATCGCGGCGTCAGGGCACCGACGTGTTCGCTTGCGGCGATCTCTCGATCCCGTCTGCCAATACCGCGCGCCAGAAACAAGGCGTCGTTGAATTCGCTCCAGGCACGCGCCAATCGTCCTTCCTGCTCGTGGCATAACGCCAGGTTCAACAGCGTCCCGCCGCTCGGATCCAAGCGCTGACTTTCTTCCAGCTTGGCGCAGGCCTCGGCGATTCGACCTTCCACCATCAGCGTTCGGCCCTCTTGAAAAAGTACTGTCGCCAGGGCCTTCTCGTCGGCAGTTGGTTCGGCGCGCGCGGGACCGGCCCAGCAGAAAAGCAGCGCGGCAGTCACGCATCCGGCAATCTGCACGGCTGGTGCGCGCCCCACCCGCTCGGACACCCCATACATGCGGCCATCATCGCATTGCATGAAGCTGCGTCAACCTGGGCCCGAAACGGCCCCATGGGCCAGGACCGCGTCGGCCCTTGGGCACATGTTAGGCTGGGCCCAGCGTGTCTCAGGAGGTTGCGGGCCCAAAGCTACCAGCGGTTATCGCGACACGATACGTCCCAATTCGTCTGATCGGTCGCGGCGGGATGGGGATGGTGTACGAGGTCGAGCACACGCGAACGGGCGAGCACCTGGCGCTGAAGGTGTTGCTGTCGACGGTCGCTCTGTCCCCGGTCGCACTCGAACGGTTCAAGCGCGAAGCCCGCGCCTCTGCCCGCATCAAGAGCGAGCACGTGGTCCGCGTGACCGACGCGGACGTCGCCCCCGAGCTGGACGGCGCGCCGTTCTTGGTGATGGAGCTGCTGGAGGGAATGGACCTCGAAACCGCGGCAACCGCCCTACGTCCAACACCCGCGACCGTGGTCGACTGGCTCCGCCAGGTGGCGCGCGCGATCGACAAGGCGCACCGCATCGGCATCGTCCATCGCGATTTGAAACCCGAAAACCTGTTTCTTGCCAACGTCGAGGACCGTGCCCCGATGGTCAAGGTGCTCGACTTCGGCATTGCCAAGATGGCGCAGGAGGGAACAGGGGCGACCGGTTCGGGCCAGGTGTTGGGAACGCCCCAGTACATGGCGCCCGAACAGGCGTCCGGAAACGCGCCGGTGACGTCGGCGGCGGACCTGTATGCGATGGGGCTCATCGCCTACCGGTTGATCCTCGGTGAGACCTACTACCCGGACGACAACGTCATGTGCATCCTCGGCTCGCTGCTGCACGGGCACCTGCAGCCGCCCTCCACGCGCAACCCCGGCTTTGGTCCCGCGTTCGACGACTGGTTCGCCAAGGCGTGCCACAAGGAACCCGAGGGGCGTTTCGCTACGGCGGTAGTTCAAATCGAGGCGCTGGCCGAGGCGCTGGGATTGCCGACGGTGCCCATCGACCCCGCTCACCATCAATCGGCGCCGGACGCCCCGCCTCGGATCGACAGCGTGCCGACCGTGGGGCTCGGCCCGCAGTCCATCCCGGTACCCGCGCCGCAGCCTGTCCGGTCCCGCGCGGTGGTCCTGTCATTGGGGACTGTCGCGGTTGTCGTTGTGGTGGCGGTCGCGGCCCTGTTCATCTATCGAGGCTCGCGCACGGATCGTCGCGTGGGCGCGCCGACGATTGCCGTACCCGCCGCGCCCCGGAACACCACATCCGACGCGCCTGCGGAACCCAAGGCACCGAGCGTTGCCCATATCCCGCCCGAGGCGCCTACGGCTGTCCCCGTCGCTGTGCCGAGCCCGACACGCGGCACGGGAAAGAAGTCACGTTCTGCGGTCCGGGGGACCACAGTCGGAGAAGGCACCAAGCCGGCGTCGCCCGCCGACGAGGATCCATTTCGGGATCAGAAGTAGTTCCGATCCATGGTCGCGGAACGACCCAGGCGTTTGACGTGGGGTTCCGGATCCGGCCGCGCTGCGCGTCTCAGAACTCGACCCGCTCGGGTGTGCCGTCGGCCCAGAACCGGCCGAGCACCTCGCGGAACGTCGAGCCCGCGGGACCTACCGCGAGCCCACCGAAGGTGTCGCCCCAGACGGGGTCGGCGAGAACGTGATACGAGGTGTCGCCGGAGAACAGCCAGCTCACGCCGACGAGTGAGTCCTTGGCTTGCTGCCGCCAGGCGGCCAGTGCCGCGGGCTGCGTCTTATCGATCCGGTGCGAGCCCGTGAACGCGAGGTCGATCGAAGATTGCTGGATCAGCACCGGTAGCCGCGCCGCCACGTGCGGATACCAGACCGGACCGTAGAAACACGTCGATGGCTCGACGACCGCGGCCTCGCATGCGGGATCGAAGGTGGCACCCCAGAACGTGCGGGTCTGCTGCCATACGGCAGCATCGCGGACCGTGGCATCGCCGAGGAGGAAGTCGGGTGGCGCGGGGTCCGGATCAATCCAGTCGAACGCCCAGCCCGCATCGATCAGCAGGCGAACGCGGCGCCGCGCCGCGCTCTTCGGGAGCGCGGCCTCGACGACGGCCGCGTTGGAGTGTGCCCCAAAACCACCCGCCGAGGAGCCCGAAAACAGAACCTCGGTATTGGGATCGGAGTCGTCGAGCCCGTAGCGTTCCCCGACCACTGCGAGCAGAGCGGCGACATTGGTGTGACCCGAGAAATACCAGCCGTTCACGGGATCGCCGCTCGAAGGGCGACGATCGGTCGTGGCCCCCTCCCACTGGTCGCTGGAGCAATAGGTCGCGCGGACATAGTTCGCGGTCGCGAATGTCGGGTTGATCGTCGCGTCGCGCGACTGGATACAACATCCGGGCGTCTGTGATAGCTCGCGATCGACGCGTGGGCTCGTCGTCGTCAGCACGCGGTCGCGCGCGCTGCACTGGTTCGCAAGGTCATTGCACGCGCCTCCGCCCTCGAGGTGGATGACCCACACCTTCGAGGATTCCGATGCGAGCTGGATCTGAAAGTCGAACGGCGTGCCGTCGTTGCAACGCGCGGTCGCCCACCGCGGATCGCGGATCGCCGGCTCGACCGTCTCCCATTGCGTCGGGTTGACCCGCACGCACGCCGAGACATCCCACCCGCTCCGGGCAGCAGGGCACGCCATGCCGCCGTTCCACGTCCCGCCGAGCTCGGCACACGCGATCGGCGTCCCGGTATCGCAGAGCTCGCCGTCCTCGCCGCCGCCGCACGACGCCACACAGGCAAGCGTGCACGTGAATCTCAAGACTCGTCGGAGCTCTGTTGTCATGACTTGCTACCCAGCAACGCACGGGCCAAGGGAGGTCGTGCCCGACGCCCCGCCGAATCGCCTCCGCCACCGAGCGCTCGGCCGACACCCGTATTTCGTCGAGCGGCCGCGCGCGCAGGGACGCTTGCTCAACAAATGAGCACCTGAACAAGACCTGCGCAACAACCGCGGGCCGGCGATCACTTCCGTGGAATCGACCGCCGCGACCACGCGGTGCCGTCCCCGTGCAGAAGGGTCCCGTTTTGGCCGACGACCCAGATATCGTTGGGCCCGCTGCCCCATACGTCGCGGAGGTCTTCGGTTGTTCCGCTGTCGGATGCAGACCACGCAGTGCCAGTCCAGTGGATAATGGTGCCCGCGTCGCCGACAGCCCAAACGTCGTTGGGCCCGCTGCCCCACACGCCAAACAGAAGCTCGGTGGTGCCGCTGCTGATCTTGGTCCAGGCTGAGCCGTTCCAGCGGACGATTTGCTGGTCGGGAACCGCCATCGCCACCGCCGCGCCGCCGACCGCCCAGACATCCTCGGGCCCGCTGCCCCACAGGCCCAAAAGGACACCGATGCCGTCAATCCTCGACGGTGACCAAGCGGCGCCGTCCCAGTGAGAGACGATGCCTCCGCCGCCGACGGCCCAGACGTCGGCGGGCCCGCTGCCCCACGCGTTGCCGATGAAGAAGTCGGTTGTACCGCTAGCAAATGTGGACCACGCGAAACCGTTCCAATGAACGATGGTCCCGTTCTCCCCGATGGCCCAGACATCGCGAGGGCCGGTGCCCCACACGCTCTCCAAGCGATTGGTGGTTCCACTCGTGAAGGGGGACCAAAACGAGCCGTTCCAGTGAACGATGGCCCCAGCGTATCCAACGGCCCAGACGTCGTCGGGCGCGCTGCCCCACACGCACTGGAGTCTCTCGGTCGTGGGTGTCGCCACGAGGGCGGACCAGGAGGAACCGTCCCAGTGAGCGACAGTACCTCTTTCGCCGGTCACCCAGACATCCTCTGGATCTGTGCCCCAGACGTCGAACAGGTAGGACACCGACCCGGAACAACCGATCGCCGTCGATACACAGCGTGCCGGAGAATCGCCATCGGTCGGACAGAACACGGTGACTGCCGGATCTCCGCAGGTCGGAAGACAGCTGCCGGGCAGCGAGCAATCGACGAGGCGAATGTCGTCGACCCACACGTCGAACGCGGGACCACCAGCCACGCCAAAAATGAGACCGGTGACACGAGAGGAATCCCACGTGACTGAGCCGGCGTTCCCCGTGCGAGCGAGCGCGTCGAACGGCACGGTGTACTCGGCCCAATCGTCGGTCGTGGGTGCGGCTACTTCGAAATGGAAGTGGTCGTCGCAGCCGTTGTCGAAATCGCCCACGCAGGTTCCGCCGGATATGATCTGCGTCGTCTCCAGCATGGGGAACTTGACCGAAACCGGCGCATTGCTCTTCATCCAGAACTTGATCGCGCCACTTGGACCCAAATTGTACGGCTGCGCCGTTCGCCCCTGTTCGTTCAAATGTAAACCCATTTCGGCGCCCCAGTCGGTGAAGCCGGAGCCCGAGAAGCGCGCCGCATAGAGGCTTGCGCCTCGCCCTTCGGGAATCAGGGACGGCGCGAAATTCGCCTGCTCGAGGGTCCCGGTAGAATCGCTGGCGGTGTACCAGTATCCGCGTCGTCCGGACACTTTGCACAGAGCTGTGTCGCGATCTTCCAGGTCGTCGATCATCAGCGGATCGCACGTCGACACTGAGGTGGGACAACTCATTCCGACCGGTCGACAGGCCGCGGGGAGTTCATCCTCGGCCGGGCACAACGTTACGGCAGCGGTCGGACTGGTACAGGTCGGAAGGCATGTGGCCCCAGGACAGCCTTGGTAGAAGCGGACATCGTCGATCCAGACGTCGAAAGGCATGCCCGCCTCGACACCAAAATCAATCTGGATGAGACGAGACGTATTCAAGATCGCCGAGCCGAAAATCGGATTGCCGTTCGTCGGATCCGATTTCGGCTGCTTCAGGGACTCGTACGGAACTTCGTATTCGACCCACTGATCGGCGTTGGGCGGGGAGATCTGGAACTGGAAATGATTGTCGCAGTTGTACGTCGTCGCCGTGTCCACGCATTCCCCCCCCCTTATGGGTGGGATCGTCTCGCGAATCGGAAAACGAACGGAGACCGGAACGCTGGCCTTCATCCAGAACTTGATTCCCGCTGTCGAATCCGCGGGATAAGGAGCACCCGTGCCCAACCCCTTCCCGTTCAAGGTCAACCCCATTCCTCCGCCCCAAGTGGTAAAGCCGGAGCCCTTGAAGCGGGCCGCGTACTTGCTTCCGGAGCGCCCTCCGGGGATCTCGGTCGGCGTAAACAGCGGACCCTCCGGAGGAGTGAAGTCAGTGTTGCTCTTGTCTCCGAACGTGTACCAAAATCCGTGCCGCTCGCCGACGTTGCAGATGGCCGCGTCGCCGTCCTCCAGGCTGTCGATCATCAATTCATCGCGGCAGAGCGGGTCCTGGCGCGCCGTGATTCCCACGATCTGACGGCACGACAGTTCGGAGAGTGCCGTCATGACGAAGGTCAAGACGACAACCGATCGCCGCCGATTCGCCCGCGCCAGCACGCAGCCACCATGGCAAGAATGGCCAACCACCGCAACCGCGCTGCAAGGTCTCATTGGGTCTCCGATCGTGGCCGGTAGAGAAAGGCCGTGGTCACGTACCGGTCGAGCGACGCCGGATCGCCGGGACCGATTTCCAGCGATAGGTCCAGGGATTCGTGAAAATCGATCGCGCCGCCGAGAACGTGCCACCGGCAGGCGCTGACCTTCCCTTTGTCGTTCGCGAAGTCCTCGCGCATGCCGCCCCATTGCGCGAAGGGGAAGCCCGGCGTCTCATAGTCGAAGTAGAACGCGCCGTTGAAGTAATCCTCGGTGCCCGTCCCACGCAATGTTCGACCGTCGATTTCGAGCCGTTCGTCACCTTCGAGAAAGTTCAGCGGACCCAAGATGAAGGGCTGGATGATGGGGGACGAGTGACCCTGCGCCATGAGGCAGACACCGACCAGGCGACCGGGGCCGCTGGCCCTCACGATCGGATGATAGGGGTTGGTCGTCGGACCCGCCGTTTCCGATCGAACCGCGACCAGATGCCCCCACGGATCCGCGGGTAGCGACGGGAGGCCATCGATCGCCACCTCGAGGTTCGTCGGCGTCCCCCGATTGGTGAGCACGACGACCGCCTTGCTCGAAAACGGCATCGGAAGCCGCAGATCGAGGGTGGTTTCCCCCGCCGTCCTGGTCAGCGCGAGCGCGAGGCTGGCGCTGGGCTTGTCAGCCATCCCTGCCGCCGAGGAGAACAGATCCCCCAGCGACATCGCGATCGCGGGCGTCGTCTCGGCGTCCCAGGTCACGGCGATGTCGATCGCGTTCAGGGTGGTGACGGCGGTATCGGGCACGCGGACCCTGAAGCTGTGGACGGTGGCGGGACCCGTCAACGTCGCGACCGTCGTGGGCAGGTTGCTGGGCAGAGACACGCTGGTGGGCGGAACCAGGGGTGTCGCGGTGGGAAGGGGACCGGCGGCAGTCCGCCCCAGCAAGGCCTTCGCCTCATCCCGCGCGGGCAGCCGCTCGGCGGACCGCTGGTGCTTGGTGGGCTGATCGTCGAGGACGAAGTTGGCCTGGTACCAGATCAGGTTGTTCGGAACGTTGTCGATCGACAGGATGAACTTCTTCGAAAAAACGACGGGGTAGTACCAGGCCAGGTTATTGTCGGTGTTCGCACCGAAGGGAGGCGCGAAGATCTCCAGCGTTGCGGGCGGCGTTTTCGCGTCTCCGAAGGTCACCTCGATGTACGGGGTTGGGTCGTCGTCGACGTAGATTCTGATGACGGCATCCTCCACGGCGCCCCCGGCCGTGAGATCGAGATCCCCCAGCCAAATCCGTGACAGTCGCCCCGAACCCTCGACGCGCGCCGCGACGAGGCCCTTCACATACGTCTCGGGACAGGTCGGAAAATCCACGGAGATGGGGCCGTTCGGGTCCGCCGCCACGACAGCCTCCTGCCCGCGACAGACGTAGTTGTTGTTGTCGCGGTTGCCGGGAGGCACCGGGGGAAACAGCATCGTTTCGCGGTCCGTGGAGGTGATTTGCAAGTACCTGCCGGGACGAAAGGTCGGCAGATCGGTCCACGCGGCCAGTTCCAGCAGGGCCGCCTCGTCGGCGGGTTCCGCGGGTACCCGACGCGACGGCTGGTTGGCGCCGCCTCCTGCTTCTGAGGTGCCACCAGCTCCCGCAGCGCCGCCCGGACCACGCGTGCCGGCGGTCGAACTGCAAGCCGCAATCAACCCGAAGATTCCGTAGAACACGACACGAAGGCGTTCGGCCTTCGCGGCCTCCAACCGGTGCATCACTCGCATGTGAATTCCCCCGTGTTCACGTCGCCACCGACGTACTTCAGCGCCTTCGGGTAGGGACACCACGGTCGTGCGCGCGTGGGCGTGGCCCCAGGCACCGACACGGCGGCGATCTCGCCGGGTTCGTCGCCATCCTCGACCCAACGCTCGAGCACCTTCAACAGAGCCATGCCCGGGCCAAACCGCCCCCCGGGCACCGGCGGATTGGTGCCGGGCACCGCCGCGACGCAATGGTCGAGCCCGGGTCCCAGATACAACCGCGCGACCTTCTGCGCTTCGATGTAGCCACCGAGGCGCGCAGCAACGCTTTCGTAGTAACGGACGGAACCCTGGATAGGAATGAGCGTGTCGGCCGTCCCATGCCACATCAAGAGCTTGCCGCCGCGATCGCGAAAGACCGTGATATCGGGGTTATCGCTGTCGGCCAGGTCATGGAAACGTTCGCGGGATGCCGACATGGCGGTCGCAAACGAACCCGGCCCGGCGTATTGGAGCGTGCGCCAGCGACCTTGTCCGTTTCCCTGTTCATTGACGAAGTTCGGCTGCGCGAAGCTGGCGTCCCCCAGCGCCAATGCCAAATGGTCGGTGGCGATCGTGAACGGAGTGGGTCCGGCCAGACCGCCCCAAAATGGCTGGTCGACCAGCAGGGCCCCCCGCGACAGACCGAACCAAGAATGGACCCAAGGCTGATTGGGCGCTGGAGCTCCGACCGCGCCGAATCCGTTGTCCGTCGAGGGTGGCGGTGCGGTGCCATCCGACGTCGGGCCGTACCAGATCTTGTCGACCGCTGTCGCCTCGGCCCCGGTCAGGCACGGCTTGGTGTTCGTGCCTCCGTCCGATACGCACAGCAGGCTCGCATCAAGTGTTGGATCGTACGCGCACGCGCCCGGATCGCTGATGTAGCCGTCGGGCTGACCGGTGAGCGCGCGGTCGCATGCGGCGTTCGCCGCCGCGGTGACGGCCGCCAGCTTGGCGGCGGCGATCGGTCCGCCGACATCCTGCTGCATGACGATCTGCGGCCACAGATCGGCGACGGCAAGGACGCCCATGGGGACCGCAGGGGCGCCCGCAAGGACGCCGTCGAAGTCCTCGGGATGTCGCTGCACTTCCATCAGGCCTTGGCGACCCCCGCTTGAACAACCGGTGAAGTAGCTGTACTTCGGTGATATGCCGTAATAGGCGGTGATAACGGCCTTGGTCTCGCGCGCCATCTCGTGCACCGCGCGCTCGGCGAAGTCCCTGAGCAGGGCCTCGTTCAAGCTGCCGTCGGGATTCATCGCGAACGAACCTTCACCCGCGATGCTGTGGCCGGCGTCGGTGGCCGAGACAACGAAACCGTCGATCGCCGCCCCGATGGGGCCATCTGGGTCGTCGGCGGGAGACAGGGAAGCGATCTCCGTAAGCGACGTGAAGGCCGGCCCCCCTTGCCATCCTCCGCCGCCCAACGCCCGATAGCGTTGGTTCCAGTTCGCGTGGGCGGGCAACCAGACCTCGATGCCGATACCGGCCGAGGTCGATGGCGCTCCCGCCGGCCCCGGGTTACCGGGGCCGACGGTCATCTTCACGAGGCACAAGTCTGCGCGCGCTGGCACGCCGGTTCCTGGCGCGGGGTTGACCAGCGCCAGCGGATCACCCTGCTTGAACGCCCGCACCAGGGTCACCTTGGTGTCGCGACCCAGGTCCAACGACTTGAGGTTGTCGTCGCAGATACGCCGCGCGCCGGCGGGGCGGCTGCCGTCGGCGCAAGCCGCCGACAGCGCGATGCCACACCCAACGGTGAAGATGCATCCATTCATGGTCAGAGACTGCTTCAGCAACACCCGCGCCATCGCCAAGCGCGCGGGAATCAGCGGTCATCCCAGCTCTGGTTGCTCAGAATTTGCGCATCACCGGAACCGATGCACAAAGGCTGAACAGTGTGGAAACGCGGGCCTATACTGCCCGCCACCTTGTCCGCCGAGGAAAGCAGCACGCCCGCGCGATCGATCCTCCAACTGGTCATTTTTTCGGGCGAGGACATTCGAACCGTGGATCTGCCTGCGACAGGAGAGGTGACCATCGGCCGCGATGAAGGCAGCACCGTCCGCATCGACGACCCGTCCGTGTCGAGAAAGCATGCGGTTCTGCGCATGGGGCCAACGCTGGAGATCGAAGATCTGGGCGGTGCCAACGGCCTGTTCTTGCGCGAGAAGCCGGGCGCCGGGGCGGGCAAAGAGACGGCGCACCTCAACCTCAGGCATCTGGTCCGGAAAAAGACCGCGATTGCCGTCGGGGACAGCCTGCTGTTCGGCACGAGCACTGTGGTGCTGCGCTACGCGCCCAAGGTGGAACTCCCCGATCCTCTCGACGCCTCGCCGATGCCGAATGTGGATGCCGGCGTCATCGTGCGCGATCCCGCCATGCGGGCTCTGTACCAACAGGCGGCGCTGGCCGCGCGGTCGCAGATCAGCATCCTGCTGTTGGGCGAGACCGGGGTCGGCAAGGAGGTCCTGGCCCGCGCCATCCACAAGCACTCGACGCGCGCCGGCGGTCCCTTCATGGGGATCAACTGCGCGGCGCTTCCCGAGTCGTTGCTGGAGAGCGAGTTGTTCGGCAACGAGAAGGGGGCCTTCACCGGCGCGCTGCAGGCCCGGTCGGGGCTGTTCGAGGCGGCGAACGGAGGCACGGTTTTTCTGGACGAGGTCGGCGACTTGTCGACGGGTACGCAAGCCAAACTGCTGCGGGTGCTGGAGCAACGCGTGGTGACGCGCCTCGGTTCCACGCGCGCACGGCCCATCGACGTGAGGTTCGTGGCGGCGACGAATCGCGACGTCGAGGCCGATGGCCGCGCCGGTACGTTTCGCCGGGATCTCTTTTTTCGACTGGCCGGCATCTCGCTGTCGATTCCCCCGCTGCGCGAACGCCCCCAGGAGATCGAACTGTTGGTGACGCCGTTCGTTGCGGCGGCCTGCCGTCAGATCGATCGGGCGGTGCCGCTTGGCGTTTCTCCCGAGGCGCTGGCGCAGCTGCGCGCGTATGCCTGGCCGGGCAACGTGCGCGAGCTGCGCAACGTTATCGAACGCGCGACCGTGCTGTGTCCCGGCGACACAATTCTTCCCCAACACTTGCCGCCGTCGCTTCTGAAGGCCGTTTCGTCTCCCGCGGCGCCAGTGACGGGATCCGTGCCCGCCCCCAAAGCGGCCGTGTCCGGAGCGGACGGACACCCGACGGCGGCAAAGGATCTGCACGGGGAAATCAAAGCGCTTGAACGTGATCGCATCACCGACGCGCTCGATCGCTGCGGCGGCAACCAGAGCCAGGCGGCCGAATTGCTCGGCATTTCGCGCGGAACCTTGCTGTCGCGGCTCGCGGCGTTCGGGCTGCCCCGGCCACGCAAGCGGTGAAGCGGAACGCGCGTCTGAGCGACCCGCGGCACGGCGCGCTTTTTTTGCCGCACCCGGCCGCCTCCGCCGCGATCCTCCCGAGGCGTGTCATAGTTCGCAGGTTCCCCCCGCTTTCACCCATGCCAACCCTCCCCGCCAGCGCTCCCCTGCTCATCGCCGTCAGCCTGCTTGTCGTGGCCAGTCCGTCGCGCGCACACGCGGAGCCCTCGCCCGGTGCCGCGAGGTCGGGGGCCAATCCGGGTGCCTCCGAGACGCCGGGGGCATCTGTCTCGCCACCGCCCTCTGCCTTCGACGCTGGCATCGACGGGTTCGGGATGGGGATCTTCGCCGGGATCGCGGGCGGCTATCTGGTCGCCCGGGAGGATGGGCTTCATGCCCGCGACTGGCGGCCGCTGGTGGCCGGCGCGGGAATCGGAGCGCTGGCCGGGGGAGCGCTGGGGCTGACGTTCGGACTGGTCAACACCGATGCCGCCTCGAAGGGACGCACGTACCTGATCATGCGGGAGATGGGCCGCGGCGGACAGTTTGGCTTGCTGGCGGGTGGCATCATCGGCGGCCTGGTGGCGCTCAGCAACGATCACCCCGAGAACATCTTGTTCGGCGCCGCCATCGGCACGTTGAGCGGAACGGCCGTGGGCCTGATTGTCGGCAGCCTGGAGCGAAACCCCTGGGCGTCTTCGCGGGTGGGCCCGGTCGCCTTGCAACTTGGCGTGGCCCCCTGCCCTACGGCACGCGGCGCGCTGTCCTGGGGGCCCAGCCTGACCGGTCGATTCTGAGCCACTGCCGCCCGACGCTCACGATGCGGTGACGGTCCCGGCCAGCAACTGATCCAGCAAGGCTGGCTCGATATTGCCGCCCGAGATCACCACCACCACGCGCCGCCCACGTACCAACCCGGGGTCCTCCAGCAGAGCCGCCAGCGCCGGCGCGGCCGAGGCTTCGCACAGGATGCCGAGGCTGCGGTAGGCGTACACGATCGCGCGGCGGATGGCGGTCTCGCTGACCAGCGCGATCTCGGGGAAGTAGTCGCGCGCCATCGCGAAGGTGCGCTCGCTGACCGCCCCCTCCAGGCCCTCGGCCAGCGTCGGTCCACCGTCGTAGGTCGTGTAGGCGCGCCCTTCGTCCAGGGATCGGCGCATGGCGCAATTCACCTCGGGCGATACCCCGAGCAAGCGGATTCCGCGCGGCACCACCTCGACGCCGATGCCGCCCGCCAGACCGCCACCGCCCACCGGCACCACGATCTGCTCGACGTCAGGCAGCTGTGCCATGATCTCGCGCGCCAGCAGGCCCCCGTTGCCCGCGATCACGTGGTCATCGTCGAACGCCGACACGAAGACCAGACCCGGATCGGCGGCCGCTCGCACGCGCGCCGCAGCTTCGGCCTCGTCGTAGGTCGCGCCGGCCACCTCCACCCGCGCGCCCAGCGCATGGATGCCCGCCCGCTTCAGCTCAGGGGTCTGCGCCGATACCAGGATGGTCGCGTCGATCTCCAGCGCCTGCGCCGCCAGCGCCACACCCAGGCCGTGATTGCCGGCCGATGCCGCGATCACGCGCGGCGGGCCCGCCGTGGCGGCGGCGTCGCGCGCGACGGCACACAGGCGGGCCAGCGCGCCACGCAGCTTGAAGGATCCCGAACGCTGCAACGACTCCAGCTTCAACCAGACGTCGGCTCCCGTTCGTCGACCCAGCGCGGGCGCGGGCACCAGCGGCGTCACACGCGTCAGCCGCCGGACACGCTCGCCGATCGCGCCGCCGGTGACGTCGCGCCAGATGTCGGGATCGAACAACCGCTCCACGCCCGCGAACCTAACAGAATGGGGCGACAATGGCCCGCGCGGTCACCCTGGCGAGAAGCGGTAGCCGCTGCCTCGCACGGTCAGCAGGTGCTTGGGGTTGTCCGGATCATTTTCCAGCTTGGCGCGCAGCTGGGCCACGAAGTTGTCCACGGTGCGCGCCTGCCCCGCGTGCTGCAAGCCCCACACCTGGCGCACCAGCTCCTCGCGCGAGAACACGCGACCGCCGCTCTGGAGGAAGAACTTCAGCAACTCGAACTCGCGGTGGGTCAGCCGGACTTGCTGGCCGGCGCGCGTGACGGTGCGCGTGTCCAGGTCCAGCACGATGTCGCCGAAGCGAAGGAGCTGGCCTTCACCGCCGTCCTTGCTGGCTCCCGATTTTGCGCTGACCGCTTCGGCCGCCTCCTGGTCGGCCTTTTCGGCGGCCTCCACCCGCGCCTGGCTCAGGCGCGCACGCCTCAGCACGGCGGCCACGCGCGCCAGCAACTCGGCCAGCGCGAAGGGCTTGGTCACGTAGTCGTCGGCCCCCAGGTGCAGCGCCGCCACCTTGTCGAACTCGTCCTGCCGCGCCGACAGCACGATCACCGGGACGTGGTTGCCCGCCTCGCGCAGCTTTTCCAGCACCCAGATGCCACTGTGTTTGGGCAACGAGATATCCAGCAGCACCAGATCGGGGAGCCACTCCTCGATGCGCGTCCGCGCGCTCTCACCGTCCCCGATGGACTCGGTCACGTAGCCTTGCAAGCGCAGGTTCAGGGCCAGTCCTTCAGCGATGGCGGCATCGTCCTCGACGATCGTCACCCGATAAGGAGCGCGGTCGGAGGGTGCGTCGGTCGCGGCCGTGCTCATGTGGGCTCCGCGCTGCGCCGGGGCAGCGTGATGCAGAAGCGCGACCCGTGGCCGCCATCGGACCGGACATCCACCTTGCCCCGGTGCGCCTTCACGATGGCACGCACCACGGCCAGGCCCAATCCGGTGCCCACGGTCTCGCCATCGCTGGCGGCGGATCCGCGCTGAAACTTCTCGAAGATGATCTCTTGCTCGTCGCGTGGGACGCCGCGGCCGTTGTCGGTGACGGCGATGAAGACACACTTGGCGTCGGCCGTGACCTCGATCTCGATGCGCTTGCCCTGGGGGGCCGTGTACTTCAGGGCGTTGCCCAGCAGGTTGGCGACCGCCTGGGCCAGCGCAGCGCGGTCGCCGTAGACTTGCACCCCCGGGTCGACCTTCACCTGCAGGTCCACCTCGGAGCCGAAGCGGATCGCGCCGAACGCGGCCAGCGCCTCGTCGATGATCTCGGACACTGGCACCAGCCGCCGTTCGAAGGCAGCCTGAGGCGATTCGATCTTCGACAACGTGAACAGCTTGGCGACCAGGCCGTCCAGGCGGGTCAGCTCCTGGTGAATCACGTTCAGACAACGCTGCTTCTCGTTGGGGTCCTCCACACGGCCCTCGCGCAGGGTGTCGATGAACATGCGGATCGACGTCAGCGGCGTCCGCAGTTCATGCGAGACCGACGCCAGAAATTCGTTCTGCACGGTGGCCAGGCTGGCGCCACGGGTGACGAAGATGGTGCCCAGGACATAACCGGTCAGCGCCGTGGCGCAGAACGCCAGTACCAGGATGCCGCCGGCCACCGTCACGGAGGGCGAGCCGTGGGCCACAAGGAGGATGCCGATCACCGTGGTAAGGACGGTGGGAACCAGCGCGGTCAGGGTGAAGATCAGACGCGCGCGATAGAGGAAGACGTTGGTCGGAGAGCGGACCTTCACGCCATCATTCTGGCAGAAGACGCGGCGTTACGCCGCGTCTGCGGTGGTTTCGATCGGCACGGCCGCGGGGCGCGGAGCGTCGATGACGTGCTGGGGCGGCCGGCGCAGGTCCCAGACCAGACCCAGCTTCTCCATCAGCCGCAGCATGTAGAAGGTGAAATCCACCTGCCACCAGTGCCAGCCCTGATTGGCCGAGCTCATGAAGTGGTGGTGGTTGTTGTGCCAGCCTTCGCCGGTGGTCAGGATGGCCAGGAACCAGTTGTTGCGGGACTCGTCCCCGGTCTCATAGCGCTTGTTGCCGAACACGTGCGACAGCGAGTTGATCGAGAACGACCCGTGCCACAGCAACACCGTCGATACGAAGTAGCCCCAGAACAACCCCATCGTTCCGCCCAGCAACAGAAAGAAGCCCGCCAGGACGAAGGTCGGCAACATGGCGATCGCCGGGTGATTCAGGAAGCGCAGCTCGGGGTACTTGGCCAGGTCGGCCACCGACGAGTCATCGGTCGCGTTCCAGTCGGGGCGCATGATCCAGCCGACGTGCGAGTACCAGAAGCCCCGCAGCTTGGCCGAGTGAACATCCAGGTTGGTGTCGGAGTGCTTGTGGTGCCAGCGATGATGCCCCGCCCACCACAGGACGCCCTTCTGACCGGCACTTTGCGCGGCCAGCGCCAGCACGAACTGGAACCAGCGCGACGTCTTGAACGAACGATGCGCGAAGTAACGGTGGTAACAGCACGTCACCAGGAACATGCGGAGGAAATACGAGATGACCGCGATGGCCACCCCTTGCCACGAGAAGCCCAGGACCAGCACGCCGATCAGGGCGGTCACGTGGACGCCCCAGAAGCCGACGGTGGTGGCCCGGATGTACGACGTCCAGGAGTGTTTGGCCTGGCTGTTTTCTCTCACGATTTCCATGCTTTGATCTCTACCGGGTGGGGTGTCAGGCGATGGCAATGGCTTTGTCACAACCGTGTCAGGGGCCACCCTATATCGCGGCGCCACCTCAGGTGTCCACCTGGAAGTGACGGGCCGGAGGGCGGGCCCGCCCCGAAAGGCGGGGCGGCGGGGGCGATGACGCGGTACCTTCACCTTCATGTCGTCATCGTTCATCACCGTCGATCGCCTGGTGCGCGGGGGCCAGGTTGCTGCCGCCGACGGCGACCGGGTGGCCTGGTTGTGGGATGAGATCCGCCGGTTGAAGCGAGAGAAGAACGCCTTCATCCCGGCGCACAACTACCAGGTGCCCGAGGTCCAGGCGATCGCGGATCTGGTGGGCGACTCGTTCGAGCTGGCGGTGAAGTCGCGCGAGATCCAGTCGCGCTTCGTGGTGTTCTGCGGGGTGCGCTTCATGGCCGAGAGCTGTTACACCCTGGCGCCCGAGCGTCCGGTGTACCTGCCCAGCTTGAAGGCGCTGTGCTCGCTGGCCGAGGTGGACGCGGACGAGGTGGCCGAGCGGCAAGACTTCCTGCGGTCCCTGGGCCGGCGCTTCGCGACCATGACCTACGTGAACACCTACGCGGACGTGAAGGCGCTGTCCGACAGCTGCTGCACCAGCTCGAACGCGGCGACCATCGCGGCCCGGCTGAACGTGCCCGATATTCTGTTCGTGCCGGATCAGAACCTGGCGTATCAGGTGGCCATCAAGACCCGTCGGATGTACCTGCCGCCGCCGGAGCCGAACCAGTTCGATCCCAAGCGCTATCTGGAGACCATCGCACCGCTGATACGCCAGGGGGAGCGCGAAGGGCTGGTCGGCAATGTGTTCGCCTGGGAAGGGGCCTGCCACGTCCATCACCAGATGACCGTCGAGGACATCACCCGCCTGCGCGCGCAGGATCCGGAGGTGGTGGTGATCGTCCACGGCGAGGTGCGCCCCGAGCTGCAGCGGGCGGCCGACGAGGTGCTGTCGACCTCGCAGATGGCGAAGTATGTCGAGGCGCATCCGGAAAAGCGCAACCTGGCCATCCTGACCGAGTGCGGGCTGGTGGTGAGGATGGAGCTCGAGCACCCCGAGAAGCAGTTCTACAAGCCGTGCCGCCTGTGCCAGTACATGAAGGCGACCGATCTCGAGAACGTTTACGAGACCCTGCGCGACGAGCCGGCCGACCGGCGCATCACGGTGCCGGAGGCGACGCGCGTGGGCGCGGCGCGGGCGATGGAGCGCATGATCGAGCTCGCGAGCTAACCCGCGTTCATTCGACGGGCTCGCCGTCCGCCTCGACGAGCTCGCCCGTCAGGTACGAGTCGACGGTCGCCAGCAGCAGGTCGGCGGCCGCACGGCGGGGTCCGTCCCAGCCGCTCACGGTCGCATAAAGGCTGCGCTCTCGATCGCAGCGATCGAGCAGCAGGTTGCTCCCGCTTTCGGTGGGGGTGTGCCGGAACGCGGGGCCAAGGCCTGCAGGTCCCGTTCGGGGCGAAAGGTCGGCTCGGACAAGTTTTCGCCCTTCGTCCGACACCCTTCGACGCGGGGGAAAGCCCTGCGCATCCGCGACCATGGCCTGGAAGATCAGCTGAAACCAGGCCTCGCTCGCGGCCCGATCACGACCCATCGCACACGCAACCCCATCTTCGTCGCCGCCGAGGATCGACGTGCACCTCCAGATTCCACGGCCCCCCGAAAACGCGCGGGCCAACAGGTCGGTCCGGAGCTTCAGCTGCGCGTCGCTGAGACGCGAGAAGCCGTTGCGCCGCAATTCAGAACGTTCGTAGCTCAGCGTGCGCGGAATCATGTCTTCGGACTCGCCGCTGGCACGCAGCTCGGCCGTGCGCCGGGCGTACCAGGCGCGCAGCTCCGGTGATCGGGCGACCCGATCGGCGAAGCGTTGCGCCGGGCGATCTCCCACGGCGGTGAGCGCCAAGCGCAGGGGAGGCCCGTAAGCGCCGCGGCCGATCAAGATGACCAGGCCTGCCAACGAGCAGGCCACGACGAGTCGGGCCCATCTTCCGCCGACCAGAACACTGGCCGGGGGGCGAGCGGCCAGCCGAGCGCCGACGAGATAGGCGATGGCAACGATGGCCACCCCTACCAAGAAGTCCGCGGCCATCAGCCGCCACGGAACCAGATCCTCGCTGGGGAGCCAATCGAGCACCGCGCCCTAGGATAACCGGGCGTCGGAACGGCGGCGAGACGTCAGGCCACGACGGTGGCGGCCAGATCGTACTCGGCCGAGTGCGTGACCTTGGCGCGCACGAGCGTGCCAGGGGCCAGGGTCGCGTCGGCCGAGGCATCGTCCAGGCTCAAGTACACCTGCCCGTCGATCTCGGGCGCCTGTCCTTCGTGGCGGCCCATCAGCAAGTACTCGGATTCGTCGGACGGGCCTTCGACCAGCACTTCAATCTCGGTGCCGCGCAGCGCGCGCAGCTTCTTCTTCGAGATGTCACGCTGGATGCGCAGCAGCTCGCGGCGGCGCGCGTCCACTTCCTTCTTCGGCACGCGGCCCGGCAACAACGCCGCGGTGGTGCCTTCTTCCTGCGAGTAGTTGAAGACGCCCACGCGATCCAGCTGCGCCTCGCGCACGAAGTCGCACAGCTTACGAAATGCAGCGTCGGTCTCGCCGGGGTGGCCGACGATGAAGGTCGTCCGCAGGGTCAGGCCCGGTACACGCGCGCGCGCGCGCTCCACCAGATCGTGGACCGCCTTCTCACCGTACCCGCGGCGCATCTTCTTCAGCACGTCGCTATCGATGTGCTGGATGGGAACATCCAGATACTTGGCGATGCGATCGCGCGCGGCCATCACGTCGAACAGGTCGTTGGTGCACGCGCTGGGGTAGGCGTAGTGAAGGCGAATCCAGCGCAGGCCCTCGACATCGGCCAGCTCGTTCAACAGCGAGGCCAGCGTGGGCGAAGTGCCCCCGAACGCGGCCGCGTCCAGATCCGTTCCGTAAGTCGTGAGATCCTGCGCGACCAGGCAAATCTCTTTCGTCCCCGCCGTCGCCAAGGCTTGCGCTTCACGCACCGCCGACTCCGGGGTGCGGCTGCGCTGCGGGCCGCGCAGCTTGGGGATGATGCAGAAGGCGCAGGGGCGATCGCAACCCTCTGCGATTTTCACGTAGGCGGTGTGACGCGCCATCGAGTGCTGGCGCGGCGAACGATCGTCGTAGAGGTACTTGGGCGTCTCCAGCACCGCGATGCGCTCGGCCTTGCCGGCGATGGCGTCCTTGATCGACAGCACCTCGTCGGTGCCCAGGAAGTGATCGACCTCGGGCATCTCGGTGGCCAGCTCGCCGGAGTACCGCTGCGACAGACAGCCGGTGACCACCAGGCGCTGGCAGCTCCCCGACTCCTTGTGCTTGGCCATCTCCAGGATGGCGTCGATGGACTCCTGCTTCGCCTCACCGATGAAGCCACAGGTGTTCACGACGATGACCTCCGCCTCTTCGGGGGAAGCCACGATCTGGTGGCCGGCGCCGGTGGTCTCGCCGAGCATGACCTCGGTGTCGACGCGGTTTTTCGGGCAGCCGAGCGATACGAAATGAACGTTCATGGTCGGTGGTTCGGGCGGTAAGGGCGCGGCAGCTTAGCATTCATTTCAAGCTGCACCCGGGAATCTCAAGCCGCACCCGGGAATCCTCCAGAACGCGCCGGAAACGGGACCTCAGGAACCTCCCTCTACCAGTCCCGTTCGACGGCGCTGCGTTAAATCGCCGCCCACAGATGCTGGGCGGCGTAGGCGCGCCACGGTCTCCAGGCCTCGGCCCGGGCCAGCAACGCGGACGACGCCCGTAACGGGGTCGACCGCAGGACAGCGCCGTCGCCGTCCCGACCGGCCATGGCGCGCACCAGGGCCACGTCGGCCGCAGGGAACGCGTCGGGTTCGCGGAGCTGGCGAAGCGCGATGTATTGCGCGGTCCACTCGCCCACGCCGCGGATCGCCCGCAAACGCTGGATGGCCTGATCCAGATCGCCGGTGGCGTCGAAGAGCTGGGGATCCCGGACCACCGCCGCGGCCACGGCCGACAGCGCGGCGGCCCGCGCGCGCGGCATGCCCAAGGACGACAGCTCCGCCGACGCCAGCACCTCGGGGCGGGGGAACACGTGCGTCAAACCGCCGTTCGGCGTCGGCAGGACCGTACCGTATCGGGCGACCAGCCGCCCCGCCAATTTCACCGCCGCGCCGACGGTGATCTGTTGCCCCAGCAACGCGCGGATGGCCAGCTCGAAGCCGTCCCAGGCGCCCGGCACGCGCAACCCCGGACGTTCCTTCACCAGGGACGCCAGCGCCGGATCTTTCGCCAGGTGCAAGCCGATCTCGACGGGATCCGCCGCCAGATCGAACACCCGACGCAAGCGCGCAATGATGCTCGGCAGCACCGACAACCGGGGAAACTGCACCGACGCGCGCAAGGCGTTTCCGTCTGCCTGGGTGACCGCGACGATTCCCTGCTCACCGGAAAGCTCGATCGTGCGTACGTAACGCTCGGCGGTCACAACCTCGATTCCGTCGATGGCGCGTTTGCGCAAGAAATCCAGCATTGCTGCCCAGTCGTACGGAGGTTGATAGCGCAGCAGCAGCTCGATCTCTCCGTGGCGTCCGGCCGGCACGTCCGGCAGCGCCCGGCGCCGCAGCTCGCCGGGGGGGCGCCCGAACAGCGACGAGAAGGCCTCGTTGAAGCGCCGGATGCTGCCAAAGCCGGACGCGAACGCGATCTCGGCCATGGGAAGTCGGGTCTCGTGAATCAGCTGCTTGGCCAGCAAGATGCGGCGGGTCTGGGCGACGGCGATCGGCGACGCGCCCAGGTGTTCGCGGAACAGCCGCCGCAGCTGCCGTCCCCCGACGCCCAGGCGTTCTGCCAGGTCGTCGATGCCGGCCTCGTCCAGCGCGCCCGCCTCGATCAACGTCAGCGCGCGCGTCACGGTGTTCGACGTTCCCCGCCAGGCCCCGAGGTCGGGCGCGGTCTCGGGGCGACAGCGCAGGCAGGGGCGGAACCCGGCCTCCTGCGCGGCCGCCGCCGTTGGGAAGAACGTGACATTTCTGGCCAGCGGCGTCTTGGCCGGGCACACGGAGCGGCAATAGACACCCGTGGTCTTGACCCCCGTGAAGAAGCGGCCATCGAAGCGCGCGTCGCGCAGACAGACGGCGCGATAGCAGGCGGCGTGATTCAGATCCACGGACAGATACTGATCCGCGATCGCGGTAAGGTCGAGCCATCGCGATGTTGCATGACCGAAAACCGCCAGCCGATGCGGGCCGTTCAGCGAAATCTACGCGCATGCCGAACCAGATGTTTTCGCTCGAGCGGATCGATACAGCCACGGGCCCGATGCTGCTGGTCACCGACGATCAGCAGCGCCTGCGCGCGCTGGACTGGGACGACCACGAAGCCCGCATGCACCAGCTGTTTCAACGAAGCTATGGACCAGGCGTGGTCTCGCTGCGCGAGACGCCGGCGCGTTCGGCGGCGGCGCTCGCCCTGGCCGCGTATTTCGCGGGAGACCTCGAGGCGGTGGCGGGGTTGCCGACCGCGGCGCGGGGAACGGTCTTTCAGGAAGCGGTGTGGGCGGCGTTGCGCCAGATCCCGGCTGGCGAGACGCTGAGTTACGGCGCGCTGGCAGCCCGGCTGGGTCAGCCCACCGCCGCGCGCGCGGTCGGCATGGCCAACGGGGCCAACCCGATCGCCATCGTCGTCCCCTGTCACCGGGTGATCGGGGCCAACGCGGCGCTGACCGGTTACGGCGGCGGCATGGAGCGCAAGCGCTGGCTGCTGGAGCACGAGAGCCGCGCGCTGCGCTTGCCGTTCGCCGCGCAAGGCTGACCCTCGACGCCGCGGCACGCGCCCGTGCTCTCTAGGCCAGGATCTCGGGCATCGTCGTGCTGGTCTTGTCCCAGGTGCCGAAGCTCTTGACGTCCATGCCCATGACCTGCTGGAGCGTGAGCATGAGCTCGGTGACCTTGCGCCCCGGCTTGCGGTAGTGACGGTTGCCTTTGATCTTGCCCCCGGCATGACCCATCAGCACGATGTGATAGTTCTTCATGATGTGATCGCTCGGTTCGGCAAGTTCGCTGGTGCCGTAGATGATGGTGTTGTCGAGCAGCGTCCCCGCGCCCATCGGGGTGTCTTTCAGGGTCTGCGCCAGGTTGGCGTACTGGCTCATGATGTACTTCTGGATTTGTGCTGCTTTCGTTCGACTATCGACGCTCCCGTTGTGCGTCAGGGTGTGGTGCTCGGTATCGAGCTCGACGATCGGATAGTGGTTGTCGTCGCGCGCGCCAGACCACAGATGGGAGTAGACGCGCGTCACGTTGCAGGAAAGCGCCGTTGCAATCAGTTGATTCATGGCCGTGCTGGTGGCCGTGACCTTCGCCAGATCCAGGTTCGCGGCTTGTGCTGTCGGAACCTCCGGAGCCGGGCAGGTCAAACCGGTGGGATTCGTGCCACTCGCCGTCGTGGGAATGCGCGCCTCGAGCGAACGGATGCTTTCCATGTGGGCGTCCAAGCGCTTCGCGTCGACGGCACCAACGCTCGCTCGCAAGCGCTTTGCGTCGGCCAGCACGGCATCGAGGACGCTGCGGCGAAGCTTGTTGGAGATGTCAATGGGCGTTCCGCCCCCCGTCCAGAACGGCCCGCCCGCGCCGAACAATTTGTTGAACAGGCTCGCGGGATCGCGTTCCGGCGGCAAGGGCAAATTCGGCCCGGTGTGCGCGAGGTTCAGGCTGGCCGTTCCCATGTTCAACCCCGTGTACTTCAGGATGCCCGTCTCGAGGGACTTGTAGGGCTCGGTGGTGTGAACGGCGTTGGCGACGAGCTGGTCAATGGTGGGCATCCACTGCGTGCCTCTGGACGTTTCAGGTAGGTTTCCGTAGGGCGACTTTTCGATGTCCGCGATCGTGTTGCAAATCGTGCCGTCGCCGCCGGCCAACACGTAGACCACGCCCCAGCCATGTCCTTTGAACTGGGCGTTCAACATGTCGAGCCCGGTGACGAGGGTCAGGTGGTCCTTGAGGTTGGCAAAATCCTCGAGGTTCGACGGGAGCGCCCAGGCGTCACCGTCACCCGTCACGGTAGGCGTCCAGAGGGACCCCGGATAGACGCCGTTGCCCCAGAAAAAAATGCCGAACGTCGTGGGAAACGGCGCTCCCTGCGCGAACGCGGTACCGTTGTCGTTGCACATCGCCTCCAGCACCGGCAACCACAGGGTGACGCCGACGCCCGAAAGCATGCCGCGGAGAGCATGGCGTCGCGAGACCTTGAGCTTGTTCAGGATTTCCATGCTACGGGCTTCCTGTCGTGACGGACCGGGCGGGGGCGGAACCGGGCGCGCGTCACACAACGGCACCGGCTCGGTCGGGAAATCGTCTCGATAGGGGGATTGTTGGGCGCGAGGCGATCTTGTTAAGCGGTGTCGCGTGGAGCACCAGCGTGCGCGTGCGTGTGCCGTTCACAATCAGATCCCTATTCCCCCCTCGAGGCCCCCGCAGCCTTATCTCTACCGGACGTGGCGCCCTGCCTGTGCAAAGCTTGCGAGACCGTCGTGTTGCCCAGGGAAGCCAGGAGAGGATGGAGAGCCTGGATGGCGACGGGCCTTGGTTTGCAGACCCGGCGGCTGCGGTTGCTCCGCGCCCGGCGGCTCGGGCCCTGGGCCGTCCCCCGCGGCGCCGGCGACGAATCCGTGGGTCCGCCCGCCCCCATCGCCCCCATCGCCCTCGTCGCCCTCGTCGCCCCCGTCGATGATCGTTCGCTGCCGCCGCCTTCCGCCCTGTCGCGGCTGGCGCGGGTCAATCTGGATCTGACGTTTCGCGGCCGCGGCGAGGCCGCGCTGGTGCGGGTGGCGTTTTACGGCCATGGCGTGGCACGTTTGACGATTCGCGGAAGCGGCCTGTTCCTCCTGGGGGCCCTGGCGGCGTTTCCCGTGCTGCCTCTGATGTCCGGGCTGCTGGCCCTGGGCGGCTTGGTCCTGCTGGGGCTGTCGGCGGTGGCCAAGACCACGTCACTGGCCGCACACATTCCGGCCCGGGCGACACGCGCGTTGCGCCTGCAAGGCTGGTCGACGCCCACCGCGGGGGCCGCCGGATCCCCCGACGGCGGACGCGTGCGGGTCCGGGGCCGCATCACGGCCCTGCGAACAGTCCCAGCCCTGGACGGAGGCCCGGCGGTGTACGTCACCGTGCGGGCCACCCGGAACGGACGTGGCACCGAGTTGCACAAAGCCCAGGACTTCCTGCTCGACGACGGTACCGGTGTCCCGACCCGCGTCGAAGTCGCCCATGCCTTGCTCTTGGATCGCCCGATCCGGCTGTTCGGGTCCTGGAACTCACCGCCGCTGGAGACCTTTCGGTGGATTCCCGCCGGCACGACACCGGTCGACCTGGAGGAAGCGGCCCTGATGCCCGGTGACGAAGTCGAGGTGATCGGACGCGCCGAGATGGTCGTGGATCCGTCGATGGCAGATCGCATGGCGCGCGACACCCCGCTGGTGCGGGTGTTGAGCGGCACCCCCGATGAACCGCTCCTGCTCCGGAGCCTAGAGCTCGCTTGACGGCTTCAGGGGAAGTAAAGCACCTTGGCCTCGCCGAACTGTTTGATCAAGTCAGTGACGTAGCGCTGCACGTAGTCCCGGCGCTGGACCACCGCGCGGATCTCGGCGTCGGTCAGGATCTCGGTGCCGTCGGGTTCGCGCAGCAGGCGCCGTAGGGTCGGGACTTCCACCTGCGCCAGGGCATCGTGCAGGCGGCGCGAGAACCGTTGCTGGCGCAGCAGATTCAGCCGGTTCTTCTCGGTGCTCTGCGGCTCGAGGAAGAACGACATGGTGTTGTCCATGAAGAACAACTTCTTGCCATCCTGAGACGTCTTCATGTTGCCGCCCGAGTAGCGATCGGGATTGGCGATCAGGAAGTCGAAGACCGTCAGGACCGCCACCTCTGCGGCCAGGCCGCGTCGTTCGTATGGGATCTGCCCGCTTTGGGTCAGCCACGTCGCCATCACCTGGTGCCCCTCGGGCGTATCCAGGTCGCAATCCTTGATGACCGGAATCCAGTAGGACGCCTCGCCCGCGATCTGACCGCTGGGCCCGATGATGGTCTCGGCCCGGATGCGCGGCACGGACGGCAGCGTCTCGGGATGCAGCAACCCAAACAGTTCTTCCTTCGAGAGGGACCGCGGCGCCGCCGGCGGCACGGCGTCCAGCCCCAGCAACCGGTTCAGGCGATAGGCCGCAACCTCTTTGCGCGGCACGGTCTGCGCGTTGGTCTGGGCAGGTTTCCACGCGGCGCGCGAGCCGTCGGCAAAGTCGACCCGAAACGACAGCGACGACCCGCCGCGGTTCAGCTTCAGGCGGGCGATCGGTTGCTTGCGCAACCGCTCGAGCAGGATGTCGTCCGCCATTCCCAGGAACGTCCCCGACGTCGCCACCGACAGCTCGGTCGCGGTCAGTCCCGACAGATCTTGGCGGGGGCGCAACCCGGCCGTCTTCCTGGCGGCGGGCCCGCGGGCGATCTGCGCGTCGTCTCGCCACGCCCGCAGCGTCCGCCAGCCCTGGACGCCTCCGGTGGCCGCCCCCGCCAGCAACAGGGACGCCAGCGTCAGCTCTATCAGCAGGCACCCCCAGAGCCGCATGCGCGGAAGAGTGTAGCCGCCGACCACACGAACCCCCTACCAAATTCGCAAACTGCGGGTACCTTAACCGACCCAAGGAGAGTGAATGTCGTCATCCCCTGCGTTCGTCTGTTCGATGTGCCGCAAGCCGATCGCCGTCGGCGCAAAGTTGATTCGCTGCTCGGTCAGCACCTGCAATTCCGGCCGGGTAAAGCTGGTGTTCTGTTCGGCGGGCTGCTGGGACAGCCACTTGCCCACCGCGCGCCACCGCAGCGCCTACTTCACCGAAGAGTTCGCCCGGCGCGAGTGACCGCGCCGGCTACCGCGCCAGCGCGCCTTCGATCGCCTTCTGCAGCGGCCCTCGACCGGTCAGCCCGGTCAGCACCTTCACGATGGAGCCGTCGCGCCCCACCACCACCATGGTCGGCAGAGCGCGCACGCGATACAGACTGTTGACGGCGCCGCGGTCGTAGACCACCGGATAGGGCGGGGCATGTTCGACCACGAAACGCTCGACGTCCTCGGGAGACGTCTGCTCACCGTCGGAGTCGACGCCCAGAAACGCCACCCCGCGCGGGGCCAGCTCGGTGGCGAGCTCGTGCATGGTGGGCAACATGGCCAGGCACGGGGGACACCAGGTCGCCCAAAAATCCAGCACCACGACTTTGCCCCGCAGCGACGACAGCGCAATCTCCCCGGGTTTGCCGTCGATGCGCGGCAACGAAAACTCCGGGGCCGGCGCTCCCCGGGTGACCGGGCCCAATCGTCCAGGGTTGCGCGCCGTCCACACCACCGCGCCCACCAGACCGATCCCCAGGATCGCCAGCGCCCCCCACCCCACCCCACGCGCCCGTGCGCGAGCGGTGGGCGTCGGTTCGGGGCCGCGGCCGGCGGGGCGCAGGCGGGCAATCTGCAGAGCCAGCAGCACCAGGGCCAGCGTCCACGCTCCCGCGACCGCGTAAGAAGCCTGCACCAGCCGCGGTCCCGGCTCGTGACCACCGACGATCACGGCCGCGCGGAAGATCGAGCGCGCAACCATGAACGCCAGCGTGGCCGCGCATCCCAGCTCCAGATCCACCGAAGGGTCGCGCTTGGTGCCGGCGCCGATCACGATCAGCAGCGCGGCGCCCAGCGCCACCGGAACCGCGTCGGTCAGCTCGCCCACCAGGACCGAGATGATCCGCATCCCCCCGCCGGCCTCCAGCCCCATGAACGCGTCGGCCAGGCTGATGAACCGCAGCGTCACCGCAGCGGCCAGGCACCAGCCGACCAGGACGCTGAAGCCGCCTTTTTCCGCGGCCTCGATTTCTCGCAGCGCCGTCCGGGGCGTCAGCAGCAACGCGCCGACGGCGGAGGGAAACCGTTTGACCTGGGCAACCAGCTCACCGGGCATCAGTGATTCCGATCGTAGAGCAGGCGCAAGCCGTCCAGGGTCAACATGTCGTCACATTCGTCGATGGTGGTGGATTCGGCGGCGATCAGCGGCGCCAGCCCACCGGTGGCCACCACCCGCGGCTTGAAGTCCACCTCGGCGCGGATCCGCGCGACCAGCGCATCCACCAGACCGGCGTATCCGAAGACCAGCCCCGACTGCAGGCTGGCGACGGTGTTCTTGCCAATGGCCGTGCGCGGTCGTGCGATCTCGACCCGCGGAAGCTTGGCGGTGCGGCTGTACAAGGCGTCAGCCGACACCATCAGCCCGGGCGCGATCACGCCGCCGGCGTAGTCCCCGCGCGGGGTGATGACGTCGAAGGTGGTGGCGGTGCCGAAGTCGACGATGATGGCGCCCTCCGCCCAACGGGCGTGGGCCGCCACCGCGTTGACGATGCGGTCGGCGCCGACCTCGCGGGGGTTGTCGCACAGGATCGAGATGCCAGTCTTGATCCCCGGGCCCACCCACAGCGGCGCGCGCCCCAGATGATCGATGCAGAACCGTTCGATCGAGAACTGGGCCGGCGGCACCACGGTCGAAACGATCGTCGCCGTCACCATCGAGAACGAGAAGCCCGCCATCTGGAACAGCGGCGCCAGCAAGGCGGCGTACTCATCGCTGGTACGGGTCTGCCGCGTCTCCAGCCGAAAATGCGCCTTCAAACCCGGACGCCGTTGCGACGACTCCGCGCTGGCGGTGCCGAAGCCCGGCCCCGGCGACAGGTCGTATAGCCCAACCACGATGTTCGTGTTTCCGACGTCGATTGCTAGCAGCATGGCCCCGACCGGTCAGGTTATCATCCCCGACGCCATGGTGTCGGAACGGAAGCGGCGACGCAGCACCCTGATCGGAACGCTGGCCGCGCTGGCGGGGCTGTCGGTCGTGCTGTTCGGCACCTGCTGGCTGATCGATTTCTTCTATCTACACGAGGTCGCCGATGACGATCTCGGCCCCTGGGCCCGCCTGATCGACTTCGACGCCGACACCCTGCAAAGCGCGCTGGGGAGCCTGGCGCAGATCATCGCGGCCGTGCTGGGCATCGCCATCACCGTCGTGTCGATCGTGGTCCAGCTGGCGGCCAACCGTTACACGTCGCGGGTGGCCGACATGTTCTTCCGCGACAAGATCAACCTGGCGGTGATGGGCTTCTTCGTCATCTCCTGCATCAACGCGGTCTGGGTCAGCGTGGCGGTCAGTCGCACCTACGTCCCAACCGCCACCGTGCTGGTGACGATCGGCATCGTGACCACCAGCCTGCTGGCCTTGATTCCCTACTTCGCCTACGTCTTCGACTTCCTCGATCCCGAGAAGGTGATCGCCCGCATTGGCCAGCAAACGCTGAGCAAGGCCCTGCGCGACGCCGGCCGTGGCGTGACCGACGCCGAGAGCCGGCAAGCGGCGACCGTGACCAGCATGGAGCAACTGGCGGACATCGCCGTGAACGCGTTGACCCAGAAGGACAAGGTCATCGCCTCCGACGCCATCCGCGCGCTGCGCGAGGTGATCGTGAAGTACCTGCCGGAGAAGCCGCGCCTGGATCCGGCCTGGTTCGAGATCGGCGACGGCTTGCGCGACAACCCCGACTTCGTGGCCCTGGCGCCGAGTGGGCTGGACGAGCTTCGCCACGACCGCACCTGGTTGGAATGGAAGGGGCTGCGCCAGATGCGAGGCGTGTTCGTCGAAGCCCAGAAGGCCATGCCCGAGATGGCGCACGTGGTGGCGGTTGAAACCCGCTACATCGCCGAGGCGGCGCTTTCCGCCAGCGAGCCGGCGGTAGCGACGATGACCTTGAAGTTCATGAACACCTACTTGCGCGCCAGCCTGAACGCCCGCGACATCCGGACCGCCTACAACGTGCTCCACCAGTACCGGCAGCTGGCCGAGGTGATGCTGACGTCGGCCGACACCGCTGAAGCGGAGCGGCTGCCCGAGATCGCCACCCGCTTCAAGTACTACGCCCAGCTTGCGCAAACGCTGGGCCTGGGCTTCGTGGCCGAGACGGCCGCCTACGATCTGTGCACGCTGTGCGAGCTGGCCGCCGAGCGAGGGGCCGAGGTCCACGATCGTTTGCTGGAGATCTTCCTCGAGATCGACAAGGAAGCCGAGAACCCCACCCAGGAGCGGGCGCTGAGGGGCATCCGCAAAGCGCAGGCCAAACTGGCGGCGTACTACCTCCTTCGCGACATGGCCGAGCCCGCCCGCCGCATCTTCAACGACATGGCGATGGAAAGCGCCGACCGGCTGCGTTCGATCCGCGACGAGATGCTGGCGATCACAGCCAAGGACTTCTGGGAGGTGACCGATCGCGGGACCAACTTCGACTATGTGGACGACGCCCGCAAAGCCCGTCTGCGCGAGTTCTTCGACGGATTTCCGAACCTGTCGGACTCCATGGTCTCGGTGGACGATGCCCCGGCGTCCTCCGGCCCCGCGGGGGTGCTTTCTTGAGCAAGGCCTCCTGGTCAAGTCCGGCGGCGACCTTCAGATCTCCGACTTCGAGAACCAGTGGAAACGCAAGACCGCCGACTACGAGTCGGCGAAAAAGGACGCGGCCTCCGAGGAACAGGACGCGAAGAAGAAGGAAGACCGTTGGCACGAGCGGCAGGCGCAGCTGCAAAGCAAGAAGCTGAAGGGCTGAGGCTGAGCCCGGCCGCGAGCGCCTTCCCCCCTTCCCGAACGAAAGCTCGTACCCACACGTCGCCGAAGCTTCCAGAAAAGACGTCTGGCCAGGCCCAGGCGCCTGCACTATCCTGGAATGTTCCGAGGTTACGCCCGCGTGAGCGCCCCCATCGATCATGATGCCGTCCGCGAGACGGTCGCCGCGAAGCTAGCCGCCGAGGCAGCCGAGCCGCTCTCCTATACCTTTCACACGGACAACCCACGCATCCTGGTTGTGGACGACGAGCGGGTGATTCGCGACATCCTGGCCGACTTCCTGAAGGAGGAAGGTTACACGGTCAACACCGTCGAGGATGGGCAGCAGGCCATCGAGGAGCTTCATCGGGGCAGCTACAACCTGGTGATCTCGGACCTGAAGATGCCCAAGATGGGCGGCCTGGAGCTGGTCCAGCGCATCGCCGAAGAGAGCCTGCCGGTCTTGACGGTGATCATGACCGGCTTCGGCACCGTCGAGACGGCCATCGAGGCCATGAAGCGCGGCGCCTACGACTACATCCTGAAGCCGTTCAAGGTGGAGGAGGTCATCCACATCGTGCAGCGCGGCCTGGATCGCCAGCGGCTGCAGCACGAGAACATGCGGCTCAAGGACGCGCTGTCGATCTATCGGATCAGCGAGGCCATCGCGACGTCTCTGTCGGTCGACAAGGTCCTGGACCTGGTGTTGGAGGCCACCCTGGATGCCGTGGGCACCGATGTGGTCAGCCTGTTGCTCGAGGATCCCCATCGCGAGGGCCGCTTCATCGAGCGCATGCGCAAGGTCTCCGAGCGGTTGAGCCCCGACGTGACGGCGCCCATGCTGAAGCTGGACGAGGTGCTGCCCGTCTTTCGAGAGGACCGCCCGTTGCTGGTGCACGGGAACCGCGCCAACCAGTTCCTGGATCAACCGCACGAGCCGCTGGGGCGCCAGGTGGTCAGCTTCTGCTCGATCCCGCTGAAGCTGAAGGGACGCATCATCGGGATGCTGAACGTGTACAGCTACACGCGGGGCGCCAAGTTCAGCGAAGGCCAGCGCAAGATGCTGTACGTGCTGGGCAGCCGTGCGGCGGTATCCATCGAGAACGCGCGCCTTTACGAGAACCTGGTCGACGCCAACAAGGATCTGACCGCCGCCAACGTGTCGCTGGAGGAGAACTTTCAGCAGACCATCATCGGCTTCGCGCATGCCCTGGAGGAATCCGATCGATACACGCGCGGGCATTCAGAGCGCGTGTCGATGTATGCCCGCCTGATCGCCATCGGCCTGCGCCTGTCCGAGCCCGACATCGCCACCGTGGTCAAGGTGGGCTTGATGCACGACGTGGGCAAGATCGGTATTCGCAACGACAAGCTCAACAAGCCCGGCAAGCTGACCCCGGAAGAACTGGCGATGTTTCGGTCGCACCCGGCCAAAGGCAAGCGCATCCTCGAACCGATTCCGTTCATGCGCGACATCGTGCCCGGCTGCTATTGCCATCACGAGGCCTGGGACGGGTCGGGCTACCCGCAGGGGTTGATGTCGGATCACATCCCGTTGATCGGGCGGGTGGTGGCCATCGCTGACGCCTACGATGCGATGACGTCGGATCGCGCCTACCGGAAGGCCCTGCCCCACGAGATCGCGTGCGGCGAGCTGGAGCGTTGCTCGGGCGTGCAATTCGATCCCGAGATCGTGCCGGTTTTCCTGGCGCAGATCGAAGAGTTCCGCCGGGTGGAAGCCGCCGCCAGCCGCCCGATTCCGCGCTGACGTCGGCGCCGCGTTGATTGCCGGCTCGCATTCCCTTCGCGGTTTCAGCTATCGTGCCGGACCACGGAGGCTGATGGATGACCCGGACCTGGTTCACGCGTGGCATACTGATGACCCCCCTGGTGGCGCTGGCCTCGCTGGGACAGGCGCAGACGCCCGCGGCCCCTGCGCCGACCCCGGCGGCCAAGCCCAAGCCGGCGGTCCCGCCCGCCGCACGAACGGCAACGCCCACCGTCTCGACCGGGGCGGGAGGAACCGGCGCCGCCGCCGTCAGGCCGGTGGCTCCGGCGGGTGCGCATCCCAGCCCCCCTATAATGATGGCCAAGCCGGGGCCCGTGCACCCGGTTGGGGCCGTGGCGGGCAAGCCGCCTGCGATCGCGTCGGTGGCTGGCGCTGCCGTCGCCACGCCGACCACCCCCGCGTTGAAACCTGCCCCCGAGCTGGATCAGTTGAAGTTCCTGCGCGGACGCTGGCGCTGCGACGGCAAGCAATTCGCCACGCCGCTGTTCGGCCCCGAGCATACGTTCACCGCGATCGCGGAGGGCAAGCCGCTGGTCGATGGCTTCTGGGATCAATACACGTACGAGGAACGCAAGACCAAGGACCATCACGGCCTGAAGGTCCAAGGGCAATGGGGCTGGGACCAGGGCGCCAAGCACCTGGTTCGCGTGGCGGCCACCAACGCCGGGGACTGGGATTCAGGCACCGCCCCCGGGCTGGAAGGCGACAAGATCGTCTGGACCGGCGAGTTTTCCGGCCCGCTGGGCCGGAACGCTTACCGCCACGTCTTCATCAAGAAGAGCGACAGGGAGTGGACGCACGCGCTGGAGCTGAAGGACCCGACCGGCAAGTTCACGCCCATCAACGAAGTGTCCTGCAAGCACTGACGGGAGACGGCTCCGCGACCGCCTCGTCCGCGCGTGCATGGCAGGCTCTGTCCGGCTGGCCAGTTGATTCATTTTCTGCGGAATGTGAGCGATACTAGGCGTCCAATGATGCCTGCCGCTTGGTTCCGATGCCTCACCTTGGGCACCTTGATGGTCTGCGCGACGGTGTTCCTCGAAAACCGGGCGCAGGCCGCCGACGCTGCCGCCACCACCGCACGCGAACACTACGAGCGCGGCACGAAGCTGTACGACATCGGCAAGTACGAGGACGCGATCAGAGAATTCGAGGCCGCCTACGAAGCCAAGAGCGATCCGGCCCTGCTGTACAACCTGGCGCAGTCGCACCGCCTGGCCGGACACAGCGCCGAGGCGTTGCAGCTTTATCGCAATTACCTGCGCTACGTGCCCAAGGCACCGAACCGCGCCGACATCGAAGAACGCATCCGCGCGCTGGAGAAGGCGGTCGCCGAACGGCCGAGCCCCAGCCCCCCGACGCCATCCCCCCCGGCCGGGTCCGGCACCGCCACTCCGGCGACCCCCCCGCCGACCGCCTCGACGACGACCAGCCCCCCGCCCGCCCAACCTGCGCCGCAGGACCCGGGCTCGCCGACCGCGACCGGGGCCTGGCCGCCCCCCAACGACCCCAACTATCCTTACCAGCAGCAACCCGGGACCTACCCCCCCCCGTCGGGCACCGGCTCCCCTGCCCCGTATCCGCCCCCGGCCGCGCCCACGGCGGCGCCGGCAGGACACCGCAGCGCCGCCATCGCGCTGTGCGCGGTCGGCGGCGGCCTGATCGTCACCGGTGCGATCTTCGGACTGGTTGCCAAGAACCAGGCCAAGAAGGTCGAGGACGCCGCCGCCAACGGGTATCCCTTCGATCCCTCGGTCGAAAGCCTGGGGCGGACCTCGGTGGTCCTGCAATGGATTGGATACGGCCTCGGTGCCGCGGCGCTGGTGACGGGGGTGATTCTGTTCAACTCCAGCCCCGCCGAGGGTGGCTCCGGAACCCGGGTCGCCGCCTTACCGCTGGCGGGCCCCGGTTTTGGTGGCGGTCTGGTCCAGGTGGCTTTCTAAATGCGCGGGCTGGGCAAGACCGCGGGCGTGCTGGCGGCAGCGCTGGGTCTGTTCGCCGCGTGCTCCTATTCCCCGCAGCTGACGAGCGGCCAGTTGCTGTGCTCCGAGAACCGAGAATGCCCGCGGGGATACACGTGCTCGTCCGTCAACCGCTGCTGCGCCGACGGTGATCTGGCCTGCCTCGGCTCGGCGACGGGCTCGGGCGGAGCGTCGGGTTCCGGGGGAAGCGGTAGCGGTGGCCGGGTCGCCGCCGACTACATCGGCACCTGGACGTTCGGCGCGACCGCGAAGGTCTTTTCGGAATGCGAGGACGGCAGCAGCGGGACCAAGATGCTGAACGGCTCCACCCTGGCCATCACCGCCGCCGGCGGGACCAGCTTGACGGCCAACTGGAGCGTCTGGCAGTCCTACGGGTGTCCCACCACCATTTCGCTTTCCTACGATGCGACCGGCGCCCAGTTGATCGATACCAACTGGTTCTGCGAGAGCGACACCGCCACGCTGAGCGATGCTTGGCTGGTCAACTCATTCGACGTCACGCTCACCAGCCCAACCACCGCGACGCACTACGGGCTTTACTACCTGGAAGAAACCCCGGTGGGCGGCAGCACCCTCATCTGCCAGCAGACCGTCACAGCCACCCTGACCAAGACCAAGAATTAGGCCCGCGTCTCGCCGTCACTTCCCTGTTTCCGTCGCGTTTTCCCCCGCGCTTCTCTGGTATAAGACCGCACGATGAGCGCGGACGGCGCAGCCCCTTTCTCAGGAAACAGAATCCCGATCGCCATCGAGGAGGAGATGAAATCCTCCTTCATGGACTACGCGATGAGCGTCATCGTGTCGCGGGCCTTGCCCGACGTACGCGATGGGTTGAAGCCAGTCCATCGGCGCATCCTGTACACGCAGCATCTGATGAACAACGTGTGGAACCGCGCGTACATCAAGTGCGCCCGCGTGGTCGGCGACGTGCTGGGCCGGTTCCATCCCCACGGCGACACGGCCGCCTACGATGCCTTGGTCCGCCTCGCCCAAGACTTCGCGATGCGCTACACGCTGATCGACGGCCAGGGAAACTTCGGCAGCGTCGACGGGGATCCGGCCGCCGCCTATCGGTACACCGAGTGCCGCATGGAGCGGATCGGCGGCGAGCTGCTGGCCGACATCGACAAGGAAACCGTCGACTTCAAGCCGAACTACGACGACAAGGAAGTCGAGCCGACCGTGCTGCCGGCGCGGTTCCCGAACCTGCTGGTCAATGGCGCGGCCGGGATCGCGGTCGGCATGGCGACCAACATCCCCCCCCACAACCTGGGCGAGATCGTCACGGCGACCATCGCGCTGGCTCAGAACCCCGACCTCACGATCGACGACCTGTGGGAAATGGTCCCCGGTCCCGACTTCCCGACCGGCGGTATCATCTGCGGTCGGGGCGGCATCCGTCAGGCCTACGAGACAGGTCGCGGCAGCATCCTGATTCGCGCGCGCGTCAGCGTCGAAGAGCATCCCAAGACCGGGCGCAAGTCGCTGGTGGCCACCGAGATTCCGTATCAGGTCAACAAGGCCAAGCTGATCGAGAAGATCGCCGAGCTGGTGCGCGACAAGCGCATCGACGGCATCTCGGACATGCGCGACGAATCCGACCGCGACGGCATGCGCGTGGTCATCGAACTCAAGCGCGACGCCGTCCCCGAGGTGGTCCAGAACAACCTGTGGAAGATGACGCCGCTGCAGGAGTCGTTCGGCGTCAACATGCTGGCCATCGTCGACGGCCGGCCCCAGCTGCTGTCGCTGAAACAGGCGCTGGTGCATTTCCTGGCGCACCGGCGCGACGTGGTCACCCGGCGCACGCTTTACGACCTTCGCGTCGCCCGCGATCGGATGCACATCCTGGAAGGCTTGAAGATCGCCGTCGACAACATCGACGCGGTCATTCAGCTGATCCGGGCGTCGAAGGACACCGAGACCGCCAAGAGCGGTTTGATGCAGACCTTCGAGCTGTCCGCCCGGCAGGCGCAGGCCATCCTGGACATGCGGCTGGCCAAGTTGACGGGCCTCGAGCGGGACGCGCTGGTCACCGAGATCGCCGAGCTGGCGGCCTTGATCGAGAAGCTGGAGGAGATCCTGAGCAGCGAGGCCGTGCTGCTGAAGGTGATCATCGGCGATCTGGAGTCCGTGCGAGAGGCTTACAACGACACGCGCCGCACCGAGATCGCCGACTACATCGCCGACATCGACATCGAGGACATGATCGCGCCCGAGGAGATGGTCGTGACCGTCACCCACGGGGGCTACGTCAAGCGCAACCCCAAGAACCAGTACAAGGCCCAGCGTCGCGGCGGGCGTGGCATCACCGGCGCCGCCACCCACGAGGAAGACTTCGTGGCCCAGCTGTTCGTGGCGTCGACCCACGACACGCTGTTGATGTTCACCAACAAGGGCCGCGCCTACTCGAAGAAGGTGTGGGAGGTCCCGCAGGCGGGGCGCACCGCCAAGGGCAAGGCCTTCGTGAACTTGATCCCGTTGCAAACCGACGAGCGTGTGGTCGCGCTGTTGCCTGTGCGCGACTTCTCGGAGGGTGCGTTCGTGGTGATGGCCACCCGGCGCGGCGCGCTCAAGAAGACATCGCTGGCTGCCTTCGGCAACATCCGCGTTTCGGGCATCATCGCGCTGTCGTTCGCCGACAACGACGATCTGGTGGCGGTCCGTATCACCGAGGGGTCCTCGGACCTGCTGCTGGGCACGCGCAACGGCTGGGCCATTCGCTTCCGCGAAGAGAACGTCCGCCCGATGGGCCGCACGGCCCGTGGCGTCCGCGGCATCAAGCTGCGCGACGGGGACGAACTGGTGGGCATGGGCGTGATTCCGCGGGACGGCAGCGTCACCTTGCTGACCGTCTGCGAGAAGGGCTTCGGCAAGCGAACGCCCACCGCCGACTACCCGACCAAGAACCGCGGCGGCAAGGGCGTCATCACCATCAAGACCAGCGACCGCAATGGCAAGGTCGTGGCCCTGCGCATCGTCAGCGACGACGACGATTTGATGATCATCACCGACGGCGGGAAGCTGATCCGCATGCCGGTGGCCGGCATCCCGACCATCGGGCGCAACACCCAGGGCGTCCGCCTGATCCGGCTGGATGAATCCGAGCGTGTGGTGGCGATGGAGCGCATGGCCGAGAAGGAAGAAGGCGAGCAGGTCGAATCTCCCGAGGTCGCCGCCGCCCGGGCCGAGCTGGCCGGCCAGCCGCTGGCCGAAGAAGATCTGGGCGAGGAAGCCGCCGCCGCCGCAGAAGAGGACGAGGGGGACGATGCGGATGACGCCGAGGACCCGGGCGAGGCCGGCGAAGAGGGCCTCGACGACGAAGAGCCCACCGGCGGTGGGGGCCCGGTCAACTGACGCCAATCCGGAAATCCGGCCGGATGTTTGCGCGGCGAGCGCCGGCGGAAGGTTCCTGAAGACGGCAGACCCGGCGGCGGGGTAAACTGCGGGCTTCCATGGCGAACGCCGGCATCACGTCACACCGTCCCACCTCTCAGAGCTTGTACGATCGCGCGTGCCAGCTGTTTCCAGGCGGGGTCAACTCCCCCGTTCGCTCATTCAAGGCCGTGGGCGGAACGCCGGTGTTCATCCACAGCGGCTCCGGTGCTCACGTGCAAGACATCGACGGGAACCGGTACCTGGACTTCGTGGGGTCCTGGGGGCCCCTGATCTTCGGACACGCCGATCCCGACGTGGTGGCCGCCATCGTGGCCGCCGCGTCGTCCGGCACCAGCTTCGGCGCATCGACCCTGCGCGAGATCGATCTGGCCGAGCGCATTCGCCTGGCGGTCCCGTCGATCGAGAAGATGCGCTTCGTGTCGTCGGGGACCGAAGCGACCATGTCCGCGCTGCGGGTGGCGCGCGGGTTCACCGGCCGCACCAAGATCGTGAAGATCGACGGCGGATATCACGGACACGCCGACAGCCTACTGGCCGCCGCCGGCTCGGGCGCGCTGACGCTGGGAATTCCCGGGTCGGCCGGCGTTCCCGCCGCCGCGGTGGCGGACACGCTGCTGGTGCCGTTCAATGATCTGGACGCGATGGAGGCGGTGTTCACCGCCGAGGGGAACCGCGATCAGATCGCCGCGGTGATCGTCGAGCCCATTCCCGGGAACATGGGTCTGGTGATCCCCCGCCCGGCTTACCTGCCGCGGCTGCGGAGCCTCTGTGACCAGCACGGCGCGCTGCTGATCTTCGACGAGGTGATCTCCGGCTTCCGCGTCGGCCGCGGCGGCGCGCAGCAGCTTTACGGGGTCCGCCCCGATCTCACCTGCCTGGGCAAGGTGGTGGGCGGCGGACTTCCGCTGGGCGTGTACGGCGGTCGGGCCAACGTGATGGGGGTGGTGGCGCCCGACGGTCCGGTCTATCAGGCCGGTACCTTGTCGGGGAACCCGCTGGCGGTCGCCGCCGGCGCCGCGACCTTGAAGAAGCTCGACGACGCTGCCTATCGAACGCTGGACACGCTGGGCGGGATGCTGGAGGACGGGATGTCGCGGGTCATCCGTCGCAGCGGCGTGAAGGCGCGCATCCAGCGGGCGGGCTCGGCGTTCACCCTGTTCTTCACCGACATCGAAGTCACCAACCTGGCCAGCGCGAAGCTGGCGGACACCGCGCGCTTCGCGAAGTTCTTCCACGCCATGTTGGATCGCGGGTTCTACCTTCCGCCCGCCCAGCTGGAAGCGGCCTTCATCTCGATGGCCCACACACCTGACGATATCGAGTCGTTCGTCGTGGCTGCGAAAGAAGTCTTCGCCAGCCTCTGAACGTCGTTCCGACCCCAGCGGGGGGACCGCCCCGGGCGGTGGACCTTGATTTGCAGGCCGGGTCGTGATAGCGCAACGGCGGCCATCGACCCCGAAGCAAAAAACCTATGGCGGATTGCCGGCAACACCGGCGCCGTCGGATTCGAAGTCGCCGTGGCGATCGCCATCGGTTACTTCGGCGGCCAATGGCTGGATGGAAAACTCCACACGGCTCCCTGGCTGAGTTACTTCGGATTCGCTGCGGGAATCGGGGCCGCCATCAAAGCCCTGGTTCGCGTGGTGCGGGCCTACCAAAAGAAAAACGCCGAAGAGGACCAACGCCAGGAACCGCCCCAAGCCGGAAGTCGTGGAACGTGATTGAAGAGCTGCATCTCATCCAGAGGATAAACCTGGTGCTGGGCGTTGCTGCCGTGGCAGGCGCGGGACTGCTGTGGGGTGGTTCGGGAATGCTGGCCGCGGGCGTGGGTGCGGCGCTGTCGGTCGCCAACTTCTGGGCGCTGCGACGGCTGGGCGCGCGGGCGGTCGCCAAGGTAGAAGCCGGCGCCACGACGGGGCAGGCGTTGCTGCTGGTGGCGTCGCTGTCCATCAAGATGCTGTTGCTGTTCGGCCTGGTCTGGGTTGCCGTCCGCAAGCTCGGATTGCCCATCCTGCCGTTCACGATGGGCTTCTCGGTTTTCGTGATCTCCACCCTGTTTGGAGGGTTGTATCTGGGGCCGCGAGGCCTCAAAGTACGGCCCGCCGCGGGGGGGATCATCCCCGGGGCGCCGTCCACAATCGATCACCGCTCCCCCTCCCCCTCATCCGACCAACGATCCACGAACGAGAGCTAGCCACCCATGGGACCGCACGATACATGGTTCGCCTTCCTTCCCGGCTACGCCGCGCTGAAGGAGTTCTTTCATCATTACTTCAAGCGCGACTGGACCTGGCAGATGTTCCGGTCCACGCACTTCGGCATCGATCACGTGCTGGGCGCGATCCTGGTGGTGGCGTTCCTGGCGTTCGGTGCCTACCGCTACTCGCTTGCGGTCGGAAAAGCGGGTGACGATGGCCTGGTGCCGCCGCCGCGCTTCGGTCTGCGCAATCTGTTCGAGCTGCTGAGCGACACCGTCTTCGGTCTGATGGAAGGCGTGATGGGCGAGAAGGACGCCCGCCGCTATCTGCCGATCATCGGGTCACTGTTCTTCTTCATCCTGTTCTCGAACCTGCTGTCGCTGATCCCGGGCTTCATCCCGCCGACCGACACGCTGAAGACCAACCTGGGCCTGGCCTTGATGGTGTTCGTGCTGACCCATGTGCTGGGCGTGCGCGCGCACGGCATCAAGTACTTCAAGCACTTCCTCGGCCCGTGGCTGCCGCTGGCGTGGCTGATGTTACCCATCGAGATCATCAGCCACATCGCCCGCCCGGTCTCGTTGGCGATGCGACTCCTCGGCAACATCAGCGCTGACCACGCGGTCGTGCTGGCTTTCTTCGCCGTGATTCCATTCCTGGTCCCGGTCCCCTTCCTGATCATGGGTGTGTTCGTGTCGGTCGTACAAGCGGTGGTGTTCTCGCTGCTCTCGACGGTCTACATCGGCTCGGCCATCGCCCACGAAGAACACTAGAAGCCCACTAGACGCCCACGAGCAGCCCGCCAGAAGCCCACTGAAAAACGCCTGCAAATCTGTTATCCATCGCGAATCTGAAAACCGCGAATCCACACCATAGAGGAGTTCTCGAATGCGCCGCATCTCCAAGCTGTCCATCTCTCTTGTCACTGTTGGCATCGCCGCCGTCGTCCTGCTGGCGAGCTCTTCCGCGTTCGCGCAGGGCGCCGACCCCGCCATTGCCGACCGCGACAAGTGGCTGGGGCTGGCGGCCGCGCTGGCGATCGGTCTGTCGGCCCTCGGCGGCGCGCTCGGTCAGGGTCGCGCAGCCGGCGCGGCGCTGGAAGGCATCGCCCGCAATCCGCAGGCGTCCGGAAAGATCTTCGTCCCGATGATCGTCGGTCTGGCGCTCATCGAGTCGCTGGTCATCTACGGCTTGCTGATCGCGTTCCAGCTGTTCGGGAAGATTGGTTGAGCGTAGGGGGGCGTTGCCCCCCTACGATACCCCCCGCCGGATCATAGGCGGGGCCGGATCCGTGGAAGGAGACTTTCTCCGGCGGGCTAAGCCCGCCTCCGATCCCGGTTCTTTGTTTTTGAGCTACGGCGAGAACGGATAAGAAATGGCTGTTTCATGCGGAATTGTCGGGTTGCCCAATGTGGGGAAGTCGACGTTGTTCAATGCGCTGTCGTCGGCGGGAGCCGCGGTGGCGAATTATCCGTTTTGTACCATCGAGCCGAACGTCGGGGTGGTGCCGGTTCCCGATCCCCGGTTGGATGCGCTGGTGGCGCTTTACCACCCGAAGTCGGTGGTGGCCGCGACGGTGAACTTCGTCGACATCGCCGGCCTGGTGCGGGGCGCATCGAAGGGTGAAGGCCTCGGCAATCAGTTCCTGGCCAACATCCGCGAGACCGACGCCATCGCGCACGTGGTCCGCTGCTTCGAGGATGACAACATCATCCATGTCGAGGGCAAGATCGATCCGGTGGCGGACATCGGCACCATCGACACCGAGCTGTGCCTCAAGGATCTCGAGTCCATCGACAAGCGCATCGATCGCGCCAAGCGCAGCTTGAAGGGGCAAGCCTCGAAGGACGAGAAGGCGATCCTGGACCTGTGCGAGAAGGTTCGCGTGGGGTTGGACGCGGGCACGCCGGTGCGCGCGCAGGGCCTGTCCGCCGAGGACCTGGCGTTGTTGAAGGACGCGCAGCTTCTGACGTCCAAGAAGGTCTTCTATCTGGGCAACGTGGCCGAAAAGCAGCTGGCCAACCTCGACAACGACCCGCACGTGGCCAAGCTGCGTGCTCACGCCGCCACGGAAGGCGCGCCGGTGGTGGTCATCTGCGCCGCCGCCGAGGCCGAGATCGCAGGGCTGGACGCGGCCGATCGCCCGGCGTTTCTCGAATCACTGGGACTGAAAGAACCAGGGCTGCACCTGGTGGCCCGCACCGCCTACAAGCTGCTGGACCTGATCACCTTCCTGACCGCGGGCGAGGACGAATGTCGCGCCTGGACCATCAAGCGGGGCAGCAAGGCCCCGCAAGCGGCGGGCGCCATCCACACCGACTTCGAGCGCGGCTTCATCAAGGCCGACGTGATCTGGTGGGAGGACTTGATTCGCCTGGGCTCCGAGTCCGCCTGCCGCTCGGCGGCCAAGCTGGCGGTCGAAGGCAAAGAATACGTCGTGCGGGACGGCGACGTCATTCACTTCAAGTTCAACGTCTGAAGCTGGACGGACGTCCGGAGGGTTACCGGGATGTGCCGCTGAGCCTGCACTCCCGTGACGGCGCGGTGAAGGTTGTCGTCGGACAGCCAGGGTTCATGCCCCGCAGTGCCGAGGTCGGCCGTGAAACCAGGACGACTTGCTTCAGCGACTCGCGCTTTCGCCTTCGAGCCCCTCGGGAGGCACGTAGGTCCACCCGAGACGGCCCAGGTGTTCGACGGCCGGATTCTCCGACAGGCTCTCCTCGTTCCACCACTTCCCGAGCGGGGTCATCGGCGGCGTCCCTTGGCCCGCGACGGATTCGCCGCCGCCGCGCTGGTCTCGGGCCCCGCCAAGGCCTGATAGAACTCGTGCAGCTTCGACCGGAGCAGCGCCTTCGACGGCAGCATCGTTTGATACTCGGCGATCAGCGTCGGCGACGTGGTCCGGGCGAGCGCGTACTCGACCACCTCTTTGTCCTTCGTCGCGCACAGAAGCATCCCGATCGACGGTCGCTCGTGGTCCTTCTTGACGTCGCGATCCAGGGCCTCCAGATAGAACTGCAGCTTCCCGAGATGCTCCGGCTCGAATCGCCCCGCCTTCAGCTCGATGGCGACCAGCGCATTCAGGCCCCGGTGAAAGAACAGCAGGTCGAGCGCGAAATCGCGCCGGCCCACCTGCAACGGGTATTCGGACCCCACGAAGGAGAAGTCTCGTCCCATCTCCAGGATAAAGCGCTGCAGGTTCGCCAGCAGACCGCGGTGAAGCTCGGCCTCGGAGTGCCCTTCCGGCAGGTTCAAGAACTCGACCAGGTAGGCGTCCTTGAACACCTCCTCCGCCCCCGGGTGTAATTGTCTCACCAGTGGTGAGACTTTTGGGGGGCTCAGCACGGCGCGCTCGAAGAGCCCCGATCGAAGCTGCCGCTCCAGTTGCCGTTTTCCCCACCCCTCGCGCACGGCAAGGCGCAGATAGAAGGCCCGCTCCTCCGTCGTTCGTCCCTGTCCCAGAATGATAAGGTTGTGCGTCCAAGGCAATTGTCTCACCAGCGGTGAGACTTTCGGCAGGTCGCGATAGGCCTCGTAGAACTGCCGCATGCGGAAAAGGACAAGCCGGAGAGCTACGGAAGCACGCTCGGCATCGTCGCAGGAACGAAGGGGATGCTCGATCCGAGACCCGGTTTTGGGAATCCCGCGACGACTCTCGCTGGCGCTGAGTCAACCCGCGACCCGAGCGTTGGACGCCCGCGTCGGCGCGCTACGGCCGCGCGCGGGTGGCCAGGTGTTCCAACCCGCGGGCGACGGTCGTCGACAGCGCGCACAGGGGCGTTCCTTCGGGAGTCTCGTAGACCAGGTAGTCGCGCGCGATCACGTCGTAGCCGGCCAGGTGCCGCACGTGCCGCAACGTCTTTCCTGCTCCCAGCGCCAGCGTATCCACGACGGTGATCGACGCCTCGGGATCGAACGGGACACCATAGCGCGACATCACCGCGTCCAGCGCTTTGCCCGGCAGTACGACCGCGTCCTGCCCTCCCACGAGTTCCAGCGTCCCGTCCGCACAGCGCAGGAAGACGGCCGCCAGCGCCCCGGTCGCGTCGGTGAATTCACGGATCTTCAGCATCGAACGGGGCTGTCATAGCACGCGGCTCCCGTCGGGCCGCGTGCGGGAGCGTCGACAATGCGTAACGCCTCGTTTCGAAGTTGGGACGCCTCTGACTCAAGCGGATGGGCTCGAATCGCCCTGACGGTGCTTCAGCGCCGACATGATTTTGTGCGTGCGGAGCTGCTGGGGATAGACCGCGATGGACAGAATGTCACGGGCCGCTCCGTCCAAGGACGGCATCAGGTGGTCGTATTCCTTGACGCCGTGATCTTCGCCGGCCTCCAGCGCCATCACGGCCATTTTCCATCCGAAGGTCGCGGCGCTGCCCTCGATCGCCTTGGCGAACACGCCCCACGCGCCGGATTCGCTGTCGGGTTGGCCCCCGCGCTCAACGATTTCCATCCGCAGCCGCTCGACGCGGTCGCTGTGCGAAGCCCGACATTCGCGAAGATCATCCTTCACGGCTGGATCGTCGGTCAGGACGGCCAACGCCTGGTCGTACGTGTCCAGCGCGGACAGCTCTCCGCGGAGAAGCTCGTTGAGGCCGCGAATGGTTTGACTGGTGTCGGAATTGGTCATGTGGGTCATCCTTTGATGACGGCGAAATCGCGCGTCAGGACCAACCTCTTCAAGGTCCGTACCAACCGCCGCGCCGGCTCAGGCCACTCGCTACTCTTCTCTCGGACGGCGAACGAAGGTCAAACCCACCAGGGCCAACGCACCGGCCGTGACCCACATGTCAGCGACGTTGAATACGGGCCAATGGGGAACGTGGATGAAGTCCACCACGTAGCCGCGTATCGGACCCGGGTGGCTCAAATGCGCCGTTCGCGAAAATCGCGACCTCGAAGGGCGAAGACCGCGGCGGCTGCAAGGGCCAGCGCCCCGATGTGCATTGCCTGCAGCCGCAGGTCGCTGCGTGGTGCGCGCTGGAAGTTGTCGAGATGCGCGCCGACGTGAAAGGCGATGGCGACCGCCATGCTGCGATCAGAGCGTTCGAAGAGGCCTCCGACGATCACGGAGTCAAGCGGCAGCTCGATACACAGAAGGCCGAGACCCAGCCAATCGACGCGGCCGGTGGACGCATTGATGCTGTACATGAGGTGCCAGAGCCCCCACCCAAGACCCACGATCAGCGAGCCTTTGACCAGCCCGTGGCGATGTACCAGCCGGGGGTGCGCAAACCCACGCCAGCCAAACTCCTCGCCCAGCGGAAACACCACCAGGGCGGCCAGCTGCTCCGGCGCGCCGGGCGGATAGAACCAACGATCGAGAGGTCCGCCCACGATGACGTAGAAGAGGTTTCCCAACGCGTGCACCACGGCGGGCGCGATTAACGCCAGGGCGATCCAGGCCGCGTTCGCGCGCCAGCGACCGAAGACCACCCTGAGTTGCCGCTGTCGCCCGGCCAAGACCAGCGCCGCCAGCAGCGGACCGAAGGCGCTCGCCCCGGCCCCCGCGACGGCGAGCGGCGAGGCTACCCGGTGATTCAATAGCGCCCACGCCATGGGTGCTGCCAGAGACCACGTCAGGGTGCAGGCCAGGGCGAAGAAGACGAACGTGCCGTCTGTGCCTGTCGGAATGCCGCGTGCGGCGGAATCTGAGGAGGGGGGAGGTCGGGACATGCGACGTCCGACACCCGTCGAGGGGGCGGAGTTTTGTCACGGCGCGAGTTACCAGCAAGTTGGCGCGCGCTATCAATGCCTTCCGTCGGTCAAATACCGCGCCGGTGTGAATCCGGTCCAACGCCGGAAGGCGTGGTGGAACGCCGTCGTGTCGGCGTACCCGAGCAAACCCGCGACCTCGGCCACCGGAAGGCCGCGCCCGAGGTAGGCCAGCGACAGCTCGCGCCGAAGGGCGTCGGTCACGGCACCGAACGAGGTTCCCTCGGCGTGCAACCGGCGCTGGAGGGTCCGTGCCCCCAAGCCCAGCGCGCGCGCGGTCCCCGACAAGGTGCATCCGCCGGCCGCCAGGGCCGTGCGCGCAACCAGCGCGACATGCTCGGACGTACTTGACGCCGGTGGCAGTCGGGCCAGGGCACTCTCCACTTGTTGCGCGAAGATCGCGGCGAAGGCGTCGTTGGCATGCGCCATCCGCGCGTCGAGCACGGCGTCGTCGTAGACCACCTCTGTCGCGTTCGCGTCGAAGACCACGGGACATCCAAACACCTGGCGGTGCTCGTCGGTGTGTCGCGGCCGGGCGTGAGAAAAACGAACTTCCCGAGGAAGCTGTTGTGGTCCCGCCAGCGAGCGCACTCCCAGCGCAATTTCGGCCATCGCGCACTCGTGAGCATGGCGTGCATACAACCCCATCGCGCCCGGCAGGCGGTACCGAATCACCAGGCCGCCTCGCACGCGTTGCAGGCTGGCCCGCTGACCGTCACCCCAGTAGCGCTGGTACGCGATCATCCGCTGCAAGGCCACGCGCACGGTCGGGCTGGCCATCAACAGCAACACCCCTGGATCGAAGTGCTTCGTGTCCCGGACGTCGGCCGCCAGGTGCAGTCCGAAGTTCTCGTCGCCGAGGACCTCCAGCGCGCGTGCCCCCAGGCGAGCCACCGCCTCGTAGGAGATCCGAGCCTCCGGGTCCATGAGGGTCGCGGCGGCCAGACCGGCGGCACGACACAGCGCCTCGGCGTCGTGGCCCCGCGCCCGGCAAAATCGACAATCCTCGCCACGGCCCGCACGGAAATCGTCCCGACGACCGCCTTGCGTGGACGCGGGGCTGACATGGCGCCAGGTTACCAAGGCTTCGCCGAGACCGTTCGTCTCCCGGCCGCCGGGCTACGCCTCTTGGCGCCGTCGAACGAAGGTCATACCGACCAGCCCCATCGCACCGGCCGTGACCCACATGTCAGCGACGTTGAATACGGGCCAATGGGGAACGTGGATGAAGTCCACCACGTAGCCGCGGAAGCATCGATCCAGATAGTTCCCCATCGCGCCTGCGAGAATCAGCAACAGCGCGGCGTGGGTCACGGGACCTCCGCGTCGCCGCGCCACGACCGCCGCCAGCGCCAGCACACCGACCGCACCCAGCCCTAGCAACATCGGGCCACGAACGTTGACGGGCAGCCAGTGAAGCAGGTTGAACGCCACGTCGGTGTTCTCGACGTAGCGAAGATCCAGGAGCGATCCGATGACCTTCCGGGGCGCCTGGCTCTGGAGTTCCGACTTCGCCACGTGCTTCGTCACGTGATCGCATCCGACCAGGGTGGCCAGCGCCAGGACGGTCAGGGCGCCACGTCGAATGCTGTTCATGTTGGCAACCCAACCGCGGCCGGGCGACCGCTATTCCCAGGCTGGGATCCAGATCACCGTCGCGCCTGCGAGCGGTCACCACTTCGATTCATCGCGGCGCCTGTGGGTGGTACTTTCACCTCATGAAAAAAGTACCCGCCGCCAGCGCCCAAACCCATGCCGCGTATGCGGCGATCGGGGAAGCCCTTGCCGAGCGGGGCGTCGTTAGCAGCGCGATGTTCGGGATGCCCGCGCTCAAACATGACGGAAAGGCGTTCGCGGGACTGTTCGGGGACGCGATGGTGTTCAAGCTCTCGGGGGCGAGCCACGTCGAGGCATTGGCATTGGGCGGCGCCGAGCTATTCGATCCGTCCGGAATGGGACGCCCCATGAAGGCCTGGGTAGTCGTCCCGCCCGCGCACCGAAAACGTTGGGCCGGCCTGGCAGATCAGGCGCTTGAAACGACGCAGGCCCCGACCGGGAAGGATGCCAAGGGATCGGCGAAGACGAGCGCAGCCAGGATCGTGAAGACGGGGCCCAAGCGCGCGAAAAAGGGTGCGTGACAGAGCCGCTAGATCGCCGTTCCGGCCGGAGAGGCGTCTGTCAGCGACACGTCCGGGAAGCCGGCGGTGAGGGCCGCGTCCATGGTCTTGACCATGGTCTCGAACGCCACGTCGTCTTCCGGCGCGACCTGGACATCGGTGGTATCGGGATGCGCCCGCTTCACCGCTTCCAGCTCCTGCGTCAGGCGAGGGAAATCCAAACTGCTGCCGTTCAAAGGCACCACCTTGTGGTCTTCCCGCCCTTCGACGACCACGAAGCCGCTGTGATTGACGACCACCAGGATCGGGAATGGATCGGAAACGGCCGCTTCCTCTCCAGTGCCTGGACCGTGCTGGCGCGTCTTCAACATCGATAGCTGCGTCCACACCGCAGTGATCAACAGAAACGAGATCATGCACGTCAGCAGATCGATGTACGGCACCAGATTGAGGTCAGCCACGACGGAGCGTGAGCGGCCACGCCCGCCGTTTTCGGGGAGTGATTCCGACATGATTTCCTCCTGCGCGCCGCGAGCCTTGGAGCAGGCCCTTCGAATGCGCGCCGAAGTGACAGCATCGGCAAGCGACGGTTCCCGCTATTTCCCGCCGGCCCCGCCCGGTCTTTCGCCGCCGCCGGATCTCCTGTATGCAGCCGCCCCACCATGGCAAACACGATCAAGCTTTACGGTCCTCGTTCCGGCTCCGCGCTTCGCGCCCACTGGGTTGCCGCCGAGCTGGGCACGGACCATGAGTCGCTTCCGGTGGACTTCAGCAAGGGCGAGAACCGGTCGGACTGGTTCTTGAAGATCAACCCGATGGGGCAGGTCCCGGCGCTGGTCGACGGGGACTTCAACCTGGCCGAGTCCATGGCAATCGGGTCCTACTTGATCGACCTCGCGGGATCGGACCTGGGCGGCAAGACGCCGCAGGAGCGAGCGCTGGCCTGGCAGTGGTCGCTGTGGGTATCGCTGAACCCGCATCCGCACCTGTCCGCCCTGGCCTCGCCGGCCTGGACCGGACAGGCGCTGGCCCCCGAGGCCGAGACAGCCGCCAAAGCCGCGGTTGCCAAGTACCTGGCCGTGCTGGAGACACACCTGGCCAAGCATTCGTTCGTGGCCGGCACCGCCTTCACGGTGGCCGACATCAACGTCGCCTGCGCGCTCAGCTACGCCGCCCTCTCGAAGTTCGACCTTTCGCCGTACACCGCGACCACCGCCTGGATGGCCAAGGTCATGGCTCGCCCGGCCTTTACCAAGGCCAAGGGAACGCCCACCACGCCCGGCAAGTAGCTGGCGGAGACTACGGCACGACGGTCAGGTCGAACGCGGCGAAGTCCACCCCGCCGCGCTCGTCCCGCAGGACCACCCACACGTGAACCGCCGTGGGTGCCGTGACGGTGGGCGCGCTCCATTCGTCGTCGGTGAAGGTCTCTGGCTCGTCGCCGCCGCGGCCGGTGCGATCGTGCTCGAACGCCCCATCGGTGGCGAACCAGGACGCGCCCAAGGCCTCGCGCGGGTTCACCAGTGACCGCGTGGGCGGGTCGTAGAGCGGGTAGCTCTCGGCCGCCTCGGCCGCCCACACCGCGCGCAAGGTGACCCGCGACGCCGAAGCGACCACCGCGGCCCCTTCCCCCGTCAGGAGTGATGTCGGCGCCGCTCCGTCCGGGTCCAGCACCACGTCCGCGATGATCGGATTCTGATTGGGCACGTACGCCATGTTGTAGGCGCGCACCACGTCGCCGGGTGCGTTGGCCAGGTTGCAGCGGACGCGCTCGAACGCGAACGCCAGCAGCGTCGCGCCGTCCGGTGTCGCCGCGGACGCGCGCACCGGCACGAAGAACCCCCCCGTCAGATCGGGGTCGCGGGGTCGAATGGGCGGCGTCACGGGCGGCGGATCCGGACCGAACAAAGAACACGCGTCGGCGGGCATCGTCAGGTCGACCGGCTCGACGTGGGCAACGTCGTCGTCCGGTTGCGTGACGCAGGCCTGGCTGACGCTGTTGCTTTCGGACGGCGACTTGGGCGTATTGCAGATGCTCCACGCGATGCCTGTCGGCAGGGTGCCCCCCACGTCGACCACCAAGGCTGCAAACTGCGTCGGTGCGCCGGGCATCACCTCGGGCGGCGTCTGACGGATGGCGAGCAGCCGGGGACCGTGGACCAACGAGGGCGGCTCACCCACGTCGGGCTTGCATCCTGAGGCGACCAGAGCGGTGACGGCGACCACCAGCACGAGCGCCGCGTTGCTCACGACCGGGTTGGTGTCCGACCTCATCACAGCTCCATCCTCAACCCCAGGATCGCCAGCGTGGGAAGGCCCGTGATGGTGAACCGGCGCGTGTAGGTGGGGTCGTAGAAGAATTCCTCCGGGTTCTTTCGGTTGGTCACGTTCTGCACGTCGAGAAACGCACCCACCTTGGCAGCGCCCACAACGAAGGACCTCTCCAGGCGCGCGTCCAGTTGATAGAAGGCCGGGATTCGAATCGAGTTCTGTTCACCGAAGTTTGGTTCATAGAGCCCCGTGTTGTTGTTCAACACCGGCGGCGCCACCACCGGCGTGCGCGGCGCACCGGTCGCGTAGCGGAAGCGGCTTCCGAACTGCCAGCCCTTGCCGAAGTCGTAACTGGCCAGCACCGCCAGCACGTGCGTCTGATCGTAGTCCAGCAAGCGCAAGTCGCGCTCCGCGTGATCGCGGCGCTGGCTGCGCGACAACGTATAGGTCACCCAGCCGAAGAAGCCGTGCAGCAACTCCTGGCGCAGCAACATCTGCAGGCCGGAAATGCGGCCAGTGCCGTCCTGGGTCAGGGCCTGCCCCAGCGCGGGTGACGACGCCTGGTTGCGCGACACCAGATCATGCAGCCGCTTGTAAAAGCCGACGGCCTCGAAGGTCAGCGTCGGCCGCAGCTTGAACGAGAACCCGCCCGAGACGTGCTCGGCGCGCAGCATGTCGAGCGACGGATTGCCGAACACGGGGCTCATGTCTTCCGGACTGGGCGGTTGACCATAGACGCCCCCCGCAGCGGACAGCGTCAAGCGGGGAGCCGCCCGGAAGCTGAGCGCCAGGCGCGGATGTGGCGCGTACGCCAGCGCGCCCGGCAACGGCGTGCGCGTCAAGGTCAGCCGCGAATAGCCGATCGGCGGCAGCGTCGAACGCGGCAGCGTGTGGTCACCGTCGATCCAGGTGGGCTCGAAGCGCAGCCCCGGGATCACCGTCAGGCGGCCGAGCGCGATCTCGGCCACCACGTAAGGCGCCACCGACACCACGTCGACGGTCCAGTCGTCGGTCGACGTTTCGCCCGACGGCCGCTGGCCGAACGCGACGATGTCGCCCTCGCGCGCGGGCAGGTTCAATGAACCGGTACGCCGGCTCGTGGTGCGTCGCCCCTGAAAATCCAGCCCCAGCGACAGCACGACCGGGGCCGCCACCTTGCGCCGATAGGACGCGCGCAAGGCGTATTGCAGGGTCCTGAGATCCAGGCTGACGCCTGAAACGTTGCCGGCGCCCATGCCACTGCTTTGACCGAACGTCGAAACATTCGAGTTGTCGTCGTATCCCAGCGACGGCGTGACCACCAAGCTGGACCCGTCGGGCATCAACCGCGCGTAGCGCAGGATCAGACGTTTGTACGAATCATCCGTCCGCTGATCGCGACGATCGCGCGAATCCGCGGCGGGGATACTGCGGCGCAGGTGATCGTCCGAGCCCAGCAGCGTCAATGACAGCTCTTCGTCCTTGCGCAGCGCCAGCTGGGCGCGTGCCTGATAGTCGTCGTACTGCGGGATGGGGAAGAAGTCGCCGACATCGTCGGAGACCACGCCCTTCAGCACCTTGTCCAGGTAGCTGTAGCGGCCGGCCACCGCCAGCCGCAGGCGCCGCGTCGGCGCGAAGGAGATCAGCGCCGAGGCGTCCTGCACGTCGGCTGCGACATACCCGTGCGTGCCTTCGGGCGGCAGCGGACGCAGCTCGATGCGCACCAGCCCCCCCAGGCCCCTGCCGTACTCGGCGCCATACGAGCCGGCTGCCAGATCAATCGAGCGAACCATGTCCGAGTTCACAGTCGAGCGCAGGCCACCCACGTGATACAGCGCCGGGATCTCGACCCCGTCCACCAGCACGCGTGTCTCGTTGGGCGCCGAGCCCCACACGATCAGCGCGCCCGAGCCCAGCGCCGAGCGCGCCACGCCGGGCAGGTTCTGCACCACCTTCAGGGTGTCGCCCTGGGTGCCGGGGACGCGGCGGGCTTCCTCGGTGCGGATGCGGGTCTCGACCGCCTCCTTCTTGATGCGCGGCACCCGCACCACCACGTCCTCGTCCAAGCCTTCTTCCTTCTCTTCCAGCAGGTACTTGACCGTGCGCTTCTTGCCCTTGGTCAACGTTTCTTCGGTGTTGATGGTGACCAGCTTGGGATGCGACATCTCGATCTTGTGCGCGCCCGGTGGAACATCGGTGAACGCGAACATTCCGTCCTCGTCGGTCAGGCCCTCGACGTCCAGGTCCTTGATCCGCACCTTGACGCGCGCCAGGGGCTTCTTCTTGAAGCGCTCCATGACCACCCCGTCGAAGTTGACCTGCGGCCCCAGCGACACGGTCTCGGTCTTGATGGTGAAATCGTAGCGATAGGTCAGCTTCACCGGCGCCGGGAAGCCGTCGATCTCGGCGGGCTCGAACACGAACTGCTTCACCGCGGCCACCGCCGCCGCGTCGAAGTCCGGGCCACCGGTCGCGACCACCTCGACGTTGCCCACCTTGCCCGCGTCGTCGATCTCGATCGACAGCAAGACCTGCGCGGTCACGCCCGCGTCGTGTTTGTCCTGGGGATACGCGGCCGGAACGAACTTGATCAGCTTGGGCGCCTTGGTCAGCTGGCCGGCCTGCCCCGCTGGCGCATCAGCTCCCGCCGGATCCGACGCCTGCGCCAGGACGCGACCGGCTGGCCACGACACCACCGCCGCGGCCACCATGGCGAGGAACAACGGAACGGGCTTGCGCAAGAGAGCGGTCAATCCCCGAGCTCGAAGGTCCGGCCCAGGTTGAAGGTTCCCGCGACCGGCTTCCCGCACGCCATCGCCGGCTTGAAACGCCACTGCTTGACCGCCGCTTCCGCCGCCGCGTCCATCTCGGCCGACAGGCTCTTGGTGACGCGCACGCCGGTGACGGTGCCGTCCGCGCCGACGGTCAGGCTCAAGATCAGCCGCCCCTCCACGCCTTCCGCGCGCGCGGACGCGGTCAGCTCGATGTCGGGCTGCCTGGCAATCGGCACGGGCTTGCTCGGGTCCTCGTTGCAAGGCGCGTCCTCGCCGACGGCGCCAGCGGCCTCGCGCAGGCGTTGTCGCCGCGATTCGGTCACGGCCGAGGCGACCTTGGTCGGTGCCGCCGCCGCGGCCTTTGCGACGGATCCGCGCGGGCCGAGCGCGATGCCGCCCGGCGCGTCGTCGTTGCTCATCGCCAGAGCCGTCACCATCGGTGCTGGCGCCACCACCTTGGCCACCGGCTCGGGCAGATCCTTGCTGACAGCCGCCAGCTTTCGCTCCGGCGCACGCGCCACCGGTCGCGGGGACGGCGGCGGCAGCGGCTTGGGCGGGGCTGGCTTGGCCTTCTTCTTTTCCTCGGTGAACGCAACGGACGTAGGTCGGCGCGCCGCCTTCTTCCCCGCGGCACCCAGCAGCGTGGCTGCGATGGCGCCATGGATGACCAGCGAGATGACAACCGTTCGCGCGCGCATCGTTCAATCCGGAGGACCGGTCACTCGCCGGTCTGCATCACGTTGATGGCGAACTTGGTGACGCCCGCCATCTTCGCCAGATCCATGACGTGCACGACGTTGCCGTGCTGAACTTCCCTGTCCGCGCTGACGACCAAGCTCATCTCTGGATCGGCACCCGCCGCGGCCTTGATCTTCTCTGCCAGCATCGTGTCGTTGACGTCCTCTTCGTTCCAGCGGACGCGGCCGTCCTTCAGCAACTGGACCGTGCTGGGCTTGTCGGCGGTTCCATCCGTGGCGTGTGCCTTGGGCAATTGAACCTTCAGCGTCTGGGCAACGATGTAGGTCGACGCGACCATCAGGATGACCAGCAGCACCAACACCACGTCGACCAGCGGCGTGACGTTGATGGCGGAGATCGTGCGCACCCGGCCACCGCCCGACGACAGGGTCCCGGCCATGGCGTCAGGCCCCCACCGTTTCGGCAGCGTGATGTCCCGCAACCGTCGCGTCGCCGTTGCCCGCGACCTTGACCCGGGCCGGTGCCGTCCCGTGACCGCCGCCCGCGGGCTGCGCGGCCAGCGCCGCCAGGACGACGTTGCCCAGCGCGCCCGCGTTCTCCTCGATGTCGGCGGCTTTCTTCTGGAACACGTTGTAGGCGATGACAGCCGGCAACGCGACCAGGATGCCGATGGCAGTCGCGATCAACGCTTCGGCGATGCCGCCCATGACGTTGCCCATGCCGCCGCTCGCACCGGTCTGCGCGGTGCCCAGCTCGCGGAACGCGGTCACGATGCCCAGCACGGTTCCGAACAGGCCGATGAAGGGAGCGTTGTTCCCCAGCGTTCCCAAGAACAGCAGGCCGGCCTCGAAGGCCTTGCGTCGCTGCCGGACGGCCTTGGACAAGATCTGCTCGACCGCGCCCGAGCCGGCGTCGTACCAGCCCAGCGCTTCGCCCAGGATCTCGGCCTCGACCGAGCGGTTGTTCTTCAGCGCCGCCGTCGCCTTCGCGGTGTCGCCCGCGCGCAGGGCGATCGTCAGCGATTCCGACAGGGCGGCCATGTTCACGCGTCGCCGGCGGAAGTACCACCACCGCTCGGCGATCACGCCGATCGACAGGACCGAAAGCCCCATCAGCAGGTACATGACCACCGAAGCACCGAGCTGTGCGACGAAGACGAGTTTTTGAAGCAACATGACTTGACCTTCCTTTCACTACTTCCGCGAAGTTTCGCTGCGCTGGCTAGAACACGTCGAACTCGAAGACGCTGAGCCCCGCGCCCGCGCCGTGCGCGAAGCGGGTGTCCGAGTCGGTGAAGACGCCGGCGAACGTTCCCAGCGACGTGTCACCCAGGACGCCGGACAGCGTCCAGTGCGCTGCGGGCTGGCCGCACATGGAGAACGCGTCGACGCGCACCAGGTAGTGGCCCGGTGTCGGAGGCACCGCCCAGATGGCGTGCTCGGTCAAACGACCGTCGACGACACACTGGGAGTTCGAGTCGAAGTCCAGCACTCCCGCGGTCGCCAGCTCTTCATCGGTGTAGGCGCCCCCCTCCAGCGCAGAGCGAGGCAACAGCGTGGTGCGACTTCCCGACCACAGCTCGATGGTCTTCCCGTCGGCGCTGGGAGAGGTCACGACATGCAAGTCGAGATCGGCCTCGGTGTCCCACGATAGCGAAATGGTCAGCACCCCGCTGACCGGGCTCGAATCGACCGCGAAGGATTGCACCGCCGACGGTCCCCGCGTGCCGTCGACGGCGACCGCGCTGACCCGCAGGAAGTGAGGTCCCAGCGACAGGGTCTGCGCGAACGCGGCCTGCGCCGAAAAATTCAGATCGGGGGGATTGTCGAGATCCTGCCCGCTGACCGGAAGGATGAAGTGTCCCACGTCGCCGTCCAGCCCGATCAAGACCGCCGCCGAGCCCTCCGCCACCGCGCCGCCGATCGAGCGTCCGGTCGCACCCGGAAATACGTGTCCGCTGGCGCTGACGCCGTGAACGGCCGGCCCCAGCGCGCCGGGTTCGTCGACGAGCGGCGCCGGTACGTACTGCACGCCCGCCCCGCTGAGCCGAAGCGATGCCTCGATCCCCGTCTGGCTGGTGGCGCCGCCACACGACGCTGCCAGGCACAACGCTGCCGCCCGCGCGAGCCGGGCGGGGATGGGTCGAGCGATGCCCATCAGAACTTGGCCTCGCCGCGCACCAGGAACGCGTTGTCCTTGAGGTTGGTGGGGAAGCCGGTCGCGTCGCGCCCCAGGTGGTTGCGGTTGACGTCGTACTCGACGATCAGCCGTCCCGACGGCGACGTCAGCGCCGCGGTGAACGCAAAGGTCTGGTAGATGAAGTTCTGCGGAACCAGCACGGCCACTTGCGTGTCGGTCGAGTCGCGATCGGGGTTGTAGTAGTCGTAGCGGAAACCGATCAGGGCGTGCCCGCCCAGCTGCTGCGTGACGGCCAGATAGCTGCCCAGCTCGGTGATGTCGCGTCCGCTGGCCTTGGGATCGGCCGGGAGGATCGCGCGATCCAGGTTCTTGGCCAGGTAGAACTCGCCGTAGGCCACGGTCTCGCCGAACGGAAGCAGCCGCAGCGCCAGCCGCAGATCGCCCCCCAGCGCTTGCCGGAGGAACTTCGCCGATGGGCTGGCGCTCACGCCCGGCACCGACGACACCTCGTTCGATTGAAACAGACCGTCCTGATTTCTATCCTGCCAGATGACCGCCGGCTTGGTCGCGGGTGTTCCGGGATGAAAGCCGTAACCCGACAGGCCCGACAACCCCACCGCGATCGTGATCGGCGCGCCCGCTGCGATGTCGACACCCACCCGCCCCACCACGTCCTTCTGGTGATTGGGATCGCGGCCCGGGAACGCCGATGTCTCCCCGGCCGGCTCGCCGTTCATGAACGCCAGCGCATAGCGCAGAAACCGCCAGCCTCCCGACAGCCGCGCGCCGAGGTCATATTCTCCGGGAAACAGGGCGCGTTCCGCGGTGCTGCGTTCCAGGAACAGACGATCGCGATCGCTTTGCAGCACCTCGTAGCCGAAGGGAATCTTGAACGACCCGACCGTGGCCATGATCAGCGGGACTTCACCGGACGCGACCGCCGGATAGCGCAGAGAAGCCTCGGCGCCCAGGATGCGCGCGGTGGCCCCCCGCACGGTGTTGCCGTCGAGCTCGATGGCCCCCGCCACATAGCCGCGTTCCAAGCTGGCGCGCAGGCGCGCGCGCCGAATCAGAAACCGATCCTCGTTCAACAGCGCGCCGGCGGTGTTCAGTTGATCCTGCGCCGACTGCCGCCAGGCCAGGTCGGCGTGCACAAAGCCGCTCAACACCAGACCCGAGCGCGCGGTCGCAACCGAAGGCGTGTCCTCCACGCGCTTCATCGTCACCGTGGTGGCCGCCACCTGACTCTCCAGCGCCGCCAGACGCTGGTTCAGAACGTCGGCCCGGTTCTTCTCCTCGGCCAGGGCGCGGTCGGCATTGTCGGCCGCGGTCTGCGCCCGTGCTTCGGCGGCTGCCAACCGTTCGGTGAGCTGACCGAGACGCCTCTCTTGTTCCGGGCTGGGAGGCAACAGGGGGCCTTCCGCGGTGACAGCTCGGGAGGGCGCAAGCGAGGATTCGCCCGCTGGCGACCCGGCCCGGGGTTCAGCGCCCCGGGCCGGCGTCGTCGCCACCCAGAAGGTGGCCCCCATGCCGAACAACCCACCCAGCCATGCTGGGACTTTGCCGCCGACGTTGTTTCGACGGCCCAGCCTTCGCTTCCGACCTTCCGTGACAGCCCGCCCTGTGGCGAGTGTAGCCACGGTTAGTTGCACGCGGGATAAACGACCGGGGTTGTCGTGATCGACAACGGCACGTCGCCCGCGCCCGGAGCGTTGATGATCATCGTGTGGATCTGGGTGGGCGTCAGGCTGCCCCCAGCGCCACCCGCGCCGGTCGAACCACCCGCCGCACCACCCTCGGCTGAACCGCCGACGCCAGGCGAACCGCCGACGCCAGGCGAACCGCCGAGGTCAGGCGGACCACCAACGCCGGGCGAGCCACCAACGCCCACTTTTCCACCGGCGCCGCCGGTTCCACTGGGCTTCGAGTTGCCCGGATCGCAGCCCGCAGATCCAGCCACGGCCAACCCGACCGCGCCTGACAAGACCATGATGTGAATAAGAGTTTTCATGACGTTTCCTTTACTCGCAGTATCCGTAGCTACAGGTCTTGCCGCCGGCGCATGGAACGGTGGCCGAGCAGACGGTGCACCCCGCCGGCGCCGGCAATCCCGTGGCCTTGCTTTCGAAGTAGCAGCCGCAGGGCTTGGGCGGCGCGTAAGGCTTCATCACGCCGCCATCGGCGGTGTGCGTGACCTTCATGGCGCACTGAGGAATGGTTCCGGCGACCGCTTCGAGATCGATCCAGGTGTAGGGGCTGGTGTCGATCATCGCGGTGCCGTTGATCCAGTCGATGAACTTCTGCGCGTTGGCGCTGGGGACGCCGGCGGTCAGCGGCGCGAACATGTGCTCGGGCGCGGCGATGACGTAGTGACCGTCGCGCACGTTCCGTCGGTCCACCGCCGTCGCGGTGCTGTCCGCGTAGTAGGCCTTGGTCTGCCCGAAGCCACGGAACGCCAGCGCGTGAATCGGCGTGGGCGAAGCGGCCGACAGCGCGCCCTTGTACGCATCCGCGGCGATGAAGCCGATGACCTGCATCGGTTCGGTGGCAGCGCCCATCGTCATCGACGTCAGCAGCGCGCCCCCCGAGGCATTCATGCGTCCCTTCAACATGTTGCCCGGAACGCCGATGTTGGCCGCGAAGAGCATCTGGCTTCCCGAGTTGCTGTCGCGCTGCTGGATGCCGTAACTGGTCGGCGAATCATCGGTGAACATGCCGACCTTGCCGGCCATGCCACAGCCCCAGATCGCCGCGGCCTGCTCGGCGCTGATGGCCTGAATCGCGGTGTTGGTGGACGCCACGATGGGCAGCATCGCCTGCACGGGTCCCTGGTAGTCGCCCAGCGTCGCCGGCTTGGCGCCGTTGCCACAGCTCTCGTAGAACACGTCGGAGATGCCGATGTCACCGTACATGGGCGTGGTGTCCAGCTGGCAGGTGGCCTTCACGGGCCTGCCCGCCGAATCCATCGTCTTGTAGACGTTGCCGGTCTTGGTCAGGGCTTGATGCGTGGAGATCGCCGTGACACCGGCGCACGAACCGGTCGGGTTGTAGATGATGGTCACCGGCGTGGCCAGCGCCGCCGCCTTCACCGCGAAGTAGCTGGAGGTCGGCTCGAACGCGCTCGACCCCGTGAGGATGATCGGGTTCGGGAACATCGTCGCATCCGCGCACGACGGCACGCTGCTGGTCGTGCCGCCGGCACCACCCGCACCGCTGGCGCCCCCCGCGCCTCCGACCTGCGCGAAGGCGGATGCCCCGCTCAAGGTCAAGGCCAGCGCCAAACAGCTCCCCATTCGAACCGAGGCTTTTGTTTTCCAGCTGGTGCAACTCATGCCGACCTCCCGATAAGTGACTGACGTGAACATGGGCGTCGAAATAACCGACGCCCACTCGCGCCGGCAATCCAAAAACAACGGCCTGCGGAAGTGTTTCCCGCGCGTGATGAATCCGTCACCGTTCGGGAAATTCAGCCTCGTTCGCGGTGCGCGTTCGAAACACACGTGTGACACGGAATCCGAAGACCGCAGGGTCGTCCGGTGGCGTCAGCGTCGACCCTCCCGGGAGGCGGCCGTTGCCCGTCGGTGGCTGGACGGGTGGGGCTGTGTTAGGACGATCCCTTCAAAATGTCCTTGAGTCACGCCACGTTTGAAATACCGACCCGGCCCCCCGCCGCCGCGGACGTCACGGCTGCGCAGGTGAAGGTCGAGCTGCTGGCAACGGGCGAGCTGGCCTTCGAACGCGTCCTGCGCCGCATCGACAGCGCGCGCCGCACCATCTTGGTTCGCTCCTTCAACTGGCGGGACGACGCCACGGGTGAGATGGTGGCCCGCGCGCTGCTCCGCGCCGCCGATCGCGGCGTGATCGTGACCATCCTGAAGGATCGCGTCGGGATGCACTACGAGTACCTGGAAGGAAGCAAGCAGAGCTTCTTCCACAAGAGCATCGGGCTGCGCGTCCGCTTGCAGACCTGGTTCTTGATGGCCGTGTACGGACAGTGGGGCTCGCTGAAGCAGCGCCCGAGCGAGGTGGCCCAGGCCATCTTGCAGCACCCCAACATCACCGTTCACCGCGATCAGAAACGCTTCGACCATGCCAAGGTCTATGTCTTCGACGACGAGACCGTGATCCTGGGCGGCATGGGCATCGGCGATGATTCGCGGCTTGAAAATGTCGACTTCATGGTCGAGGTCACCGGCCGTGATGCGGCCTTTCGCTTGAACGAACGGCATGAGGGCCGCGTCGCCTTCGATCCCGAGCGGCAGTTCGACTATCTCCTGCATTCGTTCGTGGCCAACGGCGACAGCGAAGACACGCTGGCTGAGCAGCGCCTGCGCTTGATCCGCGGCGCCCAGCGCAGCCTGACCATCGCCATGGCCTACCTGGGTGACCGGGCCTGCACGCGGGCCCTGCTGGATGCCGTGAACCGCGGTGTGCGCGTGACCCTGCTGACCTCGGCCCGCGCCAACGTGCTGGGCGATCTGAACCTACGCACCTGCGACGATCTGTTGCGCCGCACGCGCAACGCCCCCAACCTGCGCGTCTTCCTGCACCCGAGCATGGTGCATGGGAAGGCGGTGGTGGTCGACGGAGAACGGGTCGACATCGGCTCGGCCAACTTCACGCGCCTGTCCCACGGCGGTTACGAGGAAGTGAACCTTTACTGCCAGGACGCCGTCTTCGCGCGCGCCGTCGAGGCTGCCATCGAGCACAGCGGGCAGCAAAGCCAGACCGCCCGCCACCCCGTCCCCCACCGCCGCCTGAGCGCCCTGATCGAACGCATGATCAGCGCCTACCAAGCCGGCCGCAGCAAGTAAGCGCGCCGGCCTCGGCCGGACCGAACCCCGTGCGAACGAGAACGGGTTTCCGGCGACCGCAGCGCCAGAGCGAGCAACGCGAGCGGGTCCAAGGACCGGGAGGCGCGGCTTCGCCGCGCCGGCACCGCCGGCCACGGGGTGGGCCCGCGGGAGGGCGAGCCCTCCCGCGTCCGGGGGTGGGCCCGCGGGAGGGCGAGCCCTCCCGCGCTCACTAGAACCGGTTCGTGACGGCCAGGAACGTCATCTTGTCGTTGGTCTCGCGGAGCCGGCTGGTCAGCGTGCGCACGAAGTTCCACAGCAGATCGTAGGCCAGGTCGCGATCGACGAACAGAAGGTCCTCCAGGTCCTCCTTCTTCAGCACCAGCAGCTCGGTGGCTTCATGGGCCTTGGCGTCCGCGCTGCGCGGCGAATCATCCACCAGGGACATCTCGCCGAAGTAGTTTCCCGCGCGCAAGACCGCCAGCGCCTCTTCGCCCATGCCCGGGACCTGGCGGCTGATGCGCACGGCACCGTTCAGGATCAGGTACATCTTCTCGCCCGCCGCACCCTCGGAAAAGATGGTCGCGTCGGCGTCGTACGTCTCGCGCAGTCCCACCGCCGCGATCCGCTTCAGATACGCCGGCTGCAGGCCGGCGAAGATGTGGATCTGCGCCAGCAGATCGGCCACCTCACCGACCGGGCCCGCCGCCGTCGGCACCGGCGCCGGCGGGCGGGGCGGCGGAGGGACGTCCTTGGCCGGCGGCGCCGCCCTGACGGCGGCGGGCCGCGCGGCGACGTCGCCTGCCCTGGGGTCCTCGGTCAGCGTGGCATCCAGCTCGTCGGCCAGGGCTTTGACCAGATCCTCCGTCTCTGGTCCGGCGGCGTCCGGCGGCGACGGGGTCTCGGGGGGGCCTGGCTGCTTGGCGTCGCGGCTCACGGGGCGAGTATCCACCACCCTCGCCCTCCGGGGCGAGTGAAATCTCACCCGCCGCGGGTTCAGTGTGCCAGGAAGCGCTCCGCGTCGATGGCCGCCATGCAGCCCGTGCCCGCCGCCGTGATGGCCTGGCGATACACGTGGTCCGCCACGTCGCCGCACGCGAACACGCCCGGAATCTCCGTGGCCGTCGACCCCGGCCGCGTGATCAGGTATCCGCTGGGATCCATGGCCAGCTTGTCGCGGAACAGTTGCGAGTTCGGCTCGTGGCCAATCGCGACGAACACCCCTCCCGCCGGCATCTCACGCGTGGCGCCGGTGACGGTGTCGCGCAGCCGCACGCCGGTCACACCCGGCCGCGGCAGCTCGCCCAGAATCTCGTCGATGACCGCGTTGGTCAGCAGTTCGATCTTCGGGTTCCGGCGCGCGCGATCCAGCATGATCTTCGAAGCCCGGAACTCCTCGCGGCGGTGCACGATGCTGACCTTGGTGGCAAAGCGGGTCAGGAAGTTGGCTTCTTCCATGGCCGTATCGCCGCCACCCACGACCACCAGGGCGCGCCCCTTGAACAGCGCGCCGTCGCAGGTCGCGCAGGCCGACACACCGTAGTTCTGAAAGCGGGTCTCCGACGGAATGCCGATCCACTTCGCCGAAGCGCCGGTGGAGATGATCAGCGCGTCCGCCAGCACATCGCCGTCGCTGGCGCTGATGCGAAACGGGCGCTGCGATAGATCCACCGCGGTCACGTCGGCGGTCCGCACCCGCGTCCCGAACCGCTGGGCCTGTTCCTTGAACAGCGTCATCAGCTCAGGGCCCTGCACGCCCTTGGGAAAGCCGGGGTAGTTCTCGACCTCGGTGGTGATCATCAATTGCCCACCGGGGAGCGTCAGCGGCTCGACCACGGCGGCGCCGCCCTCAAACAGGACCGGCTCCAGGTTCGCGCGGGCGGTGTAGATGGCGGCGGTGAAGCCGGCCGGGCCTCCGCCCACGATGCAAATTCTGACGTGCTCTGTCGCCATTTCAGATCTTGGTTCCTTTCTGCTTGGACGTTTTGGATGCCGTGACCGGGGCCGCCGTTCCGGAAGCGCGCGTTGCGGCCGGACGGCGCCACTCGCCAGACCGTCCCCCGCGCTTTTCCTCGAGCCGGATGCCCCTGATTTCGACGCCACGCTCGACGCCCTTCACCATGTCATAAATAGTCAGGGCTGCGGCGGAGGCTCCCACCATCGCCTCCATCTCGACGCCCGTGCGGTCGAATGCCCGCACGGCCACCCGCACGCGAATGCCGGGCAAGGCGGGGTCGCCGGTCAGGTCGACCTCGGTCCCCACCACGCGGACGGGATGGCACAGCGGAATCCAGTCCGCCGTGCGCTTCAGCGCGGTGATGGCGGCCAGACGGGCCGTGGCCAGCACATCGCCCTTCGGTGACGTCCGCCCGCCCACCACCAGCTCCAGCGTCGCGGGGGTCATCACCACCTCGGCGCTGGCCACCGCCTGGCGGGTGGTCTCAGGCTTGGCTCCCACGTCGACCATCCGGACGTGGCCGCGCGCGTTGGTATGCGTCAGACGTGGTGGCATGCGACAGCGCGTGCTAGTCCCGGTCGACCGGGCCAGCGAAATCGTGCGGCGTCGCGCGCATCGGCATGTGAGGCCGGTCAGCTTACCTCATCCCGGCATTGAAGTGGGGTGCTGCCGCGAATAGCATCCCGCCTTCCCGTGGCTTCCCCCGCACCGCCCTCCCCGCCGCAACCTGGCGAAGAACCTGGCCATTCAGAGGCGGTCGCTCCGTCTGAAAACCAGGACGGTGGCGCCCTGCACGGGAAGAGCGATCCGACCATCGCCGCCCCCCTGGGGACCGGGTTCCTGGCTCGCCTGTCGGACACGCAGATGAGCCTGGGCATCATCGGCCTGGGCTTGGCGCTGTACGTGCCCATGGCGGGAAGCTACGGCCTCTTCGATCCGTGGGAGACCCACTACGGCGAGGTGGCGCGTCAGATGACCACCCGCGGGGATGCCATCAGTCTCTGGTGGCCGGGCGCCCCTCTCGACGCCGATCATTTCTGGTCGAAGCCCGTCCTGTCCTTCTGGCTGATGAGCCTGTTCATGGGCCTGTTCGGCGTGGCGCACGGCCCATCGGGCAGCATCGCTCTCGGCAGCCGCGCCGAATGGGCCATGCGCCTGCCCATCTGCGCCATGGGCGTGCTGGGGATCTGGGCCGTGTATCTGTGCCTGGCGCGCTTCGCGGGGCGGCGCGCCGGTGTCCTGGGCGCGGTGGTCCTGGCCACGTCGCCGATGTATTCGCTGGTGGCGCGCCAGGCGATGACCGACATGCCGTTCGTCGGGCCCATGACGATGGCCTTGTGTCTGGCCTTCTTCGCGCTGTCCGACAAGCGCGATCAGGAACTTCCCCGGCGCCGTTGGGCGGCCCTGGAATGGCCGCACGACACGCTGTACTACGTGACCGTCGGCGCGTTCGTGGTGACCACGTTGCCGCAGTTGATCCTGAACACCGTTCAGCTCTCGTGGCCGCTGCGCTTCGGGACCCGGACCGTGACTTTGTCGGGCGCGGTGGTGATGCTGCCGTACTTCCTGGGCTTCCTGGGGTTCCTGAAGGCCTCGGCGCGCCTGCGTTACCGGGCGCCCTTTTATTTGTGCCTGGCCGCGATCCTGTGCGGCCTGGCCACGCTGGCGAAAGGGCTGGCGGGGCTGGGGCTACCGGTGCTGGTATTTCTGGCCTACCTGACCTTCACCGGGAGCTGGAAACGGTTCAGCCGCGCGCAGCTGGGCCAGGGCCTGTTGCTGGGGTTCCTGGCCTGCGCGGTGGTCGCGGTGCCGTGGCACCACGCGATGCTGATCCGCCACGGCTTCCCGTTCTGGGACGAGCTGTACGGCGACAACCACTGGCGGCGCATGATCACCGGACGTCACGGCGATCGAGGCACGTTCGAATACTTCCTGCGCGAGCTGGGCTACGCCGTGCTGCCGTGGGTGGGCATCGGGCCGGCTGCGATCGCGGCGGCGGTCCTGAAGCCCGCGCGCCCGGGCCTGGGCCAGGACGTCCAGGCGGTCGCCCGGCAGCGCGTGTTGTGGTTCGGCGCGACCTGGTTCGTAGTCGCCTACGCGCTGGTCTCGCTATCCGTCACGAAATTCCACCATTACATCCTTCCCGCGCTGCCGGGGCTGGCGATGGTGATCGCCTGGTTTCTCGACGATCTGCTGCGCCGGCGCGCGCATCGGACGGCGATGCTGACGGCCGCGCTGGGGCTGGGCGTGTGGGCGGTGGTGACGGCCGATCTGGTCGACACCAAGAACGCCGCCCAGCACTTCATCTGGTTGTTCTCGTACGACTACGTCAATGCGCCCAAGGGCCGCCCGTGGCCCGAGCCCCTGGATTTTCGAACGCCGCTGGTCGTCTTTGCGGCCTCGTTCGCGGCGCTGACGGTGCTGTTCGCGTGGCGCCGACTGCAGGCCTTCGCGCTGGTGGCGCTAGGCGTGGTGGCGGTGGCGTTCTCGGGCTACTTGCTCGACCACTACATGCCCGCGACCGCGCACTACTGGTCGCAGAAGCCTCTGATTGCGACGTACTACAAGACGCGCCGGTCACCGCAGGAACGCCTGCTGGTGTGGCAGATGTACTGGCGCGGAGAAAATTTCTACACGGCCAACGAGATCTACGAAGGACCAAAAGAAGAACGCACGGTGTTCCTGGGCGACAAGAACGTCGAGAATTTGAAGGACTGGGTCGCCAAACACCGCGGCCGGCGCGCCTTCCTGCTGGTCGAACGCAGCCGCTATGGCCAGGTGCCCGCGATGTTCCCCGAGAACACCCGCCCATCGCTACACGTGATCGACGAGAGCAACATGAAGTTCGTGCTGGCGCAGGTCGACCTGTAGAGGCGGGTCGTCCCGCGCCGACCTACTGCACGCCGCGGAAGGTGGCCAGGATCCGAGCGATGGTCTTGCCGCTGGGATCCTTCTTGGTGCGATCGCTTATCGCCAGCAAGGTGCGGCCGACGTGCGTGACCACGCCGGTCTCGACGTTGGTGGTGTTCCAGTCGGTGTAGGCCTTCTTCTCGCCGACCACCAGATCGGCGTCGTTCTGGTACTCGCAGATCACGACCGACAGCCCTGCCACCGGTCCCTCCACGCAGTATTCCGCGCTCCAGTTGTCGGGCGTCTCGAGCTTGGTCAGGGTGTCAGCATCCAGCCCGGCCTGGGAGAAGGCCTTCGCGACGTCGTCGGTGCTGGGAGTACCCGCCACGTGCCCGCGGCGGCAGGCGCCCAGCCAGATCACGCCCGTCAGCGCGACGGCCAGCAACGATGACCGCGAGCCCCCGTTGAAACAGCCGCAGCGGATCATGGAGTGCCTCCGGGGGCGGAAGCCGCGGCCTTGGTGACCTTCGGCTTGGTGGTCGGCTTGGCCGGGGCGGCCTTGATGGGGACTGGCGGTTGCGGCAGGGGCGGCGGCGGTTCGTACACGTGCATGGGCTTGTACTCGGGAGGCGCCATCGATAGATCGACCTTGGGCGGGGCGTAGCCGCGCAGGGCGGGATTCACCTCGTTGATCCATGAACGCTCGGCACTCGGCGGAGGCGGATCCCCGACGTACCAGACCACGTTGTCCTTCGACACGAACGGCGGCCCGGCCGGCGACGGGTAGCTGTGGTAGTGCGCACCCGCCAGATAGCAGAAGATCCGCTCCGAGCCGGCCAGCATCGGATCCGCCACCAGGTGCGGGCCGAAGTAGCCGTGCTTGGGCCCGTCGTACCCCAGCGCGCTCTGGTCCCCGACGAAGAAGAACTCGCCGGTCTTGAGCCGTACGTAGACCCGCATGTCGGGTGGCGACACGCGATGCACGTGCACGGCGTCGATGTAACAGAACCCGCCGACGTGCGGCGACACCGGGTGGATGCCGCGGTAACTGGTCATCTCGGCGTCGGCCCGCGCCGCTGCGGGCGCGGCGATCAGGATTCCGCCCGCAGCGACCAAGGTCAACGTCGCGGCGAGCAGTCGTGGTGCCCAAAGCTTCTGCGTCATTTTGGGTGCGCAGAATACCGCAGACCGCCCGCGGGCGGAATCCTTTGAAGGACCGTGGATGTCCGCGAGCGGTCTACTGACAGGTCTGGGGCGCGCAGACGTTGGGAAACTCCGTCGCGGGAATTCCCGGCGAGAGATCGAGGCCGGCGATCGCGGGGGCATTCTGGAAGTGGATGCCCTTCGCCATCAAGTGAATCGAGGTGCCGGTGACCGCGATGGCGTAGTCGTTCGAGAAGCTGCCATAGCAGTAGATGAAGTTCGGCGTCGAGACATCGCTGCACACCGCTCCGGCGTCCGCGGCGTGCGAGCTGAGGTTCCAGGGCAAGGTGTCGTTCTGGATCAGGTTGAAGCCCACCTCGGAAAAGCCGTTGCCGTGGATTCGGTTGCCGAAAAAGCTGCGCAGCTGAATCCGGGTGGTGACGTCCGCACTGGCGAAGAACACGCCGCCCGCAATGATCCCGGCGGCCGTCGAGGTGGTCAGGTTGCCACCGACGTCGTTGCCTTCGATCCAGGCTTCGGTGATGTCGTCGCCGTCGGCGGCGTCGCTGGCCTCGGACACGAAAATGCCGACCCCGCCGTTCAGCGAGACCATGTTGCCGGTCAGTGCCGCGCCCACCTTGCCGCCTGCCAAGGCGCCTGCCCCCTCGCCCTTGCCCGAGAGGGCGATCCCGTGCCCGGCATTGCCCGAAACCGTACTGCCCGAGATCGAAGTCAGGTGCATCATGGTCTGGGTGTTGGCCTGCGTCCGCTGCAGATCGATGCCGTCGCTGCCGTTGCCAGAGACCGTACAGCCCTGAACCACGACCGGCGCGATGGTCCGGACGATCAGCCCGCGTCCGGCATTGTCCCGGAAGGTCGAGCCCGTCAGGCTGACGGCGTGGTTCGCGGTGGTGCCCAGGACCTGCAGACCGTCATTGCGATTGTTCAGCACCGCCACCACCTCGCCGGCGTCGCCGGGTTCAGTCGTCAAGGTGCCGTCGTTCAGGACCACGCCGTTCCGGAAGCCGCTGACCTCGACGCTGCCGTGTAACTTGACGGTGGCCGCGGTGGCCCCCGCTACCACGACCAGTCCCTCGGACGGGTCGCCCGTGGCGGCGGGCATGGTCGTCGCGATACGCGCCTTGCCGGACACCGAGCCCGACACCGTCACGTCCGACGCGCCTGCGATCTGCACGCCGGTCACGTGGCGCACACCCACGATCGCCACACCCTTCAGGATCGCTGTGCCGCCCGTGATCTCGACGCCGATGGCGTTCGTCCCGGTGACATCGCCCATCGTGATACCGCCGCCATCCAGCGTGACCTTGCCGCCCGACATCAACAGGCCACGGTTCTGCGAGCCTGCGGTGGTGGCCGTGAAAGCGATGGAGGTGTTCGTGAACTGGGCGGTTCCTCCCGTCACAACCAGGCCGGAGCCCGACGTGCCGATGATCCCGCCCGTCACCATCACGGACGAGCGCAATCCGGACTCGACACCGGTGCCGACGCGCATACCGATCGACGACTGTGCCATCGAGGCGATCGCCAGATCGGTCGCCGTCAACGATGCGGTGTCCGTTGCACCCATCGAGGTACGAGCCACGTCGATGCCGATGGTCGCGCCGCTGATTCCGCACGAAGTGGCGACCAGCGCGCACGCGCCGTTGACAGCGATGCCGGTCATTCCGGTCTGGCCGCGCACCAACATGTGATCCAGGGTTGCGCTCGAGGCCTTGCTGGCCTGGGCGCAAACCACCACGTTGCTGACATTGGTGCCGGCGTTCACCGTGCCGGCCGGGCCTCCCGCATCGATGGTGAAGCCGGCCATCGCCGCGCCGTCACCGAGCACCACCGCTGGTCCGGGAGCGGTCACGCCCTTCACGTCGAAGATGTAGTGCGACGGATCCAGGCCGGCTCCGTCATCCGAGGTGACGGTCACGCCGGCCGGGAGCACCAGCGGAAACGCCTCGCCGGTGGCCACGCCCAGGTGAACGGGCGTTGTCGCGTGCGTCGCGACCACCGACGTGAATGCTGTCTTTTGCACCGCCTTGGCCAGCGCGGACGTGATGCTGGGCAGGCGGCAGGCCGCCGGCGACTTGGCGCCGGTTGGTGGGCCCACGGGTTGGGCGGGGACCCCCGGAGCCGGATCGACGTAGAGGAGATGGCCCGCGGGCTCGGCGCACACGCAAGCGGGCTTGCCGGACAGCAGGCCGGCGGCCAGGCCCTGGCTTCCGCAATCGGAGATCACCTTCCACATCTGGCAGGCGCCGATCTGCGCGCAACTCAGGATCACCCCGCCGTCGGCATCGGGCGCCTGTTCAGCCAGCGTGCGGTCCGCACAGCCGGTGCCGAGGGTGGCGCCGTTGGCGGGACAACCACAGGCCGTGCCCGTCTCCACGATCCCAACGACCCGGCAAGTCTGTCCCTGCGCGCAGCCGTTGCTTGCGGCCGAGACGAACAAACATCCGTCCGCGTCCGCCGCGCAATGCCCGAACGTCGGCGCGCCCGGTGTCGGGCAGAAGTCCCCCTCGGTGGCGGCAGCCCCGCAACGTTCATCGTTCGCGCACGTGCAGGTCCCATCCGTGCAACCCTGATGCGCCGAACACGCGGCGGTCGCCTCCCAGCCCCGGCAGCCCCCGGGACGGGTCACACAGATCTCAGGGACCCCGTCGGCGCCGCAGCGGCGCGCATCCGCCGCGCAGGTCGGCGCCGAGCCGCAGACGGGGGCGCTGCCGCCCTGGCCGCCCGCCGCCCCGGCCTGACCGCTGGCACCACCTCCTCCTACCGCTCCGGTTCCGCCCGAGCCCGCCGCGCTGCCGCCGATCGCGCCTGCGTCACTGCCACCAGGTGGCTGGGACGTGCTCGCACAGCCCAGCGCGAAAGTGATCGCCAGGCCAAGGGCCACCCTGGCCGCGCATCCAGCACTTCGAACACGGAGGGCCACGTCGGAATGACACGGTATGTGGTTCACACTTCCCGTATCGGCACCCCTCGGAGCTGACTTGAAACCTCGGCAGGCTCGGCGCAGCGTCCGAGCCGGCGATGTCAGTCGGCCGACGAACAGGCCATCGCCCGCGCGGGACAGAAGACAAAACCCTGGGCGGGTGGCGGCAGCGCCTCCGGGCCGGAGCCGGGCGGCGCGGAGTCCCCATTGCCGAGCGGTATCAGCCCGAGTGCCTCCGAGTAGTCCAGCCCGGCGGCGGGAACGGCCCGTGCCCAGTGCACACCGACCGCGTCGACATGAATGATCCCGGTCGCCACCGCCAGTCCGAGATCGGATCCGCTCGCGCCGTATCCAGCCAGCGTGTTGGGAAAGGCCGTCGGCGAACACGCCAGCGCCATGTCAACGCTCCCGGCCGCGCTTCCGATGTTCCACGCCACCCCGTCGTTCGACTCGGTTCGCTGAGGAATGCCGAACCCCAGTTCGTGGCGACCGTTGCACGCGATGGTGTTGCCCACGATTCGTTCCGCCCGCACCCGCGTGCACGCGGCGGGCGGCGGTCCTGCGCACGCCAGGCGCTCGGCCGACATCGTGGGTGTGGCACCGTCGGCGTCGCTGGCCGCGAAGTAGATCCCTCCGGCCAGGGGCTCAATCTCGTCGAAGACGGCTGTCAGGTTCCCCCGCACGGTATTGCGCTGGAGGATCACCTCGGTGACGTCGTGGTCGTCGCCTGGGTCCGCATCGTCGGGCGATTCAGAAACATAGATGCCGACGCCCAGGTTCCCCGAGACGTCGTTGTCTTCCAGCGCCACCGAGACCTTGCCTCCGCTGGTCGCGAACCCTGGGCCGGTCATGGGACCCACACCACACACGCGCTTGCTGCCTCCCGCAACCAGGCTGTCGCCGCCAGTCACGGCAACGCCGCATCCATGGTTGTTCGCGATGCGGCTGTTCAGCAGCCGGAACAGGGTGCTGTCCTCGGTGGACCCTTGCGTCTGCTGCACCTCGATACCACCGCCCACCGGCGCATCGGTCAAGGTGGTCGTGGGCTGCTGAGCCGTCCCGTTCTCGAGCACCCGCAACTGGTCAAGCACCACCGGCACACGGTTGTTGACCCACAATCCAAGCCGACCGTTCCTCTTGAGGGTGGTCCCCACCAACCTCACCCGGCCCAGCGGATCGGCGAGATTTCCCGGGTTGACCTGCCCCATCAGCTGAATGCCGTCTCGCCAGTGATCGCTTACCGAAACATCCGTACCCTCCGCCAGCAGACGCCCGTTGGCGACGACGATGCCGTCGCGGAAACCCGCGCCGATGCCTCCGATGAGGGTGTGATCGCCGATGGTCAGACGCGCCAGCGCCGTGTACGACGCATCCTCTGAGCCCGTGCCCACCCGAATGCCGATGGCTGAGGTATTGGTCGCCCCGACGAGCGGGGCGGTGTCGATCACCGTGCCTGGCTCTCCAGGCGCCGTGCCGGCGATGATCACGTCACCCGCGCTGTCCGGTGTCGACGATGCCACGACCACCCCGGTCCAGGGCAGATCTGCGCCGCCGGTCCCCTGAATCCCCGTGATATGGGTGCCGGTCAGGATCGCGTGACCGCCCTGCGCCAGCACACCCACGCCCCCGTTTGCCGGTGCGCAGACGACGGTTCCCTGGTTGATCCGCACTGTCGTCGGTGAGGTCGCCGTTCCGGGCGCGAGGATCTCGTACCCGGTCAACGGGCCCGGGCTGGCGGCGCCCGCTGTGCTGCCAACGGTCACCCCGGTGATCGTGACGTCGCCTTGATGCACGCGCACGCCGCTTCCATACGGACCTACCGCCAGGCGTCGCAACGACCCGGCGCCAGAGTCCAGCCTATCGTTGGTGATCGTCAGGGCATTGCTCACGTCGGACTCCGATGCACCGGGCGCATCCAGGCCGTTGCCCGCGCCGGCGGTTCCCACTTGAACGCCGACCGCACCAACGCCGCCGGTGAGTTCGATGTCGAGGTGAGTCGCTGCCAGCGACGCGACGCCCCCGTGGCGATCGTCGCTGGCGTGGTCCAGCAAGATTCCGATCGCGGTGCCGCTGCCGCCGATGATGGACAGGTAGTCGGCCTTCCATTGCGCGTGCCCACGCACCAGCACCGCGATCTGTTGGGTCGGCAATTGTCGGCTGGCCAGCACAAGGATCTGATGCAGGGCTGCGGTCGCTGCGCTTGCCTGTGGCGCTGGACTGACCAGCAACGCGACGACGCCCACGGCAGCGTTCAACCCTCCCGGGTGGCTGCCGCTACCGTCCAGCGTGTAGCCGGCCAGGGTAGCTCCGTCGTTCAGCAACATCGCGTAGGGCTCATCCGACGCATCGACGTCGATCACGTAGTGCGCGGGGTTGAAGCTGCCGACGTCGCTGGTGTCCAGGGTGACGCCGGCAGGAACCACGATGGGAAACTTCTCGCACGAGTCCGGGGCATCGCATGACACAACCGTCGTCAGGCCGGCGTGGGTCACGAAGTGCACGTTGCTCGATGTCTCGTGCTGAGCCGTCACCTGGGACACGATGGGGTGGGCCAGCGCGGTGGTCAGGGTGCGGTGACGGCAGGCGGCCGGGAATTGCGCGCCGGTGGGCGCCCCGGTCATGAAGGTCGCCATCGTCGGATTGGGATCGACGAAGAACTGTCCCGGCTTCTGCATCGCTATACGATCGGCCGGGGGTGCTGAATCGTGGTCGACCGTCCATCGCGCCTGATCGCGACAAACACAGGCCGGCAAGCTGGTCATGGGATCGATCCCACCCGTCAGCTGTTGGGCGGCGCAGGCCACGCTGAGCTGCCAGGTGGGACAGCTGTCGGGACCATCCAGGCGACAAGCCAGGACCGCATCGTCCGCGGGGGAGCCAACCCGCGCCCCGGCCACCACCTGGGCTTGCGTGCATCCTGTTCCTAACAATTTGATCATGGAGCCGGTCGGGAGGTCAGTGACGATGGGCGGACAGCCGCAAGCCTCGCCGACCGCCACCACCGTGCGCTTCGGAGCCGTGCAGGTCCGGTTGCCGACGCACGCGACGGCCTCCGTCACCGTGAAGCAACCGTCCGCTCCCTGGATGCACGAGGCGTGACTGGTCCCGCTGGGCGTTGTGCAAAGGTCCCCCGCCTGCGGGGGCGTCCCGCAAACCGCGGCGTTGATCGCGTCGTCGCAGACGCAAGCTCCCGTCGCGGCCACACAGGTCTGGTTCGCGCTGCACATCGCGGGCTGGCCTGGTGAGATCTGCCAGCGTGGGCAGCCTTCGGTCGGCCCGGGATCAGACTCCGGACGGCACATCTGCGGGGCCGAGCCCGCGCAGCGAAAACTCCCCAGGATGCACGCGGGCGGGGTGCCACACCGGTCGTGAGAATGCCCGGCGGCCCCCCCCAGGGAGGTGCCTGCTTGTCCTCCACCGGCGACCGCATCGCCAGCCGTGCCGCCGCGGCCTCCCTGACCGGCGGGTCCGGTGTTTCCGCCCGTCCCGGCAGAGGCAGGCCCGCCGCCGGTCGAATGACCTCCGCGACCCGCCTGGGCTTCGACACCGCCTTGCCCGCCCTGGGCGACGACTGGCCCATTGTCACCACATCCCGCGAGGACAACCGACCAGACAGCCACCACCAACCCGACCGACGCCGTCGGGCAGCTGAGGATTGATTTTTGGCGACGCGAAACCGCGGTCAAGTCAAGCACGAGCTGCCTTTCGGGTGGGCGGTCGCGAGGCGAAGACTCGGGCGCCTCCCGTCCGATCCATTTCGGCCCCATGGCATCGGCAGAACGGCGGTCAAGCTGTGGTGCCGAACCGCATTTACCCTGGAATCCGACCGACGCGGCGCCGGTTTCTTGGCAGCGGTGGTCTAAGGCAGGTCTAAGGCGTCGTGGCGCCGCAGGCGGCAGCGACCGGCGAGCAGAAGACGAAGCCCTTGGCGGGCGACGGTGCAGCCCCCGGAGGCAATGCGTCGCCGTTCCCTGTCGCACTGGCACCCAGGACCGCCGAATAATCCACACCCGCCGCCGGGACGGCGTTCATCCAGTGAACGCCCAGCGCGTTGATGTGGATGACCGGCGTGGTGACGGCCAGCCCCAGGTCGACGCCGGGCCTCGATCCGTACCCGGACAGCGTGTTGGGGAACGCCGACGCCGAGCAAGCCAGTGCCATGTCGACGCTGCCCACCGCGCTACCAATGTTCCACGGCACCGCATCGCTGGACGCCGTCCGCTGAGGGATCGCGAACCCCAGTTCGTGGCGACCATTGCAGCTGACAGTGTTGCCCAGGAACTTCTCGACCCGCACCCGCGTGCAAGCGGCGGGGGCCGGCCCCGCACACGCCAGGCCCGCGCCGGCCACGGTCAGCTGTCCATCCGGGTCGCTGGCCGCGAAGTAGATGCCGCCCGCAATTGGCTCGACGGCATCGAAGGTCGTCGTCAGATTCCCCGTGACGGTGTTCTCCTGCAGGATCACCTCGGTCGCGTCGTTCTCGTCCCCGCCGTCGGGTGCCTCGGAGATGTAGAGGCCGACGCCCAGATTTCCCGAGATGGTGTTGAGCTCGAGATCGGCGGCGACCTTGCCGCCGCGGTTCGGGGTCGCCGGTCTCGGGCCCACGCCACACACGCGCTTTCCACCACCTCCGATGAAGCTGTCGCCGCCGGTCAATGAAACCCCGCAGCCCTTGTTCTTCAAGATACGGCTGCCGATCATCTTGAACAGATACGCGTCCTCAGCGGGTGATTGGCTCTGAATCACATCGATGCCGCCACCCACCCTTGCGCTGCCCAACGTGTTGTTGGCGGCAGGCGTGGTGCCGTTGCCGGTGACCGTGACATCGTTCAGGGCGACCGGCACCTGATCGGCCACCCAGATGCCGAGGCGGCGGTTGTTGCTGATGGTTCCCCCGGTCAGGCTGACCCGGCCCACCGGCTCGGCGAGGTTGCCAGGGTTGAAGCGTCCCAGAAGCTGGATGCCGTCGCGCCAGTTCTCGGTCACCGTCACGTCGGCGCCGCTGGACACGAAGCGTCCGTTGTTCACCACGATACCGTCGAGGAACCCGGCGTCCGGGCCACCCACCTGCGTGTGATCGACGATGGTCAGGCGCGCCAGTCGCGTAGCGGTAGCCTCGCCGCCGTACACGCCGCCCACTCGAATCCCCACCAGCGAGGTGGTGTCAGCGCCCAACAGCGGCGCGGTGTCGATCACGGTCCGCGCGCTGGCCGTGCCCGTCAACGTAACGTCGCCAGCAACGGCGCCCGAGGCCGATTGGACGTCCACGCCAATCCAGGACAACGCATTTCCGAGCGGCATGCCGGCGGATTGGGCACCCACGATATGGGTGCCGTTCACGGTCGTGAGGCCACCGACGGAAACCACGCCCGCGCCACTGCCCGCGGCCGGGCAAGTGATGGTCCCTTGATTGATGTTCACACCCGCCGCGGCCGGCGTGTTCGAGGAGAGGATCGAATAGCCGACGAACGCTCCCTCCGCGGTCGAGCCCGACACATCCAATCCGGTGGTGGTGACGCTTCCGTCGAAGATCAGCAGGCCGATGCCCTGGTCGGCAACCCTGACGCCCCGAGGTGGGATGCCCTGCCCGTGGCCGACGTCGGTCGCGTCGTTCAGGATCGTCAGGACATTCCCGGCGTCGGCCTCGGCGGGTCCCGCGGCGTCCAGACCGTTCCCGTTCCCGGCGGTGCCGACCTGCACGCCCCGTCCGGGGGCCGCCAGATTCACGTTCAAATGGGTCGCGACCAGGGCCGCCGTGCTGCCGCTGACATCGTCGGCGGCATGGTCCAGAACGATGCCTGCCGTCGTGCCGACGCCCCCGATCACGGAGAGATAGGTGGCGTTCCACTGCGCCTGGCCACGAACCAAAACGCCGATCTGATCGGCGGCGGAAACGGCAACCTCGGTATCCGAGTCGACCTGGTCCTGGACGTTTCGCGACAGCACCAGCACCTGATTCAACGCCGCGGTGACGGGCGCCAGCGCCACCGTCCGATCCTTGGCGAGAGGTGGGCTGACCAGAACCGCCCGCACGCCCACGCCGGCATTCAGACCGGCGATGTTGGTGCCGCTAGCGTCAAGGGTGTAACCGGCCAAGGACGCCCCGTCGTTCAGCAGGACCGCGTAGCCAGCGGCGCCGACGTTGTCGACGTCCACAACATAGTGGCTGGGGTTGAAGCTGCCAGCATCGCTGGTGTCGACGGTGACGCCCGCCGGTACCACCAACGGAAACTTTTCGCACGAGTCGGGGGTGTCGCAGCCGTCCACGGCCGGAAGGCCCGCGTCGGTCAGAAAGTGCACGTTGCTCGAGGTCTCGTGCTGGGCGGTGACGCGGGTCAGATGGGGCTGCGCCAATGCGTTGGTCAACGTTTGGAAGCGACACGCCGCGGGAAATTGAGCCCCCGTGGGCGGTCCGGTCATGAACGTCGACATTGCCGGATGCGGGTCGACGAAGAACTGTCCCGGCTTCTGCAGGGTCTCCTGCTGCTCGGGTGTCGCGGCCGCGAAGTCGGCTTCCCAGCGTGCGGGCTTCTTGCACACACAGGCTGGCAACGTGGTGCCCGGATCACTGCCGCCCGTCAGTTGCTGGGCCGCACAGGCGACGTTCAGCTTCCAGGTCGGGCACGACGGCTGCGTTCCTTCCAGCCGACACACCAGAATGGCATCGTCGGCGGCGGAACCCAGGCGGGTCTGGGCCGTCGCCTGCGCCATCGAACAACCCGTGCCCAGCAACTTGATCGTCACGCCCGCGGCCGGGTCGGTCACGATGGGGGCGCAGCCACAGGCCTCCCCAGAAGGCACGACCTTGCCCACCGGCGCCTTGCAAACGCTGTCGGGCGCGCAGGGAACCGCCGCCGTCAGCGTGAAACAACCGTCGGCGCCTTTCACGCAGGTCGCGTGGGTCGTGCCGCCTTCCGCCGTGCAAATATCCCCGGCCGTCGGAGGCGAGCCAGGCGAGCCGCAGGCCGCGGCGTTCTGGGCGTCGTTGCAAGCACACCTCCCGGTCGCCGCGATGCAGATCTGGTTCGCGCTGCACATGGCCGGTTCGTCCGGGGTCTTCTGCCAAAGGGGACAACCCGCCGTCGGACCTGGAGATGGGTCGGGTTGGCAGGTCTGAGGTGCGCCCCCGTTGCATCGAACCATGCCCAAGGTGCACGCCGGGACGTAGCCGCAGGGGTTCGGGGGCACGGCGGTACCCGCGGCGCCGCCATTCCCGACCACGGCACCGCCTGCACCGACGGCCCCGGCAACACCTGCCGCACCTCCGCCGGGGGCCTGGAGCCCCCCTTGGCCCCCCGCGCCGCCGCCTGCCTGTCCGATGCCGCCGCTCCCGGCCGGCCTGCCCGCGCCCCCGGTCAACCCAAGGCCGCCGCCGCGGCCGCCCGTCGTGCCGCCGCCGCTACCGCCGCAACCACCGGGCGCGATCGCGAGAAGGAACGCCGCAACGAGGGCGTAGTAGGACGATAACGGCCATCGGGATAAGAAAGGCAAGAACAAGCTCAGGGGGCGAAAAAAAAACAACAAAATGTGTAAGGACTGCGAGGGAGCTGATGAGTGTCCCGAACCGGGCGCCCGCTGTCAATGCGGGGATTCTGCCGTTCCGGGCAATCCGTGCATTCCTGGCCGGGGAGCGTCAGAAGTTCATGAGGAGCTCGGACGCAAAAATGCCCGGGGTGCGTGAGCACCCCGGGCATTTTCTTACTGATTTACTGCTGACCGAAGCGGGTCGTTACCCGCCGCAGGTCATCGCGGCGGCCGAGCAGGCCACGAAGCCCTTGGGCCCGGTGGTCGCTGGCGGCGAGGTCGGAGGAGAGGCGTCGCCATTCCCCGTCGGAGCTACACCGAGGGTCTTGGAGTAATCAACGCCCGCGGCAGGAACCGCGCTCTTCCAGTGAACGCCCAGTGCACTGACGTGCACGAGGATCGAGGAGACGCCCAACCCGAGGTCAGCGTCCGTCGAGCCATACCCGGTGAGGGTGTTCGGGAACGCCGTCGCCGAGCAGGCCAGTGCCATGTCGACGCTGGCGGCCGCGCTTCCGATGTCCCACGCAGTGGCCATCATCGTCGTCTCGCGCTGGGGGATGCTGAAGCCCAGCTCGTGACGACCATTGCAGCTGATCGTGTTCCCGATGATCTTCTCAGCGCGAACACGGGTGCAGCTACCGGCATTGAGGCAAGACAGCTGCGCCGTCGCGTTGTCGCCCGTTGCACCTGTGCCGACCAGCGGGCCGTTCGGATTGGCGGCCGCGAAGTAGACACCACCCGCGATGGGCTCGACCGGATCGAGGATCGAGTTGGTCTTGGTCAGGTTCCCAGTCACGGTGTTCGACTTGAGAATGACCTCGGTGACGTCATTTCCAGCCGGGTTGGCCTCGGTGATGAAGAGACCGACGTACAGGTTACCGGAGATGGTGGTGTCCTCGATGTCGCCCGACACCTTGCCGCCGCCCGTACCCGTCTCGACGCCGCAGACGCGCTGTTCGCCCGCGCCGCCAACCGTCGCGTTGCCGCCCGTGAGGGACACACCGCAACCGTTGTTGTTGTTGACCTTGCTACCCAGGAGCTTGAAGAGGTACGCCCCCGTAGCAGAAGCCTGGCTCTGGACGACGTCGATACCGCCGCCGACCGCAGCCGCGGTGAGCACCGTGCCCGCCGTCGCCGTCCCGTTTCCGGTGACCGTGACATTGGTGAGGGTCACCGGCACGGTGTCGCTGACCAGGATGCCCAAGCGCCGGTTGGCGGTGATGGACGCACCGGTGATGGTGCCCTGACCGAGCGGATCAGCAATGTTGCCCGGGTTGATCTTACCGAGCAATTGGAGGCCGTCGTGCCAGTTGCCATTGATCTTGACGTCCGCGCCCGTCGAAACGAAGCGGCCGTTGTTGACCACGATGCCGTCGTAGTAGCCACCGGTGGTGGCGGTCGCGCCGACCGTGACGTGGTCAGCGATGGTCAGACGCGAGAGCGTCGTCGCGGTGGTCGTGTAGGCGGTGTCACCCACGGCACCAACGTTGATGCCGACGGCGGAGGTCTGATTTGCGTTCGCCAAGACCGCCGTGTCGATAACGGTGTTGAGTGCCGCGGTGCCCGTGAGGGTCACGTCGCCAGCGACCGTAGCCGAGGCCGACGCAACGTTCACGCCGATCCAAGGGAGCGAAGCGGTGAGACCACCCTGGATGCCGGTGATGTGCGTTCCATTGATGGTCACCAGACCGCCGTTGGTGGTGACGCCAACGCCACTGCTGGCCGGAGCGGCAACGATGCTGCCCTGGTTGATGTTCACGCCCGCCGTTGCCGGGGTGTTCGACATCATGACATTGTAACCGGTGAAGGCACCCGGCGTCCCGACGCTGCCGACGTAGACACCGTTCGAGGTCACGGTGCCGTTGTAGACCAGGAAGCCCGTGCTGCCGGCGCCGACCAACACCTTGTGGGCCGCATTGCCGGACACCGGGGTGGCGTCGTTGGCATCATTCGTCACGACCAGGGTGTTGCCCGCGTCGAAGGACGCGCTGTGGCCCGTCGAATCGACGCCGTTGGTCAGACCGTTGGTGCCGACCTGGATCGCGACCTGACCCGGGCTGCCGCTCAACACGACGTTGAGGTGGGAGGCCGTCAGCTTCGCGGTGGTGCCGGCGGTGCTGTCGGTGGAGTGATCGAGCAGGATGCCCGTCTTGCTGCCGGCTCCGCCCATGACCGAGAGGAAGGTGGCGGTCCACTGGGCCTGACCACGGACCAGAACGCCGGTCTCATTGGTCGCCGCGCTGGCGTTCGCCTGGGTCAGCACGAGGACCTGGTTCAGGGTGGCCGAAGCCGCGCCGGTACCCGGGCTGACAATGACCGCGCCGCCGCCGGCGAGGCCGAGGCCAGCGTTGACGCCGGCGGTGTTGGTGGCGCTGGCGTCGAAGGTGTAGCCCTCGAGGGTGGCGCCGTTGCTGAGCAACACGGCGTACTTCTTGGTCCCAACGTTGTCGACGTCGACCACGTAGTGGGCCGGGTTGAAGCTACCGACGTCCGCCGTGTAGACGTGAACGTTGGCGGGGACGGTGATCGGGAAGGACTCACAGGAGTTCGGCGAATCGCAGCTGGAAAGGCCCGGCGAACCAGCCTTGCTCAGGAAGTGCACGTTGCTGGACTGCTCGTGCTGCGCAATGACCTCCTTCACGCCAGTTTGCGCGAGGGCGGTCGTCAGGGTGCGGTAGCGGCAGGCCTGCGGGAACTGCGCGCCGGTCGGCTGACCGGTCATGAAGTTCGACATGGCCGGATCCGGATCGACGTAGTAGGTGTTCGCGACGGCCGGAGCCTTGCAAACGCAGGCCGGCTCGCCGGTCTGGGGGTTGATGCCGCCGGTCAGCTGCTGAGCGCCGCAAGCGACGCTGAGCTTCCAAACCGGGCAAGCGCCGTCGAGGCTGCAGACCAGGATCGCGTCGTCAGCCTTGGAGGCCTTGCGCGTTGCTGCCGTGGCCTGGGCCATGGTGCATCCCGTGCCGAGCAGCTTGGCGGTGTCGCCAGTCTGATCCGCGCTGACAGCCGAGCAGCCGCAAGCCATGTTGGCTGCGACAATGGTGCCGACCGGAGCTGCGCAGGTCAGCGGGGCCGCACAGGGGGCGGTCGCAACCGTGAAGCAACCGTCAGCGCCCATGGTGCAGGTCGACTTGGTCGCCCCACCCGCCGTGGTGCAGAACTCGCCCGCCATCGGGGGGGTGCCGCAGCCCGGGGCGTTGTTGCACTTGCAAGTGCCGGTGGCCGCGTCGCAGGTCTGATTCATGCTGCAGGTCGCAGGCTGCATCGGGGTCGTGGTCCAGTACTCGCAGCCATTGGTATCGAGCAAACAAGTCTGAGGTGCGCCCGCCATGCAGCGCTTCGCGTCCTTAACGCAGGCATGACTCTCGCCGCAGGGGTCCGGGGGCTGGGTACCGCCCGCGCCGCCGGCAGGAGATCCGCCCGTCGCAGTTCCGCCGGCACCGCCCGAAGGAGTCGCGCCACCTTTGCCGCCAGCTGCGCCACCGATTGCGCCGGCGCCGCCGCCGCCGCCGCCGCCTTTGCCGCCACCGATTGCGCCGGTGCCGCCACCGCCGCCGCCTTTGCCGCCGCCTTTACCGCCGGCGGCGCCACCAGTTCCGTCGCCAGAGCCACCGCAAGCGGCTGCTCCAATGGCGATCACTGCTGTCAGAGACATGAGCCAATTAGAAGACAATTTTACTTTGAGCACGCGTAACCTCCCCGGGTAGGATTTTCCGGCTGTGGCAGTGTCTTTTAGTCTCGCGGATTTGTCAATAACTTGGTCGGCTTTTAGGACACGCCCAGCGTCGGAAGGACACCAACCGCGACAATCGCGTCGCGGTTGTTTCTGTCGCGTATCGCGAGGCGGACACGCTGAGAGCGGCATCACGTCTTCGGGGCGTCTTCGGGGCGTCATCGGGAACATGACAGCCAGTTTGAGGAGCAGCCGAACCCCGCGGAGGGCGCGCCGGGGCCTTCCCCATCTACCGAACTACCGTACCGGGGTTGATTGACGGCGTTTCAGGCGGATGGCAGTATCGCGCGCCCTCCTGCCAGGCGACGATTTCGTTGTCGGGAACAGGTCGTCGAGAAGGACCGTGGTCAAAGCACTCACCATATTTAGCGGGAACGCGAATCGCGAGCTGGCGCAATCGATCTGTCGTTACGTCGACACACCGCTCGGTGACGCGGAGGTCACGCGCTTCGCGGACGGCGAGATCTACGTCGAGATCAAAGAGAACGTCCGCGGCGTGACCTGCTTCGTCGTGCAGCCCACCTGCGCGCCGGTGAACGACAACTTGATGGAGCTCCTGGTGATGATCGATGCGTTGAAGCGCGCATCCGCGGGCTCGATCGTCGCGGTGATTCCTTACTTCGGATACGCGCGCCAGGATCGAAAGAGCAAGCCGCGCACCCCCATCAGCGCGCGTCTGGTTGCCGATCTCTTGACCGCTGCCGGCGTGAGCCGGGTGCTGGCGCTCGATCTACACGCCGGTCAAATCCAGGGGTTCTTCAACATTCCCGTCGATCACCTGCACGCGATGCCGGTGATGATGGAGCACATGCGCAGCCGCTTCACCAGCGACGCGGTCATCGTCTCTCCCGACGCCGGCGGCGTGGAGCGCGCACGCGCCTACTCCAAGCGTCTGGGCGCCAGCCTGGCCATCATCGACAAGCGGAGGCCGGCGCCGAACGTCAGCGAGGTCGTCAACATCATCGGTGACGTCAAGGGCCGCGACGCGATCATCGTGGATGACATGGTCGACACCGCCGGCACCTTGTGCGCGGCCGCGCAGGCGGTCATGGAAAAGGGCGCACGCAACGTGTTTGCTTGCGCCAGCCACGGCGTTCTGTCAGACCCGGCGCTGGCCCGCATCATGGCCTCGCCGCTGCAAGAGCTGATCATCACCGACACCGTCACGCCGCGCGCGGAGGTGACAGCCTGTCCGAAGGTTCGCCTGCTGTCCGTCGCCCGGTTGCTGGGCGAAGCGGTCAAGAGAATTCACCACGGGGACTCGATCAGTTCCCTCTTCATCTAGAAAAAGGAAATGGCAATGGACACGGGTTTGAATTTCGCGAAGGTCAGTGTCGAGCTCCGTCACGCACGTGGCAAAGAAGGCGCGCACAAGGTGCGGGCCGCTGGCAAGGTGCCGGGCGTGTTGTACGGGCGCAGCGCCCCGCCGGTGCCGGTGTCGTTCGACAGCCGCCTGCTGGTGAAGGCGATGGACAAGGACAAGCGTCGCAACACCGTGTTCACGTTGACGCTGACCGCGGATGGTAAGTCCGAAGAAGTGACCGCGATGATCAAGGACGCGCAGATCGATCCGATCTCGCAGACCTTGATTCACGTCGACTTCCTGCGCGTCGCCATGGACCAGGACGTTCACGTGACCGTGCCGCTGTCGCTGGTCGGCAAGGCGGTCGGCGTGGTGAACGGAGGCCAGCTGCACCAGAGCATGCACGTGCTGTCGGTGGCGGCCAAGCCCGGCGCGATCCCGACCAAGATCGAGGTCGATGTCTCGGGCCTGAACATCGGCGAAGCGGTGCACGTCAGCGATCTGAAGCTGGCGGCCGGCCTGCGCGCGCTGATCGACCCGAAGGAAGCGGTGGCTTCGGTTGTGGCCCCCAAGGCCGAGAAGGTCGAAGCGGCGGCGACGCCGGTCGAGGGCGCAGCGCCCGCGGCCGATGCGGCGGCCGGCGACAAGGCTGCGGCTGGCGGCGACAAGGCGGCGGCTGGTGCGGCCAAGGCCGGCGACAAGGCAGCGGCTCCCAAGAAGGAGGAGAAGAAGAAGTAGTCGTCCGAGCGTTTCGTCACGAGGAACTACGACGTGTGGCTGCTGGTCGGGCTCGGGAATCCGGGCAAGGAATACGAGAACACACGCCACAACGTCGGGTTTCGGGTGGTCGACCTCATCGCTCGTCGCGCGGGAACTCCCGCGTGGCGCGCGAAAGGGGGCGCCGAGATTGCCGAGACCAAGCTCGGAGCGGAACGCGTTCTTCTTTGTAAGCCGATGGAATTCATGAACGTCAGCGGCCAGCCGGTCGCCCGCGTCGCGGGCTTCTGGAAGATCGATGCCTCACGCATGGTCGTGGTGCACGACGATCTGGACGTGCCGTACGGTCGGTTGAAGCTGGCCAGCAGCGGGGGCCACGGCGGCAACAACGGCATCCGTTCGTTGCTGGCAGAACTGGGGACCGCCGACTTTCACCGGGTGCGCGTCGGCATCGGACGCCCGGTGGGCGGACGCGACGCCGCGAACTTTGTCCTGGCCGGTTTCGCAGAAGAAGAGCGGACGACGCTGCCCGAGTTTCTCGAGCGCGCCGCCGACGCGGCGTCTTGCATCGTCACCGACGGCGCAACCACCGCGATGAATCGATTCAACACAAAACCGGGTCACAAGCCCGGCTCGGGGACGTCATCCGAATGATCGGACGGCGCCTCCCTCCTTACCCGTAGCCTGGGGCTACGGGACTCACGTCCACAGGGAGAACGAAATGGCAGAAGCACGGTACGGATCGAGCCGGGATATTCCCGGCCGAAAGCGCGAATACGAAACCATCTACATCCTGCGTCCCGACATCGCCAATGAAGCGGTGGGCGCCCTCAACACCAAGGTCCGCGGCGTCATCGAGGCGGGCCAGGGGACCTTGTTGAAGGTGGAGAACTGGGGCAAGCGCCGGCTGGCCTACGAGGTCCAGAAGCAGATGAAGGGGATGTACCTCTTCTTCTCGTACCTGGGGCCCGCAGGTCTGGTCGAAGAGGTGGAGCGAAATCTGCGCCTCACCGACACGGTCATCCGCACCTACTCGGTGAAGATCGCCGACAACGTCGATCCGGCGTCGCGCACGTCGGAGGTGACCGATGAGACGTTCGCCAAGGCCGCGACCCCGCGTCCCGACGAAGAGGAGATCGCGACCGGCCAGGCCAACCTGCGCGCGGTGTTCGGCGACGACGAAGACGGCGCGTTCGACTTCGAAGAAGCTGTGTTCGGCAGCGACGACGACGGTCTGTAAGAAACTTTCGAGACGACGGCAAGAAGGACACGGAGACAATCATGTCAATGGAAAGAGACGAGCGATCAGCGCGAGCCACCGGGGGCGCAGGTGCCACCGATGATCGGGGCGACAAGAAGCGCAGCCTGGGGCGGCGCAAGCAGTGCAAGTTCTGCGGCGATGACGGCCTGAAGATCGACTACAAGGATCAGGCGCTGCTGAAGTACTTCATCACCGACCGCGGCAAGCTGGTGCCGCGCCGGATCTCGGGAAACTGCGCGAAGCATCAGCGCGAGATCGCCACCGCGATCCGTCGCGCTCGCATGATCGCGCTCATGCCGTTCGCGGTGACGGGAGCCTAGGCGTCATGCAAGTCATTCTGCGCGAGGATATGGAGAACCTGGGGAAGTCCGGCGAGGTCGTGACCGTGCGACCTGGTTATGGACGGAACTATCTGCTGCCGAGAGGCCTGGCTGTTTCGGCCACCGAGGCGGACGTGAAGCGCGTCGCGCACGAGAAGCGCGTGATCGCGGCCCGCAACGCCAAGCTGGCCAAGGACGCGCAGGCGGAAGCCGACCGTCTGAACCAGGTCAGCGTGTCGATCGCGGTGGCGGTGGGCGAAGACGACAAGCTCTTCGGCTCCGTCACGGCGCGCGACATCGCCGAGGCCTACAAGGAGAAGGGCGTGGTCGTCGACGCCAAGAAGTTGGTGATCGCCGAGCCGATCAAGGCGCTGGGCCTGGCCGAGGTGCCGGTGAAGCTGGCCCACGGAGTCACGGCCACCCTGAAGGTCTGGGTGGTCAAGAAGGAAGCGTAGGAAGCACAACCGCTGGGCCACGGCCCGGCAGTTACGTTCGCACGAGGGGACCCGGAAACGGGTCCCTTTTTGCGTTTGGGGAACCGGCGCCCGCGGCGGTGGCGATTGCCTCCCGGACTCGGCCGGGCCACGCTTCTCCCATCTCCTCCTCAGGTCACAAAGCCGGGCCACCGCCCGAAGCGTCGCCCCAAGCGTCGCCCGATGACATCCTGCAATCGTTCGCCCTCGCCACGCGCCGCTGGTTCGAAGCGGCGTTCGCGCAGCCCACGGCCGTGCAGCGCGCCGGCTGGAAGGCCATCGCCGCCGGTGCGAACGCGCTGCTGCTGGCCCCCACCGGCAGCGGCAAGACGCTGGCGGCGTTCCTGTGGTGCCTGGACCGGCTGGGGCGCGAACCGGCGGCCGCCGACAAGCCGGGCGTGCGCATCATCTACATCTCGCCGCTGAAGGCGCTGGCCTACGACATCGAACGCAACCTGCGGGCGCCGCTGGCCGGCATCGCGCGCGCGGCGGAGACGCTGGGGACGCCGTTCCGGGCGCCGCGCATCGCCGTGCGCACGGGGGATACGCCTGCCCGCGATCGCCGGGAGATGCTGCGCGATCCGGCGCAGATCCTGATCACCACCCCCGAGTCGCTGTACCTGATGCTCGGTTCGGCCGCGCGCGATACCCTGCGCCTGGTCGACACGGTGATCGTCGACGAGATCCACGCGCTGGCTGCCACCAAGCGCGGCGCGCACCTGGCGCTGTCGCTCGAGCGGCTGGCCGTGCTGACCGAGGTCGACCCGCAGCGCATCGGGCTGTCGGCCACGCAGCGCCCGCTCGACGAGATCGGACGCTTCCTGGGCGGTGACCGCCCGGTCACGCTGGTCGACACATCGGAGCCGCCGCGCCTATCGCTGACCATCGAGGTCCCGGTGGACGAGATGGAGAACGCGCGCAGCGAGCGGGTGGTGGAGCACGAGGAGGGGCACACCGGCGGCCCGACCGGAATCTGGGCCGCCATCCACCCGCGCTTGGTCGAACTGGTGCGGGCCCACCGCAGCACCATCGTCTTCGCCAACAGCCGCCGCCTCTGCGAGCGGCTGGCGCAAGGGATCAACGATCTGGCCGGGGAAGGCCTGGTGCGCGCCCACCACGGCAGCGTGTCGCGCGCCCAGCGCGAGGAGATCGAGGAGATGCTGAAGGCCGGGTCGCTGCGCGGGCTGTGCGCCACCAGCTCGCTGGAGCTGGGCATCGACATGGCAGCGGTCGATCTGGTGGTGCAGATCGAATCGCCCGGCAGCGTGGCGCGCGGTCTGCAGCGCATCGGTCGCGCCGGCCACCAGGTGGGCGCCCGCAGCACCGGCCGCATCTTCCCCAAGCACCGCGCCGACCTGCTGGAGACGGCGGTGGTCGCGCAGCGGATGCTGGTCGCGGCCGTCGAACCGACGCGCGTGCCGCGCAACCCGCTGGACGTGCTGGCGCAACAGCTGGTCGCCATCGTCGCCAGCGTTCCCGAAGGCGGCGTCAGCCGGCAGGCGCCCGCCAAGCCAGGCAAGCGCGGCAAGGGCAAGCGGACGCCTTCACGCGAGACCGCGCCGGCCGCTCGGCCCATCGACACGAGCGGCCTGCTGGTCTCGCGATTGGAAGCCATGGTGAAGCGGGCCTATCCGTTCGCGTCGCTGGGCCACGACGTCTTTCTGGCCACGCTGGACATGCTGGCTGGCCGCTATCCATCCGACGAATTCGCCGATCTGCGCCCGCGCCTGACCTGGGATCGCGCCACCGATCGCGTGACCCCGCGCCGCGACGCCAAGCTGATCTCGCTGCTGAGCGGCGGTACGATTCCCGACCGGGGCCTGTACGCCGTGCACCTGGGCCCCAGCGGTCCGCGCATCGGGGAGCTCGACGAGGAGATGGTGTACGAATCGCGCGTGGGCGAGACGTTCCTGCTGGGCGCGACCAGCTGGCGCATCGCCGAGATCACGCGCGACCGGGTGATCGTCACGCCCGCCCCCGGCGAGCCCGGCAAGATGCCGTTCTGGCGCGGCGAGGGCCCCGGCCGCCCGTTGGAGCTCGGGCAAGCGCTGGGCGCCTTCGTGCGCGAGCTGGGCGAGCACAAGGAAAAGGCCGCGCTGGCCTGGCTGGCCAAGACGGTCCCCATCGAGAAGGGAGCCGCCAAGAACCTGTGGCGCTACGTCAACGACCAGCGCGAGGCGACCGGCACGCTGCCCACCGATCGCGAGCTGACGGTCGAGCGCTTCCGCGACGAGCTGGGCGACTACCGCGTGTGCATCCTGTCGCCCTTCGGCGCGCGCATCCACGCCCCGTGGGCGCTGGCGCTGGAGGCGCGCCTGGGGACGGCGGCGGGCTTCGAGGTGCAGAGCCTGTGGAGCGACGACGGCATCGTGCTGCGCTTCGCGGGCGCCGACGAGCCGCCCGCGCTGGCCACGCTGCTGCCCGAGCCGGAGGAGGTGGAAGACCTGGTGCTGGAGCAGCTGACGCGGTCGGCGCTGTTCGCGACACATTTTCGTGAGAACGCGGCGCGCGCGTTGCTGCTGCCGCGCCGGCGCGCCAACGCCCGCTCGCCGCTGTGGGCGCAACGGCTGAAGGCGCAGCGGCTGATGGCGGCGGCCCTTCGCTATCCCAGCTTCCCCATCGTCCTCGAGACGTACCGCACCTGCCTGCAGGACGTGTTCGATCTGCCAGCGCTGCAGCAGGTGCTGGAGCGCATCCGTCGCCGCGAGGTCCGCATCGTCGAGGTCGACACCGCCACCGCGTCGCCGTTCGCGCGTTCGCTGGCCTTCGCCTACGTCGCTGCGTACATGTACGAGGGCGACGCTCCGCTGGCCGAGCGGCGCGCCCAGGCGATGACGCTGGACCGCCAGCTGCTGCGCGAGCTGCTGGGCCAGGACGAGCTGGCGTCGCTCCTGGATCCGGTGGCGCTCGACGAGGTCGAAGCCGAGCTGCAGGCGACCGATCCCGAGCGGCGCGTGCGCCACGCCGACGGCGCGCATGATCTGCTGCGCCGGATCGGCGATCTGTCAGTGGACGAGCTGACGGCGCGTGCCGAGCCCGGCGCCGACGTCGCGACGTGGCTGCGCGACCTCGGTCAAAGCCACCAGGCGACCGAGGTCCGCATCGCCGGCCAGGCGCGCTGGATCGCCGCCGAGGACATCGGCCGCTACCGGGACGCGCTGGGGGTGCAGCCGCCGGTGGGCACGCCGCTGGCGCTGCTGGCCCCCGCCCCCGACGCGCTGGAGACGTTGATCGGGCGCTGGGCGCGGACGCACGCGCCGTTCCCGGCGACGCGGCTGGCGGCGCGCTTCGGCCTGACGCTGGGCCAGGTCGCACCGGCGCTGAAGGCGCTGGCCGCCAGAGCCCGCCTGGTCGAGGGTCACTTCCGCCCCGGCGGCGCGGCCGAGTGGTGCGACGCCGAGGTGATGCGCATCCTGCGCCGCCGGACCTTGGCGCGCCTGCGGTCGGAGGTGGCGCCCGTCGAGGCGACCACGCTGGCGCGCTTCCTGCCGAGCTGGCACGGCGTCGGCTCGCCCCGGCGCGGAACCGCCCGCCTGCGCGAGGTGATCGAACAACTGGAGGGCGCGTATCTGCCGTTCTCGGATCTGGAGGGCGCGATCCTGCCGGCGCGCGTGCAGGACTTCGCGTCGTCGATGCTGGACGAGCTGGGCGCGCTGGGCGAGCTGGTCTGGATCGGCGGCGGCGCGCTGGGCGGCGAGGACGGACGGGTGGCGCTGTTCCGCCGCGATCACGTCCGCCTGCTGTTCGAAGCGCGCCCGGTCCCCGACGAGCTGTCGGACCGGCACCGGGCGTTGCTGGCATCTCTGGAGCAACAGGGCGCCAGCTTCTTCGCGCACCTGTCGGCGGCGTGTCCGGGCGCCACGACCAGCGAGGTGCTGGACGCGCTGTGGGATCTGGTGTGGCTGGGCCTGGTCACCAACGACACGTTCCAGCCGCTGCGCGCGCTGGGGGCGCCGCGCCGCCTGCGCGAGGGCGCGCGGGGACTGGTGGCGCAGGCGGGCGGCCGCTGGTCGACGGTGGCATCGTTGCTCCGCCCACCGGCGGTCGCCACCGAGGCGCTGCACGCGCGCGCGTCGAGCCTGCTCGAACGTTACGGCGTGGTCAGCCGCGACGCGGTCGCGACCGAGGGAATTCCGGGCGGCTTCGCGGCTCTGTCGCCGGTGTTCCGCGCGCTGGAGGACGCCGGCAAGATCCGGCGCGGCCACTTCGTGGAAGGACTGACTGGCGCGCAGTTCGCGCACGCGGGCGCGGTCGATCGCCTGCGTGCCTCGCGCGACGACGAGCAGGGGGCGACCGTACTCGCGACGGTCGATCCCGCCAACCCGTACGGCGCGCTGATTCCGTGGCCTGGCGTCGAAGACGGCGACCAGCAACCGCGGCGGGCGGTCGGCGCGCGCGTGGTGCTGGTGCAGGGGGCGCCGATTCTGTACGCCGAGCGCGGCGGCAAGCGGCTGCGGGTCTTCAGCGACGACGCCAAGACGCTGTCGCTGGCGGTGGCGGCGTTGCGCCAGGCCGCCGGTCGCCCGCGGCGCGCGCTGCAGGTGGAGACCGTGAACGGCCAGCCGGCGCTGAAGAGCCCTCTGGCGGCGGCCCTGCGCCAGGCCGGCTTCCGCATGGAGCCGAACGCGCTGGTGCTGGACCCGGCGCCGCTCGGCAGCGCACGCGACCCGCGCGCGGCGGACGCTCGCCCGCAGGCACGCAGGTAGTCGTGCCCGAGGGCGACACGATACACAAGCACGCCGCGCAGCTGCAGGCGCAGCTGGTCGGGCAGAAGGTGACGGCGGTGTTCGCGCGCGGCGTGGAATATCGGCGCCTGGCGGGCGCGGTGGTGGCGCGCGTCGAGGCGCACGGCAAGCACCTGTTCATCGACGTGGGCGAAGCGCGCCTGCACGTGCACCTGGGCATGTACGGTCGCATGTTCGTGCAGGACGCCCGCGGGGTGACGACCGCCAAGGCGGCGCGCGCGAGTCTGGCGGTCATCGGCGAGCAGACCGCGGCGCTGTGGTGGCGCGCGCCCACGATCGAGGTGTTGCGGTCGGCCTTCGCGCACGCGCACCCGGCGCTGCAGACGCTGGGACCGGACGTGCTGGCGACGGCGTTCGACCCGGTGGTGGCTGTGGCGCGCGCGCGGGAAAGGCCGGCGACGACGCAACTGGGGGCCCTGCTGCTCGATCAGCGGGTCGCCGCCGGGATCGGCAACGTCTACAAGAGCGAGGTCCTGTTCCTGGAGCGCCTCAACCCGTTCGCGCCCCTCTCGTCGATCGACGACGCCACCCTGACCCGCGTCTACAGCCACGCGCGCGAGCTGATGCAACGCAACCTCGGCCCCTGGAGCCGCACCACCACCGCCGACCTGACCCGCGGCGGCTTCGGTCCGCGCGGCTCCGCGCGCATGTTCGTGTACCGACGATCCGGTCACCCGTGCCGGGAATGCGGGGCGGGGATCCTGGCAGCCACGCAGGGGGAGCCGCCGCGGCGGACGTATTACTGCCCGCGCTGTCAGGTGGGGGGCCGGTGAAGGGGCAGACGTAGGACCGCATTGACGCTATCGCTCTCGAAATATCCGCGTTCGCCGGCCCATCGGCATTTCGTGCCGCGCTGGCCGTGGCGCGGACCAGTCAAAACACACGGCCTCCCCAATCGGCGCCCTGCGCAGGGTCGCAGGCTCCGTCACCCGGTGACAACCATCTGTTCGACGATATCGCTCCCGATCGACTCGACTGGTACGACGCCCTCCCCCGCTGCAACGGTTCCAGACGGGTCACGGCCAAGACGTCGCTTGCGAGGCGTGCGAAGGGAAAGGGGGTTCTCGGCGCCAGCGTGACCCTGCGCGGGCACCTGGCGATCGAACCGGCTCTGGACCCTCCGGTCGAATTCCTGGACGACGACGGCCCGCCCTAGAAGAGTGGGACGATGTCGGCGGCGTACGTGCGAGGATCGAGAACGCGAAGGTCTGCCGGCCGTGACCGCGACCAGCGGTTGCGGCTCATCGGACGGTCATCGGTTGAGACTGCTCGGTAGCTTCGGGTCATACTGAGGACAGGGCTTCCGAGGAGGTGAGGTCGCAGGGCGCGACGCGATCCGGTCGACCTCCGCGTCGCTGAGTCGACCGGCGGACACATTGGACTCGCGAACGACGGCGTCATCGGAGATGCGACAGATCTCGGCTTCCTGCAATACCAGGCTGTGGCTTTCGACGGCGAGACGGCCGGCAACGATGACGTCAACCGTCTCTTGATCCCAACCCCCACGTTCCAGGCGGGCCGGAATGCCCATCCCCCGGACCAAGGGTTGCCACGAGGGACAGTCCGCTCGCGGCCTGACCCTCCAGTCGGAGGTCGTACAGTTGCGAATGCCTCCAATCAGCAGGCAATCTTCTACCGGAACCAGCCTGCCACGGACGTGGACCAAGGCCTTCTTGTCCACCAACCGCGCAAGCTCGTTCGCTGCGATTGGCCTGCGCGACGCCGCCACCTCCTGCGGCGAACAGTGGGGCAACGTCTGGGCACGGACGGACTCTGACCGCGTCCTGCTCGCGCTACCCGCGATGCGAGGGTCGAGCGGCTGGCCCGCGTCCGTGGCGATGAGCCAGACGAGCGCGGAGACCGTCTCCTTGAAGAACGCCACGGCCATCATCATAGCGCCAGAGGATCCGGATTCTGGACGGGCGTACTCAGGATCCCGTGGGCTGGTTCACTCGCTGTTCGGACGTCCGATGGTGACCCGCGAAGCTCCAAAGCGTCTTCGCGTCGGACCGGCCACAGGTCAGATAGGTTCCGGTCGTCGAGGTCCAGTTGGCACAGGAGTCGCCGAGAGGGAACGCGTTGCCGTTCTCGGTCGTATCCGACCAGACCGCGACGGGGCTGGCGTCAGAAGCGCAGTGCGCATTGGAGCCCTCGGGCGCCTGAGGTCGGTGCGCAGGTCATCATCGAGGTGTTCGTGCCTGCCGCGGGCTCCGTGAGGTAGAGAATCAAGGCCGTCGCGGTCAGGGTAGCTGCGGCGCCGTAGCCGATGAAGGCGAGGTTTCGAGCGCGCTGGCCGTCGGAGTAGAGCTGCTGGCAGGCGGCGCCGCCGTGATTGAGCTCGTTGACGCCGCAGCTGTCCATACGCTCGAACGAGCCGACCTTGTCACGCCATTTGACGTGCTCGACGATGCCCAGGACCAAGCCCACCGCTGCGACGCCGGCGACTGCAATCTCGGTGGGGCGACGCCAGCCGACGCCGGCGCGGTCGGTGCCTGCGCCGGCATCGCTTTCGGACGACTTCGACGAACGAAACCCGGCTGGCTCCTCTGGGTTCGTCGCCAGCGTCGACGCTGGCGAACCGGGCGTCTCGGCGCTGGCACGGGAAGCGGCGACTGCGGGCCCGCCCGCTCCCGCCCCGCTTGCCGCGGGACCAGGGCCCGGCCCACTCGGGTCTGGTCCGGTGGTTTGTTCCTTGCGCATGACCACGGTCTCTCGCGTGGGCTTCTCGGTCTCGATGGTCACGGTTCGCGTGACCGTGAAGTATCCGGGCGCGCGCACTTCGATGTTGGTCTTGCCGACCGGCAGGTGAAGCGGCTCGACCAGCGGCAGGCGCCCCACCACCTCGCCCTCGATGCGAATCTCCGCGCCCGGTGGTTTCCCCAGGATCTCGAGCCGGCCGATGTGGGAGCGGATGGCTGCCAGGGCCGTCTGCAGCGTTGAACGGTTCTTGTTGATCCAGGTATCGACGGGCACGGCCAGCGCGTGGGCCAGGTGGGCTTCGGCGTCGACCCAGCGCCCGAGCGCCTGCTCGGCCATGCCGATCTGCGCCTCGATGCGGGGTGTCTTCGCGATCTCGTAGGCGCGCTGGAATTTTTCCAGCGCCTCGGCGTCGTGGGACGCGGACCGCAGGGCTATCCCTTCGCGAACCAGCGGCTCGGCACTGTCGGCCGGAGCGGCGACCGCGTTCGGTACGCCCAAAACTGTCGCGAACAACAACGCCGCCAGGGCACCCTCGAGGAGTCTCGCACGCACCCCCGATCGTCTAACACGATGCTGCGAACCGCGCGCGCCTCCGGACCTCACGTCAGCCCGTTCCCCGCTCGCGGCGGGCCATGTCTCGGTCATCGGATCGGGCAACCGTCGTTGCGCGGTTCCGTCGCGGGCGCAGCCGATGCTCAAAATGGGCAAGCACCGCAGGTGAGGCAAGTCGGCTTCCCGCCCGGGCCGGCGGTATCCGTGTTGCCGGAACCCGTGACTCCGGGCGCGCCATCGGCGCAGGAAATGTCCGCCGACACAATTCCGGTCGTGAACGAGTTGCTCGAGATTTGCCCGGAACTGAAGGGCTTCCAGACCATTCCGAGGTTCGAGCCGTGCAGCACCGAGTTCTGAACCACGACGTTCCCGACGCTGTCTTGCACCAACACCAGCGCGCTGTTGCAGTTCCCGAGGTCGAGGTGGTTCAGGGAGTGGGGGGCTGCTGCGCTGGCGCTGGTGAAAACAGCCACGCACACCGACGAATTCGCGAGCCCATTGATGATGCAGTCCTTGACGACGTTTTGGCCGCCCCGGATCGAGACCGCGGTTTGGAAACCGGCTGTGAAATCCATACCGACCCCGGCCAGGGTGGCGCGGCCCGAGTTGTTCATGTTGCAGAGGAGCTGCTGGCTACCTGTGAGAATGATGGGAAAGGCCTCGGTGGCAGACGGAGAATAGGTGGCCGTCTGCAAGGCAATCTGCCCGGTGGACCGGGTGAGCGCGTAGGTGATGGTCTTGTAGGCACAACTTCCGTAGGCGCCGCCATGTTGCGCGTCGTCGGTGCCATTCACCGGATCGACGAAGTGCAGCGCCGAGGCCGCCGGAGCACAGCAGTCGGTGCTCGCGATGCACGTCGTGCCACAAAGCGTGAAGCCGGGAGCGCCGCAGGTCCCGCCGCACGTCGCGCTGTTCGCGATGCAGGCTCCGTTGCAGTTGTAGAATCCGTTGTTGCAAGACGCGAGGGTGCACGTGCCCGTCGAGCAACTGGCGGTTCCATTCTGAACGCTGCAAGGCGTACCGCAGCCCCCACAGTTGGTGAGGGTGTTGGTCGGTGTCTCGCAACCGTCGGTGTCGTTGGTCCCCGTTGAACAGTTGGCGAAGCCCGTCGCGCACGACCCCGATGCGATCACGCAGCCCGATCCGGTACAGCTCACGGTCGGACTCGCCTTCAGGTGCGGCAAGGCGCTGCAGTCGCGGGCGCAGGCACCACAATTCTTGGCATCCGAGGTTGTGTTGGTCTCGCACCCGTCGGTGTCGTTGGCCGACGTCACGCAGTTGGCGAAGCCGGTCGCGCAGGCCGACTGAGGCACCACGCAGCCCGAACCGCTGCATTGAACCCCGGGGTTGGTCTTGAGGTGGGGCAACATCGCGCAGTCCCGGCTGCACGTGCCGCAGTTCGCGGGATCCGTCGCCTTGTTGACGCAGCTCGCGCCGCACAGATCGGGGTTGGGGGCGACACAGCTCGACGAACACATCGGCACACTGCCCGCGGTCGAGCACAGCGCCGTCGGCGCCGTGCACTTGGTGGTACAGCCGCCGCACGTTGCGGGCAGCGTGAGATTGGTCTCGCAACCGTCGTCCGGCTTGGTCGAACAATGGCCGAAGCCGTTCACGCAGCCGGAAGGTTGGATGACACACGCGCCTGCCACGCACTGAACGGCGGGTGCCGTGGCACCCGGCTTCACGTTGGGCAGCGTCCCGCAGTTGTGGCCACAGGCGCCGCAGTTCTTGGGATCGGTCATCTTGTTGACACAGCTGGTGCCGCAGACGTCGGGTGAGCTGGCCCCGCAGCTCGGCAGGCAGCTCGCCGGCTGGCTTTGGCGCGAGCAGAGCGGCGTCGTGCCACTGCAGACCAGCGAGCAGCTCCCGCAGTGCGTGGGCAGGGTGAGATCCGCCTCGCAACCATCGTCCGGCTTGGTCGAGCAGTGGCCTTTGTCGGTGGCGCAAGCGCTGGCCGGGATGAAGCAGACCCCGGAACGGCATTCGATGCCGGTCGCACCGGGCTTGAGACCGGGAAGGGTCGTGCAATCGTGGTTGCACGAGCCGCAATTGGTGGGATCGGAAGCGACGCTCACGCACTTGGTACCGCACAGATCGGGCGACGGCGCCGCGCAGCTCGACGAGCAACTCGGCGCGCTGGCGCTCATCGAGCAAAGGCCGGTGGGACTGCTGCAGAGCTTCCCGCATTGTCCGCAGTTCGCCGGGGTGGTCAGCGGCGTCTCGCAGCCGTCATCGGCGCGCGTCGAGCAGTGCCCATACCCGGACGCGCAAGCGCTGGCGGGCACGAAGCAGGCGCCGCTGCGGCACTCGATGCCAGAGGCGTTTGGTTTGAGGTTGGGCAGGGCCGTGCAATCGTGGCCGCAGGTGCCGCAGTTCCGCGGATCGGTCGTCACGTTCACGCAAGAAGACACACAGAGATCGGGGGCCGGGGCCGCGCAGCTCGCCGCGCATTTCGGAGCACCGCTGGCGCTGCTGCACAAGGCCATCGCCCCGCTGCACTTGACGCCGCAGGTGCCGCAAGTGGCTGGATCGGTCAGGCTGGCCTCGCAACCGTCATCGGGGCGCGCCGAACAGTGCGCATAGCCCGACAAGCATGCGGCCGGAGGTACGTAGCACGCCCCGGCGCGACACTCGATCCCGGCGCCCGTCGCATTGACGTTGGTCAGGGCCGTACAGTCGTGGCCACAGGTCCCGCAATTCTTGGGGTCGGTGGGCGAGCCACAGGCGACGTCCGTGCCCGCGTCGGACATCCCGATCCCGCCAGAGCCTTGAGGAGCATCGGCCGGGCCCCCATCGACGACTCCGCCACCACCGCCACCGCTGGCGTCGCCCCCTCCGCCCCCGGGGCCGAGCGCGCCGCCACTGCCAGAGCCGATCGCGGCCCCGCTGCCGTCACTCCCGCCTCCGCCGAGCGTGCCTCCATGTCCAGCCTTGCCGCCGGTTCCTGCGCCAGCGTCCGACCTCGCATTCGGCCGGAAACCCGTGCAAGCGGGCGTGGCTCCCACCACCAAGCAGCAGATCAGCACGAGCGACCCGAACGAAAATCCGGGCCGCATCGTTCCCTCCCGCGCCATCCCGTTCACGCCACCACGGAAACGACTCGTCCACCGCGGGCGTGGTCAGCGCAGAGACAAACGAAGCCGATCGTCGTCTCGCGGGGGGCGGTCATGGGCCCAACCTAACAAGGGATGGCTACGTCGTCTATCGGGTGAGCGGCTACGGCGTTGACGGGCGATGGCCGATCTTGACCACGTCTTCCCCGCGCACCACAGATCTCGGTGTCCGCGAGACACCTGCGAACGCCCGCCACAAGCTGACGGTTATAAGCGTAGACTCCCGCCCCCATGTTGGAAGCCGTTCCGTCGCAATCGCCGTTAGGTCGCCAACCGCCCCACAACCTGGAGGCGGAGCGGTCGGTGCTGGGCGGCGTGCTGATCAAGCCGTCGTCGTTCGACGAGATCGCCACCAGCCTGCAAGTCGACGACTTCTTTCTGCCCGGGCACCGCGAGATCTTCGAGACGATGTTGACCATCGACAAGCGGCGGCAGCCGCTGGACGTCATCGCCGTCGCCGACGATCTGCGGATGCGCGGCATGCTGGCGCGGCTGGAAGGCGGCGAGTCGTACCTGCTGGCGTTGACCAACAGCGTGCCCACCGCCGAGAACGTCCTGCACTACGCGCGGCTGGTGAAGGAAAAGGCCACCCTGCGCCGCCTGATCGCGGCGTGCGCCGAGATCCAGTCGCGGGCCTACGGGGACTTCGGGCAGTTCGATGAGTTCCTGGACGAGGCTGAAACCCAGGTTTTCAAGGTCGCCCAGCAGAACCGGCGCGAGACGTATTCGACCGCGACCGAAATAATGGACGAAGTTCTGCACAACATTGAAGTGCGGGCAGCCGAAAGGAAGGCTGTGACGGGCGTGCCCACAGGCTTCACCAAGCTGGACGAGATCACCGCGGGTCTGCAGCGGGAGAACCTGATCATCGTCGCGGCCCGCCCGGGCGGCGGCAAGACGTCCTGGGCGGTGAACGTGGCCGTCCACGCGGCCATGCGCAAGATCCCGGTCCTCATCTTCTCGCTGGAAATGTCGAAGTACGAGCTGATGGAGAGGATGCTGGCCGCCGAGGCGCGCATCGACTCGGGCAAGATCAAGCGCGGGTTCCTCGAGTATTCCGACTGGAAGAACAAGATTCACCCCGCCAGCAAGAGCCTGGCCGAGGCGCCGATCTTGATCGACGACTCGTCGGCCATCTCGATCATGGAGATTCGCGCCAAGGCGCGGCGTTTTCGCGGCGATATCCGGTATTTCCCGCCCCAGGCGCCCGACGCCAACGGCCGCATCCAGCCCCCGCTGGGGTTGATCGTCGTCGACTACTTGCAGTTGGCCAAGGGCAGCGCCGGCAAACGCGACGAGAACCGCCAGCAGGAGATCGCCGAGATTTCGCGCGGCCTGAAGTCGCTGGCCAAGGACCTGAAGGTGCCGATCATCGCGGTGTCCCAGCTGAATCGAGAGGTCGAGAAGCGCGAGGGCAAGCCCAAGCTGTCGGACCTTCGTGAATCGGGCGCCATTGAACAGGACGCCGACATGATCCTGTTCATCCACCGCGAGGACATGGGCGACACCAATCCCGGCCCCACCTCGACCTCGGAGATCATCGTCGGCAAGCACCGCAACGGGGCCACCGGCTCGGTGAAGGTCACGTTCATTCGCGAGTACACCAAGTTCGAAAACTACGCCGAGGAGCCCGAATATGGCTGAGCCGGCGATGCGGCCCCCCGTCGGCGCCGCGCGCCGGGTGGTGATCCTGGTGGCCGACGGCGTCGGTTGCGGCGGGGCGCCGGACGCCGCCCGCTACGGCGATGCCGGCGCCGATACGCTGGGCAATCTGTCTCGACAACGGGGGGGGCTGGCGCTGCCCCACCTGGGCGCGCTGGGGCTGGGCCACCTGACCACCATCGCCGGGGTGCCACCAATCGCCGAGCCCGAAGGGGCCTGGGGCTCCCTGACCGAGCAATCCGTCGGCAAAGACACCATCACCGGGCACTGGGAGATGGCGGGCGTGATCACCACCGCCCCGCTGGCGACGTTTCCGAACGGGTTTCCGCCAGCGATCACCGAGCCCCTGGCCCGCGCGGCGGGCCGTGAGCTGCTGGGAAACACCACCGCGTCGGGGACCGCCATCATCGAAGAGCTGGGGCCCGAGCACCTGAGGACAGGGGCGCTGATCTTGTACACGTCGGCGGATTCGGTGCTGCAGCTCGCCGCGCACGAGGATGTCGTACCGCTCGACGAGCTGTATCGCATCTGCGCCGTGGCGCGCGACATCGCCGATCGGGAACACATCGGACGGGTGATCGCCCGACCGTTCGTGGGAACGCCGGGCGCGTTTCGTCGCACCTACAACCGCCGGGACTTCGCGCTGGTCCCGCCGTCGCCAACCCTGTGTGACGTGCTGACCGACGCGGGCGTGCCCGTGGTGGGGGTCGGCAAGATCTCGGACATCTTTGCCGGGCGCGGGGTGGGTGAATCGCTCCACAGCGAGGGCAACGACGACGGCATGCGGCTGACGCTGGAGCGCCTGGATCGCATGGACAGCGGCCTGCTGTTCACGAACCTGGTCGACTTCGACATGCTGTACGGGCACCGCAACGATGCGGTCGGCTTCGCGGGTGCGCTCGCGCGCCTGGACGCCTGGATCCCCGACCTGCGGGCGCGCTTGCGTCCGGGCGACCTGGTGTTGCTGACCGCCGATCACGGCAACGATCCCACCAAGCAGGGCACCGATCACACGCGCGAGCGCGTGCCACTGCTGGCGTTCGGTCCGGGGGTGAGACCCGTCAATCTGGGAACGCGCGCGTCGTTCGCGGATCTGGGACAGACGGTGGCCGAGGCCCTGTCGGCGCCTGCGCTGACCCACGGGACCAGCTTCTGGGAAGCCCTGCGATCGTGAAGCGCGCCCGCGCCAGCTCGGCACGGGTGGCCGCCCCCCTGCCCGTTCCCGCCTGGATCGCGCGGAAGCGCGACGGCGACGAGCTGCCCGACGACGCCATTCGCGCGTTGATTGCAGGGGCTACCGACGGCAGCGTGCCCGACTACCAGCTGTCGGCGTTACTGATGGCGATCGTCTGGCGCGGGATGTCGCCGCGCGAGCTTCACACCTGGCTGGACGCGATGGTGACCTCTGGTGATCGCATGGATCTGCGGCGCGTCGCGGGCGTGAAGGTGGACAAGCATTCGACCGGCGGGGTGGGCGACAAGATCTCTTTGTGCCTGGCGCCCCTGGTGGCTGCCTGTGGGGTGCCGGTGCCCATGATGTCCGGCCGATCGCTCGGCCACACCGGCGGCACGCTGGACAAGCTGGACTCCATTCCAGGGTTTCAAACCGCGTTGACCCCGCGGGCCTTCGAAAGGGTATTGGCCAGGACCGGCCTGGTGCTGGCGGGGCAAAGCCCGCGGCTGGCGCCGGCCGATCGGCGCCTCTACGCCCTGCGGGACGCGACCGCGACGGTGGAATCGATTCCACTGATCGCTTCGTCGATCCTGTCGAAGAAGATCGTCGAGGGCGCCGACGCGTTGCTGATGGATGTGAAGATGGGGCGCGGGGCGTTTCTGCCCGAGCGTTCCCGCGCCCGCGCGCTGGCGCGCACCATCGTCGGCCTGGGCAAGCGCGCCGGCCTGCGGGTGGTGGCGCTGCTGACCGCGATGGACCAGCCGCTGGGGCGCGCCGTGGGCAACGCCTGCGAGCTGGCCGAGGCCATCGACATCCTGCGCGGTGGCGGCCCCGACGACGCGCGTGCGCTGACCGTGCGCCTCGGCGCCGAGATGCTGGTGCTGGGCAAGCGCGCGCGCGATCGGGGGGCGGGCGCGCGGCTCATCGAAGGCGCCATCGCCTCGGGGGCGGGCCTGGAAAAGTTCCGCGCCTGCGTGGCGCTTCAGGGCGGTGACGTGCGGGTGATCGACGATCCGCGCCGCCTGGCCCAGGCGCCCCGTGAACACCTGATCCGCTCGAGTGCGACGGGGTTCGTCACCCGCATCGACGCGGGCGAGGTGGGTCGCGCGATGACGCTGCTGGGGGCGGGTCGGGTCAACAAGGACGCCGCCATCGATCCGGGCGTGGGCCTGCACCTTCATCGCAAAGAGGGCGACGAGGTGGAGCGGGGCGACGTGCTGGCGCTGGTACGGTTTGCCGATCAGGCGCGCCTGGCGGCCGTTCGCGCCCGACTGGAGGCAGCCTTCGCGGTGGGACCGAAAGCGTCGCCGCGCGCGCGGCTGGTGCTGGAGGTTATCGAGTGACGGCGGCCTGACGGCGCCGCGACGGCTGGCGCAGCGGCCCGCCGATGATACATTTGCCGCACGTTGTTCGACTTGCGCTTCGACCAGCAGGGACAGGGCCAGCCGGTGGTGTTGCTGCCGCCGTTTCCTTTCGATCGCCGCATCTGGTCCGTCACTGTTCCCACCATCGTGGCGGCGGGCTATCGCGCGATCGCTGTCGACTATCCTGGTTTCGGGGAATCGCCGCCGGAAGAGTTCTCGATCGCCGACCTTGCGGATGCCACCGCCGCGCTGCTGGACAAGCTGGGGCTCGAGCGCGCCATCCTGATGGGCATGTCGATGGGGGGCTACGTCGCGCTGGCCTTCGCCCAGCGGTTTCCCGCGCGGCTGCGGGCGCTGATCCTGGCCGATACGCGAGCGGCCGGCGACAGCGACGGCGCGCGCCAAGGCCGGGCGAAGGCGCTCGAGACGATCGCCACCCGGGGGGTGGACATGTACCTGGCGGGCGCCCTGCCCCTTCAGCTGTCGCCCGACGCGCCGGTCGAGGTGCTGAACGCCGTCACGCGACTGGCGGCAAAGGATCCCACGGCACTGGCCACCGCGATCGCGGCACTGCGGGATCGCCCCGATCGAACGACCGAGGCCCCGCGCATCGCGTGCCCGACCCTGGTGGTGGTCGGCGCCGCCGATCAGATCACGCCCGCCGCCGAAATGAAGACGATGGCGCAGGCCATCCCAGGCGCGCGGTTCGTCGAGCTACCCGCCGCCGGGCACCTCTCGAACATCCAGGCGACCCAAGCCTTCAACCGGACCGTCGCGGACTTCCTGGGCGGTCTTGCGGTGAACACGCCATGACCCTGGCCCCCAGCCTCACCGATCGCGTGCGTGCGGCGGCCGCCGCCCTCTCGGATCGCCTGGACGCACAAGGCACCGAGGTGGCCGTCGTACTGGGGTCCGGTCTTTCATCGGTGGCAGACCGTGCCCACCAACCAGCGGTGGCGCCGTATGCCAGCTTGCCCGGCTTTCCGAGGCCCACCGTGGCCGGGCATCCCGGGCGGGTGATGGTCGGAACCATCGACGGGCGGAAGGTGCTGTTTCTGTGCGGGCGCATTCACGGGTACGAGGGCTACGAAGCCAGCGAGGTTGGCTTTGGGGTGCGCGTGGCGGCGACGCTGGGCGCACGGACGCTGATCGTCACCAACGCTTCAGGGGGCATCGACGCCGATCTCAAACCTGGCGAGATCGTCGCGATCTCGGACCATCTGAACCTGACCGGCCAATCACCGCTGAGCGGACCCAACGACGAACGGATCGGGCCGCGCTTCGTCGACATGACGTACGCGTACGCGCGGGACCTGCGGGCCCTGGCGACGGCCGTCGCCCCGTCGGTCCTCGGGTATCCGTTGCGCGAGGCGGTGTACGCCGGCATGGCAGGACCGTCCTACGAAACGCCGGCCGAGGTGCGGATGCTGCGCGTCCTGGGCGCGGGCCTGGTCGGCATGTCCACGGTGCACGAGGTGATCACGGCCCGACATGCGGGTCTGGACGTGCTGGGCCTGTCCATCGTTGCCAATCACGCGGCCGGCGTGGTCGAGCAGCGCTTGCACCACGAGGACGTCACGCGCGCGGCGAACTCCGCGTCGGAGGCGCTGGGGCGTCTGGTCTTCGAGGTGATTCAGCGGTTGCCGCGCCCGATCGAGGACGCGTGAGCCGCCGCCCCACCCGGACCGAGGCCCTGGATGCACGCGCGCGCCAGGAACTGGTGGCCGCCGCGCGCGCGGTCAGAAAACGCGCCTATGCCCCCTATTCGAACTTTCACGTCGGCGCGGCCGTGCTCGACGGGCAGGGACGCATCCACGTCGGCTGCAACGTCGAGAACGCGTCGTTCGGGCTGACCATCTGCGCCGAACGCAACGCGATGGCGGCGGCGGTATCCGCCGGCGCGCGGAGGCTGCGTGCGGTGGCCGTGGTGACAGCCACCCGCCCTCCTGGAACGCCCTGTGGCGCCTGCCGCCAGGTGCTGGCCGAGTTCGGCGACGATGACCTTCCGGTGCTGCTGGCCTCGGCGGCGGGACCCGCCGACGAAACCAGCCTCGGCGCGTTGCTGCCGCGCGCATTTCGCCTCTGATCGACTCCGACCCGGCTCGTCGGAACGCCCTGATTCGGGCGTTCCTCGACCAACCGCGATCCTGCCCCTACGGCGCTTCGGGCGGTGCGCCCGGCGGGCCCTTCTTCTTCGCCACTTCCAGCGGCTTGCCCGTGATCTTCGCGGCGGCCTCGCGCGCGGCCTGCACCACGTTCGCGCGGCCCTCCAGATAGTCGCCGGTCGCGTTCAGGAACTCTTCCAGGTCCAGCACCTTCTTGCCCTTGCGCGACCGCTTCCCGCAATACTCCCAGGCCTGCAACTGGCGCTGATCCTCTTCGTAGAACTTCTTGGCGTTGACCTTGAACGACTTCGACGCCACGGGTTTGGCGTCCTTGTTCAACCCCTGGATGATCGGACCACACTCGGCCCGCACGCGGGTCATGAACTTCACCGCGTCGGTCTTGCAAGTCGACGCCAGAAATTCCAGCACCGCCTGGATGTCCTTCTTCTTGTCCAGCTCGGGGATCGCGCAGGCCAGGAACTTCTCGAACGCCACCGACTCGACCGACACCTCCGTCGAGAACGCGCCGCCGACCTCCTGAATCGTTCCGTCGACGTCCTTCACCGCGCTGCGGCCCTTGATCTTCTCGGCGTAGGTTTCGATGCCCGTCTTCAAGCGCGGCAGTGTGGCCACGTACTTGTCCATCGCTTCCTTCATGTCGGCGGGGGCGTCCGAGGCCAGCGCCGACATCGCCGCATGTCCCCGTTCGATCTTGGGCACGCACTCGCTGGTCAGGTGCTCCGAGAAGGTCTTCTGCTGCGTGAAGTAGGCGCTCTCGATGCGCTGCTGGATCTGATCAGCGTTCTGAAAGTTGCCGACGTCCACTTCGCTGGACATGACGCAGTTCCAGAACGCACCCATCTCTTCTTTTTCCTTCTCGGCGAAGCGCCCGCCCGCCTCCAGCACCACCTGGGCCGCGGCGGTCTTCTTGCGTTCCTTCACGGTCCAGAAGCCGCCGCCCCCGACGACGACCACGCCCAGGGCCAGGATGATGGTGCGGTTGCGCTTGGTCTTGGCGGCGCGGTCCGCCATCATCCGCTGATAGTCGTCGAGCCCACCCCCGGACATCCCACCCATCGCCCCCGGTCCCGTCGGCGCTCCTGCGCCAAGCGGCGCTCCGCAGCGAGAACAGTTGGCAAAACCGTCGAAATTGCTGTGCTTGCACTTGGGGCAAGAGACCATGGGGCACCTCCGTTGGGGAGGGAGCTTTTACCATGGCGGTCGGTCCGACCTGTCCAGAATTCCGCCTTCGCGGAGGAGCGTCGAGTCGAACGGCTCGCGCGGAGACGTCGCTGCCGCGGCTATTTCGCCAGCCTCCGGAGGGCCTTCACGTCGGCGCGGTCCTGGTCCCGGTCGGCCGCGATCTTGTTCTTGATCAAGGCGGCCAACCCGATCACGGGGATGGCTCGCCCCTCCACCTGGAAGGTCTCGCGCGATGCGACAGCTTCGTCGAAGGTGATCCCGGTGGCGCGGTTCAAGATGTCGATTCGGCGCGGCGGCAATCCAAGTTGCAGGACGCCATCGTAGGTTGCGAAGTCTGCCTCTGCCACCTCGACCGCGTCGAGGGGCGCCCCGAAGGCGGCCAGGGCTCGATAGACACGCGATGCGTTGCTGACGTCCGCGCGCACCAGAACGTCGAGGTCCTTGGTCGCTCTGGGATGGCCGTGAAAGCCAACCGCGTGTCCACCGACGACGACGAAGGCGACACCCGCGTCGTGAAGCTCGACGAGCAGATCGCGAAAGTCCTGGGGAAGGTCGATCATGCGAGCTGGCGCGGAACAAATCGAACGCGCGTTTCGCGCCGGCTGTAGACGGGCTCGTCAAGAGCGGCGAGGGCCCAGCCCTCGCGGCTGAGTTGCGTGACGAGCGAAAGCGCCTCTTCGCCACGGACAGGAGCTGGGTCAATGTCGTCGGCCAGGTCGGTCTTGCGGACGGTCATCCTTCCACGCCGAATGTCCGCCCGCTGCCGTCGGTCAGCTTCGTCCATGAGACCAAGTCTAACCACCACCAGGGGGGATCACCAGCCAGCGCGCAGGCCGAGCGGCTGTCTCGAACGGCCGTCGATGCGCGTCAGTGCTTCGTCGCCTGGCTGGCGAAGGTGGCCCAGGACCGCAAGTAGTCCAGCGCCATCTGAAGCTGATAGTCGTCGAGGCGCTTCAGCGGGGCCACCCGTTCGCCCTGCTCATTCTTCAGGCGCTTTTGCAGATCGCGCTCGCGGGGCATGTCGGCCTCCGACGGATCGGTGGGCGGCGCTGACCCCTCGACGATGATGTTGGGCGTGATGCCTTGCCCCTGGATGGAGCGCCCGCTGGGGGTGTAGTAGCGCGCGACCGTGATCTTCAGGCCGCACGGCTTGGGGCCGCACCCGTCGAGATCGATCACGGTCTGCACCGAGCCCTTGCCGAAGGTTTGCGTGCCCATCACCACCGCTCGCCCGTGATCCTGCAGGGCACCGGCGACGATCTCGGCCGCCGACGCCGTCGCCCCGTCGACCAGCACCACCATCGGAAAGCCCATCCAGGTGCCACGGCTGTGGGCCTGGGATTCATCCATCACGCGCCCTGCCTTGCCGACGGTCTTGACGATCAGGCCCTCGGCGACGAAGCGATCCGCCACCTTCACCCCTTGATCCAGCAAGCCGCCCGGATTGCGGCGCAGATCCAGGATCAAACCTCGCAGGCCACTGCCGCCCCCGGCGGTCTTGCTGGCTTTGCTCAACTGTTCCAGTTGCTCCTGCATCAGGGCATCCGTCGCCGACGAGAACACCCGAATCTTGATGTAGCCGAAGCCGTCGACCAGCTTGCCCTCCACCGGCCTCAGCTCGTAGCGCTCGCGGCGAATGCGGAACGACAGCTCGCGGCCGCGCCGCTCCAGCACCAGCACCACCTCGCTACCGGGGGGGCCTTGCATCCGTGATACGACGTCGTCGAACTCCAGGTTGGCGATCTCGGCGCCGTCCACGCGCTTGATCACGTCGCCCGGTTCAATCCCGGCCTTGGCGGCGGGCGAGCCCTCGATGGGCGAGATGATGACCAGGCGGTTTTTCCGCTTCTCGACGTCGATGCCGATCCCGTTGACCTCCTCGGCGCCCTCGGTCTCCTGTTTCAACCGCGCGTACTCGACGGGGTCCATGAACCGGGAGTGGGGATCCAGCACATCGGTCAGGCCGCGCGCGGCGCCGTACATCAGGTCGGTTTCGGAGATGTCCTCGACGTAGTGACCTTCGATGTACGACAGCACCTTGGTGAACACGTTCAGCTTCTGGTACGGGTTGAATCGTCCGGCCAGGCCGGGACGCGAGAAGATCGCGCCGGCGCCGAACGCCGCGCCCACCAGCAACACCAGCGTTCCCCAGCGCCGCGCGCGCGCGGTCTCCCTTGGCGCGGACACCCGCGGCGCGGAGGTCCGTGGCCTTCCACATTCTTGCATCGATGGTCCTTCTTTCATGCGACCGGCAGTCTACTCCGAACAACGGGCCGGCAACGCGGGCGCCCGATCCAACCGGTCTACCGGCCGCCCCCGCTAGGGATCGTGTCCCTGATGGACGACCGCGCTCGGCAATTTCGTGGTGGGCAACATCGGCGTCGGCAACATCGGTGTAGGATCGATGGCCTGACGTCCGCGCCAGATTTCGAGACGTACCAGAGACGGTAAGGGAGGCGCCGTTCCCAGCGCCGCACTACGACGGACGACCGTCCCTTCACTGACCGTCACGGTGCCCAGCCCCGAAACGATGCTCCGCAGTCCCTGAGGATGCGACAGCACCACCGCGAGCCCGCCCATCACGTCCTCGCCCACCTGCACCACCCGACCGTCGGCCACGGCCCGCACCGGCTCGTTACCGCGGGCCGCAAAGGCGGCGGCGGTGCGAAACAACCACGACCGCGTGGCTTCGTCGCGCGCCACGCCGAAGCCGTTGACCAGACGCCCCGACACCGGCGGCACCAGATGCGGCATGGCTGCCCGCGGTGCACCGGCGCCGTCGGTCTCCGTCCCGGGGCTGGATGCAGCGAACGCGACCGCCCGGCGGCGTTCCTCGCGCACGCGTTCGAGCTCGCCCTGGTACAGGCGCGCCTCTCGCAAATCGCGCGACAGCACCGCCGCGCCGATGGCCAGGGCGCGACCGCCCGGCCGTTCCCCTGCCCGCTCCGAACGACGTTCCGCCTTCGCGGCCAGCACCAGTCGATAGAGCGCCAGGCCCCGAGCGCGCGCCCCTTGCGCCGCCAGGACGGTCTGACGGCTGACGATGGCCTCGCGCTCGGCCAGCAATTGCAGACCGCGACCCTGCGGATCGCGGCTGGCAGCATCGACCGACGAAGCCCGCGCGCGAAGCTCCGCGGCCGACGGGACAATCAAGGCCAGCACGAGCGCCAGAGCCGCGCGGGTCGTCCGGGTCCGACGCCCGATGCGCGCCTCACCTGTCCGAGGCAAGCTCTTCGATCCTTTGTCCGGGCAATCGCCCGCCCCACCAGCCCAACCCTGCCCCCAGCGCGGTCAGCGCCGCCAGCACGTAGAGTTCGAACCGCGGTTGAAAGAAGCGGGCTTCGACCGCGGAAAGCAGCCCCCCTCGAATCACCGCGTGCACGACGATCAGGGCCAGCAGACCTCCGACAACTCCGGCTGCGGCCCCCGCCAGACAGGCCGGCGTGACGATGGCCGTGCGCGTGAAACCCAGGCCCGCCAGCACCAGCGCGTCGGCGCGGGGACGGCGCAGGGCCAACGCCGCGAATCCCAAGCCCACGACGAACACCACCACAGCCTCGACCACGCAGACCAGCCACAGCCGGTGGGCGTGGGCCTGCTCGGCCACCAGCCGATGGTCAGCCTCGCTGCGCAAGACATCCACGTCGGAGATGCCGTCCAACCGGCGCAGGCGCCACGCCAGAGCATCCGCGCCGCCCACGCCGACACGACCGGGCTGAAGGGCGATCTCCAGGCTGGTCGGCAGGAAGCCTTCCTCGACGCCGTCCAGGACCCCGGCCCGCTCGCCCAGTTCGGAACGCAGGCGCACCAAGGCCTCGTCACTGCCGAGGACGCGCACGGCGGTCACGCCCGGCATCTGGCCCAGGGCGTTCGCCAGGTCGTCGCGCGCTGCCGCCGGAATATCGTCGCGCAGGAACGCCACCAACTGGGCCGTGGCCGCGAAGGATCCCGGCGGCGCGGGCGATTCGGAACCGGCCGCCGCCAAGGCCAGCGCGCCGGCCATCGCCGCGAACGCCCCCGCCGCCAGAGCCGCCGCCCGCGCGTGTCGACGAAGATCCTTGCCCGCCAGCCGCAACCCCCACGAAAAGCGCAGTCCCAGCGACGCCACGGCCGGAGCTTCTCTCACGTCCCCACCTCGCGCTCGGCCAGCCGACTGCGCCCGCGGGCCCCGACCACGACCATCGACCCTGCGCCCGGAACCAGACTTCCCGCGTCCAGGCGCAACCGCCGCGCCCCCTCCCGAGAGGCCGCCGCGACGAAGGCGCCGTCGGCCGTCGCGCAGACCACCGCGGCGCCTCCCTCGGTGCAGCCGAGCAGCGCCGACAACACCGCGCCGGAATCCGCCGCGGACAAGGAGGCGCTGGGATCGTCGATCAGCACCAATGGGGGCGAACCGCTCAAGGCTCGCGCGATGCCAGCCAGGCGCCGCGCCGAGTTCGACAGCCGCGACGGTAGGGTCGCCGCCAGCCCCACGATACCGACCTTGCCCAGCGCGCGCAGGGCGGCTTCGCGCGCATACGCCGCCGACTCGGCGCGCGCGATCAACGGGAACATCACGTTGTCGAGCACCGACGCATTCTCGATGAAAGTGGGGTGAGCCTCGACGAAGCCGATGTTGCGTCGCACGAAGGGGATCGAATCGCGCTGCAGCGCCGTCACGTCGCGCTCGGCGATCCACACCTCCCCGCTGTCGGGACGACGGCGGGCGGCGGCCACCTCCAGCAGCAACGTCTTGCCGGCGCCGCGACCGCCCTCGATGATCACCAGCTCGCCCGCGCGCGCCTGCGCGTTCAAGGAGGCGAGGACGATCTCGCCATCCCGACTCAACGTCACGGCGACCAAGCGAAGCACGAACCGATGGTACCCCTCTGCCCGGGTCCAGCCAGTTTTGTGCGCTTTTCGAAGGTCAGCGGTGACCGCGACGGCGACGCCCGCGCAACGCGAGCACGGCTCCCATCAGGCCGAGCGCGGTTAGGGAGCCGGATGCTCCCGCGGTGGAGCAGACGCAGGCGCCCCCCTGGGCCGCGTAGAGCAGGGGGAGATCGCCGCCGCCACCACCTTCGCCGCTGTCCCCACCCGCGCCCCCGACCTCCCCTTCGCCACCGGCGCCACCGTTTCCTTCCCCGCCCGCTCCGCCCTGGCCACCGAATCCCCCGGCCCCACCGGCGCCCCCGTTGGCCGACGTGCCCCCCGAACCGGTGGCATCGCTGCCCCCTGCACCACCGCTGGGGCCTCCTTCGGTGGGCGAAACGTCGATGGTCACGTCCACCGTACCGCCATCGCCACCACCCATACCCCCGTCGGAACAAAACGGAATGGGATCGTGGCGGCATCCTGTTCCGGATACGCAAACGTCGACCGTGCAGGACTGGCCGTCGTCACACGAGATCAGCGGGCCGTCCACGCAGATCCCGGCGCTGCAATGGTCGGGGTCGGTGCAGGGCTCGCCCTTGGTGCACAGCGTTCCGTCCGGCGCCGGGGTGCCCTTGCACACCCCGTTGCTGCAAGCGTCGCTCGACGTGCACTGGTTGCCGTCGGTGCACGCCGTTCCGTTCGGGGCCACCACGCCGACGCACGCGCCGGCGACACACTGGTCGCTCCGGGTACAAGCATTCTGATCATTGCACAAGGCCCCATCGGCCACGCCCTTGCAGCTGTCGACCACCAGCGCCCCGGGCTGGGGCTGGGCTTCAGGTTCCGGGCCCAGCCGCACGCACGACGCGGTTGCCCCCCACGCCAGGACGACCAGCGAAAGACGGAGCAGGGTAGACCTGGGCGATCGATGAGCACGCACGGCGCGTCGACAGCATCTCAAATTCCCGGGCATTCGGGAAATGTCGGCCCCACGTTTCTGCCATGGCGACAAGGTGGGTCAGCGTAGGCGATCGGACATTTTTGAAAGGTGTTTGCGGATGTCCGCCTGACCGGTCGGCGCCATTCAAGGACCGCGGATCCCGCAAAGCCCTTGGTTCCCTTCTGATTTCACCGAATCCTCCACAATTTTTCCACTTTTTGTCCACACGGTACACTGTATCTAGTGTGTCATAATGTCGGAGCACACAATATGTTGCGTTTGGTGCGCCAACGTGGTCTAAGACTCGCTGCAAAAAGGCACTCGCGGCTCGGTTGAGCGCGAGGCACCAAGCTGCGGGGAGGGCTATCTATGCTTGAGAAGAACGATGTTCGGAGAAAGAACGGCCGCCACGACACGGGAGCGATGGGCAAGGAACTGACCAAGGAACCAGGCAGGGATGCCGGCAAGGCCAAATTGGCCGCCAAACCCCGCCGTCCCGGGATCACGATCCGCCGCTTCTTCACGAAGCCGGGCGATGACGGTTTCACCCACGTGCAGTGGGAACTGCGCACGGCCAACATCACGGGCGAAAACGGCAAGGTCGTCTTCGAGCAGAAGGACGTCGAAGTTCCCCGCGGCTGGAGCCAGACCGCCACCAACGTGGTCGTGCAGAAATACTTCCGCGGCGCCGTGGGGACCGCCGAGCGCGAGCGCTCCGTGCGCCAGTTGATCAGCCGCGTGGCCGACACCATCACCGCCTGGGGGCTGAAGGACGGCTACTTCGCAACCCCCGAGGACGCCGAGGTCTACAAGGCCGAGCTGCGCCACCTGCTGGTGGAGCAGAAGATGTCGTTCAACTCGCCGGTCTGGTTCAACGTCGGCTCCGAGCTTCACCCGCAGTGCTCGGCGTGCTTCATCAACAGCGTCGAAGACACGATGGAGTCGATCCTGACGCTGGCCAAGACCGAGGGCATGCTGTTCAAGTTCGGCAGCGGCACCGGCACCAACCTGTCACCGCTGCGCAGCTCGCGTGAATTGCTTCACGGCGGCGGCACCGCCTCCGGTCCGGTCAGCTTCATGCGCGGCTTCGATGCCTTCGCGGGCGTGATCAAGTCGGGCGGCAAGACCCGCCGCGCGGCCAAGATGGTGATCCTGAACATCGATCACCCGGACGCCGAAGAGTTCATCTGGTGCAAGGCCAAGGAAGAGAAGAAGGCCTGGAAGCTGATCGACGCGGGCTACGACGGATCCTTCGACGGCGAAGCGTACAAGTCGGTCTTCTTCCAGAACTCGAACAACTCGGTGCGCGTCACCGATGACTTCATGGAGGCCGTGCAGAAGGACCGCGAGTTCACGACGCGCGCGGTGCGCGATGGGCGCCCGGTGCAGACCTTCAAGGCGCGCGACCTGTGGCGCCAGATCGCGGACGCCACCTGGCAGTGCGGCGATCCGGGTTTGCAGTTCGACACCACCATCAACGCGTGGCACACGTCGGCGAACACCGCGCGCATCAACGCCTCGAATCCGTGCAGCGAGTACATGTACCTGGACGATTCGGCGTGCAATCTCGCGTCGCTGAACCTGCGCAAGTACCAGAAGCAAGAAGAAGGGAAAGACGGCCAGCCCGGCTTTGGCGAGTTCGACATCGATTCCTTCAAGAAGGCGGTCGAGCTGACCATCCTGGCGCAGGAGATCATCGTCGGGAACGCCACCTACCCGACCAAGCGCATCGAGGAGAACTCGCATCGTTTCAGGCCGCTGGGCCTGGGCTTCGCGAACCTGGGCGCGCTGTTGATGTCGCGCGGGCTGCCCTACGACGCGGCGTCGTCGCGCGCGTACTCGGGCGCCATCACCGCCATCATGACCGGCTGGGCTTACCGCACCAGCGCCGTGATCGCGCGTGACGTGACCGGGCCATTCGATGGTTATCCGGAGAACGAGGAGCCCTTCCTGGGCGTGATGAAGAAGCACCGGCATCACGTCGAGAAGATCGATTCCACCTTTGTTCCGTCCGACATGATGGCCGCCGCCCGCAGCACCTGGGACGACGCCATCGCGGTGGGCCGCGAGCACGGCTACCGCAATGGACAGGCGACGGTCATCGCGCCGACCGGCACCATCGGCTTCATGATGGATTGCGACACCACCGGCATCGAGCCGGACATCGCGCTCATCAAGTACAAGCGGCTGGTGGGCGGCGGCATGATCAAGATCGTCAACAACACGCTGTCCGAGGCACTGACCAAGCTGGGGTACGACGAGCAGCAGAAGAAGGCCATCGTCGACTACATCGACCAGGAAGAGACGATCGAGGGCGCCCCAGGTCTGAAGGACGAGCACCTGCCGGTGTTCGATTGCGCGTTCCGGGCCGCCAACGGCACCCGGTCGATCCACGCGCTGGGCCACATTCGCATGATGGCGGCGGTGCAGCCGTTCATCTCGGGCGCCATCTCGAAGACCGTCAACCTGCCGCCCGAGGCCACCGTCGAGGACGTGCAGGACGCCTACATGGAAGCGTGGAAGGACGGCCTGAAGGCCATCGCCATCTACCGCGACGGGTGCAAGCGCACGCAGCCGCTGTCGACCAGCAAGAGCGATCCAGGCCTGGCAAAATCGGGCATGACGGGCATGACAGGGATGACCGACGCGAAGGTCGTCGAGACCAAGGGACCGCCCGCGGCGGTTCGGCGCAAGCTGGCGGACGAGCGCCGTTCCATCACCCACAAGTTCTCGGTGGCGGGTCACGAGGGGTACATTCACGTGGGTCTGTACGAGACCGGCGAGCCGGGCGAGATCTTCATCCGGATGGCCAAGGAGGGCTCGACCATCTCGGGCCTGATGGACAGCTTCGGCACCGCCATCTCGCTGGCGTTCCAGCACGGCGTGCCGCTGAAATTGCTGGTCGACAAGTTCACGCGGACCAAGTTCGATCCGTCGGGCTTCACGGGCAATCCGGAGATTCCGCGGGCCAGCTCGATCATGGACTACATCTTCCGCTGGCTGGGCGCCAAGTTCGTGAAGGAAGAGCGCGCCGAGGCCGAGTCGGAGTTCGACGCCAGTGGGGATCTGCGGCGCGTGTCTCAGGTGGTAGCGACGGGGAGTGCCACGCCCATGCCGGCGGAGTCGGCATCGAACGCGCCGTCGCTTTCAAGTACCTCGAAGGTCGAGGTCATCGACGCCACCAACCTGAACGCAAACTTCAACTTCATCGCCCGCAGCGATGCGCCCACCTGCCCCGAATGCGGATCGATCATGATCCCCAATGGCAGCTGCCACAAATGCGTGAACTGCGGCACGACCTCCGGTTGTAGCTAGCGCACGCGGGGCTTCGGCCCCCGCACGATGGAGATGGAGGACACCCCCGACGGTGATAACGTTCGGGGGTGTTTACTTTTGTCAGCGGAGGCTTGAGTTCGGGAAAGTCCACCTACGCGCGCCGTCGGGCGTCGGAGATGGGACCCCCGCCGTGGTTGTACGTGGGCCCGGACGTCGAGGGCGACGACGCGCTGAAGGATCGGCTGGCGCGGTATCGCCGTGATCAGGATGCCATCTGGAGGGTCAAGAATTCGCCGCCGAGTCTGCTGGAGGTCCTGACCCCGCAGGTCATCGGCGGGCACGGCGCGGCCGTGATCGATCGTTTTAGTGCCTGGATCAGGATGCAACTGCAAACCCGTCCGCCCGAGCAGGATGGGCAGTTGCAGGCCGAGGTCGAGACGCTGGCGGATTTGCTGTATCGGTCGGTCATTCCGGTGGTGCTGGTGACCACCGAGGCCGGCCTGGGAGCGCTGCCGGCGGACGCCGACGGCCGGCGCCTGCTGGACGTGGTTGGGCTTGCCAATCAAACGCTGGCCGCGCGCGCCGACGGGGTGGTCTTCATGGTGAGCGGCGTTCCGTTGCGCCTGCGCTGACGCCCGCCACGTGCGGCGCGACGGCCTGGTTCGGCGCGTGTTCCGGGGCCCGTCTCAAGCGGGGTTGCGTCAACGTCGATGGATCCAGGACGACGCTCGCTGCGCCGTCGTCCCATGCATGCCCCCCCACCATCCCTCGCCTACGACCATCGGGGCCCCGATCCGACCCGGGACCTGATGGCCTTCGCCAAGGCGGCTGCACTGGGACGGCCGGTACCGGCGCCCACGGGCGAAGGACAGGCGGGTGAGATGATAGCGTTGGCCCGCCTCCATCGCTGCCTGGCGATCGTCGCCGGTCCTTTGCAAATGCGGCCAGGGCTGGACCAACCTCGACGGGCAGAGTTGGAGCGCGCCGAGGCGGGCGCCTGGGCCACCTACGCTGTTACCGCCGCTGCCATGGGCCCGGTTCTGGCTCAGGCGGCGACCGTGGGGCTGACCGTGATCGCCTACAAAGGCGCGGCCCATGCAACGCGCTACTACCACGTGCCCTCGGCGCGTCCCATGTCCGACGTGGATCTGCTGGTGTTGCCCGCCGAGAAGGAACGGCTGTACCAGATCTTCCACGAACAAAACTTCCAGACCTTTGCCATGCCGGGTCGCGAATGGACCAAGGCCATCAGCCACGAGAGAATTTTCGTGCCGACCACGGCGGGCGCGCGGTCGGCTGACGTTCACACCGCCCCCGCATCGCCGGCCCGTCATCACCTTCCGGTCGAAGAGCTCCTGGCGCGTTCGCGACCGGGCATTCTGTTCGGCGCCCCGGTGCGTTTCCTTTCACCCGAGGACGAGCTGGTGGTGATGGCCGTCAATCATGGCGCCGATCACTTCCGCGGTGGGTTCGTGCGCTCCCTGGACGCCTGGCTGATGGATGGTGCCGAAGCGATCGACTGGTCAGCGGTGGTCTCGCGAGCGCACCAGGCGGGTGCCGCCGCCGTCAGCTGGTTGATGCTGTCGCACGCCAGGACCATCGCCGGGCTGGCGGTACCGGACGACGTCCTCACCGCCCTGCGGCCGTCGGCGCTACGACGAATGTGGCTCGCCGCTCTGCTCGACGCGGCGGGCTTCGGCGATCCCCGCGTCGCCCTTCCTCGCCGGCTCGAGCAGCTCCTGCTTGCCTATCCCACCTTGGACCAGCCGACCGGCTTCGCGCGCTTCGCCGCCTTTCACGGCGGCCTGCGGGTGCTGGACGCGGCGCAAAGCTTCGTCGATCAGGTGGCGAGCGGCCTCCGCAGCCCCCGTCGATCCGCCGCGCGCCGCTGACGTTGGCGTCGGAGCCGCTGATTGCGAACAGCGCGACGCTGAACAACGAAGCCCGTCCGAACACGGGGCGCCACGCTAACAGAGCGCCTGTGACAGCCCCGCCGGCCGAGGTTACAACGTCTCGCGGTCGTGCGCGTGTCCGATCGCCTGCCGAAGCGCCGGCTCGAGCTTCGCGCACTCGAAGACGACCTTCTGCGAATGTACGGCGGCCACGGCCGCTCGAGGAATGTGGAAATCGCCTGCGTTCTCGACGTAGACAGTCAGGGTCTTGCCATCGTGCGAGATTTCCCGCACGGCACCGAACTCCTCACCACCGTCGGACACGAACGCTTGATACCCGATCTCGATCTTGTCCATCGTGACACTCTCCCTTGGGAATAGCCCCGAGGCGACCAAGGATGGGCGATCGGGAAAGGATTCGCCACCTGCAAGCGAGTCTGCCCTCATCGCGTGAGGACCTGGCCCGCGCGGCACACTTGCCACATGTGCCCGTCGGGATCTGCGAACGCGCCGGTGTATCCCCACTTCTGACTTCCGGCTGCGAACACGATGGTCGCGCCGGCTTCCTTCGCGCGACCCATCAGCGCATCCACCTGGGAGTCGCGGGCAAGAGCGACGAGGAGCTGACACTCGTGGGTCCCCCGAGGCGCGCGCTTGCGACCACCGATCACCCAGCCGAAGCCGACCGACGGGATCAGCATCACGCGCAGGCCCGCGTTCAGCTCGAACTGCAGAGGCTCCGGGAGACCGTCGTCGCCGAGTTCGCCCACGGCGGCAAAGCCCAGGGCCGCGTAGAACGCGTGCGCCGCGCGGCGGTTCTTCGTTGGAAGGCAGATCGTGGCGCGGGGGACCTTCATGACTTTCCCTTCAGGTAACCGAACGCCTCGGTGATGAGGCCGCCCTGCACGCGCATCAGGTTCACGCCGCGCACGGAGTCCTCGGCGCGGTCGCCCCAGGAAAGCCGCCAGCGGATCGTCGCGCGCTCGCCGGCGACGACGACGTCCTCGAGGTCGAAGCGCATCCCGGGTGTCGTCGCGATGCGGCTCCACAGACCCAGGCACGCGTCGCGGCCGACGTATCGCTCGCCGTCGGTGTTCTCGATCACGCAGTCGGCCGACACGATCTCGGCGAGCGCGCTTGGATCGTGCCGCTGGAAGACGTCGTTGTAGCGACGAATGATGTCGGCGGTGTCGACGTCGAGCGCGGGCGTCTTGCCGTAGCCGAGCGCCTCGACGATCTTGCCGTCCTGGACGCGGATGAGCGTGACCCCTCGAAGGCTGCTCCGGTCACCGTAGCGGTAGCGCCAGCGGTTGATGGCGCGATCGCCGAGGATCACCGTCTCCTCGGTCTCGAAGGTCCCACGCGTATCGGCGACCATGGCCTGCCAGAATTTGACGTTGTCGGAATAGCCTTCGACCCGGAGACCGTCCGGCGCGGGCTGCATGCCCTCCATGACGCAGCTCTCGGCGACGAGCTCGGGAACGAGCGAAGGATCTCGCTCGCGGAAGGCGGTGATGAATCGGTCGACGATGTGTGCAGTGGTGTTTTCCATGGTGTAAGCCTAGGCCGCGCGCCTTCACGAACCTTGACCGCGCGTTCCGGATTCTTTGCCGCCATGAACGAAAACGACGCCCTGTCGGAGGTCCTTCGCGGTGTGCGCCTCACAGGCGCGATCTTCCTGCGGGGCGAGCTGAGCGAGCCGTGGGGCTTCCAGGCGCCGTCAGCGGGGAACGCATCGGCTCTGCTCGCGCCCGGGACGGACTGCCTCGTGCCATTCCATCTCGTCACTGAAGGCGTGGCGACCGTTCGTGTGAAGGGATGCGAGCCTCTTCGTCTCGAGCCCGGTGAGATCGTCGTGCTGCCTCGGGGGGACGCGCACGTCCTTCAGAACGGGGCACCACCCGAGCTCGTCGACACGTCGGGCCTACTCCCCAAGATCCTCGAGGGGGCGGTGCTGACCGAGAGCGGCGGTGGCGGCGGCCCGCTCACACGGTTCATCTGCGGCTACGTGGGCTGCGACCGCCAGGCCGAGAAGCTGTTTCTCTCGAACCTTCCCCCGCTGTTCAAGGTCAGTGTCCGACCCCGTGGCTCCGTGGGATGGATCGAGAGCGCGCTTTGTCACCTGGTCGGGGAGAGTGAATCGAGCGGGCCCGGCAGCCGAGCGCTGCTCACGAAGCTGGCCGAGGCCCTGTTCATCGAGACGTTGCGGCGGCACATGGCGCAGCTGCGGCGCGAGGACACCGGCTGGCTGGCCGCAGCGCGCGACCCCGCGATCGGGCGAGCGCTCTCGTGGATACACCGCGAGCCGACGCGGGACTGGATTGTGGCCGAGCTGGCAAAGCGCGCCGGCGTTTCGCGGACGGTTTTCGCGCGCCGCTTCGTGGAGGTGCTCGGGCAGACGCCGCTTGCGTACCTCGCGAGCTGGAGGCTGTCGCTCGGAGCGACGCGACTCCTTTCGAGCGACGATTCCGTCCTGGGAGTCGCCGTGGCGGTCGGCTACGAGTCCGAGGCGGCGTTCAACCGCGCGTTCAAGCGTGAGTTCGGATTGCCGCCCGCGCGGTATCGGAAGCGGGAGCGGCTGGCACGTGAAAGCGCACCCAAGCCGCTGATGCCGGCTTCGTTTCCTTGACGCTGTCCGGGATCGGGGCTTCGATGGTCTGACATGATCAACGCGCGACGCAACGTCATCGTCACCCTCCTTCTCACCGCGGCGCTGAGCTGCGATTCTGGGGCTTCGCACACCGGCTCGGGCGGCGGGACCGCCGGCGGCGGTGGCATGGGAGGCCGAGGCGCGGCGGGAGGTGGCGGCTCGACAGGCGGCGGCGCGGGCGGCGTTGCCGCCGGCGGTGGCGGCGCGGGCGGCGGCATCGGTGGTAAGGGTGGCGGCGCGGGCGGCCGAGGCGCGGCTGGAAATGGCGGCTCGACAGGCGGTGGTGGGCGCGGCGGTGGTGGTGGTGCGGGCGGGGGCGGTGGTGGTGCCGGCGGCGGCGGCGCCTGCACCGTGGCGAAGGGTTGTTGTGCCACCGACGCCGACTGCCTCCTGACGGAAGAATGTGTGAACCCGACGGCGTGCACGGCCGGGCAGGCCACCAAGGGCGTGTGCAAGCCGAAGCCGGCCTCGACCACCATGTGTTGGCGCCCCGAGGACTGCATGTTCCACGTGTGCTTCGGCGCACAGGTCTGTCCATGCGGCGCCGCCTGCCTGGTTGCCGATACGTTGGGTAGCTGCGGAATGCCGTAAAACCGCGGGACCGGCCCGCTGCCGCGCGGCGTTGACGACCGGCGGTGCCCTCAGGTTCTGGGCGCCGCCCCCCGATGATCGAGGGCGAGGACCATCCTTTGCGCCCATCGACCATCTTCGCGGCAGGGTTTCCTGCTCTCTGTCTGGGTCTTGCCATCGCGGGGCCAGCGCGCGCGGACGATTGGGTCAGCGCTGGCCTGGACACCACGCACACCCATGCTAGCGGCGAGCGTTCCGGGTCTCGCTTCATGGCGGAACGCTGGTCGCGGAACTTTCCCGCCAACGCCTATTCGATTTCCAGCCCGGCCGCCGCCGACGGGATCGTGGTGGTCGGTGGTCACGACGGGCTGATCCACGCCGTCGCCGCCAGCGACGGTCGTAACCTGTGGTCATACGCCACCGGCGGCAGCGTCGAGTCGTCGCCCGCGATCCAGAACGGGCGCGTGTTCGTGCCATCGCTGGATGGCAAGCTGTATGCGCTGCATCTCGCCGACGGGCAGCTGGCGTGGCAATACGAGCTGGGCGGGCTCGAGGAATCGTCGCCGTTGGTCGTCCACGATCGCCTGGGCGACGGGGTGGTGATCGTGCACGGGTTCCCCGGGCGAACCCTGCTGCGGCTCGATGCCGTCAGCGGTGAAGTGGTGTGGGAGACCACGCCCGACATCCTCGCGCAATTCAGCAACTCGTCGGCCGTGTCCGACGGTGTGCATCTGGTGGTGGGCGCCAACGAAGGCCACTACTACGGCTTCGACCTCGCCACCGGAACCCGCCTGTGGACCGTCGAGACCGACGGGATCGTCAACCTGTCGGCGCCCGTGATCACGCAGGGGCGGGCCTTCCTGCTCCCCGGCGGCGAGAGCAGCAAGGTGCACGCGGTCGATGTCAGCACCGGCCAGGCCATCGCGGGCTGGCCCGTCGAGCTTCCCGCGCCTGCCCCGTCGACGACGGGCAAGCACCTGTTTCGTCACTATGCGGTGTCGTCTCTGGCGACCACGCCCGGCCGCTTGATCTTCGATCTTCGGATCGATGACACCGCCGACACCGACGACGATACGCTGGCCGATCGCTTCTCGATGCGGGAATCGGTGGTGGCGCTGTCGACGATCGACGGTCACGTGCTGTGGCAGACCGACAATGGCCAGGCGGTGGTCGGAACATTCAACGACATGCCCAAGAGCGGCATGTGCCCGACGCCGGCGCTCTATCGATCGATGCCGTCCGGAGGCGACGCCTTCGCGGTGGTGACCTCGACGGTCGACAACACCTTGCGCGTGCTGAACACGGCCACCGGCGCATCGACCTGGTCGGCCGCGCTGACCTCGATCTCGCGCGCGTCTCCCATCTTCGCCAACGGTCGACTGTTCGTGGCCACCGACGACGGAGCCCTGCTGAGCCGCGCGTCCGCCACCAACCAGGCCCCCTCGGCGCCGGTGTTCACGGGCGGCACGGTCCGCACCGTCAGCGATGCCGCCCCGGCGGTGGAGTGGGCCGCGGCGACCGATCCCGAAGGCGATGCCGTCACCTATCAACTGCGCCTGGACCGCGATGGCGAGGTGTTACAGACGTGGGAGGGAACCGCGAGCCTGTCGGGGGACACGCTGTGGCGAATCCCCGGCACGCTGAAGGCCGGCGTGTCGTACATCGTCGCGGCGCGAGCCCGCGACAGCAACGGCGCCTGGTCGGACTGGTCGGCGCCGCAGTTCCTGGACGTGATCGCGGCGCCCCCCATCGCGGTGAACGGGACCCCGGTCACCAACCTGGGCGATGCGCTTCGCAAGGCGCAGGCGGGCGACATCATCACGCTGGGAACGGGGACGGTGGTGCTGACGGAGACCTTGCGGGTTGCCGGCGGCGTGACCCTGGAAGGCGCCGGCGCACAGCGGACCATTCTGGATGCGCGCGGACAGGCGGTCGCCGTCTCGATTGACGGCGCGGCCGCCGGCGAGCCCAGCCAAGTGCGGGGCATGACGGTGACGGGCGCGCGCATCGGCGTCTCCATCGGCGCCACGCACGACGCGCGCGTCAGCCACGTGATCCTGCGCGACAACAGCGACGCGGGGCTGGACGTGGGCGCGGCGGGGACCGCCACGCTGACCAACGCCACGCTGGTCAGCAACGGCGTCGGCGCCCGTTCCTTCGGCGTGCTGTCGGCCACGAACAATCTGGTGCTGCGCAATCAAACCGGCTTCGCGTCCGATCACCTGGGCGCGCTGGCCAGCCGGTACAACGACGTCAGCGAGAACGCCATGAACTATCAAGGCCTGACGGGTGGGACCAGCGATCTGGCAGTGTCCGTTGCCTTCGGCGACTTCGCCAAGCACGACTTGCATCTCAACACGCGCCAGCCCACGACAGACCAGGGCGATCCCGCCGACGATTTTTCGGCCGAGCCTCAACCCAACGGCGGGCGCATCAACCTGGGCGCGTTCGGCGGCACCCCCGACGCCGAGTTGAGCCTGGCGCCATCGTCGTCCGTCGGTGAGCCTGGCGAAGCGCCCACGCCTTTGAAGGAGCCGTCCGAGGCGCCGCGGCAGGCGGGGACCACCCCACCGCCGGCGACCCCCGAGCCGCTTCAGCATTTCTCGTCGGACGGCGGCTGCTCGATGACGGGGGAATCGCAGCGATCACTTTCTTGGCCCGCTGGTGTGACGGCGGCCCTGGTGGGATTGGCGTTGGCCCTGCGCCACCGCCGACGCACAGCGCGCATGCGGGTGGGGGCACGGACCTGTGCCCGCGGCCGCCACGCGCGCGGGTGATCCTGCCAGCGGCATCGGCGGCGTGGGAGCGGAACGCTCCACGCCACCTGCGTAGGGACGGCCGGTTCAGCGACCCAGCTGGCCCATCTGGCCCTGCCAGTGTCCCCTGAGAGGGCCCCTGGCTCCTGGCGGGCGGCCGTGCTCTTCCGTCGGGCACCATGCCGGGGGGCGTCGCGCATCCGTCGTATCCGTACAATTGCCCACCAGGTTAACCAGAATCTGCCGAGTAGTGAACATGTCGTACCGATACCGAGGGGAACGCCCATTCCTTGCCGCCCCGAGGCGTAGCGCATTCGGATTTGGGATCGCCCTGGGTCTCGCCGCCCTCGTTGCGTCGTCGGCCGTCGGTGAGGTGAAGGGTTCCTGGCCCGCCGTGGCCTTGGTGCTGGTGGGCCTGGCGTGGGCCGCGCACAACCGCCGCCGGGGGGCACGGGTCGCGACCCGCCGCTGGCGGGGCCTGCGGACGCGCGGGGTCATCCCGGCCGTCCTGCTCGCGGCGGGCGTCTGGCTGGCCTCCGGAACCTCCTACGCGACCTGCAACTGGCAGGCGGGCGGCAGCTCGAACTTCAACACCACCACGGGCAACTGGAGCTGCGGCCATATCCCCACTGCGTCCGACGACGTCTACATCGGCAACGGTGTTCAGTGCACCATCACCGCCAGCATCTCGGTCCTGTCGATTCAGATCAACTCGGGCACGGTGATCCAGAACAGCGGCCAGTCCATCACGACCGGCTTCGGTTTTTGGGTCTCGGGCGGCACCTTCACGGGCGGTGACAGCGACATCAACGTCGGCGGCGTGTTCACCCTTTCCGGCGGCGCCTTCACGTCGACCAGCGGACTCATGCTGGTGGGCGGCCACTTCAACCACTCGGCGGGCACCTTCACCCACCACTCGGGCACGGTGATGCTGAAGTACGCCGGCGCGGCGACCTTCACAGCCACCAGTACGCCGTTCTATCACCTGGTCATCAACGACGGTCTGGTCGGCTACTGGAAGCTGGACGAATCGGCGATCGGCACCGCCGTGGATTCGTCGGGCTACGGCAACAGCCTCACGGCCTCGAACGCCCCCACGATATCGGCCGTGGCTCCGACTGTCCCCGCGGCCGTGGACTTCACGAATGCGCACGCCGTCTCCTTCACGCGGACCAGCAACTACACCACGACACCGTATCTGGCGGGGTCGACATTGCCCACCGAACTGCAACCAACCGTCGTCACGATGTCGGCGTGGTACAAGGCCACGTCCGTCGATACCACGGGCGCCCTGCCCAATCAGGGCGGCGAGATCGTCAGCGCCTCGAACCGTTATGGGCTGCGGGTGTTCAGCGGCAGCCAGATCAAGGTCGCCAAGCAGACGGGCGGCGCCAGCTGGGTCGAGCTGGCCGCCACCGCCACCAACGCCCTGGACGGAAACTGGCACCACGTGGTCGGCATCATCACGGGCAGCGGCATGAGCACCTACTTCGACGGCGTCGCGTCGACGACCAACTCGGACACCAGTGCGATCTATTACACGTCGACCACGTCGGGCATCAACATCGGGCGCAATCCAACCGGCAACAACTACGACTTCTCGGGCACCATCGACGAAGTTCGCATCTACAACCGAGCGCTCTCCGCCGCCGAGGTGGCCGCCATCTACGCGACGGGCCTGCCCGGCACCAGTACGGGAACCTACACCTTGAGCGGTTCGCCCACGGTCGCGGGCGATCTGGTCATCGCCAGTGGAACCTTGGCCGCGTCGACCAACTCGATGACGGTCGCCGGCAACTGGTGGAACTATGGCGGGCTGTTCACGACCACCACCGGCACGGTGACCTTCAACGGCACGTCCACCGGCAAGAGCATCCAGGCCGGCGGCTCGAGCTTCTACAATCTCACCGTCAACGGCGTGGCCGGAGGATGGACGCTGGTCGACACCGCCAGCGACACGCTGACCGGAAGCCTGGCCATCGCCAACGGGACGCTCACGTCGACCGCCGGCAAATTGGAAATCCGGGGCGCCTTCAACAAGACCGGCGGCACGTTCACCCACAACTCAGGGACGGTTTTCCTGACCTCTCCGGGCGATCAGGCCTTCGCGACCAACGGCACGACGTTCAACAACCTGACCATCAATGATGGCCTGGCGGGCTACTGGAAGTTCGACGAAGGGTCGGGATCCGCCGCCGCAGACGCCTCCGGCTACGGGCAATCCGGAACGCTGATGAGCTCTGCGACCTGGGCCACCAGCGGCCTCCCCAGCTTGGACTTCACGGACAGCGCCGCGGTCACCTTGAACGGAACCAGCCAGTACGTCGACATCCCAGGGCCCGCAGCCACGACGAACACGGCGTACACGGCGTGCGCCTGGGCGAAATTCAGCGCCCTGACCGGAAACCATACCTTGGTCAGCATCGACGGAACGACGTCGTCGCCCTTCTTCTTGAAACGAGGTGCGGGCGGGAAGTTTGAGATGGTGGTCGCGGGATCGGACGTGGCCAGTCCGACCCTTTACTACCCGACCGGGCAGACCACCGTGCCGGTGACCGGGACCTGGTACCACCTCTGTGGTGTCTATACCGGCAGCGTGGCGAAGTTGTTCGTGAACGGCGCCCAAGAGGGGACGGACGCCACGGTGACGTCGACCTTTGCCGCCACCGGCCACACGATCATCGGGGCCGCCAAATACAACACGGGGCGGGTCGACTACGTCCCTGGGACGATCGACGACGTGCGTATCTACAAGCGGGCGCTGACCGCCACCGAGATCCGTTCGCTGGGGATGGGGGCGCAACCGGGCACCAAGGTCGCCACGCAATCTATGACAGGCGCGCCCACCATCGCGGGCGACCTGGTCATCGCCAGCGGCGAGTTGTCGGTGGGCGCCAACAACATGACCGTCACGGGAGACTGGTGGAACTACGGCGGCCTGTTCACGACCACGACCGCTACGGTCAGCTTCAATGGCTCCGGCACACGATACGTCCGCTCGGCAGGACAACCGTTCTGGGGCCTGTCTGTGACGGGTGCCGCCACGTTGACCTTGACCGATCGAACGACCACGTTGCCCAGCGGAGTCGTCAACATCAACTCGGGCGCGCTGTCCCCCGGTGCCTATACGCTGCGAACGGGCGATATCAACCGCGTCGGGACATTCACGCCCGGCACCAGCACCGTCGTCCTGGCAACGTCGTCGAACCGGACCGTGGACACCGCGACCTTCAACAACCTCCGGATCGAGCCGCTGACCTCCACCGAGCTGGCGGGATACTGGAAGCTCGACGAGGCCCAAGGTCCGAGGACACGCGACCTGGCGGGCAGCCATGACGGGACGCTGACCGGGAGTCCAAAGTGGGTCGACACGGGCCTGCCGTCGACCATCTCGTTCGACAATGTCGCCGCCTTGACCTTCGGCGGTGCCAGCGACTACGTGGATGCGGGAACCGGCGTGGTCGACACCAGCGCCGCGTTCTCGGTGTGCGCCTGGGTGAACATGGCCTCCTTCTCGACCAACAGCGGCTATCAACATTTGGTCAGCGAGTCCGCCACCACCGGCGCCAGCTTTTATCTGAGCCGCCGCGGCGATACCTCCAAGTTCGCATTCACCATGGCAGCCAGCGACGGAGGCACGCAAACCCGCGCCGACAGCTCGACGACCCCGTCGCTGGCCACCTGGTACCACCTGTGCGGGACCTATGATCTCTCGAACCTTCGCCTCTACGTGAACGGAGCGCTGCAGGCGACCAGCGCTTTCTCGTCGGGCTTCAACGCATCGGGGAGCACGCTGATCGGCGCGGGCAAGGAGAGCGGCTCGCTGACCAAACACGCCAACGGCACCATCGACGACGTGCGCATCTACAATGTCGCGTTGACCGCGGCACAGGCCAAGGCCCTGGCAGCCGGCACTTACCCGGCGGGCACCAGCGGCGCTCCCACGCTGACGTTGGGAGCCAACACCACCGTCTCCGGGACGTTCGCGCAAGACGCGGCTGGCTTCGCCAGCGGCGCCTACACCTTTGGCGTCACCGGAGCCGCCAGCATCAAGTCGGGGACCTTCACGCTCGGTTCCGTCGCCACCACCTACTCGGCGGGGTTGACGGTCGCGAATGACGGCACGCTGACCATGGCGACCACCGGCGGTTCGGTGAACCTGGCCACCGGGACGACCTTCAACATGGACGGCACGCTCAACGCATCCGCCGCCACCGCCGCCACCATCCAGTCGGTGTCAGGCAACTACGCGTTCACGGTGGGCTCCAGCGCCACCGCCACGCCGGTCCTGAGCATCACCAAGCTGGCGGTCAAGAACACCGACACCAACGGCATGAACATCGATTCGGTGGTGGGCTCGTCCACCACCTTCACGCGCTTCGACAACATCGCCTTCTCGTCGGGCACCGGCGCGCAGTTGCTGAAGATCTATGCGCCGTCGCTGTACCTGGTCTCGAACGGCTGCACCTTCGACGCGGGCACCACCGCCACCACCACTTACCCCGTCACGCTGACCGGGGACGGCAGCGCCACCGAGACCCGCGCGATCTTCGGCGGCGCGACCTGCGCCACCAACAAGACCCCGTGCGAGTCGTATGACAACGACAACGACGCGGGGGACGATGGCGTCGGGGACACCACCGCCACCAACGCCGCCGTCGTCCAGTGGGTCACCGCGGCCATGGCCGACACCAACGGCACGCTGGAAGGCTACCCGGTTGCGGCCTTCGATTGGAGCATGTTCATCTACTACTCGAGCTACGCTTCGTATCACGACGTCGATTCCGGCACGACCGATCGCGTGTATGTGCGCACCGTCTCCGGCGCCACCGGCAGCGCCATCGGCGCCGCGCGCTACTCCTGGGACACGCCCTCCGGCGTGGATCTGATCGGCGCGCCGCGATTCAACACCGTCTCCAGCATTCACTACGTCTACGTCGCCACCAACGCGGGCAGAGTTTATCGTTTGATCGACAGTGGCAGCGGGTTGACCACCGATGCGAGCTGGGCCGGCAGCGTTGGCTACTACAGCTGCGGCTGCACGATCGTGTCGCCGCTGGGCATGGACACCACCAATCTATATTTTACCGGCACCATCTCGACCACTTCGTACGTCTTCGACATTGCCCAGGCCACCGGAGTGACCGCCAGTAGCTACCCCAAGAGCCTGGGCTCGGTGACGTTGAGCGCGGCCGAGCCGGCCCTGTGGGTGGGCGCCGATACCTACACCTATCTGTTCGCCGGCCTTTCGGGACACTTTTACAAGTGGAGCTTCAACGCCGGCTCGGTCACCACCGACAACACCACGCCCAGCGGCGCGGTCAATGGGCGCATCAGCATCATCAGCAACAGGGTCTACGGCAACGACAACGCCGGCACGTTGTGGGTCCTGAACCCGACCACGTTCTCGACGACGCTGTGGAGTTACCACGATGACACCAACCACGTGAGCTGCGGCGCGGGCACCGCCTGCGCCTCGACGGGCGGCGTCTACGTGGACTGGCTGACCGGGCGCGCCTTCTACGGGGATGGCGACGGACACCTCTACGGCTCGTACAACTCGGCCGGCACCACCGGCGCGCAGACCAACGCGGGCTTCCCCTACCAGCCGGGCGGGGTGAGCACCACCGACGTGTTCTCCACCGCGCCGCTCTACAACGGAGGCGTCCTGGTGGCGGGCACCACGCTGGGGACGGTCTACGTCATCGACACCAACAACGGCACCACCGGCCCCGCCAAGCTCCAGACCTACAAGTTTGGCACCAACACCCGGATCTCCGGCATCGGCTACGACAACAGCAGCTCCAGCTACCTCATCGCGACGTCGAACGCGACCAACAAGGACGGCAAGCTCTTCTACATCGCCGCCAGCACCGACCCCACCGCCTCGTCCTGGTGAGCCAGGCCGCGCCGGCCTCGCGCGGTGTCCCTCTCGCCCGCGGACGCCGCGCAGCGTTGGTCGCCGCCGACTCAGCTTTTTGAAGGCGCCTGCCGATGATCGAAGGCGAGGACGCATCCGTGCGCCAAGCGACCATCTTCGCGGCAGGACTACCTGCTCTCTTTCTAAGTCTTCCCATTCTGGTGAGATTGGTGTTGGCCGTACGCCATCGCCGCGGGACGACGCACGTACCGCTGATGGCGTGGCGCCGCGCCCGGGGCACACGCACCCGCGGGGGCCGCGGGTTCACGTTTGGGGCCGCCTTTCTTCTCGCCGTTCTCGCCGTTCCTTCGGCGCGCGCGGCGACGGTGGTGTGGGGAGGCGGCAACGGCACGTTCAGCACAGCCGCGAACTGGGTCGACGGCAGCGCCCCCGGCAGCAGCGACACCGTGTCGTTCAGCGGCTGGGCTCCCCTCAGCCGATCGGGCTGGACCCTGTCCGCCTCGCTCGGTTCGAACCCCAGCTACGCCAAGGACGCCGACCGATCCACCCAGTGGACCGCGAACACCGGTCAGGTGTCCGGCCAGTACTTCATCGTGGACCTGGGCTCCACCCAGACCTTCCGGCAGATCACGATGGACTCGACGACCACGTCGACCGACTACCCACGCGCCTTCGACGTGTACGTGTCCACCGATGGCTCGAACTGGGGCTCCGCCGTCACCAGCGGCACCGGCTCATCTGCCTTTGTCACGGTCACCTTGCCGACGGCGCAGACCAAACGGTACATCAAGATCCAGCTCACCACCTCGTCGGGCAACTGGTGGCGGATCGGCGAGATGTTCGTCTACGGAACCGCTGCCGAGACGGAGCTGTCGCGCAACGGCTGGTCGGCCAACGCGTCGAACAGTAGCCAAGGTGCGGCGTCGAACGCCATTGATGACAACTACTCGACGAAATGGAGCCCGGGCTTTCAGTCGGTGGGCCAGTGGTTCTCGGTCGACATGGGGTCGGCCCAAACCTTCACGCGCATCGACATGGACGCCTACGACCAGGCCACCGACTACCCGCGCGGCTACGACGTCTACGTCTCCAGCGACGGCTTCACCTGGGGCTCGGCCATCGCCAGTCAGAGCCCCACAAACGGGTACACCTCCATCACCTTCTCGTCGCAAACAAAACGCTACATCAAGGTGCAGCTCACCACGGCCAACAGCAGTTACTGGTGGGGGGTCTACGAGTTCAAGGTTTACGGGACCCCGGCCAACTGCAACATCACCTCCAACACCAGCGTCGCGTCGATCAACCTGGACAAGTCGCTCACCGTGACCCAGTCGTCGGGGGTGACGCTCACACTGAGCGGCGACTATTCCCAGAGCGCCGGAACGTTCACGGGCGGGAACAGCAATGTCACCGTCGGCGGAGACTTTGGTTTATCGGGGGGCACCTTCACTTCCACGTCGGCGCTGCTCGAGATCGAGGGCGCCTTCAACAAGACGGGCGGCACGTTCACCCACAACAGCGGCCGGGTCATGCTCTCCTCGACGTCGAACCAGACGTTCGCCCCCAACAGCGCCACCTTCAACGATCTGATCATCAACGACGGCCTTGGAGGCTACTGGAAGCTCGACGAAGGCTCGGGGTCCGCCGCCGCGGATGCCTCGGGTTATGGGCGGTCGGGGACGCTGATAAGTTCCGCGACCTGGGCGACCAGCAGCCTCCCAACATTGAGGTTCACGGACAGCGCGGCGGTCACCTTGAACGGGAGCAGCCAGTATGTCGACATCAGCGGGCCTGCGACGACGACGAACACGGCGTACACGGCGTGCGCGTGGGTGAAGTTCAGCTCCCTGAGCGGCAACCACACCCTGGTCAGCATCGACGGGACGTATGCGTCGGCGTTCTACCTGAAACGAGATGCCGGCACGACCTTCCAGATGGTGGTCACTGGATCGGACGCAGCCAGTCCCAGCGGCTTCTACTACACGACCGGGGCGGCCACCGTGCCGGTGACCGGGACCTGGTACCACGTCTGCGGTATCTATACCGGCAGCGTGGCGAAGTTGTTCGTGAACGGCGCCCAGGAGGGAACGAACGCCACCGTGACGTCGACCTTCGCTGCCACCGGCCACACGATGATCGGGGTCGGCAGATACAACACCGCGCGGACTGACTACACCCCTGGGACGATCGACGATGTCCGCATCTATAGCCGGGCCCTCTCGAAGACCGAGATCAATGCGCTGTACCTGGGCAGCCAGCCCGGAGCCAGCCTGGCGACGCAGTCGATGTCCGGGTCGGCCACGGTCAGCGGCGACCTGACGATTGCCTCGGGCGCCCTGTATCTGTCGACCAACACCATCAGCCTGGCCGGCGATTGGTGGAACTACGGTGGCCTGTTCTGGGCCGACTACTGGGCGGGGGCCACCTTGAATCTCACCGGCTCCTTGACGACCAACTACATCCGCTCGGCGGGCCAGGTGCTGCCCACCATAAACATCACCGGGTCGGGCAAGTGGACGCTGGCCGATAACCTGGACGTGGACCCGAACGGCGGCATCACCTTCACGACCGGCAGCATGGACATCTTGACCAAGACCCTTCGTGTCGGAGATCTCAACAGCGGCAGCGGAACGCTGACGGCGTCGAGCGGCACGGTGGTGCTGAACGCCAACTCGAACCAGACCGTGAACGTCAGCGGCTACAACGTCCTCCGCGTCGAAGACCCCACCGAGACCGGCTTGGTCGGCTACTGGAAGCTCGACGAGGGACAGGGAGTCTTCTCGCGCGACTGGTCAGGCCTGGGCAAAACCGCGACGCTGGTGAATACGCCCCTGTGGAGCACCAGCGTGCCACCGGCGGTCGAGTTCGTGAACTCGGGCTCGATTAAGGTCTCGAGCAGCGACTCCTCGTATCTCACCATGGGGACCGGAGTGACCGCCACCAACGCGGCCTACAGCCTTTGCACCTGGGTGAACTACTACACCGCGCCCAGCGGCTACCCGGCCCTGGTTGCCATCAATGGCGCCAATGTTTGCGGCGCGGCGCTGTACCGTGACACCGGCGGAAAGTTCGCGGCGGACATGCGGTCGTCGGACAGCACCGGCGCCACGCAGTATCTGGTCTTGGGGACGACGACCACCCCGACCACAAACACCTGGTATCACGTCTGCAGTGTCTTCGATGGCAGCCAGCTTCGTCTTTACGTGAACGGCGCCGCCGAGGGCACCCCCGCCACGGTCAGTTCCACCTGGAACGCCAGCGGCGCTGCCACGGCCGGCGCGGGCATCTACAACGGCGTCATGACCAACTACGCCAACGAGTACCTCGACGACGTCCGCATCTACAGCGTCGCCCTGACCGCGACCCAGGTCAAGGCGTTGGCCAATGGTCGCTACCCGGGCACGGGAGGGACCGCGACCATCACGCTGGGCGCAAACGTGGCCGCCACCAGCACCTTCGCCATCGACAGCGGCGGCCTCAACACCTCCAGTTACACCTTCGGCACCGCCACTGGCGATGCCACCAAGGTGGCCTACGTCAGCGGGGGAACCCTGACCGTGGGGTCCGCCGCCGCCACCTTCAACGGGGGGCTGAACGTTCGCGACGAAGGCGCCTTGACCATGGCCACGACCGGGGGCTCGGTGAACCTGGCCAGCGCCAAGACCTTGACCATGGACGGCACGCTCAACGCATCCGCCGCCACCGCCGCTACCATCCAGTCGGTCTCGGGCAACTACGCATTCACGGTGGGCTCCAGCGCCACCGCCACGCCGGTCCTGAACATCACCAAGCTGGCGGTCAAGAACACCGACACCAACGGCATGAACATCAATTCGGTGGTGGGCTCGTCCACCACCTTCACGCGCTTCGACAACATCGCCTTCTCGTCGGGGACCGGCACGCAACTGCTGAAGATCTATGCGCCGTCGCTGTACCTTGTATCGAACGGCTGCACCTTCGACGCGGGCACCACCGCCACCACCACCTACCCCGTCACGCTGACCGGCGACGGCAGCGCCACCGAGACCCGCGCGGTCTTCGGCGGCGCGACCTGCGCCACCAACAAGACCCCGTGCGAGTCGTATGACAACGACAACGACGCGGGCGACGACGGCGTCGGGGACACCACCGCCACCAACGCCGCCGTCATCCAGTGGGTCACCGCGGCCATGGCCGACACCAACGGCACGCTGGAAGGGTATCCGGTGGCGGCCTTCGACTGGAGCATGTTCACGTACTACTCGAGCTATGCCTCCTATCACGACGTCGATTCCGGCACCGCCGATCGGGTGTATGTGCGCACCGTCTCCGGCGCCACCGGCAGCGCCATCGGCGCCGCGCGCTACTCCTGGGACAGCCCGTCCAGCGTGGATCTGATCGGCGCGCCTCGCTTCAACACCGTCTCCAACGTCCACTACGTCTACGTCGCGACCAGCGGGGGCCGCGTCTACCGCTTGATCGACAGTGGCACATCCCTGACCACGGATGCGACGTGGGGCTCGGGAAGCAGCAACGGATACAACTGCAATTGCACCATCGTGTCGCCGCTGGGCATGGACACCACCAATCTGTACTTCACCGGGACCATCTCGAGTACCGCCTACGTCTTCGACATTGCCCAGGCCACCGGGGTGACCGCCAGCAGTTATCCCAAGAGCCTGGGCTCGGTGACGCTGACCGCGGCCGAGCCGGCCCTGTGGGTCGGCGCCGATACCTACACCTATCTGTTCGCCGGCCTGTCGGGACACTTCTACAAGTGGAGCTTCAACAGCGGGTCGGTCACCACCGACAACACCACGCCCACCGGCACAGTCAACGGGCGCATCACCATCCTCGGCAACAAGGTTTACGGCAACGACAACGCCGGCACGTTGTGGGTCTTGGACCCGACCACGTTCTCATCGACGCTGTGGAGCTATCACGACAACACGTACCATTCGGGCTGCAGCGCAGGAACCGCTTGCGCCTCGACCGGCGGCCTCTACGTGGACTATGTTGGCACGACACCGCGCGTCTTCTACGGCGACGGCGACGGACACCTCTACGGCTCATACAACTCGACTGGCACCACCGGTGCCCAGACCAACTCGGGATTCCCCTACCAGCCGGGCGGAATGGGCACCACGGATGTGTTCGCCACGCCGCCGCTCTACATCAACGGCGTCCTGGTGGCGGGTACCACGCTGGGGACGGTCTACGTCCTGGATACCAACAACGGCACCACCGGACCCGCCAAGATCCAGACCTACAAGTTCGGCAGCAGCACCCGGATCTCCGGCATCGGCTACGACGCCAGCACATCCAGCTATCTCATCGCAACCTCGAACGCGACCAGCAAGGACGGCAAGCTCTTCTACATCGCCGCCAGCACCGACCCGACCGCCTTGTACTGGTGAGCGAGGCGTCGGCGTGGAGTCGTCAAGGCGCGCTGACGGTGATCGCCTCGAGATCGAACGCGTTGCCGACGCCAGCGATCGAGACGCGTAGCGCCTGCACGCCCGCCCGCAAGGGGACGCTGCTCGCGACGGTCGCGACGCGCCAGCCTCCGCCGGTCGCCGGCAGCGGAACGTCGCTGGTCAGCTCGCTGCCGCCGAAGGCGATCCGGATCGCTCCGCCCAGGCCGGGCGCGGCGTAACGGACGTCGATCCGGTAGTTGCCGGCGGTTGGCACGTGGACCGTGTAGGTGAGCCACTCGCCAGGCTCGAGCGCCGAGAGCACCGGTCGGCCCTGCGAGCCGCAGGCGATGTCGACATCGTCGGCGCGGTACTGGCCGCCGGCGTTGCCGGACGAAAGATCGTGGTAGGTGTGGCCCTCGCCGCTGACCGGGAAATGATCGTAGTCGACCGCCTGGACCGTGCCCGGTAAGACATGCATGCCAAACATCGGCAGCCCGTCGGCTGAGAATCCAGAGATCGGATCGCCGGCGCATAGAGGCGGCCGCTGAAAAGTCAGGCTGCCGAAGCCCGGGTGGTCCAGGCTGAAGCCGCGCGGCTCCGGCCCCGCCATCGCCAGCGCCACGTCCCGGGCCCGCTCGGTCCACAGCGTTTCGGCTGCTGGCCGGCCCATGCGGGTCTTGAAGTGCGCCAGGGCTTGCTCGAACACGGGCCGCTTGCCAGGGAAGTCGCCACGGCTGATGCCGACGAAGTCGCTTTCGAAGTGCGGATTGATCGCCTTCGACCGCCAGCGGCCGGTGCGATCGACGCGGACGATGAAGTCGGCGCCGGTCGCCTCCCAGGGCGACATCTGGTCCGGGAAGTTGGCAATGTATGAGGTGTTGTAGCGGGCCGTGAACTCGAACCCCTTGAGCAGGCGGCCGTCGAGCGCGTTCCAAACGCCGTCGCCTTGATTCCAGGCGACCTCGGCGATGCCGGCGCAGACCCCCACCCCGAAGAGAGTGTGTTGCTGGTCGCGTGACGCCTCTTGCGTCTGGCCATTCTCCCAGACGTAGTTCGCCAGCACGCCGTTGTAGCCGTAGTCGGGCGTGGTGTTCTGCCGCGTCGCTTGATAGGTCGTGAAATAGGCATTGTCGTCGATCTGCGCGCCTGCCGCGGACGGTCCTGCGGCGTACGGCAAATCGTCCCCGCGATGAGGCTGCCCTTTGAAGTAGCGAAGGGCGCGGTCGAACATGATCCGGTCGTCGAGGAACACGCCCATCACGATCACAGCGCGAAAGGGGATGAGGTCTTGGTTGCCGTGGCGGCCGGGATCGCCGGCATAGGTGCGCCAGTAGAAGGTGCCGTTGGTGGGGCTCAGAGAGGCGGGCACCGTGGTGTGCGACAGCCCCGGGTAGACGAGCATCGCTTTGAAGGCCTGGATGTCGGCGTCCGACCAACCGGGAAAGGTAGACTTGATGATCTCGGCCGCCTCCACCAACTTGTAGGCGTAGAGGCCGGCGTTGAGCGCTTCGGTGCCGCCGCCGGTGACCTCGGTCAGGTTCTTCCAGGCGTTGAAGATGTCGACCGCTTTTTGGGCGTAGCGCGGGTCTTGCGTGATGGTCCACATCAGCGCCTGCAGATAGGCGGCGTTCGCGTCCGATTCGTATTCCGAGTTGTGCACGCCCGCATCGCGCGACACCTGGGTCCACGCCGGGTTGCCGCGCACCACATACGTCGGGCTGGCGAGCGGATCGGCCCGCAGGGTCTGGTACGCCGTCGCCCACGGCTCGACACCGGCGGTGACCAGATAGCGCATGCGGTCCAGGTCGGACTGTTTGTGCATGCCGCCGGGGTGGACGAAGGCGTTCGGATCGCGCACGGCCATGGGCGCACAGGTCGCCGTGGCGCCGCCCACCCCCGGCGCGCCGCCGGCTCCTCCTGTTCCGGCCCCGGCGCCGGCCGCCCCCGCCGCGGCGCCGCCGATCCCGGCACCGCCGCGGCCATCGGGCGTGCTCCCGGCATGTCCGCTGGGCCTACCAGCGGGCCCGCAGCCGCACGAACCGAGCATCCAAACGGCACAAACCAGCACCAGCGGCCCGCGCGCCGCCGACCACCGACCATGTCCTTCACCGCCTGTCACCCTACACGCCTTGAACGGGATCACCGTCAGAGCTCGCTTGGTTCGTCCGCGATCCGGTGCGCCAGGATCGCGCCCTCGCACACGAACGGATCCGCGCTGGTGTAGTCGCCGGTGGCGTTGAACGCCGCGCCCCGATCGTGCGTGCAGTACGCCCGGTGCGTGCATGGTGCGCACTTCGCGAAGTCCGGCAGCGACAGGCCGCGAATGCGCTGGAAGACCGGGGATTCGCGCCAGATCGCGGCGAACGGGCGATCCTGGATGTTGCCCGCCGACCAGGGCACCGAAATGCAGGGATAGACCTCGCCTTCGGCCGAGATGGCGCAGTTGCCGCGCGCGCAGTTGCAGGGGAAGGTCTCGGGCGCCGGCAGCGCCGCCCCCACCACGGGCAACAGCGAGCGCAGCGGCCCGCGGTACAGCGTCTCCAACTGCGCTGCGTCCACCCGCGACGCCAGGCTGCCGTCGGTGCCATCGTGCCGTGCGGTGATGGTCAAATCGACGCTGTACGCGAGATCGCGCGCGGTGGCCATCGCGATCATGGCGTCGGTCTCGTGCGCGTTCTGGCGCATGACGATGAACTTCAACCGGACCGCCGTGCCGACCGCGCGCAACCGTTCGAGGCCCGCCCAGCTGCGGGAGAACGATCCCGCCACTTGCGTGATGCCGTCGTGCACGGCGGCGGTCGCCCCGTACAAGCTGATGCTGGTGCCCAGCAAGTTGGGAAGCTTGGCCAGACGCGCGGCCACACCCGGGCGCAACAGCGTGCCATTGGTCAGGAGCTGTACGGCCAGGTTCAGCTCGGCAGCGCGCTCCAGCAGCGTGAACAGATCAGGATGCGTGAACACCTCGCCGCCGGTCAGGGAAAGGAAGAGACAGCCGGCCTGGCGCAACTCCCCCAACAGGCTCAGCATGCGCTCGGTGGAGAGGCGGCTCCGCGTCTCCACCGCACCGGTCCCGGGTCGGCACGCGCGGGCTCCTCGGGGTTGGTCGCGATCGAAGTTGTAGCAATGGACGCAGCGAATGTTGCAGTCCAGCGTCGTCTCGAGGCTGACGTTCAGGGGAATGAAGTTCGCCGATGCCCAGCCCTGGGCCGCGCCGATCAGCGCGGCGGCGCCGTCCAGCCCGACCAGATCATTGTCGCGACAGACCGGCCCGCCCCCGCCTCCGAACCCGCCCGGCGAGCGGCCGCCGGTCACGCGGGGTCCTCATCCGGCTCGTCGCAGGCGTCGGTGCCCACCAACCCCTTCGTCTCCAGCTCGACCAGCAGCGCGGCCAGCTCGGTCCGCAGCACATCCTCGGGGGCGTCGAATTCCTGGCCCAGGATTGCCACCAGCTGCTCGACGGTGCGAGGCGCTTCCAGCAGATCCCAGACCCGGGTGGCGGTCGGGTTCAGCAGGTGGACCGAACGCGTCCGTGGGTCCACCACCAGCGCCTCGTGGTTCATCTTCTGAAACGGGAGCGACGTCACCCGCCGTAGACTGGTCTCGCTGTTCATCGGCCGGTGACCCTCAACAGCGGCGTCGCCACCAGCGAGCCCAGCAGCCGCGCCAGCGAGCCCAGGCGCCCCGGCATCGGCACCGCCCGATCATCGCGCGAGACGGCTGTCACCCGGCCCAGGATCTCGGACTCTCGCCCGTTCTCGAAGCGCTCGATGGTCGACCGGGCGTCGCCCTTCATGAAGTATCTCATTCTGGGTTGCGCATCGGGCGACGTCCGGACGGCAGAACGGCGCCCCACCATGCGATGGCAGGTGAGGTGATCGTCGTGCGGCGTCTGGCCCGGCGTCCAGTAGAGCACCACGTCGCCGGCTGACAGTTGCGCCTCGTCGACGCGCTGGACGAACAGCGAATCTCCCGGACGCAGCCACGGTTTCATGCTGGTGCCACGGGGCTTGTAGGCATACTGGCCCGTCTGCTGAAGCTGCCAGCGAAACTCGGAGATCATCTCACGCGCGGTGGGCGGATGATCGCTGTGCTTCGCTTTGGGAAGGTACCGTGACAGCTCGGCCTCCAGCGCGGCAAGGGGCGTCTCTTTCGCCGTGCGTGCGACGACTGACTGAACGTCGTCACATAGATCGATCGCGATGGCCAGGTTGCGCGCGGCCGTGTCGGCATCGGTCTGGAAGCACAGAAAACAGGCCAGCAGGCGCCAGGCCGCTTCGCTGGGCGGCACGGGCCGCACGGACAAATCATCGGCCTGTTCCAGGAACGCGATCGCGCCCAGCGGCCAGCTCCGAATCGACCCGCCGCCGCGCTTGAAATCGCCCCAGAAAGGCGTGCCGGTGATGCGCCAGTGACCGAGCTCGCCGCGCGATACGGCCACCAGCTCGTCGGTCAAGATGCGTTCGGGCTCGGGCACCTTGCGGGCCAGCGTGCTCTTCCCGACGCCGCTGACGCCCGGAAAGATCACCCCCGTCTCGCCCACGCGAAACGCACAGGAATGAAACAATCCCCCTCCGGACCGGGGAAGAAAGACCGCCCACAGCACCCGCAGCAGGGAATCGAAGGCGAACGGATTCATCTCGCAGGTCACGGTCCCTTGCCAGGCCCTGGGCGCGCGCAACGCATTCGCGGTCGGTGCCTGGATGTGTGCGCTGAAGTCCCAGCGGGTGATGCGAATTCCGCTTTCGGATTCCTGAACGCGCAGGGGATGGTCGGCGATCACGTGGACCCGCGGTCCGACATGAGCCGGAGGACTGAAGGTCACCGCCAGCGAGAACGCACGACCCACCCAGTCGGCGGCGGGAACGGTGTACGGGCCGTAGCGCTCCATGAGTTGCCGATGAAAGGCTGCAGGCGCGGCGCCGAGCTGGAAGTGCCCCACCACCCCACCGATCGACACCACCAGCTGGCTAGCCGATCCGCCGGGGGGTGACACGTGCGTCGCCGAGCTCATGACGACTTCGGGTTCTGAACGCACTGGGGAATCAAAGGGGTGTTCTTCCCGCAGGCCAGACTGTTTGATTCGAAGAGCTGGCCCGTTCGAACCCGCGGCGTCTGCCAGGGCCGCTTGACGGTCGGGCGCGGTTCATTGGTGGACGGACGCGGTCGGGGGGACTTCTCTCCGGGTGACACGAATCAACCGCCCTCGATCTTTCGGCGCGAATCGCCGGCGGATTGCCGGACCAGCGGCGAAGGATCGTGTTGCTCCAGGCGCTGCAACGTCGCGCGCGCCTGGCGATCGGTCAGCTCGCCCAGGGCCCAGGCGGCATTGAAGCGCACATAGGGGCTGGGATCCTTCAACAACCGCCGCAGCAACTCGACGCTCTCCGACCTACGCAGCTTGCCGAGCACGCGGGTCGAGAACGAACGCACGCGTTCCTCGGGATCGGTCTCGGCGCTGACCATCACCGCGGACACGAATTCGGTCGGGCGCTCGGCGAACAGGCGATCGAGCCGTTCGACCGGTTCAGGGTTCTTGACGACTATGGCCTCGCGCCAGGTTTTCATCAACGCTGCGATCCGTTCGGGCGGGATGGCACCGACCGTGACCGACGACGGCGGAGGCCCCGAAGCGCCATTCGACGCCCCAGCCTGCTGGTTCGAGATCGATGGCAGCGCGCCCCGCGAGCCCGTCGCCAGGCCCAAGGACGGCCCCGACGGCGGTGCCGCGGAGAGTGGCGACGCGTCGTCGCGGGACCCTACGGTGATCCAGACCAGTGCCCCCAGACCAAGCGCGACCAAGCCGCACGCCGGCAGCCACAGGCGACGCGCGCCATTCGGCAGACTGGTGGTGCGAGGTTTTCTGAAGGATTTCTTCACAGGGTCTCGGTGACCGCGAGGGTGGGATCGCGGGCTTCCATTGAGATCGGCTGACTCGACCGGAGCCTTGAGAAGGAGCCGACGACATGTGCGCCAACATCCTCCGTCGGCGATTCGCCAATTATATCGACGGCCGGCAGGGTGACCAGAAACTTGACACTTTCGGGAGAGTTCCCGCTTCGGGCCCCGCCCGAAGTTCGTGAGCCGGCTTTAAAAATGCCGCGAGTCCACCGATGGAGATCGGGCGACCGCACTGGCCGCATGACGCCTTCATGGTCGACCAACAGGAAAATCCAAGCGGCGAATTCGGGCGGGGATCGACCATCGGTCGCTACCTGGTGCTGACCCTGCTTGGCAAGGGCGGCATGGGCCACGTTTACGCCGCCTACGATCCGGAACTGGATCGCAAGGTGGCGATCAAGGTTCTCCGCCCACGCGCCAGCGCCAACGGTGATTCGTCGGAAGGCCGCGGGCGAATGCTGCGGGAGGCGCAAGCGCTGGCTCAGCTTTCCCATCCCAACGTCGTGGCGGTTTACGACGTCGGCACCGTCGGCGATCACATCTTCTTGGCCATGGAGTTCGTGGACGGCAACACGCTGAGCTACTGGCAGCAGGCCCAGGCACGGACGTGGCGAGAGATCGTCGCGCATTATGCGGCGGCCGGCCGCGGCCTGGCCGCCGCCCACCAGCGCGGGTTGGTCCATCGTGACTTCAAACCCGAGAACGCGATGCTGGGTCGCGACGGCCAGGTGCGCGTCATGGACTTCGGACTGGCGCGCATCGCCGACAAGCCGGAGACGGCCCCGAAACCCGAGGCCATCCCACGTCCCAGCGGCTTGTTTCGCAAGTCGCCGTCTTCGGTCCCGGTCACCGATCCGCTGAAGACCGGCCCGCGACCGTCGTCGGCGCTGCGAACCCCGACGGCCGCCTCCACGCCCCGTCTCGAAGGCGTTGCCGCGTGGACCGAGGCCAATACCGAGACGCGCGATCTGGCTGCGCCCATGCCGGCGCCGGATCGGAGAGTCGCGCCCATCTCGGGGGTGCTGAATGCCAACCTGACCGAGAGCGGCGTCATGATGGGAACGCCGGCCTACATGGCTCCCGAGCAGTTCGGGGGCGAAGTGGCCGACGAACGCACCGATCAGTTCAACTTCTGCGTCGCGCTTTACGAGGCCCTGTATGGCCAGCGTCCGTTCGAAGGAAAGACGCTGCATGACCTGACCGCCAATGTGATGGCGGGCCGGATTCGCGAGGCGCCCGAGTCGCGCGTGCCGGGATGGCTGCGCCGCATCTTGCTGCGAGGCCTGCGGGTGTCGCGTGAGGAACGCCACCCGTCGATGGAGGCATTGCTGGCGGCATTGCAGCGCGACCCGAGTCGCACCCGCCGTCGCTGGGCCGCCAGCGCCGCGGTGGCGGGGTTGATCGCGGTGCTGGCCGGCGGCCTGGTGCAGACCACCCACCAGCGCCGCGTGCAATGCAACGGCGCCCAGGCCAAGCTGGCCGGCACCTGGGAAGTCCCTGTGACTGGCCATGGCCTGTCGCCCCGCAAGGAAGCCGTTCGCCGCGCGTTCATGGCCACGGGAAAACCCTACGCGGCAGACGCCTTCGCCCTGGCAATGAGCACGCTGGATAGCTACGTCGCAGCATGGAGTGACATGTACCGCGACGCTTGCGAGGCTACCCACCTGCGGGGTGAGCAATCCAGCGAGGTGCTGGACCTCCGCATGAGCTGTCTGCAGGATCGTTTCAACGATCTGCACGCGGTGACGGCAGTCTTGAGCGGAGTCACCGGCGAGATCGTTGGCAAGTCGGCCGAGGCGGTCCAGGCCCTGCGACCCATCGACAGATGTGCCGACGTCATTACGCTGAAGGCGGTGGTGCGTCCCCCGGACGATCCGATGGTGCGGCGGGAGGTCGCCGACGTGCGGATGCAGCTGGCGGATATCAAGGCGTTGGCCAACGGCGGTCGCTACAAGCAAGGCATCCAGGCAGCGCCTTTCATAGTTGAACAGGCAAAGAAGGCTGGCTACAAGCCGGCCATCGCCGAAGTCCTGCTGCAGCTGGCCCACATGCAGGAGCTGGCTGGTGACGCTCAGAACGCCGCCAAGACTTACGAGGAGGCGCTATGGCTGGCCGAGGCATGTCGCGACGACGAAGTTGCCGCAGAAGCCGCCGTGCAACTGATCGCCGAGTCCCCGCACCTTGCTGGCTATAAGTCCGACGGCGAACGGTGGTCACGACATGCCAACGCGATCCTGCGGCGGCTGGGCCCCGGCCACGACGTTCTGGCCGGATGGCGCGCCAACAACCTGGGCCTGCTGTACGAGGCAGAGGATCGGCTCCCCGAGGCCCTGCAACTTCACCGAGATGCCGTCGCGCTGAAGATGGCCGCGCTGGGCGAGCTGCACGTGGATGTCGCGATGTCACTGGGCAACGTCGCCAACACGCTGTTCCGGCTGGGCCAAGTCGACGATGCCGTGCGCGAGAATGGTCACGCGCTGGCGATCCTGGGAAAGACCGTGGGCCCCAAGCATCCCGAGTACGCAGTCGCTCTGCTGAACGGCGCCGAATTCGCGAACGCCCAAGGCCGATTTCCCCACGCGCAGCAAATGGCCGAGCAAGCCATCGTCATCCTCCACTCGGAGCTTGGAGCGGAAAACCCCAGCCTGGCCTACCCCCTGGTCCAGCTGGGCAGGAGCCTGGTCGAACAAGGAAAGGCGGGCCTGGCGGTCGCCAACCTCGAGCGTGCGGTAGCGATTCGAGAGGCGAGCGACCCCGACCCAAAGCGGCTGGCCGAGGCGCGATTCGCCCTGGCACGCGCGATCGCCTTGCCCGACGGCGGACACGACCTTGATCGGGCCCACCAGCTGGCGGAATCGGCGCGCAAGGGCCTTCGCGAGAGCGGTGGCACAGGCCAGGAGCTGGGCGAAATCGAACGCTGGCTGGAGGGACATCCACACCACACCTACCGCCTGAGCATGCGCTAGAGGCTGGCGCCGTCGCGCTCGGCGGGTTAGGCGACGCGCGGCCTCAAGCTCGTTCGCGAAAGTGTTTTCGGTAAGCACCCCACACCAGCGGCCAGTCGGCGATTCGATGCGCGGCGTCTCGGGCCCAGGGGGTTGGTACGAACGGCAATGCCGTCTCGAACTGAAACCACAGGCTGCTCTCCGAAGAGCGGCGCGGTGATTCGGCGGCCGCTTCGGCCAGGTGGCGCTCGACCGATGCGGCGACCACGCCGTGAGGCACCAGGCTGGGCGTGAGGAAGAAGCACCCCGGCACGAAGGGCGAGCCCGGGACAACCGCGTCGCGGACAATGCCGTTCAGTTCAGTGGTGACGTTGCGGTGAAAGTAAGGGGGGCGGAACGTGTGCTCGGTGACATCCCAGCGCGCGACGAAGGCGACCAGATCCAGCGTGTGGGCTCCCTGTTCGTCCATGGGCGCCGACAGGACGGTATGGATCGACGGATCGCCGTGATCGAAGCGGGCGTTGCCGACCGGCGAGAACGCGTCCAGGTCATAGACCGTCGGCACATGGTTGCCCTGCCAGGCAGCGACGTCGAAGGGCGAGTGATCCTGCGTGCTTTCGAACAGCCGCCCCGCCAGCTTGGCGGTGACGCGGTAACCGAGCGAGACGCGATCCTCGTGCCAGGCGGAGGGCGCGCGAAAGTGGCGGGCGTCGGCCAGCCCGTTGGCACCGACGGGACCGCGGTCGGGCAGGCCGAAGGGGCGCCCGAAGGACTCGGCCACGTAGCCGCGCGCGCCACCGACGGAAACCAGCACGCTGAATCGAATGCCCCGCGGTACCAGCGCCACCTGACCGGGCGCGACCTCCAACGGGCCCAGCTCGGTCAGCAAGGTCAACGCGCCCTGCTCGGGCAGGATCAACAAATCCCCATCGGCGTTGCCGAAGCAGCGATCTTCCATCCCGCGATTGGCGGCGTAGACGTGCACGGCGTAGCCGCGGCGCAGGCGCGCGCTGCCGGCCCCCCCCAGCGTCGCCAGTCCGTCGACGAAGTCGGTGGCGACCGTGGGCAGCGGCAGCGGCGCCCACCCGGCGAGATTCGGCTCGGGGGGCTCGGCCAGAAAATCGCCGGCCAGGAACCCTTGCGGCAGCGCCACCGCAGGGCTCTGATCGGCCGAGGGCCGCACGCGGTAGAGCCAGCTACGGCGGTTCTCGTGGCGCGGGGCCACGAAGCCGCTGCCGTTCACCTGCTCGGCATAAAGCCCATAGGCCACCCGACGCGGCGAGTTCTGGTCGCGCGGCAGCGCGTCCGGTAAGTCCTCGCTCTGATGAACGTTGCCGAATCCCGTCGCACCTTCCGACGCCGGACGTCCTGACAGCAGCACGCGTGCCGCCAGCCGATGGCGTCCATGCAGTCCGTGACCGTTGCCGGGCACCGATTCCACCGTCACGATGGCGCCGCCGGCCGACAAGCGCGCCGCCGCCTGAGGCAGGTCCCCACCGGCGATGTAGGGATCTTCCTGGCTGGAGCCCAGCAACACCGGCATTCCGGCGATGCCCGGGCCAGCGGCGGTTTGCTCGTCGCGCAAGCCGATGCTGGCCCCCGACAGCGCCACCACCCCGGCGATCGGTCGCGCCAGGCGCGCGGTCACCTCGATGGCCAGGCACGCCCCCTGTGAAAAACCAAACAGCACGACCCGTTCAGCGGCGCTGCGCTCGATCACGCGGGTCAGAAGCCCCTCGATGTCCGCGATCGACTGCAGCAAGGGCGCGCCCAGTGTATCGCGGGACAGGTTGTAGCGGCCGGTGTACCAGACGTTGTCGGTGGCCTGCGGCGCCACCACGCACACGGTGGGATCGTTGCCGACGATCTCCACGGCGCGGGCCAGAATGCTGTCGGCCGCCGCGCCTCGCCCGTGCAGCGCGACAATCACACGGCGCGCCGCCTCGGGTTGCGGCCCCCGCACGGACACCGGCTCGGCCAGGCCCCAATCCTCGAGGCGGGTGGCCCCCGACGGACGCCGCCCGTGAAAGGCCGCGCGCAGCAACGCGCGTGGCAGCTCGGGCGCTTCGTCCAGCAATCCGACCAGGCCGTCCAACGATACCCCCAGCGCCCGCAACGACGTCGCGGCGCCGGCGCGCATCAGGAACTCGAACAAGCTGTCCTCGACGTCGGCGACGTTCAGACGCGCGGAAAGCTCGTCCACCAGCGCGGGCGTCTCGTCGCGTAGCCGGCGCAGTGAATGCGGCAGCAGGACGCTGTGGAGCCCGCTGTGATCCAGATCGAAGCGTCCGCCCAGGCGATGCACCAGCGCGTGGTGCGGCCCGGGCTTTCCCGCCTCGAGCGCGGTGGCCGCCAGCCCGGCCCCGCGGGCCGCCTCGCGACGCGCGCGCCGATCCGAAGGCGCGCGCACCAAGGCTTCGATCGCGCCATAGACCACGGTGATCGCCGTCAACGCCTGTTCGCGCGCGTCACCGGTCAGCGAGCCGGAGCCCAGCGCGGAGAGGGGATGAGCCAGCGCGTTCATCAGGCTGGTCACCGTCAGCGCCTTCGGCATCTCCACCGTCAGCTCGACGTCGTGGATGACGGCGTCGGGCAGCACCCGGGGATCGCGGCCGGTGGTCTTCTGGCCATCCTGGGTGGTGCCCCACAGGGTGGTCCTCTCGGACCCGGCATACGTCGTGGGGATCGCCACGAAGCGGAACTCGCGCTGCAGGCGCAGCGCCTTGCCGAAACCAATGGCCGAGCCGCCGCCCAGTGCCACCACGGTGTCGGCTTGAAACGCGTCCAGCCGCTGCAGCGCCTGCGCCAGCAAGTCCTGCGGCACGTGTCGCCGGGCTTCCGCAAACACGTCCAGTTCAATGCCGGCGAACGCAGGCGTCAGCCGTTCCACATGGCGGCGGCTGGGGCCGGTGATCAGCAGGACGCGGCGGCTGGCCAGGCGTGCCAGCACGGCGGCCAGGCCTTCCGGCGACGAGGAATCGGTGGCATTCACGGGGCGGCAGTATGGCACAGGGTGCAAGGCCCCCCTGCGCTGCCGGCAGGCGCGGGCCGGCTCAGGTCCAGCGGAACAGGCGCAGCGCCACCACCGCGCTGATCAAGCCCCAGCCCAGCAAGATGGCCAGCGGGACGCCTTCGTTCAACAGCGACGTGCCATCGTTGACGATGTGGCGCAGGGCTTCGTTGAAGGCGCTGAGCGGCAAGAAGCGGATCACCGGCTGCAGCAGGTCGGGAAATTTCGCTGACGAGAAGAAGACCCCGCACAGGATGAACATCGGCATGGTGACCAGGTTGACCAGGCCGTTGGCGGTCTCGGTGTTTTGCGACCGCGCCGCGCACAGCAGCCCCAGCCCCGCGAACGACCAGGACCCGAACAACGACAGGCCCAGCACCGACAGCAGGTCACCCTGGATGCGCACCCCGAACGCCAGGCGGGCAAACGCGAACAACATCGCCACCTGCAGCGGCACGAACAGCAGCCCGGCCAGCCGGAACGACAGCAGGAAATGACCGCGCCGCATGGGCGTCGCCGCCAGACGCTTGAGCAACTTGCGCTGACGGGCGTTGACGATGGTCCACGCCGTGCCCCAGAGCGCCCCGCTGAGCAGCTGCATCCCCAGCAAACCGGGCACCATCCAGTCGACGTAGCGGCCGCCGCGCGCGACGGCCGTTTCATCTCGGGTGGGCCACACCGGTTTTTGTCCGGCGTGTCTTTGCAGGCAATCGTCGACGGCCCGGCGCGCCGACAGGGCATCGGGGCGCGAGGGATCGAAGCGATAGACGATGGGGGCGTTGGCGTCGCGACCACCGTCGAGGACCAGCAACACCCGCGCTGCTCGCAGGCGCGCCGCCGCGATCTCGGACGACATGACCTCGACCGCGACGCTGGGCTCGGCCTCGAGGGCGGACCGCAGCTCGGCGGCCCGCGGCCCGTCGACCAGCGCGACCACCGAGCGGGGGGGGCCCTGATCGCGAAAGGCCATGCCCAGCGCCACCGTGATCAGCAGCGGAAATCCGAAGGTCCAGAACACCGCGCCGGGCTCGCGCAAGAACGACCGCACGCGCGCCATCGTCAACAGGAACAAGGGTGATTGGGTCAGCATGGTGGTGCTCAGTCCTCGCGCAGGGTCCGCCCGGTCAGCGACAAGAACACGTCGTCCAGCGTGGCCACCCGGGACACCAGGCGGGTCGGCCGCGCCGCCCGCTCCCGCAGGCGAGCGAACAGCGCCGGCAGCGCGACGTGAGGCTCTCCGATCGAAAGCGCCAGGCCAGCGCCGCTGACGCGCGCGGCGCGCACCCCCTCGACGTCGGCCAGGGCCGCTGGCTCCAATGGAATGTCAGTCTCCAGCTCGACCAGGTGATGACCCCCGATGCCGTCGATCAGCTCGTTGGGGGTTCCGATCGCGATCAGCTTGCCGTGATCGATGATGGCCACCCGATCGCACAGGCGTTCGGCTTCGTCCATGTAGTGCGTGGTCAACACCACCGTCTTGCCGCGATCGCGCAGGGCCGCGACCGTGTCCCACAGGGCCCGCCGCGACTGCGGATCCAGACCCGTGGTCGGCTCGTCGAGAAAAAGCACATCCGGATCGCCCATCACGCCCAGCGCCACCGCCAGCCGCTGGCGCTGCCCGCCCGACAGCTTGTGCACCTGCGCCGAGCGCTTCTCGCCGAGCTGCATCTCGGCCAGCAGGGCCTCGACCTCCAGCGCGCGCGCGGGATCGTAGAACGATCGGAACAGCACCAGGGTCTCCTCGACCGTCAGCTTCTCGAACAGCTTGGTCTCTTGCAGGGACACGCCGATGCGTTCGCGCAAGGCGTCCCCGTCGCGATCCCAGTGCTTCCCCAGCAGTTCGACTGTGCCCGCGGTCGGCGGCGTCAGGCCTTCCATGATCTCGACCGTGGTGGTCTTGCCGGCGCCGTTCGGCCCCAGCAGGCCGAAGCATTCGCCGCGTCGAATCTCGAGGTCCAGCCCGTTGACGGCCACCACGTCACCGTAGCGCTTGACCAGTCCCTGGATGCGAATGGCGAGGTCCATCGAAGCGCGGGGACTATAACCGACGTCGGCTCAGATGGACGCCGCGGTCTCGCGCGCTTCGGCGACGGTCTCGCGTCCGGGGCGGGCGGTCAGGCGCACCCTCAACCCCAGCGGCGACATCGTGAACGAGAAGCGCTCCTCGACATCCTCGGAACGCCCGTCACGCGTGACCTCGAAATTTCGATACAGCATCGACAGCAGGACCTTCATTTCGAGCAACGCCAGGCTTCGCCCCGGGCAGATGCGCGGCCCCGAGCCGAACGGAATGTGCGCGGCGGCATCGTGGGCCCCACCCGCGCCGCCGTCCAGCCAGCGCTCGGGGAAGAATCGTTCCGGATCGTGGAAGCGCGCGGCCTCGCGGACGGGGGGACGGACCAGCACCACCACCCCGGTCTCCGCGGGAATTTCGATGTTTCCGTCGGGGCTCTCCAGGATGGTGTCGAACAGGGCCTCGAGCCCGATGATCGGCGCCACGGGCCGCAGGCGCATGCTCTCGTTTGCCACGGCGCCGGCGTAGACCAGGCCGTTGGCGGCTTCGATGTCGGCGGGGACGCCGTGGCCGTCGACGCTGGCGTCCAGCTCGGTCCGCAGGGCCCTGGTTGCGTCGGGGCTGTCGCACAGGTGGTGAACCGCCCAGCCCAGGGTGTAAGCGGTCGTGTCCTCGCCCGCCAGCAACATCGTCATCAGATTCCCCAAGATCACATCGTCGGTGAAGGGTTCTCCGGTCTCGTCGCGCGCGGTCACCATCGCTTCCAGGAAGTTGGTCGGGTTCGCGGCGCGCTCCGGTTGCTCACGCAGGCGCACGCGCGCCGCCGCCACCAGCTGGTCCAGCCACACGCGCAGTTCGCGGAGCGCCCGATCCAGCTTGCGATCGCGCGGCATGCGCACCAGTCGCCAGAGCGGGATCAGGGCGAAGAGGCGCCGATTGAACGCCGGGAATACCAGCTCGAGCTTGCGCTGAACCACGTCGTCGCCAGCGTCGATGGTGTTCACATCGTGCCCGAACGTCAGCGCCGTGGTCACGTCGACGGTGAAGCGCTTCAGATCATCGACGATATCGATCGACGCGCCGATCGCGGCGGCGGCTTCCCAGCGCCGGCGCAGCCGCGCGGCCACCGAACACAGCGTGGGATAGAAGCCGCGCAGGTGCCGTTGCGCCAGGGCGTCCATCGCCAGGCGTCGCTGTGAACGCCAGGCCGCCCCCTCGGCGGAGAACACGCCCGCCAGACACAGTTCCTGGAACACCCGCTCGACGTCGCTGATGCGCCGGTAGGTGTCGGGACGCGCGCGCAGCACCTGCTGCGCCAGTTCGGGCGAGGACACCACCAACGAACGATCGCGTCCCATCTGAAAGCGGTAGGCGGGTCCGTACTCCCGTGCCCAGCGCTCGAAGGTCAGGTGCAAGCGGTTGAGGTCCAGCTCGAACGCGCTGCCCACCAGGGGCCAGCCCCGCGGCCCGGGCAGCTCCGCCAGCTTGCGGGTGCGCGCGCGAGAAATCTGCGGAGACTGAGCGAATTGAACGTGGATCAAAGCCGAAGGATCGACCAGCACCTCGCCATCCCGTTCGACGACCGGACAGGCGATCAAACACTCCGGGCCACCCTGGCGCGCACCGGTCTCGACGTCGAACCGCCAGCGGTGGTTGCGACACACCAGCGCGTCCCCCTCCAGCTCGCCTTCGCCCAGCAGTGCGCCCTGGTGGGGGCATCGGCCTTGATACACACGCGGTCCGCCGGACGTACGCAGCAGGATCAGGTCTACCCCGCGGGCAGACACGACATGCGGCCCATTGCCGCGTAGATCTTGGGACGTCGCGATCCTGACAAAGCTGTTTGTGTCCGTCTGTCCTGTGGGCGGCTCCGATGCTCTCGCCATGCCTATCCCCTCTCGATGGAAGAACCGTCACCATCCCGACGCGCGGACAGCAGAAACGGATGCGCCTCCGCGTCGATGGGCGACATGTTGAGCGTGCGCAGCCGCGCCGTCAATTCGATGCTGGGTCGCGCCTCCTCCAGGCCCAGGCCGGCGCCGGCAAGGATCGCTTGATAGACGCGGGTGTGCAGCCCCGAGAAGCCCTCCGAGAAATCCAGCTGACTGCCGTCGACGGTGATCGACCGATGGGTCGACCGCCCGGCCGCCGCCACGTTCGTCGGCACGTCCCGCGGATCGACGGACAGGTACCAGCGCACCCGCGCCCGCGCGAGCTCCAAGGTCCCGGCCATGCGGGTCGCGGCCGAGACGTGAACCTGTTCGCGTTCCACCGCGCCGAACAACCAGAGCAGCAGATCGAACAGATGAATTCCGATGTTGGTGGCGATGCCCCCGCTCTTGGCGACGTCGCCCTTCCAGGACGCGTGGTACCACGGGCCGCGCGCCGTCACGTAGGTCAGGATCACCTCGTGCTTCCGCGCCGAACCGGCGATGCGCGTACGCAGCGCCGTCAACTGATCGTGGCAGCGCAGCTGCAAGACGGTGTAGATGCGACGGCCGGACGCCTCTTCGCGGCGGGCCAGATCGTCCAGGTCGCGCGGATCGGTCGCCAGCGGCTTTTCACAGATCGCGTCGGCGCCGCAGGCCAGTGCCAGGCCGCAATGCGCGACGTGCACGAAGTTCGGCGAGCAGATCGAGATCAGGTCGACGCGAGCTGTCTCGGGGCGGACCGACAGGCGTCGCACGAATTCGTCGACGTCGGTGGTGAAGTCCACCGCCAGCCCCGACCCATCCAGCACGCCCACTGAATCACGTGGATCGCAGGCGGCCACCAGGCGGTTGCCCGTCTGACGGATGGCTTCCAGATGGCGGGGGGCGATGTACCCCGCGACGCCCAGTATTGCGAAGTTCGCGAAGTTCGCGAAGTTCCGTCGACGATCAACCACCATGGCCCCTGGGCGCGCGATGGTAACACAGCCGCGCGAACCTCCCGGGCGCCGGGGACGCGCCGCCTCAGATGCCCTTGACGGTCGCCAGCAGGCCGGCCGTCACGTTGCCCGCCGCATCCACCGCGCAAAGCCGGTAGTAGTTGGTCTTGCCCTTCGTCATCGTGGCGCTGGCGGTGGTGCCAGTGCCGGCGTACACGACCGTACCGGTCGCGCAGCCCACGGGCGGTGAGGTGGTCCCACCGATGAGCTTGTAGCTGGCAAGGCCCGACAGCGCATCCGAGAAGCCGGACCACGAGAGGGCCAAGGTCGTGCCGTTGACGGTGCCCGACATCGTACCGCCGATCGGCGCCGTCGCATCCAGCTTGATGGTGGCCGTGGCTGGCGCCGCGCTGACGTGACCGGCGGCGTCCTTCCAGGAAACGTAGACGGTCTTCTCGCCGTCACCCGCGGCCAGGGTCCAGGTCTTGGTCGCCACGGCCGTGGCCCACGCGGTACACGCGCTGGTGTTGCTGACGCACATCTGGGTGGCCTTGCCCGACGTGACCGTCAGCGCCACGGTCACCGAAGCGGTCCTGGTGAAGGCCGCGCCCGCGTTCAACTTGATCGTGCCGACAGGTCCCGGGGTCGAAACCGGTGCGGTGGGCGCGCTGGTCACGGCGCTGGCCAGAGCGGCGCCCAGGTCCAGACGCGGCTTGGTGAGGTTGTTGCGCGCATCCTTGACCGCCACACCCGTCGACGTCATGCGCGCCACGGTCGCGTCGACGCTCTCGCCGGGGAACGCCGACCGCAACACCGCGACCGCCCCGGCCACATGGGGCGCCGCTTGCGACGTACCCGACATGGTGATCCCCGCGGCGGTGATGTCCACCCCCGGGGCCAGCAGGGTCAGGAACGAAGCCGAGTTGGAGAAGCAGGCCACCTTGTCGGCCACGCCCGACGCATCGGTGCACACGCTGGTGGCCAGCCCGCCGCGGGCCGCGGCATAGACCGCACCGACCGAGATCGCCGCCGGCACGCAGGCCGGGCTGGAGATGGCGCTGGTCTTCGCCGCGTTGCCCGACGCCACCACCGGCGCGATGCCCGCCGAGCGGGCCGAGGCCAACGCCGGCGCAAAGATGTCGGTGGTGCAGGCCGACGTGAACGCGCCCTGGCCCAGGCTCATGTTGATGGCGACGATGTTGTAGGTGGCGCGGTTGGCGATGGTCCAGTTGATGGCCGACAGGATGTCCGACGCCGCGCCGCTCCCGTTGGCGAACACGTCCAGCGCCAGGATCTTGGTGGCGGGCGCCACCGCCAGCACCACGCCGGCGACGTTGGTGCCGTGGCCATTGTCGTCACGCGCGTTGTCGTTGGCGGCGAAGTCCGCCGCATAGGCCACCTTGCATGCGGCCGGGACGCCAGGCGACGTGCACCCGAACGCGCTTTGCGTGTAATCGGTGCCCGTGTCCAGCACGGCCACCGCGGTGCCCGCGCCCAGCTTCCCGGCCGCGGCTGCGGTCGGTTGATTGATCAGGCCCAGGTTCGCATCGACCATGAGCTCGTAGGTGCGATCCGGCACGATGCGCGAAACCTCGGGCGCGGCGGCCAGCGCGGCCAGCGCGTCGGGCGCGTGCACGCGCAAGAAGACCGCCGGCAGGTGTCGATACGTCATCAGCGTGGTGACGTGCGCCATCGGGACCCGGCTCCACAAGCGTCCCTTCTGCAGGTCCAGCGTCCGCGCCACGTGTTCGGTGCCGGCAGTGGTGGCGAAGTCCAGGAAGCTGCCGCCCACAACCCGCGCCTGCTGCGATTCACCTTCGTCCAGCAGGACCAGCACCTTGGGGCTTTCGCCGCGCGCCACGGCGGCCGCGACCTCGGGGTCGATCTTCTCGGTCGCGGCCGGCACGTCGAACAACTGGGAAGGCGGCGCCGCGGCCACGACGGGGATGACGGACGGGATCGGGTCGTCGGTGGTGATCTCGACGGTCGGCCCGCGGGTGGGGTCATCCTCGCGCTCGACACCGCAGCCGACGGCCAGCGCAGCCATCCCCAAGGAGATCAGTCCCGTGACGGGAAGTTTGGTCCGCAGACCCCAGGGGCGTGACATGCAGTCTCCTTCGGTAACCCGGCTGACTCGGTGAGTCCCGTGGCTTTGCGTCCCCCGGTCGCCCGAGGTTTGCCGTTGTCGAGAGTGGCGCTGAGCAGCAGCATTGCAAGGCGCATGCTCGGTCGAAACCGTGAAAACGCGGGCCGGGCGCCGACCAGTCGTTGTCGCCGGCGCAACATTCGGGCGCGTGCGGTCAACACCATCGCGGCATCCGACATCCCGTCGACGTCGGCCGCTGGTACGAGCGCCATTGTCCGGAGCAGACCGTTCTGTATCGGACGCTGCAGTAGCGCTACCGTCGTGCGGGTCGGGCATCCCACGCTCACCATGCGAGCACCGTGAGCGCGCCGGTTTGGTCCGCAATCGCCGGCTTGACGCCCTGGATGCGCGGGAATAGCGTTTCCGCCGAAACTGAGGTGTCGTCTCCGGGGGGAGGGTCGGCGCATGCACGAAAATGGCGCCCTCCAATGCAATCTGGCCGCTGCGTTTCGCGGAAGTCTCACGAGCTGGGATGCGTGTCGGCGGGCCATTCGGCAGGGGTAGGTGAAAGAGCGATGCCTGTCGAGAAGACCTGGCAACCCAGCGCACCGCCCAGCCCGCAGCACGCCATCGAGTCGAACCTTCCTGCGTTCCTGGAAGCCGCGCCCGATGCGATGGTCATCGTCGGCCCAGAGGGGCGGATCCTGCTGGTCAACGGACAGGCCGAGAGACTGTTCGGTTACGATCGGTCCGAGCTGGTGGGCCAGCAAGTGGAGGTGCTGGTTCCGTCCCGCTACCGGGAGAGGCACCCAGGCCATCGCTCTGGATACTTTGACGGGCCACGCCCGCGCCCGATGGGCGCCGGGGTCGACCTTCAAGGCGTACGCAAGGACGGAAGCGAGTTTCCAGCGGAGATCAGCCTTGCCCCCGTGGAGACCGCGCAGGGCGTCCTGGTCACGGCGGCGATTCGGGACGTCACCGAGCGCAAGAAGGTCGAAGCGAAGTTCCGGGGCTTCCTCGAGGCGGCGCCCGACGCGGTCGTGATCGTGAACCGGTACGGAAACATCGTGCTGGTCAACGCCCAGACCGAGAAGGTGTTCGGCTACCCGCGGCAGGAGCTTCTCGGACAGCGGGTCGAGAAGCTCGTGCCGGAGCGTTTCCGGGCCAAGCATCCCAAACATCGCGCCGAGTTTTTCGCGGCGCCGAAGGTCCGTTCGATGGGCTCGGGCCTCGAGCTCTATGGTCTGCGCAAGGACGGCTCGGAATTCCCGATCGAGATCAGCTTGAGCCCCCTCGAGACCGAGGAGGGCACGCTCGTGTCGAGCGCTATCCGTGACATCACCGAGCGCAAGAAGGCCGCGGAGAAATTCCGGGGACTCCTCGAGTCGGCGCCCGACGCGATGGTCATCGTCAATCGGGAGGGACGCATTCTGCTGGTGAATGCGCAGACCGAAAGGCTGTTCGGGTACGGCCGTGAAGAGCTGGTCGGACAATGGGTGGAGCTGCTGGTGCCCGAGCGATTTCGCAAGCAACACCCGGCCCACCGGACCAACTTCTTCGCGGACCCAAGAGTCCGCTCGATGGGCTCGGGCCTCGAGCTTTATGGCCTACGCAAGGACGGCACCGAGTTCCCGATCGAGATCAGCTTGAGCCCGCTCGAGACCGAGGAAGGGACCCTGGTGTCGAGCGCGATTCGCGACATCACAGGGCGCAAGAAGGCCGAGGAGAAATTTCGGGGGCTCCTGGAATCAGCGCCGGACGCGATGGTCATCGTCAATCGAGACGGACGAATCGTGTTGGTGAACTCGCAAACCGAAAGGATCTTCGAGTACAACCGCAGCGAACTCGTGGGGCAGCCCGTGGAGATCCTGGTCCCCGAGCGTTTCCGCCAGGGCCATCCTGGTCATCGGTCGGACTATTTCGCTGAACCCAAGGCCCGATACATGGGCTCGGGCCTGGAGCTGTGGGGCCGCCGGCGAAACGGCTCTGAGTTCCCCGTCGAGATCAGCCTCGGCCCGCTGGAGACTGAGGAGGGAGCGCTGGTCTCCAGCACCATTCGCGACATCACGGAACGCAAGAAGGCCGAGGAGCTGAGAGCGCAGCTGGCCGCCATCGTCGATTCTTCCGACGACGCGATCATCGGGAAGGGTCTGGACGGCACCATCAAGAGCTGGAACGCCGGCGCGGAGCGGGTCTTCGGCTACGCGGCCGACGAGATGATCGGGAGGCCGATTTCGCTCCTCCTGCCACCCGGTCGGGTGGGAGAAGAGCCGGCGATCATGGAGCGGCTGCGCAGGGGCGAGCGCGTCGAATCCTTCGAAACGGTACGGCGCAGGAAAGACGGAGAGGACATCGATGTTTCGGTCACGATCTCCCCGATCCACGACTCGCGCGGTCAGGTGACCGGCGCGTCGAAGGTCTCGCGGGACATTTCCGATCGCAAGCGAGCGGAAGCGGCCCTGGTCCGAGCCAACGAGGCCACCGAGGCCGCCAACCGGGAACTCGAGGCCTTCAGCTACTCGGTGGCCCACGATCTGCGCGCGCCTTTGCGAGGCATCGACGGTTTCAGCCTGGCTCTCCTGGACGACTACTCGGAAAAACTGGACGAGGACGGGCGACGTTACCTTCGCCGCGTGCGCGCGTCCGCCCAGCACATGGCCCAACTGATAGAAAGTCTGCTGTCGCTGGCTCGCATCACGCGGGGCGAGATGCGCAGCCAGCAGGTCGATCTGGGCGAGCTGGCCGAGGGGACCATCGAACGGTTGAAGGCCTCCCAGCCTGATCGAAGTGTCGAGTTCCTGACTGGCAAAGGATTGATCGCCACGGGTGACAGCCGCTTCTTGGCTATCGTCCTCGAGAATCTGCTCAACAACGCCTGGAAGTTCACGCGCGATCAACCCAAGGCCCGCGTCGAGTTCGATTGCGTCCGACAGGACGGACAAGCTGTGTTCTTTGTGCGTGACAACGGCGCCGGCTTCGACATGGCCTTCGCCTCAAAGCTGTTCGGGGTCTTCCAGCGGCTGCACACGTCGGCCGAATTCGAGGGAACCGGAATCGGCTTGGCCACGGTCCAAAGGATCATTCGCCGCCACGGCGGACGCATCTGGGCGGAAGGCCAGCTCGGTGTCGGAGCCACCTTCTACTTCACGTTAGACGAAGGGGGGAAGAACAAATGAGCGAGCGCGTGATCTTACTGGTCGAGGACAATGAGAGCGACGAAGAGCTAACGCTGCGCGCCCTGAAGAAGAGCAACATCGGCAACAAGGTCGTGGTCGCACGCGACGGTTCGGAAGCGCTCGACTACCTGTTCGCCAGGGGTGCGTATGCCACGCGAGACCCCGGGGATCTCCCACAGGTCGTGCTTCTGGACCTGAACTTGCCCAAGATCGGGGGGCTGGAGGTACTTCGCGCAATTCGGGCGAACCAGCACACCGCCCTGCTTCCGGTGGTCATCCTGACCTCATCGAAGGAAGACAAGGATCTGGCGGGCGGCTACGAATCCGGCGCCAACAGCTATATCGTCAAGCCGGTCGACTTCGCCCAGTTCGCCGAGGCCGTGCGGCAGCTGGGGATGTACTGGCTGGTGCTCAACGAGCGACCGCCCAGTGCGGGGTGACACTGTCCCCAGCGACCTGACGACAACATTTTCGCGCCAAAGGTCAACACCAACCCGTCCGCTCGCCGCCCCGGATCCGTCGCCTTGCTGGGGTGCGCGCGCGTGGGATAAGAACCCCCGGTGTCTTCCGCCCTGGTCTGGGTTCGCTCGACGATCGCGCGTGGCGCGGGCGCGCTGGCGCGGCCCATCGCCTGGACGGCCCGCCCCTGGCCGGCCGCAGGTGTGTTGCTGCTGTTGATGGCCGCGTTCTGCATCAACGGGGCGGTGGGCCTGGACTTCGGCACGCACTGGGACGAGTGGTACCACGTCAAGGGCGTCGCCAGCTGCGTCGAGCGCCTGTCGCTGCTGCCCGATGCCCTGAGCTACGGGGGACCCTATTTCACGCTGGGCCTGCTGGTGGTCCTGACCAACGACTGGCGGGACGTGCTGGGAATGCTGCACGACCTGAGGACGCTGCCTCGCAGTGTCGACGTGAGCGCCCTGCCCTCCGTGTTGCATTTCAAGGCCAGCGCCAACGCGTTGCTGGCCACCCCCGGATACCTGGTGCAGGTGCGGGCCGTCTTCCTAGCGCTGAGCGCGCTGTCAATCCTGTGGGTGTATCTGGCGGCGCTGCGATGTTGGCCCCGGCGCAACGGCGTCGCGCTGGCCGCGGCGGCGTTCATGGGATTGTCGTGGGAGTTCGGATTTCACGCACGCTGGGTGGCCATCGACGCGCCGCTGACCATGTTCAGCGCGCTCGAGTTGTTCTTGTTCTGCGGAGTGTGGAAGGCTCACGGTCCCGCGGCCATCCGGCGCTGGTACTGTGGGCTGGCAGCGGCGGCCGGTGCCGTGTTCGCCTGCAAGCTGACGGGCGCCTTCGCGTTCCTGCCCATGTTCCTGACGCCGTTCCTTCTGCAGCGGATCGCCGGCTTGCGCGCGCGGATGCTCCTGGCGGCGTTCGGATGCGGGGTGTTCTTGCTGGTGGCCTTCGCGCTCAGCCCGGCGTCGTTCCTGGATCCGCTGCACTTTCTGAACGTCCTGCGCAGCGGCAGCGCCGACTACAACAACACGGGGCCGGGGTATCCCTACTACGTCGGTCTATTCGAGCACGTCTGGCGTCTGATGCTGTGGCTGGCCGCCGTCATGCCCTCCCCCTTCCCTGCCGTGGCGCTGGCCTTCACGGCGCTGGTGCTGCTGGGAATCGGCAACCTGTTGCGGCGCGAGACGCGCATGACGCTGAGCTGGCTGACCTTCATCATCAGCTTCGGCGCGGTTTTCACCCACAACCACCTGATGATCGTCCGCCAGTACCTGATGTTCATCCCCTTCCTGGCGCTGGGCTTCGCGCGCGGCGCGGCCTTGGTGTGGGACCGGCTGCGGGGAACCGGTCGGGAAGCGGCTGTGTTCGCGGTCGCCGTCGCGGTGGCGTTCGTGGCCAATGGCGTCTTCGAAACCAGGAAGGCCTGGCACATCACCAGCGACTCCGCCGAATCGATCGCCGCCGAGGCGGCCCACGATCTGCTGAAGGACAAGCGCCCCGTGCGCATGAGCCGCGTGGTCAAGGAACGCCTGAGCAGCCGGCTGGGCACCCGGTACACCTGCCGTCCCGCCGAGGTCGCCAACAAGACCATCACGCACTTCCTGGCGCTTCAGCAGGAACACCGCTGGTTGGCGAATCGGCTGAACGCCTTCCGCAAGGTCTACGGCGCCGGCGAGGTCAATCTGAACGACTACACCGACTGGGCCGGGCGACTGGCCTCGGTCCGGATCGTGGATGCGTCGATGGACGTGATGACCGCGCTGGGACGCAACATGAGCGTCGACCTCGACTGCTATCCGGCGTCGGAACGACCGCGCGGTTGACTAGGCGGTCAGCTTGCGCGGCTGGCTCACCACGATGACGCTGTTCCAGCACAGGCGGCGCAGCGGTGGCAGCAAGTCCAGCAGCTTTTCGTCCAGCCGGTTGAGCGGCCCGAAGAACGACTCCAGCTTCGCCGCGTCGGTGTAGATCTTCTTCCAGTACCGCTCGTGGTTCGGGTTGACCCGATCGATCAGGTAAAACTTCAGGAACACCGACAGCGTGGTCAGCCAGAATTCCTTGTGCGACACCTGACCGAACGAACTGGCGAAGCGATCCATGTCGCCGAAGGTCAGCGGCTTCTCGTCCACCGTGCGCACTTCCTTGGCAATCTTGCGGTAGGCGTTGATGACCGGGTTATAGGGCAGCGGCTCGATGAAGCAGCCCTTGCCACCCGGCTTCAGGATGCGCGCCAGCTCGGGCATGGCCACGTCCAGGGTCACGTGGTGGAGGACCCCGTTGCCGTAGATCAGGTCGAATTCGTCGTCGGCTGCGGGGATGGCATCGCCGGTCACCGGACGGGTTTCGATGGTCACGCCGTGGTGCGCCGCCAGTCGCTGCGCGGCCGCCAGCATGCCGACCGACACGTCGATGCCGACCACCTGGGCGCCTTGCTTGGCCAGATACACGCCGCCCTCGGCCGAGCCACAGCCGTAGTCGAGGATCTTCTTGCCGCGCACGTCGCCGAACTGTTCCAGCACGTACTTGTTCTCGATGGCGGTGGCCGCGGTGAAGGCCTCGTCGACCAGCGTGCCCCCTGGATCGATCTCGGCCGCCCACCGATCGTGGAACTCGGATTCGTTCTGGCGGCGTCGGTCTTCGTCGGTGGACCCGTTCATGGTCGCTCTGTTTATGACGCCCGCCCGCGCGCCGCAAGGACCATCACGGGACGCGGCCCCACAGGCCCAGACCGCCGCGGACCAGCACCTGCCGGAAACCCGTGGTCGGGAAGGCCTTGTTCGGGCAGTTGACCTCGGTCACCAGGTACGAGACATCGGCCAGCTCCGCCTCGGAGAGGGTGGGCCGGGTGGGCGCCGTCCACAGCGACTTGTCCAGGTCGGCCACCGGTATCTTGCCGGCGCCCTTGCACAGGGCGAAGGCCATCTGCGGCACGGCGGCCCGCGGCGGCGCCGGTTCCACGGGGGGCATCTCCGCCAAGGTGAAGCCGGCCACGTCGATAGGATGCTGCGTGTGGTTCACCGCGAAGTCGAAGAAGACCAGGTCGTTGGAATAGCGATCCAGATCGATGCTGCTGCCGGTGGCCCACAGCACATGGGTCACGTGGTACTTCTTCAGCAAGCGATACACGGCCTGGGGCGAGCCCAGGTGGTCGTAGACGATGCCGCCCTGCGAACCGGGCGAATCGGTGACGACTTTGGCCCCGATCCCCAACCGGGTATGCCGTTCGTGCAGCAACACGGTGGCCCCGCGCGGAACCACCTTGCTGACGGTGGTCAGGGCATCGGGCCACTCCAGCCGGTTGGCCAGGTTCTTGGTGTAGCCGGTGGCGATCAGATCCGAGACGGCCTTGAGCGGCGTGGTCCCCAGCATGGCGTGCGTCGGAAAGAAGTAGCCGTCGGAGCCCCAGATCACCTGCGCGGCCACCAGCGTCACCGCTGCGACCCGCATCGCCAGACCCGCCCGCCACGCGATGATGAAGAACACCGCCGTCACCACCGCCATCCACGGCAACAGCGACTGCAGATAGCGATCCTGGTGATAGGTCCAGTACCACAGGAAGATCCCCAGCAGCGTCCACCCCGCCACCATCCACAGCCGCCGCGCGCCGCGGATGAACGGCAGCAGCACCGAGACGCCCGTGAACAGGAAGCCGAACACCGGCACCTTGCCGTGGAACGGCATCCAGTCGTGGGGAACGAAAGCGAAGGTGAACACCGCGGCCACGGTCTCCTTCAGCTTCTCGAACAGGGTCCCTTGCGGCGTCCACCAGGTCAGGTGCTGCACCGGCTCCATGTCCACGCCTTCCACCCAAGGCCGGGCGTGAAAGTGGGCGCGCAGGATCGGATAGAACGGATCGCCGTACCAGATCAGGTTCTTCAGCCAGTGGATGCTGGTGCAAGCCACCAGCACGCACAGCACGGTGGCGGGCGCCCGCAGCAGCCGGAGCCGCTCACCGCGGGGCGCGGTACGCATCGCCCGCACCAGCCCGACCGCGAAATAAAGGCAAGGCCCCGCCACCAGCGCCAGCGCCTGATACTTGGTCAGCGCCGCCGCGGCCAGCATCGCGCCGAACAGGGCCGCGTGAGGGAGCGACATCGTGCGATGCACCCGGCGCACCGTCAGCACGATGGGCACCGCCCAGAATGCCAGGACGTGGTCGGCCGCCACGTTCAAGGTCGAGTCGTAAACCAAGATGCCCGGAAACAAGAACAGGGCCACCCACGCCAGCGACGCGCGCGTGCGCGGGAGCAGCCACTCGGCCAGGAGCGGCAGCGCGGCCAGCGTGCCGACGAACAGCAGGAACTCGATGTGCGCCGAGAGCTCGATGCGCGTGAACAGCCCCTCCACCGGGACCAGAAATGCCCAGGTGTACAGCAGGCTGGCGAACTGGGGGTAGGCGCCCATCACCCAGCCTTCGGGGAAGCGCACGATGCCCTTGGCCGCCGCGTAGTGCTCGGCCATGCCCAGGTGATACCAGCGCGAGTCGTAGGCGATGTTGGCCGGCAACAGGATGTTCACGTAGAGCATCAGGACGCACACGCACCCGAACACGAACAGGGCCGTGTGCGCGCGGTTGCGCCCCGCCCGCTGGCGGATGGACCGCAGGTGTGCGAGCCCCCGCCGGGCATAGCGGACGAACGACAGAAACCCTGGCGCGCCCATCAGGATGGGCCATGCGCAGAAGAACACCGGGCCCAGCAGGTGCATCACCCCGCCCAAGAAAACGCCGACCCCGAAGGTCAGCACCCCGGTGGCCAGGCTCATCAACAAATGTTCGCGGAACGGCAGGTTCAGACGACGCAGCAGCAGGTGACCCACGCTGGTGCAGGCCACCACCCAGGTCAGGCAGACGGCCCAGATGGCCGCGTACTTCCAGAACAGCCACTCCGACACGGCGTAGTGCTGGTTGACCCACAGCAACAGGCCCACCGCTTCGAGCACCAGCAGCGGGGCAACCACCCAGCGCGTGCCGCGCCAGAAACGGGCCGGCCCCGGGGCATTGGGTTCGGAGTTGGTCTCGGGCGGCACCGCGCTCATTTCTCTGACACGACCGGTGCGTCTTCCGCTTCAGGCAGGTTCAGGCGCTCCGCGACCACGTACAGCGGCCGCCGCTTGACCTCTTCATAGATGCGGCCCACGTACTCGCCCAGCACGCCCGTCATCAGCAACTGCGCCGACGACCCGAACGCGACCGCGATCATGATGGTGGTCCACCCGGTGACGACGCCCTTCACGAACAGCTTGGTGTAGACGGCCCAGGCCACGGTCACGATGGCCAGGAATCCCGAGCAGACGCCCAACCAGGTGGCCATGCGCAGCGGGACGATCGAAAACGACGTGATGCCGTCGACGGCGAATTTCAACATTTTGCGCAGCGGGTACTTGGTCTCACCCGCGAAACGGGCCGGTCGCTCGTAGTGCACCTCCCCCTGGCGGAACCCCACCCAGGCCACCAGGCCACGCACGAAGCGGTGGTGTTCGCGCAGGGCGCGCAACGTCAGCACCACCGGACGGCTCATCAGTCGAAAGTCGCCCGCGTCGACGGGGATCTTCACGCCACCCAGCATGGCGCGCAGGAATCGATAGAACAGCGCCGCCGTCAGCCGCTTGAACCACGTCTCGCCGTGCCGCTTGTCTCGCACGCCGTACACCACGTCGAAGCCGGCGCGCCACTTGGCCACCATGGCGCTCACCACCTCGGGCGGATCCTGCAGGTCGGCGTCCATCACCACCACCGCGTCCCCTTCGGCGGCGTCGACGCCGGCGGTGATTGCCATCTGGTGCCCGAAGTTCCGTGCCAGCGCGATCACCCGGTAGCGGGGCTCGCCCGCCGCCAGCCCACGCAGCATCGTCAGCGATTGATCCTTCGAGCCATCATCAATGAAGATCACCTCCCACGACTCGCCCACCCCACCGCCGACCGCGCCCAAAAACGTCCGCAGCCGCCGATCCAGCTCGGGGATCACGAGCTCTTCGTTGAAGACCGGTATGACCAGGGACAGCGTGGGACGCGGCATGTGAAACGGAGCGCAGTGTACCACCGGCCCTGCGTGACTGAAGGGTCAGGTCGAACGCGGCTCTACCCGTGGTGGCCGCCAGGACCGTGCACGTGTCCGTGTGCCAGTTCTTCCTCGGTGGCCGCCCGAACGCCGACCACCTTGACGTCGAAATGCAGGTTCATCCCGGCCAGCGGATGGTTCAGGTCCATGGTGGCGTAGTCACCCTTGATGGCAAGGACCAGCGCGGCGACGGCGCCTCCGTTGGTCTCCACCCGGTAGCGCATCCCGACGTTGGGCTTGGCTTCCGCCAGCTTGCGCAGCGGAACGTTGCGGATGCGCTTCTCGTCGCGGTCGCCATACGCCTCGGCGGCGGGCAGGTCCACGGTCAAGCTGTCGCCCTCTTGCTTGCCCAAGAGTGCCTTCTCCAGCCCGGGCACCAGCGTGCCCACCCCGTGCAGGTAGGTCAGCGGGTCACGCCCTTCCGAGGTGTCGATGACTTTTCCGGCGTCATCCTTCAGCGTGTACCCGATGGTCACGGCCATTCGATCGGCGATCTGCATGGCCGCGCATGTTGGCACGAAACGGCCCTGGCCGCTGCGGGAGCCGACACGAAAATGCGCGGCGCTACGAGGTCGGCTCGGGTTCCGAGTGAATCTCGATGATGCGCGCGAGAATGCGCTGCTTGGGAGGATCCAGAGGAAGGAAAGCCACCCCGACGGCCGGCTTGGCGTTGGGCTCGCCCGCGTGGCGCATCACCTTGGCGACGCCGGAGAGCAACTCGAAGCCGTTTTCCAGGATGAACTTGAACTCGAGCTCGCTGCCGACGGGCGGCAGGTCCGATGGTACGCGGAACAGCATGCCCGAGAGGCTGATGTTCATCGTGGTGACCTCGACGAAATCGGCCTCGCCCGCATAGCGACACATGACCGAGTGAACCAGCGAGGCGCGCGCGGCACGGGGACGCATCTCGGCGGCGGGCGGCGCTGGCTGGAGAACGGCAGGAGTACCCATGTGTCGAGCATCGGTAGCTCCGGGCCAGCGCTTGAGCCGCCGTCCGCCAAAAGAAACGTCGACCTGGGCGTCATCGAGGGACCGGTCTGGCCGGTCCCCCCTCCGCCTCGGCCCGCGCGCGGGCGATGTCCTCGATGAAGCGGATCGCCAGCGCCGTCCACCCGGTCTGGTGGCTGGCCCCCACCCCGCGCCCGGTCTCCCCGTGAAAGTATTCGTGGAACAGCACCAGCTCGCGCCAGTGCGGATCGGTGGCAAAGCGCATGTCGGCTCCGTGGCAGGGGCGCCGGCCATCCGGCCCGGCCAGGAAGATGCGGCCCAACCGCGCCGACAGCTCGCGCGCCACCTGCTTCAGGTCCAGCCACTCTCCAGACCCGACCGGACATTCGACCCGCAGCGTGTCGCCGTAGAAATGGTGGTAGCGCTCGAGCGCCTCGACCAACAGGTAATTGATCGGCATCCAGATCGGGCCGCGCCAGTTTGAATTGCCGCCGAACTGTCCCGTGTCCGACTCACCGGGAACGTAATCGACACGAAATTCTTCGCCCCGATAGAAGAAACGGTAGGGCCGCTTCGCGTGAACCTTCGACACCGACCGGATGCCGTAGCTGGACAGGAACTCGGACTCGTCCAGCATCGTCTGCAGGACCTTCACCAGGCGATCCCGCGAAGGAATCGCCAGCAACATCGCCGGATGCCCGGCGGGCTCCGTCGAGCCCGACGCGATGGTGACGTGGGCGGCCAGATCGGGGCGGTTGTCCAGGAACCAGCGCATACGGCGTCGGAAAGCCGGCAACTTGGCCAGTACCTCCTCCTCCAGCACTTCGACGGCGATCAGCGGCAACAGCCCCACCAGCGAGCGCACGCGCAGCGGCACCTGCTGGCCGTCCACGTGAAGCTTGTCGTAGAAGAAGCCGTCGTCGTCGGCCCACAGACCGTCGCCGCCCATGGCGTTCATCGCGTCGGTGATGTGCACGAAGTGCTCGAAGAACTTCGACGCCATGTCCTCGTACGATGCATCCGTCTTGGCCAGCTCCAGCGACATCGACAGCATGGTGGCGCAAAAGAAGGCCATCCACGCGGTTCCGTCGGCCTGCTCCAGGTAACCGCCGGTCGGCAGCGTGCGCGAGCGATCGAACACGCCGATGTTGTCCAGGCCCAGGAAACCGCCCGAGAACAGGTTGTTGCCCTCGGTGTCCTTGCGGTTCACCCACCAGGTGAAGTTCAGCAGCATCTTCCGGAAGATCCGCGCCAGGAACGCGCCGTCCCGCGCGCCGTCCGCGTCGACGGCCAGCTTGTAAACCCGCCACGCCGCCCACGCGTGCACAGGAGGATTCACGTCGCCAAAGGCGAACTCATAGGCGGGTAGCTGGCCGTTCGGGTGCATGTACCATTCGCGCGTCAACAGCAGCAGCTGCTCCTTGGCGAAGTGGGGATCGACGCGCGCGAACGGGATCATGTGGAACGCCAGATCCCACGCCGCGAACCAGGGGTATTCCCACTTGTCGGGCATCGAAAGCACGTCCCGGTTGTAAAGGTGGCCCCAGTCGGCGTTGCGACCGTGCAGGCGGCTGGCGGGCGGCGGGGCGGACGCGGGATCGCCCTCCAGCCAGGTCCGAACGTCGTAGTGATAGAACTGTTTCGACCACAGCAAACCGGCGTAGGCCTGCCGGACCGCCCGTTGCTCGTCGGTGGACAGCGGACCGGTCTTGGCGGCGTAGAACGCGTCGGCCTCGGTCTGGCGCGCGGCGAAGACAACGTCGAAGTCGTCGAACGCCGACCGCCCCAGCGGAACTTCGTTCACCGCGGTCAGCCGCAAGCGGAACCGCAGCTCGGCGCCGGCGGGCACGACCACGCGGTACACGGCCGCGGCCTTGGTGCCCTGACGCGCGGGATTCACCTTCCCGGGCAGGTTCGCCACGATGGTGTCGTGAAACGCATCCTTCACGAACGGTGTGGCGTTGGGCGTCCCGTACAAGCGTTGGCGGTTGGTCTCGTTTTCGGTGAACAGCAATTCGGGCGCACGACCGGTCATCGGATCGGGCCCGACCGCCAATCGATACCGCCCCAGCTGGGGGTGTTCGATCTCCAGCCCGTCGTCTCCGACGGCGCGCAGGAGGGGACGATCGGCGGCGCCGTTATAGTCCTCGCCCGACCGTCCCCATGACCAGGTGTTGCGGAACCAGACGGTGGGCAACAGCACCAGCGACGCCGGCTCGGCCCCCCGGTTGGCCACCACCAGCTCGATGAGCACGTCGTCGGGCGACGCCTTCGCGTAGGCGGCAAAGACGTCGAAGTAGCGCCCGTCGTCGAACACGCCGGTGTCGGCCAGCTCGAACTCGGGTTGGGCTCTTCCCCGCCGGGCGTTTTCCGCGACCAGGGCCGCGTAGGGGAATGCCCGCTGCGGGTACTTGTACAGCGCCTTCAGGTAGGAATGGGTGGGCGTGGAATCCAGGTAGAAGTACTGCTCCTTGACGTCCTCGCCGTGGTTACCCTCGGGACCCGTCAGGCCGAACAAGCGTTCCTTCAAGATCGCGTCTGCGCCGTTCCACAGCGCGACCGCGAAGTTCAGTCGGCCCTGGCGGTCGCAGATCCCCAGCAGACCATCCTCTCCCCACCGGTAGGCCCGGCTACGGGCGTGGTCGTGCGGAAAGAATTCCCAGCACGCACCGTCCGCCGAGTAGTCCTCGCGCACCGTCCCCCACTGGCGCTCCGCCAGATACGGACCGAAGCGCTTCCAGTTGCGCTCCCGGCGGCTGTCGGCCTCCAGGCGCAGCTGTTCGGGACCCCCGTCCATCGTCATCGGTGGCACGAATCGTCATCGCGGCATCTAAGGTCCGTAACCGGCCCCAGGTTGCCGCGTAAACCCAGCAACGCCCGCCAGACCCGTAACGGAGGAAGACCGATGTCGACCATCAAGAATGCAATCGAACGAATCAAGGCCATCCGCGAGAAGCTGACGTTCCTGGGACCGACGCTGGCCCGCATCACCGTGGGTTCGGTTTTCATCGGTACCGGTTGGGGGAAGCTGAACAATATCGCGTCGACGGTGGAATACTTCGCCAGCTTGCACATTCCGGCTCCCGCGTTCCAGGCGCGCCTGGCGGCGGGGACGGAATTCTTCGGGGGCATCCTGGTCTTGCTGGGTCTGGGCGCTCGGTTGGCGTCGTTGCCGATGGCGTTCACGATGGTGGTGGCCATCGCCACCGCCAAGTGGGCCGACGTCGACGGGCTGACCACCCTGCTGGGGTTCGAGGAGTGGAGCTACATCGTCTTCTTCATCTGGATAGCCGTGGCTGGTCCCGGCCCGCTGTCGCTCGACGCCCTGATCAAACGGCTGTGGCTGCGTCAGCGCTCCTCGAGCGGCGGTCTCCCCCAACCGCGGCTCAAACCGCACGTCGACGCCCCGATCGCCTAGGAGATGTCGCCTCCGGCGCAACCCCTGTTGCGACGTTCACAACGGATCCAACGCTACGCGCCGCCTGAACCGTGATAACCATGCCTTTGACATGTAAGGCATCTTACTTGTTTACTGGCAAGAGCCATGCAGCACGGTGTCGGGCGCGCCAAGGTCCCCCCCCTTGTCGTGCGGCAGTTCTCGTCTGACCGAACCCCCGGTCGGACCGGGCTGACAGACCGGCGGCCCCCCCGCCAGAGGAACGCTGCATGAAACTTCGCCCCCCGCCCTTCTCCCCCCACCCCCGTCTGGCCTTGGTGATTTCAACTGGAGCGATTGCCCTCTCGGCCAGTTGTGCCGAGCAGGTCGACCAAAACGACACCCCGCCGCTTTCTGCCGGCGTCACGTCCGAGCTGATCGCCGAGAACGGTCTCAACTCGGTCAATGGGCTCAACTCGGTCAACGGCCTCAATTCGGTCAACGGCCTCAATTCGGTCAACGGCCTCAATTCGGTCAACGGCCTCAACAACCCGACACTGACCGCCGGGCTAGGGCACCTTGCGTCCACGGCGACAGGACGCACCACCGTCGAGTACATGATTCGCTGCGCGCTGCCGGCCGGGCACACGTACACCACCACCGACGACACGGGACGTGCCGTTTCGTTCCCGGGCGTGTTGGGCGTCGCCCCCGAATGGGAGACCGGTACCTGTGGCGTCGACTGTCAGCAGCTGATCAGTGCCTGTCTGCTGGCCCACGTGAACACCAGCGGACACCACATCACCCTGTGGATGGTCGGCGATGCACCGTCCATGGGCTGGGGCCGCAACGCGAGCTTCCCCTATAAAGAAGGCGGGTTCTTCGGCAACCTCTTCAAGCGCGAACCCGAGGCGTACTACTGCATCGGAAAGGACTTCGACCTGGGCGCCGTCCCAGGTCGTCTGGGCGTTGGACAGCCGGGGGCGCCCTACACGAATCCGTTCAGCCGCGACGGATATTGCGAGAGCAACTGCGTCGCCAGCACCGACTCCGCTGGATTTCGCAGTTGCAAGACCTTCAACCACGTCGTTACGGTCTGGCGCAATTTCGATGCCGGAACCGACTACAAGATCTGCAACCACAGGAGCGGCAAGTGCCTGGATGTCGCGGACGGCAGCACGTCGACCGGCGCAGCGTTGATCCAGAACGCCTTCAACACTTCCACCGTCAGCCAGCGCTGGCGGATCACGCAGCTCGCTCCGAGCCAATACCAGGTGCTCAACGTCAAGAGCAACTTCGCCTTGGACGTCGCCAGCGCCAAGGCGGCCAACGGCACGGCGATCTTGCAACGGCCCTTCAGGGCCACGAACACCCAGAAGTGGGCGTTCAAGCCCACCAACAGCGGCTACTATCAGATCCACCTCAGCAGCACGCCCGGTTCGTCGCTGAACATCAAGGGCGGCAGCACAGACAACGGGGCCACCGCGGAGCAGTGGGATTGGAACGGCTGGGAAAGCCAGGAATGGCGCATCGTGCCCGCCAACTGACATTCCCCTCCTACAAAAAGGCGCAGTCGGAGGATTCCGACTGCGCCTTTTCCAGTTCACGTCGTCAAGGGCCGCGCGGCCGGCCGTGCGTTAGAACAAGTAGAACATCGACAGCTGGCCGCGCAGGTTCTTGGCCGTGCTGCCGTCGACGAACTTCTGCTTGAACCACGCGAACTCGGCGCCGAAACGAACCGCCTTGTTGACGTCGACGAACAGGTTGCCGTCGGCGAACTGCGAGCTCTTCATCACCTTGGCCGGCGCGCCGGCCGCCGCGGTCGTCGTGTTCGGGTCGAAGCCGGTGGCGCCCGTGAAGTCGGCGATGTTGGGTGAATTCACGTGCGAGTAGTTCGCCGAGATCCACACCGACCCACTGGGCGGCAGGTAGTACTGCAGGCCCACCAGCACAGACTGCCAGTCAATGGTGTGCGCATCCCCCTTGCCGAAGAAGGTCACCAGACCCGGATCGACGTTCGGGGTGTACGTCGGGACCACGCCCATCGCGTTGGCCGGCAACGCCGGATAGCCGATGCCCCCGGTCAGGCCGGTGAACAGATCGGCGATGCCCGTGCCGCGCACGTACGACCCGGTCAAGGTCAACGCGTTGGCCCGATCTTCCATCGTCGCGGGAATGATCGGCAGCAAGGCGTCGACCGAGATGCCGCCCGCGTTCTTCGAATTGGTGGTGTTGGCGCCGCCCAGATCGTTGATGCGAAACTTCCGGTAGACACCCGAGACGCCGATGCCGCCGGAATCCACGGAAGTCCCGGTCGAGTTCGCGGTCCGCAGGCCCTTCCACTTGTTGATCAGGAACTTCAGACCGGCCTGCGTGTCGGGGAGACCACCGTCGCGCTGAGGCGAACGCGCCGACGCTGCCGCCACTTCGATGGTGATGTCATCGGTCTTGAATGCGTGCGACAAGCGGAGCTGCGGCGTGCGGCCGAAGACCTGCCCCGGCAGGCCCATGATCTCGACCGAGTTCGGGAAAGCGAACCCCTGCCAACCGAAGAGCTGCCAGTACTGGCCGCCCATGATGTCGACGTAGGGGGTCTCCAGCTTCCCCACAAAGTGGCGGATCCGGAAGGTAGGGTTGTTGATCAATGCGGCATCCGAGATCCCCGTCGGCTGGTTGCCCAGGAAGTCGCCTTCGACGATGCCGGATGCGCGTATCGCATCGGACTCAGGCCCCTTGAAGCGAAAGCCGATGCGAGAGTTGCGCGCCGAGTAGTTCAAGCGCCCATGGTCGCCGCCAAAGGTTCCCTTCTTCTGAATCACGGCGTTGCCCGCGATCTCGTTGAGGCCCTGGGTCGAATCGTAAATGGCGTCGAACTCCGCGAACCCGTAGATCTCGGCGGTGTACTTGGAGCTGATTGCCGGCTTGGGCGGTGCGGGAGGAGGAGGGGGAGGAGGCGGCGGCATGACCACCTCCGGCGGGGGCGGCGGGGGTGGGATCTCGACGGGGGCGGCCGCCGGCGGAGGAAGCTCCGGGGGGGCGGGGTTGGCCTCGGGAGCTGGCGGCGCCGCGGGCTGCGCCATCGCTGCCCGCGAACCGCCGAAGGAGAGGACTGCCAAGCAGAGAGCCAGAGCGGATCGGACCAATCGGGGCTGTGTTGTCATCGAAATTATCTCCTAGAAGGATCGGCAGGCCACCTTACGGCTGGAATTTGACGACTCTGCAACGAAACCGAAACGTTCTGTCGCCCGCCGCCACCAAGCGCGTAATTCGAACTGCGTCCGCGCCCGTCCGGGCCGGAACGGGCGCCATCGTAGGATTGCCTGCCGAGCAAAGCAAGACTGTTTGCCGCGCTCCGATATCCGAAAAGTCCGAAATCGACGCTGCCGCGCATACGGCATTCCAGTAACAGCATTTTGCGGAGGCGTCTGCCTCGGACCTACGGACCACCGTTGACGGCGACCGCGAATCCGCGTAGTGAACCCGTCGGTCCACCCTCGGGGTGATGACGCTGGATGACGCTCGCTGAAGAGGAGACTCCGCGATGACGACGACAGGACAGAGTGCAGCCGCCGCCACTGGAGGTGTAGTCGGGGGAGAGCAGAAGGTCATCTTCGCTTCTTCCCTGGGTACCATTTTCGAATGGTACGACTTCTACATTTACGCGACGCTGGCGCCATTCTTTGCCACGTTGTTCTTCCCACCGGGAAACGCGACCGCGGCCTTGTTGGCCAGCTTTGCGACGTACGCCGCGGGCTTCCTGGTTCGTCCCTTCGGTGCCTTGGTCTTCGGTCGTATCGGCGACCTGGTTGGCCGCAAATACACGTTCCTGGTCACCATCCTGGTCATGGGCCTGGCGACCGCGGTGGTCGGGTTGCTGCCGACCTATGCCAAGATCGGCATGTTGTCGCCGACAATTCTGGTGTTGTTGCGTCTTGCCCAAGGCCTGGCATTGGGCGGTGAGTACGGCGGCGCCGCGACCTATGTCGCCGAGCACGCGCCGGACTCGAAGCGGGGCCTCCACACCAGCTGGATTCAGACGACCGCGACGCTGGGCTTCTTCCTTTCGCTGGTCGTGATCGGAAGCTGCCGCTCCGGCATGACCGAAGCCAGCTTCAAGACCTGGGGCTGGCGCATCCCGTTTCTGGCGTCGCTGGTTCTGCTGGCCGTGTCCGTCTATATCCGTCTCAAGCTGAACGAGTCGCCGGTGTTCTTGCGTATGAAGGCCCAGGGCCAGGGCAGCAAGGCGCCCCTGCGCGAGAGCTTCACCAACTGGAAGAACCTGAAGATTGTCCTGCTGGCCCTGTTCGGGGCCGCCATGGGTCAAGGCGTGGTCTGGTACACGGGGCAGTTCTACGCGCTCTTCTTCCTGCAGGGAACGATGAAGATCAGCTGGAAGACGTCGTACCTGATCGTTGGCGTCGCGCTGGCGCTGGGCACCGGACTGTTCGTGTTCTTCGGCTGGCTGTCCGACAAGATCGGCCGCAAGCGCATCATGATGGCCGGCTGCCTGCTGGCCGCCCTGACTTACTTCCCGATCTACAAGGCCATGATGCATTTCGGTAACCCGGCGCTGGAGAAGTTCGCCGAGTCCACCAAGATCAGCCTGGTCGCCAGCAACTGTCAGGTGCACCTGTTCCCGAACCCGAAGACGGTGTACAGCGAGTGCGACAAGGTGCAGGACTTCTTGTCGAAGCGAAGCCTCTCGTACGTGACCACCGAGGGTGCCCCGGGTGCCAAGCCGATCGTGCACATCAACGATACGGTCATCGAAGGCTGGAGCGAAGCCACGCTGACCTCGACGTTGAAGAGCCTGGCCTACCCGGCGACTGCCAAGGAAGAAGACGTGAACATCCCCATGTTGATCCTGCTGGTGTTCATCCAGCTGGTCTACGTCACCATGGTGTACGGTCCGATCGCGGCTTTTCTCGTGGAGCTGTTCCCGACCCGCATTCGTTACACCTCGATGTCGCTCCCGTACCACATCGGCAACGGGTGGTTCGGCGGCATGCTGCCACTGACGACCGCCGCGGTGGTCGCCTCGCAGGGGAACATCTACTCGGGCCTCTGGTATCCGACGATCATCGCCGCGATTACCTTGGTGGTTGGCTCCATCTTCATTCGCGAGACCAAGGACCACACGATTCACACCATCTGATTCAGGCGCATCGCGGTCCGGTCCTGACCCGCCGAGCGAAGCCCACAGCTTCGCCGGCGGGTTCTTGCGTCTTGGGGTCCGACGCCGCATTCACACGGAGTGAGTGCAGGAAGTTGGGCCGCCCCTTCTCGAGTCGGTCGTCAAGCGGTGATCAAAGCGTCGGCGACAGGCCGGCCCTGCCCTTCGTGGGACGAGAACTCGACGCTCCACGGTTCGAGCACGGTGCGTGCGGCGTGGCCGACCAGCTCTTCGAGATAGACCGTTTCGTGGTCTTGTCGGGCGCACAGCACGGGATCCGTCACGTGCAAGGGGGTAAGGCACTGGTTCACAATCCACGCGAAAGGCCTGATATCGGCTCGGGCGAGGTCGCGTTCGAGCTGCATCGCCTCGTGAATTGGTGTCGCCTCGGGGAGCGTCACCAGCAACACGTGGGTGAACGCCGGATCTCTGAGACGGGGAAGGAGGCGTTGAACTGCCTCGGGACTGCCGCTGGGTTTGCGCAACACCTCACGATGGTAGGACTCGGCAGCGTCGAGGAGCAGCAGGGTGTGTCCCGTGGGCGCCGTGTCGATGACCACAAACTGGTCTTCGCCTCGTGCCACCGTGTCGGCGAACGCGCGAAAGACGGCGATCTCTTCGGTACAGGGACTGCGTAGGTCTTCCTCGAGCAGCGCCTTGCCTTGGGCATCGAGACCCGCACCGGCCGCCAACAGGACCTCTTCGGTGTAGCGCCGGACCTCCAGGGCTGGATCGATGCGTGTGACGCGGAGGCCAGGCACACCATCGGACAGCTCCCGAACGGCGTCCCGCACGTGGGCGGCTGGATCGGTCGTCGTGAGCGTCACCTGGAAGCCACGTCGCGCGAGCTGGATTGCGACGCGAGCCGCGATGGTCGTCTTGCCGACGCCACCCTTGCCCATGGTCATCACCACGCCCTTGCCCCCCTTCGCGATCTGGTCGACGAGCATGGCCAAGGTGTCCCCGCGGAGCGGGCTCACCCTGACGGTCCTCGCCGGCGCACGTCCAACCTGACTGGGGGCGCCCATCTTTCGGAGGGCGTCGATACCGACGAGCCCGAACCCCAGCAGCGGCACGTCGATCCTGGCGAGTCCGCTGAGCCCTGGCGGCAAGTTCTCGAGAGACGCGCGTCCTCGTGCCTCCATGGCCACGGCCGTGACGTCGCTCCGATCGAGGGCGTGGAACACTCCGTTGAGGATCAAGGACACGTTGGTCATTCCAAGGTGGGCAAGCTCCGCGCGGGTTCGCTCCGCTTCCCGGAGAGACGAACGCTCGGGGCGCGCGACGAGAACCAGTGTGGTCCGCCGCGCGTCTCTCAGCGCCGTGTTTGATGCGGCGTAAAGCGCCCGTTGCGTCTTCAGCCCCGACAGAGGTCCAAGACACGAGGTGCCGGCGGCGTTGGTGTCGATGAAGGTCGACCAGGCGGCGGGCAGCTCCAGCATGCGCAGGGTGTGTCCGGTGGGCGCTGTATCGAAGATCACGTGATCGAAATTAGCAGTGACGTCATCGGCGCCGAGCAGTCTCGAGAACTCGTCGAACGCGGCGATCTCCACGGTGCAGGCCCCGGAGAGCTGCTCCTCCATGCTGGTCACGGCGACTGCGGGCAGCACGCCGCGGTAAGGGCCCACCACACGTTCGCGGTAGTCATGCGCTGCCTGCTCCGGATCGATGTTCAGCGCCGACAGGCCCGCGACGCTTGAAACTGGCGTCGGGGTTCCGGACAGGCGGACGCCAAGCACCTCGTCGAGATTCGAGGCAGGGTCGGTGCTGATCAGCAGCACCCGTTTTCCCGCGTCAGCCAGGCCAATGGCTGTCGCGCAGGCCGCTGAGGTCTTGCCCACGCCCCCCTTGCCCGTGAAGAACAGGATGCGTGTCGGATCGTGAACCAGCGTGGGCATGCTTGCTGGCCGCTCAGCAACAACCGCTTCTCTTGGTCGCCTTCGTGGCGATCTTGATAAGGTCACAGCAGCCTCCTGAACCCGACTTGGGTAGCGCGTCGAGCGGGAGTGGGGGCGCGGTCCCGATGTTGGTCCAGGCGGCCAGCTCGCCGCGTGAGGGATACACCCCGCTGCTCTTGACCTCACCATTCACCTTCACGAGCGGCAAGCCTGCCTCGCCCCTGGTTTCGAGCGTCGACTTCACGGCAGCATCTTCGGCGAACTTGCCGGGTTGCTGCGAAAGATTGAAGCGCTCGACGGACACCCCCTGACTCTTCAGCCAGGCAAGATCGGCGGCGAAACGTGCCAGCTGTGGGTCAACCGCCGGGCCGCAGATCCCGGTGGAACAGCACATGGCAGGATCGAAGACGTGAACGGCGGTCATGGGATGGTCCTTTCTCTGGCCAGGGGGCCGTCGGGGCGAATACACCGGTAGGCCTGAAGGCCCCCGGGAAGGCTGCGGGCGTGGAAGCCGTGCTGGGACAAGGCCCGGCAGGCGTAATACGATCGCTGGCCCACCCCGCAGTAGACCCAGATCTCCTTGTCCGAGGGTAGCTCGTTCATGCGCTGGCGGAGCACCGGAAGCGGAATGTTGATGGCCGACGGCACGTGCCCCGACGCATATTCCTCGGGACCTCGCACGTCGAGGAGGACCTTGTTCCCCGTGTCGAGCGCATCCCAATCGCCGAGCTCGAGGTCGCCTCGCAGGACGTTGGAGGCGATCATGCCCGCGACGTTCACCGGATCCTTGGCGGCGCCGTACTGGGGCGCGTAGCAGAGTTCAGCCTCCTCCAGATCGTAGACCGTGGCACCCATCTGGAGCGCCATCGCGACGACATCCACGCGCTTCTCCACGCCCTCCTCGCCGACCGCTTGAAAGCCCAGGAGCCTTCCGTTCTGCAGGTCGAAGAGCAGCTTGATGAAGATGGGCTTGGCCCCCGGGTAATACGCCACGTGGTGGCCTGGATGCAGAAAGACCTTGCCGTAGTGGGTGTGGCCCGCTGCCTTCAACGACCGCTCGCTTTCTCCGGTCAGCGCGGCCGTGAGACCGAAGACGCCGCAGACGGCCGTCCCCTGGACACCGCGAAACGGGCGGGGCTTGCCCGCGATCACGTCGGCCGCGACGCGGGCCTGCCGGTTGGCCGGACCAGCCAGCGCGATCAGCGCGGTTCGTCGCAGCGGGACTGTCTTGACCTCGACCACATCGCCGACGGCGAGGATGTCGGGATCGCTGGTTCGCATCTGTTCGTCCACCGCGATGCCACCCGTGGGGCCTAGCTTCAGTCCCGACGCGCGAGCCAGGGTCGTCTCGGGCCGCACGCCTATCGCCAGGAAGACCAGGCCGGCGATGATCTCGGCGCCCGCCTTGGTCTTCACCTTGATGCCGCCGGTCGTCGCCTCGAAGGCCGCGGCCCCGTCGCCCAGGCGCAGATCCACACCGTGGGTCCGCAGCGCCTCATGAAGGGGATGGGCCATCTCCGGATCGAAGGGGGGCATCACCTGTGGACCGAGTTCGAGAAGCGTGACCGCGAGACCTTTGTGAACCAGATTCTCGGCCATCTCCAGACCCACGAATCCCCCGCCGATGACGACGGCGCTTCGTACGTCGCGTTCGGTGATCCACTCGCGAATCCGTCGCGAATCGGGGATCGTGCGGAGGGCGAAGATGCCCGGCAGGTCGATGCCTGGCAGGGGCGGCACCACGGGCGTCGCGCCGGGTGACAAGACCAGGACGTCGTAGCTCTCGGTACGTACCGTTCCCGTGACGAGATCCCGAACCGAAAGCTCCTTTCGCCCCCGGTCTATCGCCAGGACATCGGTCTCGACCCGCACCTGGATGTTGAACCGCTCCTGAAAGAGTTCAGGCGTGGCGACCAGAAGCTTGGTCTCGTCGGTGATCACCTCGCCCACGTAGTAGGGCAGACCGCAGTTCGCGAACGACACGTACTTGCCGCGATCGAGCAAGATGATCTCGAGATCCTCGCGCTGGCGCCTCAGGCGGGCCGCGCAGGAGGCGCCCCCGGCCACGCCGCCCACGATGACCACCTTCCTACGCGTGGTCTTGGCCACCTGTCGTTCGAGCGTCATTCCACCAGCGAATGCACGAGGCATACCGTCGTGCTCCAGCACGAGCTTCCCGCTGTCAGCGGGGATCAGACTGCAGATTCTGCGCTTCAGCTCCGGTCGAGCGAAGGATTTGCAATCGCCGGACTCAGTGACTCTTCATCATCTCGGGCATGCCGTTCGCCACGAATAGGTTCACCACGGCGGCGTGCCTTCGAATGAGAGCGACGACCTCCGGATCGGCCGAGGTCTCCGTCACTTGCATGCCGTTCGCCGTCTTCTCAATGCGCACGTCGATCTTGTCGGCGTTCCGGAACAGTGCCGCGAAGAGCGGATCACGGGAATGGATGGGCCGGCCCTCCTTGAGACGGTCGTACATGGCCTGGACGTGCTCCTGAAGTTGAGCGGTCACCGCCGGATCGTCGGTCTCCGTGAGCGTTCGAACGCCGCCCGGGATTTCAGTCACAGAGCGGTTGATCCGGTCACGATGCGCAAACAGGGAGTGGATCCCCGCCATGTCCCCCCCGTGACCGTTTCCATGCCCATTCCCTCCTCGCCCCATTCCCGGGCCTCCACAACCGGGTGCCCCCTCGTCTGGCGATTGCGCGTGCGCAAACGCCACGGCAGCGCCGCTGGCTCCGGCCACCACGGCCAACCCCAGCGCGATCCCCAAGGCCTTTCTCTTGTTCGTCATGATCACGGCTCCTTTGTTCTCTTGGAGCCATCCGGGCCACAAAGGGTTCTGAACCCTTGGTTCCTCGAGGAAACAGAAGATCGCGGGATGGGCGTCGGGTGGCTAGGCACGACGGTTGCTCTCCGGCAATCGAACGTGTCCGAGGATTCACAGCTGCGCTTCCGAACCCTTTTCGGTGCGATTGGCTCTTCCCGCCGAGGGAGATAAAACGTGCTACGTCCATTCGTCACGGCTGGGTTCGTGCTCACCATCGCTGGTCTTGTAACGGCGTGCGGGGGCGAACCCGCCGCACGCGAGGGGGCATCTCCTGCTCCGGTTCGGATGGCGGTCATCACCGCCGTCCGACGGCCCGTCGAACGTACCCTGGAGGTGAGCGGCACCGTGCGTGGACGCAACACGGCCATCTTGACCAGCCGGATCGTGGCCGGCCTTCGGGAGGTCCGTGTGAGCGCCGGCGACCGCGTTCGTGCGGGGCAACTCCTGGCGCTTCTCGAGGACGCCGACGCACAGGCCGGCGTTCGACGCGCCCGCGCTGACCTCATGGCTGCCATCGAGGGACGCGCGGGTGCGGAACAGGCGGCTCGGGCGGCTGACGTGACCGCCCGCGTGGCAGGCACCGCGCACGCGCGCATGACCTTCTTGCTGAGTAAAGGGGCCGCGACCAAGCAGGCGTATGAGGACTCGGAGGGACGCCAGCAAAGCGCGACCGCCGAACGGGAGCTGGCTGCCGCACGGATACGCGGCGGCTCCGCGCGCATCGAAGAAGCCCGCGCCGCGCTGGGGGGTGCGGAGGCTGCCCTCTCGTACACTCGCATCGTCGCGCCGTTCACGGGACGCGTGATCGACCGCCGCGTTGATCCAGGGAGCCAGGCCACGCCCGGAATGCCGCTTTTGGTCGTCGAGCAGGAAGGGCCCTTGCGGATCGAAGCGTCGGTCGACGAGTCACACGCGACCACTCTTTCGGTCGGAGCGACAGCGCACGTAGAGGTGGAGTCGGCCGGCCGCGAGGCGGAGGCGCGCGTGACGGAGGTCTTTCCCGCCTTGGATCCGATCGCCCGCGCTTTCCTGGTCAAGCTAGAGCTGGAAACTCCAGGGGCTCACGGAGCGACGGCGCAGGGGCCGTTGCGGCCTGGGATGTTCGCCCGCGTTCGGTTCCCGATCGGCATCGAAAAGCGCCTGACGGTACCCATCACCGCAATCCGGCCGATGGGCGATCTCGATCGGTTGTTCGTAATCGAAGGGGGACGGGCCCACTTACGGATGGTCAACCTCGGTCAACGGCACGGGACCAGCGTGGAGGTTCTGGCCGGGCTCGAGCCCGGCGAGGTTGTGTTGGTGGCTCCGACCGCCGCTCTGCTCGACGGGGCTTCAGTGGAAGCAGCGCCATGAGTGTCGTGGTCGGCGGGCTGGGCCCCGCGGGGCGAATGGCGCGCGCCTTCATCCATTCGAAGTTGACACCGCTCATGATCCTGACCGCCTTGGGCTTGGGGGCCCTGGCGATCGATCGGCTGCCCCGCGAGGAGGAGCCGCAGATTGTCGTCCCGATGGTCGACGTCTTCGTGCGCATGAACGGGGCCTCGGCCAAGGAGGTGGAGGAGCGGCTGACGAAACCGATGGAGCGGCTGCTCTGGGAGATTCCAGGCGTGGAGTACGTCTATTCCACATCCAGTCCGGGGCAGAGCGTGGTCATCGTGCGCTTCCTGGTCGGCCAAGACGAGGAGCGCAGCCTGGTCAGACTCCAGGACAAGCTGGCGTCGCACGCCGACATCATCCCGCCCGGCGCCTCGCCCCCGCTGGTGAAGCCCCGGTCTATCGATGACGTCCCGGTGCTCGCGCTGACGCTGTGGAGCCCCCGCTACGACGGCTATCAGCTTCGGCGCTTGGCCACCGAACTCGAGGAAGCCATCAAACAGGTTCCCGACGTCAGCGAGGTCGCCATCATCGGCGGCGAGCGGCGGCAAGTGCGGGTGGTGCTCGATCCGGCGCGCCTGGCCGGACGTGGCCTGTCACCGGTTGCGGTCGCCGGCGCCCTCGAGGCCGCCAACCAGCGTCAGGTCTCCGGCGCCATCTCGCGCGACAACCGAGAGTTCCTGCTCGAGACCGGCGCGGTGCTGCGCAACGTCGATGACGTCCGTCGCGTCGTGGTGGGAGCAGCCGACGGACACGCCGTGTTCCTGGGCGATGTCGCAGCCGTCCTCGATGGCCCCGAAGAGCCGTCCACGTACGTCGCGTTCGGCGCCGGGGCGGCGGCTCGCGGCGAGGTCGCGACTTCCGGCCAGGCCGCGAGACCCGCGGTCACGCTCTCGATCGCCAAGCGCAAGGGTGTCAACGCCGTCGACCTGGTGCAGGCGGTGCAACGAAAGGTCGCGGGGTTGCAGGGCACCCTGATCCCGGCCGACGTGCACGTCACCACCACCCGCGACTACGGGGCTACGGCCCGGGCCAAGAGCGACGAGCTCCTGCTGCACATGGGCATCGCCGTTCTCAGCGTGGCGTTGCTGATCTGGCTCACGCTCGGTTGGCGCGAGGCCGGGATCGTCTTGCTTGCCATCCCCGCCACCTTGGCCCTCACCTTGACCGTCTTCTATCTCTACGGCTACACGCTGAATCGCATCACGCTGTTCGCGCTCATCTTCTCCATCGGTATCCTGGTCGACGACGCCATCGTCGTGTTGGAGAACATCGCCCGCCACCGCGGCCTGCCCGAGAATCGGGGGCGCCCGTTGGCCGAGATTGCGGTGCGCGCGGTGGCCGAGGTGGGCAACCCCACCATCCTCGCGACCATGACCGTGGTCGGCGCGATCCTACCCATGGCCTTCGTGGGTGGCCTCATGGGGCCCTACATGCGCCCCATCCCGATCGGTGCCACGGCCGCCATGGTCTTCTCGCTCTTGGTCGCATTCGTGGTCACCCCTTGGGCCACCGTGCGCCTGCTTCGGCGCGCACCGACGGGCGAACCGGAAGCTGAGCACGCCCTCCGCGAGTCACGCGCCACGCGCCTCTACCGCCGTTTCATGACCGGCCTGCTCGCCCGACCCGGGCGGCGCTGGCTGTTTCTCGGCGGCGTCGTGGCGCTTCTGCTTGGATCGATGGCGCTGGTCGCCACGGGACGGGTCAAGGTCAAGATGCTTCCCTTCGACAACAAGAGCGAGCTGCAGGTCATCGTCGACCTCCCCGAAGGCACCCCGCTGGAACAGACCGCGCGGGTGACCCAGGCCCTGGCGCGCGAGGTGGCGCGTCAGCCCGAGGTCGCCAGCTACCAGAGCTACGTCGGGACCTCGGGGCCGTTCAACTTCAACGGTCTGGTCCGCCACTACTACCTGCGCCAGGGCTCGAACGTCGCCGACCTGCAGGTGAACCTGGTCGACAAGGGTGAGCGGAGCTTGCAAAGCCATGCCATCGCCAAGCGGATTCGGGACCAGATCGCCCCGATCGCGCTGCGATTCGGCGCGCGCATCAAGGTTGCCGAGGTGCCGCCCGGTCCCCCGGTGCTCGAGACGCTGGTCGCGGAGGTCTACGGCCCGGACTACGAACGCCAGATGGCCATCGCTCGCGACCTTCGCGAACGGATGGAGAGGACGCCAGGGGTGGTCGACGTCGACTGGTATGTCGAGGATCAACAGCCGAAATACCGCCTGGTGATCGACGAAGAGAAGGCCGCGCTGGCGGGCGTGCGCGAAGACGCGCTCGGACGCACGCTACGGATGGTCACCGCCGGTGAACCGGTGGGTCTTCTGCATGACGAGCGTGCCCACGAAGATGTCCCCATCGTGCTGCGGGCCGACCGCGCCACACGGTCCGATCTCGACCGCTTGCGTGGCCTGCGCGTGGAGGGGCGCGGCGGCGCGTTGGTGTCGGTCGGCGAGCTGATTCGGGTCGAGCAGATCCTCGAGGATCGCAGCATCTATCACAAGAACCTCATGCCCGTGGTCTACGTGACCGCAGACGTGGCTGGCGTCATCGAGAGCCCGGTGTATGCGATCGGCAAGCTGGGTCCGCAGATCGATGCGCAACCGCTGGCGGAAGGCTACCGGCTGGAGCAGCACACGGCCCATCAGCCCTTCTCCACCGATCGGTACGCGATGAAATGGGACGGCGAGTGGCACATCACCTACGAGGTGTTTCGCGATCTGGGTCTGGCCTTCGCCGTCGTCCTGGTTCTGATCTACGTCTTGGTCGTCGCCTGGTTCCAGTCCTTCTGGACCCCGCTCATCATCATGTCGGTCATCCCCGTCTCCCTGGTCGGGATCTTGCCGGCGCACGGCCTGCTGGGCGCGTTCTTCACGGCCACCTCGATGATTGGATTCATCGCGGGCGCGGGCATCGTCGTGCGCAACTCCATCATCCTGGTCGACTTCATCGAGCTGCGGCGCAGCGAGGGGATGGAGCTGCGCGACGCCGTGGTCGACGCGGGCGCCGTACGGTTTCGGCCCATGCTGCTCACCGCGGCCGCGGTCGTGCTTGGCGCCGGGGTGATCCTCTTCGATCCGATCTTTCAGGGGCTCGCGATCTCGCTCATGGCCGGCGAGCTGGCTTCGCTGGTGCTCTCGCGCATGACGGTTCCCGTCGTCTACTACCTGGCCCACTCCCGGCGGAAGAAGGTAACGGCCAACCGGCCCGACCTTTCAGAGGCCGCATGAAGAAAGGAAATTCGATGACTGTCTACCGTTGGTTGCTCTTGATAGCGGGAACGTTCGTGCTGGTCTCGGTGGCGCTCGCTCGCTGGGTCTCGCCCACCTTTCTCTTCTTCACCGCCTTCGTCGCGATGAACATGATTCAGGCCGCCTTCACCGGCTGGTGCCCGATGATGTGGGTCTTGCGCCGGTTGGGAGTGCGGGAAACCTGACCTCGGTCTGACACTACCCGCAAACGCGGCACACCGGTCCAAGTCCGATCGCCGTCGGAGATCTCTGGCAGGCCCGAATCAGGGCGCGGCCCGGGCGACACCCAGTTCGTGGACGACGAGGACGTTGCGGTCCGCGTGATTGACCACTTTCGCGGCAACCGTCCCCAGCGCCCGATCGAGCCGATCGTGATAGCGATGGCTTCCGATGACGATCAGCTCGACGTCCAAGGTCTTGGCGGTCTCGACGATCTGCCGCCAGGGATCCCCTTCGACGACGATGGCTGGACCGTAGTACACGCTCGGGTCGGTCTTCATGAGCGCTTGCAACTGCGCCCGTGTGTTCCGTTCGATCAGCGTCTCCAAGCGGTTCGGATTGGTATGTGCCGCGGGTGGAATGTCCGGAGGCATGACCAGCGCCCGGAGGACAAAGAGCTGCGCTCCAAGACCCCGGGCCATCATCGCCGCGGTCGCGAAGACGAGCGGCGCGCGTGCAGAATCGTCGACGGCTACCAGGATCGAGCGAACGGACGGCACAACCGCGGTCACAGGGCCCGCGACGGCTGGAAGCTGACGGCGCCCAGCACAATGGGGCGACCGTTCGTGGTCACCGCCGCGTCGACGTCGAGCTTCATCTCACGCGTGCAGGCCAGACCGCCTCGGGTCATGTACCGCAGCTCGAAGGTCTTGCTCTCGCCGGCACCGAGGGCGAGCGGCTCGGCCGCCCGCCAGGTCATGGTCTTCAATCCCCGACCATCCGGCGAGATCAGGCGAAAGGCGTCCCGCTGCACGGTGAGGGGATTCGCAGTGGCGTTGCGAAGTTGCACCTCGACGACCTCCTCGACCAGATCCTCCCCGTAGAAGTCCGGGTCCACGTTCTGGGTGCAGCTTTGACGACTGACCGCCAGCTCGACCCCTTCGCGTGACGCCACGGGACCGCCGGTCTTGTAGGGAAGGCGGAGCGGAGCGCAGGCCGGCGCGAGGGTCACGGCCAAAACGAAAACCAATCGGGAACCGAGCTTGAGCGCAATCATGTGTGAGCCTCCGTGAGAAGGGTTGGAACGGCCTCCTCCCCTGTCGCCGGTTGCCGCTTCGCGACCAGGAGGAACATCGAGGGGACCAGGAACAGCGAGAGGAGCGTCGAGGAGGTGAGGCCACCGACGACGGCAAGAGCCAAGGGGCGATTGGCTTCGGTTCCGGCTTCCAGGCCGAGTGCGGTCGGGACCAGCCCGATGACGGTGGCCAGGCTGGTCATGGCGATGGGGATGAATCGGGTCCGCGCCGCCGCGACCATGGCCTCGAGCTTGTCCGCCCCCTCGGTGAAGCGTCGGTTCGCGTCGTCGATGAGGAGGATGCCGTTCGACACGGCGATTCCGACGACCATCAAGATGCCCATCAGCGCGGTGACCGAGAACCCTTGACCGCCAGCGACCAGAGCCAGGACGATGCCCAGCAGCGACACCGGGATCGTGAAGAGCATGATGAACGGCAACCGCAGCGACTTGAACTGCGACGCCATGATCATGAAGACCACCATGATGGCCAGGCCAACCGCGAGCCCCAGGCCGGAGAACGTGGTTCGCATCAGGTCGACCTGGCCAACGAAGGCGAAGTCGATACCGCTCGTGCGCGGATCGGCGTGAAGCTTCTTCTCAAGTTCGGCGGCGGCACTGCCAATGTCTCGCCCTTCGGTCTGCATCAGGACGTGCGCCACCCGCTGCAGGTGATTCCGCTCCACCGCGATCGGCCCAAGCGAACGCCGGATCTTGCCGTAAGCGCCAAGGGTCACCGTGTTGCCGTGATCGCCGATCCGCACCGGGATCCGCGCCAGGGCATTGGCGTCGTCGATCACGCGCCCGTCGTAGGAGGTGATGACGTAGTACGACTGTCCGTTCGAACCATCGATCCAGACGCTGGGGGTATTGATGTTTCCCAGCGTCGCTTCGAGCGTGGTCTGGGCGGCGGTCCGGGCACTCACGCCGACCAGCGCGGCCTCGGTCCGATCGGTCTCCACGCGAAGCTCGGGATAGTTGACCTGGACCGACGGGAAGATGTCGCGCACGCCGGGGACCGTTCGCGCGACCTCGGCCACCGCCCGCGATTCGGCGTCGAGCTCCTCGAGGCTGTCGCCGCTGACCTCCACGACCAGGGGAGCCAGGTAGCCGTTCGAAAAGACGCTGGCGACCAGGCCCCCCGGCCACTGCAGGAACTCCACGCCCGGATAGTGGTGCGTGAGGATCTCGCGCATCCGATCGGCGAGCTCGCGCTGGGTGAGCTGGCGGCGCTCGGCATCGACCAGGGCCACCCGGATGAAGCCCATGTGCGGCCCCGCGTTGGGGCTGGTCATCGCACTGCGTGCGTTGCCCGGAGAGCCAACGTTGGTCAGAACCAGCTCGACCTGGCCCTGGGGCAGCTCCTTGGCCAGAAGCGATCCCATCTCATTGATCTTGCGAGCCGACTCCACCAGAGAGGTGCCGGGAGCCAGGCGCACGTAGACCCGTTCCATCGACTCGTCGATCTCGGGGAAGAACGTGCTCGATAGGCGCGTCGCCATCCAGACGCTGGCCAGGACCAGCACCAGGCACCCGGCCAGAATCGTCAATCGGACGCTGAGGGCGCGGCGAAGAAGGTAGGCGTACCCATCGGCAAACCGCGCGACACCGCGCCCAACCACCGCAGCGAAGCGTCCGGGCTTGGCGTCGCGGAGCAGGTAGCGGCACGCCAGCGGCGTGACCAGCATGCTCACGAAGTAGCCGGCGAACATGGCGGTCACGACCGTCAGCGCCAGCGGTCCAAACAGCTTCTTCGCCAGACCGCTCAGCAGGGTGACCGGAAGCAACACGGCGACGGTCGTCAGAGTCGCAGCCAGGGTGGGCACGGCGACGGCGTTCGCGCCTTCCAGTGCGGCCGCGGCGGGCGCCAGGCCAGCGTGCCCGCGCCGGTGAATCGATTCGAGCACCACGACCGAGATGTCGACCAGCGGCCCCATGGCGAGCATGAGGCCTCCCAAGGTGAACGCATTCAGCGTCTGGCCCGTGGCGTAAAGAACGATCAGGATGATGGCGAACGCGATCGGGATCGCGATGGCGGCGATGAGCACCCCGCGCGGATTTTGCAAGAACAGCAGGATCACCAGCGAGATCAGGATCAGCGCCTGAATGATCTCGCGCTTCAGCCCGTTGTAGCTGGTCCGCACGAACGTCGACTGGTCGAAGATGGCCTTGACCTCCACGCCCGGCGGCAGGTTCTTGAGCGAGCCGACCGCCTTCTTCACGGCGGCCACGATGTCCAGCGTGTTTCCGCCCGGCACGCGCAGGACGTTCAGGTACACGGCGTCGTTCCCGTTCACGGCGACCGCTTGCGTCTCCGGCGAGCCGCCGTCCTCCACGCGCGCAACGTCCTTGATGAGGACCGCGCGGCCGTCATGCACCTTGACGGCCGCATCGCCGATGTCGGAGACCTTCGCCGCCACGGCGTTCGTGTAGACGTTGGCGTCGAACTTCGGGGAGATGAATTCGCCCGATGGCAAGAGCGCGTTCGACTGCGCCACCGCGGCGGCGATGTCCGTCGAGGTGACCCTCCGGGCCTCGGCGCGGACCGGATCGACCACGATGTTGATCTGCCGCTGGCGTCCACCGTTGATGGACGCGCTGGCGACACCCGAGATGCCCTCCAGCACCGGCTCGATGTAGTTGAGCGCGTAGTCGTAGAGCTGTGGGCCGGTGAGCCCACCGCCGGAGACGGCCACCTGGATCACCGGCGCGTTCGACGGGTCGTACTGCAGCACGAACGGCGGCAGAACGCCGAGCGACTTGGGCACCGCGGACATGGCGAAGGCGACTTGCTGTTGAACCAACGTCTGGGCCGAGTTGAGGTCGGTCCCCCACTTGAGCCAAACAAAGACGACGCTGAGGTTGTTTCTCGACGTGCTTTCGACGTGGTCGACGCCCGGCGTGGCGCTGACGTACTTCTCGATGCGCCAGGTGATCGTCTTTTCGACGTCCTTGGGTCCCAGCCCGGGCGCCAATGTGCCCACGACCAACACCGGTGGCGTCAGTTCAGGAAAGGTGTCAACGCTCATCCGGGGCGTCACCACCGCGGCGAACACCACCAGCCCGATGCAGATCATCAAGATCGCGATCGGATTCTTGAGGGCCAGGCTCGTCACGGCCTCACCCCGGTCGCCACCTTCACGGCGCCATGCGCTTCGTCCGGCCCCGCAGCCTGACGCTCCCCAGGGGCTGGCGTCTCCAGCTTGGCTTCGACCGGATCGCCGTCCTTGAGCAAGGCCCGTCCTTCGGTCACGACGTGGGCGCCGGCCTTCAGCACCGGTGCCACGAAGAGGCTGCCGCCTCGCTCGCCCTTGACGCTGTACACGCCCTTGTGTGCCGTCTGAGCCTCGATGACAAATACGGTCGCCTTGTCGCCCCGCACCGCCGCCGCCACCAGGGGAATCTCGGTGGCGGGTTCCGCCTCGCCCACGTCGATGGCCAGCTCGGCGGTGGTTCCCACCGGCAGCGACCGTTCAGGATCGGGCACGTCCAGCTCCACCTGGATGGTTCGCGTCGACAGATCCGCGGCCGGCGACCGCCGGGCGATGTTGGCGCGAAGCTCGCGGTTCGTCGCCAGCACGTGAATCCGCGCGGGCGTTCCCGCGCTCACCACCGCGAAGTCCGCCTCTGGCACGGACGTCACGACCCGGACCGTCGTGCGGTCCACCAGCGTCGCCACGGCGGTCCCCGGGCGGACGAACGCGCCCGGATCGACGCTGCGGGCGGCGATCTCGCCGGCAAACGGGGCGCGCAGGATGCAGTCGTTGACCTCCAGGGTTGCCCGCTGGAGCTTGGCTTGGGTCTCCATGACCTCGGCCTGCTTCTTGGCGCTCGCGGCGGCGCTCTTCTCGATCTCATTGGGAGAGGCAAAACCGCCCTCCTTCAGCTCGCCGACGCGCGCTGCCTCGTGGGCGACCGCCTCCTGTTCGGCCTGGATGGCACGCGCCTGCATCGAGACCGCTTTGGACGACGCGGAGACGTTGCGGCAGTCGAGGGTCGCGATGACTTGCCCCCGCTTGACCACATCGCCGGGACGCACCAACACGGTGTCCACGTACGCCGACACCAACTGAGGGCCGATCCGCGCCTCGATCCAGGGCTGGATGGTGCCAACGTAGCGTCGCGAGGGGCGATACTGGGCGGCTCGCGCTTCGACGACCGTGACCCCCTTCGGCTGGCCCGCCAGCGCAACGTTGTTGACCCGTGAGCTGACGCGAGAGACGAGGAGCGCCCCCAGCACGACCACACCCGCGACTCCCAGCAAGATCACCAGACGAATCCGACCGTGGCCAACTCTTGGTGCCCTTGATTGCTCCGGTGTGCTCGTCATCTCGCCTGCCCTTGCTGGTTGAATGGATTCACGACGTCACAGCCCCTCGGCGATCAACCGTCCCAGGACGGCTCTGCCCCGATGGACCTCGAACTGCCCCACGGCCAGCTGTATCTCGGCGTCCGTGCGCAGCGCCTCGGCATCGGCCAGCTCCAGCGACGTGCCGAGGCCGGCCTTGAACCGGGCGTCGGCTTGCGCGTAATTTGCCCGCGCGGCATCGACGGCCTGCTGAAGACTGACGACCGCCGCCTGATTGACCTCCAGCGACACGTACGCTTGCTGGATGACAGCCGATTCCTGCTGCGAGAGCACGGAGACGTCGGCTCGCGCGACCTCGGTACGTTTCTCGGCGCCATCCCGCCTGGCCGCGACGACGGGATCGTAAAGAGGCCAGCGCAGGACCAGCCCCACGTCCCAGTTGGGCACGGTGGGCAAGGGACCATATGTCTGCGAGACCGAGCCGGACGATGGCGTCGCAGTCCCCGCCCGCCCCGAGAATGTCGCCGTCAGAACCACGTCCGGCCGCATCTCCGCGCCGATCGCGCGGGTCACTGATTCGGCACCGCGGACACGCGAGCGGGCTTCTTGCAGCAAGGGGTCACGCTCGGCGGCCTGACGGAGGCAAGCGTCGAGCGAGGGCACCGGCGCACTCGGTGTCGGCTGACCGGCGGCGCCGAGCAGCCGCTCCTCGACGCCCACCGCCGCCGCGAACGTTGCCTGCGCGGTTCGCAAGGAGCCCGCGGCCCGGATCCGCCCCACCGCGAATCGGGTGAGATCCGCTTGCGCGCGCGTCAGCTCGATCGGAGCGTGAAGGCCGCTCTTCACGGCTGCCGCCGCCATGTCGCGATGAGCTTCGGCGCGCCGATAGGCATCCTCAGCCGCGCGCAACACCGCGCCCGCGCCCTCCACCCCGAAGTAGCCCTCTCGCACCAGCAGATCGATCCGGAGACGTTCGGAGTCGGCTCGAAACCGTTCCCCCTCGTAGGCCACGTCCGCCACGGCGGCCAGGGCCGCGATGCGCCCGAAATCGAACACTTCCTGCCCCACTCCCAGCGCGGCCAGCATGGACGTGCTGGGAGCCCAGGTTCCTGTCGAATCAACCCTGGTACCGCCAATCCTGGGCAAGTCGACCCGAGGGGCGCCGACATACGAGGCCGTGGTGTTGTTGGCCGTTCCCTCGAGAACCTGCGCCGTGACGCCCCACCCCGGAAGCCATTGCGCGCGCGCGATCTTGGTGTCGGCCGCGGCCGCCGCCACCCGCGCGAGCGCCCGGCGCAGGGCCGGCTGGTGGGTGCGGGCGAAGGAGAGTGCTTCGTCCAGGGTCATATACCGGGAGGGTCCAGGCCCAGCGATCGACGACGGCCCGGACGATGATGGAGACTCCGCGGACGTGGCGGTCGGCTCCGCGGCCATCGCGCGGGTTCCGATTTCGGGGAAGGACGGATATGCCAGCGTTGAGATCGCAGCGAGCGTCGCCACGACCTTGCCGCTGTGTCGGGTGTAAACGACTCCACCGTCGGACTCCCTCGCGGGAGGCCCTGAACCCCTCGCGGGTTGTGGGTGGAAACGTCGGAGCGAGCGCGGCACGCGAGTGCGTCGACAGCACGCAGCGTACCAAGCTGGGAAGCCCGGTTTCGGTGCAGTGTTCTTCCGACCGCGCCCGCACGATCGGGAAAATTTCCCGATCGCATCGGGAAAATCTCCCGGCGTTCCCTCCCTGCAATCGCGTTGACCCTGGAGCTTCTGGGCGGCGACGCGATGGTCCGATGCTTGCGTCGTTTCACGCCGCCGGTCATGCTGCTCACGCAAGATGCCAACGTTCTCGACTGGGACGTCGAAGCCCACGTGAACAAGGTCGCCGTCCGACGCTTCGGGCTGGGCGGGGCCATGCTGGTGATCGTCGCCGGCGTCGCGGGGCTCGCCTATTGGGACGCAAGACGGGAGTCACGCGCAGCGCTCCAGGACTTTGCGCAAGAGCAAGCAACGCTGGCCGGGGCCTTGAGCGCCGCGCTCAGAACGCGCGTTGCCGCGGGGGCTATCATTTCAGAAGATGATCTGCTTTCCGGAATGCGATCGATCGAACGCCCGAACGCTCTGGTCATCGTCGCCCGTCGATCCAACGAAGCGATGCTTCGCACGACGGCGGGCCGCCATCTGGTCGCGCCACGGTTGACCGAGGCGCTCGACCGAGGCGACTCCGTGGTGCGCATCCCGCGCGAAGAATCGGCAGTGTTCGGGTTGCCGCCGCGGACGGCGCTGGCGGGCCTCTCTCGGATCGAGGCCGGCCCGGCCGGAAGGTGGGACATCGTCGCGATCGCCAGCGCCGAGCGCCAGCGCGACCGAGAGGACTGGGCACACCGTCGACTCGTGCTGAGCGTGGTCACTGCGGCGGGCCTGGTGCTGGCCTTCGGCGGCGTGGCCATGCGGAATCAGCGCAAGGAGCTGGTGCTCAAGCAAGAGCTAGCTCTGGCCGGCGCGCAGCAGCAGCGGGACGAACGACTCGAACGGGCCAGCAAGGCCGCCGCAATGGGGACTTTAGCCATGGGTGTCGCGCACGAAATTTCGACGCCGCTGGGCGTGATCGCCGCCCGAGCGGAACAGATGATGCCGAGGGTCACGGGGGACGAGCGGCTTTCGGCCAGCGTCGCCGCCATCCTGTCCCAGACCGAGCGGATCAATCAGGTCATCCGAGGGCTACTCGGCCTCGCACGCGGGGATGCGCCCTCCGCGGAACGAATTCATCCGCGCGCCCTGATTGAGAACGCCGTGGCCTTGGTCGAACACCGGTTCGCCAAGGCGGGCGTCCGACTGCTCCGACAGACGGACGTCGACGTCCCCACGGTCATGGGCGACCCGAGACTGCTCGAGCACGCGATCATCAATCTGCTGCTGAACGCGTGCGACGCGTGCGAACCCGGTGCGCAGGTCGAAATCCAGGTTCGACGCGACGGGGGTGACATCGAGATCGCAGTCGTCGACGCGGGTGGCGGCATCTCGGTCGCCGACATCGGGCGGGCGCTCGAGCCGTTCTTCACGACCAAGGCGCGCGAGGGCGGAACGGGGCTGGGTCTGGCGATTGCGCACGAGATCGTTTCCAGTCACCGTGGAAAGCTGGTGTTCTCGGCGCAGAGCCCCCGAGGGACACGGGCTGCCATTCGCCTTCCGCTGGTGGAAGAGGTTCCAGGTGGGTAAACGCCGCCCGCGCGTTCTGGTCGTCGACGACAACTTCGAGATGGCGCGAACCATCGCGGAGGGGTTGATGGATCGCAGCTACGACGCCGTGCCGGTCGGGTCGGGACGCGACGCGCTCGATCGACTGACCGCCGAACGCTTCGATGTCGTGGTCACGGATCTGCGAATGCCGAACGTCGACGGCATGGAGCTGCTGGCGTCGTCGAGGAAGGCGGACCCGGACCGGCCGGTCATCGTCATGACGGCCTACAGTGCCATCGACACCGCCGTCGAATCGATTCGCCAGGGCGCCTATCACTACCTGACGAAGCCGTTCAAGCAGGACGAACTGGTGATTTTCCTCGAACGCGCGCTCGATCAGGTGCGGGCGAAACACGAGGCGACCGCGCTGAGGACCGCCCTCAGAGCCAGGTTCTCTGTCTCCAGCATCATCGGACAGAGCCCCGCAATCCAGGCCGTCCGCGACAGGATCCAGCGCGTCGCCGATGCGCCGGCGCCGGTGATCGTCCTCGGCGAGACGGGTACGGGCAAAGGGGTGGTGGCGCGGGCGCTGCACGGCGACAGCCGACGCTCCGAAAAGCCCTTCGTCTCGGTGAACTGTGCCGCGCTGCCCGAGGCACTGCTCGAGAGCGAGCTCTTCGGCTACGTCAAAGGCGCTTTCACCGGGGCGGCGGCGGATCGTCCCGGCCTGTTTGCCGAGGCCGAGGGCGGCTCGCTGTTCCTCGACGAGATCGGCGACCTGCCCCTGTCGCTGCAGGCGAAGCTCCTCCACGTGCTCGAGAGCGGGACCGTGCGGCCGGTCGGGGCGACCAAGGAACGAGAGATCGACGTGAGAATCATCGCCGCCACACACAGGAATCTCGTTCAGGCTACGCGCGAAGCTAAGTTTCGGGAGGATCTGCTCTATCGGTTGGATGTCGTCTCAATCGTTCTTCCCGCGCTGCGAGACCACCGCGAAGATATCCCTGCTCTGTTGGAGCATTTCCTGGCGGAGTGTCGCGCAAAGTACCCGCAGTCGGAGGTGCGCAGCTTCTCCCTCGAGGCGATGAGCCAGCTTCGCCGATACCGGTGGCCCGGCAACGTTCGGGAGCTTGCCCATATGGTCGAGAAGCTCGTACTTCTCGGACGGACCAGCGAGATCTCCGCCCTCGACCTTCCGAATACCATCCGTGGCGTTGCCGCCGAGGATACTTTCGAATTTCATGGAGAGGTCAGACCCATGTCGGAGATCGAGCGCCTGTACGCCGCTTGGGCGTTGGCGCAAACGGGCGGCCACCGAGGGCAGACGGCCGAGAAGCTGGGCGTCGATCCCAAGACGTTACGAAAATGGCTGGAGGCTCTCGAATAGGAACGGCCCCGGCGTAGACCCATCCGCTGCGCAGCAGCGCCCGCTGCGACAACGCGCGCCGGGCCAACACAGAGGTGTTCCCTTGTTGACACACGGCTGACACGTTCGCCCTCTAACTTGTCGCACGTGAACGACACAGCCAAAAGGGAGATCAAACTATGAACGTATCAAGAAGAGTACTGCTGGCTGCCACGGCGCTGGTATTGCCAACCGTCCTTTCGGGGTCGGCCAAGGCAGCGGGCATCACCTTGAAAGGCTCGGACACCATGGTGATCCTCGGCCAGCGGTGGGCGGAGGAGTACATGAAGAAGAAGCCCGACACCGCCATTCAGGTCACAGGTGGCGGCTCCGGCACGGGGATCAGCGCGCTCATCAACGGGACCACCGACATCTGCCAGGCCTCGCGCGCGATGAAGGATGCCGAAAAGGAGAAGGCGCAAGAGCGGTACAAGATGCCCGTAACCGAGATTCCGGTCGCCAAGGACGGCCTGTCCGTGTATGTCGGCGACGCCAACCCTATCACCGCCCTCGATCTCGACCAGTTGAAGCAAATCTTCACCGGCAAGGTCACCAACTGGAAAGAGCTGGGTGGCCCTGACGCCAAGATCATCGTCTATTCCCGCGAGAACAGCTCCGGGACCTACGTGTTCTTCAAAGAGCACGTGCTGGGCGGGGCCGACTACACGCCCCGCGCCCAGACCATGCCGGGCACCGCCGCGGTCGTGAACGCCGTTACGAAGGAGAAGTTCGGGATCGGGTACGGCGGCGCCGCCTACGCTAAGGGGCTCAAGATTCTCAAAATCAAGAAGGACGCCAAGTCGCCCGGCGTCCTTCCCGAGCTCGCCAACATCAAGGACGGCAGCTACGCCCTCTCGCGACCGCTGTTCTTCTACACCGGCACCAAGCCCAGCGGCGAGATCAAGAGCTTCGTGGATTGGGTGCTGTCCAAAGAAGGGCAGGAGGTTGTCACCAAGGTCGGGTACTTCCCGGTGAAGTAGTGCGTCGCGGCGGCCTTCCCTTTAGGAGGCCGCCGCATCCTTTCTTCGACTGAGCTCGGTCGGTTTCGGTTCCTTCACCCAATCGTCACAAAGGCGTCATCGGTGTGACACGCGCAGATGGTCTAGTGCCCGGCGTGTTGCCTTCGGACGGAGCAGTTCCCTTGAGCATGACGGCCGCCCAGACGCCTGCCAAAATCCGTGGAGAGGTCCGAACCGCTCGGCTCGTGCTGTCAGCCCCCCCACGCTGGCACTCCTTCGCCGAGGTGGGGATGCGCCTGGTAGCGCTCAGCGCCATCGCGGCGATCCTTCTGATCTTTGCTTTCGTGGCCCGCGAAGCCTGGCCCCTGCTGACCAGCAGCGCGATCCACAAGGAAGTTACCTTGCGTCAGATGTGGACGGCCCAACAGTGGGCCGGCTACGACGGGCCGGATCACGTCTGGCAGCCCGTTTCCGACATCCCCAAGTTCGGCATCTGGCCCCTTCTGGCCGGCACCATCAAAGTCACCGTAGTCGCGATGTTGTTCGGCGTCCCCCTGGGGGTCGGCGCCGCGCTGTACGTCTCCCAGTATGCGGCCCCTCGCGTCCGGGAGATCGTGAAGCCCGTCGTCGAACTGCTGGCCGGTATTCCGTCGGTGGTCCTGGGTTTCTTCGCGCTGATGGTGATGGCGACCTGGATGCAAGACGCCTTCGGCTTGGAGTCGCGGTTGAACGCGATCGTGGCCGGACTGGCGCTGTCGTTCGCGATCATTCCCGTCATCTTCACGATCAGCGAGGAGGCGTTCCGGGCGGTCCCGCGCAGTTATGTCGAAGCATCAATCGCGCTGGGCGCGGCGCGCTGGCAAACCATCCTGCGGGTCGTGCTGCCCGCGGCCAGTCCCGGGATCGCGGCCGGCGTCGCGCTGGGGCTGGGCCGGGCGGTTGGCGAGACCATGATCGTGCTGATGGCCTCGGGCAACGCGGCCATCTTTTCGGCGGCGCTGTCCGAGTCGGTGCGCACCTTGTCGGCCACGATCGCGGCCGAACTGGCCGAGGTCGTGTTCGGGGGCGCCCATTACACCGTCCTGTTCTATCTGGGTACCGTGTTGTTCGTCGTGACTTTTGTGGTGAACTCTGCGGGCGACTGGATCATCAACCGGATGAAGCGGCGCCTGGGAGAATCGGCGTGAGCGCGGCGGCAACGATGACTGCCCCCGGCCCCGAGAAGGTCAGCCCTTTCACCCGTGGCCTGCGCAATCGCCTGGGCGATCTGGCGCTGATCGTGGCCTCGGGCTCCGCAATCGTGATCGTTCTTCTGATCCTGGCCGTGATCCTGGGTGATGTGCTGATCCACGGCGCCGGGCGTTTGTCTTGGCGCTTCTTCTTCACGGCCCCCGAACAAGGAATGACCGCGGGAGGCATCTTTCCGGCGCTGTTCGGAACCATCGCGCTGGTGGTGCTGATGACCCTGGCCGTCGTTCCCGTCGGCGTGGCGACCGCCATCTATCTGCACGAGTACGCGCCCCGACAATCCCTGCTGACGCGCGCCGTGCGGATCGCCGTCAACAACCTGGCCGGGGTGCCTTCGATCGTCTTCGGGTTGTTCGGCCTTGGGTTCTTCATCCAGTTCGTCGGCGGAAGCATGGACCGTCTCTTTCACGGGGGGGAACGCGTCTGGGGTCAGCCGGCTCTGGTGTGGGCCGCCCTGACCATGGCGGTCCTCACCCTTCCGGTGGTGATCGTGGCCACCGAGGAAGCCTTGCGCGCAGTGCCGCGCGAGCTTCGCGAGGCATCGCTGGCGCTGGGGGCGACGCAATTTCAAACTGTCTTCCGGGTCGCGGTACCGCAATCGATCCCCGGCATCCTGACCGGCACCATTCTGGCGATCAGCCGGGGGGCGGGAGAGGTGGCACCAATTCTTTTCACGGGAGTGGCCTATTTCCTACCGGGATTGCCCAAGAGTCTTCACGAGCCATTCATGCACCTGGGAAATCACATCTATGTCCTATCGACCCAATCTCCCGACGTGGACGCCACCAAGCCGCTGCTGTACGGCACGGTGCTGGTGTTGCTGATCTTGACCTTCGTGCTGAACTTTTCGGCGGTCCTGGTGCGCTCGCGCATGCGACGACGTCTGGCCGGAGCCGGCGGGTGAGCGCGCCCGCTGAAACGCCGGCATTCCGCGCCAAGCTGGCCGTGCGCGAGCTGGAGGTCTTCTACGGCCAGAAGAAGGGCCTGGCGTCGGTGACCCTGGACGTTCCCGAGAAGAACGTGACCGCGCTGATCGGTCCCTCGGGCTGCGGCAAGTCGACCTTCCTGCGGTCCTTGAACCGCATGAACGAGTTGATTCCGTCGTGTCGGGTGGTGGGCGACGTGCGGCTGGACGGTGAGGCCATCTACGGCCCGGGCATCGACCCGGTGGTGGTGCGCCGACGCATCGGCATGGTGTTTCAGCGATCGAACCCGTTCCCCAAGTCGATCCTCGAGAACGTGGCCTACGGTCTGCGCATCGGCGGCATCAAGTCACCGGCCGAGATCGCGGGACGCGTCGAGCGGGCGCTGGCGCAGGCCGCCCTGTGGAACGAGGTCAAGGATCGCCTGCAGGACAACGCGCTGGGGCTTTCCGGGGGACAGCAACAGCGTCTGTGCATCGCGCGCGCGCTGGCGGTCGAACCAGAGGTCCTGTTGATGGACGAACCGGCGTCGGCGCTGGATCCCATCGCGACCGCACATATCGAAGAGCTGATCGACGAGCTATCGAACGACTACACGGTGGTCATCGTGACCCACAACATGCAGCAGGCCGCCCGCGTGTCCGACTGGACCGCGTTCTTCTACATGGGCGAGCTGATCGAGTACGACCGGACCAACACCATCTTCACGAAGCCCACCAAGTCCAAGACGGAGGACTACATCACGGGTCGCTTTGGATAGTCGCCCGACGGGAGTTTCAAGATGAGCAGTCGCGAGCACACCAACCGAGAGTACGAAGGCGAGCTGCGCAAGCTGCGCGAGCAACTGCTCCGGATGGGTGGCAAGGTGGAGGAGTTGATCAGGGGCAGCATCACCGCGTTGCTGGAACGGGACACCGACCTGGCCACCCGGATGATCGCCTTCGATCGCCGCATCAACCAGATGGAGGTCGACATCGACGGGCTGTGCCTGTCGATCCTGGCGCGCCGGCAGCCGGTCGCATCCGATCTGCGTTTCATCTCGATGGCGCTGAAGCTGGTCACCGATCTCGAGCGCATCGGCGATTGCGGGGTGAACATCAGCGAACGGGTGATCGAGCTGAACGCCGAACCCCCGCTCAAGCCCTACGTCGATCTGCCCAACATGGCCAACGAGGTCCAGAGCATGTTGCGGGAGGCCCTGGATGCCTTCGTGGCCGGGGATCCGGAGCGCGCGCAGAAGGTGATCGAGCGCGACCGCATCACCGACGCGTACTACGCCCAGATCTTTCGCGAGTTGCTCACCTACATGATGGAAGACGCGCACAACATCTTCCGCGCCACCCGCTTGCAGTCGATTGCGAAGTACCTGGAGCGCATCGGGGACCACGCCACCAACGTGGCCGAGATGGTGGTGTTCATGGTCAAGGGCAAGGACATTCGTCATACCGGAAAGCTGGAAGACGAGGTCACGCACGAGTAACAGGAGCCGCCCAGGGGCGGCGATTCCTGCCGATTGGCGTGGCGTTCTTGGCAACTCTGATTCGAAGCGGCTGCGGGGGGGACAGCGTTTTCCGTGAAGTTTCCTATGCGTCACGGCGCCGACACAACGTCCCCTTATGGTCCGGCCACGATGGAAGCGACCAAAGCCAACGAGCGCCGCGTGCTGGTGATCGAGGACGACGCCGATATTCGCGAACTATTGAGCTACAACTTCGCGTCGACCGGCTACCAGGTGAAGACCTCCGAGACCGGCGAGGACGGATTGTCGACGTTTGCGGACTTCACGCCGGACGTGGTCCTGCTGGATCTGATGCTGCCCGACCTGCCCGGTACCGAGATCTGCCGCCGCATTCGCTCCCGCGCGGAAGGCCCGCAACCGGCGATCATCATGTTGACCGCCAAGGGCGAGGAGATCGATCGGGTGGTGGGCTTCGAGGTGGGCGCGGACGACTACGTGGTCAAGCCCTTCAGCGTGCGCGAGCTGCTGTTGCGGGTGAACGCCATTCTGCGTGGACGCGCCGGAGGGGCGCCGGGAACACCACGACGATCATCAGGAACGTCCCTGCGGGGTTTGCGCCGCCGTTTCACGGTGGGCCCCTTGCGGGTGGACGTCGATGGTCACTATGCCTTCGTCGACGGCAACGAGATTCACGTCAGTGCCATCGAGATGCGTCTGCTGGTGTATTTGATCGAGCACCGAGGGCGTGTGCGTTCGCGGGACAACCTGCTCGAGGAGGTGTGGGGCTACAAGCCCGGGGTTTCGACCCGGACCGTCGATACCCACGTCAAGCGCCTGCGCGACAAGCTGGGCGCCGCCGGGGATCTGATCGAGACCGTCCGCGGCACCGGCTACCGCCTCTCGGATGCTTACCCCATCCTGATCGAAGGCGACGATTAGCGACGCGTCGCACCCGCATCGAAACGAAGCGTCCTCTAGGCCTGGCGAGAGATGGTAAGGTTCCTCACCAGGGAGGAGCTCGCCAATGGTTTGGTCCGGGAAGGTCCTGCGGGGACCTGCATGCCCTGTGGTCTGGTTGTGCCTTGCGCTGTGCGCCGGGTGTGCGGCCGTGGGCGGTCCCGCCGGCGAGACCACCGCCGACGGCGGCCCCCGGGATGTCCCCGCGGCGATAGACATCCAGGTGGCCGACCTCACGGGCGGCGGCGTCTTCGAGGCCAATCGCACGCCGGATGCGGCCATCCCGTGCGACGACGCAGGCAGTTGCCAGATCGGCTGCGGCAACGGCAAGCAGGATCCTGGGCTGGGCGAGGCCTGCGACGACGGCAACGGCAAGTCGGGTGACGGCTGCTCAGCCGATTGCACCATCGTCGAGAAGGACTACCTGTGCCCGCAGCCTGGGGAGCCTTGCGTGTACCTGGTCGCCTGTGGCGACGGGAGACTGGGCGGCAAGGAGACCTGCGATGACGGTAACCAGAAGGCTGGCGACGGCTGCTCGGCCGCTTGCGAAGCTGAAAAGGGATGGGACTGCCAGCGCCCGGGAATCCCCTGCGTCCCGCGTTGCGGAGACGGGGTGCTGCTGGTCGATGAGCAATGCGATCCGCCCAACCCCGGCAAAGGCTGCTCGGCGGCCTGCAAGCTGGAGCCGGGCTACGTCTGCGACCCGCCGCCCGCGACGCCCACGCCCAACCAGCCCGCCAAGTGCCGCAAGACGGTCTGCGGCGACAAGACCAAGGAAGGCGCCGAGGCCTGCGACGACGGCAACGCCATCGACGGCGACGGCTGTTCGGCCTCCTGCGCGTTCGAACCGGATTGTTCGACGGGGGCCTGCCTTTCCAAGTGCGGCGACGGCATGAAGCTGGCCCCCGAGGCCTGCGACGACGGCAACGTGCGCGACGGCGATGGCTGCTCGGCCGCTTGCAAGGTCGAGAGCGGCTTCATGTGCACGGACACCTCGACGAACCCGCCGGCCCAGCTGAACCTGAATGTCACTTACCGCGACTTCATCGCGTTTCCGGTCAACGGCGGCGTTCGCCACGCGGATTTCGAAGCCTTCTGGGGCGACGACATCACGCCCCTGCTGGTGAAGCCAGCGCTGAACGCGATGGGCAAGCCCGTCATGGACGGCCGCTGCGTGACCATGGGGCAAACGGCGATCTGTCCCAAGGGACAGGAGCTGACCACGATGGCGAACTTCGATCAGTGGTATCGCGACGTCGCCAACGTGAACATCACCATCCCGGGCGCCCTGCTGTTGCCCAGGCTGGCCGACGGCTCCTACGTGTTCGATTCGTTGAACGTGGGCTTCTATCCCGTCGACGGCAAGGGATGGTTGGTGGCGCCCGCCAAAGAAAAGACCTCGATCGCCGACGCGAGTGCGAACGACGGCAAGGCGCACAACTTTGGCTTCACCACCGAGATCCACTACTTCTTCCAGTACCGCGGCGGGGAGCTGTTGACCTTCAGCGGAGATGACGACGTCTGGATCTTCGTCAACCGCAAGCTGGCCCTGGATCTCGGGGGACTACACCCGGCCAAAGAGCGCACGCTGGATGTGGACGCCAACGCGACCGTCCTGGGCCTGACGCTCGGGGAGCTGTACGAGATCGCGCTGTTCCACGCCGAGCGCCACAGCGCTGCCTCGAACTTCAAGCTGACCTTGACTGGCTTCGCTCCGACGGCCAGCACCTGCTCTCCGATGTGCGGGGACAGCGTGGTGGTGCCTCCCGAGCAATGCGATCTGGGCACGGACATGAACACCGGCGCTTACAACGGCTGCACGCCCCAGTGCCAACGCGGTCCCTCGTGCGGCGACGGGATGCTGCAGGCCGAGCAAGAACAATGCGACGATGGGGTGAACCTGACGTTGTACGGCGCTTCAGGAGTCCCGGGTTGCGCGCCCGGCTGCGTGATGAGCGGGTTCTGCGGCGACGCCAAGCTAGACGGCATTTTCGGCGAGGAGTGCGATCTGGGCACCGCCCTCAACACCGGCGCCTACAACAGTTGCGCGCCGACCTGCCTGTTGGGGCCGCGCTGCGGGGACCACAAGGTTCAAGAAGCCGAGGGCGAGCAATGCGATGACGGCAACACCCTGGGAGGTGACGGCTGCTCGCGCGACTGCAAGGAAGAGATCATTCCGTAGCGCAGTCCGGAAGGCGCAGGTCGGGCGGCCCGGCCGCTCGCTTTACGGGCCTGCGGGTGCCGGTTAGTCTGGCGACCATGCTGCTGCGTAAAGTCATCTTGTCGGTTTCGGTGTCGACCTTGGTCATCCTGGCTGGCCTCGGCGCGCCGGCCCATGCGCTGGACCTGGGCGGGCTGGCCAAGAAGGCCGCGGGGGCGGGCGGAGACGCGGCCCGCGACAAGGCCGTGAAAGAAATGAACGCGAAGCTGCTGGCCGAGGGGCGCAAGAATCAATGCAGCTTCAAGACTGACAGCGACGAGCTGGCGCCCGGTTGCGATTCCAAGCTGAAGAACCTGACCAACACGCTGATCGAGGTGAAGAAGCGCCTGAAGGTCGCGGGCCTGACCGACTTCAAGTTCGAGGTCTCGGGACACACCGACTCGAGCGGTAAGGCCGAACACAACAAAGAGCTGTCGGGCAAGCGAGCGGCCACCATCGTGCGCGAACTGGTCGCACGCGGCATCCCCAGCAGCGAGATCCTGTCCGTGGGAATGGGCGCCGACCGCCCGCTGGTCACGCCCGACGACACGGCCGCCAAGAAAGCCAAGAATCGCCGTTACGAAATTCAGCTGAGGTTGTAAGGGGCCCGGCGCCTCGCGCCGCCCCAGGTCGGATTCGTGTTGGGAAAGCACCTGTGCGCTTGCACCGTCGCCGCAACGGGTGTCGAATTGCGCCTGTCTCCTCAACCCGAGCCAGAGGTTCATCATGACGATCGCGCGACCGCGTGTCTCTCGCCTTTTGGTTGTCCTGGTCGGCGCTGCAACCGTCGCCGGTTGTGGCAGCGGGAGCGGTAAGAAGAACTATGCCGACGCGGCGTTCCCCGGCAGCGGAGGAACCGTTGGCGGGGGCGGCGCAGGGCACCCGGGCTTGGGGGGCACGACGGCACCGGGCTCGGGCGGTGCGACGGTCGGAACGGGGGGCACCGCCAGCGACGCGGGGGTCGTGAACCCCGATGCGCCGGTGGCCCCGACGAACACCTTGCTGGTCCCCGGCATCACCGCGTTGATCGGACCGGGTCTCCCCTGCTCGCAGACGACCGTGGCGGCCGGCGCGGTCGCCCCGGACCGCTGGTGCGGGATCGCGATGGCGGCCTCCACGACGGCCACGACGATTTCGCTGGCCGTCTTCAACGTCACCAAGGCCATGGCGGGAACGCCCATCACCTGCACCGCCACCGACCCCAACTGCTTGACCCTGAGCACTGCCATCGCCGTGTCGGGGGACGCGGCCCACGGGTTCTTCGGGCAAACGCTGATCTACTACGACGACGCCGGCGTCTACGCCTGGCGCCCAGGCTGGACGGCCGGCCGCAAGCTGATCGCGCGGTCCTCGACCTTGCTGGCCCATTGCGAGGCCAGCGCGACCGACGTGACGACCGCCCTCTGCTACCAGCAGGACACCGCGACGACGGACGCCCCCTTCATGGGATTCGCCGGGACGATCGATACGCCAACCGGCCCGGTCTTGCCTTTGTTCGAAGCGGCCATTGGCAGCAGCCTCCGTTTTTCTCCTGACTCGCTGTCCGTGATCTGGTCGGTCCACACCGACGACACCACGCCGGCCGAGGCCCTGAAGATGAAGAAGATCGGCGACAGCTCTGCGGCCGTCAACGTCGCCACCAACGTCACCAGCTGGAGCCTGTCGGCCGATGGAAAGAGCTGGCTGTGGTTTTCAGCGCCGGTCATCGACGCCAAGACCAAGCTGTTGCTGGGGACCCTGCAGTCAGCCCCCTACCCGGCCGGCACCGCACCGGTGAGCCTGCAAACGAAGACCTACGATTACGTTCCTTTTGGAACGAAGGGCGTGACGGTCCTGGCCAACCCGACCGCCAACGGGACCGACCTGAAGAGTTTCCCGGACCTTTCCGCCGCCGCGCCGATGGGCACCGTTCTGGAGGCCGCCGACACCTTCGGCATCGTCGACATCGATGCCAAGGGCACGGTCATGTTCTTCAACGACACCTTCGATCTGGACGCCGCGGGGGACAATTTCCTGGTCAATCTTCGGGTCGTCAAAGCCGACGGCACCGGTAAATGCGCCGTCACCGTGGACCCCGCCGCCGACCCATCGGCGTCGCTGACGCGTTCCGGGACTGGCGTGGCGTGGGGGCAAGTCACCCTCGACGCATCGAACGCCATCACCGCCGTGACGGGGAACATCACCACCCTGGCCGACTGCATGCCGCACGCCTTCTCGTCGGCGATCAGCGCCATGGCCGATGTCAGCACGGGTCTGATCTACGCCGAGAACTACAACCCCGATGCCGTGACGGCCGATCTGAGCTATGCCCTGTTCGGGTCCACGGGAACGTTGAACCCCAAGATGCAGATCCAAAAGGAAGCCGACCTGGGCTTCGAGGCGCTGTTCCCCGAGCTTCCCAGGGTGCTGTTCAGCCTGCACGGGCGCCCGACCGGGAACGGCATCTATGTCTCCCCCGCGTTGACCGGTGTCCCGACCGCCGCCTCGGTGGCGCCGACCCAGACGACGGTCATGTTGCCGGCGAGCCAGCGCGGGTTGGCGCAGACGCCTCACCTGCGGGCGTCCTCGGGACGCCAGGCTTCGCTAGGTCGGGCTTCGCTGGCAAGCCGGCTGGGACTCTCGAGCGCCGCGCCCGATCGTCCGGTGCAGGGGTTGCGGGCGTTCGGGAACCGCATGGGGCGCGTGCCTTTTCTGCGCCCGTCGGGGAAAGTTTCGCGTCAGTAACGGCGCCTTGTCGTCGCTCGGTGTGATCGGTCTCGGTCCGACTTTTCGCGCGCCGACTTTCACGCGCCGCGGGAAAGCGGCATGCTGGCGGGCATGACCGACTCCGGCGCGATTCACACGCACACATCCCGCAACGGTCGCCCTCGCTCGGACGCGCTGGTGTTCTTCGGCGCGACGGGCGATCTGGCCTACAAGAAGATCTTTCCCGCCCTGCATGCGATGGCACGGCGAGGGCGGCTGGATTTTCCCGTGGTCGGGGTCGCCAAGTCCATGCAGAGCCTGAACGACCTGGCCGCCCGCGCGCGCGCCAGCATCACCGAGTTCGGCGGTGGTATCGACGACGCGGCCATGCACGGGCTGCTTCAGCACCTGCGCTACGTGCAAGGGGACTACAACGATCCCCAGACCTACCGGCGCATCTGCGAGCAACTGAAAGATACGTCGCGGCCGGCGCACTACCTGGCCATCCCCCCCAGCATGTTTCCCACGGTGGTCGAACAGCTGAGCGCATCGGGGCTGTCGAAGAACGCCCGCGTGATCCTCGAAAAGCCGTTCGGACGCGATCTGGAATCGGCCCGCACGCTGAACGAGACGCTGCACGCCGCCTTCCCCGAGGACAGCATCTTCCGCATCGATCACTACCTCGGGAAGGAAGCCGTGCAGAACATCCTGTACTTCCGCTTCGCGAATGCGTTCCTGGAACCGATCTGGAACCGAAATTACGTCGAGAACGTTCAGATCACGATGGCCGAAAACTTCGGCGTCAAGGGGCGCGGCAAGTTCTACGAGGAGACCGGCGTGATTCGCGACGTCATCCAGAACCACCTGTTGCAGATCATCAGCTATCTGGCGATGGAGGCGCCTTCGGGCGCTTACGACGAAGCGATTCGCGACGAACAGGCCAAGGTGTTGCGCAACGTGCGACCGCTGGATGTGTCGCAGATGATCCGCGGACAGTTTCGCGGCTATCGGGACGAGCCGGATGTTGCCAGCGATTCCTACATGGCCACCTACGCGGCGTTGCGGCTGCACATCGATTCATGGCGCTGGTCGGGGGTGCCGTTCTATGTGCGCGCCGGCAAGTGCCTGAAGAAGACCGTCACCGAGGTGGTCGTCGAGTTCAAACACGCGCCGCCGGTGGTGTTCGCGGAGCCGCCGCCCTCCGAGGGAAATTCAGTGCGGTTTCGGCTGAGCCCCGATGTGTCGATCTCGATCGGCGCGCGCGCCAAGCGTCCCGGCGAAGGTATGACCGGGCGCCCGGTGGCGCTGTCGGTCACCGAGGAGCCCGCGCAAGGAAAGGACGGCCGCATGGATGCGTACGAGCGGCTGCTGGGCGACGCGATGGCGGGCGATGCGACCCTGTTCGCGCGTCAGGACGTGGTCGAAGCCGCCTGGGCCATCGTCGATCCCATCATCCACGGTCCGAGCCCGATGTTCACGTACGAACCCGGTACGTGGGGGCCCGCCGAAGCCGACCGGCTGGTGGAGGAAGTGGGCGGGTGGAATACATCGGCCACGTGAAGCCCGCGTGACAAACGCGAATGATTTCGGCAGCGCCGGCGACGAGCGCGCGGTGTTACGATTTCGCGGCGTGACGGTTCTGGTGTTTTCGCTCGACGATGGCGCACGAACCCGCTACAAGACCGTCCCTTACCAGCGATAGGAGCGGGCGCGATCTCGACGGCGGAAATCAGAGATGGGGACGGGGGCGCAGTTCCCCCGACGGCGCGGACAATCCGCCTGCGGGCCTGGCAGCGCGAAGCGCTGACCAAGTTCGAGCAGAGCGCCAACCACAACTTCCTGGCGGTCGCGACGCCGGGCGCCGGCAAGACCGCGTTCGCCCTGACAGCGGTGCAGCGCGCGCTGATCGCGCGGCGTGCCCATCGGGTGATCGTGGTCGTTCCGACGCAACATCTGAAGCAGCAGTGGGCGCACGCGGCCGAGCCGTTCGGGTTGCATCTGGATCCGGACTGGTCGCCCGCCTATGGGACGCTGCCCTCCGACGTGCACGGCATCGCGGTGACGTACCAGCAGGTCGCCAGCAACCCGGGCGCGCTGCGCCCGCTGGTGCGCGGCGCCTTCGCGGTGCTGGACGAGATTCACCATGCGGGCGAAAGCAAGACCTGGGGCGACGCGGTTCGCACCGCCTTCGAGCACGCCGCGTATCGACTGTGCTTGTCGGGAACGCCCTTTCGTTCCGACCAGAACACCATTCCCTTCGTCACTTACGACGGAGATCTGGCCGAGTCCGACTACGAATATGGCTATGCCCGCGCGCTGGAGGACGGACGCGTGGTCCGGCCGGTGTATTTTCCGCGCATCAACGGCCACATGGAATGGACCGCGCCCGGCGGCCTGGACTATGCCGCGACCTTTGACGATCCGCTGACGCGCGAGCTTTCCAATCAGCGACTGCGTACCGCCCTGAACGTCGAGGGGGAATGGCTGCCCGCCGTGCTGGAGCAGGCCCACGCCCAGCTCTGTCACTTGCGCCAGCGCGACCCGCGGGCGGCGGGACTGGTGATCGCGATGGACCAGGATCATGCGCGCGGCATCGCGCAGGTGATGGCGGAACGGTTGCGCGTGGTGCCGGTGATCGCCACCTCCGATGAACCGGCGGCCTCGGACAACATCAGCCGCTTCGTCACCGGGGTGGCGCCGTGGATCGTCGCCGTGCGCATGGTGTCCGAGGGGGTCGACATTCCGCGCTTGCGCGTCGGCGTCTACGCGACCAACACGGTCACCGATCTGTTCTTCCGGCAGGCGGTGGGTCGTCTGGTGCGGTGGATCGAAGGGCTCGGGCGCCAGGGTGCCTACATGTTCATCCCCGACGACGTCCGCCTGCGCAAGCTGGGCGCCACCATCGCGGAGCAACGCCGCCATAGCCTGCGCCGCCCGGAACTGGACAGGGACGAGCTGGGCGACTGGCGGCGCCCGAACGAGGACGCGCCCGAGCGTCAGGCGGCCGAGCCCGACGGACAGCTCTCGTTATTCACCGCCATCTCGGCCGTGCCGCTCGACGAGCAAGGGCGCCGCCTGGAGGCCGTCCGGCTGTTCGATGCGGACGTGGGCGACGCGATTCCCGACCTGGCGCCCCTTGCGCAGGGCGCCGGAGACGCGGCGTTCGCGCTGGAACCGACACCGGTGTTGCCCGTGCCGCTGCCGGCCCCCGATCCCAAGGTGGCTGCCCCGGCCCTGGGCGCGCTGGCGAAGCGGCGGCAACTGCGCGAGCAAAACAGCGACGCGGTGACCGATCTGGCGCGCATGACGGGAAAATCGCACGCCGAGGTGAACGCTGACCTGAATCGGCGCGTGCGCATTCGCCGCATCAGCGAGGCGACCGTGCGCCAGCTGCAACAGCGCCTGGATCTGGCCCGCAAGCTGCTGCGCGGCTAAGCCGGAACGGGTCCCAGCTCCAGCGTCAGCGACGCGCCTCCGCCCGGGCGATTGGCAGCCCGCACGCTCCCCCCATGGGCCTCCGCGATCCGCTTGACCAGCGCCAGTCCTAACCCCAACGAACCGGCTCGATCCAGACCGCTCGGCCCCCCGCCGCGTTCTCCCGCGTCGGCATGTCGACCGCGATAAAACGACGCAAAGACGCGGGTCTCCTCGCCGTCGGCAAAGCCCGGACCGCGATCGGAGACGATGAACATCACCCGACCGTTCTCCGCCGACACGGTCAACGTATCCAGCCCCCCGCCGTGCTTGCGGGCGTTGTCGAGCAGGTTCGCCAGCGCCCGCGCCAGCAGGGTGGGATCGGCCGACAGCGGCGCGGTGGCCTCGGCCGCGACCAGCTTGCTGGCGGGCAAGCCGGCGCGTTCGAGCGCCCGCCGCGCGACCTCCAGCGCATCCAGCGGGCGCCGCGCCACGGCCTGAAACTCCAGTCGCGCGCTGGCCAGCAACTCGCCCACCAGCCCGTCAATCTCGATCGTCTCGCGCTCGATCTCGTTCAAGGTCTCGGGCCGGACGCCCCCCTCTCGCGCGATCTCGATCACCAACCGCATGCGCGAGAGCGGGGTCCGCAACTCGTGCGACACCGCCGCCAGCAACTCGCGCTGGCGGGCCAGCTCGCCCGAGATGCGCGCCGCCATGTCGTTGACGGAGCTGGCCAGCATCGCCAGCTCTCCCGTGGCATCCCGAGGCACGACCGCGCGCGCAGCCAGATCGCCTTCGCCGATGCGCTCGGCCACGCGGGTCAGTTCGTACACCGGGCGAGAGATTCGACGCGCCAGCTTTCCCGACGCGGTCCACAACACCACCGTCGGAAGGCCGAAGCACAGGAACGCCCGCCAGGGCTTGCCGCCGAAGGCATGATGAAAGAAGTGGTTGATGGCCACGAATTCCAGCACCGTCAACAAGATGACCGCGCCGAACCAGAAGAAGATCTTACGGTGCAGGTGGGCGCCGTAATAAAGATGCAGTTCGCGCTGAATGCGACGCCGCCAGCCGGGGCGCCGGCCGCGCACTTCGCTGTGCACGCGATCCCATGGGCCGGCGCCGTGACCCGGATGATGGAGCCGGCGCATGTGGTTCTGGACGTGCTCCCACGAGTCGGCGCAATCACGCTGCCCGTGTTCCCAGGGGCCGTGCTGGTGGCGATGTCGGCCGCGCGGGAACCTCACGCGCCGTCCTCGGTCGCCGTGCCGCGCCCTTCCGCGAACACGTAACCCACGCCCCGCACGGTCTTGATGATCCGAGGCGACCGTGGATCGTCCCCCAGCTTGCGGCGGAGATGCGAGACATGCACGTCGACCGTGCGATCGTTGACGATCACGTCCCCGCGGCCAGCCTCGGCCAGCAACGTCTCACGCGCGACCACCCGTCCCGGGCGCCGGATGAGCGCCATCAGCAGATCGAACTCCAGCCCGGTCAGCTCGACCTGCTCGGCCCCGACCCGCACCTTGCGGGCGCTGGCGTCGACGGAGATCTGGCCGACCACGATCTCGTTGGTGATGGCCGTCGGTTGGGAGCGACGCAGGACCGCGCGCAGGCGGGCCAGCAGCTCGCGCGGCGAGAACGGCTTGGGCACGTAGTCGTCGGCCCCCAGTTCCAGCCCCACCACGCGATCGGCCTCGTCGCCCTTGGCGGTCAGCATGATCACGGGCACGCCGCTTTGCTGGCGAATGCGGCGGCACACCTCCAGCCCGTCCATGCGCGGCATCATCACGTCCAGCAGGACGGCGTCGAACACCCCGCTGGCCAGAGCCGCCAGCCCCTGCGGTCCGTCCGGCGCGTGTGCCAGCACCACGCCGTTCGGACCCAGGTAACTGGCCAGCAGCTCGTACAGCCGGACATCGTCGTCTATGCAAAGTACGCGAAGCGCCACGAGGGCATCACTTTACCAGTCGAAGCCGTGCCGCCAGAAACGCGGCCCGCGCTCGAGGAGTTCGGCCAGACGGCCGCGCTGCTCATCGTCCAGGGTCTCGTGCACCTTGGCCATCAGGCCCACGAACGCCCGGCGGACCCCCTCGATGCCGCGATCGTGACGCGCGAACAACTCGCCCAGGTACACCTCGTCGAAGGCCGGCTTGCGCAACACCGACGAGACGTCCGCCCGCAAGGTGCGCGCTTCGCCGCCGCCGACCCGCTTCACCTCCTGGCGAAACTCCTCGAAGGCCGCGCGGACCGCGCGTTCCTGCACCGGCGTCGCGCGTACCTGGTCCAGGATGGCCCCCATCACGAAGCCGCGGCCGCCCCGACGATGATCCCCGTCCCCACCGAACGGATCGCCACCGTGATCGAACCCCCACCCTCCGGAGAAGTCCCGATGGCGGTGATGGCGGTGGTGCCAGCCGCCTCCGAAGCCGCCGTCGTGATGCCAGGCCCCCCCGCCGCCGTGGCAACCAGCCCAACCCAAGCGGTAGCGAATCGCCTTCGCAACCACAAAGGCACCCAAAGTTCCCAGAATCAGGCAACCGATCATGTTCGTCTCCTTATCCAAGCGTGGCAGCCGTGATTGGCTTCGGAGACCAGCATGACCACGCATCGTTAAGGGACAACGACCGAGTTCGTGAAGAAGTGCGAAGCGATTCTCCCTCCCCACCGACGGCGACGGGGCCGTGTTAGCTTACGGTCCGCGAGACATCACCGGTGCGCGTGAGGCCCCGAACCTCGTACCTCGATTCTTTCCTTACATTCTTCGTCCACCGCTTCGCCGTACGGAAGAAAGCCCATGCAAGACAAGACCGGTTCGATGATCCAGACCATCCTCGGCCTCCCGATTTTCCGTTCCGAGTGGGTCCTCTACCTGCTGCTGATCCTCTCCTTGCTTTCGATCGCGGTGATGCTGGAACGCTGGCTGTTCTTCACCCGCCGGAAGATTGATTCGGGCAGCGTGCGAGACGCGCTGTCGAAGGCCCTCGACAAGGGTGACTTCGCCGCCGCTGCGACCCTGCTGAAGACGCACGATGCGCTGGAGACCAACGTGGTTCTGGCTGGGCTGCAAGCCGCCGCGCTGGGCCCGGACTCGGTCGAAGATCTGCTGGTAGGCGCCCTGGGCCAGGAGAAGGCCCGCTATGAACGCCGCCTGAATTTTCTGGCCACCATGGCCAGCAACGCGCCCTACATCGGCTTGTTCGGAACCGTCTTGGGCATCATCCGTTCGTTCCGCGATCTGGCCGCCAACATGGCGGACGCCAGCTCGGCGGTCATGGCGGGCCTGGCCGAATCGCTGGTCGCCACGGCCATGGGCCTGCTGGTGGCCATCCCCGCGGTCATCGCCTTCAACGTCTTTCGCGGCCGCGTGAAGGACGCCGTCACCAACTGCCAGACGTTGGGGGGCATCTTGTTGTCGCGGCTGAAGGCGACCGACACCGGCGCGCCCGCCGCGCAGGGGTAAGCCATGGCCAAGCTGAGGGAAGCCACCGGCGACGACGAGGGCGTGCTCGCGTCAATCAACATCATTCCGTTCGTCGACATCGTGCTGGTGTTGCTGGTCATCTTCATGCTCACGTCGGCGGCGATCGTGAAGGCCAGCCTGAAGGTCGAGTTGCCCAAGGCGGCCAGCGGCGGCAGCACCGTGCCATCCACGCTGAACATCCTGTACACCAAGGCCGGCGAGCTGTTCTTGAACGGGGACCGGATCCCGTCGCTGGCGGTGGCATCGCAGGTCATCAAGCGCGAAGCCACCCAGAACCCGAAGGTCCAGGCCGTCATCTCGGCGGACAAGGGTGTCGAGTACGGCCGGGTCATCGAGATCATCGACACCGTCAAACACAACGGCGTGAGCTCGTTCGCGCTGGACATCGAGCGGGGACCGGCACCAGCCGAAGCGCCCGCCACGCCCACACCCCCGCCCCCGTAAGACACTGCGCTTCAGCCCGTGGAAAAACCCTCGACCAGCACCTCTGACCGCACCACCCGCCGCGTCCGTCCGGCGCGAGGTGACGTGCGCGCGTCGGCGCGGCAGCGGCAGCGTTCGAAACGCGAGGCGGCCCGGCGGCTGGTGGCGGCCCGGACCAAGCAGCCCCTGACCGCAGAGCAGAGGGCCTTCGATCCCTTGACCCGCGGAAAGCGCTCTGCCGGTCAGAAGCTGGGCTACGTCGTCGCGGCGCTGATTGGCTCGGTCGCGGTTCACCTGGGGGGCGTCGGGATTGGCTTGCTCTGGCACGGATCTGACACGGCCAAGGACACGCACGAGGAGGTGCAGATCGAGGTGCGGCCGCCGCCACCTGAACCGCCGCCGCCCGAGAAGAAGCCGGAGCCCGAACCGCCGCCGCCGATCGAAAAGCCCGCGCCGCCGCCGCCCAAGGTGGTCAAGGCGCCGCCGCCGCCCGCGACGCCGGCACCGCCTCCCAAGGCGCCACCCGTTCGCGTGGTGGGGCTCAGTCTGGAATCCACGACCGAAGGAGGATCGGGACCCTCGTTCGCGGTGGGCAACACCCGCGTCGGCGAGACAGCGGAGAAAGCCGTCGCGCCAAAGACCGTCGGCCCTGCCCCCAGCGGCAACTCGACGATTCCGGCCGCCGGTCCCAGCAAGTCGAACCAGGCGGCCAGCCGCATCCCCGTGGCGGGCATCTCCTGGGAGAAGCCCAAGCGAAAGACGCCGAGGAATCCGCCCTACCCGGCCACGCTGCGCAGCCAAGCCATCGAGGGCGACGTGGTGGTGCTGGTCAACATCGACGCCACCGGCAAGGTCACCGCCGTGAAGATCATCAAGGAATCCACCGCCCCTGAATTCAACGAAGCCGCGCGGACGACGGCGCTGGCCGAGGAGTGGGAGCCCGCTCTGCGCGACGGCGTTCCCGCGCCCTACACCTTGAGCTATACGTACCGCTTCCGGTTGAACGACGAATGAAGCGCCTTCTTGCCACCACCGTCGCGTTCGCGGGGCTCGCGCTGCCGCTGGTCGCGTGTCGTCCGGACTTCGCGCCCTACAACCGGGTCGAATCCCTGCGGGTGCTGGCCGTGCAGGCGGAACCCGCCACGCCACTGCCCGGAGAGGCCGCGACGCTGTCGGCGCTGGTGTTCACGCCCACGCCCGATCCGACGCTGACCTACCACTGGAGCTGGTGCCCGCTCGGTGGCCTAGCCGACAACGGCTACCTGTGCCCGTTCCAGGAAGCCGAGCTGAACGCCCTCCTGGCGGACGCGTCGCTGCCTCCCCTGCCCCCGTTCGAGCTCGGCGTGGCCGAAACCGCGACGCTGAGCAACTCGATCGATCCGAACGTGTTCCAGATTGCGTGCTCGGGCATGCTGACGCCAGGCGTCCCCATCGATTGCTCGGGCGGCTTCCCGATTCAATTGATGCTGACCGTGACGACCGCTACCGACAGCGTCACCACGGTGCAGAAGATGAACCTGCGCTTCGACCCCGCCACGCCCGCCAACGCCAATCCGGTGGTGGACGGTCTGAACGCGCGGGTGGCAGGGGTCGTCATGCCGCTCTCCGACATCGCGGATGTCACCCTGCCGCGTGACAGGGAAACTTTGATCTTCGCCGATGCCAGCCCGACGAACTCCGAGACTTATGCCGGCCTGGACGATGACGGTCTTCCAGCGACCTTGAAAGAGCGCCTCTTCATGACCTGGTTCGTCGAATCGGGCGACACCGACGATTCGCGCACGAGCTTCGTCAACAATGGCACCACGGACTTCGCCGCCTTGCTGGAGAACAAGTGGATCCCCGCCAAGACCAAGGACTACCCGGCGGCGACTGCCCGGCTGTACGTGGTCCTGCACGACAACCGCGGGGGCGTCTCCTGGCGGTCCGCCATCGTGAATCTGGAACCCACCCCGTGACGCGTTCTCCTTCCCGACGCAAGAGCCGCTGGCTGGCCACGTCCCTGACCTTCCTGCTGAGCGCGGGCGTGGCCCGCGCGCAATCGCCCGAGGGCCTGGGCATTCCGGCGCGCCCGGCCGAGCCCGCGCCCGCGGTGCAGGCCAACAAGCTGACCAAGCTGCCCAAGCAAACCAAGTTCGTCGAGGCCGAATACCCGAAAGAAGCCGTCGCCAAGGGCATCGAGACGGATGTGATCCTGCTGCTGGACATCAACGCCGAGGGCAAGGTCGACTCGGTGGCGATCGCCGAGCCGGTCAACCCCGCGGGCATGGGCTTCGACGAGGCCGCGATGGTAGCTGCCCAGCAGTTCGAGTTCGAGCCGGCCGAGATGGGCGGCAAGAAGATCGCCGTTCAGATCACCTACAAGTACAAGTTCAAGCTGACGGCCAAGGCGACGCCTGCCCCCGAAGCGCCCGCGACGCCGCCGGCGGAATCGGAACGCCCACCGGCCCCGGCCGAGCCGGTCGCCGCGCCGGCCAAGCCCGCTCCCGCCCCGGTCGCCAACTTCGCCGGCGTGCTGCGCGAGCGGGGCACGCGGCTGCCGCTGGCCGGCCTGCTGGTCACCGTGTTTCGCGACGATGGCGAGAAGCCGGTGGGCTTCGAGGCCGCCTCCGACGAGACGGGGGCCTTCACCTTCTTCGATCTGACGCCGGGCGAGTGGAAGGTCCTGATCGAGCCGCCCGGCTTCTATCCCTATCGCACCACCGAGACCATCAAGGTCGGCGAGCGCGTCGACGTCGTGTATCACGTCGAACGCGGCAGCTACAATCCCTACGACGTCACCGTCACGGCCACCCGCCCGCGCAAGGAAGTCAGCCGCACGGTCATCACCGCGACCGAGCTGGACAAGGTCCCCGGCACGTTCGGCGATCCGCTGGCGATCATCCAGAACTTCGCGGGCGTCGCGCGTCCGCCGCCCCTGTCGGGCCTGCTGATCATTCGCGGCTCGTCGCCGCAGGATTCGAAAGTCTTCGCCGAGGGCGCCGAGATCCCGCTCATCTATCACTTCGGTGGGCTGCGCACGGTGCTGCCGGTGGGCGTGATCGATTCGCTGGAGTTCTATCCGGGCAACTTCTCGCCCATGTACGGACGCGCCACGGGCGGCGTGGTCGACATCCGCATCAAGAAGCTGCAGCCCAAGAAGGTGGGCGGTTACATCGACGCCAACCTGTTCGACACCGGGGTGTATCTGGAAGCGCCGCTGGGTGACAAGGGTGGCATCGCGATCGCGGGCCGGCGCAGCTACATCGACTACCTGTTGAACGCAGCGGTACCCGACAACGCGCCGGTCAACCTGATCACCGCGCCCCGCTATTACGACTACCAGCTGGTGGCCAACTACCGACCCGCGCCGGCCCATGATTTACGCGCGTTCATCTTCGGGTCGGATGATGGTCTGGAGATCCTGTTCCGGAATCCGGGCGCCCTGACCGCGCAGATCAACAACAACACCTTGGATTTCTCGACGACGTTCTATCGGTCGCTGTGGACGTACAACTTCGTGCCCAACGACCGCTTCGAAAACTCGTTCAAGATCTCCCAGGGGCGGAACAAGGTCGCCTTCAAGTTCGGTCAGTTCCAATTCGATCTGGACACCTACGTCAGTCAGATCCGCGACACCGTTCGCTTCAAGCTGGTTGACTGGCTGACGCTGACCGGCGGCGTGGACACCATGTTCGCCAAGACCGATGTGTTCGTCCGCGCGCCCGCGCCGCCCAAGGAAGGCGAGCCGGGGCAGAACGGCCCGCCCGATCTCTCCAAGGTCATGACCACCGATCAGAAGGGCGTGCTGAACTTCTGGCCGGCCCTGTTCGTGGAGGGCGAGGTGAAGCCCAAGCCGGGGCTGCTGGTGTTGCCGGGCCTGCGTCTCGACTACCTGTCGTTCTCGAAGCAGTACGTCGTCCAGCCGCGCGCCACCGCCCGCTGGGGCGTGACGGAGGGGGTGACGATCAAGGGGGGCGCCGGTCTGTTCTCGCAGGATCCGACGCCCGACGAGGCGGACGCCAACTTCGGCAACCCGGATCTGAAGGCCGAGCGCGCCTGGCACTACTCGGCCGGCGCCGAGTACAAGCCCCGGCCGCACCTCACCTTCGACGTCACCGCGTTCTACAAGGACATCTACAATCTGGTCAGCGCAACCGACAAGGTGGCCACCAACGCCGACGGAAGCGTCCGGCGTTTGCGCTACGACAACAGCGGACAAGGCAGGGCCTACGGCATCGAGCTGATCGCCCGTCACGACTTCACCAACAACTTCAGCGGGTGGGTCGCGTACACACTGTCGCGATCGTCGCGGCTGGATGCCGAGACCAAGATGTGGCGGCTGTTCGACTACGACCAGACCCACATCCTGACCATGGTGGGCAGCTACCAGCTGCCGCGCAACTGGCAGATCGGCGGACGTTTCCGCCTGATCAGCGGCAACCCCGTCACGCCGGTCACGGGCGCGGTGTACAACGCCAGCTACGATCGCTACTTCCCGCAGTACGGCGCCTCGCATTCGTCGCGCTTGCCGCTCTTCAACGCGCTGGACCTGCGCGTCGACAAGCGCTGGATTTACCAGGGCTGGATTCTGAACGTGTACCTCGACATTCAGAACGTCTACAACAAGGCCAACGTCGAGGACTACGACTACAACTTCAACTACCGCAAGTCGAGCCCGCAGCAGGGCTTGCCGATTTTGCCCATCCTCGGTATCCGAGGCGAGCTGTGATGCGCACCGGCCGCTTCATCGCCGCAGTCGCGTTCGTCATCGGGGTGGCCGCCTGCCTGGTGGCGACCCCGCGGGTTCAGGCGCAGACCCTGGACCTGCCGCGCGCCCGACAGGGCTACTACATCGGCGTCGGTTATCGCCTGACCTTCAACAAGGTCTGGATGGACAACGAGAACTACGGCGTCTGGGGTGGCAGTGATCTGTCGTTGCGCTTCGGCCAGATGGTCACCCGTCGCTTCGGCATGGGCCTGCTGATTCACAGCGGCGGCGCCAAGGGCGACGGGCAGACCGCAGGAACCTTTGGCCTGGAGCTGGAAGGTCAGTGGGAGCTCGTCAAGAACCTGGCCCTCCACGGCGGGGTGGGCGTGGACACCTTCCAGGTGACCGCCGACGACGGCAAGGACAAGAGCCTGCGCGGGACGGCCGGCAGCGGCTACATGTTGGGCGCCGGCTACAGCTGGTTCTTCACGCACCGCCTGACGGGCGGCTGGGCCGCCACGCCGCGGGTCGAGTTCCGGTTCGTCCCGGGAACGACCACGCAGACGTTCACGACGTTGGTGGGCGTCGAACTGTGCTGGTGGTCGGGCCTGCCCCGCAACCAGCTCGAGCTGCCACCGTCCGAAGCCTACAAGCCGTGAGGGGGCAGGGCCCCCTCACGAGCTCCCCCGGAAAGTAAGCCGTCGGGGCCGGCGCGGCTAAGCCGCGCCTCCCTGGGCTTGGACCCGCTCGCTCTGCTCGCTCTGGCGCTGCGGTCGCCGTCGGATCCGGGGTGGCCAGGCGCTGCCGAGGCGAGGCCGAATCTCTGGTGTATGGTCGTCGGTCATGAAGGTCCTGTTTATTGGCGGTACGGGAATCATCAGCTCGGCGTCGTCGCGGCTGTGCGTGGAACGGGGGATCGAGCTGTTTCATCTGCGCCGGGGGCTGACCAGCCGGCCCGTGCCGGACGGAATTCAGGTGCTGCCCGGTGACATTCGCGACCTGGCCTCGGCGCGCAAGGCGCTGGGCGACCACCGGTTCGACGCCGTCGTCGACTGGATCGCCTTCACCCCCGAGCACATCGAGCGGGCGCTGGAGCTGTTTCGGGGGCGAACGAATCAGTACGTGTTCATCAGCTCGGCGTCGGCGTATCAAACGCCGCCGTCGCACCTGCCGGTCACGGAATCCACGCCGCTCGACAATCCTTTCTGGGCCTACTCGCGCGACAAGATCGCCTGTGAGGAACGGTTGCTGCGCGCGTACCGGGAGGAGAAGTTCCCCTTCACCGTCGTGCGGCCTTCCCACACCTACGATCGCACGCTGTTCCCCTGCCACGGGGGCTACACCGCCGTGGATCGCATGCGCCGCGGGAAGCCGGTGGTGGTGCACGGTGACGGAACGTCCCTGTGGACCCTGACCCACCACCAGGACTTCGCGAAGGGACTGGTCGGCTTGCTCGGACACTCGGGCGCGCTTGCCGAATCGGTGCACATCACCTCGGACGAATGGCTGAGCTGGAACCAGATTCACGACCTGCTCGCACGTGCGGCCGGAACCCGCGCTCAGCTGGTGCACGTGCCGTCCTCGGTGATCGCCGCCTTCGATCCCGAGTGGGGCGCCAGCCTGCTGGGCGACAAGACCCACAGCATGATCTTCGACAACAGCAAGATCAAACGCCTGGTCCCCGACTTCCGCGCCGAGATCCCCTTCTCACGGGGCGCCCAGGAGATCCTGGCCTACTACGACGCCGACCCGGCCCGCCGGACGGTCGACGCGAAGCTGGACGCGTTGATGGACAAGCTGGTCGCGCTCGCCGAGCGCGCGACCGGGCGCTAGCCACCACGGCGGCGTCGCCGCCAGGCCTACCGCGCGTGGCTCGTGCGCCCGGGGTCACCAAAGGTGGCCGTCGCCGCCACATTCTCGTCGCTGTCGAGCATCGCGCCCCGGTCGATATCTGCCCGCGGCTCGTTGGCGAAGGCTTCGATCCGGTAGTTGCCCACCAGCCCCATCACGATATTCCGGGTGCGTTCCCGGATCTGCCCCTCCGTCAGGCGGATGCCGTCGCGGGTCTGAAGCACGCGAATTCCCGCGGACACATCCACCATCAGCTGGACGATCGTGGGATTCAACCGCCGACGCACGCGAACGATGCTAAGGGCGAAACCGCTCGCTCCCAAAAAAGTTGTCGTTTGCCCCCGCGCCCCCCACGGTCACCGACGCCGGGAACGGGTTACTATCATCGGACTACGCGCTTCTCGACGTACACCCTCCTGGGGCTGGGGATTGCCTTGGTGGCAGGCACGCTGACCTGCCGAAAGGCGCCGCCGCGCGAGGCCGAGCACATTGACGTCACCGCCTGGACGCCGTACGCGGGTTGTCCTCCCCTCCCGCCCATCTCGGGCTTCATCAACCGCACCGACGGCGTCCTGGTGACCGAAACCCTGACCCCGCTGCGAGCCACCGGCTCCAATGTCTATTACCTGCAACAGCTCTTCGCCTACGCCCAGCAGGACGGCAACGCCCGACTGGCCGCCGGCGTTGCCGAGGTGCTGGACGATCTGGTTTGCCTGTCGCTTCCCGTCGCCCGCATCTGGGGGTTCAACGACTCGGCCGATCGCTCGTCGATTCGCAGCGGCGCGCACGACTTTCACGAAGCGGGGCTGCGCGGGCTGGATCAAGCCGTGTGGGAAGCCAAGCGCCGTGGCATCCGGCTGATCGTTCCGCTGGTCAACAACTGGGCCGACTACGGCGGTCTGCCGGCCTACGCTGAATGGGCCACCAAGGAGGACGGCATCCCGCACAGCCACGATGACTTCTTCTTCGACCCGCGCCTGCGACGCTGGTGGAAGGACTACGTCGACCTGCTGGCGGCACGCGTGAACACCTTCACCGGCGTCGCCTATCGAGACGAGCCGACCATCCTGGCGTGGGAGGTCGGCAACGAATTTCGCTGCACCCGCTGCCGCGGCGGCACGCGTCTGGTCGAAACCGTGCGCGAGCTGGCGGACTACCTGCGACGGAGCTTTCCGCGCCACCTGATCGCCGACGGCGGCGAAGGCTTCGACGACGATGGCGCCGCCTATCCGGGACTCTCGAACGATTACCCGGTGCGCGGCGACGACGGCGCCAGCTTCTCGAAGCTGGCCGCGCTGGATGAGCTGGACATGCTCAGCTACCACTACTACCCGCAGAGCTACGGGTTCACCTCCGAGCACGATACCCAGGTCTGGATCACCCGGCACCAGGCGATCGCGCTGGTGTACGGCAAGGTCGCCTATCTCGGCGAATGTGGCACCATCGCTCCTGACTCCGAACGGGCCCGTCGGTATGACGCGTGGCTGGGCCACGTCTTCGAGGAATCGGGGGGCCCGATTGGCCTCATGTGGCAACTGCTGCCCGCCGTTCGGCAGCCCAACGACGATTTCTCGGTCTATCCCCGCCGCGATCGCGCCACCGCCTGGGTCTTGTCGCGCTGGGGCGCCTCGCTGCGCTGAGCGTGTCACGTCAACGACACGCTCCCCTGGCTGCCCGGTGGCACCCGCCTGGTTCCGCGCCACATTTCTGGCTCGACCCCCGCCTTCGAGGCTATTCTTGCGGTCTCAAGGGTCTTTTTGGTGGCACGGTGCTTGCGATGAGGAGGCACAACCAACCGAAGGGGCCCCCCGGATGAACCTCCTGATGCCACGACGAAAACCCTCGCTCGCGACAAACACCACACCCGGTACGGACGCCGAGCTCGCTCGGCTGACACGGCAAAACGCAACGTTGAAGCGAGAGGTCGCGCGCCTTCAGATTTACCGGGCGATGGCCTATCGAGATCCGTTGACGGGCCTCTGGAACCGCCGCTTCTTCGAGGAGCGGTTGAACGAAGAGTTCAGCCGCTCGCGCCGCGCCGGCGCCGAGCGCCGCTTCTCGGTGGCCATCATCGACATCAACGGCTTCAAAGAAATCAACGACCAGCATGGCCATCAGGCCGGCGACGTCCTCCTGAAGTGGGTGGGCGAGTTCTTGACCAAGCACCTGCGCACCCACGACGTCCCCTGCCGCACCGGTGGTGACGAGTTCATGGTGTTGCTGCCAGATCTGTCCAGCGTGGACTGTGCGCCGGTCATCACGCGCCTGCGCCAGCAACTGGCGACCGCCAACCTGGGTCGCCCGATTCCGGTCAGCCTCAGCATCGGCACGGCCAGCTGGCCGGATGTCTCGGAGAGCTGCGAGAAGCTCCTGGACGTCGCCGACGCGGCGATGTACGAGGACAAGCGAGTGCAAAAGGCAGAGCGCGGCGCAATCCCCCGCGCCACCTCCACCGGCCGCAGCAGCCGCTCCCGCATCGCCAGCGTTGGGTGAGCGCGACCTCCCGCTCACGCGAACCGATTGACGATCGCGGTCGAACCTGGCCGCGAACGTAGGGCGTGAAGCGCGGAGGGAATGGGTATCCGTCCCGCGCGCAGTGGGCGAGCACGGGCTCCGGGCTCGTCGAGCACCGAGCGCAACCTCGCGCGCAGGGGTGTTTGAGCACGGGATGGATACCCATTCCCTCCGCCCCACAATCGGAGAGAGGGGCTACCCGTGATCAGACTTCGAGAAGAATTCGTTCCGGCGTCTCGACGCAGTCCTTCACGCGGACCAGGAACTGCACGGCTTCACGCCCGTCGACCAGACGGTGATCGTAGGACAGCGCCACGTACATCATCGGCCGGATCACGATCGCGTCGTCGACCACCACCGCCCGCTTCTGGATCGCGTGCAGCCCCAGGATTCCGCTCTGCGGGGGGTTCAGGATGGGCGTCGACATCATCGAGCCGTAGACGCCGCCGTTGGAGATGGTGAACGTTCCACCCTCCAGCTCGGGCATCTGCAACTTGTTGTCTTTCGCACGAACCGCCAGCGCGCCGATGGTCTTCTCCAGCTCGGCGAAGGACATGCGATCGGCCTTGCGCACCACCGGGACCACCAGCCCCTTGCCACCGCCGACCGCCACGCCGATGTCGTAGTGATCCTTGTAGATGATATCGGTGCCGCGGATCTCGGCGTTCACGGCCGGGAAGGCCCGCAGGGCCTCGATGGCCGCCTTCACGAAGAAGGACATGAAGCCCAGCTTGATGCCGTGCTGCTTGGTGAAGCGATCCTGATAGCGCTCGCGCAACGCCAGCACACCGCTCATGTCGATCTCGTTGAAGGTGGTCAACATGGCCGCGGTGTTCTTGGCCTCGACCAACCGGCGCGCGATGGTCTTGCGCAGCGGGGTCATGGGGACGGTGCGCTCCTCGGACTCGTCGACACCGGCGCTGCCCGTCGCGGGTACCGGCGTCGGGACCGCCTTGCGCTCGTCGAGCGCGCGCACAACATCCGCGGTCTGGATGCGGCCGCCGCGGCCCGAACCAGCCACGTCATCCGCCGACAGGCCGGAGGCCGCCATCATGCGACGCGCGGACGGGGGCGCCCGCAGGCCGTCGGCCGAGGGCGCCACCGGAGCCGTCGCCGCGATCTCCGTGGCCGCAGGCTTGGCCTCGGCGCCATTCGACTTGGCCTTGGGCTTCTCGGCGGCCTTGGTATCCGCCTTTGTATCCGACTTGGCGGTGTCGTCGATCTCGGCCAGCACCTCGCCGATCGCGACCGTCTCGCCCTGGCGGCGCAAGATCTTCTTCAAGATGCCGGCGCCCGGCGAGGGCACGTCCAGCGTGGCCTTCTCGCTCTCGATCTCGACCAGCGGTTCATCCATGGACACGAAGTCGCCTTCGGCCTTCTTCCAAAGCCCGACCGTTGCCTCCCGGATCGACTCGCCGATGCCGGGCACTTTCAATGTGAGAGCCATCTAACCGGTCCCTTTCCCGAATGCGTCCTCGATCAATTTTGCTTGTTCCAGCTTGTGTCGTTTCTCGGAACCGGCGGCCGGGCTGGCCGACTGCGGACGGCTGACGCACGACCAGGCGAACGTGCCCGACAGCAGGCCCGTCAATTCGCGAATCATGTAGGCACCGGCCCCCATGTTGCGGGGTTCTTCCTGCACCCAGATCAGCTTGCTCCCCTCGCGATAGCCTTGCAGGGCCTCGATCAGCTCGTCCCGGCGCAACGGATACAGCTGCTCGACGCGAATGATCGCGATGTCGGTGCGCTTCTGCTCTTCGCGCGCGGCGATCAGGTCGTAGTAGACCTTGCCCGTGCACAGCAGGATGCGCGTCACCTTGGCGGGATCCGGACGGGTAGGATCCGGGATGACGTACTGGAACGCGCCCTTGGTGAAGTCATCGATGCTCGACACGGCCTGCGGGTGCCGCAGCAAGCTCTTGGGCGACATGATGATCAGCGGCTTGCGGTAGGGACGCAGCACCTGGCGGCGCAAGACGTGGAACAGCTGCGCCGGCGTGGTCAGGTTGCAGACCTGGATGTTGTCGTTGACACCCATGTTCAGGAAGCGCTCGAGCCGACCGCTCGAGTGCTCGGGGCCTTGCCCTTCCATTCCGTGGGGCAACAGCATCACCAGACCGCTGACCCGGTTCCACTTGGCCTCCGACGACACGATGAACTGATCGATGATGACCTGCGCGCCGTTCACGAAGTCGCCGAACTGCGCCTCCCAGATCGTCAAGCCGTTGGGCATGTCCAGGCTGTAGCCGTAGTCGAAGCCCAGCACGCCTGCCTCGGACAAGGGGCTGTCGCGCACCTCGAACAGGTTGGCCTCGCCCCCCGAGATCTCGGCGATGTGAGACAGGGGCGTGTAGCGAGACGCGTTGTTGTAGTCGACCAGCACGCTGTGACGATGGCTGAAGGTTCCGCGGCGCGCGTCCTGACCGGAGAGGCGCACGCGCACCCCTTCGGCCAGCAACGTCCCGAAGGCCATGGCTTCGCCCATGCCCCAGTTGATGGGGCGTTCGCCTTTGGCCATGGCGGCACGGTCCTTCAAGACCGTCAGCTTCGGATGAACCGTGAAGTCGGCCGGCACCTTGACCAGAGCCGTCGCCACCATCGAGAAGGTCTCGGGCGTGACCGCCGTCGGCACCAGCGGGACCGAGGCGTCGGAGCCACCTTTGATACGCGCCCAGGCGCCCATGTATTGCGGTGCCGTCTTGACGCCCGCCTCCAGCTTGTTGGCGACGTCGAGCTCGGCGTCCAGGATGCGGCGGCGCGCGGCGGCCATCTCGTCGGCGTCGGCTTCGGTCAGCTCGCGGCCATCCGAGAAGGAACGGGCCCGGAACGCCTCGAGGAAAGGCGTGCGCGCCAGACCCTTGGCGCGGATCGCGCGATACATCGTCGGCTGGGTGAACTCGGGTTCATCGCCCTCGTTGTGGCCGAACTTGCGGTAGCACCACACCTCGATCAAGACGTCGCGGTGAAAGCGCTGGCGAAAGTCGACGGCCAGGTCCACGACCTGCGCGATGGCCTCGGGATCCTCGCCATTCACGTGGAAGATCGGGATCTGCAGCATGCGCGCGACGTCGGTCGCGTAGGTGGTCGAATAGCCATTTTCGGGCGCGGTGGTGAACCCGATCTGGTTGTTGATGACGACGTGCACGGTGCCGCCCACGCGGTAGCCGTGCAGCTCGGACATGTTCAGCGCCTCGGCCACGACGCCCTGGCCGGCGAACGCCGCATCGCCGTGGATCAGGATCGGAAGGCAACGCTCGCGAACCGTGTCGGCGATGCGATCCTGCTTGGCGCGCACGCGCCCCTGCACCACCGTGTTCACGAACTCCAGGTGGCTGGGATTGAAGGACAGCGACAGGTGAACCCGCGCGGTGGGCCCGGTCTCACTGGAGCCGTAGGTGCGATCGACCGAGTACCCGAGGTGATACTTCACGTCACCGCTGCCGTTGTGGCCGCTCGACGCCGTGCCCATGTCCATGAACTCGGCGAAGATCTGGGCCGCCGGCTTCTCCATCAGGTTGGCCAGCACGTTCAATCGACCACGGTGCGCCATCCCGATCACGATCTCGGTCACGTGCTGGTGGGCCGCGCGCTCGACCAGCCGATCCAGAAGGGGGATCACGCTCTCGCCGCCTTCCAGCGAGAAGCGCTTCTTCCCGATGAACTTGGTGTGCAGGAATTGCTCGAACACCTCGGCGTCGATCACCTTTTCCAGCAGGCGACGGCGTTCGGCGTAGGTCAGGTCGATCCGGTTGCGCGTGCTCTCCATGCGGCGGAGCAGCCAGTTGCGCAGCTCCCCATCGTGGATGTGACCGAGCTCGACGCCGATGTGCCGGCAATACGTCTCGCGCAAGAGTGCGATCAGATCGGCCAGCGTGGTGCGATCGGGGCCCGCCACGTTCTCGGAGCTGAACACGTTGTTCAGGTCACCCTCGCTCAGGCCGAAGGACGCCAGTTCCAGGCTGGCGCCGGCGTTGCGCTTGACCAGACCCAGCGGATCCAGGTTGGCCGACAGGTGTCCGACCTCGCGATAGGCCTCGACCAGACGCTGCACGCGCTCGGCGCTGACCGACGACGTCTTGGTGATCAGCGGCGCGGCGGCCGCGACCAGCGCGGCCACGGCCTCGCCCACGGGAGCGGCAGCCGGCGCTGGCGGCGCCTTGGCGCGCGCCGGCTGGCTGGTTCCATTGGTCTCCGCACGCCGCGGGGTCGAGAAGATGCTGCGCGCGAACGACTGGGGCGGCTGCGCGGCCGCGGTGCCGAGGGCGTCAAAATAGGCACGCCAGGTGTCGTCGACGGATTGGCGATCCTGCGAATACTGAAAATACAGGTCCTCCACAAAAGCCAGATTGGCGGGCCCCACATCCAACGCCAGATCGTCGGCGCGCTTGGGCGGCGCCGCCTGGGTCAACGTCGGCTCGGACTGGTTTTCGATCGGGCTTCTCGTTTGGCTTCGGCTTGAATTCATGACGTCTTACCGCGGGAGGGGGGGCAGTTTAGTGCATTCCGGGCTTGGCATCTAACAAACGCCCCGACGATGGGGGCACCGGGGTCGCCACCGTTGGCGTGCCCGCGGAACACGCCGATGGAAGAGACGCAACTGGCCTCTAACAGAGGTTTCAACCGCGGGCCAGGGAGAACCGCCATCGCCGGCGCGGGATCGCGGATTGACCAGGGAGCCTCCACAGTCTTGGCTTTCTGGTTACAAATCCGCCATCTGGCGGCTACTTGATCAGGGCCAGTGGTCGGCGGGCGCGGGGCGGGCGGCGCCTGGCCCGGGACGCCAGCCTCTTCTGCTCGGCCGCCAGCGCGGCATCGGCGGCGTGAATCAGCGACGACACCAGGTGACCGTCGGCCGGCCAGGATGACATGCCGATGCTGAGGCTGATGCCCAGGGGCAGGTCGCCCCGCGCGCCCGCGCGCATCACCGAAGCGCGCAGGCGTGCCATGGCCTGCTGGGCTCCCCCCTGGCTCGTCTCGGGCAACAGCACCATGAACTCGTCGCCACCGGTGCGAGAGCAGACATCGCACGGCCGAAGGGCCCCCCGCAGCACCCGGTCCGTCTCCGACGCGGCGGCTTCGGCATGCTTGTGACCCAGGCGCTCGCGCTCCCGGCTCAGATCGTTGATGTCCACGATCAGGAGCGCGCCGCACTGGCTGGAATCCCGTTCCCAGCGCACCAGTTCCTCGTCCAGGCGCTCCTCGAACAGCCGGCGATTGGGTAGGCCGGTCAGGCTGTTCTGCAGCGCCCACAGGCGAAGCCGCCGCAGCTCTTTCAGCTCTCGGCCGAGGCGCAGATTCTCAGCCACCAGCTTGCGCAGGCGCCGCTCGGACATGGAGGGCGAGACGGGCGTCGGGCGCCGGGCTGCCGGAAACATCGATGAAGTGCGGACCATGAAGCGGATTCCCACGTTCGTTTCGGATCACGCGGCGAGATCGATAAGACCTACGACCACCAAAACCACAGGAAAACGCAAAACGCGCCAGCCGGGATCGAGATCCCGGTGGCGCGTCAGAAATCCGTCACGCGCGTCGTGCTAGGCGACGCGTTTCCCGTCTTGCTAGGCGACGGCGTCCTTGGCCGCCTTGATCGGGCGGGCGCGGACGATCTTGCGGGCGGGCTTCGCCTTGAAGACGGTCGGTTCGCCGGTGAAAGGGTTGGTCCCCTTGCGGGCCTTGGTCGCGGGCTTCTTGATCACCACGAACTTCGCGAAGCCGGGCACCAGGAAGACGCCGCTCTTCTTGAGCTCCTTGTAGCCAATGCTGGCCAGCGACTCGAGCACGCCCTTCACATCCTTACGGGTCAGCTTGTCGGAGTGCTCGTCAGCGAGTTTCGAGATGAGCTCGGACTTGGACATCACCTTGGCCATCAGATCTCCTTTTTGCCGGGAAAAAGCCGGCAGCGTGGTTGCAATGGCGAGAGACTGTACGGGACAAACGCCGACGTGGGAAGTAATAAAGCGCGCATTTTTCCGGGTATTTCAGGCGATCGCATGAATTCTCCGACGGACGTGTCACCGCGGAGGTTTGGCCTTGGCGCTGGGGGACGGCTTTTCCGCAGGGGTTTGGTATCCGAAAGTGCTGGCGGCCTCGTTTTCCGGGGTGAGACGGATCGACAACGTGTCATCGCGATCGGTGAAGACCCGCGTGTGGTGGGTCAGAAAACCGGGCGCACGCAGGATCAGATCCATCGGACCGCTGCCACGTGGGCGGCGCAATTCCAGCGGCGCCACGCCCAGATCCTTCACGCCCCAGATGACGTGCGCCAGCTTGGGCGGCGTGACCACCAGCTTGATCGTGACCAGTTCGACCTCACGGGCCGGCGGCGGCGGCGCGGGCGACGCGATGGGCTGCAGCGCGATTTCACTTTGGAGATCTGGCGGGGGTGGAAGCGGGGCCGGTACAACCGTCGGTGTCACGACACGAGGGGAGGCCGGATCGTCGTGCGCCGACGGATGGCGGCGGCAACCGACAATCATCACACCCACCAGCGCAAGCCCGAGCCGATTCTGCCAGCGTGTCATGGCTCGCCCCCTCCCGCGGCCTTGCTGTCGGGCGTATCGGTCGGCACGGGGGGTTTGGGCGTGACGTAGCGGACACCCGGCTTGTTCACATAGCCGACGATCGGCGTTGGACGCTCGCCACGCACCCTGCCCTCCAGGGTCTCGATGGGGAGAGGCGGTTCCAGCTCGAAATAGAATCCGCGCGTCGGCAGCCGCAGATCGTAAAGCTCGCCCTTCCACCAGAAGGTACGGCGAAATCCGAGCGGCACCGCCCCGACGACCCGTGCGCGGTGATGCGCCAGCACGAAGCTGAACAGGCGCACGGCCTGATGGTTGTAGAGCCGATGACAGCCATGCGAGAAGCGTCCGCGCAGCGACAGGTAGTCAAACGATCCGTGGGTTCGAATGCCGTTGTCCGAATAGGCCGTTCCGTTCGGCCCGCGGCGCATCTGCTCGTGAATGGCCGCCACCAGGCCGTACGCCGACAGATATCCCGGCCCCGTCTCGTCGTAGTTGGTGGCCTTCACGTAGGCACCGTTCACGCGTTTCTCCTTCACCATTGATCCAAGCGGTGACGACGCCGGTGGCAACCACACCGGCGCGACGACCAGGTGGCGCCATACCCGCGGCCCGACATCCGAGCCCTTGTACGCGTAGTACTCCTGGCCATCCGAGGCGCGCTCGGTACGCCAGCCGCCAATGGTGGTGCGCCACCGGCACAGAGGGACCCGTTCGCCCCGCCATTTCACGTAAAGAGTGAATGACGGGTAGCGCTCACGCGGCTGTGGGATGCGGTTGGCCTTGGCGTCGAACGGAAAGTCGTACCAGATGTCACCGCGATCGATCTCGGCGGACAGGTCCATGGGCTTGCCCGACGTGTAGTACTCGGGCAGATCGGGGAAACGAATGGGCACGCGCAGACGCTGAAAATCCTCGGCAGCGTGCCGGCGAAAGAACCCGACCGCGTCCTCGGGCGTCTCCAGATCCAGCGCCTCGAACAGGCGCGTGGTGGCCAGTTCGACCAGGTTCGGGACCGGACGGCGCTGCCCGTCCGCCCCCAGATACGACGCCGGCCCGTCGGGGGTGGCGGGCGCGGAGCCGTCCTCGATCACGGCCCCGGCATGCAGCACCCGCTCGGTCAGCACGCGCCGCAACGCCTCGAAGTCCAGCGCCAGCGGCGCCTTGGCCAGCGCTTCCAACGTGGCGCGGTTCAGGTCGCCTTCCGCCATCAGCGCGTGCTTGCGCTGGAAATCCAGGACCGCCGCGCGCAGGGCCGTGTCGTAACGACCTTTCTCGTGGTGCGCCGAATCCACCAGTCCCTCGCAGGCGATCCGTTTCTCGACCTCGGCGAAGGCGGCGTCCTCCATCAGGGCGCGGCTGTGCGCCTTCACCTCGCGCGCCAGCTTGGGATCGGTCGCCGCCAGCTCGCTCAGATCACGAACGTTCGCCTTCTGGCGCGCTTCCTCCAGGCGTTTGCCGCGCGCCAGCCGCAGACCGCGCTCCTTGCGTTCGGTGGTCGCGCCCCAGGTTGTGATCTCGTCGACGGCGCGGAGCCGTTCGCGATCCACGTCCGCGCAGGCCCGCTCCGCGTCTTCCAGGAAGCGCGCGCGCAGCACGGACAGCGACGGGGGGATGCCCAGCAGCTCCAGATAGTTTCGTTCGCCGCGCGCCAGCGGTTGCCCGTCTCCGTCGGTGCGATCGTTCTGCAGCCCCACGAAGATGGCGCGGTAAGAGCTGACCGAGCGTGCTCCAGCCGGCGCGCCCGGATCGCCAAAGATCAGCGGCGCCCACTCGTCCGATAGATCGATGGCGGTCAGGCCCGCCGCCCGCGCCGCGTCGAGGTCGATCAGACGATCCTCGCCGTTCACGATCTGAAGCCCCCGACGCGCGGCGGGTAGGTCCGTCAGCGCGGGTGGTAAAGCATCCAGGTTCACGCGCGGGACGCGGGGCTTCGGCACGACGGGCGTGGGACGCGCCTCGACGATCGCCTCGGAGCGGGCGTCCATGGTCGTGTTACGTGAAGCGGACTCGGGAGCGCGCGAACCGCACCCCCCCGCCCCGATTGTCAGCACGCTGACATACGCCACCCGTCGACAAAACCGATTAGCCGCCACGAGCTCCATGATTCAAGCGATCCAATCGCCGAGTATGCGTGACTCTCGCTGCGGGCGACAAAAATCCGGACCCCGGTCTTTCCGTCACGAATTCTGAGCGTAGACTCCTGCCCCATGCGACGGAAACTATTGCTGACCTCCGCGGCGTTGCTCCTGACCATGGCCACCGGCCCTTCGGCCCGCGCCACCGAGGTGGGCTACGCTCGCACGTTCGGCCTCGGGTTCGAGCTCGGCGATCCCTCCGGGATCGTCGGCAAGTACTGGGTCGGCAACGCCAACGCACTGGACTTCGGCATCGGCTTCTGGGGCTACGACTGGGGCTATTGCAACTACGGTTGCAATGCTGGCTACCAGAACTACAGCTTCCACATCGACTACCTGTGGCAGTCGAACCTGGTCAAGACCAACGTGCAGCTCGACTGGCACATCGGTGTGGGCGGACGAGCCATCGTCTGGGACGCCGGCAACAACACCACCCATGCAGCCCTCGGCGCCCGCATGCCGGTCGGGCTGGACCTGATGTTCCAGCGACCCAACTTCGTCGAGATCTTTTTCGAGATCGCACCCGCGCTGTACATACCCGCCGGGCTGACGTTCGAACCAGCGCTGGGCGCGCGCTTCTACTTCTGATCGGCTACGACTCGTCGACGATCGCGCCGTCGCCGTCCAGCTCGACCTCGGCGGTTGCGTCGGCGGTCGCGCGCAAGCTGTCGCCGGCCGGCGTCTCACCGTACTCTTCTTCACCGGTGGGGATCGCCTCGTCGGCGGCCAGCTCGGTCCGAGCTTCGGGCCCACCCGGGGGGCCCTGGCGGCGAGACTTCCAGCGAGCCAGGGCCTTCTCCAGTTCCTCGTAGGCGATCATGGGGAAGAGGTTACAGGAGACAGGCGCCCTCGCCCAGCCCTCAGCGTTCGCCCGGTCAGGCGGTCACGGTCGCGACGATCGCCTGCATCTTGCCCTCGACCGGCCCCGCGCCGTAGCGGCGTTCCAGCCGTTCGCGGACGGCCTGGGTGGTGGGGCCCAGCCCGCGCGGATCGCGGGCCTGGATCTCGTGCGACATCGGGGTTCCCTGGCACAGCGCCAGGGCCGCGATGGCCGCCGACGGCGCGCGGGTCGTGGCGGCGACGGTCACCAGCTGCGCGGGTAGGGTGAAGCCGCCCGCGTTCAGATCGCGCACGATCGCGGCGTGGTCATGATAGCCGTGAGGAATCCGGTTCATGAAGGTCGGAGGACTGTCGGGGAAGATCTCGGCCAGCGCTTCCATGACGGCGCGGGTCACGTCGTTGTCGGCCAGGCTGTCCCAGGCGTTGAACAGAAATGTCCCGCCTGGACGCAACACGCGGCGGACCTCGGCGTAGGCGCGGGGCTTGTCGGGGAAGAACATCACCCCAAACTGGCAAACGACCAGATCGAACGCAGCCGCGTCGAACGGCAACGCCATCGCGTCGGCACGCCGCCACTCGACGGGCCGGGTCGTGCCGACGGCGGCGGCTCGATCGAGCATGGCCTGGTTCAGGTCTGTCGCGACGATGGGAACCTGGGCCGGCAAGCGCGCGGCCAGGTGGCGTGTGACCACGCCCGTGCCGGCGGCCAGCTCCAGCACGCGGGTCGGCGCGCGCACCAGGACCCGGTCGACCAGGTCCCGGGCATACGGCTCGAAGATCATCGGGACGAAGTGCTCGTCGTAGATCTGTGGGATGGCGCTGGAGAAGGCGTCGTCCCCCGGATGCAAGGCGGTCATGCTGCGTTCCCCGACAGCTCGCTCAATGGATCAGCTTCTTGTAGTGGATCCGGTGCGGCTGGTCCGCCGCCTTGCCCAGGCGCCGCTTCCGATCGGCTTCATAGTCCTGGTAGTTGCCCTCGAACCACACCGCCTGACTGTCTCCCTCGAAGGCCAGGATGTGCGTCGCGATGCGATCCAGGAACCAGCGATCGTGGCTGATGACCACCACGCAGCCGGCGAACTGCAACACCGCGTCCTCCAGCGCGCGCAGCGTGTCCACGTCCAGATCGTTGGTCGGCTCGTCGAGCAGCAACACGTTGCCCCCCGCGCGCAGGACCTTGGCCAGGTGCACGCGGTTGCGTTCGCCGCCCGACAGGTCCTTGACGCGCTTCTGCTGATCGGTGCCCCGAAAGTTGAAGCCCGAGACGTACGCACGCGCCGGAACCTTGCGCTTGCCGATCTCCAGGAACTCGGCACCCTGAGCGATCTCGTCGAACACGGTCTTGTCGCCCGCCAGCGTGTCGCGGCTTTGATCGACGTAGGCGAACTTCACCGTGTCGCCGATGCGCAGCGAGCCGCCGTCCGGCTTCTCTTGCCCGACCAGCATGCGGAACAGCGTGGTCTTGCCGGCGCCGTTGGGGCCGATGATCCCGACGATGCCGCCGCGGGGCAGATTGAAGGAAAGGTTCTCGATAAGCAGGCGCTCGCCGAACGATTTGGTCAGCGCGTCGGCCTTGACCACCAGATCCCCCAGGCGCGGTCCCGGGGGGATGGCGATCTCGATGCCCTCATCGCGCTTCTCCGTCTCCTCGGCCAGCATCTGCTCATAGGCGGCCAGACGCGCCTTGCTCTTGGCCTGGCGGGCGCGCGGCGACGCCTGCACCCACTCCAGTTCGCGCGCCAAGGTCCGCTGGCGTGCGGACTCGGTCTTTTCCTCGGACTCCAGGCGTTTCCGCTTCTGATCCAGCCACGAGGAATAGTTGCCCTCCCACGGAATGCCCGCGCCGCGATCCAGCTCGAGGATCCAGCCCGCCACGTTGTCCAGGAAGTAGCGATCGTGCGTCACCGCCACGATCGTGCCTGGATACTCGTGCAGGTAGTGCTCCAGCCAGGCCACGCTCTCGGCGTCCAGGTGGTTGGTCGGTTCGTCCAGCAACAGCATATCGGGACGCTCCAGCAACACCTTGCACAGGGCGACCCGGCGCCGCTCGCCGCCGGACAGCTTGGTCACGTCGGCATCGGGGGGCGGCAACCGCAGGGCGTCCATGGCGATCTCCAGCGTCCGGTCCAGGTCCCAGCCGTTGGCGGCCTCGATCGCGTCCTGCAGCTTGCCCTGCTCTTCCAGCAGCTTGTCCATCGCCGCCGGAGCCAGGTCCGGATCGCCGAGCTTCAAGTTCACCTCATCGAAGCGGGTCAACAGCTGCTTGGTGGCCGCCACCGCCAGCTCCACGTTTTCGAGAACGGTCTTGGTGGGATCCAGCCCGGGCTCCTGTTGCAAGAAGCCGATCTTGGTGCCGTCGGCCGCCTTGGCGTCGCCGAAGTAATCTTTATCGATGCCCGCCATGATCCGTAGCAGCGTCGACTTCCCAGCGCCGTTGCTTCCCAGCACACCGATCTTCGCGCCCGGATAGAACGACAGATAGATCCCCTTCAGGACCTCCTTGTTGGGCGGATGTACCCGACGGAGGTTCTGCATGGTGTAGATGTATTGATGCGCCATTTGGGCGCGAGCTTAGCAAGGCGCACGGGCAAGTCATCAGGGATGTCGCGGCGCCGCGGGCCCCGCGATACGATGGGCCGCCGAAACCAACGCCTCAGACGCGAGGAAGGTGCACTCGATGTTTCATCCCGTTTCGAATCACGTTCGCGCCGCCCTGCTGGGCGGGCTGTGCACCACTCTCGTGTCCGCGATGGCGCTTGGTCAGGGGTTGCTTCCGCCGCCCCGGAGCTTCGTGCCGCCCCCGCCCGAGGATGCGCCGCCGGCGACCCCCACCTTCTGGCCGCCACCGCCGGCCCGCGAGCCGCCGCCGGCGCCCGTCGAGACGCCCACGGAGGTCGCGGCGGAAGCAGCGCCACCTTTGGAAACGCCCGCGACGCCACCACCGCCGCCACCCGCCCCACCCGCCATCAGCACGCAACCCGTCGAAGACGGTCCGGGACCCGGCGCGTGGACTCACGATGGGTTCTACCTGCGCCTGATGCTGGGACTGGGGGGACTCGGCAGTTCCGCCGAAGCCAGCGGCCTGAAGCAAGAGCTGAGCGGTGGCGCGCTGTCGCTGGAGGCGGCGGCCGGTTGGGCGATCGCGCGCAACCTGATCGCGTTCGGAGAATGGTTTCACTTCTCGGCCGGCAAGCCCAGGTCGAAGGCGAATGGGGTCGAGCTGTCAGCCCGCGTCGGCAACGCCAACATCAACGGGTTGGGCGTGGGGGTTGCCTATTACGTTCAGCCTCTGAATATCTTCGCCAGCGGCACGCTGGCCGTCAGCCGCTTTCAACTGCAGGACGACTACGGCAACACCCGCTACCAGTCAAAATCCGGGCTGGGCTTGCACTTCGTGCTCGGCAAGGAATGGTGGGTATCGGAACAATGGGGGCTCGGGGTGGCCGCGACCCTGGCGACCCTGTGGGCCCAGGACCGCGACCTGTCGGCCGCAAACTGGCGCGCCACCGCGGGGGGCGTGGCCTTCGTCGCGACCTGCAACTGAAGGCAATCCCTATCGCCTGGGCGCGGCCGCCCCGTTGACAGATACAACCTCGGTATCTCATCCTCGGCGGCCACGATGCGCGGCTCACGGATCTGTGGTGAACGGTTGGCGAGACAACGGTATGGCGCGGCCGGCAGCGCGTTGATCGGCGGGATGCTGGCGCTGATCGCCAGCGGGTGTGGCAAAGGCGGCGCTGCGATGGATGCCGCGACGCCGGTAGACGTGGGCACGGGAGGCGACGCCATCGATCTAGGCGGCGGCGTGCACAGCAGATGTCCGACCGATCTGGCCGGACCCGAGCTGGTTCGCGTGGGCTGGGCCGGAGGTGTTGCCTTCTGCATCGACAGCACCGAGGTGACGAACGCCCACTACCAGAAGTTCCTGATGGCGCCGCCGCCCCCGCCCGGCCCCCGCTGTCAGTGGAACACGGCGCTGGCTCCCTCGACCACCGCGCCGGGTTGCCAGGCCACCTTCGATCCGATCGGGCGCCCCGATCACCCGGTCGTCTGCGTCGACTGGTGTGACGCCGAAGCCTATTGCCGTTGGGCTGGCAAGCACCTGTGTCGCGCGGGGAGCCTGGATGGCGCCGACCCGGGCCCGGTCGTGCATCCTGTCGCCGCCGACGGCAGCGAATGGATCATCGCGTGTTCGAACGATCACGCAACCGCGTACCCGTACGCCAATGCCCCCGAAGCCGGCCGGTGCGTGGACAAGAAATTCCTGGCCGCCACGCCGGGCGTCCAGCCCGTCAAGACCGCCAGCACCTGCGTGGGCGGCGTCGCCGGCCTTTACGACATGTCGGGCAATGCCTCCGAGTGGCAGAACAACTGCGCGGACGCCAAGGCCTCGATCGACGGCAAGGAGGACTCCTGCGACGCGTACGGTGGCGCGCAGTCCTCGGACTACGTCGACACGTCCTGCCTGGCGGCCACCTCCGCCACCGACATCGCGGCCCACTTCACCCGCGCGCAGATCGCCGCGGACAACGGCTTCCGGTGCTGCGCCGACGCCGTGTTCTTCTAGTCTAGAGCGCCAGCACCACGACGCCCGCGCACACCAGCGCCGCGCCGGCCAGCAGGCGCGGCGACGGGCGTTCGTGGAGGGCCACCCACGCGAAGACGACGGTAAAGGCCGACGCCAACCCCGCGAAGGGCGACACCACCGCGATCGGTGCGTGCGCCGCCCCGAGTGAGATCCAGATGAAGCCGGCGGTCTCGAAGACACCAGCCAAAAATACGACCGGCCAGGCGCTGCGTGGAGGTGGTCGCAGATCGATCCGCCCGACGACGGCCAGCGGTAGCCCCAGCAACAATTCCCCCAGGAACACGAACGGGACAGCCCCCAGACGTCCCAGCGTCGGCGCCAACCGGTCGATGGCGGGAATCAGCACTCCAAATCCCAGGGCCGCCCCGACAGCGGCCAGCAACGCCTTGTGTGTGCGGCGGGGATCGTCGTCGGTCGCGGCCCCCTCGCTCTGGGCGAACCGGGCGACCACCAACACGCCCGCCACCACCAGGGCGCCCCCGACGATCTGGACCCGACGGACCGCTTCGTGAAGCACGCCGATCGAGATCGCCGCCGCGATCACCGCCCAGCCGGACATCACGGGCACCACGATCGTCAACCGCCCGCGCTCGAACGCGTAGAACATCGATGCGTACGCCAGCACGGCCGACCCCAGCGCCACTGCACTCCAGCCCACCAACCCCGCGTCGAGGCTCGCCGACCGCTGGTCCAGGAACCAGGCGAAGGGCGCCACCACCACCATGCCCGAGACCTGCGCCCACACCAGGGCGCGAAAGGGCCCCACCGCCCGACTGGACCACTGAATGAACACATTCGCCGCAGCCCAGCTGGCGCTGGCAAGCAACCCCATCACGATTCCGAACCACATCGTCGCGTCGCTCTCCGGGGTCGCCTTGGCGCCTGCGTATCGTGGCGTTCAGCGCGGACTGGTCGCGCCGTTCCCTCGAACGCCCGGTTGAGCGGTGTCGGCGGCACCTGGTCGTTCACTGAGCGACACCACTCGTCGACAGACGGATTCTCGAGGAGACGGCGGACTCACCATGAGCGGTTCATATCACGAGCGAATGCGCCGCACCGTCGGGCGCCACGAAACAGGCAAGAACGCCTATTCATACTCGCCACCACCCGAGCGCTCGCGCGTGCGTCCGTCCGATGTTCTCCTTACGAATCGATGTGAGACAGGCGCTCGGCGCGGCCGCCGTGGGCCTGATCGTGATCGCTGGCTGCAGCGCTGCCCGTGTGCCTCCTCGGACAAGTGGCCGCCCGGATTCGAGCCTGCGTCCTTCTGTCGCGACTACTTCACCCCTGGGACCCGCTCTCGGGCCGCGGCCGATCAGGTGTGCTCGCCGGAGGACCGCGAAACCTTGGACGCGACGACGAGGCTGACACGCCACTTGATTGAGGCCTGCACGCTGACCCTCACGCGCGCGCAGCAGAGCGCCCGTGCCGACTTTGACCCCGCCGCCGCCGCCAGCTGCCTGCTCGCTCGCCGTCGCGCGCAAGTCGAAATAGCGCCCTAGGGGCGAGGCCAAAGAAGCCGAAACGCAAAGAATCCCAGCGCGCAACCACCACCGAACCCTCCGACCAACAGGAAGGACTCCAGGTTCCCCGAGCCAGCACCCGCTCCGGTGCTCGCCACCACCGCATGGCCCAGCAGAAAGAAGGCGCCAGGAAGGGCGAAGACTGACCCTACGATCAAGGTAAATACGCCATGCGCCGCTATGCGAAGGCCCCGCATCATGACCGACCTGTGCCTACGACGTCGTCGGCCGTCGGTCCCTCGGCTATCGACACCGATTCAGGTCCGCTTCGATAGGCTCAACACCCATTCGTAGAGCGTAGGCGGGGCGAGGCTGACCCAGCAAGCGTCCCTGTAGGCCGTGCGAGGTGGCGATGCATTTCATGAGGGCAATGCCTCCCAGCAGGACCAACACCACCGCCCCGACCATGAGGCGCACCGAGCGCATCGCGTCCCACCATCTTGACCACGGATTCGGCGGGCACTCTATGCCCTCCTCCAGCCAAGGAATCGCCCGTGCGAAATGGCGTCCGGCGCCGAGTCAGGATAGTGGTTCAACGGTGGCTGTCTCCGTGCGTTGTATCGCCAATGGTGCCGACTTCGTCAACCGAACCGGGGGCGCATGAAATCAGAGCGTCCCGTCGTTTTTCTGAGGACGAAAATACTGGAGGCCACGCCGGAAAACTTGGTCTTGAAGATCCCGCGCGGCCTTCCGAGCTGGTGGATGCTCGTGTTCTCCGTGGCCTGCGCGTGCGCGGCACCGGCCGTGCTTCTCTCGATGAAGGCGGGTGATGCGCCGACCGGTTGGGTCATTGGGGTCGCTTTCGTCGGCGGTGGGATAACCATGTTGCCGTGGGCATGGATGCAGGGCATTGCCTTCGGATGGTGTCGCCTGGCTCCCGTCCACGGGCGCCTCGCGCTTCGCCGCTCGGTCCAGGGCGACTTCTCGCTGCAAATTGCAAAGGAGGCGGAGGAGCAGTCCGCGCAGCGAGGGCTCTACTACCTCGATTATCTGGGAATCAACACGCTGGTGCTCGTGGTCGGCCAACGCCTGGCCAGCGTCGCCTACTTCTTGAAAACCGGCGCGAGCGGCATTGATTGGTCCTTCGGTGAATGGGACAAGGGCCGCGCCGAGCTTGGCCGCGGCGCCCACGTGCTCGAAAACACCTGGCCCCCCCGTTCAGTCGTCCCCTTGGTACACGCGATCTTGCAGGTGTTGAATCCCGGACCCCAGCCTTTGATTGAGGGGGAGGCTTGGCCCGGCTGCAAGACGTCGCTCGTCTTCTTCTTTGGAATGTTCGCCCTTCCCTTGTCGCATGTGGCCGCCCTGTGTTGGCTTGAAGGCCATGCGAATCTGCTCGACGGGCTTGGGCCCAGCCCCGGTGGCCTCCTGGTCGCCGCCGTCCTCCTCCTTCCCCATGCCTGGTTCTTCTACCGGCACATGAAGCGCGTGTGGATTGATCCGCTCAATCTGAAAGCGGAAGAGATGGTGGCGCTCTCCTCGGACCTGCCACTTCAGGGTGAGTAGCCTCACCTCGGGCAAGACCGACGCGAGACCGGGGCAAGCTGGCGCTGGCAAGCAAACCCATCACGATTCCGAACATTGTGGCATTGTTCCCCGGGGTTAGAAGCGGGCGTCGTGGACCAGGAGGGGCCATCAGGTCCGACAGCCAGCAGACCCAAACGGCGGCGCGAAAACAGGGATGCCGGCAGATCGGGCCGGTCGACTTTGACCCGACTTCTTGCAGCAGGGGAACTGTAGTTCAATGAGAGTCTCCTTGCCTCGATACCTTTTCCTTTTCGCGCTGGTCACAGGTATCGCCTGTAGCGGTGCGCCCTCGGGTGGATCGCCCAAGGACGCGGGCACGGGCGGCGCGTCGCCGCCGGATGGCGGAAGCGACGTCGTCGCCGCGAGCGGCGGATCGGATGGCTCAGGCGGCGCCAGTGCTTCGGGCGGTTCGGGCGGCACCTCAGGCACCGGTGGCGCCGGTGCCGCCGGAGGATCCAACGGTTCGGGGGGGACGTCAGGCACCGGAGGGCGCGCCGGTGGCGGCGGCTCGGGACCGGTCGGCGGCTCTGGCGGAATGATCGCTTCCGGCGGTCGGGCGGGATCCACCGGCGTGGGAGGCGTCGTCGGCAGCGGTGGCGCCGGCGGTGCGGGTGTGTACGTCCGTCCGCCCGCCGCGCGGACGGACACGTTGATCGACACCGAATGGCGATTCCTGCGCAGCGACGCGTCCGGCGCGCAAGCCACGGCGTTCAACGACGCGGCCTGGACCGCGGTCACGCTGCCTCACACCTGGAACGCCACCGACGGACAAGACGGTGGGAACAATTACTACCGTGGGATCGGCTGGTACCGCCGGCACTACACGCCGCCGGCGACCGCGATGGGCAAGCGCCTCTATGTTCAGTTCGACGGCGCCAACATCGTGGCGGACGTCTACGTGAACGGCACCCTGCTGGGACAACATCGCGGCGGGTTTTCGCGATTCCGGTTCGACGCGACCGCCGCCTTGACGGTCGGTGCCGACAACGTGATTGCCGTGAAGGTCAGCAACGCCGGCGTGACCGACGTGCCGCCGCTGGACGCCGACTTCACCTTCTTCGGGGGCCTGTATCGCGACGCACACGTGTTGATCACCGACAACGTGCACATCGACACCGAGGACAGTGCCTCGTCCGGTGTGTATCTGGACACCACGGCGGTCACCGCCGCGTCGGCCACCCTGGGCGCCCGCGTGCGCGTGAAGAACAGCGGCGCCACCGCGCAGATGGTGACCGTCGACACCGTCGTTGTTCGCGCCGACGGCAACCTGCAGACCCGCCTGACCGCCACCGGCACGGTGCAACCCGGCGCCACGCAGGAACTGGCTGCGACCGCGACGATCGCGAATCCTCACCTCTGGAACGGCGTCGCGGATCCCTACCTGTATTCCGTCACCGCCGAATTGCGCGTCGCCGCAGTGGTGACCGACTGGGTGACGGTACCGCTGGGTTTTCGGTTCTACGCCGTCGATGCGGCGCAGGGCTTCTCGCTGAACGGGCAATACCTGGACCTGCACGGCGTCAACCGCCACCAGGATCGCCTGGGGATGGGCTGGGCCATCACGTCGGCGCAGCACGACGAGGACATGGCGCTGATCCGCGAGATGGGCGCCAACATCATTCGCCTGTCTCACTATCAGCAGGCTGACTACTTTTACGATCTGGCCGACAAGGCCGGCGTCGTGCTGTGGAGCGAGATTCCGCTGGTCAACAGCATCACCGATTCCGCCGCCTTCACGGCCAACGCCCGCCAGCAACTGACCGAGCTGATTCGCCAGAACTACAACCACCCGTCGATCTTGTTCTGGGGCATCGGCAACGAGCAACGCAGCGACACGACCGCGACCAACACGTTGTTGACAACGTTGAACACCGTGGTGCACACCGAGGATCCGACCCGCCTGTCGACGTACGCGCAATGTTGCACCAGCGACACGGGCGGTCTGCCCGCGCACTCGGACGTCGTCGGCTACAACACTTACTACGGCTGGTACGACGCGTTTGGCACCTACGACCAGTTCGGCGCCTGGGCCGATGGCCTGCACACCATGAAGCCGACCTGGAAGCTGGGCGTGAGCGAGTACGGCGCTGGCGCGGCGCTGAGCCAGCACGCGGACGCTCCGGTGGCGCCGGATCCCTACGGGGCCTTTCATCCCGAGGAATGGCAGAACCTGGTCCACGAGGCCCACTGGCGGCAGATGAAGACCCGCCGCTTCCTTTGGTCGAAGATCATCTGGAACATGTTCGACTTCGCCGTCGACAGCCGCAGCGAGGGCGATACCCCCGGGCGCAACGACAAGGGCCTGGTCAGCTACGATCGCAAGACGCGCAAAGACGCGTTCTTCTGGTACAAGGCGAACTGGACCACGGCGCCGGTCGTCTACATCTCGTCCCGGCGCTTCACCGCGCGAACCACCGCCACCGTGCCGGTCAAGGTGTACTCGAATCTGGACTCGGTGCAGCTGACCGTGAATGGCACCGTCGTCGGCAGCATGACCAGCACCGACCATATCTTTCGCTGGCCCAGCGTGGCGTTGACCACCGGCAACAACGTCATCCAGGTGACCGGCACCACCGGCGCGACCACCGCCACGGACATGGTGACCTGGACGCGCATGTAAGGGATGCTTCCCTGGCGATGTTTACCGTCGTGCCACACCCGGGAGGACCAATGCAGAAGTCAGCGCACCTCACCCGCCCCCGTCGTCTTGGCTGTTCCGCCACCGGCGTTGGCTGGGGGTCGTCTCTGCTTCTTCGTGGATTGGTGCTGTCGCTGGTGGCCGTCGAGACCTTCGCCCCCGGTAGCGCGGTGGCGGGCGACGCACCGTCATCCGCGCCCGATTCACCACCGGCGGCGGCGCCGGACCCCGCGGGACCCGCTGCGCCGGAGCCACCACCACCTCCTCCTCCGCTGTGGGAGCCCCGTCGTTACGGCGATCGGGGTACGCCCGAGCTGGCGCTCGGCTTGGGCTACGGCTCGTCGACGGGATTCCTCGCCGCCGGGGGATTTCGCTACTTCGTCGTCGACGCCCTGGCTCCGGGCATCGAGGCAACCTACGTCAGCGGCGGCGCGGGTGGCACGGCCTACGGGCTGGTCCTCGGGGCGTTGCGGTTCGTTCCGTTTCGGACGACCTCGATGGCGCTGGTGGCGACGGGGCGTGGGGGACGGATGTTCGTCGCCCACCACGACGACGGGTGGGCCGTGGGTGGTGGCCTCGGCGTGCTGCTGATGATGTCGCCGTCGGTCGGTCTCGAGATCGGCTACGAGGCCCTGCGCCTCGTCCCTGCGACCTTCTGCGCCGACCTCGGCACGTGCACGTTGAACGGCATCACCGTCGGCGTGCGAATCATTCCCTAGCGGCGTCCCTCGCGCCGGCCGCGCAAGTGGGGTCTTGCGCTACTTCCGGCTCGGCCCCACGTTCTGGTACCGCTCCCGTTCTGGCCGGCAGGCCGGACAGGGAGCGCTATCGAAGTGGAGGTAGGCCATGGGTCAATTCGTGTTGGTGCATGGAAGTTGGATCGGGGGTTGGGCCTTCGCGCACGTCGCGCGCGGGCTGCGGACACGCGGGCATGACGTGTATCCCGTGACGTTGACGGGCCTGGGCGAGCGCTCGCATCTGGCGCGACGAGAGGTGAATCTCGACACGCACGTCGACGACGTCGTCAACCTGCTGACATACGAAGACCTGCGGGACGTGGTGCTGGTCGGCCACAGCTACGCGGGAATTGTCGTCAGCGGGGTCGTCGATCGGGTGGGTCAGCGCGTGGCGACGGTGGCGTTCCTGGATACGGCGCCCGCCACCGAGGGCCAGCGACACATCGATTTCTATCCACCCGACGCGGTCGAAAACATGCAGAAAGAAGTGCATGATCGGGGCGACGGTTGGAGGCTACCGTTTCCGGGATTCGAAAAGCTGGGGCCCCCGCCCATGCTGGCCGGGCTCGGCCCAGACGCCCGCGCGATGCTGGAGAAACGTGCTGTCATGCAACCCTTCGGCACCTATACCCAGCCCCTGCGCATGACCGGCAAAGGCGGCGATCGCCAGCGCAAGGTCTTGATCGCTTGCAACGGCTTCCGCGAAGTCGCGGCGGCACAGCCGAAAATCGCGAGCTTCCTCACCCCGCAATGGCAACGGTACGACCTGGAAACCGGTCACTGGGCGATGCTGAGCGCGCCCGAACCCCTGGCAGCGCTCCTGGATAAGCTCGCCTCGTAGCGTGCGCCGGTTGTTGGGCCGCCGCCTCGCATTTTCAGATCGGGCGGCGAGGCTAGGAGCTTTGGTTCACCTCGGTGGTCGCGGGAATGCGGGCGTCGACGGGGAGGGGGCCGATCTCGCCGACGATCACCAGATAGGAGACCGCCCCCAGGATCGAAAAGCCGCCCGCCACCAGCAGAGGAATGACGAAGCCGCCGGTCTTGCCCAGCATCACGCCGACGAAGCTGGAAATGCAGATGCCAGCCAGATTGGAGGCGAAGTTCTGGATGCCGCCAATCGAGGCAACATGTCGCGATGTCGGCGCGACATCGGCGGGCAGTGACCAGACGCTGGCAGCCGCAAAGGTGAGGCTGGAATAGGAAAGCGAGAGGAGCACCAGCGCCCACGCAGCGCTGGGGACCACCACCGCCAAGGCGATGCTGGCCGATACGAACATCCCGCTGACGATGGGAATCTTGCGCGCCCGGGTCAGGCTGTAGCCGCGCCGGACCAGCGTGTCGGAGACCCATCCTCCGAGATAGCCCGAGGGGATGGCCGCCAGCGCAGGAATGGTCCCGAGAAAGCCCAGCTTCAGCAGAGTGAACCCGCGCGCCCTGACGAGATAGGTCGGGAACCAGGTGATGAAGAAGTAGATGACGAAATTGAGACAGAAGAAGCCCAGCATCATTCCCCACACCGTCCGGTAGCGGAAAAGATCGCGCCAGCGCAGCGGTGAAGGCTCGTCCCCGGACGGGGTCCGCTCGCTGGCCGTGGCCGCCGGTCGGTCCGGCGCCACGTCCGGCGCGAGGTCCGCTTCGATGAGGGCCAGCTCTGCCGCGGAGACTCCCGGATGCTGCCTCGGATGGCGATAGAGGCGCAGCCACACCACGCTCCACACGATTCCCAGCAACGCGGTGACCACGAACGAGGCCCGCCATCCCACTGTCGACACCAGCGTCGTCACGATGGGCAGCGACAGCGCCGTCCCGACCCGCGCTCCGCTATCGAAGATGCTGGTCGCGAAGGCGCGTTCGCGCCTGGGAAACCACTCGGAGACAACCTTGGCGTTGCAGGGATAGGCAGGAGCTTCCCCCGCCCCCAGCAGCAGTCGGAACGCGAAGAGCGACCCGAAGCTGCGCGCGACGGCACCGGCGGCGGTGAAGGCCGACCACCAGACGACGGCGGCCGCGTAGGCGATGCGCGGACCCACTCGATCCACGAACCAGCCCGACGGGAGCTGGAAGACAGCATAGGTCCAGAAGAAGGCGCCCAGGATCGCGCCCATGGACGCCGAATCGAGGCCCAGATCCTTCTGGACGTAAGGCAGCGCCACCCCGAGGTTGGCGCGGTCCACGTAATTGATGGCCGTACCCAGGAACGCGAGGATGACCATCCACCAGCGCATGTGACTGGCGGCTGGTCTCACCATGGCGGGTCCCCCCGCGCGCGCTTCTGGCGCGAGCGTCTTCACTGCGGTGTCTTCATTCGGGCTGGGTGACAGCGAGGCCAAGCACCCGTCATGCTTCCGAGGGCCCGACCACCCGCCGACGAGACTGGCCCAGCCCGTCGATGCCCGCCTCCACGATATCGCCGGGCGCGAGGAAAGTGGGCGGCTTGGCGAACGCGCCCACGCCGGGGGGCGTGCCGGTGCTGATGATGTCGCCCGGCAGCAAGGTCATGAACTGGCTGATGTAGCTGACCAGGGTCGGGACATCGAAGATCATGTCCGACGTGCTGCCCTCCTGCTTGCGCTCGCCGTTGACGGTCAGCCACATCTTCAAGTTCCCGAAATCCAGCTCTTCCGTCGTGGCAATCCAGGGCCCGAAGGGGGCAAAGGTGTCACAGCCCTTGCCTTTGTCCCACTGGCCTCCGCGCTCGATCTGGAACTCGCGTTCGGATACGTCATTCAAGATCGCGTAGCCCGCGACGTGCGACAGGGCATCGGCCTTCTCGACATAGGTGGCCCTGCGGCCAATCACCACCGCCAGCTCGATCTCCCAATCCGTCTTGCGCGAGCCGCGCGGAATGCGGAGATCGTCATTGGGGCCGCAATAGGAGGTGGTCGCCTTCATGAACAGGATCGGCTCTTTCGGCGGGTCGATGCCCTGTTCGCGGGCGTGTTCGTGATAGTTCAGTCCCACACCTACGATCTTGCTGGGGCGACACGCAGGTGGTCCCAGGCGGACGCCGTCATCAACACGCGGCGCGCGCGCGCCGTTCTGCTTCACCCAGGCGGCCAGCCGAACCAGTCCTCCCGCGCCAAAGAAGTCTTCGTCGAAGTCCTGACCAAAGCCCGACACGTCGATGCGACTGCCATCATCGAGGATCACGCCAGGCTTCTCTTGGTCCGGTGCTCCGAATCGGATGATGCGCATGGGACTGCCATTAATGCCGATGCTCCGCCATTGTCAATGACATGAATCGTCCGCCAGGGAGCGCGGAAACAGCTCAGCTGCACCCCTTCATTCGCCAGGTTGGTAGCCCCGCCACACCCACATGAGCGCGTCCGCCAGCGTCTGGTTCCGCACGCTGGCAGAACAGTGACCCTGTCCGCGACCAAGGACGAATTTGTAGTGGAACCCTCTGGTCTTGAGCGCCGCCGCCGTGCGCTGATTGGCCATCACCCAGTTGAGCTTGGTCGATTCGGCTCGGTCCGCGCCGATGTCGTTCTCGTTCACGTTGATGAAGATCCGCAGGAGCTTTTCGCGGTGCATGGGGTCGTTCTGAATGAGCTGTTTGTCCGAGTGGTAGTCCCACGCGCCCTCCGGGTAGGTCGCCTTCTCGGGGAGCTTGGGGTTCTGCATGTTGACCAGCGTGGTCGAATAGCCAATCACGCGCCCGAACAGATCGGGACGGAACCAGCCCATCGTGAATGACACTTCTCCCCCGGCGCTGCACCCGATGGTCGCGCGCCCGGAAGGGTTCCTGGTGAACTTGAGGTTCGGGTACGCCGCCTTCACCGACGCGTTGGCCTGCACGGCGGGAAGCACCTCCGTGTCGATGAAGCGCGCGTACTTGTCGGACATCGTGTCGTACTCGATGCCTCGTTCGGTGCCGATATCGGTGTAACCGCCCGCCTGTTCCGCCACCACGATGAAGGCCGGCAAGCGACGCGAGGGCTCGGGGTCGATGGTGAGATTGTCCAGCGCGTTCTCCACCAAAGGCAGCTCGTCGACGCCGAAGCCGGGGCTCGTACCGGCGGGAGGGCCGTCATGAAGAATGAGCAACGGTGCGGGCATGCCGTCCTTATATTGGGCGGGAACATAGACCGTGATCTGCCGGGTCGTGATGGCCGGCTTGTTGGCGTCGAGCGCGGGATCCTTCCCGGTGTAAAAGCCGCTTTGCGCGAGCGGCATCGTGAACTGGAACGCCTTGCCCTTGGGATTGCCGTGGTCCATCAGCTCCGGCTGCGTCGTGTACGTGGGCCCGACCATCGAATCGCCGTCCCCGACGCTGCCGGGATCGGGCAAGGCCTGAACGCCACCCATGCCACCCATGCCGGCCGCATTTCCGCCCTCGCCTCCTCCGTGACCGCCGACGACGGCGTTCCCCGCGGCGCCCCCGGTCCCCATCGGACCCCCGCCGCCGCCCGTGTCCACCGTCGCCCCACCCGTGCCATCCCCAGGTTGGCTGCCGCCCACACCTCCGGTGGCGCCGCCGGAAACTCCACCGGTGCCGCTGTCTCCGCCCGACCCGGTGGACGACCCGCCCAGGCCCCCACCGGTGCCGCTTCCGCCCGAGTGGCTTCCGCCGGTTCCTGAAGCCCCGCCGGATCCAGAGTGCATGGCGGACCCGCCCGGCGACGAGCAGGCTTCAGCAAACAAGAATGCAACGATCGGGATACCGCCCCAGAGAATGCTTCGGCGCCAGAAGGCTGAACCCATGAACTCACTCCTCGAATTCCACGGAACACCGGAGTCTCGCGGAGGCGAGGAGTATGCCCTGAAGGCGACGGCGAGGGAAAAGGGGCGAGCCCGGCCTCGGTGATCAATGTTCCTGTCAGCCGCCCTCCGGCGCGCACCGGAAATGGCAGCCGGCGACCGCGGCACAGCGCACGTCACATCGGGCTTCGTTCTTGAACGACCTTCGGCGCTCGTCTAGTGTCGACGCCGTGCACCTTGGCCATGGGTTCCAACGGCGGACGGGGGCAACCGTACGCAGAGCCCTGGCGGGGGGGATCGTGGTTGCGCTCGCGGGCGTCCTGTTAACGTCGGGCACCGCCTGGGCCGAGCCCGACGCGGCCGAGCTGATTCGTGAAGGGGTCGCGCTTCGCAAGCAAGGAGACGACGGCGCCGCCTTGCAGCGATTTCAGCGCGCATACGAGCTTGACCACGACGTCCGCGCGCTGGCGCAGATGGGTCTCGCCGAACAAGCGCTCGGCCGCTGGGTCGCGGCGCATGACCATCTGATGAAGGCGCTTGCCTCGACGGCCGATCCCTGGATCGTCAAGAACGGCGCGACGCTGCGAACGGCGTTTGAGATGGTCGGCGCGCACGTCGGCAGGCTCGAGGTGCTCGGTGGGTCTCCCGGGGCCGAAGTGCGGATCGACGGCGTCGCTCGCGGCATACTCCCCCTCGAGGGGCCGCTCATTCTCCCGATCGGCTCCGTGACGATCGCCATCAGAGCCACGGGCCTGGTCTCGGTCGAGCGGGTCGCCGTCATCCACGCGCGCGAGATGACGCGCGAGTCGTTCGAACCTCTCGCGTCCCTTGCGCGAATCCCGACGCCCCCGCGTGCCGTCGCCGAGACCAGGAGGCCGGGGCCCGCGCAGGAGGCACCCCTGACGTCCGGCGGACCGAGGGCCCAGGCGGTGGGCAGCACGCCCTCGAGCGAGGGGACGTTCAACATCCGATCCAGCGCCAAGTGGATCTCCTGGGGCGCCGCAACCGTCGCTGTCGCGATCGGCGTCCTCTCTTACACGCGGCAGACGAGCGCGGGCCGTCAGTTCAACAGCGGTTGCTACTATGACCAATCCGGAACAATCCGCGCCAAGGACGGGCCGCAGAGCTCCAGCGACGGATGCAAGGGGCTCTCGGAGCGCGTGGACACCTGGTATCGGACCGAAGTCGGAGGACTGATCGGCGCGGCGGCGCTGGCGTCGATCGGCGTTGTCTTCTGGCTGAGGGAGCCCCGCGCACCGTCGTCGACCGCAGCGGCGCTCTCTTGCGCGCCGGGAACTGCGGACGGCCGCGGTGTTTCGTGGGGTTGTCGATGGCAATTCTGAGACGGGGACGAGCCCTTATCGCGACCGCGAGATGGGCGGCGGTCATGGCGGCCGCGGTTTCGACGCTGTCGGGTTGCAAGGCCGCGCTCAATCACATGAACTACGACGGCGGCGCGTCTGATCTGGAGGGGAGCCTGGGCTCCGGTGGCGCGCTCGGGAACGGCGGCCAGGTGGGCTCGGGCGGCGCGACGGGAAGTGGCGGCGAACCTGCCGCCGACGCCGGCGCCGCCGCGGGACGAGGAACTGGCATCGGAGGTGGGATCGGCGCCTCGGCTGGAATGACCAGCTCCGGCGGAATAGCCCCAGGAACCGGCGGGGCCGCGGGCAAAGACGCCGGGGTGGACGCTCCCCTGGACATCGTGTCGGCGAACGGCGGAATGACCGGGACTTGCACGTCGACCTGCACACTGGGGGCGGCGGCCACCTGTGCAACGTCGACCAGCCTTGAAGGCTGCATCGCCGCGGCCAACGGCTGCAACGTCAAAAACACTGCCGCCTGCGGGGGTCGTCTGGTCTGCGAACGGCTGGGCTCGCCGGTCTGCGCCGATCCTTGGTGGGTGCAATGGCCCTTGCCACCCTCGACGGGCCCCACCGGCTACACCGACAACGGGGACGGCACCGTCACAGACGGCGTCACGGGTCTGATGTGGGACAAGACCGGCACGGCCGCGACCATGTCCCAGACCGCCGCGGTCACGTATTGCGCGACGATGGTCACGACAGGCGGACACAATGACTGGCGCCTACCCGCCAAGATCGAACTGCTGTCGATCGTGGACTACGGAACGTGGGGTCCAAGCATCAATCCAATCTTCACAGCCTTCACGGCGGGGTCCTCGACGGCATACTGGTCGTCAACGCCCTACGCCGCAGACTCGTCCAAAGGCTGGGGCGTCACCTTCAGCTCTGGCGTCGCGTTCCAGAATGCCGTGACCACGGCTTACAATGTTCGTTGTGTACGTTGATGATGGGACATTTGTAGATGTTCGCGAAGCGACATGAATACACTCTGGGCTCCCGATGGCGCGACAGCACACATTCTGTTGCGGTCGCGGTCGCGCTGAGCTTCCTGTTCACGCCGACGCTGGCGCCGGCCGCGGCGCCCACCGGGCGGTTCGTTCCCTCGGGAGGGACGGTCCTCGACAAGCAGACCGGACTGACGTGGCAACAAGCCCCGGCACCGATGACATACACCTGGGCCAATGCCATGACGTATTGCTCAGGTAACGTCGCGGCATTACCGGGCAGTGGCTGGCGTCTTCCCGCGATCAAGGAACTTCAAGCTTTGGTCGACGATTCGGTCGCGGCGCCCGGCCCGACAATCGATACCAGTGCGTTTCCGTCGACGCCTGCAGCCATCTTCTGGTCGTCTACTCCCGCCGTCCAGTTTTCTTCGGCCAATGCCTGGTCGGTCTACTTCGACAACGGAAGCACGTATCCCAGCGCCACTGGCACCGCGGAAAATGTTCGTTGTGTGCGTTGAGGAAGACGTTCACCGTGTCGATCGCGTGACGCGGCGATGGGGTGACGTCGAACCTGCGTCAAGCCAGGCGAGTCCGGCGATTCCTGCAATGAAGCGACCCGGCCTTGCGCCGGAGATCTGAGATGTACGGACAGTGTCTGTCGCGTGTTCGACAGAGCGGCGCGCCCGGCCGGAGCGGTCGACGCCGGCAACAACGGATAGGCCGCGCGACGACCGGTCGCCCTGCAGGGAAGCCGGGGACAGGCTACGGAACCGTCTCCAGCTTGATCGCCTTCTCCGGACACGCCGCGACGCACAGGCCGCAGCCGTGACACTGGTCGGCTTTCGTGGCGAAGGCCTGGGTCCAACCGTGGGCCCAGGCCTTCAGGCGATACGGTATCAACGGCAGCGCGGCCTTCTGCTCCCCATCGAGCTTGCCCATCTCGAAGACGCCGTAGGGACAGACCCGCACACAGTCTTCCTTGCCCTCGCACCGACGACGATCGATGACCGGCCGCAAGACGGCGGGCCCCTTACAAGCCGGTCGGCTCGCGTCCTGGTTCGTCATGTCCTACGAAACGATCTTCAAAGAGCGTGGGCCAGCAGCGGGGCCACCTGAGCATCCCGAGATCAGGGCCAGGGCGCACGCGCGGGTGTAGGAAATCGCCGCCTGTCTTGTGGATCTGTGGAACATGGCCAACCTCTGGATGGGCGTGAAAACGAGGGCTGTCAGCGTCTTCCGACGCGGTATCGTCGGTCCTGACCTACCCATCCAGGAGTCCGCGTGCAAGTCCCGCGTGTGGACTCCGACGATCCGCTAGAGCAGGAGACGACCATCTGCTGCCTCCCGAGTCCAGACGCCGTCCGCACTTGCTGTCGGCGGCGCTGCACGCTAGATGAGGGGCCATGCTGTGGGGACGCGGAGGACGACTTTGGGGTGTGATCGGTGCCGGCCTGGTGGTTGCGGCCGTTGCGGGCTGCTCCGGCACGAGCCCTGCTGGCGGCAGTGGCGGCGCGCATAGCGGATCGACGGGTGGTGCGACCGGTGGCAGCACCGCCGTTTCATCGGGTGGTACGGGCTCGGGAGGCGCGGCTATCAGTTCGGGCGGAGCCGTCGGTTCGGGCGGAGCGGTCAGTTCGGGCGGAGCCGTCGGTTCGGGCGGAGCCGTCGGTTCGGGCGGCACGGCTTCCGGCGGAAACTCGGCCGGCGCCATGGGCGATGGAAGCGGCGGCGTCGCGGGCGCGTCCGCGAATGGCGGCGCCGCGAGCGGTGGCAGCCCGGCCGGTGGTACGGCCGGAAGCGGCGGGCTGGGCGGTACGACCGGCGGCGCCGGAACGACGGGCGCCGCTGGAGCGGGCGGCACCACGAGCAGCTGTTTGCCGACGCGTCCAGGGACAGGCGGTACCAAGTACTGCGCGAACATGCAGGGGAAATTGAGCTCGGGCTACTCGTACGAGTTGTGGGCCGCCGGAAAGGGATCGGGATGCATGAGCGTCTACGGCGTCGACGCGAACTACGGCGCCAGCTGGACCGAAGTGGGTGATTTCCTGGTCCGCGCGGGCCTGAGGTTCGATCAAACCAAGACACCCGCCCAGCTCGGCACGATCTCCGCAGACTTTTCCGAGTCGTTCACCGAGCGTCCGGTCCAAGGCGCCACCAGCAAGATCTACGTCGCCCTCTACGGGTGGACCATCGATCCCCTCTCCGAGTACTACGTCATCGAGGACTATGGCGATTTCATTCCCGGTCCTGTCAACTCCGATGGCTCACCCCGCACGAACTACGGGACCATCACGGCGGACGACGGCACGTACGACATCTGGGCGATGCCGGTGAAGAACAGAGACGCCATCACCGGCCCCAACAAGGACTTCACTCAGATCTTCAGCGTGCGGAAGGTGCGTCGCAAATGCGGACACATCTCGGTGTCCGAGCACTTTTCCAAGTGGGGCAGCGTCGGTTTGCCGCTGGGCAAGCTGGAAGAGGCCATGTTTCTCATGGAGGCGCAGAACAACAGCGGGACGATCGACGTGACCGCGACCGTCACCGTGAAGTGAGCCCAGCCGCTCACGCCCTCACGCTCTCAGGGCGGAATCGACATCCCCGGCGTACTTCGGCGGGCCCACGCCTGCGGACGTGATGCCCATGGCGTGCAGGATCGACGTGAGGAGCTTGTTGTTCGGGACCTGGTCGGGAAAAGTCACCAGCCGCCCCGTCTTGAAGAAGCCGCCCGCGCTGCCGATCATCACGTAAGGAATGCTGCCGACGAAGTGGAACGACCCCTCGCTCATGTCGTTGCACACGAGGATGACGGTGTTGTCGAGGACGGTCCCGTCTCCTTCGGGCACCGCGGCCAGCTTCGCCACCAGGGCAGCGACACACTGCCCATAGAACCACTGGTCGATGAGCACCTTCTGCTTGTAGTTGGCCTGTCCCTGGTGCGCGATGGCGTGGAAGTCGGGGCTGGGAATCTCCAGCCAGGGGAACGTCAGGCTGTTGCCGCCGCCATTGTCGATCAGATCCAGGGTGACGGCGCGCGACTTGCCGCAGATGACAGCGGCCGCCACCAGGTCCGTCATGAACTTCACGTGATTGGGATAGTTCGCGACGGTGTTGAAGTTCAGTCCGGTCGGGGTCAGGACCGGCGTCGTGCAGGATGCGGAGGGCGGGGTCGAACTTGCGAGCTGCTTCTCCAGCGAACGAATCGAATCGAGGTGGATCTGCACCTTGGCCCGGTCGTCGGTGCCCAGTTTCTTGGAGAAGGTCCCGAGCTCACCCCCCACGTAGTCGAGCACGCTCTTGCGGCGGCTGAGCAGCGCATTCATCTGTGCCGTCGACAGGGCGCCGCCTGAAAAGAACTTGTTGAACAGCTTGTAAGGATCGGTCTGCGGGGTGTTGGGCGTCTTCGCCCCTCGCCAGCTGGTGTACGTGGTGAAGGGACGACACCCCACGTTCAAGAGGGCGTTGTTCACACCCTGGCTGCCGAGATCATTGGCGATGATCTGGTCGATGGAGGGCGCGTTGGCGGTCGACGATGTGCCGTTCACGGTGACGTCTCCCGTGAGAAGTGCCGGGTAGGACCAATGGCCCCCGTACGGCGACTGGGCGTCGATCATGGTCGTCAGTTCGAACGGGCTTTGCACGCTGCTGGCATGCCGGAACAGCGTCACCTTCGAGCTCCACGGCGACAAAGCTTGCAGCGTGGCGGGCAAGGTCCCGGTGAGCGGGCCGGCCTCGCCGGTGGAATAGAAGCTGGGCGGGCAGATCCCGTCGGTCCAGGTGACGGCAATGAACCGGGTGGGAAAGCCCCCGGCGTTTGCCGCCCGGGCGCGTTCGGTCGACAGCAGGGGAAGAAAGGCGGCCCCGAGGCCCAGGCGCTTGAGGACGGCGCGGCGGGAATACTTCGGATTTTCGGGGCTCACGGCAGCACCTCGCCGGCAGACGGGGCGCGGAACCGGAAGGTCCGTCCGGTGGCAACGGCCGTCATCAGCGCCCGGAGATCGAGGCCCGCCGTCGTGAACGCCGCGCGCGCGGCCTCGATGGACGCAGCGTCGGCAGCGCCGTCCCAGCGATTCAGAGCGTAGCGGGTCATCTGCGTCGCCAGGCACTTGTGGACCTGGGGGCTGGCCGCCAGCAATTCTCCCAGGGCCAGGGCGTCGGCGAAGGTCTGCTTCTGCCCGTCGAGAACGATCGAACCGCTGGAGGATATGGGCAGGTTCTGCTCGGTGACTCGGTAGCGGCCAATGCCATCATAGTGTTCGAACCCGAACCCGATGGGATCCATCGCGGCATGACAGCTCCCGGTGCAAGGATTTCCGTCGTGCTCTTCGAACCGCTGCCGGGTGGTCAATCCGAACGTGGGTGACGGCACCGGCGGGACATTGGCGGGCGGATCGGGCACGACCCCGCACAGCAGCCGGGTGTAGATGGCGTGCCCGCGCCGAACCGGCGACGAGCCGTCGGAGGCTCCGGTCACCGCCAAGAAGCCGGCCAGGGTCAGCAGGCCCGCGCGCTCGGCGGCATCGAACGTGACCTGCCGAGGCGCGGTGCCGGTGACGTCGGAGAGGCCATAGACGGAGGCCAGCACTTCGTTCACGGAGGATCGACCGCCGGTCAGCAGATCGGACAGCCGCCCGGGTCCGAAGACGTTGGCCGTCGTGAAGGTCCGAAACTCGTCCTGCATGGCGGCCGCCAGCTCGAGGTCCCACGTCGGATACAACGTCTCGTCCTTGGGCCGCGACGTCAGGACGTTCACGTCGAAGAGGTCGGACATGAAATCCGCCACGCCATCCTGCGCCCGATCGTCGGCCAACATGCGCTGCGCCTGAGCCTCGATGCCTGCGACGGTCGCCAGCTGTCCGGCGGCCGCCGCCTGGAACAGGGCCGCGTCCGGCATGTTGCCCCACAGAAAGTAGGACAGCCGGCTGGCCACCTGATACCCGTCGAGCTGCACCAGGCCGCCGTCGCGCACCGCCGGCCCGGGCGCGGCTTCCCAGTGATACAAGAACGCGGGCGCCTGCAGCATCGCCTCCAGCAGCAGACCGATCGCCCCCTTGAAGTCCAGGCCGAGGGTGGCGCGGCCGCTGTCGTAGAGGGCGGTCAGCTGGTTGACCTCGGCGGTGTCGAGCGGACGACGGAAGGCGCGCGCCCCGAAGCCGGTAATGAACTGACTGGCGCAGTCCGCCTCGGCGGAGGCGTTGGCGGGCACGCACGGCACGATGGACGACAGCCGGGACGACATCCCGGCCGCCAGCCTCTCGGCCGCCTCCTGAAGACTGGCGGCGTCGAAAGTCGCGATGGGCGTCGCCTGCCGGAAGGGAAAGCCGTTGTTGCTGAGATCGTCGGTCTCCCCCGGCAGGTCCTCGGCGGCAAGCGAGGTCGCACCGAGAAGCTCGCGGACCGAGTTCAAGTACTCGCGGGAGGTCAGCCGGCGCAGGGGCAGTTGCCCCGCGCCATTGGAGTCCGCCGGCAACGTCCCGCCGCCCGCCCCGCCGCCCTGACCGGCCCCGCCAGCCGCCCCTGGCATCCCGCCGCCGATGCCTCCGGTTGCGTGGCCAGGGGGCGCGCCAGAGCCGCTCCCGCCCCCGGAACAAGCCGCCGCCAGCATCACTGCGAACGCCGCGCACCGGAGTGGCCCCCCTGCGACGTCAGTCAGACGTTGCGCACGACGACCGGTTTGGATCCCCTGTCGGGGGCATGTCCGCATGGGTGTCGGTTCCACCTTTCGCAGTCGTTGCCTGCTCGATCGTGAACGCTCGTTGGCAACTGAATGGGCAGAATAGCTTAGCGTTCCGTAGGCCCGAAGCGAGCTCTAGATTCCAGGTCAAGCGTTGCCGCCGCGCATCCTCCGCGCTGAGGACGCGGGTGAGGGTCCGTCAATCAGCCGCCTCGGGGGGCCCACCGGTGCGCACCACGTCCGCGGGCCGAACCTTGTCGACGTTCATGTTGCGGGTTCGCCGGGTCATGGTGGTCAGGACGTCATCCAGCGACGGCGGTGTCCCCTTGATGAACCGCAGCGGGTTCACCCGCGCCACGACGAACGCCTTCAGATAGGGACTGGTCAGGCCTTTCTCCTTGAGACGGGCCACGGCATCGTTCACCGCATCATCGAACGCCAGCAGCAAGTCGGCGCGCCGCTCGCGTTCAATCGCCGCCTCGTGGAGCGGTCCCGTCACCCAGCCGTCAAGCCGTCGCAGAATGGGGTGATAGGCGCCGCCGGCCAGCCGGCCCCGTTTCTCGTACGCGAACCCCAGCGTCACCAGCGCCGCCTCCTCGAACTCCAGGGCGAAGGTTCCCTCGTCCGGGCCATTCTTCTTCGACGCCTTGCTGCTCTGCTCGATGAGTTCGCGGTACATGCGCCGCACCCCGATCGCGCGTTCCCGCAGGTTGTGCGGCTTCTCGATATTCAGTGCCAGGATCTGATACGCGACGGCCCGCTCGGGGACGACCAGCGCCAGCACGGCTTTCGCGCCCAGCTCTTTCAGGGCCGTCAGCCGATGATAGCCATTGGGCGTCCAGTAGCGCGCCTCGGGATCGACGGCTTGCGCCGCTTCCGGTTCACGCACGGCGATGATGGGATCCAGAAAGCGGCGCGTCTTGTCCATGGCAACGGTCAGCCGGCGGACGTGGGTGTCGGACAGATCGCGCTGAAACGGGGTTGGGACAACCCGGGCGACGGGTAAGGCAGCGAACAGCAGGGCATGTCCCCCCAGCGGCTCGCGGTAGGCGGTCAGAACGCGGCCGCCGTCGGTGTCAATCTGGGCGCCCAGGGCAGCCAGCTCCGCAGGCAACGTGGCGGGTTCGGTGGCGAACGCCAGCTCGACCGGGCCCAGCTCGGTCGGCTTGAGCTTGACCCCCTTGCGGCGGCGGAGGGTACCGCTGGGCTTTCGACGGGCAGCGGCCTTCGGCATGAGCCGAATTTGCCACGTTCGTCATTGGGCCGCGAGCGTCGACGGCGAAGCCGTGCTTCGCGGGTCGCGATCTGCGGCGGCACTCGTTCCGGGTGGCACGTCCTGACCCAGGATCTCCGTTGCGCACCCTCCAACATCTGATAGGGGCCGCGCGCGCTGATGTGCGGTGACAGTTGGGCGGAGTTGTTTTCAGCGCGCGATCAGATCGACCAGCCAGGGAACGTCGGGCGCGGCGGCTGCGCCGTTGTCGTTCCACCCGAAGGCACCTTTGGTTCCGAGCCGGGCCTCCCAGGAGGGGTCGTCGAGTCGCTTGTACTTCTCCGTGATCTCCTCGAAGTAGCTGGAGGCCAGCCCCGCGTAGGCGCGCGGCCCCGTGCAGGTGTTGGCGGTGACGACCATCATCCGCGCGAAGCCGGTGCCCACGTGCAGCACGCGGCCGACGTCTCCGCCCCCCTCGTCCTTCGGCTGTGTGTGGACGTCGGCGATGGTGGGGGCGAACTCGAGCGGATCCGCGCCGAAGAACAGCTTGCGATACCAGCCGCTGGCCGTCCCGCCGCCGCAGACCACCTGCACGGCAACGGTCTCGTTGATGAACGCCATGTGGGCGGCGGTGAAGGGTGTTCCCTGGGCCTGAAATTCAGCCATCTCGCGCAGGATGTCGGCCACGCTGCCGAGGTGCACGAAGTAATCGGCCTCGGCGGAGCGGCCGAGGGCCTCCGTCACCTGACGGCCCTTCGTCGCGAAGGTCTGCAAGCGCCGGAAGAACTCGGGGTTGGGTTCGACCAGGGCGTCGGGGAATTCACACGCGGGGCCGGCCGTGTAGCTCTGCTTGGCGTACAGGATCGTGTCGTGTCGCAGCTCTGCCCACGAAGCGAGCTGGGCGTTGAGCGTGCGCCGACCCCAGGCCTCCGTACCCGCTATTTCGAGCGGCGCGGTCTGCCCGGCGCCCGCGCGCGACAGCGCTCGCACGGCGCCGAGCCACCCGTTGTACAGGTTCGCGGTCCAGAAGCTCTCGCCGTGATCGTCGACCAGCACGCGCATGGCCGCCAGATCCGGCGCGTAGTTGTAGTGGGCCAGCTGATCCCGGAGGAGGCCACCCGCCTGGTTGTTGCCGAACACGGCGAACGCCACGTCCAGCGGATCGGGCATCATCCGGTACGGCGCGGCACCTTTCGCCGCGCGATCGTAGACGACGTTGGAGAACACGTGGGAATCGACGACGTAGCGCTGTCCCAGCAACAGGAACGTCCGCGACAGCGGCAAAGTCCCCCCCTTGGCAATGCCGTTGATCATGATGTGGCTGGAGATCCGCTGGGCGCCGAAGTTTCCCGCGACCACCGCGGCTGCGATGGTGGCGTCGTCGAGCGCCGCGACCGCCGCCAGATCGGCGGTCCCCAACCTGGCGAGCAGCGCCGGAAATTCGGCCACGCGCATGTTGTCGCTTTCACCCACGAACGCCTCGATCGCGCCGTCGAGCCTGGCGAACCCGGCCGCCAGGTCCGCCGTCACCAGCGAGGCGATGCCGAGCGCGCCGTCGAACTGCCGCCGCCGAAACAGCTGCGAGCCGTCCGACTGGGTCTCGATGATGCGCAGGTCGGTCCTGCCCAGCCACATCATGGCCTTGAAATAGGAAGTGAGGGCGGGCGTATCGGTGTAGTGGCCGCGCGGCGTGTACTGCGAGAAGTCCTCCTCGCGTTTGATCCCGAACAGCGACACGGTCTGCGCTCCCTGGGCGGCGTTGGCCTTGGCGAGGAGGGAGGCGATCTCATCCGACGACGCGCCGGCCACCGCCGGCGGAGCGGCCCCGTTGAGCAGGCCGACCGCCACCGCGAGATACAGGTCGATGTCCTTGCCGGCTTCGGCCCCCAGCGCCGCAACGGTCCCCCCCTCCAGTCCAGCGCGCATCCCCGCCAGGAGCGTCGCTAGCTCGGAAATCAAGGAGCTGGTCTCGAGCCGTTTGAGCATCTCGTCGTAGGAGCGATGGACGGCGTAGAGGATCGAGTCCGCGCTGACGAAGAGAGGCAGGTGGTCGGCGTAGAGGGCGGCGTAGCCATACGTGAACGTGGGAAACCGCCGACGATCCGAGATGACCAATCCCTGCTTCTCGAGCACCGCCTCCTCGGCGGCGTTCAGCCCCAACTTGGACCCGCGGATGAGGTCGAGGTTGGTGGCCGCCAGCGGGTCGTAGGTGAGGCTGGGGACGAAGACCGCCGGGTAGCGCGCCTCCAGGCCCGCCGCATCGAGATCGGCCACTTCCGAGAGGGCGGCGGTGACCCGTTCCCGTTCGGCAGTCTCGTCGACCGAGGCGGTCGGAACGATCGGCGTCCCGGGGTCGGACGGCGGCTTTCGCGGTTCGCTGTTTCCACAGCTGGACACCGTGGCGGTCACGGCAAAGAGCAGGACCTGCCAGCCAATGGGCCTGGGATTCATGCCGCAACGCTCAGCAACATTCGGGCCGGTGACGCCTTCCGGGCGATAGCGGGATCTCGACCGATCTTCGGCGGCACTCGTCCCAGCGCCGCACGACGAGACCAGGATCTCCGTGACACACACCCCATCCAATTCCTGATACATGCCGCGCATGCCCGTCGTAAAGTCCCGCTTCCGAGCGATCACAGGAGGCCCAACGTGAACTCACACTCTGTTCGTGGTTGCCGAGTCTTGGCGGCATGGCTGGCGACGTCGTCCCTGCTCACAGCCGGTGCCGCATTGCCGGCGTGCAGCAGCAGCGGCGCCCCCGCCAGCCAGTGCCCCGTCATCCCCCCGGGCTATGAGTCCCCGGCGACCACGTCGAACTGGGACATCGTGCGATCGCGGTTTGGCCTGCTGGAGACGCGCGCGGGCATGGGGCTACGGGACAACCTGAATGAATGGCTTCCGGAGTACGAGGGCGGACCGGCGACCGCGGCCGAGCTGTCGCGACCGCACGTCACGCTGTCCGACGGCGCCGGGAATCTGTACATCGCCGACAAGGAGGCGCACGGCATCCGCAAGGTCTCGCTGGACGGCATCATCACCACGGTGGCCGGGACCAACGTCATTGGCGACGGCGGCGACGGTCCGGCGGCAGCGACCACCGTCGCGCTCAACAATCCCAACGGCCTGGACGTGCACGCCGACGGGACGTTCTTCATCCTGGACCTGGGCAACTCCAAGGTCCGAAAGGTCACCCCCGACGGCACGCTGACGACGCTTTTCGCGGTCCCAGGCGGTCTGCCGGTCGGTCGCGGCCTGTGGGTCGCCGACGACGAGTCCGAGGTGCTGGTCGCTGCCGGTGACAAAGTCAAGCGGTGGCGCCCGGCCGAAGGGGTGAGCATTTTTGCCAACGGGTTCACCGACCTGGGGATGATCCTTCGGGTCGCGCCCGGCCGCGTGTTGATCGCCGATCGCGGCGGGTTCCGCGTCTTCGAGGCCCGGGGCGAAGGCGATTGCATGACGATGGCAACCATCGCAGGCAACGGACTGCCCGGGACCACCATCCCCGGAGCGCTGGCCACCGTGACCGCGTTCAACGAGCCCCGCGCCATCTGGCCTTACCCCGGGGGCGGTTTTTTCGTGGGAACGCACCAGGGCAGCCAGGTTCTGTTCGTTGACAGCGCCGGGCGGGCCCAGCTGTTCCTCGACGGAGACAACGGCGAATTCTCCGGCGACGGCCAGGCCTACGACACGCCCGGCCTGAAGGTCAGCGAGTTGCGGTCGCTGACGCTGAATCCTCTGGGTGACCTGGTGATCACCGAGAGCGACGAAGGCCGCGTGCGCGTGGTGCACGCCGTTCCGTGACAGGCCTCGTCATCGGAGGCGCTCCACCGGGGAGCGCCCGTGATGCCCGTGGGCGCAGGGCGGCGCGAACAATTTGCATCGGCTTGCGGTAGCTCCTTCGACCTGGGAGAGTAAGGTAACCTGAAATCTCATGGCCCATTTTTGGGGCGCCGGCGCGACTGCGCCCATGTCTGGATGTCCAATTCTCCCGGAGGAATCATGGTGACTCGCCTCAATCGTCTGCCCCGCTGTTCGCCTTTTCTGGCTCTCCTCGCCTGCGGCCTTTTGGCCTGCTCGTCAGCGCACGAGGGTGGATCGCCCACGGGCGGTAGCACGAGCTCAGGCGGCACCACGAGCTCGGGCGGCACCACGAGTTCGGGCGGCACCACGAGTTCGGGCGGCACGAATGGTTCAGGGGGCACCACGGCCAGCGGCGGAAGCACGGCCTCGGGTGGCACGACCAGCTCGGGTGGCATGCCGGCGTCGGGCGGCACGGTTGGCTCGGGGGGCAGCAACTCCGGAGGAACCGTGGCAACGGGGGGAACCTCGTCAGGCGGCGTGGGCGCGGGGGGAGCATCGAGCGGCGGGGGTAAGGGAGGCGCGGGCAAGGGTGGCGCGGCCTCCGGCGGCTCAGGGACGGGAGGCGCCGGAACCGCGGGCTCCGGGTCCGGTGGCTCGGCTGGCTCGTCGGGCAAGACCAGCGCCGGTTGCGGGTCGGCCAGCCCCCTCAAAAGCGGCACGTTCACGGAGAGCATCGGTGGCACCTCGCGCAAGTGGATGCTGGACGTTCCGACCAGCTACGAAGCCAGCAAGCCCTACAAGTTGATCTTCGTGTGGCATCCCCTGGGTGGCTCCGGGAGTCAGATCGTCAGCGGCGGCTTCAACGGACTCAAGTCCATGGCGAACAACACCGCGATCTTCGCGACCGCCGATGGGCTGAACGGCAGCAACGCGGAAGCCAGCGGGACCGGCTATTGGAACGCCAATGGCGGCGACATGAAGCTCGTCCAGGTCATGCTCGACAAGATCAACGCCGGGCTGTGTATCGACCAGGAGAGGATCTTCTCGACGGGTTTCAGCTTCGGCGGCATGATGTCCTACTCGCTGCCGTTCGAGTTCGACGTGTTTCGAGCGATTGCCCCTTGTTCCGGCAAGACCGGCGTCATCCCCATCAACGAGAAGTTCAGCGGCCCGGTCGCCATCATGGCTTTCCATGGAGACGCCGACACCTTCGTGGCCACGGCGCTGGGGAAGGCCTTCTTTGACAAGTACGCTGCGCGAAACAAGTGCGGGACTCAGACCAAGGCGGTGTCTCCCAACGGTTGCCAGCAGTACGACGGCTGCACGGTGCCCAGCACCTGGTGCCTGTTCCCCGGCGGACACACGACCTGGTCCGAGGAGCCGGCAGCGATCTGGAAGTTCTTCTCGCAGTTCTAAGGAGTGCGTTCTGAAAATGCCGGGCCGGGCGACGCCTCAGGGGTCGCCCGGAGGTCGCGGTCGACCCGAGAGACATCGCGCTGACATTCGGGTGAGCCGCCGAGCGCCGGCCGCGACTCATCCATAGCCTAATGAAACATTCGCAAGGGGTCCTGTTGGTTGCCGCGCTGTGCGGCGGTCTCGCGTGTGCGGCGACGCCGCCGTCCAGAACCGGCACGGGGGGCGCCACGGCTGCCGGGGGTGCGGGGGGCAGTTCGAACGTGCCGGTCCCGGGGACCATCACGATCTCGGGCGCCAAACCGACCCCCGTCACCTCCACCGTGGGCGTGAACTACTGGCTGTGGCCCGCGACCTGGGGAAACATCGTCCAGGGCACCGAGGCTGACATCGCCGCCCTGGCGCCGCACTTCCTGCGCATCGGCGGGCATAACAACGACAACAACACGCCTGATCGTCTCGACGCCGCAGCGCTGGCCGCTGCGGTCGCCTATGCCCAGGCGGTGGGCGCTCAACCGATTTTGCAGGTGCCTCTGCTGGCCGACGCCAGTGGTGTGCGCCCCACGGCGGACGACGCGGCTGCGCTGGTGACGCTCGCGAATGTCACCGGTGGCCACGGCATCAAATACTTCTCCATCGGCAACGAACCCGATCTGTACCCCGATCAGGAGGCGACGCTGAAGACCTATACGGCCGCCGACTACTGCGCGCAGGTGATGGCCTTCGTGCCGGCCATGAAGGCCGCCGATCCGTCGATCATGATCGTGGGGCCGGATCTGTCGTGGAAGTACCAAGCCGGCAACGACTGGCTGACGCCCATCTTGACCACCTGTGGTGCCGCGTTCGACATCATCGCCGTGCACCGTTACCCGTTCGCGCCCGAGGCGTCGCTGGCCGCGCGCGCCGAAGGCGACGCGGCGCAGTTCGCCGCCACCATCACCCGTTTGCGGACCCTGATGACCGCGGCAGGAATGCAGGCGAAGCCGCTGGCCATCACCGAAACGAACATCAGCTACGACGGCGCCCCCGAGAAGAGCATCCAGGACGCATCGCCGGGCACGTTGCCGGCGGGGCTGTGGACGGCCGACCTGGTCGGCACGGCGCGCGCCGGCGGGCTTTGGACGACGCTGTACTGGAGCGCCAGCGAGGGCTGGACGCTGGGCCTCATCACACCCGCCCCGCGCGAGCGGCGCCCCGCCTATCACGCCCTGCGCCTGTGGGCCGAGCACGCGGGCCCTGTGGCGCTGGCGGTGACTGGCGTCCCCACCAGTGTCCACGCCTACGCCAGCCGGAACGCCGCGGGCACCGGCACGATCCTGATGGTGGTGAACTGGAGCCGCGCTCCGCAAGCGCTGGTGATCACGCAGACCGAGATCGGCGGAGCGTCGCCCGCGCCGGTCGCGGTGACGGTGCAGGCCACGTCGATGACCGCCATCGAAATCGCCGACGCCCCTGCGGATGGCGCCCCGCCCGGAACGGCCTGGACCTACGGGCCCGTGCAAAAGGCCGCCGGCAGCGCCGCCGCGTCCCTCGAGGTCACGGCGGCTGGCCGCTAGCCGGCGCGCTTTCGCCGACACACGAGGATGGTGTCGGCGTGGGTGAGGTGGACAACACGCCGATCAGCCAGGGCCGCTGCCAGCCACCTGCTCGAGCGTTTTCTTCATCACCGCCAGTCCCTGGTTCTGCATGGCTTCGACGGCGGGCGCCTTATCGTCGGGGAGAAGATCGATGGTCCACGCGACGCGCGTTCGCGGGCCGTCGGCGCTCACCTGCAGAACCGCATTGTAATGGGTCGTCGTCCCCCCCGTTGCCCCCCAGGCCAGACGGCGCCGTCCGTCGTCCACGGAAACGATCGGTTCGCGCAGCACCATGCCGTTGCCGAACGTGACGATGCGCGCGTCATGCTCGAGCCGCGTGTCCACCACGAACCCGGGAACCAGCCGCGTGTGCAGGGCGCCGACGTCGCGCACGGCGTCCCAGACATCCTCGGGCCGGGCATCAATGGAAATCTCTTTGTGCAAGGTGGCCATGGTTTCCTCCCTGAAAATGAAACGGCGTCCCTCCGCAGTCGACGCAGATCGGTCTAGTCGGGGGTGGACAGTGAAGATGGGCGCGGATGTCACGCGAGCCAACGTCGGCAGGACGCTTTCCTGTCCACTTCCCGCGGGGCTGGCCGGCGCCGCTAACGGAGGTGAACCGCGGTGGAACGCGACGTCGGCGCCCTGCCCTGCCCTCCCCTGATCGTGATCGCCCCCTTGCGCCCCGAACAGCGCCGCTTACATTGCGAGCATGGCGAGCGTCAACGCGATCACGAATGAGGGCGGCGACCACGCGGCGATTCGCGCGGTGGTGGAGACGTGGCACCGGGCGACCAGCGCCGGCGACGTCGCGCGCGTGTTGCCATTGATGGCCGAGGACGCCGTGTTCCTGGCCCCCGAGCGCGAGCCCATGCGCGGTCGCCAGTCCTTCGAGCGCGCGCTTGCGACGCTTCTGCAGACGCACAAGATCACCTCGAGTGGAAACGTGCGCGAGGTGGAGGTCAGCGGGGGCCTGGCCTACGCCTGGAGCGACCTGACCGTCACCCTGACGGCCCTGGATGGCAAGTCACCCGTGGAGCGCACCGGCCCCACCCTCTCGATCTTTCGCAAGCAGCCGGATGGTCGCTGGCTGCTGGTGCGCGACGCGAACATGCTGACGTCCCCGGCAGCAGCCGAACTGGAGCTGAAGGTGGACAACCTGGAGCGCGAGCTGATGGCTGACGGCGCCGGCGGCTGAGGCTCTTCTCGTACGAAGAGGCGACCGGCCCTATTTCCACGGGGCGCGCTGTGGAATCATGGGTGGGTGAATCACCCGAGACGGTCGGCGTCGTTGTTGAGTTTGTCCGTTCTTGCCTGCTCGTTTTTCGCCAGCGGGTGTGGCGGCAGCAAGCGAATGACCACCTCGTCTCCGCAGGACGGATCTGGCGCCGTCGACGGGGGCTTGGAGAAGGATGCCGGCTCGGCTCTCGGCGGTGGCCTTTGTTCTCAGGGAGGCTGGTGCTGGGTCAACCCGACGCCGCAGGGAAACGGTCTGCACGGAGTCTGGGGATGGGGCGCCGACGACATGTGGGCGGTCGGTACGGGGACGATCCTGCATTGGAAGGGCGGCGCCTGGTCGAACACGCCGATCGATCCTTCGATTGCCCTGGCGGCCGTTTGGGGCAGTGGCCCCAACGACGTCTGGGCCGTCGGTGGCGTCAGCGTGGCCGGAACGATTCTGCACTGGGATGGCAGCGTCTGGTCGAAGTCGCCCACGGACGCCATCGATGCGCTGGTCGGCGTGTGGGGCAGCAGTCGCAATGACGTATGGGCGGTCGGCTACGGCGGCCGGGCGCTGCACTGGAACGGAGCCGTGTGGGCCACCGTCACCTCGGGAACCGCGGCGGATCTCACCGCCGTGTGGGGCAGCGGGCCCAACGACGTCTGGGCCGTCGGTGGCCTCTTCAATGGACCGGGCGCCATCATTCACTGGAACGGCACCGCCTGGTCCGTGACGACCGAAGCCGCCAGCGCCCACCTGAATGGCGTGTGGGGCTCGGGCCCCAAAGACGTCTGGGCAGTCGGTGTTCCCCTCTTTCAGCAACAGGGGACGATCTTGCATTGGGATGGCGCGACCTGGTCCACGTTGACCGACGTCAACGAGTTCCTGTGGTGCGTGTGGGGCAGCGGTCCCGACGATGTCTGGGCAATGGGCCACCACCAGGACGCGACATCCGTGGCGGCGGGGGAGACCGGCCAGCGGATCATGCACTGGGACGGCGTGGCCTGGTCCGTCGGAACGTCCGGTACCGGGCCCACCCCGACGACCATCTGGGGTAGTGATGCCACGAACGTCTGGGCCGTCACCAACCACGGACTGCTGCTCCATTCGACCGGGCGTGACTGGACCGCCGCCTCGCGGTCCGACGTGCGGGTGCTCGCTCTGACCAGCGTGTGGGGCAGCGGTCCCGGCGACGTCTGGGCCGCTGGTGGAGATCAGAAGGGCAATGGTCTGTTCCACTGGGACGGCGCGGGTTGGTCAGCGGCGCCGGCCGCGGGCAGCGCGAATTTTTCTGGCGTGTGGGGCGCAGGTCGCGACGACGTCTGGGCCGTCGGCACGGGTGGCGCTATCGCCCACTGGAATGGCGTGGCCTGGTCCACGGTCCCCAACGCCACCACCGATGGGCTGACCAGAGTCTGGGGCACGGGGCCCAACGACGTGTGGGCCATCGGCGGCCGGAATCCCAATCAGGCGCAGACGATCCTCCATTGGAACGGCACTTCGTGGTCCGTTTCCATGTCAGTGCCGGGAAAACGCCCCCTCAATACCATCTGGGGCAGCGGTCCCAGCGATGTGTGGGCCGGAGGGCAGGACGGGCTGTTGCACTGGGACGGTACAACCTGGTCAGACCTGGGGGCCTCCGGTGTCGTCACTGGGATCCAGGGCATCTGGGGCAGTGGTCCGAAGGACGTCTGGGCGGTGACCGGGATCTATGACGTGGCCGCGAGCCGCACCGTCGGCATCGTTCTGCACTATGACGGCAGCGTCTGGTCCACGACGCGCATCGACGGTTCGGCGTCGCTGATCGGCGTGTCGGGCACGGCCGCCGACGATGTTTGGGCCGTCGGCACCAATGGCGCGTCAGCACACTGGGACGGCAACGCCTGGACCGCCGTCGCCACCGGCGCCACGCTGCCTTTGTACGGCGTGTGGTCGTCGCCGACGGAGACCTGGGCGGTGGGCGACAGGGGCGCGATCCTGCGCATCCAGCATCGCTGACCCGGCGCGTGCGACCACGCAGCCGGAAGGGACACGAACCGGTGGGTCAATAGACTTCCTTGACGGTTTGTTCAAAGCAGAAGGGGATGGCCTTGCCGCCGACGGGCCGAACAAAGATCCACACGAAACGCGCGTTCGTATCGATGGGCAGGTAGACCAACCCACCCGTTCCTTTTCCGGGAAAGACGGTGTTGCGCCGAAGCGCCACGTTCGACCACAACTGCCGCTGGCTCGCGATGCTCTGGGAAGCAGTCCCGTGGCGAATGGCGCTGGCATCCATGTGATCGGCAATCTCCGACGTTTGGTACCCCATCGTGGGGCTGCCCTTACCGCTCGCGATGGCGCCGACGTCTCCGACAACGCTCAGCAACAGCAGCGGACCATAGAAGGCGGCGTCGCTGGCCTCGGCGGCCGTATTTCTTGACTGCTGTTCATCCAGCTGCGCGAGCCTCTGTTCCGGATTGATCACTCTGCGGGCGCGGGCGCACGAGGAAAGTTCCCTGTCTTTGCAAGTCACGAACGTGACAGTCGATGGGTTGATCTCGATCTGCTCGTCCCGTTGATTCTCGACCTCCACCCGAATGGCTAGGTTTTCGCCATCCTGCTGCTCCAACGCTGCGGCGACGCGTACGTCATCTTGGCGCTTCTGGACGACCTCCCGGCCTGCGATCCAGACCGCCCCTGGATCGAGCGGATGCAGGCTGACCAGCGGGGACGGCGACACGCAACCCGCCAGCGACATCGATAACATCAAAGAGGAGAAGCCCAGGAAGACGCACGCTCGTAGCATGGGCGCCCGCAACGCAAATGCGGTGCCACGCCCTGCGCGCCAAGGTCGCTTGGAAAAGCGCCTGTCGCGGGGGCGTGAGCCGCCCAGGCACAGTGACAAAACCACGACGCTGTCGCAGAAACAGATCGCGAGACCCGTCGCCCGGCCACTTCATCAGCGGGGCCCTGGCGATCGGCTTACCGCCCCGCTGCGGACCGCCGATTGCGATGAGGCCTTCGCGGGGGACACCGAAGTCCCCGGGGGGTGGTTGTCGCCGAGGTGCCGCGCTTCCAGCGAATCGCCGTCGCGGATCTCATGTACATGTGCGTGGACGAGGAAAAGGACCGAGGCTGACGGCACACCTTGCTCCTGCAGCCGCGATCTCCTGATCGAATTAGGGACGCGCGCGAGGATGAACCCTTCGGGCGCGGGACGTTACAATCTCCGGAGGCGTTACGCCGCCGAGACGGCGGGCAGTCCGTCTCGTCGGCCCGATGGGTCGCAACCGCTTGGCACGTGAACTGCTGCGATTGGGGAGCGCCACGACGTGCTCCCGGTGGTGGATCATCTTGCGCCGGGCCGCGCCTCTTCGGCGACGAGGAGGATGTTCGCATGAAGAAGTACTTCAAGACCGCCATCGAGCTCACCAAGCAAACGTTCAAGGAGTACAGCGACGACAAAGGCCCGCGGCTCGGCGCAGCCTTGTCCTACTACACGGTGTTCTCGCTGGCGCCGGTCCTCATCCTGGTGATCTCGATCGCCGGCCTGGCCTTCGGCAGAGACGCGGCCCAGGGACGGATCGTCGGTGAGCTGGAGGGTGTCCTCGGCTCGGAGGGGGCGCAGGTGGTGCAGACGATGCTGGCCAAGGCCAACCATACCGGCAGCGGCGTCGTCTCGACCGTGGTCGGCTTTCTGATGTTGCTCGTGGGTGCGACCGGCGTGCTCATCGAGCTCCAGGGCGCCATCAACACTGTCTGGAAGGTGGCGCCCAGACCGGGCGGCGGCATCAAGGGCCTTGTCCGTGAGCGACTGCTGTCGTTCGGACTGATCCTTTCCTTCGGCTTCATTCTGCTCGTGTCCTTGGTCGTGAGCGCCCTGCTGGCGGGGCTGGGAGGGATGATGTCGTCGGTCATTCCCGGTTGGGTGATCGTTGGTTACCTCTTGAACTACGCCGTGGCTCTTGGGGTGATGACCGCGCTCATCGCGATGATTTACAAAATCCTTCCGGATGTGAAGATTGCGTGGCGGGACGTGTGGGTGGGGGCCTTGGTCACGTCCGTATTTTTTCAGATCGGCAAGTTCGCCATCGGGTTGTACATCGGCAAGGCCAGCGTCGGCTCGCCGTTCGGTGCCGCGGGATCATTGGCGGTGTTGCTGGTCTGGGTTTACTACTCGTCGCAAATCATCTTGTTGGGTGCGGAGTTCACACGCGTCTCGGCAGTCAAACGGGGCGCGCGCATTGAACCCGGTCCCCACGCCGTGCGGATCGAACAAGCTGCGGCTGCCGTGAGCCCGGCGCGGGTGCGGACCGCGGTGCCGGAGGCGGCCCGCTTCCGTTGATGAAAGCGGGTCGCGCTCCATCCGACGACATCGGTAAGCCGCCCCACCATCGCCCAGGGGTTCGCGGACATACCCGAAAGATCTTTGTCGTTTTCTGACGACGAGTGGGTGGATGCCGCACTAATGGGAGTGCGCACTACCCCGCCTCGCGCACGTCCGCAAAAAAACACCTGACCTTCCCGTGGGTTATGGCAGTGCTGGTTGGTTCAGGGCTTCTTATCCGCCGATCGGCGGCGATGTTCTCGGGGCGATTTTCGTCAGTGGCCATTCACCAGGAGACCTTCATGCAACGCCGCGTGCCTCATGTTTCGGCAGCATCCCACGGACGATCTTCGGTCCTGATCCACGGTTCGCGGGCTCTGCTCCTGGCGGGCTTGGTTGTTTCTGTCTTGGTCAGCGGGCCCGGATGCAGCAAGAGCAGCAGCAAAGGGACGGGGGGACAAAGCGGCTCCTCCTCCGGCACCGGAGGCAACGCCGGGGGGGCAACGGGAACCGGGTCAGGCGGCAGCGGAGCTGCGGCCTGCGGCGGGCCTGGTCAGGATTGCTGTACCGGCAACGTCTGCAACGGAGGCGGGTGTTGCGTGGCGATGACTGCCGACGGCGGATTTGTCGCCGCCCGGATCTGCGTCGGCGCTGGCCAGGCGTGCACCGGGGATGGCGTCGCCGGAACCTGTACCAATGGTTCGTGCGCGAACGCGGCGGGACAGCCTTGCGGCGCCGCCTCGCAGGTTTGCTGCGGCACCGTGCCGGATGTCGGGGCCGGTGGGGCCGGTGGCAACACCGGAATCCCGGTGATTGGCCAGCAGATCTGCACCGCCAGCGGCGTGCGCTGTACGAGTGGGATGTGCGTGGCCTGCGGCGCCTCGGGGCAACCCTGTTGCAGCCAGAGCCAGTGTCAGACGGGGCTGGCCTGCGCCGCGGGCGTTGACGGCGGCGCCAGCTCGTGCCTGCCCTGTGGTGCCTCGGGTCAGGCTTGCTGCGCCAACGAGACCTGCAACACGGGCCTCGGCTGCAGCAATCCCCCGGGGCAAGACACGCCCGCCGTTTGCGATGCCTGCGGCGCCAGCGGTATGGCCTGCTGTCCGGGCGGCAACTGTCAGGCCGGCATGGTTTGCGCGGGCGCGTCCGATGCCAGCGCCGGAAGCTGCACCGCGTGCGGCGGCGCCGATCAGCCTTGCTGCGAGGGAACCGGAGCGTCGGCCTGTCAGTCCGGCCTGGGTTGTCTCATCGGCGCGGCGGGCGCGCGGATGTGCGGCGCCTGCGGCGGCGCCGGTCAATCGTGCTGCGGCAGTCAAACCAACGGGTCTTGCACGACGGCGGGACTTGGCTGCGCTGGTCGCAATCTGACGGCGGGGACGCCTGGCATGTGCTCGACGTGCGGCGGTCCCGGCCAGCCGTGCTGCTCGACGACGGGCGGCGGCGCTGACGGAGGCACCACCTCGGCTTGCCAATCGGCGCTGAGCTGCATTGTCTCCCCCACCGGCAACCAGTGCGGGACCTGCGGCGGTGCCGGCCAGCCCTGCTGCGGCTCGGGCGGAGGCGGCACGTGTACCACGGGGCTGGCGTGTACGGGCCGCATGAGCAACATGGGTATGCCCGGCATGTGCGCGAGCTGCGGCGGCGCGGGTCAGCCCTGCTGCCCGACGATGGGCGGCGGCGGCGGTGCCGGGGGCACCACGACCTCGGCGTGCATGACGGCCGATCTCGGCTGCATGCTGGCCGCGACCGGCAACCAGTGCGGGGCCTGCGGGGGCGCCGGTCAGCCCTGCTGCGGGACCGGCGGAAGCGGTACCTGCAGCACCGGGATGGCCTGCACGGGCCGGATGAGCAGCATGGACATACCGGGCATGTGCGCGGCCTGCGGCGGTGCCGGTCAGCCCTGCTGCCCGACGACTGGCGGGGGCATGGCCACCAGCGCCTGCATGACCGCTCTGGGCTGCACCCTGACTGCGACGGGCAGTCAGTGCGCGGCCTGCGGTGGCGCGGGTCAGCCCTGCTGCGGGTCCGTCGGAAACGGCACCTGCAGCGCCGGGATGGCTTGCACGGGCCGGATGAGCAGCATGGGCATGCCCGGCATGTGCGCCAGCTGCGGCGGCGCCGGCCAGGCCTGCTGCCCGACGACGATGGGCGGGGGAATGGGCGGCGGGGGAATGGGCGGCGGGGGAACGGGCGGCGGCGCCACCACCGCCTGCATGACCGACCTGGGTTGCGTGGTCGCCACAGCGGGGAACCAATGCGGCCCCTGCGGGGCCATGGGGCAATCGTGCTGTGGCTCCGGCAACAGCGGTACGTGCACCACGGGTCTAGGCTGCGCGGGCCGGATGAGCAGCATGGGCATGCCCGGAACCTGCGGGACCTGCGGGGCGATGGGCCAGCCCTGCTGCTCGGGAGGCGGAGCCACCGCCTGCCAGACCGGCCTCGCCTGTGCGAGCATGATGTGCGGGATGCCGGTCACCGATGCCGGCGTGCCAGACGTCGCGCCGGCGCCATGAGGTAAGGCGGGCGGAGTCGCAGAGGCGCTGCCCCCTGCCAAGCTCGGCGACTCCCTGCAGATCGAGATTCCCCTCAACTACGCGTTCGACCCCTGACGCCAGGAGGTCGCGTAGCGCGCTTCTCCCGGCGCGATGCTCAGAAGACGCCGTAGCGGAACGTTCGCTCACCCACCAGCTCGCCGTCGGAGATCCGGTAGACCCGGGCCTTGTCTCCCGCAAGGGCGATGAGCGAGCCGTCGGGCGAGAACGCGATGTCGTTGATGTTCGCGCCGGAGGGCCAAGCCAGCGTCCGAACGATGGTACCGTCAGTCCTCCAGATCGTCACCTTGAGTCCGTCGGGGTTGGAGGTGCAGACCGCACAGAGATCGCCGTCCCGCCAGCAGGCCAAGGGCGGCTGGCCTTCGTTGCTGCTGCCGGAAAGGTGGCCCGGGATCAGCGGGAACTTCTGGATCAAGGTGCCGTCCTTCGATGACCAGATGCCGTAGCCCGCGCTGTCCCACGACTCCCACCACACGCCGGCGATGAGCCCGCCCCCGGCCAGGGTGATGACGCCGTCGACGCCCATGTTCACGGTGAACCGCGGGGCGCCGGTGAGTGCGTCCCGACTCACCAGATCGAGCTCAAACTCCCCCGTGCCGTCTCCGGGGAGGAAGGTCGCGAACAGCGAACTTCCGTCGGCCGAGAACACTGGGGACATCAGCCACTTCCCGCCCCACAAGCGCGCGCCGTCGCTGACGCGGAAAGCGGACGAGTCCGAGTCCTCACGGCTCGGGGCATCGATGGGCTGCGCCCGGTTCTGGACGTAGACCAAGTCTCCCTTCGGCGACAGCGCGACGAGCCCCGCGAAATACCCAGGCGAAATGGGCGGGGTCGGCGGAATGGCGATGTCGATGTCATTCACCAGCTCGCCGGTGGGGATGCGGACGATGCGGACGGCGTTCCGCGTGGAGAGCCCCTGGGTTCGACCGTAGGCGACCGCCGCCGTCGTGCCGTCAGCCGACAGGGCGAAGGTCATGCCGTCAGCCGACGGGGCGAAGGTCATTCCGGCAGCCGGAATGCCCGCGTGAGTTTCCGCCTGCAGCCGTGAATCGAACAACCGGATTGCGTCGTTCGTGAAGACCGCCAACGTACCGTCGGGCGTATAGGCGACGTTTTGCGACGGGATCTGATCGTCGAGGTTTCCACATCCGGAGACCAAGCCCACACAGGCGAGCACAGGGACGAGCCCCAAGGTATCCGCCGCGAAGCGAACGCCGGAGGGACCGCGCCTCGCGTTCATGGCGCTGACCTCGCGATGCCGTCCCGCGACCGCAACGGGCCGACGCTGCTTCCGTCGTCGACGCGATACACGGACGCATCGTCGCCGGTCACGGCGACGAACCGCCCATCCGGTGAAACGACTGGCCAGACGCGCCAGGGCGCCTTCCGGGTGATCGACCGCAGAAACGTGCCATCCGGCTGCCAGACAGAAATCCCCTCGACCGCACCGTCGTAGAAGTGGCTGGCACAAACTGCCTCGGTGGACGCGCACGACATCATCGGCGCGCCGCCGCTCAGCCCGACTCCCTCGGGAACCGCCACCTTCGAGAGGAGGCTACCTTCCGTGAGCGACCAGGCCGCGAGGTACTCCCAGCAACCGCGGGAGACGCAGGTGTCCAGCACGCCCACCAACGTCTGGCCCCCGGGGCCCAGCGCGACGTTCGACAGCCGGCCCCCCGCGTTCACAGCGAATCTGAGCGCACCGGTCGCCGCATCGAAGACCTCGAGCCTCGAGTCGAGAAAGTTGGGTGAACCAGCGGTCGCGAAATCCTGATTGAGGCCGAAGACAACCGCGCCGTCCGGCGAGAACCCGGGTGAATTCAACCTGCCCGGCAACGTCCACAGCGGTGTTCCATCCGCGGCGCGCACCCCGAAGACGTTCACCTGAGCCGGGCCCTGGTCGGTGGCGGGAGAGACCTGCGTCTCGTTGGCGAACACGAGCTCGCCGTGGGGCGACAGCGCCGTCCCCATCTCTACCGAGCCCAGCCCAGGACGCATGAAGCTGGCGATTGGCTCTCCGCCGGGCACCCGAAATACATTGGCCGTGGCTCCATAGTCCACCACGATGGCGACGGTGCCGTCCGCCGACAAATCGAACTGACGATAGTCGTGGGAGCCCGCGGGATTGGGAATGGACGCCTGCTTTCGCAGATCAGCGTCGTAGATGTCGATGCTGGCCGAGAACGCCACCAGGTCGCCGTTCGGCCGGTAGGCCAGGCGACTGATCCCAGTGGTGATCCTGCCGCCGCATCCCAGGGTCACCAGATTGGCGACCGCCAGTATCCAGATGCCTTGCTTTTTCATCGTTCCCCTTTCTGCGTCCTAGTACCCGCCAGAGAAGGTGATGCGGAAAATGCGGCGCTCATGGCCTGAAAATCGCCGCCAGCGATGCCTTCAGTTCGGGTTGGATGGTCAACGCGCCATTGAGTCGCATCAGGTCAACGCCACCACTCCAGGTCACGCGCAGCGCGAACCACGGAACGAGCGGGAGATCCATGGCAACCACGATGGCGCCCGAGGGCACCCACCCCAGCCGCGGCGAGGTCTTCCCCGAGCCGATGACCTCGCGCAGCGCCGCCAGGCCCGCGCCCGCGCCAATCTGGAGCTCGGTGGCGCCCACGGGCAACCGGCGCAACACCAGGGCGGTCGCGGTCCACCGGCGCAGCGAGTATCCGATCCCGGAGATCGTGCCTTCGGTGGCGCCATAGCTGAAGTGCGAACCGAAGCTGAACGAGGTCCCGCGGCGGAAGTAGCCCAGCCCGAGCTCGGGCGTGCCGTTGATGGCCCCCGGGCCCAGTCCCGACAGCGCGACGCCGAGCGCCAGTTCGTTGCGCGGGATCGCGCGATGCCCCTTCGCCAACGCCAGCTCGGGGGCCAGGGGGCGAAAAGGCGTCCGCTCGACAGCGGTGTCGGCGCCAGACTCCAACGCGACCTCCGCGATCCAGGCACGTTGCCCCTCACGCGCCGTGACGCGATAGCGACCGCGCGGCAGCACCAGCCGCACCCGGCCCTGCGCTTGCGAGCTCAGCTCGGCCATGACCTCGCCGTTCACGGTGCTGATCACGTAGGTGCGCCCGATCCCCGACGGGAACGACAGCGCTTGCCGTTCGCTTCCCACCCGTGTCATCCCCAGATCACCGGTGCCCGAAAGACGATATTCGTAGGACGGATGCTGAGGCCCCCAAACGCTAGGCAACGTGGCCGCCAGCGTGTGGCTATAGGTGTACTGATACGCCTCGGCCAGCGTCACCACGCCGTTGCCGTCACGATCGGCCGCGCCCCGCAGCGCGGACAAGAAGTGATGCGTGAAGTACGAACCTTCGATATCACTCGACTCCTGCGCCAGCTCGCTGGCCGTGCCGGCCGCAATGATGGCGGCGCCGCGCACCCGGGGTGGCTCCACGGTGTCCAGCGCGAACCCGGCGGCTTCCTTTCCACCCTTCGTCCGCACAATGCTTCCCGAGAAGCAAGCGTCCAGCAGGGCCACGCGCACCGCCGCGCGCGACGTTTCCAGTCGCGAACGTAGCTCCGCGAACGGAAGTCTCTCGTCTCCCAGCAGAAGGCCCTGGTCGTCGGCGTGGCCAGAGAAGTAGAAGACCACCTCCAGCTTTGGATCGTGGGCCGCCTCGCTCTCGACCTGCGCCAGCGCATCGCGAATCACCTGCGGGCGGGCCTCGCGAAGCTGGTAGACGCGATCGAAGGAGCCCAGCTCGCGCAACACCGAGGCCACGCGATCGGCATCACGCTCGGCGTAGCGCAGTCCAGCCTGCCCGGCCGCAGTGCTGGCCGACGCCACGATGGCCACCCGCCCGGCGATCAGCGTGGCGCCGAGTTGTGCCGCCAACACGAGGCCCGTGAACATGATCAGGGTGCCCGGGGGAGCGTTGACGGTCGGCCCGCCCGCTTGGCCAGGACGATCCATGCGCTGCGAACGGGCACGCCACCAACGGTGGCGATCGGCTTCGCGTCCGACGCCTGCGCCTCGGCGATCCGGCCGACGTCTGACGCCGCCAGCGAGGTCGCCGAGACCACCACCAAAACACGTTCGGGGCCGGGCGCGTCGTCGAGACGAATGCTACCGGGCAGGGCCTCGCCCACAGGCGGAAGTCCGACGCTGCTCGCGCCGGCGTGCCCCGGATAGAACGGGGTGTACTTCCCTGTCGCGTCGACAGCACCGATCTGGATGAAGCGCGCATCGGGCCCCTGCGCGCGCGGCCGAAACCGCAGCTCGTCGCCGGGCGCCACGATGTCTTGGCTGCCAAGCACGAACACCCGATCGCCGCGTCGACAGATGACGTCGGTGGCGACCCACCCCTTCGCCCCGACATACCCATCGCCCAGCGCCCGATGCGGCGCGGAAGGAGGGGAGATGGCGATCGGAGGGCGCCCGGACGCAGGGCCCCAGTCCGGGCGCGCCACGATCGCCACCAACGTGATCGCGACCCCGCACGCCCCGGCCCCGCCCAGCGCCCAGGCGAGCGGCCATCCCTTTCGGTTCCGACTGGCGACCCGCGCGGCCGCGATCCGACTCCACGTCGGTTTGGCCAGCGTCTGCTCGAACAAGGCGACGGCGGCGGTGCGCTCGCGATGGCGAACCTGACAGGCCGCGCAGTCACGAAGATGCTCCTCGACGGCGCTGTCTCCGCCGTGCAGTTCCGCGTGGTCGATCGCAAGGTCCGATGGACAACCACTCATCCGCATTCCTCCTTCGACGTTGGCGCGAGCTCGTCCCCCAGCGTGCGTCGGCCGTGCGCTTGAAAGCGCGCCAGGCAATTTCGCACCGTGCGATCGGTGACCTGGGCGATCTCGGCGGCCTCGGCCTGGGTCATTCCGTCCAGGTAGACGTACACGACGATGCATTGGGTCCGCTCGTCCAGGTCGCTCAAGAGATCGGACAGCAACCGCCGCATGGGCCCCTCGGGCTGAACCGACGCTGTGCCCGGTCCCGACCGATCCGTCTGCCGACGGCGCGCCTCGTCGCGAATCGCGTTCAGGCACAGGTTCGTGGCCACCCGGTATAACCAACCCAACAGCTCGCGCCCGGTTCGCAAGCTGCCTCGATGCCCGAAACAGCGTAGGAAAACCTCCTGGGTGACATCGCCGGCCGCATCCCGATTTCGCAACAGGCGCCAGCAACGCGCGAAGACTGACCCGCCGTAGGTCTTGTAGGCCGCCGCCACCTCGGAGTCGTCCATGCGCACGGTAGTACACCCGGCTGACGCCAGTCCGGAAAGGGGAGACCGTAGATTTCATCAGCATCGACCCGTTTCGGAACGACAAGCTCACCTCGAGGCGCCACGCCTTTGATTTCATGGGGCCTGATGTCGCCGATCGACGCCATCCCGCCACCATGGTCAAGGGCCACCGGAAGCGCGACCGGACCGGCGCGTCTTTCCACCAGCGGGCCAATTAAACGTCCGTGGTCGGTCAATTGTGCCGATCAATCGTTTCGAATCTCATTCATTGAACGCGAAGAGTTCCAACCAGTTGCCAGCGGTCAATGAAAATCACCGAAATTCTACTTGCAATCGTTTCTAGATTCGTTCACGGTGATTCTCGAAATGGTCGCCTTGTTGAAGCGTTCGATGCAACCCGCCGCCGGCAGAACAGCCGGTGATTGGTGCGTCGTCGTGTATCCGACGCAGGCGACCAGTCTGATCTCCGGCGGCCTATTTTCAAGCCATGCGTCATCGCGGCTTGGGAACGATGAAAGCGGGGGCGGTACGGGATAACCAAAGGATTTCCTTTCGTTTCATCCCAAGCCGCCCAGGAAACTGAGGCGGCTTTTTTCGTTTCCGAACAAGGAGGAACGGCATGGACGAAGAACTGTACCCATCGGCGGGAACAGCCCAGGCGGCGAGGCGGCCTGTAAAGCCGCCGTCATTGCGACAACGGTGAGATCAAGCCTCACCCCGCCGACTGGTGCCTTCGTAGTGAAGCGGTAATCACCCGCGCCTTTTAAGCGCTGAATCGTGGGTTCGAATCCCACCGGAGGCACGTGCGCGGCGCACCGCGGATCGATAGCTCAACTGGACAAGAGCAAGCGCCTCTTAAGCGCGAGGTTGGGGGTTCGACTCCCTCTCGATCCACAGTCGACGTGTGTCCTCGATCTTTGAAAATGGAATAGACGACGATGAAGCCCGGGCACCATCCCGGGCGATGCGCCCCGGAAGCTCTCATGGTGACGAGCGCCGGTTTGAAGAGTCGGAGGGGACAGTTCAATTCTGTCACGGGGCACAATGACTTCCGCCAATCGTTCAACAGTAGGACGCATGCCTGATTCGCGTGCAATCGTGGTTCAAATCCACGTTGGCGGACAACAAGCAGCGGGGCGCCGCGCGCGCGGCTACCAACCGACGGCGACAGAGCGGGTGATCGCTCCGACAAGGGCTTCAGGGAAGCCAGTCGAGTCGATCGGCAAACTGACAGCAACGCCGCGTGCGACGCGCCCCGCTGCACCTTCCTGGTTCTGGTGAATCTGACCGACATCGAATGCGAGTTCTGAGCCGCAAACGATCCCTGGTGGTCCAATTGGCACGGACGCGGCTCTTTGAAAGCCGAGACGCAGGATCGTGGCCTGCCCAGGGAACAGAAAATATGGTGGCCGTAGTGTAGTGGCTCTGCATGGTGCGCTGTGAACGCATCGGTGCCGGATCGAACCCGGCCGGTCACCCAAGAAGTATTCAGCGCGTAGGGAAGCGGCATCCCTCCTGGCCTGGAACCAGGAAATCGCAGGTTCGAGTCCTGCCGCGCTGACGAAGGCCGCGACAACAGCGCGTGGCGCGAGCGCTGACCTCGAGACCGTCAGCACCAGGGGGATCCGCCGGGGCGGAGAGATGCTTTGCAAGCAACTCGCGGCGAGTTCAACTCTCGCATCCTCCACGACCTATGTCGGCTTCTGGGAAGAACGTCGACTCCAAATCGACGAAGCGAAGGTTCGATTCCTCGACGACATGCAGAGAGCGAGACGGTGGTCCGTCGGGCGGCTTTGAACACCGCCGACGCTTTCGGGCGTGCAGTTCAATTCTGCTGCTCTCTTCGGAGCGTGAACCCGGGAGGTCCCGGGGCCCGGTTGGAAATCGGTGCGCACGAACGTGTGGTCTTCGAGTGATCCGCGCTCCTCGATAGGGAGAGTGAAGCCGCCAGGGCGCGGCGCCTGTTTCGAAAGCAGTGCGCACCTTCGGGTGTGGTGTTCGAGTCGCCCGCTCTCCTCCATGGCGCGTTCGACTTCCGGTGAGGTCGCCGGCCTTTCACGCCGGCCAGGCGGGATCGACACCCGTACGCGCTACAACGTCGCTTTCGTCCAGATGGCCAGGACGCCGGCCCCTCAAGCCGAGAACTCGGGTTCGACTCCCGAAAGCGACTCCATGGCCCCGCCGGCGGATCCGGCGCCGACGCTACGAACGTTGGTTGGTGAGGTTCAACTCCTCTCGGGGCTACGCCGGCGCGCGCAGGAGCGCACGGGGCTTTCATACGGCCTTCGTCGCACGGTTCAAGTCCGTCCGCCGGTACCATGCGCGCTTCGTCCAATGGGAGGGCCGCTGTCTTACAAGCAGCAGACGAAGGTTCGATTCCTTCAGCGCGTACCGCGGAGAGTGAAGCCGAGGGGTCTCGGCGATCGGTTGCTAACCGAATCGTGCCTGCTGGGCATGGCCTTCGACTGGTCCGCTCTCCTCCGATGGACAGGTGGCCGAATGGAAAGGCCTCGGATTGCAAACCCGAAGCTCGCGAGTTCGATTCTCGCCCTGCCCTCGATCTGCACCCAAAGTGTTGGTGGCCACACGGCGCCTTGCCAAGGCGTAATCCCGGGTCCGACTCCCGGTGGGTGCTCTCACGCAGCCGTGTCCGAGAGGATTAGGACCCTGCCTTCCAAGCAGGAGACGAGGCGTGTTCGACTCACGCCCCTGGAGCAAGCCGCGCCCGCGCCGAGGGGACGGCAGCCGCACTTCTAAGGCGGCCCTCGAAGGTTCGAATCCTTTCGGGCGCATGCGATCGCCGGTGGACCCGGGCGCACGTTTCCTAAACGAGCCGACCGCGTGTTCGATTCACGCCGATCGCACCAGGTTTTCGCCGGCGGATCCGGGCGCTGCCCTCCGAAGGCGGCAGCGGCGGTTCGACTCCGCCCGAGAACACCAACGTCTTTTCTGTCGCCATCGTTCAGTGGGAGGACGCCTGATTGTCTATCAGGGTACCGGAGTTCGATTCTCCGTGGCGGCGCCCAGCACGGGTATCCCAACCGGAAGAGGAAACGGTTCGAGAAGCCGTCAAGTGTGGGTTCGAATCCCCCTCCGTGCACGCAAGCCTCGGTATCCCAAAGGAAGAGGAAATGCGCTCAGACCGCATCCAGTGTCAGTTCGAATCTGACCCGAGGTACCACTTTCCGCGCCTGGCCCAATCGGAAGAGGCGTTCTGCTCAAACCAGAAATGTTCGGGGTTCGAATCCCCGGGCGCGGACCACGTCGATCCTTCATCGTTAAGTCACGCACCCGGAGAGCCATGCCTTCCCACACCGCCGTCCTGTTCCTTGACCAGGCCTACAGACCCCTTCGAATTGAATCGTGGCAACGCGCCATCACCGACTTCTTCCTGGGCAAGGTCGAGGTGGTGGAGTACTCCGCCGACCGCACGATCCAGGGCGTGGGCCGCACCCACCCGATGCCGTCGGTCGTACGCGTGGTGCGTCACTTCAAGCGCGACCGGATCCGCCTGAGATTCTCGCGACTGAACATCTACGCGCGCGACCGTTTCCAGTGCCAGTACTGCGGCGAGCGCAAGCAAACCGAGGAGCTGACGTTCGACCACGTCATGCCGCGCTCACGCGGGGGAAGGACCACCTGGGAAAACATTGTCGCCTGCTGCATCTCCTGCAATTCCCAGAAGGCCAACCGCACGCCGGCCGAGGCGGCGATGCGCCTGCTGTCGGTGCCGAAGAAGCCGCGCTACCTGCCGACGATCACCGTCCGCGGGATGGGCGCGGCTGACATTCCGGAGGCGTGGCGTCCGTACTGGACGGGAGCGCTGGAGGCCTGAGCGCCCCCCTGACCCTGGCCGCGCCGACTGGGGCGCGTTGGATTCCGGTATGATGGCTGCCGATCCTTCCAGGCCCTCATGGAGATGCGCTCGTCCATCGTCGTCCTCTTCTGCTTCGCGCCGCTCGTCGGGACCGCTCACGGCGCGGAGGACGACCCGAACGCACCGGACGTTGACCGGTTCGTGGTGGCGCCGTTCGTCGGCGTGAATGCGCCGGTTGCGGGAAATCTGGGCAGCGGCAGCCTCGACAGCGGCGTGGGGCCCCGGATTGGGGCGATCGTGGGTCGAAAGGTGGCGGCGCACTGGTCGGTCGACGGTCAGATCACGTTCGACCTTCTCGATCTGAAGGTGCCGGTTGCCACCCATGCGTTCCTGGTTCGCGCCGATCTAAGCCCGCTGTTCCACTGGGCCGGACCCGACGGCGAGTTGCTCGCGGGCCCCGTGATCGGGGCTTGGCGCTATGTCGCGGAGACCAATCAATCGGCTCCGTTCGTTTCCAGGCACGAAGTGGTGACGGATGGTTTCACCTACGGCGCCAACGTCGGTGTCCTGACGTCGATGCCCGGCGACCACGCGGTCGGCGTGCTGGTCAGCCTGGCGATCCACCACAGGCTCGACCTGTGTCAGACGCTCGCGTACGCCGGCTTCAGTTGCGACCCGGATCCTTCTCGCTCTCTGGCAGTCGTGGGCGTGACGCTGGTCCTGTCGCTTTGATGCGGCGGCTGCGCTACCAGGCGTACTTCTTGAAGAAGCTCCATTGAAGCTGCGTGGCGCTCTGGAAGCCAGCGCCCGAGCCGATGCAGTTGGCGCACACGGGGGCGCCGGCCCAGGCGTGGCCGAGGCTGGGGAAGCTGCACATCTCGACTTGCCCGTCTGCCGGGCAACCGTCGTAAAGGAAGCATTGGCCCATGGTCTCGGGGATTGCCGTATACGAGTCCTTGCAGCCGTTCTTCTTCGCCCACAGCGTGGCGGAGGCGGGAAAACCGGCCTGCGGGGCGGCCGTGGGATCGTCGCAGCCGGGCGCAATCAAGATGTCTGCCTGGCCGTGGAAGATGATGATGGGCATGCGCGTCGCCTTGCACCCGCCGAGATCGGCATACGTGCCGCCCGAGTGCGGCGCGGCCCCGCGGAAGTCAGGCCGGTCGCAGGCGATGTGATGCGAGAAGTAGCCGCCCATCGAGAAGCCCGTGGCGTAGATGTGATGGCCGTCCAGGCATTGATCTTTTTCCACGTCGTCGCGCATGGCGTCCACGAAGGCGAAGTCCACAGCGTTGGGATTGCTGACCAGCGCTCCGAGCCCGCAGCTGGCCTGGCCGTCGGACACGTTCCACGGCGTGAGCGACCCTTGGCCCGTTGCCGAGTTCGTGCCTTGACCGTCGGGAAAAACCACCGCGATGCCCTCTTGGTCGGCGAGCTTTGCGTATTCGGTCATGTCGTAAAGCCCCTGGCCCGACTGGTTGGCGCCATGAAAGACGTAGACGAACGGAACCGGGACCGAGGGGCTGAGCCCTTGCGGTAAGTACGCAATGAAGGTGCGCTGAAGCGAGCCGACCACGAGCGTGCGCGAGGTCTTGCCGCGCATACCCGACCGCGTGCCGCAGCTGCCGCCGGTCGCGGCCGGGCCACGACCGGCCGTGCCCGCCATGCCGCCGAGCGCGCCGGAGCCGCCGCCCGTTCCAATGGCGATCTTCCCGCCGGTGGCCCCCGTGTGCGTGCCGCCGGAACCGCTGGCCGGAACGCCGCCAGTGCTCGCGCTGCCGCCGCCCGAGCCGTTCGGACCGCTGCCCCCTCGGTCGGCGTCGCCCCCCGTTCCAACCTGCCCCGGAGAGGCACCGGTTCCCCCGTCGCGGGCGGGCGCTGCGCCGTCACCGTGGCACGAGCCCACGACTGCGAGCGCAGCGACAAGCGCCGCGATCCGGGCGCAGGTGACGCCCAGAAGGGTGGCCTGATGTCGGGTCGGGGACGGACGGCACTTTGCCATGGGTTCGCTCCTGCGCGGGTGGACGGGGTTGGAAGGAGAGAGCACGGCCTGTGCCACCCTCTTCTTCAGCGAAGCGTCGCGTGCGCGGCTCCCGCCCCCTCACGAAGGACAGATCTCGGGAGAGTGCGCGGTTCCTCCTCCGATCCGGCCCTTGCTTCGATGCAAGGTATTGCTTCGAGGCAAGGGCAGGTGGGTCCCGACCACGACGTCGCGCTCTAGGCGAAAACGATCGGCTGCCCCGCCGAGCCTGGACGACGTATCCGATAGATCACGGGAGTCCCAATTTCTGGATGGCGGCCACGAGCTGCGTGGCGGCCTTGCCGCTGCCCTGCACGTTCGGGTGCAGGGCGTCGCTGAAATCGCTGGTTCCCAGCCAACCCGTCGTGTCGACGTAGTAGACGCGTGAATCACCAGCGGTGTTCGCCGCGGTGACAGCCGCCTGAATTTGCGCGGCCTGGGCGCCATTGAAGGGACGCATCGCCAGGATCTTCGCCTTCGGGTACGCCGTCCGAATCGTCGACACGAAGGTTGCATACGCCGACTTGAAGGTCGAGCCGGGCTGGCCCGAGTCGTTGGTGCCCTGATTGATGACGACCATGTCCGCCTGCCAGCTGTCCCGCGGGGCGTCCTTGTAAAACCAGTTGAACGAATCGTTCGCCGCGGGAACGCCGCCATCGCCTCCTTTCAGGAGCCCCTGAAACCCGAAACCGACCTGACGGTAGTCCGCGTTGAGCATCCGTCCGGTCTGCGTGGGATAGGAATAGACGGCGTCGTTCACCCAGCACTGACCGGAGTGCCCCATGTACGAGGCCCCCTGGACAATCACCCCCTCGGTGATGCTGTCGCCCAGGATCTCCAGCTTCGGTTGGGTCGGCCGAAGCGTCGCCTGCAACGATCCGCCGGCGACGGTGAAGCCCAGGAACGAGAGGCTCGACGTCAGCGGCGGCGACCAGCGGTTCATGTTCTCGTCGAGGCCGCGCGCGATGAGCGTGATGGTGTGGGTGCCGTTCGAAAGGCCGCTGCCCAGGGACAGGCTGGACGCAACCTCGGCGACGTTCCAGGCGGTTGCCCCGTCGACCCTCCACGCGACGGTCGGCAGGTCAGATGGGTTGTTCGCCGAAACGTCGAACTTGGCGGTGATCCCGGTACCGGTAAATTGCGCGACCACGTAGCTACCGCTGCTGACCGTGGTGGCCCGCCCGCCGTTCTGGACGTTCCAGCGCCCGGAAAAGTGCAACGTCTCGGTGACGCCGCTGCCGCCGATTCCGCTGGTGCCGCCACCGCCGCCCACGCCCGCTGTCGCGCGCGAGCCGCCGAGCGCAGCCGTGCCCGCGAATCCGCCGGCCGCCGGTCCGCCTGTTCCCTGGCCGCCGGTCTCCTGTCCCCCCGTCCCGGCACCAGCGGCGCCACTTCCCGCGGCGGCCGTGCCGGCCGTGCCTCCTGACGCCGTCGTTCCACCGCTGGAAGTGCCGCCCGTCGCCGTTCCCCCAGGACCGCCGGTTGGCGCCCCGCCGCTGCCGCCTGGGGATGTGCCGCCCGAGCTGGTCGGGCCGGCGCCGCCCGTTCCTCCGGTCCCAGCCACGGCGGCGCCCCCCGACGCGGCGGCACGACCACCGCTGCCACCCGAGCTTCCCGAGTTCCCACCGCAGCCTGCGGCGGTGGCCGCGATCGACAGCACCAGGCAAAGCGTGGTTCGCATCAGCCCGCGCGGCGGCGTCTTCTTGGTCAGCAGATGGACGAGGCTCAAAGCCGGCAGATGATACGGCCTTCCGACGACCCCGCCGTCCGAGCAGGACATCGTCTTCGTGCCCGTCTCAGAGCTCGCCGGACAACTGCGGCGGGGTCCAGTCGTAGTGCTCTTTGGGATTGGCGAGACCCTGGCCTTCGGTGTGGACGGTCCCTGTCTTGGCAGACGCGTCGCCCAGCAAGAACTTGTCGATCATGGCCTTCAGCGGAACCTCGTAACCCGAGCGCCACTGGCAATGGCTGCCCGAGGTCGACTCGTAGGTCATGTGATCACCGACCCCGAGCGCTTCGAAGATCAATTTGCCGACGTTCGCCGTCACCCACGAGGAGTTTTCGTCAGCCCAGCTGATGGCGGAGCTGGGGTTGTCGAGGATGTACAGACCTCGTGGAGCGATGAGACCCATCATCTCGTGCATGTCGATCGGCAGTTTGTCGGTGTTGTCTGCGCGGGCGTTGCCACCGGTCGTGAACCGTCCCAGCTGCACCTCGGACAACCAACGGGAGACACCACCAATGGCGTTGTAGGGCCACTCGTCGGTCGGATCGAGGACCTCGACCAGGCGCAGGGCAACCGTCCCACCCATGCCAGACTCGAAAGGCATGGTCAGCGCGATTCGATTGTCGAGCACGCCCGCCACGAAAGCGCCCTTTCCGAGTCGGGAGCAACCGGTCACGCCAATCTTCGACGGATTGATGACGTTCGGATTTTTTTGCAAGACGTCGAGGATGCGGCTGATCTGCCAGGCCTGAGCCGCGAGGTAACCCGCAGGGTGGTTGGTGCCGTAGATGTCATAGAAGGGCCCCTTCTTGGCGCCGCTGGTCCCCGAGGTTTCGATGGCACTGAAGGTGATGGTGGCCACCCCACTGGGGACCGGCATACCGGCGAGGCCGCCAAATCCAATGATCGCCGGGGCGGGCGCGGTGGCCCCGTTCATCTTGACGCTGGCCGTGAACGACGTGGTCTTCCCCCCCTCGTTGACCTGGACCGAAATGCTGCTGTCGCTCACCGAGCCAGTCACAGCGCCTTCGGAGACAACGGGTTTGTCACCGTAGATGAAGGCATAGGCTTCCTGGAGCAGCTCTTCGCGTCGGCACCGCCACTGGCCTTTGTCGGTGATGCGCGTGCCGTCCATCTTGGTGAAAGGATCAGGCAACTTGGGGTTGGCGGTGAGCGAGTCGACGCTGGGTAGCGCAGGGATCTTGCAACCCGCGCTGGGATTCTCGACCAGCCCCCACTTGGCTTTGCCCGTGTCGCCGCCCAGGTCGCCCTGCCCCACGGTGCCGCCACCGCCAAGTCCGCCGCTGCTGCTCCGCCCGCCTTTGCCCCCGCTTGGCGCCGTCGAGCCACCGGACCCGCCCGTGCCCCCGCCCGTGCCACCGGTGCCTGATACGGCGGGTGCCCCGCCGGTGCTCGTGCCGCCGCTGCTCGTGCCGCCCGTCGCCGTGCCGCCCGTCGCCGTGCCGCCTGTCCCCGTGCCGCCCGTCCCCGTGCCGCCCGTGGCCGTGCCCCCGGGCGTCCCACCGGTGGAGGGAGCCGCGCCCCCTGAGCCGTGCGACGAGTCCTGACCACCGGTTCCTCCCGCTGTGGTTCCACTCTGACCGCCTGCACACCCGAACGCGGGGAGGAGGTAGAGGAACGCGAGAAGAAGCGACGTCGAGCGAGGACGCATCGCCAATGAATCGAGTCTGGTCAGATTTTCCATTGTCGAGAAGCCCTTCCGCGGTGTGGTTGACTCGAAGCAACCGGAGACGGGAGGACCCTTCCAGCGTTCAAAGGAAGCGTCCCGCCCTACTGAGACGTTCCCCGACGTGGAAAAAGCGGTTCACGTCGCGACGGCTCGTGCGACATGTCAACGCGGCAATCGGACATTTCCAAGATACCGAGGAGATTTTCCAAAATACCGAGGAGGTTTCTGCGCGGATCGACGGTGGCTGATCGAACCGGTCGGAGCACCGCTCAGGGCGCAGGCAACAGCGCGTCGACGATGTCGGTCACCCAGGTACCGGCAGCGGAGTCGAACAGCTTCATGTTGACGGGGTCTTCCCAGATCGCCCAGCCCACGCCCGCGCTCTCGCACTGCTCGCGAACCATCGTCACCAGCCGCACGCGCGAGTCTATGGCGCCACCGCTTTGCGGGCCCCACTCGCCGTTGTAGACCGCGCGCCCTTGAGCCTTCTGATAAGCGGTAATGAACGCCATCTGCGCGGCGATCGTGGCCGGACCCGAAGGATTGGTGGCGGCTGGCTTGGTGTTGTAGTCCGTGAACCACTGGTTGGCCCAGGGGGCGTCCATGGCCGCCTGAACGGGCGTGATGGGCGTCGCCGGCGGGCCCGGGAACACCACGCCCGTGGTCAGGAAGGCATCACCGATCCAGGACATGCCTTGAAACGAGAACAGCTTGGGCTCGTACAGGTGGATGGCGGTCATGAGGTTCGCGTCGTCAGGAAGCTTCAGCGTGGCCAGCTTCGCCGGATCGGCCCAGAAGACGCTGTCCACGATCAGCAAGCGTCGGGGGTTGCTGACACGAATGGCCTCGATCGCGGGAATCAGGACGTCATTCCACTTCGTGTCGAGCTGGTTGTACGGCTCGTTCAACAGCTCGAACGCGACCGTGTCCGGGCGACTCTTGTATCGCGCCGCGATCTGCGTCCACAGACTGACGAAGCGATCGCGCTCTCCCACCACGTCGGCGGCCAGCTGATCGTAAGCGTGCATGTCCACCACCACCGCCAGTTTTGCGGCGATCGCCTGGTCCAGAACCGCGTCGACGCGGCTGAAGAAAGCGGGCTCGATCGTGTAGGGGGCCGCGCTGAGGGCGTGGCCGCTGAAGCGGATCGGGATCCGGACGTGGTCGAATCCGCGCTGGGCGATGAAGGGGAAATCCGGGGCCTGAATGGTGCCGCCCCAGTCGCCTTCGTTCGGCGCGTCCAGGCGATTGCCGAGGTTGATGCCCTTCCTGAAGTGAGCCGCGCCCACGGGCGGAACGCCGGAGACGAACGGCTCAGGGCCCGCCGCGTTGCCGCCCGAGCAGGACGCCGCGCCGAGGGTTACGCACAGTAGGGATGAACGGATGATCGAGGACTGCAGACCGCCGAAGATGCGCATGGATGGGCGCGAAACATACGGGCCGGGCGCGGGGCGTCTTCGCATTTTGTGCTGTGCATCGCGGAATCGTGCTACTTGACGAAGGTTTTCAATGGCAGCGCGCTGGTCTTCAGGGCCTGCGCCGCGAGGTTTGCCACCTGGGTAGCGCCGGTTTCGCTGAAGTGGGTCCCCTCGGTGGCCGTCGCAAACAGCATCGAAACGTTCGCCGCGGCCTTGTAGTGCGCGATGGTCAGCGCCGTCAGATCGACCAGGACGACGTTCTGGCTGGCTGCCAGATCGCGCACCTGCTGGTCCAGCCCTTCGAACCCGGGATCGGCGGCGGTCGCGCCCTTGCGTGCCACCGGCGTGAACAGCACCGGCGTCGCACCCTTGGCGCGGGCGTCCGAAATGTACTTCATCAAGTTTGCTTGATACGCGGCGATCGCGGCGCTGTCCTTCTGATCGTTGTGACCGAACTGGATGAACAGGTAGTCCCCGGCACGCAGGCTGTTCTTCACGGGCGTGAAGAACTTTGAATAGAAGGTAGCGGCAGTCTCGCCCGAATCGGCGTAGTTGGCGACGGCGATGCCAGCGGCCAGAAACTGCGACAGCTCCTGTCCCCAGCCGCGCTGGATGGGATCGATGATGTTGGCGGCGGTGGGATCCCAGTCGCACACCGTCGAATCGGCGGCGATGAAGATGGTGGGCGAGGACGGCGACGCCGCGAACCCCAGACCGTGCAACGCCGGTGCGGTGCCGTCGATGATCAGGTCCAGGACCTTTCCCGGCGCTGAATAGCCGTCGTGGCTCTCGGCGCGAACATTGACGCTGAAGGTATGTTGCGCGAAGGCACCGGCCGCCAGCGACGCGGGCGGTACGACGATCCGAAACAGCTCGGCCTGTATGCGAGAGGTCGACGCGGCGGTGGCACTCCCGAGCTCGACGGTGACGTCGTAGTTGCCATTGGCGGGCACAGGAATGGTGCATCGGATCGGATTCGTTCCCGCGCACTGCGCGAGTAGCGTTGGATCAAGGGAGGCCGCGCCGCCCCCGCCACCACCTGGCGTCGCGCCGCCGGCGCCGCCTGGACCTGGCCCGCGACCGCCCGCCCCCGCGTCGCCGCCCCCTCGACCGCCCGAGGCAGCGCCGCCCGACCCCACAATGTCACCCGCCGCCCCGCCCGAAGATCCCAAGGTGCCACCGGTGGCCATCGGCCCGGAACCGCCTCCACCGATTCCTGCCAAGCCACCGCCAGTGCCAACCGCGCCGCCGCTCGACGAATTGCCGCCGCTTGAAGTGCCAGGCGTTCCGCCGGAGCCCGCCCCGCCCGTGCCGGTTGATCCCACGACACCAGTGTCGGAGCGGCAACCGACCAACATGCCAAGGCCCGCCCCGACGGTCACCAACAGGATCAACGTCTTGATGCCGCGTCGTGCGCGGAGGCCGGGGGGCAGCACGAACGTCAGGCTATCAGGCCCAGGACCGGAGAAGCCAACCAGCATCGGTGCCGCGCCGCGGACGGGCGCGGCCGACGCGTCAAAGGACCAGACCTTCGACCGACATCCTTCCATCGTTAATTGCGCCAATCAGGGCGCGCGCCAGTTCCTCTCGCGAATCGCGATCCGCGGCATTGAGCAGACCGGCCAGCTCTTGCCGCGATTCCTCCGTCCAGCGTCCGGCCGCGATGCTGCGGCCGAGCAGAGCGCGCGCCGCGCCGGCCGCCCCAATTTGCTCTGGTGTCGGGGCCGGCTTCGTGACTGCAGGCGCGGGGGCCACGGCCGCCGCCTGTTCGAGGCGGGCGCGAAACTGATCGAGCTCCTTGGCGCGCGCTGCCGCACTGCCCAGACTGATCGCCGCCGCGGCCGCCGCCTGCCGCCCGGAATCGACGGCCGGGCGGCTTTCGGCGACGGCAATTTCCAACGCCTCCATGCGCCCTGCGAGCTGCTCATTCGAGCGACGGAGGCCCTGGTAGCTCCAGGCGATCCAGGCGGCGACGGCGACCGTCACCGCCCAGGCCACCACGCGGCGTGAGCTCACGGCGTGACGGGCTTGAAGCGCGAGCCGTTCTCGATCGTGATGTTCGCGCACACCGAAGATCCCTGGGTGAAGTTGAAAGCGATGTAGCTGCTCGGTCCGATCCCGTAGATCGTCTGGATCATCTCGGGTCGGTTCACATAGCAGGAGACGGTCAGGTTGTTCTTGTTCGTCGCCTGGCAGAAGCCCTGCTGGTATCCATCAGAGTAGGTGTTCACCGCGCAGTTGATTGACTGGTAGGCATCGGCCGAGGCGCGCGCGTCGCCCGGGTTGCCGCTGACGTAGGTGCCCCACGAATAGACCGTGATGCTCACCGGGGACGGCACCCTCTGACCTGCCCGCGCGGCGGATAGCGGGAGTGCGACGGAGAGGACGGCAAGCGAGGCAAGCAAGAGTTTCTTAAGAGCGGTGGTTTTCATCATGGATGTAGAACCCAGGGACCTCCGGGTCTGCGCAAGAAAAATGCAGGGGCGAGTTCAGGACGCCGACGAGTCTTGCCACCACAAGCTGTTCGGGCGCCCGATGCCGATCGTTTCGGACAGAAACGCGCGCTTCGCGCCGTTGATGGTCAGATCGTAGATTGTGAGCAGGCGACCCGTAGGTGTCGGTTCCCAGTTGACCGCGCAGAGTCCATCCATCGAGAGGTTGACGGAAATGTCGTCGCCGTAGGGAATGACGTCGACGACGCCGGTCTCCGGCCGCACCAGTTGCACGGAGTTCTGGAGGAGGTCCGGCTCGCGGCCCGGGGGCGCATCATCGCGCCAGATTTGCGTCGGCACGAAGAACGAGAGGGTTCCCCGCGCAGAGACGAGGTAGGTGCCAGCGATGTTGCTGACTTGAACTTCCTCTACTTGCCCCATCGACGCGCCCAGACGCGTCCAGTCTGACATTGCGTCGGGTGAACGGTAGACCCACGCCGCGTAATCGTCGCGCAGCACCGAGATGAACCAACCCTGACTGTCGATGGCGCGGCTCATGGGGCTCAGTCCCGGTGGAAAGATCCAGGTGACGGACGCCGGATCGGCAGGGGTTGGCGCGACGGGTGCGGACAGGCCGGGCATTCCCGCGTCCGCGTCGGGCGGCATCGTGCTGCCGATGTTCGCGGACGACCTGATGCTGCGTTGAGTGATGTCGCCAATCACCTCGCCGGAACGGGTGATGCGCACCCAGCGATCGGTCTCGGGGCACGCCAATCTCCCGTCGACCAGCGCGCACGGAATCGCTGGATCGAACGTGCCCCACCAGGTGCCGATCGCGAAGATGTCTTCTCCGATGGGCTGCAGGCGGATCCAGAAGGACGTGCCGGCGGCGGGCCGCGCCGCGGTGAATCGGTAGACCTCGCGGGTGGTGCCGTCGCTCATCACCAGCACGACCACTCCGTCGACGGAGACCGCCAGGACGGCGCGTGCCGTCGCTGCGGATTCATCGAAGCGACAGCGCGACAGAATGCCACCCGGGCCGGTCGCGTCGCCGGAAGAGTCGGGGCTGGCGGCTTCGTTACCGACCTCGGAAATGAGGAGGTCCAGCACACCTACGTCTGTGGCGCCAGCGTCTGTGCCGCTGGTCGACTTGCTGGTGCCGCAGCTTGGATAAAGAGCGATCAGCGCCGCGAGCAACGCCCAAACGCCCCGGCCGCCCAGCGCCTCCCGTCTTATCGGCGTCCAGGCCCCCATTCGGATCATGATACCGCCCCCCGCAGACCATGGCGCCACCTCCCGCCCATCTGATAAGAACCCGACACATCGATGCTCAACGATCGGCCCCTGGTGATCGTCAACCCGAAGGCGGGCGGCGGATTCGATGAAGGTAAATCCGCCCGCTACGTGGGCGCTCTGTCGACGGGCCTGGGCGAGGTGGACGTGCAGTTCACCAAGGCGCCCGGGCACGCCACCGAGCTGGCGCGAGCCGCGGCGCTGGCCGGACAACGCTTGGTGGTGGCGTTCGGGGGCGACGGAACGATCTCGGAAGTCGCCGGCGGGCTGCTGGCCGCGCGTGAGCAAGGCGCCGATCTGACCGACCTGGGCATCATCCCGCGCGGCACCGGCGGCGATTTCCGCCGCACGCTGGAGCTGCCGTCCGACATCACCGAGGCGGCCCGCCGCATCCGCGCGTGCCCCGCCCACTTGATCGACGTCGGGCGCGCCACGTTCGCCACCGCCGGCGGGAACACCGCCACCCGCTATTTCGTGAACGTCGCCTCGTTCGGGTTCTCGAGCGCGGTCGCCGCCCGGGCCAACAACTCGAAGAAGACGCTGGGGCCCAAGGTCGCGTTCGTCGGGGCGACGTTGCGCACGCTGGTGTCCCACCAGAACACGGAGGTCTTCTTGCAACTGGATGACGCCCCCGAGGTCCGCCGCACGCTGATGCTGGGAGCGGTAGGCAACGGACGGTTCTTCGGCGGCGGCATGAAGATCTGTCCCGACGCCAAGCTGGACAGCGGCGAGTTCTCGTTCGTGGTGGTGGGCGACATGGGCAAGTTGGAGGTCGTGATGAACCTGCACAAGCTGTTCGCGGGCACGCACCTGTCGTTGGAGGACGTCGGCGCCGCCACCGCCAAGACCGTGCGCGCCCGCCCGGTCAATCCCGACGAGATCATCCCGATCGAGATGGACGGCGAGACCCCCGGGCATCTGCCGGCGACCATCGAGATCGTGCCGCGGGCCTTGCGGCTGCGGTTCTGAAGACGGCGATCATGGGGGCCCTGCGCGGCGTTTCAGCCAACCGAATGGCGGTGCTGGTGGGCGGCGTGTTGCTGGCGGTGATCATCGCGCGCCGGGCCGCGCGGCGATCGCCCGCGACGGTGGACGCATCGGTCGCGCCCGGCACGCTGGCGTTCCAGCTGCACGGGACGCGCATCCGCGTGCCGCTGGGTCCGGGCGACGCCGGGTTTCATCCCGACGATGATCTCCTCGGGGCCGAGCTGGTCTATGCCAGCGGCAGCGGCGCCCAGGCCATCTCCTCCATCTTCCGCATCGACGGCATGGGCATCGATCCCGACGATCCACGCCACGACTTGATGCTGTACACCCTGTCGACCCGCGAATCCGAGGCCGGCCCTTGGAAGAATGCCTGCACCCAGGACAGCCAGGGATTCGCACGGGGCTTCCTGCTGGAGGGACGCTGGAGCGCCACCGGCGAGCACCTGAAGCACCCCGGCGAGTTCGAGATCGCCTGCACGTCGGGAGCGGAAGCGAAGTGCGTGCGGATGGGCTATAGGCCCTGGGAGAGCCAGGCGATGTGGGATCTGCACCAGGCCTGCACGCGCATGGTGCGCGCCGACTACTGTGGCGACGGGCATTCCTACACGCGCGACGGAACCCGCGTCGACGTGTACGACACCCGGGGCATCCAGACCGAGACGCCGGACGCCGGACTGTCGTTCGAGGCCGCCTGGGGAACCGCCGGCGCGGTCTGCGTCCGCCGCCCGCGCGTCCCGGAGCTCGCGCCGCTGGATTTCTTGAAGACCGCGTGTCCCAAGCGTCTCGGCGATCACCTGGGCGATGCCTGCGACCCGGAGCAGGCCCGCACCAATCCGTTGACTTTGATCCTGAACAAATCGTAGGAAGGCGCGCGCCCCTTCCAAAACTTCTCTCGCGGGCGGCCCATGTCCGCCTTACCCTTCGCGTACGGCCTGAACATGATCACCTGGAAGCGCGTCGAGTCCCCCACCGAACTGGCTCCCGCCTTGCCCGTCGAACTGCGCCCTTGCGGGTTCTGCGGGCGCGTGGAGAGGCTGACGCTCTTGCAGCCCGCCACGACCGACGAGCCGGTCAGCATCAACGGAGACGGCGACATCATCGGCCAGGGCGTGACCTGGAAGACGGCGCCAGGTCTGTGCGCGCATCCGCGCAGGCCGGTCGACTTCTCGACGGCCATCCACGACGGGCGGCTGTGGCGACCGTCCGAGGAAGCGCCCGGGGTCGAGACGACGACCGGGCGCGTCCGCGAACGCGTGAAGTGACACCGCCGGGAATCAGACCGGCAGCGCGGCGTCGACCAGGCTTTCGATCTTGTGGCGCGGCACCGCGCCCACGATCTGGCCCACCACCTTGCCATCTTTGAACATCAGCAGCGTCGGCATGGCGCGAACATCGAAGCGGGCGGTCAGCGCCTGATTGGCGTCGACGTCGCACTTGGCGACCACCAGACGGTCGGCGTACTTGTCGGCCACCGCCTCGACGTGGGGAGCGATCGCGCGGCACGGGGCGCACCATGCGGCCGTGAAGTCCACCAGCACCGGGACCGACGACGCGGAGACCACATCGCCAAAATTGTTGTCGTGAAGCTCGATGACATTGTGTGCAGATGACATGACCCTCTCCTGTGGATGCCCGGGGAACGCCGAGGCTGATCTTGCTCGGCTCACCAGCAGAGGTGTCGAGGGCGTCCGGGATTACAGCCGCCGCGAAAAATTCTTTCGTGCCTTTCCTGACGCCCAGGAAGCCCAACGAAAGCCGCCAGATCGAAGTTGGTTGTAACGAATCCGGGCGTGGGCACCTCTAAAGGACCGTGTCTGCACCCACCACAACCCCGGCCCTGGCGCCCGACGCGGTGAGAAAAGAGGCGGCCGGGCGACCGCGGGCCGCGTTCCTGGCCGGGGTCGAACGCCTGGTTCACGCCAACCGCCTTCCGCTGGCGGGCGTCGCGCAACACGAGGGTCTGAACCCCGAAGACGCCCTGGATGCCGTGCAGGAGGCGTTTCAGACCTTCCTGGCACGCCCCGAGGCCCCGCGGCTGGTCGACGATCCCGAACAGGCGCGTCACCTGTTGGTGGCCATCACCCGGAACGTGGCGCGCAACCGGCGGCGCGTGCACGCCGTCGCCAAGCCTCACGTCAGCGACGCGCAGACCGTGGAGGCCCTGCCCTCGAATGTCGCCGACGTCGAGGAGACGCTGGCGGCCGCCGAGGAACACGTCCGGCTTGCCGGCTGCATGCTGACCTTGGCCGAGATTCCGCGCACCGTCGTCACCTTGCGCATGCTGGACGAGCTGCCCGGTGAAGACGTGGCGCGCATCGTGGGCGTCAGCCCCAGCCACGTCGCGGTCATGCTTCACCGCGCGAAGGCGAGCCTGCTGACCTGCATGACCACCTGCGGGACGCTGCCCGGGCGGCAGGACTGACCCGGGGCTCCGTCGGCGCGAGGGGGGCTGGGGTAAATCGCTTGCTCGCCCTTCTGGTCACGCTGTAAGGTGCCCGCCCATGAGCAAGCGCCACAGCCCCACCACCGCCGTCCAGGCCGCCCGCCGCCGCCGTCGCCACGAGTACCGCTCGGCCTACAACTCGCCCGAGGGCAAGGCCGCCCGAGCCGCTGCGGCTGCCGCGAAGCCTGCCGTCGCCAAGCCTGCCGTCGCCGCCAAGCCCGCCGCCGCCAAGCCCGCCGCCGCCAAGCCCGCCGCCGCCAAGTCGTAGACTCGAGCCGTCGCGCCCGTCCCGGCGTGGGTATTCGGCCCAGCGATTCGGTTATTGATGAGCGGCCCTTGATCGCCCGATCGATCCCTTCGGCGCGGATCGGGTCGCAAATCCCTTCGCAAATGGACTGTCCCGGGCCGTCGGCAGTAAGCTCGCCCGTGGGAAAGCAAGTCTCTCCGTGAACACCTGAGGGGAGAACCCGCCCGCGGCAGCGAGACGGACGGTCGTTTCGGAAGATTTGGCGAATCACTCGTTATGGGAGGGTGCCATGGGTGTAGGGACGTCTGAATCAGGGGTGGCATCGCCTCCATCGGGTCCGGGTGCTCCGATGCCCCCGTCGGAACCGCCGGTTGGATCCGGCCCCATCGCGCCTCCCCGCCGTCGCCGTTCGCAAGCGATCGATCGACCGAGCGGGCGTCCCGAGTTTCGCAGCTGGTGGGCCAAGATCCGCGCCATGGCCGCGCAGGGCCAGCTGGTGCGCGGCCTGCTGGGGGGAGGTGCCGCCTACTTCCGCGCGCCGGTGCGCTGGCTGCTGGGCCGCGATCTGCTGGCGCAGGCCAGCTCGATCTTGCTGTACAGCGCCTTCGGCACCGAGCTGGACCACCGGGACTGGATGTATCCAGAGGTGGAGGATCTGTCCGACGATCCCGACGCTGCCGCCGCGCAGGAGTTCTGGTTCGACTACCTGGCGGACGCGGGCGACGGCCAGCTGGCGATGTACAGCGTCGCGTACCTGGCGCTGGGGGACGCCTGGTTGAGCGACAAGCTGGCGCGGTCCGGCGCGCGCGTCTTCACGACGGCGGACGCGGCGGGGGCGAACGCCATGCGCTTGCCGCGCGGCCGGTTCCTGTTCGTCGGCGGGGACACCTCGTACCACGTGTCCGACCCGGCCACGATGCTGGAACGCTTCACCGGTCCCTTCAACTGGGCCTACTCCGACAAGCGAGAGACCGCGCCGGGGGGAGAGCTGGCCGGCCCCGAGCGCCTGCTGTTCGCGATTCCCGGCAACCACGACTACTACGACTCGCTGTCGGGGTTCAATCGCCAGTTCCGGACCGCGCCGGACACGCGCGACCGACCGCTGCCGATCGCGGACTTCGTGCGGAAGCAGCAGGCCAGCTTCACCGCCATCAAGCTGCCCTTCGACTGGCTGCTGTGTGGGCTGGATTCGCAGGCGGGCAAGCTCTCCTTTCGGCAGACCCGGTTCTTCCAGGAGTTGCTCGCCCCGGCCGGTTGCCCGCGCCGCTTGATCCTGGCCACGCCCGAGCCGACCACGCTGTTCGGTACCGTCGACCACGACGCGACCAAGCCGTTCGCGGATCTGAAACTGCCGCGCCCCTTCTTTGCGCCCAAGCCGGGCGACGCGCAGGTTCCCGGCCAAGTCCCAGGGGATCGGATCCCCGCCGATTGCGTTCACCTCGACCTGGCGGGCGACATTCACCACTACGCACGCTACTTCGGACCCGGCGACGGGCAGAGCAACTATGCCTCGGTGGTGGCAGGCGGTGGGGGCGCCTTCATGCATCCCACGCAGACCGACGTCGAACGTCACCGCGTCGAGCGCGACCCGAACCACCAGCCCTTGCCCAAGGTCCAGTACCCGCTGCCCGGCGATTCGCGGCGGGCAGTCTCTCCGCTGCTGCTGCTGCCCTGGCGGATCGCCGACGGCGGCTTCGTCTGGTTGATAGGCGCCCTCCTTTCGGTGATCACCGCCTTCGCTTTCCTGGTCGCGCCCAGCACCCGCTTCCTGCAAGCGCCCATCGCGCGCCTGGCCGGGCTGATCGGCTGGCTCGGCGGCCACACGACCAAGGACCCGGTGCCGGGCCCGACCCACTTCGCGTCGGACGGCCTGACCTACATCGTCGAGCACGTGCTGAGCCCCACAGATCCACGCGCGCTCACCAACCCCTGTCTGCCCGACGGGATCGAGCTGGTCTTCATCGGATTGGTGGCAGCGTTGCTGGCGGTGTTCGCCATCGGCACCGCCCGGCTGATGCGCAAGGCCCGAGCGCCACACACCGTGGTGCCCAACCAGGCGTACCTGAAGCGGCTGTTGCTGCTGGTCGCCGCGGTCGGCGTGATGGTGCTCGGGTACCGCGTGAAAGCGCCGCCCGAGCCCGAAAACATCTACCCGTTGCGAGCCAGCGTGCTGGTGATGCTCTACCTTTCGGTCTTGCCGGCGGCGATCGTCTGGTCGCTGCGCTACGTGGCCTCGCTGGCGCGACAGGCCCGGCGGCGGCCGGTGACCGGGGTGGATTACGTGCCGGTGTGGACCGCGTTGACCCTGGGCGCGGTGGCGGCTGGCTTCGGCGTGTTCCGCCACGGCGGCCATGCCGTCGGCGTGCTGGTCTCGGACATGATGGCCGTCGTCGTGGTGGTGGGCGTGATCGCGGGGATGCCCCTGGCCGGCGCGTTCGCCGGAGCGGTGCGGCTGCGGGCCCGCAGCAAGCTGGCCGTGGCGGCGCTGGGGCTGTGGATGGGGTTGCTGATCCTGATCGTGCCGTTGCTGCTGGCCGCTTACGGCGGCGTGATGAATGTGCTGGCCATCGCCGGGCTGGTGGCGGTCGCCAACGGGATTGGCTGGAAGTGGTTGTCGCGCGGCGAACGCGCGTGGCCCCTGCTGGTCGCCTGGCTGCTGCTGGGGACGGCGGTCATCGTCGCCGCGGCCTGGGCGCCGGAGGCCCGCCCGCCGTCCTGGTGGCGGCTGCTGTTCGCGGGCGCGGCCGGTGCGGCGCTGTCCTGTCTGTGGTTTGGCTGGTACCTGGCGACGTCGCTGGCGCTGGATGCCCACAACAACGAGGCGGGGGGCGCGGCGCGGGTCGAAAGCTACAAGCACATCCTGCGGGTGCGCCTGCGCAGGGACGAGTTGACCGTGTTCGTCCTGGGCATCCCCGAGCCCTGCCTGCACGGTCGCGACCTGAAGCCGGTGCTGGTGGACACGTTCACGCTGCGCCCCTCCTGAGGGCGGTCCGCTAGCCGGCGCGGACCAGGATCTCGTTCTTGCCGAGGAAGTTCTCGCGGATGTATCGGACCGTGTCGAACAGCGTGTCGGTCACGTCGCGCGGCGCGAAGCCCAGCTCGGCGATGGCCTTCTTGCTGTCGAAGTACCAGTAGTGCTGTGCGATATCGACGCTGGTGGGTTCGATGGGCGGGCTCTTTCCCAGGCCCTTGTAAAGCGCCGCCTGCGCGTGGGCGGCCCACAGCGTGAGATTGCCGCGGCCCCGCACCAGCGGCCCTGACACCTTGGTCAACCGTTCCAACCGGCCGAAGAACTCGGCGAAGCTCCAGTTCACGGCGCCCAGCAAGTAGCGCGCGCCCGGCGTGCCCCGCTCCATCGCCGCCACGAAGGCGCTGGCGACGTCACGCGTGTCGACGAAGTTCAGCCCTCCCGGCGGGGTCATGGCGATCTCCCGACCCAGGAACTGCAGCACGAGACGCGTCGAACTCAGGCGATCGTCCCCCGGGCCCAGCAACAAGCTGGGATTCATCATGATGAGCTCGATCTTGTCCGAGCAACCACGGCGGGCCACCTCTTCCTGGTACAGCTTGCTGGCGTAGTAGGGCCAGCGCGCGATCACGTCAACCGGCGCCGGCGAGTCCTCGTCCAGCCCCGCGTCGGCGCGCTTCGATACCGCGATGGTGCCGCTGGTCGACGACAGAAAGATGCGCTTCACGCC